>VFQR01000007.1_pt1 | contig 763298 bp, 757 predicted proteins | sample 3512321 | NCBI WGS metagenome assembly VFQR01 (sample SAMN10412374, study PRJNA504923) | tailings metagenome | isolation source: Relicate 3 Philex TSF1 revegetated site | place: Philippines: Tuba, Benguet | collected 2017-08-29 | reverse complement strand
CTCCTGCTCGCCGATCGGCCATCCGAGTGCGCCACCAGAGCCCCCCCGAGCACCCCACGCATCGCGAATCGGCCCGTTCAAGACCGCCCACGTGCCCGTTGAGGTCGACGACAAGACCATCCCACGCTGGAAGTACTGCAGCGTCCCTGAGACCCCGCCAGCAGTCCAGGCCGAAGCCGCACTGGTCGGCGCCCCCAGTCGCGAAGCGTTCGAACCCGCACTCCAATACCGGCCGATGTCGCCGGACAAAACGGCTGTCGTTCCATCCGCCAGAGCGACGATCATTCCACGCTGGAACTCCTGGCGGACACCACCAGCGATGACTTCCTGATCACCTATCGGCCATCCCAGAGAACCACCAGACCCACCACGAGCACCCCATGCACTCCTGATCGGACCATCAAGCACCGAGAACGTCCCCGTCGCCGAAGACGACAAGACCATACCCCGCTGGAAAGACTGCAGAACCCCTGAGACCCCACCAGCAGACCACGCCGCAGCGGAACCCGTCGGAGCACCAAGACGCGACGCATTAGAACCCGAACTCCAGTAGGGCCCGACCTCCCCGGTGAGAACCACAGGGGTTTGACCTGTGGGGACAACCAAGAATCCGCCTTGGAACCGTTGAGCAAGACCGATCGGCAAGCTCTCCGTACTGGCGATGGGCCACCCAAGCGACCCGCCCGATCCGCCCCGGGCACCCCACGCATTCCTGATGGGACCGTCCAGAACCGCGTGAGTCCCGGTTGCCGCGGATGACAGGACAGTGCCGAATTCAAATACCTGGAGGCTTCCTGTCAGCCCACCCGCGGTAAAGGGTGCGACGGCTCGGATTGGTGCACCCAACGGGCCGCTGACTCCACCTTGACTCGCGAAAAGAGCTCGGATTTCTCCCCCGATCGCGACCGGTCCGACACGGGGGACACAATAGACGTCGGCGTTCTGGTAGGTGCCAACCACGATTCCTCGAGCACCTGACGCGAAGCCCGGGGGAACAGAGGACCCCAGTGATCCTGAACTTCCCCCCTGCGACACCCAGAAGTCGGAGATCTGCGTCTGCTGGTTAACCGTGCACGGGAGGTCAATCGTGGACCCGAACCAGGTCGAGTAGAACCACCAGAAATTGCGGTTTCCATAGCTAGAGCATGCGTCGCCCACTCCCCCGAGATTGGCCAGGGCGGCCGCATTTGGCTGATAGGGGGTGTAGTTGTAGAGAGCCGCGGTGGCGTAGTTCTGAATCTCGAGGTTCGTGCCACCGCACGATGCGTTCGGACTCCACCCAATGAAGTGCGTCCCAGGCTGGCGTGAGAACGCGCCTGCCTTGTACACCTTCAATTGCCGCGTTCCGGTGACAATCTGAGTACCGAGACCGGCGAACGCCGTGTCACACGGTGCCGTATCCGGACAAGCCATGCCCATCGCCCAGCGCAACGCGTAGTCCGTGGGAGCGTTCTTCAAGACGAGTCCTTGCTCTTTCTGCAAGGTTGCCAAGATAACTTTCGCCGAAATGCCACATGCGACCTGGGCTCGATAGATCAGTTCGGAGGCCCTCATTACTCCAGCAGGAATTGCCTCGCAGACGAGATTTCCTGTTCTTGATGAGACATCGCGAGAGCGTCCCGGGTAGTCGATGACCGCAACGTTGAGACACTTACCGTTGAGACAGGTTCCGATTCTTGAGTCCAAGAACTGTTGGATCTCTGCAGTGGTCATTGCGTTCGCGTCGTAGAAGAGTGCATCGCTGATGATGAGTCCAGGCCGGAAGTCTGACCCGCTCACCGCCGCGGGTGCGACAGTCGTGACGCGCGTCGCAGCCGCAGCACGTTCGGCACCGAAAGAGACCACTCCAGCTGGAATGAGAAGCAGCGTACAAACAGCCGTAGCTGCTAACCAGGAGGCGACGCCCCCTGGTCGCCTCGCGCTACTGCGCCCTCTCAACAACAATTTCGACCAGCCAATCCGTCCCCCGCGGACTCGGTCAGGATACCTGACCGCGCGCAGGTGATGGGCGAAAGCGACGAAGCGCGCCTAGGTCAATCCGGCAAGCTGGGCTTGACGCGCGAAGTCGGGATGCTGTTCCACGAGTTCAGCGAAGGTACCGCTTCCGGCGACTGCACCATCAACCATGAAGAAAATACGATCGGCATTCATGATGGTCGCAAGGCGATGTGCAACCAGAACTTTGGTTGTGTTCGCATCAATAGAGGCGATCGCTTGGACCACTTGAGACTCCGTATGTGTATCCAAGGCGCTGGTCGCTTCGTCCATGACGAGAACCTGTGGCTCGGAATAGAGAGCCCGAGCAATACCCAAACGCTGGCGCTGGCCACCGGACAGTGACAGGCCCCGTTCGCCCACCCGGGCGTCAATGCCGCCCTCTCGGGCAGATACGAGATCCCACAGTTGAGCTTGTTCAAGCGCGTGCTGCACTTTGACGGGATCGAAATCTTGACCCCAAGTGAGAGCAACATTCTGCGCGATCGTCGCATCAAAAAGTGCGACGTCCTGTGGGACATATCCGACGCGCGACCGCCAGGATGTTCGTACTTCCGGAAGAGGAGCGCCACCGACCCGAATCTGGCCCGAGGTCGGATCAAGCAGGCTGAGAAGCAGGTCAACCATTGTCGACTTGCCTGAACCGGACGCGCCGACAAACGCCACGGTGGAGCCCGCAGGGATCTCGAGTGAAACGTTGCGGACGGCAGGATCGGCGTCAGCCGAATACCGGAAAGACACGTCATCGAAAACGATCGCCGACCAAGCTGGATCAACCGCGCGCCAACCGGGGCTCGACTCGGAGCGACCGTGCTCTACATCTGCGATCTCGACAAGCACCTGGCGCGGAAACTCGGCCGCGGCGATCATCTGTGACAGCACGGACTGGAAACGGATCACAGATGGCGCGACGCGGAAGCCAGCCAGCGCAAAGAGGCCGATCGCCACGATCGCTTGTTCGATTCCACCAAGGAGAAAGCCGAAGCCTCCAATGACGAGAAACCCGCCGACCAAACCCGCCTCAAGAGCGAATCTCGGCAACTGAGATAGGAACTGTATGTTTGCGCGGGCCTGCACACTTGAACGGCGAGCTAGCGCGACGACGTTAGCTACTTCGGCCTCTTTGTTGCGGAGCGTTACCTCCTTCATCGACGCGATGATCTCGAGGATGAGCCGCGCACTACGTACGGTGAAGTTGACGTTAACTTCACCCGCCTTCCGCGCGTGACCCGCAATCCAGAAGAACAGGACGCCACCGAGGAGCAGGAGGTAGAGGAGAGTCGCGATGGCAAGAAGCGGCTGAACAACCGCCAACGTGATGATGACCGCGAGGAGAGTCACCAACTCACCCAAGAGCGTTGCACCTGGCATCAAGAAAGAATTAATCGAGGCGTCTATTCCACTGTCGGAGAACCGCATGATGTCGACCGAATTCTTGCGAAGGCGATCGCGCCACGGAGCCGCGAGGTACGACCGGAGTAGGTTGTCGCCGATTGCGACCTCGTATTTCGGAACCCGCCGCGTTGCCCACCAAGTGACCAAGACGGCGAAGGCACTCTTGGCAATCAAGAGGACACAGATCGCCAAGATCACCCAAACGATGCCGATGGTGTCGAGCTCCCCAACGATTGGAAGTGAGACGGTCGAGCCAAGCGAGATCGGACCAATGACGGCCGCAAGAAGTCCGAGGGCTGCGGCGTCAAAAAGAGCGAGCGAAGCTAGTAGCCAGGAGTAAGTCCAGACAAAGCGGCGCCCGCCGAGCGGCAGCACGGCCACCACGTCTCGGTAGAGTGCGAGTACCTGCTTCACAATGCTCCTGACCTGGCGGAAGTAACCACGCCAGTCTACGGAGTGACGGTTTCCCCTCCGTTAGCCACGGATGCCATCGTGTGCGCCTGTAGTCTGAGAGGCAACTGCGCCCGAGACCCCGGAAGATGAACACCCTGTGAAGCCCCGCCAGATCCTCTGCGTCTCGTTCTCGCCGATCCACGCTGACTCGCGGGTTTTGCGGCAGCTCGAGGTGTTGCGCGAACACGGCGAGGTCACGACGGTCGGATATGGCCCGGCCCCGGTCGGCGTCGCTCGGCACATCGAGGTGCCCGAGAGCGCATCCTCGCTGCCACAGACTCCCCTGGGGGTGCTGAAGCTCGCACTCCACCTGCACCGCGCAGTCGAGCTCACGGCGCCCGGCGAGAAAGCGGTGCTCGATGAGGTCGTGAACTCGGGCCCTTATGACCTCGTGGTGGCGAACGATGCCCGAGCCTTCCCCCTCGCGTTCGCTGCCGCTGGCTCGGCCCCCGTGCTGGCCGACATGCACGAGTGGGCGCCTGAAGAACGTGCCACCGTATTCGTCTGGCGCGTGCTCGTTGGGCCGTACATGCAGCACCTCTGCGAGGTTTACCTACCGCGCGCGGCCGCCGTTATCAGTGTCAGCGCGGGGCTCGCCGGCCTCTACACCGAACGGTTCGGGGTCGCGACCGAAGTGGTGCGAAACGCCGCAGACTTCCGCGAAGCCCAGCCCTCCCCCGTCGATCCCGAGCGCATCCGCCTCGTACACAGCGGCACGGCCGACGCCGAGCGCAACATCATGGAACTGATCGAAGCGGTCGACCGGCTCGGCGAGCGCTTCACTCTCGACCTGTATTTGCTGGAGGTGCCCGGCGGGCACCTCCAGCAAATCAGGAGTCGAGCAGCCGGCAGCCCGCGGGTGACGGTGCACGACCCGGTACCGCCAGAAACCCTGCCAACCGTGCTCAACGAATACGACCTGGGCGTGTTTCTTTACCCGCTCAAGACGCTTAGCCACCTGTACCACCTGCCGAATAAGTTCTTCGACTTCGTGCAGGCACGCCTCGGCCTGGTGTTCTCGCCCGCACCCGAGATCGACGCTCATATCGCGCACTACGAGCTGGGCATCGTCACGGTCGACACCACGGCCGACGCGCTCGTCACCGCGCTGCGCGAGATTACGGCCGAACAGGTGAGCGGGTTCAAGCAGGCGGCCCACCGCTCGGCACGGGCACTGTCGAGTGAGCCCGATCGTGCCGTGCAGCACGCCCTCGTTACACGTCTGCTCACCGACGACCGATGAGGGTCGTGATCGCGACCCGCATCTTCGGGCCTGAGGTCTCGGCAGCATCTGGAATCCTCCGCACGTGGGCCGAAGAGTTCCGCGACCGCGGTGCCGAGGTGGTGGTCCTCACTGCGCGCCCGCCGCGCGGCGCCGTAATCAACGACCCACCGGGCATCGAGGTGCGACGAGCGCCGGTAAAGCGTGATCGACAGCAGTACGTGCGCGGCTACCTCAGCTACATGAGTTTCGACATTCCCCTCGCGTTCCGGATGATCTTCTCGCGCCGCGCCGACCTCTATATCGTCGAGCCGCCACCCACGACTGTCGCCGTCGTGCGCGTCATCGCGGCGCTTCGCCGCACGCCGTACGTCGTTCGCGCGGCCGACTACTGGGCCGAGGCCGCCGAGCTCGTCACGAGCAACCGCCTCGTGCTCGGTACGTTGCGCAAGGTGGAGGCGTGGGGCCTGCAGGGTGCCCGCATGCTGTTCGCCGCCCACGAGCCACTTATTGCGCGGTTCCGGTTACTCGGCATCACGACCCCGGCCGTCCCCATCGGCTTCGGTGCCGACACGCAGCACTTCCGCTATGACGGCCAGCAGACGGCCGACCCGCCGCTCTTCGTGTACGCCGGCACCCACTCCGAGTGGCACGGCGCGGGCATCTTCATCGAGGCTATGCCCGCAGTCGTTGAGCGACACCCGAACGCGCGGCTCGCCTACTACGGCAACGGAGAAGACCGCGACGCGCTCAGGGCGCGGGCGCGTGAGCTTGGTGTCGAGCACGCAGTCGCCTTCCATGGCCCCATTCCACCCGGAGAGCTCGCCGCGATCCTCGCCAGCGCCACCGTCTCGGTCGCGAGCCTCGCCCCCGTTGCGGCCAACGAGTACGCACTCGCGACCAAGGTGTACTCATCGCTTGCCGCCGGCTGCCCTGTCATTTTCACCGGGGTCGGGCCCACTATTGAGTTCCTGGCTCATGCCGACCGCCCCGCGGGCGTGGCGGTTCCCTATCTGACAGACGCCGTCGCCGCGGCAATGCTTGCGGCGGTGGACGCTCCGCTCTCGCCGTCCGAGCGCGCTGAGCTGGCCCGCTGGTCGTCGTCACGCTTCTCGCTCAGAGCGATCGCGGCGCAGGTGGCCGACGAGAGTCTCGCGATCATCCGGCAATAGCATTGACTCGCATATTTGACACTGGAGGCCACTCGTGAAAATCGCCGTCATCGCCCTCGGCAAGATCGGACTACCACTCGCCGTGCAGTTCGCAAGCAAGGGGCACGACGTCGTCGGCGTCGACGTTTCGCAACGCACCGTCGACCTCATCAACCACGGCATTGAGCCCTTCCCCGGTGAAGCGCACCTCCAGGAGAAGCTCGCCGAGCTCGTTCCTGCCGGGCAACTGCGTGCAACAACGGATTACGCCGACGCTGTTCCCGGTGCCGACGCCGTCGTGCTTGTCGTGCCGCTGTTCGTCGACGAGAAGACCGCAGAGCCCGACTTCGGCTGGATGGACGACGCGACGCGATCGCTCGGCGCGGTTCTGACCCCAGGCACGCTGGTGTCGTACGAGACGACGCTTCCGGTCGGCACAACCCGCACACGCTGGAAACCAATGCTCGAGCAGGCATCGGGCTTGACCGAGGGCGTGGATTTTGACCTAGTGTTCTCGCCCGAGCGCGTTCTCACCGGGCGCGTCTTTGCCGATCTGCGCAAGTACCCAAAGCTCGTTGGTGGCCTCTCTGAGCGCGGAGCCGCGAGAGCCGTGGAGTTCTACCGGGCGGTGCTCGACTTCGATGAGCGCCCTGACCTGCCGCGCGGCAATGGGGTGTGGGATCTCGGCAGTGCCGAGGCGGCCGAGCTGGCCAAGCTGGCCGAGACCACCTACCGCGATGTCAACATCGGGCTCGCCAACCAGTTCGCACGCTTCGCGTCGACGGCCGGCATCGATGTCTACCAGGTGATCGAGGCGTCGAACTCGCAGCCGTACTCCCACATCCACCAGCCCGGTATCGCGGTCGGCGGCCACTGCATTCCGGTCTACCCGCGTCTGTACCTCTGGACCGACCCCGAGGCGACAGTCGTGGCGGCCGCCCGAGCCGCCAACGCGGGAATGCCCGACTATACGATCGGCCTGCTCGAGGGTGCCTTTGGCGACCTGCGTGGCGCTCGCGTGGCCGTGCTCGGGGCCTCCTACCGCGGCGGAGTCAAAGAGACAGCGTTCTCGGGGGTGTTTCCGGCCGTCGAGGCTCTCACCGCCCGCGGGGCTACAGCACTCGTGCACGACCCGATGTACACCGATGACGAGTTGCAGAAGCTCGGCTTCACGCCGTACCACCTCGGCGAGCCGGTCGACGCCGTCGTTGTGCAGGCCGACCACGCGGAATACCGTTCATTGACGGCGAGCGATCTGCCCGGCATTGCGGCGTTTATCGACGGTCGGCGGGTATCGTCGGCCGACCAGTGGCCGAGCGTGGCCTACCGCGCTATCGGAAAAGCGATCTCCTAAGCCCCGCGGGGCGCGACGCCGATCGTAGCGAGGAACCTGGGGCCCTCCCCACGGGTCGACAGATCGCTCGCCGCACGGTTCGACGCCTGCTTGAGGGCCGCGACGTCGTCGGCGCTGAGCGCGTTGAGCGCTCGCGCCAGATCGGCAGCCGTCCACCCGTCGACGACGATGCCGATACCGAGCTCGCGCACAAAGCCGACGATCTCAGGGCTCTCACCGATGACTACGCCCAGGCGGCCTTGAACTGACTCAAAGAACTTGTTCGGCAGGGCGTAGATGTTGTTGGGAAACCGCGGCGGAAAGAAGATGAGTTCGAGGTCGTACTCGTTGAGTGCACTGGCGACCTCGGTCACTCCGACTGGCTCGCGGAACACGGCACGACCCGCCAAGACGGCGGGGTGCTTTCGTAGCGGGGCAAGCGAACGGTCATCACCGAGCACCATAAGAACCATGGTGAAGCGCGGTTCCAGCAGCATGAGGGCATCAAGCATGATGTCGATGCCGCGCTCAACGGCGGCGTAGCCGTGGTGCACCAACACGATTCGGTTTGGGTCGACCGGCGACGGCTCTAGCTCTTGGTACGGAGCCACGTTTCGAATCACGCCCGGACGCGCGATACCGAACTGATCACGGTACAGATCGGCAATGCCCTCAGCGACCGTGAGGTGACTCGTGAAGACGGGGTTAGTGATGAAGGTCAAGAGCCAATCGTCGTACCGGGCGTATAGGAGCTTGTAGAAGAAGCTCATGCCGTTTCCTGAGTAAACCTCGTGCAGATCGAGCACCACGGGGCCTCGAGCGAACGTCGGGGCGGCCTCAACCACCCAGGGCAAGAGATGGTGATCGTTGACGATCACCAGGTCATACGACTCTCTGGCAAGCTCCTCAGTCGGGATTTCCTTTTCGACGTAGTACCGGAACCGGAACCGCGGGGGCATGACCAGGTAGACGCCAAGGCGTAGCAGGCGCACGGGCGGGTCGCCAATGGTGAATCGCTTGCCCGTCGCATCAGGGTGCTCGGGCCCCCGGCTGAGAACGTCGACGCGATAGCCGGCCGCCTCGAGCCAGCGGATCTGGTTCGACACTCGGGCGTCACTGCCGACCGCCGAGTAGCACATGATGAGGGCACGCTTCGAAGCTTCGTCTGACACGATCTCAGCCTATCGGCTTAGATCCGCCCGCCTTCCCGAGGCACTCGCCGGTCAGAGGCGACACGACACCCGTGGCATCATTGTGAAGGCTGCGCACTCGCAGACCATGGCGCCCGAGAGGCAGCTACCTCGGAATCGGAGAATGACACGTGTGCGGAATCTTTGGCTACATCGGCCCGGATGACCTCGACTCTTCAGCCGCCAAGATTCTGGTGAAGCACGCGCAGCAGCGCGGCCGTGACTCGAGCGGCATGGTAATCCACGGGCCCAGCGGCTATCGCGCCTACCGGGCCGATGAGCCCATCGACCGGCTCTTGCGCCGAATCCCCAAGCTGGGCAACCTCTTTTTCGGCCACAGCCGCCTCGTCACGAATGGCACCGGCGACAACCAACCGGTTTCGCGCGAGCAGATCATCGTGCTCCACAACGGCATCGTCGTGAACCACGAGGCGCTCTGGTCTGTCATCGGTAAGGCCCCGGAGCTCGAGATCGATACGGAGATCATCCCCGCGATCATCGCCTCACACCTCGAGGGCGGAGGCACCATCGAGACGGCCGCCGCGAAAGTGCTCGAGCTGGCCGAAGGCGTCGTGGCCTGTGCTGCGCTTGTGCCGCACCTCGGCAAGCTCCTGCTCTTTTCGAACAACGGCAGCCTCTACGTGGCCGACAAGTCGGGCGGGCTGGTCTTCTCCTCCGAGAGGTACCCCCTCGAGCAGATCCAAGCCACGGGCATCCGTCAAGTGCTGAACGATGTTGTCGTGGTTGACGTGCCCGTGCAGAGCGAGACCGTCGAGATCTCCGAATGGAAGGATCGTTCGGTCAACCTCGTGCCCGGCCTCGGCATGCTGGCTGAGGAGGAAGCGCTTCTGATCTACCCGAAGCCCGACTTCCGTCGCTGCACGCGCTGCGTGTTGCCCGAAACAATGCCATTCATCGCCTTTGACGAGCAGGGTGTCTGCAACTACTGCCACAACTACAAGCCGCGCAACCACCCACGGCCCAAGGAAGAGCTGTTCGAGCTCATCAAGCCGTTCCGCCGCGCCAGTGGCGACGAGGTGCTGGTTCCGTTCTCGGGCGGCCGAGACAGCTCATACGGCCTGCACCTGATCATCCACGAGCTCGAACTGAAGCCGGTGACCTACACCTACGACTGGGGCATGGTCACCGACCTCGGCCGCCGCAACGTGAGCCGCATGTCGGCGAAGCTCGGCGTCGAGAACATCATCGTGGCCGCCGACATCACGAAGAAGCGCGACTACATTCGTCGCAATCTGAACGCCTGGATCAAGTCGCCGCACCTCGGCATGCTGAGCGTACTAACCGCGGGCGACAAGCACTTCTTCCGTCACATCGAGACGCTCAAGCGGCAAACCGGCGTCACTCTCAATTTGTGGAGCATTAACCCCCTTGAGGTCACACACTTCAAGTCGGGATTCCTCGGGGTTCCGCCCGACTTCGCCGAGGAGCGTGTCTACAGCCATGGCGCGATGAAGCAGCTTCGCTACCAAGGTTTGCGTTTCAAGGCCATGCTGCAAAGCCCCGGGTACTTCAACCGGTCGATTCCCGACACGCTGCTGGGTGAGTACTACAGAAGCTTCACCAACAAGACCGACTACTTCCATCTTTTCGACTACTGGCGCTGGGACGAGAAGCTCATCGAAGACACTCTCGACAGTGAGTACGACTGGGAGCGCGCGCCCGACACTCAGACCACCTGGCGAATCGGCGACGGCACCGCGGCGTTCTACAACTACGCGTATTACACGATCGCCGGCTTCACCGAGCACGACACGTTCCGCAGCAACCAGGTGCGCGAAGGTGACATGACGCGCGACGAGGCACTGCGGCTTGTCGAGGAGGAGAACACCCCGCGGTACCCGAACCTCAAGTGGTACCTCGACGTCGTCGGTGTCGACTTCACTGCGGCGATCTCCGCAGTCAACAAGGCACCCCGGCTCTACCGCGAGGTTGCCGCGGGCTGAACTGCGTCACGACCAGTGAGATCGCGGCCACGCAGCGAGCTCCAGAGCACCGCCAACAGCCCCGCGTAGGCCAACGAGCCGATGACCCAAACAGCGGTTGGGCCTAGTGGCAGACCCTCCCACCACCACTCAGCACCAGCATCGAGGTTGAGCCCTTGTTGGTCCGCCCCGGTGACGTAGCGACGGATGTTGACCTGCAACGCGACGAGGTTGGCGCCAACGAGGGCGACCAGCACAACGAGAGTTTGCGACCGCGTGAATCGCAGGGAGCGCCGCTCGGGATCGAACAGCACGAGGAAGATCATGAGAACGATCAAGGGCAACAAGTAACGCGGTTGTAGGTTTGCGCCCACTTTGTCGCCGCCCACCGTGAGAACGTAGACCGGAAGCGCGATCAGCACGACGAGAACGCCGGACAGCGCAAAGGCCTTTCGCCCAGACAGCCGACCGAAGCCCGCGAACGCGACGACGATGAAAGCGGCCGTCGCCGCCCACGGAACGATCGCAGGCATCTGAGTGTCTAGCCACCCAAGCCCCCACGATCCCCAGACGCCCGTCCACAAGAACGGCAACATCAGCAGATTGTAGGCAGCCAGTGAGAAGCCGCTGAGAGGGGCTTCTTCACCGGTGGCGTCACCGGCGACAGGAATCGTCGCGCTCCCTCCACCCGTGAAGCCGATCGATCCGGTGCCGGATTGACCTGCGATCGAGAAGAACAGCACGGCAATTGCGAAGCCCACACCGGGGAGAACCGCGAGACGCCACCATTCTCTCGTCGGCGCCCAAGTCAGCACAACGACAACGAGAGTGGCCCCGAAAGCGTAAACAGCGGCGTCCCCGCGCGCTCCGCCCGCCATGACCATGCCCAAGAGGTACAGCACTGCGAGTGCCCATCGGCGGCGTCCATCGCTCTCAAACCAGCCCAAGAGTGCAAGGAACGCGGTGCCCACGCCCGTCACTGCCCACCCACTCGGGTTGTTCGAGGGAATCAGAAACATGCCGAGCGGCACGAGAGCGATCAGCCAACCCCACAGGAGGGTCGACCGGCGCGCCGAGGGCAGAAGCAACACCAGAGCGGTCGCCAGACTGATGAAAAGAGCTGCGTTGATGATGCGCATCGCAAGCGCGCTCACCTGCATGTCTGAACCAGCAAACAGGTTCATGGTCGCGTAGTAAACCGGGGGATACTCGCCTCCAAAATTGCCACGCGAGAGCTCGATCGTGTCGCTGTCCCATGTGGACCACACATCGTCCTGACACGCCGCACTTCGTGCGCCATCTTGGGCATAGCAGGCGACGTTCTGGAAAGCGGACGGCATGACGCGGGTTGCCTCATCGGACCCTTCGGCACACTGCTCGCTGCCGTCACCACCACACCAGATGCTGACAAGGTGGTAATCGTCGTCGGGCCCAGCCCCAATGGGCGAGGAAAACGCCCACGCGCTCAGAGCGACGAAAGCGAGAATCGGGGCGAGAAATACCCACCGGAAACGGAGCCGCGGCGGTCGTGCCGTATCCGACACCTTCTCAGTCGTCATCATTGCGTCTCACGTGTTCGATATCGAGGGCCAATCGTTGGACAACCCGGCGCAATTCATCACGGGTGCGGGCAAGTTCAAGGCTGATTTGCATCAGCAGCAAGAGAATGACGAAGAACGCGCCGACAAACAGAAGGTTGATGGGCTGAGCAATGCCGAAAAATGCCGACACGGCATCAAGGAGTCCCGGCCAGGCGGAAAGGACGATAGCTGCGACGGACGCGACAATCCAGATCACCGCGTACTTCTCGGGCAGCACGTACGACCGCAGCAACAGAACCACTGCAATCAGCAGGATCACTGCCATGGCAATTGCGAGCACCTGAGGGGTCATGCGTTCGCCTCTCGAGACGTCACTGCTCGGAGCGAGCGCAGTTGCGGAGGAACGGTACGAATGCCCGCGAGCCCAAGGATCAGCAGGATGCGGCCGGTATAGAGGGTTGCCCGAAATATCGACTGAGAGGGTGCCCCGCCCGCTCGCTCGTTCATCACAACCGGAATCTCGCGAACGGTGAGTCCTTGACGGCTGGCGAGCACGATCGACTCGACCGTGTCGCCCAACCACTCGACGGGGTAGTGCTCGGCAAAGACAGCGAGGGCCCGAGGCCCAGCGATACGGAACCCGCTTGTGGCGTCGGTCAGACGGGTGCGCGCGTAGGCAGATGTGACCCGTGAGATCAGGCGCTGCACACCGCGACGAGCCGCTGAAGACTTGAACGTCCCGCCCTCAGCGAATCGGCTACCGATAACAACGTCTGCACGATCAAGCCCCGCAATGAGCGAGGCAATGTACTCCGGGCGATGTTGGCCATCGCCGTCGAACTGAATCAGCGCGTCGTAACCCCGGCGCACGGCGTACTTGAACGCGGTACCCATGGCGGCACCGACCCCCAGATTGATGGCATGAGAGACGACGTGAGCTCCTCGAGCACGAGCAATGGCGGCTGTGCCATCACGAGACCCGTCATCAACGATGACGACGTCATCCAGCGGATGAACACTGGCGAGAGAATCAAGAACGCTTCCGATCGCCATCGCCTCATTCAACGCAGGCACAGCGATGAGCACTCTCATACGCCTTAGCCTATCGGGGTGTCCGGCGCCGTCGGGGTCGGGTCGTCGTCGTCGAATGACATGAGCTTGACGTACTCCGCCACCATGGGCACGGTGCGACGGACAGTGGCGAAGTCACCCTCAGCGACAAGCCTGCCGCCCTCGATGACCGCTACCGTCTCCGCCCGCTGGACGGTGCTGAGACGGTGGGCGATAACGATGATCGTGAGCTCCCCACTGAGGGAACGCAGGGTCTCGCTCACGATCGCCTCGGTGACAGCATCCAAGCCGCTCGTCGCTTCGTCGAGAACAAGCAGCTTCGGAGCAACGTAGAGGGCACGCGCCAGGCCGATGCGCTGCACCTGACCGCCGCTGAAGGCATCGGACTGCTTGCCGACCGGGGTGTCGATGCCCTGCGGCAGGGCATCGACAACGTCGAGCAGCTGCGCCTGCCCGAGCACCGCACGCACGCGGTCGCGGTCGATCTCTGCGGTCGGGATTCCCAGGGCGACGTTGTCGGCGATGGTGCCGCTGACGAGGCCGGGCTTCTGGGGCACATACGAGACCAGACCGGGCGCGGCGGCGCGCAACGTGCGCGGCTCGAAACCGCCGATAGTGATCGTGCCACTGTCGGGCTCGCCGAGACCGATCATGAGCTCGACGAGGGTGGTCTTGCCCGCTCCGGAGGGTCCGATCACGGCGGCGAAACTTCCGGGCCGGATGCTCAGGCTCACGTCGTCGAGAACCGCCGCGGCCGCGCCGGGGTAGCGGTAGGAGAGCCCGCGCACCTCGACGCCGAGCGGGGCATCGTCGCTCGGCAGGCTCAGGCCGGCGGGCAGTGCGGGGGCGGGCATGACGGGAGCGGTGCGCAGTTCGCGCAGCAGGTCGCGCGCAGTTTGTGACTGCTCGGTGTTGACCTTGAGCGCGGCGACCGCCGTCTGCAGAGGCAGGATCGCCCCCATGATGCGCACGGCGCCAGCGAGGAAGACGCCGAGCGTGGCGAGGCCGCTCGCAAGCTGTCCGGTGAGCAGCTGCTGCCCGACGAAGACGACGACGCCGAGAATTAGCGCGGTCTCGACGACGTAGCGGGGCATACCGCCAAGGAAGGCGAGGGTGGCGCCCGAGCGGGCGGCCCGCTGGCGCGACCGGTGGATGCGGTCGAGAAACAGCCCGCTTCGCCCGAGCACGGTGAGTTCGCGGTAGGTGTCGAGCGTGTCGCCGAGCGCCCCGAGAGTGAGCTTCGTGCCTTCGGCGGCGTCTTCGCCCGCACGTTTGAGGACACGGGCGATACCGGCCTGCATGCCGACGACGATGAGGGCGAAGTAGCCGAGGGCGAAGACAGCGACGATTGGGTCGACGACGAAGAACGCGATGGCGACGATCACGAGGAGGAAGCCCTCGACGACGATGCTGGCGATGTTATTGAGAAGGCCTGTGAAGGTCCACTTGATCGACTCGGTGAGCGCGAACTGCAGTTCGTTGCGGGAAAAACGTCGCACGTGGGCGAGCGACCCGGTCAAGAGGTGCGCGGCGAGGGCGTCGGCATTGCGCGACTCAATGCGAGCGATGAACGCAGTCAGGGCACGCGACAGCCCGATGGCAATGCCAGCCTTGACGACGAAGACGCCGAGAACGAACAGCACCAGCAGCAACAGACCTCGGCCGTCAAGCTGGGGCAGCTCGACCCCGAATACGACCGTCGCGCCCTCCGCGTCGGCGAATTGCGTTGCGCCGAGCGCCGCGACAACGCCGACAAGCAGGATGCCGAAAACGTCGAGAAACCCGACGATCGCCCGGGCCCCGACCAGGGCCCAGTAACTGAAGCGTTCGCGCGGCGTCAGCAAGGCGAGAGCATCACGGGCGGCGAAGAGCACCGGTTCAGCGTACCGGGGCGCAGCGATCGTGCTCCCCTCCCCTGCGCCGCCGCCGCGCCGCCGCCGCGCCGCCGCACCCACGCTCGCACCAACACCGCGAAGCACACACGGGTACCGAGCGGGCAGAGAGGTGCTTCCGCCGCACTCGCGAATCCACGGAACTCGGCTGGTGTTCCGTGGATTCGCGAGTGCGCCGAGTCGTTACCTCTGAGAGGGGTCACCGGAGGACTGGCGAGCAGGAGGGCGGAGCGCAGGCGAGCAAGAGGGCAGGAGGCCGGGCTGGCGGGTGCGGTCGGGTGGGTCAGCGGGCGAGGCGGCGGCGGATGCGGGACGTCACGCCGCCGATCCCTTCGGCCCGCAGGTGGTGCCACGTCATGCGCAGGGTGTGGCCAACGCCGGCGGTGCGGCGAACTCGGGCGCCCACCCCCATCGCGTCGCGTCGCGACGTCGCGTCGGCGGCGCGGCGCGGGTGGGCGACGGCCTCGAGCACGGGCTGCAGCACGACCTCCCACACGAAGCGCTCGCGCACGCGGGAGACATTCGCGCGCCACTCGTCAACCTCCGAAGAGTCAGCGAGTACGCGCGTGAGGGCGTCGGCGAGAGCATCCACGTTGTTGGCAGGCACAACGATGCCGAGCTCTTCAGATTCGACGAGGTCGGCGAAGCCGTCGCCCTCCGTGACGACCATCGGCAACCCCGCCCACAGGTAGTCAAGGATGCGCGTGCGGAACGAAAACGTCGTCTCGACATGCACGTGATGCGTGCTGACGCCTGCATCCGCCTCGACCAGGTACGCTCCGCGGCGATCGTACGGTACCCAGGTGTCGTTGAAGATCACCTCGCGACCTTCGACCCCCAGCGCGGTCGCCACGTCGAACGCCTCGCGCACGATACCCATCTCATCGACACCCGGGTGCCGCGTGCCGAGGAAAAAGAGTCGGATGCGGGGCTCACGCTCGCGCGCAACCGCCACCGCGCGAATCAGGGTCAGCGGGTCAAACCAGCTGTAGACCCCGCCCCCCCAGATCAGCACCCGCGAGTCGGCATCGATTCCGGGCACGACACCGCGCATACCAGCCCCCGGGTCGGCACTCGGCGGAATCGGCTCCAGCCCGAACGGCACCACAGCGAGCAGCCCGCTCAGGTCAGAGTCATCGGCGTAGGTGGCAGGGTTGAGGCGGCCGAGCCCCGCAAGCTGGCCGAGATAGAGCAACCGCTGCCGCTCGCTCGCGCACAGCACGAGGTCAGCACGACGCAACTGGTCGTTCAGGGCATCGCGAGCGGTGGCGACCCGCAGGCTCCACGTCGCCGGAGGTAGCTCACGGCCCTGCTCGAGCATCTCAAGGTGCATCGGGTCGTACGCGTCGGCGATCAGCATTCGATCAGTGCGTGCGATCGTTCGAAACTGGGTGTTCGCATAGCCCTGAAACAAAACCACCTCAGCCCAGCGCTCGTGCACCCGCATGCCCCGTTCATCGCCGGCCGCGACATGCAGCATCGGAAACGGCGGCGCGGGATGCTCAGCCCGGGTCGTCGACACCAGCCGTACCTCGTGCCCCGCCGCGAGAAGGGTGAGCCCAATATTCAACGAACGGATCGCCGGGCCCGCCATCGCCGCGGCCAGCGGGTCGCCCGTGATGATCAGCACACGGGTCATGCGTTCTCCCCAGCGGGAGTCGTGAGATCGCGCAGCACATCCATGGCGCCCCGACTGTACCGGCCATAGCGGCCCGCAGCCACGCCGGCCAGCACCGCCGGCACGCGGGCGAGACGCGCGCGGGGCAACCGGGCGCGTCTCGCCTCGTGGTCGGCCTTCGCGTCAAGCTGCCGTTGCACTGCTGGCGCGACGCCGAGCGCACGCCCGCGTTCGGCGAGCAGCGCCGAGCGGCGGGCGAGGCGGGCGGCGCGCTCGGTGCGCGGCTCGCGCAGTCGAGCGAGTTTGTCGGCGAGTGTCGGGCGGCGAGCGCCGATCTGATTGGCCCCGTGCTGTCGGTAGTCGATGAGCGTCTCGGGGACGAGCCGCACCCACCCGGTGGCGGCGGCAACCGCGGCCAGCCACTCGTCGTGCACCCACTCTCCCGGAATCGGGAAGGCGGCCTGCAGCAGCGAGCGCCGCACCATCACGGTGGCGCCGGTCACCAGGTTGCGCCGCAGCAGCACCGGCAGCGCCTCGCCCGCGGCGAGGCCGGCCCGTTCGCTCGAAGTCGCCTCGAGCGCCTCGAGCAGGGTCAGCCCGAGGGGTGCACCGGCCCCGTCGATGAGGCGAGCGTCGGAGTGCACGAGCAGCAGCCGCTCGTCGGCCGCGAACGCCGCGGCGAGGGTGGCCAGTTTGCCGGGCATCCACTCGTCGTCCTGGTCGGAGAGCGCGATGAGGTCGCCCTCGCACGCGGCGAGCGTCGCCGCGAAGTTCGCCGTCACGCCCAGCGCGGGGCTGCGGCGGATGATGCGCAGCGCGGTCGGCAGCTGCGGGTCGACGACGCGCGCGTCGGCGTACACGCGCTCAATGACGGCGAGCGTGTCATCAGTCGAATCGTCGTCGCCGACCACGAGCTCGATCGGCGCCGGGCGTTGGCTCAGGATGCTCGCCACCTGCCGCGCGACAAACCCACCCCCGTTGTGTGTACCGAGGGCCACGGAGATGCGCAGGTCTGCCACCGCTCCAGCCTAGGGCGGCCGACGCGCGCGGCTAGGATCAGACCCATCATGAGCGGAGGCGACGAGCGGCACACGACACCGGAGGTCGCCGTCGTCACCGTCGCCTACCGCTCAAACGCGGTGCTGCCGGGGTTCCTGGGCTCAATCGCGGGCGCGAGCGCGCATCCGGTGACCACCGTCGTCGTCGACAACCGGCCCGATAGCGAGTCGCAGGCCGCCGAACTCGCGGCGCAGCACGGCGCCACCTACGTCGCGTTGCCCGCTAATCCCGGCTACGGTGGCGCCGTCAACGCAGGCGTCGCCACGCTCGGGCCCGGCGTGCGCTGGGTACTCATCAGCAACCCCGACGTCGTGCTCGATGCGGGCCTCATCGACGCTCTCGTCACTGCCGCCGAAAGCGACCCGGCAATCGGCGCGGTCGGGCCCGCTGTGCGAAACCCCGACGGCACGGTGTATCCCTCAGCACGTCGCGTTCCAAGCGTGCGCACCGGCATCGGCCACGCGCTCTTCGTGAACCTGTGGCACGACAACCCGTGGACCCGCCGCTACCGGCAGGACGCCGCCGAAGCCGTCACCGAGCGCGATGCCGGCTGGCTATCGGGCGCGTGTCTGCTCGTACGACGCGATGTGTTCACGCAGCTTGGCGGCTTCGACGAGGGGTACTTCATGTACTTCGAAGACGTCGACCTCGGGTACCGCATCGGCAAGGCCGGCTACCGCAACCGTTACCTCCCGTCGGTGAGCGTCACGCACATCGGAGCGCACACTGCCTCGCGCGAGTCAGCGGCGATGATTCGGGCCCACCACGACTCGGCGCGACGATTCATCACCCGCAAGTACGGCGGGTGGTACCTCTGGCCCGTGCGCGCCGTCTTGTCGACGGGGCTAGCGGTGCGGTCGGCCGTGTTGCGGCGTCGGTCGGGCTGAAAGCGGAGAGCACTGCGTGCTGAGTGCTGCGCACTGACGTCAGCCTGCCAGGAGTCGCTGCAGATAGAGCCCGTAGCCACTCTTCGCGAGCGGTGCAGCGAGGGCTGCCAGCTGCGCATCGGTGATCCAGCCCGCGCGCCAGGCGATCTCCTCGATGCAGCCAATCTTGTAGCCCTGCCGGTCTTCGATGACGCGCACATACTCAGAAGCCTGCATCATCGACTCAAAGGTGCCGGTGTCGAGCCACGCGGTGCCGCGATCAAGCGGATGAACCTGCAGTTTGCCCGCGTTCAGGTAATGCTCGTTCACGCTGGAGATCTCAAGCTCACCGCGGGTACTCGGGGTGATCGATTTCGCGACCTCAACGACGCTGTTGTCGTAGAAATACAGGCCCGGCACGGCGAAACTGCTCTTCGGCTTGGCCGGTTTCTCCTCGATCGAGACCGCCCTTCCGTTGATATCGAACTCGACGACCCCATAGGCCTCCGGGTTTGCCACCTGATAGGCGAAAATCAGGCCGCCCTCAATCTGGGTGTACTGCCGCAGGGCCGACCCCAGGCCTGAGCCATGGAAGATGTTGTCGCCGAGCACGAGCGCGACGCTGTCGTCGCCAATGAACTCTTCACCGATAAGGAAGGCCTGCGCGAGGCCATCGGGAGACGGCTGCTGCGCGTAGGTCAGTGAGATACCAAGTTCACGACCGTCGCCAAGGAGGGCCTCGAACTGACCGGCGTATTCCGGGGTTGTGATGACGAGAATCTCGCGAATGTCGGCCATCATGAGCGTCGACAGCGGGTAGTAGACCATCGGCTTGTCGAAGATAGGCATCAGCTGTTTTGAGATGCCCTTCGTGATCGGCCACAGTCGCGTTCCGGAGCCGCCGGCGAGAATGATGCCCTTCATCGGTTGCTCCACTGGTCGTTGAGGGCGCTGGTGTACGCGGTCGCGGCTTCCCAGGTCGGCAGCAGACCCTGCGCCCGCGCTTCGAGCAGGGTCGGCGCGGCAAGATCCTTGGGCGAGAGCAGCAACTCGTTGATAGAGAACGGCAACGTCAATCCCACGGTCTCGTCGAGCGGCGTGATTCCATGCTCGCGCTCTGGGGTGAACACCTCACTGACCAGATAGTTCACCGCCGTGTTGTCTTCCAGGGCAACGAAGCAGTGCCCCAGGCCCTCGCTGAGATACAGCGCTCGGCGATCGATCGTGTCGAGCATCACCGAATCGAATCGTCCAAAGGTTGGCGACCCCACGCGAATGTCGATGACGAAGTCGATGACGGAACCGTGGGCGACGGTCACGTACTTGGCCTGACTCGGGGGTACGTCGGCGAAGTGGATGCCGCGCACAACGCCCTTGCGGGAGACCGAACCGTTGCCTTGCCGCAGAGTCAACGGGTGGCCAACCGCCTCGGCCAGAGCGTCGAAGCGGTACCACTCAAAGAACGTGCCGCGATCATCGGGAAACTGCCGAGGGGTCACCTCAAAGGCGCCCGGTACCGACAGTTCGCGAATGAGCACGGGTCATAGGCTACCAACGTGGCCATCGCGCGCCGTCGCGGGCTCAGGAGCACCGACGACCCGGGGTCACCTCGCCAGGAAATCTGCCAGCGCTGCAACGCTGACCCGCCCATCGTGGAGAGAACGGACGTACGCCGGGCCGCGCGCGGCAATCTCGCGAGCATCCTCGCGCCGTGCCAGCACGCTGCGCACCGCGGCGTCGAGAGTCTCGACGTCGGCCGGCCAGATCGGAGGTTGCTGCCCGTATTGTGACGCAATGTAGTGCCGTGTGTGCTCGTTGACGTACGACACCACGAGGCGGCCGGCCGCCATCGCCTCGCAGGCGGCCACGCCATACCCGCCCATGCGCAGCGAGTCGACGACGACATCGCACTGCGCGTACGCGTCACGCATCGCCGAATGGGGTTCTCCTTCGAGCCGTCGGTACTGAATGAGACCCTCCGCCTGTAGCCGCGATAAGACGACATCGGCAATTTCTGAGCCCTTCACGCCAGAGTGGCTTGGCGCGTGAAGGACGACCGGAACCTCACGCTCCAGCGCCGGAGTCGTCACCCTCCACTCGTCGGGGGTCACCACCACGGGAAGCCACGTCGCGGTCGGCAGATCAAAGCGCACGTTGGGCGTCGACCCGAACACCGGAACACCCATCCGCTGGATGATGCGACGCGTGCGCGTTGCAGCACCATGAATCGCATCACGATCGGGTACGAGATCGGCAAAGCGATACGGGGAGTGAGGCTCGCGGGCGATGTGCGCCGTGAGATCACGAACGTCTGAACCGTGGGCAATGACGGCGACGCGCACGCCCCGACGGCGCAATGCTGCGACTTCGCGAAGAGTATTCCGGCGGAAAAGCGGCCCGAAGATCGGATGGGCCGACTCGAAAAGGACGTGCGTGACCTGCGCTGCGACAGCAGCGAATTCGCGACGGTTCCAATCGCATGATCGGGCGACAAGTTGGCCGGGAACCAACCGGTGAGCGGAGAACAGAAAACCCCGCGGCTCGAAGAGTGCCAGACTCAACGCCGCGTGATGGGGGAGACGGTTGATGGCCTCTGCCCATTGATATGCCTGGCCGGCAGTGTTGATCGGACCGATGAGAACGCGAACCGCAGCCGGCGGGAGACTGAGGGCATCATCCGGGCCTCGCGGCAGGTTGCGGTACCTCGCCGGGTTCAGCCGCGAACCGAATCTGTCAGGCAGTTGGCCAATGAACGGCTCCACTCGATCGATGACCGAAAGGGGCACCACCCGCTTGATGAAGCTGAGAAACCGGTCATGGCTGCGCCCCATGAGGTGTCCTCCTGTCGTCGCCAGGTCAGGGCACGGATCGAGGTCGGCTCTTACCCCTCTCCAGGGTAACGAACGAGAACCAGCGTGACGGGGAGTCGATAGCGGTGTGACGGCCCTCCACTCATGCGGCGCTCCGCTGGCCCCCTGCGTAGGCTTGACCTGTGCGGGTGCTTCTCGATGCGACAGCGATGCCCGTCGACCGCGGCGGTGTTGCCCGGTACGTTGACGAACTCGTCCGCGCGATCAGCGATGATCCTGGCATCGAGCTCGTCGTCGCCTGTCAACACCGCGACCGCCACTACTACCAGGCGATCGCACCCACGGCAACACTCTCGGTCGCCCCCCGAGCGCTTGCTTGGCGCGGATTCCGACTGCTGTGGGAGCAACTCGGACTGCCCGGCGTCACCCGAGCGCACTCCATCGACATCGTCCACTCCCCCCACTACACGCTTCCCGTGCTCTGCGGCCGACGTCGTGTCGTCACCGTTCACGACGTCACATTCTTCAGCGAGCCCGAGGTTCATCGACCTGTCAAGCGGGTTTTCTTTCGGGCATGGATCCGGCTGTCGTGTCGGCTGGCTGACGTCATCGTGACTCCGAGCCGCGCCACGGCTATCGAACTCGAGCGCGCTATCGGGCACCCGGTCGATCAGACCGTCATCGCGCCACACGGGGTCGACCACGTCCGATTTCGCCCACCCGCACCGCCGGTCATCGCGGAGACCAAACACCGGTACGGGCTCCACGGCGACTACGTGCTCTTCCTTGGCACGATCGAGCCGCGCAAGCACGTACCCGCGCTGATCCGGGCCCACGGGCTGTTGGTCGCCGAACGGATTGACCCACCGCTACTGGTGCTCGCGGGCGCGCGCGGATGGGAGTCAGACACGGGGCATGCTCTGGCGCAGCATCCACGCCCCGACACGGTGCGAGTGCTCGGCTACGTGGATGCAGACGACGTCGTACCGCTGCTCGGCGGAGCAGCCGTTGTGGCCTACCCGAGCAGCGGGGAGGGCTTCGGACTCCCCGTGCTCGAGGCGATGGCAACCGGGGCCGCAGTGCTCACAACCCGCCGCCTGGCCATTCCGGAGGTCGCAGGCGATGCAGCGGCCTACTGCGAGCCCGAGCCAAGCTCGATCGCCTCCGGGTTGCAGCGGCTACTCGACGATGACACCGCCCGCGCCACCCTGAAGCGCGCGGCTCTCGACCGCGCTGCTGACTTCTCCTGGCAGCGCAGCGCCGCAATCCACGCGGCGGCCTACGCGGGTGCGCTCGCTAGACTTCCCGGGTGAGATTGCTCGTCACCGGCGGCGCCGGCTTCATCGGTTCGAACTTCGTGCACCACGTGATCGAGCACACCGACCACCACGTGACGGTTCTCGACAAGCTCACTTACGCCGGCAACCGGGCGTCGCTCGAGGGCCTCCCGGATGCCCGCCTCACGTTCCTGCAGGGCGACATCGTCGACGCGGCGCTGGTCGACGAACTCGTTGCCGCAACCGACGCCGTGGTTCACTATGCGGCTGAGAGCCACAACGACAACTCGCTCGACGACCCCCGACCCTTCGTCGACACGAACCTCATCGGCACCTACACGCTGCTCGAGGCAGTTCGTCGCCACGAAAAGCGGTTCCACCACATCTCGACCGACGAGGTCTACGGCGACCTCGAGCTTGACGACCCCGCGCGCTTCACCGAGACCACCCCCTACAACCCCTCAAGCCCGTACTCGTCGACGAAGGCCGGTAGCGACCTGCTCGTGCGCGCCTGGGTGCGCTCTTTCGGTGTGCGGGCGACCATTTCCAACTGCTCAAACAACTACGGGCCCTACCAGCACGTTGAGAAGTTCATCCCGCGTCAGATCACGAACGTGCTGCGCGGCGAGCGCCCGAGGCTGTATGGCACGGGCGAGAACGTGCGCGACTGGATTCACGCTGATGACCACTCGGCCGCCGTACTCACGATTCTTGAAAAGGGCCGCGTTGGCGAGACCTACCTCATTGGTGCCGACGGCGAGAAGAGCAACAAAGAGGTCGTCGAGCTGATTCTGACGACCCTCGGCCAGCCCACCGACGCCTACGACCATGTCAACGACCGCCCCGGCCACGATCTGCGCTATGCGATCGACTCAACGAAGCTGCGCACCGAGCTCGGTTGGACTCCTCGGTTCGGCGACTTCGAGGCGGGCCTCGTCGCGACGATCGACTGGTATCGCGACAACGAAACCTGGTGGGCTGGGCAGAAAGCAGCAACCGAAGCTCGGTACACCGCTCAAGGCCAGTGACGAAGGCCGCCCTCACTGCGCTCGCTTTCGCCCGGCACGGTGAGGTCACCACACCGATCACGACGGTAGCGTTGACACCGTGACCCGGTACCTGATCGTCGGCGCCAGCGGAATGCTGGGGCGAGACCTCGCTGACGTCGCCCGGCAACTCGAATGTGACATCACCGTTCTCGACCGTGCCGCACTCGACATCGTCGACTCCGGTGCGTGCTTTGACGCCGTGGCCGGACACGATGTCGTGCTCAACGCCGCCGGCTATACGCGGGTTGATGACGCGGAGACGGACGAATCAACCGCCATGGCCGTGAACGCCGTCGGCGCAGAGAACTTGGCTCGAGCATCCGCACGGCACGGCGCGCTCTTGGTGCAGTACTCGACGGACTACGTATTTGCTGGTGACGCCACGTCGCCCTACGACGAGAGCGCACCCCTGTCTCCGGCAAGTGCATACGGACGGTCAAAAGCCGAAGGCGAACGTCGAGCGCGCGCGGCGCACCCCGATGGGACGATCATTGTGCGCACCGCTTGGCTCTACGGCGAACACGGCAAGAACTTCGTTCGAACCGTCATGCAGAGATATGCCGACGGCGCTCCCCTCTCTGTCGTCAACGACCAATGGGGACAACCCACGTGGTCGCGCGACCTCGCGCATCAGACCTTTCGCATGATTGCGACGGGCCTGCGCGCCGGCGTTCTGCACGGCACGGCTGCGGGCTCCACAACGTGGTTCGGCCTCGCTCAGGCCGTGGTGCAGAACCTCGGCGGCGACCCGACATTCGTCAAGCCGATCGACAGCGCACATTTCGCGCGGCCCGCGCCGCGACCGGCGTACTCGGTACTGGGTCATGACGGTTGGGCGCGCATCGGCCTCACACCCCTGCGATCGTGGCGCGCTGCGCTCGACGACGCCATGGCGGCAGGGGTGTTTCGGTGAGCGTGACGACGTTGCGGGTGATCCTTGACCAGGTTCTCGCGCCGATCCCGGGCGGAATCGGCCGATACGCTGTCGAGCTCACTCGTGAGCTCATCGCCACCGCGCCGCGCGGTTGCGACGTGATGGGATTCGTTCCTGCGTCGCCAGACTCCGACTATGAACGCCTGATCGCAGCGCTACCAGGACTCGCCGGGCTATCCAAGAGTGCCCTCGACCGCCGACAGTTGGCCGCGGCGTGGCAGCACGGCTTCACGCGCCTACCCGGCAGCGGAATGATTCACGCCCCCAGTCTCTTCGCCCCGATGTATCAGCATGATCGCCTGAACACCCCCGGCGAACAGATCGTCGTCACCATCCACGACACCGTGCCGTGGACCCACCCCGAGACACTCACCCCGCGGGGGGTTGCGTGGCATCGAGCGATGGCCAAGCGCGCTGAACGATATGCCGACGCCGTCGTGGTGCCCACCCATGCTGTCGTGGACGAGCTCATGGAACGCTTCAGCTTCGGAGATCGTATTCGCGTCATCGCCGGTGCGCCAAGCACGGCACTTCTTCCAGGCCCCGACGCCGACGAGAGGGCCGAGCGCCTCGGGCTACCCGAGAGTTACCTCATCTGCGTGGCAACGATCGAGCCTCGCAAGGCAATCAGCGAACTTATTGAGGCTCTTGCTTGCGAGGAAGCGCCCGAGCTCCCGCTCGTGCTGGTTGGCCACCAGGGGTGGGGCGGAATCGATGTGGAGGTACTGGCGGCCAAGGCCGGTTTGCCTGCAGACCGCGTGCGTTATCTCGGACATCTCGACGACGCCGACCTCGCCGTCGCCCTCAGCCGCGCTACAGCGGCCGTCGTTCCGAGTCGAGCGGAAGGCTTCGGTCTCGCGGCGCTGGAGGCCATGAGCCTCGGGGTGCCCGTCGTTCATTCAGACGCCCCAGCACTGGTTGAAGTTGCCGACGGGGCCGGGCTCGTCGTCGAACGTGAGCCGCGTGACGAGTACCCACGACGACTAGCAGAGGCGCTGCGCCGAGTGGTCGACGACTCGGCTCTCGCGGAAGCACTTCGTGTGCGCGGTCGCGACCGCGCACGCGCATACAGTTGGCGCGATTCGGCCGAGAAAACCTGGCAGTTGCACGCGGACCTGTAGCGAGCATCCACGGCCCCTACGGGCTGGACGTGGGCTCGGGCAGGGGTGCCACCGCCTCAGCGACAAGCGCGCGAATCAGCTCCCAATCAGGCGCCACGTTGTCGATCGTCGGCGGCACGAGCTCGAGCCGTCGAATCTCGTGCTCCCGCGACCGCACCGCCAGGTCGCTGAGCACCCCGAGCATGCTCTGCGGCACGTCGGTGCGCACCAGGCCCGCCGACGCCTCCGCGATCGCCTGAAACCGCGTGAGCACTGTCGCGGGGTCGAGCTGCCGCAGCATCGCCTCCTGAATGTCGCGCTGATGCTCCATGCGGTCGAAATCCGTCAGCTCGTAGCGGCTACGGGCGTACCAGAGCGCGGTGTCGCCATTCATCAGTTGCTCGCCCGCGGCGATCTCGCCGATCACCGGGCCGCCGTTGATGCCCAACTGCACGGGCTCCTCGACCGTCACCGTGACCCCTCCCAGCGCATCGATCAGGGATGCGAACCCGGCCATGTCGATCAGCACCGTCCACTGCACAGGCACGCCGGTGATGCCCTCGACGGCGTCGCGCATGCCCTCCAGCGCCGGAGTGCTACCCCGCCGCTCGGCCTCCGGGTAGAGCTCGGGGTGCTCCTCCACCCAGGGGTAGAGGTAGGCGAGCAGACAGTCATCGCCGCAGTCGAAACCGTTCGGCCACACCTCGTGCAGCGGCGAACTCTCCTCAAACGGCACGGAGTACAGATTTCGCGGGATGCCCACCATCGTCACCGCGCCCGACCCCGCATCGACGCTCACCAGCGAAATGCTGTCGGGCCGCAGGCCGATGCGGTCATCCCCCGCGTCTCCGCCCAACAGCAGGAAGGTGTAGCGCCCATCGATCGGAGCCACAAAGCCGCCGGATCCAAAAACCGAGCCCAGAGCATCCCGCCCCACGCCCGTCAGCACCGCCGCATAGCCGGCCGTGCCGGTCGTCAGCAGCAGAGACAGCACCGCGAACACGGCAATGGGCGCTCGCGCACGGGAAGGCGTGCGCACGAGACGCACCAGACGCAGGGTGTCGAGCGTGGTGGCGAACCAGAGCACGGCGTAGAAGAGGAGGCCGAGCTGGGCGATGGTGAGCACGATGACATTCGTTGCAAGCGTGAGCGCTGCGGCCCGCCACAACACGAACAGCAGCGCGGTGGCGGCGGCGACGGCCCACAGCACGAAGGTCGCGGCAACCGCGAAACGCCCCCAGCGGCGGTCGCCGGCCAACAGTTGCGCGCTACCCGGAATCACCACGTTGAGGCCGAGTAGCCACCACGCGCGGCGGCGCATGAGCTCGGGGTCGTGCGGGTCGGGGTGCCGCAGAGGTGAAGTGTGGGTCACGGCTGCTGAATCGCGGCCTTCAGAACGGCGTTCTTGGCGGCCACGGCCTGTTCTAGTTCTGCCGCGAAAGCGGTGAGCCGGGCGGCAACGGGCGCATCCGTTGACCCAATAATGCGCGCCGCCAGAATGCCCGCATTGCGCGCCCCGCCGATCGACACCGTCGCCACCGGAATGCCAGCCGGCATCTGCACGATGCTGAGCAGGCTGTCCATGCCGTCGAGATGCTTGAGCGGCACGGGCACGCCGATCACCGGAAGAGTCGTGACACTCGCGATCATGCCCGGCAGGTGAGCGGCGCCGCCCGCCCCGGCGATAATCACGCGGATGCCCCTGCCCGCGGCCGCACGCCCGAACGCGATCATCGCGTCAGGAGTGCGGTGGGCGCTCAGCACCTCCACCTCGCAGGCGATGCCGAACTCGGCGAGCGCCTCGGTCGCGGCCTGCATCGTTGGCCAGTCAGAGTCGGAGCCCATCACGACGGCGACGAGTGGGGAAGTCATGAGGTTAAGGGTAGGGGGCAGGGGTGCGCGCGGGCGGGAGGGGCGCGCCCTCGCAGCACGCCCGTGCACCGTGCCCTTCTGCGCCGACGTCATAGCTTCCTGCGCCGTACCTTTCTGGGCCGTACCTTTCTGGGCCGTAATTTTCTGCGCAATACCGCCACTTATCGCACCGGCTCCCGTGCGCACGCGCGCACGGGAGCGCGGGAGCGCGGGAGCGCGGGCGCACGCGCGCACGGGAGCGCGGGAGCGCGGGCGCGCGGGCGCACGCGCGCACGCGCGCACCGTCACCGTCGGCCTCCCCTCCACACGGCGAACGTGTCAGAAGTTATCCGGAGATTCCTCGCATCTATAGAACATAGTTTCGAATATTGAGAGAATGGGGTCATGTCAGCCTCACTGCTCACCGCGCTCGCCACGGCTCATCGTGCGCTCGCCGAGAGCGGCGACGGCGGCGACGGCGGCGACCCCCGCGAGCTCGCGTCGATGCCCGACGACGAGTTACTCGCCGGCCTCGAACGCGCTGCCGACGTTCGACGCCTTGTGGATGCCCGCTCGGCCCTCCTCGCAGGGGAGGTCGCCCGCCGATCACGCCCGCAGTTGGCGCATGACGGCTTCGCGCAACGCCACGGGCACCGCACAGCGGCCGAACTGGTGCGGGTGGTCACGGGTTCGTCACGGCATGACGCGCAGATCGCGGTACGAGCGGGGTCGATGCTGCTCGAGGCTGCACAGGCAAGCGGCGCGACCGCGAAACCGGGGTCGGGCGGTGAGATCGCGCCGACCCTGCCGCGGTGGGCCCACGCGCTCATCGAGCCGGTCACCCTCGGGGTTCTGTCGACAGCAGGGCTTGCGGCGATCCGGAGCGGGCTGGGCGACGAGAGCGCCACGGTGAGCGCCGACACGCTCGCCGAGGCTGTGCGTCGGATTCTCACCGAGGTGGGCTCGCTCGATGTTGACCGACTCTTCCGTCGAGCTCGGCAGCTTCGCGACGAGCTCGACGCCGCGGGCGTCGCTGGGCGCGAGCGAGCCCGTCGCGAGGGTCGGTCGCTGCGGGTGTTTCGCACGAGCGACGGCATGACGCGGGCGACATGGGTGCTCGACCCCGAGTCAGCGGCCGTCATCACCGACCTGTACGACCGCGCCACCTCGCCCCGACGGGGCGGCCCCACCTTCCTCTCGCCGCGCGACGCAGAACTGATCGAGCGGATGCGCGCAGACGACCGCACGCCCGAGCAGTACGCGTCCGACGTGTTCGTCGACCTCCTGCGTGCGGGTGCAGACGCCGACTCGGGATCGCTCCTCGGAAGCGGAGCGCCGTCGGTCAGAGTCGTCGTGACCGCGCGCGACCTCACCGAAGGCACCGGGCTCGCGCACCTTGAGGGGCAGCCCGAGCCGCTGTCGCTGCCCACCGTGCAACGGCTGCTCTGCACGGGCACGCACATGCCCGTGCTCATCGCCTCGACCGGTCAACCGCTCGACGTGGGCCGTTCGCAGCGACTCTTCACCTCACGGCAGCGCGTGGCGCTCTCGGTGCGCGACGGCGGGTGCCGCTGGGCCGGGTGCGAACGGCCGCCATCCTGGTGTGAAGCACACCACATTGAGCCCTGGCAGGCCGCCAAAGGACGCACCGATGTCGCCGACGGTATTCTCTTGTGCCGACATCACCACCTGCTGGTCCACAACAACGGCTGGCAGATCGAACGACATCGACGAGCCGACGGGCGCGATGAGTACCGTGCCCGGCCACCCGCGACACTCGACCCAGAACAACACCCTCTGGCGATGCCCAGCCGAAGCGAGACGGTGAAGCGAGCCCTGCCCGCGGCACGCGGCGCAGTCGCGGCGTAGGCGAACTCGGCCGGGTGGCGCGAGCGAGCCCGGCAGGCCGGCGCGAGCGACGCGCCAGGCGGCGCGATCGGAGCCCGGCAGGCCGGCGCGAGCGACGCGCCAGGCGGCGCGATCGGAGCCCAGCAGGCCGGCGCGAGCTACCTCGCGCGGAAGCGACCGCCGCTACTCGCTGTCAAAGTGGCTCGCCGCGGCGCGCGCCCGATACACGACATCGTCGAGATCGTCGCCGATCACCGTCACATGGCCCGCCTTGCGACCGGCTCGCGCCCCCTTGCCGTACGCGTGCACCTTCGCGGTCGGCTGGTGAGCGAGCGCAGCCGCAATACGGTTATCGGGCAGCGCCCCGAACACGTTGATCATCACCCCCCACCGAGCGCGCGGCTCGGTGTCTCCCAACGGCCAGTCGAGCACCGCGCGTAGGTGCTGCTCGAACTGACTCGTCGTAGACCCCTCAATCGTGACGTGACCGCTGTTGTGCGGGCGCATCGCCAGCTCGTTCACCAGCACCCGCCCATCGGTGGCCGCGAACAGCTCCACCGCGAGCACCCCCGTCACACCCAGCCCGTGGGCGATCGTCGTCGCGATCTCCGCCGCCGCACGCTCCTGCGCATCCGTCGTCTGCGGCGCCGGGGCGATCACCTCGGCACACACCCCGCCGCGCTGCACGGTCTCCACAAGGGGCCACAGTCGGGCATCCCCACTCGGGCGCCGAGCGATCAACTGTGCCAATTCGCGATCGAAACGCACCAGCTCCTCGGCCAGCAACGGCCCCTCCGACAGCCAATCGGCCACCTGCGCAGAATCATCGACCACGCGCACGCCCTTGCCGTCGTAGCCGCCGCGCGGGGTCTTCACCACGGCACGACCCCCGTGGTCGGCGAGGAATCCTGCCAACTCTTCGGCCGACGCCACCCGCGCCCAGTCGGGCTGCGGCACGCCGAGCTGCGACAGGCGGGCGCGCATCTGCAGTTTGTCCTGGGCGTACAGCAGAGCATCCGGCCCCGGGTGCACGGCAGCACCCGCGGCGACCAACGCCCGGAGCACCTCCTGCGGCACATGTTCATGGTCGAACGTGATGACGTCGCAGCCCTCGGCAAAGGCGAGAACGGCCGCCGTGTCGCGGTAGTCGCCGACATCCGTCGCCGCCAGACGGGCCGACGCATCGGGAGCCTCCGCCAGCACGCGCATCTCGATGCCCAGAGCGGTCGCGGGCGGAATCATCATCCGCGCCAGCTGGCCCCCACCAATGACGCCGACGACGGCCATGGATGCTCCTCACTAGACTGCGGACGACTCTCGCCTATTCTGGCCGACCACCACACGACCCGAGGACAGATGCGCACCCTCTTGCCCCAGCTCGCCCGCTTCGGCACGGTTGGCCTCGTCGGACTCGTCGTCGACATCGCGCTGTTTAACGCGCTACGGCTGACAGTGCTGGCCCCGGAGGCCATCACTGAAGGGCCCGTCATCGCCAAAGTCTTCTCAACCTCCGTCGCGATCACCATCAACTGGCTCGGCAGCCGGTACTGGACGTTCCGGCTTGAGCAACGCCGCCCGGCCGCCCGCGAAGCGGGTGAGTTCGCGGTGGTCAGCATCGGCGGCATGCTCATCGCCGTCGGCTGTCTCGTGATCTCGCACTACATCCTTGGATTCACGAGTGTGCTCGCCGACAACATCGCGACCAACGTGGTCGGGCTCGCGCTCGGGAGTGCTTTCCGGTTCACGCTCTACCGCTGGTGGGTGTTTCACCCGGCCCGCGCGCCGCGGGTCGAAAGCGGTGCGCCGGAAATACCAGGACCGGACGGCGCGCTGCGCCGCTAACGACCCGATCGGTCTCGCCGAGGGAGATCGTCCGTGTCGTCGACCGGCCTTCGAACGACCGTGATCGACGTCGTGCTGGCCTCCATGACATCACCAAGCGCCCCCTGCACGAGGTCAGCTCGGGGCACATCGCGCAACACGATGGGCCGATCAAGGCCGGTGTTCAGCAGCACATCCCCCGAGCGGAACAGGCCCTGCAGGCCAGACCGCCGCACCGTGACGTCGTGGCTTCGACTGAGCAACACTTCACTGCGGGTGCGCACGAGGAGCCCACGGCTGAGCACCACACGCCGCGTCGTCACCACGTACTGGGTGCTGAGCCACCGCAGGAGGGGCAGCAGCCACAGCAGCGCGGCGAGCACCAGGCCGCCGACGAGCGTGGCGACACGCATCCAGAGCTCATCGAAGGTCACGGCGAAGTAGGTTGCTCCCCCGGCGATCACGATCAACGCTAACGATGGCAGTACGAGAGAACGGGCGTGCGGTCGCAACCGGGCGATCACCCGTTCCGGTGCCCGAGCCTCCCCCGTCATGCCCTATTCATACCGCAGATGAGTGACGTCACCGGCCGCCACGGCGACGGTCGCTTCGCTCGTGTCGGCCGGGCGCACCAGCAGCCGACCGTGATCATCCAGGCCGGATGCGCTGCCGACCAGCACCGGCTGCCCCGGGCGGTCGACGCGCACCGCGCGGCCGAGGGTGCCCAGCTCGGGCTCGACCAGAGCGCGGAGCGCGGCCAGCTCGGGCTCTGCACGCCACTGCGCCACGAGCGGAAACAGGGCGCTGAGATAGGCGGCGAGGGCGCGGTCGACATCCGACTGCTGCGAGGTGAGGCCCTGCAGCACCAGTGAGGTCGCGGTCGGAACCGGAAGCTCATCGACCTGCGCTGTGAGGTTGAGCCCAGCGCCGATGACGACGCCGTGTGGGGTGAGCTCGGTGAGGATGCCGCTGAGCTTGCCCGGCGCGGAGCCCGACTCGACGAGCACGTCGTTAGGCCACTTCAGCCCGGCCGCGGTGACACCGAGGGCGCGCACAGCCCGCGTCATTGCGAGCCCGGCCAGCAGCGGAAGCCAGCCGAGCCGTCGTGGATCGGGGTTGGCCGCGCGCGACGATGCGGTGCCGAACCCTCCGTCGTGCCGCACGAGCACCGAGACGGCAAGCGCCGAGCCGGGTGGCGTCGACCACACCCGGTCGAGACGTCCCCGACCGGCGGTCTGCGTGTCGGTGGCGAGCACGGCGAGATCGGGCAGCTCGGCAGCCCGAGCCACGATCTCGCTGTTCGTCGACGGGCACGAGGCGCGCCACTCCAGGGTGGGGGCGAGCGCGCGACTGAGCGGCAAGAGCGGGTCGGGCATGCACCCAGGCTAGGCGCTCGGGAAGGCATCCCCGGTGCCCTCGAACAGCGCCGGGCCCCGTTTTTGTGCCCGATCGCCAACCATGCCTCGGGGGGTGCTGTCGATAGGCTGACCCGGTGACCGAGCACGCGCCTGCGACCACCCCCGTCGCCCCCGACCTGTCGACCACTGCCGCGAAGATCGCCGACCTCAAGGTGCGGTACCACGAAGCGGTGACCGCCGCGGGTGAGGCCGCTATCGAGAAACAGCACGCGAAGGGCAAGCTCACGGCGCGCGAACGCATCGACGCGCTCCTCGACCACGGAAGCTTCGTCGAACTCGACGAGTTCGTGCGGCACCGCACCCACGCGTTCGGGATGGACGCCAAGCGCCCCTACGGCGACTCGGTGGTCACCGGCACCGGCACGATCCACGGTCGGCAGGTCGCTGTCTACAGCCAAGACTTCACGATCTTTGGTGGCTCACTCGGCGAGGTGGCCGGCGAGAAGATCATCAAGGTCATGGAGCTCGCCATCAAGACGGGCGTGCCCATCATCGGCATTCTCGACTCGGGCGGCGCGCGCATCCAGGAGGGCGTTGTCGCTCTCGGCAAATACGGTGAGATCTTCCGCCGCAACACGGCCGCGTCCGGCGTCATCCCGCAGATCTCGATCATCTGCGGGCCTGCGGCCGGCGGTGCGGTGTACTCCCCCGCCCTCACCGACTTCGTCATCATGGTCGACAAGACCAGCCAGATGTTCGTCACCGGCCCCGACGTGATCAAGACCGTCACCGGCGAAGACGTCGGCATGGAGGAGCTCGGCGGCGCGCTCACCCACAACCGCACGTCGGGCGTCTCGCACTACCTCGCCGAGGACGAGCACGACGCGTTCGACTTCGCCCGGGCCCTGCTGAGCTACCTGCCCGACAACAACCTCGCCGAGCTGCCGCAGTACGAGGCTGCGGCCGAGCTCGAGATCACCGACGATGACCGCCGGCTGAACACGATGATTCCCGACAGCCCCAACCAGCCCTACGACGTCGTCGACATCATCGATCACGTCATCGATGAGGGCTCGTTCCTCGAAGTGCAGCCGCTGTTCGCGCCGAACATCGTCATCGGCTTCGCCCGCGTTGAGGGCCGCAGCGTCGGCGTGATTGCGAACCAGCCGAACGCGATGGCCGGCACGTTGAACATCGACGCCGGCGAGAAGGCCGCGCGCTTCGTGCGGTTCTGTGACGCCTTCTCGATCCCGATTCTCACCCTCGTCGACGTGCCCGGCTACCTGCCCGGCACCGACCAAGAGTGGACGGGCGTCATTCGCCGCGGCGCCAAACTGCTCTACGCCTACGCCGAAGCGACCGTGCCCCTCGTCACCGTCATCACGCGCAAGGCCTACGGCGGCGCATACATCGTCATGGGCTCGAAGCAGCTCGGCGCCGACATGAACCTCGCCTGGCCGACGGCCGAGATTGCCGTGATGGGCGGGCAGGGTGCGGTGAACATCCTGTATCGCGACACGATCAAGGCGGCGGAAGCAGCCGGTGAAGACGTCGCCGCGGTGCGCACGCGTCTCGCGAACGAGTACACCTACAACGTCGCCAGCCCCTTCCTCGCGGCCGAGCGCGGCGAGCTCGACGGCATCATCGAGCCGGCCGCCACGCGCGTCGCCGTCATCAAGGCGCTGCGGGCCCTCAAGGGTAAGCGCGCGAGCCTCCCGCCCAAGAAGCACGGGAATATCCCGCTGTGACCGACGCCACTTCGTCGCCGTCAGCAGCGCCGTCAGCATCGCCGACACCGCCCGCTTCCGTTGGCGACGCGGCGTGGGATGCTCTGCCGAGCATCCGCATCGTCGCCGGCAACCCCTCCGAGGAGGAGCTTGCCGCCGCCCACGCCGTGATCATGGCCGTGCTCGCCGAACAGGCGTCGCGGGGCGCCGAGCGGGTTGCGGCCCCCGTCGATCGTTGGCAGCGGAGTGCCCGCGCGATGCGTGCCCCGATCGCTCCGGGCGCGGGCGCATGGGCCGCCAGCAACGGAATCCGTGGCCATTAACGCCCCCTTTCGGGGGACATGTCCCCTGGTCACGGGCCTCAACTCCCGAGAAAAGCGCGAGATTCCGGCGTTTTTTCCCGGATGGGGTACAGAAAATGTCCCCCAATGTCCTCCAAAATGACGACTGCGGAATCCGCACCACCGAGGCATCCTAAATGTGTCAGGTGAAGCCCATTACGGGTTCACCACCGGTCACCACACCGCACGGGTAGCGGTTCTGTGATTGGGGGGCGAGGGAATTCGGCATTCGGGTTGCAGGGTTCCCTCGATACATGACGAAGGGCCGGAGATGGGTACTCCGGCCCTTCGATCGTTAACGGGCGGATGCCCGCCGCGGGGTTCAGCGTCCGGTGCGCGGAATCTCGAGCCAGAGGTCGACGGTGTCATCGTCATCATCGTCATCGTGGCCACCCAGTTCGCGGGCAAGGCTCGTCGGGGAGGGTGTGAGACCCACCACCGTCACCGCCGTGTCGGAATCGGGAGGAGCGGTGCGGGCGATGACACGCGTAGCCGAGGTTGAGCGAATCGCGTCGGCCAACGTTCCGAGCACGCGATCGAGTGAGGCCCCGTCGAGCTCGTCGAGGCCACCCTCATCGAAGAGCGTCACGGTGACACCGCGACGACGCGCCGCCATGACCTCTCGGCGCACGTCGTCGTCGAGCAACCGACGACCGCGAATTTCGTCACGAATAGCGCCCTCCAAGTGAAGACACTCTTGGCGTTGCTCGTCGGTGAGTTCTCCGCCCGACCGCTCGATGATCTGCAGCATGGGAACCGCCATGGCTCCGGTCTGACCCAGCCGGGTCTGACGCTCGTAGAGGTGAGCTTCTTGGGCCGCCTGCCAGTCGGTCGCCTCCCGCTCGGCGCGCGCGAAACTCGCCGCGTCACGCGAGGCCTTGGTGAGGGCACGCGACAGGATGTGCGACACGGCAACCCAGGAGACGCTGCCGACGACGCCGATGCCGAGCAACAACCCCGGCCCTCCCCACACGATCGTGTGGACCACGAGCACGGCGATGCCGATCCACGCGAACAGGTGACGGCGGCGTGTCGAGGTGATCGTCATGAGCGTGCCGACGGCGGCGACATACCAGGTCGCGTAGCTGAGACCGCCGGGCCGAGCGAGGTCGAGTTGTGACGACACCAGGAGGGTGATCGCCAGACAAGCGATGACATTGACCACAGCCATCGCGGTCGACATGCGTTCGGGCTGCCCCGGCAACATGCTGATCGTGACGGTGCTGGCATAAATGACCATGGCAGCAAGCACCGGAAGGGGGTTTGCCGGAATCTCGATCGTGTACAGCCCGAGAACGATGTGGTAGCCCGCAAAGATGCCCGCCATCGACACGATAAGCGCCCGGGGCACACCGATTCTCATGCCGGTATCTCCTCGCTGTCGGCAGGGACGACCGGCCAGGACAGGGTGATGACGGTTCCATTGCCCGGGCTCGATTGCACGTCGGCGCGTCCCCCGGCGTTCGCCGTGCGTTCGACGATCGAGCGACGCACACCCAGGCGCCCCTCGGGCACGTGCTCGGGGTCGAAACCAGCCCCGGAATCACCCACCTCGATTTCCACCGCTCCACCCTGCACACCCGAGACCTTCAGCCAGCGGCGCACTTCGGGTGGCCCAGCGTGCTGCACGCTGTTCATCATCGCTTGCACAGCAGCCGAGTAGAGTGCCTCGGCTTGGGCTGACGGAATCACCCGGGTGTCGAGCGAACGCACCCGCACGGCGAACTGTGCCTGCATCTGGCGGGATGCCGTCACAATGCGGTCGGCAAGTTGCCGGAATCTCACGGTGGTTCCGTCATCCGGCGAGACCAATGCGGCCTCCTCCAGGTGCCGCATCGCGTTCGAGGCCATGTGTGCCGAGAGGGTCTTCTGTTCGGGTGTCTCGGCGCGCGCGGCGGTCAAGAGGGTCGTCAAGACGCTGTCGTGCACGATCGAGTCGACGTGCACGCGTTCGACCTCGGTGGCATGCTGGCGAACCGCCCGAGCGTAACGATCGAGTGCGGCCCCCTGAGCCTCGTCGACGGAGGTTGCGGCGACACGAATCATCGTGATGATGACGAGCACCGCACCGCCCAGGATGATCGCGTAGATCGCGTTGAACAGCCCGAGCTCCCACGGCCCGCCGCCGCCCTGAGGCGTCGCGCGGATTACGCCGTAAATGAGCGGCACCACGATGAGGTAGATCAGAGCACCCCGCACCCGAAGGCCTGTCGCAGCGGCCGCCGTCGCCACCGTCGTCAACTGGTACAACCAGTGGTCTCCCTCTTGCGGAACCTCCGGGTCGGCGAGAAAGAACGGCCACGTGACGAGCGCGACCACATAGACCACCGAGACCAGCAGGTTCGCGGGACCCACCCACCGTTTGATCGTGGAGCACACGAGAGCGATCAAGAGCGACACATAGATCGACCCGACTGCTATGGCCGACCAGAGCGGCTGACCCAGCGAGTACTGCGCGAGCAGGCCAGGCGCTGCTTGCAATCCAAAGACGATGCCGAACCACGCAACGGAGCGAGAAATGACGGTATCGACTTGCTTGCGGCTAATCGGCGTGCGCTGAGGGGCGCGTTGCGTCGTGCGCTGAGCCGTGCGCTGAGCCGTGCGCTGGGCAGCGCGCTGTGTCGTTCGCTCCGTCATGCGCGTCGAGGTACGCGCGGCCTCAGGCCTGCTCATCACCGTCCGGATCGAGACCGGGGAGAATGCCATCCTCGACGGCGCGGCGCAGCAAGTCGACTTTCGTGGGCGCCGGCCGTCCGACCTCCACGTACTTAGCGCGGATGCGGTCAAGGTACTCGCGTGCCGTCGAATAGCCGATGCCCAACTGCTGTGCGGCGAGCTTCAAGGGCAGACCACTCGCATACAGGTGCAGAATCTCGCGTTCGCGCCGCCCGAGTTGCGCTTTGGCGAAGTCGCGGTCGGCATCGATCGCGCTCGCCCACTCGAGGTTGTTGAGCACGTCACCGCGCGCAACGGTCTCGGCAGCGGCGATGACCGTGCTCGTCGCCGACGATTTCGGAATCACCCCAGCGGCCCCCGCGGCGAGCGCCTCGCGCACACTCGCCACGCGGTCGGCGATCGAGTGCACCAGTACGCCGGCGCCGAGGGACTGCACGGCTTTCACGTTCTCGGTCACGCTGGAGCCGTCGCCGAGCGACAGATCGAGAACGACGACGTCCGGCTCGCGACTCTCGAGAGCCTCAATGAGCTCGGAAACGCTCGCCGCAGTGGTCAGCACCTCAAAGCCCGCGTTCTGAAACGCCGCCTGCAGCCCAAGCCGCACCGACTCGTGGTCATCAACGACCGCGACGCGCACTTGCTTACTGCCGGGAGAGACCACTGCTGAGCAACCGGACCTTTCGTACGCCGAACTGCGCACGCGGAGCATCCGTCGGCGCTGCCCCCATGGTAGCGGGGGGCCTGGCCGAATGACGGGCCGCGGCTCGCCGAACGCTCAGGAGCGCACGAGAGTGGCGACCGCTTCGACGTGGTGCGTATGCGGAAAAAGATCGAGGCCCCGGATGCTCGCCACCCGATACCCGAAGTCAGCGGCCAGCGCCACATCGCGCGACAGCGCCACGGGGTCGCAGGCAACGTACACCAGCTGAGCCGGCGCGAGGCGCCCGAGCACCTGCATCACTTCGCCGCCCGCGCCTGAGCGTGGTGGATCGAGCACCACCGTTGCCGCGCGCACGCGCTCACGGTCGGCTGCTGACGCGCCCGCGTCGAGCGCGCGCAACCAGCGGTCAACCCGCCCGGTCTCCGCCGACGCCCCCACCCACTCGGCGAGGTTCTCACTCGCGTGGTCGGTCGCGCGCTCGTCGGCTTCGACACTCGTGATGCGGGTGCCCGGGCCGAAGCGATCGGCGACGGCGGCGGCCAACAGACCGACCCCGCCGTAAAGGTCGAGATTGTCCGCGCGCGGGTCGAAGAGCTCCGCATCAATCGCCTGCTGTACGGCAGCGGTCAGTGCGCGGGGTGCTTCACGGTGCACCTGCCAGAACCCGGTGTCATCGAGGTGGAACTCGCGCTCACCGACCACTTCGCGGATCACGCTCGGCTTCTGCTCGCCAATTACCAAACGTGGCTCGCCCACGGTCGGAGCGAGCACGTCGAGCGTGCCCAGTCCGGTGAACCGCTCGGCGAAGGGAATCGCGGCCTGCACGGCGGGTGTCGCGAGCGGCGCATCCGTCACCGGAATGACGGTGTGCGACCGCGCCGCCATCGGCCCCAAGCGACCCTGCGTGTCGACGTGCAGACGGATGCGCGTGCGCCAGCCGAGGCCATTCGCCGCGGCGTCACCCGGCAGAGCCTCGACGGTGAGCGGATTCGGCAGCGCATCGGAGCCCAGGCCGGCGAACCGCTGGAGCGACTCCGCAAGCACGTGGCGCTTCAGCTCGCGCTGGTGGGCGAGGGCAATGTGGCCAAACTCGGCACCGCCCGCGCGGCCCCGGGGGTCGCGGTCGAGGGCCGCGGCCGCCCAGATGTGCTCGCGACGATGCTCGCTCGGCTGCAGCACCGCGACAGTGTCGGCACGCCAGAAGCTCTTCTTGCGGTCGTCGCTCACGCGCGCCCGCACCGTCTCACCCGGAATCGCGTCGGAGACGAACACCACCCGACCGTCGAGCCGGCCGACGGCGATGCCGCCGTGGGCGATCCTGTCAACGGTCAGTTCGATCTCCGTGCCGATGTGCTCACCCATGCGATCAGCCTAGGTGCGGGCCGTAGCATCGCAGCGTGCGCCTGTACCTCGCCTCGACCTCCCCCGCCCGGCTCGCCACCCTGCGGGCGGTCGGCATCGAGCCGGTCGCCTTCGCGCCCGGAGTCGATGAGGAGGCGGCCGTGGCTGCGGCTGAAGTGCAGCATCCCGACAGGGCGTTGCCGGCGGCCGAGATGGTGCAATTGCTCGCCCGGCTGAAGGCCGAAGCCGGCCTCGACCCCGCCGTACTCGACGCCGCTGGGCTCGCGACGAGCGATGTCGACGGGTTCATTCTGGGCGGCGACTCGGCCTTCGAACTCGATGGCATCGTGTACGGCAAGCCGCACGAGCCGCACATTGCCCGCGAGCGGTGGCTTGCACAGCGCGGGCGCAGCGGCGTGCTGCACTCGGGGCACTGGCTCATCGACCACCGAGGCGGCGCCGTGCGGGGCGCCGTCGGCCGTGCGACTCGAGCGACCGTGCATTTCGCCGACGACATCGAGACCGCCGAAATCGACGCCTACATCGCGACGGGTGAGCCGCTGCGTGTCGCTGGAGCGTTCACGATCGACTCGAAAGGCGCTGGCTTCATCGACCGCATCGAAGGCGACCCGCACACCGTCGTCGGGCTATCGGTGCCGCTGCTGCGCAAACTCGTCCACGAGCTCGGCGGGCGCTGGACAGACCTCTGGAATCGCTAACGCCCCGGCCTTCCTTTTGTGGCGCAGCGCCAAACCGGGGTACCCCGCCCACCCCTAGGCTGGGGAACCATGGCACGCATCACGAAGATTCTCATCGCGAACCGTGGCGAAATCGCCGTCCGCGTCATTCGCGCCGCGCGCGACGCGGGCATTGCGACCGTCGCCGTCTACGCCGATCAAGATCGGGATGCCCGCCACGTGCGCCTCGCCGACGAGGCCTACGCCCTCAACGGGTCGACGAGCGCCGAAACGTACCTCGTGATCGAGAAACTGCTCAGTGTTGCTCGACGGTCGGGAGCAAACGCGGTGCACCCGGGCTACGGCTTCCTCGCCGAAAACGCTGACTTCGCCCGCGCCGTCATCGACGCCGGCCTGATCTGGGTCGGGCCCTCGCCCGAGGCCATTGAGAAGCTGGGCGACAAAGTCAGCGCGCGCCATATCGCCGAGAAGGTCGGCGCCCCCCTCGCCCCCGGAACACTCAACCCGGTCAGCGGCGCCGACGAGGTGCTTGCCTTCGTCGACGAGCACGGGTTGCCGGTCGCGATCAAGGCCGCTTTCGGCGGCGGCGGTCGTGGTCTGAAAGTCGCGCGCACACGCGAGGAGGTGCCCGAGCTTTTCGAGTCCGCCACCCGCGAAGCCGTTGCCGCGTTCGGCCGTGGTGAGTGCTTCGTCGAGAAGTACCTCGACAAGCCACGCCACGTCGAGACCCAGTGCCTCGCGGATGCGCACGGCACCGTCGTCGTCATCTCGACCCGCGACTGCTCGCTGCAGCGCCGGCACCAGAAGCTTGTCGAAGAAGCACCCGCGCCGTTCCTCACGCCCGAGCAGATCGAACTGCTCTACTCGTCGTCGAAGGCCATCCTGCGCGAAGTGGGGTACCTGGGCGCCGGCACCTGCGAGTTCCTCATCGGCGCCGACGGCACCGTCTCGTTTCTGGAGGTCAACACGCGCCTCCAGGTCGAGCACCCGGTCTCGGAGGAGGTCACGGGCATCGACCTCGTGCGCGAGCAGTTCCGCATCGCCGAGGGCGAGGCGATCGGCTACGACGACCCGGTCGCCCACGGTCACTCGTTCGAGTTCCGCATCAACGGCGAAGACCCGGGCCTGAACTTCCTGCCCATGCCCGGGCCGGTACACGCCCTCCGCTTCCCCGGCGGCCCCGGCGTGCGCGTCGACTCGGGCGTCACCACGGGCGACGTCATCTCGGGCGCGTTCGACTCGCTTCTCGCCAAGCTCATCGTCACCGGCAAGACGCGCGAGGACGCCCTCGAACGCTCGCGCCGAGCGCTCGCCGAGTTCGAAGTCGCCGGGCTACCGACCGTGCTGCCCTTCCACCGCGCGATCGTCGACGACCCGGCGTTCGCACCCGCCGACGGGGCGCCGTTCAGCGTGTACACGCGGTGGATCGAAACCGAGTTCGACAACCAGCTCGAGCCGTGGAGTGGCTCGCTCGCCGAGCCCCTCGCGGCCCCTGCCGCCCGTCACACGGTGGTCGTCGAAGTTGCGGGCAAGCGCCTCGAGGTGTCGCTGCCGGAGAACTTGGCGCCCGCATCCGGAGGCCGCTCGCAAACGGCACTGGCCGCACCCCCGTCGCGCCGCGGCGGATCGCGCGTCGCGGCCGGCGCATCGGGTGACGCCGTGAAGAGCCCGATGCAGGCGACCGTCGTGAAGCTTGCCGTTGCCGAGGGCGACACCGTCGTCACGGGCGATCTTGTCGTCGTGCTCGAAGCCATGAAGATGGAGCAACCGATCTCGGCGCACCGCGACGGCACCATCACCGGCATTGGGGCGGTCGTCGGCGACACGGTGGCCTCCGGCCACGTGCTGCTCAGCATCGTCGACTAGCGGTCGGGGCTCGTCGCCCCCTCCCCTCCGCACAAGAGTGCCCTGCAGCCGCAAGAGTGTCTGCGACAGCCGGCACACCTGCCTCAGACGAGCACAGTTCGGCCCCGGCGACCGAGCGGCAACCCGAGTGTCGACACCATCGCAGCCAAGTGCGACGGGTTCGTGACCGTCGGCCAGTCGACGCGACCGAAGGCCCGCACGCGAGGTCGGATGTCGTCCTCGCGCTTCTTCTCGTCGTAGAGCACCTGCTCCATCGTGCGGCCGTTCCTGTAACGGGGGTCGAGGTACTTGCTCTTGCCGTCGAACTCGAGAACGATGCCGAGCTGCGGCCACGCGAGGTCGACCCGCCAGACGCGCCCACTCACCCCGACGACAGGATGCTGCAGCACCGGAGCCGGCACACCCAAGAGGTGCAGCGCCACCCGGGTGATGGACTCGCCCGGACTCTCCGCCAGGGGGTCAGCGAAGGCGAGAACCTGTCGCACCCTCGCAGAGCCGCGGCCCGTGCCCAGCGCGGCGGCGATCGCCGCGAGTTCATCGCCGAAACCGTGGATCTTCGAGGCATCGCGGCTGCGCGCGAGCATCCGGAGGGCCGCATCGCAGATGGCCACACCAGCCGATAGCGTCCGCTCGGCGGCGAGGTCGACGACCGTCTGAGCCAGCGTCGTCGCGGGGATGCCCTGCAACAGCTCGGCGCGCGGTGGTCGCACGACGCGATGTCGACGCAGCGAGCCGGTCGACGTCAATCCGGTTGAGCAGAGCAAGGTCGACTCGGCGCGCGTTGGCCAGTCGCCGATGATCGGCAGGCCGTGCAGGGCGGCGGCCGAGTGATGAGACAGCACCTCGTCGGCCGTCAGGAGGGGTTGCGCTGCCATCGAGCGCAGGCGGAATCGGTCGTCGACGGTCAACGCGTTCCACCGGGTCGCCGGAACGTGGACGCCCCGACTCAGCGTCACGAGCTCGCCGCGCCGACGGGCCCGTTCGACCCGGTCGCGCTCGACCCGGTCGCGCTCGAGGTCGCTCACCACGATCAGAGCAGCCGCCGCGGCCCGCAGCCTGTCAGAGTACACATCGTCGGTCATCTATCGATCGTGTGGGGGCAGGATGCTCGCCAACGCCGCGATCGTGTCACTGTGCGGACAGCATCAGTGCGGAGCCTCGGGGAGGACACGACCACCACGGGGTGCGCGGCGCGCGGCACCCGGCGCACGGCACCCTGTGCGCGCAGGCGGGCGGGCGCGCGCAACAGGTGGTGCGTGCGACACCACCACCCGGTAACTGTGCTGCCTACCGACATGTGTGGCCTTGCCCTCCGGCACTCTTGTCGCTGGCGAGCACTCTTGCGCGCGGGCGGGGGCGGGGGCGGGGGCGGGCGGGGGCGCGGGGGCGGGGGCGGGCGGGGCGGGCTAGTCGCGGCCGACGTGCATGGCGCGCGCGGCATCCGTTATGCCGCCCGAGAGGGACGGGTAGACCGAGTACGCCCGCGCCAGCTGGTCGACGGTCAGCCGGTGCTCGACGGCGAGCGCGACCGGCAGAATGAGCTCAGAAGCGCGCGGCGCCACCACGACCCCGCCGATGACCGTGCCCGACGTTCGTGCGGCGAAGAGCTTGATGAAGCCGTCGCTGACGCCCTGCATCTTCGCGCGCGGGTTGGTCTCGAGCATGAGCTTGTGTACGACGCCGCGCGTCGCACCCTCCTCGATCTGCTTCTGCGAGAAACCGACGGTGGCGATTTCGGGCGCGGTGAAGATGTTCGACGTCACGTTGCGCAGGGTGAGCGGCGTCACCGCGTCGCCCATGGCGTGGTAGACGGCGGTGCGCCCCTGCATGGAGGCGACCGAGGCGAGCGGGAGCGAGTCACTGCAGTCGCCGACGGCGTAGACGCTCGGCATCGAGGTGCGGGCCACCTTGTTGACGGCGATATGGCCGGATGCGGTGACCTGCACACCCGCCTCCTCCAGCCCGATGCCGGCGGTGTTGGGAATCGACCCGACGGCCATGAGGCAGTGCGAGCCCTCGATGACGCGCCCGTCGCTGAGGGTGACGACCACTCCGTCGCCGGAGCGCACGACCGAGTCGGCACGGCTCTTCGACAGCAAGGTCATGCCGTTGCGCAGGAAGACCGTCTCGATCACCTGGGCGGCGTCGGCGTCCTCGCCGGGCAGCACCTGGTCGCGGCTCGAGACGAGGGTGACCTGCGCGCCGAGGGCACGGTAGGCCGAGGCGAACTCGGCCCCGGTCACACCCGACCCGACGACGATGAGGTGCTCGGGCACGGTGTCGAGGCGATAGAGTTGGGTCCAGGTGAGGATGCGCTCGCCGTCGGGCTGCGCGGTCGGCAGCTCGCGGGGTGAGGCGCCGACGGCGACGATGACCGTGTCGGCGTCGCACTGGTCGAAGTCGGTGCGCTTCTTGCCCTGGCCGGTCGACACGACGACCCGCTGGGGGCCATCGAGCCGGCCCTCGCCGACGATGATGCGCACGCCCGCGTCGACGAGCTGCTCGCGCATGTCGTCGCTCTGCTCCTGTGCCAGCCGCAGCACACGCTTGTTGACCTGAGCGAGGTTGACCGCGAGCTCGGGTTTGACCGCGCGACCGCTCTCGCCGCGGGCGAAGAATTGCACGCCGAGCTCGCCGGCGCCGGCAATGGCACCTGCTGCTTCGGCCGTCGCGATGAGAGTCTTCGACGGCACGACGTCGGTCAGCACGGCGGAGCCGCCGACTCCGGCACGCTCGACGAGCGTGACCTCAGCACCCAACTGCGCGCCAGCGAGCGCGGCCTCGTAGCCGCCGGGGCCGCCGCCGAGCACGGCGATGCGCTGTTTGCGGTCGAACAGTGTCGTCATGCTCACTATCCTCCCGCATCCGGGCCCTCATTCGAGCAGAGCACAGCGCCGCGGAGGGCGCGTCAGTAGGCTGACTGGCATGTCCCACACCGCCGCGAACCCCCTCGACGACCCGCACGCCGACCCCTTCGCAGTCGCCTCCCAGGCGGCCGCCCAGCTGGCCGAGGCGACCGGGGTCGAGCGCCACGACATCGCCCTCACGCTCGGCTCGGGCTGGGCGAAGGCCGCCGACCTGATCGGCGAGACCACGCACACGATCCCCGCCACCGACATCGCCGGCTTCAGCAAGCCGGCGCTCGAAGGGCATGTCGGCACGCTGCGCTCAATCCTGCTGCCGAGCGGCAAGCGCGCGCTCGTCATCGGCGCCCGCACCCACTACTACGAGAACCACGGCGTGCGGCGCGTGGTGCACTCGGTGCGCACGGCGGCCGCGGCGGGCGCATCCGTCATGATCCTCACCAACGGTGCGGGCGGCATCAAGCCGCACTGGAAGCCCGGCACCCCGGTGCTCATCAGCGACCACCTCAACCTGACGGCCAACTCGCCGCTCGAAGGCGCCACCTTCATCGACCTCACCGACCTGTACGCCCAGCGGCTGCGCGACCTCGCGCACGAGGTCGACTCAAGCCTCGACGAGGGCGTGTACGTGCAGTTCCGCGGCCCGCACTACGAGACGCCCGCCGAGGTGCAGATGGCGAAGACGATGGGCGGCCACATCGTCGGCATGTCGACGGCGCTCGAGGCGATCGCCGCGCGCCAAGCGGGCATGGAGGTTCTGGGCCTCTCGCTCATCACCAACCTCGCCGCGGGCATCTCGCCCGAGCCGCTCAGCCACGCCGAGGTGATCCAGGCGGGCAAGGATGCCGAGCCGGTGATCAGCGCCTTGCTGGCCCGCATCGTCGCGGCGCTGTAGGGCTCGCCGCGCATCCGTCGCCCGCGGCCCGGCCCCGCGGCCGCCGCGTTTCGCACCGAAGGAGACCCCGATGACCACTCTCGACCGGGCCAAGTCGTGGCTCGAGCAAGACCCCGACCCCGAGACGCGCGCCGAGCTCGAGGCGCTCATCCCCGCCGCCGAGGCGGGCGATGCGGCGGCGATGGATGCCCTCCGCGACCGATTCGACACTCGCCTGACGTTCGGCACCGCGGGCCTGCGCGGTGAGCTCGGCGCGGGCTCGAACCGCATGAACCGGGTGCTCGTGTCGCAGGCGGCCACCGGATTCGCCCGCTGGCTGCTCGAGCGCGACGAGAACGCCAGTGTCGTCATCGGCTACGACGGCCGCGTGAATAGCGACGTGTTCGCTCGGGATTCGGCCGAGCTCATGGCCGGGGCGGGCGTGCGCGTGGTGCTGCTGCCGCGCGCACTGCCGACACCGGTGCTCGCCTTCGCCGTGCGGCACCTCGGCCTGAGCGCGGGCGTCATGGTGACGGCGAGCCACAACCCGCCGCGCGACAACGGCTACAAGGTGTACCTCGGCGGTCGCGACGGCGGCTCGCAGATCGTGGCGCCCGCCGATGAGGCGATCCACGCGGCGATCCTCGCGGTAGCCGACACGAGCGTCGTGCCGGAGCTGCCGCGTTCGAGCGACTACGACCTCGCCGACGAGAGCGTGATCGACGCCTACGTCGAGCGCACGGCCGCGCTCGTGCCGCGCACCCCCGAGGCACCGGTCATCGACCCCGTGCGCTTCGTCTACACGGCGATGCACGGCGTCGGGTGGGAGGTCACCCAGCGCGTGTTCGCCGCCGCCGGGCTCGGCGCGCCGACCGTGGTGGCCGAGCAGATCGCGCCCGATGGCGCCTTCCCGACGGTCGCTTTCCCGAACCCCGAGGAGCCGGGCGCGATGGACCTCGCGTTCGCGACAGCGCGCGCGGCCAACGCCGAGCTGATCATCGCCAACGACCCCGACGCCGACCGACTCGCCGTCGCGATTCCTGACCCGACCGCCGCCGAGGGCTGGCGCCGGCTGACCGGCAACGAGGTGGGTGCCCTGCTCGGCTGGCGCGCCGCGGAGCGTCTGCGGCGCGAGGAGCGTCAGGCGAAGTTCGCCGCCTCGCTCGTGTCTTCCCCCGCGCTGTCGGCGGTCGCGAACGCCTACGGCGTCAGCTACAGCGACACCCTCACGGGCTTCAAGTGGATCTCGCGCGTCGGCGGACTCGGCTACGGCTACGAGGAGGCCCTCGGGTACCTCGTTGACCCCGAGAAGGTGCGCGATAAAGACGGCATCTCGGCCGCGGTCGACCTGCTGGCGCTCGCCGGCGAGCTCAAGGCAGCGGGTCGCACGCTCGTCGACCACCAGCGCGACTTCGATGAGCGCTTTGGGGCGTTCGCGAGCGCGCAAGTGTCGCTGCGGGTGACCGACCTGAGCCGCATCGGTGCGATTATGGCGGCTTTGCGCGACAGCCCGCCGAATGAGGTCGGCGGCGTGCGCGTGAGCCAGGTCGACGACTTCTCGGGCGGCTTCGGGGTGTTTCCGCCGAGCGACATCCTGCGGTTCTGGATGCTCGACGGCAGCCGCGTCATCGTGCGGCCGAGCGGCACCGAGCCGAAGGTGAAGGTCTACATTGACGCCTCGAGCGACCAGGGCTCGGTCGACGAGCGCCGGGCGGCCGCGGCGTCCCGGGTGACCACGCTCGAAGCCGGCATGCGCGCGCTCATCGTCTGAAGCCCGCTCGAGTCGCCGCGTAGGGTGGATGCGTGACCGACTCGACGACTGAACCTCCGCGGCAGCCGTTGCTACCGGGGGCATCGTCCCCGGCGGGGGGGCTCTTGCCGACCCCGGTCGTCGTGCTGTGGTTCGCGGCGGTCGTGGCGTGGGCATCCGGTCAGGTGATCGGGGTGCTGGGCTTGCTGCCGTTGCCGAACATCTTCGGGCCGGTCGGCTCACCAGGCACCGACCAGCCCGACCCCGACCTGCTCGCCGAGGCGCAGGGCATCATCGCCCTCTCGTCACTGCCGACGACCGTCGCCGTGATCCTGGCCGCGATTGGCCTCGGGATGCTCTACAACCGCCGCGGATTCGACCGACTCACCCGGGTGCCCGCCGTCTCGGCCATCGTCATGGCGATGGTGAGCGCGCTCGCCGCCGTCGGCGTGCTCGCCCTCCTCACCATCGGGCCGGCCCGCGCGATCGGGGTCATCGACCTGCAGCTGGGCGTGGTGGTCGCGGTGGCGACGGCCGCCGCCTCGGCGTCTGCCGTGGTGCTGATCCGGCCGTACGTCGACCCGATGGTCGCGCACGTGTGGGCGGGCATCGCGGGCGCGGGCATCGCTCTTCCGTTCATGGTGGCGGGCATCAGCCCGGCGCTCGTCATGGCGGCTGCCGGAGCGATCGGTGTGCTCGACCGCGCGCGGGGCGCACGCACAGAACGCGACCTCTCACGACGGAAAGAACTCGAGGCTGAGCAGGCGACGCGCGCGGCCGCGATGCCCGACACGGCTGCCGGACGCGGGATCGGGGTGCGGGGCCTCCCCGGCCTGCCGCCCGTGCCGCGAGCGCGCCGACCGCTGCGGCCATGGTCAGCGAGCGAACGCCGGGCGACGATCTGGCTCGGCCTCGCGGCCGTGCTCGTCGTGGCGCTGGCGTGGGCCGGCGGGACCACCGCTGCCGAGGCCGGACTACTGCGGGCTGGCCAGGGGTTCGCGCTCGCATCCCTCGGGGTCGTCCCGCTGCTCGTGCAGATCGCGATGCTCGTGCGCGTGGCGAGCGGAATTCGCGAGGCGCTTGCGGTCGCGGGCGGGTTCCTCGTGGCGGCCTCGGCCGCCACGGTCACCGCACCCGTCGAGCCGGTCGTCACGATCGCGCTGCTCGCCCAGGCCGTGGTCGTGGCCGTCGTCACGGCGCTCATCGCGCGGCGGGCATCCGGCGCGTCGACCGGCACGGCCCTCATGCTGGCGGTGACCGCCGCGATCGTGTGGCTGCTGGTCGTGCTGCCGAGCGGTGCCCTCATTCTTGCTTTCGTCGCCGTCGCGACGACCCTCATCGCCCTGCGAAGAAAGGTTCACCCGTGACCGAACCACGATCTCCTGGGGCCCAGCCGACCGACCCACGACCATCGGGCCTGCTGGCGCGGCTCGCCGCGGCCCCGAGTCGTCGCGAGGGCGCGGTCTGGGCGTTTGTCGCGCTCGGCATGATGCTGATCGGCGCGGTGCTGATCCCCTCACTACTGACGGTCGAGACTGACCAGGTCACGCTCGTCCGCGCCTATCTCGGCGGCAGTGTGCTGGCTTTCTTCGGGTTCCTGCCGCTGCTGCGGGCGACGCACGCGGTCATTGGGGTGCGGGCGGTGCCCGCGTGGGCAATGCTCGTCGCATACCTCGTCCTGCTGGTACGACCCCTTGCCCTCAGCCTCGACGTGGTGTCCGCTCCGATCGCGGTGCTCTCGAACCTTCCCGGGCTCTCGCCCCAGCTCGTGCCCTATCTGCTGCTGGCAACCACCGCGGTGGCCGCGGGCTTTGCCGCCTACGCCGTTCTCCCGCTCGCTCAGAACGCGGCCAGCATCGGGCGCCGTGTCGCCGTTGCCGCAGCGGTCGGCCTCCTCTTCGGCCTGGCCCTGTACTCCTTCGCCCCGTACATCGCCCCGCTCGCCGCCCTCGGCGTCGCGGTCGCGCTGCTTATCCGAGCGCAGCCTCGAGCTTGACGGCAAGTTCCTCGCCGTCAAAGTAGTTCTCGACCACGATCACGTCGGCGCGTGTCGCCCCGATCGCCTCGACGAATTCGGCACTCGTCAGAATCACTTGCGCGTCGGCCGCGACCCGCGCGACCGAACCGATGTCGGCCGCCACGACGGTCGCCGAGAGTCCAAGCCGCTGCAGTGCGCGTTCCGCGTTGACCTTGAGAATGCCGCTCGTGCCGATGCCAGCGCCGCAGATCGTGACGATTTTCACGCGGAGGCTCCGGTCATCACGCGAGTATCTCCGACATCACGCAGGAGCCCCGGCGCCCAACAGCCCGCGCACTGCGTCGCGGGATTCCGCCGCGGCGAGCGCCGGAATCACCGCGGGGTCGTTGAAAGCGTTGGCAAGCTCAGCGACCGCCGTCAGGTGGCTGTCAGCAGCGGATCCGGCGAGGCCGATCACCACCGACACGGGATCGTTGTGCGCGTGGCCGAACGACACCGGCTCGGCCAGGGTCACCACCGACAAGCCGTCGCAGCGCACCTCGGGCCCGGGGCGCGCGTGCGCGAGAGCCAGGCCGGGTGCGATCACGATGTAGGGGCCGTGAGCATCCACCATGCGAATCATGGCCTCGGTGTACTCGCCCGTCGTGCAGCCGCTGTCGACCAGCGCATCGCCGGCGAGCCGAATCGCCTCGCGCCAATCGGCGGCACGGGCGTGCAGCACGATCGCGCGATCGGCGAGGGCGGGCAGCGTCACAGGGCGGCCTCGAAGCCGTCAATCACGGTGTCCATCAGCGCCTCGCGGTCTTCCACCGGCAGGAAGGCGGCCTGGGCGGCGTTCAACTGCAGGGCGAGCAGGTCGTCGAGGTCGTAGGCGAACGCCTCGGCAACGAGTGCGAGCTCACGGCTGAGGGTCGTCGCGCTCATCAGGCGGTTGTCCGTGTTGACGGTGACGCGGAAGCCCAGCTGGTAGAAGAGGTCGAGCGGGTGGTCGACCATCGCATCGCCCCACGCCTCGATCGCCCCCGTCTGCAGGTTCGAACTCGGGGAGGTCTCGAGGGCGATCTGCCGATCTTTCACCCATTCCGCAACCGGGCCGAGGGTCGCGACAGTACTACCCCCCTCGTCGCTCAGCGTGATGTCTTCCAGCAGGCGCACCCCGTGGCCGAGACGCAGCGCGCGGCCGTCGAGCAGAGCCCCGCGGATCGACTCGAGGCCGTCAGCCTCGCCAGCGTGCACGGTCGCCGGAAAGAAGTTGCTCGCAAGAAGGTCAAAGGCGTCACGCAGGCGACCCGCCGGAAAACCCGCCTCGGCCCCGGCAATGTCGAAGCCGACGACGCCACGATCGCGGTGCCGCAGAGCGAGTTCAGCGATCTCGCGGCCCCGATCGGCATGCCGCATCGCGCTGACCAACTGACCGACGCGGATGCGGTGCCCCGCGCCGCGCGCCTCATCCACCCCGGCGTCCAGACCCGCCTGTACAGCCTCCACTGTCTCGTCGAGGCTCAGCCCGCGCGTGAGGTGCTGCTCGGGAGCCCACCGGATCTCACCCCACACCACGCCGTCGGCGGCGAGGTCGAGCACGAATTCGCGGGCCACCCGCTCGAGGCCCTCGCGTGTCTGCATGACGGCGGTGGTGACATCGAAGGTCTTCAGGTACTCGACCAGCGAGCCCGAGTCGCTCTTCTCGGCGAACCAGGCGCCGAGGCTTTCGGCGTCGGAAGCCGGCAGCTCGAGGCCGATCGCGTCGGCCAGTTCGATTATCGTCTGGGGGCGCAGACCGCCGTCGAGGTGGTCGTGCAGCGACACCTTCGGCAGCGATTCGATCGCGATCTCGGTGCCCGGAACCAGGTGCGGTGTCGCCGTTGTCATACCCACAAACCTACCGGCTCGTTACCTCGTCGTGACCACCCTCATGCGCATGCGCAGGGCGTCCGATCGCCTGCTCGATCGCGCGCCCAGCGCGCCGCGCCTGGGCGACCACCTCGTCATGCGCAACCGTACTGAAGCTCGTACTCACGTAGGGCACGGTGAGCGCCGCGACCGTTGCCCCGTCCGGGCCGTGCACCCCCACGACAACGTCGGTAATGCCCGGCTGCAGGGCGTCGGCGCGCACCGCCTCCGCCGCGCCACGCAGCACCTCGCCGGTCGCGGTCGACGCGGCATCAAACAACGCCCCGACGCGCACCCGATAGCCGAAGTCGGCCGGCGACTCGACCTGCGCGACCACCCGCACGCGATCGCCATCACGCACCGCCAGGTTGCAGCTCTGTCGCACCCGGTCAGCCAGCTCGTGCATGACCGGCAGGGCCGCCGCGCGCAGGCCCCGCAGCGGCTCGTGCCGATGCGCGAGGTCAAACAAGCGCGTGCCGAGCAGGTACCCGCCGCCGCGCTCGCGCACCACAAAACCCCGCCGCTCGAGCGTCGCGAGCACGCGGAAGACCTGCCCCACACTGCGGCCGCTCGCCTCGGCCACCTGCGACTGCGTGAGCGGCTCCGGGCTCTCGGCGAGCAGTTCGAGCACGTCGAGGGCTTTCTCGACCGCGGGCGAGCGGTAGTCGGGCCCCGGGGAGCTCATCGGTGCGCGCCCATGGCGGCGAGCATCCGTCGGGCGATGTGTCGCTCGATGTCGTCGGGAACCGGCTGCGCACCCGCGACCAGCGCCGGGCCGCCGCGCACCACGCGCTCGAGCGAGAGCGCCTGCAGCAGGAAGCCGAGATCCATCGCTTCGATCGAGTTGCCTTTCGGCTCGCGGCCGGCGAGGTTCATCATGCGGCCCTCGGCAAGCAACACGACGCGGCGCCCGCCGGGCAGGTCGATGCGCTCGATCCCCTCGTCGAGCGTCGTGCGGCGCACGGCACGGGCGTAGAGAGCGGGCACATCGATCTCCCACGGAAAGTGCCCGGCGTTGGCGAGTACCGCGCCGTCGGGCAGAGCGTCGAACACCTCGTCGGTGACGACATCGGCGTGGCCAGTCGCCGTGATGACGACCTCGGCCCAGCTTGCGAGGTCGACGATCCCGCCAACGCGGTAGCCGTCCCACGCCGCCTCGAAGGCCTTGAGGTCATCGATTTCGGCGACGGCGACCTTGCCGCCCATCACCCGGAGGTACTGCGCGATGCCGCGCCCACACCAGCCGTACCCGGCAACGAGGAAGCGCCGTCCGGCGATCCGCAGATTGGTGATGCGCATGATGCTCTCGACGACCGACTGTCCGACCGAGTGCTTGTTCTCGCCGATCGCCTTCAGCAGCGAGTCATTGATGACGATGATCGGAAACGGGAGCCGACCGGCAAGCTCCGCCCTCAGCCGCAGGCCCCCGCTCGTGGTCTCTTCGGTGCCGCCGATGATGCCCGTGCCGCCGGTTGGGTCGCCGGCGGCGAGCGCCGCGGCGTCGATGCGGGCGGCGGCCAGCCCGGCGAGGTCAGCACCGTTATCGAGCAGGATGCTGGGCCGCGCCGCATCCACCGCGGCGACGTTCGCGTGGTGGTCGTCGAGGGTGTCGGCGCGGCTGCCGTAGACCGTCATTCCCTGCTCGCGCAGCACCGCGACGATGTCGTCTTGTGTCGAGCCGTGGTTGCCGGTGGCGACGATCTCGGCCCCGCCGGCGTGGACGGTCTCGAGCAGCACCGCTGTCTTCGGTTCAAGGTGCAGCGACATGCCGATGCGCTGCCCGGCGAAGGGCTGCTCGTCGGCGAAGCGGGCCCGCACCTCGGCGAGGAGGGGCATGCGCGAGCGGATCCACTCGAGGCGAGCGGCACCGCGGGCCGCGAGGCCTGCCGAGGTGGCCGAGGACGGAGAGGCGGGGGTGAGGGCGTCATCGCTCATGCCGTGACCCTACACCCGCGGAAGTCATTTTCATATGTGCAGTAGTGCGCTAGGCTCGCGGCATGACGACCTCCCCCGCGCCCGAGAAGATCATCCTCGACTGCGACCCCGGCCACGACGACGCCGTCGCCATGCTGCTCGCACACGGTAGCCCCGCGATCGAGCTGCTGGCCGTCACCACCGTCATGGGCAACCAGACCATCGAGAAGGTCACGCGCAACGCGCTGTCAGTCGCGCGCGTCATCGGCATGGATGCGGTGCCCATCGCCCGCGGAGCCCACCGGCCCCTCGTGCGCCGCGTCGAGACGGCCCCCGACATCCACGGCGAGTCGGGCCTCGACGGCCCCGTGCTACCCGAGCCCGTGATCGAGCTCGACCCACGGCACGCCGTCGACCTCATCATCGACACGGTCATGAGCCACCCGCCGAAGACGGTCTCGCTCGTGCCGACCGGGGCCCTCACCAACATCGCGCTCGCGGTGCGGAAGGAGCCGCGCCTCGCCGAACGCGTCAAGCAGGTGGTGCTCATGGGCGGCGGCGTGCACGTCGGCAACTGGAGCGCCGTCGCCGAGTTCAACATCATCATCGACCCCGAGGCCGCGCACATCGTCTTCAACGAGTCGTGGCCGCTCACGATGATCGGGCTCGACGCCACCCACCAGGCCCTCGCGACCGACGCGGTCGCCGCGCGCATCGCCGCGGTCGGCACGGCCCCCGCCCGCTTCGTCGGCGAGCTGCTCGAATTCTTCGCGCACTCGTACAAAGACGCCCAGGGCTTCGACCACCCGCCCGTGCACGACCCCTGCGCCGTCGCGTTCCTCATCGATCCCACGCTGCTCCGCGTCGTCACGGCTCCGCTCGACGTCGAGTTGACCGGCGGGCTCACGCTCGGCATGACCGTCGCTGATCTGCGCGGCCCCGCCCCCGAGGGATGCACGACGCAGGTCGCCCTCGACATCGACAACGATCGCTTCTGGGGTCTCGTGGTCGATGCGCTCGAGCGCATCGGCGACGTTCGGCTATAGGCGGCGCACCCCGCGCCCCTCATCCCGCAAGAGTGCCCCGCACCGACAAGAGTGCCCGTGAGCGCCGGCACTCTTGTCGGCGTGCGGCACTCTTGCGGGCGGGGGGGAGGGGGAAGGGGAAGGGCTAGTCGACGACCCCGGCGACGAGCGGGCCGCCCGTCACGACCTCGTCGCCAGCATCGCCGATGCGGTAGCCGCCCGCGAGCGCTTCGAGCGCGCGCTCGAACCGCGCCGGCTCGTTGGTGTGCATCGTGAAGAGCGGCTGACCCTTGGTGACGGTGTCGCCGGGCTTGGCGTGCAGGTCGATGCCCGCGGCATGGTCGACCGGGTCTTCCTTTCGCGCGCGGCCAGCACCGAGGCGCCACGCTGCGATGCCGAAGGGCAGCGCGTGCTGCTCGACGAGCACACCGTCGCGCTCGGCCACGACAACGTGGTGCTCGGCGGCCTCGGCCATGGGCGCATCCGGATCGCCGCCCTGGGCCTGGATCATCGCGCGCCAGGTGTTCATGGCCTGCCCGTTCTGCAGGGCGCCCTCGACATCGGCGTCGGTGATGCCGGCGAGCTCGAGCATGTGACGAGCGAGCGTCACGGTGAGCTCAACGACGTCGGCGGGCCCACCTCCGGCGAGCACCTCGACCGACTCGCGCACCTCGTTGGCGTTGCCGATGGCGAGGCCGAGCGGAACGTTCATGTTGGTGAGCACGGCGCGCGTAGCGACACCCGCGTCCTCTCCGAGGCGCACCATGACCTTCGCGAGCTCGCGCGACTGCTCGATGTCCTTCAAGAACGCGCCCGAACCGAACTTCACGTCGAGCACGAGGGCCGCGGTGCCTTCGGCGATCTTCTTCGACATGATCGACGAGGCGATGAGCGGAATGCACTCGACGGTGCCCGTGATGTCGCGCAAGGCGTACAGCTTTCCGTCGGCGGGCGCAAGGCCCGAGCCGGCGGCGCATACGACAGCCCCCGCGCTCTCGAGCTGCGCCATCATCTCGTCGACGCTGACGTTCGCGCGCCATCCGGGGATGCTCTCGAGCTTGTCGAGCGTGCCCCCCGTGTGACCCAGCCCGCGGCCGGAGAGCTGCGGCACGGCCACGCCGAACGAGGCGACGAGCGGCGCAAGCGGCAGGGTGATCTTGTCGCCCACGCCCCCTGTCGAGTGCTTGTCGGTGGTCTTCTTCGACAGGCCCGAGAAGTCGAGGCGCATGCCCGTGGCGACCATCGCGAGCGTCAGGTCGCGCACTTCCTCGCGGGTCATGCCGTTGAGGAAGATCGCCATCGTCATGGCCGACATCTGCTCGTCGGCGACGTAGCCGCGCGTGTAGGCGTCGACCATCCAGCTGATCTGCTCAGTAGTGAGGGCACCCTTGTCGCGCTTGGTGCGGATCAGGTCGACGACGTCGAACGGCTCGATGCTCATGCGCGGTACTCCTCCAGGGTGCGCGGCCCGAACGCGTCGGGCAGCACTTCATCGATGGTTTTGATGCCCGAGACCGTCTCGAGCAGCATGCCCTCGGCCGAATGCTCGAAGAGCAGCTGCCGGCACCGGCCGCACGGCATGAGTGCGCCACCGTTGCCGTCGACGCACGTGAACGCCACGAGCTTGCCGCCGCCGGTCATGTGCAACGTCGACACCAGCGCGCACTCCGCACACAGTGTGAGCCCGTACGAGGCGTTCTCGACGTTGCAGCCTGCGATGACGCGCCCGTCGTCGACGATTGCGGCCACCCCGACGGGGAAGTTCGAGTACGGCACGTAGGCGTGCGACATCGCCTCGAGCGCAACGGCGCGGAGGGCATCCCAGTCGATGCCATCAGCAGTGTTGTGCGACACGGATGCTCCGCTCACGACTTGACGTAGGGCTTGCCCGACGCTGCCGGTGGACGCGAGAAGCCGACCAGGCCGGCGACCGCGAAGATCGTGACCAGGTAGGGCAGCATGAGCATGAACTCGCTCGGCACCGGCGAGCCGACGATCGACAGCGTCGACTGCAGGTTCGTGGCGAACCCGAAGAGCAGGGCGGCGAGGGTCGCCTTGATCGGGTTCCACTGACCGAAGATGACGGCGGCGAGCGCGATGAAGCCCGCGCCGTTGGTCATCTCCTTGGTGAACGAGCCGATCGCCACGAGCGTGAAGAACGCTCCGCCGCCACCGACGATCACGCCGGCGAGCAGCACGTTCCAGAAGCGGGTCTGCGCCACCTTGATGCCGACCGTGTCAGCGGCCTTCGGGTGCTCACCGACCGCGCGCAGGCGCAGGCCCCAGCGAGTCTTGAAAAGCCCGAACCAGACCAACGGCACGAGAAGGAACATCGCGTAAACGATGAGCGACTGGTTGAACAGGATCGGCCCGACGACAGGGATGTCGCTCAACAACGGAATGGGCAGGCGCTCAAAGCGGGCCGGCTTGTTGAACAGGTCAGGGTTGCCGGTCATCACGGTCGAGAACAGGAAGCTCGTGAGGCCGATGACGAGCACATTCAACACGACACCGACGATGACCTGGTCGACCAGGTACTTGATGGCGAACGCGGCCAGCACGGCCGACACCGCCGCCCCCGCGACCATCGCCGCAATGAGGCCGGCCCACGCTGAGCCCGTCGCCGTGGCCACCAGAGCGGCCGTGAAGGCGCCAGCGAGCAGCTGCCCCTCGATCGCGATATTGACCACGCCGACGCGCTCACTGATCACGCCGCCGAGCGAGCCGAAGATGAGCGGCGTGCTCACCGTCAAGGCGCCGGCGAGCAGACCGACGAGCGGAACGGTGGAGCCGGCCGCTGCCCAGGTCAAGAACCCGAGGAGAAACAGGATGGCGAAGATCGTGGTCAGCCAGAGCGGAATGCGCCGCCCACCGCGGACCACGAGGAAGCCATACACGGCGATCACGGCCATGAGCAGCACGGTGGCGATGCCGGTCGCATCAGCGGGCAACGCGATCGCGGGGAGCACGATCGCGTCACTGTCGTTGCTCAACCGGTAGGTCGTGTCGCCACCGCGCGCGAGCGCGATGAACAGCACCGCGCCGAGCAGGGTGAACACGGCGAAGGCAATCGGCGCCTTCCAACTGCGCACCACGAGGGGCGACGGGGAGAGGCCCAAACCAGCCTCGCGGGTCGTCGTTACGACGCTCACTTGGTCACCTCCGCCTTCCGGGCAGTCGTGGGGGTCTGGGGGCTGCGCCACTGGAAGAGCGGGTCGGGGGTGGGCAGGCGGAAGATCGCGCGCACCAAAGGAGGTGCGGCGATAAACAGCACGATGAACGACTGAACGACGAGCACGATGTCGACGGGGATGCCCTCCGACGCCTGCATCGTGTAGCTACCGGCCTTGAGCGCGCCAAACAGGATGCCGGCGAAGAACACACCCACCGGCCTGGAACGGCCGAGCAGGGCGACGGTGATGGCATCGAAACCGATGCCCGCATCCAGCCCCGCGGCGAAGCCGCCGGTGAAATTGCCCAGCACCTGGTAGACGCCCGCGAGGCCGACCAGGGCGCCCGCAATGAGCATGACCTGCACGTAGACGCGCTCGACCTTGATTCCGGCGACCCGCGCGGCGTGCGGGTTCTCGCCGACAGCACGGAAGCGGAAGCCCATCGCCGACCGGTTGAGCAGGTACCAGACGTAGATCGTGGCGACGATCACCAGGATGAACCCGAGGTTCAGGTTGTACTGGTCACCGATGAGCGCCGGGAACTGCGCCGTTTCGAGCATGGGACCGCTCTTGGGGTTGTTCTGCCCGGGTGCCTGCAGCGCGCCTGGGGTGCGCAGCAAGAACGACACGAGATAGAACGCGATGTAGTTGAGCATGATCGTGACGATCACTTCGTGCGCGCCGGTGCGGGCCTTGAGCAGACCCACGAGACCACCCCACAGTGCGCCGCCGATGAGGCCGACGATCAACGCCACCAGTAGGTGCAGCACCGGCGGCATCGGAATGTACGCGCCGACGTAGCCGGCAGCAGCAGCCGCGATGAGCATCTGACCGCGACCACCGATGTTGAACAGGCCGACGCGGAAGGCGAGGGCAACACCCAGGCCCGCGGCGATCAGCGGAGTTGCGTTCGCGAGCGTCTCGGTCAGCGGACGAATCGCGACAGCGAAGTCTTCCGCACGGAGGTAGTTGAAGACCGAGCCTCGGAACAGCGCCGAGTAGGCACCCGCCACGGCATCCCAGGCCGCCGCGAGCGTGTCGGTCGGGCGCGAAAAGAAGTAGGCGCTGGCCTGGGCAACGGCCTCGTCTGTGAGCACAATGAGGATGCCGCCGAAGACGAGGGCGAGCAACACCGCAAACACTGAGATCGCGGCGCTGCCGCCGAAGATCTCTTTGAGGATTTGGTTGCCGCGAGGTACCGGAGGCCCGGATGCGTCGCGCCCGGTCTCATGGGCGACGACCTGCTCGTGCACGGCTGCGGCGGTCGCCGCCTCCGCCGCGTCGCCTGTCGAGGGCTTCTTGGTCTCGTCGGTCACGCTGCCACCTCCGCCGGAGTCTCGCCGGCCATCATCAATCCGAGAACGTCCCGAGGAGTATCGCCCGGCACGATGCCGACGATCCGCCCTCGGTACATGACCGCGATGCGGTCGGCGAGTGCGGCAACTTCATCGAGCTCGGTCGAAACGACGATGACGGGAATGCCGGCGTCGCGGGTCGCGACAATGCGCTTGTGCACGAACTCGATCGATCCGACATCGAGGCCGCGGGTGGGTTGAGCGGCCACAAACAAGGCCAACTCGCGGCTGAGTTCGCGCGCCAACACAACCTTTTGCTGGTTGCCCCCCGACAGGCGCCCCGCCTGCTGAGTGATGCCCTGCGTGCGCACGTCGAATTCGCTGACGCGTAGTTCGGCAAACCGCGCGAGCTCCTCGAGCTGCAGGGTGCCCCACTTGACGAAGGGTTCGCCGGTCGAACGGTCGAGCATGAGGTTCTCGGCGATCGTAAATGTACCGACCAGGCCGTCTTCGGTGCGGTCTTCGGGAACGAACCCGACGCCCGCATCGAGCACTTGACGCACCGTGTCGCCGACGAGCTCGTTCCCTTCGAGTGTGATCGAGCCGTGCACGCGCGCCTGCAGGCCCATGATCGCCTCGGTGAGCTCGGTCTGGCCGTTGCCTTGCACGCCAGCGATGGCGAGAATCTCGCCGCGATGCAGAGTGAACGACACGTTGTCGACCAGAATCTGCCCGCGAGGGTCGGTCACCACGAGGTCTTTCACGATGAGGGACGGGGCCCCCGGCTGGGCGGGCGCCTTGTCGACGGTGAGCTCGACAGCGCGCCCCACCATGAGAGAGGCCATTTCGGCGTTCGTCGCGGTGGGCGACGCTTCGCCGACGACCTTGCCGAGGCGAATGACCGTGATGCGGTCAGCCACTTCGCGCACCTCGCGAAGCTTGTGCGTGATGAAGACGATCGACGTTCCCTCGTCACGCAACTGCCGCATGATGCCCATGAGCTCGTCGGTCTCTTGCGGTGTCAGCACCGCGGTGGGCTCGTCGAAAACCAAGACGTTGGCATTGCGCGAGAGTGCCTTGATGATCTCGACCCGCTGCTGCACGCCGACCGGGAGGTTCTCGACGAGGGCGTCCGGGTCGATGTCGAAGCCGAAGCGCGCAGAGATCTCGCGCACCATCGCGCGCGCGGCGTCAAGGTCGAGCAGGCCGCCGGTCGTGGTCTGCTCGTGGCCCAGCATGACGTTCTCTGCCACGGTGAACACCGGAATGAGCATGAAGTGCTGGTGCACCATTCCAATGCCAGCGTTCATCGCGTCGCCGGGCCCCGCGAACTTCTGCACGACATCGTCGAGCAGAATCTCGCCCTCGTCGGCCTGGTAGAGGCCGTAGAGCACGTTCATGAGGGTGCTCTTGCCGGCGCCGTTTTCACCGAGGAGACAGTGGATCTCTCCCGGCTTGACGACGAGGTCGATGTGATCGTTGGCAGTCAGCGCACCGAAGCGCTTGGTGATGCCGCGAAGCTCGAGCTTCATGCTCCTTGGCCTTCCTGCGCCGGTGTCGGGGGCGGCGCGGTATCGGATGCGGGGTGCGGCGCACGCGAGAGGCCGAAGCGACTGCGGTGTGCTCGTGTGACCACTGTAAAGGAGAGCGTGGGGGCGAATCTGAGCAGTTTGGCGCGCATCTGAGCACAAACGCCCGTGCCGCCGCGGATGCCCAGAAACGGGCCGGGGGAGGCCAGCAGCGCTGACCTCCCCCGGGTGATTCCGGTGTTGCTTACTGACCGGGCGACGCCGGCGAGGTGACCGTGATCGAGCCGTCGATGATGCCGGCGATCAGAGCCTCGACCTTCGCCGCGAGCTCCGGGTCGACGACCGACTCGAAGTCGTGGAACGGCGCGATGCCGACGCCACCGTTGTCGAGCGTGCCGACGTACGGAGCCGAGTCGAAGCCACCCGTGGCGGCGCCGGTCACGACGTCGTAGACGGCGGTCGAGATGTTCTTCAGCACCGAAGTGAGCACCAGGTCGGCGATGTCGGGGTCGGAGACGAAGATGTCCTTGTCAACACCCATGAGCGCGATCGAGCGACCCGAGTCGCGGATCGCCTCGGCAGCGCTGAAGTAGATCGGGCCACCGACAGGCAGCAGCACGTCAGCGTTCTGGTCGATCAGGCCCTGCGCCGTGGTGAGCGCCTCGGTACCGGGGGCGAAGCCACCGGTGAAGGCACCGGTCTGGCCGGCGAGGTCCCACCCAAGAGCCTGCACGGCGGTGCCGTTCTCCTGGTTGTAGTAGTCGACACCCTGAACGAAACCGTCCATGAAGATGGTGACGGGCGGAATCGGGATACCACCGAAGGTGCCGACAACGCCGGTCTCCGAGTAGCTCGCGGCGACGTAGCCCGCGAGGAACGCGGCCTCAACCGTGTTGAACTGAATCGGCTTGACGTTCGGCGCGTCGATGAACTCGTCGATGATCGCGAAGTTGATGTTGGGGTTTGCGGCCGCAGCGTTCGTGGTCGCTTCGGCGAGGAGGAAGCCCACCGTGATGATCAGGTCGCAGCCCTGGTCAACCAGCTGCTGAACGTTCGGCTCGTAGGCGTTCTCGTCGGCCGACTCGACCGCGGTGAACTCGACACCGAGCTCAGCAGCGGCCTGCTCGATGCCGTCGTACGCGGCCTCGTTGAACGACTTGTCGTCCCAACCACCAGCGTCAGAGACGATGCAGGGAAGGAAGTCAAGCGCCTCAGTCTCGGTGGGAGCCTCTGCTTCGGGGGCTGCGGCGCAGCCGGCGAGCACGAGGGCGCTCGCGCCGAGCAGGGCAAGCCCGCCGAAGGCGCGCTTACGGGTAGTGGTGATCACTGTGTCCTCCAAAATTGCTGCCCAGCAGGACGCTGGAGCGAATTGGCTCCACGTTAGCGAACCGGCCGGGCGTTCAGCAGTGCCGAAGGGCCCTTCCGAGCGAAGCGTTACGAATCCGGGACTCACCCGACATTCCGCGGAAACCTGCGGCGACGCCGTCGATCTGCGCACCTGAGTGCGCGAATGAGCAGACCGGATGCGGAGCTTCCGTCGCTCCCACCCCGGGCTCGAGGGCTACAGCAGGTCGTCACGCCCCGCATGTTTGATCGCGTCGACGACACTCTTCACGCGCTGCGCGTGCTCCCGCGTGGTCACCAGGAGGGCATCCGGGGTGTCGACAACGACGATGTCAGTGACGCCGATGAGAGACACGAGGCGTTTGCTCTGGGTGACGACGACCCCGCTGGACGAGTCGGCAAGCACGCGCGCCCCCTCCCCCAGAATCGCCAGGTCACCTTGGCGGCCACCGGAGAGCAGTTTCGCCAGCGAGGAGAAGTCGCCGACGTCATCCCACGGGAAGTCGCCGCGCACGACGGCGAGCCGACCCGCCGCCGCCGCGGGCTCCGCCACGCTGTAGTCAATGGCGATCTTCGGCAACAGCGGCCACACAGCGTCGACCACAATGTCGCGCTTCGAGGTGTCCCATGCCGCCGCGATCTCGAGCAGGCCCTCGTGCAGCAGGGGCTCGGTCTCGGCGAGCTGTGCCAGCAACTGGTCGGCGCGGGCGATAAACATGCCGCCGTTCCACAGGTAGTCACCCGACGCCACGTAGGCAGTTGCCGTCGCGAGGTCGGGCTTCTCGACGAACGACTCGACGAGGTGCGCGTGGTTCGCTCCCTCAACCGCGAGTGATGCCCCGCACCGGATGTACCCGAAACCGACGGCGGGCTCGGTCGGCGCAATGCCGATCGTCGTGATGTACCCCTCACGGGCGACCGCGACCGCCTCCTGAACAGCGTGCCGAAACCGCTCGGCGTCAGAAATAACGTGGTCGGCGGCGAACGATCCGACGATCACACCGGGCCGTCGCCGATTCAGGATGGCCGCCGCTAGTCCAATCGCCGCCGACGAGTCTTTCGGCTCACTCTCCAGCACGATGTTGACGTCGGCGAGGTCCGGCAGTTGCTGCTGCACGGCAGCGTGGTGCGCGCGGCCGGTGACCACCATGATGCTGTCGCGCCCGGCTAAGGGGAGCAGTCGCCTCCACGTTTCGTGCAGAAGAGAGTCGCCACTACCGGTGAGGTCATGCAGGAACTTCGGCGCCTCGGCACGCGAGAGTGGCCAGAGTCGCGAGCCCACGCCCCCGGCCGGGATGATGGCATGGAAGTCGGGGAGCGCCCCCTCAATCGCGTGCATGCGCGCCACCCTATCGCTCGGGGCGGAGGGCATCCGAGAGCTCAATCGGAGCACTCAGAAAAGTCAACGTAGACTGCCTCTATCGGCGACCACCAGTCGAGAATTCGGAATCCAGCCGGAGACCGCACGGGCGAGCGATCGCGCGTGTCGTCACAGCCCTGAGGAGGGTTTCTCGTGCCAGCGAAGGCATCGGGAGCCGGAGCGGCCACCGCCTCGGCGCCCATCGACATCCCCACACCGCGCCGATCGGTCATCCCCGGCGGCACGCTCTATCGCGGAAACGAAGGGATGTGGTCGTGGGTGCTGCACCGCATCACCGGGATCGCGATCTACTTCTTCTTGCTCGTACACATTCTCGACACGGCCCTTATTCGGGTCAGCCCGGAGGCGTACAACATCGTCATCGGTGCGTACAAGACGCCCATCATGGGGCTCGGCGAGCTGGCTCTGGTCGGTGCCATCGGTTTCCACGCCCTCAACGGGCTGCGGATCATCCTCGTTGACTTCTGGGGAGTCGGCACGCGCCACCACAAGGCCATGTTCTACGGCGTGCTCGGGGTGTGGGCTGTGCTCATGATCGGCTTCACCCCCCGCCACCTGATGCACGTGTTTGGAGGCTGAGAATGAGCACCGACGTCACTCTCGATGCCCCCCGATCTCCCTACGCCCGCACCCAGCGTGGCATCAACTGGGAGAAGTGGGGCTGGATCTACATGCGCGTCTCGGGCGTCCTGCTCGTCGTGCTCATCTTCGGCCACCTCTTCGTCAACCTCATGGTCGGCGAGGGCATCAACCGCATCGACTTCGCGTTCGTGGCCGGCAAGCTGGCCGACCCGTTCTGGCAGTGGTACGACGCCCTCCTCCTCTGGCTGGCGCTCATCCACGGCACGAACGGCATGCGCACGATTGTCAATGACTACGTGGCGAACCCGCGCGTGCGCCGCATCTTGCACGGGGCGCTCATCGGCTCCACGGCGGTGCTGCTCGTGCTCGGCACGCTCGTGTTGTTCACCTTCGACCCCTGCCCGGCCGGGGCCGACCCCGAGCTCGTCGCATCTTTCTGTGGAGATATTCTGTGAGCACCGCTTCTGAGAGCATCGTTTCTTTGAGCACCACCGCCGCGCCCGCCGGGCCGGTCGAGCACCACCACCAGTTCGACGTCGTCATCGTCGGCGCCGGCGGCGCCGGCATGCGCGCGGCCATCGAGGCCGGTCCGAACGCAAAGACCGCCGTCATCTCGAAGCTGTACCCGACCCGGTCGCACACCGGCGCGGCGCAGGGTGGCATGGCCGCCGCGCTCGCGAACGTCGAGGAGGACAGCTGGGAGTGGCACACCTTCGACACCGTCAAGGGCGGCGACTACCTCGTCGACCAGGACGCGGCGGAGATCCTGGCCAAGGAGGCGATCGACGCGATCATCGACCTCGAGAACATGGGCCTGCCGTTCAACCGCACCCCCGACGGCAAGATCGACCAGCGCCGGTTCGGCGGTCACACCCGTGACCACGGCAAGGCGCCCGTGCGCCGGGCCTGCTACGCGGCCGACCGCACTGGCCACATGATCCTGCAGACGCTGTTCCAGAACTGCGTCAAGCTCGGCATCGAGTTCTACAACGAGTTCTACGTGCTCGACCTCATCATGAGCGAGGGCAAGGCCGCGGGCGTCGTCGCCTACGAGCTCGCGACGGGCGACCTGCACATTTTCCACGCGAAGAGCGTCGTGTTCGCCACCGGCGGCTTCGGCAAGATCTACAAGACGACCTCGAACGCGCACACCCTCACCGGTGACGGCGTGGGCATCGTCTGGCGCAAGGGCATCCCGCTCGAAGACATGGAGTTCTTCCAGTTCCACCCGACCGGGCTGGCCGGCCTGGGCATCCTGCTCACCGAGGGTGCCCGCGGTGAGGGAGCGATCCTGCGCAACGCCAGCGGCGAGCGCTTCATGGAGCGCTACGCCCCGACCATCAAGGACCTCGCGCCGCGCGACATCATCTCGCGCTGCATGGTGCAGGAGGTCGCCGAGGGTCGCGGCGCTGGCCCGAACAAGGACTACGTGCTGCTCGACTGCACCCACCTGGGTGCCGAGGTGCTCGAGACAAAGCTGCCCGACATCACCGAGTTCGCCCGCACGTACCTCGGTGTCGACCCGGTCGTCGAGCCGGTGCCGGTTATGCCGACCGCGCACTACGCGATGGGCGGCATACCGACCAACATCAAGGCCGAAGTGCTGAGCGACAACGACACGGTCATCCCCGGCCTGTACGCCGCGGGCGAGTGCGCCTGCGTCTCAGTGCACGGCTCGAACCGCCTCGGCACGAACTCGCTGCTCGACATCAACGTGTTCGGCAAGCGCGCCGGCCGCTACTCGGTCGAGTACGCCAACAGCGCCGACTTCGTGCCGCTTCCGGCCGACCCGGCGAAGGATGTCCGCGACCTCGTTGAGCGCCTGCGCAGTTCGAACGGCACCGAGCGCGTTGCCGCGCTGCGCAAGGAGCTGCAGGAGGAGATGGACAAGAACGCCCAGGTCTTCCGCACCGAGGAGAGCCTGGCGAGCGTGACGCAGACCATTCAGAGCCTCCGCGAGCGCTACCAGAACATCGGCATTCACGACCGGGGCAAGCGGTTCAACACCGACCTGCTCGAGGCCATCGAGCTGGGCTTCCTGCTCGACATCGCGGAGGTCGTCGTCTACTCGGCCCGTAACCGCAAGGAGAGCCGCGGCGGGCACATGCGCGATGACTACCCCGACCGCAACGACGCCGAGTACATGCAGCACACGATGGCCTACCTCACGGGCGACGCGCACAGCGCCGACGCGAGCGACCACATCCGCATGGACTGGAAGCCCGTCGTGATCACCCACTATCAGCCGATGGAGAGGAAGTACTGATGGCGACCGCCCCCGCCGCCGAAGTCGGTGCTGTGCAGGAGTTCACGGTCACCGTCATCGTCCGCCGCTTCGACCCCGAGGTCGACGCCGAGCCGTACTGGCAAGACTTCGACGTGCCGATGTACTCGACCGACCGCGTGCTCGACGCTCTGCACAAGATCAAGTGGGAGCAAGATGGCACGCTGTCGTTCCGCCGCTCGTGCGCCCACGGCATCTGCGGCTCCGACGCCATGCGCATCAACGGCCGCAACCGTCTTGCATGCAAGACCCTCATCAAAGACCTCGACATCACGAAGCCGATCTACATCGAGGCCATCAAGGGTCTTCCGCTCGAGAAGGACCTCATCGTCGACATGGAGCCCTTCTTCGCGTCGTACCGCCAGGTGCAGCCCTTCCTGCAGGCGAGCTCGAAGCCCGAGAAGGAGCGCCTGCAGACAATCGAGGAGCGAGCGCGCTTCGACGACACCACCAAGTGCATCCTGTGCGCCGCGTGCACCTCGTCGTGCCCCGTGTTCTGGACCGACGGCCAGTACTTCGGCCCCGCGGCGATCGTCAACGCGCACCGCTTCATCTTCGACAGCCGCGACGAGGCCGCCCAGGTGCGCCTCGACATCCTCAACGACAAGGAGGGGGTGTGGCGCTGCCGCACGACCTTCAACTGCTCGGAGGCCTGCCCCCGCGGCATCGAGGTCACGAAAGCAATCTCCGAGGTGAAGCAAGCGATCCTGCGCGGCAAGCCCTGACGATGATCGAGCAATAGCTGCTCAGGGCGGCCCCGTGTGGCTCCCGCTCACGGAACGACAACGACCCCTGGCACTGTCACCGGGGGGATCGTGGGCGGAGGACTCGGGAGAGACGGAACCGCAGGAGCGGACGTGGTCGGCGGGGCGATGTCGATCGCGCCGCCAGGCCATGGAACAGAACCGACGGCCGTATCGGTGTCGGTACCGGTGTCGGTATCGACACCGGGAGGAACCGTGCCGTCACGCAGTAGTTGACCATCGACGCCGCGGAGAAGACTCTCACCCGAATCGGTGAGGGTATCGGCAACCTCACCGGTGGCCTCGACGGTGACCGAGCCGTAGCCACGAGATCTCCCGATGGCGTCAGAGCCTGGTCCGCCGGTCACGGGCGATTCGTTCGACACCACGCTCGCTGGATCAGAGACCGTTGATGCATCGTGATCTGAACCAAACGACTCGTTCACGGCACCGACGATCACGGCGCCGACGACCAGAAGGGGAACCGCAACCGCGGCGACGGCCGTAGAGGCCGAGGCCACCAGGCCGCCACTGAGAGCCGTCGCCGACGCCCCGATGCCCACCGAAGCCCCGATGCCCACCGGCATGCCGGGCACGGCGATCGACGCGGCCGCGGCTGCTGACGAAGTGCCACCCAGCGCGAACGATCCCGCCGCGGAACTTCCGACGATGAGCGGTACGAGAATCATCGCGAGCCTGCCCGCGACGTCGTCAAGTTCGTCGACCAAAATGCAGCATCGTGTGCATTCGCTCAGGTGAGCCTGCACACGATCGCGATCCCGGCTGGCGAGCTTGCCGCGGGTGAACTCACCCAACACGGGGACGACCCGCGAACATGCCGCAGGGACACCGTCATCGGAAATGTGGGCCTGCAACCAGGCCGATCGAAGTCCTTCGCGAGCCCGATACGAGAGCGCCGCGACTCCGTTCGGGGTGAGCCCCAGAAGGGGTGCGACCTCGTGCGGATCCATCCCCTCCACCTCGGTGTACCAGAGCACGGTCTGCCAGCGATCCGGGAGCGTCCGAAAGGCTCGGGCAGTGATCGATCGCTCCAGTGCGGTAGTCGCCGGGTCATCCTCCTCCGCAAGGGAGTCCCACTCGTCGTCGAATTCAACGGCGAGTTCGCGCGACTCCCGGCTGCCCCAGCGGACGATGAGATTTCGGATCACCGCGTACAGGTACGGCCGAAAGGGGCCCTGCGGCCCCCCTCCGGCGATGAGGCGGTCGTAGATGCGCGCGAAAGCCTCTGAGACGACGTCATCAGGGTCGAGGTGCGCGCTGAGCTGTCTCGCGGTACTGAGACCAATGGCGTAGTGCCGGCTCCAGAGTTCCGCGAAGGCCGCGCGCCCCCCAGCGCGGGCCTCCGCGATGAGCTGGTCGTCCGACACACCCGACACGTCGACGACATCCCGATCGCTCACTTCAACTCCCCCCGGGCCGAGCGTTGACACATTCCCAGTGTGCTCCTCTCGACTCAGCAGCACCACACACCACCCCTGGCGTGCGGTTTCACCAGGCAAGACACCGACATCGGCTGATCATGACGCGATGCGCGAACTTTTTTGCGAGTTGGGCGGTCAACCCCAGAGTGCCGCACCACCGTGCGGCCGCAACAGCTCTCCGTACACTCGAGTGGTGCCTCTCGATGAACCAGTGGCCGACACCAAGCGATTCCGAGACCGCATGAACTCGTTCGCCTTCCGGGTCATGCGAACCCACCCGCTGCGCGTGGTCGCGCACTTCTCGGCGTCGCGGGGCCCGCTCCTCGCCTCGGGGCTCGCATTTCAGGCGCTGTTCGCAACTTTCGGCGCACTGTGGGTGGGCTTCTCGATCGCAGGGCTCATCCTCCAGAACGACATCGGCCTGCGCACCTCACTCATCGAAGTGATTGCGCAAACCGTTCCCGGCCTCATCGACACCGATGGCGCCGACGGTATCGTCGACCCCGCGGCATTACTCGCCGCTGGCAGCTTCGGCTGGCAGGGTGCAATCGCGCTCGTCGCGCTGCTCTTCGCCGCTCTCAACTGGCTTGGGGCGGCCCGCGACGCGACGCGCGTGATCTTCGCCTTACCACCGGAGCGCACCAACCTGCTCCTGCTCAAAGCCAGAGACCTCGGGCTCGGCCTCGGGTTCGGTGGCCTGCTGCTGATCTCCGCTGGACTCTGGGTGGTCGGCACACTCGCCCTCGACGCAGTGCTGCAGTTGGTGGGCATCCGCGATTCGGCCCTCGGCTCGATTGTCGGGCGCGCCGTCACGGTGACAATCATGTTCGCGCTCGATGCATTCGTGCTCGGGATGCTCTACCGCGTGCTCGCCGCTGTCACGATTCCCTTCGGCCACCTGTGGAAGGGCGCGCTTGCCGGAGCCCTCGCGCTCAGTGGGCTGAAGCTGCTCGGAAGCGCGCTGCTCGGCGGAGCGACCACCAACCCGCTGCTCGCCCCGTTCGCCGTACTACTGGGCCTCATCATCTGGTTCAACCTGGCCTGCCACGCAATTCTCCTCGGCGCGTCGTGGATCGCTGTCGGAGTCGATGACGACCAGGTCATCCTCGACGAGGAAGTGGCCGCCCGGCGGCTGGACGATGCGCGCGCGCTCGTCGCCCAGCATGAGCGCACGGCCGAGACCCCGCCGCGGCCCTGGTACCGACGACTGTTCTCGCGCCAAACGCGTGCCCGCCAGGGGGTCCGGTACCCCTCGTAGACTGATGCGTATGCCCTCTCTCCTGCGCGTCGCAAGCGTCAACGTCAACGGCATCCGGGCCGCATACCGCAAGGGCATGGGCGACTGGCTCGCCGGTCGCGACGTCGACGTGCTCGCGATGCAGGAGGTGCGCGCGTCGACCGACGACGTCACCGGCCTGCTCGGGCCAGACTGGACCGTGTTGCACGACGCGGCGACCGCCAAAGGCCGAGCCGGGGTCGCTCTCGCGGCGCGGCGCGAGTTCGCCGCGCACCGCGTCGCGCTCGGCCCCGACGACTTCGACTCGGCCGGGCGCTGGCTCGAGGCCGACCTCGACGTGGGCGGCACGACGGTCACGGTCGTCAGCTGCTACGTGCACTCCGGCGAGGTCGACACCCCCAAGCAGGTCGAGAAGTACAAATTCCTCGACGCGATGACCGAGCGCCTTCCGCTGCTCGCCGCCCACACGCCCTACGCCCTCGTGGTCGGCGACCTCAACGTCGGCCACCGCGAGCTCGACATCAAGAACTGGCGGGGCAACCGCAAGAACGCGGGCTTCCTCCTCGAGGAGCGCGCCTACTTCGACCGCTTCTTCGGGGCTCTGGATGCTCCCATCGAGTGCGTCGACGGCATCATCCGCCCCGGCCTCGGGTGGGTCGACGTCGGCCGCGTGCACGCCGGCGAGGTACCCGGCCCCTACACCTGGTGGTCGCAGCGCGGCCAGGCCTTCGACACCGACACGGGCTGGCGCATCGACTACCACGTCGCCACCCCCGCGCTCGCCGCCACCGTGCAGAGTTACGCCATCGACCGCGCACCCTCGTGGGACACCCGGTGGAGCGACCACGCGCCCGTGGTGGTCGACTACCTGATTCCCTGACCCGTTGCTCGAGCATCCACCGAAAGACACCCCATGAGCCTCCCCCGCCTGTTCTCGGGCATGCAGCCCTCCGCCGCCAGCCTGCACCTGGGCAACTACGCCGGAGCGCTACTGCAATGGCGCGAGCTGCAGACCACGCACGATGCCGTCTTTTGCGTCGTCGACCTGCACGCCATCACCGTGCCGCAAGACCCGGCCGCCCTGCGCGAGCAGACGCGCCGCACCGCCGCGCAGTACATCGCCGCGGGCATCGACCCCGAGCACTCGACGCTGTTCGTGCAGTCGCACGTCAGCGCGCATGCGCAGCTCGCCTGGGTGCTCAACACGATCACCGGCTTCGGCGAGGCCTCGCGCATGACGCAGTTCAAAGACAAGTCGGCTCGCTCGGGCGCCGACGCGGCCTCCGTCGGGCTGTTCACGTACCCGATGCTGCAGGCCGCCGACATTCTGCTGTACGACGCCGCCATCGTGCCCGTCGGCGAAGACCAGCGGCAGCACATCGAGCTCACGCGCGACCTCGCCGCCCGGTTCAACGCGCGGTTCGGCGACACCCTCGTCGTGCCCGAGGTCAGCATCCTCAAGGAGACCGCCAAAATCTACGACCTGCAAAACCCGGGGTCGAAGATGTCGAAGTCGGGAGAGAGCCCTGCGGGCATCCTGTGGCTGCTCGATGACGACGCCGCCCTGGTCAAGAAGGTCAAGTCGGCGGTCACCGACTCTCTGGGAGTTGTGTCCTACGACCCGGTGGAGAAGCCGGGGGTTTCGAACCTGCTGTCGATCCTGTCGCTCCTGACGGGCGAAACGGTGGATGCTCTCGTCGCGTCGTTCGCCGGCCAGCAGTACGGCGCCCTCAAGGGCGCGGTCGCCGACGCCGTCGTCGCCGCGTTCGCGCCGATCCGCACCCGAACCCTCGAGCTGCTCGACGACCCCGCCGAGCTCGACCGCCTGCTGGCCCTCAACGCCGCACGAGCCGAAGAGATTGCCGAGGCGACCCTGAAGCGCGTGTACGACGCGGTCGGGTTCTTGCCGCGCGCGCCCCTCGCGTGAGCGAGGGCAGGGTGCGGGATCTCGCGCCTGAGCGCAGCATCCGCGCTGTCCTTTTCGACCTCGACGACACGCTCATGGCGCACACGCACGCCGTCGACGAGGCCATCGCGCGGGCCCAAGCCGAGGCCGGCGGGATGTTCGCTGCCGATGACACCGTCGCCGTGCAGCGGCGCTGGGCCGAACTCGAAGAGCACCACTACACGCGCTACCTCACGGGGGAGCTGACCTACCTCGGGCAACGGGTCTGCCGAGCCCGCGACCTGCTTGCTCCATACGGCATTGTCGTCTCTGATGATGAAGCGCTCGAGTGGTTCGAGGCATACCTCGTCGGCTACCGGGAGGCCTGGCGACTGTTCGAGGATGTGCTGCCCGCGTTGTCGGCGCTTCGCCGCGCTCTCCCCGGGGTGTCGTTTGGCGTGATCACGAATGGTGACCTCGCCTTTCAGACCGACAAGCTGCACCGCATTGGGCTGTGGAACGAGCTCGAACTCACCGCCGTTCGGGCTGATGGCTCGATCGACGAGCCGCACCGCGGCGGACGCCTCGTCGCGTCGGGGGAACTCAGCATCACGAAACCCGACCCGCGGATCTTCCACGCGGCCGCCACCGCCCTCGGCGTTGAACCGGCGCACTGCGTTTATGTGGGCGACCGGCTGCACACCGACGCTGTCGGTGCGCAGGAGGCCGGCATGTTCGGCATCTGGTTGGATCGGCCTGGCGCTGACGATCGTCGGGGCACGGCGCGTGACGCCGTTCCCCCTCCGAGCATCGTGCGCTTATCGTCGCTCACCACACTGCACAGCGCCGTGCGCTGAGCCCCTCTCGCGGCGGCACACTCAGTCCCCGTCGCGGAGCATCATGATGACGGAACGAGTACTTGGTCGCTCCGCCACGACGGAAGATGCTCAACCGCGTAGTCGACGAGGTCGTTGAGCGGGAGGTCGACAACCGTCCCGGCGCCGACGTCAACACGGCGACAATCACCCACAGACTCGAACCGCGCAACGATCTCGCGAAAATCACTGCTGTCTACCCGTTGCTCACGCCAATGCACGACGTTGCCCGGTGAGACGACGGTCGAGTTTTCGACGGTGTCCCGCTCCTCGCCAAACGCGCGAGCCTCGGCAAGGTGCAAGGCGGTGCACGACGAGCCATCGGTGCCGAGGAGAGTGACCCGTGCACGTGCCGCGTACAGAGCCGACAGCGGTGAACCCTCTCCCACCGGGGATGCCAGTCGGTGTGTGGCGAGCAGATCGGCGGCTCCACGGCCGATGCCGCTAAAGGATCGGTGTGGGTGCGGGCTCCGCGCTGCGCCAGGAACTCCTCGAAGCAGCTCGGCGACGCGGCCCATTGAGCGAGAAGGCGTCAGCGTTGTGGAGTAGATCGGTCGGTGTTCGCTGGCTCGCCGATAGAGATCGGTACCCGGTTCTGCCCACCCAAGAAACGCCGGGTCGCACAGTTGCCACGACTGGGTCGGCATGATGATCGCGCCTCCGGCTGCCGCGCGAACCATCGCCTCGACCACCGTCTGCTCGCCTCCGATCACTTGCCCCAGCGATGCCATCGAGCAGTGGACGAGGCGAGGAAGGCGGTCGCCCCACCCCACGTCTCGCAAAGCCTGTTCGAGTTCACCTCGCGTCACCGTGACGGTGTTCATGCGGCGCCTCCCGCGGTCGAGATGAGAAGATGGTCTCGGAGTTCCGCGCCCTCGGCGAGCCACGGCAGGGCGCGAGATGGGCCGCGCAGAATGACAAAACCCGCAGACGGAAACGCGATGCGCAGGTCGGGGCCAGAGGCGTCGAACGAAGCAAAGCCCCACCCCACGGTCAGGTCGCCACCCTCTCCCCTCATCTCGCTCTTGGTAGCCGCGGTCGACACCGCGACGATCACGCGCTCGGTCTCGTCTTCTCGTTCAAAGATGAGGTGCGATGGGCCCACATCGAGCCAACGCAGCCCACCGTGGGCGAGTGCTGTTGAGCCCCGGCGAAGGGCACCCAACGAGCGATAGTGCCGGAGAAGGTCCTCATCGTGGTCGTGATTCCACGGCATGGGTTGACGGGACGCTTCCCCCGTGTCGCCGACAAGCCCGAACTCGTCCCCCGCAAATACGGAGGGGATTCCGGGCAGGGTTACCGAGAGGAGAGCGGCGATGCGCTGAGTGAACGGCTCTCCCGTCGTTGCGAATCGCGGGGTGTCGTGGGTGTCGATGGCGAGCATCGACGACAGTCGCGCGTTCCAACTCCACCCTGAGGAGAACCGAGACCAGTGGTCCACGAATCCCCGAGCGTCGAGTCGAGGCACGGCCGGGTACGGGGTTCCGAAGAAGTCTCCGGTTGACGGCCTCAACCACGCCCACAGCGGCCGGGTGAATGTTGAGTAGGTCATTGCACCGTGCCACCCGTCAACGGCGAAATCCTCCGGTCGGTCATTGGTGCTCTCGGCTATCAGCAACCCACCCGGGCGAAGGTCATCCACGGTTCGGCGAATGATGCGCTGCACCTCATGGTTGAGGTCCACGTTGTCGTGTCGGCCGGTCATGTTGGCAACATCGATGCGCCACCCGTCGAGCGCGTACGGTTCTCGAAGCCATCGTCCGACCACGGAGTCAGGGCCGTCGATGAACCGCGTGCGTAGCGACTGGTTGCGCCAGTTCAGTTTTGGTAGCGAGGGAACTCCGTACCAGCTCTCGTAGTCGTGAGCTGCTCGGTCGCGCCACAGGTAGTAATCCGCGGTCTCGTGGTCGGGGTCTTTCGACGAGATGAACCACTCGTGTCCGTCTCCGGTGTGGTTGGTGGTGAGGTCGCCAATCACCCGCATCCCCGCGTCGTGTGCTGTGGCGACCAAACGAATCAGCGCCTCGTCACCGCCGAGCACCGGATCAACGATGTCGAATCGCATCGCGTCGTAGCGGTGGGCGGACCGTCCCGGAAAGAAGGGATTGAGGTAGAGCGTTGCCACGCCAAGTTGGGTCAAATGCTCTATGCGGTCGGCGATACCGTCAAGATCGCCTCCGAAGAGTTGCCGGGGGCCATCGGGCATGGTCGCGATGACCGAATCGGTCCACTCCGATGAAAGAGCCCACTCGGGATATTTCCGGCCACGAGCCCGGTGAGATCGGGCGAAGCGGTCGGGGAAGATCTGATACATGACGCCCTCACGCGACCATGGGGGCGCAGCCGCTCCGGCGATGAGGAAGTCGTCAGCGTCACGTGGTTCGTGAGCAACGGTACCGGCGGCGGTCAACCACTCCACGCTGTTGTCGTCGTAGTCGAGCAGAAAGCGGTAGGTCGCACGAGCGTGCGGAGCAAGCGGCACCGTCGCCTGCCACCACTGATGCTCGGCACGGTAGCCAATGATGTGCAGCGGCACGAACTGGGGCTCGGCGTCGATGACGACCCGCAGGCGAATACTCCGGGGCCGACGGGCGGCCGAGGGTACTCGCACCCTCAGACGCAAGCGGCGCGCACTCTCGCGCTCATCGCAGACGTCGAGTAGCGAGCCGTCGTGATGTGGGTGCAGAACACAGGCCATGCGGCGACGTTAGCAAGAAATTTCAGTGCAGTGCAAAATCTTTCATTAGGGTGCTCGCTCGCACCCGAACAACGGGATCAAAGTTGAACCGCTCGAGGCCCGCCGGAATACCGTTCATGTCGCCCACCAGGGCGTCAACAGCGGCAACAGCGATCTCCGAGGTCGGGCGTTCCACCGCGGTGATCTCGCACAGGGGGTGCGTGAGGAGAGGATCCTCGGCGAGGGCAATCACGGGGAGCGCCGGCGCTCCGCTCGCACTCTGCGCTCGCGTCACCTCAACAACGCCGATCGCCTGCCAGGCCGTCGCGGTCACGATTGCCGTCGCGCCGCCCTCGCGTGCGCGGCGCACCGCAACTTCACCAGCCTCGCGCCCCGCGGGCGCGACGATGGCGTCGATGACGCGAGACGGCAACGGTTCGTCGAGTGGTCGCGTGGTGGGGGCCGATACGACGACAATGCGCTGGTGACCCGCTTCGGCGAGGTGATGCACCGCTCGCTCGAGTCGAGCCGACATGGGCGTCACAAAAGCCAGTCGCTTGCTCGCGGGGGCGTCTCCGACAAGGGCAGCGCGCTCCGGCAACCGATCGATCGCGGGGTCGTCAAGGTCGATCCCGACAACAGCCGAGCAGCCCATCTCTTCGAAGGCCACCACCAACTCATCGGCTGTCGCTCCGCCAGCCCCAACGACCGCGATCGTGGCGATGAGCCCGCGCCGGGCGAAGTTCGCAACGAGATGCTGAGCAAGGTCGAGGCCTTCCGCGGTCACCGGGTCTGAGAGAACGATGCCAACCCGGCGCCGGGTTCGCTCTCTCAACCGCGACGGACGGTCGTATCCCAACGAGTCGAGCGCCAACAACACAGCGCGACGCTTGGGCTCTGCGACCCCTGGTCGGTCGTTCATGACGCGCGAGACGGTCGCCTCACTCACGCCCGCATGCCGGGCAATGTCGGCGAGGCGAACGGGCATGGCGTCACGATACCAGTGCCACAGGCGCCGAAAACGAGGGTTTCCCCTCGCCTCCGGCGCCTGAGACGGTGGCGAATTTAGCCTGCGATATCCGCAGAAATGCGGGCGGTCATCTCACGCCAGGCAGCAACGGGATCGTCGACAGCGCCCGTCACGATCGCCGCCTGTGTCACTCCCCAGTGGTTCCACACCGCACCCATTTGCGGGATGTTCGGCATCGGCACACCATTGGCGCCGACCTCTCCGAAGGCCTGGATCACCGGGTTGGCCGATGCAACCTCGAACGCGCTCAGCAGCGCCGGAGCCCGACCACCGACTTCGTAAAGACTCACCTGAACATCACGGGAGCCGAGGTAGTCGATAACAAAGCGGCTGGCCGCGAGCGGGTTCTGCGAGCGGGAGCTCACAAAGAATCCCTGAACCCCGACGAAGGGGGTCGCTGGATACGCCCCGGCGGAAGGGATGGGCTCGATGACGTAGTCCATGCCCACCTCATCGAGTGCGGGAATCGTCCATGGTCCGGTGATCATCCACGGTGACTTTCCGGCCACGAACTCCTCGCGAGCGATGTCGCCGGTGATGTTGACGTTGATGACGCCCTCCTTGCCCCACTCGGCGAGAGCCTGCGCGAACTGGTCGCCCGCCTCGCCGCCGATCAGCAGCTGTGTTGGGTCGTAGCTGCCCGCCTCGTCGATGCCAAAGAGCGAAGCGCCGAAAGAGGCCTGCACAGGGTAGAGGTGATACGGGTCAGATTCTGTACCCGACTGAACCAAGACCGGGTACTGGGCCGCACCCGTCTCAACAAGACGCTGCCCTTCGGCGACCAATTCACCCCAGGTCGACGGAGTGCTGGCCGCCAGGGCCGTGTTGCGAACGAGCGCGATGTTCTCGATCGAGAGCGGCATGCCATACAGCACGCCATCGAAGGTCATGGCGTTGAGGCCCACGTCGAGGAACTCGCTGCGACGGTCACCCAGCTCGAGCGGAGCAACGACACCGTTCTGCACGAGCTGCCCAAGCCAGTCGTGACCGCCGACGATGATGTCGGGCCCGAGCCCGGTTGGTGCCTGCGCGATGAAATCGTCTCGGAGCGCGTCGCCGTACTCCTTCTGCACGAGTTCGATGGCGACGCCGGTCTCCGCTTCAAATTGGGCGGCGACCTCCTGGAGTTCGACGGCCCGGTTGGCATCAACCCACACGACCAGCGGCTTTCCTGCGCCGTCGCTCTCCGGGGCCGCCTCGGCACACCCGGCAACCGCGGTCGCCACGATCACAGCTACCGCAGCGATCGGCACTGTCTTTCTCGACATCAACGATGATTCCTCTCGCTTGAGAGACGCCGGCCCGGTCGCACAGCGACCGAGCCGGCACCCACACACACGACGCGATCACGCCGCTCGCGAGAGCATGACACAAGACATCACATTTCTGCAAGAAATTTCTTGCAGAACCGTTCGTTGCTCCCCGCCGCTCCTATTGGCTGGTGTCCGGATCCACCCAATCAAGCGTGCGAGTTACCGCCTTCTTCCAGATGCGCAACTGACGCTCGCGCTCGTCGGCGGACATCTCGGGCTCCCAGCGGCGGTCTTCGCGCCACAGCGCGGTCAGCTCGTCGCGCGACGACCAGAAACCGACGGCAAGGCCCGCCGCATACGCCGCACCGAGGGCTGTCGTCTCGATGATCTCGGGCCGCACGACGGGCAACCCCGTGATGTCGGCCTGAAACTGCATGAGCAGCTCGTTGCCGGTCATCCCGCCATCGACCCGCAGCTCGGTGATCGGCGCGGGCGCCTCCTCCTGCGCCACGTCGAGCACTTCGCGCGTCTGAAACGCGGTGGCCTCGAGCGCCGCGCGAGCGAGGTGCGCCTTGGTGATGAAGCGGGTGAGGCCGACGATCGCGCCGCGCGCATCCGGTCGCCAGTAGGGGGCGAAGAGGCCGCTGAAGGCGGGCACGATATACGCGCCGCCGTTATCGGGTACCGAGGCCGCGAGTGTCTCGACTTCGGCCGAGGTCGACAGCAGGCCGAGGTTGTCCCTGAGCCACTGCACGAGCGAACCGCTCACGGCGACCGAGCCCTCGAGGGCATACCGTGCCGGTTCGTCGCCGAGCCGGTAGGCGACGGTCGTCAGCAGCCCCGCATCCGAATGCACGATGTTCTCGCCGGTGTTGACGATCAGGAAGTTGCCGGTGCCGTACGTATTTTTCGACGCCCCGGCTTCGAAGGCGGCCTGCCCAAACGTCGCCGCCTGCTGATCACCCAGGATGCCCGCCACGGGCACCTCGCGCAGCAGCGAGCTCGACCGCGCGACGCCGTACACCTCGGAGGATGATCGAACCTCAGGCAGCAGAGCGCGCGGAACGCGGAACGCCTCGAGGAGCTCCTCGCTCCAGTCAAGCGTGGCGAGGTCGAGCAGCAGGGTGCGCGAGGCGTTCGTGACGTCGGTAGCGTGCACGCCGCCGTCGGGTCCGCCGGTGAGGTTCCAGAGCAACCAGGTGTCGATCGTGCCAAAGGCCAGTTCGCCGGCCTCGGCGCGAGCGCGAGCGCCGTCGACGTGGTCGAGGATCCAGCCGATCTTGGTGGCGCTGAAGTAGGTGGCGAGCGGGAGGCCGGTCTTGGCAGCGAATCTCCGCACGCCACCCTCCGCGGCGAGAGCGTCAACGGCATCCTGGGTGCGCGTGTCTTGCCAGACGATGGCGTTGTAGATGGGCTTTCCCGTCGAACGCTCCCAGACCACGGCGGTCTCGCGCTGGTTGGTGATGCCGATGGCGGCAACATCGTGGCGGGTGAGCCCGGCCTTGCCCAGTGCCTGGCCGATCACCTCTTGGGTGTTGGTCCAGATCTCGAGCGGGTCGTGCTCAACCCATCCGGCCTGCGGGAAGATCTGTTCGTGCGGGTGTTGACCCACCGACACGATCGTGCCGGCGCGGTCGACGACGACGGCCCGCGTGCTGGTGGTTCCCTGATCAATGGCGACGATGTGCGTGGTCATGCTCACCCTTTCTGTGGGCGCTGCGCGTCGGTGGGCAGCGCTCCGGTCAATTCGATTCCGTGCCGGTCGGCGAGGTATGTGCGGGCGCCGACGACTTCGGAGGTGCGTCGGCTGGCGTCCCAGCCCAGCACGTCGCCGAGCACGTCGGCGAGTTCGGTGAGCAGCGCGTCGGTGACGAGCCCCCGAAACGCGAGCGAGGTGCGGCGCAGGAGCACGTCGACAAGGCGCACGACCTGCTCGGTTTCGGCGAGGTGCTGCAACTCTGCCCGTGAGTACTCGGGCGCGGCGACAAGCGGACCATCATCTGTCGTTTCACTGCGGCGGATGATCGCTTCCGCGCTCGTGCCATACCGATCGAGCAGTGCGGCCGCACGCTCCGTTCCGACGACGGCGCCGTGCGCGGCGAGCCACGCTTCTCGGTCGGAGTCGCTCGTCGGGTAGCCGACGGCCCCGCCGATGAGACGCCCGTCGGTGCTGACCGTGCGTGACCGGCCCAGCAGCCCGAGCACGCGCCCCGCGAGTTGCTCGCCGAGCGCACGGAACGTGGTCCACTTTCCGCCGACGAGACTGAGAACCGGAACCTCTCCGCGAGCGCTCTGCTCGACGCGGTAGTCGCGACTGATCTGGCCGGTGGAGGCGGCATCCTGGCGGGGCAGCGGGCGCACGCCAGAGAACCGGAACACGATGTGCGAACGGTCGACGGCAATGGCGGGGAAGACATGGCGAACGACGTCGAAGAAGTAGTCGACTTCTTCTTCGGTGCAACGAATCGGCTCGGCCATGTCGTGAGTGAGGTCGGTCGTGCCGATGAGCACGCGCCCCTTGAGCGGGTAGATCAGCACGATGCGGCCATCTGAGAACTCGAAGAAGATCTCTCGCCCGTTGCACGCGGCCAGCAGTTCGGCGTGGTCGACGACGATGTGCGACCCCTTGGTGCCACCCATGTAGCGGGTCGGCTCGCCGAGGGCATCATTAGTGAGGTCGGTCCACGGCCCCGAGGCGTTGACGACCACCCGCGCCCGCACAGCAAACTCCTCGCCACTCACGGCGTCGCGCAGGGTAACGGCGCCGTCATCGGCCATCCCGACCGCTTCGAGATAGTTGGATGCTCGCGCGTGGTCTCCCGCCGCGACACCGTCCATCAACACGTCGAGCGCGAGCCGCTCGGGGTCGTGCATGGACGCGTCGTAGTAGGTAGCCGTCCACTTCACGTCGTCGCGTAGCGCGGGCAGGAGCTCCCGCGACGCGCGCGCGCCGCGGAATTGGTGGCGGGGCACCCGCCCACCGTCGCGCGAGAAGGTGTCGTAGATGGTGAGCCCGACTTTGATGATGAGCGCGCCCCGCTCTTTGCGCCCTTTCGTCTTGATGCCGATGAAGCGCAGGGGTGCCGACAGGAGGCTTGAGAAGGTGGAGAAGATCGGAATGGTGGTCGGGAGCGGGCGAACGTAGTGCGGGGCGAGGCGCAGTAGCGCGTTACGCTCGTGCACCGACTCTTGAACGAGCCGGAACTCGCCGTTCTCGAGATAGCGCACGCCGCCGTGGATCATGTGCGACGAGGCTGACGATGCTCCGGCGACGTAATCGTCGCGGTCGACGAGTACCACGTCGACCCCGTTGAGGGCGAGGTCACGGAAGGTCGCGATGCCGTTGATGCCAGCCCCGATGATGAGCACGTCGCACTCGGGCCGCTGGCGAATGGCGTCGACGGTCGCGCGGGCAGGCTGGCGGTCGCGGGTGCGGGTGCGGGGCATGGTGGTGAAGCCGTTCTCTCGAGGCAACGCTCAGGGGTTTGGGAGCGTTCCCATTCTGCGGGGGTCAGGGGAATAGTTGCCAGAGCGATGCACAAACGTGCAGGCCGCGGCGAGCATCCCCGATGGACGTCATCGGGCTGATGCGCTCGGCCCGGCGGTCGCGACCAGGGCGCTCGCGAGGCCCTCGTCGAGAACGAGGTCGGTGATGAGGCCTGCGGCCAGAGCGCCGCGAAGACTCGGGAGCTTCTGGACGCCGGAGACAACGCAGACCCTTCGGGCCACCCGGCGTAGCCGGTCGAGATTGGGGCCGGATGCTCGAGCGTTCAGCTCGACCGCGTCGAAGGTGCCGTCACCGCGGTAGAAAACCGTGGCGATGTCGCCAACCACTCCGTCAGCGCTGAGGCTGCGGTAGTCATCCGCATCGAGGTAGCCCCCGATGTAGACCTGGCTGGGCACCTCGGCGAAGGGCGAGCCCAGCCCAAAAACGGCGACGTCCATGCGCCCTTGAATGTCGAGCAGCCGACGCGTGCTGCGCTCTCGCCACAGACCTTCTTTGGTCTGCGGGTCATCGAAGAACGCCGGGACTGGAAACTGCTGCACCTGGGCAGAGTATGCCTCACCAAAGCGGTGCAGAATCTCACTCGCGTAGTCGATGCCCGTCGTCTGCGTGTTGCCGGCGCCGTTCATCTGCACGATGGTCGAATTGTGGGTCGGCGTGCGCACGAGGTGTCGGCTGATCGCCCCCACGGTTGACCCCCAGGCCACCCCAACCACCATGTTCGAGTCGATGTAGCGCCCTAACTGACGCCCCGCGGTCATCGCGACACGCTCGAGGCGGTCGACGTCGCTGATGGTCTGCGGCATCGGTACGACGTGTGCCACGACGCGATGAGCCGTGTGAATCGCGTGCTCGAGACGCGAGCCTCGATCAAACGGCGAGCGAATCTGAATGTCGACGAGCCCGGTTTCGCGCGCGAAGGTCAGCAGCCGCGAGACCGATGATCGCGACGTCGACAACTCCGTGGCGATGGCCCCCATCGTGAGGTCCTGCATGTAGTACATCTGGGCAGCTCGGAGCGCGGCAACGACCTTGGCGTTCTCGGGGCTACTCTCCGGCACGCAGACCTCCCGTGGTGAGAAATTGTGCAGCGCTGATGGGTGAGGATGCACGCCCACCGTACGCCCTCGCGACACCGTCTCAACACGTCTCGGCGCAGTCTGCACATGTGTGCAGATTCCTCACTGGTGACCCCGCAGCGTTTGGTGTGACGAATAGTCTCGCCAGTGATGCGGGCTTCGGATAGCCGAGCCCCGCAGCGTCACCCCCTGTTCACAACGAAGGAGTTTGAACTGACATGAGATCCGCCCTCCTCCGACGAAACGGCTTCTGGCTGGTCGTCGCCCTCGTGCTCGCGCTGGTCTCCGCGCTCGGTGCGTCGCTCGTGCAGACCAACGCTGGTTCCGTCACCGTCAAGGACCTCAAGTGGGAGACCGCGAGCGGCCGGATGATGAACGCGCTGCTCTTTACCCCGAGCGGCGCGAGCGCCGACGATCCTGCACCCGCGATCGTGGTCAGCCACGGCTGGTGGAACAACCGCGAGATGCAGTCGGCCAACTATGTTGAGCTCGCGCGCCGCGGCTACGTCGTCATGTCGATCGACATGTACGGCCATGGCAACTCTGACCCACTACCGGCCGACGAGCTCGCCGTAGGCGGTACCGGTATGTACGACGCCGTGTTGCTGCTCGCCGACCTGCCGTACGTCGACCGCGACCGCATTGGTGTCACCGGCCACTCCAACGGCGCGCGTGCAGCGAACTTCTCGATTCCGCTCGACGACGCCTCGGGTGACCCGCTCATCGCCTCGGTGCTCCTGGTCGACAACGACCCCGTCTACACCGACGCCGACGGCGCGTACACCAACGTCTACGGCGCTCGCGATGTCGGGCTCATCCAGGCCCAGTACGACGAGTTCTTCTTCCGGAGCTACAGCCCGGAGGGTGTGCCGTTGACGGCCCCGCGCGACTACATCGGCACGCCGAACGCGCAGTCGTTCCTGCACTTCGGTGCGGCTCCCGACGACGTCGCGAGTGACGTGCGCGAACAGGGCACCGTCTACACCGAGACGATCGACGGCACCGAAGCGATGCGTGTCATCTACTCGTTGCCCCAGACGCACCCGTGGACGACGATCTCGAGCACCGCCGTCGGTCACCTCGTCGACTTCTTCGAGGAGTCCCTGGGGGCCCCGCAGCCGATGGATGCGGGCAACCAGCTGTGGCAGCTCAAGGAGTTCTTCACCGCGCTCGGTCTCATCGCCTTCGGAATCCTCCTCGTCACGATTCCGCGCGCGCTGCTCGAGACGCGGGGCTTCCGCGCTCTGGCCGTGCCCGCTGCTCCGGCGGTGGCGCTCAGCGGGCGCATCCCGGCGATCTGGTTCTGGGTCGGCCTTGCCGTCTCCGCGGTCATCTCGGGCTGGAGCTACATCCTGATCAGCCAGACGCCCGCGGTTCTCGCGATCACCTTCAACGTCGTGCCGTCGATCGTTCCGCAGGGTTCGGTGTTCTTCATCGCGCTTTGGGCGGCGATCAACGGGCTTGCGGCGCTGGTGCTCATGGCAGGCGCGTACTTCGCCTTCGCGAAGAAGGGCGGCATGAACCTTCGTGCAGCCGGCGTCCTCCCCGGGTGGCGGTCGTTCGCGCACGGTATCGGGCTCGCCCTGACGACCGTGGTGCTCGCCTACGCGGTCGTGTTCGTGCTCGACTTCCTCTTCAAGACCGACTTCCGTCTCTGGGTCATCGGTGTGAAGTGGTTCTCGGTCGACAAGATTGGGCTCGCGCTGTTCGTGCTGCCGCTGTTCCTGATCTACTTCGTCGCGAACTCGGTGGCCATCAACGCCTTCAACCGGTTCACGATCGCCGGTCGCGAGTGGGTGAACACAGCGATCCTCGCCGTGGCCAACTCGCTCGCCCCGCTCGTGCTCGTCGTGGCGCAGTACACGGTGTTCGCGGTCTCGGGTGAACTGATCCCGGGCTTCGGGGGCATCTTCAGCATCTGGCTGTTCCCGGTCATCGTGATCTTGGCTGTCACGGCGATCATCTCGCGCAAGCTCTACCGCGCGACGAACAACCCGTACATCGCGGGCTTCCTCAACGCGGCGATCGTCGCGCTGATCTCGGTGTCGAACTCGCTGGTGATCACCTACTAGCCGTTCGCGCGCCCGTCGGTGGCCCCTCGCTCGGGAGAGCGGGGGGCCATCGACGTCCACGGCATTCCCAGCAAGCATTCGGGAATACCCCAGTGCCCGAGCGGTTGACTACCCTGACAGCAATACGTGTTCCGGGGTCGGTGAAAATCCGAGCCGGCGGTGAAAGCCCGCGACCCGCTCCCGAAGAAATTCGAGGGCGGTTGAACTGGTGAAATTCCAGTGCCGACGGTGAAAGTCCGGATGGGAGGAACACGCCCGCGGCAGCCTGCCGTGCGCACGCCACCCCCGGAGCCGTCTCGACCAGACGACCAGAGGATTCCGGATGACCAGCGGCGCACCCATCGACGAGACACTCGTCTCGGCGATGCACCGCGCTCTGGGGCTGGCTCAGCGCGGCCCGGCGGTCGGCGTGAATCCGCAGGTCGGCTGCGTTCTGCTCGATACCCACGGAGGGATTGTCGCCGAAGGCTGGCACCGCGGGGCGGGTAGCGCCCACGCTGAGGTGGATGCCCTCTCGCAGCTCGACAGCGCGGCGGGCCTCACGGCCGTCGTCACGCTCGAGCCCTGCAATCACACGGGCCGCACGGGCCCCTGCGCGCAGGCCCTGATCGACGCCGGAGTCACTCGCGTCGTGTACGCGCTCGACGACCCCAATCCGGTGGCGGGCGGTGGCGCCGACCGCCTCCGCGCCGCGGGTGTCACGGTGCAGGGCGGCGTTCTCGCCGCCGAGGCCGACGAGCTGCTGCGCCCGTGGCTCACGAGCGTGCGACTCGGCCGCCCCTTCGTGACGGTCAAGTGGGCCTCGAGCCTCGACGGTCGCGCTGCCGCCGCCGATGGCACCAGCCAGTGGATCACCGGCACCGCCGCCCGCCAGCGCGTGCACGAGCAGCGCGCCGCTCACGACGCAATCGCCGTCGGCACCGGCACCGTGCTGGCCGACGACCCCACCCTGACCGCCCGCGGCGACGGCGGCGAGCTGCTGCCGCACCAGCCGGTGCCGGTCGTGTTCGGCACGACACCGGTTCCGACCGACGCGCGCCTGCGCGAGCACCCCGCCGGGCTCATCGAGCTGGGGCACCGTGACCTGCACGAGGGGCTCGCGCTTCTCGCCGAACGCGGCATCCGCCGACTCTACGTCGAGGGCGGCCCGACCCTGGCCAGCGCGTTCCTGCGCGCCGGTCTCGCCGACGAGGTGCTTGTGTACCTCGCGCCCCTGCTGATCGGCGGGCCCAAAGTGGCCCTCGACGACCTCGGGGTAACCACGATGAGCGAGGTGCGACGGTTGAGCATCCACCGCATCGAGACCCTCGGCGACGACATCATGATCGTCGCCCGGCCCCGCATCGAGACTCCTCGCGCTGACGCGACCGGCACCTCTCACACCCCTGGAGGTCATTGACCATGTTCACCGGACTCATTGAAGAACTCGGCGCCGTCGTGCGCTGGGAGCCGCGCGGTGACGCCGCACGGCTCACCGTGCGCGGCCCGCTCGTCGTGAGTGACGCCGCCCACGGCGACTCGATCTCGGTCAACGGCGTGTGCCTCACCGTCATCGACCAGGGCGACGACTGGTTCACCGCCGACGTCATGGGGCAGACCATCGCCATGAGCACCGTCAGCAGCTGGGCGGAGGGCGAACCGGTCAACCTCGAGCGCGCGGCCGCTGTGGGTGACCGCCTCGGCGGCCACATCGTGCAGGGGCACATCGACGGCACGACCACCGTGCTCGAGGTGCGCCAGCAGGACGACTGGCGAGTGCTGCGATTCTCGCTCGATGCCGCCCACGCGCCCCTCGTCGTCGACAAGGGCTCGATCGCCGTCGATGGCGTGAGCCTGACGGTGAGCGCGGCGGGCGACGACTGGTTCGAGGTCTCGCTGATACCCGAGACGCTTGCCGTGACCACCCTCGGCCGTAAAGAGGTCGGCGACACCGCCAACCTCGAGACCGACATCCTCGCTCGACATGTAGCCCGGCTGGTGCGATTCGGCACCACCGCTGACGGAAGGACCCTGTCATGAGCATCGGAACGATTCCCCAGGCCCTGGCCGCCCTCCGTGAGGGCAAGCCGGTGCTCGTCGCCGACGACGAGAGCCGCGAAAACGAGGGTGACGTCATCATCTCGGCGGAACTCGCCACCCCCCAGTGGATCGCCTGGACGATTCGCCACACGAGCGGGTTCCTGTGCGCGCCGATGACCAATGAGGTGGCCGACCGACTCGACCTGCCGCTCATGGTCGCTGACAACCAAGACCCGCGGCAGACTGCCTACACAGTGACCGTCGACGCCGCCGACCGCGTCACGACGGGTATCAGCGCCGGCGACCGCGCGCACACCCTGCGCGTGCTCGCCGACCCGACCGCGACGCCCACGAGCCTCATTCGCCCGGGACACATCCTTCCCCTGCGCGCCGCCGCGGGCGGCGTGCGCGAACGCGCTGGACACACCGAGGCCGCGGTCGAGCTCATGCACCTCGCCGGGCTCCAGCCCGTTGCGGCCATCGGCGAAGTCGTCACCGACGAGGGCGACATGATGCGGCTTCCCGAACTCATTCGCTTCGGTGAGCAAGAAGGCGTCGTCGTCATCACGATCGTCGACCTCATCGCCTACCTGGAATCGGGCGAAGACTTCGCCGCCGCGTCGCCCGCCCGCACGGGCGAACGCGCGAGCAGCGTGACCTTCGAGGTGGCAACGACGGTACCCACCACGCACGGCCCGTTCTCCATGCGCGCCTACCGCGACCGCAAGACGGGTGCCGATCACGTGGCGATCGTCAGCGGGATGCCCCACGACGACATGATCGTGCGCGTCCACTCCGAGTGCCTGACGGGCGAGGCGTTCGGCTCGCTCAAGTGCGAGTGCGGCCCGCAGCTCGACGCCGCGCTCGACGTGATTCAGCGCCAGGGTGGTGCCGTGCTCTACATGCGCGGGCACGAGGGGCGGGGTATCGGCCTCATCAACAAGCTCAAGGCCTACCGCCTGCAGGAGGACGGCTACGACACCCTCGACGCCAACCTCGCGCTCGGGCTGCCCGCCGACGCGCGCGACTACGAGGCCGCCAGCGACATGTTGCGCGACCTCGGCGTGACGCGCGTGCGCCTGCTGAGCAACAACCCCGAGAAGCAGCGCCAGCTGACCCAGTACGGTGTCGAGGTGAGCGCGCTCGTTCCGCTCGTGGTGGGTGTCGGCGACGACAACGAGGGCTACCTCAGCGCCAAGCGCGACCGCATGGGTCACCGCCTGCCGGAGAGCATCACGAGCGCCCCCGTGTTCGCCACTATCGAAGGGAAGACCGCATGAGCGGCAGTGGATCCCCCACCCTCAACGGTGCTGGTCTCAACACCGACGGCACCGGCCTAACGGTCGCGATCGTCGCGGGGCAATGGCACACCGAGATCAGCGAGGGCCTGAAGGCTGGCGCGCGCCGAGTGCTCGAGGCATCGGGTGCGACGGTCGTCGAGTACGCCGTGCCCGGCTCATTTGAGTTGCCCGTGGCGAGTAAGGCCGCGCTCGAGGCGGGGGCCGATGCGGTCGTCGCCCTCGGCGTGATCATCCGGGGCGGCACACCTCACTTCGAGTACGTGAGCGCCGCCGCGACCGACGGGCTCACCCGGGTCGCGCTCGACACCGGTAAGCCGGTCGGGTTCGGAGTACTCACCCTGGATGACGAGCGCCAAGGTCTCGATCGTGCCGGTCTGCCCGGCTCGACCGAAGACAAGGGCGCTGAAGCGGCCGAGGCCGCTCTGGCAACAGCGCGGGTGTTGCGGACGATCCGCTCTCACTGACGGCGCGGCGCGCACGAGAGAGCCCTGCGCGAGGTGGACCCGATTCACCCCACGCAGGGCCCCGTGTATCCCCGTCTTAGACGACCGCCCGGTCAGAGCATCGACGGAAATACGGTCTGTCGCCGAAGCACACGCGCTCCGACAACGAGGGCGCTCCCGATTGCCATCAGACCCACGCCCAGCGGCAGGGCATTGACGTCAAGGCCGGTGTGCGCCAGCTTCGGCGGAACCGGCGGGCACGCCCCCAGCGAGAACCAGGTCTCGATGGAGTGGTGGTGTTCGCGCGGCGGGCGTTTGCTCGACGATTCGGGGTCGTCCTCGCCATCCCACATCTCGTCATCCATCCACTCGAGCACGGCACGGTAGGTTCCCGGAGCCGGAAGCCCGGAGACCATCACCTGCTTGACCGAGCCATCCGAGGTGAACTCGTAGGGCGCGAACGAGCTCACGACGACACCGTGGGCGTCGTAGATCGTGAGCAGGTACTCCTCGTCCTCCGTCAGGCTGCCCAACGTGATCGTCGCGCTGCCCGTCGTCCCTCCCGGCACCGTGCACACGGCAGGAGTCACGGTGACCGTCGGAATGAGCGGCGGGCACTCGTCGAGGGCGAAGGGCACCCAAACTCCCCGGTGCTCGCCGTTCTTGTCGTCGTCGTCATCGAGAACGCGCGTTACGTACACCCAGTAGCTTCCGGGTGCGGGAAGGCCCGAGAACATGACCGTTTCTGTTCCGGCGTCGGCGGTGAAGGTTTCGTCGTCGATCCCGTCAATCGGGTCCTTGTCGTCGTCACGCACACTGACCCGGTAGTGAAGCCCGGGAACAAGGCTGCTGAGCATCACAGAAACGCCACCGGTCTCCCCACCGGGAACACACTGATCGGGGGTCACCTGCACACCCGGCTCAGGAATCTCGCAGTCGTTGTTCCAGATCATCTGCCCGACCCCGTCCCAGTTGCTGCCCGGGAAATAGTGCAGTTTGTCTTTGTGCATGTACCAGAACGGCGGCACGATGTCGTCGTCGTGGTCATTGTGACCGGAGTTGAAGAACGCGTTCACACTCGTGTTGTTGTGCGTGTACGGGTTCTTCTCGCTCGAGGTGGCATGACAGAACTCGACCTTGGTGATGGCGACGATGGTGCTGTCGATGTCGAGCGTCGACCGTGCCGAATCGTCGAGGATCGGCTCGTCAGCGTTCGGTTCGCTTGGTGCGCTCGGTTCGCTTGGTTCGCTCGGTTCGCTCGGTGCCGTCGGGTCTGCGGGAAGCACCGGATCGGTGACAGCGTCACCGGGTGCCGGGTCCGCCGGCGGGTCGGGGTTTGCCGGTTCCGTCTGATCGGCCAGGATGCTCGGCTGTGTGTCGACCGGAGGCAGAAGCTCCTCGGCCGACGCAGCGCTGGCCATGGCAAGACTGCCGCCGATTCCGAGTACGAGGGCGACGGTTGCAGCCGCGAAGCGATGAGCGAGCGGCCGACGATCGGCATCCGGCGGCGACCACGTCGGGTCGGGTGCACGGCGGGAGCGGGGTGTGGCAGCCATGATGTGGCCTCCTTGGTGATGGCGCGACCAGCACCGCTCCGACGAGGGGCGAGGGCATCGCTCGACTCCCTCGCCGGAGGGGTGCGTGTGTCGACGGACGTCGCGCTGTGCCCGTCATCCATCACGAGCGATCACCGAGGCGCGCATCACGCAGTACCAAAATTTTCTCTTTTCGCGTGCGAATTCCTCGGGAACGGGCTCTACTAGATGACGAGCACTCCAGCCCGATGGAAGGTCCACCCCGATGGCCGCCGACTCCGCACCCAGCACGGACTCCGCACTCAGCACAGACCCCGCACCCAGCACGCCCGACCACGATCTGATCGCGCGCACCCGCGACGGCGACCCGCGCGCTTACGCGGACCTGTGGCGATTACACGCCGACGCTGGACGGAGATTCGCTCGGGCCCTGGTGTCGGAAACCGACGCCGATGACGTCGTGGCCGAAGCTTTCGCGCAGATCCTGCAAGCTCTTCGAAACGGAGCAGGGCCGAGCGAGGAGTTTCGCCCCTACCTCTTCGTCACTATTCGCAATCAGTCCCGATCGCGCAGTCGGCGGGTTGCCGACCTCCCGCTTGATGACGTCGGAGAGATCGCCGCGGTGGCGAGCGACGCCAGCGAGATTGTGGTTCACACCATCGAATCCTCGGCGACGGTGCAGGCCTTTCGAAGCCTGCCCTCGCGCTGGCAACGCGTCTTGTGGCTGCTGGAGATTGAACACCTGAGCACCTCTGAGGTGGCGCGGCTGATGGGACTCAGCCCCAACGGAGTTTCGAGCCTGGCATTTCGTGCGCGCGAAGGGCTGCGCGACGCGTGGGTGCAGGTTCACGTGGCGGCGAGCTCCCCCGCGAGTGAGTGCGGCTGGGCGCGCGAGCACCTGGGGAGTTACGCACGCCAGCACCTCACGCTTCGACACACCGCTCGGCTAGGTCACCACCTCGCGGCCTGCGCAGCGTGCCGCAGCATCGCCGACGAAGCCGCTGCGACGGCATCCGTCCTGCCCGTCGCCGCCCGGGGCGCTGCGGGCACGTGACGGCTTAGGCGGTTTTCGTGCGCGGTCGCGGCTGCTGGAACCCGGGGATTTGTCATCGGGAACGTTCTGGAACACCGCGACTTCGCTCTGAAAACCACGTGAAACAGGGCCGCAAAGTGGTGGAACGATCCCTCTACCCTGTGAAAAATGTGGAACCGATTGCAGATTGCCGCGCGCGCGGGTGATACTCACCCCGAGAGAGGTTGTCAGCGACGACGGCGTCGCTCCTCTCGCTGAGGGGGAGCAGCATGATGCGCACTCGATCACGGCACGCGGCAGGCGGGGGCATCGTCCTCGCCCTGTCGGTCATTGCCACACTCATCGTCGGGCCCACGTCGGCCACGGCCGCGACCGCCACGAACAACCCCGACTTCAGCGCCAACGTCATGGCGCCGCTCGAGGTGTCGAACTGGACGGAGTTCAGTAACCAGCTGGCGACCGTCAAGTCGTACGGCGTCGACGCGGTCACCGTCGACGTCTGGTGGGGCAAAGTCGAAGCGGCCGGCGACAACCAGTTCAATTGGAGCTACTACGACCAGATCTTCCAGGTCATCACCAGCCGCGGGCTCGACATCGTGCCGATCTTCTCGTTTCACCAGTGCGGCGGCAACGTCGGCGACACCTGCAACATCCCGCTGCCCTCATGGCTGTGGGGCAAGTACCAGGGGGCGACCCTCAACGGCGTGACACTCGATATCAACGGGCTCAAGCACCGCAGCGAGCAGGGTAACTTCTCAAACGAGACGGTGCAGGGCTGGGCGACCCCGCTCGTGCAGAACGAGTACCAGGCGTTCACGCAGGCGTTCGTCGCCCGCTACGGCACGACCTACGCCACGCGCATGCAAGAGATCAACGTCTCGCTCGGCCCGGCGGGCGAACTGCGGTACCCCTCGTACAACAGCCACGACTCCGGCACGGGGTACCCCACGCGCGGCGCGCTGCAGGCCTACTCGCCGCTCGCGGTCAAGAGCTTCCAGCAGTGGGCGCTCGCAAAGTACGGCACCCTCGCGGGCATCAACGCCGCGTGGGGTTCCAGCGTGACGAACATCAGCCAGGTGCAGCCGCCGAGCAACGCCGGCTTCTTCTTCTCTTCCGGCGACTACCGCAACACGCAGTACGGCAAAGACCTCATCGACTGGTACAACAAGAGCCTCGTCGATCATGGCGAGCGGATGCTCGACACCGTGCTTGCCGCCCTCGGGTCGTCCTTCCCGGGCGCCGAGATCGGCTACAAGATTCCCGGCGTGCACTGGTCGATGACCGGGCCGACTCCGCGCGCCGCGGAGGTGACGGCCGGGCTCATCCAGACGAGCGTCGACATGTACGCCGTGAACACCGGTCGCGGCTACGCCAACATCGTCGGGCTGGCGAACCGGGTCGCCGACTCGGGTCGCGGCGTGATCCTGCACTTCACGTGTCTCGAGTTCAATGACGAGAACTTCGCGCCGCAGTACTCGCAGGCCAAGACCCTCGTCGGCTGGGTCGGCGCGGAGGCCGGGCGTCAAGGCGTGAAGATCAAGGGCGAGAACGCTCTCGCCGGAGGCATCACGTCGAACAACGGCTGGGACAACGTCAACCAGGCGTTCGACAGCTTCCCGTACATCGGCATGACGGTGCTGCGGGTCGGCGAGGTGGCGTCGGGCACGGGCGCGACGCGCTACGCGCAGTTCATCCAGAAGTACCGCCCGGCAGGCTCCAGTTGGAACTCGCTCTACGTGCGCGGCACGAACAACAACTGGGGGCTCAGCACACCGATGACGAAGTCGGGCAATGTCTGGACGGCGACCAACGTGTCGTTCGGCACTGCCGCAAACCAGCGCTTCAAGTTCGACGTTCGCGGCGACTGGAGCCTGAACTTCGGCGGCACGGGCCTCAGCGGCACGGCCGTGCAGAACGGGGGCGATATCGCGGTGACTCCGGGCACGACCTACACGATCACCTTCAACGAGGTGACCAAGGCGTACTCGGCAACACCGAGCTCGTCGCAGCCCCCGCAGACCCAGAGCGTGACGGTGCACTTCGCCGAGTGGCAGTCGGCGTCGAGCTACTCGATCCACACCTGGAACGGACTCAGCGGCACGTTCCCGATGGCCTACGAGGGCTTCATCAACGGTCGCCACTGGTGGAAGGTGACGCTGTCGAACGCGCCGAGCTCGTTCGGCTTCACCTTCACCAACAGCAACGGCAACTGGGATACCGCCGACCGCGCCTACACCAGCCAGGCCGGCACGATCTACGTGCTGCCGGGCAATGCGACGGTGTACACCGCCCGGCCCTAACGGCACGGAGAACCGCGGCGTCCGCTCCCCCACACCCGGGAGCGGGCGCCGCGTCATTTCAGGAACAGCGCGCGCAACCGGCTCGTCGTGAACACGATGCCGATGGCGATCATGACGAGGTAGTAGCCGACATGCACGAGCATCATGCTCGACAGGGCACCCGTCGTGAGCCCGCGGATGAGTTCGACGCCGTGCCACAGCGGCAGCGCCTGAATCACCCACTGGATCGCCTCGGGGTACACCGTAATGGGGTAGAACGTCGCCGAGAACAGGAACATCGGCAGCATGATGAAGGCGATCCAGTCCATCTGGTTGAACGTCTTCATGTAGCTCGTGATCGCCATGCCGAGGCTCGCAAATCCGAAGGCGATGAGCAGCACGGCGGGCAGCGCGAGCAGCGCCGTCCACGCCAGGTTCAGGCCGAACACCTGCATGATCACCATGAAGCCGACGGCATACATCGCACCGCGCAGCAGGGCGAGGAAGATCTCGCCGAGGGCGACGTCGAGCGGGCCGAGCGAGGTAGCGAGCATCCCGTGATACAGCCGCGAGTAGTTCAGCTTGAAGAAGACGTTCCACGTCGAGTCGTAGACCGCGCCGTTCATGGCCGACACGGCGAGCAGCGCCGGGGCGATGAACGCGGCGTACGGCACCTCCTGACCGGTGGAGGTTTGCACCGAGCCGACGAGCGCGCCGAAGCCGATGCCGAGCGACAGCAGGTAGAAGACCGGCTCGAAGAACCCGCTGAGCACGACGAGGCCATTCGTGCTGCGGGTCGCCAAGAAGCCGCGGTGGATGACCGCCCGCGCGTTGCCCGCATATAGCGCGCTGCGGCGCGGGGCGAGGGCCTGCTCGGCCGAGGTTGTCGTGGTCATTTGTTGAGCCTCCGCGCGAAGTGGCGATGCGTCGCCCAAAGCCCGACCGCGAACAGGGTGACGAGATACCCGACGTGCGTCACGGTCAGCCACAGGGGCTCCTCGAGCCCATAGCTGAACACGCGACCGAGCTCGGTGCCGTGCCACAGCGGCGAGGCCCAGCCGAGCGGCTGCAGCCAGAGCGGCAGCTGCTCGAGCGGGAAGAACGTGCCCGAGAACAGGAACAGCGGGGTGATGGCGAAGCGCTGCAGCATCGCCATCTGGCCTTTGTCTTCCGTGATGGTCGAGGTGTACGAGGCCTGCGCCGCGCCGATCGCCATGCCGGTGAGGGTGGCGGCGAGAATCGCGACCCATCCCGCGGGCGAGGGCACCGCCCCGAACAGGATGATGATGCCGAAGTAGATCGCCACCGTCACGACGATGCGGATCGCGAGCTGGATCAGCGTGCCGTTGACGATCTGTGCTGGCGAGATGGGGGCGGCGTTCATCGCGAAGAAGATCGGGTTCCACTTGAAGCCGGCCATGATCGGGTAGCTGGTTTCGTTCGCGGCGATCGTCATCGCGGCCGTCGCCATGAGGGCGGGCGCGACGAACTGCAGGCAAGTGACACCGCCGACGCCCTGCGGCACGAGGCTTGCGAGCCCCACTCCGAGGGCAAACAGGTAGATGAGCGGGTTGCCGAAGCTCTGGAAGATGGCGTCGGGCAGGTAGCCGCGCATACCGCGCAGCCGGTGTTCGGCGATGTACCACGAACCCCAGCGGCGCGGGGCGATGCCCGCGGCGAGCGCGCGCTCCGCATCCGTCGTGGTCAGCGGCGCCGCCGGCGTCGAATCGATCGTGCTCATTCGATCAGGCTCCGCCCGGTGAGGCGCAGGAAGACGTCTTCCAGGCTCGAGCGGCGCACGAGCGAGGTGATCGGCTCGAGGCCGAGACGCGTGATCGCTTCGAGCGCGGCCTCGCCGTTGTCGCTGTAGACGAGAATGCGGTCGGGCAGCACCTCGAGGCGGTCGCCGACCGCGGCCATGCGCTCAGCCGCCTCGGCATTCTTGTCGCTGCCGAACCGCACCTCGAGCACCTCCTTGCTGGAGTACTCGCGAATCAGGGCGGCGGGCGAGCCCTCGGCCATGATGCGGCCCTTGTCGACCACCACGAGGCGGTCGCACAGTTGCTCGGCCTCGTCCATGTAGTGGGTCGTCAGCACGAGGGTCGTGCCGCGCTCTTTGAGCCGGAACAGGCGGTCCCACAGGATGTGCCGCGCCTGCGGGTCGAGGCCCGTCGTCGGCTCGTCGAGCAGCAGGATGCGCGGCTCGTTGATGAGCGCGCGCGCGATGGTCAGGCGGCGCTTCATGCCGCCCGAGAGGTCATCGACCTTCGCTTTCGCTCGGTCGGTGAGCTGCGCGAACTCGAGCAGCGCGTCGGCGCGCTCCGCGATCACGCGACGGGGCAGCCCGAAGTAGCGCCCGTAGACCAGCAGGTTGTCGCGCACGCGAAGCTCTTGGTCGAGGTTGTCTTGCTGGGGTACGACGCCGAGCTGCGACCGGATGTCGGGGCCGTGCTGGTTCGGGTCGAGGCCCAGGATGCTCAGCTCGCCGGCCGTGCGCGTCGAGACCGCCCCGACCATGCGCATAGTGGTCGACTTGCCGGCGCCGTTCGGACCGAGCAGACCAAACGACTCCCCGGGCGCAACGTTGAAGTCGATGCCGGCGACGGCCGTGAAGTCGCCGTAGGTCTTGGTGAGCTGACGGGCCGCGATGACGGGGTGGGACACGAGGAACGATCCTAGACCCGCGACAGCGTCTGCGAATGCGCGGCGAGAGGCAGGCATTCGGTCGGCACCGAGGCGGGCTCGGCCAGGATGGTCGTATGAGCGCGAGTACCGCATCCCCCCGCCGTCGCTTCGGACGCCCGGCCGGCGCGAAGGCCGACGACGGGCCGCGCGCGACGTTCCGGCAACTGCTGCCGTACCTTCTCGAACATCGCCGCGTGCTCAGTTGGGTGATCGTGATCAGCGTGCTGGGTGCGTTTGCGTCGCTCGCTCAGCCACTGCTCGTGTCACAGGTCATCGGCATTGTCGAGCGGGGGGGCGACCTCGCGCCCGTGGTCGCGCTGCTCGTGGCGCTCGTTGTCGTCGCGGGACTGCTCAGCGGCTTCGGGCACTATCTGTTGCAGCGCACCGGCGAAGGGGTCGTGCTCTCGAGCCGCAAGGCCCTGGTGCGGCGCATGTTGCACCTGCCGATCAGCGAATTTGACGAGCGACGCACGGGCGACCTCGTCAGCCGCGTCGGTAGCGACACGACGCTGTTGCGCGCGGTGCTCACGCAGGGCCTGGTCGAGGCGATCGGCGGCAGCCTGACCTTCCTGGGTGCACTCATCGCAATGACGATCATCGACCCGGTGTTGCTCGGGCTCACCGTGCTTGTCATCGCCGTGTCGGTGGTCACCGTCGTTCTGCTGTCGCAGCGCATCCGTATCGCCAGCCGAAAGGCGCAGGAAAGGGTCGGCGATCTGGCGGCGGCTGTGGAGCGCTCGATCTCGGCGATTCGCACTGTGCGGGCGGCAGGAGCGACCGAGCGGGAGATCGCTGCGATCGAGAGCAACGCGCGCGGTGCATGGCAGCAGGGCATCGCGGTGGCGAAGATCTCGGCGCTCGTCGTGCCGATTTCGTCGATCGCGCTACAGGTGTCGTTTCTCGTGGTGCTCGGGGTCGGCGGGTTCAGGGTGGCCTCGGGCGTCATCTCCGTCGGCGAGTTGGTCGCGTTCATCCTGTTTCTTTTCCTCATGATCGGGCCCCTTGGTCAGGCGTTCGGGGCGATCACGAGCGTGAACGCCGCGCTCGGCGCTCTCGGGCGCATCCAGGAGATCATCGGCCTCCCGAGCGAGCGCGAGCGGGATGCGGGGCTCACGCCCGCGGATACCACCGCCTCGACGGCCGCCGTGGAATTCGACGACGTGCACTTCGCGTACCCGGTCAGCGCCCACAAGACCGAAGCAGAGAAAGCCATCGCGGAGGTGGTCGGTGAGCCCGAGCGCGACACCACCGTGCTGCGCGGGGTCAGCTTCACCGTGCCGGTCGGCTCGCGCACGGCCCTCGTCGGCCCGAGCGGGGCCGGCAAGAGCACGATTCTGTCGCTCATCGAGCGGTTCTACGACCCGACGGCGGGGGTCATCCGCATGGGCGGTGTCGACATTCGCGCTCTCGACCGTGATGACCTGCGCGCCCGCATCGGCTATGTCGAACAAGACGCGCCCGTGCTCGCCGGCAGTCTGCGCGACAACCTGCTGCTCGGGAGTCCCGCCGCGACCGACGAGCAGTGTGTCGCGGTACTGCGCTCGGTTAACCTCGACGAAGTGCTCGACCGCGACCCCCGCGGCCTCGACGCGCAGGTCGGCGAAGAGGGCGTCATGCTGTCGGGCGGCGAGCGCCAGCGGCTCGCGATCGCCCGCGCCCTTCTCGCGGCGCCGCCCGTACTGCTGCTCGACGAGTCGACGTCGTCGCTCGATGGGGTCAACGAGCAGCGCATGCGCGAAGCGATCGACGCCGTCGCGCACGACCGTACGCTCATTGTCATCGCGCACCGGTTATCCACGGTTGTCGACAGCGACCAGATCGTGGTGCTCGACCACGGGCGGGTTGCGGGTGTCGGCACGCACAGCGAACTCGTGCGCGACGTTCCGCTCTATCGCGACCTCGCGAAGCACCAGTTGCTCGTGTAGCGCCCGGCGCCTGGTCGCCCGAGCCCAGCGGCCCTCGCGGCCCTCGCGGCGCGGCTGCCCCTCGCGCGTCACACGGTTTGCGACACCTCACACGACTGAAGGGTTGTGAAGTGTCGCAAACGATGTGAGTGGCGACGTCGGCCGGCGACGGCGGGCGGCCGGGTCACGGGCGGCGGCGGGCGGCCGGGTCACGGGCGACGGCGGGCGGCCGGGTGACGGGCGGGCGGATGCGGGGCTCACGCCCGCGACGGCACCACCTCGGCGCCCGCGGTAGCGAGGTCTCGCAGGGCCGCCGCGCTCGTCTCGGGCGCGACGCCCGCCACGAGGTCAGAGAGTACGCGCACGCGGCGCCCCGCCGCGAGCGCGTCGCGCGCCGACGCGAGCACGCAGTAGTCGGTGGCGATGCCCACGACGTCGATGTCGGTCACCCCGAGCTCGTCGAGTGCCGTCTCGAGTCGGCGGCCGTCGTCGGTGGTGCCTTCGAAGATCGAGTAGGCGGGCACCCCCTGACCTTTGCGCACGTGAATGTCGATGAGCCCGGTGTCGATGTCGGGGTGGTACTCGGCGCCTTCGGTGCCGGCCATGCAGTGGCGGGGCCAGGTGGTGACGTAGTCAGGCTCTCCCTCGAGCGCGAAGTGCCCGCCATTGTCGTTGTCGGCATCGTGCCAGTCGCGCGAAGCAATGACAACGTCATAGTCGTCAGGATGAGCGCGCATATGCTCGGTGATTCCGGCCGCAACGGCGGCGCCGCCGGTCACGCCGAGGGCTCCCCCCTCGGTGAAGTCATTCTGGACATCCACGATGACGAGCGCGCGAGTCATGGTGCCTCCGCTTCGGTTGAGGGTCAGTTGTTCGAAAGGTTGTCACCGCACGTGAACACGGCGGCGGTGAGAGAGTCGAGGGCATCGCGACCGGCTGTGCCCACACCATCGCGCACAGCCGCAAAACCGACGACGAGCACTGACCCGTCTCCCGCACGCACGACCCCTGCAAGCGACTGCACGGTGGGCAACTCGCCGGGCATCGCTGTCACCGCGCCGCGCGCCACGGCGTTCGGCCCGCCGAAGCGGCCGGCGAGACTGCCACTGACGCCGGCAACCGGGAGAGCATCCATGATGATGCCCAGGTTGCCCGAGCGACTGTTGATGAGGGCGAAGAGTTGGGCGAAGTACTGCATCGGTACCGCGTTATCGGTGGCAAGACCAGAGCCGTCACGCACCACCATGCCTTCGGTCGGCACTTCGTAGGTGGTGAGGCCTCCGGTAATCGCCGCGGTGAGCGACGCGGTTGACCCGGCGAGTCCGAGTTGCTTCGATGTGACGCGCGCCAACATCTCTGCGAGCACGAAGTCGGTGGTGGTCAGCATCTGTGCGACCAGGGTCGAGGCCGGCTGCGATTGCACTTGCCCCAATACGGTGCCGCCCACCGCTGAACCCGAGGTGATGGTCGGCACACCTGCCGGATTGCCGGCCGCATTGAGGGCTTCGGCGAACGCTTGCCCGGCACGGGCCACCGGATCGGTTGACCGGGCGCTGACCTGCTGGCGCGGGTCTGAACGGTCGCCATCGACCATGAGCGCGGTGGCCGGAGCCTGGGTGCCGCCGGCGATGCGGTCACGGTTCCACTGGGGGTTCCAGGCGTCGGCCGCGCTCCAATAGGTGGCGTCGATGACGAGACTGGTGATCGCGGGCTCGTCGGGGTTCGCCGCGGCATAGGCGGCGACCACCTGCGCCGCGAGCTCGTCAAGCTTGGGTGCGCCCCGGTACACACTCTCTTGACCAATCGGCAGTCGGCTCAGGGTTGCGTCGCCGCCCCCCACCAAGACAACCGTGCCCGGGGTAGTACCGACGACAACTCTGGTCGACATGCGGTAGTCGGGGCCCAAGACGGCGAGCGCCGCGGCGGCTGTGAGCACCATCATCGTGCCTGCTGGTGTCACCGGCGTTGAGCCGCTTCGATCAACGAGCACCTCACCCGTGGTGGCGTTAACCACAGAAGCGAACAGCGGGGCGAGTCGCTCATCTGCCGCCAGGCTGGCGACACTGCACGTGCGAAGACGCGAGGGAGCGGCAACGGCAGCCGGCACGACTCGCGGTGCGGCGTCGATCGAGGGTGAGGCGCTCGCGACCGGGGCTGGGGCGCCCTGGGCCGAACCGACCGCGACACCGGCGAACAACGACCCGGTCGCGAGCAGGAGGAATCCGACGCCGAGCGCGGTGGCAAGCACCGACCGCGGATGGGCGCGCACGAAAGCGGCGATGCCGCGCGGTTCGGCACTCGGAGACGTCGGGTCGGAGCCCGAGCTTTCGCGTTGCTCGATCATCGCTGCGCTGTCGACAGGCGCAGCGTCGGCGGGCATCCCGGAATCAGTCCGGGCACGGCGACGCCGGGAGGCGGTGGCCGCCGCAGCCTCGGCCTCGCGGCGAGCGCGGCGGCTGAGCGGCTGCTCCGGCTCGGTCATCCCGTCATGATACCGAGCGGCGGGTGGGCGTCACTCGCCCGGATACCGCAGGCCGATACGCTCACGCACCCGGTCGAGAACGCCCATGATCGCCACCGACTCGTCAACAGGGAGGGTCGATGCCGCGACACCCAGAACCCGACGCTCGAGCTCGTCCGCCTGGTACTGCATGCCTCGGCCAGAGACCTCCGGCCGAACGCGGTCGACGACATTCCAGTCGCGGTCGTAGCGCGTCATCGCAGTCGGGGTGTACCAGACACGGTCGAGTTCGATAGCGCCATGGGTGCCGATGACGACAGCGCGGTTCGAGCCCGCCGTGTCGAGGGCACAGTGCAGCACCGACTGCCGCCCTCCGTCATGTTCGAGAATGATGGCGGTCTGCCGGTCGACACCTGTCGCCGTCATCGTGGCGTGTGCGTGCACGGCTGTCGGCAAACCCAGAATGTCGACAGCAAAAGACACCGGATACACGCCGAGATCGAGCAGAGCACCGCCCCCGAGTTCGGGGTTCTGCAAGCGGTGGAGCGGGTCTGTCGGCAGTGCTTGCGTGTGGTCGGCATTGACGGTGCGAACATCGCCGATGGCCCCGTGAGCGAGAAGCGCTCGCAGCTGCACCATGTGCGGCAGAAAACGGGTCCACATCGCTTCCATCGCCACGACCCCCGCCGCGGTGGCCGCTTCGGCGACACGCGCAGCTTGGGCCGCATTCAGGGTGAACGGTTTTTCCACCAGAACGTGTTTGCCTGATGCGATCGCGAGCAGGGCGCCCTCCGCGTGCATCGGATGCGGCGTCGCCACGTATACGACATCAACCTCGTCGTCGGCGGTGAGTTGTTCGTAGCTTCCGTGCGCGCGAGGGATGCCGAACTCGGTGGCAAACGCTGTCGCCGCGCCGGGCGCACGCGACCCGACCGCGGTGACGGTGTGACCCGCATCGAGCAGGTCACGCGCGAAACTGCGCGCGATGCCCCCGGTGGCAAGAATCCCCCACCGCAGTGCCGTGGTAGCCATCATCGACCCCTCTCTGGCACTGCCGACGGCAGCTGCCTTCTTCGAGGGTATCGATCTGTCTCGGGTCTAGCAGTTGACCCAGCGTGACGCCGCCCGCGTGAACTCGTAGGGCTCGTTGGGCACACCACCGTGGGTCATCGCGAAGAGAATGCAGACTCCTGCAGTGCTCCCCGTGTAGGTCGGCTTGTACAGAGACGACCGGTGGCTTGACGAGTCCCACCACTTCTGAGCCACGGTGGCACCCGAGTTGTTCGAACCGCCGGCGAGGTTACCGTCACAGCCCACGCTGGGCACACCGTCGCTGCGCTGTGAACCGATGTGGCCCCAGGCGCTGGCCGGGTCTGTCGACGGGTCTTCCGCCATCCAGAAGAGGCGGTCTTCCATGCACGAGTCGTACCGAATGTTGCTGAATGGTACGGGCGGCAGGCAGTTGGCCACGCGAATGGCGTTGAACTGCACGGCAAACGCCTGCAGGTCGCCCGACGTCGTGCCGGCAACGCCCTGGGCCGAAGTGCGGCTCGGGGCTCCGGGAGTTGAGCCGGAGATCGCCGAGGGGCATGCGGGCGGGGCCGGCGCGGGCGGCGGCGGAGGCGGCGGTGCCGGGGTCGGGGTCGGTGAGGCGGTCGCCCCAGAGTTCGTCGACCCACCGGAGGTTGATCCTCCCGTCGATGACCCGCCCGAACCCGACGAGCTGGTTCCTCGAGGACGAGGTGAGTTCGACGCGCTTGCGGTCGCCCCCCGCGACTCGCTGCGCGAGGTCGACGACCCGTTGCCTGCGGAGCTTGTCGCCGCCGACCCCACGGTCACCCCCGCCGAGCTCTCGTCACCCTCATCGTTTCCCTCAGTGTTCGACGCAACGCGTCGCTCGACGTACTCGACGAGCGAGACAGTCGAATCGTCGGCACCAATGATGGGCGACGAGCTTCCGGTCGCGGTCGACGCAGCAGCGTTGCCGTCCGTGCCGGGCCCACTAATGAATGGCAGACACACAACCATGACGGCGGCCAAAGCGCCACCGGCGAATGCAGAACGCATCATTCGCGCTTCCCCCTATCGCGATGTTCGCAGTCCCCCGACTGCTAATCATCACGATAGGTGCACGCTGAGTGTGAGCCAACCGTGAGTAATCGAAAAGCGAATGGACCGCGTTTTCCGCGTCTCGTGCTCCCCGCGCCTTCGGCGGGAGACAGACCGGGTGACGCGGCCTGCGACGCCCGGATTTCTGCGGGTTTCGGCACCGTGCTTTCGATTCAATCTCGCGAATGGCAGACCGTGCGACCCATTCGGCGCTGCGCTTGTACCCCACAACTGGGGGTTCGCCCGACCGCGACACGCTGAGGTTTGTGATCGGTGCACCTGCTGCAGGTTTACTCGAACCCCTCTCGCTCTGCTCCCTCACCTCAAGAACTGCTCTTCCGCTCGACAGCTAGTGAGCACCAGGATGCTCGCCCCGAACCACGTCGGCGAGCCCGCCAACTTCGAACGCACGAAGCTGAGGCCGTTGTCGGTCGCTACCGCGAGGTCCGCAACATTCGAACCGTCGCTGCAGAGCTACAGCTCTCTCGGTCAACTGTTGCTCGCATCCTCAGTGAACACGGCGTCGACGCAACGCGCAGGATGACCACAGCCGAGATCTCCGAGGCGGCCGAACTTTACGAGCAGGGGCTGTCAAGTGGAGTGATCGGCAAGCAGCTGGGATTCGACAATCACACGATCTTGAGGGCCCTGCGGCGGCGTGGAGTGCCCATCAGGCCGGCTGCCCACCGGAAGTGAGAATGCGGCTTCACACGCGCAATCGGACTAGACACCGTTCGCTGGTGCACGTGGGGTGCGGCGCTCTGCCGCACCCCACCCAGCTCAGAACTCCGCCATCATCGTCCAGGTCGCTCCGCGATCTTCAGACCTGTGTACGCCCTCGATTCCGGCCACGACGATCGAGCCATCGTTGCCAACGGCCAGGGCATCCGTGAGGGCTGGCGCCAGCCCGATCGACGTCCACGTCACCCCGTCGGGGCTGGTGTGAACGTAGCCGTCGACGTCGATTCCGACCAGGAATGCCTCGGTTGACACGTCTGCCGGGCTGGACGCGATCAGAACCAAGAGCGGAGCACTGTCCGTTGCGGTGAAGGTCATGCCGTCGTCGGTGCTGACGAGGAGACCCTGCTCCGTCGTTGCGTAGAGACTCTCGGCGTTCGCATCCCAGCTGAGGGAGCGCGCGCCGATCGGCACTCCTGTAGTCCAGGTCTCCGCCCCGTCTCGACTGACCATCACCTGACCCGTGGCCGAGTCGATGCCAGCCAGCGCCATGCCGTCAGGCGACTGCGCGATCGTCATGCTGTGGAAGTCCACTTCTCCGATAAGGGAAATCGGAGCGAACTCCCCACTTTGCACGCTGAGTTCATAGACGCCGATGTTCGGCGGCAGATTCTCGTCGGGTGCCGGGTGGCCGGAAAAGTAGATGGTGTCGCCGAAGCGCGCCATCCCCATCACATCGCCTGCCCATTGACCGATGCGTTCGACCGAACCGTCCGCTGCCACGCTGATGACTCCGTCATGCGTCGCGACGTAGGCACTTTCGCGCTGCAGGTCGTAGTCCACCGCGTGCACGTGCGACACGACGATGGGGGTCTCCGCCGCTGGGGAACTGCACCCCGCCAGGCCGACGGAAAGGGCGGCGACCGCTGTCACGACCGCCACTCCTGTCCGCCGCATCAGGAGTCGAGCATCGAGCGCATCAGCTCGATCTCCGCCGTCTGGCTGGCGATAATGTTTTCCGCCAGCTCACGCACGCCAGGGTGCTCGCCATCATCAAGCACGTCCTCCGCCATCTCGATTGCGCCCTCGTGGTGCACGATCATCTGCTCGAGGAAAACGTCCCCCGCTTCAGATCCACTGGCATCCTCGAGTGCCTGCATGTCCTCTTCGGTCATGCCTGCCATGCCGTCCATACCGCCCATGCCGCCGTGATCCATGCCGTCCATGCTGTCGCTCATGGCGGGCATGCCCCAGTCATCGAGCCACTGCTTCATCTGCTCAATCTCTGGACCCTGGGCGGCCTTGATCTGCTCGGCCACCGCAACCACCTCGGGGTCGACTCCCGACTTGGCAAGCAGGATGTCGCTCATCTCGATGGCTCCCTCGTGGTGGGGGATCATCATCTGCACAAACATGACGTCTGCCATGTTGGCGCCGGAGCTCTCAGACGGCTCGGTGGTGGTCGAGCATGCGGCGAGCCCTACCATGCTGATCAGGGCGAGTGCACCCGCTGCGAGCGCGCGGGTACGGAATGACTTCTTCATGGTTCTACTTCTTTCGTCAGTGTTGGATGTTCGGTCGCAGTGTTGACGGCGTAGCTACGCAGTCAACCGGCGGCGAATCACTGGCGGTTGATGCAGAGTTCTGAAAGATCAGGAGGGCGCGGGTCCGCAAGACGACGAGGTGTGCTGCCGAGGCTCGATACGCCCGGGGCCAAAGGGCCAAAGCGGAGCGCAACCAGTGGAAGAACCAGGCTGACGACCACGATGAGCGCCAGAAATACGCATGCCATCAGGAGCGCGGCGTGATCGCCGGCACAGTCGGCGCACGGAGCGCCCTGGCCCTGTGGCGCAGTGGCGTCAGAGTGCGGAGCGACAGTGTCAGCGTGGTTGTGCTCCACAGACATGGCAGAACCAGCGACCGAGCTCGAAGCAGCGGTCGAATGACCGGCAGGGGTCGAGCCATGGGCGCCCATGGCGACGCCGACGACCGCGAACGTCGCGATCAGCAGCACGTACCCGAAGCGCCGAAGCATCTGTTATACCTCCAGGGGGTATATTCTCACAGCTCAGGAATCTGATGCAGCGTATTCGCTGAGAACAGCGCGCACGATCGATGCGCAGCCGACTGGGTCGCTGAGCGGCAGACGATGACCGCCTGGTCGGCGTGCGGTCGAAATGTTCGCAAACCGCTCGGCCAGCTCGTCGGCGCGCCCGGGAACGGGAACCGGGTCCTTGTCGCCGTCGACCAACCGTACCGGGACGTTCCGGAGAGCCAAGTTGATAAGTGCATCAGACCACCCAGGGTCGCGCACGAGCGAATCGAAGCCTGCGATATAACCCGGCCAGGTGTGTTCGACTGAGTCGCGGGCGATCGCTACGGGCAGTCGGGGGCTGATTGCGACCGCGACGCCGCGTGCCACGGTGCGGTTGTCGCACATCCAGTGGCACACCCTCTCGGCCATTGGACCTTGCGAGAGCAGCGCCTCGAACCAGCCCATATGCCGAATCCGGTCGTTGGCCTCGTCAGCGGAACGATACAGAGGGGCATCGAATGCCACGACTGCTCGCGTAGGTGCGTGTCTCGCGCCCGCCCGGAGCGCCAGGGATGCGCCCATAGAGTGCCCCACGAACACGACGGGCTGAGTATGTAGGTCGAGGGTCCGCAGCACTGCGAGCACCGCATCGACGTGCAGCCCCGCATCGACGGTCTCCTGAAGCGCCGGATGGTGGATCGAGGCACCGAATCCGATCGGGTCAATAGCCACAACGTGCGCGTGTTGACCGAGCACGTCATATGTCTCGCCCCAGAATCGCTCGCTCGAGGCAAGGCCGGCGAGCAGCACGACGACTGTTTCGCCCGAGCCGTGCATCCGTACCCCGAGGCCGGCGACCTGGGTACGCTTGCCGGTACCCGGTCGCCAGAGACGTGCTTCTTGAGAAAGCGCGTGAACGCTAGACCACACAAGCGGCGGCGCGGCGAGGGCCGCCGCACTAGCGACGTGCCACACGTTCATGATTGTTGAGCGTAGTCAACGAGAAGGTGATGCGCTCTAGAGATTTGCAAGCAAGCTCTCCATCTCGGCGACCTCATTGGTCTGTTGCTCAATGATTGATTGAGCGAGCGAGCGAGCTCGACGGCATCGGGGAAATTACCGCCTTCGACTTAGAATTGGACCATCTCTATTGCGCCTTTGTGGTGAATGGTCATGCCTTCAAAGAACAGCCGTGCGGCTTTAGTGCCCTGGGAGTCCTCGAGGGCCATCATGTCTGCCTCGCTCATCGTGCGGGACTGCTGAGAGTCTTGGTGACTCTTCTTGTGAAGCGGCGGGCGCTGCCCATGCGGTCATGATTACCTGCATCTCGACCGGCGGGAAACGGCCCAGTGCACGCTGACGTCGACGCCGGTGGTTGGTCCCCCATGAAGAACCGCCCTCATTCGGAAGCGACTTGCGCGACTGCTTTCTCGATCAGCCTGCAGGTCGCCGACCGGAAGAGCCGACCGGAATAGCTGTGCACCTGCTGCAGGTTTACTCGAACCCCACACCCGGGGTCATCGCACCCCAGGAGCTGCCCTTCCGATCGACCTCACAAGAATCGCAGCATACCGGCCGCGCTCCGCGTCGACGAGCCCGACAACTGCGAGCACGTGAAGCCGACCTCCTCATTGATCGGTACCTCGATGTCCGCAATATCCGAACCGTCGCCCGAGAGTTCCTGATCTCCCGCACGACTGTCGCCCGCATCCTCACCGAACACGGCATCGACACCTCCCGAAGGATGACCGACCCGCAGGTCACGAAGGCTGCCGAGTTCTACCAACAAGGGCATTCGAGCGCCGCCATTGGCCAGCAGCTAGGGTTCGACAATCACACGATCCTTAGAGCGCTGCGAAGTCGCGGTGTTGCGATTAGGCAGTCAGCCAGTCGGAGGTGAATGAATCAGAACGTGGGACTCTCGTAAACCGAGGGCAATCCTGGGCTACAACGGTAGTTCGGTTGACTGACTTGGGTCCAGCGCGAGAGGTCAGACACTACCGAGCAAAAATGGAGCATTGAGCATAGCCGATAACTCAGAACCTCACCTCGGCCGTCCCGGAGGAAATGTCCAATTTGGCCCTGCTGAAGCTTGGAACTCGCGCGAGAAAGGATTACGACCGATGACGCGCACTTCTCCCGGAAAGCTTCTCAACGCTTCGTACTGATCAATCTCAACGCAATCCTCTAACGTGAGACTCGTCAACATAGGTGCTTCCAGCACGCTGGACGTATTGGTCACCCGCTTGACCGCTTCTAGTTTGAGGCTCTTCAGTTCAGTCAGTTCACCGAGTCCCTTCAAGCTGAGGATCTTCGACCCATGAATTAACAGCTCCTCGAGGTTCATCAATCGCGCGAAACCCGCAAGGTCGGCAAGCCGACTTGCTTCAGTGAGCGTCAAGTTCTTCGTGCTGTCTGACACGACGTCGATCACATTCGCGTGCCATTTGATGTTGAGCCACAAGATGGTCGGCAAACTCACGATGCCGGGCAAAAGAAGTGGCTCACCGCCAAAACGTTGAAGTGAAGTCAGCTTCTCAGCGTCCGGTGGCCGGGTAACAACCCCTCCAACGAGTAACTCCTCAAGACCTTGAATTCCTTCCAGAGCTCTAAGGTCAGTGCAGGTGGCAGAGTTCACTGCGAATCGGGAAAGGTACTCAGCGAAAGGCAACAACCCAACTAAAGACTCAGCTTTATCAGGCATGGAGAGCAAATTTACGAGTGCCCGGTCCCTGGCAACACGAGACCACTCACTTGCTGTTGGGAGCACGCCATCGATCACTGCGATCGTACCGCTCGGGGTAGTCAAGAACTGCATCACTGGATTCCATGCAAGTGCCAGAATCGCTGTGCGATCTCATTTCGCTTATTCGCCAATACTCGAACACCTCCAAGGAGATTAATCATCCTCTGCTCCGCTATGCGGAGAGCGATAGTGCCGCCCCCGCTCACAGGGATGCGCTGAGCACTTGCCGCCGCAGCAGTAGTTATCTTGCCGGTAGCTACATGTGTAGCCAACCTTGTCGTGATGTTCACGGAGCGACCAACGTACAAGGCTCCGGAGACCGTCTCGACCACGTAGATCCCCCGGATGGCGCCTGTCCCGCCCGCGGCCGCCGCGGCGCCACGTGTCCCCCAGGCAGCAAGTCCCACCCCAGGTACAAAGGTGGCGACAGCCATGGTGAAGGTCAAGCCTGCGTTGGCGCGACCTTCCGCTTGAGCGAGTTGAGACGTGATGAAGGCATCGGTACAGCCTGTCTGATCCGACTCACCCGACAGGTCGAGGCACCCCAGTCCTGACGCGCTCATCATTCCGGTCAAGTCGAGTTTGTTGACCGGATCCGGCGGATACACATACGCGTTATCCACCCCACCCTCGACCGGATCCACGCTCAGGAACCGACCCAGCGACGGAACGTAGACACGTGCGCCCATCTCGATGACCGCCACCGAGCCTTGGTGTTCGTACAACTTCCGGTGTCCGCCGACGAACGCGTAGTCCGCATCCCCTTCAGCGTTGTCGATCACCGCATCATCCGACGTCGCCGTACCGATACGTCCGGTGTCAGGATCGATCGGCTGCCCCCACGGGTCATACCGGACCACCGTCGCGCTTCGCACACCATCGCCGTCGGCTTCGAGAATGACACTGCCGAGCATGTTCGGATACGTCCACTGCTCTGCCGGTTCCGACCCGAGCACGAACCGCACCGCGGCACCACCGGGAAGGGACACCGTGTACTCGCGAACAGCCCCGGTCGCAGCATCCACCACCAAACCCGACACATCAGCGGTCGCCGTGTGCGCGTAGCGGGTTGTCTCCGTCTCGACATTGTTGACAGTCACCGTGCGCGACACGATCCGGTTCGCCGCATCACGCAGGTACGACACCTTTGTTGTGTCGCCGCCTGCCGTGACCGTGGTCGACACGTGCCGGTTGCTGAGGTCGAACACCAGCGACTGGTCGGCGAGCTTCGTGGTGTTGCCGCGCGCGTCATACTGCACCTCGGCCGGCGTGCCACCCACAGCAGGGCTCAGACCATCAGCGACCGGGTTCGCCTCAGGGATGAGGTCTCCTGACACCACCGAACCCAACAGCCGATCGGCCGCGTCGTAGCAGTAGGTAGTGGACGAGGTCGTCGTCGTCGGCACACCCTCAACTACCGTGGTGTGAGCATCACTGAACGTGGTGCCCCTGGGGGGCACATGACTTTACACCCCAACCACCTGCGAGTGCTTCACCTGACAGCCACACTCACACTCCCACGAGTGGCGTGATCACAGAGTGTCGTCCACCTCAACAGGTTCAACCTGAACCCACTTGCCTTCACCGTTCACTCGCATGCCGAAGTGCTCGAACTGCTCAACCAAGTCCCGAAGCAAAGGGTTTCCGTTTGACCCGAACACATGGTCAGGTTTGGCGAGCTTCAACGCAAGAGAACGAACCGTTGCCCCCAACACACGCCCCACAAGGATTGTCTCCGCAAGGTCAGGGAAGTCTCCCCTGTCGTAGTGCTTGATGCTGTTGTAGTTGTCAGCACACGCTTTCGCTAACCCTGCCGTGCTGTCAGCAAACCCTGAACAGTCCCACCCCAAGTATGTGAAGCAGCGGAAGAACCAAGTCTTCGTCGCAGGTCGCCCTCGATAGTAAGTAGCTCTCTCCCCTTCAACTTCACCAAGCAAGTTGCCCGCTGCTTCAAGGCTCATCGAAAGACTGCTCACCCTGTCCTCTGCGAACACCCCATCACGAGACAGCAACCCAACAGCAGGGAAGATGAACCTCTCCCAAGCCTTGTCGAGAGCACCCCACCGTTCCAAACCGTCCACACCCACATCAGCGAACGGGACAAGAACACCACGCCTGTTCCTGTCAATCGACGCAGGCTGCTGATGCTCCGCCACCGTTCCTGACACCAACACTTCACGCAGAGGTCTCTCCGCTATCGAACGGTCAGCACGACGAACAGCGAAACCATCATCACGAACCTGATGTTTCGCAAACGGAACAGCGTTCCCAACCATGAGGACAACGAACGACTGAACCTTCCGTTGCTCCGTCAAATGGTCATCAACAGAGCGAGGAGACGGGAACGAACTCCTCAACACAAGCCACTCATCAACATGTAGACCCGGCTTGATGTTCGTTGAGTTCCAATTGCTCGTGAGGGTCATCGTTGCTTCACCCTGAACCCACGACTGCGGAGGGACAGTCTCCACAGTCCCCGACAACCGAATGACCTTCCCCTCATCATCAAGGTCAGGTCTCCAAGTGGCGGCAGTCAAACCTGACCACTCATACAAGCCACTCAACTGCGACGAGAACTCCCCAAAGGTCAGTGGAGCATCAAGGGGTATCTCGTAATCCCGTTGCCCCTCAACAGCCACAGCAGCTCGAAGAGTGCCCTCCGCATAGGACAGGTTGGACGAGTAGCCGACAGACCTCACCCCGAACAGAGTGAACTCTGCCCTCTTCGACACGAACACAAGGTTCGGAGGAACAGCGTCGTTGAAGAACCACCGCCGCACAGCAGAGAACTGACTGTTGTCATCTCCAAGGTCGAACCCGAAACCACCACGGAACGGGACAACCACCCTCACCCCACGGTCAGCATCAAGGAACAAGGAAGCACCCACAAACGGGGTCTCCTCTTCCCCGTCCACGAGCAAACCCGTGAACTGTCCTCCTACAACAAGCTTCTCGAAAGCCACCACCCACCACCCTCACGCCAACCGATGGACACAAGAGTAGACAGTCCCTCACCCTCCGTTAGAGATGTGGAGAAAGATTTTTCACGAAAAGCATCAAAACGGTTTCAATCTGCCGATACTAAGAGTGAACAATCAGAAATAGGTGGAGCAGAGGTATCTCCCACCGCAAAATAATATGAACCACATTCCACGGGCACGCAGACATCGTGGACAACTCCCACACGGAGGGAAGGTTAGGGCGACCGGCTAACCAACCGGGGTAACGACAAGCCGACGAACCGAAGCTAACCACTTTCGGGGAGAATGAGGTAAAGAGACGATACATCTCACGGAGCAGCTACACATAGGTGAAGTTTTCAAGGCAGACATGCGACTTCATTACAACAATCCTGATGTAGCCCATCGCAAGGGGGTATGTGTGTAGAAGAGAAAGCCCCTTGGGGGCGATCCCCTGTCCTGATGATTAAACCCACCTCGAAGAAGAGAAGAGGAAGAGCAAGCGAGTAATACCCGAAGCGTTCATAGCAACACCAAGAATGTGTTGTTCCCGAGTCGTGTGAGCGACCCCAACCACCCAACAACTTTTTTCAGCCCACACGACAGGGGGATTGAACCCTGCCTACTCACCCCACTAACCCAAACAAGAAGAGATACTCACCGCCTACACCTTCGCCAACATCGGCTACAGCTCTTCGACAACACAACAACCCAACTGACCATCTGACACCCCTACGGGGCATCAGACAATCAGCCCCCAAAGGGGGAAGAACTGCTCCGCAGTTGAACACCCGAGAGTTCAACCCCAATCAGAACGAAGACTGACCGAGGCTCTACAAAGGACAGGACTGTCCAAAACGGCTCACACACTCCCACCTCCAAAGCTTCCACAAGAGTGATGAAGAACAGAAGAGCCAACAAAGAACAAGACTGTCCAAGTCAGACACTCTTCAACTCGCCACAGTTCCGGGTTGGTTGCGAAGCCCAGACAAGTCCCCTCTGACAGAGGCATCACCTCCACCTCCACCACTCACACTCTCCTTCGTCCCTCCCGAGGGTCGTGCCTCATCGAGGTGAGGTGGTTACGGTTACAGTTCTGCCTCTGTCAGAGGGGACTTTCCCGAAAATGGGTGAACCCTCTTTCCCGAAACCGCAGCGGTTCTCTTTCCCGAAAGTTGCGGTTGAACATCGCCGTTGCGGTTCGGAGTGTTGCGTCTTTCCCGAAACCTTGCGGGTTGCCGTCAGGACGAACCGCAGCTCTTTCCCGAATGGTTGCGGTTGTTCCGCAGCGGTTTCGTCCATCTCTGCGGTTCTGATGCTTCGACTGCTGCGGGTTGCGGGTCATCGTTGCGGGTTGCGGTTCGGACTGTGGACATATGGAGACACTTCGGTTCTTCCCCACCCATCGCCTGTTCCCTCAATCGCTTCAAGGGACGAAAGTTCTGCCGATATAGAAGGAGACCGCATACAACGAAGGAGACCCATGAGAACCACAGACAACCAAATCGACCACACACTCTTGAAGAAACGAGGCAAGGAAGTCATCTTCCGTCCGTGGCTGAAAGCAGTCCCACCACGCTTCTACCTCAACCTGCTTCACGACCCCGGCTATCAGCTCCACGAACTGTTCAAGCTCACTCTCGTCAGAGACACCAACGGGACAGTCCTCAACGCTGTCTACCGAGGGACACCCATCACCGTGGAAGAGAGGGACAACCTCATCTCCTCAACTCGTGTCCCAAGCAAGGTGTGGGTGAGTGGAGGACGAGTTCACACAGACGCTTACGGGTTGCCACTGTCTGCCAAAGACACAGAAGCCATCATCACTTTGTTCAAGGCATGGGCAGCGAAGGTAGCGAAACAGACTGATGTTGATATCGAGTTCGCCACTGCCGTGAGTGAAGAGCTTGAACTATTGGAAGCCAACACTCCGTAGACAAGCTGTTGAGCCTGCTCCTGCTCCCTGTTCCTCCGTGGTGAGGTAGGGGTTCTTTCGTGTCCCCACTCACTCATCTGTTCCCTCTATCGGGGTAGGGGACGAGCAGAGGGCAGAACCCCCAATCCCAAGAAGTGGACAGGAACAGCAGGTTCGCCACAACCAACCGTTAGGAACTCCTCAACCACCATCAAAGGAGAACCTGATGCCATCACCTGCTCACACACGACTACTGAAAGAGATGTGGGAGAAACCCCACCTCTACAACATTCGCTACGACCGCAGCCAACCCAAACCTGACCTGCTGTTCCTCAACAAAACCCACCACCTCCTGTTTAACATCACCCTCAACGGACACTTAATCAAGAGCATCGACTTCTGCGGGCAACCCATCGACAAGGAGCAAGGGACACAGATGCTCAAAGAGTGGGGTTGGGTTGCTATCTCACGAGAGGGACAACTTGTAACCAAGAGGGACAGCACCGCACGGCTCTACAAGGAACAGCTGCTTGATGCTCTACTCGACCTCTACGGCGACCCTGAACTAACGAAGACGAACCCGTTCGCATAGAACACAACCTCCTGCCCCTGATCTCACCAACGAGACAGGGGCTTCTTCATGTCCCCTCGCAACTCACCTGTTCCCTCAATCACCCAAGGGGACAGCCAACAGGTTCTCCTCCGAACTGCCGATATAGAAAGTGTCCCCACAGAAAGGGGAGCAACAACAAAGGAGAACCCATGTGTAGAAGCAAAGCCCAAGGAGGCAGACGATGCCCCGGCAAGAGCAAACCCCGCAACACCACCCAAACCCCAACCATGTTCAATGCCTCACCCACACGAGCAACCCAAGTCCTGAACCCAACCCCCAAGTCAGAGAACAGCCCCAAGCCGTCCACTCCCACCTTTGACCAACTAAAGAGCACCCCAACAGGTGAGTGGTTCAACGCCCCGTGGAAAGAACGCAAGACCATTGTTGAGAGAGCACTCAACGAAGTCATCAACGCAACAGGTTCAACAGCAAAGTTCGGCGGGTGGAACAGACGAACCACCTCATCAGGTCTCGCCACCTACGCCCACAACGCCTACACAGGTGAAGAGAGGAGAACCATCGAACTGTCAGACACGGTAAACCGCCACTCTGAACCCATCAACCTTGCCGACACCATCGCCCACGAAGTTGCCCACACCCTCGCCCCTCATCACGCAGGGCACGGGAAAGAGTGGGTTAAGCAGTTCGCAGAAGTGAAGCAACTCGTTGGACTGAACACCGAGTTCAGCATGGTTCACAAGCAGACCCAAGCCGAAGTCGCTTCCAAGGTCAAAGAGATGGTTGCGAAGGCAGCGAACGCTCCGTGGATTGGCTCTTGCCCCCAAGGGCACACCTTCCCCGCAGGAAGGAAACCCAAACACTCTTACAACTGCGTGAAGTGCTCACGAGAAGGCAAGCCCGCAGTCATCAGCTACGAACGAAACACCAACAGCGAAAGGAGAGTGGCATGAGCAAGCGAACAGAAACCACCTACGAGGTAGACCCGGACACCGGCATCGAGTGGGAGACCGTCAAAGACTATGACGACAACGGTGAACTCATCAGCATCACCATCGAGTAAGCAGCAAGCACAGAAACCCCTGCTCTCACTCTCACGAGGCAGGGGTTTCTTCATGTCCCCTCAACAGTCGAGCCTGTTCCCTCAATCAGAAGAAGGGACAACGACAGATATAGAAGGAGAACCCAAACGAAAGGAAACCACCCGCATGAAACCCAAGAAGAAGACGAAAGTCATCAAGAGATGGCTTGCCAACCCCGGCCACCTCAAACGAAAAGAACTACGAGAAGTCAAAGTTGTAGACCTACTCGAACACCTCACCAACGAGTGGCAGTCCTACCTCACCCTCATCGGTAAACCCGAACTCGAACACGAACTCACAGTAGGACTGATGGCCAAGACCAAGAAACCTGACGAGCAACAACTCCACGAAGAAGAAGACACCAACATCTTCTTCGATATCACAGACCTCATGCCACACCCCACCCTGTTCCACACCTACGCCACCGCAGCAGCTCAAGTCCCCTACTACCTGCTTCACCAAGAATGGAACGGACGAGTGTTCGCCACCTTCAACCCCTACATATGGGAGAACCCAACCCGGTGTATGACCACCGAAGTAGCTCGCTTCTCCATGCTCGCTCAACTGAAAGTCATCGACGGACTACCCACCGAGATAGAGGAAGAACTTTTCGATGAGGTAGGGCTTCTCCACTACAACTTCACCCACCACATGGGAGAAACCCTCCCCTTATGGAACGACCCCGAGAACGACCTTCAAGGTTGGGTCAGCTCCCCACAATCGAAGTAGATAGCAGAACAACGCAACCCCCGAACAAACCCAAAGTTCGGGGGTTGAAACTTTCCCGCTCACTTTCCCAACAAAGTGTCGATATAGAAGGAGAACAATCTCGAAAGGACTACAACATGAGAACCAAAACAATCAGAAGCATCACCGCAGCAGGGTTAGCCCTCATGCTCACAGCAGGAGCAACCTCAACGGCTTTCGCAGCACCACCAAACCCTTCACCTGACCTCCCCGCAGATATCGGAGCAGACAACGCAGGCATTCAAGTGATGACAGGGTTCGTAACCGCACCACCAATCCCAAGCGAAAACTTCGCCACAGCCCCAACCACCCTAATCAGCATCACGGCAGACATTGAACTGACGAACTTCTATTGGACACTCATCACCCCGGTCGAAGCAGAAATCACCATCACCCCCGTAAGCAACGAAATCCCTGAAACACTCTCCATCGCAGGCACAGGAGACACCCGCACCCTTCAAGAAGCAGGACTTACCGAGACCTTCGTAGGTAGTGAAGGTCAAACCATCAACGCACCACTTTCAGGTTTCCCCGCAGCACTCACGGGCGACACCATCAACTTCAGCTACACCTACGAACTACCCGCAGCCACCACCAACTACATCAACCAAGCAGGCAACCTTGCCTCCTACGGCTTCGAGTATGAAATCCGCCTATGGCTTGAAGGGATTGCCTCCAACGGGCAACAGTTCACCTTCCCCCACACCATCGCAGTGAAAGAGGTCGCACCCGTCTTCAACAACATTCTTACGGGAGAAGAGGAGAACTGTCCTGACCTCATCGCCAACGGTGAAGCATGCGTAGGAGTGGCCGCATACGCCCTTGGAAAGAGAACAGCAGCACTTCCCTACCCACCACTCGCAGACGACACAGGGACACCTCCAACAGGGAACATTTCCACCACTCAACCTGTCTGTGAGATAACCAACCTCACCATCACTAACGGAGTAATCACCGTCGAAGCACAAGTTGATATCTACGCAGAAGACAACGGAGCAGATGCTACTTACGCTTTCCCAAGCATCGTCGTGGACAACCCTGATGTGTCCCCCATCTATGTGTTCTCCGCAAACCTCGAAGACAACACAGGCAATGCCACATGGACAGAAACAGAACTGTTCACCGAACCCGTCGATTGGAGAGCAAGCTCCCAAGAGGTAAGACAAGGGTCATTCCCATACCCCGGCTTCTCTGACCTCCCAAACCTCACCGAAGCTCGTTTCTTCGAGGGCATCACAATCCCCTTCACCTTCACCACAGACAGCACCACACCCCTTGAAGACCGCAACCTGACCCTCACCTTTGAGGTTGTAGCCCCTATGAGTGGCGAGGGGGACCTTCCGGTAGCTGTCTGCTCCACAGGTGAAGCCATCACCCCACCACCTGCCGACCCAACAGAGCCAAGACTGCCCACCACAGGAAGCAACAACACGCTCCTCGCAGCCGTTGCCCTGTTCGGTCTACTACTCACCATCGCAGGCTCAGTCCTCATCGTTAGAGCACGCAAGGTGGCGTAATGAACCACAGGCTCATCACCCAAGGAGTGAGCCTTCTCATGACCGGGGCACTTCTCATAGGTGTCCCGGTCATGTGGGTAGCACTCGAACCCCGACCAACCGCCAACACAAGCGAAGTGGCAGAGCAACTCCGTCTTGAACGCCAAACCACACCCGTGGAGACCCAAGACGAAGTAAATGTCCCCATCTACGACCCCCAACAACCACTCGTGGAAGAAGCACCCGCCTACGGGCAACCCATAGGCATACTTCACCTGCCCTCACTCAACTCCTCATCACCCATAAGCGAAGGAGTGGGGCTTGATGTGCTCGACCGTCCACACAATGGACGCTTCCCTGAAAGCCAAATGCCGGGAGAGATAGGCAACTTCGCCATCGCAGGACACCGCAACTCAACCCTCCAAGGATTGAAGAACCTCGAAGCGGGAGACCTCATCGTCGTAGAAACAGCAAGCGGCTACTACATCTACGAAGTTTCAGAGCACTACATCGTCCCTCCTACCCAAGTGGAAGTGGTTGCTCCTGTCCCCAACGAACCCGGGGTTCAACCAACAGAACGACTGCTCACCCTCATCACCTGCTACCCCGATTGGGGCAACACGGAACGACGCATCATTCACGCCACCTTCAAGGAGTGGCAACCCCATGAAGCAGGCACACCCGCCTCACTTCAATAACCACATTCAGAAAGGACACCCCATGAGAGACCCACTCACCCAAACCACCTTCGTCGCCTCCACCACACGAGACACAGACACCCTCAAACAGCTTGCTCTCCATGCTGAACACAGGGTGCGGTTCTCTGTGGCTTACAACCCGCACACACCCCAAGAGGTGCTGACCATGTTCTCCATCGACCCGTCAGCAGTCATCAGAAGAGGAGCAGCGAAGAACCCCAACACCCCACTCGAGCTTCTTGAAGAACTTGCCCGAGACGAGGACTACATCGTTCGCAAAGGAGCAGCAGTGAACCCTGCCTTGCCAACGGCTCTGCTCACCGTGCTGATGGAAACCGATGAGGAGAAGGAAGTTCGGGAGAGTGCCTCCATCACCTACGAGGGTCGCTGTCTTTCCGCTACTTGACCCATCACCCCAAACCCCATCAGGGTGCGTCGCAGCAGAGGACAGTGCTTACGACCAAATGTGGGACATACTCTCCCAAGGTTTCGGAACAGGGAACATGTCAGCTGATGTAGCCACATGGACGAACTTCTCCACCTTCACAGCCTGCGAAGGAGAAGCGGAACGAGCATGGACTGACTTCACCAACGGCAACGGGTGGAACAGCCCACTCGCCTAAACCCCTACACAACAAGAAACCCCACCACCCCCAAACGGGGGACAGGTGGGGTTCTTTGCGTTCACGCCCTACTCCTCAGGTTCACCAACCAAACCCTCAAACCTTGACCACGCCTCCATGGGCAACACCTCACGAGCAGGAGCACTCACCCATTCCTTGTCCCTCTCCACCAACCACACGAAGCACAATCCCTCCTCCTCGGGTTGCGGTCGAACGATGCGAAGGTCTTCCAACTCGTTGAGAGAGAAGTAGCCCCACTCTGCGTCCACAAGGTTGTCGTGGAGCATCACATACCCAAACGCCACACCCGTGGAGAGGTCAGCTTCCACCAACCACCACGAGGAGTTGGTGAAGAAGAAGCGAGCCACCACTTGCTTGTCCCCTGCTTCCACTTCCTCTGTGGAGTAGAGGTCAGGGAAGGTTTCGTTCTGCTCCACGAGACGGTAACCCCGCACTTCGTGGTTCGACATGGACAGTTCGTTCATCGTCTGCTCCCTACTTCCATCAGCTGTCAGAACGGGTTCGTTCTCTTATCGGCTGATGCTGCCGGGGTGCTGCGACATAAAAGTCAATACCTTGTTATCAAACCGTTATCAACGATAAACACGCCAAACAGGGTGATAAACGATAAAAGCCCCGGTCAAGCCGGAAATAGACAATTATGTGCGTTGTTTAGAAACTTTATGGAAATAGTGGACCTTTTATGATAAAGCCGCTAAACTATAAACATAAACAAACGCAACCCCCACAGGCTACAAATAAGTCAGAAAGGAGGTTCAACTATAAACAGCCCGGAAGGGCGGAAAGAGAAGCAATCAGAATGAAAACACTCAACGACAATCCAATCTATCGTCATCTATCGCAGGTCGAGAGAGAGTTTCGAACCGCAGGAAAGATAGTCCCCCCCACAGGGCTGTTGTTTATGGCATTGGATGACTACTTGAAGGAGCGACACCCCAATGTCCATCACCCCGATTACGAGTTCAGCGAGAACCCCTTCTCGATAGGCTTTGACGACGACGGATTCATGTTTGTTATCTTCGAGGCTAACCCTCTCATTCCGCACACCGATTTGAGAGTCTCATTGAAGTTCTGCCGTTGCGGAAACACACCCCTGCTCATCTCATCTGTCTCTGACGAAGACGGCTTGAGGCTCATTCTCGGTGTGATTTCTCACGACTGTGAACATGGCTACGTAGTTTCTCGCCAAGAGCAGAAGCCTGCCTCGAAGAAGCGTCGTCAGCGTGATGCGAGGAAACAAGCTGCGTAACACAACCACTTGTACCTCCCCTTGATACAGGGAACAACCCATCAAGGGGAGGGACAACCTCCACCCACACAAGAAAGGAGACCCAACCCAATCGCTCCAAGACGGAGCAGAAAGATTAGAACGACTGATGAGCACCCTCGTAGACCTGAACACTCTCGAAGACCTTGATGACTTCCTCCTCCTCGCCTCAAGAGAGGACACACACTCGGACACACTTACAGAGCTGTCCCAAGAACTCTTCATCGCCATCAGAGCCGAAGTAGCAGCCAACCCTGCCACCCCGTCAGATGTGCTCCTCGAACTCTCAACAGATGACAGTGGAGAGGTTGTGTGGCAGGTAGCGGCTAACCCTCACACTCCTGTCGAAGCCCTCTACCTGTTGAAGCAAGCTGACTACCAACTCTCCACCGAGGCAGAGGCTCGTGTCTCTGAAGCGTTACAGCAGTATCGACAGGCTTACGACCTTGATGGCATTCCTGACAACTACATCGCCAAGTTGATGTGGGGTTGAAGCTCGAGAGCGTCCCCACAGTCAATAGAGAGAACAGATTGGCGAGTTAGAGGACATTCACTCTTGTGGGTGGGGGTCCAACACTTCAAGACACAAGTCCTGACTGTTGGACCTTCCACCCCATTTGTGATGCCGTAGCTCCTCTTTCCCGAAAAATCGTTTCTGACGGCTTTTCCGCTCAAGCTGACCCAATCACCCCTGAAAGCACCTAAAACGGCTCACAGAGGCACACAAGGGCTATCAGAGAGGGAAAACAGCCTCTTTCCCGAACGAGCACCCCGTCAGAAGCCCCCAAAGCGCCAAAACCGAATGTCAGGCCCTCCCGGCAGCGTTTTAGAGCACCCCCTCCAAAACACTCCAAGAGGACAACCTGATGAACACCAACCGCATCTACACCCTCACCCAAGCAGCAACCCTCACCGGGTTCAGCGAAGGAAAGTTCCGCTACCCCAAGAACAAGACGGCTCTCCTCAACGCAGGAGCAACCATCACCGACAGCGGAGCATGGCGCATCCCCCACACCACCCTCCAACAATTGGGGTGGATTGGAGTGAAACCTCCAAAAGGTGAAGTTGCTCCCCCGACCTCGTTGGAGCAAGCAGAGATGAAGGTGGCAGAGCTTGAAGCGGAAGTCAGACGGCTGACCTCACTCCTCCAACAGAGCACCACTCCTACACGGAAGAAGCGACTGTTCGGAAGATGACCACAACCGAACACACGGAAGCCCCTCTGCCTCACAACACGAAGCAGAGGGGCTTCCTCTTTGGCCCCTGTTCCCTCAATCAACTAAAGGGACAGCAATCTGCCGATATAGAAACCAAGGAGAACACCACTCCCCCAACCAACAACAGAAAGGAACACCCATGTGTAGAAGCCAAGAGCAAGGAGGGCGGAGATGTAGTTCGCATCTTCAACAAGCCATTACCCGTCGAGAGACAACCATCACCACCAACCAAGGCAAGTGGACAGCAGAGGAGCTGCGTCAAGCACAAGCCGAAGTGAACGCATGGAGGGCACAACTCAACCGACAGCGAGATGCCTACAACGCCCGCAAACGCAACGCTGCCCTTCGAGACCAAAAGAGAAGACAGGAACGCCTCAACCAACTCACAAGCGAACGCACCCCACCAACAAGTGAGACCGCCACATACAAACTCACCGCAGCAGAACACGACCTCATCGCACAGCAAGCAAGAGAAGCAGGTATCACCAAGAGCGAATGGGTTCGCACTCGCCTCACCGAACCTCCAACTGTTGAAGCATCACTCGTGGAAGACCTTGACGAGACAACATGGCTCACACGAGCTGACAGTCAAGGACGCAACCCGTCCGTAACTTCCACCGTTCGCACAGGGGACAAAGTTCGCCTCCCACAGTCCCTTCGAGCACACATCGAAACCCAAGCAGCGACATACGCTTTGACCTCTTCTGACTACATGAGGGCAGTCCTCACCGGGCAAGACCCCCGCCTCCCATTCGGGCACATGAGCGAAGAAACCCGCAGAGCACGCAGGGAACACTTCAAGCAGCTCGAAGCAGGACAGACCGCTGCCACCGTTCAAGAGTTCTATGAGACCCGTTTCCGAGGAAGCAGAGGCGACGAACATGAAGAGGAGCAACCGCTCGCAGCGTAGAGAACAAGCTTGATGCCCCTCCCAAGCAACAACAGGAGGGGCATCAAGCATTTTTAGTATGAGAAGACACTATATGGCTGTCCGTAGCCGTATCACCCCCCGTTTCCGTTGCCATTGCCGTTGTTGTTGCCTTGTCCTTGACCGTTCCCGTTCCCGTTGTCCCAACCCCAACGGTTTCCGTTGCCGTTCCAAAACTCTTCAGCCGTAACGCCCGTAGGTGGAATGAAGGAAGGTTCAGCGTCCACGGTTGATGGCTCGAAACCAAGAGGCACACTGTTCAAGATGAACTGCTGACCGCTCTCACCCACAACTGAAACAACCCACCCGCCACGGTGCCCGGAAACAATCACACAGTTAGGAGTGTGAGGAAGCACCAACCCGGCAGGGACAACAGCCTCACCCTCACAAGCGGGTGAGATGACTTCAATCTCCTCAACCTGCTCCTCACCCGGAAGACGGCTCATGTAGTCAAGGAGGAAAATCTCGGTCATCACCGCATCATGCTTCAACGCCAACACCTCCTGCGAACGCATGGAGACACTCAAAGACGAGTAGGCGACGGCAACAAACATCATCGTCAGCCCAACCGCTATGAGAGCTTCCACAGCTGTGAAGGCACTCTCCGAGTGAGACCTGCGGAGGTTGAACAGGCGACCCATTTACAGACCCTCCACGCCAACAAGTGCTCCTGTTGCTCCCTTGATGGTGATGACACCACAGTCATCAAGTCCTTCAAGAGACCCTGTTGAACCACACACGCTGATGGAAGCAGGTGTTGGTTGAGGAGTTGGGTTGTGGGTGGTGGAGGCATTCGTTGTCATGTAGAAGCCTGCGAAGAGGGTTATGGCTGCGATTGCGATGACTTGTAGGTGGTTCATGGGAGGTGTCCTTTCTGATTGGTTCACCTCCTATATCGGTCGTTTCGGGAAAAAGTGCTCACACCTCTTCGTCCCCACCCCAACACCACCCGTTCCCTCAATCGAGAGAGGGGACAAGAAAGTAGCCCCTGACCTCAACCACAGGTCAGGGGCTACCCCTTTGCGTCAGTGAAGCGTCAGCCCAACAGGGACTTCAACCGCTCCAAGTTCGCCACAGCTTCCTCTGCCGCCTTCTCCGCAGCACGAAGTTCCGCCTTCGTGATGGCCGTCAGCTGACGCTTCCGCTCACGAAGCGTGTTCGTGTCCTCCGCAATCTGCTGCTTGTTCCGAGCAATCCGCTTCTCCAACTTCGCAATCTCCGAAGCAAGAGCCTCAACCTCGGCGCTGCCCTTCCCACCCGAAGCAGAGAAAGTCGCACCCTCACGAAGCCACCCAAGCTCTTCAAGAGCAGACAGCGGAATACCACTTCCACGCCCCTTGCCCTTGAACACAGCCCCACGCTCCGTCAGCAGAGCACGGCTCTCCTCATCAGCGAGAGAACGCCCCGTGAGCATCTGTGCCTCCTTGATGGAGAGCATCTTCTGCTCCTTGAAACCACCCTGAATGACTTCCGCAGCCATAAGCCACCTTCCCTTCTCAACCAACAGTTCAGAACGAACAGTAACCCCAATCCCAAGAAACCGCACAGCTTCTCACTTCACGAGAACACGCCGATAGATACAAGGAGAGCCATCAGAAAGCCCAAAACGGAGACCACACCATGCCAAGCCAACCCCAACCCCAACATCTACACTCACTCCCCGTTGAGTTACGAGTGCCAACTGTCAGAGCACTACAACCCTCACCAATCCCGCAGCGTCTCAAAATCAAGACCAACCCCTTCTTGAAGAAACGCTTCACCTCAACAGGGAAACTGTGGGACGACCTGAAACTCAACTCCCCAAACAGAGTGGGTGGAGTGATGGAACTCATCAAGAAACACCAACCCACCACACACCAAGAATGGGAGCAGATCTACCTCACCCACGGAAAACCCCTCACACGCCTCCAAGGTGTAGCCGTAAAGCTCCACCTGAAATCCACCCCACTCATCTCCCTACAAGAAGCAATCGACTTCACCTTCATCAGAGTGATAGACGAAACGTGGGAAGGGTGGCAGTTAGAGAAGCTCGTCATCGAACTCCTCGAAACCACTCAACTGTTCGATGAAGTGAGAACCGCAACCAAGTTCGAGGACAACCGCTACGGCATTGACATAATCTGCCTCACCAACGGGCAGGTGGTCGCAGGTATACAGGTGAAACCGGACAGCTACTTCAAGATGAAACCCTCACACAAGGCAAAGCGTGAGAACCACAACCGCAACCAACGCTTCCTCGCTCAATACCCACAAGCAGAAGTTCACTATGTGTCCCGAAGCGATGTTCTCCAAGGGCAACTCCTTTGGGTGGACAAGAAGCACTACGCCTACACACCCACCCAAGCGTTAGCGGCATAGAAGACCTCAAACCCCTCCCCACCACGGGAGGGGTTTTGTGTTCTCTCAAAAGTATTTCCCATGAAGCTCTCAAAAACGCCACTTTCGGGAAAGTGCCCGTTAGAGATGAAGCAACCACCAAGAAGGCTTACAAGCCCTCACCAATCAGAAAAGGAACCCCACCATGACTACAACAGTCGAAACCACCATCTCCCGCAAACACTCCATCGTGTTCGCAACCCTCTTCATCTACGCAGCTGTCCTCGCAGGAGTGAACTTCGCACTCAACGCAGATGACGCTTTCGCAGCTGTATGGGTTGAGAACATGCCACTCCCCACTCTTGTGGGATTGCTTGCCGTGTTCACTGTTGCTCTCACAGCACTTGCCATCACAGCCATCAAGACAGACAAGGCAGGTGAGTAGTCATGACCAAGTTCAGACCAACAGACGACTTCTGCGACGACTGCTACGAACCCAACCTCGTCTACATCTACCGAGCAACAGACGAAGACGGTCTCCACGAATGGTTACTGTGCGACGAATGCCACCCCGAGCGTCAGCTTCGCCCCGCCATCAGCCTTCACCGCTTCATCAAAGAGGAAGTCGCAGCGTAATGATGCTGTGCGAGAACCTCATCGCCACCGAAGGAGCGTCATGGGTGGAAGCAGTCATGAAGCACGGGAACGGCATCGACAACCTGCTCACACGAGATGACCTGTTCGATGAAGTTAGCCGTGGACTTATGGAGCAACGCATCAGCAGAGGGTTCACACCCTCACCTGAATTGCTCACCTTCCTCCTCGACGGGGACTACCTTCACACCCTTCAAGTGGTAGCTCGCTGCTTCGGTCATGACTTCATCGAGGCCAACATGCTCACCACAGGAGAGTGAACCCCAAACCCAATGCCCTCTGCTTCTTCGGGTTGAAGCAGAGGGCATTGTCATGTCCCCTCAACCCCCAAGCCTGTTCTCCTAATCAGTTCAGGGACAACCTGCCGATATAGAAGGAGACCCAATCAGGAAGGACAACCACCATGTGTAACCCCAAACCGGGACTGCGATGTTCCACCCACGCCTACACCGACCTCATCAAAGCCAAGACAGCGTATGAGAACTTGAAGGACTTCGTTCACGAAAAGGAGTTGAGCGAAGGGGACAAGTTCGCCAACTCCGAAGCAGGCAAGAAGTATCACAAGGAGCTACTCAACAAGGCAGCCATTCTCGACAAGCGACAGCGACAGTTCGACCTCACCGTAGTTGCGAAGGACGACCAAACGCTCGCCAAACACTACGAACCTGTCGAACCGGACAGCCCAAGCGACCCCAAGCACCCAAAGCATGACAAGAAAGCATGGGCTGACTACCGAGCCAAGGTGGAAGCCCACCACTACCTGAAACAACGCTACGCCGAAGTGAAGAAGTGGAAAGAAGGGGACAGCAGACTGTCCGCAGCAGAGAACCAAGCCTCCAAGGAACGCTACGAAGCGTTAGAGGCAACGGTTCAACCAAGCAGAGATGTTGGACGCTACCTTGCCTCCAAAGCAGAGGACAAAGCACTACCTGCTCGCAACGCTGATGTGATTGCCATGTTCGACCACCTTCGCAACACCCCAACCGGTGAAGGTGGAAGGAAGCTGACCTCCAACGAGCAGAAGGTCTACGACCATGCCGTTCAACTACTTGAAGCAGGCGAAGAGTTCACCACTGCCGCCAAGAAGCAACGAGAAGCATCACGGTTCGCCGCAGCGAAACAGAACGCCAACTCGAACAACGGGAAGGTGGAAGTTGCCCCTCTTGTCGATTGGGAGTTGAAGACAGCCAAGGAACAGGAAGCCCAACGCAAGAGAGAAGCTCGAGCACGAGTATTGAAGGAACAACAGTCGAGACCAACTTTGGCTCCTCTACCTCCTGCTCCCGTGTTGGGTCAGAAGAAGCCCACTCCTACACCTCCTCCTGCTCCTGTCAGCAGCGGGTTGTCCTCTACCACCGGGAAGCCCCTCATCAAGGTGGGTGGTGAGGACAGAACACCGGGAGGTCAAGTGCGTCCCGTGCGAACTCCTGCTCCTCCTGTTGAGGCGAAACCGCCTACGGCAGACCCCACTCCTCCTGTGAGACCGAAGCTGTTCGCTCGTCTATTCGGTAGGAAGTAGCCCAAGGAGAACCCCTGACCTCAACTACAAGGCAGGGGTTCTCCTTGTTGATCGGTAATCCGCCGACCTGTCCCCTCTCTCGATAGGGGGAACACTACGAGGCGTAGGGGACAAGAGGACGCTGAACACTTTTTCCCAAAAATGCCGATATAGGAGGTGAACCAATCAGAAAGGAACGCTCATGACCCTCATCGGCAAGCTCAACACCCACAAGAACACCTCCACCAAGAACGAAGACGGCTTCACCTTGATTGAACTCATGATTGTCGTCGTCATCGTGGGAATACTCGCAGCAATCGCACTCCCACTCTTCGCCAACCAACAGACCGAAGCCATCAAGTCCTCCATCAAGGCAGATGTTCGCAACACCGTAGGAGCAATCGCAACTCACCTCACCTCAACCCCATTTGAGGGCGACCTGTCCACAGCAGGCGTTACTTCAATCACAAGCGAGGGCAACCTCATCACCGTTCAAGGCTCTTGGGAGAACTACCGAGTTCAAGGACGCAACGCAGCACTTGAAGGTGTTGGCTTCTGCTTCACTTCCACCACGGGGAAGACCACTGAAACAGACTGTGGGTTCACCACCGCAGATATCAACGCTCCCACCACACCAAGCGAATGTATTCCTGACGGTTGGGACGCATCGTGGACTATCTACGACGAGCACTACAACATGACCGTTTGGCAGGTCAGCCAACCTAACAACACCACCACGAAGGAACAAGCTCTCGCATCAGTAAACGCAGCCGCATGGTATGGAGTTCCCTCCTCTTGCGATAGCGAACTACAACGGGCAATCACAGATGCGTTTGATGGCAACGGGTGGAACTCACCCAACGCCATCTAACGGTTCAAGATGAACCCCTCAAAACCCCGCAAGCCACTCATCTTGCGGGGCTTTGTCGTGTGTCCACATGTCCACACTTTGGACCTGTCTAAAAACTATTTCCCAAAAATCGCTCAAAAACGCCACTTTCGAGAAAGTGCCCTGTTAGAGATGAAGCAACCACCAAGAAGGCTGACAAGCCCTCACCAATCAGAAAGAACCACCATGAACCAAGTGCAAGCATTCAGTCCAAAGATGTTCGTCATCGCCGCCATCGTCTTCGTCATCGTTGCCTTCAACGCCGAAGCATGGAAAACCGCAGCAGATGAAGCCATGTGCGGAGGGAAATGTATCTCCGTCTCCGACACCATCGAAGCTGTCGATGACAGCCTGCGTGTCATCAAGAGCATCGACAACTAACCCTCGTCCCCGCCCCGTTCCCCCAATCAAGTAAGGGGACAGACGAGAGAAACCTTCTACCGGTCGATATCTATAAGGAGACCATCAGAAGGGAGACCTCATGTGCTACCCCAAACCGGGACTGCGTTGTTCCACAGAAGCCCACAGGTTGCTGACACGAGCTGAACGGGCATATGAGGCTGACCCCACCCTCACAAACTACAAACACCGTGAAGAAGCCCGCCACAACTACAACCTCACCCCGGCAGGTATCACAGCCCTCCACGCCGCAGGACGACACAAGGAAGCAGAACAGTTCACGGCACTACGAGCAGAAGCCATCACCAACTACGAAGCCAAACTTCACCGCACAGCCCGCAGCTCGAAGACCCCCTTCAACACGCTCACGGCCATCGCCACCAACCCACGCAACCCTTATCGAGTGAGAGAGCAAGCTGTAGCGAACCTCCACAAACGGCACCCCGTGTTCTCCACCTTCCCCCTGCCCGCAGTCAAAGGCATGCTCCTCAACCCCAACCTTCGAGGAGTGAAACCATGACCGTCATCGCACTACGCAACACCTACACACCAACCACACCCCTACTCACATGGTGGGTTGAGTGGCACAAACACTCCCGCACCCCGCTCCGCAAAGTAATCCCCGGCGAACAGCTGTCCCTCCACCACCCCGGAAGCAGCATGAAGATATGGGCATTCGAGGGCGACGAACTCCTATGGGACACCTTCGCCACATGGGTGAACACCACAGCCCACCTTCACATCACGACTGCTCCCACACTTCACCTCTACCTCGACACCTCCACCATCAGCGTGAAGAAGCACCCGTTCCGGTTAGTGCTCGAACCCCTACCCATGAACCGTGAACATGCCATCAAGTATGCGAACCACTATTGGCACACAGACCTTCAACAACTTTTTCTCGAAACGGTCGATATAGATAGAACGGAGAGCGAACCACACACTCTCATGTCCCTCTCCGTCTAACCACACGACAGGAGAACCATGAGAAACATCACCACCTACATCGAAAACAGGATTGGCTTCCACCCGCTGAACATCATCATCGGTTCAGCCCCCGCCATCGTGTTCTTCCTCATCGCCCCCAACTTCGAGACCATCGCAACAGCTTTCGGTATTCCAATCTCCCAAGCAGCCACAACAACCCTCCTACTTCTTGCTGTAACCGTCATCGCAGCCGTGTGGAGATTGGCAGATATCACCGGCATCACCGGACGCAACACTTCCCTCCCCCCTGCCGAACCAAACACGAACCTGTGGGTGAAAGAGGTAGAGACAGCCCTCACCACGAACCGTGCTCTGCTTGATTTCTACGCTCCTCGCAGCGAATACACCTCCCGAGTGGACGGCATCACCACCGTCGATGACAAAGCCCGAGAGGACATGGTTCGTCTCTCAATCGTCGGTATCAGCAAGCTCGACCAAGGGGACGACGAAACCGACCTTTCCGCACTCACCCCATACGAGAAGCTCGAGCACTACAAGCGTCTCCCCAAGGCGTTCACAATCGCACTTGCCACCAACGGCGAAGCAGAGAAGAAGGTGGAAGCCTTCGCTGACAACATCAAGTCAGCTATGAACCTCTACTCCGTAGAAGTAGACCGAGATGACAACCCTTATGGCTCAACCGTCTCCTTCATCTGCCACTCGGAGAAGGTTGAGGTCAGAGACCTTCTATTTGAGAGCCGCTTCGGTAGCGAGTTCTTCGAGGAGAACCCCTGCGTCAATCCCATGCTCATTCCCCTTGGTATCACCAAAGACAATCAGGTGTGGTCATTACCTCTCCACCACACCCTCATTGCCGGAGCTACAGGTTCAGGTAAAGGCTCGGTAGTTCAAGGCATCATTCGCCAACTCGCACCGTTCGTCATTAAGGGTGAGGCACTTCTGTATGGAGCCGACCCAAAGAACGCCGAACTGCCCGACTACAAGAACAGCTTCCTCTTTGAGAGAGTGGCAATCCAACCTGAAGAGATTGACGCTCTCATCAGAGAAGTCCACGAACGCATGACCTTCCGCCAACAGTTCATAGGACGCTCTTTCAAGCCCTCAACCGAAAGCCCCGTTATCGTGCTACTGATTGACGAGCTTGCTTCCTATTACAAGAAGGCTGTGAAGCGAGATAAAGACATTCCGAACCTACTGTTCGACATTATGAACCTCGGTCGTTCCGCAGGTGTCTACCTTGTGGGGGCATCACAGAAGCTCTCCGTAGAAATCTTGGGACAGCTGCGAGACGGCTTCGAGAACATCATCACGCTTCGCATCAAAGCAAGCAGCCCCCACTTCATAGATGTGGCACACGGAGAAGGTTCAGCTGAAAGCGGAGTTCGCCCCGACCTAATCCCTCCTGCGAAACCCGCCAACGGCTACGCATCATCAGGTCTTGCCTACGCATCAGATGAAAACGGCGAAGTCAGCTACATGCGGTTTGCCTACACATCAGACGAAGACCTTGCCCAACTCATCAAGGACACATGGTTGGACAACGGTGAGCAAGCCCTCGAACGCCCCGCAGTCATCTAACCCCCAACCAAACCAATCAGAAAGGAAACAACACCATGACAATCGAAGAACTCAAACAACACATACAGGCAGCGAACGGTCAAGGTTTCGCCATCGCAGACCTTCCACAGGACAAGATTGAGGAGATACTTCCCTCGCTCCCTCAACTGTGGAAAGACATCGAAGCGGCCGGTTCACTCTTGTAGCTGAAACCCCGAAAGAACCCCTGTCCAACATTTTCGTTCGGACATGGGGTTTTTTCATGCCCTCATCGGCGGGTTTGCCGATATTGAAAGGGTGAAGGTTCTCCGACTGACACAGACCCAAAGGGTCAAACTTTCTGATTGCGAGAAGGGGGTGAAGGGTGGTTCTTCACCCCCTTCAACCATTTACCACCCAAAATCTCGTCGCAGCCGCATACCATTGCTACCCACTTCGGGAAAGTGGCTCACTTTAGGTTACGAGAAGCCCCAGAAAGCCCCGTAGAACCGTTTTCCACCCGCAGACCGATATTTATACCAAGAAGACACTTCAACCGCACAGAAAGGCACACACAGAATGAACACCTCAACCATCATCACCGCAATCACCGCAGCCGCTTTGACACTTGCCCTCACAGCCTGCGGTTCACCTGCTCCAACCGAACCCGTGGACACCCCTCCCACCATCAGCACCCCCACCTCCCCCGCTCCCACTCCTGAACCCACAGAAGAAGCCATCGAGCAGGAAGACGCTCCTGTCATCACTGATGAGGACACCGTTGTTGAAGGCGATGAAGGTTGGGACGAGTTCATCGAGGACACCGAAGGGAACTAATGGGTTTACGCCTCACACTTACCCTGACCTTCGGACTGACGCTCACTCTCCTTTCCCTCATGGGAGGAGATGAAGCTCACGCTCTTGAAGTGGAATGCGGAGATATCACCTGCTCCGTATCGTCCACAGTTCGAGGTGAAAGTGATTGGCGAGAGCAACAAGCAGCGAACCCCGGCAGTCCCGGCAACCCCAACCCTTCCCTCAATATCGTCGCCATCAGAACTTGCTCATCATGGCTACCCGTAGGAGGAGGAACATCAACCACCTCCTACCCTGCTGTGAACAGTGGAAGGTTCGAGTGCTACTTCTCCGACAGTGGAGGTGTAGGTGGTGGTTCAGGTGAAGTATTCCTCTACTGTCCCCCACTCCCTGACCGAGCAGCGAACGGAAGAGCAAATGTCTACACTCGCCTCCCTGACGGAACACTGCTCTACAAATACTTCTTCTGCCTCTACCCCACAGACCCCTACGCACCTCGTGAACGGCTCATAGGCAGTGGGAAGATTTATACGGGAGGTCAAGGCGACTTCTACCTCTCCCCATCAGCTCGAGAAGCGTCCCTTTGGAGCACCACAGGTTCACTCACTGACAGCACCGGCTACATCAGCCGAGGAGTGAACCTCTCCAACCCATCAGCGTTCACCGGGGCATGGCAACCAAGCTTCAACGCTCGAACAGGATTGCTCCCCAACGGGACACCGCAGTATGGGCATTACAGGTTGAAATGGACACTCGACTTCCGCATCTGCCAACGATGGGAATACCCCTCATGGCTGAACATGGCACCCCGTTACGACTGCTCCCGTGAGGGACAAGACCGTTACGCCAACCCCTACACCTACGCCTGTAACCTCAACCCTGCCCTTCAAGCAGGCATCATCTCCTCTGCTCTGTTCAGAGCAGCCGACTGTCGTCCCGAGTGGGAATGCGTCATCACAGGGGACATAGAAGTTCAAGGTTCACCAAGCGACCAAACCTTCATCAGGAACGGTGAACCTCTCTCCGTGTCCAATCCCACCCCCACAGCCACCACCACCCCTTCACGAGTGAGAGATGTGAGGGGTTGGAGGTATCGCAACACGGTTGAACCGGGTTCTACGCCCTTCAACGGCACAGATCCCAACAGTCCCAACCAACAATTCAAGGCATCGTGGAGGTGGGACGCATGGGAGCCGTATCAACCTGCGGACACGATTGCTTTCTATTGGGCATCAGAGAACCCGTCTCGTCCCTTCGTGTGGGCACAGCAGTATGCGTTCACTGCTGACTTCTATCTCCCCACCCAAGACAGCAGGAACTCCTCCACCACTTATAGGTGGGTTCAGAGCGGGGCAACCTGCCCACAAGAGGAGCAGTCGGCTGACCTGCTTGTTGTTAGAGCCACTTCGGGCTGACGAAGCAACACCCTGTCCCCTCTGTCGATAGAGGGAACACTGTGAGCACGAGGGGACAACACAAAGCTTGGGAAAGTGTCGATATATAGGGCAACGGAACGAAAGGAAACCCCATGCCCTACATCAACAACAACATCGCCACCCTCGAACAGAAGACCATCACGAAGCAGTTCAAGAACCTCTTGAAGAAGTTCCACACAGAGAACATGAACCGTGAACAACCCCTCCGAGGTGTTACCCACAAATATGAACTTTGGGCAGTGTCCAACCCCGAAGCAGATGCTCCCTGCGTGAGTGTGAACTTGTCAGCAGCCCAACCCCACATGACACGAGCAGACATAGACGAGTTCGTGGAATGGGTCAATACCAACACCGACTTCGAGCACCCCATAAAGGTGAAGGGTTCAACCATCAAGGTGTTGTTCCGTGGAGACCTTGGCGTGGACTACGGACAAGGAGAGAGTGAGGCAACCACTCGTGTGAACCTTGAAGACCTTGTGGGTGAGCTACCTGCACCTCCACCAACCTTCAAGCGACCAAACCCATTCGACCTATTGAAGTAGCAGCGACAGACGGACGAAACCGGGGCCGCAAGACTTCTGTCTGATGAATGCGGCAGCGTCATCCCTATGGACGATGAGCGAATGGAACGCTTCCTCATGGAGTTGCGTAGTCGCATGCTTCACCATGCTCGAACCCGCCGCTTCTCATCCCCTTCTCACGCTTCTTTGGTCTCGTTGGAGGAAGCACGAAAAGACCTGACGGTAGAGGGTGCGGCACTCCTGTCAGAAGCACTCCTCAGTCAAGCAGAACGCATAGGAAGCATCATGGCAGAGTGTGAGAGGGAAGCAATCAGCTCGGGGCACCAACGATTTACAGAAATGTTTGACCCGGAGCTTGGTTCAGTTCAAGAGCGACCTCAATAGCCGAACGATAAACGTTCTCGTCAGGCAAGGCAACATTGTTGAACGCCTCCCGAAGAGCACTCACAGTAGTGGGGTAGACACGAGTCTCCCGCAATGGCAATGTTTGGCCGTCAGTGATTTTGGCATCTCTGTCATGGTCATAGACCATGAAGGTGATTGAGGCAGGTTGGGGTCTGTTGAAGCGGACGACCGCTGTCTCGCCACCAAGTCGTCCCAAGATTTTCTGATAGACCGGCTCAGGACAGACGAAATACAGGCCCTTCGCACAGAGGTCTTCTCGGGAGAGAACCTGCGACTTGTAGATCAGCTGCGGAAGAATACGCTTACTCACGTTCTCCCAATTCAGACCCACACTTGACTTCCTGATGTGCCTACCCGGTTCGAGTAGCCCTGCTCGGCTTGCGTGATAGTTGCCGGTGGTGTCAATGGTCTGAACTTCAATTGCGACAAACTCAACGAGTTTGCCCTCCTCACTGATCAGAGCAAGCACCCAATCAACGAAGTAACCGCCCTTGCCATCCTTTTGCGGTAGGCGAAGCTCCCCACCCCATCGCTTACCGAATACAGCGACGGTCTTCTCTCCGTTCCGCTTCGCATCGCTGATTGCCTGCCGTCCGGGAGCGAGAGTCAGCCCCGGCTCGAACGCCCTATCAGATACATCACGGATGATTCGGTAGTCGTCGGCATACAGCCGTATGGGACAGCAGATGACCGGACCGCTCGTTACCGGCTTTACCGTGCATACCCCGGCGATAGTTCCATCGTTCAAGGTTTTGAGGCAGGTGTCTCCGATGAACGGACATTGTTTCTTTCGAGCCGACTCAATTGAGAGCGTGGACCGGTCATCAGCTCGATAACCAAAGAACTCATATACGGTTCCGGACATCAGACTGCTCTACTCAATGCGTCTCGGCTTACCCCGAGTGCCGATGAGATCGACTGACCAACGGCAGCAGCGAGCAACGGTGGAACAGCGTTTCCTACCTGCTCATACTGCTCAACCCTTGAGCCGGTGAACTGATAGGTGTCCGGGAAAGACTGTATCCTCGCAGCCTCCCTGACCGTGAACGAGCGGTCTTGCTCGTAGTGGAAATAAGCCCCCCAATGTGGGTCGCACTTCGTAAGGATTGTGGAGGCAAGGCCGTCAGGACTGACTCTTCCGTATCGCTTGGTGTGGTCTGAACGCCTCGCCAACTTCATTCCGGCGGGAAGGAGCTCAACGGGGATGTCTGTCCAATTCCCACCCGGTGGGATGTGAGATAGCCGCTCCATGTTCACCTTGGAGAGGCGACCACTCTCATGATTTGACACACCCGATGAGCCTGCTCGCATAGCCCGCTGATAGTCATTCATTGGCTCTGTTGGGTATGGCTTCACAGCCTCCCCAATCTCGCCGTTGAACAAGCGAGGCAAGTCGCCAATGGCATCACGGACAGTCGTGAACTTGGGAAGCTCAACAGCACGAGGCAAAGCAACGATGTCTCGACCCTTGAACCGTGAGGTGAAGTTCACCCGCATGGGAGCGTCTCGGAGAGGCTGTGGGAAGGCAGAGAGAGCGTCCTGCCCATTCCGAAGTGCGAGGACGACGGTTCGCCATCGTGTCTGCGGAACTCCGTAGTGCGGTGCGTAGAGGATTTGGACATCAGCGGAGTAGCCAAGCTCCTCCAAGGATTGAAGGATTGCGGAGAGAGTAGCTCCACTCTCAAACGAAACAAGCCCGGGCACATTCTCGATGAGCACTGCCCTCGGCTCGAACTCCTCAACGAACCGCAGATACTCCTTGAAAAGGTGGTTCCGCCTGTCATCTACTGATCGCTTCGGGGCGTTGATGGAGAAGCCTTGGCACGGCGGGCCTCCGGCCATGAGGTCAAGTTGCTTCTTTCGCAGCCCAAGCGATTTCCGCACCGCTGCAGCATCAACCTCTCTGATGTCCCTACTCTCGACGACCGTATTCGGGTGGTTGAGAGCGAAGGTCTCGGCATAGGTCGGCATCACCTCGTTCGCATATAGGCTGCGGAATCCTGCCTCTTGGAGACCTTCGGAGAGACCACCTGCTCCGGCGAAGAGGTCAATCATCGTCAAGTCTCTGCTGCTCATGGTCTTCCACCTTTCCTCTCCACAGAGTAGACCGCCGATTCGTCTCACAGAGACCTTCGCCACTCCCCAAACTGCCCAAGACGGTAGAGGTTTGGTCCGACACCCAACCGTGTCCCCTGTCCCGGTTAGCGTCCTCCCATGCCGGAGGTTCGACAGCTGCCACCCGTCAAGGGACACCCTCAACAGAGGTGGGAAGTCAGCAACGAGAACACTGTCATCGGTTGGGTGGAGGGCAAGCACCTGCGAGGGGCACGCAACACCTACTACCAAGCAATCGCAATCCACCCCAACGGGAAGCACTACAACATCGAAGGGTCATACGACTTCGAGGAACAGGTGGAACGACTACTGCGGTTCAGTGTGAACCCATCAGAGTTCAACCATCACTTGCCGCACAACGCTCGCATCTCTCGTTGAACCAACACAGGTTTAGCTCGAACTCGAACAGGCAATCGTCCACATCAAGCAAGTCATCGTCCCTGCGGAACCTCATCGGGTTGGGGAACAACCTGTCCACTCGAACAGGGAAGCCCTCATCAGCATCATCGTTCGGGTTGTGAAGGACAACAATGTCCCCACACTTGAACTCACCACCCGCAGCAGGGTCTTTCGGGTAGATGTTCACCATCATGCTGAACCATGCCTCTCTGATGCCTCGAAGCAAGGCTCGCTCCATCAGAAGCCCCTCGTAGGCAACCTCCTGCTTGAACACATCGAAAGACACCACAGGTGAAGGCACTTGTGCGAGAGGTTCATAGGACAACCACGGGCAACGGTTGGCAAGGAACTCTTCCCACAGGCTTCGTGCGTCATCAGACCGGAACCTCACCAACACTTCGTTTCCCGCAGCCGTGAAGCTCAACACCCCATCGAGGTAGATGAGCCAATCGTCAGGGAACACATCAACCGTCATCAAGGGTTGGAGTTGCTCCTCTCTCCACACCAACCACTGACGAGTGAAGACCTCCTTCACTGTCTCTGCCGTCCATGTGGGAGGTTCACCTGTTTGGTGGGTGGTGAAGAAGTAGCTTTCTGCGTCTCCGAATGCGGGGTCGTGTGCCATGAGAGTGTCCTTTCAATAGGTTCACTCTCTATATCTGCGGTTGTCCCCTGACTTGATAGAGGGAACAGGTTTCGGAGGTGGGGACAGCCCGAAAAGCGTTCCCGTCAAACTTGAAGAACTGCCATTCTCTGAACTTGATTATTTAAGTTTCAATGTCAGGCCCACCCGGCAGCGTTTCGGGTATGGAAGTTCAGATAAGTGCTCGTCAGAAGTTCGCAAACAGGGTCGCAATCCTTGCCACCATCAACGACGAACTGTCCCCCAACACTCGCAAAGCGTATGGACAGGCTCTTGCCTCCCTCACACGCTTCTACGAGAAGAACGAGTGGGCTTTGTTCCCCACCAACATGGAGGGACTTGACGAGGAACTGTTCATCACACAGTTGCTCTCTTACCTTCAAGAACTTGCCGAGCAGGGACGCACCTACTCCACCCTCAACAAGACGCTCTCTGCGGTGAAGCATCTCGCAAGCTACACAAACCCACGAGCGTTCTCCGCACTTGGGCACAAGCCCGTCAGAGCGTTCATGGAAGGTCTCTCCCGTCAGAACCGCACCCACACTCCGAAGAAGGCAGAAGCCCTCACGGTGGAACAGCTGACGGTGCTCTACAAGCACCTCAAAGGACACACCCCTCGACACATCAGAGACAAAGCACTCATCAGCCTTGGAGTGGCAACGGCTCTGCGTTCACAGAACCTCGCTGAACTCACCCTCTCTGATCTGTCCCCTGCCATCACCATCGACGGGTTGCTTGTTCGGGTGAAGTGGTCAAAGACTGACCAAAAGGGCAAGGGACAGTTCATTCCTGTTGCTCGTGTGTCGAAGAAACGACTTGACCCTGTGGCTGCGGTTCAGGAGTGGGTTCAGGTGCTTGCCTTCTACGGTTACACGGCAGACACCCACCCCAACATGCCCCTGTTCCCCAACATTCGAGGGCATCGAGGTGTTCAGACCTCCCCAATCCTTCACCCGTCCATCACCATCACGGAGATGCTTCGCACTCACCTTGTGGCATCAGGAGCAACCACAGACACCCAAGTGCTCAACTACTCCTCCCACTCACTCCGTGCGACCTTCATCACTTTGTCCTCACAGGCAGGAGTGAACGAAGCAGACATAGCAGCGGTCAGTGGGCACAAGAGCATGACCACTCTTCGTTCCTACGACCGTTCAACGGTGGAGAGGCACGCTCAAACGAAGTATCTGACCTGACACAAGCCGTGTCCCCTCCTGTTCCCTCAATCAACGGAGGGGACAGGAGGTTGTGCTTACCGAACTCACTTTCCCGAAAAGTGTCGATATAGGAGGTGAACGCAATCAGAAACGGAAATCACCTATGGACGCACTCACCCTCTTCCTCCTGCCAACCCTTCTCGCAGGAGCACTCTTCCTTCACCCACAGCTGAAGACCCCCTCAACCTTCCTCACCACCCTCAACCATGAACTCGGGCATGGTCTCACCGTCCTCCCCACCTTCCCCATAGGAGGACGCATGCTCACAATCCGCATCGAGGCAGATGGTCAAGGTGAAGGGCAAGTCATCTACCCACGGTTCATCGGCAGTCTCGTAAGGTTCATCAGCCTGATGATGGGCTACGCCACACCCTTCTATGTGGGCTTCACCCTGTTCCTACTCACCATCAACGGAGGATTAGGGTTCACAGCCCCAATCCTTGCCACCACAGCATTCATAGGACTGCTATTCGTCAGAGGAGCATTCGGTTGGCTCTCCTCCCTTGCTCTCCTCATCATCAGCATCGTCATCATCAACAACCCTGACCCGAACCTCACCACAGCTGTCGTCATCTTCTACGCAGCCACCCTCATCATCGGAGGCTCACTTGACCTCATACAGGTCGCAGGTGGGGTGTTCCGCTTCGGACAACCCATGACAGAGACAGACTTCGACATTGCCTCCCAAGAAGCCCTATGGGGGTTGGTTTCACCCCAAGGGTGGTTCGTGCTGTTCGTTGCCCTTCACACAACCATCAGCGTTGTCGTGTTCACCCCGCTGCTGACAGCCATCACGCCATAGTCCCCTCAACCTCCAACCCTGTTCCCCCAATCAACACAAGGGACAAAGGTGGGTTGAGTGGGGTTCAACCCCTCCCGCCGCCTAACCTCAAAGGTGAGGAGGCAACCACATGGGCAACCCCAAAGACAGCGACCCCACAGAAGCAATCAACAACGCCATAAAGGTTGCCCACACAACCAACGACAGCCCACCACCCCTCACCATCAACTCACTCCCACCCACACTTGACCTACTCAAACAAGCAGGCGTAGCGGAAGCGATGATGGGTCTCCTCGAAAACATCATCAACGACGAAGAACAGTTCCAACTCTTCATCTCCACCCTCACCGAAGACGAACAAACCGTGTTCGCCACCCTCATCAAGCGACACAACGCAGGTGAAGCATGAGCGACAACGAAGACCTCCTCGCCTCCACCCTCGTAGACAGACGCATCACCACAGAAGCCCCCAAACAGTTACGGGTCGCCTTCTACGGTCGTGTCAGCACAGACGACACACGAGGACTACAAGACAGAGAAGTGTCCCGAGCGTGGCAGTTCAACCGAGCCACCCAACTCCTCAAAGCAAGTGGACTAAACACCGAAGTAGTAGCTGACTTCTTCGATGAAGGCGTAAGCAGAACAGTTCCCCTGTTCCGTCGCCCCGAGGGAGCACGCATGCTCAACCTCATCGCAGAAGGCAAAGCGAACTTCCACGCCGTAGTCATCGGGGAAGCGAAACGCATCTTCGCAGGACAACAACTCGAAGATGTTTACTACCTGCTCGCCCAAAAAAATATAGAGCTTTGGATACCCGAAGTTGGTGGACGATACGACGACACCAACATCAGCCACAAGATGCTCCTCTCCTTCGAGGGCATCATCGGCAAAGCCGAAAGCGACACAGTTCGAGGTCGAGTTCGAGACAGCATGGAGGAGATAGCCAAGTCCTCCGACCGCAGATGGTTGGGAGGCAACGCTCCCTACGGTTACAGGCTCGCCCTGCTCAAAGACCAACCCCAAGCCTCAAACAGCAGCAAAGGGTTCACCCAAACCCTCGCCATCAACGAAGACACAGCACCCACAGTTCGACGCATCTTCGATGATTACCTTCAAGGGTTCAGCCTTCGCCAAATCGCTGACCGTCTCCAAACAGACGGCATACCCTCCCCATCAGGTCGAACCGAATGGCACATCGGGACACTCTCCACAATCCTCGACAACCACACCTACACGGGACGCAGAGCGTATGGGAAACAGAGGAAGCAACAAGTCCCCTACGACCCCAACGACCCACGGTTAGGAACACGAACCGCTCGCACCCGCAGAGGAAACCCACCTGTCATCTCCAAGACAGCCGTGTTCCCCGCAATCATCACCGAAGCCGAGTTCAAGAGAGTGTTCGACCTACGACAGGCGAAACGAACCCTCACAGCAGAACGAACCCGGAAACCCAAGAACGCCACCCAACAACGCCCACTCCAAGGACGCATCTACCTCAACGGGCGAAAGATGGTGATGGACAAGAACCCCGCAGGGACAATCCGTTACCGCCTCAAAGACCCCACCACGAAACGCACCCACTCCGTCTACGAATGGCAAATCAGGAAAGCCATCGACCTGTGGCTGTCCCACACCTTCCAACGAAACAACATCTTCAACCTGCTCAAAGAACTCAACACCGAAGCCCCACAAGTGGAAGCTCGAGTTCAGAAACTCCAACAGGAGCGAGCCAAGAAGCAGAAAGCAGCAACAGCACTCCTCACCCTCGTAGAGGAAGGAGACGAACAAGCAACCGAACGCTACCGTCTGCGTATCGCTGAACTACGAGAACTTGACGCTCGCATAGTAGAAGCCACAGCAGAAACAATCACCCTCACCGACATACACACAATCGTCAGAGGGTTAGGAGCACTCACCCGCCTCACAATCCTCGATAATGCCTCTGACAGCACCCTGCTTCGGCTCTACGAGGCGATTGGGCTACACATCGACTATCTGCCCGAAACCCACTCAATCACCGTCAATATCGCTCCCACAGTCGGAAGACCCCTCAACGACCTCATCAACAAAACCCCTGATGAGAGCGGAGACATGAACGCCAACAAGTCTGACGACAAGTTGGGGTCAAAAGTCAGTGCCCCTGGAGAGACTCGAACTCCCAACCCTTTCCTTAGGACGGAACTGCTCTTCCATTGAGCTACAGAGGCGGCGCATCCACTCTACGGCGCTCGAGCCAGCGGGTCGTAGAGTCGCCCCATGGTCAACGACGACGCGCCCGACTTTCACCCTGACCTCACACGCGCACGGTTCATGCCGCCGACATCGGCCACGCGGAGCAATCGCGCGCTGCTGCGTTTCGTGAGCGCTCTCGGCCGCTCGAAGCCGCCGACGGACGGAGAGCTCGTCGACCTCGGCCACGGCGTGCTGCTGCGGGTGCACCGCCCGACGTCGACCGCGGCGACGGATGCGGGCGCGCGCCGCCCGGCCGTGCTGCACTTGCACGGCGGTGGCCTCATCATCGGCTCGGCCGCGCAGGGCGACCGACTCTGCCGCCGCATCGCCGATGAGCTCGGAGCGGTCGCCATCAGCGTCGACTACCGCATGCCGCCCGAGCACCCCTACCCGACGCCGCTCGACGATGCCGAAGCCGGGCTGCGATGGTTGGCCGCCCAACCCGACGTCGACCCCGCCCGCATCGCCGTGATCGGCGAGAGCGCCGGAGGCGGGCTCGCCGCATCCCTCGCCCTGCGCGCTCGTGACCGCGGCGAGGTGTCGCTGGCCGGTCAGGTGCTGCTGTATCCGATGCTGGATGACCGCACCGGGCACGCCGCCGCCACCCACCCGCGCATGCTGCGGCTCTGGAGCCCGCGCAGCAACCGCCTGGGCTGGGGCATGTACCTCGGCGCGGGCACGAAGGGGCCCAAGGCCACGCCGCTCTCCGCCGACGAGCTCGCCTTCGCCGTGCCGGCGCGCCGCGCCGAGCAGGGCCCTGAAGCGCTGCGCGGCCTGCCGCCGACGTGGATCGGTGTCGGCACCCTCGACCTCTTCCACGCCGAAGCCGTCGAGTATGCGCGACGCCTCAGCGATGCGGGCGTGCCCACCGAGCTCCACGTCATCGAGGGCGCGTACCACGGCTTCGATGCCGCCGAGCCGGCCGCCGCGGTCTCGCGCGACACCGTGCAGCGCCAGCTCGACGCCCTGCGCCGCATGCTCGCCGCCGTGGTGTGAAGCCGCGTGGACGTCTGCACCGGTTTGGCGCAGGCCGAACGCACCGTCACTCAGAGGGCACGGCCGCTTCGCGCGGAAAGAGCGGCGCGAACCGCAGCACCTGGTACACCACGGCGACCGTGCTGAGCGTGACCGCGGATATCACACCGACAACGACGGCAACGTTCGTCGCCAGCCCGAGAGGGCCTGTGAGCACGAGCACGACGATCGCCCCGCCGACGACGGAGTTGACCGCGCCGATCACCGTTGCCATGGTGAAAAAGACCGCGCGACGGTTCGCCCGGCGCAGCCCGAGCGACCGGTTCGCGTCAGCCGCGGCAGTCTCCGCCATACCGAAGAGGTGCGCTCCGGGTGGCCAGATACCGGCGAAGTGCCGACGAATGCGCGCCATCTGCTGCAACACACGCACGTTCTCGACACTCGTGTCGACAAGCCGGACGACGGTAAACGTGCCGAGCAGAAAAAGAACGGGCAGGACGACCGCGGCGAACGACAGGAACGACTGAGCAGAGGCGTTCAGCACGAAGCCCAACGCAATCAGGCTGCTCGACAACGACACCATGTAGAGGGTCGACCGGCTGCTGCTCTCTGCAATCGAAGCTCCTGATGAGCCCTGCAGCACGAAGTACTCGGTCGCCAGAGCACTCTCGAACCGCACCCGGGCGTCGTCGTCCTTCTCGCCGTTGATCGTCATGCGGCGAGCGGTGCCAGGTACTCGTTCCAGTCGGGCTGCGGGCGCTCGATGCCGCGCACCAGCCACGCGCTCCCGTGCGGCGCCTTCGGCACCACGCGCAACTGCCAGCGCATCTCAGCCGGTGTACGGTCACCCTTCACGTTGTTGCAGCGCAGGCAACAGGCCACGAGGTTCTCCCACGAGTCGGCGCCGCCCCGCGACCGCGGGATGACGTGATCGATCGTGGAGGCTGAGGCCCCGCAGTACGCACAGCGGTGGCCGTCGCGCCGCAGCACCCCGCGTCGTGTCAGCGGCACCTGCCGCGAGTGCGGCACGCGAACGTACCGGCGCAGCACGATGACGCTCGGGCGATCCCACCGATCGTCAATACCGAAGACCGGATGCTCACCATCCGACTCGAGCACCGTCGCCTTGCCGTTCATCACGAGCACGAGAGCTCGGCGAAAAGACACGACGGCGAGGGGCTCATAGCCCGCGTTGAGAACGAGAGTGCGCATCGACGGCTCCTGTCGAACGGGCCCGCATGGCCTGCGGGCGTTCTATTCGGGTCGTGGCGTCTCAACGGCTGAGGCCGCGCCTGCCCTCACGGGCACAAAAAAAGCACTGTCGCCGAAACGACAGTGCTCATTGCGCGGGGCCGCGACAGGGCGCGACCCAGCGAGCGCGAACGGCTATGCGAAAACCAGCGCGCGCATCCACGGTTTGGATGTCGTGCCGCCTACCCATGAGCCCTCCTCGAGTGCCACTGCGGCACCACGGGGCCAGGGTAACCCACGCGAGTAACGAAATCGTGAACGCCTCCGCGCGCCACGCCGCCCCACATGTAGTGGTCGAGCACTACTCAGCGACGTAGATGTGCTGTGCAACCTCGGCCGGAAGGTCGATGCCGTCAGCGCGGCCGAGCACCTCAACGCTCACGTAGCCGTTCGGCTCGGGCCGAAAACGCGCGACCGCCCCGGGCATCACCCCCGCCTCACGCAACTGGTGAAGCAGATCGGGGTCGACCTGTACCGGCTCGGCGAGACGACGAACGGTGCCTTCCCGAGCCCCGGCCGCCGCCGCATGGGTCAGCGAGATGACGCCATCGAGGAAGGCGTTCGCCGCCGACCCCCCGATCTCTTCCAGCCCCGGAATCGGGTTGCCGTACGGCGACTCGACCGGATCGCCGAGCAGCTCGAGGAGGCGACGCTCGACCTGCTCGCTCATCACGTGCTCCCAGCGGCACGCTTCGTCATGCACGAGCGCCCAGTCGAGCCCAATCACGTCGGCGAGCAAGCGTTCGGCGAGACGATGCTTGCGCATCACCGCCACGGCCTTCACCCGACCGTCATCGGTGAGCTCCAGGTGTCGATCGCCCTCCACCCGCACGAGCCCGTCCCGTTCCATGCGGGCGATGGTCTGCGAGACCGTCGGGCCAGAGTGCCCGAGCCGTTCGCTGATGCGTGCGCGCAGGGGCGTAATCTGCTCTTCTTCGAGGTCGAGGATCGTGCGCAGATACATCTCTGTCGTGTCGACGAGGTCGGTCATGGCACCCTCTCCTCGGCTCGACTCGCGCCTCTGGTGAGGCTTGCCTAGCCTAATCGACTCGGCCAAGCGGCTCCTGTCTGCTCGGTACGATGAAGCAATGGCCGACATCACGATTCCCGCCGAGCTTCTTCCTGCCGACGGACGGTTCGGATGCGGGCCCTCCAAGGTGCGCGACGAGCAGTTGGCCGACCTCGCGGCCGCAGCGAGCATCCTCGGCACCTCGCATCGTCAAGCTCCCGTCAAGCAGCTGGTGGGTCGCGTGCGGGCGCAACTCGCCGAGCTGTTCCGCCTGCCGGAGGGGTACGAGGTGGCGCTCGGCAACGGCGGCTCGACCGCGTTCTGGGATGTCGCCGCCGCAGGCCTCATCATCCGCCGCAGCGCGCACCTCGACTTCGGCGAGTTCGGGTCGAAGTTCGTCGCCTCGGCGTCGGCTCCGTGGCTCGAGGCCCCGCACGTCGTGCACACGCCGGGCGGCACCCGCGGCACCCTCACCGAGGTCGACGGCGTCGACGTCTACGCCTACCCGCACAACGAGACCTCGACCGGCGTGAGCGCGCCCGTGCAACGGTTCGGCCGCGTGCCCGAAGCGCTGACCGTCGTCGACGCGACAAGCGCTGCTGGGGGCATCGATTTCGATGTCTCCGAGACCGACGTCTACTACTTCGCCCCGCAGAAGAACTTCGCGGGCGACGGCGGCCTGTGGTTCGCGCTCATGAGCCCCGCGGCCATCGAGCGCGCGTACGCGATCGCCGAGTCGGGCCGATACATCCCACCCTTCCTCTCGCTGACCGCCGCGATCGACAACTCGCGCCTCGACCAGACCCTCAACACGCCCGCACTGGCCACTCTCGTCCTGCTCGACAGCCAGCTGCGGTGGATGCTCGCCTCCGGCGGCCTCGCCTGGGCGGCCGCCCGCACGCACGAGAGCTCGTCGCACCTCTACAGCTGGGCGGAGGGGCACCCGCTCGCCACCCCGTTCGTGAGCGACCCCGACCACCGCTCGCCCGTCGTCGTCACGATCGACTTCGACGAGTCGGTCGATGCCGCGCGACTCGCGAGCGTGCTGCGCGCGAACGGCATCGTCGACACCGAGCCCTACCGCAAGCTCGGCCGCAACCAGCTGCGCATCGCGACGTTTGTTGCCGTCGAGCCCGACGACGTGCGGCAGCTCACGCGCGCGATCGACCACGTGCTCGAGCGCCTCACCGACTGAGCCGCCGCCCAGCGCGGCGTGGCGCGCAACCTGCCACACTGAAGCCATGAGGCTGTTCGTTCCGCACAACGAGCGCCGGAGACTGCCTGAGCCGGTGCCGACAAACGACGCCCTCGCCTTTGCGGTCGGCCTCGGCTGCTGGGCGCTCGCGATGCTCATCGTGCTCGGGATGCTCGCTCTCGGCACCCCGCCCGCCAGCCCTCTCGTGCTCAGCACGATCGCCGTCGGGCTCGCGCTCGGAGCCCTCGGCCTCCTCGTCTCGCGCCGCCGCGCCCGCTGAGCCCGCCCGCGCCCGACCCCCCACGCCAGGACCCCCGCCGGTTTGACGCCGTTTCTGTCACGAGGCCCGAAAAGTTTCACACCTCGTGACAGTTCTGAGCCCTCACGAGAAGCCGCGACCGCAGACGTCACCACCGGAGGCCGATCCGACGCAGGCGTTCCCCAAGGTCACGCCGTGAGCCGGCCACCCGCCAGTCCCACCGGCCATACCCCCGTAGCTCGAGTCTGATCTCGTCCTCCCGCACCTTCTCGTCTGCAACGACCTGGTCGGCCGTCCGGCCACCCCGAAACGCCGGGTCGACGTACTTGATGCGCCCGTCGAAGTCGCCGCCAATCCCCTGGTCGGGCCAGAAGAAGTCGAGATAGTAGACGGCGCCGCTCTGCACGACGATGCGATGCTGCAGTACCGGAGCCGGGACCCCAAGCAGGTGCATCGTCACGCGCGACAGCGACTCACCGGGCCGATCCGCTCCGGCATCAATGAACTCAAGCACCCGCCGCGCCCGGGCCCGTCCACGATGCTCCGGGGCGTCGGCGAGGGCGGCGGCAATCTCATCGCGGGATGCTCCCCGCGCGAGCGTCGATGCACCCCGTCGCTCGTGCCGCCTGAGCGCAGCATCCCCCATGGCCACTGCCGTCGCGAATGGGGCGACTCTGCTTATGTCGATGACAGTCTCCGCAAGATCCGTGACCGCGAAGCCCCCAAGGTCGTTGGACGGGCGTGCGAGACCACGACGATGTCGCTGCAGCACGGTTGTCGATGTGCGCGCCGAGCCAGCGGGTGCCGTGACATGCACTTTTTCAGGCCATGAACCGATGAGCGGAAGACCCCAGAGGGCGGCCGCGGACCAGTGTGACAGCACATCGTCGGAGTGGAGTCGTGATCGAGCGGCGGTGATGCTCAACAGGTATCGGGTGTCACCATCGAGGGTCAGCCAGCGCTGAGTCGAGATGTAGACACCGGGCGCCACGGCGCGCAGCTCTCCTCGTCGGGCAGCCCGGTACAGTCGGGTGCGGGTTGCTCCATCGCCTTCCGACGGCAGATAGATGAGGTGCGCGGAGGCGTCAGCGTGCCCGGAGTGTCGTGTGGTCATTCCGAGAGCGTGCGGTGCAGCGGCGCCTGCCGATCGAGAGCGCACGGATCCGTGCCACGGACTCGGCGGGCACGGTTCTGAGGAGGAGTGGCGAAGCCGACGTTCCCCGTTTCTGTCACGAGGCCCGAAAAGTTTCACACCTCGTGACAGAAACGGCAGTGCACACGCTCGACAGCGCTCGGCGCGAGCCGCCCCTACTCTTCCTCGTCCTCCACCGCATCCAGGTGCAGGTCGATGTCGACGCCGTCGACATCGTCGTCGACGTGCACCGAGTGCTCGTCGTGGAGGTCGTCAGCGTCGTCGTCCTCGTCGAGGTCCTCGTCGTCGAGGTCATCATCCGCAGCGCCGTCGCCATCGTCGCCGTCGAGCTCCTCACCGCGCAACGCGGCCTCTGCCGCCTGCTGAGCGAGGTACTCCTCGAGTCGGTCAGCCCACGGCACCCAGTCGGGGGCGACCAGCGCGCCCTCCGCAGGCAAGAGCTCGGTCTCCAGCACGCTCGGCTCCATGCCGGGGTTTACGGCAACGGCGACCGTCCACACCCAGCCCGGGTAGCCGCCCTGCGTCGTGGAGAAGCTCACGGTGGCGACGTCGTCGGCAACGACGATGTCGCGCAGCGCGCCGACATGGGCCGGGCGCGTGATCTCGCCGAGCGCGCCGCGGGCGAGCGTCTCGAGCGTGGAAGCGTCGGCGGCTCCATTCGCGGTGCCCGCGGCAACACCGGCCGCAGCGCCCGCCACCGTCTTCGTCGAGCGTGCCACGAGGGTTTAGCCCTCCAGGTCGTCGGCGACGCGCCGCAGCACGGCCGCGATTTTCGCTCCGTGCGCCGCATCGGGGTAGCGCCCGCGCTTGAGGTTGCCGCCAATGCCGTCGAGCAACTTCACGAGGTCTTCGACGATGATCGCCATGTCGTCAGCCGACTTACGGTTGGCGCGGGCGAGCGAAGGCTTCGCATCCAAGATGCGCACCGACAGAGCCTGCGCACCGCGCTTACCGGTGGCCACGCCAAACTCGAGACGCGTGCCGGCCTTGACGACCGCCCCTTCGGGCAGGGCGGAGGCGTGCAGGAAGACCTCGTCGCCTTCATCGCTCGCGATGAAGCCGAACCCCTTCTCCTGGTCGTAGAACTTGACCTTGCCGGTGGGCATGCGCGTACTCCTTGATTGGTGATCCAACCTCTGAGGATACCCGCCCACCGCGGTGCGCCGCCCTGGCCCCTGGTCGCGGGGTAGGGAGGGGCATCCGCTGGCCCTATTCTGGAGGGCGTGCCGGAGGAGTCGTTCATCATGAGCAACCGTGTGGAGCGCGTGCTCGCCTACATGGTGGCGAGCATTGTCGTGCTCAGCCTGGCTGCCTTCGTGGCGCTGATCGCGGGCACTGCCCTCGGCCTCGAGCGTGACGACTTCGCGCAGGGCATCTGGCCGACGGTGACGATTCTGCCGCTCATCGGCCTGCCCATCGGTTTCGTTCTCATCATTGTGCTGCTCGTCGTCAGCGCTGTGCGCCGGGGGCGAGCCGCCAAGGATGCCGGCAACTAGCGCCGCCTCCCTCGCGCTCGCCGCGCGACTGCGCGGGCTCGACGACGTCACGCTCTCGCAGGTGATCCGCGAGCGCGGTATTGCCGCGGCCGGGCTCCGCGACATTTTCGACCTCGCTGAAGCGCTGCTCGACCCCGCGGTGATCGACCGCACTCTGGCCAGCCTGACGCGGCCGACGCTCGCCGCTCTGGCAACGGCCGCGGAGTACACCGCGGCCGTTCGTCTCGCCGATCTCTCGGCTCGCCTCGACCGTGACGCCGGCACGGTGCACGCCGACCTCAGCCCCGCGGTGGATGCTCTTCTCGCCGACCTCGGCGGCGACGAGGTTACCGTGTGGCCGGCCGTCGCCGAAGTGCTCAGCGGGTGGCCTGCTCGTGGCTTGCCCGACTCTGCTGCCTTGCGGCTGGCGCCCCCGCCGCCGGCGCTCGCACCCGTGGACGATGTCGATCGGCGCGCTGGCGATCGCGTGGCTGCCGAGCGTGCGTTCGAGGTGGCGACGGCATCTGCGGAGGTGCTGCGCGCCGTCGCGGAGGTTCCGGCGCGGCTGCTCGCCCGTGGCGGCCTGGGCCTGCCCGAGAGCAAGCGTCTCGCCGTGGCGGCTGGCTGTGAGCTCGAGGAACTTCCGGCGCTGGTCGACCTGCTCGAGCGCGCTGATCTGGTGGCGTCGGTCGGGGGCGCGCTGCGCGCGACGGCCGCCGGCGCGGCGGCCGTCGCGGGCGGCGCTGCTGGCTCGCCGGCTGCCCGGTGGCGGGTTCTGGCGGAAGGCTGGTTGCAGGCGCTTCCGCCCGGGTTGGCGGCTCTGCTGACCGAGCGAGTGGAGGCGCCGTGGAGTGCGGCGCTGCTCGACCTCATCACGTGGCTCTACCCGGCTGGGGGTGATGCCCTGCGCGAGCGTCTTCGACTGCGTGGCGCTCAGGCCGAGCGGCTGGGGCTGGTCGTGGAGGGGTGGCCGAGCATCCTGGGCCGCACTTTGCTGTCGGCGGGAGCCGAGGCGGCGGCGGACACTCTGGTGCCCCTGTTGCCGCCCGAAGTCGACAGGGTGTATCTGCAACACGATCTGACGATCGTCTCTCCGGGCCCGCTCGCGGGTGCGGTGGATTCTCGGTTGCGCCGGCTTGCCGACCTCGAGAGCGCGGGGCTTGCGGGCCGCTACCGGCTGAGCGCCGAAAGTGTGTCGCGGGCGATTGCGCTCGGTGAGTCGGCGGAAAGCCTGCTGACGTTTTTGGCCGGATGCTCGCTCACGGGTGTTCCGCAACCGGTGCAGTACCTCATCGAGGAGACCGCCCGGCGTTTCGGCGCGGTGCGTGTGGGAAGCCTTGACGCCGCCGACGCCGCTTCGCTCGGGGCGGCGGGCGCTCGCACGGTGGTGCGCAGCGACGACGCGGTGCTGCTGGAGGCTGTGACCGTCGACTCGGCTACCGCGTCGTTGGGGCTGCGCCGTGTCGATGCGCGGCGCGTGGTGAGTCGACTGGACCCCGAGGTGGTGTTGGCGACGCTGCTCGAGGCGCGGTATCCGGCCGCGGGTGAGCGACCCGGTTCGGCGGAGTCAGGGGTCGTCGACAATGCCGAAAAGCCGGCGAACCCGAGCCGTGCGGTTGACGCGGACGAGCCGGGTGACGAGGCGGTGCGGGCGGCGGTGGCGCGCATCCGAGCCGCGACGAACCCCGAAATCGAGGGCGACGGCGCGTGGGTGGCCCGGCAGTGGCAACTGGCTCTGCGCGGGCGGCTGCCGCTGCGGGCAACGGTGCGCTTGCCCGACGGCTCAGAGCGCGCGTTCGAGCTTGAACCGACGGGCATCGCGGCCGGCCGCGTGCGCGGCAGAGATCGTATCGCCGACGTCGAGCGCACCCTGCCGGTGTCGAGCATCACGGCGCTGGAACCGCTCGAGTGACGAACAAGGCCGCTCAGGTGGCCCGCCTAGACTGGCCCGTTATGAATCCTGACGGCCCGCTTATTGTGCAGAGTGACCGCACCGTTCTGCTCGAGGTCGCGCATCCCCTGGCGGAGGAGGCGCGGCACGCCCTCGCCGTGTTTGCCGAGTTGGAGCGCGCGCCCGAGCACGTGCACACCTACCGCATCACGCGCCTCGGCCTCTGGAATGCCCGCGCCGCCGGCCACGAGGCTGCCGAGATGCTCGCCGTGCTCGAGCGGTACGCGAAGTTCGCGGTGCCGCAGTCGGTGGCAATCGACATCACGGAGACGGTCGGCCGCTACGGGCGGCTGATGATTCTGCGCGACGAGAACGGTGCGCTCGTGCTGCGCTCGACCGACGCGGCCGTGCTCACCGAGATTGCCGCCAACAAGCGTGTCGCCCCCCTGCTGACCCGACGCATCGACCACAGCGCTTTCGAACTGGCCCCGTGGGCGCGCGGCCAGGTGAAGCAAGAACTGGTGAAGATCGGATGGCCAGCCGAAGATCTCGCCGGATACACGCCCGGCACGCCCCACGCGATCGATCTCGACCTCACGGAGTGGGGTCTGCGGCCCTACCAGCAGCAGGCGATCGACCAGTTTTTTACGGGCGGTTCGGGCGTTGTCGTGCTGCCGTGCGGGGCCGGCAAGACGCTCGTCGGCGCGGGGGCGATGGCGCAGGCTGACACGACCACGCTCATCCTGGTCACCAACACGGTGTCGGCCCGACAGTGGCGCGACGAGTTGCTGCGCCGCACCTCGCTCACTGCCGAGGAGATCGGCGAGTACTCGGGACAGCTCAAAGAGATCAAGCCGGTCACGATTGCGACGTACCAGATTCTCACCGCCAAGCGGAAGGGCGAGTACGCTCACCTGGCCCTGCTCGACGCTCTCGACTGGGGGCTCATCGTCTACGACGAGGTGCACCTGCTGCCCGCGCCGGTCTTCAAGCTCACCGCCGAGCTGCAGGCTCGCCGTCGACTCGGTTTGACCGCGACTCTTGTGCGGGAGGACGGCCGTGAGGGCGACGTCTTCAGCCTGATCGGCCCCAAGCGCTTCGATGCGCCGTGGAAGGAGATCGAGGCGCAGGGCTACATCTCGCCGGCGAGCTGCTTTGAGGTGCGCATCGACCTGCCCGCGAGCGAGCGCCTCGAGTATGCGGCGAGCGCCGACGACCAGCGTTACCGGCTCGCGGCGACGGCACCGGCAAAGCTCGGGGTTGTGCGGCGGCTCGTGGAGCAGCATGCAGGCGAACGCATCCTGGTGATCGGGCAGTACCTCGACCAGATCGATGAGCTCGCTGATGCGCTCGGGGTGCCGCAACTGACGGGATCGACGCCCGTCGACGAGCGCGAGCGGCTGTTCCAGGAATTCCGGGATGGCCGCACTCCGGTTCTCGTGGTCTCGAAGGTTGCCAACTTCTCCGTCGACCTGCCCGAGGCGACCGTCGCTATTCAGGTGTCGGGGTCGTTCGGCTCACGGCAGGAAGAGGCGCAACGTCTCGGGCGCCTGCTGCGGCCGAAGCAGAGCGGGATTCCCGCGAGCTTCTACACCCTGGTCGCGCGCGACACCGTCGACCAGGACTTCGCGCAGAACCGCCAGCGCTTCCTCGCCGAGCAGGGCTACAGCTACACGATCCTCGACGCTGACCAACTCGACGCGGCCGCCTGAACGGTGCTGCGCGGTGAGGACGACCACCGGCCATCAGTGCTGAATCGCCGCCAGGATGCTCGCCGAAAGCTCGCGCGGCTTTGTGAGCTGCGGCCAGTGCCCGGTGGGGAGCTCGACGATGTCCAGGTGCTGCAGTGTGGCGAGCTCGCCCGCCCAGTCGGGGCCATTGGCGATCGCCTGGTGCAGGAGGTCGGCCGGAAACTGGCAGGCGATGACGGTGACGGGCAGGGCGAGGCGCCGCTCGTCACGGAGAGTCGTCGGTTCGTGCGCGACCCCTTTCGGCTCGGGCACCGCGATGGCTCGGAAGTGCTCTCGCAGCACGTCGTCGAGGTCGATGAGGTCTTCGGGCTCGAACACCGACCAGTCGGGTAGCGGCACGGTTTCTCCGTCGACGGGCAGCTCGGTGTTGATGCTCGTGCCGCTCGGCATCGGCAGGGCGTCGACGAACACGACGCGGGCGACGCGCTCGGGGCGGGCATCGGCCACCTGCCACGCAATGGTGCCGCCGCCGGAGTGCCCGACGAGCACCACGGGGTCGGGGTCGGTCGACGCGAGGTCGTCGATGAACTCGAGTACAGCATCCACGTGCGTGGTGAGCCCGATGCCGGCCGGGTCTCCGCCGTCGCGGCGCTTACCGGGCAGGGTCAGGGGGTGCACGTCGTGCCCCGCCGAGACAAGAACGTCGGTAATGGGCGCCCACGAGTCGCCGTCGAGCCAAAAGCCGGGGATGAGCACTATCTGCATGCCCGAACGCTACTCTCGACGACCGTCACGCAGACACGCCGACGGCATTCAGGAAACTTTCACTAGAAGCCCAGATACTGAGATCATGGCTGATGGACCCAAGATTCTGATCGTCGACGACGAGCCCAACATTCGCGACCTGCTCACCACGAGCCTCCGCTTCGCCGGCTTCGCCGTTCGCGCGGTGGGTAACGGCGCGCAGGCCATTTCGGCCGTTCTCGAAGAAGAGCCCGACCTCATCATCCTCGACGTCATGCTGCCCGACATCAACGGCTTCGGCGTGACCAAGCGACTGCGGTCGAGCGGCTACACGAGCCCCATTCTCTTCCTGACCGCCAAAGACGACACCGACGACAAGATCATGGGTCTGACCGTCGGCGGCGACGACTACGTCACGAAGCCGTTCAGCCTCGACGAGATCGTTGCTCGCATCAAGGCGATCCTGCGCCGCACCATGCAGGAAGACGACGACGCGATCATTCGCGCGGGCGAACTCACGATGGACCAAGACACGCACGAAGTGACGATCGGCACCGAGGTCATCGAGCTCAGCCCCACCGAGTTCAAGCTGCTGCGCTACCTCATGTTGAACCCCAACCGCGTGCTGTCGAAGGCGCAGATTCTCGATCACGTGTGGGAGTACGACTTCAATGGCGACGCGGGCATCGTCGAGAGCTACATCTCGTACCTGCGCCGCAAACTCGACCCGCACACCGACGAGCCCCTCATTCAGACCAAGCGCGGATTCGGGTACATGCTGAAGGCTGCCAAGGGCTGAGCCCCGGCCCCCGATGCATGAGCAACTAACCCAGTGGTGGCAGTCGATCTCACTGAGATCGAAGCTCACCGGCGTGACCGTCTTCGTGGCGACCGTCGGGCTACTGGTGGTGGGGTTCGGCACCCTCACGGTGCTGCAACGCACCCTGCTTGACGAGGTCGACCGGCAGATTCACGAAGCGGCAGAAGAGTTGCCGAAAGCGCCCGACGTCATCACGCTCGACGACTTCGACTCCTTCAGCGACCTCACGCCCTCGGTCTTCTCCAGCCCCTTCTACTTCGGGGCGGTCGACGCGAACGGGAGCGTCATCGATGACAACGTCGGCGAGGGCGGCCGAGCGCAAGCACCCGACGTGTCGCGACTCACCAGCCGCGACGTCGACCGACTCGAGGGCACCGGCGTCACCCTCACCAGCATCGACCGCACCACCCAGTGGCGGGTGGTCACCTTCCCGATGAGGGTCACCGACGGCGAGACAGGAGAAAGCTCAACCGCCACGTTGGTCATCGGCGCCGACCTCACCGACACCAACGCCGTCATCGGCTCGTTCGCCTCCATCTTCCTCGGCTTCGGACTCGTCGTCGTCATCTTGAGTGCTGCGCTCACTCGCATGCTCGTGACCTCCACCCTGCGACCACTGCGCGACGTCGAAGCGACCGCAGCGCGGTTCGCGAGTGGCGACTTTAGCCAGCGCCTGAGCGGCGCAACGCCCAACACCGAACTCGGGCGGCTGAGCAGTTCACTCAACACAATGCTGACGCGCATCGACCGGGCCTTCGCCGACCGCGTGGCCACCATTTCGCAAATGCGCCGATTCGTCGGCGACGCCAGCCACGAGCTCCGCACGCCCCTCGTCTCGGTGCGCGGGTACGCCGAGCTCTACCGCATGGGCGCCATCGCCAACCCCGACGACGTCGCGCAAGCGATGGAGCGCATCGAAAAAGAAGCGATTCGCATGAGCGCGCTCGTCAGCGACCTCCTCGAACTCGCGCGCCTCGACGAATCGCGACCCCTCGAACTCGTGCCCGTCGACCTCGTACCGCTTGCTCGCGACGCCGCGTTGGACGCACGCGCAAGTGCGCCCGATCGACCCGTGACCGTGATCGTTGACGACTCGGGCTCCGCGGCGACAGCGGCAGACAGCGCGGCACCCGCGGCCGCGGCGGGCACCGCACCGGACGCGCCCGCTGCCGGGTTCGCCGGCGCGGCGCTCGCTCGGCTGCGCGGCCGACGCGGGCGGCGACCGGTCGCGAGCATCCCGACGCCGGTGGTCATCGCGCCGGACGAGGTGCCCGAGGCGATCGTCTTGGGCGACGAGAACAAACTGCGGCAGGTCATCACGAACCTCATGGGCAATGCCGTGCGGTTCTCGCCCGCCGACTCGCCCATCGAGCTGGTCGTCAGTGTCGATGCCGTAGCCGGCACCACGTCGATTGCCGTGGTCGACCACGGTGACGGCATTCCCGACCAACTGAAGAAGAAGATCTTCGAACGGTTCTTTCGCGCCGACTCGTCGCGCGCCCGCGACACGGGAGGTTCGGGACTCGGGCTCGCCATTGTCTCGTCGATCGTTGCGTTGCACCGTGGCGTCGTCGAGGTGCTCGACACTCCCGGCGGTGGCGCGACCTTCCGCGTGACGATGCCACTCGCAGAGCCGACAGACCTCCTCCCCACGGCCACCGCGGCGACGGATGCTCCCCCGTCGCCCGCTGCCACCCCCGCGTCGACGCCCACCCCGTAGGGTCGCCGCGGCGTCGGGCGAGTGCCCCGACCCGGGAGGAGAACACCATGACGCGTTACCAGGTCGACAGCGAAGCAGTGATCGCCGCCACCGCAGCCACCCGCGGCTCGATCGGGCGCCTGCAGGCCGAAGCCGCCGGGCTGCAGAGCAACTTGGCGGGCCTGAACAGCACCTGGAGCGGCTCAGCCGCCAGTGCCTTCCAGGGCCTGCTCGCCGAGTGGACCGCCGCGTACCAGCGCGTCGAGCGGACGCTCACGGCGATGAACGAAGCGCTCGCGCACGCGGGTCAGGGTTACGCCGAGGTCGAGGCGCAGGCAGCACGCATGTTCTTGCGCTGACCCACCGCACCCTTCGAAACCTGCCGAACCCGGGCCCGTACCCTGGTGAGGTGAACGCCACGCCTTTCGCATTTGACCCTGAGATCGTCGCCGGGGTGCTGCACCACATGAACGATGATCACGCCGACGACAGCCTTCTGTTCGCGCGCGCGTTCGGCAACCCCCGCGCCGTCAGCGCCCGCATGGTTGGGCTCGACGGTGACGGTGGTGACTGGGTGTACTCGGTCGACGGCGGCGACCACGAACTCCGCATCGACTGGTCGGCACCGATCACCGAGCGGCCCCAGATTCGACGCGAGATCGTCGCTGTGTACGACCGAGCGTGCACTGTGCTGGGGATTACCCCGCGCGCGCACGAGTAGCCGGAACCCGTGGCGGGGAGGGTGCTCGAGACGGTAAGGTAAGCCTTACTTACCCTCGAGGAGTCCGATGTCTGCGCCCACCGCCCCCGCGGCCGCCGCACCCGGCGGCGAGGTGATCCCGTTCTCGCGGCTGGTGCGCGAACGCAGCAGTGGTAGCCACCGCGACAGCGAAGGTGCGGGCTTCATGAGTTCGCTCCTCAAGGGTGAGGCCAACCGCGACGACTACATCGCGCTCGTGTCACAGCACTGGGCCATCTACGACGCCCTCGAGGGGGCCGAGCCCGCCATGCGGGAAGTGCCGCTCGTCGCGCCGTTTCTCTCACCCGCGCTCACTCGCCTCCCCGCGCTGGAGACCGACCTTGCGTTTCTCGTGGGTGACGATTGGCGCGAACGGCTTCACTTGGTCCCGGCAACCGTCGAGTACGCCGCCCGCATTCGCGAGGTCGCCGCGACCTGGCCGGCGGGCTATATCGCGCACCACTACACCCGGTACCTTGGCGACCTCTCGGGTGGCCTGCACATCGGCCGCGTGATCGGCCGGCAGTTCGGCTTCGAAACGAACGGTATCGGTTTCTACCTCTTCGACCAGATCGCCGACCCCACGGCGTTCAAAGACGCTTACCGTGCGCAGCTCGACGCGGCCCCGTGGTCGCCCGGAGAGCAAGAGCGGGTCGTCGACGAGGTTCTGCGCGCTTACGACTTCAACACGCGCATCTTCGAGCAGCTCGGCGCCCGCACCGCCGCCGCGTAACCCCGCCGCGGCCGCCCGGCGGCTCCGCATCCCCGCCCCCGCTCGGACGAACGACGGAGACGTGCGTGTGGAACGGCCGAATCATGCTGCCGTCGAGGTGTGGAACAAGCCTGTCTCCGTCGTTCGTCCGAACCAGCGCCGCTCGGGCGGGCGGCTTCCTCCGCAGGAACGACGAAGGGCGGCTCCCCCGGAAGGGAGCCGCCCTGTCGTTCGCCAGCGAAGCGTGGACTAGAAGTCCATGCCGCCGCTCGGGTCACCCATCGGCGCCGCAGCCTTCTCGGGCTTGTCGGCGACAACGGCCTCGGTGGTGAGGAAGAGACCGGCAATCGAGGCCGCGTTGAGCAGCGCCGAACGGGTCACCTTCACCGGGTCGGCGATGCCGGCACCAAGCATGTCGACGTACTCGCCGGTCGCCGCGTTGAGGCCGTGGCCGACCTCAAGGTGGCGCACCTTGTCGGCGACGACGCCCGGCTCCATACCGGCGTTGAGGGCGATCTGCTTCAGCGGGGCATCGATTGCGACCTTGACAATGTTCGCTCCGGTCGCCTCGTCGCCCGTCAAGCCGGTGATCTCGGCCGACTCGAACGCGAGCTTGCCAGCCTGGATGAGGGCCACGCCACCACCGGCGACGATGCCCTCCTCCACAGCAGCCTTCGCATTGCGCACGGCGTCTTCGATGCGGTGCTTGCGCTCCTTGAGCTCGACCTCGGTGGCCGCACCCGCCTTGATGACGGCAACGCCGCCGGCGAGCTTGGCGAGGCGCTCCTGCAGCTTCTCGCGGTCGTAGTCCGAGTCGGTGTTCTCGATCTCGCCGCGGATCTGCTTCACGCGACCAGCGATCGCCTCGGCGTCACCGGCGCCCTCGACGATCGTCGTCTCGTCCTTGGTGATGACGACCTTGCGGGCGCGGCCGAGCAGGTCGAGGGTCGCGTTCTCGAGCTTGAGACCGACCTCCTCGCTGATGACCTGGCCGCCCGTGAGGATCGCGATGTCCTGCAGCATGGCCTTGCGGCGGTCGCCGAACCCGGGGGCCTTGACGGCAACCGACTTGAAGATGCCGCGAATCTTGTTGACGACGAGCGTGGCCAGAGCCTCGCCCTCGACGTCTTCCGCGATGATGAGCAGCTGCTTGCCGCTCTGAATCACCTTGTCGACGACGGGCAGCAGGTCTTTGATGGCCGAGATCTTGCCGTTGACGATCAGGATGTACGGGTCTTCGAAGACCGCCTCCTGGCGCTCCGGGTCGGTGACGAAGTACGCCGACAGGTAGCCCTTGTCGAAGCGCATGCCCTCGGTCAGCTCGAGCTCGGTGCCGAAGGTGTTCGACTCCTCGACGGTGACGACACCCTCCTTGCCCACCTTGTCGATGGCCTCGGCGATGAGGGCGCCGATCTCGGGGTCGGCGGCCGAGATGCTCGCGGTGGCCGCGATCTCCTCCTTGGTCTCGACCTCCTTGGCGTTCTTCAGCAGCTGCGCCGAGACGGCCTGCGTAGCCTTCTCGATGCCGCGCTTGAGGCTGATGGGGTCGGCGCCGGCGGCCACGTTGCGCAGGCCCTCGCGCACGAGCGCCTGGGCGAGCACGACCGACGTCGTGGTGCCGTCACCGGCCACGTCATCGGTCTTCTTCGCGACCTCCTTGACCAGCTCGGCACCGATCTTCTCGAACGGGTCGTCGAGCTCAATCTCCTTGGCGATCGACACGCCGTCGTTGGTGATGGTGGGGGCGCCCCACTTCTTTTCGAGGACGACGTTGCGGCCGCGCGGGCCCAGCGTGACCTTGACGGCGTCGGCCAGCGTGTTGAGGCCGCGCTCGAGACCGCGGCGGGCCTCTTCGTCGAAAGCGATGATCTTAGCCATGTGTCTCTCGTCCCTCCCGGACGTGTCACGTGCGGTAGCTCTTGGCACTCACAGAGCGTGAGTGCTAACTGATTCTGGCACTCGACGCAGGCGAGTGCAAGCCGCGGCGCGGCGACGCGCAGTGTGCGGATGCGCTACCGATAGGTCGCCGAGCCCGCCAGCGGCACCAGCTCAACCCAGGTGTTGCCCGGCGCCAAGCGCACGGCAACGCCCTGGGCGTCGAGGATGCGGATGGGCTCCGACATCGACCCTTTCGACCACGTCGCCGTGATCGTACGTCCCCCGGTGGAGACGAGCGCCTCACCCTGGCCGATCAACTGGGTGGTGGGGATGCTCTGGATCACTTGCACCGGAACCCGCAGCACGACGACGTTGACGGCCGAGAGTTGTGTGCCCTGGGCATCCGTATCGGGCGCTCCGCCGGTCATGAAGCGCACCCACCGTTCGCTTTCGGCACTCCACGCCCACGAGGGCTTACTCATGCTGCCAAACACGAGGTCGATACCGGCGGTCGGGCTGCCGTCTTTGGTCGCGCTCGCCGAGGCGATGCTGTCGGAAAACGCGAACTGCTGCACCGGCGACGCCAGCTCGCTGTGCTGCGCGATGACCTCAGGCGCCTTGACCAGCACGTTGTGGGGCGCGGGCGCATTGTTGCCGCGGAAGAACGTGTCAGCGGTGTCCGCCTGGCCGTGAATTGCGTTGTACACGGGGGCGGCGCGCATCATGTCGACAAACCGGCTTTGCCCGCCCGAGTACGCGATGATGCCGCCGAGCGGCGAGACGATGTCGGGGTCCATCGGCCTGATCGAACGAACCGGCCCGATGATGTCCGGCACGTCGGAGTGCCAGACCGCGACGTACCGAGTGAGACCACCCTCCACCAGCTCTTCGAACACGACGTCGGTGCGCTCGAGACCCACCTGGGGGCGCGCCGCCGGATGATTGTCGACTTTCGCGGCGAGCGACGGGGCGGCGAGCGCGCCCACGGCGATCTGCTGCCCCGTGAGTGGCGCAATGCCGTACGGTGCGGGCGGCTCGTACGTCGAAACGTACTCCGGCTCAGCAGACGCTGTCGGGGTCGGCGTGGGTGTCGCCGTGCACCCGGCCACCACAGCGATCATGGCGACGGCGATTCCGCCGCGGACAACGGCCCTGGTGACGGATGCTCGCCCTTTCATGCTCGTCACTGTAACCCGCGCGGCGACCAAACGTCGCCATCTGCGCTCCTCGGTCGAGCGCGTCAGCCGCCGACGGCGGCCGCGAAGTCGGCACCGAGCACGATGGTGATGGGAGCCCCCGGGAACGCGTCGGATTGCTCGACCACACCGACGCCGAGGAGCGCGGCCATTCCCGCGGCGACGCCCTCGAGCGCGGGATCGCTGTAGAAGATCGTCGTGACCTCGATGTCGTCTTGCGCGGCCGAGGTCACAGTGCCCACGGGCCAGCCGGGAGCGGCAATACGGTCACGGGCCTGCGCGCCGAGACCGTCAACCCCCGCACCGTTCAGCACCGTGATCGTGAAACCGGCGGGAAGCTCGACAAGGGTCGGGTCGGTGATTGGCTCGACGGTGGGTTCGGGCTCAGGCGTCTCCACGGGCGCGGTTACGTCGGGCTCTGCTGTGCCGACGCCGGGAATCTCGAAGACGACGCGGTCGGTGATGAGCGAGAGCAGGTAGAGGCCGAGGACGACGAGCAGACCGCTCGCGAGCGCAGCCCAGGCCGTCGCCACCCACACACCGCGACGGGAGCGGGGTGCGCGATGGGCGCCAACGCGCCCGAGCGTCGCGGGTACCTCGTCAAAACGGTCGCGGGGAAACTCGGCCATCGAGATGATGCCTTCCGAAGGGTGGTGGTGTCAGGCAGCGCCGGGGGCGCCCGCACGTCGGGTGCGGCGCCGCTGTGCGCGCTCAGAGCGCACCGCGCGCAGCCGCCCCACGAGAACGGGGTCGTACCGCACGGCGACATCGGTGTCGATCACGGCGTTCAGCACCTGATAGTAGCGGGCCGCCGTCCAGCCGAACTCGCGTCGGATGCCGAGCTCTTTCGCTCCGCTGTGACCCCACCACGTGCGCTCGAACTCGAGCACGCGTTGCGCGCGGTCGTCGAGGGCGTCGGCGGGAGCATCCACACCATCGAGAGTACGGGGCGCAGACTCCTGCATTCGGGCGGCTCGCGGAGGGTAGGGCCGACGCGATCGGGCGCTCACCCACTCCACAGCAGAGCAGGTTAGGCTTGCCTAACTCTGCCACCGCCGCACCGCGTGCGACGAATCGCCGACCCACTGACCGGAACCTCATGCCCCGCCGCCTCGCCCGCATTCCCCTCGCCCTGCCGGGCACGCTCGCGCTCGTCGCACTGCTCGCCGGGTGCGCTCTCGCGGTGCCCGCGGCGACGAGCGAGCCCACCGCACCCGTCGGGCCTCGCGTTCCCCTCAGCGAGCTCGACGTGGTCGACAACCCCCGCGCCCTCACCGGCCCCTCGACGGCTCTCATCGCCGATGCCGCGATTGAGCCCGTCGCGACGGACCCGGCGCAATCACTGCCCACGACCGTGATCTCGCGTGACCTCGACCGCGATCGCGAGGTCACCGTCAGCGACACCAGTCGAATCCTGCCGCTCGACATCGCGGGGTCGATTGCCGCCACGGTCTTCGCGCTGGGCTTCGGCGACGCCGTCATCGGTCGCGATATCTCCACCACCTTCCCCGAGGCCGAGGGTCTGCCGGTCGTCACAAGCAGCGGGCACGCAATCAACAGTGAGGCCGTGCTGGCGCTGCGGCCGTCGATCGTCATCACCGACGGCACCATCGGGCCGACCGACGTGGTACTGCAGTTGCGCGAGGCCGGTGTGACCGTCGTGTACGTGGATGCGGAGCCGGGGCTCGCCGCCCCCGCCGAGCTCGCCCGGCAGGTAGCCGCCGCGCTCGGCGCCCCCGCGGCCGGCGAGCTGCTCGCCGAGCGACTGCAGGGCGAGCTCGACGAGGTGGTCGCGGCGATCGCGGGCATCCGCCCAGAGGCGCCGCAGGATCGGGTGCGCATCCTGTTCCTCTACCTGCGCGGGGCATCGGGCATCTACTACCTGTTCGGTGAAGAGTCGGGCGCCGACGAGCTGATCGAGGCTCTCGGTGGCATTGACGTCGCGGGCGAAATCGGCTGGACCGGCTTGCGACCGATGACGGACGAAGCTCTCGTCGCCGCCAACCCCGATCTCATCTTGGTCATGACCGGCGGGCTCGAGAGCGTGGGCGGGGTCGATGGGCTGCTCGCGGCAAAGCCGGCTGTAGCGCTCACCCGCGCGGGCGAAGCGCGACGCTTCGTCGACATGGCCGACGGTGAGATCTTGAGCTTTGGGCCCCGCACCCCTGCGGTGCTCGATGCGTTGGCAAGAGCGATCTACGCTCCCTGAACCGCCCTCCAGCGGTCGATGCGCTCCCCGTGCGGGGAGACGACAGCGAGCGGCTCGCCGTTGCGGCTGAGGAGGAAGTCGCTGTCGTCTCCGGGCAGCACCGTCGCGGCGGCCGCGGCGAGTTCCGGCAGCACGGTGCGGCCATCGAGCGAAATCCAGTGGTCGGCACGCTCGCGGACTGCAGCGGTAAACCGTGCGCGATCGGCGGGGCTGAGATAGACGAGCACGGCCGGGCTCGCGACGACGAGCGTTGCACCGGCGGGTGCCTGCGCACACGCGTTTGCCAGCCCGTCGACGGCATCGCCGGCGACCACGCGCACAGGATGCTCGCGCGCGACGCCGATCGCCCGGTCGAGCTGCGCAGCCCGTGCCCGTTCCTCGGGCCAGATGAGGGTGCGCAGCCAGCGCTCATCCTCAGGGTCGTCGAGGCGCACGGGTCGCCGCTCGAGGCCGAGCCGCCACGTGATGTCGGGCATGGTTGTTGGCACAGGCACACCCGGGCCGAGTCGGCACTCGATCTCGAGGGCGGAAGGCCCATCGGTCGGGTCGACGCGGTGCGGGCATCCGTCGGCATCGACGAAGACGTGGCTGTAGCGGTCGACGAGGAGGCCCAGGCCCGCGGAGGCTCCGACCTCAAGCAGGGCGATCGGCCCATCAATGCCCTGCAGGGCGGCCAGCAGGGCCGACGTGCGCCGAGGGTCGTTGGTCTGCGTCGCGCGGGCTCGGGCGATCCCCGCCACGGCATCCCACTCTGCTTCGAGCCAGGGCACGACGTCGGCGTCGCGCGGCATCCCTGAGAAGCGGGCGGCAGTCAACACGAGCACCGGCTGCCGATCAGCGACCGGCAGGGTATCGATGAGGGCGAGGCAATCGGGATTGTCGGCGATCGCCCGCGCCCAGGCGGCGTAGCTCGGCGAGCGTTCGCGCGCCTCGCGGGCGAAGCGGTGGTACCGCTCAGCGGTGGTGCTCACGCGCCGTCCGTCACCTCGGGCATGCCGCGCTTCGCCGCCCGCAGCCGCAGATGCACGAGCACCGAGCCCACCGCCGCGACGAGCACGAGGGCGACGATGAGCAGCGGCACGAGCATCCCGCCCCCCGCGTCGCGGGCCGCGATCGCCTGCTCCGCGCACTCGGCGGAGGTCGCGACGCGCAGGTCGAGCGGGTCAAGCGGCTCCCCCGCCGGGTAGGTGCCGAACGCCTCGGCACCCTGCTCGGTGAGCGTCAACGGGATGCCCGTGATGAGCACACCACCCTCCCCCGCCTCCCACTCGGCCGCCGTGAGGTCACCCGTCGCAAAGAGCACGTCGGCCGTGTCGACCTCGACGAACTCTTGCGTGGTGCCGCGCAGATCAACGGTCAGCTCGAGGCGCTCGGAGTCGACGAGCTCGAGTCGCAGGTTCGAAATCGTCGTGTCGAGAATTCCCTCGTGCCCCGTGAAACGGATTCCGCCGTCAACGGCCAGCTGCCCGGTGAGCGGCGCGAGCACCACCTCACCGCTCAGCGCGTCGGAGGTAAAGGCAGGCGTCTCGTATCCGATGTCGCCCTCGGTGGTCCACTCGCCGTTCGCGATCGAGCCGCTCAGGTAGGCGCGGAACGACTCTTTGAACCCCCAGTCGAAGCCGCCATCGACCGCGACACAGGGAGGCGCCGAACCGGCCACCAGGGCCGTAGCGAGAGCGAGCGCACCGAGCATCGTGCGGGTCAGCCTACGCGCGCACTCTGGGCAGACGGGGGCGGCGGGGTCGCGGCCCGGTACATGCCGATGTGGGGGATGCCCGCCTCGAGGTACTCGGCTCCGTAGGCCTCGAACCCGAGCCTGGCGTACAGCGGCTGAGCGTGGACCTGCGCGTGCAGAGCCAGCGGCTCGTGGCCGTGGTGCTCGACCACCACCGCGAGCAAACGGCGCGCGAGGCCCTCCCCGCGGCGGTCGGCGCGGGTGACGACGCGGCCGATGAGAGTGCGGGCATCCTGATTGCCGGGTTGCGGGGCGTCATCTACGACGACGCGCAGGCAGGTCGCGGGGCCGCGCTCGTCGGCGATCCACCAGTGCTCGGTGGTGGATTCGCGGTCGCGCGCATCGAGCTCGGGCTCATCGATGCGCTGCTCGAGGAAGAAGACTTCGGTGCGCAATGCGGCGAGTTCGAAGAACTCGTCGAGACTCAGTTCGGCCCAGGTTCGACGCTGCGGGGAAGAGTCGGCCACGTTTGCGAGTTTAATGGTGCGAGAATCATCCGCCCGCGGGCGGGGAGAAGAGGAACCATGGGCCACAATCCCGCCGCCGACGGCAAGACGTACGCAGTGAAGAAGACCGAAGCCGAATGGCGCGCTGAGCTCGGCGAAGAGCGGTACCAGGTGTTGCGACAGGCGGGAACCGAGCGCGCGTGGACAGGCGAACTGCTCGACGAAAGCCGAGCGGGGCTTTACACCTGTGGCGCGTGCAACGCCGAGCTTTTCCAGGCCGGCACGAAATTCGACTCGGGGTGCGGTTGGCCGAGCTTCTATGACTCGGTGCGGCCGGAGGCGGTCGAGTTGCTCGAAGACACCTCGCTCGGCATGGTGCGCACCGAGGTGCGCTGCGCCACGTGCGGATCGCACCTGGGCCACGTCTTCCCCGACGGATTCGGCACGCCGACCGGCGACCGCTACTGCATGAACTCGCTGGCGCTGAACTTCACGCCCGAGAGCGAGTAGCCCGCGGGGGTAGGGCGGCAATCGTCACGCCCACGAGGGTGAGCGCAACCGCGATGGCCGTCGACGCTGTGGTCGGGGCGCCGATGGGGAGCACCAGGTCGTAGACAAGCGCTCCGACGAGCTGCCCGGCGACCAGGCAGAGGCCGAGCACGAGCACGCCGATACGGGCGACCGTCACTACCTGTACTGCGATGAAGGTCGCGCCGACCGCACCCCCAAGGTAGAGCCAGGGGGTGGTCGGTAGCGGCGCAGGGAAGCCCGCGACCGCGAGGTGCACCGCCGTGACCATCACCAGCGCCGCCGTGCCGACCGTGAAGTTGAGGGTGGTCGCGGCAAGCGCCGACCCCGACACCGTGCGCACCCGCCCGTTGACAGCCTGCTGAAGCCCGATGCCGATTCCGGCAATGAGGGGCAGGATGATCGCCACGAGCGGCACATCGGTCGCAAGTCGCGGCCCCACAGCCACGACCACGGCAACGAGGGTCAGTGCGGCACCGACGGCCCGGCCCACCGTCACGGGCGTACGCCGCCCTCCGGCGAAGCCCGTCGCATCAGCGAGCAAACCGCTGACGGTTTGGCCGGTGACGGTCGCAACCCCGAAGATCGCGACACCGACGACGCCCGCCACGAGCCCCTGCGACAGCACGAGGAGCGCGCCGCCGAGGCCGCCCAACAGCAACCAGGGGGCCACACGGCGCGCGCGCACTTCGACAATGAGCTGACGGATGCCCTCGCGACCCCGGGGTGAGAGCGCCAGAATCGCCATGAGAATGACCCAGCCGCTCCCGAACGAGATCAGCGCGGCCGTGAATCCGTCGTCAAGCCGCTGGCCGAGCTCGCCGTTGATTCGGTGCTGGGTCGCCACGAGCACACCCGCGGCAATGGTGGCGGCGATCGCCGCAATGGTGTGCCAGCGCGGCCCGGGGGTGGCATTCATTGCGCCCAGCATCCCACGCCCCTAGCCTGTCAGCGTTCGCGCCCGACGCCGCGCGCGGCAGGAAGGCTTCTCATGGTCATTGCCCAGGCCGACGTCGACGCCTCCGTTGACGCCAAGCGTCGCGCGCGGTTTCCCCGTGGCGCGGCGCTCACCCTTGACGACCTGACTCGTGCAGGTCGCGAGCACCTGCTCGATGCGCTGCGCGAGCACGAACCGATCACCTGGATGCCCGCCCTCGGCGGCTGGCTCGTCACGAGCCGTGACGCCGCACGTGACGTGCTGAGCCCCACGGCGCCGATGACGGTGGAGGTCGAGCAGAACATGGTGCGCAACTCGCTCGGACCGATGATGCTGACGAGCGACGGTGAGTCGCACGACGCCCAACGCCGGCCGTTCGAGGCTCCCTTTCGCAACCGCGACATCGAGGTGCGGTACGGCGAGCGCATCGCGGCGCTCGCCCACCGGCTGATCGACGAGCTCGGCCCCGGCGCAACTGCCGGTGAGCCGTTCGACCTGGGGGCACGCTTCGCGTCACCGTTCGCCGTGCTCATGGCGGGCGAGCTCCTCGGCCTCTCACTGCACGACACCGAGAAGATCGACGGCTTCTATGCCGACTTCGCCGGCGCCATGGAGTACTCGGGCGACCCCGAGCCGATGCGCCGCGCCGACGCCGCTCGCGCCGAACTCACCGCGCTGCTGCTCGACGAGCTCGCCGCGGCACGGCGAACCCCCGGCCACTCGCTGACCTCGCAGGTCGCTAACGATGCTGCTCACGGACTCTCTGACGACGAACTCGCCGCCCAACTGCGGGTTGTCCTTTTCGGAGCAATCGAGACGATCCAGGCCTCAGTCATGAACACCGTGTATCTGCTGGCAGCGCATCCCGATCAGGAGGCACGGGCGATGGATGACCGCTCTCTGCTCACCGGAGCGCAGGAGGAAGCCCGGCGCCTGATCCCGCCGGTCTCGTTCATCGAGCGATGGACGGCCGAACCGGTCGTCATCTCGGGTGTCGAGGTTCCCGCACGCGAGTTTGTCGGCGTGAGCGTGTTGGCAGCCAACCGCGACCCCGCGCACTTCGACGACCCGCTGCGCTTCGACATCACCCGGCCGAATGCTTCGCGCTCGCTGTCGTTTTCGTTCGGCGTACACGCGTGCCTCGGCCTGCACCTCGCCCGCGCGCAGACCACGGGCGCGATCGCCGCGCTGTGGGATCGCCTCGGCCGGCTGCGTGTGGTTGAGGCGGCCGAGCCGGAGGGCTTCGCGTTTCGGAAGCCCGCGATCATGCGGGTCGCTGCGCGTTGACGAGGGGAAGGGGTGGAATCGGAGCCGCCTCAGGGAATCGAACCCCGTGACGCGACAGCGTCAGCGCACCAGGACGAACCGGAGCGGAGCAGGTTGCTTACGGAGCCGCCTAAGGGAATCGAACCCTTGACCTATTCATTACGAGTGAATCGCTCTGCCGACTGAGCTAAGGCGGCGCGCGCGGCGAGCCGCGGCACGGTGTGAAAGCTTAGCCGATTCCACCTGAGGGTGCAGACGCGCCGATCACCCCTGGCAGACGAGCCCATCGGCCGGAACCGTGCCCGAAATGAAGTAGGCGTCAACCGCGTCCACGATGCAGGGGTCGCCTTCGTCGTAGGCGATGTGGCCCTCGCCCACATAGGTCAGCAGCACCCCGCTCTCCAGCTGCGCGGCAAGCGCTTCGGCCCACTGGTAGGGCGTCGCGGGGTCTCCCGTGGTGCCGATCACGAGAATCGGCGCGGCTCCGGTGCCGCTCACGGGTCCGAGTTCTCCCGCAAATGAGTGCGGCCAGTTGGCGCAAAGCACGTCGCCGAGAGGTGACGGGTCGGCAGTCGTCGGCGCAACGGCCCTGATCCGTTCATTTTGCTCGGCGATGACGGCCCGATCGGTCTCGACCGGGTAATCGAGACAGTTGATGGCGATGAACGCTTCGAGCGAGTTGTCGATGTACTCGCCGTTCTCACGCCCGTAGTAGAAGTCGGCCAGGAGGAAACCCGTGTCGACGATTCCCGTCCGAAGTTCTGTGAACATCTGGCTCAGAAAAGACCACGAGCCTTCGTCGTACAGCGCCGTCGCGATCGCGATATCGAGCACCGCCCCGTCGAAGAACCGCCCGTCATCGGCCGGAATCGGGTCGGCGTCGAGCCGGTCGTAGAGGTCTCGAATCAGCGCCAGGCTTTCGTCGACCGAGCCAGGGAACGGACAGCCGTCCGTTTCGGGGCAGGCGGCAAGGTAGGCCCGCAGCGCATTCTCGAAACCTTCCGACTGGGCGAGAACGACCTCGAATGTGGTTGTCGTCGGGTCGGTGGCGCCGTCGAGCACGAGGCGTCCGACTTTCTCCGGAAAGCGATCGGCGTACCGCGCGCCGATGTCGGTGCCGTAGGAGTATCCGAGGTACGTCAGTTGGGCATCCCCCACGATCGCTCGCATCATGTCGAGATCGCGCACGGTGCTGTTCGTATCGACAAACCCGAGCAGTGGGCCCGTGTTTTCAGCGCACGCCTGAGCGAAGGCGATCGAGCTCTCGGTCACCTCGGCCTCCCACTCGGGAGTGCCGAACTCTGCCTCGGGAATCCCAAAGATGAAGGCGTCGAGGTCGGCGGGGTCGGTGTAGCAGGTGACGGCGCTCGAACGGCCGACGCCGCGAGGATCCCACCCGACGATGTCGAACGCGCGCTGGAGCTCGGTGCTTACGGCGAAATCGACGCTGTCGCGCACGAAGTCAAAGCCTGAAGCACCCGGCCCTCCCGGATTCACGAACAGTGAGCCCTGCGGTTCTCCGCTCGTCGCCGGGTGCCGGACAAGTGCAAGCTCAATGTCTTCGCCCGCGCCGGGGTTATCCCAGTCAAGAGGCGCGGTTGCCGTGGCGCACTGCGCACCGCCGCCGCAGCCCGTCCAGGTGAGAATCTGGGTGTAGTAGGGCCGCAGTTCTTCCGGCACCTCTTCCCCCGTCGGGGTGGAGGTGATCCCCCCACTCACGAGGCCCTGCAGCCAGGCAGGCACGCACGCACTGAGTAGCAAGGTCGGCACGAGAACGATCGCGGCAAGAGCACTCGCCCGACGAAGGCGAAGGGCGCGCGGGCGGATGCCCGCCGACAGACGGGCGGTGGTGGCGAGTCGAACGGCGCGGGTCACGGGGCTGAGCCTAGCGCCGGCACCCTTCCGCTGGCAGAGATGAGCATCGCTTCGAGCGCGAGCTGCGGCGGCGTGTTGCCTTCGATGCGGCGCCGGGCCACGGTGATTGCGTCGAGGGCCGCGAGCGACTGCTCCGCGCTTCCGCTTCGGGATGCGAGCTCGAGGTCGCCCCGCACCGCTTCGTTGACCAACTCAAGCCCCGAGCCGAGCTGCAGCATAAGCAGGTCGCGGTAGAGCGACATGAGGTCGACGAGCACGCGATCGATGCCGTCGCGCACCGAGCGGGTCGCGCGACGCTTCTGATCGTCTTCGAGAGCCTTGAGGCTTGCGCGCAGGGCGGGCGGCACGGTGGCGCCGGGCTCGAGGCCGAGCGAGCGCAGCGCCGCGTGCCGCTCGTGTTCGTCGCGCTCGGCGGTGAGCGCCTTTGCGTCTTCGGTGGCGATGGCGACGAGCTGCTCGGCGGCGAGCACGCAGCCGCTGACGCTTTGCACGCCGAGAGCCAACTGCAGCGTGCGGGCGCGACGCTCCCGAGCCTCGGCGTCGGTCGCCAGTCGCAGCGCCATGCCGATGTGCGTCTGCGCCTCGCGGGCCGCACGCTCAGCGAGCGCAGGCTCAACGCCGTCGCGCCGCACGAGCAGCTCGGCCACCTCGGCGACGCTCGGCACGCGTAGCCGCACCACGCGCACGCGCGAGCGGATCGTCGCAATGAGGTCAGCCGCGCTCGGCGCGCACAGCACCCAGACGGTGCGCGGCGGCGGCTCTTCCAGCGCCTTCAGCAGAACGTTCGAGGTGCGCTCGGTCATGCGGTCGGCGTCTTCAATGACGATCACCCGGTACGGGGCGATGCTCGGCGAGAACTGGCTCTGCGCCACGAGCTGACGCACTTCATCGATCGTGATCACGACGCGGTCGGTCGCGAGCACAGCGAGGTCGGGATGGGTGCGGGCGGCCACCTGCGCCGCCGTCCGGGCTGCCTGCGCGGGGTCGGGGTGCGGCCCGCTGGTCGATCCCTGCAGCAGCGCGGTGGCGAAGGCGAACGCGAGGTTCGAGCGGCCCGAGCCGGGCGGACCCGTGATGAGCCACGAGTGGGTCATCGCGTCGGGGTCGGCAGCGGCATCCTGCAACGCCGCGATCGCCGCCTCCTGGCCGGTCAGCTCCTCCCAGGCGGTCATGCCGCCACCCTAACCGAGCCGGGCCGACACGCGGTCGCGGATGCTCGCCTGCAGCTCGTCAACCGGGCGGGTTGCATCGAGCACGAGAAACCGCTCGGGCTCGACATCGGCCAGCGCGCGGTAGGCGGCGCGCACGCGCTCGTGAAACTCGAGTTGTTCGGCCTCCAGCCGGTCGTAGCGTGTGCGGCTGGTGTCGAGCCTCGCACGCCCCACCGCGGGGTCGAGGTCGAGCAGCACGGTCAGGTGCGGCAGCAGCCCTTCGGTGGCCCACAGCGACACCTCTCGCACCTCAGCAGGGTCGAGCACACGGCCGGCACCCTGGTAGGCGACGGAGGAGTCGAGGTAGCGATCCTGCAGCACGACCTCGCCGCGCTCGAGCGCAGGGCGCACGAGGGTGGCGATGTGGTGCGCGCGGTCGGCGGCGTACAACAGCGCCTCGGCGCGCGGAGCGATGTAGCCGCGGCGGTGCAGGATGATCTCGCGCAGCTCGATACCGAGGTCGGTGCCTCCCGGCTCGCGCGTCTGTACGACCGTGCGGCCGCGCTCCTCGAGCCAGGCGGCCAGAGCCGCCATCTGGGTGGTCTTGCCCGAGCCGTCGCCGCCCTCCAGGGTGATGAACAAGCCCGGCACGTCGGCACCCGTCACTTCTTCGTGGCGCGCTTCGCAGGCGCCTTCTTCGCCGCCGTCTTCGTGCCCGCGGCGGGCGCACGCTTGACCGGCTTCTTGGCCGGACCTTTCGCGCGCTTGTCGGCGAGTAGCTGTACGGCGCGGGTGAAGTCGACCTCCATCGGGTCTTCTCCGCGCGGCACCGTCGCGTTCGTTTCGCCGTCCGTGATGTAGGGGCCGAAGCGGCCATCCTTCAGCTTGATCGGTTTCCCACTGACCGGGTCGGCATCGAACTCCTTGAGCGCGCTCGAGGCCTTGCGTGCGCCGTATTTCGGCTCGGCGAAGCGGGCGAGCGCCCCGGCGAGGTCAATGTCGAAGATCAGGTGCTCACTGTCGAGCGAGCGCGTGTCGGTACCTTTCTTCAGGTACGGGCCGTAGCGGCCGTTCTGCGCGGTGATCGGCTCGCCGCTCTCGGGGTCGTCGCCGACCACGCGGGGCAGGTCGAGCAGCTTGAGCGCGGTCTCGAGGTCGACGTCGGCGGGCACCATGTCTTTGAAAAGGGATGCCGTACGCGGCTTTTCCGCGGGTGCCTTCTTGGCCGCCCTCTTCGCCGGAGCCTTCTTCGCGGGAAGCACCTCGCCCGTGGCGGGGTCGACGCGCACGTCGCCCGACTCGGCAGGAACATCCGCCGCCGCCTCGGACACGATGTCGGGTTCGGGATCGACCTCGGTGACGTAGGGCCCAAACCGGCCGTCCTTCACCACGACGGTCTTGCCGCTGACGGGGTTCACACCGAGCACGCGGTCGCCGACGACGGGGGCATTGACGATCTCGATCGCCTTAGCGGGGGTGAGTTCGTCGGGCGCGAGATCCTGCGGCAGGTTGACGCGACGCGGCGTCGGCGCCCCGTCAGGGCCGGGCGCGGCGTCGGGCTCGACGACCTCGAGGTAGGGGCCGTACTTGCCGATGCGCAGAGTGATCGCGTCGGTGACCGGCATCGAGTTGAGGGCGCGAGCGTCGATCTCGCCCAGGTTGTCGACGACGGGGCGCAGGCCGGGCTGGTGGTCGTCGCCGAAGTAGAAGCCTTTCAGCCACTCGGTGCGGTCGGCCTCGCCGTTGGCGATACGGTCGAGGTCGGCTTCCATCTCGGCGGTGAAGTCGTATTCGACGAGGTCGGCGAAGTTCTCCTCCAGCAGTCGAACGACCGAGAAGGCGATCCAGTTGGGCACGAGGGCCGAGCCGCGCGGGGTCACGTAACCGCGGTCGACGATGGTCGAGATGATCGCGGCGTAGGTGCTGGGGCGGCCGATGCCGCGCTCTTCGAGCGCCTTCACGAGGCTCGCCTCGGTGTAGCGCGGGGGCGGGCTGGTCTCGTGACCCTTCGGCTCGACGTCGAGCACACTCAGCGCCTGGCCGACGGTGAGCGGCGGCAACTTCGCCTCGGCGGGCTCGGCGGCGTCGTCGGTGTCGCGCGACTCGTCCTGCCCCTCCTCGTAGGCGGCGAGGAATCCGCGGAAGGTGATGACGGTGCCGCTCGCGGCGAACTCGGCGATCGCGTTGGCGGGGGTGGCGGCCTGACCGGTGGGGCCCGCCTGGATCGTGACCGACGCGGTCTGGCCGCGGGCATCCGCCATCTGGCTGGCGACGGTGCGCTTCCAGATCAGGTCGTAGAGCTTCCAGTCATTGCCGCGAAGGGTTCCTTCGAGCTCGGTCGGCGTGCGGAACACGTCACCGGCCGGCCGTACCGCCTCGTGCGCCTCCTGCGCGTTCTTCGACTTGCTCGCGTAGACGCGGGGGCTGTCGGGCACGCTGTCAGCGCCGTAAAGGGCGGCGGCCTGCGAGCGCGCGGCGGCGACGGCCTGCTGCGACAGCGTCGTCGAGTCGGTGCGCATGTAGGTGATGTAGCCGTTTTCGTACAGCGACTGCGCGATCGACATCGTCTGCCGGGCGGTGAACCGCAGCTTGCGTCCGGCCTCCTGCTGGAGGGTCGAGGTGGTGAACGGGGCGGCGGGGCGACGCGTGTAGGGCTTCGACTCAACGTTGGTGACGGTGACGGTGAGGCTCGGATCACGCAACGCGACGGCGAGCGACGTCGCGGTCGCTTCGTCGAGAGCGACGGCGTCGGCGGCCTTCAACTCGCCTCGGTCGGTGAAGTCGCGCCCAGCGGCGACTTTCTTGCCGTTCAGGCGAGCGAGCCGGGCGGTGAAGGGCGTGCTCGCGCCAGCGGGGGTGAGGGTGGTGTCGAGGTCCCAGTAGTTCGCACTGACGAACGCGAGACGCTCGCGCTCGCGGTCAACGACCAGTCGGGTCGCGGCCGACTGAACGCGACCGGCGCTCAGGCCCGGGCCGACTTTGCGCCACAACACGGGGCTGACCTCGTAGCCGTACAGCCGGTCAAGGATTCGTCGGGTCTCTTGAGCGTCGACGAGGGCGGTGTCGAGCTCGCGGGTCGCGTCGACGGCGCGCTGAATCGCCTCCTTCGTGATCTCGTGAAACACCATGCGCTTGACCGGAACCTTCGGCTTCAGCACCTCAAGGAGATGCCACGCAATGGCCTCGCCTTCACGGTCTTCATCGGTGGCGAGCCAGAGCTCGTCGGCCTCCTTCAGCGCGCGCTTGAGCTCGGCGACCGTCTTCTTCTTCGCGTCGGAGACGACGTAATACGGCTCGAAACCGTTGTCAACGTCGATCGAGAACTTGCCCAACGGACCCTTCTTGAGTTCGGGTGGCAGGTTCTTGGGCTCGACGAGGTCGCGAATGTGACCGACCGAGGCCTGGACCTCGTACTCGTCGCCGAGGTACTTGCCGATCGTCTTCGCCTTCGCCGGCGACTCGACGATTACCAGCTTCTTGCCCTGCGGCATCGTGCTCCTCTTAGTGCGCTCGTGTGGCGCGATCTCGTGCTGCTCCGTCTCTCAGGCGGGGGGATAGCATCCGCACCCCGGCCAGTGCGCGGCTCATGCCGCGGTGAGGCACACGATACACAGGATTCTCGGCAGGTCTACTCTGCGAGGTCTGCCGCGCCTGCGCGTGCCTCCCGTTCGATGGGGAGCCCCAGGATGCTCGCCCCGACCCGCACGGTCACCGTGAGGCCTTCGCTCGAGCAGTGGATAAGCCGCGCGCTGTGTGCGGCCGCGACCCGCGTCGCGGCCGCACACGGCTCACCCGGAACCCAGCCGAGGAGCACATCGGCAGCAGCGAGCGCGGCCGCGTCGGCGGCCCCGCTCAGCTGCTGGCCGCGCGCCAGCCCGACGGCAGCGGTGACGAGCGCGAGACCCGCGCTGAGCACGACCGCGACCAGACCGACGATGAGCACGGTGCCGGCCCCTCGGTCGATCGCCGTGTGCGCTCGCGCCGTGCCGACGGCGGCGGTCACCACCCCGCGTCGAGCGCGCACGACGAGCCGACGACGGTGAGCGGAACGAGCAGGAGCCGCTGTTCGAGCTCGATGGTGACGCACACGAGCTCTTCGGGGCGGGTGACGGCAAGGTGCCCGCCAGGCACGGTGCGAGCGACGACCTGCTCGGCGCGCGTGAGCGGCTCGCCACGCCCGAGCAGCCGCGCGGCATCCGCGGCGGCATCGTGCGCCCGCAGGGTGGTGGTCGCGACGCCGAGCCCACCGAGGCAGGCCCCGAGCACGAGCACGATCACGGGTAGCCCGACGGCGAGCTCGGCCGTCACCGCGCCCCGTTCAGGGGCGCGGTGCCCAACAGCGCCGCCCGCGCCCCGTTCAGGGGCGAGGTGCCCACCAGCGCCGCCCGCGCCCCGTTCAGGGGCGCGGTGCCCACCAGCGCCGCCCGCGCCCCGTTCGCCTCCTCTCACCCGCCGACGGTGAGGGCCGTGCGCACGAGGTCGGTGAGGATTCCCCGTACTTCGTCGCTCTGCATGATGACGACGAGCAGGCTTGCGAATCCGACGGCCGCCATGGTGGCAATCGCGTATTCGGCAGTGGCGGCACCGCGGTCGTCCCGCAGAACTAGGCGGCGGGTGCGCGAGGGTTGCGGGGTGGGCACGATTGTGCGGGTCATGGCTCGTCCGTTCTGTTGAGCCCGTGCGGGGTGTCCTCCGTCGGGCGGGTTGGGCGGCACGAACGTGTCGAGGATGCCGTTGGTGCGCATCCACAGGCTGGATTGGCGGCCGTCCTCGGGGGTGCCGTCACGGCGCCCCTCCTGTGGAGGAGAGCAGCCCGATGAGCATGGGGACGACGCCGATGAGCAGGAAGGCCGGCAATACGCACGCTCCCAACGGCAGCATGAGGCGTACGCCCAGCGTCTCGGCCCGTTCGCGGGCGGATGACCGTGCCTGGGCGCGCTGCTCGGCGGCCTCGGTGCGGGCGAGTTCAGCGAGTGGCGCGCCGGTGCGGCGCGAGAAGGCGGCAAGCCGTTCGAGGCCGGCGAGGTCAGCGTCGAGCGTGCCCGCCTCGGCGAGGTCGGGGTGAGCCGCTCGCAGTTCGGCGGCGACGAGACTCGCCGCGCGCTCCGGAGAGCGTCCTCCGCCGGCGGCGACCGCGAGGAGGTCAAGGCCGAGTCCTGTGGTGGTGGCGGGGGGTTCGGCGGCGCGGAGCAGTTTCTGTGTCCAGCGTCGCGCAAGCAGCACCAGCACGCCCCCGGCAGCGAGAGATATCGCGCCGACGGGGCTCGCAAGTGCGCCGACAAGGTCGACTCCCATGATGACGGCGAGCAGCAGAGCGACGCCGGGAAGGACGAGGACGATTGACGCGGTCGAGCGTGGGCCGGCGAGGGCTATGCGGATGTCGCGTTGCGCTGCCTCATGGTCGCGGAGGCTCGCGGCGTACGCGCGCAGAGCAGGCGCAAGGGGGGCCCCGCTGATGTCGGCGACGCGCCACGCGGCAGCTGTCGACCGCCAGGCAGGGGCATCGGTCACGACGGTGGACAACACGTCCGGTACGGCATCGCCCGCCGCGATGCGGTGCCCCACCGCGCGCACCACAGCATCGTCGCTCGCTTCGCCAACATGTGCCCAGGCGCTGCGGGGCGAGAGACCGGCGGCGATCAGCACGGCGACGCGCAGCAGGGCGCTGGCGAGCGCCGCCGTCGGCCCGGACGCGGTCATGAACGGTCGGCGCTGGGTTCGGGTACGACAATCAAGCGTTCTCTTTCATCGAGAGCGAACCGGCCAAGCGCCGCCGAGCGCACGCCTTCGTTGCGGCGAGTGAGATGCACGACCAGGTCGATGCCGCTCAACACTTGCCGCGCGAGTGCGACGGGCGGTAAACCCGCGATGAGCCCGATCGTCTCGAGTCGAGCGGCGACATCGACGAGAGAGTTCGCATGCAGAGTGCCGGCACCGCCTCGGTGACCCGTGTTGAGCGCACCGAGGAACTCGCGCACCTCGGCACCGCGGCACTCGCCCACGACAAGTCGGTCGGGCCGCATTCGCAGCGCCTCGCGCACGAGGCAGCCCACGTCGACACCGCCCACACCTTCGATGTTCGGCTGTCGGCACTCGAGGCCGACGACGTGCGGATGCTCAACCGGTGCCTCGGCGACATCTTCGATGACCACAATGCGGTCGACGGGCGACGCTTCACTGAGCCAGGCCGCCATCAAAGTTGTCTTGCCGCTGCCCGTGGCTCCGGCAAAGAGAACAGTGTGCCGTGCGCTTAGCGCGGCACGCAGGGTCGCGAGCGCAACGGGGTCGAGCCCCCACCCATCGAGCGTCACGCGCTGGACGCGCGGCAATCGAACAGAGATCGCCGTGCCGGCCCAGGCCAGCGGAGGCAGCACAACGTGCACGCGCATGCCCTGGCCGAGCCGCACATCTGCGCAGGGGGTTGCCTCGTCGACGTGGCGGCCGCCCGCAGCGATCAGCCCAACGGCGAGCGTGCGGGCGGCATCGGGCATCAACCGCAGCCCCGGCTCGCGCTCTGCTCCCGTGCCGCGGTCGACCCAGATGCCGCCGTCGGGGGTTACGAAGATGTCGGTCGCGGCCGAGTCTGAGGCCGCGGCGGCTAGCGGGCCGAGAGCTACCCGCACGTCGGGTTCCAGCGGGCGCGTGTGGGCCCGCGGACTCACCGGCACGAAGGACTGCACCACCGCAGTGTTGCGCGGCGTGGGAACGTGTCGAGCCCGCGATTCGCATCCCGACCCGGAAACGCCGACGGCCCCTCGTGGGGAGGGGCCGTCGGGAGGTCGGGGGCGGTGCCCGCATTGGGGGGAATCGGGCACCGCCACGGCGACACGGGATTGGGGGAAATCATTCGTGCCACCAAAGTCAGGCTTGCTGCTGACTACCTCAGTGTAGGGCGTGGAGTGCTCGGGTCAAGTCATTTCGACCCCCAAAATGTCCTCCATAGGGAGGACTCAGCAAAATGTCCCCCGACGGGGGACGAAATCGGGCGTTTGGGAGGCCTCTAGGATGGCGAAAGACCCCGTACCGCCGTCGGCAGACCAGGCCCGTTCGACGCGAATCGACGAAGGATGATGATGTCCAGCACCTCGATCGACAGCCTCCTGCACGAAGACCGCCGCTTTCCGCCGAGCCCCGAATTCGCCGCCGCCGCCGTTGCACAGCCCGCCCTCTACGACGAGGCTCGCGCCGACCGGCTCGCTTTCTGGGCGGCGAGAGCGCGCGAACTGCACTGGCAGACCCCGTTCACCGAGACTCTCGACTGGTCGAACCCGCCGTTCGCCCGCTGGTTCGCCGACGGCACTCTCAACGTGGCCGAGAACTGCCTTGACCGCCACGTTGCCGCGGGCAACGGTGACAGGGTCGCCCTCCATTGGGAGGGTGAGCCCGGCGACACCCGCACCCTCACCTACGCGGAGCTCACGCGCGAAGTCAAGCGCGCGGCCAACATGCTCGCGAATCTTGGCGTCAGCCAGGGCGACCGCGTCGCCATTTATTTGCCGGTGATTCCCGAGGCTGTCATCGCCATGCTCGCCGTGGCGCGCCTCGGCGCGATTCACTCGGTCATTTTCGGCGGGTTCAGTGCCGAAAGCATCCGAGCCCGTGTCGAGGATGCCGATGCCACGCTCGTCATCACCGCCGACGGCGGCTGGCGCAAGGGCAAAGTGTTTCCGCTCAAGAACGCCGTCGATGCAGCGCTCGCCGCCGGGGAGACCAGCGTGCAGAACGTGCTCGTCGTGCGACGCGGCGAGAATGAGGTCGAGTGGAGCGAGGGCCGTGACCTGTGGTGGCACGAGCAGCTCGAGGGTGTCTCCGACGAGCACGAGCCGGAAGGCTTCGAGGCCGAGAACCCGCTGTTCATCCTTTACACCAGTGGTACGACCGGAAAGCCGAAGGGCATTCTGCACACGAGTGGCGGATACCTGACCCAGGCTGCGTTCACCCACAAGAACGTCTTTGACCTCAGGCCCGAGACCGACGTGTACTGGTGCACGGCCGACGTCGGGTGGATCACCGGCCACAGCTACGTCGTCTACGGCCCCCTCGCCAATGGGGCCACGCAAGTGCTCTACGAGGGCACCCCCGACACGCCGCACCCCGGCCGCTGGTGGGAGATCATCGAGAAGTACCGCGTGACGCAGTTTTACACCGCGCCGACAGCGATCCGGTCGTTCATGAAGCTCGGGCGTGAGATTCCGCAGTCGTTCGACCTGTCGAGTTTGCGTGTGCTCGGCTCGGTGGGTGAGCCCATCAACCCCGAGGCGTGGGTCTGGTACCGCGACATCATCGGCGGCGGCACCACTCCGGTCGTCGACACCTGGTGGCAGACCGAGACCGGCGCGATCATGATCAGCGCCCTGCCCGGCATCACGGTGGCCAAGCCGGGATCGGCGCAGGTGCCAATTCCCGGCATCAGTGTCGACGTGCTCGATGAGGACGGCGTGCACGTGGGCAAGGAAGCGGGCGGCCTGCTCGTCATCACCGAGCCGTGGCCGAGCATGCTGCGCGGTATCTGGGGTGACCCCGTTCGTTTCCGCGACACCTACTGGTCGAAGTTTGCCCACCTGCCCGGCGGGCCGCTCTACTTCGCGGGCGATGGCGCGCACCTCGACGCTGACGGTGATGTGCAACTGTTGGGCCGTGTCGACGATGTCATGAATGTCTCGGGGCACCGGTTGTCGACCATGGAGATCGAGTCGGCACTGGTCTCGCATCCGATCGTCGCGGAAGCGGCCGTGGTCGGCGCGAGCGATGAGACCACCGGTCAGGCCGTCGTTGCCTTCGTCATCTTGCGCGCGAAGAAGGCCGCGTCGGTCACCGCGACCGAGGCGAGCACCATGCTGCGCCAGCACGTCGCGGAGCAGATCGGCGCAATCGCTCGGCCGCGCGAGGTCTTCGTGGTCGCCGAGCTGCCCAAGACGCGCTCGGGCAAGATCATGCGCCGGCTGCTGCAGGACATCGCCGAGGGGCGCGAGATCGGCGACACGACAACGCTCACCGACGTCAACGTCGTGCAGTCAATCCGCGGCACGCTCGACTGAGCGGGGCTGGGGCGGCCCGCCGCCCTCAGGCGGCGCGGCCCAACGACCGGCGCTAGGCGAACTCGACGATCAGTTCAACTTCGACGGGAGCATCCAGCGGCAGCACCGCGACGCCGACGGCACTGCGCGCGTGCTGACCGCGCTCGTCGAAAATCTCGCCGAGCACCGTTGACGCGCCGTTGGCGACCGCCGGCTGCCCCGTGAAGTCGGGTGCGGAGGCGACGAAGACGACGACCTTCACGATGCGGGTCACGCGGTCGAGTGATCCGATCGCGCCCTGGACGGCGGCGAGCGCGTTGAGCACCGCGGTGCGCGCGTAGCCCGCGGCATCGTCGGCCGCAACGTCGGCACCCACCTTGCCGGTCGCTGGCAGGGCGCCCTCCACAAACGGCAACTGCCCCGCCGTCATGACGAGGTTGCCGCTCGCGACGGCCGGAACATAGGCGGCCACCGGCTTCGTCACCGGCGGGATGCTGATGCCCAGCTCGGCCAGGCGAGCGTCGATCGCGCTCACGCCGAGACCTCCTCAACCGGGCGCTTCAGGTAGGCGACGAGCCCGCCCTCCGGACCCTGCACGATCTGCACGAGCTCCCAGCCCTCGCTGCCCCAGTTGTTCAGAATCGCCTGGGTGGTGTGGATCATCAGTGGGGTTGTCACATACTCCCAGCGCGTCACCATGTGCTCCATTCAGGGGGGTCATAACGGTCGTGGCGTACCCTTGATTCTATGTCTGCTCAGAATCAGGGGGCCTCCGGCGTGCTTGGCGCGATCGCCGGCATGGTTGGTCTTAGCGCTGCCGCGGGCGTCTTGGTGACGGTCATGGTCACCCCCGCCCTCGCCGTCACCGGAATGGCCGCCAGCAACACCATCGGAATTTTCGAGAGTCTGCCCGAGTATCTGCGCATCAATGAGCAGACTCAACGCAACGTTCTCTACGCCCAGAACACGGCGAACCCGGAGGACGGTTACACCGCTTTCGCCACCGTGTATGCGGAAAACCGCGAGGAGGTGGCCTGGGACGAGGTGTCGCAGTACATCAAGGATGCGACCGTCGCCGGTGAGGACCGCCGCTTCTACGACCACAACGGCGTCGACGTGCAGTCGATCGTGCGCGCCGCGGTCGGCAACGTTGCATCGGGCGGGATCGAGTCTGGTGCGTCGACCCTGACCATGCAGCTCGTCAAGAACATCTTCATCACGGAAGCCCTCAAGGCGGACACGATCGAAGAACGCGACGACCTGATTGCGCAGGCTCAAGAGCAGTCGCTGGAGCGGAAGTTACAAGAGGCCAAGTTCGCGATCGGGCTCGAGAAGGAATACACGAAGGACGAGATTCTTCTCGCCTACCTCAACATCGCCGGTTTCGGCGGCAACACGTACGGCATCGAGACCGCTGCGCAGCAGTACTTCGGAGTCTCAGCGGCCGATGTCACGATCGCGCAGGCAGCGAGCCTCATCGCCATCGTGCAGCAGCCGGGCGCTCGCTCGCTCGGCTCGCCTGACAACTACCGGGCTAACCAAGATCGTCGCGACGTGATTCTGGGCTTCATGTACGGCGAGGGCTACATCACGGAAGCCGAGTATCGCGAGGCCATCGCGATTCCGGTTGACGACGAGTTCGTGACCATCAATCCGCCGCAGAATGGCTGTTTCGCCGCGAACGAGTACACGAAGTATTTCTGCGACTTCGTCGTCAGCAGCGTGAAGGACTTTGAGACTCTCGGCGACGACGAGAAGGAGCGCCTGGACGCATGGCGTCTCGGCGGCTACGACGTCTACACCACCCTCAACCTCTCGCTGCAGACCGTGGCTCAGACGCGGATGTGGGAGGTTGTGCCGTCGAGCTCTGACCAGCTCGAGATCGGCGGGGCCGTCGTTCAAGTGCAGAACAACACGGGCCGAGTGCTGTCGATGGCACAGAACAAGATCTTCGACAACCGCAGCCCCGAATTCGGCGGGGGTGGCGTCGGCACGACAGCGGTGAACTACTCCACCGACCGCGATTACGGCGGGTCGAGCGGTTTCCAGGTCGGGTCGACGTACAAGATCTTTACCCTCCTCGAGTGGCTCGAGCAGGGTCGAGGGCTTCGGGAGGTCGTCGACACCACCCGCAACCAGCTGCCCCAAACGGGATTCACCGACACCTGTGAAGACGGTGGCGGACCCTGGGGCGGCACCTGGCGTGTCGGAAACTTCGGTGCGGCACGCCCAGCCCTCTCGGTTTGGGATGCCACGGTGGAGTCGGTCAATACGGCGTTCGCCGCGATGGCCGAGCAGCTCGACCTGTGTGAGATTCGCCGCACCGCCGAAGCGGTCGGCGTGCACCGCGCTGACGGTACCCCGCTCCAGACCAACCCCGCCGGTATTCTCGGCACGAACGAGATCGCCCCCCTGACAATGGCGGCGGCCTACGCCGCTATCGGTAGCGGCGGCATCTACTGTGAGCCGATTATTGTCGACCGATTCGTCGACCGGGACGGCAAAGACCTGCCAGGCCAACAGCAGGAGTGCCGTCGAGCGCTCTCGGCCGAGGTCGCCGCAGCCGCGGCCGGACCGATGCAAGACGTCTTCGGGCTCGGTACTGCTCGCACGTCTCGCGTGGGCGACGGCATTCCGCTCATCGGCAAGACCGGAACCACCGATGCCGCCGTGCAGACCTGGATGGCTGGCGGGAGCACTAATGTGACGACGGTGTCGTGGGCAGGCAACGTGGTCGGCAAGGTCAACATGACACGCGTACCCGGCGGCAACCTCATGCGCCACAACGTGTTCCGGGTCGTGCAGGGAGAAGCCAACGCGCAATACGGCGGGGGCTCATTCCCTGAGCCTCCCGCTCGACTGCTGACGGGTGCCGGCGTCACGATGCCGGAGGTTGCGGGGCTCACCCCCGAGCAGGCGAAGGAACTCCTCGAAGGCTTGGGCTTCAAGTTCGAGCTCGGTGAGTCTGTCGATTCCGATCTCGCTCAGGGCCTTGTGGTGTCGGCCTCGCCGACTCCCGGAACCCTCGTCGCTCGAGGCACCACCGTGACCGTGCAGACCAGCCGGGGCAACCTCATCGTTGTGCCCGACGTGTCCTCGACGGGAACGAACACCAGCGAACAGGCCCGGTCCATTCTGCGAGATGCCGGATTCACCACGATCAATGAAACCTGCCAGGAGTTGCCCGGTGGTGGCACACCGGGCGGTCCCGGTGGCGGTTCAGGTGGTGGCGGATCTGGTGGCGGATCGGGCGGCAGCACGATCCCCCTCGACAACAGGGTCGTCGCCCAGAACCCCGCGGGCGGGTCAAAGGTACCGTTCGGCACGGCGGTGACCATCACGGTCAACCGGCTGAACTGCTAGTGAGCCGCTCTGTTCGTCTCGCGGCCGCCGCATCCCTCGGGATCGCGGCGGCCGCGGCCGTGTACGGCGCCGTCGTCGAGCGTCGCGCGTATCGGGTACGGCGCGAAGTGGTGCCCGTGCTCTCGCCCGGGGCCGACCCGATTCGGGTGCTACACCTGAGCGACCTCCACCTCGCGCCCTGGCAGCGCGGCACAATCGCCTGGGTCCGTTCGCTCGCTGACCTCGCCCCCGACCTCATCATCAATACGGGCGACAATCTCGGACATCCGGATGCCCTTCCGGCCCTCACCGACGCACTCAGCGCTTTCGACGGCGTGCCGGGAGCGTTCGTGCACGGCTCGAACGACTACTTCGCGCCCACCCCGAAGAACCCTCTCGGTTACCTGATGGGCCCCTCGAAGGGCGACACCGCCACCGCTACCCCGCTCGACACCGATGCCCTCGAAGTGCTGTTGCGCGATCGGCTCGGCTGGGTGCCCCTCAACAATGCTGTCGGGCAACTGACCATTAACGGCTCGATTCTCGACCTCATGGGCACCAACGACGCTCATCGGGGTTGGGACCGGCTCGACCAGCTTCCGGCCCAGATGGATGCCCTCCGGGAGCTTGACGATGACGACACCGACGACCCGGCTGTGGTGATCGGGGTGACTCATGCCCCGTACCAGCGGGTACTCAACGCCTTCACGACCCAGCGGGCCGACGTGATTTTTGCGGGTCACACGCACGGTGGCCAGGTCTGCGTGCCCGGAGTCGGGGCCCTCGTCACCAATTGCGATCTCCCGCGTGAACGAGCCCGTGGCCTGTCGGTGTGGCATCACGCTCATCAGGCGTCGTACCTCAACGTTTCGGCCGGAATCGGTACTTCCATCTACGCACCGATCCGGTTCGCCTGCCCGCCCGAGGCCGTGCTCGTGACACTGGTGGGCGACGACATCGGCTATTCTTGACGGGTTGCCCACGGAAACGCGGGTGGCATCGGGGTATGGCGCAGCTTGGTAGCGCGCGTCGTTCGGGACGACGAGGCCGCAGGTTCAAATCCTGTTACCCCGACACGATGAATGGGACCGCCTTCGGCGGTCCCATTTCGCGTTGGTGCCCTCGTGGTGTCGAACCCTGTCTAGCCGAGCGCGAAAGCGTCGGTCAGCTGAAGTCGGGGTCGGGGCCGAGCTCGAGTGCCGCATCCAGGGGCACCGCCGACCGGCGCCCGCTCGCGAGGGTGTCACCCGACTCGTCGAGGTAGCACGCTGCGCACAGCGACTCGTAGGTGACGTCGACGCCGTCGATGGCGACCTGATCGCCGTCGAACACGAACCGTCCGTCAACCGCACGGCCGTTGAAGATGGCTTTACGACCGCAGCGGCAGATCGTCTTGAGCTCTTCGAGCGAGTGCGCAATCTCGAGCAAGCGACGGCTGCCGGGAAAGGCGAAGGTTTGAAAATCGGTGCGGATGCCGTACGCCAGCACCGGAACGTCTTCCCGCACCGCGATTCGCAACAGGTCGTCGACCTGTTGGGTCGTCAAGAACTGCGCTTCATCAACCAGCAGGCACGCGACGTCTCGACCGGTTTCGCGAATGGCCGCCGCGCGGTGAGCTTGAAAACGCGCGTAGATGTCGTCATCGACGTCGACGGTGAAGTCGACAGGTCGGGTAACCCCCAACCGCGACACGATTGTCTGATCGCCCTTGGTGTCGATGCGCGGCTTGGCCAGCACGACGAGCTGGCCGCGCTCCTCGTAGTTGTAGGCAGCCTGCAGCAGGGCTGTGCTCTTGCCGCTGTTCATCGCGCCGTACCGAAAGTAGAGCTTGGCCATTACTGCAGGTACCCGTCTTCCGCCGCTCGCCGAATGAGGTCGGCTTTGGTGCTCGCCGGCCGCCCGGCTCGAGCGTACTTCTCGCGCGTGCGCCGCAGGTAGGTCTTCGCCGTCTCGTACTGCACGTTCATCTGCGCGGCGACCTCGCTCATGCTGTACCCGCTCGCGTAGAGCACCAGCGCCTCGCGCTCGCTGGTCGAGAGCTTTGGCCGGGCAGGCTGTTGGGCGCCTTTGGGGAGCGGTCGCCAATCACGCACCGGCGCACCGCTCGACTGCATGCCCATGACGCGCCGCGCGGTCTCCATCACCTGGCTCAAAGGCATGGTCTTCGACAGAAAAGCCGAGGCACCCGCATCGAAGGCGCGGTCGCGGGCTTCGGCGGTATCCAGGCTCGTCAGCACAATGACTTTCGCCCCCGCCGCTCGACAGGTGCGCACCCGCGCCTCGATGGAAACGGGCTCTTGCAACTGAAAGTCAAGCAAGACGAGGTCTGTCGGGAATTGGTCACTCTGCACGAGTTCAAACCAGGTAGGGGCCGTCAGAACGAGCTCAAAATCACGGGCGTGGGTGGCCACCCACGATGAGAGGCTGTCGAGCAGCAACTCGTGGTCGTCAAGGATCGCCAGACGCACCCGGGTTCCGGCCCGCGCGTCAGTATCCATACTCAAACTCTAAGACCACGCGCCCGTCGTGCTCGCGAATCGACGACCGTCGGGTGAACCCACGAATGAGCTCGAGCATTGAGCGCAACTCGCGGCGTGCATCCGCGAACGATAGCGGGGTGCCGATCACGCACGTCACCGCGAGGCGACCCTCGGGAGCTCGAAGCTGCACCTGAACCTCGGCTGCGCCGAGCTTTTCGACCGCCAACACGACAAGAGCGCGCAACAGGGTGCGACGTTCGAGCACAGCCGCGCGCCCGTGGTCGTCGGGGTCGTCGGCGGTCGCCACGATGTTCACGCGCGGGTGCCGGGAAATCACATCGTCGAGCATCTGCTGAGCCCACGTCTTCTCGACTTCGGAAACGAGCAGACTGCGGATGCTGCGCGCCAGCCGGCGTGCATCGTCACGGTCGGCCTCGCTCAGGTCAGGGGCGTCGACGAGGCGCTGCAGGGTGGGCACAACCTCGTGGTTCAGCACGGTGATGCGTCGTTGCTGCACCGATCGCGCCACACCCGCACGCTGCTCACGCACGGCGGCGGCGGCAGACTGCCACGCTCGCTCTTGCCAGAGGCGCGTGGAGGTATTGAGGGAGTGAGCGTAGGCGGCGGCGGCGAAACCGAGGATCGCCACCGTGAACGAGCCCGTAATCGCGTACGCGACGGTCGGCAGATCGCTCACCGTCGCGGGCGCCTGCACGATACCCAGCCCCGCGCAGAGCAGTGTGTGCAGGGCCGTCCAGCCGACAATCTCGCGAGCTGGCCGGTACGGGGTGCTGGCCATGAGGAGTACGCCTACTACCAGGGGCGCCCAATCATCGCGGAGGCGATCGTTGGCGCCCGCCGTCGACAGTGCGCTCGTGACAGCCGTCGCCATGAGAAGCAGCTGGAAAACCTGGGCCGACGGTGCCTGCCAGACGGGTCGAGTCGGGCGCGAACGGTCGAGCAGCAGGGTGATCGCGATCAGCACGAGCAGATAGGAGACCGCAAACCAGGCGGGCTGCACAATCTCGTGCCCGCGCGTCACGGCCACGAGTAACGGGACGACGGCGGCGAGGAGCGCTGCTCCGGTGGTCACCGGCCGCGCTGCCGCCGCGGAGAGCGGGTCAACCCGCTCGAGGGTCATTTCTCGATCGGGCACCGGCGAGGCCCCGTCCACGGGCGCCGACGTGATCATCGCGCTACCCCCAGCGGTCGACCGTTGGGGCGCGTGGGTACCCGGAGCAATACCGAGGTTCCCCTGCCGGGATGCGACCAGACAGTTGCGGAGCCGCCGACCGTCTCGAGGCGCCCGACGATGCTCGTGCCCACCCCCAGACGGCCGTCTGTTCTCGCATCAACAACGAACCCACGGCCCGCGTCGACCACCATCGCCGACACCTCGTCGGCCGTACCTCCCAGCACCACATCAGCGGTATCGGTGCCGGCATGCCGACGCACGTTTGCGATGCACTGCGCGACGGCCCGGCGAAACTCGTCGAAGGTTTCGGCGTCGAGGTGATCGAGCACTCCCGTATCGCCCTGCAGGGATACCGTCACCGCTCCGGCCGCCGCTTCGTCGATCGTCGCCCGCAAGCGCTCCGGTCGGGGGGCTCGGGCCAGCTGCCCGTGCGACGGGGTCGGAGCGTCCTCGTCCCCAGGCGTTCCGCCTCCCGGCCCAACGGAGTCGGAAAGGTCGAACCATTCCTGCCCGACAATCACTTCGAGATCGTGGCGGATGCTCGCGCGCACCGGCTCGGAGAGGCGCCCGGTCGACGTCGTGATCACCGCAAGTTGGTTGAGAACCGTGTCGTGGAGGAGCGCCGTTGCACGTTGTTCGAACCCGCGGCGGACATCCGCCAGCATCTCTTCGCGGGCGGCGCGGTACAGCTCTGTCTGGGAGTGACGCCCGCTCAACAGGTCGATTCGCAGGACGGCGAGAAGGCCAACCGCGATGAACCAGGCGGCGAATACGACCACGTCGAACGTCCACGGCGACCCGAGCCAGATGAGGGCGGCGGCGGAAGCGCCTTCGCCGACGAGGTATCCCGCGGTTGTCCAGGCGATCGACGTCGTGATGTTCGGGCCCACACCGATCACCAAGATGAGGGCGAGCTTGAGCAAGACAATGGTGAAGTCATCGTTCGAGACCGGCGTGTTGAACTGTGTGGAGGCGATGAGCGAGTACCACACCACACAGAGGCCCCCGATGATCAGGTAGCTCGCGGCGATGAAGACGGAAGGGCTGCGTTCGAGCAGAATCAGCAACACCACCATCGGAATGAGCACGACGAGGGCAGGCCACACGATCACTTGCGGCAGGTAGGCCTGAATCGAGAGAACGACGAGGCCGACAGCGGTGAGGCAAACGGCAGCGGCCGCGTGCCCGGCACGGGCCACGGCGGTGCTGGTCGTTCGGGCGGCAAGGTGCGGGGGAAGCCCGAGCGGCACGGCGCAGCCCTCCCCCCTCTCCATACGGGCGCATGGAGTTACTGTCGAATTATTGCCCAGTCTCTCGGTCGGGGACTATCCCTCACCCGGGGGGCCCAGCCAACAGTACGGCCTCCACTGTGCGGAGACAGCGGCGTAGGCTCAGCGCATGCTTCGCGTCGACCTCAACAGTGACTTGGGAGAGTCGTTTGGGGTGTGGCGGCTCGGCGATGATGCCGCGATGTACCCACTCATCACGAGCGCCAATCTCGCGTGTGGCTTCCACGCGGGCGACGCCTCCATCATGCTCGCCTCGTGTCGAGCGGCTCGCGAGAGCGGCGTCGTCGTGGGCGCACATCCCTCGTATCGCGACCTGGTCGGGTTCGGCCGCCGCGACCTCGAGCAACCACTCGACGCACTGTATGCCGACGTGGTGTACCAGGTCTCGGCTCTCGCCGGCATCGCCACTCATGCCGACACCGTGGTGCGGTACCTGAAGCCTCACGGAGCGCTCTACAACCGCGCGGCCGCCGACCCGGAGGTGGCCGACGTCATCGCCGATGTCGCGCGCGCACACCAGTTGCCCGTGCTTGGCCTCCCTGGTTCGGCGATGGCCGACGCGTGTGATCGGGCGAGTGTGCCTTTCGTCGCCGAGGCCTTCGTCGACCGCGGCTATCTCGCCGACGGAACGCTCGCCCCGCGTGACCTCGACGGTGCGGTCCTCACCGACCCCGCGGTTGTCGCGAGGAGGGCCGTGCGCATGGTGACCGAAGGCGACGTCGAGGCGATCGACGGAACGATCGTGCGTGTGCAGCCCGCGTCACTCTGTGTGCACGGCGACACGCCCGGCGCGGTGGCGATCGCTCGCGCCGTGCGCCATGCGCTTGACGAAGCGGACATCGAGGTTCGGGCGTTCGCCCCCGGTCACGCGTCGTTACTGTGAGGGTGCTGCCGTGCGGCGACCGCGCACTGTTGGTGGAACTGGAGTCGCTCGGAGCCACGCGCGCCGCCCATGCGCACTGGAGCCTCAACGCTCCGGCCGGAGTAACCGAACTCGTGCCCGCAGCGCGCACCGTGCTCGTGCGGCTCGACCCCGCGGTGCTCGGGCTCGGCGCCGCTGAGACGTGGTTGCGAGGGCATCCGCCCGACGCCTCCACCGCATTCGCTGATCTCAACCACTCGGAAGCGCCCCTCGTGCTCGACATCGTCTACGACGGTGATGACCTCGCGGTCGTCGCCGCCGCCTGGGGATGCTCCCCCGAGGCCGTCGCCGATCGCCACTGTCGCACCGCGTGGGTGTGTGCGTTCATCGGCTTCGCCCCGGGGTTTCCCTACCTCGTCGCGGACGGAGATGCCCTGCCCCCCGTTCCCCGCCGTGACACCTCGCGTCCGCGCGTGCCCGCGGGCTCGGTCGCCCTCGCGGCCGAGTACTGCGGAATCTATCCCCGGGCCTCGCCGGGAGGGTGGCAACTGATCGGGCGCACCGATGCTGTGCTGTGGGACACCGACCGCGCCGCACCCGCCCTCGTCACCCCGGGTACACGGGTGCGGTTCGAGCCCACCCGCGGCGCCGCACCGCGTGCACCGCGAGGCGGAGCGTGAGTGCGGTACGGGTCGTCGACCCTGGGCCCCTCACACTCGTGCAGGACTCGGGGCGACCGGGACTCGCCGCTCTCGGTGTGAGCGCATCGGGCGCCTTCGACCGCGCGGCGCACCGGCTTGCCAACCGACTCCTCGGCAACGACGAGGGCGCCGCGGCCCTCGAGCACCTGCTCGGCGGACTCCGCATCACCCTCCCCGGGGGTTCGTGGGTTGCCGTGACCGGTGCCTGGGGAACCCTCTCGCTCACCGACAGGGAAGGCCATACCCGCCCGATCGAGCCGCACACGGCAACCCTGGTCGAAACCCCGGCAGAGCTCCGGCTTGGGCCGATCACGCGCGGGTTGCGTGCAACGGTCGCCGTGCGGGGTGGGCTCACCGTGCCGCCCGTTCTCGGCTCGCGCTCGCGTGACACGCTCGCCGACGTGGGGCCGAGACCACTGAGCGCCGGCGACGTGATGCCGATCGGCCCCGCCCCTGAGGCACCGGTTCCACCCGCCGACCTCGTGCCGGTTGATCCGCCGACCGACGGAGTCGTCGAGCTCGCCGTGCGCCCTGGGCCCCGGCATGACTGGTTTGGCGAGGCAACCTGGCGGGCTTTGTTGACCGTCGAATGGCAGGCCTCCGCGCGCAGCGACCGCACGGGTGTGCGCCTCGAGGGGCCAGCGCTCGAACGCACTCGTGAATTCACGGACACCGAGCTGGCCAGCGAGGGGATGCTGCGCGGGAGCATCCAGGTGTCGCCCGACGGTGCGCCGACCGTGCTCGGTCCGGACCACCCGGTGACCGGCGGCTACCCAGTCATCGCCGTGGTGACGGATGCGTCGCTCGACCTACTCGCGCAGCTCCGGCCGGGCCAACCCGTGCGGCTGCGGCTCGCGACCGGGCGTCGCTAGTCGCCTCCTGACACCAGCGGCCCCGAGACTGAGCTCAGCCCAGCGCGAGCTCAGCGCCCTCCCACCGGCGGCGCAGCCAACGGTCGTGGCTTGCCAGGACCACCGCGCCCGGGTGCGTGCCGAGGGCCTCCTCCAATTCTGTCGCAAGCCGCAACGAGAGATGATTTGTTGGCTCGTCGAGTAGCAGCACGTGCGGCGGTCGCGCGATGACGAGCGCGAGCGCCAGCCGGCGTTGCTGCCCCACTGAGAGCACGGCGACGGGCCGGTCGAGGTCGCGGTCGCCGAGCAGCCCCAGACTCCCGAGAGGTACCCCGGCGGCCCGCGCCTCACCGACCGCAGCGGCGTACGTCGCCCGGGCGGTGCGGTGTGGGTCCTCCCAGCGCACATCCTGCGCGAGCAGGCCAATGCGCGTGTGCGGTAGCGCGCGACGGTCTCCGGTATCGATCGGGATGCTCGCCGCCAGCACCCCGAGCAAGGTCGACTTGCCCGATCCGTTCGGGCCCGTGATGAGCATCCGATCGCCTGCACGCACAACGAGCGTCACAGGGTCGAGCCGTCGGGCGACCGCCGCATCGTCGAGCAGCACGAGGGGCTCGTCCTCCTCGAGCGCGGCGATGCCCGGCGGCAGCCCCGCGAAGCGTAGGGGCTCGGGAGGCGGCGCGAGCTGAGTGCCCTCGAGCTCGTCGAGCCGACGTTCGGCGTCGCGCACGCGCCGGCTGACGGCGACCTCGATCGACGCCTGCTTGAAGTTGCGCACGAACTTGTCGTTGTCGCGAACCCTGCGGTCGGGGTTGCCGAGCGCGCGTGCGGTGACCTGCACGGTCTGGCGCAGTTGCTCGAGCTCCCGCTGCTCGAGCTCGTAACGGTGCACCCAGCGCTCGTGCTCGCGCGACTTCTCGGCGAGGTAGTCGGTGAAGCCGCCGCCGTAGCGCACCGCCTGCCCTCCCCCGTTCTCGGCTGTCGCCGCCCGGCGGCTCGGGTCGAGGTCGACGAGTTCCGTCGCGACCTCGTCGAGCAGGGCGCGGTCGTGGCTCGCGAACAGCACCGGCCCAGGCCAGCCGAGCAGGTGGTCCCGCAACGACGCGACCGCCCGGTCGTCGAGATGGTTGCTCGGCTCGTCAAGCACGAGCGCTTCGGGGCGGCTCAGCAGCAGAGCCGCGAGAGCGAGCCGGCTGCGCTGACCTCCTGAGATCGCGCCCAGCGGCGTCGCCCGCGGGATGCTCGCCACCCCGAATGCGTCAAGCAGGGCATCGCGGCGCGCACGCCGGCTCCACAGTTCGACCCGCTCGGCCTCGTCGAGCGCGGCGGTGTACACGTCGGCCGCCATGGGGTCGGTGTCGAGCGCTGCCGCCGCCGTTTCAAGTCGTCGTTCGAGGTCGAGCACGGGGGCTTCGGCTGAGTCGAGGATGCTCGAGACGGGCATCCCCGAATCGAACGGCACCTCCTGCGGCAGCCAGCCGAGCCGCGCGGGGCGCACGATCACGCCGGCATCAGGCTCATCGACACCGGCGATGAGGCGAAGCAGGGTCGACTTGCCCGCGCCGTTCTCGCCGATGAGGCCGACGCGGGCGCCCGCCGGCACGACGAGGTCGACGTCGCGCAGCACGGCGCGGCCGTCAAGGATGCGGGTGACGCCGCGCGCGATGAGGGGCGCGCGGTCGCCAGAGGAAATGCGCGCAGAGGACAGGCTTGATCGCATGGAGTACCGCCGGGTTCGCAGGATTCCCGCCGGGCTCAGCCTCGGGCGCGGGACGATCGACTGCGTCACAGCTCCATACCTCGAGGGTACCGGCAGCAGCACGCGAGGGTCTAGCGGGCGGCGCGCTCCGCGGTCTCGACGACGTTCGCCAGCAGCAGCGCGCGCGTCATGGGGCCGACGCCGCCGGGGTTGGGCGAGATCCACGACGCGACCGTCGCGACGTCGTCGGCGACGTCGCCCGCGATGCGCGAGACGCCGGTGTCGGGGTCGACGAGCCGCGAGACGCCCACGTCGAGCACGATCGCGCCCGGCTTGACGTCGGCGGCCCGCACGATGCCGGGCACGCCGGCCGCCGCGACGATGACGTCGGCGCGGCGCAGGTGCTCGCCGAGGTCGCGCGTGCCCGTGTGCGTGAGCGTGACGGTCGCGTTGTACTCTCGCCGCGTCAGCAGCGAGCCGATCGCACGCCCGACCGTGACCCCGCGGCCGATCACCACGACGTCTTTGCCCGCCCACGACAGCCCGTGCCGTTCGACGAGCTCGATGACCCCGCGCGGCGTGCACGGCAGCGGCGTCTCGATCGGGCGGTCGACCCGCAGCACGAGTCGCCCCAGGTTGGTGGGGTGCAACCCGTCGGCATCTTTGTCGGGATGCACGCGCTCGAGAATCGCGTCGGTGTCGAGATGCTTCGGCAACGGCAGCTGCACGATGAATCCCGTCACGGCCGGGTCGGCGTTCAGCTCGTCGATGACGGATTCGAGCTCAGCCTGCGTCGTCGTGGCGGGCAGGTCGCGCCGGATCGACGCGATACCCACCTCGGCGCAGTCACGGTGCTTGCCCGCGACGTACCACTGCGAGCCGGGGTCGTCGCCGACGAGAACGGTCGCCAGGCCCGGCACGACGCCGCGCTCGCGCAGCGCGGTCACGCGCTCGGTGAGCTCGGCCTTGATCGCCGCCGCCGTGGCGGTTCCATCCAGTCGCTGCGCAGTCGAGCTGCTCACGACTACAGCCCCGGGTAGAGCGGGAACGCCTCGGTGAGCGCTTCGACGCGACCGCGCAGGGCGGCCACGTCAGGGTTCGGCATCAGCGCATGCGCGATGATGTCGGCCACCTCGGTGAACTCGGCGTCGGCGAAGCCGCGGGTCGCGAGCGCCGGGGTGCCGATGCGCACACCGCTCGTCACCATCGGCGGGCGCGGGTCGAAGGGCACGCCGTTGCGGTTGACGGTGATGCCGACCTCGTGCAGCACGTTCTCCGCCTCGAGGCCGTTGAGGGGCGACTCGCGCAGGTCGACGAGCGCGAGGTGCACGTCGGTGCCGCCGGTGAGCACGTTGATGCCCGCGGCGGTCGCGTCGCTCTGCGTCAGCCGCTCGGCGAGAATTTGCGCGCCGCGGATGGTGCGCTGCTGCCGCTCGACGAACTCGGGGCTGTGGGCGAGCTTGAACGCCACGGCCTTGGCGGCGATGACGTGCATGAGCGGGCCGCCCTGCTGGCCCGGGAACACGGCCGAGTTGAGCTTCTTGAACAGCGACTCGTCGTTGCTGAGGATGATGCCCGAGCGCGGGCCCGCAAGGGTCTTGTGGACGGTCGACGACACGACGTGGGCGTGCGGTAGCGGCGAGGGGTGCAGTCCAGCGGCGACGAGCCCGGCGAAGTGGGCCATGTCGACCCACAGCTTCGCGCCGACCTCGTCGGCGATGGCGCGGAAGGCCGCGAAGTCGAGGTGCCGCGAGTACGCCGACCACCCGGCGATGATCACGGTCGGCTTGTGCTCGTGCGCGGCAGCGCGCACCGCATCCATGTCGATGAGCATCGTCTCGGGGTTCACGCCGTATGAGGTCGCGTTGTAGACCTTGCCCGAGAAGTTGAGCTTCATGCCGTGCGTGAGGTGGCCGCCGTGGGCGAGCTCGAGGCCGAGGATGGTGTCGCCGGGGTTGGCGAGGGCGTGCAGCACCGCGGCGCTCGCCTGCGCGCCCGAGTGGGGCTGCACGTTGGCGAACTCGGCGCCGAAGAGGCTCTTCGCGCGCTCGATGGCGAGGTTCTCGGCGATGTCGACGAACTCGCAGCCGCCGTAGTAGCGCTTGCCCGGGTAGCCCTCGGCGTACTTGTTGGTGAGCACCGAGCCCTGCGCTTCGAGGATGGCGCGCGAGACGAAGTTCTCGCTCGCGATCATCTCGAGCGTGTGGCGCTGGCGACTGAGCTCTTGGTCGAGCACAGCGGCGATCTCGGGGTCGACGTCGATGAGGGCATCGTTGAACGACGAGGGCAGTCGATCAGACACGGGGTTCTCCTTCGAAGGGTCTGCCGGGCGCAGCCGGCGGGGTCTGCTGGGGGCCCAGGCGTACGGCCCCTCACCGTGTCGGTCGCTCCCTGATGGTGACCCATCCGAACGCCAGTCGCGACGGGTTAAGTCTAACCCGCGGGCCTGGGTCGCGCGCGGCGGCATGTGCGGGTTGCGGATGCTCGCCGGGGGTTCACGACGCGGCGAGGTCGAGCGGCCGCCGACCCGACAGGCTTTCTCTCCTCAGAGGCTGCGCACGAAGGAGAGCGTGACGTTCCGGCGGGCCCGCGGGAATCTCGTGAGGGGTATCGCCGTAACCCGGTCAGCGAGAGTTGCTGGGTCGATGAGTCCGTACCGGACCAGGGAGCGAACGAACTCCCGGTCTCGTTCCTCGTTGCGCACCAGCTTGGCGGCGCAGGTGTCATGGGGATCGAGGCAGACCGCGTCGATCTCCGAGGCGTCGTCGATCGGGACGCGAACGAGACGGCCCTGCCACCCGTCCGGCAGCACGGCGGTGTCGACATCGACGCCCTGCACGTAGAAGCCGTGCTGATCGTGGAAGGGCGACCATTCGCCGAGCGCGGCATCGATGTGGTCGGCTGCCCGTGAGTCGACATCCCCGAAGACGGCCACATCGAATTCGAGCGACGCGGTCGCTTCGATCGGCAATTCCTCCGATGAGTATGTGCCGAGCAGCGACTGGCTGCCGATGACCAGCAACCGCCCGCCGCGAACGATCCGACCCGCTTCGCGGAGAGCCGTCAGGAGTTCGTCGTTCGTCGCCATCAGCGGGCCCGACGAATCGCGTCGATCCGCTCGTCATCGCTGAGAACACCGTTGAAGGGCCCGACCTGTCGCATATCGATGGAACGCGGGTCGGTCGACGTCATGGCGTGCAGCAGGCCCGACAGGTCTCGCCTCGTCGCCAGTCGAACCCACTCGTCAATCAGTGCTGCCGTGGAGGGGTCTACCCGCTGTCGCGCGACCGCCGCAATGCTCTCGACGTTCGCCAGGGTCGCGTCGGGGTCACGAAGAAGGTGCTCGGCCACCTTCTTGTGGAGTTCGAGTGCGACACGATCCTCCCGTCGCTGAAGGCTCTGCATCAACGGTTCCGTCACGCGAACACTGACCTCCGCGCCGAGCGCCTGCACTGCACGGCGGAGTGTGTCGAGCTGAATGCGCCCACTCGCCTCCGCTCGCTCGTAGCTCTGCACCGTTGCAGGACTCACGTTCAGCCGGCGAGCGAGCTCACGAATGCTCACACCTGCGCGCTCGCGCTGGCGTCGAATCAGTGTGCTCACGACAGTTCCCTTCGAGAGTATGGCTAAAAGCATACATTGTGGGAGACTCACGAGTCGCTTGGGCGATCGGGCCTGTACGAACACGCCATGCCTGATCCGGTCGACGGTCGGAGGGTCCTGTTTCTCCGACTTCTCGGTTGGCGGTTCCGTCGCTCGACGATGTGATGCCACACATCGCCAAGGCCAGCAACTACGCAACCAGGCAGGGTGTTTCCGTCCAGTCTCGCGACCTCGGCGACGGCGTTGCGCTGTTCGTCTTCGACATCGGCGACGGCGAGGGGCTGTTCGCTTGGGTGGCCGACTTTACGACGATCCACCGCAAGTTGGCTCGCGGCCGGTCCCTCAAGGACGCGGCGAGCCTTGTCGCCGAGGACGTGATGGAGCCGACCGACAACTGGATCCCCGTGGATCGGGCGACGGCGCAGGCTCTTCTGAGCGGCGACCCAGCGGCGATCGAGCACGTCTTCCCCGAATAGCGGACCATCCCGGCCTTGCCGTGGGGCCCTATCGAAGGGGCCGGGCGGGACGAATACCTCGTATGCCTCCGTCGGTGTCTCGCTTCCAGAGGACGATGATCGTCACCAGGGCGACGGCGGCAATGACGAGTCCCGTCCAACCGCGGAAGATCCACAAGACCACGGTCACCGCAGACAGCACGATGGCGACAATGCGCCCCCGCTGCGAGCCACTGAGCACCGCCCACGCCGTCATGCCATTCACCGCAAGGGGGATGAAGCTCACGATGCTCGCGAGGATGACGGTGACCACCGGTGAGACGGGCGGGCCTGCGGTGAAGGTCACGAAGAACCATTGGAACGACGCCACGACGAGCAGGGCCTGCCCGATCAGCAGTACGACAGAAGCACGCCGGAACAGTCCCGCTTCGCTCCACCGCTGCATCAGCATGACGCGAGCATCTCACTCGCCGCTGACCATTACGGCGACTCGGCCTCGACGATCGTGATCGGCCGCGTCGTCAGCGGCACACCGCGGGCACGACGCCGCGCCTCCATGATGAGCAGCGCGCCGATGGCGGCGGCGAGTGCCGCCGCCTCGATCCACGGTAGCCAGGTCGTGCCGGAGCGCGCGAAGACGACCGCACCGATGGCGGCCCCGCCGCCGATGCCGATGTTGAACGAGGTGGTCAGGAGGGCGGCGCCGACGTCGCGCACATTCGGCGAGGCGACCTTGAGCAGGCGCGTCTGCAGCAGGGTCGGAATTCCGCCGAAGGCCGCACCCCACACGACGAACGCGATCACGACCACGACCGGCACTCCGGCATAGAGGGCGAGAACGATGACGGCGAGGATGACAGTGGCGAGCATCCCGTACAGCCCACCCCGCGGGTACCGACTGCCGACCACGCCCGCCAGGACGAGACCGATCGCGCCCGCTCCGCCATACAGGAACAGCAAGATGCTGAGCGCGTCCGGCCCGAACCCCGCGGTGTCGAGCACGAACGGGGCGATGTAGGTGTAGAAGACGTTGTGTCCGGTCACGATGATGATGACGAGCACGCAGATGAACAGAACGCCGGGCATGGTGGGGTCGCGGCGAGCGGGGATGCGGATCTCACCGGTCGTCAGTGGCACACGATGCTCAACCGCCGGCAAGAACTTGATCACCAAGAGGACGAGGACGACCACCGTCACGGCGATGACGCCGAACGCGGCGCGCCAGCCCAGTGCCAGCCCCAGGGCCGTGCCGAGCGGCACGCCGAGCACGAACGCTGTCGTGCCGCCCGCGCTCGTCACCGCGACGGCCCGAGCCAACTGGTGGCGCGGCACGAGGTAGCTGGCGTAGGCGCCGGCCACAGCCCAGAACAGTCCGTGGGCGAGCCCACCGAGCACGCGCGCTCCGACGAGCAACTCGTAGCTCGGCGCAATCGCCGCGAGCACGTTGGCCAGAGCAAAGACACCCAGAACGACGAGGAGCAAACTCTTGCGCGAGTACTGCCGCGTCAGGGCCGCCAGCGGAGCAGCCGAGACAACGACCGTGCCAGCGAAAATCGTAATGAGCAGACCGACCTGCGACTCCGTGACGGCCAGATCGTCGGCCATGACCGAAAGCAGGCCGGTGGGCAAGAACTCGCTCGTGACGAGGAAGAAGATGGCGACGGCGAGCGTGATGAGGCCCACCCAGGGAAACGGGCGGTCGTGCTGAGACATGAGGTGGCAGAGCTTTCGTGGCCAGCGTTGCGCCGCTGACGAACACGGGGAGCCCGGAGCGGGCATCCGGGTCTAGGCTACCGGCACCACCACCGCGACAACCCCGCTCGGAGGCTTCGTGACCCGCTACCTGCCCGTCGTTCGACTGTTTCGCACCCGCGAGGCCGGCGCCGACCGCGTCGCCTTCATCGAGCTCTTCTTCGACCTCGTCTTCGTCTTCGCTGTCACGCAGCTGGCCCACCATTTGATCGAGCATGTGACCCTGCGTGGAGCGGTCGAGACCCTGGTCATGCTCGTCGCGGTGTGGTGGGTGTGGGTCTACACCACCTGGGTCACGAACTGGATGAACCCAGAGCGAGGCCCGGTGCGGTGGATGCTCATCGCCCTGATGCTCGTCGGCCTCGTACTCAGCACGGCGATTCCCGATGCCTTTGCCGACCGCGGGCTGCAGTTCGTGGCTGCTTACATCGTCATGCAACTGGGCCGCACGCTCTTCGTGGTTGCAAGCTTCCGGCGTGTCGGCGACGCTCCGGCTGCCCTCAACCTCACCCGCATTGCCATCTGGTTTGTCTATTCCGCCCCATTGTGGGTGGCCGGTGCGCTCGTGGGTGGAGACGCCCAACTTGCGCTGTGGGCGGCGGCGCTCGCCATCGAGTTGGCAGCGCCGGCCGTGCGCTACTGGGTGCCCGGCATCAACGCCGCGCCCATCGAGTCGTGGCAGGTGCAGGGTGGGCACATGGCAGAGCGGGCAGGGCTGTTTATGATCTTGGCGCTCGGTGAGTCGATCATCGTCACCGGTACCCTCTTCAGCCGGGCTGAGATCACCCCGTCGTCGGTGCTGGCGCTGCTCGCGGCTTTCGTCGGCACGATCCTGTTCTGGCTGCTGTATTTCAGCCACGGCGCCGAGCATGGCAGTCGCTACATCAGCGGCTCTGCGGAGACCGGGCGAATCGCGCGGCTCACCTACACCTACCTGCACATGATTCTTGTGGGGGGCGTTGTGCTGCTCGCGGTCGGCGACGATCTCGTGCTCGCACATCCCGACGATCCGCTTGACCCGGGAACGCAAGCGATCGTTGTGGCCGCAGCTGCCCTCTATTTGCTCGGGAACCTGCTGTTCAAGCGGTCGATCGGCCGCCCGTGGTTGCGGTCGCACCTGGTGGGTATGGCGGCGCTCACGGTGCTGTGGCTGATTGCACCGGTGATTCCGGGCATGACGCCCCTCATGCTCACCTGGATCGTCAACGGCGTCGTCGCCCTCGTTGTCGTGATCGACGAGTACGTGTGGCCCGTTGACGATGACGCGGAACGCGAGGCGGAACGTCAGGACGCCGGCGACTCGGTCGTGATCTGACGGGCATCGGTCCGGCGCCGCCGCGGCCTGCCGCCGTCAAGAAGCACCATTGCGAGGCCCGCGCCGATGAGCCCACAGGCCACCACGGGTAGCGCGGCAACCGACCACAGGTCGAGCACGACACCGCCCAGCAGTGCCCCTCCTCCGATGCCGACATTGAAGGCGACGGTGATCCAGGCGGCTCCGATATCGCGAAGCGCCTCGGATGCCCGCTGCAGCAACCGCGCCTGAAAGATCACCGGCACCCCGCCGAGGAACGCGCTCCACGCCACGACCAGCACGACGACCAAGACGGGGTCGGCGGAGGCCGCCGGGGCCGCACTGACGACCGCGAGTCCGCCGAGGGCGGCGATAACGCCGGCGAGCATGACCGGCAGCAGCGCGCGGGGGTACCGGTCACCCAGCACCCCGGCGACCGCGACGCCCGCCGCACCGGCCGCGCCGAAAGCGAGCAGGACGGGCGCGACGGCTTCGGCCGCGAAACCTGCGACGTCGATCACCCATGCGGCGATGTAGGTGTAGAGGGCGGCGTGGCCCAGGGTGACGAGCACCACCGTGGCGCACAGCGCCAGCACCGCAGTGAGAGTGGGATCACGACGCGGGCGGCCGGCGGCAGGAGTATCCGATGCCGCAGCGTCAACGACATGCGCGACCGGTGGCAGCACGACGACGATCGCGACCGCGATCACGACGACGAGAGCGGCGATGACCCCGAAGGATGCTCGCCACCCGACTGCCGCCCCGAGCAGCGTGCCCAGCGGAATGCCGGCGACGGTCGCGACGGTGGCTCCCGCCGCGACGACGGCCACGGCCCGGGCCAGGCGCACGGGCGGCACGAGCCGCGCCGCGTACGGCGTCACAACCGCCCAGAACACGCCATGGGCGGCACCCCCGACGATGCGGGCGACGACGAGCACGGCGTACCCCGGCGCCAGTGCGGCGACGAGATTGGAAACGGCGAAAACCGCGAGCAGCACCAGCAGGAGGCGCTTACGCGGCACCTGCCGGGTCACATGGGTCAGGGGTGCGGTGGCCACGACGACGGTGCCGGCGAAGACGGTGACGAGCAGGCCGACCTGCGCCTCCGAGATTCCGAGCTCGTCGCGCAGTTGCGGTAGCAAGCCGACGGGCAGGAACTCGCTCGTGACCGCCACGAAGATGCCCGCCGAAAGAAGAAGCAGGGGTATCCACGGCAGGCGCACGGGGCCAGCGTAGCCGCGCGCCGGAGGCGGAGGCACCGGGCGGGGAGACGGCGAATAGGCTTGCTCGAGTGACCAAGACCCTCCACCACTGGATCGTGACCCTGGTCTGCGACGACCGCCCCGGCATCGTGCACGCCGTGACGGGCGCCATCGTCGAGGCCGAGGGCAACATCACCGAGCTGCAGCAGTTCTCGAGCCTCGGCTCGGGCCGGTTCTTCCTGCGCCTGCAGACCGAGACCCACGCCGACCACGAAGCGCTGCTCGCCGCGCTGCGGCCGGTCATCGACCGCTACGGCATGGAGTGCCGCATCGACGCGGTCGGGCGCCCACTGCGCACCCTCGTGCTCGTGTCGAAGGCGGGCCACTGCCTGAACGACCTGCTCTTCCGGCAGCGCAGCGGCACGCTGCCGATCGAGGTTCCCCTCGTGCTGTCGAACCACCCGGACCTGGGCGAAATGGCCCAGTTCTACGGGGTGCCCTTCGCCGCGCATCCGGTGACGGATGCGGAGCACAAGGCCGCAATGGAAGCCCGCATTCTCGCCGCGGTGGAGGAGCACGACATCGAACTCGTCGTGCTCGCCCGCTACATGCAGATCTTCTCCCCCGAGCTGTGCGAGGCGCTCGCCGGGCGGGCGATCAACATCCACCACTCCTTCCTCCCCGGGTTCAAGGGCGCGAACCCCTACGCCCGCGCGCACGCCCGCGGCGTGAAGCTCATCGGCGCGACCGCGCACTTCGTCACGAGCGACCTCGATGAGGGCCCGATCATCGAGCAGAACGTCACGCGCGTCGACCACTCGCGCTCGCCGGAAGAACTCGTCGTCATTGGCCGAGACATCGAGAGCCGCACCCTCAGCCAGGCCGTGCGCTGGTTCGCCGAAGACCGCGTGCTGCTCGACGGGCAGCGGACGGTCATCTTCACGTGAGCACCGCGCAAGCGGCTCTCGGCCCGCTCGCCTTCAGCGAGGGGGTGTGGACGCGCGAACCCGTCTCGGCCGTGATCGGCAGCGACAGCGCGCTGATCGTCGAGGCCGCCGAAGGCAGCGATTGGTGGCGCGACACCGCGTATGGCTTCCGCCACGAGAACGGGCACGCGCTCCTGCGGCCATGGGATGCGGACACCGCGATCGAGGTGACGTTCGAGCTCACCGGCTTCACGGGAGAGTTCGACCAGGCCGGGCTCGCCATCATCGTTGACGACGAGAACTGGATCAAAGCTGGCGTCGAGTTCAGCGACGGGCACCCGCAACTGGGCGCAGTGGTCACCGCCGGGTCGAGCGACTGGTCCACCGGTCGCGTGGACGAGTGGGTCGGCAGCGCGGTGACCGTGCGGGCATCCCGCATCGCCGACGCGGTCGTGATTCGGGCGTGCTCGAGCGTCGACGACGAGTGGCGTCTGGTGCGGGTCGCGCGGTTCCCACAGGAGCACGCCCGCATCGGGCCGATGGTCTGCGCGCCGACCCGCGCAGGCTTGACCGTGCGCTTCATCGGCTGGCAGGTGACCCACGGCGACACCTCCCTGCACGCCGATTCGGCCTAAGGACGCGGCAAACCCTCCGGGCCAGCACAGCGAACATTCATTGAGAGCCGACAGGCTGGTGACTGTCGGCTGAACGCCGCCTGATACCCGCGACGCCCAGGAGAGACGATGACCCGCATGATGACCAGCCGCGCCCGCACGACTGTCGCGCGTATCGCCGCACCAATCGGCGCGACCGCAGCTCTTCTCGGCACCGTGACGGGCTGCTCGACGGCCGCCGCCGAAGCCGAAGTACCTGTGGACGCGAGTTATCGCGACGGCACGTACCAAGCCAACGGTACATACGAGTCACCCAATGGCAGCGAGAACATCATTGTGCTCGTTGAGCTCACCGACGATGTGGTGACCAATGTCGAGATCACGACGAATCCCAACAACCCGACGACCGCGAACTACCAGACGCAGTTCGCCAACGGAATTGCCGCGCTCGTTGTCGGGGAAGACATCGACCAGCTTGACGTCACAGTTGTCGCGGGATCCTCGCTGACCAGCAATGGCTTCCGCGAGGCGATCGCCGCGATCAAGGCCGAAGCTGTCGAGAGCTGAGCGCGGCGCCGCCCGTGATGTCTGCACCCCGTCTCGAGCCGACCGTGTTCGAGGCGATCGGTTCGCCATGGCGTATCGGTGTGGGCGGCGCCGAGACAACCATCACGTCACTGGGTAGCTCGCTGACGGACGACGACCGGGCCGCGGTGCTTGCTCGAATCGAGCAGTTCGACCGCGACTGGTCGCGGTTTCGTGCCGACTCCCTGGTCAGTCGCATTGCTCGTGAGCCGGGCGCGTGGGCCCTTCCCGCCGACGCCGAACCGTTGTTCGAGGTCTACGAGCGACTGCACGCGGCGACGGATGCCCGCCTGAGCCCCCTCGTTGGAGCAAGTCTCGAACGGCTCGGCTATGACGCGACCTACCGACTGTCGCCCGCGGGCGAGCCGCTGCCGGCCCCGAGCTGGCAGGATTCCCTCGCCCTGCGCCGCTCCCCATCGGCGCTCGTGCTCGACACCGTTGCGCCGGTGCTGCTCGATGTGGGCGCGGCCGGCAAGGGGTACCTCGTCGACCTGGTGGGCGAGCTGTTGGCTGAGCGTGGGCTACCCGACACCGTGGTCGACGCGAGTGGCGATGTCCGCGTGCGGGGTGAGCGCAGCATCCGCGTGGCCCTCGAGAACCCGTTCGATCCGACGAAGGCGCTCGGCGTCGTCGAACTGCGCGATCAAGCCCTGTGCGCGTCGGCGACCACGCGGCGGGCATGGGGTGACGGGCTGCACCACATCATCGATGCAGTGACCGGCCTGCCCGTGCGTGAGGTCGTCGCCACGTGGGTCGTTGCCGATTCAGCACTCGTCGCCGACGGGGTGGCAACGGCGATGTTTCTGGCCGACCCGGCGCGTCTGTGCAGCGAGTTCGCGGTGGAATGGGTTCGACTGTTGGCTGACGGGCGCCTCGAGGCGAGCGCCGGGTTTCGAGGGGAGCTTTTCGCATGAGGGCACGCATCGACGCGCTGACGGGCCGGGTCAGTATGTACCGGCTCGCGACGATCACGCTCGCGATCGTGCTCGCGCAGGCGGTGCTGTTCGCCTTTCTCGACGTCATCGGGCCCGACCCCTATGCGATCCTCGGCACGCTCGGCGTGGTGATCGTCGCGACCCTCGGGGCGAACGAGGTGGCCGCGCGCCTGGCCCGGGTCGTGCCGCACCGCGAGTCGAGCGTCATCACGGCGCTCATCGTGACGTGCATCGTGCAGCCAAGCCTGTCGACGCCGGGCCTCATCGCAGCCGCTGGCGCGGGCGTTCTCGCCGCGCTGTCGAAGTACCTCATTGTTTGGCGCGGGCGTCATCTGCTGAACCCCGCCGCAACGGGTGTGTGGGTCGCCGGGCTGATCGGATACGGGTTCGGCCAGGGCGTCGGCTTCTGGTGGGTGGCGACGCCCGCACTACTGCCCGCCGTGGCGGTAGGCGCCCTGCTGCTGCTCGACCGCACGCGGCGCCTCGACGTGGGTCTGCTCTTTGTGCTGCTGACAATCGTCCTCATTGGTGCCCGCCTGGTCGCCACGGGCACGGCCCCGCTCGGAGCGGTGACGACGGTACTGCAACTGTTCCCGGTCGTCTTCCTTGCCGGCTTCATGCTGAGCGAGCCGCTCACCCTGCCGCCGCGCCGCTGGCAGCAGTGGCTGACCGCCGCGGTCACGGCGATCGCCTTCTCGATTCCGTTCGGTTTCGGCCCGATCTACACCTCCCCCGAGCTGGCGCTCGTGCTCGGCAACATCGTCGCGTTCGCGGTCTCGCGCCGCGGCGGTGTCTCGCTGCGGCTCGTCGAGCGCGCGCCGCTCTCCGACCACGCCACCGAGTACCGCTTCGAGCCCTCGCGCCGGTTCGCTTTCGAGGCCGGACAGTATCTCGAACTGCACCTGCCGCACCGCGCCGACATCCGCGGCACGCGCCGTACGTTCTCGATTGCGTCGGCGCCCGAGGCGGCGCTCGCAACGGCCGCATCCATCGGGTCAGCACCGCGCGTCGCGATCGGCCTGCGCACCCCTGAGGGCGGCAGCTCGTTCAAGGCGGCGCTCGCGCAGCTTGAGCCGGGGACCCGCATCGCCGTCACCCAGGTCGCGGGCGACTTCCTGCTGCCGCGCGACCCGGCGGTTCCGCTGCTCTTGGTCGCTGGCGGCATCGGCATGACGCCCTTCGCAAGCCAGCTTGCGAGCCTCGCGGCGCGGGGCGAGCAGCGCGACATCGTGCTGCTCGTCGTCAGCTCGAACCCCGGCGAGGTGCTCTACCGCGAGGCGGCCGAGGTCGCGGGAGCCCGCATCGTCGAGGCCTCCGCCGACCAGCTGACGCCGGATGCCCTCCGCGAGCTCGTGCCCGACCTCGCTTCCCGGCGCGGGTACGTCTCGGGCGCGCCGTCGCTCGTCGCCGCGGCCCGCACCGCCCTGCGTCGGGCCGGAGTGCGCCGCGTGCAGACCGATTACTTCGCCGGGTATTAGGTCGCACGCGACACACCGCTCCCCCACAACGGAACGACATAAAGCACCTCTCACCAGGCTTTTCGCTCTGCGCGAAACTCTGGCACTCTCCTGGTCAGAGTGCTAATCTCAGGGTAGTTGAGTCGACCCGACTCAACTCCAGTTCCACCGCGACCGCCCACCCGGCGGTGACGAAAAGGAGACCGTCATGATGATGAACCTCGATCCGTTCCGCGAGCTTGACCGCATGGCCGCGACGCTGCTCGACCGTCGCGACACTCCGCGCGTCATGCCGATCGATCTCTACCGCGACGCCGACCACTTCGTGCTGACGGCCGAACTGCCGGGCGTCGACCCGGGCAGCGTCGATGTCGACGTCGACGGCCAGATGCTGACCATCCGAGCCGAGCGCACGCCCCGCTCGCAGGATGGCGTGCAGTGGCTCGCCCGCGAGCGTGCCGCTGGCACGTTCCAGCGACAGCTGACGCTCGGCCGCGACATCGACACCGAAAGCATCTCGGCCCACTACGAGAACGGCGTGCTGAGCGTCATGATCCCTGTGGCGGAAAAGGCGAAGCCGCGCAAGATCGCCGTCGCTACGTCGAGCGACCGCGCCGAAGTGACCGCCTAAGCGCAAAGGGTCACTGCGATACGGGCCCCGTGCCGAGCGACGCCGCCGCGTCGGGCACGGGGCCCGTCGACGTTCGGCGCGACCGCGGCGGAGCATCCAGCCCCGGTACCGGGGCGACCCCCGCCCGCACAGCCCGCAGCGCGCCGAGAATCGCGATGAGATCGACGGCCTCCTGCAGAGTGGCCCCGACCACCGCGGGTAGCAACCCCACCGCCGCTACCAGCATGAGGCCGATCGATATGACGATGCCCAGCCAGATACTCTGCAGGGCAATTCGGACGGTGCGGCGACCGATCGCGACAGCACGGGCGACGCGGGCGATATCGTCGAGCAGGATGACGACGTCGGCCGACTCGCTCGCCGCCGTCGAGCCTTTCGCCCCCATCGCAATGCCGACGTCGCTCACGGCCAGCACCGGAGCGTCGTTGACGCCGTCGCCGACCATCACGACCGGGCGCGGTTGGGCATCGCCAATGATGCGCACCTTGTCGTCGGGCAGGCACTCGGCGTGCAGCTCGGTGATGCCGAGCCCCTGAGCGATCGGCCTGGCCGTCGCCGCGACGTCGCCGGTGACCATGATGATGCGCTGCGCGCCGAGCTCGCGCAGGGCAGCGAGAGTAGCGGCGGCATCGTCGCGGACCGCATCACGCAGCACAATAACGCCGGCGAACCGGCCGTCGACTGCTGCGTAGACGACTGCTGCCCCGCTCTCGACCGTCTGCGGCACGAGGTCGGCGGCGTGCTCGGCCACGAAGGCGGGCTTACCCACGCGAACGCGCCGACCGTCAATGGTCGCGTCAACTCCGAAGGTCGCGACCTCGCGCGCGTCGGTGGACGGGCTGAGGCTGTCGACACGGTCGAGAGCCGCCTGCTGTATCGACGCCGCGAGCACGTGCGAGGAGTACTGCTCGGCTGAGCCCATCAGGTGCAGCAGCGTGCGCTCGTCGAACCCGGGCTGCGAGTGCACGCCGACAACGGCGGGGCGCCCCTGCGTCAGCGTGCCCGTCTTGTCGAACGCGACCGTGCGCACGCGGGCGAGCTTCTCGAGCGACGCCGCGCTCTTCATGACGATGCCCCGCTTGGCGGCGCTGCCCATGCCGCCCATAAAGGCCACGGGCGCGGCGATCAGCAACGGGCACGGAGTGGCAACGACGAGCACCTCGGCGAATCGAACGGGGTCGCCACTGATCACCCAGGCAACTCCCGCGATGGCGAGCGCCGCGCCGGTGAAGGGCACAGCGTAGCGATCGGCGAGACGCACAAGAGGCGCTTTACTGCTCGACGCATTACGCACGAGCTCGACGATGCGTTGATACTGCGAATCGGCGGCCACGGCGGTCGCCAGCACCTCGATCGCGGTGGGGCCGTTGACCGAACCGCTGAGCACCCCGTCACCGATCGCCTTGTCGACCGGCAGGCTTTCACCGGTCAGCGATGACTCGTCAAGACTGCCAACCCCGCTCACCACCTCGCCATCGACGGGCACGATTTCCGACGGCCGCACCAGAAGGCGATCACCGACCCGTACGGCATCGGCGGCAAGATCAACCACCGAGCCGTCCACGTCAATGCGGTGCGCTCGCTGTGGCACACGATCGAGGAGCGCCCGCAACTCACGTTGGGCGCGCCCCGCGGCAGCGACCTCCAGCGCCTCGCCACTCGTGAGCATCACCACGATGATGAGGCTCGCCCAGTACTCGCCCACCACAACGGTGCTGACGATCGCGGTCACGGCAAGAACGTCGAGACCGACCTGCCGGGCCAACACTCCCCTCACGATCCCGACGGCCTCTCGAGCCGCAATCGCGATGGCGTAGAGCGAGATGACCCAGCGCACGACAAGTTCGAGACCACTGAGGGCGAGCACCCCGGCGACCAGCCCGATCGCCAGAGTCAGCGCGACGAGCGGAAATCGGCGTACGAGCGAGACAAGGCGCAGCACGCTCTCGTGTCTACTCGGTTGCAGCCGACAGCGCCAGCACCGCCGTCGGGCCGCTCATCGGTCGTTCCCGCCGGCACCGCCAGCCGAGACCTCCGGGCGCCGCTCGTTCAAGGAGGATCCGTTGAATCTTTCAGCCCGCGCGCCTCCGGGGCACGAGAAGAAGCCCCAGGGCCACCATCGCCAGCGCGACCAGCCCAACCAGCGTCATCTCCGAGGCGCCGGTTGCCGGCAGACCCGGCGTCGCACCGTTTCCGGCGTCAGCCGCACCAATGCTGAGCCCGGCAACCTCGTCGTATTCGACGTCGAAGAAAGCCGCTTTGGCATCTCCCGATGCAGCAGGCGTGAACAGCGACGGATCAAGGTCGGCTACCTGCTGCTCGCTGAGCTCGTTCGAGGTCGCGCTGACCTGCATGGAAGGAGAGATGAGGTCAGTGTTGCCAAAGACGATACGGAGGCGATGGAGGCCCTCGGGCAACGGCAGTGGTGCCGCTGCACTGGTGAAGGTGAAGTCCATGTCTCCGGTCAGCGTCAAGGGGCTCGTGATCGCAAAGGTGCCGCTGACCGGCGCATCGCGGAGAAACTCCTGAAACCACAGTTGAGACAGCGTGTCATCAGGCACATCGGCGACATCCTCGACGACGCTCGATTCGGCGATCGTGGCAGGCACGAACGACCCGAACACCGCAGCCGCTTCGGGGTGAAAACGAAGCGTGCCGGTCGTGACGCCGTCAACGGTCGACTGCGAGGTGATCGTGAACGGACCGAGTCGAACCGTATCCGGGTTGAGCGGAGCGGCCAACAACAGCGGCGGTGACAGGCTCGCGTTCGATCCGAGTGTTTCGACGTCTCCAGAGACGAGGGTTCCATCGCAACTGACCGCGACGAACCCCGATGCAACTTCTGTCACGGCCGTCGACTGGCCGGTAGCCAGGAAAGCGCTGCGGCCATTCAGAAGTTGATCCACCGTGCCCACGAAGGTGGCCATCAGTGTCGATCCGCTCGTCGAGGTGGTCCAGCCAGGATCGACGGCGGGGTCGAGCCGAAGAAGGTAGGCCAGGTCGCCACGGCTTGTCGCGCCAGAACCGCTCGTCGAATACGCGTACGCTCCGGTCGTGGCGGCCTCTGGAACATCCTCCACGGAGTATCCGTAGGAGAACACGAGGGCGAGATTACTGGGCCCCTCGTACACGATCGTCAACTCTTCGCCTGTCGCATCCTGGCTGGTCGTCAGGCTTACGGGGGCGCCACTCGGTTCGCATGACGCAGTCGCGCCGGGGTAGAGAACTCGAAGTTCTCCACAGCCAGCGAGCAGAGCAGTCACGGCCACAACGGCCGCTGCGGCGAGGAAGGATCGACGAGAGGAACGGCGACGTGGAGACACGGGGCACCTTCGGGTCGTGCGCAACAGGGGGGTAGCTCAGGATATCAGCGGCGCACGACGCTCCACGGTTACCCGAGCCGCGCCTTCAGGTTCTCGTCGAGCGCGGCGAGGAAGTCCTCGGTCGTCAAGAACGGCTGCGCGGGGCTAATCAGAATCGCGAGGTCTTTCGTCATCTTGCCGCTCTCGACCGTGGTGATCACGACGTCTTCGAGGGTCTCGGCGAAGTCGATCAACGCCTGGTTGCCGTCGAGCTTGCCGCGGTGCATGAGCCCTCGGGTCCAGGCGAAGATCGAGGCGATGGGGTTCGTGGAGGTCGGCTTGCCCTGCTGGTGTTGCCGATAGTGGCGCGTGACCGTACCGTGCGCAGCCTCGGCCTCGACGACCTTGCCGTCGGGGCTCGTGAGCACACTCGTCATGAGGCCCAGCGAGCCGAAGCCCTGCGCCACCGTGTCGCTCTGCACGTCGCCGTCATAGTTCTTGCAGGCCCAGACATAACCACCTTCCCACTTCATGGCCGAAGCGACCATGTCGTCGATGAGGCGGTGCTCGTAGGTGATGCCGGCAGCGTCGAACTGCGCCTTGAACTCGGCCTCGAAGACCTCTTCGAAGAGGTCTTTGAAGCGGCCGTCGTAGGCCTTCAGAATGGTGTTCTTCGTCGAAAGGTAGACGGGGTAGTTGCGGGCGAGACCGTAGTTGAGCGAGGCCCGCGCGAAGTCACGGATCGACTCATCGAGGTTGTACTGCACCTGGGCCACACCGCCGCCCGGCGCCTGATAGACCTCGAACTTCATCGGCTCCGAGCCGTCCTCGGGAGTGAACTCGACGGTGAGCGTGCCCTTGCCCTCGAAACGGAAGTCGGTGGCACGGTACTGGTCACCAAAGGCATGGCGGCCAATGATGATCGGCTTGTTCCAGCCCGGTACGAGGCGCGGAATATTCGAGATGACGATCGGCTCGCGGAAGATGACGCCGCCGATGATGTTGCGGATCGTGCCGTTGGGGCTCTTCCACATCTTCTTGAGGCCGAACTCCTCGACGCGGGCCTCGTCGGGCGTGATCGTGGCGCACTTGACGCCGACACCGTGCTTGATGATCGCGTGCGCGGCGTCGATGGTCACCTGGTCGTCGGTCGCGTCACGGTGCTCGATGCCCAAGTCGTAGTACTCGAGGGTGATGTCGAGGTAGGGGTGGATCAAGCGGTCCTTGATGAACTGCCAAATGATGCGGGTCATCTCGTCGCCGTCGAGCTCGACGACCGTTCCTTCGACCTTGATCTTCTCCACTGCGGGGCGCCTTTCGATCGGTGATGTGCCGTCTGCCAGCCTAGCGGCTCGCCGGGTTTGTCTCGATGTCGAGATACATGCGGCCGTGGTCTGCAGCACACTGACCTCGTGCACAGTCAGGCCCACCGTCTACCCTGGGGGTCATGGACGCGCTGAGACTCGAGGAACTGTCGGCCAGAACGATCGTCGCGGCGAACGGCCTCACGCTCAGACCCGGGCAAGAGCAGTTCGTCACGCCCGTGTCGTACTCGGCGGCCGACGCCTATGTGAATCCGACCACAACGTGGGCCCGAGTGGTGCTCGACGGCGACGACGTCGTGGGGTTCATTCGCGGGAACTTTGACCCCGACAACCCGCGCCCCGAGTTCCGCAGTTGCATCTGGCGCATCAATGTCGATGCCACCGCGCAGGGCCGCGGTATCGGCAAGTTTGCCGTGCATGCGCTTGCCGATGAAGCCCGGCAGCGGGGCTTCGACACCGTTACCGTCATCTGGGAGACCGGCGACGAAGGGCCGGGAGAATTCTTCCGGCGCATCGGCTTCGTCGAGATCGGTGAGACCGAGTACGGCGAGAAGATTGGCGCCCTTCACGTCTGAACGGGCCACCTCGATGGCCCGCGGGATGCCCGCCGCACGCTCATCGTCCCTCGACTTCGGCGGCGCCGCGCTCGAGGTCGTTCGCGACATTCCGCCCGGGTACGTCATGACCTACGGCGACGTGGCCGCCGAGCTCGGCTCTCGCGGCGCTCGCGCAGTCGGTCGGGTCATGGCCACCGAGGGCTCCAGCGCGCCATGGTGGCGGGTTGTGCGTGCCGATGGTCGCCCGCCCGCGGGGCACGAGCTCGCAGCCCTCGACCACTACCGCGCGGAGGGCACACCACTGATCGGTGCCGACAGCGGCGCCACAGCGCTCGACGACCCGACCGCCTACCGCATTGACCTCACGGCAGCACGGTGGCATCCGGCAGCAACCTGACCCGCTGTCCTGGGTCGTCGTCTCCGACGCGGGCAGGCGCCGCGCCTCCACGATCGTGCGCTACCTTTTCTGCAAGCGCTTGCACCGTGCGGGCGATTGACGAGGGGGTCCGGGGTGCTCCGCACACTGGGTGGCACACTGTCGGCCGCCGCACTACTGCTGGTGTTCGGCTGTTCGCCTGCGACCGAGCCGCCAGAGCCCGCCGAGCGACGCGATGCGGGCATCCTGATGTTTCAGTGGACGTGGCCTGCGATCGAGGCAGAGTGCCCAACCCTCGGTGAACTCGGCGTCGACTGGGTGCTCACCAGCCCGCCGCAAGAACACATCGTGCGTGACGAGTGGTGGGTGCACTACCAGCCCGTGAGCTATCGTCTCGAGTCGCGACTCGGCACCCGCGACGAGTTTGCGAGCATGGTGGCCGTGTGCGCTGACCACGGCGTGAACATCGTTGCCGATGCCGTTATCAACCACATGACTGGACAGGACGATCCCGGAACCGGGTGGGCAGGCAGCCCGTTCGAACACTACGCGTATCCCGGAATCTGGGGGCCCGACGACTTCCATCGCTGCACCGAGTCGCCGACCGGTGACATCATCGACTACCGCGATGCGGTCGAGGTGCAGACGTGCGAGCTTGTGAACCTCGCCGATCTCCGCACGGGAGACGTGCGGGTGCAGGAGCGACTGCGCTCGTATCTCGACGACCTCCTTTCGCTCGGCGTCGCGGGCTTCCGCATCGATGCGGCCAAGCACATGGCTGCGGAAGACATCGGCGCGATCGTGACAGGCCTCCCCACGGGCACGCGCGTCTACCAAGAGGTCATCCGTGGGCTCTCGGAACCAGTTCAGCCCGAGCACTACCTCGACAACGGCGCGGTGTGGGAGTTCACCTATGCCCGCACGCTGAAGAGCATGATCGACAGCGGGCGCCTCAACCCCGACGTTGTGTTTGGCCCCGAGGGGGGCTCGGTGCCGAGCAATCAGGCGATCAGCTTCGTCGATAACCATGACACCGAACGCAACGGCGAAACACTCTCGTACGCTGACGGCGAGCGCTACTCCCTCGCCCTCGCCTTCCTGCTCGCCCACCCGTACGGCACGCCCCAGCTGACGAGCGGCTACGCCTTTGTGGGGCGGGATGCGGCGCCCCCGCTCCTCGTCGACGGACGCGTCGAACCGGCCTCCTGCGCCGACGCCGCGGCCGCCCCGCAAATGCGGTACGAACCGGGTGAGTGGGTGTGCCCGCAACGGTGGAGCGTCGTCCGCGGCATGCTGGCCTTCCGGCAGGCGGTCGGCGAGGCGCCGCTCAGCGACAGTGTCGAGTTCACCGGGCGCGACACCGAAGCTCTCCAGCACGTCACCGGGTTCGGGCGCGGGGCCTACGGCTTCGTCGCCTTCAACGCCGGTGCGACTTCCGCGAGAGCGACATTCGAGACCTCGCTCGTGTCGGGTCGCTACACCGAGGCCGTCTCGGGTCGAGTGATCGAGGTCGACGGCCAGGGCCGCTTCACCGCCGAGGTGCCCGGCTACGGGGTCGTCGCGCTGCACGTCGGCGCCGTCGAGCGCTAGGTCGGCGAGCCGGGCGGGCTCACAGGGCCCCGATCAGCACGCCGCCGCCCGCACCGACGAGCACGACCACCCACGCCGGTACCCGCACCACAATCAGCAGCACGGCGCACAGCGCCGCGAGCGCCACCGCGATCACATCGAGACCCGCGGTCGCGGTCAGCGCCGGGTCGAGCAGCGCGCTCGACGCCACCGGGTCAATGAGCGCGGCAGCGAGAACGCCCACGACCGCGGCATTGGCTCCCCGCACGCTGGCACCGATCGCGGGACGACCCTGCAGCGCTCCCCAGAACGGCAGCACCCCGACCATCAGCAGGAGGCCGGGCACGAAGATCGCGACGAGCGCCACCGCGGCGAGTAGCAGACCCTCGACGCCGGGAGCGATCGAGGCTCCGAGAAACGCCGCGAACGTGAAGAGCGGCCCGGGCACCGCTTGCGCGGCCCCGTACCCGGCGAGGAATTGCTCGGATGTCACGAGCCCCGGCTCGACGACCGCGGCCTCGAGCAGCGGCAGCACGACGTGACCGCCCCCGAAAACGAGAGCGCCAGCGCGAGAGAACCCGTCTGCGACAAGCACCGCCGTAGTCGGCACGACGGCGGCGAGCAGCGGCAAGACGAGCAACAACGCCACCACGATCGCGAGACACGCGGCCCCCGCCCGACGCGAAATCGGGATGCTCACCGCCGCCGCGACCGGCGCCCCGCCCGCGCGGCACAGCAGCACGCCAAGCCCAGCGCCGGCCGCGATCGCGAGAAGCGTGGCCCAGCCAGTGCCGACCAGGAGCACGAGAAGGCCAGCGCCGAGAGCGATGGCCGCCCGGCGCAGGTCAGGGGTGAGCGAGCGTGCCATCCCGATCACCGCGTGCAGCACGACAGCAACGGCGACGACCTTCAGGCCACCGATCAGCCCGTCGGCGAGCGGAGCCCCCACCGCGGCGGCGAGTTGCGGCGCGGCGAGCACGGCGAGCACGAGCAGCGCCGCACTCGGCAGGGTGAAGGCGGCGAAAGCGGCGAGGCCTCCGAGCAGCCCGGCCCGGTGCATCCCGAGGGCGAAGCCAACTTGGCTCGAGGCCGGGCCGGGAAGGAACTGCGCGAGAGCGACGAGGTCGGCGTAGCCCTGGTCGGAGATCCAGCGGCGACGGGTGACGAGCTCGTCGCGGAAGTAGCCGAGGTGGGCGATCGGCCCGCCGAACGACGTCAGGCCGAGGCGCGTGAACGCCCCGAGCACCTCGCGCGCCGAGCCCTCGTGCGGTCGACCCTTCACAGTGCGAACCATACAGAGCGCTGATGAACACCCGACCCCTCGCCCTGCGCCCCCTGCTCTCCCCGCTCGTGCTCGCACTGTTTGCGACACCTCACACGAGTTCGAGCGTGTGAGGTGTCGCAAACAGTGCGAAAGCCGGGCGGAGTGGCCAGGCCGGGCCGTGTGGCCAGGCCGGGCCGTGTGGCAGGGCAAATCCGGGCGGGGCCCGGCGGCGTGCGGGCTACACGAGCGACTCGCGCCAGGCCGCGTGCAGCTGCGCGAACTTGCCCGTTCCGGCGATGAGCTCGGCGGGCGTGCCGTCTTCAATGATGCGGCCGTGCTCCATGACCAGCACGCGGTCGGCGATCGCGACCGTCGAGAGCCGGTGCGCGATGATCACCGCCGTGCGGTCGGCCAGCAGAGTCTGGAGTCCGCGCTGCACGAGCCGCTCGCTCGGGATGTCGAGCGACGCCGTCGCCTCGTCGAGGATCAACACGGTCGGGTCGGCGAGGAAGGCGCGCGCGAACGAAATCAGCTGCCGCTGCCCGGCCGAGACGCGACCGCCGCGCTTGTTGACGTCGGTCTCATAGCCCTGCGGCAGCGACACGATGAAGTCGTGCGCCCCCACCGCGCGAGCCGCCGCCTCGATCTGCTCGCGACTCGCCTCCGGGTTGCCGAGGGCGATGTTGTCGGCGACGGTGCCCGAGAACAGGTACGCCTCCTGCGTGACCATAACGATCGCGCGTCGCAGGTCTTTCGGGTGCATCTTGCGAAGGTCGACGCCGTCGAGCGTCACCGCCCCCTCGGTCGGGTCGTAGAACCGCGCGATGAGCTTGGCCAGCGTCGACTTGCCGGCGCCCGTCGTGCCGACGAGCGCGATCGTCTGGCCGGCCGGGATGCTGAGCTCGAGCTCGGGAAGCACCACCGTCTCGGGGTTGTACGCGAACCGCACGCGGTCGAAGTGCACCGCACCCTTCGCCTTCCACAGGTCGATGGGAGTCGTCGGGTCGGGCACGGAGGGCTTCTCCTCGAGCACGCCGGAGATCTTCTCGAGCGCGGCCGCCGCCGACTGGTAGGAGTTGTAGAACATCGCCATCTCTTCGGCGGGGTCGAAGAATCGGCGGGTGTAGAGCACGATCGCGAGGAGAGTGCCGATGAGCAGCTCGCCCTCGACGACGCGGAACGCCCCGACAACCAGTGCCGCCGCGACCGTCACATTGCCGATGAACACGAGCCCCGGGTCGAAGATGCCGAACAGCTGGATCACGCGGGCGTTGGCGTGCCGGTAGTCCTCGACGTGGCTCGCGAACTGGGTCGCGTTACGGGGTTCCTTGCGGAACGCCTTCACCGCTCGGATGCCCGTCATGGTCTCGACGAAGTGCACGATGAGGCGGGCCGAAGCGACCCGAGTCTGGCGGAACAGCGTCTGCGAGCGCACCTGGAACCAGCGCGTGAGGAGCAGCAGCGGGATGAGCGATGCGGCGAGCACGAGCCCCGAGGTGGGGTCGATCAGCACGAGCGCCGCCGCCGTGAAACCCATGTAGATGAGGCCCGAGACGAGCTGGTTGAGCCCCGAGTCCAGCAGCTCGCGAATCGAGTCGAGGTCGCTTGTCTGGCGAGCGATGATGCGCCCCGAGGTGTACGACTCGTGGAACTCGAGCGACAGCCGCTGCGTGTGCAGGAAGACCCGCTTACGCAGGTCGAGCAGAATCGCTTGGCTCAGCCGGGCACTCATCACCTGATACAGGGCGATGAGCGACGCCCCGGCGATCGCCGTGAAGAGGTAGGCGGCCACTGTCAGGGAGACGGGCATCCAGTCATTCGAATCGAGCAGGGCGGGTAGGCCCTGGTTGATCCCGAGGGCGATGAGCGCCGGGCCGGCGACCTGCAGTGCGATCGACACAACGATGACGACCATGGTTGCGGCGATACGGCCGCGGACCGGCCGCACGAGCGAGCCAAGCAGCCGCAGCGAGCGCGCCCGGATCTGCCGCGACTCGGCCCGCGTGTAGGAGGAGCGCTCCTCGCCTTCCACACCGGTGACGCTCATCGGGTCACCTCCCCTCGGGGTCCATCAGAACCGGAGTCGATGACACGGGCCTCTCGGTCGATCGCATCGCGCCGTCGACCCTCCTGCTCGGCGAGCTTCAGGTCGCGCTCGGCGCGTTCAGCCGCCGCGAGCTCCTCGTCTTCGAGCGACGAGATGACGTAGCGGTAGTGCTCGTTGCGCTTGAGCAACTCGCTGTGGGTACCCACATCGGAGATGCGGCCCTCTTGCAACAGGGCAACGCGGTCGGCCATCTGCACCGTTGACGGGCGGTGCGCGACGATGAGCCCGGTGGTCGTCGCGAGCACGCGCCGCAGCGCCGCCTCGACGAGGGCCTCGGTGTCAACATCGAGCGCGCTCAGCGGGTCGTCGAGCACGAGCACGGCGGGGTTCGCCGCCACGGCGCGCGCGAGTGCGAGCCGTTGGCGCTGACCGCCCGAGAGGCTCAGCCCCTCCTCGCCCACGGTCGTGTCGACGCCGTCGGGCAGGCCGTGCACGAAGTCGGCTTGCGCGATCCCGAGCGCCTCAGCGAGCACACGCTCGGCCTCGGCCGCCGCCTCGGGAGACGGATCCTCGGTGAGGTCGGGGCGCCCGAGCAGCACGTTGTCGCGCACACTCGCCGAGAAGAGCGTCGCATCTTCGAACGCCATCGCGATGTGGCGTCGTAGCTCTTCGCGCGTCAGCTCGCGGATGTCGACGCCGTCGAGCAGCACGCGCCCCTCGGTCACGTCGTAGAGCCGCGTCGCGAGGGCGGTCATCGTCGTCTTGCCGCTGCCCGTGACGCCGACGAGGGCCATGGTCTCGCCGGGTTCGAGCTCGAGGGTGACGCCGTCGAGCACTCCGGGCTGGTCCGCGGGAGCATCCTGATACCGGAACACCACGTTGTCGAACGTGAGCCGCCCGGTCGGCCCCTCGATACTGACCGGCGCGGCCGGGTCGGTGATGGTGTTGACCTCGTCCATGACCTCGAAGAAGCGGTCGGTCGCCGCGCGCGTGTCGTAGGTCATCGCGAGCAGGAAGCCGATCGACTCGATCGGGAAGCGCAGCACGGTCGCCGTCGCGAAGAACGCAAACAGCTCGCCGACGCTCAGCTCGCCGTTCGCCGCGAGCGCGACACCGCCCAGCAGGCAGAGCGCGAACGCGACGTCGGGAATCAACACAAGCCAGAACCAGATGCCGGCGATGGCCTTCGCCTTGTCGATCTCGGTGGCGCGCAGCAGTTCGGCCTGCTCCGCGAATTTCAGGAGCGAGTGCTTGCCGCGACCGAATGCCTTGAGCACGCGGATGCCGTGCACGCTCTCCTCGACCGCCGTGGCGAGGTCACCCTGTTGGTCTTGCGCGCGCCGCGCGATGACCGAGTACTTCTGCTCGAAGAGGTAGCCGTAGATCCACAGCGGCACGCTCATCGCGAAAAACAGCAGGCCCAGCCAGAGGCTCCAGCTGAACAGCACGACAAAGCCGATGACGATCGTGATGCCGTTGACGATGAGCAGCACGAAGCCGAACGACAGCCAGCGGCGGATCAGGTTGAGGTCGCTCACCGCACGGCTCAGCAGCTGGCCCGACTGCCAGCGGTCATGGAACGCGACCGGCAGGTCTTGCAGCTGCGCATACAGCCCGTTGCGCATGCGGGCCTCGATGTGGGTGCCCGGGGTGAGCACGAAGAAGCGGCGCAGCGCGATGAAGACGGCTTCGAGGATGCCCAGCACGAGCACCGCGATCGCCGCCGGCCAGATCTGGCTCGGGTCGCCGGTGGCGAGCGGCCCGTCGACGAGGCTCTGCAGCACGAGCGGGATCGCGAGCGCGATGACCCCGGCGAGCAGGGCCGCGACCATACCCGCGTAGATCCACGGCATGGCCGGCTTCGCGTAGGGCAGGATGCGCGCCAGCGCCCGGGCGGTGCTCAGGCGGGGCGGCGCGGGCGCGGGGGCCGCGGCGGCGGGCGGTGGTGCGGTCGTCGACATGGTGCGTCCTTGTAGGGCAGCCTTCGCTCGTGGCGGATGCGATGCGGGATTGACGGGATGGTGGCCGGAGCCTGCTCGGGGTGGCCGAGCGCAGCCCTCCAGCCTACGCCTTACGTCATACCTATGGCGACACGGGGCGTGATCGTGACGGTGCCGTTATCGCACGAGCACGCTCAGGCAGGTGACGCAGCCCTCGAGCTTCTCGAACTCGGAGATGTCGACCGTCACCACCCGATAGCCGAGCGAGCGCACCAGTTCTGCCGACTCCGGCGCCGAGGCAGCCATGAGCACGGCATCGTCACTCAGCACGACCACGTGGCCACCCTCTGCTTCGGGCACGGGCAGGAACGAGCGCCACATCGACGCGTCGTCGATCGTCGACGGATGCCCGATGACCGTCCCGTCCGGCAACGCGGTCACCGCGCTCTTGAGATGCAGCACTTTCGACACGGGCACCGCCACGACCTCGCGGCCGAGCCGCCCGGCGATCGCGCGCAACTGGCGGATGCCCTCGGCGTTCGTGCGGCCGCCGCGCCCGACGAAGACAGTCGAACCGATCTGCAACACATCGCCGCCGTCGAGCGTGCCGGGCTCGACGATGCGCTCGATGCGCAGGCCGAGGTCGCGCGCGGCCTGCTCCGCGGCGTCCACCTCGCGCGCCCGAGAGACCGCGCCCGGCCGCGTCACAATCGCCGTGCCGTCGACGATGACCAGGGTGTCTTCGATGAACACCGAGTCGGGCAGCTCATCGGCCGGCGGCACCTCGACGATCGTGAAACCCTCCGCCCGCAGCGCGCCGACATAGTCCTCCCACTGTCGCTCGGCCAGATCGACGTCGACCGGCACGCGCTCCTGGTGGGTGAGCTCGCCGTCTGCCAGACGCGAGCTGGGCATCCGCACGATCGCGATACGGCGGGATGCTGCGGCCGCCGCCACCCGAACACCCCAGACTCGGCGCCCCACCGTCAGCGCGCTGAGCACCGCAACGACCTGGAACAACAGGTTGAAGCCAAACACGCTCAGCCACAGGTAGTCGATGAGCTCGCCGCTGATCGGGTTGCCTGCCGCGACAATCGCGAGCATCGCGCCAAGCCACGATGAGACGAAGGCGGCGAGCACCACGACGGCCAGGGTGATCCAGCGGTTGTCGAACACTCCCGCTATGCCAACGACGGCGAGAAACACGAACAGCAGTAGCGACGAGAATCCGAAAATGCCGTTGACCTGCACGAGGATCTCGGCCGTGGCCCCATTGATCGCCGAGAACAGCACGACCGTCACGACGTGCGTGACGAGGGCGACCGCGGCGGCGGCAAGGGCAGAGTCGAGCAGGCGGCGGCCGAGCGGTTGCGTCATGAGTTCCACGCTAGTCGCCGCGGCGGCGCCCGGATCTCAGTGGAAGAAGTGGCGCTCGCCCGTGAGGTACATCGTCACGCCGGCCGCCTTGGCCGCCGCGATGACCTCCTCGTCGCGCACCGAGCCGCCCGGCTGCACGACGGCGCTGACGCCCGCGTTGATGAGCACCTGCAGCCCGTCGGCGAACGGGAAGAACGCGTCGCTCGCCGCAACCGACCCGCGCGCCCGGTCGCCGGCGCGCGACACCGCGAGGTGGCACGAGTCGACGCGGTTGACCTGCCCCATGCCCACGCCGACGGATGCTCCGCCCGACGCCAGCAGAATGGCGTTCGACTTGACGGCGCGGCACGCGCGCCACGCGAACTCGAGATCCGTGAGCTGCGACGCCGAGGCCGGCGAGCCGGAGACCAGCTGCCAGTCGCTCGCTGACGCAAACGCACGGTCGGCGCTCTGCCGCAGCCAGCCGCCGCTCACCTGCCGCAGCTCGATGTCACCGAGCGCGAAGCCGTCGGGCAGCTGCAAGAGCCGGATGTTCTTCTTCTCGCGCAGCAGTTCCAACGCGGAAGGCTCGAAGCCGGGGGCGACGACGACTTCGGTGAAGATCGGGGCGATCGACTCGGCCGCCGTGCGGGTGATGACGCGGTTGGCCGCGATCACTCCCCCGAAGGCCGAGACGGGGTCGCACGCGTGGGCTGCGGCGTGAGCATCCGCGATCGAGGCCCCCACGGCGATGCCGCACGGGTTGGCGTGCTTGATAATCGCGACCGCCGGGACGTCGTGATCGTAGGCGGCGCGCACGGCCGCGTCGGCGTCGACGTAGTTGTTGTACGACATCTCCTTACCGTGCAGCTGCGTCGCCTGCGCGATGCCGTGGGCTCCGTCGGCGCGGTAGAGCGCGGCGTGCTGGTGGCTGTTCTCGCCGTAGCGCAGCACCTGCTGCAGGGTCGCGTGCACGTCGATGGTCGACGGGCTGCCGTCGGCGGCCGGGTGACCTCCGCGCACGCCGAGCGTGTCGGCGAACCAGCCGGCCACGGCGGTGTCGTAGGCGGCGGTGTGCGCGAAGGCCTTGGCGGCGAAGCGCTGGCGCTGCAGCAGGGTCGTGCCGCCGAGCGTGAGCGCCTTCGTCACCAGCACGTAGTCGGCCGGGTCGACGATGATCGCGACGTTTGCGTGGTTCTTCGCCGCCGCCCGCACCATCGCGGGCCCGCCGATGTCGATTTGCTCGACCACCGCATCGCCCTCGGCGCCCGACGCGACCGTCTCGACGAAGGGGTACAGATTAACGATCACCAGGTCGAAGGGCGACACCCCCAGGTCGGCAAGCTGCGCCTCGTGCGCCTCGAGCCGCAGGTCGGCGAGGATGCCCGCGTGCACCGCGGGATGCAGCGTCTTCACGCGCCCATCGAGCGTCTCGGCGAACCCCGTCACCTGCGACACCTCGGTCACCGGGTGCCCGGCCGCCGCGATCGTCGCCGCCGTCGAGCCGGTCGACACCATCTCGACGCCCGCCGCCGCGAGCTGCGCGGCCAGCTCGAGCAGGCCCGTCTTCTCGCTCACCGAGATCAGCGCACGTCGCACCGGTATGGCGTCGCGGTGGCGGTAGAGGGCGGGGTCGTGGGCGGGGCCAGCCATGAGGAACTCCTGGGTCGCGAGGGGCGGGGTCGAGGTCAGAGTGTGGATGCGGAGCCGAGGTCGATCGACCCCTCGGCGATGCCCCGCACGACGTCGATGAGCAGGCGCCGCTCGACGGGCTTGATGCGCTCGTGCAGGCTGTGCTCGGTGTCGTCGGGCAGCACGGGCACGCGCTCCTGCGCGAGGATCGGGCCGGTGTCGACGCCCGAGTCGACGACGATGACGCTCGCGCCGGTCTGCGCGACCCCCGCGGCGAGCGCGTCGCGCACGCCGTGGGCGCCGGGAAACTCGGGCAGGTACGCGGGGTGCGTGTTGATGAGCCGCGGCGCGAGGGCCTCGACGACGCGCGGCGGAAGCAGGCGCATGAGCCCGCTCAGCACCACGAGGTCGGGCTGCCACTGCTGGATGGCGGCGAGCAGCTCGTCGCCCCACTCCTCGCGCGAGGCGTACGAGCTGAACGGCACCGTGAAGCTCGGGATGCCGAACGCCTCCGCATGAGCCAGGCCGTCGGCGTCGCGATCGGCGCCGACGGCGACCACGTGGGCGGGAAACGCGGGGTCGCGGCACTCCTCCAGCAGAGCGCGCAGGTTCGACCCGCCGCCCGAGATCAGCACGACGACCCGCAGCACCCGCCCAGGCTACCGGCTGGCGGCGGAGGCCCGCGGCCGGCCGACCCGCGCACCGGCGGCGAGCAGACCCAGGGATGCTCCGACGAACGTCTCGGCGAGCATCCACAGCCCTACGGCCACCGGGTCGGGGCCGACCACGGCCAAGCGGCCAGGCCCCGCCGCCCCCGCGGCGACGAAGGCGAGAAAGCCCATCGCGACTGCCGCGATCACCGCGGCGAGCGCCGCTGCGCCGAGCGACCACAGCCGCAGTGCGCCGCCCTCGACCCCGACCGCCGCGGCCGCGGCCGCCAGCCGCGGCCGCACCGCGAGACCCGCCGCGAACGCCGCCAGCACCGGCACGAGCAGCGTGATGAAGCCGAGCGGCGACGGCTCGGCCGGCAGAGCACCGAGCACCGGCACCGCCGGCAGCGGCCCGAGCGACACCGCGATCGGGCTCACCGTCGACCCCGCGCCCACCGCGAAGCCCGGCCCCACCAGCCAAGCGGCCGCCCACACGACGAGCGTGGGCAGGAAGGCGAGCTGCGCGACCGTCAGCGCCACGCCCCCGAGCACGCCCGCCTGCACGCTCTCGTACAGCGCGATGACCTGCCCGTAGCCGAGCAGCAGCGCGCACGCCGTCAGCAGCGCGGCGACCGCCGTCACCGTCGCCACCGTGCCGAGCCCCGCCCGCAGCGCCGCCCCGCCCGCGGCGAGCCACGGCTGCGGGCCCTCGGCGATCATGCGGCGCAGCCGCACCCGCGCCGGGTTCGACGCCCCGATCGAGCCGATCGCCACCCCGAGGCCCATGATCAGGCACGGGAACAGCACCGCCTGCCAGCGTGACGGCAGCACCCCGGGCACCCCGCTGACCGTCAGCAGCAGCATCGCCGAGAGCACCAGCACGGTCGTCAGAGCGACGAGCTCGCCCAGGATGCGGTGCGGCTCGTGCCGCAGGCGCCGCCCCACCGCCACCCCGGCGAGCGCCATCGCCAGGGTGAAGCCGGTGAGAGCGATCGACACCAGGAACGGATCTCCGACACCGACGACACCGAGCGCCAGCGCCGTCTGCGGATCGAGCTGGAAGGTGACGTCGACGCCGTGGCCGAGCATCCAGATGATGACAGCCGCCCGCCAGAACACGACCCAGTCGATCTGGAAGCCGAACTGCACGGCCCACATGATCGTCAGCACGCTCAGCGGCACCGCCACGCCGATGGCGACGATCAGGAGCGCCTCGAAGGCGCTCATCACAGCGGTCAGGCGGCGGTTCATCTCGCCGGCGAGCCTAGCCCCGGGGCACCGATGCGGCAGCGGCGGCGCGCACGATCACACCAGCGGCTCACCCGAGAGCGGAGCGCGCGGCCGACCGGGCGGCGAGCGGATCGGGCGCGGCGCACGCGGCCGCGGCCGCCGCGCGGCACTGCGCGAGCGTCACCGCGGCGAGGCGCGCCCCCACCATCGGGATCGCCCGCGCCACCATCGACAGGCTCGACGCGCCCAGACCGACGAGCACGGCGGCGTAGTCGGGGTCGGCCGCCGCCTCGCCGCACAGACCCATCGGGGTCGCGGTCGCCTCGGCCGCCTCGCCCACCAGTCGGATCATGCGCAGCAGCGCCGGCTGCCACGGGTCGGCGAGCGGGGCGAGGGCCGCCGACATGCGGTCGGCCGCCATCGTGTACTGCGAGAGGTCGTTGGTGCCCACGCTGAGGAAGTCGACGACCCCGCACAGCTCGGTGGCGGTGAGCGCCGCGGCGGGCGTCTCGAGCATGACGCCGACGCTGCGGATGCCCGCCCCGCGCGCCCGGTCGGCGAACTCGCGCGTCTCGGCGAGCGTCGCGATCATCGGCGCCATGACCGCGACGTCGGCGCGCTCGGCGGCCGCCGCCTCGGCGATTGCCCGCAGCTGCCGCTCGAGCACCAGCGGATCGCGGATCGCCGTGCGCACACCGCGCAGGCCGAGAACGGGGTTCGGCTCGTGGATCGGGGTGAAGAACGGCAGCGGCTTGTCGCTTCCGGCGTCGAGGGTGCGCACGATGACCCGCTGACCGGGGAAGGCGGCGAACACCTCGCGGTACGCAGCGACCTGTTCGGCGACGCTCGGCTCGTCGGCGCGGTCGAGGAAGCAGAACTCGGTGCGGAACAGCCCGACACCCTCGGCACCGCGCTCGACGGCGCGCGCGATCTCGCGCGGCGCCCCCACGTTGGCACTGAGCACGACCCGATGCCCGTCTGCGGTCGCACCCGCGCCGTGGAACGGCGGCAGGGTGATGACCCCCGTCGCCGTCGCCTGCTGCGACGTGTCGGGCTGCACGATGACCTCCCCCGTCTCGCCGTCGACGAGCACGAGCGTGCCGTCGGCGATGCGCGTGGCGCCCTCGACGCCGACGACGGCGGGCAGGCCGAGCTCGCGCGCGATGATCGCGGTGTGCGAGGTGGGTCCGCCGCCCTCGGTCACCAGGGCGAGGCAGGTGGCCGGGTCGAGCGCGACGGTGTCTGCGGGCGCGAGGTCGTCGGCGACCAGCACGAAGGGCTCGCGTCGTTCGGGCAGGCCGGGCGGCTCGACGCCCGTCAGGCGGGAGATGACGCGATCACGCACATCGTTGAGGTCGGTGATGCGGTCGAGCAGCTCGCCCCCCGCCGCGCGATACTGCTCGGCCGTGCGCCCGATGGCCTCCCACACCGCCCGCTCGGGGGTGAGCCCCTGCGATCGGATCGCGGTCGCGGCATCCTCGGCGAGCTGCGGGTCGGCGGCGATCGCGGCGGTCGCGGCGAGCACCTCCGCCCGGTGTCCGCTCGTCTCCCCGGCGCGGCGCCGATACTCGCGAGCGGTCGCCTCGAGAGCATCGCGCAGGATGCCCGCCGCCGCCGCGCGGGCGGGCGGCGCCAGCACCACCGTGGCCGAGGGCTCGGCGACCGCGTGCACGAGCACCGCGACCGGCCCGATCACCCGCCCGGGGCTCACCCCGAGAGCTCCGCCGCCGGCGGCGACGACAGGGGCCGCACCGGTGACGAGCGGCTCGCCGAACCCGGAGCCGAGCAGCGCGAGGAGGGCATCGACCGCGGCAGCGGCATCCGGCCCGGTCGCGCTCACCCCGACGGTCGTGCCCGCGGAGGCCGCGAGCACCGCGATCGCGAGCGGGCTCCTCGCGGAGGCGGGCGGCCTCCCGTCGACGCTCAGGGTCAGTTCGGCGGTGAACTGCGCGGCGAGGGCCGCGATCTCCGCCGCGGGTCGTGCGTGCAGGCCGCCCTCGTTCGCCACGACCGCGCGCGCCGTCACGGTGGGCCCGCGCTCCGACTCGGGCTCCGACCCGGGCTCGGGTGCGGGCTCGGGGTCGGGCGTCGGTGCGGGGCCGTGCGGGTGCAGCAGAGCGCTCTTGGGGGCGAGAGCGCCCTCCGCCTCGGCGGCGACCGTCTCGAGGTCGTCGCCGACTCCGGCGCGCACGGCGGCGGCGAGCAGCCCTTCGACGAAGGGGGCGGCGACGACGCGCACCGGGATGCGCCCGCCGAGCTGCTCGAGCGCCATGTCGGCGCTCAGCACGGCCGAGCCGAGATCAGTGATGACGACGACGCCCCGCCCCTGCGAGGCCTCGCTGATGGCGGCGGCCACCCGCGTCGCGTTCGTGCCGGTTCCGCCGTCGGCGCGGCCCGCGGCGATCGCGATGCGCGGCGGATGCTCGCCCACGACCTCGTCGGCCAGGCGCCGCGCCGCCATGGCCAGCTCGCTGCTGTGCGAGACGAGCACGATGCCGACCCGCGGCGATGGGGCCCCCGCTCGGTGCTCGGCCGACGCGGCGGGCACCGATCGCTCTGCGGCCGTGGGCGGTTCCGCCCCGAGCGCCGCCGCGAGGGAGTCGAGAAGGAGCACGGCCGAGGCCGCTCCGGGATCGATGGCCCCGAGGCTGCGGTCACCGAGCTGGCTCGCGCGACCTCGGCGGGCAACCATGCGGGCGGTGCCGTCGCGCGCGATGGCCGCCGCAGCGGCGGCCGCCCGCGCCGCGCGGTCGAGCGGCTCACCCGCCGCGAGCGCAGCGTCGAGCGCATCGACGGCGGGCACGAGGGCGTCGAGCATCGTCTTGTCGCCGAGCTCGACGCGGCCGCGCTCGCGCACGCCGGCGGTGCCCGCGCGCAGCGCCGCGGCGAGGGCGGGGCCGTCGATCGGCGCATCGCCCGCGACGGCGTCCGCCGCCCGCAGCAGCAGCGTTCCGAACAGCGGGCCGCTGGCGCCGCCGACGGTGCCGACGAGCGCCTCGCCGGCGAGCGTCAGGGCATCGCGCACGGTCGCCGGAGGGTGAGCATCCCACCGTTCGATGACGGCGGCGGCCCCGCGGCGCAGGTTGGCTCCGTGATCGGCGTCGCCGATCGCCGCGTCGAGGGCCGTGAGGTGCTGCTCGTTCTCGCTGATCGCCGCCGCCCAGCCGCGCAACCACGCGGTTGCGGCACCCACCGTGAGCTCGTGCATAGCGCCGCCAGTCTAGGCCGCTCCCGCGGACGCTGCCCTCGCCTACTCGCGGTGCTCGTGGCGCTTCGGCAGGACGTGCGGCGGCGGGGCGGCATCCGCGACCTCCGGGAACTCGCAGGTGAAGCGCCCCTCGTACCCGAACAGGAAGCCGAAGAACCGGTTGCGCACCGCCAGACGGATCACGAACTCGCCCGTGGCGTCGTCGAACGACTCGCGAAGGTCAGCCCGGCCCGAGAACAGCATCGGAAACCGAAAAGCGACCGGCCCGGCGTAGAAGCGCTGCGCATCGGAGGTGAGCTGCAGCGATCCGTCTGCCAGGGCGCGCAACGCGAGGTCGACGGCGAGATGCTGGTGCGTGCCCAGGTAGTCGACGATCCGGCCGTCCCGCCCCCGGATCATCGTCGCGTCGAAGCGCCCGGGCCGACCGGGCCGGTCGGGGTAGCGGAAGGTGCGCACGAACGTGACGGTCTCCCGCCCGAACGGATCACGGTACGGGTAGTTCTCGACCGTGAACGGCACCCGCTCGCCAGGGAACGGGGCGAGGATGTTCCGGATGCGGCCGATGTGCAGGAAGGGCACCGTCCACCACGGTCCGCGCCGGATGCGGAGCATCTCGCCGCGACCGACGCACGCGTAGCCGGCCGCTAGGCTGACACCGAACCGGCGCTGCAGCATCGGGTGCAGCCGGCTGAAGTCCTCGCCCATCGCTCGCGCGAACATGCTGCGGGCGTCCCCGCTCACGGCGCCTCCAACCCGGCCAGCGCGGCAGGCGCGTCGTGCAGCGCTTCCGCTCTCCCCACGCTCCACGTGCAGTCGCCCGCGCGCGGTCGGTCGCCGCGGCCCGGCAGCGCCATGCGCCACAGCGGCCAGCGCTCCGGCGCATCGCCGCCCTCGGCCCACCGCCGCAGGCGGGCGAAGCTGCAGGCCGTCATCCAGGCGACGAGCGGGCGCACTAAGATGCGATCCAACACCGACCCCCACCCTGGCTCATAGTCGTAGCCGGTGATGAAGCGCACCCCGCCGTCGACGGGCTCGTATCGCCAGTAGCCGCGACCGTCGCGCAGGGGCGACAGCCGATCGGTCGTCGTGAAGCGCAGCGCCGAAGTGCGCGCGCCGCCGGCCGACTCGCGGGTGCCGAGCGCGATCCCGGTTCCGCGGATCGTGCGGGCGAGCATCCGCCGCTCGTAGCGGAAGCGCCAGCGACCGTCCGAGCCCTCCTCGGTCGGCACGATGCGGCTGAAGCGCGCGTCCCACCGCGCGTGCGCGACCGGATCATGCGTGAGCCGCCACACCGTGTCGAGGTCCGCGGCGATCACCGTCTCGACCCGGATCGCGCGCCTGCCCACGGCGTCAGTCTCGCACGCGAACGCCGACGGCCCCGCCTCCCGAGAGAGATGGGGCCGTCGCCGGCAGGATGCGGTACTAGAGCCCGGCGATGATCTCGCGCATGAGCGCCGCGGTCTCGCTCGGCGTCTTGCCGACCTTCACGCCCGCGGCCTCGAGGGCCTCCTTCTTCGCCTGCGCCGTGCCCGCCGAGCCCGACACGATGGCGCCGGCATGGCCCATGGTCTTGCCCTCGGGCGCCGTGAAGCCGGCGACGTAGCCCACGACGGGCTTCGTCACGTTGGCGCGGATGAAGTCGGCCGCGCGCTCCTCGGCGTCGCCGCCGATCTCGCCGATCATGACGATCGCCTTCGTCTCGGGGTCGGCCTCGAACGCGGCGAGGGCGTCGATGTGGGTGGTGCCGATGATCGGGTCGCCGCCGATGCCGATCGCGGTCGAGAAGCCGAGATCGCGCAGCTCGTACATCATCTGGTACGTCAATGTGCCCGACTTCGAGACGAGACCGATCGGGCCCTTGCCGGTGATGTTCGCGGGCGTGATGCCGACGAGCGACTCGCCCGGCGTGATGATGCCGGGGCAGTTCGGGCCGATGATGCGGGTGCGGTTGCCCGTCGCCTGGGCGTGGGCCCAGACCTCGGCCGAGTCCTGCACGGGGATGCCCTCGGTGATGATCACGAGAAGGCCAATGCCCGCGTTGATCGCCTCGATCGCCGCGTCTTTCGAGAACGCGGGCGGCACGAACGCGATCGAGACGTCGGCGCCGGTCGCGGCCATGGCCTCGGCGACAGTGGCGAAGACCGGTAGCTCGACGGGCGAGCCGTCGGCCGCGACGTGCGAGACGGTCGTGCCGGCCTTGCGCGCGTTGACGCCGCCGACGACCTGGGTGCCCGCCTTGAGCATGAGCGCGGTGTGCTTGGTGCCCTCGCCACCGGTGATGCCCTGGACGATGACCTTCGAGTCCTTGTTCAGGAAGATCGACATGTTCCGTTCCTTACTTCGCGGCGAGCGCGGCAGCCTTGTCGGCGCCGTCGTCCATGGTCGTGGCGAGGGTGACGAGCGGGTGGGCGGCCGCGGCGAGAATCGCGCGACCCTCGTCGACCTGGTTGCCGTCGAGGCGCACGACGAGCGGCTTGGTGGCCGTAGCGCCCAGTAGCTCGAGGGCCTTGACGATTCCGTTGGCAACGGCGACGCACGACGTGATACCGCCGAAGACGTTCACGAACACGCTCTTCACCTGCGGGTCGCCGAGGATCACGTCGAGACCGGCGGCCATGACCTCCGCAGAGGCGCCGCCACCGATGTCGAGGAAGTTCGCCGGCTTCACGCCGCCGTGGTTCTCACCGGCGTAGGCGACGACGTCGAGAGTCGACATGACCAGGCCCGCGCCGTTGCCGATGACGCCGACCTCGCCGTCGAGCTTCACGTAGTTGAGGTCGTGCTCCTTGGCCTTCGCCTCGAGCGGGTCGGCAGCATCCTTATCTTCGAGAGCCTCGTGGTCAGGCTGCCGGAAGGCGGCGTTCTCGTCGAGGCTCACCTTGCCGTCGAGGGCGACGATGTCGCCAGCGCCGGTGAGCACGAGTGGGTTGACCTCGACAAGCGTCGCGTCCTCCGCGGCGTAGACGCCGTAGAGGGTCACGAAAACGGGGGCGACCTTCTCGACCAGCTCGGCTGGGAACTTCGCGGCGACCGCGATCTCGCGGGCCTTCTCGAGTGTGATGCCGACCGCGGGGTCGACCGCGACGCGCGCGAGGGCCTCGGGGCGCTCCTCCGCGAGCTGCTCGATCTCCATACCGCCCTCGTAGCTGCACAACGCCAGGTAAGTGCGGTTGGCGCGGTCGAGAAGAACCGAGAAGTAGTACTCCTCTTTGATGTCGGCGCCGGCCGCAACCATGACGCGCTTCACGACGTGGCCCTTGATGTCGAGCCCGAGAATGGCGCGGGCCGCGGCCTCCGCATCCTCGGCCGTCTTGGCGACCGTGACGCCGCCCGCCTTGCCGCGACCGCCCGTCTTGACCTGTGCCTTGACGACGGTGACGCCGCCGATACGCTCAGCGGCCGCGCGGGCCTCCTCCGGAGTGTCGGCGATGACGCCCGGCAGCACGGGAACGCCGTGCTTCTCGAAAAGATCCCGGGCCTGGTACTCGTAAAGATCCACGCTGCTCGTCCCATCCGCGTGCGAGAAAAGAAGAAGGGTAAAAGGGATGCGGTCGTCTCCTGCACAAGCAACCCCGTCAAAGAGATTTCTCGATATCGAGACAAATCGCGGCTTAACTGTACCGCCGCTCGCGGCGAAGTCTCGACCGTCGGATCACCTCCCCCGCATGAAAGAGACCCGGGGTTGACGCCGTTAGTCGCGACGGTGGCGCACCAACCGCCACACGTTGTGGTCGGCGACGCGCTCGTACCGCACCTCGTCAACGAGAGCGTCGATGAGGGGCAGTCCACGGCCTGACTCGGCATCGAGCCCTGGCATTTCCAGCCCCACAAGGGCGATGTCTCCCGGCTCGCCCGTGTCCCGCATCGACACGGAGATCTGGTCTCCGTCGACGGTAATCGTCACTTCACAGGTCAACCCCGTGCCGTCGACATCGGCGTGCCGCAAGACGTTGGCCGCGAGCTCGACGAGCGCCGTCTCCAGACTGATGCGATCCACGTCGCTCACGCTCGGCGACGCCGCCCACATCTCCGCGAGGAACGCGTGGATGTCATCAACGTCTCCGGGTGGCGAGCTCAGGCGCAGCGAGTGCTCGACCGGTTCATGATCGGGCATATGCGTCCTCCACGGTTGCGAACGGGGTCAGGACCCGCTCCAGATTCGTCAACCCCAACACGAGGCGCACCTGGTCGTTGGCGCCGGCGATGCGAAGATCACCGCCCGCCTGACGGGCCGTCTTCAGGCCGCTCACGAGCGCTCCGAGCCCGGACGAGTCGACGAACTCGATCTCCGTGAGGTCGATAGCAACGCGGGGTGACCCGCCGTCGACGACACCGTGCACCGCTTCACGGAGGGCTCCCGTCGAGACCATGTTGAGACGACCCACAAGGGTGAGCACGACGACTCCGTCTGCACGGTCGTGGCGGGTGATGTTCATGGGCGGGCTCCTTCATCGTGGGTGTCGCGGGTGGGCTGGTAGCCGCGGTAGCGGATCGCGTGCACGAGCACGCTGAGGATGATCAGGTCGAACACAACCCAACCAAGGTTGACAGCGGTGCCAATTGGCTCACCAATACCGAGCGCGAGACGAACGATGCCAATCGCGGTGGCAACGACGAGACCAACGGCGACCAGAAGCTGGGGCCACACCAAACGAAGCGACACCCGCCCGCTGGGCCCTGACTTGTCGGTGACGACGAAACCGAGTGGCCGACCGAACCACACGTTGGCGATGGCTGAGGTGACCGATCGAATCCAGATGGGGAACAGCGCGAGGCTGTATTGCTGGCCACGCCAGGTCGAGAGCCCGCGGCTGGCGACGAGGAACAACAGCTGGCTGATCACCAGGTAGGGCAGGAAGCGGAGAAAGAACTCGAGGGCGTCGGACGAGACGGGCAGCACGCCCGCGATGAGGAAAATCATGGGGGCGATGAAGAAAGCGAGTGCGGCGAAGCCGCTGAAGTAGCTCCACATCGTGGCGAAGTACATGAGGCGCTGAGGCAGTCGCAACCCTGGCTGAGTGAGGGGATTCTCGCGCAACATGACTTGCACTGTGCCCTGAGCCCAACGCAGACGCTGCTTCATCATGGTGCCGAGGTCTTCGGGCGCGAGTCCGTCAGCGAGGGTCTCGTGGTGATACACGCTGTTCCACCCCATTGCGTGAAGACGCATCGACGTCGCCATGTCTTCGGTGACAGAGATCGTCGCGAGCGGCATGAGAGGCTGCGCCTCGTCGCCCCGGTCAACATCGATCGATCGCAACAGTGCCCGTACTGAGGCCAACGCCCCGAGCGGACTCAGTTCACGGGCAGTGAGGGTGTCAATGCTGTCGCCGATGTCGGAAATGACATCGAAGTCGGCGGTGCTGTGGGTCGGCAGCTCGCCGATTGCCGCAAGGTCAGCGGCAATCAAGGAGAAGTCTGCGGCGACCAGCTCCCGCTCAATGGTGGTAATCGACTGCTGCAGTCGAAAAGTGATCTCTGACAACGACTCGTCGCGGCGACGCACTGCGGAGCGCGCCGCCGCGACCTCCCCCGCGATGCGCGTCAGCGCAGCAGCGACGCGCGGGTCCTGTGCCTCGGGTCTGCGACGCGCGCGAGCGAGCACACGGGCCGCTCCGCGCAACGCCTCGGTAATTGCGGCCTCGACTTCGACGACGTACCGCGCGAGACCCAGCTGCATGAGCGCTTCGCGGCGAAGTACCGCGTTCGAGCCGCAGAAAAACGCGGCGTTCCAGCCGTCTTTGCCCTGCTGGATTGGCCCGTAGAAGAGCGGAGCCTGGCTGCCGAGCGGGTCATGGTCGGGCACGTTGACAAACTCTTGGGGCGTCTGAACGAGCGCGACCCGGCGTGAGCGGAAGTAGCCGAGCGTGCGGTCGAGAATCTCTGGCCGGGGTATCTGGTCGGCGTCGAGAATCAGCATGAACTCACCGTCAGTCTGCATGAGTGCATTGTTGAGGTTGCCCGCTTTCGCGTGCAGGGGTCGCCCTTGCCACCCCGATCCGCGGGTGATGTAGCCAATGCCCAACTCGTCGGCAAGTGCCTTCATGGCCGGACGGTTGCCGTCGTCGAGGATGTGGGTGCGGTGTGGGTAGCGGATGCGAACAGCGGCCTCAGCGGTGGCTCGAACCAGCTCGACGTCTTCGTTGTAGGTCGTGACGAAGACGTCGACGGTGAGTCCGGTAGCGGGCGGCCCCGGATGCGGTCGTGTGCGGGCTCGCCAGAGCGTCATGCCAAAGAAGCACACGTCGATGAAGGCGTAGGTCTCGGCCATGACGAGAGGAATCGCGATCCACCAGGCGTCGATGTTGAGGGAGAAGAGCCAGCGCCAACCGATGTACACGCCGCCACTCACGATCGTGAGGGCGACGAGAATGCGTACCGCGGCCAGGCGCCCCGCGGCCGACTTTCCCGAGCGAGTGGTGTCGATCGGCTCTGGCAGGCCATCGAGCTGCGTCTCGGTGGTCGTCAAGGGTCCTCCCGGCGGTCTTTCTCAGAGGGCGACAGTGCCGTGTGCGCCTCAGGCGCTGTCGCGCCGAATGATCAACACCGTCACATCGTCGGCACTGGTGCCGCGAGCGCGGGCACGAATCGCGTCGATGATCTCCCACGGGTCGTGCGCAAGGAGAGCCAGTGTCACGAGGTTGTCCAGCGACGAGAGAGTGCCGTCGTAGAGGTCGAGTACGCCATCGCTGACCACGATGAGGGTGTCACCCGGGTCAAGCTGTACGGTCTGCTCGTTCCATTCGGTGTCGACATCGACGCCCAGTGGTGGTGACGTCGACCGCAGTCGCTGAGAGGAGCCGTCGGCACGGGCCACGATCGACAGACCGTGGCCAGCATCCACGTAGCTCAGGACTCCCGAATCCATATCAAGCCGCGCGTGGAACGCGGTCACGAAGACGCCGGCATTGTCGAGGTCGACGGTCAGCGCGGCCGATGCGGCTTCCACCGCGCCCGCGACGTCGCCGAACCGGGCGGCCGAGCGCAGCACTGCCCGCACGGTCGCGGCAATGATGGCCGCCGCGATGCCTTTACCCATGGCGTCGGCGAGGGTGAGCGCCGCACCTTCTCCGACCGCGTACCAGTCGTAGAAGTCGCCACCGACCGCGCGCGCGGGAATACAGACTCCGGCCGTCCGCCATCCGGGCAGGCTGAGAAGCTGGTTGGGCAACAAGCCTTGCTGCACCTCGGATGCCCTGCTCAGCTCCTGACTCACCGTGAGTTCTTGCTGTACCCAACTGGCCAGGTCACGCAGCATCTCCGTCTCCCGCGCCGAGAAGTGCCGCGGTTGCGAGTCGTACACGCAGAAGGCGCCAATGCGTTCTCCTCCGGGCGCGTAGAGCGGAATTCCGGCGTAGAAGTTGATGAGCCCCGGCACCATCTTGGCGGCGAACCTCGGGTCGGCGCTGAGCTCGGGCACGACAAGCGGTTCGTCGCCCTGGATCGTGACGGTGCACATGGACGCCTCGCGTGCCATTTCAACAGCGCCCGTTCCCGACACCGACTTCGCCCACTGCCGGTCGCCGTCGATCAGATTGACGGCCGCAGTCTCGACGCCGAACAACTGGCGTGCGAGCCGGGTAACCCGGTCGAACCGCTCCTCCGGCGGGGTGTCGAGGATTCCCATGTCCTCGAGGGCGCGCTGCCGCGCCATCTCATCAATGACGCCAGCGATCGAGATGGACGGCATCGCTTTCCTCGGGCTCGGGGTCGAGGTCCGTCGAGCGCGCACGATGGTCCAGTGATTGAAGCCATCGATTCGACGGTGCTCGAGGCTGTCGGTGAGCGATTGCATGATCGGGATGCCCCGACCACGTTCCGCGTCGCCGTCGGGCATCACGCGCTGCCGGAGGTCGACATGATCGACCCGACCCTCGTCGGTCACGGTCGCTTCGATGCGGTCGTCGTAGACGACGACGGAGAGGGTGAACTCGATCGGGTCACCCATGTTGGCGTGCTGAACCACGTTGGCCGTGAGCTCGACGATCGCCAGTTCGGCCGCCATGAGGTCGCTCGCATCGATGTCGGCGACATGCCCCCACACTGTGGCGAGCGCGTCTTGCACGGTGTCGACCGAATCCGGCGGGCACCGCAACCGGAAGGACCGCCGAACCAGCTCAGACATGCGGGAAGGCGGCGCCGACGGAGTCGAAGCTCTTGAGAACCGAGCCCATGTTGGTGAGTTCGAGCACGAGTTTCGCTTGCTCGGCCGGGCGAACAAGTCGAAGGTCGCCACCCGATGACCGCACCGACTTGAGGCCTGCAACAAGCGCGCCCAACCCCGACGAGTCGAGGAAGACGACTTGCGAGAGGTCGACGGCGACGTTCGGATGGTTGGCGTCGACAGCCTGCACGATCGCTTCCCGCATCCGGGCCGCCGTCACCATGTTGAGGCGGCCGGCCACCGACACTTCGGCGACCCCAAAGGGGTGGTGCACCACCGTGATGTCCATGAACCCTCTTCCTCGTCTACCTTGGCTCGAATCTACAACTTTTCCACCGGGGCGATCTTGATCAGGAGTCGCTTCCGCCCTGCCGTGTCGAATTGCACCTCGGCGATGCTCTTGGGCCCGATTCCGGTGACCCCACTCACCGTGCCGTCGCCAAAATCGACGTGTCGGATGCGATCGCCGACGGCGAGCGTCAGATCACCGTTATCCCGCACGGTGCTCGTAACCCGGTTCGCCCACTCTGTCTTGGGCTTGCCGGGCGGCAGCGACGCCGTGTATCGGAACCCGTCGCGCCCCGAGCCGAGGCTGCGCGCGCCCGTGCGGAATCCGCCCCCGCCGCCGGGTGCCTCGCGCCAGTCGATGAGGTCGGCGGGGATCTCCTGCAGGTAGCGGCTCGGGCTCGCGACCATCGTGTCGCCGAACGTCGACCGGGTCATCGCAAGACTCAGGTGCAGTTTCTTGCGGGCGCGGGTGATGCCGACGTAGAACAGGCGTCGCTCTTCCGACGGGCCGCCCGGCTCGGCGGCGCTCATCTGATGGGGCAGCAGGTTCTCTTCCACCCCGGTGATGAAGACCGCGTCGAACTCGAGCCCCTTCGCGGTGTGCAGCGTCATGAGCGAGACGGTGCCGCTCGCGTCGTCGAGGTCGTCGGCCGCCGCGACGAGCGCGACTTCGGTGAGGAAGTCGACGAGCCGACCCTCCGGGTTGTTCTTCTGGAAGTCGCGGGTCACCGCCACGAGCTCTTCCACGTTCTCGGCCCGCGCCTCGTCCTGCGGGTCGCGGCTGGCCCGCAAGAGTTCCAGGTACTTCGTGCGCTCGAGGATCGTGGTGAGGACATCCGGAACCAACATCGCGGCCACCCCGTCACCGAGCTCGTCCAGCAGGCCCGAGAGGTCGAGGATCGCCGCCGTCACCTTCGGCCCGAGGCCAAGGGCTGCAGCGTCGCGGAGGGCGTCGTGCATTGTGCCGCCGAGCTCGTCGGCGTGGGCGGCGAGCGCCGTCTCGGTCGCGGGCCCGATGCCGCGCTTCGGGGTGTTGAGGATGCGCCGCATGGCGAGCCCGTCGGCCGGATTCGCGACCGCGATGAGGTAGGCCATGAGGTCTTTGATCTCGGCGCGCTCGTAGAACTTCGTGCCGCCGAGCACGCGGTAGGGAACGCCCGATCGGATGAGGATCTCCTCCAGCGCTCGGGTCTGTGCGTTGGTGCGGTAGAACACGGCCATCTCGCTGTACGGCATGCCTGTCTCATGCAGCCGCGCGATCTCATCGGCGACGAACTGCGCCTCGTCGTGCTGGGTGTAGCCCGTGAAGCCGACGATCTTCTCCCCGGCGCCCACCGCCGTGAACAGGTTCTTCGCGATGCGGTCGAAGTTGTTCGCGATGACGGCGTTGGCCGCGTCGAGGATCGTCTGCGTCGACCGATAGTTCTGCTCGAGCAGAACCACCTCGGCGCCGGGAAAGTCGCGCTCGAATTCGACGATGTTGCGGATGTCGGCGCCACGGAAGGCGTAGATCGACTGGTCGGAGTCGCCCACGACCGTAAGGTTCGCCCCGGGGATGCCCCCGCTCGCGTCGAGCTCGACCCGCGTATCGGCGGGCACGTGCGCGGGCTCGACCGGCCGCGTCAGCTCGCGGATGAGCGCGTACTGCGCGTGATTCGTGTCTTGGTACTCGTCGATGAGGATGTGCCGGAACCGCCGCTGGTAGAGCGCTGCGACGTGCGGGAAGGCGCGGAACAGGTAGACGGTCTGCGCGATGAGGTCGTCGAAGTCGAACGCATTCGCTCGCCGCAGCTCGGCGCTGTAGCGGCGGTATAGCTCGAGAAACATGACCTCGGTCGGGTCGTTCGGGTTGAGCTGACGGCTGTACCCCTCGGCGTCGACGAGCTCATTCTTGAGCCGCGAGATCTTGCCGGCGACGGCGCTCACCGTGAAGCCCATCGTGTCGGCCTGCATCTCCTTCACCAGCCGCTTGATGAGCGCGCGCGAGTCGGCCGAGTCGTAGATCGTGAACGCCGCGCCGAAGCCGAACTGCTCCGCTTCGCGCCGCAGGATGCGCACGCAGGCCGAGTGGAACGTCGAGATCCACATCCCCTGCGCCGCCTCGCGGCCGACCAGCAGCTCGACGCGCTCGCGCATCTCGGCCGCCGCCTTATTGGTGAACGTGATGGCGAGGATCTGGCTCGGCCACAGCTCGCGATCGCGGATCAGCCGGGCCACCCGGCGCGTCAGCACAGCGGTCTTGCCCGACCCGGCACCGGCGACGATCAGCAGCGCCTGCGCCCGGCTCAGCACCGCCGTGCGCTGCTGCGGGTTGAGCCCGTCCAGGAGCGGATCAGCGTCAGCGACGAAGGCGGAGGCGGGGGTGCTCATGACCGCCCCAGTCTAGGTCGCGCCGCCGACGGGCCCGCGGCGAGCATCCCATCGCCCCTCGTCGGCCTGGCGCAAATGAAGGAGGCGCAACGCTTCGGAACGGCGTGTCGCTCCAACACGCCGGTGGATGCTCGCTTCGGTCCTTCATTCGTGCCAGCTCTCCCCCCTCACGGGAGTGGGGGTGGGCCACAGAGTGCACCGGTGTGGTGTTCGGCACCGGCACCCGGGGCCGCCGATCCACACTTCGGGCATGACGTCGATCGAACACCTGGTGCGCAGCGCCGGCGGGACGATCGCAACACACGAACTGCACGCTGCTGGCATCACCCGCCGCGGCATCAGTCGCCGACTCGATGCGGGGCATCTTCATCGCGTCCGGCACGGCTGGTATGTGCTGCCCGAGCTCGCACCGCTCGTCCGTCGCGCGGTACGCGTGGGCGGGCTGCTGACCTGCTCCGCGGCCCTCCGCGCCCACGGTCTGTGGTCGGTCAGCGACGGCAAACTGCACGTACGGGTGCCGCGGAACGCGTGCCGACTGCGGAGCCCCGAACATTCACGGCGCCGTCTCGTCGACGTCTCGGCACCCGTCACCGTGCACTGGACGGGTCGAACCACTGCCAGCACCCGCCTGATCGCGGCGCCGGAGCAGGCCCTCGACGACTGGTTTCGCTGCGCACCCCGTGATTGGGCGCTCGCCGCACTCGACTCACTCGTGCGGCGCTCTCCGGGCTCGCACGCGGCCCTCCTCGCCCGCTATGGAGTTTCCGAGTGGGAAGGTGTGGACGGGCGCTGCGAGTCGGGGACCGAGAACGTGTTTTTTCGACGGATGCTCGGGCTGGGCATCCACCCCTGGCGTCAGGTTCGCATCCCCGGGTCGAGTCCCTTTGACTTCCTCATCGGCACCCGTCTCTTGGTCGAGGTCGACGGCGCCTCCTTCCACGACGAGGCTGGCCAGTTCGCCCGCGATCGCGCCAAGGATGCTCTCGCGCACACCCTGGGCTACCTTCCGGTGCGGTTTAGCCACGACCAGGTGATCCACGACTGGAGGCGCGTGGAAGCCGCGGTTCTCGCCGTGGTCATCCGCGGCGACCACCTCCGCTAGGCCTTCGTTCGCCGCGCCCGCGCACCCAGTGCCGCGCCATGGCGTGCACGAATGAAGGAAGCGGCCGCGCCCTTTGCGGCGTGTCGTGGCGACACGCCGCAACCCGAGGCGGCTTGTCCTTCATTTGTGCACCAGCAGGGGTCGAAGGGTTGCCCGCGTGCCAGCGACGCTCAGAGGGTTGCGCGAGCCTCGAGCGCGAGGTCGGGGTGGTCGGCGAAGACACCGTCGAGGCCTGTGCCCATGAGCGCGGTGAACCACGTCAGCCAGTCGCCGTGTGCGGCACCCGCCGTGCCGATACGGCACGGGGCGGGCAGAAATCGGTTCTCGGGTCGAAGCGTCCAGGTGTAGACCGACAGGCTCGCGGCGTGCGCGCGGGCGACGAGGTCGGAGGCGGCCAGCCCCAAGCCGATCGACGACCACGCCGAGCCGGGCCGATCGGTCTCCTTCGGCGCGGCCTTCACGAGCAGGGCGGTATCGACGCTGATGCCGTCGACGCCCGCGGCGTGCAGTCGGGCAAGGCCAGCATCGGTCAGGTGGCCCCCATACGAGAGCGCGGCGTGGCCGTAGCGCGCAACGAGATCGGCCGGGCTGCCCGCCTTCTCGAGCAGGTACACATACCGAGCGAGCAGCCCGCGCTGCCGCAACTGCCCGAGCACGGTCTGCTCGAACGCCTCGACGATGAGCCGGTCAGGATGCTCTGCCACCCACGGCGCGAGCTCAGCAGCCACGAGCTCATCGAGGGGAAGGCCGATACTCGCGAAATAGGTCGCGTGCTTGACCTCCGCGACGAGCCGCACGGGCACACCCGAGGGGGCCGGTGCGGCCTCTGCGAGCATCCCGAGGAGATCGCGGAGCCGCAGAATCGGGTACCGGCCGTCGAAGCGGGCCGACGCGCCGCGCACCTGCGGCAACCGTTCCCGCGCGTGCAGGGTGCTGAGCTCGGCCCACGTGAAGTCCTCCGTGAACCAGCCGGTCAGCCGCTGCCCGTCGATCTCGCGAGTCGTACGGCGGTCGGCGAACTCGGGCCGGTCGGCGACGTCGGTCGTTCCGGAGATCTCGTTCTCGTGGCGCAGCACGAGCACGCCATCGCGGGTCGCGACGATATCGGGCTCGATCGCTTCGGCTCCCAGGGCGAGCGCGAGTCGGTAGGCGGCCTCGGTGTGCTCGGGGCGGTATCCGCTCGCGCCCCGATGCGCCACGACGAGGGGGCGCGGATGCTCGCTCGCAGTCGCGGGCGTGTGCTCGGTCACCCCGCCCACGGTACGGGATACGGTCGACTGCATGAGCGACCCGACCTCGCCGCTCGCCCCACCCGAGCCTGAACCCGAGCCCGAGCGTGAACCCGCGAGCGAGCAGCCCGCGCCTGAGAGTGAGCCCGAACCGCATCGGCCCGCGCGTGCCGCGCGCCTCAACGCCCTGGCGGTCGCGGCGCTCATCCTCGCCCTTCTGCTGAGCCCGCTCGCCGCGCTGTTCGGTCACATCGCGATCGGCCAGATCAACCGGTCGGCGGGGCGCGAGCGGGGGCTCGCGGTCGCGTGGGTCGCGGTGGGGCTGGGGTATCTCTGGCTGGCGGGGTTCCTTGTTATGGCGGTCGCAATCGGGGTGGTGCTGTCGCGGTGACCGGGATGCCCTCCGAGCGTTGGATCGAACCCGCGGCTCGACTGCCACTGCGGTGGGGTCACTACCGCGATCGTGTCCTCGCCGGACTCGTGCTCATCGTCACCGGGCTCGTGCACCTGCAGGCGGCCTCCACGCTCAACCTGCTCCCGCTGGTGGTCGGCACCGCCGCTCATGTCGCAGGCTGGCTGATCTTGCCGGCGTCGGTCGGGCGTCGGCTCGGGCCAGCAGGGCCAAGCGCGCTCATCGCGTGGTTGGTGCTCGCGGGGCCCCAGGCAATGTGGGCGCTCATCGTGCCCTTCATTGGCTGGTTGGTTGCCCGCCACCGGCCGTGGCGCAGCTATCTTGCCGTGACCCCCGTGTTGCTGTACGGCGTGCTCGCGATCGCGGTCTTCCGCGAGTTTGACCAGCAACTCGTCGCTCTCGGGCTCGCGGGCCTGGTGCTGTGCGGTTCGGCGTGGTGGGCATGGGCACTCGCACGTCCAGCCAGCGCATAGGCGCACACGGGGCGGTTTCGAGGCGAGTTTCTTTACACTTCTGTCATGGCCACTTCCAACCCCGCTTTCTCCAACTCCCCTGCGTTCTCGCAGAGCGCCACCAAGGCGATTCAGTGGACGCAGGAGCCCTCCGCCCAGCAGCTCGACGAGCTCTACGCCCGTTCGGCGGCGACGCCCGACGACATGGGCCGCATGACCTACGAGAACACGATTCAGAAGACCGTGCTCGCGTTCGTCGTGCTGCTCGCGACGGCCGCGGTCGGCTGGTTCATCCCGGCCCTCATCATCCCCGCCGCGATCGTTGGCTTCGTGCTGGCACTCGTCAACATTTTCAAGAAGGAACCGTCGCCCGCGCTCATCCTCGCGTACTCGGCGGCGCAGGGCCTGTTCGTGGGCGGCATCTCGTCGATCTTCGAGGCGCAGTGGGGCGGCATCGTGACGCAGGCCGTTATCGGCACCTTCGCGGTCGTCGGTGTGACCCTGGCACTCTTCGCGAGCGGCAAGATCCGCGCCTCGAAGCGCGCCACGCAGGTCTTCCTCGTCGCGATGATCGGCTACGCGGTGTTCTCCCTCGTGAACATGGGCCTGATCCTCTTCGGAGTCACCGACTCGGCGTTCGGCCTGCGCAGCGACCCAAGCCCGTTCGGGATTCCGTGGGGCGTGCTGATCGGTGTCTTCGTGATCCTGCTTGCGGCCTACTCGCTCGTGCTCGACTTCGACGCGGTGAAGACCGGTGTGCAGCGCGGCGCCCCCGCCAAGTACGGCTGGACGGCCGCCTTCGGCATCATGGTCACCGTCATCTGGCTCTACCTGGAGATCCTGCGCCTGCTCGCGATCCTGCGCGGCGAATGATCCCGTGAACCGTGGATGGGGCCGCCCTTCGGGGCGGCCCTTTGTCGTTTCCGGGTCGGCGAGGGAGACGGGCGGGGTAGCCCTGTAGAGGCGTTCATGTTGCTCGGCGCTCGAGGGATCGCCGCCGGGACGGCGGCTGGAATAGAAGCGAAGCGAGGCCCGAAAGGGCCTCGCTGAACTCGCTTCTATTCCCATTCAATGGTGCCGGGGGGCTTCGACGTGACGTCGAGCACGACCCGGTTCACGCCAGCGACCTCGTTCGTGATGCGGTTCGAGATGCGGGCGAGCACGTCGTAGGGCAGTCGGGTCCAGTCGGCGGTCATCGCGTCTTCTGACGACACCGGCCGCAGCACGATCGGGTGCCCGTAGGTACGGCCGTCACCCTGCACGCCGACCGACCGGACGTCAGCCAGCAGCACGACCGGGCACTGCCAGATCTCCGCATCCAGCCCCGCTGCCGTCAGCTCGGCACGCACGATCGCGTCGGCCTCGCGCAGCAGGTCGAGGCGATCCTGCGTGACCTCGCCGATGATGCGGATGCCCAGGCCGGGGCCCGGGAACGGCTGTCGCGCCACGATCGGCTCCGGCAAACCAAGCTCGCGGCCGATCGCCCGCACCTCGTCCTTGAACAGGGCGCGGAGGGGCTCGACGAGCGAGAACTGGAGGTCGTCGGGCAGCCCGCCCACGTTGTGGTGGCTTTTGATCGTCGCGGTGCCCGAACCATGGCCCGATTCGACGATGTCTGGGTAGAGCGTGCCCTGCACGAGGAACTCGATCGAGCCGCCCTCATCGGCAGCCTCCGCGACCAGGTCGGCGGCGGCCTTCTCGAAGGTGCGGATGAACTCGCGGCCGATGATCTTGCGCTTCGTCTCGGGGTCGGTCACGCCCGCAAGGGCGGTGAGGAACTGCTCGCGAGCATCCACCGTGACCAGACGGATGCCCGTCGCCGCGACGTAGTCCTCCTCCACCTGCCGGCGCTCGTCGGCGCGCAGCAGCCCGTGGTCGACGAAGACGCACACCAGCTGGTCGCCGACCGCCTCGTGCACGAGCGCCGCCGCGACCGCAGAGTCGACACCGCCGGAGAGACCGCAGATCACGCGCGCGTCGCCGATCTGCGCGCGGATGCGCTCGACCTGCTCGGCGATGACATTGCCGCTGTTCCAATCGGCGGGGATACCCGCCGCGCGGTGCAGGAAGTTCTCGAGCACCCGCTGGCCGTACTCGGAGTGCTTGACCTCGGGATGCCACTGCACGCCGTACATCTTGGCCTCGTCGTTGCCGAACGCGGCGACCGGGGTGTCGGCGGTCGAGGCCAGCACGGTGAAGCCCTCGGGGGCCCGGGCGACCGAGTCGCCGTGGCTCATCCAGGTGGTCTGTGTCGCGGGCTGCTCGGCGAGGAGCGCGCCACCATCACCGACGACGGTCATCGCGGTCGCGCCGTACTCGCGTCGACCCGTGCGGGCGACCTCTCCGCCGAGCTGCTGCGCCATCACCTGGAAGCCGTAGCAGATGCCCATCACAGGGAGGCCGAGCTGCAGGATTCCCGGGTCGAGGGTCGGCGAGCCCGGCTCGTAGACGCTCGAAGGGCCACCGCTCAGCACGATGCCCGCCGGGTTCTTCGCCGCGACCTCAGCGGCGGTGATGCCGTGCGGAACGATCTCGCTGTAGACCCCGGCTTCGCGCACGCGGCGGGCGATCAGCTGGGCGTACTGTGCGCCGAAGTCGACGACGAGCACCGGCCGGTGCGCGGTGTCGCTCACGCCGAGGCTCCGGAAATATCAGCACCCGTCGCCGGGGCTGACGCGGCCGTGCGGGTCTCCAGCTCGGCGATGACCGCCTCGACCTGACGGGGCACCTGCCGCTCGAAGACAAACGACAGCAGCGGAATGATGCCGCCCATCGCGATCCAGAGGAACTTCCAGAACGGCCAGCGCAGTAGGCGCCAGAGCACGAAGTCGCAGGCCAGGTAGAGCACGTAGAGCCAGCCGTGCACCGCGAGCAGCAGAATCGATACGTTGACGCCGGTGATCGCATCGGGGTCGGTGAGGGCGAGGAGCGCGCCCGACTCGCCGTTGAACTCGATGTCGACGCCGAAGCCGTACCGCGTGATCATCATGACCACAAGGCCGAGCAAGAAGGTGCCGGTGAGCACCGACGACACCTTGTAGACCGCGAGGGTACGGCGAATGAGCGGGATGTCTGAGGGCTGGGGGCCGAACGCCATGTACTCAGTCTAGAGCCGCGGTCTGAGCGGAATCCGGGCCGCTGAGCGCCCGTTCCTTCTCCTGCTCGTCCTTCACCAGCCGCCACCACAGGTAGATCGCGAAGCCGCCGAAAATCACCCACTCAATCGCGTAGAACAGGTTCAGTAGGTTGAGTTCGGTCGGTTGTTTGGGCGGCGGCGCCGCGATCGTCGACAACCCCGCAGGCGCCTCGTCGAGCACGAGGTAGCCGGAGTAGACCGTGTCGACCTCGGCCCACAGGTTGATCAGCTCGGCAACGGCGATCGCCGTGCGCTCGCCTGCCTCGAAGTCGCTGACCTGCGGTGACTCACTGGGCACGTAGCGACCGGTGAGCTCCGCATCCCCCGACGGCAGATTCGGGATGCCCGCCCCGACCTCCCCGTACCCCACAGCCACGGCGAGACTCGCGCCGCCCTCGGTCACGAGGTGCCGAATGATCCAGTCGCCCGGCTCGCCCGCGGCACCGGATCCGTCATCGCCACTCAACCGGCCGGTGACGACGAGGTCGTCGCCGGCGGCCCAGGTGCCGCGAACGGTGACGAGGCGACCGCTGGCCTCCGTCGTCATGACCTGCTGCGGTTCGGCCACCGACGTGAGCGGTATCGCCGTTTCGGTGTCGCGCGTATCTTCCGCGGTCGACTCGAGAGAACGGTCGAGCTGCCACTGCCCGAGCGCGGCGAATGCCGCGGCAATACCCAGCGCGAGCGCGAGCGCGGCGATCCACCGCGGCCGTCGGGCAATGCGCCAGAAACCGGGCGGGCTCATTGCGGGCTCAGGCACAGCCACCAGCCTGCCAGTGCGACCTCAGCGTGCGGTGTACGGCGCGACGACCACGTCAACGCGCTGAAACTCTTTGACATCCGAGTAGCCGGTCGTGGCCATCGAGCGCCGCAGAGCACCCATGAGGTTGGCCTGCCCGTTCGCCGTCGAGCTGGGCCCGAACAGCAGTTGCTCAAGCGGCGCCAGCTGGCCGACCTGCACACGGCGACCCCGCGGCAGTTCGGGATGGTGAGCTTCGGGGCCCCAGTGCCACCCGCCACCCGGAGCATCCGTCGCCCGCGCGAGAGCCGTGCCGAGCATGACCGCGTCGGCGCCCATCGCAACCGCCTTCACGATGTCGCCACTCGTGCCCAGGCCACCGTCCGCGATGACGTGCACGTAACGGCCGCCCGACTCGTCCATGTAATCGCGGCGGGCGGCGGCGACGTCACTGACGGCGGTCGCCATCGGGGCTTGGATGCCCAGGCTGAGCCGCGTCGTACTTGCCGCACCCCCGCCGAAGCCGACGAGCACCCCGGCCGCCCCCGTGCGCATGAGGTGCAGCGCCGCGGTGTAGGTCGCCGCGCCGCCGACGATGACGGGCACGTCGAGCTCGTAGATGAACTTCTTGAGGTTGAGGGGTTCGGCGCTCGTCGAGACGTGCTCGGCACTGACGGTGGTGCCGCGAATGACGAACAGGTCGACGCCCGCGTCGAGCACCGCCTGGTGGTGTTCCTGCGTTCGTTGCGGGCTCAGCGCACCGGCCACGGGCACACCCGCCGCACGAATCTCGGCCAGTCGGGCGCCGATGAGTTCGGGCTTGATGGGCTCGGCGTAGATCTTCTGCATTTCCGCCGTCGCGCCCGCGTCGTCGAGCTCGCGGATGCGGGCGAGCTGCGCTTCCGCATCCTCGTACCGCGTCCACAGCCCCTCGAGGTCGAGCACACCGAGACCGCCCAAGCGCCCGAGAGCGATCGCCGTCGCCGGGCTGACCACCGAATCCATGGGCGCCGCAATGACCGGAATGCTGAACGTGAGAGCGTCGATGCTCCAACTCAGCGACACCACCTCGGGGTCGCGCGTGCGCCGGCTCGGCACCACGGCGATGTCGTCGAAGGAGTACGCCCTGCGTGCCCGCTTGCCGCGGCCGATCTCGATCTCCGTCACCCGGCAAGCCTATCGGGCGGGGCGGTCGCGGTACCGTGACGACAGAGGAAGGAGCCGCCATGGTCGGCAGTGCACTGAACATCGAGCGACCGGGCAGGCGAGACGCCGTGCCTCTCCGTGTGGCCGTGGTCGGCACCGGCGGCTGGGGCGCGCAGCACGCCCGCGCCGTCGCCGCCCGCCTCGACTGCGAACTCGTCGCCGTCGTCGGGCGCGACCCCCAGCGGGCAGCGGTGCGCGCGGCCGACTACGGCACGCGCGCCTACACCTCGATCGACGGGATGCTCGAGGCCGAGCATCCCGACCTCGTCACCGTCAGCCTGCCGAACGAGCAGCACTTCGAGCCCACGATGCAGCTCGTGCGCGCGGGCGTGCCGCTGCTGGTCGAGAAGCCGCTCGTCTTCGACCTCGGCGAGGCCGACCAGTTGCTCGCGGCCGCTGGCGAGCAGTTCGTCGCCATCAACTTCAACCACCGCTACGCCGAGCCCGTGCTGCGGGCGCGAGCGGCGATCGCCGCGGGCGAGCTCGGCGAGCTCGTGTTCGCCACCTGGCGGTTCGGCGGCGAGGCGAACCGCGGCCCCTCGCCACACGCCAACCTCATCGAGACTCAGTGCCACGGCTTCGACCTGCTCGAGCACCTGTGCGGGCCCATCGCCTCGATAACCGCGCAGATGACCCGCATGACCTACGGGGCGTTCAGCACCGTCGCGCTCGCCGTCGAGTTCGCCTCCGGCGCGGTCGGCACCATGCTCGGCTCATACGACTCGTCGTACGCCTACCCCGACACGCAGCGCGTCGAGCTGAACGGAACAGCGGGGCGAGCGGTCATCCGCGACACGGTTCGCGAACTCGCGCTGCAGTCGGTCGGCGACGAGACCGAACGCGTCTGGCGAGCCGGCTACTTCGACGACGAGGCACGGTCGTTTGAGCGCACCATGGACCGGCATCTGGATGCGGTGCTCACCGCTCTGCGCACGGGCGCCCCGCCGCCCGTCCCCATGTCGGCGGGTCGTCGTGCCCTCGAGCTCGCGCACGCCGCGATCCGCGCGCACGAGACCGGAGCCCGCGTGCCGACCCTCCCCACGAGCGCCTAGCCGCGCCCGCCCGCGGCCCGCGGCCGACCGCCCGCCGCCTGCCGCCCGCCGCCAAGCCCGCGCACCCCCACGCCCGCGCCCGCGCGGGCGCGCAGCCCGCCGCCTGCCCGCGACTGCTCGCTACCTCGTCGCCCGTTTCTCACATGGAATGCGACACCTCACACGCTCGGATATGTGTGAGGTGTCGCATTCCGTGTGAGTCAGCCGCGCCGTACTCGTCGTGACCGCCGAGGAACGCCCGCCGCCTCCAGTTTGTGCCGCAGTCGGCGCGGGTCGCGCAGATCGTCGGTGACGGCTCGGAGCATCCCGTCACCGGCGGCGCGAATCGCATCCTCGCGGTCCTTCTCCTCGATGACAACCTGTTCAGGAGTACGCACGCCCCGAACCTCTCCCGCCTTGTACTTGAGGCTGCCGTCGAACTCGCCTGCAAGTTGGATGCTCGGCCACCGGAAGTCCGAGCGAAACCGTCGACCATCCGGGAGTCGGTACTCGTACTGGAGGTCAGGAGCTTCGAACCCCAGCTGGTGGATGAGCACACGCATCCACGACTCACCCGGTGACTCCGCGCGTCCGTCCGAAAACGCGAGGGCACGCTCGAGACGGGCCCTGCCGCGCCCGATGCCAAGTTCAGCTGCAGTCGCGCGAATCTCCTCGCGTGTTGTCGCCGGGGTGCCGGGAAGCCGCCGCACCCGCACGGCCCAGTCAATCGCGGCCACCGCTCGCGCGAACGACGACCGCACCGAGAGCTCGACGAGGGTCCGCGACAAGTCGGTCGCCGCAACGCCTCGGCGCTCCACCACGCGGTACCGATCGTGGGCAGTCGCCCAGTACCGAACATCGGACACCTGCCGGGTTGCACGATCATGCCAGCCGAGGGCATCAACGATCGGAAGGTACTCATCCTCCAGGATCGGCACACCCCAGACTCGTGCCGCGGAGAGGCCGCACAGCGGTTGGCGGACGCGCCCCCGGGTTGCGGCGGCGGTGACGCGAAGCAATTCGCGCTCCCACGGCTTGAAGTCGCCGATGACCGCAGCCGGTATGTAGATTCCGCGCACAAGGCGCGCAAACTCTCCGCGAGCGGTCGCGCGGTGAACGACGCGTGCGAGCGACGCGTCATCAACGTCGGCGACAACAATGACGTGTTCAAGCGCCTCGTCGAGGGTGGCGGCAGCAGTAGCGGCGGAGACAGTAGCGGTAGCGTCGGCGGCGGCAACAGTGGCGTTCATGGTGGCACCATGCCCCGATCGGTAGCCGCCGGCCGCCTGCGCGTCCGCGCTGTGCACGACTCCCACCTCGTCGCCCTCTGGGAGGGACGACCAACCGCGCCTCACATCGTTTGTGACAACTCCCACGGTTCAGGTCGTGTGAAGTGTCGCGAACGATGTGAGGCGGCGAGGGATGCCGCCACGGAGCCCGCGAACGCCTGCCGGCCACCGTCCACCGACGTACCACCAACCGGCTACCGGTCACCGACGTACCCACGACGGCCTGCCGGTCGCCAGCGACCGGCGCGCAGCTACAGGCCCACGCCTACCGGCGGTAGTTCGGCGCTTCGACGACCATCTGGATGTCGTGGGGGTGCGACTCCTTGAGCCCGGCGGCAGTGATGCGCACGAACTTGCCGCGGCTCTTGAGCTCCTCGACCGTGCGAGCGCCCGTATAGAACATCGACTGCCGGAGGCCGCCGAGCAGCTGGTAGACAACCGAGCCGACGGGGCCCCGGTAGGGCACCTGGCCTTCGATGCCCTCGGCGATGAGCTGCTCGTCGCTCGGCACGTCGGCCTGGAAGTACCGGTCGCGCGAGTACGACGTCTTCGTACCCCGAGTCTGCAGTGCACCGAGCGAGCCCATCCCGCGGTACGACTTGAACTGCTTGCCGTTGACGAAGATCAGGTCACCGGGGCTTTCGTCGGTGCCGGCAAGCAGTGACCCGAGCATCACGGTGTCGGCGCCAGCAACGAGCGCCTTCGCGATATCGCCCGAGTATTGCAGGCCGCCATCGGCGATCACGGGCACGCCAGCCTCCCGGGCGGCGAGCGAGGCCTCGTACACAGCAGTGACCTGCGGCACGCCCACGCCCGCCACCACTCGGGTCGTGCAGATCGAGCCCGGACCGACCCCCACCTTCACGGCGTCGGCACCCGCATCAACGAGCGCTTGCGCGCCCGAACGGGTCGCGACGTTGCCCCCGATCACGTCGATGCGGGCAAACGCCGGGTCGGCCTTCAGTCGCGCGATGATCTCGAGCACGCCGCGGCTGTCGCCGTTGGCCGTGTCAACCACGATGACGTCCACCCCGGCGTCACGAAGAGCCCCGGCGCGATCCCACGCATCACCGAAGAAGCCGATCGCGGCACCCACGCGCAGTCGGCCCTCGTCATCCTTCGTTGCATTTGGGTACTGCTCGCTCTTGTCGAAGTCTTTGACAGTGATGAGGCCGTGCAAACGACCCTCTCCATCGACGAGGGGCAGCTTCTCGATCTTGTGCTGTGCGAAGAGCGCCAGCACCTCGTCCTGCGAGATACCGACTGGGCCGGTAATGAGGGGCGCGGGGGTCATGACATCGCGCACCAGCGTGGTCGCGGCCTCGAACCGAGAGACGAAGCGCATGTCACGGTTGGTGATGATGCCGACGAGACGCCCGTCGCCCTCGACGACAGGCAGACCGGACACGCGGAACTGCCCGCAGAGAGCATCCACTTCAGCGACGGTCGCATCGGGCGTCGTCGTGACGGGGTTCGTGATCATTCCCGATTCGGAGCGCTTCACCTTGTCGACCTGAAGGGCCTGGTCGTCGATTGAGAGATTGCGGTGAACGACACCGAGACCGCCCTGCCGGGCCATCGCGATGGCCATGCGCGACTCCGTCACCGTGTCCATCGCGGCCGACAGCAGCGGTGCGTGAACACGGATGCGCCGCGTCAGCCGCGATGCCGTCTCCGCTTCGCTCGGAATCACGTCGGTGTGGCCGGGCAGCAGCATGACGTCGTCGTACGTGAGTCCGATGAATCCGAAGGGATCGGGCTGGTCCATCTGCTCCCCTGAGGTCGTGGGTGATGTGTGAGCGTTCCCGCGCGCGGCGGGTCGCGAGACCCGGGATGCCGCGCTGGATTCCGGTGCTTCATCTTAAGCCGGTTAGGTCGAAACGTATTCCGTCGCAATAATGGCTAGGCGGATCGTCCACCCCGGAAACGCCCCGGCAACAAACGTTCCGTATCGTCACCGTCGACGACCGGGCCTGCTGGCCCACGAGGGTTCCGCCCTCGACACCCGAAACGACCTGGAGGTTTCGTGGCACACGTTGCTAGCAGACCGAAGACCAGGCGAGCATCCCGACGCTTCGCCGCCGTGATTCTCGCCGCCATTGTCGGAGCGCTCAGCCTCTCGATGGCAGCCCCGGCGACCGCTGATGAGGTGGGAGTCGAGGACTACGACAACCGCATCAGCGGCCTCGTGCGGCTCGCCGACGACCCCCTCGCCGACGTGCGACTCGTGATCGAGGGCGGGGGCTTCCGGGTCGAGGTGGAAAGTGGTGACGACGGCCGCTGGGCTGTCGGAGTGCCCGAACGCGGCGACTACACGGTGACCCTCGACGAGAGCACCCTGCCCGAAGGCATTGCTGTGATCGATCCGGAAGACGAGACCCCCAACGTTCGCGAGATCACAGTCGGGCAGTCGGGTAGCGCTGTCGCCAACTTCTTCATCGGTCAGGGCGAGCGCAACACGACAAGCCTGTTCGACCAGGTCGTCGAGCGACTCTTCAACGGTCTGAACTTCGGGCTCTTGCTCGCGCTCGCAGCGATTGGTCTTTCGCTCGTGTTCGGCACTACCGGCCTCAGCAACTTCGCGCACGCCGAACTGGTGACCTTCGGTGGCCTCATGACCCTGCTGTTCGGTGTCGTGCTCGGCCTTCCGATCTGGCTGGCGATTCCGATCGCCTTGATCCTGAGCGCGGGGCTCGGGTACGTCAACGACGCCGCACTGTGGAAACCACTGCGGTCCAAGGGGGTCGGCCTGATCCCGATGATGATCATCTCGATTGGTCTCTCCCTCGCGGTGCGCTACACCTTCCAACTCTTCGTGGGTGGCGACACCCAACAGTTGCCCGGCGCGACCGACACGAGCCTGTCCATCGGTGTGTTCGGTCTCTCCTGGACGGATGTCGCGAGCATGATCGTGAGTGTCATCGTGTTGCTCGGCGTGGCTTTCTTCCTCTTGAAGACGCGCATCGGCAAGGCGACGCGCGCCGTTTCCGACAACCCCGCCCTGGCCGCCGCGAGCGGTATCGACGTCGACCGCGTCATTCGCATCGTCTGGGTCATGGCGGGTGCCCTCGCGGGCCTCTCCGGAATCCTCTGGGCGTACTTCCGCCCCGGAGTGAGTTGGGACATGGGCTTCCAAATCCTGTTGCTCACGTTCGCGGCGGTCACTCTCGGTGGCCTCGGTACCGCGTTCGGCGCTCTCGTCGGAGCCCTCATCGTGGGCCTCTTCGTCGAAATCTCGACGCTCGTCATCCCCTCCGACATGAAGTACGTCGGGGCGCTGGTGATCCTCATCCTGGTGCTGCTCTTGCGGCCTCAGGGCATCCTCGGACGTAAAGAACGAATCGGCTAGGGGCTGATCATGATCGACTGGATCCTTCTCTTCTCCAACGCCGCGCAGGAGATCATCTCCCCCACGACGGCCGCATACGCGCTTGCCGCTCTTGGGCTGGCGATCCACTTCGGGTTCACCGGGTTGCTCAACTTCGGACAGGCCGGCTTTATGGCGCTCGGCGCCTACGGATACGCGATCGCCACGCTGACCTTCGGATGGCCGGTGTGGGCCGCGATCCTGACCGGTGTCGTCGCCTCGATCGTGTTCGCGCTGATCCTCGGCATCCCGACACTGCGATTGCGGGCCGACTATCTCGCGATCGTGACGATCGCCGCTGCCGAAATTGTGCGGTTGCTGTTCACGACGAACACGTTCGTCGCCGTCACCGGATCAGCGAACGGGCTCCAGGGCTACAAGGGTGGCTTCGCGGCCCTCAACCCGATTCCGCCCGGAACGTACGGCTTCGGTCCGTGGGTCTACAACGAGTACGACTGGTGGGTTCGCATCTTCGGCTGGACCCTGGTGGCGCTCGCCGCTTTCGTCACCTGGCGACTGTTCAAGAGCCCCTGGGGTCGCGTTATCAAGGGCATCCGTGAAGATGAGGATGCTGTCCGCGCGCTCGGCAAGAACGTGTACTTCTACAAGATGCAGTCGCTGATCATCGGCGGCGTCTTCGGTGCTCTCGCGGGAATGATCTTCATCCTTCCCCGCGCGGTCGTGCCGTCGAACTACCAAACCTCACTGACGTTCTTCATCTACGCGATCTTGCTGCTCGGCGGCGCGGCGACGGTGTTCGGCCCGATCATCGGGTCGGTCATCTTCTGGGTGCTGCTGTCGTTCTTCTCGGGCTTCATCGCTCGAGCTGTCGAGGTGGGCTGGCTACCGTTCTTGTCGAACGTTCAGGCCGGTCAGCTTCGCTTCATCCTGGTGGGTATCGCGATCATGCTGATCGTCATATATCGACCACAAGGGATCTTCGGCAACAAGAAGGAGCTGGCCTTTGTCAAGTAGCGCCGGCGCTCAGGGCGCCCCCATCAAGTCGACCGGCCTGCACATCGGCGAGCCGGCCCCCGGGGTGAAGAAGGTGGACCCCATCATCGTGGCCGACCACATCACCCGCACCTTCGGCGGTCTGACCGCCGTCCAGGTCGAGCACCTCGAGATTCCGCGAGGAGCAATCACGGCTCTCATCGGTCCGAATGGTGCCGGCAAGACAACCCTGTTCAACCTGCTGACCGGCTTCGACAAGCCCGACACCGGGGAGTGGACCTTTGATGGCAAGGGAATCTCCGGAATCCCCGCCTTCAAGGTCGCTCGCAAAGGCCAGGTGCGCACCTTCCAGCTCACGAAGGCCCTCGGCCTGCTCACGGTTCTGGACAACATGAAGCTCGGGGCAAAAGGCCAGAGCGGCGAAAGCCTCGCCCGCGCTCTGTTCCCGTGGTTCTGGCGCAAGCAAGAGCAGGAGGTCGAGGCTCGGGCCATCGAGCTGCTGACTCGGTTCAAGCTCGACACGAAGAAGGACGACTACGCCGCCAGCCTATCGGGCGGCCAGCGCAAGCTTCTCGAGATGGCTCGCGCGCTCATGAGTGAGCCGAACCTCGTCATGCTCGACGAGCCGATGGCGGGAGTGAACCCGGCGCTGACACAGTCGCTGCTTGACCACATTCTCGACCTCAAGACGCAGGGAATGACCGTGCTCTTCGTCGAGCACGACATGCACATGGTGCGCCACATCGCCGACTGGGTTGTCGTCATGGCCGAGGGCCGCGTGGTTGCCGAGGGCGACCCGCACGAGGTCATGGCCAACCCTGCCGTGATCGACGCCTACCTGGGTTCACACCACGATGAAGACCTCGGCGACCTCGACACCGGGGTCATGACCGCGATCAAGGAGCTGGCCGATGACGACGCCGACGACCGCAAGCACTGACACCGTGACGGACACGCGCAAAGTCGTCGTCCACGTCGACAATGTCACCGCCGGCTACCTTCCGGGCATCAACATCCTCAACGGATGCTCGCTCACCGCGCACGATGGTGAACTGATCGGCATCATTGGCCCGAACGGTGCCGGAAAGTCGACGCTTCTCAAGGCGATCTTCGGTCTGGTGAAGGTGCGCGAAGGGCGAATCTCGCTGTATGGCGACGACATCACCAACCTCAAGGCGAACAAACTGGTGGCCAAGGGCGTGGGCTTCGTTCCGCAGACCAACAACGTCTTCCCGACGCTCACCATTCAGGAGAACCTCGAGATGGGTCTCTTCCAAAAGCCTAAGGAGCTCGACCACCGGCTCGCCTTCGTCATCTCGATCTTCCCCGAGCTGGGCAAGCGACTCGGCCAGCGCGCCGGGTCGCTGTCAGGCGGTGAGCGCCAGATGGTGGCCATGAGCCGCGCGCTCATGATGAGCCCCGAAGTCATCCTGCTGGACGAGCCGAGCGCCGGTCTCTCGCCCGTCCGTCAAGACGAAGCGTTCCTGCGCGTGAAGGAGATCAACAAGGCTGGCGTGACGACCATCATGGTCGAGCAGAATGCGCGCCGCTGTCTGCAGATCTGCGACCGTGGCTACGTGCTCGACCAGGGCACCGACGCCTACACGGGAACTGGCCGCGAGCTGTTGAACGACCCGAAGGTCATTGGCCTCTACCTTGGCACCCTCGGGCAGGAATAACCCCGCAGCACGTCGCACAGGGCCCCGCAGAGCCATCCGGCTCGGCGGGGCCCTCGTCGTTCGCCACCCGACTTCGGACGAACGACGGAAACACGGGTGTGCAACGAGCGACTTCCGCGGGTGCGGAGTGTGGAACGAGGTCGTCTCCGTCGTTGCTCCGAGTCGACCCACGGGTGGGTCGGGCAAACGGAAAGGGCCCCGGCTTTCGCCGGGGCCCTACCGTCACGCTCGTGCGGTCTTAGTTGATGCGCACGAAGGTGTTGTCGGCCTGGTACTCGAAGATACCGATGGTGGCCTCGGTCGGGTCACCATTCTCGTCGAAGGTGATCGGGCCGGAGGCGCCGTCGTAGTCGATGACTCCGCCGTCGGCGAGGATCGCGGCGCACGACGCGAAGTCGGTGCACTTCTCTCCGCCGCCCGAGCCACCCGAGACTTCCTGCAGCTTGGCCGCCATGTCGACACCCTCGACCGAGCCGGCCGCGAGAGCGGCGAGCGCGAGGAGGATGACGGCGTCGTACGACTCAGCCGCGTAGCTGAACTCGGTGAGGTTGGGGTCAACCTCGAGGAGGCGCTCCTGGAAGTTGCCGAGGCTCGAGATGTCGAGACCCGGAAGGGTGCCCTTGGCGCCCTCGATCAGGCCCGGCTCGAAGTCAGCGCTGTAGTCGGCGAGGTTACCGTCGACGAAGTAGAGCTGGTTTCCGGGGTAGCCCGCGCCCACGAGGGCGGGGACGACAACCTTGGCCTGGTCGAAGGTGATGACGGCGATCGCGTCGGGGTTCGCAGCGGTCAGCGCGGAGACCTGAGCGTCGAAGCTCGTGTCACCCTCGTTGAACAGCTCCTCAGCCACGACGGAACCACCGGCCGCCTCGAACGTCGCCGCGAGAGCGCCGGCAAGACCGGTGCCGTAGGCGTCGTTCAGAACGAGCATGCCCAGCGTGGCAGCACCCTCCTCGGCGATCAGGTTTCCGAGAACCTCACCCTGGAGCAGGTCGCTCGGGGCGTTGCGCCAGTAGAGGCCGTTGTCGTCGTAGTTGGTGAAGTCGGGCGAGGTGTTTGCCGGCGAGAACTGCACGACACCCGCACCCGTGATCTGGTCGATCACGGTGAACGAAACACCCGACGACGCGGCACCGACGATGGCGGTGACGTTCTGCGAGAGCAGGTCCGTCACGGAGACGGTGGCAGTGTCGGTGGTGGTGTCGCCCGAGTCGCGGTAGATGGCCTCGACGGTGATACCCAGACCGGCCTCGTTGATCTCCTGCACGGCGAGAGCAACACCCGCCTCCTCGGGCGGGCCGAGGAATGCCAGGGCGCCACTCTGCGGGAGGATGGTGCCGATCTTGAGGGTCAGGTCTTCGGCGGGACCAGCAGGCTCTTCGCTCTCAGCCGGGGCGCAACCGCTCAAAACGAGCGCGCTGGCGCCCACGACGGCAATGCCGCCGAGGACAGACGTGAGAGAGCGAGAGCGACGGCCCGAGCCGGAAGTGAAAACGCCCATGTTGCTCCTTGGGTTCATTGGTGTTCAGGATTCGGGCAAAAAATGCCCGTCTTGCCACCGTACGGTGTTCAGTAGCCGTTCACAACACATTCGGGTTACAGCCCTGTAACACCGTGAAACGTGCTCGCACCGGCTATGTGGCAACGGATTCGGTGCGCGTGCACGCTCACCGACGATGTTTTCCGTCGGTGTCGTCGGGGCCCTGTAACGAAGCCGAGCGTGACGCTCTCAGCGCGCGCTGAGGGGCAGGTCGCCTACCCGTTCGGCGCGGTTCTCCACTGTGTAGCGGAACAGCGCGAAAGCCCCCGCGATCACATTGCCCGCCTGATCCACGGTGAGCGCACCGGATAGCCCCTCGTAGTCAATCGCGGGCTCGGTCTCGAGCACCGAGATGCACTCCCCATAGCTCGCACAGGGAATGCCCCCCTCTGCCCCCGCGGCCGCGGTGAGGGTGCGAGCGATCGACGCGCCACCATCATCGCCGGCCAGCTCGGCCGCAAGCGCCGCCAGCACGACCGCGTCGTAGGACTCGGGCCCGAATCGCGCACTGCGCAGGAACGGGTCCGACTGCCGAAACCGAGTGAGCACCTCGTCCGACACCTCCGCGCCCTCGAGAACACCGTTGGCGCCCTCCAGAAGGCCTGCGCCAATGGCACTCGAGTAATCGGCGAGGTTCTGGCCTGTCAGCCAGAGCGCGTCAGCCGGGACTCCTCGCTCGATCAGAGCCGTCAGCAGGCGAGCGTTCTGCTCGGCGAGATTGGCTCCGGTTGCCAGAATGACGGCGTCCGGCTCGCTCCGGGCAATGCTGAAGGCCAGGCGCGCGGGATTGGTGGCAGCATCCACCTGTTCGATCGCGCTCAGGCGCATGCCCTGCTCGGCGAGCGCCGCCCGAGCAGTGCGTTCGAAGGAGAGACCGAGCCCGTCTCCGGTGGTGACGATCGCGACTGAGGCGGTGTCATTCTCGCCCAGCACGTCAACGATTGCCCGTGCCTGCTGGTCGTAGGCGGGAATAGTGCGAAAGAGCACTCCGGCAGGGTTCGCCGCTTGTACGGTCGGGTACACCGCGGCGGGAGAGATGATGGTGACCCCGGCTTCGGCCGCGAGCGGCACCAGGCGTTCGACGAGAACCGGCGTGGTCGGGCCGATCACGACGTCCACCCCGCGCTCGACCAAATCGGCGAAGGCCGCTTCGAGCAGCCCGTCATCGGCGGTTCCCGAGTTTCGATGCAAAACCTCCACGGGCTGCCCCAGTACGCCACCCGCGGCATTGACGTCGCGCACCGCAACCTCGATCGCGGCGATCATGCCCGGGCCGATAGACGCAACGTCCCCCGTGGTCGGCACAAGAGTGCCGATACGCAACACCCCGTCGCCGGTGGGTCCGACCGTCTCGGTTGGCGTGGGCGTCGGAGTGGGGAGCGGACGCGGAACCGCGCAGCCGACGACGAGTACGCCGAGAGCCAGGGCCGACACGACGGCGGTGAGTCCGCGAACGATGCGGAGGCGCGCGCGGAGGTGCGCGGTGCGGGCCGACGTCATGAGTGTGATCCTTCCGTGCGGCCGAGGGGAGGACGACCGCGAGCTATCCGCACTTTAGTGGCCCCCGCATAGGCTGGTGCGGTGACCGCGCCGTCGCCCCTGCACCTCACCGCGCCGTTCGAGCCCGTTCCCGTCGTCCGCGTGGCGTCTCTTCTCGCGCAGACTCACGGCCTGGCTGTGACGACGGTCGAACGCCTGTCGACCGAGCGCGACGACACCTTTCGGGTGCGAGCGGGCGATCAGACGCTCGTGGCGAAGCTCGCGCACCCACTCGACGACGCGCGCGAAATCGCCGAGCAACTCCTGGTGCTGGACCGTCTCGCGCGCATCGCGCCCGACCTCCCCGTACCCCGGGTGGTGCCCACCGCCGACGGCGAGCTCTCGGCACCCGTCGAGTCGGTGGATGGCCCGCGAATGCTGCGTGTCCTCACCCACCTCGAGGGCGAGACGCTCGGCTCTGCTCCTCGCTCGCTCTCCGACGTGCGCACTCTCGGTGCCCTGCACGCGCGGTTGGCGGCATCGATCGCGCAGATCGGCGACGCTGCTGACCCGCCCCTTCGCGGTGCTGCGACACCGTGGAACCTCCTTTCCTTCGAGGCCTACGCCCCCCTCGCCGACACCCTGCGCGACACCCAACTGCGTGCGGTCGTCATCCCCGTCATCGATCGAGCGGTGGATGCGGTACTCAGGCCGGCCCGTGCCCTCGCCGCGCCGCTCGCCCACAACGACCTGCACGGCGACAACGTGCTCGTGCGGCCGGGGCCGCCGGGCACCCCGCTCACGGTGTCCGGCGTGCTCGATTTCGGAGACATGACCCGCACGCCGCGGGTCGCCGACCTGGCCGTTGCGGCCTCCTACGCTCGAGGACGCGTCGGAGAGGCGGGCCCGCCCTGGGTCGCTGCGGAAGCCTATGTCGCCGGCTACGAGAGCATCACACCCCTCCGCGAAGAAGAACACCGACTCTTGCCGGGGCTGGTGCTGCTGCGACTCGCTCAGCGCGGCATCCTGAATTCGAGCATCGCCGCCGCGAATCCGATGGCGGCGGAGTACGCGAGCCGCAACCTCAGCGCCATCACTCGTGACCTTCGCGAGCTGAGCGACAGCATCCCTGACCGCATCGGAGGCACCTTGTGATCGGACCCGCCACGTACTTTCGACCCGAGCACCGAGATGCCCTCGACGACCGCACGCGCGCCCTCATCGACCGGCGCGAGGCGGTGCTGTCGCCGGGGTACCGCCTGTTCTACGCGCGACCCGTCGAGTTCGTGCGCGGCAGCGGCACCAAACTGTTCACCCGCGACGGCGAGGAGTTTCTCGACGCCTACAACAATGTGCCCGTGGTCGGCCACGCACACCCACGGGTGGCCGCGGCGATTGCTGAGCAAGCCGCTCGGCTCAACACGCACACGCGCTACCTCGACGAGAGCCTGGTGGACTACGCCGAGCGGCTGATCTCTTCCTTTCCCGCGTCGCTCGACACGCTCACGCTGGTGTGCACCGGGTCAGAAGCCAACGACCTTGCCCTCCGGGTGGCGAAGCAGGCGACGGGCGCGCGGGGCGTGATCATCACCGAAAACGCCTACCACGGTGTCACCACCGAGATCGCCGCAATCTCCCCCTCTCTGGGCGGCGACGACTCGCTCGGCCCCTGGGTGCGGACGGTGCGTCCGCCGGTCGGCGACGGGCAGGCCATGATCTCGGATGCTCACCAGGCGATCGCCTCCCTGCAGGCCGCCGGCCACGGGATGGCGGCCCTGATCGTCGATACCGCTTTTGCGAGCGATGGCTTCATCGCCCCCTCCCCGGCAACCCGCTCGGCACTGGCCGCGGTTGCGAATGCCGTACGCGCCGCCGGGGGGCTCGTCATCGCCGATGAAGTGCAGCCCGGATTCGGACGGCTCGGCACCTCTGCGACGCAGCCGAGTCTGTGGGGGTTCAGCCAGCACGAGCTCGACCCCGACCTCGTGACGATCGGCAAACCGATGGCGAACGGGCTCCCCGTCGCCGGGCTTGTCGCGCGTCGGCCGCTCATGGCGGAGTTCGGCGAGCGCGTGCGGTACTTCAACACGTTTGCCGGTACGCCCGTGTCGGTGGCAGCGGCGCGCGCCACGTGGGAGGTGCTGCACGATGAGGGCCTACCGGCACACGCTGCGAGGGTGGGAGCCGCTCTGCGGGGCATGCTCGATGAACTCGTCGCGCGGCACCCGCGCGTGCGAACCCCGCGCGGCGCGGGTCTCTACCTCGGCGTCGACGTGGTCGACCCCGCGACGGGGCTGCCCGACCAGCCGGGCGCGACGGCTCTGGTGAGCGGGTTGCGCGAGCGCCGCATCCTGATCAGCGCATCGGGACGCGACAATGCCGCTCTGAAGATCCGGCCTCCGCTGCCGTTCTCGCACGACGACGCCGTGCGCCTCGTGACCGAGCTGGACGCCGCCCTGCAGGACCTCAACCGCTAGACGGTCTGGATGGGGCTCGTCTCGACCGGCACCGCGCGCCGGTCCCGCAGCGCGCGACGACGATGCACCACAGCTTCGGCAGTCAAGACGACGAGGGCGAGCCAGACAAGGGCGAAGCCGATCCAGCGCTCGAGCGGCATGGGCTCGAGCAGGACGACCACGCCGAACGCGAACTGCATGAGCGGGGCGAGGTACTGAATGAAGCCCATGACGCTGAGCGGGAGCCGTCGGGTGGCCGCGGCGAACAACAGCAGGGGCACGGCGGTGACGACGCCCGCGAGTGACAGCACCACCGCGTGCGCGATGCCCTCGCGGCCGAGCGTGATGCCACCGGACAGCTCGACAGCGACGAGTGCGATGACCGCGACGGGCACCAGCCACGCGGTCTCGAGGGTGAGCCCCGCGACGGCGGACACGCGACCGCCCATGCGGTTCTTGATGAAGCCGTAGAACCCGAACGAGATGGCGAGGGCGAGGGCGATCCACGGTGGCTGCCCGTAGCCGATCGCGAGCACGAGTACGGCCACGACGCTGATAGCGACCGCCACCCATTGCCCAAGCCGGAGGCGTTCGCGCAGGAACAGTACACCGAGCCCGATCGACACAATCGGATTGATGAAGTACCCGAGGGCGGCCTCGACGACAAAGCCGCTGGTCGAACCGTAGACATAAACAATCCAGTTGACGGCGATGAGGATGCCGGCCATCAGGCTCAGCGCCATGACCCGCCGGTCACGCAGCAGCGCGGCGAAGGGCCGGAAGGCACGCGTCGCCGCGAGCAAGATCACGCAGAAGACGAGGGAGAGGACGACCCGCCAGGCGACAATCTCGACGGGGGCGCTGGGCACCAAGAGCAAAAAGTACGCGGGAAGGAAGCCCCACAGCCCGTAGGCGCCGACCGCCAGAGCAAGCCCCGACGGAGACAAGCGGTTCTCGGGCACAGCCTCACTGTAGTAGCGCCGGAGCGGAGGCCGGACAGCACGAACCCCCGGTCGCGCCAATGCGCGCCGGGGGCGTCGAGTGGAGTGTTGGAGGGTGCTTAGCGCACGACAACCGCGAGCACGTCGCGGGCCGACAGCACGAGGAATTCCTCGCCGCCGTACTTGACCTCGGTGCCACCGTACTTCGAGTACAGAACCCGGTCGCCGACGGTGACGTCGAGCGGAACACGGTTGCCGTTGTCGTCGATGCGACCGGGGCCGACGGCGACGACCTCGCCCTCCTGGGGCTTCTCCTTGGCAGTGTCGGGGATGACGAGACCCGAAGCGGTGGTCTGCTCCGCCTCGACCTGCTTGATGACGATGCGATCTTCGAGCGGCTTGATGCTGACCGACACGGTTGACCTCTTCTTTCTGACGACGATGAGGGGAGTTGGCACACTCGACATGCGAGTGCCAGACCAACTGTACCGAAGCCGTTAGCACTCTCGCAATCCGAGTGCCAGCCGCCGCGAGCGTCATGCGAGTGGCAGGATCCTCTGTATGGATGCCGCCGAGCTTCGCGAACTGCTCACCGCGGAGTCCCTCACCCTGCTCGACAGTCTCGAGCCGAGCACGACCACGGCGGATGCTGTGGCTCTCGTTGCCGGGCTACGCCGGCAGGGGCATCCACCCGCCCGAGTGGCGGCGGTGCTGACGCAGTACCGCCTGCGGCGCAAGGCCGAGGCGAAGTTCGGGCCTTTCGCCCGCCGCATGCTCTTCACCGCCGACGGGCTCGAGCAGGCCAGCCGCCTGTCGGTGGCGGCGCAACACGCCGGGAGGTTCGCGCGAGCGGGCCTGCACCGGGTTGCGGACCTCGGTTGCGGGATCGGCGGCGATGCGCTCGCCCTGGCCTCGCTCGACCTCACGGTCACGGCCGTCGAGCGCAACGAGGTGACGGCCGCGCTGGCCACGTACAACCTGGCGCCGTTTCCATCAGCGCGCGTCGTGCACGGCGATGCGCTCGCTCTGCCGCTCGACACCATCGACGGGGTCTGGCTTGACCCCGCCCGCCGCAGCGAGGCGGGGCGCGCGTCCTCCCCCGATGACTGGTCCCCCACCCTGGCGCAGGCCCTCGCGATCGGCGAGCAGCGACCCACCGGCATCAAGCTCGCGCCGGGCATGGACCGCACCCTCCTGCCCGCAGGGTGGGAGGCTCAGTGGATTTCGGTCGATGGCGAGGTCGTCGAGCTCGTGCTGTGGAGCGGTGCGCTCGCCCGGCATGACGTGGGGCGCGCGGCGCTCGTGCTGCGTGGCGGCACCGCGCCCGCCGAGCTCCGCGGCGCCGACGACAGCGCCGACGTCACACCGGGGCCACTCGGTGACTACGTGTACGAGCCCGACGGCGCGGTGATTCGCGCGCGACTCATCGGTGATCTCGCTCGAAGCATGAGGGGGCGGATGCTCGACCCCACGATCGCCTACGTAACGACCGACACAGCCACCCCCACGCCTTTCGCTCGGGGGTTCCGCGTGCTCGAGCGCCTCCCGATCGACGTCGCGCGGTTGACGCGCGCGCTCGCAGCCCGGGGCATTGGCGTTCTCGAAATCAAGAAGCGCGGGGTCGACATCGACCCGGCGCACTTACGGCCGAAACTCAAGCTCCGCGGCGAGGGTCAGGCTGTTCTCATCCTCACCCGCATCGCGGGCGAGCGCGTCGCCCTCATCGCCGAACGCGCCGACGGACGATCGGCTGGCTAGAAGCCGCCCATCATGCCGAAGCTCGAGAAGAACAGCAACGGCAGAATCGTGAGGCCGACGAAGAGGACTCCCCAGAGGAGTGAAATCGCGATGCCGGCGTAGCCACACGCGAGCCCGGCGATGGCCATGCCGCGCGCGTGCGGCTCACGCTTGAGTGCGAGGTGCCCAAGAATGACGCCCGCGATCGCCGGGAGCAGGCCGAAAGCGATAAAGGAGAACACGAGCCCCATGACTCCGAAGACGAGCGCGAGCACGCTCAGGGTCGTCGGGGGTGGCGTCGGGAGCGCGCTGTAGGGCGTCGTCGCGGCTGGCGCGGGAGGCAGCGCGGGACCGCCCGGGGTCGCGCTCGGCGAAGCAGACGAGGCGGCATAGGGATCGGGTCGCGTCGCGGCAGGTGCTTCGATCGGGGCGGGCGCCGGCTGAGCGGCGGCAGGCTTCGAGGTGGCCGCGGCCTTCGCAGCGGCGGGCTTCTTCGGGGCGGCAGGGGCCCCAGCCGCGGGAGTGGCAGCTGCTGTGCGTCGTGTCGTCGGCTTCTTCGCGGGCTCGAGGGGAGCATCCGCAGCGCCCTGACCGGGAGCGGGCGGTGGGGGCGGGGGCGTGCTGTCGGCCATGGTCTTCTCCTTGTGGGATGGGGACGATATGCGGAAGGTCGGTCGTGGCGCTCAGCCTCCAAGAGCGCCGAGGGTGCTGAGGAAGAACCCCCAGAATGCGAACCAGGCAACGGTCCCGATCCACCCGATGACGATCGCGGCGAGTGCGAGGGCGCGGCCATTCGCGCCGGTCTGCGTGATTTGGCGCAGGGTGACGTGCCCGAGTACAGCACCCGCGACCGGTACGAGAAGCGCCAAGATCAGCGCGACCGGGGCAAGGCGGTTCGCGAAGGTCGATGGTGTCGACGCGGCGTCGGTCATAATCGGCCCGTTCTGATCGGATCGGAGGTCGGATGCTCCGCACATGATAGAGGCTCGCACCGGAGTTCACCCCGGTACGAGCCTCGAATCGGCTCGACAGCCGATCATGTCGGTGCGTCGATCAGGGAGCAAACCCCTGCGTTCCCACGATGAAGAACGGGAAGGCGAATGCGACGATCGCGAGAATGAAGCCGAACACAAGGCCGAGGTAGCCCAGCACGAGTCCGGCAATCGCGAGGCCGCGACCGTTTTCGCCCGTGCGCTTGATCTGGCTCAGCGCGATGTGGCCGCAGATGATGGCCCCCAGGGAAACAAAGAACGCGAGCACGAGGGAAACGATCGCGAGCGTGTTGGTCTTGGCGGCACCCGGCGCGGCAGCGTAGGGCGTAGCCGGAGGCGGGGTCGGGGCGGCGGGCGGTGTCACGTCAGACATTGCGGTCTCCTGGAAAGATGGAATGGTGGCGACCCGAAAGCGGGCACGGCCCATGCTGTCAGCGACGTTCGAGGGTGTCAACGAACCCATGGGGCGCGCCTCAGTGCTGTCGGGCTCGGCGTGCTCCTGCCTGACCCTGCACCCTCATGCCTGGATGGCCGTGACCGGCAGGGTCGAGTCGGCACTCACGTCGAGCCGCGACGGCGCATGCCCCGCCATGATGAGTTGTGCGGCGAGCGCAGCAATCATCGCCCCATTGTCGGTGCAGAGCGACAACGGCGGGATGCGGAGCTCAACACCGGCCGCCTCAGCACGCTCGGCGGCGAGCGACCGCACTCGCGCGTTGGCGGCGACGCCCCCTCCGAGCAGCAGGCGCGGCACACCGAGGTCGGTGCAGGCCGCGATCGCCTTCGCCGTGAGCACGTCGGCGACCGCCTCGCGGAACGCCGCGGCGACGTCGGCCACGGGCACCGCGAGCCCCGCATCCCGGAGCTTTTCGACATGCCGGGCAACCGCGGTCTTCAGCCCGGAGAACGAGAAGTCGTAGCGATGGCGCTCGAGGTCTTTGGGCAGGGTGAGACCGCGGGGGAAGCGCACGGCGGCAGGGTCGCCCTCGTCGGCAACGCGGTCGATGTGCGGCCCGCCCGGGTAGGGAAGGCCGAGCAATCGGGCCACCTTGTCGAAGGCCTCCCCTGCGGCATCGTCGATCGTCTCGCCGAGCAGTTCGACGTCGCTCGTGAGGTCGCGCACATGGAGTAACGACGTGTGGCCTCCCGAGACCAGCAGCGCGATCGTCGGCAGTTCGATGGCGGGCTCGCCCTCGGTGCGCAGCACATCGGCCCCAACATGGCCTACCAGGTGGTTCACGGCGTAGAAGGGCGTGTCGAGCGCGACAGCGAGCGCCTTGGCAGCGCCAACGCCGACCATGAGCGCTCCGGACAGCCCGGGGCCGCTCGTGACGGCGACCGCATCGAGGTCAGCCAGTGCCACCCCGGCCGTCGCGAGCGCTTCGCGCAGAGCCGGCTCGAGTGCCTCGACGTGGGCGCGCGCGGCGACTTCCGGCACGACACCGCCATAGCGTGCGTGCTCCTCCATCGACGACGCGATGACATTGGCCAGCAGGGTCGTGCCGCGCACGATGCCGATGCCGGTCTCGTCGCAACTCGTCTCGATGCCGAGCACCAGCGGGTTCTCGCGGTTCACGTGCCGCTCTCCCGCCGCATGACGATCGCGTCGACATCGTCCGGCTGGTAGTACCGCGGACGCACGGCGATAGCGACGAATCCATGCCGCTCGTACAGCGCCTGCGCGCCGGGGTTGTCCGCGCGCACCTCCAGGAGCACCTCGGTGGCGCCGCGGCGCGCGGCCTCGTCGAGTAGCGCGCTGAGCAAGGCCGTGCCCAGCCCGAGCCGCCGGTGGGGCGCATCGACCGCGATGGTGTGAACATCAGCCTGCGAAGACCCGGGCAGGGCGCTGAGCCCCGCGTAGCCGACGACCTGCCCCGCAACCTCCGCCACCAGGTAGCGGGTGTGCGCGGCCGCAAGCTCGTCGGCCATCATCGCGGTGCTCCACGCATCGGCGGGGAACAGTCGGCGTTCGAGCACCATGATGGCGGCCAGATCGTCGGGGGTGGCGTCGCGCACCACCGGCGACCGTGTCGGCGCGGCGCTCATCCCGTCACCCGCTTTGGGCTCGAGAGCGTGACGTCGGGCGCGCGCAGATAGAGCGGGTGCGGTTCCGGAAACGGCAGTGCGGCGGCGAGCCGGGCGAGGGCCGCGTGTGCGAGTGGGGCCGCGGGAATCTCCGGCACCTCGTGGGCGGTTACCCCATCGGGCGGCATCCACCCCGCGCGCGGCACAAGGTGCGCGGGCTCGAGCACCGTGGGCAGGGGCAGGGCGGCCGCGTAGACCGTGACGGCAGCTTCGCGCCGGCGGGCATCCGTCACCACCGCGAATCGACCGGCGACGACGCCTCCCTCGACGAGGCGCATCGCGACAGCGTCGTGGCTGGGCACCGGCAAGAGGGGGATGCTCACCGCGAGCGCGACCGCCCGCGCTGCCGCGATTCCGACGCGCAGGCCCGTGTACGGACCAGGGCCGATGCCCGTGACCACGCCCGTCAGCGCCGAGGCGGCGACCCCGGCCTCACCGAAAACGTCGGCGAGGAACGGCCCGATGACCTCAGCATGGCGGCGGGTGTCGGCCGTGGAGCGTTCGGCGAGAACGCGGCCGTCATCCGCGACCAGCGCGAGGGCCGTGCCGGCTGAGGTATCAATCGCCAGCAGCATGCAGCCAGCCTAGGTTGGCCCAGCGCTCGCCAACACCGGTGATGGTCACACGACGAGGTTCGACGGCGGAATCACCGTCGACCCGACCCGAACCCGTCGGCCGGTCGATCGTGATCGCCAACCACTCGTCGACCAGGTGCTCGAGCAGGCCAGCCCCCCACTCCACGACGACGATGGACTCAGCGAAGTCGAGGTCGAGGTCGTCGAGCTCGACAGCATCGCGCAGTCGGTACGCGTCAACGTGCACCAGCGGTGGGCCCGCGGAGCGTGGGTGTGTGCGCGCCAGCACGAACGTCGGGCTCGTCACGGTACCCCGAACCCCGAGGGCCTCGCCGAGTCCGCGCGTGAGGGTCGTCTTGCCCGCACCAAGCTCCCCCGTCAGCAGGACGACGTCGCCCGCGCGCAGCTGCGCGGCGACCCTGGCTCCGAGAGCGGCCATCGCGTCAGGGTCGGCGACGGTCAGAGTGACGGGCACCCGTGGCTCCGTCATCCGGCCGCCCGAGTGGTGCGCCGCACGCGCCTGCCCAGGCGGGTGACGAGTTCGTAGGCGATCGTCCCGGCGGCGTCGGCCCAGTCGTCGACGCTCGGCTCGCCCTCCGCGGGGTCACCCCACAGCACTGCTTCATCGCCGAGGGCAACGGGGGCGTCACCGACATCGACGACGAACTGGTCCATCGCGATACGGCCAACAACCGGGTGGATGCTCTCGCCGATGCGCACCGGAGCACCCAGCGCCGCGCGCGGCGCACCGTCGGCGTACCCCAATGGCACGAGCGCAAGGGTCGTCGGAACTGCGGTGCGGTGGAGGTACCCGTACGAGACCCCACTGCCCGCCGCCACCCGCTTTACCCCCACGACGCGCGCGCTCAGCCGCATCGCCGGGCGGAGCGGGAGGGCGCTGCGCAGGTGGCGTTCGGGGGCGATGCCATACAGCGCGATGCCGAATCGCACGAGGTCGTAACGGGCGGCGGGATGGTCGATCGCGGCGGCCGATGCCGCGAGGTGGCGGATACCCGGATCGAGGCCGACGCTGCGCACAGCATCCAAGAATCGCTCGAAAGCGACCAGCTGCACGCGATCGTCCTCCGGAGAGGTGTTCGACAGGTGGCTGAAAACGCCGCGCACCTCCAGCGAGCCCGACCGCTGAGCGGCGGCGAGTTCCTCGACGAAGGCACCCCACTCGGCTTCGGCGACACCGTTGCGCGAGAGGCCCGTGTCGACCTTGACCTGCACGGCGACGCGATGGCCGCTTGCCGCCACGCGCGCAACCTGCGCCCGAGAACTGAGACCCAGGGTGATGCCCGCCTCTGCCGCGGCCGCCGCGTCGAACGCAGGATCGATCAGCCACGCGAGCACCGGAGCATCGATGCCCGCGGCTCGCAATTCGAACGCCTCATCAAGGTCTGCGACCCCGAGATGATCGACGCCACCCTCGATCGCCGCCCGCGCCGCCGTGACCGCACCATGCCCGTACCCGTCTGCTTTGACGATGGCCATGGCATGCGCGGTGCGAATGCGCGCGCGGAGCATCGCGGCGTTCTCGGCAATCGCGCCCGCATCGATGCGGGCCTCGCGCAGCGGTGACGTCATGACTCGGCCACGACAAACGCGATGGCGACGCCGGCGTCATGCGACATGGAGACGTGCAGCGACGCGATGCCGCGCGCGGCCGCGATCTCGGCCGCTCGTCCGGTGACGGCGAGATCGGGATTGCCCTCGGGGTCGCTGACCACGCGCATGTCGTGCCAGCTCACGCCGTCGGTGGCGCCGAGGGCTTTCAAGAGCGCTTCCTTGGCGGCGAAGCGACCGGCGAGCGATCGCAACGGCAGCACTCGTTCCTCGGCCGTGAAGAGTCGCTCGCGGAGCCGCGGCGTGCGGACGAGCGCGCGTTCGAAACGGGCCAGGTCGACAACGTCGATGCCGATGCCCACGATGCGCCCCATCACTGCCCGCCGCTGTCGCCGCTCGCGAGCCCGGCTATTCGACCGTGACCGATTTGGCCAGGTTGCGCGGCTGATCCACGTCGAGCCCCTTTGCCGCGGCGAGCTCCATGCCGAAGTAGTGCAAGGGAACGACCGCGAGCAGCGGTTCGAAGAACGGCGAGGCGAGGGGAATACGAATGACCTCGTCGGCGTGCGGCAGCACGGCCACATCGCCTTCCTCCGCAATGGCGATGACGCGCGCTCCTCGCGCCCGAATCTCCTGGATGTTCGACACGACCTTGCTGTGCAGTGAGCGTGGGTCGCGCGGGCTCGGAACGAGCACGAACACCACCTGTCCCGGCTCGATCAGCGCGATCGGCCCGTGCTTGAGCTCGCCGGCGGCGAAGCCCTCGGCGTGAATGTACGCGAGCTCCTTGAGCTTGAGGGCACCCTCGAGCGCGACGGGGTAGCCGACGTGCCGACCGAGGAAGAGCACCGACCGCGTGTCGGCCATCCAGTGCGCCAGTTCTTTGATGCGCTCGCCGACCTTCAGAACCGTCGCGAGCTTCTCGGGTACTTCCTGCAGTTCAGCAACGAGACCGCGGGCCTCGTCGCCGGTGAGCGCGCCGCGCGCCTGGCCGAGCTGCAACCCCAATAGGTACGTGGCGGTGATCTGCGCGACAAACGCCTTGGTCGACGCCACGGCGACCTCGGGGCCAGCGTGCGTGTAGACCACCGCATCCGACTCGCGCGGAATCGTCGCGCCCTGCGTGTTGCAGATCGACAGGGTGCGTGCGCCCCGCTCGCGCGCGTACTTGACCGCCATCAGGGTGTCCATGGTCTCGCCCGACTGGCTGATCGACACGACGAGCGTGTTCGGCGACAGCACCGGCTCGCGGTAGCGGAACTCGTGTGCCAGTTCGACATCGACAGGGATGCGGGCCCACTGCTCGATCGCGTACTTGCCGACCATGCCCGCGTAAGCGGCGGTGCCGCAGGCGATGATCAACACGCGGTCGATGCTGCGCAGCACCTCGTCGCCAAGCGCCGTGACCTCGGGTAGGTCGACGAGGCCGTCGGTGACCCGGCCAAGGATCGTCTTGGCGACCGCCTCGGGCTCTTCGCTGATCTCCTTCGCCATGAAGCTCGACCAGCCCCCCTTCTCGGCGGCCGACGCGTCCCAGTCGACCTCGAAGGTCGGCGGGGCAACCGGGAGGCCGGCGAAGTCGACGACCTCCACGCGGTCGGGGCGAATGGTCACCAGCTGGTCTTGACCGATCTCCATCGCGTGGCGGGTGTACTCGACGAAGGCGGCGACGTCGGAGCCGAGGAAGTTCTCGCCGTCCCCCAAGCCGATGACGAGCGGCGAGTTCCGCCGCGCGCCGACGACGACGCCCGGCTGGTCGGCATGCACGGCGAGCAGAGTGAAGGCACCTTCGAGGCGGTTGACGACGCGCAGCATGGCGCCGGTCAGATCACCGGTCTCGCGGAACGCGTCGCCGACGAGCAGCGCCGCCACCTCGGTGTCGGTCTCGGAAGTGAAGGTGTGACCGGCGCCGAGCAGCTCGGCCTTGAGCTCGGCGAAGTTCTCGATGATGCCGTTGTGAATGAGCGCCAGCTTGCCGTCGTCACCGAGGTGCGGGTGCGCGTTCTCGTCGGTCGGTCCGCCGTGCGTCGCCCAGCGGGTGTGGCCAATACCGGTGTGACCGTCGGTGAGGGGCGCGGCACTGAGGTCGTCGGTGAGAATCCCGAGCTTGCCAGCGTGCTTGCGCGTGCCCAGGTGCCCCGCGTCATCGATCACGGCGACGCCAGCCGAGTCGTAGCCGCGGTACTCGAGACGCTTGAGACCACCCAGAAGCACATCCACACTGCCTCGGGTTCCGACGTAGCCCACGATTCCACACATAGCCGACCATTCTAGGGCTCCAGGCCATGCCTCCAGCCCGGCGGTACTGTGGTCGCGATGACCGAACCCCACGGCGTGCGCGAGACCAGCCCGTTCGACGAGATCGACCGGCAACGGTGGGCAGCGCTCGCCCCCACAACCGATCGGCCACTCACCGAGGCCGAACTCGTTCAGCTTCGCGGACTCGGTGATTCGCTCGATGAGCGAGAGGTCGCCGAGGTCTATGTTCCGCTGAGTCGACTGCTCAGCCTGTATGCGGTCGGCGCGCGATCGTTGCACCAGGCAACCCGCAGCTTTCTCGGCGAGGTGAGCCCCCCCACTCCCTTCGTCATCGGCGTGGCCGGTTCGGTCGCGGTCGGCAAGTCGACGATTGCGCGCCTGCTGCGAGAACTGCTCTCCCGCTGGCCCGACACTCCCCGCGTCGAGCGGGTGACCACCGACGGCTTCTTGCTGCCGACGGCTGAACTCGCACGACGGGGCATCCTGCATCGAAAGGGGTTTCCCGAGTCGTACGATCGGCGAGCACTGCTGCGCTTTGTGGCCCGCGTCAAGGCGGGCGCCGATGACGTTCGGGCACCCGTTTACAGCCACCTCAGCTACGACCGCGTACCGGGAGCTGAGATTGTCGTGCGCCGGCCCGACATCCTGATTGTCGAAGGTCTCAACGTGCTACAACCGCCCGCTCCGGGAACGGCGCTGGCGGTCAGCGACCTCTTCGACTTCACCATCTACGTCGACGCCCGGACGAGCGACATCGCCCAGTGGTATGAAGAGCGCTTCCTCGCCCTGCAGCGCGGCGCTTTCGCGGATCCGCGCAGCTACTTCCACCGCTATGCGGCGCTCGATCACGAGCAAGCGGTGGCGAAAGCGCGCGAGATCTGGCACGAGATCAACGAACCGAACCTCCTGCAGAACATCGTGCCGACCCGTGCTCGCGCCTCGCTCGTGCTGCGCAAGGCCAGTGACCACACCGTCGAGACCGTGTTGCTGCGGAAGATCTAGGCGTCCGCATCCCCATCACGCTGCGGGGGGATGCGCCACCGCGGCCGCCCGTCAGACAGCGAGGTGCTCGCGCACGACGCTCGCCAGCCGCTCGGCAACCTGTTCGGCAGTGGCCTGGTCAGCCGCCTCGACCATGACGCGGACCATCTGCTCGGTGCCGCTGGCTCGCAGCAGAACGCGCCCGCTGTCACCCAGCGCGGCCTCCTCAGCCGCCACGGCGGCGGCGATGACCGCGTGGCCGTCGAGAGCTGTGCGGTCGACACCCCGCACATTGATGAGCACCTGAGGGAAGACGGTCATGACGTCGGCGAGCTCAGCGAGGCTGCGGCCCGTGCGCGCCATCTCGGCGGCGAGCTGCAAGCCCGTGAGGATACCGTCGCCCGTCGTCGCGTGCTCGCTGAAAATGATGTGGCCCGATTGCTCGCCACCCAGCGCCAGCTGGTGCTCGGCGAGAGCTTCCAACACATAGCGGTCACCGACCTTCGTCTCGACCAACCGCACGCCGTGCTCGGCCATCGCGCGCTTGAGCCCGAGATTGCTCATGACGGTCACGACGAGGGTGTCGTCGGTCAGGCGGCCGCGGTTCTTGAGCGACAGCGCGAGAATCGCCATGATCTGGTCACCGTCGATGACGCGGCCCTGGGCATCCACCGCGAGGCACCGATCAGCGTCGCCATCGTGAGCGATACCGAGGTCGGCGCCATTCTCGATGACCGCCGCCTGGAGCGGCTCGAGGTGGGTGGAGCCGACGCCATCGTTGATGTTGAGTCCGTCAGGGTCGCTACCGATGACGGTCACGCGGGCGCCCGCGTCGGCGAAAACTTGCGGCGAGATACCGGCGGCGGCACCGTGCGCGCAGTCAATGACGACGTGAAGGCCCTCGAGCGACACGTCGATGGTGGTGAGCAAGTGCAGCAGATAACGGTCTTCTGCGTCAGCGAACCGGCGGATGCGCCCCACACCGTCGCCGGTCGGTGCGAGCTTCTCGCCCGCGAGTGCCTGCTCGATGCGATCTTCGACCGCGTCGGGCAACTTGGTGCCGCCGAAGGAGAAGAACTTGATGCCGTTGTCGGGCGCCGGATTATGCGAGGCGGAGATCATCACCCCAAAGTCAGCGTGCACGTCGCCAACGAGGAAAGCTGCGGCCGGTGTCGGAATGACCCCCGCATCGAGCACGTCGATGCCCGAACTCGCGAGCCCCGCCGAAACCGCGGCGGTCAGGAACTGCCCCGACACGCGCGGATCACGTGCAACGATCGCCGTGGGGCGCTTGCCCTGGGCGCGCAACTCATCGGCGTGCCGACCCTGCGTAAGCACGGCGGCCGCCGCCTGCGAGAGGCCGAGGGCCAGCTCAACGGTCAGGTCACCGTTGGCCAGCCCTCGGACTCCGTCGGTGCCGAAAAGTCGACCCATGACGTGTTCGCGAACGAAGCGGCTAGCGCTTCGAGTACTGCGGAGCCTTACGCGCCTTCTTGAGACCAGCCTTCTTGCGCTCAATGACGCGAGCGTCGCGCGTCAGGAAGCCGGCCTTCTTCAGAGCGGGGCGGTTGTTCTCGCGGTCGACCTCGTTAAGGGCGCGCGCGATGGCGAGACGCAGAGCGCCCGCCTGACCCGAAGGGCCGCCGCCCGTGATGCGCGCGGTGACATCGTACGCACCGCCGAGCTGGAGGATCGTGAAGGGGTCGTTGATGAGCTGCTGGTGCAACTTGTTCGGGAAGTAGTCCTCGAGAGTGCGACCGTTCACCGAGTAGGTGCCGGCACCGGGGGTGATGCGCACGCGGGCAATGGCCTGCTTGCGACGGCCCACGGCCTGCCCCGAAACCGACAGCACGGCGCGCGGCGCGGCCGACGCGACGGGGGCGGCCGACTCGGTGGTGTACGACTCCGGAGCCGACTCGGGAGTGATGTCTTCGGTGTTGGTGACGTCTGCCACGATGCTGTTCCTTAGCGTCTGCGCGGCCGCTACTGGGCGACCTGGTCGAGGGTGTAGGTCACGGGCTGCTGCGCAGCGTGCGGGTGCTCGGCGCCCGCGTAGACCTTGAGCTTCTTGATCTGGGCGCGGCCCAGCGAGTTTTTCGGCAGCATGCCGCGAATGGCCTTCTCGACCGCGCGCTCGGGGTGCTTCTCGAGCAGCTCGGTGTACGAGGTAGCCGTGAGGCCGCCCGGGTAACCCGAGTGACGGTAGGCCATCTTCTGCGACAGCTTCGACCCGGTCAGCGCGACCTTGTCAGCGTTGATGATGATGACGAAGTCACCCATGTCCATGTGCGGAGCGAAGGTGGGCTTGTGCTTGCCGCGCAGCAGAGCGGCGGCGTGGCTGGCGAGGCGACCCAGGACGACATCGGTAGCGTCGATGACGATCCAGTTGCGCTGAACGTCAGCGGGAGTGGGGCTGAATGTACGCGTCACAGTGCGGACTTTCGTGTCGAGGAGTTCGTGAATCCCGCTCCGGGAGGGAGTTCGTGCTCAGATCGAGTGCGAACGCCCAGGTGGAGGGCTCAACCGGATGGCCGTCGGCGACGGACACCAAGGGTCGAGCCTAGCGGGCGGGCCCCTCCCGGTCAATTTCCGCCGTCGGCGCCCGCCGCGGCCTCGGTGGATGCGGAGCCGAGCGGTTCACGGCGCGCCCGGGTCTGCTCGGCGCGGGCCGCGAGCTCGGCGTCGGGCGGGTAGCCCACCTCCACGAGTGTGAGTCCTTTCGCGGCAACGACGGGAAAGAGTGAGGTGCGCTGCGCCGAACGCAACAGTGCGACGATCTCATCGGGCTCGCGCCGCTGCAGCCCCACTGCCACCGCCGCGCCCACGAGGGCGCGCACCATCGAGTGGCAGAACGCGTCGGCACGCACGGTTGCGAGCAGCACGCCGTCGTCGTCCCGTCGCCAGCGATAGTCCAAGAGAGTGCGGATCGTCGTCGAGCCCTCCCGCGGCTTACAGAAGGCGCCGAAATCGTGGAGACCGACGAGGCGCTGGGCGAGAGTATCCATCGCTGCCGCATCGAGTATGCCCGGCTGCCAGAGGGTGTGGCTGCGGCGCAGCGGATCGCGCAGAGCGGCCTCATCAGCGATTCGGTAGGTGTACCGTCGCCAGATTGGGGAGAACCGCGCATCGAACCCCGGCGGAGCGACGGAGACCCGCGCGATGACGACGTCGGAATCCGCACTCGCAAGGAGACCGTTGAGGCGCCGCGTCAACGCCGTTGTCGGCTCGCCCCGACGCCGGTCTGCAATGACCGCCCGCCAGAGTTCGTTCTTCAGATCGAGGTGCGCGACCTGGCCGATGGCGTGTACTCCGGCGTCGGTGCGGCCGGCGACGACGAGCCGCACCTCGTCCACGGAAGCGCGAACGACCTTCGCCAGGGCGGCCTCGATCGTGCCCTGCACCGTGCGCAGTCCTGGCTGGGAACTCCAGCCCGCGAAGCCCGTGCCGTCGTAGGCAGCGTCGATTCGCAGGCGCACCGTCTCCACGATCAGCGAGTCTAGGCCGGTCGGTTTGACCGCGGCGGCCCGGCGAGCGACGCTATATCCACCATGTCGACCGAGAACACCTCCGTCGGGCGCCTGCCCGGGCTCGACGGGCTGCGGGCGCTCGCCATTGTGCTGGTTCTCGCCTACCACCTGTTCCCCGGCCTGGCACCCGGCGGGTTCCTGGGCGTCGACATCTTCCTCGTCGTCAGCGGCTACCTCATCACGGCTCTGCTGGTGCACGAACACCAGTCGCGGGGTCGCATTCGTCTCGGCACGTTCTGGGCACGGCGAGCGCGACGCCTCCTGCCCGCCCTCACGGTCGTCGTGGCCGTCGTCGTGATCAGTGCCTCCGCGATGGGTGGCGATGTATTGGTCGGCATCGGTTGGCAACTGCTCGGGGTCGCGACATTCAGCTACAACTGGTGGTCGATCGCGCAGGGGGCGAGCTATCTCGACCAGACAAGCCCCGAGTTGTTCCGCCACGCCTGGTCGTTGGCTGTCGAAGAGCAGTTCTACCTCCTGTGGCCTCTCGCACTCATCGCGCTGCTAGCGATACCAGTGCGCGCGCTTCGCGTCCCCGTGCCCGCACTGCTCGCGGCAGTGTCTGCGGTCGCTCTTGGCGTGCTCGCGGGTGACCCGGTGGTGGATCCGGCGGCGGCGTCGGCCGCCTACCTCTCGACCCTCACCCACGGGTTCGGGCTCCTGTTCGGCGCGACCCTCGCCCTCGCGCTGAACCCCCTGAGCTCGAATCCCACACCGACGGAGCCTGCCGAGGGCACGCGACTCACCCCGACTCGCCCGGCCGCCGCCATCGCCGACAGTGGTGCACTCCTTGCCGGCGCCGGTCTCGTCGCACTCGCCCTCCTCCTCAGCATCGATCAGCCGGCCGCGTACCGGGGCGGCCTCGTCGCGGCGACCCTGCTCACCGGAGCTCTGATTGTCTGCTTCCGCGTACCGCACGGTCGGGCAGCGAACATCGCGGATGCGGGGCTCGCGCGCTGGGTCGGTGAGCGGTCGTACGGCCTCTACCTGTGGCACTGGCCCGTGATCGTGCTCCTCCAGGCCGCTCTGCCCGCGATTGACCGCGGTGGGGCCGAATCCTGGTGGCTCGGCCTCGCCGCTCTCGGGCTCACAATCGCCCTCGCCGCGATCAGCTATCGCTTCGTCGAGCAACCCGTGCGTCGGCACGGGTGGAGTGTCGTGCTTGGGCGCGGTGCCCTGTCGAGAGTGTCCCGCGGCGTGGCCGTGGCGGCCGCATCCGTCGTCATGGTCGCTCTCGTGGCCGGGTCTGCCGTGGCCGTCACGCGCGCCCCCGAACAGTCGGAGGCCGCGGCACTTATCGCGGCTGGGCAAGCAGCGCTCGATGCCCCACCACCCGCCGTTCCGTTGCGGTTGCCCATGAACGAACGAGGCCCCGCCCCTCCCGAAACGACACCACTCCCCTCCGGCGACCAGATCACGGCGGTCGGTGACTCGGTGATGCTTGCCGCGGTACCGCAGCTACAGGCTCAGTTTCCGGGAATCACGATCGACGCGGCCGTCTCGCGGCAAATGTGGCAAGCCACTGACATCGTGGGGGCCCTTGTGGCCTCGGGCGAACTGCGCGAGTACGTCGTGCTCGGGCTCGGCACGAACGGCTCCATCGACCCACAGACGCTGCACGATGTGCGCGGGCTCATCGGCCCGGAGCGCTCGCTGGTGCTGGTCAACCCGCAAGCGCCAAAACCCTGGATTCCGGCCGTGTCCGAGCATCTCATCGCCTTCGCGAGTGACTACCGCAACGTCGTGATCGCCGACTGGCGCGCGGCGATCGCACCCCAGCTCGACGTTTTGGCCCGCGACCAAGTGCACCCCGGGCCGACGGGTGCCCGCATCTACACAAGCACCATTGCAGACGCGCTGCAGTACCTCGTCGACTTGCCGGAGCCGGTCGACTACGAGGCAAACCCCGAGCTCGCGCGCCCGCGCTGAGCGGCGACACTCGCAGCACCTTCCTCGCGCGCGACTCGTGCGTCAATAGGCGATGCGATAGGCAACGTCGCGGGCAGTCGGCGCGAATCCCAGTCGTGTGTACACGCCGAGCGCACCGGTCGGGTTATCCGTGTCGACATCGAGCACCGCACACTCCAGGCCCTCGTCCCGAAAGGCGGCCAGCACGTCGGCGAGCAGGGCTCCCGCCAGGCCACGACCGCGGTGCGCCCGCACGGTGCCGACCAATCCGATGTAGCCCGATCGCGAGCCCTGACGCTCCCAGTCGTCTTCGTTGACTTCGGCGAGCACGAACCCGGCAACACTCTCGCCATCCCAGGCGATTCTGCTGAGATCACCGCGAAAGCTTGGCAGACCGATCATCGATTCCCAGCCCTCCCGACTCGTTGGCTGGCTGCCCCAGTGGTCGAGAAAGGCTGCGTTGCGAGCGGACCGCACGGCTTCGCTTCGGGCGAGGTCAAAGGCGTCGACGGTGAGACCGTCGGGCAGTGGCGGGGCAACGGGGCCGGGTGCCGCGAGGTCGCGCTCGAGCGTCGTGAACCAGCGGGCAGCCTCGAACCCGAGCCGTCGTGCCAACGCTCCGTGTTCCGGCGCTCGGTCTGCGGCATAGCTGAGCACCCAGGCTGGCAAACGTAGCGGGCTTTCGGCGAGCATCCGGAGTGCACGATCGTGCTGCCACCGCAGCAGTCGTCGACCGATCCCGCGGCCGCGATGCGCTGGGTCGACACCGCCCATCAGAATCACACGAACAAGCGATTCGGGGTCGGGCGGCATGACGCAGAGACCCCAGGCGACGGCCGTGCCGTCTCGTTCGAGGGCAATGACCCCGTCGGTCGCCGGAGTCACCCACGAGTGTTCGAGTTCCTCCTGCAGCTCTTCGAGCGACTCACTCCAGGTCGGGTGGTCGCGTCGACTCACACGCTCAGCCAGGTCAACGATCAGCGGCGCATCGTTCACGGCGAGCGGTCGCCAGCGGATGCCCTCCGGCCCCTCGGGAGGCCCCGAGTCGGGGGGCGCGACCACTCGGTCGCTCAGCGCGGGTAGCTCGTCAGACACGGCCACAAGAGTACGGCCCCCGCTCACTCGAGCGGGGGCCGTGACGCGATCGTGATCGCGGAGGTGCTACTTCGCCTCGTCGTCGGCGGGGGCGTCCTCAGCGGGAGTCTCCTCCCCCGACGCTTCCTCAGCCGACTCGTCTCCGGCAGCACCGTCGGTTACGGTCTCGTCAACCGGCGCCTCCTCGGCGACTGCCTCGACTGCCTCGACTTCGGTAACCTCCTCGACCGGAGTGTCCTCGGCGGGCGCAGCCGCGGTCGGCGCTGCCGCCTTCTTGGTGCTCTTCGGCTTCGGGTTCACCGGCTCGAGCACGAGCTCAATGACGGCCATCGGCGCGTTGTCGCCCTTGCGGAAGCCCGTCTTGGTGATCCGGGTGTAGCCGCCCTCGCGCTCCGCCATGAGCGGCGCGATCTCAGTGAAGAGCAGGTGCACCGCGGTCTTGTCGGTGACGATGCGCATGACGCGACGGCGGGCGTGCAGGTCACCGCGCTTGGCGAAGGTGATCAGACGCTCGGCGAGCGGACGCAGGCGCTTCGCCTTGGTCTCCGTGGTGGTGATGCGCTGGTGGGTGAACAGCGCGGTCGCGAGGTTGGCGAGCAGCAGGCGCTCGTGGGCCGGACCGCCGCCGAGGCGGGGACCCTTCGTGGGCTGAGGCATGATGTGTGTTCTTTCGATTCAGGAGCGGGAGGGGGCTGGTCGCGAGGCGGCCTAGCTCTCCTCGTCGTCGTAGCTGTAGAAGTGCGCGCCGTCAAAGCCGGGAACGGCGTCCTTGAGCGAGAGGCCCATCTCAACGAGCTTGTCCTTCACCTCGTCGACCGACTTCTGCCCGAAATTGCGGATGTTCATCAACTGGGTCTCGGAAAGGGCGACGAGCTCGCTCACGGTGTTGATGCCCTCGCGCTTGAGGCAGTTGTAGCTCCGCACGGAGAGGTCGAGGTCTTCGATCGGCATCGACAGTTCCGTCGAGACGAGAGCGTCAACCGGTGCCGGGCCGATCTCAATGCCCTCGGCCGCGGTGTTGAGCTCGCGGGCAAGACCGAACAGCTCGACCAGGGTGCGACCTGCCGACGCGATCGCGTCGCGCGGCGTGATGGCAGGCTTGGTCTCGACGTCGACCACGAGGCGATCGAAGTCGGTACGCTCACCGGCACGGGTCGCCTCGACACGGTAGGTCACCTTCAGCACGGGCGAGTAGATCGAGTCAACGGGAATCTGCCCAGCCTCGCTGAATTCGCTCCGGTTCTGTGTCGCGCTCACGTAGCCACGGCCGCGCTCGATGGTGAGTTCGAGCTCGAACTTGGCGCTGTCGTTCAGCGTGGCAATCACCAATTCGGGGTTGTGAATCTCAACACCTGCGGGAGCCGAGATGTCGGCCGCGGTGACCTCACCGGCACCCTGCTTGCGCAGGTAGGCGGTGATCGGCTCGTCGTGCTCGCTCGACACCACGAGGTTCTTGATGTTGAGGATGATCTCGGTGACATCCTCCTTGACCCCGGCGATCGTGCTGAACTCGTGCAGCACACCATCGATGCGGATGCTCGTGACCGCAGCACCGGGGATCGACGACAGCAGGGTGCGGCGCAGCGAGTTGCCAAGCGTGTAGCCGAAGCCCGGCTCGAGCGGCTCGATGATGAACCGGGAGCGGAACTCGGAGACGTTCTCCTCGGTCAGCGTGGGACGTTGTGCGATGAGCACTGTTGATTCCTTTCGGCAAAGTGTCCGCCATATGACACTTGTGGCGCGACGAGTGGCTGGCTCGTCGAGAGTGTGGAGTTATCGACGTTCGGGGGTCGGTGTCGACCCGGTGCGGTGATGAGCCGCCGTTTACCGGCCCACCGCAGTGGGCCGGTACGTGCAACGGTTAGACGCGGCGACGCTTGGGTGGGCGGCAGCCGTTGTGCGCCTGCGGGGTGACGTCGCTGATCGAACCGACTTCGAGGCCAGCGGCCTGGAGCGAGCGGATCGCCGTCTCGCGACCCGAACCCGGGCCCTTCACGAAGACGTCAACCTTCTTCATGCCGTGCTCCTGCGCTTGACGCGCTGCCGACTCGGCGGCGAGCTGAGCGGCAAAAGGCGTGGACTTGCGCGAGCCCTTGAAGCCGACCTGGCCCGACGACGCCCAGCTGATGACGGCACCGCTCGGGTCAGTGATCGACACGATCGTGTTGTTGAAGGTGGACTTGATGTGAGCCTGCCCGACGGCAATGCTCTTCTTTTCCTTGCGGCGGGGCTTACGCGCGGCCGACTTGGGTGCTGCCATGGTCTTCTCCTGAACCTGTTCGTAGGCGCTAGCGGGCGGAGCCCGGGACTAGCGCGCCTTCTTCTTGCCGGCGACGGTGCGCTTCGGGCCCTTGCGGGTGCGCGCGTTGGTCTTCGTGCGCTGACCGCGCACGGGGAGGCCACGACGGTGACGGAGGCCCTCGTACGAACCGATCTCGACCTTGCGGCGGATATCGGCGGCGACCTCGCGGCGGAGGTCACCCTCGACCTTGTAGGTGCCCTCGATGTGGTCGCGCAGTGCGACGAGCTGGTCGTCGGTGAGGTCCTTGACGCGAATATTCGGGTCGATACCCGTGGCGGCGAGGGTCTCGTGCGAACGCGTACGACCAACACCGTAGATGTAGGTGAGTGCGATCTCCACGCGCTTATCGCGCGGGATGTCGACTCCGGCAAGACGGGCCATGACGGCTCCTTCAGGTGAGTGAGAGGTGTGGAGCAGCTCCGGTGCCAGGGCCCCTCGCCCTGGGTGTCCTCCGCATCTGCGGATTCTGAAGCTGCCGGGAGTTCGTTTTTAGTTGTGCGTCTGTGGCGGTGAGTCTGGAAGTCGACGAGGGCGATTAGCCCTGCCGCTGTTTGTGCCTCGGGTTCTCGCAGATGACCATCACGTTGCCGTGGCGGCGGATCACCTTGCACTTATCGCAGATGGGCTTGACGCTGGGGTTGACCTTCATGGCTGTTCTTCTCTTTCGCTGGCCTCGTGCGCCGGGTGGTTTCCCGGGCCGTTCCTTACCCGGCAGCGACCTTTACTTGTAGCGGTAGACGATGCGGCCGCGGGTCAAGTCGTAGGGGCTCAGCTCCACGATCACGCGGTCCTCCGGGAGGATGCGGATGTAGTGCTGGCGCATCTTGCCCGAAATGTGGGCGAGCACCTTGTGGCCGTTCGTCAACTCAACGCGGAACATCGCGTTGGGGAGCGCTTCGACCACCGAGCCTTCGATCTCGATGACACCGTCTTTTTTGGCCATTGCCTCTTCGTCGCTAAAAGTGTTGGTCGTGCCGGTCGTGCGGATGACGCGGTGCTGCTGCGGTCGACCCCCTCTGCACGGCGGGATCTCGGGAGACACGCCAAAGGCGTGCCAAAGGCACCAAGGGTCGAGCCTAGGTGATAAAGGCCCTTCGGGGCAAGTCACGCCCCGGCGAGCGGGTCACGCGGTAAAGAGGATGCCCCGGGCCGCGAGCGCTGCCTCGATGCGCTCGGTGACCTCGGAGATCTCGCCGATGCCGTCGACCTTGGCCAGCAGGCCGCGGTCGGCGTACACGTCGATGAGGGGCGCGGTCTGCTCGGCGTACACCTCGAGGCGGTGCCGCACGACGGCTTCGTCGTCGTCGGCCCGGCCTTGGTCAAGCGCCCTCTTCTTAAGCCTCTCGACCACGATGTCGGGGTCGGCGACAAGTTCGACGACAGCGTCCATCGCGTGTCCGCTCTCGGCGAGCAGTTCGTCAAGGGCGCGCACCTGGTCGATCGTGCGCGGATAACCGTCGAGGAGGAATCCCGCCGCAGCATCAGCGTGCGAAAGTCGATCGCGCACCAGGTCATTCGTCAGGCTGTCGGGAACGTTGTCCCCGGCATCCATGAACGCCTTCGCCTGCTTGCCGAGCGGTGTCTCGTCACGCAGGTGAGCACGAAAGATGTCACCGGTCGAGATCGCTGGCACTCCGAGGGCCTGCGAGAGCCGGTGCGCCTGCGTGCCCTTGCCCGCCCCGGGGGGACCAATGAGCAGAAGGCGTGCGCTCACCGCAGGAGGCCCTCGTAGTGCCGCTGTTGCAGCTGGGCATCAATCTGCTTCACCGTCTCGAGGCCGACGCCGACGATGATCAGGATGCTCGCTCCACCGAACGGGAAGTTCTGGTTTGCGCCGACCGCCGCAAACGCGATCAACGGAATCAGTGCGATGAGACCCAAGTAGAGCGACCCCGGCAAAGTGACGCGCGTGAGCACATAGTCGAGGTACTCGGCCGTGGGGCGCCCCGCGCGAATGCCCGGAATGAAGCCGCCGTACTTCTTCATGTTGTCGGCGACCTCTTCAGGGTTGAAGGTGATCGCGACGTAGAAGTACGTGAACCCGACGATGAGCAAGAAGTAGATGACCATGTAGATCCAGTTGTCCCCAGAGACGAGGTTGTTCTGAATCCACACCACCCACTCGGGCGCGGTTTCGCCCGCGGCCGGTTGGTTGAACTGGGCGATGAGCGCTGGCAAGTAGAGCAGCGACGACGCAAAGATCACGGGCACGACGCCGGCCATATTGACCTTGATGGGAATGTACGTGTTGTTGCCACCATAGGTGCGCCGCCCGACCATCCGCTTCGCGTACTGCACGGGGATGCGGCGCTGCGACTGCTCAACGAAGACGACCGCGGCCATGACGAGCAGTCCGAGCGCGAGGACGATGAGGAAGATCTCGAAGCCCTGCGACACGGCGATGGCCCAGAGTGCCGACGGGAAGGTCGCGGCAATCGAGACGAAGATCAGCAGCGACATGCCGTTGCCGATGCCGCGCTCGGTGACGAGCTCGCCGAACCACATGATGAGGCCGGTACCGGCGGTCATGGTGATAACCATGAGCAGGATCGCGTACCACGCATCGTTGGTGATCAGCTGCGTGCACTCGGGAACACCGCTCGTTGTCGGGAACAGCGCACCGGCGCGGGCGACCGTGATGAGCGTCGTCGACTGCAGCACGGCGAGCGCGATCGTCATGTAGCGCGTGTACTGCGTGAGCTTCGCCTGGCCCGCCTGGCCTTCCTTGTGGAGAGTGTCGAAGTGCGGAATGACGACGCGCAGCAACTGCGTGATGATCGACGCGGTGATGTACGGCATGATGCCGAGCGCGAATATCGACAGCTGCAGAAGAGCGCCGCCACTGAACAGGTTCACGAGCTGGTAGAGACCGGTGGCCCCCTGGTTGCCCGCGAGACAGATCTGCACGTTCTGGAAGTCGACAAACGGTGCCGGGATGAAAGAACCCAGGCGGAAGATCGCGACGATCACCAGAGTGAAGCCGATCTTGCGGCGCAGGTCGGGCGTGCGGAAGATCCGCCCGATAGCTCTGAACACGTGGACCTCCCGTTGAACAACCATGTGCACCCGTTCGTCCGGCGACGGCGGATGCTGTGGCCCGTGTGGGCCGCGACCCACGTGGGGCCGCAATCGCAGGGAAGGGTGGCCCCGAAGGGCCACCCGTCACCTACTACTGGATCGAACCGCCGGCGGCGACGATCTTCTGCTCAGCTGAGCGCGAGACCTTGTCGACGGTCACATTGAGCTTAACCGCAATATCACCATCGCCGAGAACCTTCACCTTTTCGTTCTTCCGAACGGCACCCTTCGCGACGAGATCGGCGACCGTCACGTCGCCGCCCTTCGGGTAGAGCGCAGCGAGCGCCGAAAGGTTCACAACCTGGTACTCGACCCGGAACGGGTTGGTGAATCCGCGCAACTTGGGCGCGCGCATCACGGAGTTGAGGTTGCCGCCCTCGAAGCCGGGCTTCACCTGGTAGCGGGCCTTGGTTCCCTTGGTTCCGCGACCGGCGGTCTTACCCTTTGATCCTTCACCGCGGCCGACGCGCGTGCGGTCTTTCTTCGACCCCGCAGCGGGGCGAAGGTGGTGGACCTTGAGCACCTGCGGGCGCGCGACATCGGCGGAAGCAGCCTTCTTCGCGGGAGCCTTTGCGGCAGCCTTGGCTGGAGCCTTCTCCGCAACAGCCTTGTCGGCCGCGGGCTTGGCGGCAACCTTCGCAGGAGCCTTCTCCGCGGCAGGCTTCGCGGCAGCCTTCGCAGGAGCCTTATCGGCGGCAGGCTTCGCGGCAGCCTTCGCGGGCGCCTTGTCGGCGGCAGCCTTGGCCGGCGCCTTCTTCTCGGCCGCCGGCTTCGCAGCCGCTGTGGTCGTCGCCTTCTTTGCCGGCGCCTTCTCGGCGGCGGGCTTCTTCTCTTCAGCCATTAGTCAATCTCCTCGACCGTCACGAGGTGGGCGACCGTGCGCACGTAACCGCGGTTGGCCGGGGTGTCTTCACGGACGACGACATCGCCGATCCGCTTGAGACCCAGGCTCCGCAGCGTGTCGCGCTGGTTCTGCTTCTCGCTGATGACGGACTTGATCTGGGTCACCTTGAGCTGCGCGGCCATCACGCACCACCCTTTCCGGCGGCCGTGGCCGCAGTGGCCTCGGCGCGCACGAGGCGGGCCGGAGCCACGTCCTCGAACTCCAGCCCACGGCGGGCGGCGACGGCGCGCGGCTCTTCGAGCTGCTTGAGCGCCTCCACCGTCGCGTGGACGATGTTGATCGTGTTCGACGAGCCGAGCGACTTGCTCAGAACGTCGTGAATACCGGCACACTCGAGCACGGCGCGAACCGGGCCACCCGCGATAACGCCGGTACCGGCGGCGGCGGGACGCAGCAGCACCACACCAGCCGCGGCCTCACCCTGTACAGGGTGCGGAATCGTCTGGGCGACGCGGGGCACACGGAAGAAGTTCTTCTTGGCCTCCTCGACACCCTTCGAGATCGCCGTGGGCACTTCGCGTGCCTTGCCGTAGCCGACGCCGACCATGCCGTTGCCGTCACCCACCACCACGAGGGCGGTAAAGCTGAAACGGCGTCCACCCTTGACGACCTTCGACACGCGGTTGATCGTGACGACACGCTCCAGGAATGGGCTCTTCTCGGTCTCGCGCTGACCGCGGTCGCGGTTGGGGTTGCGCTCGCGGCCGCCACGGCGAGCCTCGCGAGGCTCGGTCGCCGTCTCCGACGACGCAGCGGTCTCGACAGGGGCCTCAGCGGCCACGGTCTGCTCCTTTTCGTTCACAGTCTCGTTCTCGCTCACAGGTCCAGTCCGCCCTCTCGCGCTCCATCGGCGATCGCGGCCACGCGACCGGCATACCGGTTACCGCCGCGGTCGAATACGACCGCGTCGACGCCGGCCTTCTTGGCGCGCTCCGCAACAAGCTCGCCAACCTTGCGGGCCTTCGCGGTCTTGTCGCCCTCGAAGCCGCGGAGGTCGGCCTCCATGGTCGACGCGCTGGCCACCGTGTGGCCCTTGGTGTCGTCCACGATCTGCACGAAAACGTGCCGCGACGAGCGGGTCACGACCAGGCGCGGACGCTCTGCCGTGCCAGTGATGCGCTTGCGCAGTCGCGCGTGGCGGCGGCCCTTGGCGGCCGACTTGCTCTTGCCTCTCGTACCGAGACCCATGACTACTTCCCAGCCTTTCCGGCCTTGCGACGCACGACCTCGCCGGCGTACCGAACGCCCTTGCCCTTGTAGGGCTCAGGCTTGCGAATCTTGCGGATGTTCGCAGCGACCTCACCGACGGCCTGCTTGTCGATGCCGCTGACGGTGAGCTTGTTATTGCCCTCAACCGTGAAGGTGATTCCCGCGGGCGGGTCCACGGTGACGGGGTGCGAGAAGCCGAGCGAAAACTCGACCCCGTCGCCCTTTGCCTGCACGCGGTAACCAGTACCGACGACCTCGAGGCCCTTGGAGTAGCCCTGGGTCACACCGATGATCTGGTTGGCGATGAGCGTGCGCGTGAGGCCGTGGAGCGAGCGCGAATTGCGCTCGTCATCGGGCCGGGTCACCACGACCTGGTTGTCCTCGATGGCGACCTCGATGGGGCTCGCGACGGTGAGCGAAAGCTCACCCTTCGGGCCCTTGACGGTGACGGCTTGGCCGTCGATCGTGATCTCGACACCCCCGGGGATGTCGATAGGCATGCGTCCGATTCGTGACATGACGGGTTACCACACGTAGGCGAGGACTTCCCCACCCACGCCCTTCTTCATCGCCTCGCGGTCGGTGAGGAGCCCCGAGGAGGTCGACAGGATCGCGACGCCGAGACCACCGAGAACGGTGGGAATCTCGGTCGACTTCGCGTAGACGCGCAGACCCGGCTTCGAGACGCGCTTGATGCCGGCGATCGACCGCTCGCGGTTCGGGCCGTACTTCAGCGAGAGCGTCAGCGTGCTACCAACGCGGGCGTCAGCGACGCTCCAGTCGGCGATGTAGCCCTCGCGCTTGAGGATCTCAGCGATGTGCGTCTTCAGCTTTGAGCTGGGGAGCGACACCGTGTCGTGGAACGCCGAGTTGGCGTTCCGCAGTCTGGTCAGCATGTCTGCGACCGGATCTGTCATGGTCATGATGCGGTTTTCCGTTTCTCGTCCGGTTTCGACGCCCGGTACACCGGGGCCGACCTGGCCGATCGTGGTCCCGAAGGACCGAGTGAGTACTGCGGGTGGTGTTACTGAGCGCTCTCGTTCGAGCGGAAGGGGAACCCGAGTGCGCGGAGCAAAGCCCGGCCCTCGTCATCCGTCTTCGCCGTCGTGACGACGGTGATGTCGAAGCCGCGAACGCGGTCGATCTTGTCCTGGTCGATCTCGTGGAACACGCTCTGCTCTTGAAGACCGAAGGTGTAGTTGCCGTTGCCGTCAAACTGCTGGTCGCTCAGGCCGCGGAAGTCGCGGATGCGGGGCAGAGCGAGCGTGACCAGACGGTCCATGAACTCCCACGCGCGGTCGCCGCGCAGCGTGACGTGCGCGCCGATCGGCATGCCCTCGCGCAGTTTGAACTGCGCGATGGACTTGCGAGCCTTGGTGACCATGGGCTTCTGACCGGTAATCGCTGTCAGGTCCTTGATGGCACCGTCAATGACCTTCGAGTCACGAGCGGCTTCACCGACACCGGTGTTCACGACGATCTTCACGAGGCCAGGAACCTGCATCGGGTTGGCATAGCCGAACTGCTCGGTGAGCTGCTTCTTGATCTCGGTGCGGTACTTCTGCTTGAGGCGCGGCTGGACCGTGTGTGCCACGGCAGCGCCAGTCGACGCGGCAGTTTCAGTGGACATTAGAGCTTCTCACCTGACTTCTTGGCGTACCGCACGCGGACGGTCTTCTTGACGCCGTTCTTCTCGACGACCTCTTCGCGGTGTCCCACGCGGGTCGGCTTCTTGGTCTTCGGGTCAACCAGCGCCACATTCGAGATGTGGATCGACGCCTCGGCGGTCTCGATGCCACCGGTCTTCGTGCCACGCTGCGTCTGGCCGACGCGCACGTGCTTGGTCACGTAGTTGACACCCTCAACGATCACGCGGTTCTTGTCCGCGATGACCTCGATAACACGACCCTGCTTGCCACGGTCACCACCGCGCGCCTCGGTGGCGCCGCTGATGACCTGCACGAGGTCGCCCTTCTTGATATTGGCCATGGCTAGAGCACCTCCGGTGCGAGCGAGACGATCTTCATGAACTTCTTGTCGCGAAGCTCGCGACCGACCGGACCGAAGATGCGGGTGCCGCGAGGGTCTCCATCGTTCTTGAGGATGACGGCGGCGTTCTCGTCGAACTTGATGTACGACCCGTCGGCGCGACGAGTCTGCTTCACGGTGCGCACCACGACCGCCTTGACGACATCGCCCTTCTTGACGTTGCCGCCCGGGATCGCGTCTTTCACGGTCGCGACGATGATGTCACCGAGTCCCGCGTAGCGGCGGCCGGAGCCTCCGAGTACGCGAATGGTGAGCAGCTCTTTGGCGCCGGTGTTGTCGGCGACCTTGAGCCGGGATTCCTGCTGGATCATTTCTGTCTCCTAGTGGACAAGCAGGCGCGGGCCTACTTGGCCTTCTCGAGGATCTCGACGAGGCGCCAGCGCTTCGTGGCGGACAGGGGGCGGGTCTCGGAGATCAAGACGAGGTCGCCGATGCCGGCGGTGTTCTGCTCGTCGTGAGCCTTGACCTTCGAGGTGCGACGCATGACCTTGCCGTAGAGCGGGTGCTTCACGCGGTCTTCAACCTCGACGACGATGGTCTTGTCCATCTTGTCGCTCGTGACGTATCCGCGGCGCACCTTGCGGTAGCCGCGCGCCGAGGCGTCACGAACGTCGTGCTCGGCCGACTCGTGGCCGGGTGCGGCCTTCTTCTCGGTCGTCGCCATCAGTTCTTCTCCTCAGTGTTCGTCGCAGGCTCGGCCTTCGCGGACGCCGCCTCAGAGGCATCGGCCTCGGCGGGAGCTTCCGCCTTCGCCTTTGCTGCCTTCTTGGCCGGCTTCTCCGGCAGCTCAAGAGGCGCCGGGGTGGCGCGCAGCCCGAGCTCGCGCTCGCGGATGATCGTGTAGATCCGCGCGATGTCGCGCTTGACCGCGCGCAGGCGGCCGTGGCTCTCGAGCTGGCCCGTCGCGGCCTGGAAGCGGAGGTTGAAGAGCTCCTCCTTGGCCTTCTTCAACTCGTCGACGAGACGCTCGTCCTCAAACGTGTCGAGCTCGGCGGGTGCCAGCTCCTTTGTTCCGATCGCCATTACGCGTCGCCTCCCTCGCGCTTGATGATGCGTGCCTTGAGGGGCAGCTTGTGAATCGCACGGGTCATGGCCTCACGAGCAAGCTGCTCGTTGACGCCCGCGACCTCGAAGAGGACGCGACCCGGCTTGACGTTCGCGACCCACCACTCCGGCGAACCCTTACCCGAACCCATGCGGGTCTCAGCGGGCTTCTTGGTGAGCGGACGGTCGGGGTAGATGTTGATCCAGACCTTGCCACCACGCTTGATGTGACGCGTCATGGCGATACGGGCGGACTCAATCTGCCGGTTCGTGACGTACGCCGGGGTGAGGGCCTGGATGCCGAACTCGCCGAACGTGACCTCAGTGCCACCGGTCGCCGCGCCACTCCGCTTGGGGTGGTGCTGCTTGCGGTACTTGACCTTGCGGGGAATCAGCATTGTTCCTAGCCTTCCGCTCCGGCCGCGACGGGAGCCGAGGCGGTGGCCGTACGGCCACCGTCACGACGAGGACCGCGGTCCGAGTCACGACGCTCGGGGCGCGACGACTTCTGGGTCGCCTGCTCCCGAGCGAGTTCCTTGTTGGTGATGTCGCCCTTGTAGATCCAAACCTTCACGCCGATGCGTCCGAAGGTGGTCTTCGCCTCATAGAAGCCGTAGTCGATGTTCGCGCGCAGCGTGTGCAGCGGCACACGACCCTCGCGGTAGAACTCCGACCGGCTCATCTCGGCACCGCCGAGACGGCCCGACACCTGAATGCGGACACCCTTGGCACCGGCGCGCTGAGCACCCTGCAGGCCCTTGCGCATCGCGCGGCGGAACGCCACGCGGGCGCTCAGCTGCTCGGCGATTCCCTGGGCGACCAGCTGCGCCTCCGCCTCGGGGTTCTTGACCTCAAGGATGTTCAGCTGGATCTGCTTCTTGGTGAGCTTCTCGAGGTCGGCGCGGATGCGCTCAGCCTCGGCGCCGCGGCGACCAATCACGATGCCCGGGCGGGCGGTGTGAATGTCGACGCGAACGCGGTCACGAGTGCGCTCGATCTCGATGCGGGCGACGCCGGCGCGGTCGAGGCTCGTGGTGAGCATCCGGCGAATCTTGACGTCTTCCGCCACGTAGTCGGCGTAGCGCTGACCGGGCTTGGTGCTGTCGGAGAACCACCGCGACACGTGGTCGGTGGTGATTCCGAGACGGAAACCGTACGGGTTGACTTTCTGACCCATGACTACTTGCTCGCCTTCTTCTTGCTCGGGCCCGCGGCGACCAGCTCGTCCGGCGTGGCGAGCACGACGGTGATGTGGCTGGTGCGCTTGTTGATGCGGAACGCGCGGCCCTGGGCGCGGGGCTGGAACCGCTTGAGGGTCGTGCCCTCATCGACGAACGCGCGGGAAATGTAGAGATCCTGCTCGTCGAGGTAGCTGTTCGTGGCGTCTGCCTTGACTCGGGCGTTAGCAATCGCCGACGCGACGAGCTTATAGACGGGCTCGCTCGCTGCCTGGGGGGCGAACTTCAGGATGGCCAGGGCCTCGAGGGCCTGCTTGCCGCGGATCAGGTCGACGACGCGACGAGCCTTCTGAGGCGTCACGCGGATGTGTCGCACGCGGGCGATCGACTCCACCATGTCTGTACTCCTCTTCACGCCGCCGGGTTACCGGCGACGACCCTTCTTGTCGTCCTTCTCGTGGCCGCGGAAGGTGCGGGTCGGCGCGAACTCGCCGAGCTTGTGGCCGACCATGGTCTCGGTCACGAACACGGGAATGTGCTTGCGGCCGTCGTGCACGGCGATGGTGTGCCCGAGCATGGCGGGGACGATCATCGAACGGCGCGACCAGGTCTTGATCACGTTCTTGCTGTTGGCCTCGTTCTGCGCGAACACCTTGCGGAGCAGGTGGTCGTCGACGAACGGACCCTTCTTGAGACTGCGAGGCATAGTTCTCGACTCCTACTAGCGCTTCTTGCCAACGGTGCGGCGACGGACGATGAGCTTGTCGCTCTCTTTGTTGGGGCGGCGCGTGCGACCCTCCGACTGACCCCAGGGGCTGACCGGGTGACGACCACCGCTGGTCTTGCCCTCACCACCACCGTGCGGGTGGTCGATCGGGTTCATCGCGACACCGCGGACGGTCGGGCGAACGCCCTTCCACCGCATACGGCCGGCCTTGCCCCAGTTGATGTTCGACTGCTCGGCGTTGCCGACCTCACCGACGGTGGCGCGGCAGCGCGCGTCGACGTTGCGGATCTCGCCCGAAGGCAGACGCAACTGGGCGTAGGGGCCGTCCTTCGCGACGAGCCGCACCGAAGCACCAGCCGAGCGGGCCAGCTTGGCCCCGCCGCCCGGGCGAAGCTCGATGGCATGCACGACGGTACCGACGGGGATGTTGCGCAGCGGCAGGTTGTTGCCTGGCTTGATGTCTGCCGACGGACCCGACTCGACGATGTCACCCTGCGCCAGCTTGTTCGGCGCCAGGATGTAGCGCTTGGTGCCGTCGACGTAGTGCAGCAGCGCGATACGGGCGGTGCGGTTGGGGTCGTACTCGATGTGCGCAACCTTGGCGTTGACGCCGTCTTTGTCATTGCGACGGAAGTCGATGACGCGGTACTGACGCTTGTGGCCACCGCCGATGTGGCGGGTGGTGATGCGACCCGAGTTGTTGCGGCCACCGGTCTTCGGTAGCGGCTTGAGCAGAGACTTCTCGGGCGTCGACCGCGTGATCTCAGCGAAGTCGGCGACCGACGAGCCGCGACGACCCGGGGTCGTGGGCTTGTACTTGCGAATAGCCATTGTCGTTATCCTTTTCGCGCCTAGCCGACGGCCGTGAAGATGTCGATGGAGCCCGACTTCAGGGTCACGATGGCGCGCTTCGTGTCTTTACGCTTACCGATTCCGAAGCGGGTGCGGCGGGTCTTGCCCGAGCGGTTCAGCGTGTTCACCGTGGCGACCTTGACGGAAAAGATCTTCTCGATGGCGAGCTTGATCTCGGTCTTGTTCGCACGCGGGTCAACGAGGAAGGTGTACTTGCCATCGTCGATGAGCGCGTAGCTCTTCTCGCTGACGACCGGCGCGATGATGATGTCGCGCGGGTCTTTGTTCTGGGCGACAGCGTGGATGCTCATGCGCCGACCTCTTCCTTGTTCGTCTTCGACGCCACGAAGGCCGCGTAGGCGCCCTTGGTGAACACGATGTCGTCACTGACCAGCACGTCGTACGCGTTGAGCTGGTCGGGGCTGATCACGTGCAGTCCCTTCAGGTTGCGCACGCTCTTGAGGTTGACCTCGTCATCACGCTCGATGACCACGAGCACGTTGCGGCCCGTGGTGAGCTGCGCCAGCACGGCGGCCGCTGCCTTCGTCGAGGGTGCGTCGGTGCCGAAGGTCTCGACGACGTGCAGCCGCTCGCCGCGGGCACGGTCGCTGAGCGCACCGAGGAGCGCTGCGGCGATCATCTTCTTGGGGGTGCGCTGCGCGTAGTTGCGGGGCGTCGGGCCGTGGACGATGCCACCACCACGGTGCTCCGGTGCGCGCACCGAGCCTTGACGGCTGCGGCCGGTGCCCTTCTGCTTGAACGGCTTGACACCCGAACCCGAAACCTCACCGCGACCCTTGGTCGAGTGGGTGCCCTGGCGGGCGGCCGCGAGCTGGGCCACAACAACCTGGTGAAGCAGCGGAACGTTGGTCTGAACGTCGAAGACGGCAGCGGGCAGGTCGACCGAGCCGGTCTTCTTGCCGGCGGCGTCGATCACGTCGAGCGAGGTAGCCATGGCGATTACGCTCCCTTCACGGCGTTGCGGACGAAAACGAGACGGCCGCGAGCACCGGGAACCGCGCCCTTGACGAGCAGCAGACCCTTCTCGAGGTCGACGGAGTGAACCTTCAGGTTGAGCACCGTCACGCGGTCGCCACCCATGCGGCCCGCCATGCGCATGCCCTTGAACACGCGGCTGGGGGTCGACGACGCACCGATCGAGCCGGGCTTGCGGTGGTTGCGGTGCGCACCGTGCGAGGCGGAGACACCCTTGAAGTTGTGGCGCTTCATGACACCGGCGAAGCCCTTGCCTTTGCTGGTGCCGACGACGTCGACCAGCTGGCCGGCCTCGAAGATGTCGACAGCGAGCTGCTGGCCGGGCGTGTACTCGGCAGCGTCGGCCGTGCGCACTTCGGTGACGTGGCGGCGCGGCGTGGTGCCAGCCTTCTCGAAGTGGCCGGTGAGGGGCTTCGTGACCTTTCGCGGGTCGACAGCGCCGTAGGCGATCTGAACGGCGGCGTAGCCGTCGACCTCGGGGGTGCGCACCTGCGTCACCACGTTGGGGGAGATCTCCACGACGGTGACGGGCACGAGCTTGTTGTTCTCGTCCCACACCTGCGTCATGCCGAGCTTCGTGCCCAGCAGACCCTTGGTCGTCTTGGTTGCAGACATGTCCGGGTTCCTTAGAGCTTGATCTCGATGTTGACGTCGGCGGGCAGGTCGAGGCGCATGAGCGAGTCGACCGCCTTCGGCGTCGGGTCGATGATGTCGATGAGCCGCTTGTGCGTGCGCTTCTCGAAGTGCTCGCGGCTGTCCTTGTACTTGTGGGGCGACCGGATGACGGCAATCACGTTCTTCTCCGTCGGCAGCGGCACGGGGCCCACGACGGTGGCTCCGGCACGGGTGACCGTGTCGACGATCTTGCGCGCCGATGCGTCGAGACCTGCGTGGTCATACGACTTAAGTCGGATGCGGATCTTCTGTCCCGCCATGCTCAACTCTCTTCCTTCTTGGACGTGATGCACCCGTTGGGGCGCACCTCACGCGGAGCGCAATTCGCTGTCGCACCACTGTTCTTCTGTCAAACGTCAATCGCCTGGTTGCAGCCCGCTCGCGCTCGCGCGCGCCCGGGATTCGGCCGTGTCGATCCAACGCCTGCCGCCGACCCCCGCGCCCGGGCGTGTCGCCCGGTTCAGGCACACGGGTCTCCCCGGAGCTGAATGGTGTCGGCTTAAGCTGTGTTCTGCTGCCTGCGGCCTAGGATCCGGGCGTCTCGCTCTCGATCACCCTGTCGGGGTCTCGGTGTAAGGCGCGTCCTATGCACTGCCGGGCAGTGAGCCGCACGAAAGCGCGGCGTGTGGAACCAGGAAAGTCTGCCACACGCCAGAACCCCGTGCAACTCGGGCGTGTCGCCCTCGAGAACGGGCTATTTCTGGCCCGTTCGGCGACAGCACCCCGAGGGACGTCCCGGTCCTCGGTTGTCGGCCGCAGCCGCGCCAAGCGCGCTGCAACCGGGGCGCGGGCTCATGCTGCAGGACGCTTCCGCAACACCAGCAACTCGACGACGAGCACCGCAATCACCCCCGCGAGGAATAGCACCGCGCCGGCCCCGGCGGCGATCCCGACGACCAGTAGCCCCCAGTTCTCCCCGCCGCCACCGCCGGTCGCGACGGTCAGTAGCGCCAGGCCGCCGACGTTCACCACGAGCGCGATGACCAAGGAGACGAGGTGCGTCGCGATACGCCACCCCACGGCACGGCGGCGGTGCACGATCGATCCAATGATCAGCAGCAGCATCCAGAGCGCGAGAGCGATCCCGAGCAAGCCGAACAGCACGCGCGGGGTCTGATCGAGGAACGTGCCGACCGGGTCTGCCGAGTCGGTGAGGGCGAAGGCACCGAGCACGACCCAGGCCAGACCGACCGTCAGGAACAGGGTGAGGACGACCTCGAGCACGATGCGCTTCGCCAACGCGACCTCCTCGACCACGGCGGATGCGGTTGCCGCGAGCCTACTCGCCGAGAACCAGACCGCCACGGTCTGGCGCATCGAGCCCTTCACCACCGACGACCCGCCGAACCAGCGGCACGCCCGGCCGATACGCGAGGTGGCGGTAATCGGGGGCATCCAGGATGACCGCATCACCCCGCGCGCCCACCCCGAGGTGTCCGACATCGGTGCGCCGCAGCGCCCGCGCGCCGCCACGAGTCGCCGCCGCCAGCGCCTCGAGTGGAGTCATACCGAGCTCGCGCACCGCGAGCGCGACGGCCAACGGCATGCTCGTGGAGTAGTTAGAGCCCGGGTTACCGTCGGTCGCGAGCGCGACCACCGCGCCGGCGCCGAGCAGGCGGCGAGCATCCGGATACGGCTGCCTCGTCGAGAACTCGACAAGCGGCAGCAGGGTGACGACTGTCGCGGGCGCGCCGCCGGCTGCCTCGGCCCGTGCGCTCGCGGCTAACAGTTCAACGTCGGTCTCGGTGAGGTGGGTGGCGTGGTCGACGCTGGCGGCGCCGAGCTCGACGGCGAGCGCCGTTGCGGCGTCGGGTTCGAGCTGCGCGGCGTGGACGCGCGGGATGAGCCCTGCATCCTTACCGGCGGTTAGGATACGCCGCGCCTCGTCGACGGTGAAGGCACCACCGTCGACAAAGACGTCGATGAAGCGCGCGTGGGGCGCGCAGGCGGCGAGCATCGGCCCGCAGACGAGCGCGACGTAGGCGTCGCGGTCGTCGGCGAACTCGGGCGGTACGAGGTGCGCGCCGAGGAAGGTGGTCTCGGGGGTCAGCTCGCGCGCGAGCCGCAGGGCGCGCTGCTCGTCAGCGACGGTGAGCCCGTAACCGCTCTTGATCTCGAGGGTGGTCGTGCCCTGCGCGCGGCACTGGTGCGCGAGGTGCCGCAGCCGCCCACGCAGCTCGTCCTCGCTGGCGGACCGCGTGGCCGCGACAGTGGTTCGGATGCCGCCCGCCGTGTAGGGTCGACCGGCCATGCGGGCCTCGAACTCGTCGACGCGGTCGCCTGCGAAGACGAGGTGGCTGTGGCTGTCGACAAAGCCGGGGATGACGGCCGCGCCCTCGGCGTCGATGCGGGTGTCGGCGGCGGGGGCGTCGACGGCGTCGCCCACCCACGCCACGCGGCCGTCGTCGATCACGAGCGCTGCGTCGCGGCGGATCGGCCGGTCGGGTTCGGCGGGGTCGAGCGTGACGAGTTGGCCGATGTTCGCGATGAGGACGCTGCGGGGTTCCGCGGCGTCGTGCGGTGTAGTCATGCGCTCACCGCTCCGCTCGGCTCGCGAGCCCCGCGAGCGCCTCGAGCACGCACAGCGCGGCGAGGCGCACGGTGCGCTGGTCAGCCGTGTCGCGGGCGGCGTCCAGCTCGGTGAGGTCGATGCTTCGGACGGCGGGATGCGCTCCCGCAAGCCGCGCCGCCGTGCGCAGCTCGAGCGCACTCAGGCCACCGGGCACGCTCGCCGGGCAGCCCGGCGCGACGCTGCGGTCGCACACGTCGAGGTCGAGGTCGACATGCACTGCTCCGCCCGCCGACGCCGCCCGGTCGAGAGCCGCGGACATGGCGGCCTCGATCGGGGTGCGTAGCAGGTCGGCGCGGGTGACCACGGTGATGCCATGCTGCTCGGCACGAGCACGGTACGCCGCGGAGTTCGCGAGTGGCTCGATGCCGAGTTGGCTCACTCGTGCGCCGGTGAGCCCGGCATCGAGCAGGCGCCGGACCGGCGCGCCGTTGCTGGTGCCGTCGCGCAGGTCGTGGTGGGCATCCAGTGTCACGAGGCCCGCGGCGGCGATGCCCGCTGGATGCGCAGACCACGCGCCGAGAGCGGCCGGCACGGTCGCGGCGTTGTCGCCGCCGAGCACGATCACGAGGGATGCGGTGTTCGCGAGCTCGGCGACCCGCGCCGTGGCGGCGCGCTCCCCCGGGCCGTCGGGCTCAGGCACATCGCCGGCGTCGAGCACGACCAGCCTGTCGGCCGCGCGGTGGGAAGCGTCTATCGGTCGCTCGTTGCGGTGCGTCTGCGCGGCTTCGGTAACGAGTGACCGATCGACGCTCGGAACGCGCAGCAGTGCGTCGGCGGAGTAGGAGCGGAGCGCATCCCGAATCGCGGCGGGTGTCGTGTGCGCGTGTCCCGGCGAGAGCGACGTTCGCCATGTCGGGATGCCCACCAGCACCGCATCTGCCTGCGAGCCCGGCTCCCACGCCGGCCAGTCGCCCGCCCGGGGCCACAGCGGATCGTGGGCGAGGGCGGCTCGCGGGGTCGATGGGGAGTCGGGGGTCACGCGATACCGCCCTCGCGCATCGGGATGCGGACGCCGAACTGCTCGACGACGCGCTCGCCCTCGGTGTAGCCCGCGTCGATGTGGCGGATCACGCCCATGCCGGGGTCGTTCGTCAGCACGCGCTGCACTTTCTCACCGGCGAGCGCCGTGCCGTCAGCGACGACGACCTGCCCGGCGTGAATCGACCGACCGATGCCGACGCCTCCCCCGTGGTGGATCGACACCCAGGTCGCTCCCGACGCGGTGTTGACGAGCGCGTTGAGCAGGGGCCAGTCGGCGATGGCGTCGCTACCGTCTTTCATCGCCTCGGTCTCTCGGTAGGGGCTCGCGACCGAGCCCGAGTCGAGGTGGTCGCGGCCGATCGCGATCGGGGCGCTGAGCTCGCCCGACGCCACCATGTCGTTGAAGCGCTCCCCCGCGCGGTCGCGCTCGCCGTAGCCGAGCCAGCAGATGCGCGCCGGCAGCCCCTGGTAGTGCACGCGTTCCTGCGCCATCGGGATCCACCGCTGCAGGCTCTCGTTCTCGGGGAACATCTCGAGCACGGCGCGGTCGGTCGCGGCGATGTCGGCCGGGTCTCCGCTGAGCGCCGCCCAGCGGAACGGGCCCTTGCCCTGCGCGAAGAGCGGCCGGATGTAGGCGGGCACGAAGCCGGGGAAGGAGAACGCGTCGGCGTAGCCGGCAGCCTTCGCCTCGGTGCGGATGTTGTTGCCGTAGTCGAAGACCTCGGCCCCGGCGTTCTGGAACCCGACCATGGCCTCGACCTGGCGCGCCATCGACGCCCGGGCCGCGGCAGCGAACCCGATCGGGTCGCGCTCGCGGGCGGTGTGCCACTCATCCACTGAGTACTCCAGCGGCAGGTAGGCCAGCGGGTCGTGCGCACTGGTCTGGTCGGTGACGATGTCGATCGGGGCGCCCATGGCGAGCAGGCGCGGGAAGACCTCGGCAGCGTTACCGAGCACGCCGATCGAGAGCGCGCGGCGGGCATCCCGGGCCTCGACGGCCAGCGAGAGGGCACGCTCGAGCGAGTCGGCGGCCACGTCGAGGTAGCGGTGCTCGATGCGACGGGCGATGCGCGAGGGGTCCACGTCGACGCAGATTGCGACGCCCTCGTTCATCGTCACGGCGAGCGGCTGGGCGCCACCCATGCCGCCGAGCCCGCCGGTGAGGGTGATCGTGCCGGCGAGGGTACCCCCGAACCTTTGCGTCGCGACGGCGGCGAAGGTCTCGAAGGTGCCCTGCAGAATGCCCTGCGTTCCGATGTAGATCCATGAGCCCGCGGTCATCTGGCCGTACATCGTGAGGCCGAGGGCCTCCAGGCGCCGAAACTCGTCCCAGTTCGCCCAGTCGCCCACAAGGTTCGAGTTGGCCAGCAGGACGCGCGGCGCCCACTCGTGCGTCTGCATGACGCCGACCGGGCGGCCCGACTGCACGAGCATCGTCTCGTCGTTCTTGAGCGTGGCGAGTGTGCGCTGCAGCGCATCGAAGCTCGCCCAGTCGCGCGCGGCCTTGCCGGTGCCGCCGTAGACGACGAGCTCGTCGGGGTGCTCGGCGACCTCGGGGTCGAGGTTGTTCTGCAGCATGCGCAGGGCGCCCTCTTGCTGCCAGCCAAGCGTGTGCAGCTGGGTTCCGCGGTGGGCGCGCACGAGGCGGGGGCCGGATGCAGATGCCGGGGCGGCACTATCGGTCAGAGTCATCGTCATCTCCTGTCGGTGGCTGATGCGGCCTGCGGGTGTGCGGGGGTTACTCGATCGTGGTCACGGCGCGGGCGGCGGCGAGCAGCGTGCCGTCGCGTGTGAGCCGCACGGCGTGCTCGATCTCGGGGGCGAGGTAGCGGTCGGGGCCCGGGCCGGCGACGTGCTCTCGCAGGGCCGCGACGACCGCGCCGGTGGTGGCGGCCGGCCGCGCGCCGACCGCCGCACTGCGCAGGTCGAGGCCCCGCGCCGCCGTGAGTAGCTCGATGGCGACGACGCGCGTGAGTCCGTCGATCGCGCGCCGCAGTTTGCGGGCGGCCGCCCATCCCATCGCCACGTGGTCTTCCTGCATGGCGCTCGACGGTATGGAGTCGACGCTCGCCGGCACCGCGAGGCGTTTGAGTTCACTCACGATGCCCGCCTGCGTGTACTGGGCGATCATGTGGCCCGAGTCGACGCCGGGGTCGTGGGCGAGGAAAGGGGTGAGTCCCTGATTGCGGGCCGTGTCGAGGAACCGGTCGGTGCGGCGCTCGCTCATGCTTGCGAGGTCGGCCACGGCGATGGCGAGGAAGTCCAGTACGTAGCCCAGGGGCGCGCCGTGGAACGAGCCGTTGGACACCACGCGGCCGTCGAGCGTCACGACCGGGTTGTCGACAGAGCTCGCGAGCTCGCGGCTCGCGACGGCCGCGGCATGCGCCATCGTGTCGCGCACCGCGCCATGCACCTGCGGCGCGCACCGCAGCGAGTAGGCGTCTTGCACGCGCTGGCAGTCTTCGTGCCCGTCGGTGACCGTGCGGTGGCTCGCGACGATTGGAGAACCGGCGAGTACGCGGCGCAGGTTGCCAGCGCTGGTTGCGATGCCCGGGTGCGGGCGCAGCTGCTGCAGCTCCGGGGCGAACGGGCGGTCGGAGCCGAGCAGGGCCTCGACGCTCATCGCGGCGGCGAGGTCGGCGGTGGCCACGAGGCGCTCGAGGTCGGTGAGGGCGAGGGCGAGCATCCCGAGCATGCCGTCGGTGCCGTTGATGAGTGCGAGGCCTTCCTTCTCGCGCAGCTCGACGGGGTCGATGGCGGCGGCGGCGAGGGCTTCGGCCGCGGGCAGCTCGGCTCCGGCTGCGTCGCGCACCCGACCCTCCCCCATGACCGCGAGCGCGCAGTGGGCGAGCGGCGCGAGGTCGCCCGAGCAGCCAAGGCTGCCGTACTCTCCGACGATCGGGGTGATGCCCGCGTTGAGCACAGCGGCGTAGGTCTCAGCGACGAGCGGGCGGGCGCCCGTGCGGCCGGTGGTGAGGGTCTGCAGGCGCAACAGCATGGTGCCGCGCACCACCTCGCGCTCCACCTCGGGGCCGCTGCTGGCGGCGTGCGAGCGCACCAGCGAGCGCTGCAACTCGGCGCGCTTCGCGGGTGGGATGTGCGTCGTCGCAAGCGCCCCGAATCCGGTCGAGACGCCGTAGTGCGGCTCGACGTCGTCGGCGAGAGCGTCGACCACTGTGCGGGTTTCGGCCATCGCTGCGAGTGCGGCGGGGTCGAGTTCGACCTCGGCGTCGTGCCGCGCGACGGCGACAACCTCGTCGATCGTGAGGGGGCGGGCTCCGAGCGTGATGCGCATGAGCCCAGTGAACGCGCGCGGCGGCGGCGGCGCATCCGGGTCGCGCGATATTGTGTCTGATATTTCAGACAACAAGGGGGTGGATGCTCGTGCCTGACGTTCCCGCCGCTCGCGCTGCCCTGCGCATCGTCGCCCACCTCGCGCACCACAGCGACCCCGTGCCGGCCTCGACCCTCGCGCGCGACCTGGAGCTGCCGCGGTCGAGCGTCTACCAGCTGCTGCACGTGTTGCAGGAGGAGGGCTTCGTCGTGCACTACCCGGAGGCGCGCGCCTACGGTCTCGGAGCGCTCGTCGCCGAGATCGGCGGCTCGGTGTTGCGCGCCACGCGCCTCGCCCGGCTCGGCACGCCGCTACTCGAGCGCCTGGTGCGGGCGGCGCCGGTGCCGGTCGTCGCGCAGCTCGCCGTGCTGGCCGGTAGCGACGTCTCGTACGTGGGTCAGGTCTTGGCGCCCCGAGCGCCGACCACCGTCGTGCGCGTCGGCGTGCGCTTGCCCGCGCACCTCACCGCGACCGGGCGTGCGATGCTCGCGGCCCTGCCGGCCGGCCAGGTGCGCGCGCTGTTTCCGCACCGCGATTCGCTCATCACGCGTCGCGGAGTCGGGCCCCGCACCCTCCCCGAGCTTGATGCGATCCTCGCCCGAACGCGCTCGACGGGCGTCGCTGCGGAGGACGGCGAGATCACCGCGGGCTACGCCTCCGTCGCAGCGACCGGCATCGATCGCACCGGCTACCCGGCCGCCGCGCTCGGCGTCACCTACCGCGCCGTCGCCGTCTCGCCCGCCGAGGTGGATGCTCTTGCCGATGCCACCCGTGAGGCCGCGACCGCGCTCACCGCTCGCCTCCAGGGTCGCGCGTAGCGGGCGGCGGGCACTCGAGCCGGTACGCCGTCAGGAGGCGGGAGGGGTCCCGCCGTCGGGCGTGGGCTCGTCGTCACCGTCAAATCGGTCCTTGATGTCTCCGGCGACGTCCTTGGCCTTGTCGACCGCGTCCCCGGCGAACTCCTTGACGTCCCCGGCGAACTCCTTCGCGTTGTCCGCGACATCGCCGGCGAACTCTTTCGCCTTCTCGGCCGCGTCGCCCGCGACCTCCTTGGCCTTCTCTACGAAGTCGTCGATGCCCATGATTGCTCCCCTCCACAACGGGCGTTTCCCGTCGCGCTCATTCTGGCGGGCGTCATCACGCCCCGGAAGGGGCTGGAAAGAGTTCTCGGCAATAACGAAGCGGGGCCGCACCCGAAGGTGCGACCCCGCTGCCGTGATGCCGAAGACTACTTCAGGATCTTCGTGACCGTGCCGGCGCCGACGGTGCGGCCACCCTCACGGATGGCGAAGCCGAGGCCCTCCTCCATGGCGATGGGCTGGATCAGCTCAACGGTCATGTCGGTGGTGTCGCCGGGCATCACCATCTCGGTGCCCTCGGGCAGCGAGATGACGCCGGTGACGTCGGTGGTGCGGAAGTAGAACTGCGGACGGTAGTTCGTGTAGAAGGGGTTGTGACGACCACCCTCGTCCTTCGAGAGGATGTACGCGGTTCCCTCGAAGTTGGTGTGCGGCGTGACCGACCCCGGCTTCACGACGACCTGGCCGCGCTCGACGTCCTCGCGCTTGGTGCCGCGGAGCAGCAGGCCACAGTTCTCGCCGGCCCAGGCCTCGTCGAGCTGCTTGTGGAACATCTCGATACCCGTGACCGTGGTCTTCTGCGTCGGGCGGATGCCGACGATCTCGACCTCGGAGTTGATCGCGAGGGTGCCGCGCTCGGCGCGACCCGTCACGACCGTGCCACGGCCGGTGATGGTGAAGACGTCCTCGATGGGCATGAGGAACGGCTTGTCCTTGTCGCGCACCGGGTCCGGAACCGAGTTGTCGACAGCCTCCATGAGGTCGAGGATCGACTGGGTCCACTTCTCATCGCCTTCGAGAGCCTTCAGGCCCGAGACGCGCACGACCGGAGCGTTGTCGCCGTCGAAGCCCTGGCTCGAGAGGAGCTCACGAACCTCGATCTCGACGAGCTCGAGGATCTCCTCGTCGTCGACCATGTCGCTCTTGTTGAGCGCCACCAGCAGGTAGGGCACGCCAACCTGCTTGGCGAGCAGCACGTGCTCGCGGGTCTGGGCCATCGGGCCGTCGGTCGCCGCGACCACGAGGATCGCGCCGTCCATCTGAGCGGCACCGGTGATCATGTTCTTGATGTAGTCAGCGTGGCCCGGGGCGTCGACGTGAGCATAGTGACGCTTCGGGGTCTCGTACTCAACGTGCGAGATGTTGATGGTGATACCGCGCTGACGCTCCTCCGGAGCCGAGTCGATCGTGGCGAAGTCGCGCACGACGTTCGTCGCCGAGGGGTACTTGTCGGCAAGCACCTTCGAGATGGCGGCGGTGAGCGTGGTCTTGCCGTGGTCGACGTGACCGATGGTTCCGATGTTGACGTGCGGCTTGCTCCGCTCGAACTTGGCCTTAGCCACTGTGGGTCCTCCTCAGGACTTTGTGCTCAGCATCCGGATTTCAGACGCCGCGCGATTTGGTATGGATGTATCGTACTCAGGCTCGGGGAGCCCTCGCAGGTTGGGTGATTACTCGCCCTTGTTCTTCTGGACGATCTCGTCGGCGACGGCCTTCGGGACCTCCGCGTAGCTGTCGAACGTCATCGAGTAAACGGCGCGTCCGGAGGTCTTCGACCGCAGGTCTCCGACGTACCCGAACATCTCCGACAGCGGCACGAGGGCGCGGACAACCTTCACGCCCGTCGCGTCGTCCATCGACTGGATCTGACCGCGGCGGGAGTTCAAGTCACCGATGACATCGCCCATGTACTCCTCGGGAGTGCGCACCTCGACCGCCATGAGCGGCTCGAGGAGCACGGGGTTCGCCTTACGCGCGGCCTCCTTGAAGGCCATCGAGCCGGCGATCTTGAACGCCATCTCCGAAGAGTCGACGTCGTGAGCGGCACCGTCGACGAGCGTCGCCTTGACGCCCACCGTCGGGAAGCCGGCGAGAACGCCGACCTGCATTGCGTCTTGAATGCCCGCGTCGACCGAGGGGATGTACTCGCGCGGAACACGACCACCCGTGACGGCGTTGACGAACTCGTAGCTCGTCTCGGGCGTGACCTCGAGAGGCTCGATCGAGATCTGCACCTTAGCGAACTGGCCCGATCCACCCGTCTGCTTCTTGTGGGTGTAGTCGTACTTCTCGATTGTGCGCTTGATCGTCTCGCGGTAGGCCACCTGCGGCTTGCCGACGTTCGCCTCGACATTGAACTCGCGCTTCATGCGGTCGACGAGGATGTCGAGGTGTAGCTCGCCCATACCCTTGATGACGGTCTGGCCGGTCTCGATGTTCTGCTCGGTGCGGAACGTCGGGTCTTCTTCGGCGAGCTTCTGGATGGCCGTACCGAGCTTCTCCTGGTCGGCCTTGGTCTTCGGCTCGATGGCGACCTCGATGACGGGCTCGGGGAACGTCATCGACTCGAGCACGACGGGCGCGTTCGGGTCGGCGAGCGTGTCGCCCGTGGTGGTGTCCTTGAGGCCGATGACCGCGTAGATGTGGCCCGCGGTGACCGAGTCGACCGGGTTCTCCTTGTTGGCGTGCATCTGGAAGATCTTCCCGATGCGCTCCTTCTTGCCCTTGGTCGAGTTGACAACCTGGGCACCCGAGTCGATCGCGCCCGAGTAGACGCGCACGTATGTCAGGCGGCCGAAGAACGGGTGCACGGCGACCTTGAAGGCGAGCGCCGAGAAGGGCTCCTTCGCGTCGGCCTTGCGCACGATCTCCTTCTCCTCGTCGCGCGGGTCGTGCGCGACGGTGTCGGGAACATCGAGGGGGCTCGGCAGGTAGTCGACGACCGCGTCGAGCATCGGCTGCACGCCGCGGTTCTTGAACGCGGAGCCGCACAGCACCGGGTAGATCTCGGAGGCGATCGTCATCTTACGGATCGCGCCCTTGATCTCGGCGACCGAGAGCTCCTCGCCACCGAAGAACTTCTCGAGCAGCACGTCGTCGCTCTCGGCAACAGTCTCGAGCAACGCCTGACGGTACTCCTCGGCTTTCTCCTTCATATCCGCCGGGATCTCCTGGATCTCGTAGGCGGCACCCATGGTGACGTCACCCTTCGAGTCGCCGGGCCACACCAGGGCGCGCATCTCGACGAGGTCGACGACACCGGTGAAGGTCGCCTCAAAGCCGATCGGCAGCTGGATCACGAGCGGACGAGCGCCGAGGCGCTTGATGATCGTGTCGACCGTGAAGTAGAAGTCGGCACCGAGCTTGTCCATCTTGTTGACAAAGCAGATGCGTGGCACGTCGTACTTGTCGGCCTGACGCCACACGGTCTCCGACTGGGGCTCGACCCCTTCTTTACCGTCGAAAACGGCGACGGCACCGTCGAGGACGCGCAGCGAGCGCTCGACCTCGACCGTGAAGTCGACGTGACCGGGGGTGTCGATGATGTTGATCTGGTGCTTGTTCCAGAAGCAGGTCGTCGCGGCCGACGTGATCGTGATGCCGCGCTCTTGCTCCTGCGCCATCCAGTCCATCGTGGCGGCGCCGTCGTGCACCTCACCAATCTTGTGCGTAATGCCCGTGTAGAACAGGATGCGCTCGGTCGTGGTGGTCTTGCCGGCGTCGATGTGCGCCATGATGCCGATATTGCGGACCTTGTGCAGGTCGGTGAGCACGTCCTGTGCCACGGGGGGTTCCTCCGGTTCAGTAAAAGTTGTGGTGCGAGCAGGGGTGATGACCGAGGCCCTCAGCCCCTGCCCGCAAACTGGTAGTTACCAGCGGTAGTGCGCGAAGGCCTTGTTGCTCTCGGCCATCTTGTGCGTGTCTTCACGACGCTTCACCGCGGCACCGAGGCCGTTCGAGGCGTCGAGAATCTCATTCATCAAGCGCTCCGTCATCGTCTTCTCGCGACGCGCCTTGGCGTATGAGGTCAGCCACCGCAGCGCGAGGGTGTTCGCACGGTGCGGCTTGACCTCGACAGGAACCTGGTAGGTCGAGCCACCGACACGACGTGACCGCACCTCGAGGGTGGGACGCACGTTGTCGAGCGCCTTCTTCAGAGTGGCGACAGCATCCTGGCCGTTCTTGGCGGCCACGCCCTCGAGCGCACCGTAGACGATGCGCTCGGCGAGACCTTTCTTGCCGTCGAGCAGGATCTTGTTGACGAGCTGGCTGACGATCGGGGCGCCGTAGACGGGGTCTGCGACGACGGGGCGCTTCGGCGCCGGTCCTTTACGAGGCATTACTTCTTGTCCATCTTCGCTCCGTAGCGGCTACGCGCTTGCTTCCGGTTCTTGACCGCCTGGGTGTCGAGCGCGCCGCGCACGATCTTGTATCGCACGCCGGGCAGGTCTTTCACGCGACCGCCGCGAACGAGCACCATCGAGTGCTCCTGCAGGTTGTGGCCCTCGCCCGGGATGTAGGCGGTGACCTCGGTGCCGTTGCTGAGCTTGACGCGAGCAACCTTCCGCAAGGCCGAGTTCGGCTTCTTCGGAGTGGTGGTGTAGACGCGGGTGCAAACACCGCGCTGCTGAGGGTTGGCCTTCAAGGCCGGCGCCTTGGTCTTCGAGACCTTCGGCGAGCGGCCCTTGCGGACCAGCTGCTGGATAGTGGGCACAATGCTCCTTGTACATGCTGCACGGTGACAGCGGTTGCGGTTGGATGTCCCCCAGCCGGTAGCGCCGGACGGGGCTCACGCGAAATCCGTGGGCTGCGGCGAGCAGGCTCGCCGCCGACGGATATGCCGTGGGGGTGTCACTCGACAGGAGCCTGGGCGACTGCCGGGGAGGGACCCTCTGTGGGAGCATCCGCGCGCAACGGCATGACACAGCCGCGCGCCGAAGCACACACACCGCCAAGGATAGACGGCGGGAGAGGTCGGGTCAAACGGCAGTGCGGCCGCTGACAGTAGCGCGGTGCTCAGCGAGCTCATGCTGGTACGCAGCGCGGGCGGCTTCGTTGCGCGCGCGGGCGGTCCGGCCACGCCGAGCCACGATCCAACCGACCCAGACGGGAACCTCGCGCGCGGCGATCGCCGCGGCGAATCCGAGGGGGTTGGTGAGTTGCTCGGCCACCACCGCTGTGACAATCGGTGCCGCCTGGCCGAAGGCGCCCGCACTGATGATCGCGGCCCCGATGAAGCCGACCCATACGACGAGGGCCACCAGGAACCCTCCCAAGACGTGTGCCCACCATCCCGCGCGGTTCACGATCACAACCAGGAGCACGTACGCGAGAGCGAAGACGATGACGGGTATCCAGAACGTCGGCGTCGTGGTGAATCTCAGCGCCCCTCCGAGACCGAAGCCGGGCGCGAGCAGGCCAAGAACGACGACGAGAAGCGCATAGGCTGCGGCGAACAAGCCGGCTCCGAGCACGGCGACGAGCACCCCGACACCACGAGCACCTTCCGCTCGCGGCGGCGTCGGGGCCGTGACGTAAACCACCGTTGGCTGGGCGGAAGCTGCCGGAGGCTCGGCCGACAACTCGGTGGGTGCCGACTCGGCAACGGTCGGCTCGACGGTCGGCGCAGTGGTCGGCTCAGTGGTCGGCTCGACAGTTGGCGCAGTGGTCGGCTCAGTGGTCGGCTCGACAATCGGCTCAGCCGGGGACGGAGTCGCTGCCTCGCCCCCCGAGGCAGCAGCCGTGTCGTCAGAAGCGGAGGCAGCCATGGGGTGTCCTTTCGCCAGCGTGACGCGGTCAGGGCGTCGGCGACACCCTACCAAGCGACGGTGTCACTGTGGGGGCGAAAGAAGGGGCGATCGCGGGATGCTCGCTGCGAGCATCCCGCGATGCTACGGGGTGGGAACTGGGGTCGGAGCGCCCGGGGTCGGTGTTGTGGAAGGGTCCGTCGCCGCCGGGTCAGGCGTCGACTCTGGAGCGGGTGCCGGTTCCGGGTCGGAGGTCGACACATCAACCAGGTCTTCGCCCGAAATGACGTAGATGTTCAGGGTGATGGTGGTCTCGCCACCTTCACCGCCAGCCGCATTGAAAGTCCACGTCGGCACGATTCCGAATCGTGGCGAGCGCTGAATCTGATTGATGAACGCCAGAGTCGCGTCCAACGAGCCAAAGACCGTGATGGATGTGTTCACCAGCAGCAGCGAGCCGGTTGGAAGGATTCCGTCGCCGTCGATCTCTGGTTCAGGCACTTGCTCGTCGGGGCCGAGAACCGCGGCGGTCGTGGGGGATGGCTCGTTGATCTGGAGGTTCTGCAACGTGAGGCCCGTGCCGAGAATGGCGGTGATGAACTCCTCAACGGCGTCGTCGTACTCGGCCTGGGTGGGAAACTCGGCGCGAAGCAGCGCGAGTTCCTCACGCAGTTCCTCGATGTTGGCAAAGTCGGCTTCGAGCTGAGCGATGACGGCGCGCGTGAGCTCGTTCTGCCCCTGCACCGCAAGTCTTTCGCTCTCGAAACGGGCTGCCTCGGCGAGCTTCGGAGAGATTCCGAGAAACCAGCCCAACGCGACGACGACAATAATCAGCAAGACGGTGGCGAAGCTCCATACACGCATCGATGCAGAATTCATTCGTCAGCCTCCCCGCTCGTCCCGTCTTCCTCAGCGGCGTCGTCCGGTGCATAGCGCTGCGATAAGGCCTTCATATCAAGGTTGATCGTGATCGCGACGTCATAGCTTTGGCCCTCATTGAGGGTCACCCGGTCGATGCTGGCATCGGCGAACGTCTCGAGCCGCTCCCACGCTCTGATCCACAGCCACGGTTGCGGAACGTCTTGGGTTGTCACGATGAGGGTGATCGTCGCCACGCGGGGCTGTCGCAAAGGTCCTGCGACCCCGAGCCGAGGCTGAGCGGGCTCCTCACTGCGAACGGTGACTTCCGACACGGTGGAGGAGTCGGCGCTGAGGACGCTCAGATACGGGGCGACAACATCCGCCCACAGAACCTCGACACCGGCAAGCTCGCTGCGCAGATCGACGATGGTCTGCAAATCGGCTCGTACTTGCGTGACCTCGGCGTATTCAAGCTGAGTCGCCAACAGTTCGTCCGTGACTCGTCGCTCATCGGCGAGTCGCTGTTCTGCCGCCGCTGCGTAGAGGAAGGAGGCGACAACTCCGGCGATCACGATGATGGTGACGAGTCCGCTCAGCGCAATGAGCGAGCGGCGACGCGCCGATTCTCGGCGACGCAGCCCGACCTCGGGCGGCATGAGGTTCGCGCGAGGAATGCCTCCGTAGATCAGGGCTCCGGCATCCGCCTTGTCTCTTCTGCTCATGCGGCACTCCCGACGGCAAGGCCGATGGCCGTGATCCAGTTCTGCATCTCCTCATCGCTCGTCTTCGAGCGAAGAGGCCGCGACGGCGTGGCGCACGCGGCGGGATTCACCGGGACCACCGAGATGCGCGTTGACTCGGCCAGGGCACTCGCGAACCCTCGCATTCGGGTTGCGCCGCCCGCAACGGAAAGGTGATCAAAAACCACGCCGGCGCGCACGCCCGCAAAGTAGGCGAGAGTATTGCGAACAGCGGTGAGTAGTTCGCTCGTCGATTCGTGGATCACCTCCGCCGCGATGCGGTCTTCGTCCGTCGATCCCACCGATGTCAGCCCGAGCTCACGCTTGAGACTCTCCGCCCGCTCTCGAGACGTACTGAGCCGCGTCATGAGCGCGCGCGTCGCATCATCGCCCCCCGCAGGCACGATGCGAACAAAGAGAGGGACTCCGGCTTGCACGATGACAATCGACGTGGCGTTCGCTCCGATGTTCATGTGCACGGCATAGCCGTTGGTCGGACTCGATAGCGTGTGAACTCGCGTCATCGCAAAGGGCAGGAGGTCCATACTGACCGGGTTCAGACCGGCAAGAGTGGCAGCCGTCACGTTGGTGGTCACTGCCTGCTTGAAGGCAGCGACCAGAAGGCCATTGACAACCGGGCCCGACTCGCCTTGGCCCTCTGCGATGGGGTAGTAGTCGAGCACAGCGTCGCTGACCGGTACGGGCAATAGGTCTTGCACTTGGAAGGGCAGCGATTCCTTGATCTGTGCGATAGGCATTCGCGGCACGGCGAGATCTCTCACGATCACGCTTTGTCCACCGATTCCCAGAGCCACGTCTTTCGATCGAAATCCGCCCGCAGCCCACAAGCGCTTGAACGCGGAGGCAACGGTGTGCACTTCCAGTACCTCACCGCGCTTCACCGAACCGTCGGGGAGCGCAACTTCATGAACGCGCAGAATCGTGGGCCGCGCCTTGCTCGCATCGTCGATCTCGACAGCGCGCAGCGTCGTGCTGCCGATGTCGACTCCGACCACTCCGCCTGCCATCGCCGCCCCTTCAGTTCAGCCCGAACAGAGCGAGGTAGCCTCGCGCGATCGGGTCACCCAGCAGAATCCCTACCCAGGCTCCCCCCAGCATCCATTGCCCGAAGGGGATTCCTGTGGTGCGACGCGCCCGGCGCGTCACGATGAGGACGACCGCGGCAAGACCACCCAGCAGAAAGGCGGCCAAAGCGCCGACCGCGAGCGGCGCCCATCCGAACCAGCCGAGTACAAGGCCGATGACGCCGGCGAGCTTGACATCGCCCATCCCCATGCCCCGCGGCGAGATCAGTGCCAGCGTGAAATACACGGCAAAAAGGATGCCCGCGCCTGCCGCGGCGCGCGCCGCGCTCTCTCCAGCACCGGTGAGGGCAGCCACGAGGCCGAGCAGTGCGGCGAGCACCGCGTATGACGGCAGGACAATGCGGTCGGGTAGGCGGTGCGTATCAAGATCGATAGCGGTCAGCGCGATGCTGATGCCCGCGAACCACAAGAGCGCAAGCAAGACGAGAATCGCCGCGACCACGTCGATCGGAGTCACCGCTGTCACGATGGCGGGCAGGGCGAACGCAGCAAGCCCGGCGAAGACGAGTGCGGTCGCGAGCTCAACGATCGCGTACCGAGGACTGATGGGAGCCGCGCACGAACGACACCGACCCCGCAGCAACAGCCACGACACCACCGGAATGTTGTCGCCTGGCCGGATCGGCGTGGCACACCTCGGGCATGCGCTCGGCGGAGTGACCACCGATATGCCGCGCGGCACTCGGTAGATCACCACATTGAGAAACGATCCGATCGCCGCTCCCAACGTGCCGACGAGAAGTGGCACCACGACCGTCATGGGCGGAGGCAGACGAACCCAGCGCGCCGGCTCACGAGGAGGGCACCACGATATCGGTGTACTCGATCAGGTCACCAGGTCGACCCGGTTGCGGGGTACCACCGGCCGCACCAGCGCCGCCCGGACCACCAGCCCCGTTACCGAGGTCAAAGCCAGGAATGCCGATCGGCACGTACGTGAGCTCACTGTTGTTCGAGAATGTGACCCGCCCCGCGTAATACTGCCCTCGCCAGGTCAGCTGGTTGCTGTTCTGAACGGTGCACGGCGTGTAGACAATGATGGCGACAGGGGCGGCGAGCTCATTTCGGTTATTGATGTCAAAGGTGCCGCATCCCGTAGTCGTCGGAACACCGTCAGCGCTCGTATCGGGGGTGATGAAGCGAAGCGCTCGATCGACATTGCCGCTCGATGTGACGGTGAAATTCTCGAGGTTGACCGTCCGCGGCATGATGAAGGTGAGATCCGTGCGCATGGTGATGTTGAGGCTCGCGCTCGACGAGAACACCACGCTCGAGCATTGCCGCATATCGATCACCTGAGGAGTGGTGTACGTGCTGAGGGCGGTGACCTGGGCATCGCTGCGCGTCCTGTTGTCGATCGTGCAGGGGCCTGTCCAAGTGCGCACCGTCCACCCACGGGACTGCCAGTCGGCCGCGGAGAAGTTCACGTCCACCCACACTGGCCGCGTCGGAGCGACCACGTCAGCACGGTTCCAGAACACCGGGTTGGCGCCTGAGGACAGTTGTACCGCACACGCGTTTCCCGCGTTATCCCAGCCTGTCGCACCGCTTGAGCAACGTCGCCCCCACGAGTCGATGACGCCGCGCACGTAGATACCGCCGCGAATGCTCACGTTTGGGTCGATGCGGTTGGTCCCCGTACCGGCCGCGATCACGTCGCCTCCGATGGTCTTGTTGCCATTGAGGGAGACGGTGCCCGATGCCCAGACCTTGCCGCCGGCGGTGCAGGTGTTGTCGAGTTGAATGTTGCCGTTGGCCGCAACGATGTCGCCCTGCACGTACACGCTGTTGCTGCAGAGAATGTTGCCTTCCGCGACGATCACGTTGGCCTGGTTGCCGTTGAACGACAGCAACTCGAGGCTGTTCGAGAGTCCGGGCACGCCGTAGCTGAAGACGGCAGCTCCGGTGACCGCGGCGGTGTTGGCGCCCGGCCGCCATGTGTAGACAGCCTGGACGGCCGAAGAGTCACGCGCTGAGGACGACGCGGAAACGCCGCGATCAGCGGCGAAGCCGGTCGACTGAATGCGAATTTGGGTCGCGGCGTCGATGGGGCACCCGCTCGTCCACGCGGCCGCGGTGCTGATGCGGTACGCGACGGTGGCACGGAAGAAGGGGGCCGCCGCCGCTGCACCGGTCAACGCGGGATCAACCGAACCTTGGGTGGCAGAAAGCTGGCCAGCGGAAGGGCAGTTGTTGGCAAACAGCGCGGCCAGCATGGCGTCAACCCCGGCCTCCGCTGCGGCATTCGACTGAACGCCCGCGCGCGTGAGCGACGTGAAGCCGAGTGCCTGCACAGTCGCACCGGTCACGGTCATGGTGATGATCGAGGTCACGGCAAGAAGCCCGATGACGGCGATCATTGCGTTGCCCCGTTCCCCGTCAGCGCGGCCAAGGCGGTCGAGGCGGTGGGCGGCACGACGCAGAGTACGGCTCAGAAACATTGCGGGCTCGCATTCGATAGAGGACCACGGCCAGTCGAGGCCGTTGAGAAAAGGGATGCGGGGCCGGCGTCACCGTCGACCGTGAAGTTGAGCGCCACACCGCGGGTGCCCCGCGCCGCGAAGACGGGGCGTGCAGTACCTCCGCTGGCAATCACGGGCTGAATGTCAGTGCTCACAACAGTCCATTCGGAACCGGCGGCTCCGGGGGTTGGGGCCGTGATCGCGGTGGTGCTGGAGCGCTGCAGAATCTGTCGCAGCGTCGCGTCGTAGAAGAACGCGTGGCACCGTGCGGTGCCGCCGGCGGTCGTGCGGAGCCGCACCGTCACCGACTGCGTGCCCGAGATGGGCACCACCTGCACGGCCGTGGAGTTACGGACGGTCTGCTCGATGACGTTCGCCGCAAGTTGTCCGTCGGTGGTGGAACTGGTGACGTCGCGGACGGCACGGTCCGCATTGATCGAACTAATGACGACACTCGCGACGATCGTGATGACGACACCGAAGAGAGCCGAGGCGATGAGCAGCTCGACGAGCGAGAAGCCGCGGTCGTCCTGCGGCGTGAGGCGGGGCATCCGAATGCTCACGGTGTGCCCCGCAGGTAGAGGAGGGTGCGCGCGTCAGCGATCGGTGTTCGCGTCGAATCCGCAAGGTTGAAGGCAACAACGGTCACGCGAATCGTGGATCCGTTCGTGCAGTTGGCGACGGCGGGAACTGAGGTCACGACGCGCAGCGTCACGCCTTGGGCGTCGACGGTGTCTGTTGTCGCGTTGAGGAGCTGTGCGGCAGCACAGTCAGCGGCTCCCCGCGTGCGCGCCGCGTCGATCGCCTCGGAAACCAGTCGATTCGCGGTCGCCGTGGTCGAGTTGACCTCGGAGGCACGAAGTGCGGAGACCAGAACGGGAATGAACGCGATCGCGAGGAGCGAGATGAGAAACATCGAGATGATGATCTCGATCAGGCCGATTCCGGCGTCGCCGGGTCGTTCAGGGTGACGGGCGGCAGTGGGCGCGCTCCAGCGCTGCACGAGAGTGCGCGGCTGCGTCATCCTGATCCCCCGATCATGTCCAACTAGGTGCGTTCGCGAGTAGTTGCACGGCGAGATGAGCTTTAAGTGTGACCGATTTCGCCGAGAATCGGCAGATGGGGCCGCCCGGAGCGGCCCCATCTGTTTCGTAGTAGAACTCGCCGACGAGTACTACGTAGCCGGGGGGCAGGTGCCCTCGCGGGGTCCTTCGGAGCCACTGTCAACGATGAATGCAGTGCCGCTCGCGCTTGTCGCCGTGAAGCAGAACTCACGACCCCCGTTGGTGAGGACGACCGTCTCGGTGGTGCCGACCGCAGCAGGCCATCCAAGGTCGCGGAGTTCATCGTTGATCGCGGTCGTCCCGTTGGGGTTGTCGACCAGGTAACTCACGTAGGCGACCTTAGCGGTAGCCAGGTTGGAGATCGCGGCCGAGTTCTGCGCCTGGGCCTGCTGGCCGAGGAACACCGGGACAGCGATCGCGGCAAGGATGCCGATGATGATGACGACGACGAGAAGCTCGATCAGGGTGAAGCCCTTCTCGTTGTTCTCAATCCGCTCGAGGCGGTTCTCCAATGCAGTGCGAATGGACATGTGTCCGTTTCCTTTCCCATCAAGTGAAGGTTGACAGGTGGGCCCCCCACGGAACATGAAACCGGCCCCCCACTAGTGATTCTGCCTCGTTGCTTCACCGCCAGGCATCCCCAGTGCGGGGGCCACTGCGGCGTGTCAGCTAGATCTGGTTGAAGATGTCGAAAATCGGCAGGTACAGCGCCACAATCATGCCGCCAAGGATCACACCGAGGAAGGCGATCATGAGCGGCTCGATGAGCGACGTCAAAGCCTCCGTTGTGCTCTGCACCTCACTGTCGTAGAAGTCACTGATCTTCTCCAACATGGTTTCGAGCGCTCCCGAGTCTTCGCCGACCGCGATCATCTGTGTGACCATCGGCGGAAAGATCGGCTCGGTGGCCAGCGGAGCAGCGATGGACCGGCCCTGTCGAACCGAATCCTGCACCGATTGCACCGCCTGCTCGACCTGCCAGTTGCCCGAGGTCGAACCCACGATCGAGAGGGCTTGAAGAATCGGTACGCCCGCGCCGATCATGGTGCCGAAGTTGCGGGTGAATCGGGCGATGGCGATCTTCTTGAACAGCTCGCCGAACACCGGCATCTTGAGAAACGCCGGCTCGATAATCGAGCGGAACTTCGGCGTGTGTCGATTCGCTCGCCACCAGATGGCGCCGACAACGATCGCGACAATCAGCAGGGGCCCAAGCCACACCATGTTCTGCGAGATGACAACGAGAATCTGCGTGGGCAACGGAAGCGTTCCACCGAGGTCAGCGAAGAGGTCTTCGAAAACCGGCACGATGAACAGAATCATGCCGACCACGGCGAGCAACGCCATCACGAGAACCACGACCGGGTAGGTGAGCGCCGACTTGATGGTCGCCTTCAACTCCACCTCTTTTTCGTAGTTCTTGGCGATCGACTCGAGCGACGTCTCAAGGAAGCCGCCGACCTCTCCCGCGCGGACGAGGTTCACGAAGATCGGCGGGAAAATGCGGGGATGCTTCGCCAGGCTGTCCGAGAACGTGGCGCCTTCTTCGATCCCCGAGCGCACCTCGTCGAGCGTGGCGGAGAGCTTCGGATTCTCCGACTGGTCAGCGAGGATGGTGAGGGCCTTGAGGAGCGGCAGACCCGCTCCAATCATCGTCGCGAGTTGGCGGCTCATGACGGCCAGGTCTTTGATGGTGACCCTCTTGTCGAAGAGCCCTCCGAAAGAGATATCGCGTTGCAGCCCGGTGCCAGCCGCAACCTGCTGAATGTTGATGGGCGCAATGCCCATCGTGCGAAGCCGCGAGACCACCGATGACTCTCCGGCTGCATCCACGCGGCCCTTGACGACCTTGCCCGTCGAATCGCGGCCGGTATAGGCGAATGTGAGCGTGGCCGCCATTATCGGGCTCCTCCGTATCCGTCAGCAAAGGCTTGCGAGGGCGCCGCAGAGTCTGGTGTCGAGCGATGCACGAGCCGGTTGAAGTTCTCCGGGTCTTGCATCTTCGCCTGCGCAGCCTCATGCGTGACCATGTGGCTGTTCACGAGGTCAGCGAGGTGCTGGTCCATCGTGTGCATACCTTGGTCGCGTCCGGCCTGGAGCGCCGACGTGATCTGGTAGGTCTTTCCCTCGCGGATGAGGTTGGCGATGGCACCGGTCGTCATCATGATCTCGGTAGCGATGATGCGGCCCTGGCCCGTTGCCCTCGGCAGGAGGGTTTGGCACACAACCCCCTGCAGGGTCAATGCCAGTTGCGACCGCACTTGGCCCTGCTGGTGCGGAGGGAAGACGTCGATAATGCGATCGATGGTCTGCGCCGCCGACTGCGTGTGCAGGGTGGCAAAAACCAAGTGGCCTGTCTCGGCGGCGGTCAGCGCCGTCGAGACCGTTTCGAGGTCGCGAAGCTCGCCGATGAGAATGACGTCAGGGTCTTGGCGCAAGACCCGCTTGAGCGCATCCGCGAACGAGTGTGTGTCGCTGCCCACCTCGCGCTGGTTCACCAGTGATCGTTGGTTAGCGTGCACGAACTCGATCGGATCCTCGATCGTCACGATGTGGTCAGAGCGCGTCTTGTTGACCAGATCGATGAGAGCGGCGAGAGTCGTCGACTTGCCCGAACCCGTCGGACCGGTGACGAGAACGAGGCCTCGAGGGAGCGTCGCGAACTTGCCCACCACGCTCGGCACACCGAGCTGCTTGAGCGACTTGATTTCCGTCGGAATGAGACGGAACGCTCCCGCCATCGCGTCGCGGTCTTTATAAAAGTTGACGCGGAACCGAAAGTCTCCGCGGGGGCTGATCGCAAAGTCGAGTTCCCACTCGCGAGCGAAAGCCTCGCGCTGGCGCTCGTTCATGATCGACTCGAGAATGACCGACACATCAGCGCGGCTCCAGACCGACGACCCGACGACCGGTGTCAATTCACCGTCGACACGCACGAGCGGAGGCGCGTCACCGGCGACATGCAGGTCTGACCCGCCCCGGGCGACGACGTCGTCGAGAGCCGCGAGCAGCAGGGGATGGATCCCCGCCAAGACGGTTCCCGACGGTAACGGCGGCGGTGCGGGGAGGGCGGTCGCCCCGAGCGGAGGGGGGGCATCCGACCCGATTGCCGTCGGAGCGACCGGTTGCGCCATCGAAGCAGAGGATGGGGGCGGAGCCGTAATCGGCTGTTGACCAACAGGGGGAGGCGGAGCCAGGTGCGGAGTGCCCGTCGCGAGGTCAGGAAGTGGCGCCACAGCAGGCGCGAGCACAGGCGGCGGCGGCAACACCGCGGCGTCGCTACTCGTCACCGACCACACGCGTCGCCCCTCTGTTCCGCCTTGGTCGACTGCGGGCCCCAGCCCCAGCGAGTCGGTCATCGTCTCCCCCTTTTGACACGACGTCTTACGCGACGACGCGCAACACTTCTTCGATCGACGTCAAGCCAGCACGCACTTTCGCCCAGCCGTCTTGCCTCAGTGTCAGCATGCCTTGCGCGGTCGCCGTTTGCATGATCTCAATGCTCGACGCGCGGGCAACGGCAAGCCGCTCAATCTCTTCGGTCACCATCATGACCTCGTGCAAAGCGAGTCGGCCGCGGTAACCCGTACCGGAACACGCAGAGCAGCCGATCGCGTGATAGAACCGCGGGCTGAACTCGTCGTCGCGACGACCGAAGCCGAGGCTGTCGAGATGAGTCGCGTCGTACTCCTGCAGCTGCTTGCACCGATCGCAGAGTCGACGGGCAAGTCGCTGGGCGACAACGCAGTCAAGGGCTGAACCCACCAAGAAGGGCTCGATGTCCATCTCGATAAGGCGGGTGATGGCGCTCGGCGCGTCGTTCGTGTGCAGGGTCGACAAGACCAGGTGACCGGTGAGGGCGGCCTCGATAGCGATTTGTGCCGTCTCTTGGTCGCGAATCTCACCAATGAGAACAACGTCAGGGTCCGATCGCAGGATGCTGCGCAGCGCGCTGGCGAAGGTGAGCCCGGCCTTCGGGTTCACCTGCACCTGGTTGATGCCGACCATGCGGTACTCAACAGGGTCTTCCACCGTAATGACGTTGATCTCCGGTCGCGCGACGGCGTGCAACGTTGTGTAGAGAGTTGTCGACTTGCCCGATCCAGTCGGCCCGGTCACGAGGATCATGCCGTACGGCTTCGTGTACGAACCGCGATAGACGGAGAGGTTGCGCTCGAGCATCCCGAGGTCAGAAATGTCACGCTGGGTGGCGTTGTTGTCGAGGATGCGCATGACGACCTTCTCGCCCCACACCGTCGGCAAAGTGGCGACCCGGAGGTCAATCACCTGCCCACCGTGTTGCACCGACATACGGCCGTCTTGCGGCCGCCGGCGCTCGGCGATGTTGATGTCACTCATGATCTTGAGGCGCGAGATGACGCCGTTCTGGATGTTCTTCGGCGCCTGCTGAACGTCGTGCAGCACGCCGTCGATGCGGTAGCGGACGCGCATCTCGAACTCACCGGGTTCGATGTGGATGTCGGAGGCGAGGTCTTGAATGGCCTGCCCGATAATCAGGTTCACGAACCGCACGATCGGTGCATCGTCGGCGTCGGCCTCCCGCACCGCGAGCTCGTCGGAGGACGACGGCGTCGATTCTTCTTCGATAGCGGTCGTCAGGTCACTGAGTTCACTGTCAGCACGATGGAAGCGGTTGATCGCCGCGATCAGGTCACTCTTCTCAGCGACGACGGCCACGACGTGCATGCGTGTGATCGCACGTACGTCGTCCATCGCGAGGACGTCGCCTGGTTCGACCATTGCGAGGGTGATCGTGGTGGCGGTGGCGTGGATCGGCAGCACATTGTGTCGCCGACAGAGAGCGGCGGGAACCAACGCAACGGCCGTGCGGTCAACCGGATACTCGGAAAGCTCGACGAACGACAACCCTGCGACTTCGGCCTTGGCCGATGCCACCTGCACGGGGTTCACCAGTCCACGATCGAGAAACTCGCCGACGACCACATCGTCGCCCTCGTCACGGACCTTGTCGAGGGTTTCGATGGGCAATAACCCACGGATGATGAGCACTTCGCTCACGGATACCACAGCAATGCCCTCCCCCCTGGATGCGAGTCGCTCTGAGGAGAGCGCCTTGCACGGACTGCCAGACCGCCACGGTACGACACGCCGTACTGCCGACAATAGTCCCGTGTTCGGGGGTAGTCCACACCAGTCACATGAATCACATCAGCCCCAACCGATCGTGGAGCTCGAGAGGTATTCGGAGCGCTCGTCGCTGACGGTGGCTACGAATGGGCAACGCCCGCGCAGTCGAGGACTGCGCGGGCTTTGCCGGTGGTGCGATTCCTAGCTGTAGGTGCCGCCCGAGCCGCTGAAGTCGTCGCTCGAGAAGGTGTCGAAGTCGACGAACGATAGGTCGGCCTCGCTGAAGTCACCGTCAGATGCGAAGATGCGGTTCGGGTAGCGCTCCGCTTTCGCCTCCTCCGTGGCCTCGACCGTCACGTTGCGGTACGCGGGCAGACCGGTACCTGCCGGGATCAGCTTGCCGATGATCACGTTCTCCTTCAGGCCGAGCAACGGGTCGCGCTTACCCTCCATTGCCGCCTGCGTGAGAACGCGGGTGGTTTCCTGGAAGGACGCGGCCGAGAGCCACGACTCGGTTGCAAGGGAAGCCTTGGTGATACCCATGACCTCCTGGCGGGCTGAGGCGGTCTTCTTGCCCTCGGCGAGCGCAGCCCGGTTGATCTGGTTGTACCGCGAGCGGTCAACCAGCTCTCCCGGAAGCAACTCGGTCTCACCGTGGTCGACGACCGTGACCTTGCGGAGCATCTGGCGCACGATCACCTCGAGGTGCTTGTCGTGAATCGGCACACCCTGTGAGCGGTAAACCCCCTGCACGCCCTCGACGAGGTGCTGCTGCACGGCACGCACGCCCTTGACGCGCAAAACCTCCTTGGGGTCGACCGTGCCCACGAAGATCTGGTGACCCAGCTCGACGTGCTGCCCATCTTCTACCTGCAGGGTGGCGCGCTTGGAAACCGTGTAGGTCACCTCTTCGTCGCCGTTGTCAGGCGTGAGAATCACCTTGAGCTGTGCGCCGGCGTCCTCGATGCGCACCCGGCCGGCGCTCTCGGCGATCGGGCTCGCCCCCTTCGGGGTGCGGGCTTCAAACAGCTCGGTGACGCGCGGCAGACCCTGGGTGATGTCGGCCGCGGAGGCCGAACCACCCGTGTGGAAGGTGCGCATCGTCAGCTGCGTTCCGGGCTCGCCGATCGACTGGGCGGCGATGATGCCGACCGCCTCGCCGAGGTCGACGCGCTGACCGGTGGCCAGCGAGCGCCCGTAGCACGCGGCGCAGACGCCGACAGCCGACTCACAAGTGAGTACAGAGCGCACCTTGATTTCGCTGACACCCGCCGAAACGAGGGCGTCGATGAGCACGTCACCGACGTCAGCACCGGCCTCAGCCACGACCTCGCCGGAGGCGCTGACGGCGTCGGCGGCGAGAGTGCGCGCGAAGACAAGGTTCTCGACGTTGTCGTCGCGCACCCAGGTGCGGTCAACGTCGTGCGCGATGGTGAAGTCGAGGCCCTTGCTCGTGCCACAGTCTTCTTCGCGGATGATGACGTCCTGCGCCACGTCGACGAGTCGGCGAGTGAGGTAGCCCGAGTCGGCCGTGCGCAGAGCGGTGTCGGCCAGACCCTTGCGAGCGCCGTGCGTGGCGATGAAGTACTCCGCCACCGACAGGCCCTCGCGGTACGAGTTGATGATCGGGCGAGCAATGATCTCACCGCGCGGGTTCGACACCAGACCACGCATGCCGGCGATGTTGCCGACCTGCAGCCAGTTACCTCGAGCGCCCGAGGTCACCATGCGGTTGATGGTGTTGTCGGCCGGGAAGTTCGCCCGCATGGCGTCGTTGACCGCCTTCGTGCCCTCGCTCCACAGCTCGACCAACTCACGGCGGCGCTCGTCGTCGGTCATCAGACCCTTGTCGAACTGGCCCTGGATCTTCGCGGCTCGCTTCTCGTAGTCGGCAACGATCTTCTTCTTCTCCGGCGGGCTCAGCACGTCGCTGAGGGCCACCGTGACGCCCGAACGGGTCGCCCAGTAGAAGCCGGCATCTTTCACCTTGTCGAGCGTCGCGGCGACCACCGTCTTGGGGTACCGCTCGGCGAGGTCGTTGACGATCTGCGAGATGGTGCCCTTGTCGGCGACGGCCTCCACGAACGGGTAGTCCGCCGGCAGCTGCTCGTTGAACAGCGCACGCCCCAGGGTGGTCTCGCGCAGTTCGCGACCGTCGGCGAACTTCTCGCCATAGAGACGGATGCGCACGAGAGCGTTGAGGTGCAGCGTGCCCTGGTCCATCGCCATAATCGCCTCGGCGACCGACGAGAACGCGCGGCCTTCGCCAGCGGCACCCTCGCGCACGGTCGTCAGGTGGTGCAGACCGATGATCATGTCCTGCGTCGGCACCGTCACCGGGCGACCGTCGGAGGGCTTGAGGATGTTGTTCGAGGCGAGCATCAGGATGCGCGCCTCAGCCTGCGCCTCGACCGACAGCGGCAGGTGCACGGCCATCTGGTCGCCGTCAAAGTCGGCGTTGAATGCCGCACAGACGAGCGGGTGCAACTGGATCGCCTTGCCCTCGACCAGCTGCGGCTCGAAGGCCTGGATGCCGAGGCGGTGCAGCGTCGGCGCGCGGTTCAGCAACACGGGGCGCTCGCGGATGATCTCCTCGAGCACGTCCCACACCTGCGGACGCGACCGCTCGACCATGCGCTTGGCGCTCTTGATGTTCTGCGCGTGGCCCAGGTCGATGAGGCGCTTGATGACGAAAGGCTTGAACAGCTCGAGCGCCATAAGCTTCGGCAGACCGCACTGGTGCAGCTTGAGCTGGGGGCCGACAACGATGACCGAACGGCCCGAGTAGTCGACGCGCTTGCCGAGCAGGTTCTGACGGAAGCGGCCCTGCTTGCCCTTCAGCATGTCGGCGAGCGACTTCAGCGGACGCTTGTTGGCGCCGGTGATGACGCGGCCGCGGCGGCCGTTGTCGAACAGCGCGTCGACGGCCTCCTGCAGCATGCGCTTCTCGTTATTGACGATGATCTCGGGCGCCCCGAGGTCGAGCAGACGACGAAGGCGGTTGTTGCGGTTGATCACACGGCGGTAGAGGTCGTTGAGGTCAGACGTCGCGAAGCGGCCACCGTCGAGCTGCACCATCGGGCGAAGCTCCGGCGGAATGACCGGGACGACATCCAACACCATCGCAGCCGGCGAATTGCCGGTCTGGAGGAAGGAGTTGACCACCTTCAAGCGCTTGATCGCGCGGATCTTCTTCTGGCCCTTGCCGGTTGCGATCTGCTCGTGCAGCAGTTCACTCTCGGCGGCGAGGTCGAAGGCCTCGAGTCGCTTCTTGATCGCCTCGGCGCCCATGTGGGCCTCGAAGTACAGCCCATAGCGGTCCTGGAGTTCCTGGAAGACGGCGTCCTCCGGCTTGAGGTCACCCACCTTGAGGGTGCGGAAGTCTTCCCAGACACGCTCGAGCTGACCGATCTGCTCGTCGAACGACTTGCGCAGCTGGGCCATTTCCTTTTCGCCGGCGTCTTTCACCTTGCGCTTCTGGTCGGCCTTGGCGCCCTCAGCCTCGAGCTCAGCGAGCTCGGTCTCCAGCTTCTGCAAGCGGGCGGCCACAGCGCTGTCGCGCTGGCCCTCGAGAGTCTTGATCTCGAGGCGCAGCTCGTTTTCGAGCCCGGGCAGGTCAGCGTGACGGCCGTCTTCGTCGACCGAAATCACCATGTACGCGGCGAAGTAGATGACCTTCTCGAGGTCTTTCGGCGCCATGTCGAGCAGGTACCCGAGGCGGCTCGGCACACCCTTGAAGTACCAGATGTGCGTGACGGGCGCGGCGAGTTCGATGTGACCCATGCGCTCGCGGCGAACGGAGGACTTGGTGACCTCCACGCCGCAGCGCTCGCACACAATGCCCTTGAATCGCACGCGCTTGTACTTGCCGCACGAGCACTCCCAGTCGCGGGAGGGCCCGAAGATCTGCTCGCCGAACAGGCCGTCCTTCTCGGGCTTCAGCGTGCGGTAGTTGATCGTCTCCGGCTTCTTGACCTCACCGTGCGACCAACGACGAATGTCGTCAGCGGTCGCGAGGCCAATGCGGAGCTCATCGAAAGTCTTTGCGTCGAGCACAGATATCTCTTCTCTTGCCTGTGTTGTTCGTCAGCGATGTGTCGTCAGCGATGTGCTGCTGCGGGCCCGGCTCAGATCTCGTCGATCGACGAGGACTCGAAGCGGGTGGAGATGTTGATGCCGAGCTCTTCAGCGGCGCGGAAGACTTCGTCATCCGTGTCCTTGAGGCTCAGTGCGGTGCCGTCGGCCGAGAGCACCTCGACGTTCAGACAGAGCGACTGCATCTCCTTGATGAGCACCTTGAAGCTCTCGGGGATACCCGGTTCTTGGATGTTCTCGCCCTTGACGATCGCCTCGTACACCTTGACGCGGCCGAGGATGTCGTCGGACTTAATCGTCAACAGCTCCTGCAGAGCGTAGGCGGCACCGTAGGCCTCGAGTGCCCACACCTCCATCTCGCCGAAGCGCTGGCCGCCGAACTGGGCCTTACCACCCAGCGGCTGCTGCGTGATCATCGAGTAGGGGCCCGTCGAACGCGCGTGGATCTTGTCATCGACAAGGTGGTGCAGCTTCAGAATGTACATGTAGCCGACCGAGATCGGGTCGGGGAACGGCTCACCCGTGCGGCCGTCAAAGAGACGCGCCTTACCGGTCGAGTCGATCATCCGAACGCCGTCACGGTTGGGCAGCGTCGCGTCAAGAAGGCCAGCGATCTCCTCTTCGCTCGCGCCATCGAACACGGGGGTCGCGACCTTGGTGCCGGGCGCGGCCTCGCGGGCTCCAGCGGGCAGGTTCGCGGCCCACTCGGGTGCACCGTCGACCTTCCAACCGCGCGACGCGGCCCAGCCGAGGTGAATCTCGAGTACCTGGCCGAAGTTCATGCGGCCGGGCACGCCGAGCGGGTTGAGAACGATATCGACGGGCGTGCCGTCCTCGAGGAACGGCATGTCCTCCACCGGCAGGATCTTCGAGATGACGCCCTTGTTGCCGTGACGGCCGGCGAGCTTGTCACCCTCGGAGATCTTTCGCTTCTGGGCGATGTACACGACCACGCGCTGGTTGACGCCCGAGCCAAGCTCATCGTCGCCGTCCTGCGCGTCGAACACCTTGACACCGATGACGGTTCCCTGCTCGCCGTGGGGCACCTTCAGGGAGGTATCGCGAACCTCACGCGACTTCTCGTTGAAGATCGCACGCAGCAGTCGCTCCTCGGCGCTCAGCTCGGTCTCGCCCTTCGGAGTGACCTTGCCGACGAGGATGTCGCCGGGGCGCACCTCGGCACCGATGCGGATGATGCCACGCTCGTCGAGGTCGGCCAGCAACTCAGGGCTCACGTTGGGGAGGTCACGAGTGATCTCCTCCTTGCCGAGCTTCGTGTCGCGGGCATCCACCTCATATTCCTCGATGTGAATCGACGACAGGGTGTCGTCCTTCACGAGGTTCTGGCTGAGGATGATGGCGTCTTCGAAGTTGTGACCCTCCCACGACATGAACGCCACCAGGAGGTTCTTGCCGAGCGCGAGCTCACCGTTTTCGGTGGCAGGGCCGTCGGCGATGACCTCACCCACCTCGATGCGCTCACCCGCGGTCACGACCACGCGGTGGTTGTAGTTGGTGCCTTGGTTCGAGCGGTCGAACTTGCGCAGGTAGTACTCCTGCGTGCCACCCTCGTCGAGCTGCACCGTCACGGTGTCGGCCGAAACCGAAGCCACGACACCGGCCGCTGTCGCCGTAATGACGTCACCAGCGTCGACCGCCGCGTAGCTTTCCATGCCGGTACCCACAAGCGGCGACTCAGAGCGGAGCAACGGCACAGCCTGACGCTGCATGTTGGCACCCATAAGGGCGCGGTTGGCGTCATCGTGCTCGAGGAACGGAATGAGGGAGGTTGCGACCGACACCATCTGACGCGGCGAGACGTCCATGTAGTCGACCTCGGTCGCCGGCACGAGCTCCACCTCGCCGCCCTTGCGGCGCACGAGCACGCGCTCTTCGGCAAACGATCCGTCACTATTCAGCGGAGCACCAGCCTGCGCGACGACGTGGTCGTCTTCTTCACTCGCTGTCAGGTAGTCGATCGTCGACGAGACTTTGCCCTTGGTAACGCGGCGGTACGGGGTCTCAATGAACCCGAACGCGTTGATGCGCGCGAACGAGGCGAGCGAGCCGATGAGACCGATGTTCGGGCCTTCCGGGGTCTCGATCGGGCACATGCGGCCGTAGTGCGAGGGGTGCACGTCGCGCACCTCAACACCGGCGCGCTCACGGCTCAGACCACCCGGGCCGAGAGCCGACAGGCGGCGCTTGTGGGTGAGGCCCGCGAGCGGGTTGTTCTGGTCCATGAACTGCGACAGCTGCGAGGTACCGAAGAACTCTTTGATCGCGGCCACAACGGGGCGCACGTTGATCAGGGTCTGCGGCGTGATCGCCTCGATGTCCTGCGTGGTCATGCGCTCGCGCACGACGCGCTCCATGCGGCTGAGGCCCGTGCGCACCTGGTTCTGGATGAGCTCGCCGACCGCGCGGATGCGGCGGTTGCCGAAGTGGTCGATGTCGTCCACGTCGAGGCGCAGGTCGACGGGCTTGCCGTCGCGGACGCCCGCGAGCGTGGTGCGGCCCTCGTGTAGCGACACCATGTAGCGAATGGTCGCGACGATGTCGTCGACCGTCAGCACCGAGTCGCTGAGGGGCGCGTCGAGGCCCAGCTTGCGGTTGAGCTTGTAGCGGCCCACCTTCGCCAAGTCGTAGCGCTTCGGGTTGAAGTAGAAGTTGTCAAGGAGGGCGCGCGCGGCCTCGGCGGCGACCTGCTCGCCCGGACGCAGCTTGCGATAGATGTCCTTGAGGGCCTCCTCCTTGGTGAGGATCGCGTCCTTCTCGAGGGTCTGCTCGATGGAGTCAAAGCCGGCGAACTTCTCGCGGATCTCCTCCGTCGTCAGGCCGAGCGCCTTGAGGAAGACCGTGACCGACTGCTTGCGCTTGCGGTCGATGCGCACGCCGACCTGGTCGCGCTTGTCGACCTCGAACTCGAGCCATGCGCCGCGGCTGGGGATGATGCGCGCGGTGTAGACGTCTTTGTCGGTGGTCTTCTCGATTTGGCGCTCGAAGTAGACACCGGGCGAGCGCACCAGCTGCGACACGACGACGCGCTCGGTGCCGTTGATGATGAAGGTGCCCTTTTCGGTCATGAGCGGGAAGTCGCCCATGAAGACCGTCTGGGTCTTGATCTCGCCCGTCATGTGGTTCATGAACTCGGCCTCGACGTACAGCGGCGCGGCGTACGTCTTGCCGCGCTCCTTGCACTCGTCGATCGAGTACTTCTGCTCTTCGAGGTACGGGTTGGTGAACGAGAGCTGCATCGTCTCGCCCAGGTCTTCGATCGGAGAGATCTCTTCGAAGATCTCCTCCAGCCCACTCTGCGACGGCACATCGCTGCGACCGGCGGCCTGAGCCTCGGCAAGCCGCTCCTTCCACGAGTCGCCGCCGACGAGCCAGTCGAAGCTCTCGGTCTGCAGGGCGAGCAGGTCAGGAACGGTCAGCGTGTCGCTGATCTTGGCGAACGACAGCCGCGATGCGGTACGGCCATTCTTGGGGGACTGGGAATTCTTAGCGGTGCGCGCAGCAGCCAAGGAACTAACCTCCGTGGGGCTCGAGAGCCCGGGTTCTGTCGGACGTCGACAGGTGAATGCGGTCGAATGGACGCGCCAGACCCGTGGGGATTCCGCCAGCCGGAAACCACCCCGCCGCTATACTCGGGGCACGATCGCCGCCCGCCATATGGCGGCAGATCAGACATGGGAGCGCAAACCTCAATACTAGGTGCGCTCGCGCCGCTGTGTCCAGTCGGAATCTTGACCTATTCGGCGCGCTGCGCTATAACCGCGCGAGCGCTCGCCGCCACGTCGGCGTGCCGCACCTGTGGCACCCTGTCGTGCATGGCCTCCTCGATTGAACGACTCCTGGCGAGTGGCCAGCGTGCCGTGATCGAGCCCGACCGCTGGAGCCCGGGCGCCTTCACTCTCGTCGTCGACGGAACACCGCAATCACACGTCGACCTCGACGACCCGAGTCGGCTTTTCTTTGAGTACGTGCAGCGCATCGGGCACGTGATCGACGAGTGGGGTGAGCCCGGGCAGCCCGTAACCGCCGTTCACCTCGGCGGAGGCGGACTCACCCTGCCGCGCTACATCCACGCCACCCGCCCCGGCTCGCGGCAACACGTGATCGAGCTCGACGACGAACTCATGGCTTTGGTGCGCGAGCACCTGCCGCTGCCGAAGAACGCCGGCATCCGCATCCGATACGGGGATGCCCGCGCGACGCTCGCCCGGCTTCCCGCCGCGCTGCGCGGGGTCGTTGACCTCATGGTGGTCGACGTGTTCAGTGGTGCACGGATTCCGGCCCACGTCACGAGCGCGGAGTTCTACCGCGAGGCCGCCGCTCTACTCGCGCCGGGCGGCATCATCGCGGTCAACATCGCCGACGGCCCGGGGATGGCCTTCGCCCGCGGGCAGGCTGCGACCCTGCGCTTTGCCCTCGGAGAGGTGGCCGCGCTGGCAGAAGCGAGCGTGCTGAAGGGCCGGCGGTTCGGCAACGTGGTGTTGATCGCGTCGCGCGAGGCGTTGCCGCTCGACTGGCTTCCGCGACTCATGGCCCGGGGGCCTCACCCCGCAGCCGTTCTTTCTGGTCGTGAGCTGCGCGACTGGACAGGAGGGGCCGCCGTGGTCACCGATCACACTGCGACGCCGTCCCCCGCACCGTCGTCGTCACTCTTCACGTCGGGGCGGGGCTGACGGCTCCGGTGCGGAGCTGACGATCACCGGCCGAAGTCCGCGGAGGAAGCCGGCGAGCTCGTCAGCTGCCCCCGAAGGAATGCCCGCGGCATGGGCGCTGTCAGCGACGTGCCCCATGAACCGGTCGAAAAGAGCATCGTCGATGCCATGCGGGCGGTGCGCCTCGCGCATACCGCGACCCTGGTACGCCTCCGGGCCGCCGAGCACCGCCGCGAGATAGTGGGCTCGATGCCCCCGCAGCTCCTCCTTATCGACTCCGACGAAATAGGAATCGAAAGCAGGGTCGGCCTCGATGCGGTCAGAGAGGATTGCGACGAGTCGCTCAAGCCCCTGTGAACCACCGAGCCGGTCGAACAACATCATCGGCGACCTTTCCTCATGTCGAACGCGACTGTACACGTCCGCGCCGAGAGGTGTGCATGCTGTTCTCAGCAACGCGAGCGACGCTGTGGGTGAGGTCGGTGGGGAGGGCTCCTGATGACAGTGACGGCGGTGCGCGCGGTCGCTGTACTGGCGGCCGGGTGCTTTCTCCTCTCGGCGTGCGCCAGCGCGCCCGCCGACCCCACCGCAACCATTCCGACGGCACCGGCAACGACAGCCCCTCCGTCGACCGAGGCCTCGCCCGCCACGTTTGCCCCGACCGGCGTCACCGATGTCCTGGCAACCGGGCTGACCACACCGTGGTCGATCGTGCCGCTCCCCACCGGCTCCACGCTGCTGAGTGAACGCGACACCGGGCAGATTCTCGAACGCACCCCTGAGGGAGAAGTACGCACTGTCGGCACCGTCGACGGCGTTGTGCCCTTCGGTGAAGGCGGGCTTCTCGGGCTCGCGGCGATCGACCTCGGAACCCCGTACCTCTTCGCCTACGTCACGGCAGAGAACGACAACCGCATCGTGCGCTACGAGCTCACCGGCGCACCCGGGTCGTATCGACTCGGCGCGAACGAGGTGCTGCTCGCGGGCATCCCGAAAGCGCGAACGCACAATGGCGGACGACTCGCCATTGGGCCCGACGGGATGCTGTACGCAACGACAGGAGACGCGCAACAGGTCACCCGGGCGCAAGATCCGAGCTCCTTGGCTGGCAAGATTCTGCGGCTCACCCCGGATGGCGGCGTCCCCGTCGACAATCCTTTTCCCGGGTCCTATGTGTACTCCCTCGGGCATCGCAACCCCCAGGGCATCGTGTTCGACCGCACGGGCCAGCTGTGGGCATCCGAGTTTGGGCAAAACACGTGGGACGAGCTCAATCGCATCGAGGCGGGAGCGAACTACGGCTGGCCGATCGTCGAAGGCATCGGGGGTCGCAGCGGGTTCATCGACCCCGTACAGCAATGGGCAACGAGCGAAGCCAGCCCGAGCGGGCTCGGAATCGTCGGCGACACCCTCTTCATGGCCTCACTGCGTGGCCAGCGACTGTGGATCATCGACATCACCGCGCCTGACGTCGCGACAGCCGCCTTCACCGGCGAATGGGGTCGACTGCGAGATGCCGTCGCGGCACCCGACGGCACCCTTTACATCGTCACCTCGAACACGGACGGTCGCGCGACTCCCGGCCCCGACGACGACACCCTTGTCGCCGTACAGCTCGCGCCGCGCGGCTGAACGACGTCGTCGGAGGTACCGCCTACCATCGAGCCCGTGAGCGAGCTTGAGCGCGTGCGGCACTGGGCCGAGGCCCTCCTCGCGCTGCACCTCGACCCGTCCTGGAGTTTCGCGTTCGACCGCGCAACCCGCCGAGCCGGGCAATGCGATTACACCCGAAAGCGCATCACGGTGTCGCGACACCTCGCCGAACGTTTCGACGATGACGCCATTCATCAGGTGCTCGTGCACGAGGTAGCGCACGCCCTCGCGGGGCCCGGTGTGGGCCACGGGCCGCAGTGGCGACGGATCGCTCGCGACCTCGGCTACGTGGGCGGGCGCACCCACGATGGGCCCATCGCCGACGATCGCGCGCGCTGGCGCGGGCACTGTCCTCGGGGGCACGAGTTCGTCCGATTTCGTCGCCCCTCCCGCACGGTGTCGTGTGGGCGATGCTCGCGGCGGTTCAGCACCGCCGCGATCATCACCTGGTCGGAGAACACTGCCAGCGCTACTCGCTGACGGTGACCTCCTTCCAGAAGGCCACATAGTTCGAGAAGTCTTTGCCGACGCGCTCGATGCCGCTCGGGTAGGGGGTCGGGTAGCTCCAGGCGCGGTCGGGCAGGTTCTGGCCGTCGACGGACACGGTGAAGTACTGGCACGCACCCTTCCACGGGCAGGTGTACGGGGTCGGGCTCTCGGTGAGCATCCCGGCGACGACGCTCGATGGCGGGAAGTACCAGTTGCCTTCGATCTTGATGAGCTCGCTCTCGGGAGCCTCGGCGATGACGGTGCCGTTGACGTGAGCCTTCATTGTGTCCTCCTGCGGTCGTTCGGGTCGGCGGCCGCGAGCGGGCCCCTGCCGGGTACAGCCTCAGGCTGGCAGAACGAATTCCCGCACAACGACCAGTTCGGAGGATTCCCAGCGCGCTCGGGCCGCCGTCACGGCATCCGGTCCGGAGCTCGCGGCGAGCATCCGACCACCGACGGACGCGCTGAGCATGTGGGCGACCGCACCCCGCAGTCCGTGGAAGGAGGCAGCCGCCGCGGCCGCCTCAGGGCTCGTCGCGTCGATGCCGACCGCACCCAGGGCGTCGACCACGGCACCCGCCAGCAGAAAGTCTTCGACGGGGATGCCCTCCGGAGCCTCCACGGGCGCCCCCGCCGCAACAACCGCGACGAAGGTGCGCTCGCCGCGCGCCGCCTGCAGGTCAAGCAGCCGCTGCGCGATCGCGGACGCCGCCCCACACCGCGCGTCGATCACCTCGACGTGTGGCGGCAGAGCGTCAACAGGCAACGGCTCGGTCGCTAGGCCGTCGCACCAGACCAGCAGGTGGGCGCTCGAGCCGATGCGGCGCGCACCGTCGAGCCCGACGTCGAGGCGCACCTGGTAGCGCTGCTGATCCTCGGGCGGTGTGGTGTCGATCGGGCCAGTCACAGGTCGATCGTATCGAGGTGCCCCACACTGGGTTGATGCGCGTGCACCTCACCCTTCTCCTCGACTGCCCGGCTGAAGCGGCGTGGGAGGCCTTGCACTCCCCCGCGGTATTTCACGCGGTGTCGGGGCCGTGGACCACGGCCGAGTCCCGCGAACCCGGCGGGTTTCCCGAGCGCTGGCCGGGGGGTGAGCACCGCGTGCGGCTGCGGTTGCTCGGGCTGCTGCCGATGGGCGAGCAGGTGATCCGGTTGCGCGATGAAACGCTTGATGACCCCGTGTTGGGAGCCGGCGCGCGCGTCGTCCACGACGAGGGCGGGCCCGTGCGCGGTCCGATGACTCTCGTGCGGCACTGGCACCATCGCATGGCGGTAGCGCCCAACCCGCTCAGCGGTACCCCCGGTCGGAGCACGGCGCGCACACGCTTCGTCGACACCCTCGAGGTTCGAGCCGGGTTGCTCACGCCGGTCGTCTGGCTCGGGTTCCGCCTCTTCTGGGCGCTGCGCGCCCGGCAACTCACGCGCCTCGCTCCGGGCTGGGCGGCGCAGTTTGACACCGCGGGCGGGCGGGCGGGCACCGCGGCGGGCGGCGCGCCGTGAGCTCCGCATCCACGACCCCCGACCGCGCAATCACCGCACTCGCCGTTGCCGACTGGAGACGGCGCATCACCGCGCTCTACGCCGACATACGGGGTGCCACCGACCTCACGGCCGCTCACGACCACTGGCGGCGCACCCGCGACGAGCTGTTTGCCCACCATCCCGCTTCGCCCCTGACTGCCCGCGATCGCAATGCCTTCAGTGGCCTGCGTGGCAAGCCCTACGACCCGGTGTGGCGATTCGAGTGTGTGATCGAGGATGCTCCCGCCCAGCGCCTCGACGTGCCGACAGGCACCGACGGGGTCGTGCCGTTCGACCGCATCGGGCTCGTCGACGTACCCGGCGTGGGCACGCTCGATGTGTGGCGCCTCGCTTCCTACGGCGGCGGCCTCTTCGTTCCCGTGAAGGATGCCCTCTCACAGGTTCCCGGCGGCACCTACGGGGGCGGCCGCTACCTGCTCGACACCGTCAAAGGCGCCGACCTCGGCGGCGGGCGGGCGCCGTGGTCGCTCGTGCTCGACTTCAACTTCGCCTACAACCCGTCGTGCGCGTACGACCCGGCGTGGGCGTGCCCGCTCGCGCCGCCCGGCAACGCCGTGGCCGTCGAGATCCCGGTCGGCGAGCGATTCGGCGACGGGCGGCTCGCGCTGTGAGACCCTCAGCGAGGGGTACCTGCTACGGTTGGTGCAGAGGCACGGCCATTGTTGGCCCGCCCGCGTCGTAGAACGCTTCCTCCTCCCGCCCACCGCGCACCGACTCGCGCACCGGAGCGGTTCGACACTTTCTCACGGCGAACGATGTCGGCCACCGCCGCCGTCGCCACACTCTCCCCGACGTGCCGCAGCACCGCGCTGTCGTCACTCTGCGTCGCTCTCCCACTGGATTGCGACCGGAACTGACGACACCGCGGGTGCGCGGGTGCGCGGGGCGGGAGAACCACGAAAGGCACCACCATGACCACCCAGACCACACAGGCGAGCTCGGCCACCACCTTCAGCGCGCTCGGCGTTCCCCACCCGCTCGTCGAGGTGCTCGCCGCCCAGGGCAAGACCGAGGCCTTCCCGATTCAGGTCGACACTCTTGCCGACACCCTGGCCGGGCGCGACGTGCTCGGCCGCGGCAAGACCGGGTCGGGCAAGACGCTCGCGTTCAGCATTCCGCTCGTCGCCCGCATCGGGATGCGCACCGGCGCGCCGCGGCGCCCGATGAAGCCCCTCGGCCTCGTGCTGGCGCCGACCCGCGAGTTGGCCACTCAGATTCTCGCCGTCATCGAGCCGCTCGCCAAGGCGTACGGCATGACCGCGATGACCATCTTCGGCGGCGTCTCACAGCACCGCCAGGTACAGCAACTGCAGCGCGGCGTCGACATCGTCGTCGCCGCACCTGGCCGACTCGAAGATCTCATGAAGCAGGGATTCGTTTCTCTCGACGCCGTGGAGATCACCGTGCTCGATGAGGCTGACCACATGGCCGACCTCGGCTTCTTGCCGGGTGTCACCCGCATTCTGAAGGCGACGCCCGCGAACGGTCAGCGCTTGCTGTTCAGTGCGACCCTCGACAACGGGGTCGACAAGCTCGTGAAGCAGTTCCTGGCGAACCCCGTGCTGCACTCGGTCGACGAGGCGAACTCGCCGGTTGCGGACATGACGCACCACGTGTTCGAGCTCGCGGGCACAGAGGAGAAGAAGCGCATGATCACCGCGCTCGCCTCCGGCACGGGTCGGCGCATCCTGTTCATGCGCACCAAGCACACCGCCAAGAAGCTCGCCAAGCAGCTCACCGCGCAAGGCATCCCCGCGGTCGACCTGCACGGCAACCTCTCGCAGCCGGCACGCGACCGCAACCTCGCTGCTTTCGGCGACGGCAGTGTGCGGGTGCTCGTCGCCACCGACGTCGCCGCGCGCGGCGTGCACGTGGACGACATTGAGCTCGTCATCCACGTCGACCCGCCGATGGAGCACAAGGCGTACCTGCACCGCTCAGGCCGCACCGCCCGCGCTGGAGCTGCGGGCGACGTCGTCACCCTCGTATTGCCCGAGCAGCGTCGCGACACCGCCGCACTGCTGCGACAGGCGAAGATCAGCGTGCAGCCCCAGCAGGTGACGGTCTCGTCGCCGGCCGTGACCCGCCTGATCGGCGAAGTGGCGCCGCTCGTGGCTGAGAACGAACTGCCCGCCGTGCTGCGGCCGCAGCCGCAGGGTGGCGGCACCTCGCAGGGCGCCAACGCTCAGCGCAAGCGCGCGGCGCGCAGTGGTTCGGGTTCGGATGCTGCTGCCGGGCGCGGCAGGCGGAGCGGTGGTGGCGGCAACCGTGGCGGGGCTCCCCGCACGGGCGCCCAGCACACCGACGCGCCCCGCCCGGCCGCCGCCCGTACCGAGCCAGCGGCACCTGCGCGCGCCCGTCAGGGTTCGCGCCGCGCGTCGTCACCGGCAGGCGGACAAGGCGGCACGACGAGCGGCGGCATCCGCGTTGGCCAGGTCGTGCGTCAGAACTCCGCAGGTGGCCAGCGCCGCGGGCGCTAACCGCCACACCACCAAGCGAAGGCCCCGCGTCCTCCGACGCGGGGCCTTCACTCTGCAGACCACCTAGCTGCTGTGGCGGCCTCGGCTCGCTCGGCTTCCGATGAGAAGCCCGACACCGAGAAGCATGACGAGCAGCGCGTGCCCGGCGAGGTTCGCCGCGGTGAACCCCGTCGAGGCGAGTGCGGGGAGCGGCGTCCGGACGTCGGCGAACGACTCCAGTGCCAGAGTCGACAGGTCGGGGAAGTCAATGTCCTTGCCGGTCATCTGAACAACGTTGCGCGTGACACCCGCGACGGCGTCAGCGCGGAGCACTGTCGTCACGACGAGGGTCGGCGTCGATTGACCGAACCCGAGGGGACGGTCGAGCACGCACGTCAGTTGCCCGCCGAAGCCATTGCTGTCTGCGCCGGTCGCTTCACACGATTCCCAGTTCGGCGCGGCGGGGTCGGTGGGCACTTCCCACGTCACCGAGCGGTACGCGAGACGGTCGGGCAGAGTGTCGACGATGCGCACATCATCGATAGCGCCGAGACCGTCATTCCACCCGACGATGTCGTAGATGCTTTGCCCGCCGGGCATCACGCTGGTGGAGCGCGGTGTCTTGCTGAGCCCCATTTCCGGCACACGGTTTTCGGCGTCAGAGGTTTCCGCACACGCCAGGGTAGCGGGCGGGTATTGCAGCCCATCTATCGTCCACTCGGGGTTAATGCTCAGCGTGATCTGCGCGTCAGCTCGCAGGTCGTAGCCGAAGACGTCAGGCCGGAAGACAAGGTTCTCCCACTCCGGGGTCTCGCCCGGTAGCGCCTGCCGCCATCCCGGCCAGGCTGTGCCGCGCTCGTTGGCATCCGTCGCCGCGCCCGGCCACAGCACACGACCCGACATCTCGCCGCTCGCAATTTCCTCCGGCGTCGGCGTGATTTCGTGCACGAAGCGAACGTCACCGCTGGCATTGGCCCACGTGATTTCGAGCGTCTCGTTCGTCAGGTCGACGTTGCGAGCCGACACCTCGTAGTACAGCCACGGCGCGTCGAGCACACACTGCGGGGTGGCCGAGACCTGGAGCCACTTGACCGGCACCTCTTCGTCATCGAAGCCACCATCAACGATGGGGTTCGTGGAGGCCACAACCGCGCGGTTCACAATCTCGTCAACCGCGACCGTGCCGAGTACGTCGACAGTCACCGTGATGACGGGAGCCGTCTCGGCGACCGCGAGGTCATTCGAGAGAGCACAGATTACGGTTCCGCCGAAGCCGTCCGAATCCGGGCCCGTGAGCTCACAGGTCCAGCCGTCGCCCCCGCCGTTGACGAACCGAAGCTCGTCGGGCAGCTCGTCCGTGACCGTGACACCGGTGGCGACAGCGACGCCCGTGTTCGAGACGGTGATCGTGTAGTCGTAGGTCTCGCCGCCCTCGGTGATGTCGACCGAGGCCTCTTTGGTGACCTGCAGCTGGCCGACGCCATAGCTGTTGGTCACGGTGACGATCTGAGACAGGGGGGTGGATGCTCCGCCGACCCCGCTGATCGTGACGACACCCTCCTCGCTGGAGGTTGCGGCCGTCGTCGTGTATGAGACCGAGCTGGCGCCGCCGCCGAGCTCAACGACGGAGCACTCAGCGCCGAGCGGAATGCCATCCACACGGCTGCTGTAGCTCGGAGTGCCGGCCTGGTTCACGATGACCTCACCGTCGTTGGGCAGCACGACGTCGACACCGTCGACGACACAGACCACCCGCATCGTGAAGCTGGTGTTGGGGTTGCGGTCGGCGTACTCGCCGTCGATGGCCTTGTTGATTTGCAACGGACCGGCGGCGATCTGCACACCAGCTTTCTGCGGCTCAACCATGCGCCAGTTCGCCTCGCCCTGGAATCGTGCGGCGGCACCGTAACTGTTCCACGCTCGCTCATTGGTGACGGGCACGGTCACCGAGACGCGGTCGTCGCCTGCCTGAGTCGTCGGTACGTTGACGGTGTCGTATCGCACTTCGATGGTGCTCCCCGGTGCCCACAGGCCACCGCTGACGCCCGAGAAGTCCACGTCAATGCGCACGGCCGTGATGTCGTCGTAGTCGGTGCGGTCGACAGACGCGAGAGGAACCCAGTTCACGCCGGATGTCGATGCGCACTGTGGGTCGCTGAGGAAGGCAGGGCAGGGGTTGTCGAGCGTTGTGATGAAGACGGTGCTGGTTGCGCCCTGCGCGGCGGCGTCGAATTCGATGCGCACGTTCCCGTCGAAAACGGGGGTGAAGGCCGAATCACGCGCTGAGCCCGTTGCCAACCGACGGTCGCCCGTCGTCGGCAACACATCGATCAGGGTCAGTTGCGTGGCCGCCACATTTCCGCCGTTGATCGTGCGCAGGTACCACTCGTCGGTGGCGCCAATGAGAGTGTTGGCCGCGCAGGGGAAGCGGAAGTACCCCAGGTTGTTGGGTACGCAGGTTGTTGCGGGGTTGACGGTGTTGACGGCGCCAGAAACCTCAGCGGAGAGGTCGTCGGAGTCTCCGATCACGCCCTTGAACGTCGCGAGAGCCGACGCCGCAAAGGTCACCGTCTGCTGGGTTGTGCGGCAGCTGGCGCTCGTGGGAGCCGAGACTCCCCGACCGTTCACCGTGTTCACGCAGTTGTCGAGTTGCACCGACGATGACACCGTCACGGTGTTGGTCACCGTCGTCGCGGCCGGGAGCGCCGGTGCGATCTGGAGCGGAATCGCGATCGTCACGGTCTCACCGGGCGCGATGCGAGCTCCAGCGGGCCATGTCATCGTGACCGTGCGAGCCGCTGCGTCGTAGGTCGTGATCGTCTGGGGCACGGGAAGGATGCCACCTGCTGAGGTCGTCACGGTGGGCACGTCGGTGGGGTCGAACAGAAGTGGTCCACCCCAGACGGACGCGTCGCTCGGCAGCTGGTCGACGACGATGGGCTGGTCGATGAATCCAGTACCGGCGTTTCGTACGCGAATCGTCCAGTCGAACGTCTCACCCGGGCCGGTCGACGTGCGCGCGGTCTGCTTTGACACGTCGAGAACCGTGGTTCCGGCATCCAGCAGCACGGAAGCCTGCGCGCTCGCCTGATCAGTTCCGATGGAATCGTGAATCGATTCGGTGACGACGGTATTCGTCACCGTGCGATCCCAGACGATGGCAGAACCTGTGCCGGCGTGAGCCGCACGCACGGTGACACGGAACACGAGCTGAGCCGTCCAGTCGGCCGGTACCGCGGCCGTCGAGAAGAGAGCGGAACGGTCAGCGTTCGCGCTGTAGCGAACTCGAAGCCCGTGGACCTCACGAAGGTCGACGCCGGCCGGAAGGGCAACACCTGAGGTGACCGGGGCTCCGAGAACCCAGGTGTCGTCCGCACGCTTGACGTCAATCCGGTAGCTGCCGGCGGTGTAGGGGCGCGACACAGACTGAATCGACGCGAGTTCGAAGGTGTTCCAGAAGTCTTCGGTGTCATCAGCGATGACCACCTCGTGCATGGACGCCGTCGAGTTGCCGTCGGTGGCCCGCAGCGTGACCGTGATCGGGGTGGCCCTGTCGCGCTCCAGAATCGTGTTCGGCGCGACCGTCTTGTGCGCCGATACGTCGACCACGGCCTCCAGCAGAGCGACCGTTGCGGGCGAGGCGGCGTAGTGCAGTGTGCCCGTGCTGTTCACCGGGTCGAAGGTCTGCCCGAAGCTCACGTTGGTGACCGGTGAACCGATGCTTGTGGGCGCGACAAGCACATCGGCGTTGCTTCGCGTTGTCACGCGCAGTTGGCTGACGAGATCGAGTCGCATCTGCTCGCTGTTGGCGATGGCACCACCGTCGGAGCCGGTGCTGACCCACAACACTGACACGCCGACAACATTGCTCAGTTGATTCGCCGTGAGTGCGTTCGCTGCGACAAGGGTGATCGGCGCATCGATCGTCGTCACTCCACTGGCGTATCGAACAAGAGTGACCCGCGACGCCGACGCGTCGACCGTTGACGGAATCGTGTAGTTGAGGTCGGTAATCGTGAACTGCTCGAACGGGTTCGTTGCCGGGTCATAGGCATAGCCGTCGGGGAATGCGGCATCGGTACGACCCTCGCGAGCACACGCCGCCAAGTCAGACGACGACTCGCACGGCGCAGGGTCTGTCGTGCGAATCGCCCACGCGCGGCTCACCGATGCGTTGGTCACAATCGTGCGGAACGTGGTGGTGGGGTAGGCGCTCGCGGCGACATCTCCCGCGTTCGGGATGGTGAGACTGGTCGACGTCGATGTCTTCGTGACGTTGACGGCAGGCGTGCCGTTCAGAATCGTGAGGTTCGCCGACGCGCTGGCTGAGCCCGTGCTGTCGTCACTTCCGAGGAGAGTAACGGCCATGGAGTTGCGCACCGAGGCGATGCCGCCACTCGGAGGGCCATCGTTGTAGGTGCACGCGCCCGTCACCCACGTGGTTCCTTCAATTGCGGTGCAGCCATAGTCGGCCGTCTGCTCGCGCATCGAATTGCGCAGAGCGAAGACGAGCGAGATCGGCCTGCTCGACGGGCTACTGGTCACGCCACTACCGACAGCGGGAGCATCCGCGTCGGAGAGACGGGTCGACGTGTCGGAACGTTCGCGGAAGACAAAGCGCACGGCGGTGGTCTGCGCGCGCTCGGTAGCGGTCAGGGTGTACGCGGCAAAGCTGGTGCACGGCGTGACATTGCATCCGCGCAGTTCCGTCCACACTCCGTTGCGGTACAGCGCGACGCTCGTGAGTTCGTCGTACCGGAACGAGGGGTCGCTGGATTGGTTGATGGCGCCGATGCTGACCAGGTCGTGCGTGGCGAAGATCGTCTGGGAGGCCGAGGGCGGAGTGCTGCCCCCGGGCGTCGTCGGGGCGGGGTCCATGACCGTGACGCTCTCGACACCGGTCACCTCGGTTCCCCAGCGCAGGGTTGCGGTGCGTTGCTGACCGGACTGCGCGGTCAGCGGGCCCGTGCCTGACCAGCTTTTCGAGGCGAGGGCGGCGACGCCCAGGTCGCCACCGCTGCCGCTCGAAGTGTTGAGGTACTTGATCTGAGCGCTGGCCGCCGAGCTCTCCGTGTCGGTGACCGGCTGCGTCTCGCCGAATCCGACCGAGCCGTCGGCCGTGGCGCTAGCGGTGTTCGGGTAGGAGGCCGTCGAGTCGCTGGTTGCCGTCGGGGTCACCGTTCCACGCAGCGTCTCGCGCGCGATGAACCCAATGGTCGGGGCGACCGTGGTCCCCTGGGCGAATCCCTCCGCGTTCTGGAAGGTGAAGCGCAGCCCCGTGATCGTCGCACGCTGCGTTTCGCTAAAGGTTGTCGTGTAGGTGACTGCCGCAGTCGTCGCGTCGACGACGGTGCCATGTTGGGTCCACGTGTGAGCGCCCTCGGTATCCGTCGTGCGATACTCGACGCGCAGGGTCGCACCCTGCGGCACCTGGGTCGCTCCGATCCATGACGCGTCGAAGGCGTCCCAGAAATCGGTGATCGCATCGTTGCCGAGGTCGGTCACGACAATCGAGGTCGGGCGCACCCAAGCGCTGTCTGACTCGGTGCTGGCTTGCAGGCGAACCGTGACGCGGCCACCCGACGGAACCGCTGCACCCGGCCCCACTGACTTCGTGAGGGCAATGCGAATCTCGGGGGCGAAGATGCGCAGGGTGTCTGTCAGGGCCGCGGATGCGGTACCAGCGTCGTTCGTCACTGAGGCCGATGCCGCGCGGGTGACATCCACCCCGCTCTGCGTTCCGCTGTCCTTGTTGACGTCGACGAGCACAGTCACCGTCGCCGAGGCGCCCTGAGCGATCCCGCTGGCGCCGCCCGAGAAGACGATTCTCACGCCGGTGGCGCCAAGCGGCGCGGTCGGCGGAGCATCGCCGGGCTCGAGCGTGACAACGACCGGGTCACCGGCAGCGAGCTGCCACGTGACCATTGCCGACTCGGCGCCACTGGGCCACGTGATTGACCCGATGGCGCGGCCGGAGAGCGTCGCGTCGAACAGGGCAGGAGCATCCACCGTCATGGTCGACACCGGCCCGTTGGAGTCGTTGCGAGCGGTGAAGCGCGCGGTGGCGACGGTGCCGGCCGGCACGCGGTCGGGCACGAACGTGAACGTGCCACTCACTGCCGCATTGAGTCCAGTCACGGTGAGAGAACTGCTGGCCGACGCCGTCGCGGTTTGATCGGCGACCCCGGCCACCACCACGACGCGAACCGTGTTCGGCGCCGTATAGCCGAGCAAGAGGCGCTCACCCTCGGGCACGGGCAGAGTGGCTCCGCGCTGCGCCTCACGCTGCGCGAGCACCATATCAACCTGACCGTGCGTGCCGTCGGCGGTGATCACGCGTCCGCCGCTCGCCGTGAAAACGATGCGAACGCCGACGACCTGCGCCCGCTCTGCCTCGTCGAGCTCGCTGATGTCAGGCGTGCTGGGTGCCTGGGCAGTCGGCCCAGCTGGAATCCAGTCGGTGCCGCCTTCGAGCAAGACCAGAGCCTGAACGCGGTCGGCGCCCTGAGGGTAGGTGACGCTCGAGAAACGCACGAAGTCGAGCCACCGGAACGGATTCGGGGTGCCAAACGGTGAACTCGCCGACGGCGATGTCGGTACATGGAGCGTCAGAGACGTCGCGGCGACGTTGGCGTCGTTACCCAGCCCCGCGCGCACCGTTACTTCACCGCCGACGCGGTACTGGGTGCTGCTGGGAACCCAGGTTGTCGACGCGAATGCCCCAACCGTGACCGGGACGGTGACGGTGGCGGTCGCCGAGGCTGAGTCGGGTTCACTTCCTACCGCCGTCACGACCGACGTAGTGCTGAGCGCTTGGCCATTGCCCGCCCAGTCAGGGCTCAGATTGGCCGGCACGTCGACATCGACCGTGATCGTGACGGCGGCACCGCCCCGAAGACCCACCTTCTCGCCCTCGACCGCGTCGGTGAAGCTGACCGTCAACGTGCGGTTGCCGTCACCACCCCACGCGGTGGTTGACGTCACGGGAGTGCGCGCGTCGTCAGCGTTGGTGCCGGTCACGGAGGTTGTCGCACGGCGAATCGACAGTCCATCGAACTCCACGGGGAACTGCGTCACGACAGTGGCCTCGTCGCAGTCCTCCGACTGGCAGCTCACCCGAATTTGGTACGAGAAGCTGTCACCGCGTTCGAACGAGGGTGACCCCTCACCCACTACCGACATGCTGATGTCGAGTGCGCCGCCGGCGGCGTAGGCAGCCGGAACCACGAGACCGCCGATCAGGCCGATGATGGCGAGCACGGCCGCCGAAACAATCGCGCGCGGAGCAAGGCGTCGAAACATATGTGGTGAATCCCCCCAGTGCGTACCCGCTGTGAACAAACTCCGCAGAGTTGCCCCCCGAACGGGTTACATGAACGCAGTTCATCCTTCGATGAACGACTCTCAACCTACTGGGAGGGATGTTCGTTTTGCGTACCCCGCCCGGGGGTCATTTGCCTCCCCTTTCGGGGGGTAACCGCTATGGCAGCACGCCCACCGAAGCGAGTCCGGCACGCAAGAGCGCTCCACGACCGCCCTCCAGCTCATCGGCGACACGCTGCGAGGCCGCCTCGTCGGGAGTCATCCAGGTCAATTCGAGCGCATCCTGCCGAGGCTCGCAGGTGCCCGTGACGGGCACCACGTAGGCGAGCGCTACGGCGTGCTGGCGATCGTCACTGAACCGCGTCGGGCTGGGAAACGGGAAGTACTCGGCGACCGTGAACGGGGTCGGTGACGCGGGCAGCTGCGGGAAGGCCATCGGCCCGAGGTCTTTCTCCAGGTGACGGAACAAGGCATCGCGCAGTGTCTCGCCGCGCATCACGCGGCCACTCACCAGCGTGCGCGTGATCGCTCCGGCCGGGCTTACCCGCAGCAAGACGCCCACCTCGGTCACGACACCCATGCCATCAACCCGCACCGGGATCGCCTCGACGTACACGATCGGCAGACGCTGCCGGGTTTGTTCCAGCTCATCGTCAGAGAGCCAACCCGGATTCGGGTCGGGAGTGCGCACGGTGGCCATGCTCCATTCTGACGGCACCCACCCGCACAACGAACACCTGACACGATGAGGTGATGAGTGCTGTGCAGCTAATCGACGAAAACGCCATCATCTGGTCGGCCCCGGAGCACGAACGTGCCGGTCGGCCTTTGCTGGTCCTGCTGCACGGTTACGGCTCGCACGAAGGAGACCTCTTCGGGCTCGCCCCCCACCTGCCGCTGCAGCCCGTCATCGCCTCGCTGCGGGCTCCCCTGCGCGCGGGCCCCGGTTACGCCTGGTACACGCTCGAGGGTGCGACGAACGAGAGCCGTCTCCAGGGCGCCGACGCGGCTGCGCGCGGCGTGCTGCAGTGGCTTGACCGGGTGCCGGCCACGTCGGTGGGGCTGCTGGGGTTTTCGCAGGGCGCGGCGATGAGCATCCACCTCATGCGGCACGCACCCGAACGGTTCGCGTTTGCCGTCTCGCTCGCAGGCTTCGTCGTGCCCGGTGAGGCGCCGGCCGACGCACGGCTCGCGGCCCTCGCCCCGCCGATGTTCTGGGGGCGCGGCACGCACGACACGGTGATCGCCGACTCGTTCGTCGCCGCGACGCAGCGCTGGCTGCCGCACCACGCGACCCTCACCGAGCGCATCTACGAAGGTCTCGGCCACGCCGTCAGCGAGGCCGAGTTAGCCGACGTTCTCGCCTTCCTCCGCCCGCACTACGCCTGACCGCCGTCGGACGAACGACGGAGACAGGAGTGTGGAACGGGTCGCATCCACTGTCTGACGATGTGGAACGGCCTTGTCTCCGTCGTTCGTCCGAATCGGGGGGTGGGCTGTCAGCGGGCGGGACGACAATGGGGGGATGACCGTTCCAGCAGCCGACCCCGTGTTGGGCCGGTTCGCACCCGCCACGCGGGAGTGGTTCACGGGCGCGTTCCCCGCCCCGACGGCCGCGCAGCTTGGCGCGTGGGAGGCCATCTCGACCGGGCGGCACGCGCTCGTGATCGCCCCCACGGGCTCGGGCAAGACGCTCGCCGCCTTCTTATGGTCGATCGACCGGCTGGCGAGCGAGCCGCTGCCGGACGATCAGCGCCGTCGCACGCGCGTTCTTTACGTGAGCCCGCTCAAGGCGCTTGGCGTCGATGTCGAGCGCAACCTCCGGTCGCCGCTCATCGGCATCACGCAGACGGCGAAGCGGCTGAGGCAGGAACAGGGGCAGGGGGCGGATGCGGTGCCACTGAGCGTTGGCGTACGCAGTGGCGACACCCCGAGCGCCGAGCGCCGAGCGCTGCAGAAGGAGCCCCCGGACATCCTGATCACCACCCCCGAGAGCCTGTACCTCATGCTGACGTCGAGTGCGCGCGAGACGCTCGACGGCGTGACGACGGTGATCGTCGACGAGGTGCACGCCGTGGCCGGCACGAAGCGCGGGGCGCACCTCGCCCTCACGCTCGAGCGGCTCGACGCGCGGCTGGCGCGGCCGGTGCAGCGCATCGGGCTGTCGGCGACCGTGCGACCGGCTGAGGAGGTCGCGCGCTTCCTCGGCGGAAGTCAGCCGGTGACGATCGTGCAGCCTCCGGCGGCGAAGACCTTCGACCTGCGGGTGGTCGTTCCGGTCGACGACATGACGCAGCCGCCCGCGATCGGCGGCGGTCAGGCGTCGGGCCGCAGCGCCACGGGGGATGCCGACCCGCTCGACGCCTCGTTCGCCGAGAGGCCCGCCTCGATCTGGCCGCACGTCGAGGAGGACATCGTCGACCGCGTGCTGCAGCACCGCTCGACGATCGTGTTTGCGAACTCCCGCCGCCTCGCCGAGCGGCTCACCGCGCGGCTCAACGAGATCCACGCCGAAAGAACGGAGACGGACGAGCTGCTCGCCCGCGCCCACCACGGCTCGGTCAGCAAGGAGCAGCGCGGCGAGATCGAAGACGCGCTGAAGGCTGGCCGACTGCGCTGCGTCGTCGCGACGAGCAGCCTCGAGCTGGGCATCGACATGGGCGCGGTCGACCTGGTCATTCAGGTGGAGGCCCCGCCGAGCGTCGCGAGCGGCCTGCAGCGCGTCGGCCGCGCCGGTCACCAGGTGGGCGAGATCAGCCGCGGCGTGCTCGTGCCGAAGCACCGGCTCGACGTGCTGCACGCCACCGTGACGAGCGAGCGCATGACCGCCGGGCTCATCGAAGAGCTGCGCGTGCTCGCGAACCCGCTCGACGTGCTCGCTCAGCAGACGGTCGCCCACGTCGCCCTCGAGCCCGCGCGGGTCGACGAGTGGTTCGAGCAGGTGCGCCGCAGCGCGCCGTTTGCGACGCTCCCCCGTTCGGCCTACGAAGCAGTGCTCGACCTGCTGACCGGCCGCTACCCGAGCGACCGGTTCAGCGAGCTGCGCCCGCGCATCGTGTGGGACCGTGTGAGTGGCACGATCACCGGCCGGCCGGGCGCGCAGCGGCTCGCGGTCACGAGCGGCGGCACGATTCCCGACCGCGGGTTGTTCGGCGTTTTCATCGCGGGCGAGGGCAGCGGCCGCCGCGTCGGCGAACTCGACGAAGAGATGGTCTACGAGTCCCGGGTGGGCGACGTGTTCGCGCTGGGTACCACCAGCTGGCGCATCCAGGAGATCACGCACGACCAGGTGATCGTGACGCCCGCGTTCGGCCAGCCCGGCAAGGTGCCGTTCTGGAAGGGCGACGGGCTGGGCCGCCCAGCCGAGCTGGGCCGCGCGCTGGGTGCGACGACGCGCGACCTCGCAATGACATCGGTGGATGCTCGCCGCACGCGCCTCGCCGCCGCCGGCCTCGACGACCGCGCCGTGGCGAACCTCGAGTCGCTGCTGCTCGAGCAGGCCGCGGCGACCGGACAGGTGCCGAGCGATGAGACGCTCATCGTCGAGCGGTTTCGCGACGAGCTCGGCGACTGGCGCGTGGTGCTGCACTCGCCCCACGGCCTGGCCGTGCACGCGCCGTGGGCGCTCGCGGTCTCGGCGCGCATCCGCGAGCGGCACGGCTACGACGGCGCGGCGATCGCGGCCGACGATGGCATCGTCGTGCGGCTGCCCGACACCGAGGCCGAGCCGCCGGGGGCCGAGCTGTTCCTGTTCGAGCACGACGAGCTCGAGGCGCTCGTGACAAGCGAGGTCGGGGGCTCGGCCGTGTTCGCCGCGCGATTCCGCGAGTGCGCGGCCCGCGCCCTGCTGCTGCCCCGCCGCGACCCCGGCCGGCGCAGCCCGCTCTGGCAGCAGCGCCAGCGGGCGAGCCAGCTGCTCGAGGTCGCCCGCGAGTTCCCCGACTTCCCCATCGTGCTCGAGACCGTGCGCGAGGTGCTGCAGGACGTCTACGACCTGCCGTCGCTCATCGACCTCACCGCGGGCATCGCGCAGCGCCGGGTGCGGCTGCTCGAGGTCGAGACCCCGAGCCCCTCGCCCTTCGCGCGCAGCCTGCTGTTCGGCTACGTCGCCGCGTTCCTCTACGAGGGCGACAGCCCGCTCGCCGAGCGGCGCGCGGCGGCGCTGAGCATCGACCCCGCGATGCTCGCCGAGCTGCTCGGCCGGGCCGAGTTGCGCGAGGTGCTCGACGAGGCGGTCATCGCCCAGCTCGAGGCCGAGCTGCAGCGGCTCGCGCCCGACCGCCGCGCGCGCGACGCCGAGGGCGTGGCCGACCTGCTGCGGCTGCTCGGGCCGCTGACGATCGCCGAGGTCGACGACCGCACGCTCGACGAAGTCGACGTCACCGCCGCGCTCGAGGAGCTCGAGCGCGCGGGCAGAGCCTTCCGCGCGGGTATCGGCGGCGAGCAGCGCTGGGCCGCGGTCGAGGATGCCGCGCGGCTGCGCGATGCGCTCGGCACGGCCATCCCGCACGGCGTGCCCAGCGCCTTCCTCGACCCGGTGCCCGACCCGGTCGGCGACCTTGTTGCCCGCTTCGCGCGCTCGCACGCGCCGTTCACCGCGGCGGAGGCGGCGGCCCGCTACGGCCTCGGCACCGCGGTCGTGACGGATGCCCTCCGCCGGCTCGCCGCCGACCGCCGTGTCATCGACGGCGAGTTCCGGCCCGGCGCCGCGGGCACCGAGTGGGTCGACGCCGAGGTGCTGCGGCGCCTGCGTGCCCGCAGTCTCGCCGTGCTGCGGAAGGAGATCGAGCCGGTCAGCCACGGGGCGCTCGGGCGGTTCCTTCCCGCGTGGCAGAACGTCGGCTCGGCCGGAACCGACGGGTCGGGTGCCCGACCCGGGCTGCAGGGAATCGATGGCGTGCTGCAGGCGATCGAGCAGCTGCAGGGCGTCGCCCTGCCCGCCTCAGCGTGGGAGACCCTCGTGCTGCCGAGCCGCGTGCGCGACTACTCGCCCGCCTGGCTCGATGAGCTGTGCGCGAGCGGCGAGGTCGTCTGGGCGGGCGCGGGCGCCCTGCCGGGCAGCGACGGCTGGGTGAGCCTGCACCTCGCGGCGATGGCGCCGCTGAGCCTCGCCGAGCCCGACGGCGTCGCGCTCACGCCGCGGCAGCAGGCGATCGTCGACGCGCTCGCAGGCGGGGGCGGGTTCTTCTTCCGGCAGCTCGCGACCGCAGTCACCACGGTCGCCGAAGCGGGCGAGGCGCCGCTCGACGACGCGGCCCTGGTCGACGACCTCTGGCAGCTGGTGTGGGCGGGCCGCCTGACGAACGATACGCTCGCGCCGCTGCGCGCGCGGCTGGGCGGCACCGCGGGCGCGCGCACGGCGACTCGTCGGGCCGCGCCGCGAGCGCGGGCGTACCGGGGGTACGCGCGCCCCGCATCCGCCATGCTGGGCGGGCCGCCGACGGCCGCGGGCCGCTGGGCCCTGCTGCCCGCCCTCGAGCCCGACGCGACGCTGCGCACGGCGGCCGCCGTCGACCGCCTGCTCGAGCGGCACGGTGTCGTCACCCGGGGTGCCGTGCAGGCCGAAGGTTTGCGCGGCGGCTTCGCGCTCGCCTACCAGGTGCTCGCCCGCATGGAGGAGGCGGGCAGCGTGCGCCGCGGCTACGTCGTCGACGGCCTCGGCGCGGCGCAGTTCGCGACGCCGGCGACGATCGATCGGGTGCGCACGTTCACCCGCGATCCGGATGCTCCTCCCGCGCTCCTCCCCCGCGTGCTCGCGGCGACCGACCCCGCGAACCCGTTCGGCGCCGCACTGCCCTGGCCGGCGAGCCAGCCCGACGCGGCGTCGGGCGCGACAGCGCACCGGCCCGGCCGAAAAGCCGGTGCCCTCGTCGCCCTCGTCGATGGGCACCTCGCGCTCTACCTCGAGCGCGGCGGCAAGAGCGTGCTGACTTTCACCGACGAGCCGGCCGTGCTTGAGGCCGCCGCGCGCGAACTCGCCGCCGTCGTGCGCGCCCGGCTGCGCTCGCTGCGGGTCGAGCGCGTCAACGGCGCGAGTGTCTTCGGAACCCCGCTCGCCGAGGCGCTGCAGGAGGCCGGGTTCGTGGCCACCCCGCAGGGCCTGCGCATCCGGGTGTAGGGGGCTGAACGGTGCCCGAGGGCGACACGATCCACCGCGCGGCGGCACGCCTGCACGCCGCGCTCGCTGGCCAGACGGTGCTGCGCAGCGACGTGCGCGTGCCGCGCTTCGCCACCGCCGACCTGAGCGGTGAGGTCGTCGACGAGGTCGTCGCGCGCGGCAAGCACCTGCTCATGCGCATCGGAGACGTGACCGTGCACTCGCACCTGAAGATGGAGGGCGCCTGGCACCTGATGCGCCGCGGCGACCGCTGGCGGCGCCCCGCGTTCGAGGCGCGCATGGTGCTCGAGACCACCGCGGGGTCGGGCCCGCCCTGGCAGGCGGTGGGCTTCGCGCTCGGCGAGCTCGACCTCGTGCCGCGGGATGCAGAGCACGAGGTCATCGGCCACCTCGGGCCCGACCCGCTGGCCGACGACTTCGACCGCGCCGAGGCCCTGCGGCGGCTGACCGCCGACCCGGCGCGACCGATCGGGCTCGCCCTGCTCGACCAGCGCTGCGTGGCTGGTTTCGGCAACGACTACCGCAACGAGCTGCTCTTCCTCCGCGGCGTGCGGCCCGAGACACCCGTGGGCGAGGTCGACGTCGCCGCCGCCCTCGACCTCGGCGTGCGGCTGATCCGCGCCAACGTGCACCGCGACGAGCGCACGACGACCGGCAACACCCGCCGCGGCGAGCGCCTCTGGGTCGCGCACCGCGAGGGCCGGCCCTGCCGGCGCTGCGGCACCCCGATCACCCGCGGGCTGCTCGGCGACGACGCACTCACCGAGCGCATCACCTGGTACTGCCCGAGCTGCCAGCGCTGAGCGGCGTGGGCACGGCGCTCAGTCGCGCGGCACGGCCCGGGCGGCGCTCGGCCGCCAAGCGACGATGCGCAAAGCCGTAGCCGCGACGAGCGCGATCACCCCGGCGATCACGAGCGGCTGGGCCACCGCTTCGGCGATCCGCGGCACGATGTACACGCTCGGGTCGTAGATGCCCGAGGCGGGCGGCACGCTGAAGGCGAACTCGGCGTACACGGTCAGTGCGAAGCCCACTACCACGGCAATCGCGCCCACGACCCACAGGGCGCGCAACCACGGGTTACCCGCGACGACGAGCTCGGCATAGCGCACATCGCCAGGCTCGACCTCGGTGGGCAGCTCGCCGACCCGAGCGACGTCCGCGTCCGCGGGCGCCGGAGCGCCGGGCACGAGTGGGCCGACCGCGGTGGTCGCGGCCGCGCGCGCGGGGCGGCCTGCGGTGGGCATCCGGATGCTCGCCGGAGCCGCGCCGCGCACGACGGCCGGATCCTCCACAACCGGGGCGCTCGCGGCCGCACCACGTTGGAAAGCCTCGGGGTATCGCGGGTCCACGCCATCAGCCTAACCCCGCGCGCGGCCACTGTCAGGGGTCGCCCGGTAGCCTCACAGCATGCCCGCCGCTCTGCCCGTGCCGCTGCTGCGCTCGCTGGTGCGCCCCCTCGCCATCGTTGGGCTTATCGGCCTCATCGGCTCAGTGGACGGGTGCCTCGACACCGGCTCCCGCGGGGAGGCCGGCTTCGGGCCCGGCGGCAGCACGCCCGCCGGAGTGGCGCTCGACGGCACAGGCACGGTCGTCTCGATCACCGACGGCGACACCGTGCGGCTTGAGGTCGACGGGCAGGAGCTCCGCGTGAGGCTCATCGGCATCGACACACCCGAGGTCTTCCCCGATGTCGAGTGCTTTGGCCCGGAAGCCGCCACTGCGCTCGAGGCGCTGGCCCCCATCGGCAGCACTGTCGGCTACACCTACGACCGCGACGCGCGCGACCAGTACGACCGCGAGCTCATGTACCTCTACACCGACGACGGCACCCTCATCAACTACGAGCTCGTCGCGCGAGGCTTTGGTACCGCCGTCTTGTTCGAGCCGAATGACCGTTTCTGGGACGACCTCCGGATCGCCGAGCGAGCGGCCCAGCGCGACGGACTCGGCCTGTGGGGGGAGTGCTAGAGCGCAGGGAGACTCACTCGATCGGCGCGATCAGCTCGGGGCCGTCTCCTTTCAGCGGCGCGACCGGATACACCTCGAGCCGCTCGAGCACCTGCTCGCTCTCGTGCACCACCATCTCGACGAGGTCCTGGTCACCTTCCGCAGTCGGATCAAGCCACTCGTCCCACACCTCGCGCGGCAGCATGACGGGCGCCCGGTCGTGGATGCTCGCCGCGGGCCCGTGCGCCGCCCGCGTCAGCATGGTCGCCGTCAGAACCCAGGGCGACGGCGGCTGCCCGTCGGCGACGGGTGCACGCCACCACGAGTAGAGCCCGGCGAATGCAAGTTCGCCTTCGACCGGGTCGTGAATGTAGTGCGGGGTCTTGACGGTGCCGTTCACCGCATCGCCGACCGTGTGCCACTCGTAGTAGCCGTCGGCCGGCAGGATCGCCCGCGACCGCACGAGGGCACCTTTGAAGGTGCTCTTCTCGTGCACGGTCTCGCTGCGGGCGTTGAACGTCGGATATTTCGAGGTGAGCTCGGTCGCCCAGCGCGGCACGAGCGACCAGCGGGCCGCCGTGACGAACCGCGATGGCACCCCCTCCGGGTCATCCTTTGGCAACCGGTCGACGACGATCGGCACCTGCTGGGTGGGCGCGATGTTCCAGCTCGGCGGAAGCCGGACGTCATCGACTTCGTCGGCCTCGAAGTACCGACCGAGCTCTTCGCCGCTCTTGGTGTTCGCGTAGCGTCCGCACATCAGCGGCTCCCCTCCTCGGTCGCGGCACCGGGCACAGCGTCCGCCGCTGCAGTGGTGAGCGCCGCCCGTAACCGCTCGGTGTCGACGCGGTAGATGGTGTGCACGGCTCCGTCGATGAGCACGACGGGAATCTCGTCCCAGTAGCGGTCGTTGAGGGCTGGGTCGTCGAGAATGTTCTGCTCGAGCATCCGCACCGCCGGAAAGTCGGCGAGCACACTGTCGACCACCGCGCGGGCGTCGTCGCACAAGTGGCAGCCCGGCTTGCCGATGAGCGTCACGGTCGTCACGAGACCAGCCTAGGCACCCACCTATGCTGAAAGGGATGCCCTCCCCCATCAATGACGACGCCATCAGTGACGATGTGAGCGATGACCGCCCCCCGGTGATCGCCTTTTTCGACGTCGACAACACCCTCATGCGCGGGGCGAGCATCTACCACCTGGGACGAGCCGCCTGGCGACGCGGATTCGTCGGCTGGCGCGACATTGCGCGGTTCGGCTGGCACCAGGCGCGTTTCATCGCCGTCGGCGAAAACCACCGGCACCAGCTGACCGTGCGCGATCGCGCTCTCGAACTCGTCGCCGGACACACCGAGGCTGAGCTCGAGATTCTCGCCACCGAGACCTACGACGACCGCGTCGCGCCGTTGCTGCTGCCCGATACCGTCGCCCTCGCCCACGACCACCTCGCGCGTGGACACGAGGTGTGGCTCATCACCGCCACCCCCGAGGGATTTGCCACGATCATGGCCGAGCGTCTCGGTCTCACCGGGGCAATCGGCTCGCGCATCGAGAGCGTCGACGGCGTGTTCACCGGGCGACTCCTCGGCCCCGTCATGCACGGAGCGCACAAGGCCGACGCCGCGGCCGCGCTCGCGGCCGCGAAGGGCGTGCGGCTCGACGACTGCTGGGCGTACAGCGACTCGCGCAACGACATCCCCCTGCTCGAGCTGGTGGGGCACCGCACCGTCGTCAACCCCGACGCCGCTTTACTGCGGTACGCGCGAGCGCGCGGCTGGCCGGTGCTGCACGCGCGGCCCTGAGCATCCACAACCCGTCCAGCCCTCAGAAGGCGAAAGGCGCCCGACCAACCGGTCGAGCGCCTCGCGGCGGGGCGTGCCCCTACTTCTTGTTGCGACGCTGGTGACGCGTCTTGCGCAGCAGCTTGCGGTGCTTCTTCTTCGCCATCCGCTTGCGGCGCTTCTTGATGACAGAACCCATGGAAATCCTTTGTTCGTGGTCGTGAACGGGAGAACGGCCCGTTCAGGACCGCGCGACGTACCGCCCGAGTCTACCGGACGTCTACCCCACGTCGGCGATGGGCGTTTCGATGGCAGTCGCGACCGCCGACTCGGGGATGCGGAAGCTGCGGCCGAATCGAATGGCAGGCAACTCTCCCGCGTGCACCATGCGATACACGGTCATGGTTGAGACACGCATCATGTCGGCAACTTCGGCGACGGTGAGGAACCGAACGTCGGAGAGATCCCGGCCCATGGGCAGCCAATCCTGTCAAGTCTGCGCACCGCGCCGGAGGTGGCGCGTGTGCCAAGAGTTCACATTAGGGGCTGGTGTGACTGCTGTAAAGACGCGCGAAATGGGGCCACCGACCGTCGTCAGCAGGGTCGTTCAGCGCTCGCTGCTGTGGTGCTTCCACGGCAGGCGTTTCGCCATCGCCTCCTGCACATCGTGCAGCTTCTCTTGCGCGCCCTCGATGATCGTGCGCGCCTGATGTGAGGCGCCGGCGGCCGCGCGGCCGACCGTGCTCCCGGCCGAAGCCACGTCAGCCCCCGCCCACGCGGCGAAGACTGCTGCACTCGCCTCGGCTTCTGCGTCGAAGTCGGCGCTGAGGAAAGGAATCACCCAGTCCTCGACCTCTTCCAGCGGCGCCGGTTCCACCGTGTAGTAGCGGTGCTGACCGTCTTCTCGAACCGTCACGAGACCGTGGTCACGCAGCACCTTCAAGTGCTTCGATACGGTGGGCTGGGTCGCGTCCATGCGATCGACGAGCTCGCTCACGCTCAGTTCGCCCGTGCCGTTGTCTCCGCGCAGGGAGGCATCAAGCAGGTGCTGCAGCAACTCTCGCCGGGTGGCGTCAGCGATCACGTCGAAGATGTCGGCCATGGGTCAAGGCTAGTCAGCCCCGGCCGGGAGTACCATGGCACGCGGTTCGCGGGCTGGTGAGGAGCGTCGATGTCAACGAGCACTCGGGTGCGCGGCAACGATCGCGACGACAGCCGCAACCCCGTCGTGCGGGCCTGGCGCGCGCTCGGTGAGTCGGCAACAGCGTCGCCTGCGCGCTTCGCGATTCTCATCTTCACCATCCTGATTCTCATCACGACGCTGTTGCTCACCCTGCCGATTGCACGCGCCGGGTCGGGCACCGGCGGCACTCCTCTCGCCGACGCACTGTTCACGGCGGTCTCGGCGATTTGCGTCACGGGGCTCGTAACCGTCGACATGGCGACCCACTGGTCGCCGTTCGGCAACGTCGTCATCATCCTGGCCATGCAGGTCGGAGGCATCGGCGTGCTGACGATGGCAAGCATCCTGGGGCTCGTCGTCGCACGGCGCATCGGGCTGCGCGCCAAGCTCATCGCCGCGAGCGACACCAATGCCGCTCGCGTGCACGGCGGCCCCGTTTCCGAGTCGCAGGCGGTGCGCCTCGGCGAGATCGGCGGGCTGCTGTTCACGGTCGCGGCGAGCGCGATCGTCATTGAGCTCGTGATCACGGCCCTCGTCGTGCCGCGCCTCCTCATCGAAGGCTTCGACGTGTGGACAGCCCTATGGCAGGGCTTCTACATTTCGCTTTCCGCATTCACCAACACCGGCTTCGTGCCCTTTGCCCCCGGCATGGAGCGCTTTGCGGCCGACCCGTGGATGCTCTCCGTGCTGTCGATTGCAGTGTTCCTCGGGGCCATCGGCTTCCCGGTGATTTTCGCCCTCGGCCGGTGGCTGCGCACCCGCGCTCGGCTGACGATTCACGCCCGCATCACCCTGTGGACAACGCTCATTCTCATCGCGATCGGCGGGCTCTTGATCGCTGTTCTGGAGTGGACGAACCCCGCGACCCTGGGCGGCCAAGACAGCCCCGTGCGGCCCATGACGGCGGTGTTCACCTCGATCATGTCGCGGTCGGGCGGGCTCGCCACCGTCGACATTGGGGAGATGAACGGCTCGACTCTGCTCGTGCTCGACATGCTCATGTTCGTGGGCGGTGGCTCCGCATCCACCGCTGGCGGCATCAAGGTGACGACGCTCGCAGTGCTGTTTTTCGCGGCCGTCGCGGAAGCGCGCGGCGTGGATGACATGGAGGCCTTTGACCGCCGGATTCCGAACGACGTGCTGCGCCTGGCCGTGAGCATCGTGCTGTGGGGCGCGACGATCGTTGCGACCGCCTCGGTACTGATCTTGCAGATCACGAAAGCCCCGCTCGACTACGTGTTGTTCGACGTGATCTCGGCGTTCGCCACCTGCGGGCTATCGACCGGGCTCACGAGCAACGACCTGCCCGACGCCGCGAAGTACGTGCTCGCGGCCACCATGTGGGCAGGCCGCGTTGGTACAGTGACCCTCGCCGCGGCCCTCGCCGCGAGTCAGCGCCGGCAGCTATTCCGCCGGGCAGAAGAGAGGCCCATCGTTGGTTGAGAGAATCCGCCACGACGCTCCCGTGCTCGTCATCGGCCTCGGGCGCTTCGGCGCCGCGACCGCCGGCCAACTGCAGCGACTCGGCCGCGAGGTGCTCGCCGTCGATGAAGACCCGAACCTCGTGCAGAAGTGGGCGGAGCGCGTCACGCACGCGGTGCAGGCCGACGCCCGATCATTGGATGCTCTGCGCCAGATCGGGGCCGACGAGTTCAGCATCGCCGTCGTCGCGACGGGCTCGTCGATCGAGTCGAGCGTGCTGATCACGGCGAACCTCGTCGACCTCAAGATTCCGCAGATCTGGTCGAAGGCCATCAGCCAGTCGCACGGAAAGATCCTGGCCCGCATCGGGGCGAACCACGTGATCTACCCCGAAGCGGAGGCCGGCGAGCGGGTCGCGCACCTGGTATCGGGCCGCATGATCGACTTCATCGAGTTCGACGACGACTTCGTGCTCGTCAAGATGTACCCGCCGAAGCCGATCCGCGGGTTGTCGCTGACCGAGTCGCAAGTGCGAACCAAGTACAACATCACGGTCGTCGGCGTGAAGAGCCCGGGCAAGCCCTTCACCTACGCCACCGAGCAGACGGTGGTTTCGAACCACGACCTCATCATCGTGTCGGGCACAGAGCGCGACATCGACCGGTTCGCGTCGCTCGACAGCTGAACCGGCCGATGCCGGGCTCGCGGGGCTCAACCCGCGCCTCCGACCCTCGCTACGGGCCGGCGGGCGGTGCCGGCAGCTCACTCGGGTCGATGCCCTGCTCCTGCAGCCACTGTTCGAACAGTTCACGGCGCTCCTCACGGAACTCCTCGCGCTGCTGCCTGCGTTCGTCCATGCGCTGGTCCATCCACTCGCCGATGCGCTCGCCGCGATCACCGCGGCCCTCGCCGGGACCGTTCGGGGCCGCGCCGACCTCACTGTTGTTCGGGCCACGGTCGCCGGCACCACCGGGCAGCAGCTGGCCAAGGGCGATGCCGCCCGCGAAGGTGAGGCCGAGCGTCAGGACAGAGCCGACCGCGATGCCGGTGATCGCCAGGGCGCGGCCCGAGCCGCGCGTGGGCGGGGCGACGTTCGGAGTGGACGGTGGCGTGGGGGTCGGAGTTGCGTCGTCGCTAGCCAAGAGAGTCTCCCTCGTTTCGGTGATTCGCCTCGGATGACGAATCGACGACGCGACTGTGCGCCCCGACTCTATGACATTTCTATACGTCGCCTATGCGCCCGCGGCCAGTTCCCGTGCGCGTTGCTGTGCGGCGCGCGCAGCTCTTTCGAAAAGAGCCTCCAGTCGGGCTTCTTGCAGCACAGCGATCGCGCGCTCGGTCGTGCCCTTTGGGCTCGTCACCCGTCGACGGAGTTCGGCAGGATCTTCGCCCGTCTCCTCCAGCAACAGCGCCGCACCCGAGAAGGTCTGTTGCACGAGAACCGCGGCCACGTCGGGCTCGAAACCCATGGCCTCTGCTGCGCGGGTGAACTCTTCAATCAGCAAGAACACGTAGGCCGGCCCCGAGCCCGAAATGGTCGAGAGGGCATCGATCTGGTGCTCGGGCAGCTCAACCACGGTGCCGACGGTGCGGAAGAGGTCATCGGCGAGCGTGAGATGGGTGGCCGTCGCCCGCGCACCGCCCGCAATGCCCGTGACCCCGCGACCGATGAGCGCCGGGGTGTTCGGCATCGCCCGAACGACCGGGTTCGGCACGATGGCCTCCATCGCGGCGGTCGTGATGCCCGCGGCCACGCTCACCACGAGCGCATCGCGGTGCAGAGTCGGAGCGAGCTCGGCCAACACCGTCGTGATCTGTGCGGGCTTGACGCCCAGCAGCACGAGGCCCGCATCCTTCGCCGCCCAGCGGTTCGCATCGCTGTCATGCTCCGTCGCCCGGGCCTCGATGCCGCTCGCGCGAAGCGCAGCCGCGGAGGCTTCAGAACGAGTGGTTGCCCGCAGACCGTCGAGCACAATGCCCGGGGCACGGAGCCCGGTGAGAATGGCGCCTCCCATCGACCCTGTTCCGATGATGGCGACGGCGGGAAGGGAGGCGTTCACACCACGAGTGTAGGTTGGAGACTCGGCACCGTTCCGAGGGACGACGCGCGAGGGAGGCAGACATGCAGACATCGGCGATCCAGGAGGCGCTGCTCGCCACGGCGGGCATTCAGTCGGTCGAATCGGTCGACGTTCATGAACTAGCCGAGGGCGGGCTCCTCATTACGGCACGATTGGGCTTCGGCCCGAGCACGCCAACGGGCGACGTGGTGGCCCTCCTCGAGGTCGCGCGAGCGGCCGTGCGTTCTATCGCCGCCGAGGCTGTCGGAATCGTGCTTGAGCCGGTCGTCGCCGGTCCGCGTGGAGACGCAAACCCGCCCACCGACGTATTCGTCATCCGCGGCGCAAACTGAGCCGATTCTTGGGGCTCGCCGATACCCTGACGGCGAGCGCACCGCCGCGCCCCCGCCTCACGAAGGGTCAGCCCCCATGGAACTGATGGATGTCCTCCGCTCGTTCTTCCTCGTCGCCCACTTCATCGGCCTCGCCGCCATCATTGGCCCGTTCCTCCTCCAGGCGCGGTGGAAGGGTCAGTACGCCTTCCCGGTGGTATTCGGCGGAGCGATCACGCAGCTGGTGACGGGCCTCATCCTCGTCGGCCTCGCCGAGATGCGGGCCGCTCAGATGGACTTCGAGGTCGATCACGTGAAGGTCGCCGTGAAGCTCGTCATCGCCCTCATCGTCTTCGTCGCGGCTCTGCTCGGCTTCCTCAAGCAGCGCAAGACCGACGGCGGCGGCGGTCGAGAGCTGCTGCCGTTCTTCCACACCGCCGGTGGGCTCGCCCTCATCAACACCGCGCTCGCGGTGTTCTGGTAGGCAACGCCTGCTGGGCTAGAGACCGAGCGCACCATCGCGGCGCTGCTGCGCGAAGAACGCGCGCAGCAGCGCCGCGCACTCCTCCTCCTCGACGCCCCCCACGACCTCCCGCACGCGGTACGGCAGTCGCCGTTCTCGCAGCAGGTCGATGACGCTCCCCGCGGCACCGGCCTTGTCATCCCACGCGCCGAACACGACGCGGTCGATGCGGGCGGCCAGGATCGCGCCAGCGCAGAGCACGCACGGTTCGAGGGTGACGACGAGCGTGCATCCACTCAGCTGCCAGTCGCCCCGCGCCGCCGCCGCCTGTCGGAGAGCGACCACCTCGGCGTGCGCGGTCGGGTCGCTGCCCTTCTCCCGCTCGTTGCGGCCCCGGCCGATAATGGCCCCATCAGCGTCGAGCACGATCGCCCCGACCGGAACGTCGTCGGTTGCCAGGGCTGAGCGGGCCTCGGCGAGCGCCGCGGTCATCGCTCCGCGATCGCGCTCGGTGACCGTCGTCATGACCCGCCCTTCCGTTAGATTGAGCCTATGCGAGTCCATGTTGCCGACCACCCGCTGATCACGCACAAACTGACGGTGCTGCGCGATCAGTCCACGCCATCGGCGACGTTCCGCGCCCTGACCGAAGAGCTCGTGACGCTGCTCGCCTACGAGGCGACGCGGCACGTGCGCACGCACGAGGTGACGATCCAGACGCCGGTTGCCGAGACCACGGGCCTGGCCATCAGCGAGCCGCGGCCCCTCATCGTGCCGATCTTGCGCGCGGGTCTTGGCATGCTCGAGGGCATGGTCAAGCTCGTCCCGAGCGCCGAGGTCGGCTTCCTCGGCATGGTGCGCGACCACGACACCCTCGAGCCCAGCGTCTATGCCGAGCGCCTGCCCGACCAGCTCGAGGGGCGGCAGTGCTTCGTGCTCGACCCCATGCTCGCGACGGGCGGCTCGTTGCTGGCCGCCATCGAGTTCCTGTTCGCGCGCGGTGCCGACGACGTCACCGCTGTGTGCATCCTCGGAGCCCCGGAGGGTCTGGCTGCGGTTGAGAAGGCCACCGAGGGCCGCGACGTCACCATCGTGCTCGGCGCTCTGGACGAGAAGCTCAACGAAAAGGGATACATCGTGCCGGGCCTCGGCGACGCGGGCGACCGCCTGTACGGCACGGTCGGCTAGAAGCGTCGCGGGCGGCGTGCGCGCAGCATCCGGAAGTCGGGGCGGAAGCCCGCCCGACTTGACGCTCCTCCCGCGGCTCGGCGATACTGAGCCGCATGACCGTCACCGCGAATCTCCTGACCGCCCGCGAGGCCGTGGAGACCGCCGGCATGATGATGCCGGTGAGCGCTGACGTCTGTTGTCGAATGTGCGCCTAAACGCCTGACCGCCCGAGTCGTGCTCTCTGCCGATCCATCGCCCGACGATGTCTGATCGCGACGATCTTCGACTCCCCGCTCCGGCTCCGGATGCTCCGGGCCGCGACGCGCGCACCCTCGACTCTCCCCTTCCGAACACTCGACCGCCGCGCGGCGAGCCGTTCGATTCTGCAGAAAGCGTCTCCTCCATGTCGCTCGCCACTCTTCCTTCCCGTCCGATCTCGACGGACTCCGCCACCACCGCTCACCCCGTGCCGCCCGCTGCTCCTCCTCGTCTGCGGGCCGTGCCCGACGGCACCGAAGCCCGCGGGTTCGTGCTCTACGTCGGACTCGACGAGACAAAGGCCGCCGCGGCAGGCATCGATCTCGGCCGCCTCGTGACCGAGCTCAAGCGGGTGACGGCCGAGCTCGCACCCGCGGCAGAGACGCACGCCGCAGTCGCTTTGGCTCCCGCCGGTGCCGGGGGGCGCGACGTCGACGTCGTTCGGCTCGCCCTGCAAGACCCGTCAGCCCTCGCACGCTATCGCCGTACCGAAGCGGCCCCCACAGAACCGGTCGCCGAGGGGGTCGTCATTGACATCTCCCGCAAGAGAGTGCTGCTTGACGCGGAGACCGCCCCGCTCACCTACAAAGAGTTCGAGCTGCTGCAATACCTCGTGCTTCGCGAAGGTCGAACGATTGAGCGCGCCGAGCTCCTAGCGGCCCTCTGGGCCGATGGTGCGGACGGCGACGAAGACGTGCCGAATGAGCGCACGATCGATGTGCACGTGCGACGGCTCCGGGCGAAGCTGGGTGTGTACGACGACATTGTGCGCACCGTGCGGGGTGCTGGCTACCGCTTCGACCGGCACGCTGACGTGTCGATTCGCTACGCGTCGACGCCGAGCCCCGACTTCTTCTGATGGGGCTCAGGCCCGCCGTCGGAACTCCCAGGGAAAATAACGGTTCGATAACTAGACACCGTTACCTTTCCGTTATACATTCGTCATGCGTCGATCGTTTGCTGTGGCGGGAGACGCGGAATGTGATTGCAGGACACTCTTGGTGCAAGGGAAGAGGGCCGGTCGCTCGCCTCGGCGACCGGCCCTTCGCTTGCGCCGAGATTGCCTCAGTCGAACGTCACAAGCCCATTCCGGCGCATAGAGTTGGCGCATGACGGAGAAGGCGCTCGCGGTTGACGCGTGGGAGGCCCTGTTTCGGGCTCAGGTCGCCGTGCTCCGACAGCTCACCGCGGAGTTTCCGACGAGTGAGATCTCGTTCACCGAGTACGACGTGTTGTTCAACCTTTCCCGTGCCCCCGAGCGCCGGCTGCGCATCCGCGATCTCATCCCACACCTGCTGCTCAGCCAGCCGAGCGTCAGCAGACTGATCGATCGCCTCGCGAGCCGCGGCCTTGTCGAAAAACTCCCCGACGAACGCGATGCCCGGGGCACGATCGTGGCCTTGCGCCCCGAGGGCTACGAGCTCTTCAAGCGCGTCGCCGTCAGTCACGCCGAGTCGATCGCGCGGCGCGTCGGCGGGCGCCTCACGCCCGACGAGCTTGTGCAGTTGACGGCGCTGTGCCGCCTATTGCGCGACTGACCGCTCGCTCTGCCGGGCCGACGGCGGCCGCCTGCGCGCTCGGTCGGCAGCACCAGCAAACGCGCGGCGAGCGCCGCTAGCGTGGCGCGCATGGCCTCCTCTCCGAGCATCGTGTGGCTGCGCGACGACCTCCGCGTGGCCGACAACCCCGCACTGACCGCCGCCGTCGAGCGCGGCGAACCGATCGTCGTGCTGTACCTGCTCGACGAAACGTCGCCGGGAGCGCGCGCGCTCGGGGGAGCGAGCCGCTGGTGGCTCCACGGCAGCCTCACTGCTCTTGCGGCCGAACTCGCTCACACGGGCGCGCACCTGACGTTGCGTCGGGGGGCGGCCGGCACGGTCATCCCGAGCCTCGTCGCCGAAATCGGGGCAGGCGCGGTCTACTGGAACCGGCGCTACGGTGCAGCGCGCGAGGTGGATGCGGAGCTCAAGGCCCGACTGCGCGGCGACGGCCTCGTGGTGCAGAGTTTCGGGGCCTCGCTGCTCTTCGAGCCGTGGACCATCACGACCGGTGCCGGCGACCCGTACCGCGTCTTTACTCCCTTCTGGCGGGCGTGCCTCGCGGCGGACGAGCCGCGCCCGCCCCTCCCGGCACCGAGGGCGATCGAGGGGGTCGATGTCGAGAGCGACGCGCTCGAGAGGTGGGCGCTGTTGCCCACCCGACCCGACTGGGCGGCGGGGCTGCGCGAGGCCTGGACCCCGGGCGAAGCCGGTGCGCACGCGCGCCTTGAGCACTTCGTCGAGCACGGCCTGCCGCGGTACCACCGTCGCGACGAGCCCGGCGTCGAGGCGACGAGTCGGCTCAGCCCACACCTGCGCTTCGGTGAACTGAGCCCGCACCAGGTGTGGGCGCGCCTGCGGGGCACGCTCGCTCCGGCGGCGATCGCCAACCGTCCGAAGTTTCTGAGCGAGATCGGCTGGCGCGAGTTCTCGTACAGCATCCTCTTCCACCAGCCGACGATCGCCACCGAGAACGTACGCCGCGACTTCGACGCCTTCCCATGGGAGGCTCCCGACCCTGCGGTGCTCGAGGCGTGGCGACACGGGCGCACCGGCATTCCGCTGGTCGACGCGGGCATGCGCCAGCTGTGGCACTCGGGCTGGATGCACAACCGAGTGCGCATGATCGTCGCCTCGCTGCTGACCAAGAACCTCCTGATCGACTGGCGCATCGGCGAGGCATGGTTCTGGGACACCCTCGTCGACGCCGACGAAGCCAGCAATGCGGCGAGCTGGCAGTGGGTGGCAGGGTCGGGGGCGGATGCCGCCCCCTACTTCCGCGTCTTCAACCCCGTGCTGCAGGCCGAACGCTTTGATCCCGACCAGGCGTATGTGCGGCGATGGGTGGCCGAGTTCGGCACGCCCGACTATCCACGGCCCATCGTCGACCTGGCCGCGTCGCGGGCGGCTGCGCTCGCCGCCTACGAGGTCGTCAAGGCAGCCAAACAGGGCTAAAGGTTGCCGGTCGACCATGAGAGGCCTCTCATCGAGACCTCCTGGTGATCTCATGCGCGACCCGCACGATGAAATCACCACAGAGACCTCCCTGAAAGGACAACCCTCATGGATGCAAAGAACTGGATCGCCGTCGGAGCCGCCGGAGCCCTCAGCCTCGGTGTCGTCGCCGCTGGCGCGGTGAGCACCGCGAACGCGATTCCGCTCATCGCGGGCTCGACCAACATCGGCGTTCCCGCGATCGCTGTCCCGGGCGACGACCTCAAGGGCACGGTGCCGCTCGACTTCTCGGTGTCGAGTGACAGCATCGTGTCGCCCGAGCCGAGCTCGACCCCCAGCCCGACCACCACGGTCAGCCCGGCCTCTGCCGCGTCGCCGGTCACGCCGCCGTCGGCGCCCTCGCCCGTGACGCCGCCGAGCCCGGCATCGCCCGCCTCGATTCCGTCGCCGGCGAGCCCCGCCTCGAACGACTGATCGACCTCGTACGGCCCGCAACGCGCTGCTGACAGCGTTGCGGGCCGTTCGCGTGTGCGAGGCTCGCTATCGTGCCGTCAGACCTCTCCCTCGCACGACCCGTCAGCCCCGCTCTGCTCGCCGTTCTCGCGATTCTCAGCGTCCAGTTTGGCAACGCCCTTGCCGGCACCCTCTTCGAACAAGCCAGCCCGCTCGGGGCCGCCGCGCTGCGCCTCGTCTTCGCCGCGGTGATCCTGCTCGCGGTCATCCGCCCCCGCGTGGCCGGCTGGAGCGGTCGCACCTGGGTGGGGGTCGGGATGCTCGGCCTCGGGCTCGCCGGCATGAACGCCCTGATCTATCTCGCGATCGACAGCATCCCGATCGGTGTCGCGGTGACGATCGAATTACTCGGCCCGCTCGCCGTCGCGGTGGCCGGAACCCGCCGGGCTCGCGACCTGCTGTGGGTCGCGCTCGCGGGTGCGGGGGTGCTGTTGCTCGGGCTCGAACGGTCGGAGGGTGGTCTCGCTCTCGTCGGAGCCCTCGCCGCCGCCGGCGCGGCCGTGTTCTGGGCTCTCTACATCGTGGCGTCCGCTCGGCTGGGACCTCGAGCCCGCGGGGTCGACGCCCTCGCCGTGGCGATGGTGGTGGCCGCCGTGCTCGTCGCACCCTTCGGCGCGGCACCTGCCATTGCAGCGGTCACCGCGGAGCCGGTGCTCGTGCTCGCCTTCGCGGGTATCGCCGTGATGACGTCGGCTGTTCCCTACGCCCTCGAGTTCATCGCCCTCAAGTCAATGCCCACGCGCGTGTTCGGGGTGCTGTCGAGCCTCGGCCCCGCGGTCGCCGCCCTCGCCGGCCTCTTCGTGCTCGGCCAGGTGCTCAGCGGGCTGCAGGTGCTGGCGATCGCCGCGGTCATCGGCGCGAGCATCGGTGCCGTGCTCAGCGGCCGACGGCCACCGGGGGTCGACCCCCTGCCTGCATGACGGCGCTCCCCGCGCACCGCACCCCTGCTGCTGCGGCTTCAACAAGCGTCGCGTCGCGCAGGAGGGCGTCGATGAGTCCTGCGGTGAAGGCATCGCCCGCTCCAGTGGGGTCGACGGCACGCTGCGCGTGAACGGGCACCTCCACGGCCTGCTCACCGCGGCGCGCGACGAGCACGGAGGCTCGCCCCCCGGTGAGCACCACGGCGGGGCAGTGCTCGAGCAGAGCATCCGCCACCGCATCGCGATCGTCGCGGCCCGACAGCAAACGCCCCTCATCGAGGTTGGGCAGCAGCACGTCGACGTGCGCGAGCGCCTGCCGAAACCGCTCGAGCCCGTAGTCGGCGATGAACCCGGTCGAGCCGGGGTCGAACGTCACCGTCACCCCCGCGGCGCGGGCCCGAGCGGTGAGGGCGGCGAGATCGTCGAGGGTGAACGCATCGAAGAGGCTGTAGCCGGTGAGGTGCAGCACACCAGCGGCACCCAGCAGTGCGTCGTCGATGGCGGCCGCGTCGAGTCGCGCGTTGGCCCCGCGGTCGGTCAGCATCGTGCGCGTCTCGTCGCCCACCACAATGACGATGGTGCCCGTGGGTCGCTCGGGGTCGGCCTGCAGGTGGGGCGTCGCGCCGAGGGCCCGGAACGCCGCGGCATGCCGCTCGACGTCGCTCGCGGCCACCCGGCCAACCACATCGACCGGGGCGCCCAGCCACCCAAGCCATGCCGCCGTGTTGCCCGCGCTCCCTCCCGGGTGCCGGGTGATGCTCGCGGTCGTGTCGGTGTCGGGGCGAATCGGCCCCTGCGGCACGACGATGATGTCGTCGATCACATCGCCGACGATGAGCGCCCGACGACCGCCCTGGTCGCTCACGCCGAGCGCGCGGCCCAGGCCGTGGCAATGCGCCCGGCCACCGTCACGTTATTGCGGGCGAGGTCGAGGTTCACCTCGAGACTGCGGCCCTCGCTGAGCTCGACGATGCGACCCAGCAGGAACGGGGTGACCGCCTTGCCGCGGATGCCCTGGGCTTCGGCCTCGGCGAACGCGGTCGCCAGCACGCGGTCGTGCTCGTCGCGCTGCCAGGCCTGCTCGGCAGGAATCGGATTGGCCACCACGATGCCCTGCGGGTGGCCGAACGCGTCGTGCGCCGCCATCACGTCGGCGACCTGCTCGGGGGTGTCGACCGCCCAGTCGAGCGTGTAGTCGCTCTCCCGCAACCAGAAGCTCGGAAAAATCGTCGTGCCCAGACCCACGACGGGCACCGAATAGGTCTCGAGCCGCTCGAGAGTGGCTGCGATGTCGAGCACGCTCTTAACGCCCGCCGACACGACCGTGATGGGCGTGACCGCAAGAGTCGAAAGGTCGGCCGACTCGTCAAACGTCTCACTGGCACCGCGGTGCACGCCACCGAGACCACCGGTCGCGAATACACGGATGCCCGCCTTCGCCGCGAGATGCGCGGTCGCTGCGACCGTCGTCGCACCGCTCGCCGCGCGGGCCGCGAGAATTGGCAGATCGCGCACGCTCGCCTTCGCCAGATCCTCCTCGGCGATACGCCGCACGCCCTCGTCATCAAGCCCGATGTGGGCGACGCCGTCCAGCACGGCGATCGTGGCGGGAGTCACCCCCTGGTCGCGCAGGATCGCCTCGAACTCGCGGGCGGCCTCGAGGTTGCGCGGCCTGGGCAGCCCGTGGCTGATGATCGTGGATTCGAGGGCGACGATGGGGCGGGCATCCGCGAGGGCAGAGGCCACCTCGTCGGAGAGATGCAGGATGGTCACCGAGCAAGAGTAGTACCGCCTTTAGGCTGTGTTCGTGAAACGGAACGACCGGCGCGGCAGCACCGTCGATCGGGTTCTCGATGCGCTCGAAGCCGAAGCGATGTGGGCTATCCGAGAAGCAGCCGGGGCCTTCGAACGCCCCGTGCTTTTGTACAGCATCGGCAAAGACTCAACAGTCCTGCTCCACCTCGCGGCCAAAGCCTTCGCGCCCGGACGAATTCCATTTCCGGTGCTCCACATTGACACGACCTGGAAGTTCCGCGAGATGATCGCGTTCCGCGACCGCCGCGCGGCCGAGCTGGGTCTCGACCTGCGCGTTGTGACCAACCATGAAGCGGTTGCGAACGGGGTGACGCCGTTCCGCGAAGGCGCAGACGAATACACCCGACTGATGAAGACCGTTGCTCTGCGAACCGCGCTGGATGACGGACGGTTCGACGTGGCACTAGGCGGGGCCCGACGCGACGAGGAGCGCTCACGCGCAAAAGAGCGAATGTTTTCGCTGCGGGAGCCCGGCCATGTCTGGGCACCTTCGGCCCAGCGGCCGGAGTTCTGGACCACCGTGAACTCCACTCTCGCCGAGGGCCAGACCATGCGCGCCTTCCCGATCTCCAATTGGACCGAACTGGACGTCTGGCGCTACATCAAGCGCGAAGGGCTGGAGGTTGTGCCGCTGTACTTCACCTCGGAACGCCCCACGGTCGAGCGCAACGGACAGCTCATCGCAATCGACGACGACCGTTACCCCGTGGATCCATCAGAGGTGCGCCCGCGACGGGTTCGATTTCGCACACTAGGGTGCTACCCCCTGACCGCCGGCGACACGTCCGAAGCCGAGGACGTCGCTGCCATCATCGCCGAGCTCGAACAGAACCGCCGGTCGGAGCGGGCGGGGAGGCTGATTGACGGTACAGGGTCGTCGTCGATGGAGGCGAAGAAGCAGGAAGGTTACTTCTAATGTCGAGCGTCGACACCGAGGTCGGTACGCGCCAATGGGAACCCGCTCTCATTCGAGCTGTGATCTGCGGAGCCGTTGACGATGGGAAGTCCACCCTGCTGGGCCGTTTGTTGGTCGAAACAGACAGTGTCCCGGTGGATGAGATCGAAGCGGCGACGCGGAATGGCGTCCTCGACCCCTCCCTGCTCACCGACGGCTTGTCGTCGGAGCGCGAGCAGGGAATCACGATCGACGTTGCCTATCGGCACCTCGTTCTTCCCGATGGACGTCGCGCGATAATCGCCGACAGTCCTGGCCATGAGCAGTACACCCGCAATATGGCCGTGGCCGCCTCTCTCGCCGATGTCGCGGTGCTGGTGATCGATGCGGAGCGAGGAATCCGACGGCAGTCTTACCGGCACGCGGCGATCTGTGCTCGTATGGGAGTTCGGCGACTCATCGTGGCGCTGAACAAGATTGACCGCGTGGATCATGCCCGATCACGCGTGGCCACCTTGCGCGCTGAGGCCGAGCCGCGCTTCGCCACCCTCGGCTTTTCGGTCATCGAATGGATCCCGACCAGCGGGGTGCGCGGCGACGGCATCACCAAGAAGCACCCCGCAACGTCATGGGATGCCAGTCCGACGATCGTCGATGCGCTGGGAGCGTCCGCGCCGGGCGGCACCACGGCCGCGGCCGGACCCACATCGACCACGCTACGACTGCCGGTCCAGACCGTGACGCGCCACGAAGGACACCGGTGGTATGGCGGCCGTGTCGGGCTGGGCAACCTCGCACTGGGTGACGCAGTTCGAGTGCCCCGCACGAGAACGACGAGTACGGTGGTCGAACTTCAGCGCATGGGTACTCTCGAACGGGCGTCGGCTGGGGAGTCGATCGCTGTGCGATTGGCCGACGACATCGACGTGATGCGCGGGGACACACTTGTGCGTGCTGACGACCCGATACAACCGCAGCGCGTGTGGCTGACCGATCTGGTGTGGCTGGATGACACCCCCCTCGCCCCCGGTCAGAGCTATCTGCTCCGGTGCGGCCCCAGTCAATCCCCGGCGCGCGTCGATTTCGTGCGTTCGGTCGTCGATGTCGACACCGGCGACGAGCTCGGCGGACGCCCTCTCGTGATGAACGACCTCGGTCGCGTGGAACTCGTGTGCGACCGACCGCTCGTGCTCGATCCCTACGAAGTCTCACGACACACAGGCGGCGTGATCCTTGTCGACCGTCGCTCCGCGCGCACCGTGGCGGCCGGGATGATCGTGCGCTCAGTAGACCGGGAGAGCGATGTCACGCGTCACGCGTTCGCGGTGGATCGAGCGCAACGAGAACGACTCAATGGCGTACGCGGGCTGGTCGTCTGGCTGACCGGCCTGCCCGGAAGTGGCAAGAGCACGATCGCCGACGAGCTCGAGCGCCGTTTGTTCACCCTGGGCGTTCGCTCCTTTACTCTCGACGGCGACACGGTGCGGTCGACACTGAGCGAAGACCTGGGGTTCACCCCCGACGATCGCCGTGAGAACGTGCGTCGGGTCGCCCGCGTCGCGGAATTGATGCTGGATGCTGGGCTCGTCGTGCTCGTGTCACTGGTTTCCCCGTTCCGGGCCGACCGCGAGTTGGCGCGCGAGCGGTTTGCTGACGATGACTTTCTCGAGGTCTTCGTCGATACCCCTCTCGCGGTATGCGAGGCACGCGACCCCAAGGGCCTGTATGCGCGGGCTCGTGCAGAGGGCGGGGCGCAGATGACGGGAGTCGGCCAAGCCTATGAGCCACCCCTTCACCCGCAGCTCCGCATCGACGGCACCCAGCCCGTAGAAGCGTCAGTCGCCCTGCTTCTCGAGCGAATCCTCGCCCGCCGGGTTTGAGCCAGAATCCGGCGATCGGCCGGGAGAGCGCACTTCTGCGATATGCACGCGCACGCCCGCCCCGACGGCGAGCGCGCACGCGACAAGAGCCAGCGCCAGGGCTCCGAGTACAAGTGCGTCGGGAAGTCCCAGGGTCGTCGCGAGTTGGTAACTGTTGAGGAGAACGATCACGGTGCCGGTCAGCAGACCGAGGATGCGCTGCGGCGCGATGCTGACAAGCTTTGCGGCGATCGGAGCGGCAATGATCCCCCCGACGAGCAGCGCGAGCACGGCATCCCAGGGGATGCTGCTCGCACCTAAGCCAATCAGGAATCCCGCGCTAGCGGCGAGCGCCACGATAATCTCCGCGGTGTTGGCGGTGCCGATCGCCTTTCGTGGGCTCAACGCATTGGACGCCGTCAGGGTGGTGGTGACAATCGGCCCCCACCCGCCGCCGCCGGTCGCGTCGACGAAGCCACCCGCGAGTCCGAGGGGCATCAACCATCGTGCGCGTGCGCGACGAGTGATCCCCAGAATGGTGACCCGGCTGAAGCGCAGCAGGATCACCACGCCCAGAACGAGCAACAACCCCGCTGTCCACGGCCGCGCCGCGCTGAGATCGATGGACGAGAGCACAACGGCGCCGACGAAAGCACCGATTCCTCCCGGCACAGCGACCTTGAGCAACGCAACGCGATCGACGTTGCCAAATCGAAGATGAAAGGCTCCGCTGGCGATTGATGTGGCGATCTCGGTGAGGTGTACGACGGCCGAAGCCACGGCCGGACCGTACCCCACGATGAGCAGCATGGTCGTCGACGTGATACCGAATGCCATGCCGATGGCGCCGTCGATCATCTGCGCGACAAAACCGACGACGGCAACGAGCACGAGGGTGGGCACGGAGCGACTGTAACCGTTCGCGGTGCGCAGAACCGACGAGGCTAGGCTGTCGGCGGTTCCCCGGCGCGTTCAAAGGAGGAAGCGGTGCTCGAGGTCGCACGCTTGCGTCGCCTTTTCGGTCTGCAAGTGATCGTGCGTGGACTCATCGGGGCGGCCGTCGCATTCGCCGTGATCGCTTTCGCTGAGCTGCTCACAAGCCCCGAAGAATCGGTTGTGGTGACCGCGCTACCGGGGATGAGCGAGTTACGTCTATTCGTGCAGACCGTGCAGCCTTGGGAGCTGTTCGTCGTCGTCTTCCTGATTGGGGCCCTGCTCGATGCTGTCAAGCGTGTACAGGCCGCCGCTCTCGACCGCCACAACCTCCGTCGACTCGTCGACCTGGAGCGTGCCGAGCTTGCCGAGCTCGGCGAGCTCGACGACCTGCGGTCAGCACTGCGGATTGCCCGCTCCCGACTGACGGGTCGGCGTCGGATGCTCGAGGAGCTGCTGCAGTTCGACCCCGCAGTCATGACCCTCGCAGCGGCGGGCATCGTGCTCGGACTCATCGGGCTCCCTGTTCCCGCGCTGCTCTGCGCCTCCTGGGCGCTCCTCGTAGCCGTCCTGCTGCCCGTGCTCGTCACTCGGATGAACGCCCGCCGCACCCGCGTCAGCGCGCGGGCTCCCCGATCGCGCGAGTGGACGCGGGCGGAGCGACGGGCAGACCCGACGGCATTCGCCGACGAGCGCCTCACTGTCGCCGCGCGCGGCTCACTGGACATCATCAACCGGCCGGTTGACCGTCTCGTAGTCGCCTGGCCCGTCATCCTGCTCGGCACCGTGGTCGTAGCTACCTCGAGTATCGCGGCAATCTTTCAGCTCGCCCCGCAGCCCGGGCGCGCACTTCTGTTGATCGTGGTGATCGTCGTCGTAGCACGCTCGGCCAGCCGGCTTGTCAGCAGTGCCGAGCAGCTTGCGTACTTCGCGAGCGTCGTTTCCGATCCTCTCGCCGAGGTCAGCCTCGTGGACGGGCCGTACCCGACCGACGAGAGCCTCCCAACAGACGACACCGAACCGCGGCTCAACTGAGCAGACGGCGTCGAAAGTCCACCCAATCCGCAGGGAACGCGTCGGGGACACGGAGGTCGTGTACGCGACCTGCCTCATGCACGGCCATGAGCGCACGCGTCCATTCGGCGGGGTCAGCCGGGTCAGCGAGCGTGACCGGCAAGACGGCTGCCAACTCTACGAGCGCGGTTGCAGGCGAGGCCACCACGCGAGTGCCGCGCGAGAGGGCCTCGACGACCGGCAACCCGAAGCCTTCGGCAACGCTCGGCACGGCGACAACGGTCGCACGATCGTACAGGGCGACGAGCTGCGCATTGGGGAGAGCAGTCACGATGTGGATGCTCTCCCGCTCGCTCGGGCTCAGATCGAGTAGCTCTGCGGCGAGGAGCGGGTCATGTCTGTCTGTGCTGCTCGAGACGATCACCAGCGACACGGGAATACCGGCAGCCAGCATGCCCCGGACAGCCCGCACGACGACGAGGAGGTTCTTTCGAGCGTCGAGCGCGCCAACGGTGAGTACTCGCACGTTCGCTCCACCGAAGAGCGACTGCACGGCAACGCGATCCTCCTCGCTCGGATCACCGAATCGTGGCCACGGTAGGTACAGAGTCTCGATGCGCTGATCGGGGCTCTCCTCGAGCACGTCCACGAAGCGCTCGTACTGCGAACGGGTGAAGTATGAGTTCGTGACAAGGTGCGACGCCGAACCCACGACGTCCAGATACCGAAGGTGCCGGGCGCGAACACCAGGGTGGTAACGCCGATCAAACAGGTGCTTGTGAGACAGGGGGAAGAGGTCGTGGAGGTAGACCGTGCTGGCGATGTCAACCGAGCTGAGAAGTCGATCAAGAGCCTCGACGTGCCGTGGGCCGACCGGAATGTCGAGAAGCACGAAACGCTGATGCTCGAGTGGCTCCCACACCGGACGTCGTCCACGACGTCGCTCGCGCTCCAAGTAGGCGTCGGCAAGAAACGTGTCGTACAACCAACGCGCCGCCGTTCGCACCGGGACCGGGATCCAGGATCGCCGAGCGCCTTGTTCTCGGTAACCGCGACTGAGAGACCAGTAAGCATTCTTCAGCCGAACGCGGATGCTCCCCCAGAAGCCTTTGGTGGGGCGGTACCGCAGAGCCGTGATCCGGTTCGCAGCGCGAAACACATCAGTCTTGGGGTCGTAGCGCACAAGCAGAAGGTCATCAATATTCGCCTCGACGAACTCGCGCACCACGCGCTGAACACCGGTGTAGAACGACTGCGTGCTCACCGCCGTCACATCCACCACGATCGGAGCGTCGAGGGGGAACCGCGAATCGCGGTTTGCTGGCCGATCGTCACTCACGCTGTCACCCCGACCGCTTGGGCCCACTGCATCCATTCCCTCTCGAAGGGACTACGCTCCACGCTCGCAAGGAATCGCTCATTGGCCGGGCGGAAGTGCTCGGCAACCCAAGCCAGTTCCGCTTCGTCAAAGCGCCACGGTCGATAAGGACGGCCGGAAGGATCGACCCCGTTGCCGATCGCCGATGCGTGGTAGACCGTGACCGCCTCGCGAAATCGCGCCTCGAGCTTGCGCCTCGCTCCCGGCACCCAGCCCCACCGGTGTGCGCGGTTCTTCAGATCGACGAGGGTGTGCATGCCCTCGCGCGAGAAGGTCGGATGAATGCGGCGACCCTCGATGCCGCGGACGGCGGGAGCCTCTCCGAGGCCGACGGCATCAAAGATGCGCTGGATACCGCGCAAAGTACCCTGGTCGCCGTCGAGATACGGAAGCACGACAAGGCGGTGCTCACCTGCCGAAGGCCTCCATTTTGCTTGCACAGCGTCGTAGTCGAGCCACTGTATGTCGAGATCGCCCCGCGCGATGTGAAGCCGAGGGTCGAGGCTCGCGGGCTCGCCGTCCCACATCTTGGCGCGCTGAGCCACAATCGATGTCACGGCAGTCGTCTGCGGACGAGCCATTACGACGAACACGACCTCGTCGACGTGGGGTGCGAATGCAGCGGTCGTGCGTTTCGGGTCGAGACGGGCACTCCCCGTCTCGACGACGAAAAAGGCGGTGGTGCGTTCACCGCCCCGACGCCGCAGCTCTGCTCCCACACCGGCAAGCGCTGCACTGAGTTCGTCATTCCCATCTCGCTCGATAAGGCGCTCGAGCTCGGCGCGCTGACGAACGATCGCGCCAGCGCGGCCGAACCAGAGCTCACCGGTCGGATAAACGATGTGCGAGGGCAACACCTGATCAGCGACCGCAGTCGTCAAGTATCGGGAGAGCGCGGTGGTGCCTGACTTGATGGGGCCGAGATGCACAACGGCCCGTGTGTGTGTCACACGGTCTCCTCGGAGGTACGAACGGGCTGTGTCGGGGAGTCGAACGCCCCGGCGGCGGCCGCGAACCACGCGCGCCACGCAGGGCGGTCGGCGTCCGCACCGAGCAACGCGCGGAATCGCTCGTTGCTCTCGGCGTAGGCCGCCGCCACGTGCTCAGTGTCGCGGGGCGACAAGCGCCACGGCTCAATGAGCCCGGCACGAGCCAGTCGGTGGTGACGCTCCCAGGCCTCGCTGAACCGGCGACGGTAGCGATCCTCGGCTCCCGGCAGCCAGCGAAAGAACTGGTGATGACGCTTGATTCGAGCCAGTTCTTCGAGGCCTTCCGTGCTGAAGCTGGGGTGCGTGCGTTTGGCGAGCAGTTTCGCAGAAACCGGCAGCCGCGGCAGCCGGGCGGCGTCGACGATCGCATCAATAACGCTCATTGTCCCGGGCGTGTCTTCCTCGTACGGAACGATATGCAGCGTCGCCCCGTCATGGCGCCACTGCTCGACGATGGCGGCGTAGTCAAACCTCCGGGCGCGCACCGGCGCGGCAAGGTGACCAGCAGCGTCGAGGCGATGACGCCGAACTGCAGTCATGTCTTTCACCCCGTGGGCGATGATCGAGCCGACTGCGCGTGGCTGAGCCCGAGGCACAAGCACATAGTCGATCTGGTCGACGTGACGACGAAGCATTGCCGTGAGGCGTTGAGGGTTCCTTTGGTGCGAGGCGCCCTCCGCGAGAAGCAGGATGACCGCCTCTGAAATGCCGTGCGCCGCGGCGCGGTCTCCCGCGCGCCGCACACACCGGGCGATCGCGTCCTCGAGAGCCCGCATGCTTTCCTGTTCACGTTCTCGATTTCGCGCACGATCGGGCTCTGGTCGGGCCGCACGATTGACCTGGTGATGCTTCACGACGGGACGATCGTCACCGAACCAGTTTTCGCCGATCGGGTAGATGACCCCCGGCGCGAGAGCGCCCGATCTCTCTGCCTCGGTTGCCGCGGCGGCGAATGCAGTGGAACCGGTCTTCATGGGCCCAATGTGAACGATTGCACGCGCATGGGCCATCGGCGAGCTCCTGTTCCGGCGACCGTGGTGAAGGGTACCGTTAGCGTATCGCGGCACGGGAGGAGCCGGCCGCGCCGCGGTGTTCTGATGAAAGGGCGGTGATGGCACCCACCCTTGCGATCGTCGGCGCGGGCATCTTGGGGTGCACCGCTGCACTGCTTGCCGCCCGGCGTGGATGGCACGTGAGCGTGATCGAGCGTGCGCCCTCGGCGTGGACCGGAGCCAGCGCCCACGGGGAAGGCAAAGTGCACCTCGGTCTTGTCTACGCTCTCGGGGATTCAGCCACGCATCGGCACATCCTCGACGGCGGTCTTGCCTTCAGCCGAGTGCTCGAGAAAGCGGTCGGAGCACCGATCCCCTGGAAGAAGGTCCAGAGCGAGCCGTTCCAGATGGTGATTATGCCTGACAGCCTTCTCCCCGTGTCAGGACTGTTGGAACAGTACGCGACACTCGAGTCGTTGCTCAGCGCCGAGCATCCAGGCGCGGAGTATCTCGGAGCTCCCCTCGAGCGCCTGCATGACCCCGAGATGACTGTTGACCCCGGAACAGGGCTACCCGCTATCCGGGTCGCTGAGCGCGCTGTGCACCCTGGCAGGTTGAGGGCCATTCTGCTGGCGGCAATGGAGGCTGAGTCACGCATTCAGTTGCTGTGCGGTCGCCACGTGATCAGCATCGACGACGCCGAGGACCACGTCCAAGTGCGCCACGTGGCCGCCTCACCGGGCTACCTGGACACGAAGACCGGCGAACCCGACTCCCCCGTCACGTTGCGTGCGGATGCGGCACTCACGTGCGCTTGGGAGTCACGGTCTGTTCTCCACGACGGTGACAGTGCCTCTCCCTTGAACTTTCGCTTCAAGACTGCAGTCACCATTCCCGCAACGGCAGTGGATCTCGACCGATGCCGGACGCTGACCATGGTCGTCGGGCCATACGGAGACGTCGTGCGTCGCCGTGACAGCGTGTACGCATCGTGGTATCCGGCCGGTCGCATCGTGCACGAGTTCGCGTCCGCGCCGTCAAGGGCAGCCCAGGATCGCGTCGCGATGCTCGACGCGAAGCACCCCAGCATTACAGCGCAGCTCGACGCCCTGACCGCGCTCGGAGCGTTGCCGACGCTGCGGGCCGGAGGCCGCGACCGCGTCACCATGGCGGGCGGATGGATCCTGGCGGAGGGCGAACAGGACATTGACGCCCCCGATTCCGGTCTGCACAACCGACACGGGGACGGGCTGGCGCGACGTGGTCGGGTGTTGACACCGCGAAATTGGAAGTTCTCTACTGCCCCGCTCGCCGCAGAACGCGCCGTTGACGCCGTGGAGGTCCTGCTCAGCGAGGGAGTCACCGCGTGACCCTGCTGACCGGTATGCCGGCATCCCGACGTACGACGGTATTGCTACCGCTCCACCGTGCTGCGCCATGGCGAGACAGCATCTTGCGATCGGTCGAGAACCTCGTTCCGGTAGCGCGAGTGGTCGTCTCCGACGCGACGGGAGACGATGACACCCTCGACTGGCTCGCCGACAGCTTGGCCTTACACCCCGGGCGCGCCGCTGTAGAACTCGTGAGTCCGCGTCCGCTCACCGCGGGGTGGGTCGCTCACGCCAACGATCTCCAGCGGAACGTGATCACGGAGTACTGCATGTGGCTCTCGCAAGACGACGACGTGGACTCCGAATGGGTTCAGGCGGGCGAACGAGCGCTCGATGCAAACCCGGAGGCTGTCCTCGCCGTCGGCACGCTGCAGCTTGATGCGGGTGGGGTCACGGAGAACCTGCCGCCAATCGATGAGTACGCCGCGCCGGTTGCGGTTGAGCGCGTTCGCTCGGCGCTCCGTCGTCAGTTCTTCCGGGGCCCACCGGGGCTCGGGCATGCTTTCCGGGGCGTGCAGCGGGTATCACGCAGCATCCCGCTGCCGGTGACAACCGTCGACGGCGTCCCCGTCTCGGTCGGGTGGAAAGCCGACGTGCTGTGGGCGCTCCGTTTACTCAGCCGCGGTCCCTTCCTGCCGATCGACGCGGTGTACCGGAAAACCGTGCACCCGGAAAGCGCGTCTCATCACTGGGCGAGCGAGAACGAGATGCGAGGATTTCGACGACTCGTCGTCGAGCATCTCGACGGGCTCAGCGACCACGAGCGACTCGCGGTTGTGACGGAAATATGGGACGAGGAGAGTACCCGGTTCCGCCGACGCGTACGGTCGCTCGAGCGTTCGAGACGGGATCGGGTACCCACAGATTGATGAGGACCAGGCGACCGACACCAACGCGAGAGAGCCATTCGGTACCACGGTCATGTCAACCAGTGATGATGTGGCGCGCCCGAAGGGACTCGAACCCCTAACCTTCTGATCCGTAGTCAGATGCTCTATCCATTGAGCTACGGGCGCATGCTCGCCGAAGCGAACCTGGAAAGCCTACCAGCAGCATGCGGAGGCTCGTTCCGCGGAGACGGAGGGATTTGAACCCTCGGACCCCTAGACGGGGTCTCCACCTTAGCAGGGTGGTGCACTCGACCGGACTATGCGACGTCTCCTGATGCTCGCTCCACTATACCGGCCGCAGGCACGGCCGAAACACGGATGCTCACACTCAGTTCGCGACCGAGCAGGTGTAGTCCGCTGCGGTCTGGCCCTTGACCCCAGGGAGTACCGCGACGGGAACCTCCGGCTCAACCGGCGGGACGGTCGGCTCGACACTCGGTTCTGGCTCCGGAACGATCTTGCCGTTCTTGGCCGGACGGACCTCGGTCGGCGTGGGCTCCGGCGCCGGCCCCGCGACCGGCGCGTCGGGGTTGAGGGTGGAGCCGATTCCGGTGTTGCCCTCCTCGAGGAGGAAGCGCTCGTCGTTGCGAATTCGATCAAAGAGGGCCGTCGCCTGGCTGGTGATGGGCTGCACCTTTCCGGCGTAGACCCCGGTGCCACCGGTGCGACCGGGGTACTGCACGAAGGTGATGTTCTCCGTGGGAATATTGCGCAGCGCCTGCGCCATCGACACCATCGTGTCGAGGGTTGCCAGGCTGCTCGAGAGTTGCATGGACGACGTGGCCACCTGGGCGATGCCGTATAGCTTCGTGAAGTCGGTCAGCACCCCCTCGTTTTGCACCTTGCGCATGAGGGCCGAGAGGTAGACCTGCTGGTTGCTGATGCGCCCGAGGTCGCTGCCGTCGCCGACGCCGTAGCGTGTGCGCACGAAGGCCAGTGCAGTCTCGCCGACGAGCGTGTGGGTGCCGGCAGTCGGCAGGTCGAGGCCCGTGTAGCGGTCGCGGATCGGGGCGTCGATGCACACGTCAACACCGCCGACGGCGGTCGACATGTTGGCCACACCGTTGAACGAGATCGCGCCAGCGTAGGGAATGGTGAGACCGGTGAGGGCTTCCACCGTCAGAACGACGCAGTTGAGACCACCGTATGACCACGCAACGTTGATGGGCTGCGCCGACATCGCGAACGAGGCGCCGTCACCGTCGGGGTCAGGGCAGGAGGGGATGGGTACGACGAGGTCGCGGGGAATGCTCACGGCGACGGCCGACTGCTGATCTTCGGCAACGTGCACGAGAATGTTGACGTCATTGAGGGTGGCTCCGCCGCGTTCTCGTGAATCGAACTGACCGGGCTCGTTATCGACCCCGACGATGAGAACGTTGAAGCCGCCCTCCCACTCGCCGACCGTGGGGATGATGCGCTCTGCCTGACCTTCCCCGACCTCGAGGTCGATGACGTCGATGTTGGCGTTGAACTGCGCAACGGTGATCGCCCCGACGGAGACGGTGCTGACCAGTACCACGGCGACCGAGGCAGCCAGTGTCGTCAGGATCGTGCTCCACGCCCGTGAACGACGAAGACGGCCGTGACGAACGGCCGCCGTCGGTAGTGACCGCGTCGCGCGATCGCGAACCGGTTCCGACATGGGTACCCCCTCAACAACAGGCCATCACCAGCGGAGGGCGTGGGATTCGAACCCACGAGACATTACTGCCCACCAGTTTTCAAGACTGGCTCCATCGGCCGCTCGGACAGCCCTCCTTGGACATCAGTCGACCAGCTTAGCCGACGAGCCCTCGAGAGCTCGGGTCGGGGCTGCTATGCGTTGACCCAGAAGGCGCGGCGGGCATCCGCTCAAACGGTCGCGAGAGCCTTCGCGAGTCCGTCGTCGGTGTCGCGCGCCGTCGATTCGGAGGCCACCGCCCGCACTTCGTCGGGCGCCTGGCCCATGGCGATGCCGCGACCGCCGTGCGCGACGGCCCAGGAGAGCATCTCGATATCGTTGCGGCCGTCGCCGATCGCGATGACATCGGTTCCCGGGATGCCCAGGGCCGTGCGCACGCGCTCGAGCGCCGTCGACTTGTTCACGCCATCGGGCGCGATGTCGAGCCAGGCCGTCCAGCCGACGTTGTAGCTCACCTGGTGCAGGCCCATCAGCTCGACAGCCGCGAGGAACTCGTCGATCGCGTGTCCGGGTGAGATCACGACGACGCGGGTGGCGGGTTCGGCACACAACTGCTCGAACGGCACCTCTTCGCTGACCGCTCCGAGGGCTCCGTCGGGAAACCAGCCGGTGTAGCGGTAGAGGCCGGTCTCGTCTTCGACGGCGTAGTTTGCGTGCTTCAGGTGCGGCCGGATGCGCAACAACACATCGGTGGCGTCGAAGGTCTCGACGTGATGGCGTCGGTAACCCGTCGGAGCGTCGGGGTCGCGCTTGAGCAGGATCGCTCCGTTCGAGGCGACGACGTAGGCGGGCGTGATGTCGAGCCGGTCGAGCACGGGCAGGGTCATCGCGACCGAGCGACCGGTGGCGAGCATGACCTCGTGGCCCGCGTCGCGCAGGCGGTGCACTTCGGCGAGCGCCGCATCGGGCAGGGTTCCGTCTTCGTGCAGCACCGTACCGTCGATGTCGAGGGCGATGAGCTTGGTGCCGGCCGGGCGCTGCGCGGTCATCCGATGGGCTCCAGGATCTCGAGGCCGCGCAGGTAGGGCCGCAGGGGCTCGGGCACGACGACCGAACCGTCGGCGCGCTGGTGGGTCTCGAGGAGGGCGACGAGCCAGCGGGTAGTCGCGAGCGTGCCGTTGAGGGTTGCGACCGGAGCGGTCTTGCCACCCTCGGCACGGAAACGCACGCCGAGACGGCGCGCCTGGAAGGTCGTGCAGTTGCTCGTGCTCGTGAGCTCGCGGTAGGAGCCCTGCGTGGGGACCCACGCCTCAACGTCGAACTTGCGAGCCGCGCTCGAGCCGAGGTCACCCGCGGCGGTATCGATGACGCGGTAAGCGAGGCCGAGCGACTGCAGCATGCCCTCCTGCATTGCGAGAAGGCGCTCGTGCTCGGCCTCGGCGTCGGCCGGGTCGATGTAGCTGAACATCTCGAGCTTCTGAAACTGGTGCACGCGGATGATGCCCCGGGTGTCTTTGCCGTAGCTGCCTGCTTCGCGGCGGTAGCACGTTGACCAGCCCGCATACCGCAGCGGGCCGGCGCTGACGTCGATGATCTCGTCAGCGTGGTAGCCGGCGAGGGCGACCTCGCTCGTGCCGGTCAGGTAGAGCTCGTCGTTCGGCAGGAAGTAGATCTCGTCGGCGTGTGCGCCGAGGAAGCCCGTGCCGCTCATGACTTCGGGCTTCACGAGGGTCGGCGTGATGAGCGGGGTGAACCCGGAATCGAGCGCGGTGTCGAGCGCGTAGTTCATCAGGGCGAGTTCGAATCGCGCGCCGACGCCCTTCAGGAAGTAGAACCGTGAGCCCGAAACCTTGACACCACGCTCCATGTCGATTGCGTCGAGTCGTTCGCCGAGGGCCAGGTGGTCGCGCGGCTCGAAGTCGAACGTCGGCTTGACGCCGACCTCCCGCAACGTGACGAAGTCGGCCTCGCCGCCTTCCGGCACGCCGTCGATGATGACGTTGGGGATGCCCCCCGCAACCTCCGCGAACCGCGCTTCGGCCTCGGTCGCCGCGGCCTGGGCGGCCTTCACATCCGCAGCGAGCTGCTGCGCTTGCGCGACGAGCGCGGCTTTCTCTTCCTTCGGCGCGGCCGCAACGAGCTTGCCGTGGGCGTTCTGTTCGGCCCGCAGCGACTCGAAGGCGGCGATCGCCTCGCGCCGCTGCCGATCGGCGTCGATCGCTGCGTCGACGAGCTGGGCATCCGCCCGCCTCGCCCGCTGCGAGCGTCGGACGATGTCGGGGTTCTCGCGCAGCAGCTGGGGGTCGATCACGCCTCTAGTCTGGCACGCGGGCGCTGGGCGGCATGCTCTACCCTGGCGCCATGAGCAGCCCCGGCGGCGCACCCGATCGCGCCCGCGCGGCGGTCGTCGTCAACCCGGTGAAGGTCGACCTCGACGCCCTGCGGGCCGCCGTCGCGACCGTCGAGCAGGAGGTCGGCTGGGCCCCCTCGCTGTGGCTCGAGACGAGCGTCGACGACCCGGGTCAGGGTCGGGCGCGCGAGGCCATCGCGGCCGGGGTGACGGCGGTCATCGCGGCCGGCGGCGACGGCACGGTGCGCGCGGTCGCCGAGGGGATGCTCGATTCGGGCATCCCGCTCGTGCTGGTGCCCTCGGGCACGGGCAACCTGCTCGCGCGCAACCTCGGTCTGCCCATCGGCCGGATGGCCGAGTCGGTGAGCCTCGCCGCCACCGGCGTCGACCACGCCATCGATGTGGGGCTCGCCGAGATCACCCGCGCCGACGGCGCCACCGAGACGCACGCCTTCGTCGTCATGGTCGGCATCGGGCTCGACGCGAAGATGATCAGCGCTACCAACCCCGAGCTCAAGAAGAGGGTCGGCTGGCTCGCCTACGTCGAAGCCACGGCGCGCATCGTGCGCGACGTCGACGCCGTGCGGGTGCGCTACACGCTCGACGGCAGTCCCGAGCGCGCCACGACCGTGCACACCCTCCTCATCGGCAACTGCGGCACGCTGCCCGGCGGCGTGCTGCTGCTGCCCGAGGCCGAGATCGACGACGGACTGCTCGACGTCGTGGCGATGCGGCCCCGCAACCTCTGGGGGTGGATGCGCGTGGGCTACGCCGTGGCATGGGAGAACGGCGTGCTGCAGCGCAGCAAGCTGGGGCGGCGCATCCTGGCCGCCGACAAGACGGTGCGCGCCCTGCGGTACTTCCAGGGCCGCCGTATGACGCTCGCCTTCGAGCGCGCGGAGGAGTTCGAGATCGACGGCGAAGCGATGGGCGAGGTGGCCGCGATCGCGGTGCGCGTGGCTCCGGCGTCGCTCGTGGTGCGGGTGCCGCGCGGGAGCTGACTCAGCGCCTCTGGGCGGGGCGCATCATCGTCGTGATGACGGCCCCGCCCGGCCCGGCAAACCGTTGTCGCACGCGGAAGCCTCGCCTCTCGTAGAAGGTGATGTTGCGGGGGTTGCTCGATTCGAGATAGGCAGCCCACGCCGCGTCGTCGACCCGCACGAGCGACTCGTCCAGAAGCTCACCGCCGCGTCCGTGTCCGCGCAGTCGAGGGTCCACGGCCGCAACGCTGAGGTAGGCCAGAAGCTCGCCGTCCGGGCCGCTTTCGGGGTGGTTGGCGCTCAACACTGCGAAGAGCTTGTCCAACTGGCGGCGTGACTGCTCCGGCATGGAGGTGCGTATCCGGTGGAGCTCACGGATGCCCTCTTCGCCCCATTCCGGTTGCCCAGGAGGTATCCACACGATCAGAGCCGACATCTCCGCGTTGGTCATCGTCCACGGGTAGCGAAGCGCACCGGTGACGACCACGCGCCAGAATGCTGTCGCTGCCGCACTTACCTCGGCCGTCGACGGGAAGACCGCGCTCCACAGGGGGTCGGCGACGAACGAGCGACGCACCAGGTCGACGGCGGGCTCGAGCTCCGAGGGAAGGTCGAGGGGTCGCACCCGGTTGCTCACCGACCGGCAGCCCCGACGAGCCGCTTGCGGAACAGCACCAGGTCGTCGCCGTCGGTCCAGTAATCGCGCACTCGGGCCTCCTCCTCGTATCCGCAGCGCTGGTAGAACGCCCGGGTGGCGTCGTACTGCGACGTGGATGAGGTCTCCACGAGGAGCAAGCGCTGTCCGGAGTGGATGAGCTCCCGTTCGACGTGCGCCATCATCGCCGCACCTCGACCCTCACCCTGCCGCTCGGGCAGCACGGCGATCATCGTGAGATCCCACCCCGCATCGGTCGCGATCCTCGGGTTCCAGCTGACGACGCCGACCGGGTCGCCCACCTCATCGATGTCGAGCAGGAAGCCAGCGCCGCTCGCCGTGTCGCGATCATGGAAGTCGCGGAGCGCATCCCCCAGGAAGTCACGATCCTCGGGCGAGAACAGGCCGGCGGCGACGACGATCGCCATGATTGCGTCGAGGTCATCGAGCTGAGCTGTTCGATACATCGGAACGGCACTCCTTACTTTACCGATCGGTACATAAATTGTACCGATCGGTACGATAGACTCATCCCCGTTGTGAGTCAATTGATAAGGGCGGGACGCATGGGCCTTCACCCCGTTACCGATAGGGGCCGCGAATCGTTCGCACGGATCATCACCGCAGCGAGTGAGCTCTTCCACAAGAAGGGAGTCGCGGCAACAGGGTTGAGCGACGTCGCGACGGCGTCCGGCACCGGCAAGGGGCAGCTCTACCACTACTTCGATAGCAAGAACGAGCTCGTCAAGGCGGTCATCGACCAGCAGGTGCAGCAGACGATCGACGCTCAACGACCGCTACTCGCCCGCATGTCCCGTGCCGAGGACCTCCGCGCCTGGACGGACGCCGCTGTTGATTCTCACGTCGGGAGCACGGTAGCCCGGTGTCCGCTCGGCGCGCTCGTGAACGACGTGGCCCATGACGCCGAGCTGCGATCACACCTGCATAGGGGATTCGGAGAATGGAGCACGGTGCTCTCCGAAGCCTTGGAAAGACTGCAGGCGCAGGGAATCGCACGGCGCGATCGCACATCAACAGAGCAGGCAGACCTCCTTCTCATGGCCTACGAAGGAGGCTTGGTGCTGGCAGCAGCTCGCGGCACACTCGCGCCCTTGCGATCGTCTCTCGACGCTGCACTTGATGTGATCCTCGAGCGCCCTATCCCTCGGGCTCGCCGCTGAGGATGGCGCGCAACCAGTCGCGAGCATCCGTGAAGACGTCGTCGCCGTACTGCGAGACCACCTCGATCTGGCGGGCGTCGGCGCGTGGGTACGAGCCGAGGAAGATGACGTTGGGGCTGAAGCGGCGCAGGCCGAGCAGGGCGTCGGCGACGCGCTCGTCGTGCACGTGACCGTCGAGGTCAATGACGAAGCGGTAGCGGCCGAGCGCGTCGCCGATCGGCCGTGACTCGATGAGGCTCATGTTGACGCCGCGCGTGGCGAACTGCTCGAGCATCTCCAGCAAACGCCCGGGGGCGTCGTCGGGCAGTTCGGCGATGATGCTTGTCTTGTCGGCACCCGTGCGCGGGGGGATCGCTCGGCTGCGACTCACTAGCACGAACCGGGTGACCGCGGTGGCATTGTCGCCGATACCCGACGCGAGCTCGACCAGGTCGTGCAGCTCGGTGATGCCCGGCGGCGCGATCGCCGCCTGCGCGACCGACCCCGGCTCGAGCAGGCTCAGCGGAGCCGCGACGTTCGACGCGGCGGGCAGGTGCCCGTGGGTGGGCAGAGCGCTCTCGAGGTAGCGCCGGCACTGCGCGTAGGCGACAGGATGCGCGGCCACGACCCGCACGTCGGCCAGGGTCACCCCGGGCGCGGCCACCAGGCTGAAGGTGACCGGGACGAGGTACTCCCCCACAATGCGCAGGCCGGGGATCGTCGCGAGCGCATCCTGGGTCGCACTCACCCCGCCCTCGACGGAGTTCTCGACCGCGATCATCGCCGCAACACTGCGGCCCTCGACGACGTCGTCGAGGGCTTCGCCCACGTTGCTGACGGGGTGCCACTCGGCGTTGGCTGCCTCGGGCACCTGCCCGAGGGCCTGCCAGGTAAAGGTGCCGGCCGGCCCCAGGTAGCTGTAGGCCGGGGTCGGGTCAGGCTGGCTGGTCACGCTCGGCAGTCTACGGCCGAGCATCCCGCCTCGGACGAACGACGGAGACGGGCCCGTTCCACACGGCTACACTCGCCAACCATCGACGTTCCACAGCGCATCTCCGTCGTTGCTCCGAGCACAGTGGTTGGATGGGCGCATGAGCCGCGCCGGTACCCCCGCCCAGCCCTCCGACCTCGTCGACCTCGACGCGCTGCTCGGCGCGTATGCCGACCGGGTGCCCGACCTCGACGACCCGGCCCAGAGGGTGGCGTTCGGCACGAGCGGCCATCGCGGCTCGAGCCTCGACGGCGCCTTCACCGACACCCACATCGCCGCGATCACCCAGGCGATCGTCGAATACCGGGCGACCCAGGGCATCGGCGGCCCGCTGTTCATCGGCGCCGACACCCACGCGCTCAGCGCTCCCGCCCTGCGCACGGCACTCGAGGTGCTCACCGGCAATGGCGTGACGGCACTCGTCGACGCGAACGACGACTGGGTGCCGACGCCCGCGCTGAGCCACGCGATCATCAGATACAACGCCGGGCATGTGACGGGCAGCGCGCCGACTTCGGCCGCGCGGGCCGACGGCATCGTCATCACGCCCAGCCACAACCCGCCGCGCGACGGCGGCTTCAAGTACAACCCGCCGCACGGCGGCCCGGCCGACAGCGACGCCACCGGCTGGATCGCCGAGCGCGCCAACGCCCTCATCGCGGGCGGCAACCGCGAGGTGCGGCGGGATGCGCGGCCGACGCCCGAGCGGTACGACTACCGCGAGCACTACGTGGAGGACCTCGCGAGCATCCTGAACCTCGACGCGGTGCGGGCAAGCGGTCTGCGCCTCGGCGCCGACCCGCTCGGCGGCGCGAGCGTGAACTACTGGGCGCTCATCGCCGAGCGCTACGGCCTCGACCTGACCGTGGTGAATCCGACGGTCGACCCGCGCTGGGCGTTCATGACGCTGGACTGGGACGAGAAGATCCGCATGGACCCGTCGAGCCCGAGCGCGATGGCGAGCGTCGTGGCGCGCCGGAACGACTTCGACCTCCTGACGGGCAATGACGCCGACGCCGATCGGCACGGCATCGTCACCCCCGACGGCGGGCTCATGAACCCCAACCACTACCTCGCGGTCGCGATCGAGTACCTCTACACGCACCGCCCCGACTGGCGCCCCGATGCCGCGATCGGCAAGACCCTCGTGTCGTCGACGATGATCGACCACGTCGCCGCGAGCCTCGGCCGACGGCTGTGGGAGGTGCCCGTCGGCTTTAAGTGGTTCGTGCCGGGCCTGATCGACGGCTCGGTCGCGTTCGGCGGCGAGGAGAGCGCGGGGGCGAGCTTCGTGCGCCGCGACGGCAGCGCGTGGACGACCGATAAAGACGGCATCCTGCTCGCGCTCCTCGCCTCCGAGATCACGGCGGTGAGCGGGCGCTCCCCCTCCGCCCTGTACGCGGACCTCACCGAGCGCTTCGGCGCGCCGGTCTACGAGCGGGTGGATGCTGCCGCCACCCCTGCGCAGAAGGCGGCGCTGAGCAGGCTCGACGGCGCCAGCATCACCGCCGACACCCTCGCGGGCGACCCCATCACCGCTCGCCTCAGCGCGGCACCCGGCAATGGCGCAGCGATCGGCGGCGTGAAAGTTGTCACCGACCGGGCCTGGTTCGCCGCCCGCCCGAGTGGCACCGAGAACGTCTACAAGATCTACGCCGAATCGTTTGTCGACGAGGCGCACCTGCGCCGCGTGCAGGCGGAAGCGAAGGAGATCGTCGATGCCGCGCTCGCCTGAGCCGGTTGCCGAGCTCGACCGCGACGCCCTGTTCGCCCGATGGGACGCCCTAACGCCTGAGCAGTTGCGCGCCCAGGGCTCGATGAAGTGGACACTCTTCCCCGGCACGATCGGCGCGTGGGTGGCCGAGAGCGATCTCGGCACCGCGCCGGCGGTCACCGCCGCCTTGCACGACGCCGTCGAGGTCGGCCACCTCGGCTACCTTCCAGCCGCGGTCGCGGCTGATCACGCGATGGCAACGAGCAACTGGATGCGCGACCGCTACGACTGGGAGGTGCCCCACAGCCATGTGCATCACCTCGCCGACGTGATCAGCGGCCTCGACGTCGCGATCACGCACTACTCGCGGCCCGGGGCGGCCGTGGTCGTACCGACGCCCGCCTACATGCCCTTCCTCACGGTGCCGCTCGGGCACGGCCGCGCGGTGATCGAGGTGCCCCTCGCGGATGATGGCGCCCGGCAGGTGCTCGACCTCGACGCGATCGACCGCGAGCTCGACGCCGGCGCGGGACTCGTCGTGCTGTGTAATCCGCTGAACCCGGGCGGCCGGGTCTTCCAGCGCGCCGAGCTGGAGGCTCTCGCTGCGGTCGTTGAGCGGCACGGAGCACGGGTGTTCGCCGATGAGGTGCACGCTCCGATCGTGTTCGACGGCGCGCGGCACGTGCCCTACGCGAGCGTGAGCGCCGCGGCGGCGGGCCACAGCATCACGGTGACGAGCGCGTCGAAGGCCTTCAACCTGGCGGGCACGAAGGCTGCGCAGCTCATCCTGACGAACGACGCCGATGCCGAGGTGTGGCAGAAGCTGGGACCGATGGCGGGGCATGGAGCGAGCATCCTGGGCATCATTGCAAACACGGCCGCCTACCGTGACGGACGCGACTGGCTCGAGGCGACGATCGCCTACTACGACGCCAACCGTCGAGCGCTGCGCGACCTGCTCACCGAGCGGCTACCCGACGTGGGGTATCGGATACCCGAGGGCACGTACATCGCTTGGCTCGACGTCAGCCGACTCGGCCTCGGCGACGACCCCGCCACGACGTTGCGTGAGCGCGCTGGGTTGGCCGTGACCAATGGGCGCGCGTGCGGCGCCGCGGGTGCGGACCACGTGCGGGTGATCCTGGCAACCCCGCGCCCAATCATCGAGCGCATCGTCGAGGCCCTTCATCAAACGGTCGCGCGCTCGACCGAAGAGGTATAACATCCTACCTGGCGCGACGATGCGCCCAGATAGGAGAAAACCATGTCCGTCTCCCGCGTGGTCGACAAGGACGCCGCCGGCGTCGGAGAGCGCCAGTACCACATCGCGGTCGCACCCGGCGAGGTATCAACCGTCGCCCTGCTACCCGGCGACCCCTTTCGAGTGCCCCTCGTCGCAGAGTTCCTCGAGGACGTCACCACGGTCGCCCACAACCGCGAACACATGACCATGGTTGGCACCTACAAGGGCCGGCGGATCACGGCAACCTCCACCGGAATGGGCTGCCCTTCTACCGCTATTGCAGTGGAAGAGCTCATCCGCGTCGGCGTTACCTCGTTCATTCGAGTCGGATCATCCGCAGGGCTTCAGCCCGGAGTAAAGCCAGGTGACCTGTTGGTCAGCGAAGGCGCCTTGCGGAACGACGGGACGACTGCCGCCTACGCCCATCACGGATTCCCCGCTGTCCCCGACCTCGCGATCACCCAGTCACTTGCTGCCGTGGCGCGAGAGCTGACGGCAGGGACGAACGCAGCCGTTCACACCGGCATCAACGCGAGTGACGATGCGTTTTATGCGGAGACCCCGGAGTGGATCAGCGAGCTCAACCGACTCGGTGTGCTCAATGTCGAAATGGAAAGCGCCGCGCTCTACGTGGTGGCCCGACTGCGCGGGGTGCGAGCGGGGATGATCTGCTCAACGTCGAGCAACCTGATCGATGGCACGAGCCTCTACTCAGGGGTCAAGGAAGCGCTCCGGGAGGGGTGGATGCGGAGCATCGAGGCCGCTCTGGAAACCGCGGTTCGGCTCGAACTGTGACCGTACTCGTCAATCTCCACAGTCATCTCGAGGGTCGCGTCAACCCAGCAACAGCCGCAGCCCTCGCGAAAGAGGCATCGATCCCGACGCCCGGCGACGGTTGGGACGATGCAATCGTCCTCAAGAAGCCGGGGTCGCTTACCACGTATCTCCACAAGGTTGCAGCTACGTATCCCTTCTTTCGATCACCCGAGGCCGTTCGTCGAATTGCCCGTGAAGCAGTTTTGGAAGCGGCAGCAGACGGTGAGCACCACCTCGAGCTACGGTTCGGGCCCGCGACCCATGCCACCGACGAACGCGGAATGGGCACCCTGGTTGACGCTGCTCTCGAGGGCCTCCGCGACGGTCGTGCATCGACCGGCGTGAGTACGGGACTTGTTCTCGCTGCCCTTCGGCATCATGACACTGATGTCAACGAGGCCGTAGCGCGCGTGGCGGTCGCACGGGCGGGCGAAGGCATCGTCGGCTTTGATCTCGCGGGTGACGAGCTCCTGTATCCGGCCCTTGAGCCTCACGTAAAGGCATTTTCGATCGCCCGAGCCGCTGGCTTGGGAATCACGTGTCATGCCGCGGAAGCGGCCCCCGCGCACTGGGCCCAGACAGCGGTGAGCCTGCTCGGTGCAACCCGCATTGGTCACGGTGCGCACATTGCCGACGATCCAGACGTGATGGCGTGGTGTGCCGATCAGGGGATCGTGGTCGAGATCTGCCCCACCTCGAACGTCTACACCGGAGCGATACCAGCCCTACAACAGCATCCGGAACAAGCATTTCGCCGTGCGGGGATCGCGATGGTTCTGGGAGATGACAATCCGGTACAGACGGGCAGAATGCTTGCCGACGAGCACGCCCTCCTGACCGACGTCTTCGGCTGGAGTGCGACCGAAGTGGTGAACCTCGCGCGGGCCAGCATTAATGCGGCGTTCTTGGAGCCCGCCGATCGAATCCGTCTGACGCAACTTGCCGACGACGCCTTGTCGCACATCTAGGTATGAGGTATAACTTCATACAACCCGGCGGCTCTGTCGCCATCCCCTCCGCACCAACGACGCCTGCACACAAGGAGGCAACTCGCTCATGAATGCTTTACCCACCCCTCAACGACGCTCCCTCGCTCGCGCCACCGCCAGCCTGAGTTCGTTCGCGCTTGCCGCAATCTTGCTCGGCGGGTGTGCCGCCGCACCTGATGCGGCACCCGACGCTGACGGCGATGTGCCCGACTTTCTGCCGTGCGCAGTTTCCGACCTGACCGGCTTCGATGACAACGACTTCAACGAGCTCACCTTCACGGGGGTTCAGGGCGCTGCGGAAGAGATTGGCGTTGAGGCAATCGGTGCGGAGTCTGCGTCGGAAGACCAATACACCGGCAACATCGGGACTCTCGTCGAGGAAGGGTGCGACCTCATCGTGACCGTCGGCTTCGCCCTCGCCAACGCCACACGGGATAGCGCACTCGTCAATACCGGCGTCAACTTTGCCCTCATTGACAGCGCGGTCACCAACGACGACTTCAGTCCTCTCGAGCTTGCGAACGTGAAGCCCGTGCTCTTCGACACTGCTCAGGCGGCGGCTCTCGCCGGGTACGTCGCCGCGGGAGCGTCGACAACCGGAGTGGTCGGGACCTACGGAGGAATGCCGTTCCCGTCTGTGACGGTGTTCATGGATGGATTCCAAGTCGGCGTCGAGCACTACAACGACGTTCACGGCACGGACGTCAAGCTGCTCGGCTGGGATCGCACCGCACAAGACGGCTTGTTCGTGGGAAGTTTCGATGATCAGCTTCAAGCGAAGAACATCACCCTTGGCCTGCTGGACCAGGGCGCCGACGTGATCATGCCGGTTGCGGGAACCCTGTTCATTGCGTCGATCGAGGGCGTGATCGAACGCGGCGTCAACGCTGCGATCGTCGGCGTGAACTCGGATGTCGTCGTGACAAGCCCCGACTACAGCGAGTACGTGCTGACGTCGGTGATGAAGAACCTTACGACGGCTGCCCGGGAGGTCACGCTGGCGGCCTTCAACGGCGAGTACAGCTCTGACCCTTATGTCGGCACCTTGGAAAACGGAGGCGTTGACATCGCGCCCTTCCACGAGTGGGAAAGCAAGCTCGACCCCGCGCTCATCGCGGAAGTGCAGGCGCTCAAGGAGGCGATCATCGCGGGCGAGTTCATCGTCGAATCGCCGTCGTCTCCCTAGGCTTCGGCCTGGAAAAGCGCGCCCGGTCGGCAGGATCTCGACCGGGCGCGCTGCCGTGTGAGCGACGAACCTTGCCCCCTCCCGACGATTGGGACCCCATGAAGAAACAGAACAACCGCACGCCAGTCGTTGCCGCACTCCGTCAGCAGACCGGAGTGCCCTACCTCGCGCTCTCCTTCGTTGGTCGACTTCCTTTCGCCATGATGATCGTCGGGGTACTGACCTTCGTGACCATCGAACTCGATTCCGTCGCCCTTGCCGGTCTCCTCGCTGCCTGCGCCGGCGCGGGTACCGCGATCGCGGGCCCGGTTTCGGGCGGACTCGCTGACCGGGTTGGACAGCGTCCGGTCATCATCGGACTTGCACTCGCTGCGTCAGTTTCCACAGGAGTATTTGTTGGGTTGGTCCTGAGCGGCGCGCCATCGGCGGGCCTCGCGGCGAGTGCGATCGTGATGGGTGCTACGACTCCCCAAGTTGCTCCGTTCTCCCGCGCTCGACTAGCGGGAGCAGCCGAGCTCCTTCCCGTCTCGCAGCGGTCCCGAGGCCGAACTATTGCGATGAGCTACGAGTCGCTCGCTGACGAAGCATCCTTTGTTCTCGGCCCTGTCGTGGTGGGAGTACTCGCGTCCATCATCGCCCCGTGGGCGCCCCTTGCGCTCTCGATTGTGGTCACTGTCACGTTGATCCCCCTTTTCGCCGGGCATCGCACCGTGAGTCTTCTCAACCCACAGAGATCGACGACCACTGCAACTCCTCAACGCCCGGGTACGCCGACGAGAGAACTCGTCACCGTATCCATGCTGCTTCTCGTTCTTGCAATGACAGCGGTCGGTGGCGTGTTTGGCGCCACGCTCACCGGCCTAACGGCCAGTCTGGAGCAGATCGGCGACCCCTCGGCGACAGGGATTCTCTACGGGGCAATGAGCGCTGGAGCGATCGTCACTGCCGTCATCCTCGCCGTACTTCCGCTGAGATTCGGCCTCCGTTCGCGGTGGTTCACAGGGGCACTCCTGAGCATTCTGGGACTCGCGGGGCTACTCCCGTCGACACACGTCGGTTCGATCGCCGCCTGCCTCTTCATCGCGGGGTGCGGCATCGGAGCCTGTCTGGTGTCTCTCTTCAGCTTGGGTTCGACCGTCGCTCCCCGAGACCGCACAAACTCCATCATCGTGACGCTCCAGAGCAGTCTGGTGATCGGTCAAGCGGCCGTTACGGCGCTGAGCGGCTTCTTGGCGGAGACGGGTGGTCCCTTGACAGTGCTCGGGCTCGGTGTGGGCTTAGCTGCCACGATCGTCGCTCTCTCTGTCATCGCCCTCAAGGTCCCTGCGCTTTCTCGCGCCACCGCGTGAGGCCCGAGGGTTCCACGCAGGGGAGTAGACGCTGCGGACGGGAACGCCGACCTAACGGACCGCGGGCGATGGAGCCGTCTGCGCGACCGAGAGGTGGCCGGCTTCTGGCGTGAACGCGGACTTGACGACAATCACCGGAACACCGTTGACGGCTGCTGACTGGGTGACAATAAGAACGGGATCACTCGCGGCGACTCGAAGGTGTCCGGCACGGGTCGGACCAGCGATACTCACTGTCACAACGCACTGAAGCGGCACAAGCTCTGATCCGAGCCGATCCACAAACGTTTCGAGCATCGTCGCGCCGGCGACATCAACGGCCGCGAATGCCGCTGCGAGAGCGGGACTGACCGAACGAAGATGAGGCTCGTTCGCGGTGTACTCCTGCACCAGCGCACGCGGCTGTGCGCCACGACGAACGACAGACTCCCGGAACCACGACAGTCCGCCTCGGTCGATCTGAATGTGATCCGAAACGAAATCGGTTGGTTCCTGCTCGTTGAAAGCGATGACATCGATCTGAACGTCTTCGTCTCCGAGAAGACTCTCCACTGACTGCAGCCGCTCGAGGCCCGGTCGGGGAAGGGCGTCTGCCACGAAGCGACCAATCCCCCGGCGAGTGACGATGTGCCCGTCCTCCTCCAGCAACATCAGGGCTTCCCGGACAACCGTGCGACTCACACCAAGGAGCTCCGCCAGCTCCGTTTCGCGCGGGAGCACACTTCCCGCGAGAAGAGAGCCCGAACGGATGCCCGAGGAAAGTCGGGAGTAGACGGCCACCCGCAGGGGTTGGCCCGGCGGGGTCATGATCGGCTGCGCCCAGAAGTCCTGGAGGTTCGTCACGGATCTCCTGTCACGGGGTCGGAGCGCGGTGTCCCTGGAAGTATAACGTCGTATCTCCGACCCTTGAGTGTTTCTTCACCCGGCGTAAACCGGGGCGGGCGGTAGCCCAAAGAACTCCTCGAGGGTGGCGATGCCGGTCTCGCGCAGTTCCGTCGCCAGCTCGACGCCAACGTACCGCCAGTGCCAGGGCTCGTAGGCGTAGCCGGTGATCGACGTCAGGCCGTCGGGGTAGCGCAACATGAAGCCGTAGCGGTGCGCGTTGGCGACGAGCCACTGGCCTTCGGGCGTGTCCCCGAAGCAGGCCTGCAGGTCGCACAGTCCCGACAGCGGACCGACGTCGATCGCAAAACCGGTCTGATGCTCGCTGTGCCCGGGTCGAGCGCTCGCGATGTCGGCGCGCTCCTGCCCGAGTTGTTGCACGAGCTGAGCGTTGATGCGGGTCTGGCTCTCGAAGCTGCGGTACGCGCTGGTCAGACGCAGTGGCAGGCCCGCAGCGGCGGCATCGGCGAACATCGCTTCCGCGGCGGTCGCGGTGGCGTCTCGCATCGGCAGATCTTGTGTTGCCGCGATCTGGGCGACGCGCAGGTCGGGCGGCACGTACGTCGCGGGTTGCAGGGGCCGCAGCTTATTGACGACGACCCAGATGCTCGCCGGGTCGTCAATTGAGTGCTGAGCGAGATCGAATGTGGGGGTCGGGGTTGGCGTGGGCGTCGGGGTCGGTGTCCGCGTCACGGTGGGTGTCGGAGTGGGGTCGAGAACGAGAGGCTCACGCTCCACCGCGCAGCTGGCGAGGCCCAGCATGAGGCCGCTCAACACGAGGGCGACACAGCTCCGGCGCAGCATCCCGTCAGCCTAGTCGGGGCAGGCAAACCGGCGGGTAGTGTCGAATGCGGTGCGCGGGCCGACGTTCCCGCAGAGAGGTGCCCCGCCATGACGACCGACACGAACCGCCTTGCGTCGCCCTTGAACGGCCGGCCTATTCCGCCCCAGCTGCTGCTCGGCGTCGCGACCGCCGCGTACCAGATCGAGGGCGCGACCCACCGCGACGGCCGCGCCGATTCGATCTGGGACGCCTTTAGTCGCATCCCCGGTGCCGTGGTCGGCGGTGAGAGCGGTGAGCGCGCGTGCGAGCACTACGACCGCTACCGCGACGACGTCGCCCTCATGCGCGAGCTCGGCGTGCAGGTGTACCGCTTCTCGACATCGTGGGCCAGGGTGCAGCCGGATGGCCGCACCGCGAACCCCGCTGGTCTCGACTTCTACCGACGCCTCACCGACGAACTGCTCGAGGCTGGCATCACGCCGTGGCTCACGCTCTACCACTGGGACCTTCCGCAGGCTCTGCAGGAGGCGGGCGGCTGGCCCGCCCGCGAGACCGCTCTGCGGTTCGCGGATTACGCCGCCGACGTACACGGCGCGCTCGGCGACCGCATCCAGCATTGGACGAGCCTCAATGAGCCGTGGTGCTCCGCCTTCCTCGGGTACCTCAGTGGCGAGCACGCGCCGGGCGAGCAGAACCCGCAGCGCTCCCTCGACGCCGCCCACCACCTGCTGCTGGGGCACGGCCTCGCCACGCAGCGGCTGCGATCGCTGGATGCGTCGCTCCACCTCGGCATTACGCTCAACATGACCGTGGCCGACCCCGTCGACCCGCATGATCCTGCCGACGTCGATGCCGCGCGGCGCATCGACGCGCAGGCTAACCGGCTCTTTCTCGACCCGATCTTTCGCGGCGCCTACCCTGCCGACCTCGTCGCCGATCTTGAAGTGCGCGGGCTATCGATCCCGGTCCTCGAGGGCGACCTTGACACGATCGCGACCCCCATCGACGCACTGGGAGTGAACTACTATCACGGCGATGCGGTGAGCGCGCATCCCCCGGCCTCTGCACCGCTGTCGAGCGCCGCGCCGTCGGCGCGACAGAAGCTGTCGCCCTTCCCGGCCGGCGACGGCATCTTCACCCACCCGCGCGGACTGCCCGTGACGGCAATGGGCTGGGAGGTGCAGCCCGAGGGCCTCACGCGTCTGCTGCAGCGCATCGATGCCGAGTACACGCGGCCCGCCAGCGTGGTGCTGTACGTCACCGAGAACGGGGCCGCCTACACCGACGAGCCCGACGCCGAGGGATTCGTCGATGACACCGAGCGCGCCGAGTTCGTCCGGCTGCACGTCGACGCTGTGCTCGACGCGATCGACGCGGGTGTTGATGTGCGCGGCTACTTCTACTGGTCGCTACTCGACAACTTCGAGTGGGCGTGGGGCTATGACAAGCGCTTCGGACTTGTGCGGGTGGACTACGAAACGCAGGTGCGTACGGTGAAGCGCAGCGGTCGGCTCTACCAGCAGATCATCGCCGGGCGCAGTGTGCCGTCAACGGTCTGACGAGTGGAGCACCGTGACTGCGCCGACCGGTACCGAGTAAGGTGCCGGGCATGAGCTTCACCGTCGCCCACGAGCCCGACGCCCACCGCTACTCCGTGTACGACGGCTCCGAACTTCAGGGGTGGATCGTCTACGACCGCGTCGGCGGTGCGGTGCGGCTGCTGCACGCCGAAGTGCCGCCGCTCATGCGCAACAAGGGCGTCGGGGGCGAGGTCGTGCGCGCCATCCTCGATGAGCTACGCACGTCGACGACCGAGCGCGTGCAGCCGATGTGCGGCTTCGTCGTCATGTGGATGCGCCGGCACCCGGAGTACGCCGACCTCACGACGCGCTGAGCGCAGCGGTCGGTCTCGCCACTCAGTCGCGCAGTGGAAGGACAATCGGGCGTTTGTTGTCTCCCACCCAGTGAATCTGCACCGCCAGCCCGTACACCCGACCCACGCGGTCGGCGGTCATCACCTCGTGCGGAGCGCCGATGGCATCGAGCCGACCGTTGTCGAGCAAGGCAACGCGGTCGGCGTAGGCGCCCGCAAGGGACAGGTCGTGCACGACCACCACGACGGCACAGCCCCCGGCCGCGAGGTCGCGTGCGACACGCATGACGTCCTCCTGGTGCCGCAAATCGAGCGCCGCCGTCGGCTCGTCGAGAAAGACGATCGGCGTACGCTGGGCCAGCACACGGGCCAGGGATGCGCGCGCCTGCTCGCCACCGCTCAGGCTCGTGAACCGCCGGCCGAGCAGGTGCTCGATATCGGTCGCCCGAATCGCCTCGAGCACAGCCGTCTGATCGTCAGCAAGCTCGGCCGTGCGCAGCCACGGACTGCGGCCCATCTGCACGATCTCGACGACGCGGAAGGGGAAGCTCACCGTGTTGGCCTGACTCAGCACGGCCCGGTGGCGGGCGAGCTCCAGGGGGCGGTAGCTACCCACCGGACGACCCAGCAGTTCAACCGTGCCCTCAGAAGGGTCCTGGTCGCCACTGAGCACGGAGAGCAAGGTCGACTTGCCGGCGCCGTTAGGGCCGACGAGCGCGAGCACCTCGCCGGTCAGGATGTCGAGTTCGATGCCCGCGAGGATTTCGCGCCCATCGCGTACGAGGTGCACGTCTCGGGCGACCACGACTGCCTCCTGCATCATGCCCACCCCCCGCTGCGGCGGCGCTGCCGGTAGAGCAACCAGAAGAAGAACGGTCCGCCGACCAGAGAGGTGAGCATGCCGATGGGCAGCTCGGCCCCAGCGACGAGGGTGCGGGTCAGCAAGTCGGCGATGACGAGCAGGGCCCCGCCGCCGACCGCGCTCGCGAGCACGAGTCCACGGTGGGCCGGCCCGATGATCATCCGAATCAGGTGGGGCACGACCAGGCCGACAAACGCGATGATGCCGGTGAACGCCACCGCCACCCCGGTCAAGAGAGCCACGAGCACAATCGATACGAGACGCAGGCGCTCGACGTCGACACCGAGGTGCCGCGCGTTGCGCTCACCGAGCGCCAGCAGGTCATACCGTCGCGCGAGCGCGAGGGCGACGAGAACGCCCGGCACGGCGACCGCGGCCACCACGGCAACCTGCGACCACAGCGAACCACCGAGCGAGCCGAGCTGCCAGAAGACGATCTGCTCGCGGCTGGCCGTATCAGCCACGAACAGCACGAACGCGATGCCTGCCTGCGCGATCGCGTTGACGGCGATGCCCGTCAGCAGCAGAGTGACGACCTCGGTGCGCCCGCCGGCGCGCGAGACGGCGTAGACGAGGAGCGTCGCCACAAGCCCGCCGAGGAAGGCGAAAACTGCGATGCCGGCGACGCCGAGAGCGGATGCTCCCACCACGATCGCCGTCGCCGCACCCAGGGCTGCTCCCGACGAGACTCCCACCACGCCGGGCTCGGCGAGCGGGTTGCCGAAGATCGCCTGCATGACGGCGCCCGCCACGGGGAGCGCCGCGCCCACAACGAGCGCCATGACGATGCGCGGGAAGCGCACGACCCAGAGCGTGCTCTCAACGATCGGGTCAGTCGGGGCCCAGTCGGTGTCGATTCCGATGGCTCGCAACAGCGAGCCCGCGACTTCCGTCGGGGTCACGGCAAGCTGCCCGGTGATGGCCGACAGCACGACGCCGCCGACCAGCAGGCCAGCGAGCAGCAGGGTGAGGGCAACCGCCCGCGAGCGCGGGCTCACGGAACCCGGTAGAGCCAGTCAGAGGTCGCAAACTTCTCGGCGACGAGCGCGTCGGCGCGCGTCAGCTCAGCCTCGGTCAGGCCTCCGTCGACCACGGTGTTGCTGGCACGGAACGTGCCGATGAGTCGCTCGATAATCGCGTCGCGCGGCAGCCCGGTCTGCGACTTGAGTGGGTCGACCCGCTTATTGGCGCTCTTCACCCCCTTGTCGCTGAGCTTCTCGCGCCCGATGCGCAGCACCTCGGTCATCATGTCGCCGTCCATGTCGTAGGCCATGGTGACGTGGTGCAGCACGGCGCCCGACCCGAGGCGCTTCTGCGCGGCTCCCCCGATCTTGCCCGCGGGGCTCGCGATGTCGTTGAGCGGCTGGTAGGTGGCCTCGATTCCGAGTGACCGCAGGCCCTGAATGACCCAGTCGTCGAGGAAGGCGTAGGACTCGGCGAAGCTCATTCCCTGCACAAGCTCGACAGGCGTATAGAGCGAGTAGGTGATCGCCGACTCGGGCTCGATCACCATCGCGCCGCCTCCGGAGATGCGGCGAACCACCTCGAAGCCGTGGCGTTCAGCGTTTTCGAGGTCGACCTCGTTCTTCACGCTCTGAAACGAGCCGATGACGATGGCGGGGCTCGCCCACTGCCAGAAGCGGAGAGTCGGTCCGCGGCGCCCCTCGCCCACTTCCTCCGACAGCACTTGGTCAATGGCGAGTTGCTGCAGCGGAGTCAAGACGGGACCACGCACGAGCTCCCACTCGTGATCAGCAAACGACGTCGCACTCGCGAGCGCGCGGCGCACCGTCGTCGCCACGGCTTCGGCGCTGAAACCCAGCAGCACGGCACCGTCAGGGAGAGCCTCCCGCACCGCGACGGTCAGGTGCGCGGCGTCCGTGTCAGCGGGAAGCCCGATGAGGGCGGCCTCCATCGCCGGGATCGCGTCATCGGGTTCGACGAAGAAGTCGCCGGCGAGGCGCAGCGCGCTGATGCGGCCGTCTGCGATGTCGAGATCGACGACGACCAGCTTGCCGCCGGGCACCTTGTATTCACCGTGCACGACGTCAGCCTATTCGCCGGTCGCGACCGGGCGCTGGGCGTCAGCCGCGTACTGCGACCACGAACCGGGGTACAGGCGGCCGGCGGGCAGTCCGGCATGGTCGAGCACGAGCAGCGTGTGACAGGCGGTGACGCCCGAACCGCAATAACTGATCACCGGAAGCCGGTCGGCGCCGAGCGCCGTGAGGCGCTCGCGCAGGGTCGCAGTGTCGAGAAGCGTGCCATCGACGGCGACATTGTCGCGGCACGAGAGGCTTGCCGCGCCCGGGATGTGCCCAGGGCGCGCATCCACGGGTTCGGTGTCGCCGCGGTAGCGATCGGCGGTGCGCGCGTCGAGCACGAGCGCGGAACCGTCGGCGGCCGCGGCCTGGGTCTCGTCGATGGTGGCGAGGGCTGCCGCGGGCCACGATCGCACAGTGCGGGATGCGGGGCTCGCGTCGCCCGCCCGCGCGGGCTCCCCGGCCTCGAGTACCTCCTCGGGGTGCGCGCTCTGCCACGCGGCGAGCCCCCCGTCGAGCACGGCGGCGGACTGCCCGAGCGCCCGCAGCATCCACACCAGCCGCGCGGCGATGACCCCGCCCGCGTCGTCGTAGACGACCACGGTGTCGTCGTCGCCGACACCGGCGGCCGCGAGCCCGCGCGCGAAGTCCTCCGGCTCGGGCAGCGGATGCCGGCCGGCCGCCGCCGAAGGCGGCCCCGCGAGCACGCTATCGAGGTCGACGAACACAGCGCCGGGCAGGTGCCCGTGCGCGAAAGCGTCGGCACCCGACCGCCCGTCGAGGTACCAGCGACTGTCGACCACGACGACTCGCTGGCGGGCACCGTCGGTGCCACCGCGCTCGACGTCGGCGCGCATCCGGTCGAGCTCGGCGACGGAGACGAAGGGGGCGATCATGGCGACCAGCGTAGGGTGCGATGCGCGTATGGTCGTCGGCCGGGCCGGAGCGGTCTCGCTCCCGCCAGGACGATCTCGCTTCCTTCCGGAACGACGGTGCTTCTCGAATAGCGGTCACGAAAACCCATCAATCGGGAAGGGGCCCAGGAATCTTTTCCGCTCCTTCCCGTTTTGCGGATCAACATGATGCTGATTCGGCTTTCTCCGCGTTTCTGGAAGGGATCCGAGAACAGTGCGCGGGATAGCGGGTCGGCGCGAGGGCGGGTCGGCGCGAGGGCGCGCCGACGCGCGAGGGCGGCGCGGCTAGAACAACCGGTCGTCGAGCCAGGTGATGAGGTCGGCGCGCACCTCAGCCTGGTTGGTCTCGTTGAAGACCTCGTGGCGGGCTCCCGCGTAGACGATGAGCTCGACGTCGGTGAGGCCGCCGCGGCGCAGGTAAGCGTCGGCCAGCTTCTTCGCGCTCGCCTCGCCGCCGAGAGGATCGTCGTCGCCGACCATGATCAGCAGCGGCACGGGGGGCTGCACGCGCTTCGGCCGCCCGAACAGGCGCAGCCCGTCCGCGACACCGAACAGCTGCAGCACCTTGGCGTCGGTCGTCAGCGGGTCGTCGACGAAGGCGCGAGCGACGGCCGGGTCGCGGCTCAGCCACTCGGCACCGGTGTCGCCGAGGTGCTTGTGGCGAGCGTTCAAGTCTCCGCCGTTCATGTCGAACGGCGTGCGGAGCGCGGTGCCGGTCAGTACCACGGCCCTCCACGGATGCGGGCCGGCGTTGAGCAGGTTCTGCACCATAAGCGAGCCCCAGGAGTGGCCGAGCATGACCAACGGCAGACCGGGGCGCTCCTCCTGCGCGATGCGGGTCAGGTCGAGCAGGTTCTGTTGGGTCGCCCGAAGCCCGCCCGTACCGAGCTTGCCGATCTGCGACAGGTCGCCCTTCCAGTAGTCGACGCCCGTCTGGCCATGCCCGCGGTGGTCGTCGGCGTAGACCGCATAGCCGGCGGCGACGAGCGCCTGCGCGAGCAGCTCGTAGCGCAGGGCGTGCTCGCCGACACCGTGGGCGAGCTGCACGACAGCCTTCGGCTTGCCCGGCGCCCACACGTAGTAATGCACGACAACCCCGTGGGCATCGGTAAAAGTGCGGTGCTGGCGTTCGGCAGTGAACTTCGGCATGAGGGGCCTCCTGCGCAGAATCCTACGGCCGAGCATCCCCGGCGCGGTCGCGGCCGCGGCACCGCATCCCGAATTCTGTTAGCACGGGTAATGAGCTAGGCTAACGATCATGGACCTGCAGTCGACCGACCCCGAAGAGGAGCTGCGGGTGCTCATCCAGAAGGTCGCGCGGCGCATCCGGGCCGAACGAGCGGGCGAGGGCATCAGCGACAGCCAGCTCGGAGTGCTGTGGCGGCTCGCGAGTGAAGGCCGTTGCACTCCGGGCGGCCTCGCGACCGCCGAGAAGGTCAGTGCTCCGAGCATGAACCGCACCCTCAACGCGCTGGAGGCCAGTGGCCTGGTTCGCCGCGACCCGAGCGACGACGACGCGCGCAGTGTGTGGGTGACGATCACGCCCGCCGGCGAGCAGGTCATCGCCGAGACGCGGCGGCTGCGCCAGCAGTGGTTCCACGCCCAGCTTGAGACCCTCAGCGACGCCGAACGCAGTGCCCTCGAGGAGGTGCGGCCGATCCTGCGACGGCTGGCCGACGCGTGAACGCGATGTTCCGCTCGCTCGCCGGTGTCAACTACCGCATCTGGTTCGCCGGCGCGCTGATCTCCAACGTCGGAACCTGGATGCAACGCACCGCGCAGGACTGGTTCGTGCTCACCGAGCTCACCGACAACGACGCCGCCGCCGTGGGCGTCACGATGGCCCTGCAGTTCGGCCCGGCGCTGCTGATCGGCCCCTTCGCCGGCGTCATCGCCGACCGGATGCCCGGCCGCCGCCTGCTCGCCCTCACGCAGCTCGCCCAGGCGTTGCTGGCCCTCGCGCTCGGGCTCATCATCGTGCTCGGCATCGCCGAGCTCTGGATGGTGTACCTGCTCGCCCTCGGCCTCGGCATCGCCACCGCCGTCGATGCGCCCGCGCGCCAGACCTTCGTCGGCGAGCTCGTCGGCACCGCCGACCTCCCCAACGCGGTGGCCCTCAACTCAGCCTCGTTCAACACCGCGCGCCTGATCGGCCCCGCCGTGGCGGGCTTCCTTACTGTGCTCGTGGGGGCGGGCTGGGTGATCCTGCTCAACGTGCTCACCTTCGGGGCGATGCTCGCCACACTCGCGCTGCTGCGGGCCGACGAGCTGCACCCCCTGAGCAAGACAGCGCGGGGGCGCGGGCAGCTGCGCGCGGGCATCCGGTACGTCGCCCGCCGGGCCGACCTCGTCGTGGTCTTCATCATGGTGTTCCTCGTCGGAACCTTCGGCTTCAACTTCGCGATCTTCACCGCCACGATGGCGCGCGTCGAGTTCGGCCGCGACGCCGCCGACTTCGGGCTGCTCTCGTCGATCCTGGCAATCGGCTCGGTCACGGGCGCGCTGCTGTCGGCCCGCCGCGAGCGCCCGCGCCTGCGGGTCATCGTGCTCGCCGCCCTCGGCTTCGCCGGCTCGATGGTCGTCGCGGCCCTCATGCCCACGTTCGAACTGTTCGGCCTGGCCCTGATCGCCGTCGGCTACTTCGCTCTCACGATGATCACCAGCGCCAATGCCTATGTTCAGACGACAACGAGGGCGAGCATCCGGGGCCGCGTGATGGCCCTCTACCTGACGATCTTCATGGGCGGTACGCCGATCGGCGCCCCGCTGCTCGGTCTCGTCGCGAACGAGCTCGGGGCCCGCTGGGCCATGGGCGTCGGTGCGCTGGCCGGCCTGCTCGCCGCGATCGTCGCGGTTCTGTGGATGCGGAGCACGCGCCATCTGCGCATCCGCCGTCACCCGGCCGACGATCGGTGGTGGCACCTGGCTGTGCGCTACGACGGCGACGACCACGAGGCGGCGCAGGCCGCCGACCCGGCGAATCGTTTCCGCGACCTCGAGACCGCGACCACCGAGATCGCGATCGTCGAAGCGGAGGCCCGCAAGGGCTGAGCGCTCGCGCGCCTACGCCTCGCGCGTGATCTCCACCGTGACGAACAGGCTGGAGCTCGACGGTCCCGCATACACCCCGCGCAGCGGCGGCACGTCGCGGTAGTCGCGGCCGCGGCCGACGATCACGTGCCGGTCGCCGATCTCGATCGCGTTGGTCGGGTCATAACCTCGCCAGTCGCCGTCAAACCACTCGACCCAGGCGTGCGACTCGCCCGCGACAGTCTGCCCGACCTGGGCGTCGGCCACCGGATGCAGGTACCCGCTGACGTAGCGGGCCGGGATGCCCACCGAGCGCAAGGCTCCGAGCGCGAGGTGCGTGATGTCTTGACAGACGCCGCGCTTGTGCGCCCAGGCCTCCGCCGCCGTGGTGTGCACGCCCGTCACGCCCGGCATGTACTCGACCTCGGCGTGCAGCCAGTCGCAGATCGCGCGGGCCGCCGACGCCGGATCGGCCGCCGTGCCCGCGAGGTCGCGGGCACGGTCGGCAACCTCGGGCGGCGGAGCCGTGAGGCCGGTCTGCACCGTGGCCTCCACCAGGGCGACCGTTCGTTCCACGAGCGAAGGCAGAGCATCCCACCCTGCCGCGTCGGCGCCGGTCGGGCGCGGCCGCACCTCGACGAGGCTGTCGGCAGTGAGCGACAGCTCACGGTGGTGGGCCAGCTGCTCGAACGCGGTGACGCGCGTGCCGAAATAGTCGATGTACGGGTGCTGCGACGAGGCCGGCGAGATCTCGAGATGCGAGAACAGCACGAGCTGCCCGTCGCCGCTCGCCGGCAGCATGCGCGCTTCGTTGTATGACGCGGTCACCTCGCCGGCGTAGTGGAAACCGGTGGCGTGGCGGATCCTCAACCGGTTCATGTCTTCTCCGCCACCCAGCTCGGTGCCGCGTTGGTCGGGAAGTACCGCTGCCGCACCGCCTCGCTCGTCGCGCTCGTCGCCGACTGCACCGCATCCATGTGCCGCTGCAGGTCGTCGAGAATGTCGGCAATCGCGCGGTACTCGAGCTCGCTGCGGATCTGCCCGAGCTGCCGTAGCGCCTGGTCGCCGACGCCCGCCCGGTCAGCGCGCGGCTCGATGTCGCGCAGACACTGCTCGGCGCGCGAGACCGCGAACAGAATGGACCGCGGGAACAGCCGGTCGAGCAACAGGAACTCCGCCGCGTTCTTCGCGCTCGGCACCCCGCGATAGGTGCGCAAGTAGGCCTCGTACGCTCCCACGCTGCGCAGAATCGTGGTCCACGACGGGCCGCTCGCCTCCGTCAGCGAACGCGTCGCGAGCAGTCGCGCCGTCATGTCGGCACGTTCCAGCGAGCGGCCCAGCGTGAAGAAGGCGTAAGCCTCATCGCGGCTCGTCGCCGACTCGACGATGCCGACGGCGAGCGCCGACCGCTCGCGCACCCAGCCGAAAAACTCGTGCACCTTCTCGGGTGCCACCTTGCGCGGCATGCGTGCCCGCGTCGTGTTGAGCACCTCCCACAGCTCGGTACTGACCACTTCGCGCGCGCGCCGCGCGTTCTCGCGTGCCGCACCCAACGAGTACGCAATCGACGCCGGATGCCCGCGATCGACCGCGAGCAGCCCCAGCACGTCGGCGCGGGTCAAGGCTTGCGCGGGGTCAACCTCGCTACCCATCACGCTCAGCAGAGAACGGCAGGCGGTGTCCTCGTCAATCCACGGATCCTCCAGCAGCAGTTGCAGGTGCACGTCGAGGATGCGGGCCGTGCCGTCAGCACGCTCGACGTAGCGACCGATCCAGAACAGGCTCTCCGCGATGCGGCTCAACATGGCTCGACCCCCCTCGAGCTCGTGCGAGCGCCGTTGCTCGGCAGGTGGCTAGTGTGCGTCGCGAGCCGCCCGACGCGGGCGGGCCCTTGCTGCTGCTGTTGCTGCTGCTCGCGCCGCGGGTCGTCGTTCGGGTTGTGGTCGGGAATGTGGGCCGCAGCATCCGTGATGATCGGAATCGACTGTGTGACGGTTGCCTGCTCGGCGACGAGGCCGGCGACATCGTGACTGTCGGCGACCATCGGCTGCTGCCCGACCACCCACGTGTCCTTCGAACCGCCGCCCTGACTCGAGTTGACGACGAGCTGCCCCTCGGGCAGGGCGACGCGCGTGAGGCCGCCGGGCAGCACCCACACCTCGCGACCGTCGTTGACCGCGAATGGGCGCAGATCGGCGTGCCGAGGCCGCATGCCGTCCTCCACGAGGGTGGGAATGGTGGAGAGCTGCACCACGGGTTGGGCGATCCACCCGCGGGGGTCGCGCTGCAGCACCGTGCGCAGCTCGTCGAGCTCGGCGCGGCTCGCCGCCGGTCCGACGACCAGCCCTTTGCCTCCCGAGCCGTCGACGGGCTTCACGACGAGCTCGTCGAGGCGGTCGAGCACCTCGGCGAGCGAGTCGGGCTCTTCGAGCCGCCAGGTGTCGACGTTGGGGATGATCGGCTCTTCGTGCAGGAAGTAGCGCACGAGGTCGGGCAGATAGGTGTAGACGAGCTTGTCGTCGGCGACGCCGTTGCCGACCGCGTTGGCGATCGTCACCGTACCGAGGCGCGCCGCGAGCATGAGCCCCGGCGTGCCCAGCATCGAGTCGGCCCGGAAGGTCAGCGGGTCGAGAAACTCGTCGTCGACGCGGCGGTAGATCACGTCGACCCGCTGCGGCCCCGCGGTGGTGCGCATGAACACCCGCCCGCCCGAGCAGAAGAGGTCACGCCCTTCGACGAGCTCGACGCCCATGAGCCGCGCCAGCAGGGTGTGCTCGAAGTAGGCCGAGTTGTAGACGCCCGGCGTCAGCACGACGATCGTCGGATCGTCGACACCGGCAGGGGCGGATGCCCGCAGCGCGTCGAGCAGCCGCGTCGGGTAGTCGCCCACCGGGCGCACGCGCATCGCGACGAACAGCTCGGGGAGCGTCTGCGCCATGACCCGACGGTTTGAAATGACGTAGCTGACGCCGCTCGGCACGCGCACGTTGTCTTCGAGCACGCGCCAGGTGCCGTGCTCGTCGCGGATGAGGTCGATGCCCGAGACCTGGATGCGCACGCCGTTCGCGCTCTCGATGCCCGCCGCCGCGCGGTGGAAATGCACCGAACTGGAGATGAGCCGGGCGGGGATCACCCCGTCGGCGATACACCGCTGCGGCCCGTAGATGTCGGCGAGAAAAGCCTCGAGCGCGTGCACGCGCTGGGCGACCCCGGCCTCGAGGTGGCTCCACTCGGCGCGCTCGATGACGCGGGGCACCGCATCCAGCGGAAACGGCCGCTCTTCACCGGCGAAGTCGAACGTGACACCCTGGGCGAGGTAGCTCGAGGCAAGCGCCTCGGTGCGGCCGCGCAGCTCATCGGTGGTGAGTCGAGCGAGAGCCGCGTGGATCTGCCGGTACGGCAGGCGCACGGTCGAGTCGGGCGCGAACATCTCGTCGAAGGCGACGGCCGACCCCGAACGGGCGGCTGTCGCCGCATACCCGTCGAAGAGGTCGGCCATGCGCCGAGCCTAGCCCCGGCGTGTTGCGGCGATGTTTCCGCGGATGCTCACGCCGCGTCGCCCGCCAGCTGCGCCTCGAGCCGCTCGACATGCGCGCGCTCGCCCAGCTGAGTGCCCGGCATCGACGCGGTCGCGGCGCCCGCCGCCACCCCCGCCCGGGCGGCGGCGGCGAGGTCGTGACCCTGCGCGAGGCGCAGCACCATCGCGCCGAGAAAGGAGTCGCCCGCCCCGACGGTCGACCGCACCTCCACCTCAGGGGCCCTCACGCGCAGCACGGCGTCAGCTGTGACGACGATCGCGCCCTGGGCTCCGAGGGTGAGGGCGACGATCGCGGTGCCCGTGCGCGCGATGAGCTGCTGCGCGATCGCGACGAGCTCGTCGACCTCGACCTGCTCGGTCGCAATGGCCGCGGGCCCGAGCCCGAGAGTGGCGGCGAGTTCGCGCAGCTCGCGCCCGGAGGGCTTGATGATGTGCGGCGCCGCCTCGACGGCGGCGGCGAGCGCCGCACCCGAGGCGTCGACGACGCAGCGCACGTCGCGCTCGCGGGCGCGGTGCACCGCGCGAGCGTAGAAGTCGTCGGGGGCTCCGGGTGGCAGCGAGCCGCTGAACACCGCGAACTCGGGGCCGGGGTGCAGGGCGGCGTCGAGGGTGTCGAGGCAGAGCATCCCTTCGTCGTCGCGGAGGGTCGGGCCCTGCAGCACAAAGCGGAACTGATGACCGGTGGCGGTCTCGTCGATGGTGATGTTTTGGCGGGTGGCGCCGGCGATCGGGATGAGCTGGGTGGTGAGACTGCCCTCGAGTAGTGCGTCGACCTCGGCGGCGAGCAGGTCGCGGTAAGCGCCGCCGGTTGCGCCACCGACGGTGACGAGCGCCGTGGAGGCTCCGCCGAGGCGGGCGATGACGCGGCTGACGTTGACCCCGCCGCCGCCGGCCTCGACGACGCTCGGGCCGCAGCGCAGCTTGTGCTCGGGCATGAGCCGGTCGGTTCCCGTGCTGAGGTCGAGCGCGGGGTTGACGGTGAGGGTGACGATCGGGGCGTGGGTGCTGTCGGGCGTGCGGGCGGTCGCGGCCATGCGCTCAGGCTAACCAGCCCGCCCTGATACGGCCGGGAATATAGTTAGCCGGCTAACGTTATAGTCAATCGGACGCCCACCCCGGCCGCCCGAAAGGAGACCCATGCGCACCCTCATCCGCCCCGCCCTGCTCGCCCTGTGGAGCACTGCTCTCGTCGCGATCGCAGCCAACCTCATCGTCGTGTTCAGCGGCACCGCCGCCAACGGCGAGCCCATCGTCGTCGACCAGCAGGGAATGACCCTCGTCGTCGATGCCCTGCCGACGATCGCGGCGAGCATCGTCGGGGCAGTCATGGGCGCCGTCGGCTCGCTCATCGTGCTGCGTCTGCTCCGCCACCGCGGCGTGCTCGTCATCATCATCGCCGGCACGGTTCTCACCCTGTTGTCGCTCTTCGGCACGACCGCGGCCGTCACCGCGACCGGCGTCGCGACCCTCATGGTCATGCACCTCATCACCGGTACCGTGGTGGTTGTCGGCAACGCCGTCATCCACTCGAGAGCGAAAGACCGTGCAGCCGTCCCGACTCGATAGGGCCCTCATGAGCGCGGCCCGCGCGCACCGCCGGCGTGCGGCCGAAGCGCTCGCGCCGCTCGGCCTGCACCCGGGGCAAGAGCTTCTGCTCAGCATCCTGGCCAAGCGGGGATCAGCCACGCAGGTGCAGCTCGCCCGCATCCTCGGCGTCGAGCCGCCCACCATCGCCAAGATGGTCGGGCGGCTCGAAGCCGCCGGATTCGCCGAGCGAACGCCCGACCCGCGAGACGCGCGCGCCAAACTCGTCAGCCTCACCGATCAGGGGGTGGATGCGGCTGCCCACGTCTCCACCGTCTGGACCGAGCTCAGCGCACTCACGCACGCCGGCCTCACGCCCGACGAGGCCGAGCAGCTCACCCGGCTGCTGGCGCGGGTGACGGATCGACTCGAGCGCGGCACGCTCGACTGACCCGGCTCAGGCCAGCACGGCTCGCTGCACCGCGGCGTACACCGCCCGCACCTGCGGGTGACTGGGACGCTCGACCGCTGCGTGAACGTCGAGCGACCACGGCGGGGTCGCGCCGAGCAGTTCGGCCGCCTGCCGCGCCGCCCCGCGCGCGACGTACTCACCGGGCTCGGGCACGACAACGGGAACGCCGAAGATCTGGGCGGCGATCGTCGACACCGCAGCGGACCGTGCCGCGCCTCCGACAAGCAGCAGCCGCTGCGGTTGCAGGCCGAGACGAGTAATCGCGTCGAGCCCGTCTGCGAGGCCGCAGAGCATCCCCTCGATGGCAGCGCGCGCGAGGTTCTCGCGCGTCGTCGACGCCAGAGTCATGCCGCTCAGCGTCGCGGTGGCGTCGGGCACGTTCGGCGTGCGTTCGCCCTCGAAGTAGGGCAGCAGCACGAGCCCACCGGCGCCGGGCTCGGCGGCGAGGGCGAGCTCGGCGAGACCGTCATGATCAACGCCGAGCAGGGCAGCGACGGCATCGAGTACCCGCGCTGCGTTGAGCGTGGCGACGAGCGGCAGGTAGGCACCGGCCGCGTCGGCGAAGCCCGCGACAGCCCCTGTCACGTCGACGATCGGCTCGGGGCTCACCGCGAACACCGTGCCACTCGTGCCGATCGAGACGACGACATCGCCGGATGCGGCGCCGAGGCCGAGCGCCGCCGCCGCGTTGTCGCCCGCGCCCGGGCCGACGAGCACCCCCGCGCGCGATCCCCGCAATTCAGGAGTCTCGGCGTCGACCGTCGTCGACACGCCCGGCGGCAGCACGCGCGGCAGCACCACGGCCGCGGCGTCTCCTGAATTGTGGAGACGCTCGGAGGCGCGGGCCGGGTTGGCCTCGCGCGCCCGGCGGCCCAACGCGAGTTCGAACAGCTCGAGGTCGTACGCGCCGGTCGTCGGTGACCAGTACCCCGTACCGCTCGCGTCCGAGCGGTCGGTGACGAGCTCGTCGAGCACCGGCCCGAGCGGGCTCTCGCCGAGCGGCCCGTAGCCGCGCAGTCGCCAGGTCAGCCAGTCGTGGGGCAAGGCCGCGGCCGCGATGCTCGGCACGAGGTCGGGCTCGTGGTCGCGCATCCACCGTAATTTGGTCGCCGTGAACGACGCGACCGGCACCAGGCCCGTGCGCGCGGCGTACGCGGCCGCGCCGACCGCGGCTGTGAGATCGGCGGCGGCGCCGGCCGAGCGGGTGTCGTTCCACAGCAGGGCGTCGCGCACGACGCGGCCCTCGGCGTCGAGCGCGACGAGCCCGTGCTGTTGCCCGCCGACCGCGATGGCTGCGACATCGTCGAGCCCCCCGGCCTGATCGACGGCGGTGACGAACGCGGCCCACCAGGCGTTCGGGTCGACGGCGGTGCCCTCCGGATGCGGAGCGCGCCCTTCCCGGAGGACCGCACCCGTCTCGGCCTCGACGATCAGCACCTTGCAGCTCTGCGTCGACGTGTCGACGCCGGCAACGAGGGTCATCGTCAACGCGCGCCCATGAGGTGCTCGGTCGCGAGTTGCTGTAGCCGCACGAAGCCGAAGCCCTTGCCGTTGTAGTAGCTGTTCGCGTCGAACTCCTCGAAGGCGCTCCGGTCGGCGAGCAGGTCGTCAATGCTCTCACCGGCGGCGAGGGTCGGCTGGGCGAGCTCGGCGACGCGGGCGGCGGCGAGCGCCTCCTGCACCTCGGGGTCGGCGCGGAAGGCCGCCGCACGCTCCTTGAGCAGCAAGTACATGCGCATATTGGCGGCGGCCGATGCCCAGACGCCCGACTCGTCCTCGGTGCGCGAGGGCTTGTAGTCGAAGTGGCGCGGGCCGTCGTAGGCCTTGCCGCCGCCGGGGCCGCCGTTCTCGAGCAGGTCGACAAGCGAGAAAGCGTTGTGCAGGTCGCCGTGCCCGAAGACGAGATCCTGGTCGTACTTGATTCCGCGCTGGCCGTTGAGGTCGATGTGGAAGAGCTTGCCCGCCTCGAGCGCCTGCGCGATGCCAGCGGTGAAATTGAGGCCCGCCATCTGCTCGTGACCGACCTCGGGGTTGAGGCCCACGAGGTGCGGGTGCTCAAGCGTGTCGATGAAGGCCATCGCGTGCCCGACGGTCGGCAGCAGAATGTCACCGCGCGGCTCGTTGGGCTTGGGCTCGATGGCGAAGCGGATGCCGTAGCCCTTGTCGGTGACGTACTGGGTCAGGATGTTGACGGCCTCCCGGTACCGGGCGATCGCCGAGCGCACATCTTTCGCGGCGTCGTACTCGGCGCCCTCGCGCCCGCCCCACATGACGAAGGTGTGCGCGCCGAGCTCGGCAGCGAGGTCGAGGTTGCGCAGCACCTTGCGCAGAGCGAACCGTCGCACGGCGCGGTCGTTCGAGGTGAACCCGCCGTCCTTGAAGACGGGCGCGCTGAACAGGTTGGTCGTGATCATGGGCACCTGGATGCCCGTCGCGGCTTTCGCGGCGATGAGGCGATCGATCTGCGCACGGCGCTCCGCTTCGGTCGACCCGAAGGCGAAGAGGTCATCGTCGTGCAGCGTGAGCCCGTAGGCGCCCAGCTCGGCGAGTTTCTCGACGACGTGCACGACGTCGAGCGGTGCGCGCGTCGGGCCGCCGAACGGGTCGGCCCCGTTGTAGCCGACGGTCCAGAGGCCGAAGGTGAACTTGTCTGCGGGGGTCGGCGTCGCGGCCACGGTGATCTCCTCGTCGAGCAGCACGTTATGTTGTCTAGACCAACATATCACTGGCCGACGGAACGGACCAGACTGGACCCATGACTCCCGGGAGGCCCGCCGCTATGGACGGAGCACGCCTGCGCCAGCGCAACCTCTCCGCCGTGCTGAGCCGCGTGCATCGACGGGGCGGCATGACGCGAGCAGACTTGACCCGAGAGCTCGGCCTCAATCGGTCGACCATCGGAGACCTCGTGATCGCCCTCGCCGACGCGGGATGGGTCGCCGAAGTCGACGATGCCCCCCGGCTGGGCGCCGGACGACCGAGCCCGCGCGTGGTGGCAACCGACGACCGGCTCGTCATCGCCGTGAACCCGGAGCTCGATGCCGTCGAGGTCGGTCTGGTCGCCCTGGGAGGTCGCGTGCTGGAGCGCGTGCGCGTTCCTGCTGCGCAGCCGACCGTGGAGGACGCCGTCGCGATCGCCGCCTCCACCGCCCGCGACCTGGCCGAGCGGAACGCTCGCTCGCGGGTGGTCGCCGCCGTGGCCGCCGTGCCTGGCTTGGTGCGCAGCGACGACGGCTTGGTGCGGGTCGCGCCGCATCTCGGCTGGCGCGAGCAGCCCTTCGGCACACTCTTGGCCGAGGCGCTGGGCGTGCCCGCGACCGCCGTCAACGACGCTCAGTCGGGCTGCCAGGCCGAGCTCGCATTCGGAGCCGGAAGCGGCACGCGCTCGATGGTGTACCTGAACGGCGGGGCGAGCGGGATCGGCGGCGGCATCGTCATGGATGGCCGTCTCCTGCAAGGACGCGACGGTCATGCCGGCGAGCTCGGGCATCTCGGCATCGACACGGACGGCCCCCGCTGCGCCTGCGGCGCGCGCGGATGCCTCGAGGCCATGGTCGATCGCCGTGCGGTCGTTCGAGAACTCGGCCTCGAGCATCCCGACGATGCCGAGCTGGCAACCGCGATCGCGGAGTCGCGGGACCACGCCCTGGATGCTCTCCTCACTGCGCAGTTCGGCTCCCTGCGTGCCGGTCTGCGCAGCATCGCGACGGCTCTCAACCCCGAGATGGTCATCCTCGGGGGGTATCTCGCCACCCTCTGGACAGTCGTCTCCGAATCCGAACGGCACAATGCTCTCAGCGACGCCCTCCCCGCAGTCGCCGCAGATCTGCGAATCGAGATCGCGGCGCTGGGTGCCAACCGGCTCCTGATCGGAGCGGCCGAACGAGCGTGGGAGCCGCTGCTCGATGATCCGCTCGGGACGAGCGGGAATCAGGCCTCGACCGGCACCCCGCGCGATGCAAGGTCGCCCAGTAACGCCTCGCGCAACTCCTCGTCGACCGCCTCGCTCATGGCACCGATCGCGTCGCGCACCGACTCGACCCGGGTCGAGCCGATCACCGGCCAGTAGCCGGGCAGCACGGCGAGCACCGCCGCGAGCGTCAAACGGTGCACCGAGGTACCGCGCTGGGTCGCGAGGGCGGCGACGTGCGGCACGCGCGTCGCGAGCGGAGCCGCCCGCGGCCCCCCGAACGGCGCATAGCCGAAGAAGTCGATGCCCGCAGCGCGGCAGTGGCGGTACTCGGCAAAGCTGTCGACGCCGAGGCCGAGGCGGTTCTGCACCGCGTCGATCGGCGCGACCGCGAGAGCGCGGTCGATGAGGTCGATGGGCGCGTTCGACAGTCCGACCGCGCGCGCGAGCCCCTCCTTCCGCAGGGCGGCGAGCGCCGCCACCGACTCCTCGAGGTCGTCGACGCGGTCGGCGCGGTGCAGCAGCAGGAGGTCGAGGGGGCGGCCGAGCAGCTCGGTGCTGCGGGCGGCGTCGGCGCGCATCCGCTCGGCGCTGCCGTCGCTGTTCCAGGCGTTCGCCGCCGCGCGGTAATGGCCCGCCTTCGTGATGATCGGAAGGCCGGGGCGGCGGTCACGGCCCTCCGCGGCAAGCCGCTCGCCGACCCCGTCGTCGTCGAGGCGCGCGTAGGCGCGCGCGGTGTCGAGCGCGAGCACGCCCGCGTCGACGGCGGCGGCGATCACCGTTCGGGCGTTGCCATCGGACGCGCCCTCATTGAGCACGAGGGCGGCGATGCCGAGCACCACACCGGGGCGATCGAGCACGGGGGTCACGCTCTCGAGCGTAGGGGTCAGGCGTTCAGCGTGACAGCCCGGGGTGCGCGCGCTCGCGCGCCTTTGGGTCCGTACACTTGTCTAACAATCTGCTACGCTCGCCCGCATGAGCAGTGAAGCCCTCGCCGTCACGCGCGTGCCCGATGCGGTGTACGAGGCCCTGCGCGAGAGCATCCTGAGCCAGCGCGAAGCGCCCGGAACCGCCATCACCGAGCAAGCCGTTGCCGAGCGATTCGGCGTCGCCCGCCCGACCGCCAAGGTCGCGCTCGAGCGGCTCGTCGCCGACGGACTGCTGCGGCGCGAGGCGCACAAGACCGCGCGGGTTCCCGAGCTGACGCGCGACGACATCGTCGACCTCTACGCCAACCGCGCCATCGTCGAAGATGCCGCGCTGCGCACCCTCGCCGCCGACGGCGTCGTTCCGATGGCGGCCATCGCGGCGCAGCGGATGCTCACCGACGCCGCGACCGCCGCCCGCTCCGCCGCCCCGGGCGCCGCGGTTCCCTCGGCGATCGCCCGCGCCGACATCGCCTTCCACCGCGCTCTCGTCGAGGCGCAGCGCTCCCCGCGGCTCGCGCGCCTGCACGGCCTGCTCATGGGCGAGATCGAGCTCTGCATCGGGCAGGTGCTCGGCCACCGGCTGATGGCGATCGACGACGTCGTCACGCAGCACCAGGGCATTCTCGATGCCGTCGCCGCGGGCGACCCCGAGCACGCCGGCGCACTCACCCGCGCCCACATCGAGGGCGCGCGCGATCGCCTGCTCGCCCGCTACGACTCCCAGCTCGCCGACACGGCCCCGACAGAGGAATGATCGATGGTTAAGCGCCGCTTCCCCCGCCCGAAAGAGCTCGCGCCGCTCATGCGGTTCAAGGCGCCGACCTTCAACGCAAAGAAACGCCGCCTGCAGAGCGCCCTCACGATCGCCGACCTGCGCGCGATCGCGCAGCGCCGCACGCCGAAGGCGCCGTTCGACTACACGGAGGGCGCGGCCGAGGGCGAGCTCAGCCTCGCGCGAGCGCGGCAGGCCTTCAGCGACATCGAGTTCCACCCCGCGATTCTGCGCGACGTGAGCCAGGTCGACACCGGCTGGGAGGTGCTCGGCCAGCGCGTCGAGCTGCCCTTCGGCATTGCGCCCACCGGCTTCACGCGCATGATGCACACCGAGGGCGAGGTAGCCGGCGCCTCCGCGGCGGCTGCGGCGGGCATCCCGTTCTCGCTGTCGACGATGGGCACGACGAGCATCGAGGATGTTCGCGCAGCGGCCCCCGACGGCCGCAACTGGTTTCAGCTCTACATGTGGAAAGACCGCGAGCGCTCGATGCAGCTCGTCGAGCGCGCCGCCGCCGCGGGCTTCGACACGCTGCTCGTCACGGTCGACGTGCCGGTCGCCGGCGCGCGCCTGCGCGACAAGCGCAACGGCTTCTCGATTCCCCCGGCGCTCACGGTCGGCACGATCGTCAACGCGATCCCGCGCCCCTGGTGGTGGTGGGACTTCCTGACCACCGAGCCGCTCGCCTTCGCGAGCCTCTCGAGCTGGGACGGCACGGTCGCCGAGCTGCTGGACTTCATGTTCGACCCCACCGTGACCTACGACGATCTGCGCTGGATCAAGGAGCAGTGGCCCGGCAAGCTCGTCGTCAAGGGCGTGCAGACCGTCGACGACGCGAAGCGCCTCACCGACCTCGGCGTTGACGGCATCACCCTGTCGAACCACGGCGGGCGGCAGCTCGACCGCGCGCCGATCCCCTTTCACCTGCTGCCCGCGGTCGTGCGCGAGGTCGGCAAGGACACCGAGGTGCACCTCGACACCGGCATCATGTCGGGCGCCGACATCGTGGCCTCGGTCGCCCTCGGGGCGCGCTTCACGCTCATCGGCCGCGCGTACCTCTACGGCCTCATGGCCGGCGGGCGGGAGGGCGTCGATCGCGCCATCGAGATCCTCCGTGGCGAGATCACCCGCACCATGAAGCTGCTCGGCGTGCGCTCGCTCGACGAGCTCGAGCCGGGCCATGTGACCCAGCTGCAGCGGCTCGTGCCGCGCGGCTGACCGGGCGGGGCCCCGTCGCGAGGCTGTGGTGGTCCTCGCGGCGGGGCTCTCGTCGTCAGACGACAAAGAAGTGGCTGAACGGGATGCTCGCCACCCCCACCCCCGCGAGCATGAGCAGCACGGCCGCGAGCACCGAGCGCCGCACGACCCCCTCGGTGAAGCGGCGGGTCACGTGCCGCAGCCACGACCGCGTGCGCTCCCGGCTCACGAGCCCAATGGCGAGCAGCACGAGGCACGGCACGCAGTAGAGCGCGGCGTAGCCGGCGAGCACGAGCAGCCCCGTGGCGGGGTCGATGCTCGCGGCGAGCATCCGTTCGATGGCGATGAAGTACGGGAAGGCGTTCGGCAGGTCAGCCGCGGTCACAACGATGCCGAACGGGAGGGCGGTTGCCGGGCGGAACCACTCGGGCAGCGCGAGCGGGCGACGGGGACGGTCGCGCAGCCGCCGAATGCCGGCGATGACGAGGGCGGTTCCGGCCGCCCCGAAGGCGACGACGCGCAGCCCGAGCAGAACGCCGTCGACCGCGCCGGAGATCACGCCGGCCGAGCGGAAGAGCACCGCTCCGACCGTGAAGACCGTGAGGGCGGCACCCACGACAACCGGTGCCGCGGTCAGCGCTGGGCGGCGCTGAGCAGTGAGCAGGATGAGCGCGACGGACACGATCGTCGCCGGGTTGAGCGAGTCGAGAAGCGCGAGACCCGCGATGAGCAGAAGGAGGTCGGCGCTCATAGGCGCCCTCCAACCACCGCCATCAGGTCATCGAGCGGCATTGTCGGAGTGCGATCGTCGATGAGTCTGCCGAGCAGCAGACCGTCTCCGACGAGGCGGACAATGCGAGCCTTCGCGGGTGAGCCGAGCTCGGAGGCGAGCAAGGCCTCCCAGCGCTCGGCCGCTGCCACGATCGCGTCGGCCGTCTCACCGAGCTGCTCGCGGGCGTCGAGGGCGACCCGGGCGAGAGCCGTGATCGAGGTGCCGCCGACGACGGTGTCGCTCGAGAGCGCCAGCCACGTCGCCACCACCCGCCCGTCACGCGCGGCGGCCTCGAGCGCCCGATCGGTCTCGTCAACGACCGCCATGATGAGCGCGTGCACAAGGGCCGCGCGAGTCGGCAGGTGGTGGGTCACGCCGCCTTTCGACAGGCCCGTCTCGCGCGCCAGCTGGTCGAGGGAGGGCAATCGTCCCTGCTCGGTGACGAGTCGCCGGGCAGCGGAGATCAGGAGGTCGCGGGCGCTCACTCTGCCATTGTCGCATACCGACCGACCAGTCGGTCGGTTCGCGGAAGGGTCACTCTGTGCGGGCGGCGTCAGCCGGGTAACCCCGGCACGAGCGTCCCCACGGTCACAGCGTGCACCGCGGCGATGCCGAGGTTCGACAGCACGACGGGGTTGCGCAGCGCATCCCGCACCGTGACCGCGGTGAGCACCTTGTAGACGATCTGCACCGCGAACAGCGAAAGCGCCGCCGCGTCGACCGCAACGGACGGCCCGGTGGCCGCCACCACGGCGAGCAGCGCGATCGAGGCGGTCAAGATCGCGATGTAGATCGCGAGCAGGATGTCCCGCGCGGGCGTCCGCTCGCCCCAGGCCCGCGCGATCCAGGGCGCGCGGGCCGCGAGCGAGCCGACGACCGGCACGAGCACAACGATGTTGAGCAGGAGCGAGACAAGCAGCACGACCTCAAGCCTCCTGCGGGTGACGGTGGTCGTCAGCGGGCGCGCGGTGAGCATCCGCAGCGGCGGGCAAATAGGGCGCGATCGTCGCGTTGAGCCAGTCGATGAGCTCGCGCTGCCGCTCGGCGTCGAAGGTGATGGGCTCGGCCTGGGTCTGCACGCCGATCTCGATATAGCCGTCGTGCAGGTCGGCGTGGGCGTCGCCGAGGGCGAGTTCGACCGCGTGCCGCCCGGTAATGCGCGCCGTCGTCGCCTTGGGGTGCAGGGCCATGACCGGCATGATCCAGCGCCACACCCAGTATCGGAACGCCGACATGTCGCGGACGAGACCCGTGCGCACGGTAAGACCAGGGTCGTAGGTGTTGAGGCGACGGCCCGTCGCGCCGAGGCGCTCGGCCCAGACGTGGGCGGCCGTCACGAGGGCGAGCTTGCTCGAGGCGTAGGCGATGCCGCCGCGCTCGCGACCCTTCGCCTCGGTCGGCGCCTCGGCCGGGTCGGCCGTCGCGAGCAACTCGGGCGACTGCCACTGCGGGTCGGGGATCAGGTTGAACGACTGCTTCTTGCCGCGGTGCGTCGACGAGCCCATGACGACGACGTGGCCGCGGTCGGCGAGCAGCGGCTCGAGCCCGTTTACGAGCAGGTGCTGCGCAATCGTGTTGATCGTGAAGGTGCGCTCGTGGCCCTGCGCGCCGAGGGTTGCCCGGGACATGAACTGGGTGCCGGCGTTGAGCAGGGCGGCGTCGATCGGGGCGATCGTGCCGGCATCGATGAGCGCGCGCACCTCGGCGAGCGCCGCCTGCACCGAGGCGAGGTCGGCGAGGTCGACGACGACCCCGTGCGTGTGGAGGCCCGCCGCGTGGGCCTGGTCGAGCGCAGCATCCAACGCCGTCGCGTTGCGGGCGAGGAGGACGAGGTGGGGGCGCGCGGGGTGCTGCAGCAGCGCCCGCAGCATGCCCGCGCCGATGCCGCTGGTCGGCCCGGTGAGGAGGACGGTGGGGCGAGTGATGTCAGAAACTGTCATGAAGGCAGGATAGGTGATGTCATGATCTGACACAACACTAGAATGGAGCTCGTGCCCCGCTGGCCCGAAGACTCCCGCTCGCGGCTCGTCGACGCCGCGATGAGCCTCTTCGGCGAGCACGGCTACAGCGGCACCACCGTCGACGAGATCGCCGCGCGCGCAGGCGTGACCGCCCGCACCTTCTTCCGGCACTTCGCCGATAAGGAAGAGGTGCTCTTCGCCGACGACCACACCCTCCTGCCGGGCCTGCTCGAGAGCATCATCGCCGCCCCCGGCCCGATCGCGGCCGACGCGCTCATGCTGCACGCGCTCACGACCCTCGCCGAGACGATGCAACTGCAGCGATCCGCGCTCGTCGCGCGCCAGCACATCATCGACACCGACGTCTCGCTGACCGGGCGCGAGCTCGCCAAGCAGGCGCGCTGGCAGCAGGGTGTCACCGCGACACTCATCGAGCGCGGCTTCGACCCCAACGAGGCAGAAATCCTTTCCGCCATTGGCTTCGCCATCTTTTCGCGCGCCCTGCACGCCTGGCTCGCCGACGATGACACCACCGGTCCCGACCTCGCCACACGGGTGCGGGATGCCCTTCCGCGCGCCCGCACCGTGCTCGACGCCGTCAGCGCGAGGTGAGGCAGCCGCACCGCCCATGAGCACCCCGACAGCGTTCCCGCCCACCGAGCCCATCCCCGTGCACCGCGGCAGCACGAGCCTGCGCGACTCGTTCGCCTCGTTGCAGATCCGCAACTACCGGCGCTTCCAGGGCTCGCAGCTGCTCGCCCACACCGCCGGCTGGATGCAGCGCATCGCCACCGACTGGCTCGTGCTCGAGCTCACGGGCAACATCGCCGCGGTCGGGGTGACGATCTTCCTGCAGTGGGGACCGATGCTGCTGCTGGGCCCGTACGGCGGTGTGATCGCCGACCGCTTCTCGAAGCGGAAGCTACTGATTGGCGTTTACAGCATCTTCGGGGTCCTGAGCGCCCTGCTTGCGAGCCTGGCCCTCACCGGCGTCGTCGAGCTCTGGCACGTCTACGCGATCTCGGTCGTCATTGGTTGCGTGTTCGTGGTCGAGAGCCCGGCGCGGGTTGTGCTGGTGACGGAGATGGTCGAGCCGCGCCTGCTGCAGAACGCCATCAGCCTCAACGCTTCGGTCTTCCACTTCGGCGGCTTCATCGGCCCGGCCGTTGCCGGCGTCATCATCGCGGTCGCCGGCTCGGGCTGGGCGATCGCGGTCAACGCCCTCGCCGCGCTCGTCGTCGTCATCACCCTCGCGACGCTGCGGAGCGACGAGTTGCGCATCATCCCCGTGCAACCCCGGCAGGGCGGGCAGATCCGTCAGGCGCTGCGGTACGCACGTTCGAAGCCGACGATCTTCTGGCCGATGATCCTGCTCATGTTCGTGGCTGTGTTCGGCATGTCGCTACCGGTGATCCTCACCGGCGTCGCTGACGAGGTCTACGACTCCGGGTCGACCGGCTACGGGCTCTACACCTCTCTCGTCGCGATCGGAGCGCTCACCGGCGCGCTGCTGTCAACCAGGATGCGCACCCTGCGCTTGCGCACGATCGTGCTCATGGCGCTCATCTACGGAGTTCTCCAGGCCCTCGCCGGCCTCGCCCCGGTGTATGCCATGTTCCTCGTGCTCTTGGTCGGCATCGGCATCGCGCGGCTCATCTACGCGATCATGGCCGACTCGCTCGTGCAGCTCAGCTGCAACCCGGGCATCCGGGGCCGCGTCATGTCGTTCTACGTGATCATCATGGTCGGCGGTCAGGCGATCGGCGGGCCGCTCATGGGCGGGCTCGCCGAGCTGCTCGGGCCGCAGGCCGCGCTCGTCATCTCGGGCGCCGTGCCGGCTCTCGCGGCAACCGTCATCGGAATGCTCATCGCCCGCTCGGGAGCCCTGAAGCTTCAGGTGCGCCTCAAACGTGGCGAGTCGATCATCGCGATCGTGAGCCGCTCGCAGATCACGCCGCCCGAGCGCTAGGCCCGGGGCTTCGGCGCGGCAGGCTCAGCGCGGCGACTCAGCGCGGTGCGATGACCGTCTGCCGCTGCGCGCCGAGCCCGTCGATGCCGAGTTCCATGACATCCCCCACCTGCAGGTAGGTCGGCGGCGTCATGCCCAGCCCCACGCCGGGCGGCGTGCCGGTGTTGATGAGGTCGCCCGGCTCGAGCACGAGGAACTGGCTTAGGTAGTGCACGATGACGAACGGGTCGAAGATCATCGTCGAGGTCGAACCGGTCTGCCGCCGCTGCCCGTTGACATCCAGCCACATGCCGAGGTTCATGACGTCGCCAAGCTCGTCGGGCGTCGCGAGCCACGGCCCGGCCGGGTTGAACGTCTCCGCCGACTTACCCTTGGCCCACTGGCCGCCGCGCTCGATCTGGAACGCCCGCTCGCTCACATCATTGACCACGACGTAGCCGGCGATGTAGTCCTTCGCCTGCTCGGGAGAGTCGAGATAGCTCGCGCGCGCGCCGATGACGATGCCCAGCTCGACTTCCCAGTCGAGCTTCGTCGCGCCGCGCGGCATGCGCACGTCGTCGTTGGGGCCGACGAGGGTGTTCGGGCTCTTCGTGAACAGGATCGGCTCATCGGGCACGGGCATGCCCGACTCCGCCGCATGGTCGGAGTAGTTGAGGCCGATGCAGAGGATCTGGTGCGGGCGCGCGATCGGCGCGCCGACCCGTTCGCGCGTTCCGTCGACACCGACGAAGGGATGCGTCGCTCCGGCCGCGACACGCTCCACGACAACAGGCTCGAGACGGAGCATCCCGCCCCCGGTCTCGGTGGCGCCGAAGAATCGCTCATCGAAGTCGGGCGTGATGTCGGAGACATCGACGTACGCGTCATCGCTGACGCGCACGACCGGCCTCTCGTGGCCCGCCGGGCCGAGGCGCATGAGCTTCATCGCAGTGCCTTCCATTCCGAAGTTGTGGAAGCGGATCAGTAGGTGGCGCGGCCGCCGCTGAGGTCGTAGACCGCGCCCGTCGAGAAGCTGACGCGGTCGGAGGTGAGAAAAGCCACGAGCTCGGCGAACTCGTCCGGCCGCCCGACGCGCTTCATCGGGATGAGGTCGGTGATGTACTGCAGCACCGCGGGGTCGGTCTTGGCGTTCATGGGGGTGTCGATGACGGCCGGGGCGATGACGTTGACGAGCACGCCGGTCTGGGCGAGCTCTTTGCCCACTGACTTTGTCAGCGCGATGACCGCGCCCTTCGTCGCCGAGTAGGCGGCGAGGTTCGGGTTGCCATCCTTCCCCGCCATCGAGGCGACGTTGACGATACGGCCCCAGCCGCGCGCGACCATGCCGGGCGCGAAGGCGCGAATCGTCGCGACCGTTCCCATGACGTTGACGTCAACGGTGCGGCGCCACTCGTCAGCGGTCGTGTCGATGAGCGGCTTGTTCGGCCCCACGATGCCCGCGCAGTTCACCAGGATGTCGACCGGCCCGACCTCGGCGGCCACCGCGGCCACCGCCGCGTCGTCGCTGATGTCGAGCTGCCGGTGGTCGGCGGCGTGCGCGTCGCCCTCGGGCGCCGGGGCGAGATCGAGCGTGACGACGCGGATGCCCTCGGCCCGCAGCCGCTCGGCCGTCGCGGCCCCGAGACCGCTGAGCCCACCCGTCACAATCGCTGTGCGCGTCATGGCTTAGATCATACCTATCGCGGGCATCCCTCGCGCGATCCCACCCGCACACCCGGCATAGGCTCGACGCATGGAGTACTGCGTCTTCACCGAGCCCCAGCAGGGCGCAAGCTACGACACGATCGTCGCGCACGCACAGCGGGCCGAGCGACTCGGCTTCCACGCCTGGTTCCGCAGCGACCACTACCTCGTCATGGGCGACGGCGACGGCCTGCCCGGCCCCACCGACGCGTGGACGACCCTCGCGGCGCTCGCCCGCGAGACGAGCACAATCCGCCTCGGAACGCTCGTCAGCTCGGCGACGCACCGCCACCCCGGCATCCTCGCCGTGCAGGTCGCGCAGGTCGACCAGATGTCGGGCGGGCGCGCCGAGTTCGGCCTCGGCACGGGGTGGTACGAGCGCGAGCACGAGGCCTTCGGCATCCCCTTCCCCGAAAAGCGGTTCGGGATGCTCGAGGAGCAGCTCGCCATCGTGACCGGCTACTGGGCCACCCCCGACGGCGCCTCCTACTCGTTCGAGGGCGACCACTACCGGCTCGTCGACGTGCCCGCCCTGCCGAAGATCGTGCAGGAGCGCATGCCCGTCATCGTCGGCGGCGGCGGACCGCGCAAGACCCCGCGCCTCGCGGCCCTCTACGCAACCGAGTTCAACATCGGTTTCCGCACCCTTGACAGCTTCGCCGAGGTGCTCGGCAACGTGCGGGCCGTCTGCACCGAACAGGGCCGCGACCCGGCCACACTGAAACTCTCGGCCGCGTGGCCCACGGTCGTCGGCCGCGACGCCGCCGAAATCGCCCGGCGCTGCGCCGCCGTCGGCATCGACCCCGCGAGCGACCACGGCGAGCGCCTCGTCGGCACCCCCGCCGAGGTCGTCGACCGCATCGGCGCGCTACGCGAGCTCGGCGTCGACCGCCTCTACCTGCAGACGGTTGACATGACCGACCTCGAGCACCTCGACCTCATCGCGGCCGAGGTACTGCCGCAGCTCACGTGAGAAGGGCATCCATGACCACCGCCACCGCCTTTGGCTCTGCCGCCGACTGGACCCGTCGCCACGTCGACGCCGGCCGTCTGCCCGTCGCCGTGCTCGCGATCGCCGACATCAACGGCATCGTCGACGTTGCGGCTTTTGGCACCGACCCGGTCACCGGCCGCACTGCGCACGTCGACGACCGCTTCGCGCTCTACTCGATCACAAAGCCCCTCGTTGCGCTCACGGCGATGCGCGCTGTCGAGCGCGGACTGCTCACGACCGAAACACCGCTGCGGGATGCCCTGCCCGGGTTCGTCAGCCCCGAGGTCACCCTGGCGCACCTGACGAGTCACACGTCGGGCGTCGCCGACCTCGTGCTCGGCAGCGGAGCATCACCGAGCACGCACGGTTACCCGACCACCGTGCGTGAGGCGATCGAGCGGGCGCCGCTCGAATTCGCACCGGGCACAGCGCGTCGGTATGCGAACCTCACCTGGGAGGGTGTCGCCGCGCTCATCGAGCATGCGACGGGGCGCACGTTTGAGCACGAGTTCGCCGACACCGCCGCGAGCGTCGGCGCCGAAGGGCTCTCGTTCGATACCGACGATGTGCACCATGTTCACGGCGGCGAGCGGTACGCCCACGACCCGGCGGCGCTCTTCGCGCTGCGGCACCCCGCCGCCGGAGCCGCGGCTCGGGCGTCCGACCTCCTCGCCATCGGTCGTTCCCTGTTAGCAGGCGACGACGCCATCGTGCACCGCATCACACTCGACGCGATGCTGCGCCCGCGCACGAGCGGGCTGACCGTGATTGATCCCGACCGTTCCCACCACGCCGAAGATTTCGGCATCGGTTTCAACCTGCCGCGTCACCCCAGCCAACTCGACCACAGCTCCTTTGGCCACGGGGGTTGGAGCAACACCCAGTTCTGGATCTCGCGCAACGCGGCCCGCTGCGTCGTGCTACTCACCAACCGCCTTGACGCGGCGGAGCCTGACATCGGCGTGCGGGCCGACGAGCTGCTGAACGCCGCCTTCACCGGGCGATGACCGCGGGCCGATGAGCACCCCCCGACCGCACATCATCGTGCTACCCGGCGGCGGTTACAGCTACCGGGCCGAGCACGAGGGCGAGCCGGTCGCCGACTGGCTGCGCAAGCTCGGCCTCGACGCGAGCGTGTTCGCCTACCCTGTGCGCACCCGGCATCCCGGACCGATCGACGCATTTCGGATGCGCGCCGTTGACCTCCGCGCTGACGGGGTCACCCGGCTCGGGGTGCTGGGCTTCTCCGCCGGCGGTCACCTCGCCGGACACGCCGCCGCGCTCGGCCTGGTCGACGCCGCCGTGCTGTGCTACCCGGTCGTGTCGATGCTCACGCCGACGCACGGCGGATCCCGCCGCCGGTTGCTCGGCCGGTGGGCACCGCCGTGGGTGCGGGCCGCAACATCGGTCGAGCGGCTCGTCACTGCTGCCATGCCCCCAACCTTCGTATGGCACACGGTGGCCGACGAGTCGGTTCCACTCGAGCATCCCTACCGCCTCGCCCAGGCGCTCGCCCGCCGTCGCGTGCCGCACGCGCTCCACGTGTACCCGCGTGGACGGCACGGTCTCGGGCTCGTGCGCGAATGCGAAGCGGTGAGCGCCGACGACGTCGCCGAGGCCGGCGCCGCCGTGGAGTGGACACAGAGCTGCGAAGCCTGGCTCCGCGAGCTCGGTTGGATCACCTAGCGCGCCGGCGCTATCGCAGCCTCTGAGCAACCCAGCGCAGGGCGGCAAGCGCACCCCGCTCGTCGTCGGCGATCGTCGAAATGTGCGCCTCACCGGCACGCTCCCACAGCTCGGCGGTCGGCACCTTCTCCGCGAGCCAGCGCCCGTGCGCGAGCGGAACAATCCGGTCATCGTCGCCATGGATGATGAGCGTGGGGGCCGTGATGGCGAAAAGGTCGACACCCCACGGCGTCACGTAGGCGCGGTCGTCGTCGATCAGGCCGTCGAGACCAGCTGCCATACCCGCCGCAGCCACCGTGCCGAGCCACCCCCACGGCCCTGCGAGCGCGGCCCAGTCACGGGCGGTGAAGTCGATGGGAGCATCCGCGTTATCGGCCTCGAACCGGCGGCGATCATCGACGCTGGCGAGCGCCGCTCGCAGAGCACCCGCGCCAGTCGCGCCCATTCCCGCGAACCAGTCGAGACCGTCGGCGTCGATGGGCGCGAGGGGGCTCAGCGCCGCGACCGCCGCCACCCGCGCGGGCGAGAGGGCCGCGCACGCGAAAGCGTGCGGCCCGCCGCCCGAATACCCCACGACCGCGAATCGGTCGACCCCGAGAGCGTCGATCACGGCGATCGCGTCCGCGGCCGCACTGGCGACCGTGCGCCCCGGATGCGGGCTCGAGCCCCGTAACCGCCCCGGTCGAGCGACACCCAGCGCAGGCCGAGCTCGGCGGCCGGAGCCATCAGCGGTTGGGGCGGAGCCCCCACGTTCGGGGTTCCGTGCTGCCAGAGCACGACGGCACCATCGCCGCCCGAGTCGTAGCCGTGCACGGTGCGGCCATCAGGCCGGGTCAGGTCAAACTCGTGCACGATGGCGGCGGTGTCGATCACGGCAGCGGCCCGAGCAGGTCGGCGGCGACGGTCGCATGCACGGCCTCAGTGTCGCTCGGGTGGTAGATGCCCGCGAGCACATCGCGCTGCAGCCGGCTCAGCTCGCTGGTGGCGCGGTAGGCGCCACCGCCCGCCACGCGCATCGCCTGGTCGACAACGTGCCGCGCCGTCTCGACGCTACGGTGCTTGAGTCCCGCCAGGTCGCGGTGCCACCGCGCACCCCGGTCGACACCGTGGTCGCGATCGTGCACGACCGCGGCGAGCTGCGGGGTGAGCGCATCGAGCGCGAGCGCCGCATCCGCCAGCCGCCAGCGAATGTCGGGGTCGTGCGCCTGCGGGGCCCTGTCGTTCTTCAGGCTGGTGCGGCTATGCGCGCTCTCGACGGCAAGCTCGAGCGCGCGGTCGGCGATGCCGGCGTAGACGCTCGCAATGAGCGTGTGGAAGTTGGCGGAGATCGCGAGCGTGTACGGGTCGCCGCTCGGACCGACCGGCAGGATGCGCGCCACATGCTCGTCGCGCACCACGGCACCCTCGAGGTGGGTGGTGTGGCTCTGCGTCGCGCGCATGCCGAGGGTGTTCCAGTCGGGGGTGATCTCGATGCCGGATGCGTCACGCGTCAGGAAGCCGTGCACGATGGTCGATGTCGAGCCATCGCCCGGGTCGTGCCGCCCGAGCACGCCGAGGCGCGTCCATGCCGGTGACAGGGTCGTGAAGATCTTGGTGCCCGTGAAGGCCCAGCCCTCGGTGCCGTCGTCGAGCGCGACCTGATCGACGCGCGTCAGCGAGTCGCTCATCACCCGGTCGTTGCCGGCCTCGCTGATGGCGAAAGCGAACAGCTCGCCGCGCTCGGCGTCGTCGAGCACCCACTGCAGGCTCACGTCGCCCGCGGCGAGCAGGTCGCGCGCGACACCCATCCACACCAGGTGCATGGTGAGCCCCAGCGCAGTGGCTGGCGCGTGGGCGGCCAGCAGCCGCTGGTCGGCGGATGCGGCACCGAGCCCGCGCGGACGCAGATAGCCCGCGGCCCGCAACTCGTCGAGATCCTCGGCGAAGAAGCTGTTCGCCGCGTCGTACCCGGGCGCCCGCTCGCGCACGCGCCCAAGCAGCGCAGGGGTCAGCACGGTCGCCATGCCCTCACGCTACTCGCGCGACCTTCGCGGTCGGCGAACGCATCCCGCAGCGTCACCGGCCGGGAGTAGCATCCGCGCATGGCATTCATCGAAGCCCACGGGCTCGTCAAGACCTACACGCCCAAGGGCGCGCCCGTCGTGCGCGCCCTCGACGGGCTCGACCTCGAGGTGCCGCAGGGCACCGTCGCGGCCCTGCTCGGCCCGAACGGTGCGGGCAAGACCACGACGGTCAAGGTGCTCACCACGCTCATCCAGCCCGACGCCGGCTCGGCCGTCATCAACGGCGTCGACGTGCTCGACGACCCGCAGGCCATCCGCCGCATGATCGGCGCGAGCGGCCAGTACGCCGCCGTCGACGAGAACCTCACCGGCTTCGAAAACCTCATGATGGTCGGCAAGCTCTACCACTTGGGCTCGAAGGTAGCGCGGCAGCGGGCCGCGGAACTCATTGAACTGTTCGACCTGACCGAGGCGCAGAACCGCCCCGTCAAGGGCTACTCGGGCGGCATGCGGCGCCGCATCGACCTCGCGGGGGCCCTCGTCATCAAGCCCCCCGTGCTCTTCCTCGACGAGCCGACGACCGGCCTCGACCCCCGCAGCCGCATCGGCTTGTGGGACGTCATCGAGACCCTCGTCTCCGACGGCACCACGGTGTTGCTCACCACCCAGTACCTGGAGGAGGCCGACCGCCTCGCTGACTCGATCTCGGTCATCGACAACGGCCGGGTCATCGCTCGCGGAACCGCCGACGAGCTGAAAGCCTCCGTCGGCGGCCAGCGGGTCGCCCTCACCGTCGTCGACGAATCCGACGGGGATGCGGTACGCGCGATCCTCGCCCAGCACGGGCACGGCGACCCCGTGGTCACGGGTGGCCGCACCTGGGTCGTTCCGGTCACCGACGGTCCTGTCGCCCTCGCCGCGATCGTCGCCGCTGCCTCGGCCGCGGGCATCGCCTTGCACGACGCGGGCATGCGCCGGCCGACCCTCGACGACGTGTTCCTGCAGCTGACCGGCCACATGGCCGACGAGACCGACGAGACGACGGCGGATGCGGCATGAGCGCGACCACGAGCCAGGCGGCGGGCGTGAGCGCCGCATCCGGAACCCTGACGCCGGTGCCCGGCAGCGCGGTCAGCCGGTTCCTCAGCGACGGGTGGGTCACGACGTGGCGCAACCTGATGAAGATCATCCGCGTGCCCGAGATCCTGCTCTTTAGCCTCATCCAGCCGATCATGTTCGTGTTGCTCTTCACCTACGTGTTCGGCGCCGCGATCGAGATTCCCGGCGACGGGTACGAGTCGTTCCTGATGGCGGGCATCTTCGCGCAGACGGTCGTGTTCGGCTCAACCTACTCGGGCTCGGCGATGGCGCAAGACCTGAAAGACGGCATCATCGACCGCTTCCGCACCCTGCCGATGAGCGGAGCGGCGGTGCTCGTCGGGCGCACCAACGGCGACCTCGTCATCAACTCGCTCTCGATGATCGTGATGATGCTGACCGGCTGGGTCGTCGGCTGGCGGGTCAACTCGTCATTCCTCGAGTTCCTCGGCGGGGTCGGCCTGCTGTTGCTGTTCGCCTACGCCTTCTCGTGGGTCATGGCCTTCCTCGGCATGGCGGTGAAGAGCCCGGAGATCATCAACAACGCCTCCTTCCTCATCCTCTTCCCGCTCACGTTCATCTCGAACGCATTCGTGCCGAGCGAGAACCTGCCCGACCCGTTGCGCGTGTTCGCCGAGTGGAACCCGGTCTCAGCGCTCGTGCAGTCGGCGCGCGAGCTGTTCGGCAACGTGCCGCCCGGCACTCCGGTGGGCGACGCGTGGACGGCGCAGAACCCGATCGCGACCGTGCTCATCGGAGTCGTCGTGCTGCTGGTGGTATTCGTGCCGCTGTCGATCCGCAAGTTCGCGACGCTGTCGCGCTAGCGCCGGTCGCCGGTCACCGGTCGCCGCTCGCCGGTCACCGGTCACCGGTCGCCGCAAGAGTGCTCGCTAACGACAAGAGTGCGCGCTCTGTGCGGCACTCTTGTCTCGAGGGAGCACTCTTGTTCGGGGCGGGTTAGGAGAGGGCGTCAGCGAGCGCGCGGATGCCCCGCTCGACCTCGGCGAAGCTCGTGCTGAGCGGCGAAAGGCCGATACGCACGCCGCTCGGGTAGCGAAAGTCGGGGATGATCCCGCCCGCCCAGAGCCGCTGCACGGCGACGGCCGAGTTGGCGTGGTCGACCGTCAGGTGGCTGCCGCGGCGCGCGGGGTCGCGCGGCGTCGACACCGTCGCGCTCGGGATGAGCGCGTCGACAAGCTCGATGGCGTAGCTCGTCAGAGCGATCGACTTCTCGCGGATCGCCGCGATGCCCGCCATCTCGATGAGGGTGAGCATCTCGTCGAGAGCGACCATGCCGAGGATCGGCGGGGTGCCGCTCGCGAGTGAGCCGATGCCCGGTGCGGGGCTGTAGCCCTCCGTCATCGAGAAGGGCTTCGCGGCGCCGAGCCACCCGGGGATCGGGTTGCGCAGTGACGCGTGGTGCCGCTCGGCGACATACGCCCAGGCCGGAGCACCCGGGCCGCCGTTGAGGTACTTGTACGAGCAGCCCACGGCGTAGTCGACACCCCAGGCATCCAACTCGAGGGGAACAGACCCGACGGCGTGCGAGCAGTCCCACACCACCCGCGCACCCGCGGCCTGCGCCACACGGGTCACCTCGGCCATGTCGGCCCACCACGCGCTTCGGTAGGCGACCCCGCTGAACAGGGCGACGATGGTGCGCGGGCCGACCACCTCGGCGGCGAGCTCGGGGGTGATGCCGGCGTCGAGCGGAGCATCCACCCACCGCACCGTCAGCCCGTGGTCGTCGGCCAGGCGCTCGACGATGTACCGGTCGGTGGGGAACTCGTCGGCGAGCACGACGAGCTCGTCGCGCGCGGGGTCGGCGGCACGCACGTCGGCGATCGCGGCCCGCAGCAGTTTGAAGATGAGCACGGTCGTCGAGTCGGCGACGATCGTCTGACCGGACGCGGCGCCGAGGCACGCCGCCCCGATGCGGTCGCCGAGCTCGCGCGGGCGGGTGAGCCACAGCTCGTCCCAGCCGCGGATGAGCCGCCCGGCCCACTGCGTGCGCACGAAGCCGTCGAGGGCGGCGGGCAGGCTCGCCACCGGGCGGCCGAGCGAGTTGCCGTCGAGGTAGGCGACGAGGTCGTCGCCCGGCACGAACTGCGCCGTGTACGCCGCGAGCGGATCGGCGGCGTCGAGCACGGCGGCGCGGGCGCGCAGCTCGGCGGGGTTCGCTGTTCGCGGGGCGTCGGCGTCACTCATGTCGCGAGCCTACCCGCGGCCAAACGGCGTCGATCGGTCACTCGTTGCTGACGTGTGGCGGTCGGGCCGCAACGAGTGACCGATCGGCGCCCTCGACCGCACCGCGCGACCGTCGCACCCCTGGGATGCTCGACCGATGGGCGCGCGCGTTAGGCGGCCGCGAACGCGAGGCCGGGGCGCTGCACGGCGAGGCGCAGGTCGTCGCCGACGGCGGGCAGCTCGACGGCCGCCATGCGCATGAGCACGGAGGGGCCGTCGACGAGGTCGGCAGTGATCATCGCGTCGTGGCCCGCGTACGAGATGGCCGCGACGCGGGCGTCGGCGCCCGCCGCCGCCTGGGCGAGCAGGTCGGGGCGCGGCACGATCCACTCGGGGCGCAGCATGAGCCGCACGGTGTCGCCATCGGCAGGCGCGAAGCCGATGGCGCTCGCTTCGACCGCACCGAGCGCGCAGAGCACCCGACCGGCGCGCCAGGTTCCGGTGAGCTCGACCACGTCGCCGACGAACGAGGCGACCCAGTCGCTCGCGGGCTGCTGGTAGACCTCTTCCGGCGTGCCGAACTGGGCGAGTCTGCCGTCGCGCATCACGGCGACGCGATCGGCGAGCGTCAGGGCTTCCTCCTGGTCGTGCGTCACGAGCACCGAGGTGGTGCCCTGGGCGCGCAGCAGCTCGGCGACCTCGCGGCGCAGACCGGTGCGCAGCTGGGTGTCGAGCGCGGCGAAGGGTTCATCGAGCAGCAGCACCTCGGGCCGGGGCGCGAGGGCGCGGGCGAGGGCGACGCGTTGCGCCTGCCCGCCCGACAACTGGTTCGGGGCGCGACCGGTCAGCGCGCCGAGGCCGACGAGCTCGGCGAGCTCGGCGATGCGGTCGGCGCGGGCCGCACCGCGGCCGGCACCGCCGCGCCCACCGGGCACCGCGAAGCCGATGTTCTCGCCGACCGACAAGTGCGGAAACAGCGAGGCCTCTTGCGGCACCCAGCCGATGCCGCGCTTCTCGGGCGCGATCGTGCGGCCCGCGCGCGACAGCTCGCGCCCGCCGACCGCGATCGAGCCGTCCTGCACGGGCAGCAGCCCGGCGATGGCGAGCAGCAGTGTCGTCTTGCCGCATCCCGACGGCCCGAGCACGGCGACCAGCTCTCCGCTGCGGATGCTCAGCGACACGTCAGCGACCGCCCGCGTCGACCCGTGGGCGACGCTGACGTGCTCGACGACGAGGTCGCTCACAACTCCTCCTTGGCCGCGCTGCGCACTCCCGAGAGCACCATGGCCGGAACGGCGGCGATCAGTACGAGCAGCGCCGCGTAGGGGGCGGCGGCGCCGAACTCGAACACCACCGTGCGGTTCCACAGCTCGGTCGCGAGGGTCTGCACCCCGGTCGGGCGCAGCAGCAGCGTCGCCGGCAATTCTTTCATGGTCGCGATGGCCACCAGCAGGGCGCCCACGCCGAGGCTCGGCAGCGCGAGCGGCACGGTCACGCGCCACCAGGCCTGCAGCGGCGTCAGGCCGAGCGTGCGCGCGACCGACACCAGGCGCGGCGGCACGTCGCCGAGGCCGGCGCGCACCGTGCCGATCGCCTTGGGCATGAACAGCACGGCGTAGGCGAAGACGAGCACGGCGAGGCTCTGGTAGAGCGCCGGCACGACGGCGAGGGCGAAGAACACGAGCGAGAGACCGACGACGATGCCGGGCAGCGCGTGGCCGAGGTATCCGACCGACTCGATCGCGGTGACGAGCCGGCCGCGGTAGCGGGCGGCGAGCGCCGCGATCGGCAGGGCGAGCACGAGCGCGAGCACGGCTGCGGCCGCCGCGACGCCCACCGTAGCGCCGACGGCCTCGAGCAGCCGCGGGCCGTCGATCGCCCGCAGGGTGGCCGCATCGAGCAGGCGCAGCAGCAGCCCCAGCAGCGGAACCGCCACGCCGAGGAGGGGCGCGGCCGCGACGACGGGCAGCAGCGAGACGAGCATCCCGCGGCCGACGGGTCGGGGCGCGACGGCCCGGGCGGCCGCGCGCGGCACCTGGCGCCGAGCCGTGCGCTCGCCCGCGACGACGACGAGCGCGAGCACCACGAGCAGCAGCGCGAGCGTCGCCGCCTGCGCGCGGTCGAAGCTCGCCGAGTAGGCGGCGTTGATGCCCCAGGTCAGGGTCGGGTAGCGCATCATCGCGACGAGGCCGAAGTCGCTGAGCGCGTACAGCGCGACGAGCAGCGATCCCGCGATGGCGGCGGGCCGCACCGTCGGCCAGGTCGCCACGAGGAACGCCCGCAGCGGCCCCCGCCCCAGCGTGCGCGCGACACCCTCGAGGTCGCCGGAGGCTCCGCGCAGGGCCGCCGCCACCGGCAGCGTCACGTACGGAACCGTGACGGCCGTGAGCAGCAGCCAGCTCGGCACAAACCCGTTGACGCCGGGCGCGAGCACGAGCCACCCATAGCCGGCGAGGTACGACGGCACCGCGAGCGGCAGGGCCGAGATCAGCAGCCACGCGCGCGCGAACGGCACCCGCACGCGCGTGAGCACAACGGCCACGGCGGTGCCGAGCACGAGCGCGGTCGCCGTCGTCGCCGCGGCGAGCGCGAGCGAGTTGGCGGCGTACTCGAGCACGCGGCCCCGGCTGAGGGTCGCGATGACGGTCGGCAGCCCCGCCTCGGCGGCGCGCACCACGAGGTACACGAGCGGGATGGCCGCGGCAGCCGCGGCGACGCTCGCGGCGACCAGCAGCGCGAGCGGCGGGCGGCGCCCCGGCAACGGACGTGCCGGCCGCCCGGGTACGACGACGGGGCCCCGGACATCCGGAGCCCCCGTCGTGATCGGCGGCGCGATCGTCATGGCTCTAGTGCATCACGGTCTGGTCGTGAGTCGGCAGGGACGAATGGCCCTGGTCGCCGTTCGCCTAAATCAGCCCCGCGTCAGCGAGCAACCGCTGCGTCGTCGCGAGGTCATCGAGGTCGCTGAGGTCGAGCTGCGGGTTGAGCAGGCTCTCGAGGCTCGGCAGGCCCTCGGGCGCGGCGATGCCCGGCACGAGGGGGTACTCGAAAGTCTGCTCGACGAAGTACGTCTGGGCTGCCTCCGACACGAGGTAGCGCACGAACTCGAGGGCGTCGGCGTCGGTCTCCGCTCCGGTCAGGATGCCCGCTCCGGTGACGTTGACGATCGAGCCCGCGTCTCCGGCAGCGAGGTACTTCAGCTGCGCGCGCATGTTCTCAGCGCCCACTTCGGACGCCGCGCGGAACCAGTAGTAGTGGTTGATCAGACCAGCCTCGACGACGCCGTCGTTGACCGCGGTGAGGATGGGCGTGTTGCCTTCGAAGATCTGCGGGCTGTTGCCGGCGAGCGCCTGGGCCCACGCCGCCGCCTCCTCCTCACCCTCGAGCACCCGCAGCGCGGTGACGAACGACTGGAAGCTCGCGTTCGTCGGCGCGACGGCGAGGCGACCGTTCCACTCCTCGGTCACGTAGCCGTCGATCGTGTCGGGCAGCTCGTCGGCGGTGAGCCGCTCGCCGTCGTACACGACGACGCGCGCGCGGCCGGTGACACCGACCCAGCTGCCGTCGGTCGAGGTGAAGCCGGCGGGCACGGCAGCGGCGATGTCGTCGGGCAGGGTCGCGAAGAGCCCGGCACGGGTGAGGGCGCCGAGCGCGCCAGCATCCTGCGAGAGGAAGACATCGGCGGGGCTCGCAGCGCCCTCTTCAAGCAGCAGGGCGCCGAGCTCAGCGGTGTTGCCGTAGCGGACGTCGACCTCGATACCGGTCTCGGCGGTGAACTGGTCGATGAGCGGCTGCACGAGCTCTTCGTCGCGCCCCGAGTAGAGGGTGAAGCTACCGTCGGCGACGGGCTCGGTCAGACCGTCGGTCTCGGCGGGGGCGGGTGCGGTGCAACCGGCGAGCAGGAGGCCGACAGTGGCAAGAGAAGTGATGGAGAGGGGAGCAACGGCGCGCATGGGCGGTCTTTCGTGTTCGGCGGATGATCGAGCAGAGGTAAGGATAGCCTTACCTGACTCGATCCGCCACTCGGCGGGCGGCCCAGCTCGCGTGCCTGCCCACTAACCTGACGGTGTGGACGCCATCGACTACCGCATCATCGACCAGCTGCGGCAGAACGCCCGCGCCGGGTACGGCGACATCGGCGATGTCGTCGGGCTCTCCGCCTCGGCGGTGAAGCGCCGCGTCGATCGGCTCGTCGCCGACGGCGTGATCCGCTCGTTCACCGTGCAGGTCGACCCCGCCGTCGACGGCATGGCCGTTGAGGCCTACGTCGAACTGTTCTGCCGCGGCACCGTTGCACCCGACGAGCTGCGCCGCATCCTGTCGGCCGTGCCCGAGGTCGTCGACGCGGGCACCGTGACGGGCGAAGCCGACGCGATCGTGCACATCCGCTCCCGCGACATCGCTTCGCTCGAGGACGCCCTCGAGCGCGTGCGCGTCGCCCCCAACGTCGACCACACGCGCAGCGCGATCATCCTCACGCGGCTGATCGACCGCCGCCACCAGTAGCGGCACAAGCTCCTATCGTTTCCAGAATCGTCCTGTACCTGCAGGACCGTTGAGTGTGCAATCCTCGACTACCCGATAGTGTCTGCGGACGATGAAGAAGCCGACAGCGATCGTCTACGTCGATGGTTTCAACTTGTACAAGGGTCAGCTCGAGAACCGTCCAGGAAACAAGTGGCTGGACCTTGTCGCACTCTTCGACGATGTGCTCAGTGATTACTCGGTAATCACCGTTCACTACTTCACGGCACGCATCAAGGGCCGCATGAACCCTGATGACCCCCGTGCGCCCGACCGTCAAGATGCCTATATCCGCGCACTCCGCTCACTCGAGCGAATGAAAGTGCATGACGATTCCCTCTTCACCGTCCATCACGGAATGGCACGAGAGTGGGTAGACGGCAAGGAACGGCCTCCCCTCACGCGCCATCACGTCTACAAAGTTCAAGAAAAAGGCTCCGACGTGAAGCTCGCGACGCAATTGGTCTTGGATGCTCTCGATGGTCTCGCAGATGCCTACGTCGTTGTCTCGTCCGACTCTGACCTTGCGCGGCCTATTGAGGTAGTGAAGAACCGATTCCAGTCTCGGGTCGGCGTCATCTATCCGCGGGACGCAACGACCAAGCTGTTCACTAAGGCGGGCGTCGACTTCAGCTTGTACTTGCGGCCGTCTTATGTCGCGATGAATCAATTGCCGGACATTGTTCAGACTGGCAAACAACCGATTCGCCGGCCAGCCGAATGGAAAGAGCAAGGCCCCGCCGAAGCGGGGCCTTGAGCCTGATCCATAGGAACAGGGGTTGTGAGGCTCAGGGTAGCAGGCACACCCGGCAAAGTGGAGAGCAGTGTCCGACATGAACCGCGGTTCGGGTCAGGCAGCGACCGCCTCGTGAGCCGCCACCTCGTCGCGCTCGACGAGGAACCGCGCGTACGCCGGCACCGTGAGGAAGGTCGGGAAGTCCTCCCCCAGCGTCACCTGGCGAAACACCTCCTCCGCCTCGGCCAGCTTGTGGCCGTCGGGGCGCGGCAGTTGCGCGAGAACCTCGGCGAGCATCCCCTCGACCAGCTCGGGGGTGATGAGGGTGCCGTCGGCGCAGCGCAGCTCGTGGTGCATCCACTGCCACAGCTGTGAGCGGCTGATCTCGGCCGTCGCCGCGTCCTCCATGAGGTGGTCGATCGCCGCGGCACCGATGCCGCGTAGCCACGACTCGAGGTAGCGCACGGTGATCGACACGTTCGCGCGCACCCCCGCGAGGGTGATCTCGCCACCCGCCGAACGGATGTCGAGCAGCTCGCGCTCGGTCACCGCGACCTCCTCGCGCAGCACCTCGAGCTGGTTCGGCCGGTCGCCGAGCACCGCGTCGAACTCGGCGCGCGCCGTCAGGATCAGGTCGGGATGCGCGACCCACGACCCGTCGAAACCGTCGCGAGCCTCCCGGCGCTTGTCGGCGGCCACCCGCTCGAGCGCGCGCTCGGTCACCTCGGGGCTACGGCGTTCGGGGATGAACGCGCTCATGCCGCCGATCGCGTGGGCGCCGCGCTTGTGCGCGGTCTGCACGAGCAGCTCGGTGTAGGCCCGCATGAACGGCAGCGTCATGAGGATGCGGTCGCGGTCGGGCAGCACGAAGCGCAGGCCGCGGTTGCGGTAGTTCTTGATGATCGAGAACACGTAGTCCCAGCGCCCGGCGTTGAGCCCGGCGCAGTGGTCGCGCAGCTCGTAGAGGATCTCCTCCATCTCGAACGCGGCCGGGAAGGTCTCGATGAGCACCGTCGCGCGGATCGTGCCGTGCGGCAGCCCCAGCTCGGCCTCGGCGAACGTGAAGACCTCGTTCCACAGCCGCGCCTCGCGGTGGTTCTCGAGCTTTGGCAGGTAGAAGTACGGCCCGCGGCCGGCGGCGATGAGCGCGTGCGCGTTGTGGAACGCGTAGAGCCCGAAGTCGACCAGGCTCGCGCTCGCGGCGAAGGTGCGGCCGCTGCGGTCGGTGTGCTCGATGTGCTTCTCGACCAGGTGCCAGCCGCGCGGGCGCATGACGATCGTGGGGGTGCGCTCGGCGGTGACGCGGTACTCCTTGCCTTCGGCGCTGGTGTACTCGAGCTGCCCGCGGATCGCGTCGAACAGGCTCAGCTGCCCCTCGATGATGTTGCCCCAGGTGGGGCTCGTCGCGTCCTCCAGGTCGGCGAGCCACACGTTGGCGCGCGAGTTGAGCGCGTTGATCGTCATCTTCGGGTCGCACGGGCCGGTGATCTCGACGCGGCGGTCGTGCAGGCCCGGCCCAGCCCCGGCGACGCGCCAGGTCGGGTCGGTGCGGATGCTCTCCGTCTCCCGCAGGAACCGCAGGTCTCGGCCATTGCCGAGGTCGTAGCGCAGCTGCATGCGGTCGGCGAGCAGCGCATGCCGCTGGCCGCCGAAGAGGTGCTGCAGGCGCTCGACGAAGGCGAGAGCATCCGGGGTCAGGATCTCGTCGTACCGCGCCCGCATCGGGCCGGTGATGATGAGGGAAGTCGTGGTCATGGTCGTCTCCTGTGTGGTGGGAACGCACAAATGAAGGACGGCGCTGCCCCACCCGCGGCGTGTCGAGGTCGACACGCCGCGGACCGGGGTCGTTGCTCCTTCATTCGTGCGAGGGATCAGTGGAACTGCTCAGACTCGGTCGACCCCACGAGCGCGAGCGTCGCGCTCTGCGGGTTGAGGGCCGTCGCGATGCGGTCGAAGTAGCCGGTGCCGACCTCGCGCTGGTGCTTCGTGGCCGTGTAGCCGTGGGCCTCCGACGTGAACTCGGCCTCCTGCAGCTCGACGTAGGCGGTCATCTGCCGCTCGTTGTAGCCGCGGGCGAGCTCGAACATCGAGTGGTTCAGCGAGTGGAACCCGGCGAGGGTGATGAACTGGAACGCGTACCCCATGGCCGCGAGCTCGCGCTGGAACCGCGCGATGGTCGCGTCGTCGAGGTGTCGCTTCCAGTTGAAGCTCGGCGAGCAGTTGTAGGCGAGGCGCTTTCCGGGATGCTCGCGGTGGATGCTCTCGGCGACAGCCCGCGCCAGCTCGAGATCGGGCTCGCTCGTCTCCACCCAGATGAGGTCGGCGTACTCGGCGTAGGCGTGCGCGCGGCTGAGCACGGCGGGCAGCCCCGGCTCGACCTCGTAGAAGCCCTCGGCCGTGCGGCCGCCGGTGAGGAAGGGCTTGTCGCGGTCATCCACGTCGCTCGTGATCAGGTTCGCGGCGAGCGAGTCGGTGCGTGCGATGACCACGGTGGGCACGTCGGCGACGTCGGCGGCCAGCCGCGCGGCCTGCAGTGTGCGGATGTGCTGGCTCGTCGGCACGAGCACCTTGCCGCCCATGTGGCCGCACTTCTTCTCGCTCGCGAGCTGGTCCTCCCAGTGCACGCCGGCCGCGCCGGCCTCGATCATGCCGTGCATGAGCTCGTAGGCGTTGAGCGGTCCGCCGAAGCCGGCCTCGGCGTCGGCGACGATCGGCACCATCCAGTTGCGGCCGTCCTGCTCCACCTGCCCGGCGCGCAGCAGGGCGTTGTTGATGCGGCGCACGACGGCGGGCACCGAGTTGGCCGGGTACAGGCTCTGGTCGGGGTAGGTCTGGCCACTCAAGTTGGCGTCGGCGGCGACCTGCCAGCCGCTGAGGTAGATGGCCTTGAGGCCTGCGCGCACCTGCTGCACGGCCTGGTTGCCGGTGAGGGCGCCGAGCGCGTACGTCCACTCGCCGGGGTCGGTGACGTTCTGCTGAATGAGCTGCCACAGCTGCTCGGCGCCGCGTCGGGCGAGCGTGCGCTCCTCGCGCACGGGGCCGCGCAGCTCGATGACGTCGTCGGCGCTGTAGTCGCGGCGCACGCCGCTCCAGCGGGCGTCGGTCTTCCAGCGGGTCTCGAGCTCGGCGGCGGTCTCGGTCTGGTCGCCGGGTCGGTGGTTCGTCATGAGGTGCTCCTGTTCTCGGCAGTTCGAGGTTCGTGTGAGCAACTGTGGGCGAAGAACAACGCCTGAAACCCCGGCATGTCGACTGAAATACCCGCAGATTTCAGTTGCGCTGAAGTTCGCGCGCTGGCAGGCTCGCGGCATGCTCGATTCGCCGCTCGCGTGCGCCCAGGCTGAGGATGTGATCGATCCGCTGACGCTCGGGCGCCGCATCCGTCAAGTGCGAACGGATGCGGGGCTCACGCTCGCCGAGGTCGCCGAGGCCATCGGCACCGCCACCTCGCACCTGAGCGTGCTCGAGAACGGCAAGCGCGAGGCGAAGCTCAGCGAGCTGCAGGCGATCGCGCGGGTGCTCGGATCGAGTCTCGAGCAGCTGGTGAGCGCCGCGCCGCTGAGCGGCCGCGCGGCCCTCGAGGTGGAGCTCGAGCGGGTGCAGGGCGGTCCGCTGTTCTCGGCTCTGGGCATTCCGCCGCTGCCGGTGCGCAAGAGCCTCAGCGACGAGGCGATCCGCACGGTGCTGGCGCTGCACGCCGAGCTGCAGCGGGTGCACTCGGAGCGGGCGGCGACGCCCGAGGAGGCCCGGCGGGCCAACACCGAGCTGCGGCGCGCGATGCGGGCGCGCGGCAACTACTTCGGCGAGCTCGAGCAGACCGCGGCCGGGCTGCTGCGCGCCGTCGGCCACGAGGGCGGCCCGCTGTCGCAGCGTCTCGCGGCCGAGCTCGCCGCGCACCTCGGCTTCACGCTGCACTACGTGGGCGACCTGCCCGGCTCGACCCGGTCGGTCACCGACCTCGAGCACGGCCGCATCTACCTGCCCGTGCAGACCGCACCCGGCCGCGACCCGCGCAGCGTGCTGCTGCAGGCGCTCGCCGGGCACGTGCTCGGCCGGCCCGAGCCGCGCGACTACACCGACTTTCTGCAGCAGCGGGTCGAGACCAACTACCTCGCGGCGGCGCTGCTCATCCCCGAGGCCGACGCGGTCGCGTTCCTGCAGCGCGCGAAGCAGCGCCGCGAGCTCGCGGTGGAAGACCTCCGCGATGCCTTCGCCGTGTCGTACGAGACGGCCGCGCACCGCTTCACGAACCTCGCCACCGAGCACCTCGAGATTCCCGTGCACTTCCTCAAGGTGAGCGCGCAGGGCGTGCTGTCAAAGGCCTACGAGAACGATGCCGTGCAGTTTCCGACCGACGCGCTCGGCGCGGTCGAGGGGCAGCTCGTGTGCCGGCAGTGGTCGGCGCGGCAGGTGTTCGACGAGCCCGACCGCTTCAGCCCGTACCACCAGTACACCGACAAGCCCACCGGCACCTATTGGTGCACCTCGCGCATTGAGTCGGGCACGGGCGGCGACTTCTCGATCTCGGTCGGAACGCCGTTCGCGCACGTCAAGTGGTTCCGCGGGCGCGAGACCACGCGGCGCGGGGCGTCGACCTGCCCCGACCCGGGGTGCTGCCGCCGTGCACCCGACGCGCTCGCGGCGAAGTGGCAGGGGCGGGCGCGGCCGCAGGCGCGCATCCATGCCAGCCTGCTGGCGACGCTGCCGACCGAGTCCTTCCCGGGGGTCGACCAGACCGAGGTGCTCGGGTTTCTCGAGCGGCACGCGCCGACAGGGGGTGGCGCATGAGGTTCACGATCGACGCGAGCGCGGCGACCCCGCCGTACGAGCAGCTGCGCGTGCAGGTGCGCGACGCGGTCACGGCCGGCGAGCTCATCGCCGGCGCCAAGCTGCCGACCGTGCGCGCGCTCGCCGAGCAGCTCGGGCTCGCCGTCAACACGGTCGCGCGCGCCTACCGCGAGCTCGAGACCGACCGCATCATCGAGACGCGGGGCCGCGCCGGCTCGTTCGTCGCCCCGCAGGGCGATGCGGTGCGGCGCCAGGCGGAGGCCGCCGCGCGCGCGTTCGTCGAGCAGGCCCGGCGGCTCGGGCTCGACGACGCGAGCGCGCTCGACCTCGTGCGCGCGGCGCAGCGCGGCTGAGCATTCGAGACCGCGCGCTCGGTGGCGAAGCGCGCGCCGCCTGCGATGCGGCGCGGTTCGCGCCGCGGCTGCGGCGACGTGCCGACGGCCGCTAGCGGATGCGCGACCGCACCCGCACCACGGGCCGCAGCGCCCGGCTCGAGCCGGCGCGCACCGCGCCCCACCACACCCCCGCCCCGTAGGCCAGGTCGTCGAGCCGCCGCGCGAGCGCGAACGACAGCAGCCCCATGCCGGTGCGTGTGCGGGCGTGCTCATAGACGGCGTCGGCGGCGGCGGCGACCACCGTCGCCCGGCGCACCCGTCGCGACAGGAGCGAGCCGACGACCGCGAGCGGCCACCAGTGCCGGGACAGCAGCTCGGCGGTCTGCGCGGTTGCGGCGAGCGCCCCCTGGCCGGTGAGCCGCAGAGCGATCCGCGTGCGGTGCTGCGTCGGCCGCAGGCGGGTGCCGATCCGCACCGCGGCGACGGCGGCCGCGCCGGCAGCGACGGGCAGCGACCAGCGCCGCTGCGCGAGCAGAGCAACGACGAGCACGAGAGTCCACGGGGTGTAGACGGCGGGCGCCACGGTGTCGCCGTGCCGCTGGGCCAGCAGGTCGGCCCCGGTGCCGTAGTAGGCCTTGCGACCGAGCCAGTCGCGCACCGTACGGCGGTGCTCGTGCCGGGCTTCGACGGCGGGCTCGTAGCGCACGCGCCAGCCAGCGTCGCACAGCCGCCACACCAAGTCGACGTCTTCGGCGACGCGCATGCCGGGGCTGAAGCCGACCCCGATCGCGGGGTCGGTGAGTGCGGCCGTGCGCGCGATGAGGCAGGCGGCCGGCAGCCACGAGACTCTCGCGCCCGGCCGCACGATCGAGGGCTCGGCCCCCAGATCGAGCGACGAGCGAGCCGCTTCGTAGCGGGTGATCCAGTTCGGCCCGTCGGCCGGTTCGAGGCCCGCGATGCGCGGCGCGACGAGCCCGACCCTCGGGTCGCTGAAGTGCCGCAGCAGCAGCGGCAGCGTGTCGGCGTCGATCACCATGTCGCTGTCGATGAACGCGACGAACGGCGTGGTGACGGCGGCGAGCCCCGCGTTGCGCGCCCCGGCCGGCCCGCGGTTCTCGGGCAGGGCGATGAGCCGAGCGCCGTGCCGCTCGACGACGCGGCGCACTGCCGCCGGGTTCTGCGAGCGGTCGTCGACGACGATCACCGGCACCGATCGCGGGATGCTCCCCAGCAGCCGCGCCACCGCCTCCGGTCGATCGTGCGCGGGCACGACCACAGTCACGGCGGTGAGCAGGTCGGGCACCCCCAGGTCAGGCAGGTCCTCGACCACCGGATCGGCGATGCCGGCGTCGATGAGTCGCTCGGCGAGCGCCGCGGTCGCGGGAGACGACACGGCGAGTCGCCCGCCGCTGAGCATCGTGCGCGCGGCCGCCGTGAGGTACAGCACGCGCGTGGGCGCTCCCCCGACGATCGTGCCCCCGCCGTCGGCGACGTGGGTGCGGCGGTTCAGTCGCACCACGAAGCCGTCGGGTAGTTGCCCGTCTGCAGCAGCAGGCTCGGGCAGCCGCTCGCTCACCACGCCGCTCGCAGTTCACCGCGCTGGCCGATGCTCCAGCGCGCGACGCGACCCACCGCATCATCGACGATGGCCTCCAGCAGAGCCCGCCCTTCCGACGCGGATGCACCTCGAGGGTCGCCGAGCACACCGGTGGGCGTCACCTCGCGGAATCGTCCCGTCTCGAGGTCAGCCATCAGATCGGTCAGCGGAGCCGTCGCGCCGACGACGGCCTCGAAGGGGCCGACCCTGGCCGGGTCGAGGTGCAGCATGAGGGCGGTCTCGAGGCGTCCGGCGTGGGCATCACCGGGAGGGTCGACCGCGGCGGGCGCGCCGCACGCGAGCCACGCCACGTCATGCCCTTCGTCGCGCAGGGTCGGCACGACATCCGACAGCACGGGCGCATTGCCGCCGTGCCCGGTGATGAGGGCGACCCGCGCCGCCCAGGCACTGGCCGAGCGAACCAGTTCGACGAGCAGCAGGCGGAGGGCATCCCGCCCGATCGAGAGGGTGCCGGGGAACTGCTGGTGCTCGCCGCTCGAACCGTAGGCGAGCACCGGTGCGACCACCGCGCGGAGCCCCTGAGACGTGAGCCGCTCGGTCACCGCTCCGGCGGCCGCTGCGGCGATGCGGGCGTCGACGTCGAAGGGCAGGTGCGGCCCGTGCTGCTCGGTCGAGCCGAGCGGCACGATCAGTAGGGGCCGCGGCGGGATGCCCGGCCAGGCCGTCTCGTCGAGGCGCGTCACGAGGTCAGCGTAGAGCGGGCGGCGCAACCGCGGCGGCACCGCCCGTGTCGAGAACCAGCGTCGACGGCGATCAGCGGATCTTCTCGAAGCCGTCGGGCACGTAGACGTCGTCGCGCGTCAGTTCGCGCAGCGACGCCCGGCCGAGCCCGAGAAGCGCCGAGTCGATGCCGTTGCGCATGATGTCGAGCACGTTCTCCACGCCGGCCTGCCCGTTGGCGGCGAGGCCCCACAGGTATGCGCGGCCGATCATCACCGCGCGCGCACCGAGCGCGACCGCCTTGACGACGTCCGACCCGCGGCGCACTCCGCCGTCGAGCACGATCTCGATCTGGTCGCCGACCGCGTCGACGATGCCCGGCAGCATCCGGATCGGCGCAGGGATCGTGTCGAGGTTGTTGCCCCCGTGGTTGGAGACCGAGATGGTCGTGGCCCCGATGTCGATAGCGCGCTTGGCGTCGTCGATGCGCCCGACGCCCTTGAGCATGAAGGGGCCGTCCCACTGCTCGCGCAGCCACTTCACGTCATCCCAGGTGGGGGGCGGCGTCATCATCCACTCGCCGTACGCACCGAAGAAGGTGGGCGGTTCGCCGCCTGCCTTCGGCTTCAGGTTGGGCGCCTTGAGGTCGGGGATGCGGAAGGTCTTCGCGAAGCTCCACAGCCAGGGGATGCGCGGCAGGGCGTGGGGCGCGAAGTTGATGGCGGCGCCGAGGGTGAGCTTCTCGGGGATCTGCGGGCTGCCCCAGTCGCGACCGTGGGAGAACGACCAGTCGAGGGTCGCGATGAGTCCCTTGGCCCCGGCGGCCTTCGCGCGCTCGAGGCGGTGCACCATCTCCTCCTTCGACCCGCTCCAGTACACCTGGAAGAGGGTGTTGGGGTTCGCGGCGACGACATCCTCGACGGGCTTCGATGCGAACGAGCTGAGGCCCATGATGACGCCACGGTTGGCCGCGGCGCGCGAGACCGCGATCTCGCCCTGCGGATGTACGGCCTGCACGCCGGTCGGCGAGATTATCACCGGCATCGCCATGTCGATCCCCATGACCGAGCTCGAGAGGTCGCGCTGCGCCGGGTGGTCAGCGATGCGCGGCGCGAAACCGAGCTCGCTGTAGGCGGCGATGTTGTCGTCGAGCGTGACCCCCTTCTCCGATCCGGCGATCAACGCGCCGTAGACGGGCGCGGGCAGCCGCTTCTTGGCTCGACGCTGCGCCTCGGCGACGGTCTCGAACCAGGCGTTCCTGCTCATCGTGCGTACTCCTTCTGATGGATGGGGATCATGCGGTGAAGATTCGGGTGAGGGCGGGGGCCACATCGCGGTGGGTGAGCACCGTCTGCAGCACGCCGCGTCCGGCGCGAGTCAGGTCGCGCGCGAGCTCGGTGTCGTGCTCCCCGCTCGGGTCGAGCATCACATCGAGCCGCGGCAGGAGCGCCGCGATCGGCCGGGGGTCGGGGCCGGCGTTGTGCACGCAGTCCGAAAGCAGCAGCACTCGAGCATCCTGCGCCGGCCTCTTGCGCAGTTCCTGGGCGGCCAGCTCGAGCGGGAATCCCACGTTCGTGAGCCCGCGCGCGGGGATGCTCGTCAGCAGGTCGAGCAGCCGATCGGGGCTCTGGCGCTGGCCGAAGGTCTGCAGGACGGCGGCATCCGACCAGAAGGCGATCAGGGCGAGGTCGTCGTTCGACAGTTCGCCCGCGAGCGCGCCGACGATCGCCGCCGCCGTGCGGATTCTCTCTCCCTTCATCGACCCCGAGACGTCGACCACGAGCACCACCGAGCGTCGGGTGCGCACTCGCTCGCGCACGATGATGTCCTCGTCCTCGGGCACCGGGCGCTCGGCGAGCATCTCGATGGTCTTGTCGAGGTCGATCTCGTCGGAGCCCCGGCGGTAGGGCATGCTCGCGATCGCCCCCGCGCCGCGCTGCGAGCGGGTATCCTTCTTCGCCCGCGGGATCAGCAGGCGCGACGCGATCTGCCGCGCGAGCGCCCGCACCTCGGCGTCGAGCGTGCCCGTCGCCTCGATCGGCACCAGTTCGGCGACCTCGTCGGTGAAGCCCTCGGCCGTGCCGCCCGGGCGCTGCTTCTGGTGCCCCGCTCGGGCTCCCGGGCGCGAGCGGAACACCATGCCGGCTCCGCCCTGCCCCGGCTCGAAGACCGTGGGCTTCTGCTCGAGCAGCTTCGGCGCGCGCGACAGCGGCCGACTCGGCGTGGTCGACCGCTGACCCTGCCGCTTCCGCTGGATCGGCGAGTCGATCTGAAGCTCTCTTCATCCGGGTTCGGCCATCGCCGGCTCGAGCACGAACCGGTCTTCCCAGATCTCGCGCAGCACCGCCTCGGGGGCGATGTCGACGGCCTCATCGATGTGGATGCGTCCGGAGAGCGCCACGACCATCGCGTCGTAGACGAGCTCGGTGTAGTGCTCGTCGTCGGGTTGGGTGATCGACCGCAGTGCGGCGAGCTGACCCGCCACGGCGACGAGATCGATCGCGCCGCGCACGCTCGACCCCTGCCGGATGTACGGATGCTCGCGCGTCGCCCGCGTCACCGCCACCGCATCGGCCACGAGCCGGTCGGCCAGCCCGCCTTGCGGTTTCGCCCGCAGGTGCACGATGCTCTCCTCCGCCTCGGCGTTCTGGTAGTCGACAGCGAGGCGGTTGAGCCGGTCGGTGATCGACGACGACAGCTTGGTGGTGCCGACGTTGTCGTAGGGGTTCATCGAGGCGATCACGCGGAAGGTCGGCAGGGCCTGGATCATGCCGACGCGAGGGATGGCGAGCCGCCGATCAGCCATGGCCGTGAGCAGCGTGTTGAGGGTGTCGTCGGGCGCCCGGTTGAACTCCTCGATGTACAGGAAGCCGCCGGCCTGCATCGCCTCGGTGAGCGGGCCCGGCACGAAGTTGTCGGGCGAGTAGTCTTCGCGCAGCACGCGCGACGGGTTGTGGTGCCCGACGAGCTTGGCCGGTGTGAGGTCGGCGTTGCCCTCGACGAAGAGTAGGGGAATACCCCACTCATCCGTGATGGCCTTGAGCATCGTCGTCTTGCTGGTGCCAGGCGGGCCCTCAAGCACGATGTCGCGCCCGGCCGCGACGGCCGCGAGCGTGAGTTCGATCTCACGCTCGCGGCCGACGAGGTGTGCGGCGACCCGTTGCCGGCTCGCCGCGACGTCGGGAGCCTCGGTCACTGAACCATCGCTCCGGCGTCGACGGGCAACGTGACACCGGTGATGTACCGCGCCTCGTCGGAGGCGAGGAACACCATGGCGTTGGAGATGTCGTACGCCTCAAGGAGCGGAGCCCCCATAGGGTTCATCTGGCCTGAGACAGCGAGGAAGTCGTCTGTCGTCGGGTTCTCAAGGTCGGGTCGAAAGAGGCGCGCGAGCGTGTCGTTCATCACCATGACCGTGTTGACCGAACCTGGGTGTACCGAGTTGACCCTGATACCGTGCGGGGCCAACTCGAGAGCGAGGGTGCGCATGAGGCCGACCACTGCATGCTTCGACGCCACGTAGTGCGCGAAGTTCGGGTAGCCCATGAGACCCGCGACCGAGCTGGTCATGATGATCGATCCGCCATGCGCATTCTTCTTCAGGTGCGGAATGGCCGCCTTCGCCGTCCGCCAGACCCCCGCGACGTTGATGTCAAGGGTGTCCAAGAAGATGTCGTCCTCCATGTCCTCGGCGAGCGAAGGCGCAGTGAAGACGCCCGCGTTGCCGAGAACGACATCGAGCCGTCCAAGCTGCGCGACACCGTCGTCGACCGCGGCCTTCACCGCCGCCCAGTCGCGCACGTCGGCCTTCGTGGCGATGATGCGGCGATCGAGAGCCTCCACCTGCCGCACCGTCTCGTCCATGTCGCCCTGCGTCGCCGGCGGTGAAGGTGAGCCCTTGATCTCGTCAAGCACGTCGAAGCCGATCACGTCGGCACCCTCCTGCGCGAACCGCAGCGCATGGCTACGTCCTTGACTGCGGGCGACGCCCGAAATCAGTACGACCTTTCCGTCCAACCGTCCCATGATGATGCTCCTTTCGGTGAGATTTACTCGGCCCGTCATCGTCGGCGGGCCGAGCGAGTGCGGCCTACTTGACGAGGGAACCAGCGTCTACCGGAAGAGTGACGCCTGTGACGTAGCGAGCCTCGTCCGAGGCAAGCCACACCATTGCATTGGAGATGTCGACCGCTTGAACCCAACCGACGGGCAACGCGTTCATGACCTTCGCCGCTTCAAGAAAGTCGTCGACACCGGGGCTATCGAGGTCGGGCCGGAAGAGCCGAAACGTTGCCTCGTTGTTGACCATCGGCGTGTCGACAGTGGTCGGGTGAATCGAGTTGACTCTGATCTGGTGCGGAGCGAGCTCTAGCGCGAGGGTGCGCATGAGCCCGACGACACCGTGCTTCGCCGCGACGTAGTGCACCAAGTTGCTCAAGGCCGAGAGACCCGCAACCGAACTGGTCATGATTATCGACCCTCCGCGCTCGCCGGCCTTGATGTGTGGGATGGCCGCTGCGCACGTGCGCCACACGCCGGTGAGATTGACATCGATCATGTCGACGAAGGCTTCTTCGGTCATGTTCTCCGCAGGTCCCATGAACGTGGATATCCCCGCGTTCGCCAGAACGACATCCAGACGACCGAACTGCGACACGCCCTCACCGACGGCAGCCTTGACCTGTTCGAAGTCACGTACGTCCGCCTTTGTGGCGATGATGCGTCGGTCCAGGGCCTCGACGGCGGCGACCGTCTCGTCCATATCGTCCTGGGTCGCAGGCGGCGAGGTACTTCCGGCGATCGGCTCAACGACGTCAATGCCGATGATGTCGGCGCCTTCCTCTGCGAACCGGATCGCGTGACTGCGACCCTGACCGCGAGCGACCCCCGTGATGAAGACAACTTTTCCGTCTAAACGCCCCATTGCGTTCTCCCTTTCTGGTGGTGAGTCACCCGCCTGCCCGCGGTTACGGGCCGGGTGCGGCGGAAAAAGCAGGTGAGCTGTCCCCGCCGGGTTTCATCCCGACGAGATAGTCAGGAGGCGACCATGCCCGCGTCGACCGAGATCTGCGTGCCGGTGATGAACTTGGCTTCGTCGGAAGCGAGCCAGAGCACCGCGTTCGCCTGGTCGACCGGTTCAGTAGTGGTGTTGGGCAGCACACCATAACCGCCCATGACAACTCCGGGGTTCTTCTCGATGAACTCGGGGAAGGCCGCGCCTATGCCGCCCATGGCGGTGTTGACACCGCCCGGGTGAAGAGTGTTGACCCGGATATTGAAACGACCGAGCTCGATTGCGTAGGCCTTGCCGAGCCCCGTCACGCCATGCTTCGCAGCGATGTAGGCCGTCAGGAACGGCATGCCGACGAGACCCGCCGCCGAGCTCGTGAGGATGATCGTGCCGCCGCCGCGCGCCTTGAGGTGCGGTACGGCCGCCTGCACGGTGTGCCACACACCGGTCAGGTTGGTGTCGATCGTGTTCTTCCAGATCTCGGGCGTGGTGCTCTCGGCGTCGGCGATGATGCAGATGCCCGCGTTGCCGACGACGATGTCGAGGCCGCCCAACTGGGCGACACCGTCGTCGACGGCGTTCTGCAGTGCCGCCATGTCGCGCACGTCGGCCTGGTGGGCGACGATGCGACGATCGAGCGCCTCGATCTGCCGCACCGTCTCGGCGAGGTCGTCGGGCGTCGCGGGCGGGTACTGCAGATCGGGCACCGGCCCACAGAGGTCGACCGCGATGATGTCGGCGCCCTCCTCGGCGAGACGCAGCGCGTGCGCTCGGCCCTGACCGCGGGCCGCGCCCGTGACGAATGCGATTTTTCCTTCTACACGCCCCATCGCGTGCCTCCTTCTGATCGATTCTGGAGTTGTGGTGCCGCGCGCCGCTCGGCACGGGGGTGGTGCTAGTGGCCGCCACAGGCGCAGGCGGTCACGGCCGTCGGGGTGAAGCCCGCGAGCGGGCTCTCGGCGCAGGCGTGCGCCGGCGGGGCATCCGGGCGGCGGATGCTGAGCGTGAGCGGCACGGGCCCCGCCGAGCCGCGCGGCCGGGGCGGCGAGGTGCGGTGCGAGTGGTCAGCCGTGGGCTTGGGGAGGGCATCCGTCGCCCGCTCGGCCAGCAGCTGCTCGCCGAAGCCGCGCACGCACTCCGGGTCGGGACCGTCGAGCGGCAGGCCGGTGAAGAACTTCGCCGCCATGCAGCCCCCGCGGCACGAGTCGTAGAACGCGCACGATCCGCAGGCGCCGCCCCCGGTGGGTTCGCGCAGCTTCTGGAACAGCTCGCTGTGCCGCCACACCCCTTCGAAGCCCCCGGGCTCGCGGATGCTTCCGGCGAGGAACTCGTCATGGATCGCGAAGGGACACGCGTAGACGTCGCCGATCGGATCGATGAGGCACACCACCCGCCCCGCGCCGCACAGGTTGAGCCCGGGCAGTGCCTCCCCGAAAGCGGAGAGGTGGAAGAACGAGTCGCCCGTCAGCACGCCCTCGCCGTTGGCGACGAGCCAGTCGTACAGCTCGCGCTGCTGGTGCGGCAGGGGATGCAGGTCGTCCCACACGTCGGCCCCGCGGCCGCTCGGCCGCAGCCGGGTGAGCCGCAGCTGCGCCTGGAAGCGATCGGCGATCGCCTTGAAGTCGTCCAGCTGCGGGATGTTCTCGCGGGTGCAGACCACCGAGATCTTGAAGCCGCGGAACCCCGCGTCGGCAAGGTTCTGCATGGCCCGCATCGCGAGGTCGTACGAGCCGGGGCCGCGCACGGCATCGTTGACCTCGGCGGTGGCGCCGTCGAGCGAGATCTGCACGTCGACGTAGTCGCTCGCGGCGAGACGCTGGGCGACCTCGGGCGTGATCTTCACGCCGTTCGTCGAGAACTTCACGCCCACCTGGTGCGCGGTGGCATAGTCGACGAGCTCCCAGAAGTCGCTGCGCACGGTCGGCTCGCCGCCGCCGATGTTGACGTAGAACACCTGCATGCGCTGCAGCTCGTCGATGATGCCCTTGCACTCCTCGGTGGTGAGCTCGCGCGGGTCGCGCCGACCCGAGCTCGAGAGGCAGTGGCTGCACGACAGGTTGCAGGCGTACGTGAGCTCCCAGGTGAGGCAGATGGGAGCATCCAGGCCGCGCTCGAAATGGCCGAGCAGGGTGCTGGAGGTACGGTGCGGCATGGGCGGTGCCGTCGTCGTCGTGGTCGCGGTCGGGGTGGGTGCGACAAGCGTCATGCGACGGCCTCCGTCGAGATAGTGGCGCTGTCGGGCGCGGTGCGGCGGGGTGCGGTGCCGGCGGATGCGGATTCGAGCATGCGCGAGGCGACGAGCGTCTCGACCGCGCGCAGGTAGCGCCCCGTCTGCGCGGCGGGAACACCTGCGGTGCCGAGAGCCTCGCCGAGGGTGCGGGTGCCGTCGCAGGCGCGCACGACCTCCAGCAGCATCCGGTCTTTCAGGAAGCTCAGCTGCCGCGTCGAGAAGTGGTACAGCAGAGCGCCGAAGGGTTCGGGTCGGATCGAGACCCGAGGGTGCACCGCGACGACGCTGTCGAGGGTGACGGAGGGCATGGCCAGCGGTCTAGTAGACGCCGCACATGCCGTCGATCGAGACCTCTTCCACCAGCGACTCCTCGTCGATCAGCTCGTCGGAGGGCGCCTCGACGACGGTGTTCTGGGGTGCGGGCGACGGGGTCATGGGTTGCTCCTTTGCAACGAGTCGGCGACGATGATGTGCCGATAGCCGGTGGTCAGTACTGTATTGGCACTCAGTGCCGAAGGGAAGAGGGAGCTGGTGAACAGTGAGTGATATCTCCCCGATCGGCGACGCCCGGGTCGTCCGCATCGGCCGCCAGCCCGCCACCACGCACGCCGACATCAGCCACACTGGCTTGCGGCTGTTCATCGAACGCGGCTTCGATCGCGTCACTGTCGACGACATTGCCGCCGCCTGCGGGATCGGTCGTCGCACCTTCTTCCGCTACTTCCCCTCCAAGAACGACCTGCCGTGGGGGCAGTTCGACGAGATGCTGCAGGGCATGCGCGATCACCTCGCCTCCCTGCCGCGCAGCCTGCCGCTGCGGGATGCCCTCCGCATCGCCATCGTCGTGTTCAACCACATCCCCGACGGCGAGCTGCAGTACCACCGCGAACGCATGACGCTGCTGCTCACCGTCCCCTCCCTCGTCGCGCACTCCACCATCCGCTACGCATCGTGGCGACAGGTGATCGCCGACTTCGCGGGCGAGCGCCTCGGCGCGTCCGCGGGCTCGCTCGTTCCCCAGACGATCGCGTGGGTGTGCCTCGGGGTCTCGATCGCCGCCTACGAGCAGTGGCTCGCCGACGAGCGCGCCTCGCTCAGCGACCTCCTCGACGAGGGGTTCCTCGCCGCGCGCGACCTGATGCTGCTCGACGAGCACAGCCGGCCGTGACGGGAGGCGTCGACGTCATCGTCGTCGGCGCGGGCGGCTCGGGTGCGCCCCTCGCCGCGCGGCTCGCCACCCGGGGCGCGCGCGTGCTGCTGCTCGAGGCCGGCCCGGCACCTGCCCCGCTCTCGAGCCGAGACGCCTCCCGCTTGGCCGCGGCCCTGCCCGGGCATCCGCTCGCCCTGGCCTACCCGGGCCGCCTCGTCGACGGGCGCGACCACACGGTCGTGCGCGGCCGCGTCGCCGGCGGCTCGACGGCGATCAACGGCGGCTACTTCCGACGACCGCGCGCGCACGACCTCGAGGCGTGGGCCGCCGCCGCCGCAGACGCGCGGTGGAGCGCGGCGCGCACCCGCCCGCTTTGGGCAGACATCGAGGCCGACCGCGAGTTCGGGGCGAACCCGGGCCACGGCGCAACGGGAGCGATGCCCATCACCCGGGGTTCCCTCGAGCATCTGGTCAGCTCCGCCCTGCTCAGGGCCGGCACCGGTCTCGGGCTCGCCCGGGTGCCCGATCAGAACGCGAGCCCCGACCCGACGCCCGGCATCGGAGCGCTGCCCACCAACACGCGCGACGGTGAGCGGTGGAGCACGGCGCGGGCCTGGCTCGAGCCCGCTCCCGCGCTGCTGACAGTGCGCGGTGACTGCACGGTCGTGCGGGTCGTCGTCGACGCGCGGGGGCGAGCGACCGGCGTCGATGCGCTCATCGACGGCCGGGTCGAGACGCTGCACGCCGATCGGATCGTGCTCAGCGCCGGCGCCCTCGCCACCCCGCAGCTGCTCGTGCGCAGCGGTATCGGGCCAGCGCGCATGCTGCGCGCGGCTGAGATTCCGATCGTGCACGACGCCCCGGTCGGAGCGAGGCTACACGACCACCCGCAGCTCGACCTGCGGATGACCGTGCCCGCCGCGGTGCTCGATCACCCGGTCGAGACGCCGCTCGGGGTCGTCGCGCACGGCACGAGCGGTGTCGCCGACGGACCATCAGTCCCGCGGGTGCCCGGGGACATCGAGGTGCTCTCGGTGCTGCGGCCCCTCGGGCGCATGCTCGGCACCGACGAGGGCGACGGTCGCCTGAGCCTGCTCGTCTCGGCGCTGCGCACCGATACCCCCGGACGCCTGCGGCTCGACGTCGACGGCCCCCCGCGGCTCGAGTTCCGCTACCTGTCGAGCGCTCGTGATCGGGCGCGGCTGCGGGCGGCCGTGCGGCTGGCCGCCGCCCTGCTGGCGAGCGAACCCCTGCGGCAGCTCGGCGCGGTGCCTGAGCATCCATCGTTGACCGCCCTGGATGATGACGACCTCGACTCCTGGATGCGGGCGCATCTCTCGACCGCCCTGCACAGCTGCGGCACGACGCCGATGGGTACCGACCCGTCGACGTCGGTGGTCGATGGTCGCGGCGCCGTGCACGGGGTGGCGGGGCTGCACGTGGCCGACCTGGGTATTCTGCCGACGACGCCTACGAGCGGCCCGGCGGCGAGCGCGGTGCTCATCGGGCACGTCATCGCCGACGCGCTGTAGCGCGGGCCGCCGAACGGCGTGCGGGCCGCACTCCTACAGCGGCAGCTCGGCGAGCGCCGGGTACGGGTTGCCGAACCGGTGCGCGGTGATCGACACCGCCTGCTCGCGCAGGAAGGGCAGAAGCTCGACACGGCCGGAGGCCGTCACCGGACCCGACCAGACGGCGACGTCGGGGTCGCCGTCGACGGCCTCGAGCAGTGCCCGCCCGGTCGCGTGCGGGTCGTTGGCGCCCTCCGGCGCGATCACCCGGATGCGGGCCGGCCGCTCGACCGCCATGCGGCCGGCGAACTCCGTGTCGGGCTCGATCACGACCGCGGTCACCCGCAGGCCCGAGGCGCCCGAGTCGAGCAGCCCGAGCAGGCTCGCCGGCAGCGGCGCGGCAGCGCTGACGGCGACAGGCGATCCGGCGCGGGTCGCCGCGAGCAGCACCCGCACGAGGTCGGCCGGCGCGGCACCCTCGGCGGCCCGCACGGTCACCGGCGCGGGCCGATACCGCAGCACATTGCGCTCGATCGGCTGGTCGGGCAGCACCTCGACCCGGCTGTCGTCGCGGGCGACGCCGAACTCGTCCTCCCACGCGCGCTGGTCGCTCAGGGCGCCGGCGCGCGCGGCGTCGAAGCCGGCGAAGTCGAGCCCGGGCTGGCTGGCCTCGAGCACGTCGCGCACACCGCGGTCGAGCCCGCGCAGACTCAGCGACTGCTTCGGTGCGCGCGGCACGGGCGCGAACGAGCCGAAGCCCATCACGTACGAGGGCCCGCCGGCCTTGGTCGAGCCGCCGACGCTCGAGCGCTTCCAGCCGCCGAAGGGCTGCCGCCGCACGATGGCGCCGGTGATGCCGCGGTTGACGTAGAGGTTTCCCGCTTCGACGTGATCGAGCCAGTGCTCCACCTCGTGCGCGTCGAGCGAGTGGAGACCCGCGGTGAGGCCGAACGGCGTCGCGTTCTGCAGGTCGAGGGCTTCGTCGAGGTCGCGAGCGCGCATGAGCCCGAGCACGGGGCCGAAGTACTCGGTGGTGTGGAAGGCGCTGCCGGGCAGGACGCCGCGCTTGACGCCGGGGCTCCACAGCTCGCCGCTCGCGTCAAGCGCCCGCGGTTCGACGAGCCACTGCTCGCCGGTGCCGAGGGCGGTGAGGGCGCCGAGCAGCGTGCCCGACGCGCGCTCGACGAGCGGCCCCACGACCGCGGTCGGGTCGGTGGGGCGGCCGACGCGCAGCGTGCGCACCGCATCCACCAGCTGCCGTTCGAAGCGCTCGGAGGTCGCGACCGAGCCGACGAGGATCGCGAGCGACGCGGCCGAGCACTTCTGCCCCGCGTGGCCGAATGCCGAGCGAACCAGGTCGGCGACAGCGAGGTCGAGGTCGGCCGAGGGGGTGATGACGATCGCGTTCTTGCCGCTCGTCTCGGCGAGAATCGGCAGGTCGGGCCGCCACGAGCGGAACAGCGCCGCGGTCTCCCACGCCCCCGTCAGCACGAGCCGATCGACGGCCGGGTGGGCGATGAGCGCCTGCCCGACCTCGTTCTCGGGCGCGTCGACGAAGCGCAGCACGTCGCGCGGCACCCCGGAATCCCACAGAGCCTCGACCATGACGGCGGCGCTGCGGCGCGTCTGCGGCGCGGGCTTGATGATGACGGCGCTGCCCGCGGCGAGCGCCGCCAGCACGCCCCCGGCGGGAATCGCGACCGGGAAGTTCCACGGCGGCACGACCACCGTCAGCCGCACGGGCGTGAAGGTCGCGTCGTCGATCGCGGCGAGGTCGCGCGCGCTCTCGGCGTAGTAGTGCGCGAAGTCGATGGCCTCGCTCACCTCCGGGTCGCCCTCGGCGAGAGTCTTGCCGGCCTCGGCCGCCATCACCTCGAGCAGGTCGGCGCGACGCGCGGCGAGCATCCGCCCGCATTCATGCAGGATGCCCGCCCGCTCATCGGCCGACCGCGCCGCCCACCCGGCGCCGGCCTCGCGGGTCTCGGCGACGATGCGCTCGACGGCGGCGATGCCGCGCGGGCCATCGGCGAGGGCGCTCGCGTCGACGAGCCCCTGCCCGCGGGTGCTCGTGGCGGAGCGCGCGAGGATCGCGCGCCCCCACTCGCGGTTGGCGGGCAGCGCGGGGTCGGTGTCGGGCTCGTTGGCGAAGCCGCGGCGCACCCCGCCCGGCTCAGGCAGCGCGACCGCGGTGCTTGCGCCGCCGTCGTCGACCGGCGCGAGCTCGAACCGGTTCTGCACCCGGTGCGGTGCGGGCGCCGCGGGCGACGCCGCGAGGTCGGCGAGCGCGGCACGGAAGCGCTGCTCCTCGCGCGCGAAGATCTCGGGCGAGGCGGTCAGCTCGAACACCCCCGACAGGAAGTTGTCGGTGCTCGCGTTCTCCTCCAGCCGGCGGATGAGGTAGCTGATGGCCGAATCGAAGTCGCGCGGGTGCACGACCGGCGTGTACAGCAGCAGGTGCCCGACGGTGCGGCGCACGGCCGCGGCCTGGTCAGGCGCCATGCCGAGCAGCATCTCGACCTCGACGCTGCTCGCGACGCCGCGCGCCTCGGCGAGCTGCCAGGCCCACGCGATGTCGAACAGGTTGTGGCCGGCGAGGCCGATGCGCACGGCATCCACCCGATCGGGGCGCAGGGCGGCGTCGAGCACGCGCTTGTAGTTGGCGTCGCTCGCCTGCTTGCTCGGCAGCACGGCGACGGGCCAGCCGTGCAGGGCCGCGTCGACGCGCTCCATGGCGAGGTTGGCGCCCTTGACGACGCGCACCTTGATGCCCGCGCCGCCCGCGGCCCGACGCTCCTGCGCCCACGCGGTCAGCCGGTCGAGCGCGGGCAGGGCCTCGGGCAGGTAGGCCTGCAGCACGATGCCCGCCTCGTACTGCCGCAGCGACGGCCGGTCGAGCAGCCGCTGAAACACCTCGATGGTCAGGTCGAGGTCGCGGAACTCCTCCATGTCGAGGTTGAGGAAGGTCGGGGTGACGCCGAGCGCGGCCGTCTCGTAGAGCGGCACGAGCCGGTCGACGACGCGCTCGACGGCCTCGTCGAAGGCCCACATGCTCAGCTGGCTCGCGATCGCCGAGACCTTCACCGACACGTAGTCGACGTCGGGCCGCTTGACGAGCTCGGTGATGCCGGCGAGCCGTCGATCGGCCTCCGCGTCTCCGAGCACCGCCTCGCCGAGCAGGTTGAGGTTGAGACGGTCACCGTCGGCGCGCAGGTGCTCGAGCGTGCGCCCGAGGCGGCTCGGGGTGGCGTCGATGACGAGGTGCCCGACCATGCCGCGCAGCACGCGACGCGCGATGGGCACGATCGGCCAGGGCAGCAGGCGGGCGAGCGGGCCACCGATGGCGATGAGCGCGCGCAGGGGCCAGGGCAGAAAGCTCGGGATGCTCTGCGCGAGCTGCTCGAGGTTGCGCGCCGCGACGCCGAGGTCATCGGGCCGCGCCACCCGGTCGACGAACCCGATCGCGAAGTCGAGCCCCCGCTCGTCCTGCAGCAGCCCGGCGAGGCGCGCGGCGCTGGCATCGGGCCGCACCCCCTCGGTCTGGGCGAGCCACTGCCGCACGAGCGCGACCGCGGCGTCGGCGGTGGCGTACGCGTCAGCCGAGCCGAGATCGGGCGAGGGGCCAGGGGTCGACACGTCGGTGCTCATGGGTCCAGTCTGCTGCTCGACACTGTGCGCATCTAGTGATGAAATCACTACATCGCTGTTCGGTTCTGCCGAACAATTCCCCAACCCCTCGGGAGCGCCCATGCTCGACCTACGTCGCGTCGCGCTGCTGCGCGAGGTGCACCGCCGCGGCACGCTGCACGCGGTCGCGCGGGCTCTCTCGTACAGCCCGTCGAGCATCTCGCAGCAGCTCAGGCTGCTCGAGCAGGAGGCGGGTGTTCCGCTGCTCGAGCGCACCGGCAGGCGGGTGCACCTCACACCTGCCGGGCTGCTACTTGTCGAAGGGGCCGATGAGTTGCTCACCGATCTCGAGCAGCTCGAAAGCGCGCTCGCCGCCACCGATCAGACCGTCTCGGGCACCGTGCGCCTCGCCGTCTTCCAGTCGGCCGCGCTCGGCATCGTGCCGCGCGCCCTGAGCCTGCTCGCCGAGAGCAATCCGGCGCTCCGCGTCGAGGTCACGCAGCGCGAGCCCGAGAGCGCGCTCGACGAGGTGTGGGCGCGCGAGTTCGATCTCGTGATCGCCGAGGAGTACCCGGCGCACGCCGCTCCGCGGCGTCGCGAACTCGACCGGGTGCCGCTCGGGCGCGACGCCCTGCGCCTCGGGGTCGCGGTCGGCAGCGGCATCCGATCGCTCGCCGACGCCGCCGACCGCGCCTGGGTCATGGAACCGCGCGGCACGGCCAGCCGCCACTGGGCCGAGCAGGTCTGCCGTCTGGCGGAGTTCGAGCCCGACGTGCGGTTCGAGACGGCCGACCTGCAGGCGCACATCAGCCTTGTCGAGGCGGGGCACGCGGTGGCGTTGCTACCCGACCTCGTGTGGGGTGGCCGCGATCCCCGTGTCTCGCTCATCACACTGCCCGGCGACCCGCACCGCTCGCTCTTCACCGCGGCTCGCCGATCGACTGCCGACCGCCCGGTGATTGTCGCCGTGCGTGCCGTTCTGGCACTGTCAATCGACGCACCAGGAGCGGCGGGATACCCTGATCGCGGCACAGCAGAGAAGGAGCATCCGTGACCAAGCAGCGCGATGTCGTCATCATCGGCGGAGGCCACAACGGCCTCACCGCCGCCGCCTACCTGGCGAAGGCCGGCCTCGACGTGCACGTGCTCGAACGGCTCGACGTGCTCGGCGGTGCCGCGATCTCGGCCGAGGCCTTCCCCGGCGTGGATGCGCGCCTGAGCCGCTATAGCTACCTCGTCAGCCTGCTGCCGCAGCGCATCATCGACGACCTCGGTCTCGAGATTGCGCTCGCCCCGCGCCGCTACAGCTCGTACACGCCCGTGCCCGGCGCCGCGGGCGCAGACGGCCGCGGTCTACTCGTGGACAACCACGACCTCGCGGCGACAGCGGCGAGCTTCGCTGCCATCGGCGCGGCCGACGACGCGGCAGCCTGGCAGCGCTTCTACGCGGGCACCGAGACGCTCGCGCGCGTGCTGTTCCCGACGGTGACCGACCCGCTGCTGACGCGCTCGGAGGCGCGCGACGCCGTCATCGCCGCGGCGGGCTCCGTCGACAGCGCCGACGCGCGCATCGATGGCGCTGCTCTCTGGGATGCCCTCATCGAGCAGCCCATCGGCCGCACCATCGCTGACACCTTCCAGAACGACCTTGTGCGCGGAGTCGTCTATACCGACGCGCTCATCGGAACCTTCGCTTCGAACGACGACGAGAGCCTCCTCGCCAACCGCTGCTTCCTGTATCACGTCATCGGCGGCGGCACGGGCGACTGGAACGTGCCCGTCGGCGGCATGGGCGCGGTGTCGGGCGAACTCGAGCGGGCTGCGCGGCTCGCGGGCGCGACCCTCACGACGGGGGCGGAGGTGCTGGCGCTCGCCGCCGGCTCCGGCGGCGACGACGGGAGGCGCACCGTGCGCTGGCGCGACGACGCCGGCGTCGAGCACGAGACGACCGCCGAACACGTGCTGGTCAACTGCTCGCCGCACGAGCTGGCGCGGCTGCTGGCAGCGGGCGACGCGGGCTCCGCATCCGGCATCGGGGTGGATGCGGGGGCCGGGCTCGCCGTGCCGCCCGCCGAAGGCGCGCAGGTGAAGGTGAACCTCTTGCTCTCGCGGTTGCCCCGCCTGCGCGATGCGTCGCTCGACCCGGCGGCCGCGTTCGGGGGCACCTTCCACATCAACGAGACCTTCAGCCAGCTGCAGCGCGCCTACGACGAGGCCGCGGCCGGGAAGGTGCCCAGCGTGATCCCGGCGGAAATCTACTGCCACTCGCTCACCGACCCGACGATCCTCGGACCCGAGCTGCGCGCCTCGGGCGCGCAGACGCTCACGGTCTTCGCCCTGCACGTGCCCGATCGGCTGGTCACCGAAGCCACCAACGACTCCCTCCGCGCGACCTTGCAGCGCGCCGTGCTCGACTCCCTCAACTCGGTACTCGCCGAGCCGGTCGAGAGCCTGCTGCTGACCGACGGCAACGGCAACCCCTGCGTCGAGACGAAGACCACGCGCGACCTCGAGCACACGCTGCGCCTGCCCGGCGGCAGCATCTTCCACGGCGACCTCGCCTGGCCGTGGGCGGAGGACGACGAGCCGCTCGACACCCCCGCCCGCCGCTGGGGCGTCGACACCGGGCTGCCCGGCGTGCTGCTGTGCGGCTCCGGCGCCCGCCGCGGCGGAGCGGTCAGCGGCATCGCCGGCCACAACGCCGCGATGGCGGTGCTCGAGAGCCGCTGAGCTACCCCGCGTCTTCGGCGGCTCACAGGCGACACCGGGCTACAGCTCCAGCGCGACCGCCACGACGAGCACGACCGTCACGAGCGCCGACGCGGCGAGCACGAACACGGTGCGCAGCATGAGACCCCAGGGGTCGCGGGCGTCGAGCTCGGCGCGCTTCACGCGCGGGGTCGCTGCGCCCGCGACGACGGCCGCCACGGCGAGCACCGCCGCGATCACCCCGACGGTCGGCTCACCCAGTCGTAGAGCAGTCAGTGCTGCGAAGAGAGCGACCAGAGAGGCCTGCAACGCCGTGCGCTGCCACGAGAGGCTCGTGCGGTCGACGGGCGCGCGGCGAGCATCCCTGCCCCAGTCACGATCGGCGCCCGACACCGAGGCGCTCACGCGCGACGCCTCACCGCGCCAGCTCGATCGCCTCGAAGGCGGCAAAGCCTGCCACGAAGAGCCCCGCGGCGACGACGCCCGCCACCACCCAGGGCAGCACTGAGGGGTCGGGAATTGGCTCGCGCAGCCGCAGAGCACGCTCTGTGCGCGCCCACGCAACGATCGCCCACACGCCGAGCGCCCCGCCGCCGAGTGCGGCAAGCCCTACGATGACGAGCACGACGAGCGGCAGGTCACCGAATCCGGAGAGCGTGGCGAGCGCAACACCGCCGGCGATGAGCGTCAGCCCCGTGCGGATCCACGACAGCGCCGTGCGCTCGTTGGCGAGCGAGGCCTGCACCTCGGGCTCGTCGCCGACCCCGTAGACGCTGCGCGGGCGGCGGCGGTCGGTCGGAGCGCTCATGCCTCGAAACTACTCGCTCGACGCGCGTCGCTCACCCCGCGCCGCTCACCCCGCGCCGCTCACTCCCACACGCTCGGCGCGGGCTCGCGGCGCGGGGGCAGCGCGGCATTGTCGCTCCACTGCTCGATCCACGCGGGCACGGGATGCTCGGCCGGATCGAGACCGAACAGTTCGAGCAGCTCGGGCACCGGAACGATGCCGCCGCTCTTCTTCAAGAACCGTGCCTTGATGACCCCGCGCGCGCAGATCTCGCCGTCGCGCACGAACCGCTGCTCCATGTAGCCGGCGACGTCGTCGATGCCGATGATGCGACTCTCGAGCACGTATGACTGCCACGGGTCGAGCGAGCGCCGGTACGTGATGGTCGAGCTGACGACCACGGGGTAATACCCTCGCGCGCTCAGTTCGCGCCAGACCCCCGACCGCACCATGAGGTCCATCCGCCCGAGATCCATGATCGACAGGTAGACGCCGTTGTTCATGTGATTTTGCAGGTCGAGGTCGTTGGGCAGTACGCGGAAGGGCACGCGACTGACGTCCGTCGGGGCCAGCCGCGGCCCACGGCTGGCGCGCCACATCAGCCAGAGAAGGCGAAAGAACTTGTTCACGGCGCCCAGGCTAGGCGGGTCAGCGCGCGCGGTGGTCCTCGATGGTGGCCTTCGCACCGAAACGCGGTGCTTCGACGCCGAGCGACGTGATGAGGCGCACAACCCGATGTCGATGACCCGCGTAGGGCGCGAGCAACGCGAGCATGCCCTCGTCGTCCGTGCGTTCCCCCGTGAACCAGCTGCCGATGACGTGCGGCAGGTGAGCGTCGCCGACACTCACCGTGTCGGGGTCGCCGTGCGAGCGCTGCAGCACCTCTGCCGCCGTCCATAGCCCCACTCCGGGTATCGACCGGAACGCCGCAACCGCCTGCGGGCCGCCCCGGCCGAGCGCGAGCGTGCGCTGCAGGGCAGGAGCGACCGCGGCGACGCGCCGAATGGTGGCCATACGCTGCGGGCCGACGCCCGCGCGATGCCAGTCATGGTCGGGGATGCGGCGCCACCCTTCCCCGTCGGGCATGACCGTGAGCCCCTCGGGTGCGGGCCCGGGCGCCCGCTCACCGTGCTGCCGCACCAGCTGCCGCCACGCGCGCTGGGCCTCCACGCCCGTCACTTTCTGCTCGAGGACGGCGGCCACGGCCGCCTCCAGCACGAGGTGCGAGCGGGTGAGGCGCAGCCCACGGGTGCGCCGCCGCACTCGCTGGAGCGCTGCGGCTGCGGGGTCCCCCGTCGTCGCTCCGCCCTCCGCCGCGCGGGCGGCGAGCAGAGCGTCGAGTTCACTCCAGTCGTCGCCGTCGCCGAGTAACTCGCCGGCCCGTTCGATGCTCCAGGCTGCGCCGGGGCCCCACGCGGCGGCGTGCAGCCGAGCGGCAGCGGTCGGCGGGCCGTCGAGTACGCGCAGCCGCAGTGTGGCCGGCCCCTCGGGTGTGCGCTGCGCGCGCCAGATCTCCTGCCAGGCGGCGAGCCCGTCGGCAGTGAGCATGGTGGGGTCGCCGCGACCGCGGCGCAGGAAGATGAGCGTTTCGGCCAGGTCGACGGGCTCGGGCAGGGCGAGCTCTCGCTCCGCATCCGGGGTCGCCTCGCTCACGTGCTCAGAGTAGAACGCACCGCTGACCGCAACCTCGCCCGCAGAGAACGGCGGGGAGACCGCTCGTGGTGAGCCGCCTCCCCGCCGCATGTTGCCCGAGGTTTATGGGCAGGTGTAGGTGACGCCGTCGATTTCCCAGACGCCCGAACCAAGCTCGCTGCACACCTGGGCGAGACCGCCGAAGAGGCTGCCGAACAGTGCCCCTCCCGCAAGCAAGACGACGAGGCCGATCACGAGGCCGATGAATCCGATGATGATGGCGGCGACGGCGAAGCCGTTCTTCTGGCCCGCTTTCTTCGACTGGTTGAGGGCGACGAAGCCGAGGATGATGCCGATCAACTGGAACGGCAGGATCGACAGCACGAGGGCGATAATGCCCATCGTCTTGCCGGGGTTCACCGGAGCGGCGGGCGCTCCCGAGTAGGCGGGGGCAGGCGGTGCGGGGGGAGGAACGTCGGACATTCTGACTCCTGGAGGGGTGGGGGCCGGGTTGGCCCCGTTCGTTCGCATCGTAGACCCGCGAGGTGTCTGGGTGGGAGAGGAAAAACTGCTCAGTCGCCGACGTTCGCCTTCCCATCAGGTGCCGTGAGGTCTCGCGTTTCGAGCGCATCGAGCCGCACAACGACCGAACCGGGCGTTCGTCTCACGCGCAGCCGACCCATCGCTCGAATCGCCGCGTACTGCACGCCGTACTTCTCGCTCAGGGCGGTGTCGAGCGCCGCACGGCTGGCCTCGTCGTCGTGCACGGTGGCGTGCGCGGTGATGACGGGGGCGCCCTCGAGCGGTCGGCCGATTCGATCGCAGGCCTGCAGCGTCACTCTGGGGGTGTGCCTGATGCGCTTGACCTTGCCCGCTTAGGCGCCCGTCGTGACGACCAGAGCGTCGCCGTCGCGCGCCACCCAGACGGGCGTCGGCACGCGGTCTCCCGATCGTCGCGTGGTCGTCAGCAGCACATACTGCTCATCAGCGAGCGCCAGCAACGCCTCGCGCGCAGAATCGGTCACGGATGCTCCTCCTCCGTCGCCCGTACCCCTGACGGGCGAGCGGCCGCAAGACTAGCGCTCGCATCCGAGAGCCGTCCGGGTGGAACCGGTTTCGCACCGACGAGCGCAACGCACCAAGATAGAAGGTATGCGCATCGGAATGCTGACCTCAGGCGGCGACGCGCCCGGCCTCAACGCGGTGATCCGCGGGGCCGTGCTCGTCGGAACCTCCGTCTACCACCACGAGTTCGTCGGCTTCAAAGACGGCTGGAAGGGCCTCGTCGAGAACGACACCCTGCCGCTCACGCGGCACGAGGTGAAGGGTGTCTCTAAGCAGGGCGGCACCATCCTCGGCACGAGCCGAACCAACCCCTTCGAGGGTCGCGGCGGCGTCGACCGCATCAACGACGTCTTCGCCGAGAACCGCCTCGACGCCCTGATCGCGATCGGCGGCGAGGGCACGCTCGCCGCCGCCAAGCGACTGACTGATGCAGGCGTCCACATCGTCGGCGTGCCCAAGACCGTCGACAACGACCTCGACGCGACCGACTACACCTTCGGTTTCGACACGGCCGTGCAGATTGCCACCGATGCCATGGACCGACTGCGCACCACCGGCGATGCCCACAACCGGTGCATGGTAGCTGAGGTCATGGGTCGGCACGTCGGCTGGATCGCCCTGCATTCGGGCATGGCGGCGGGCGCTCACGCCATCCTCATCCCCGAGCAGCACACGAGCATGGACCAGTTGTGCGCGTGGGTGCAGAGCGCCTACGACCGCGGCCGCGCTCCTCTCGTGGTGGTCGCCGAAGGATTCACCCTCGACGGTACCGACGAGCCGCACTCTGAACGCGGGCTCGACGCTTTCGGTCGCCCGCGGCTCGGCGGTATCGGCGAACGACTGGCCCCGATGATCGAGGAGCGCACCGGCATCGAGACGCGGGCCACCACCCTCGGGCACATTCAGCGCGGCGGCACTCCGAGCGCGTTCGACCGCGTGCTCGCAACCCGACTCGGTATGGCAGCGATCGCCGCCGTCAACGACGAGCGCTGGGGGGAAATGGTGGCCCTGCGCGGCACCGAAATCGTGCACGTACCGTTCTCGGCGGCTCTCGGGTCGCTCAAGACGGTGCCCGACGAGCGTTATGCCGAGGCGGCACTGCTCTTCGGCTGAGCGCTGGCCGGTGGCCTCCCGCGCGGCCTAGGCTGGCGGGCATGACCCGGGCCTGGCAGATCACCCTCCGCGAGGGCGACCCCGCGGTCGCGCTGGTTGACATCGACGATGCCGCGCTGCGGCCCGCATCCGATGCGGTGGATGCGCACGCCGACGTCGTGGTCGACGTCACCTGGTCGGGGCTCAACTACAAAGATGCCCTGGCCTTCGCTGGCAATCGGGGGGTCGTGCGAACCTCCCCCCTGGTGCCGGGCATCGACGCGGTCGGCATCGTGGCGGCCTCGTCGAACCCGCGCTGGAAGCCTGGCGACCGCGTTCTGCTCAATGGCGCGGGCGCGGGCGAGACCCGGCACGGCGGTCTCGCCGAGCGCGCGCACCTCGACGGCGGCACACTGGTCGCCACGCCCGACGTTTTCACCGACCAGCAGGCAGCCAGCATCGGCACCGCCGGGTTCACCGCCATGCTCGCGGTACTCGCCCTCGAGCGCCACGGCATGACGAATGGCGAGGTGCTCGTGACGGGCGCGAGCGGCGGCCTCGGGTCGTTCGCGATCGCCGTGCTCGCGCGCGCCGGGTTCACCGTCACGGCCGCAACCGGTCGAACCGAGCAGGCCGACCGGTTGCAGCGCCTCGGCGCGACGGTCGTGCTCGACCGCGCCGAACTCGACCGGCCTTCACGGGCGCTCGAGTCGCAGCGGTGGGCGGGGGTCGTCGACGCGGTCGGCGGGGCGTCCCTGGCCACGGCTCTCGCGCAGGTGCGCCAGAACGGTGTCGCGGTGGCGTGCGGCAACGCCGCCTCTGCCACGCTGGCGACAACGGTGATGCCGTTCATCTTGCGCGGCGTCTCGCTCGTGGGTGTCAACTCGTCGCTCGCCTCCCGCTCGTTGCGCGAACAGGCGTGGCAACGCCTCGCCCGCGACCTCGACCCCGCTGTCGTCGACACCGTGGCTCGACCGATTGGGTTTGAAGAGGCTCAGGGGGCAGCGGCAGAGGTGCTGGCCGGCCGTGTGGCCGGGCGGCTTGCTGTCCGTGTTGGCGAGCGCGCATCCGAGATCGCATCATCGCCCGCGAGCGGTGCTGCATGAGTGCGTTGGCCGCGTGGGGGCTCGGGTTCGCTGGCATCGCCGCAATGCTGCACGCGGTGTTCTTCGTTCTTGAGAGCGTGCTGTTTCGCCGGCCCGCCGGCCGACGGCTCTTCCGTGTGCGAGCCGACCAGGATTCGGCGGTGCTTCGGTTGTTTGCGGTCAACCAAGGCCTCTACAACCTCGCCCTTGCGGTGGTCGTGGTGATCGGAATCGCCGTGCAGCTGACGGCAGACAGTGCGAGCCCGCTCGCGATCGGTGGGCTGGCGGTGACGATCACCGGATGCTCAATCATGGTGGTCGCGGGCGCCGCGCTCGCCCTCACCGCGCCGCCCCGGATGCTCGGAGCCGCGCTCGCGCAAGCTCTACCCCCCGTGCTCGCGATCGTGCTGCTGCTCGCCGCCGGGTAGTGCGCTACGGGACGACCGGCGGTGCGCTGTCGTGCGGATCCATCGCGTGCTCAGCGAGCGCCCGCACGAGCGCCGTCGTTGTGCGCTCCTCAGCGATGCGGTGCACGGTCAGACCGGCGGCTCGCGCATCGAACGCCGTGCGCGGCCCGATGCACACCACGACTGTGCCATCGGGAAGCGGAGCAAACTGCTCGGCGACCTGCCGGGCGACACTGCCCGAACTGATCACAAGCGCTCGGATGCGGCCCTCCGCAACATCGGCGACAACGGTGGCTGGCGCGGAGACCCCGACCGTGCGGTATGCGGACACGAACTCGGCGTCGATTCCGCGCTCGATCAGCCCGCTCACGAGCGTCGGTTCGGCAATTTCACTCTGTGGCACGAGAACGCGCCCTTGCTGGGCGGTGCCGGGCCATTCCCGTACGAGACCCCGTGCCGAATGGTCACTGGGAACGAAGTCGACGGAGTAGCCCGCGAGCTGCAGAGCATGGGCCGTCGTCTCGCCCACCGCGGCGATACGCGTCGTGGCGGGCGGGCGTACGCCATACCCGACCAGAACGTCGACGGTGGTCGCGCTTGTCACGACCAGCCAGCCGTACTGGCCGGCGTGGAGTGCGGCGAACTCCTCGGCAAGACGTTCAGGCTCGTCGGACGGCGCAAAGTTGATCAGCGGAGCAATCACGGGCTCAGCGCCAAGATTGCGCAACTGGGCCGCGACACCGTCGCCCCACTTGCCACCGCGCGGTACGAGAACACGCCAGCCGAGCAGTGGCTTCACCACCGGCAGCGCACCCGTCGGGGTGCGCTCGAGAGTGACATCATGCTGGAAGGACATCCCCTCCATGATGACCCGGTCGGGGCGAGACTCATAATCGAGCGCACGCCCGCCCGCCGTTCAGTCGTCGGTGACGATCGCCCAGACGACCAGCCCTGCGACCACCACCGCCGCGGCAGTCGCGCCGATGATCCACGGCACCGGGTTCGCCCGGTAGGAGCGTTGCACGCGCTGGGCCAATTCGCCCGCCTGCTTCTGCACATCGAGCTTGTCGTCGATGGCGTCGAGGGTTTCCTCCAGCCGAGCGCGTGCAGCCGCGACGGTGGTCGAGACGGTGTCGGTCATGATGCTCCTCGCTTTCCGAGCCCGCGGAGAACGCGGACGTCATGCTTCACGCTCTCGATCGTTGCCGTCGGGGTTGGCGGAACCCCGTGGCGCAACTGCTGCACACCGATCGCCGCCGCGATCGCCGCCAGCACAATCAGGGCTCCTCCGACAACAAGGGCCGCTGCCCACGCGGGCATCACGAGGGCGAGGGCGAGCACCCCCGCTGCGGTGAGAACCAATGCTCCGAAGAAGGCGAAAGCGCCTGCCGTCACCAGGAAGCCAGCGCCAATACCCGCGGACTTCAGCTTGCCGACAATCTCGGCCTTGAGCTGGGCGATCTCGGCTTCGATGAGCTCGCGAATGAGCTTCGGCAGGTCGGCAATGAGCGCGAACAACCCACGTCGGGCCCTGGCCGGTCCGGTTGTCGGTTGTGAAGCACTCACGATGACGAGCCAGCGCGGTTCGAGCCGCCCTTTGTCGAACGCTTCGCCGTGTCGGTCGACGATCCTGCGCCGGTCGACGATGCTGCGCTCGTCGATGATGCCGCGCTTTTCGACGTCGCCCCCCGCGAGGTCGCGCCGCGACCCGCAGGCTTCTCCGCCGACTTTCGGGCGGCCCCTGTCACCTGGTCAACGACTTTCTTGGCGCCATCGGAGACGAAATCGGCAACCTCCGGCGCCTTCTCACGCACGAAGTCCTCCACCTGATCGACGCGACGTTGCACGCGCGGATCGTTCCAGAAGCCCTGGGCGGCACGCTTCAACTGGTCGTAACGCTCGCGCCCTGCGCGGGTGCCGAGCACATAGCCGACAGCGAGGCCAGCGGCGAACAGGATCTTGCCTCTCATGACGCACTCCTCACGCTGCGCGGCGGTGATGGCTCGTCCGCGTTCAGCCCTTCCAGCGTAGTCGCGCGACCTATCCGTCTGTCGAGACTGATCCCGCCGACGTTGCTCCTCACCCCGGCGCAGCTGATGCCGCTGCACGTGCGGCGGGCCGCGCGGCGGCGAGAACCCTGTCGATAGCCGCGTCGTCGTGCGCGGCCGAAACGAACCACGCCTCGTACACGCTCGGCGGCAACGAGACCCCGTGCTCGAGCATGGCGTGGAAGAACGGCCCGAAACGCCACGTGGCCTGATCTTGCGCCTCCGCGTAGTTCTGCGGAGCATCCGCCCGGAAGAAGATGGAGAACTGCGAGCCCGCCCAGGCGACGACGTGCTCGACGCCCTCCGCCGTGAGCGCCGCCGACAGGCCGTCGCCGATCGCACGCGCCGCGCGCGGGAGGTGGTCGTAGACCGCCGGCCCCGCGCCGCGCAGCATGGCGGCCCCGGTGGCGACCGCCACCGGATTACCGCTTAAGGTGCCCGCTTGGTACACCGGGCCGAGCGGAGCGAGCAGATCGAGCAGCTCGGCGCGACCGCCCAGGCCCGCGAGCGGCAGGCCGCCCCCGATGATCTTGCCGAAGGTCGTGAGGTCGGCGTCGTAGGGCACTCCCTCGCGCTCCTCGAGCCCCCACCAGCCCGCGGCCGTCGAGCGGAACCCCGTCATGACCTCGTCGCTGATGAGCAGCGCGCCGTGCGCGTGCGCGGTGTCGGCGAGCAGCCGGTTGAACCCGGGCTTCGGCGGCACGACGCCCATGTTCGCGGCGGCGGCCTCGGTGATGACGGCGGCGATGCGGTCGCCGTGCGCCGCGAACACCGCGGCGAGGGCATCCTCGTCGTTGTAGGGGATCACGACGGTCTGGGCGGCCGTCTCGGGCGTGATGCCCGCCGAACCCGGGATGCCGAGCGTCGCGATGCCCGAGCCGGCCTCCGACAGCAGCGCGTCGGAGTGCCCGTGATAGTGCCCCGCGAACTTCACGAGCAGGGGCCGCCCGGTCGCGCCGCGCGCGAGCCGGATCGCCGTCATGGTCGCCTCGGTGCCCGTCGAGACGAGCCGCAGCTTCTCGATGCCGCGCCGTTCGGTGCCGTCGGCCGAGGTGAGCGTCAGGCGGTCGAGCACGAGCTCGGCAAGCTCGACTTCGCCTGTCGAGGCGGCCCCGAACCCGAGACCGCGGTCGACGGCGGCGTGCGCGGCGGCGATGACGTCGGGATGCGCGTGGCCGAGCAGCGCCGGACCCCACTGCCCCACGAGGTCGACGTACTCGGTGCCCTCGACATCGGTCACGTAGGGCCCGTGCCCGCTCGCCAGGAAGACGGGGGTTCCGCCGACCGAGCGGAACGCGCGCACGGGCGAGTTGACCCCGCCGGGCGTGACCCGTAGCGCGCGCTCGAAGGCCTCAGAATTGGTCGTCGGCGTGCGGCCGGAGATGAAGCGAGTCATGTGATGAACTTTCTCTCGACGAGGTCGAGGCTCGCGTAGCTGAGCACGGCATCGGCGCCCGCGCGGCGGATGGAGACGAGCGCCTCGAGCTGGGCGCGGTCGCCGTCGATCCAGCCGTTCTGCGCGGCGGCGGCGATCATCGCGTACTCACCCGAGACCATGTAGGCCCAGACGGGAACGGGCGAAGAGTCGGCGACGCGGCGCAGCACGTCGAGGTAGCCGAGCGCGGGCTTGACCATGACGATGTCGGCGCCCTCCTCGACGTCGAGCGCGGCCTCGCGCACTCCCTCGCGCGCGTTCGCGGGGTCGAGCTGGTACGTGCGGCGGTCGCCCTGCAGCTGCGACTCGACCGCGTCGCGGAACGGCCCGTAGAACGCCGAGGCGTACTTGGCCGAGTAGGCGAGCAGGGCGACGTCTCGATAACCCGCCGCATCGAGGGCGGCGCGGGCGACAGCGGTCTGGCCGTCCATCATGCCGCTGAGCCCGAGCAGCTGCGCGCCCGCCTCGGCCTGCGCGACCGCCATGGCCGCGTAGCGCTCGAGGCTCGCGTCGTTGTCGACGCGGCCTTGGGCATCCAGCACCCCGCAGTGGCCGTGGTCGGTGAACTCGTCGAGGCAGAGGTCGGTCTGCACGACGAGCGCGTCGCCCACCTCGGCGACGACCGCGCGCACGGCGGCATTGAGGATGCCCTCGGGGTCGGTCGCGCCCGAGCCGGTCGCATCGCGCCGCTCGGGCACGCCGAAGAGCATGACTCCGCCCAGGCCCGCGGCGGCCGCGCGCGCCGCGATCGCGCGCACGCTGTCGAGTGAGTGCTGCTCGACGCCCGGCATCGAGGCGATCGGCTGCGGGGCGTCGAGGCCCTCGCGCACGAACACGGGCAGCACGAGGTGGTGCAGCCGCACTTCGGTCTCGCGGACGAGACCGCGCATCGCGGCCGTCGCGCGCAGGCGGCGGGGGCGGATGCTCGGGCCGAGGTCACCCGGCGTGGTCGACGTCGGCGCGCTCATCGCGCACCGCCGAGCGGCGCGAGGTCGGCAGCGCCCAGCTCGAGCAGCTCGTCGACGACGCGCTTCGCGGCGTCTTCGCCGGGGGTGCGGGTGTCGTCGACGTAGAGCGCGTGCGCGGCCGAGACCTGCTCGCCCGCGTCGGAGTAGACGCGCGCGGCGAGAAAGAGCAGACGTCCGTCGATGAAGGCGTTGGCCCCGAGCGGAGCCGAGCAGCCGGCCTCGAGCAGGCGCAGCACGGCGCGCTCGGCCTCGACGCTCGTGCGCGTCGCGGCATGGTCGATGCCCTGCAGCGCCGAGCGCAGCGGGCCCGAGACGCTCGCGAGCGTCTCGACCGCGAGGGCTCCCTGGCCGGGCGCGGTCGGCCAGCCCGCGATGCCGAGGTGCTCGGTGATGACGTCCTCGCGCCCGAGGCGCTCGAGGCCCGCGACGGCGAGCACGACGGCGTCGAGGTCGGCCTCGACGCCGTCCTTGTCTCCGAGCACGCGGCCGATGCGCGTGTCGACGTTGCCGCGCAGGTCGACGACCTCGAGGTCGTCGCGCCGTCTCCGTAGCTGCGCGCGGCGCCGGGGAGACCCAGTGCCGACGCGAGCGCCGGGCGGCAGGTGCTCGAGTGTCAGGCCGTCGCGCGCCACGAGTGCGTCGCGCGCATCCGCCCGCTTTGGCATGGCCGAGATGGCCAGCTCGGGGTGCGGGGCCGTCGGCAGGTCTTTGAGCGAGTGCACGACCACGTCGCACTCGCCCGCGAGCAGGGCCTCGCGCACGGCCGTCACGAAGACGCCCGCGCCGCCGAGGCTCTCGAGCGGGGCGCTCGAACGGTCGCCGAGGGTCGAGATCGTCACGAGCTCAACAGGGCTGCCGGTGCGCGCCGCGATCGAGTCGGCGACGCGCTGCGACTGCGCGAGCGCGAGGGCACTGCCCCGCGTGCCGAGGCGGATCGGCGCCGTCGTACCTGCTGAACCCGCCGTCACGGCTCGAGCCCCGAGATGGCGGGCTTGAAGCCCGCGCGCACGTTCTCGCAGCAACCGGGGCGGCACACGTCGTACCAGGGGCCGAGGGTCGTCTCACGCACGCGGTCGGCGGGCGCCGTGCCGCGCAGCCGCTCTTCCACGAGGTCGATGAGGCCGCTCACGTAGACGGGGTCGACGCCCGGGGTCGGCACACGCACACCGCGCACGCCGTGCTCGTCGCACGTCTCCATCGCCTCGGTGTCGAGATCCCACATGACCTCCATATGGTCGCTCACGAAGCCCACGGGCACCATGACGATCGTCGTCACGCCTGCCGCGGCGTGCTCGGCGATGGCATCGTTGATGTCGGGCTCGAGCCACGGCTGCGTCGGGGGGCCCGAGCGGCTCTGGTACACGAGCTGCCAGTCGACGTCGGGCACATCGGCACCCTCCTCACGCAGCGTCGCGATCGCGCGCTGCATGATGACCCCGCTCACGGCGAGATGCTGCGCTGCGTAAGCGCCGCCCTCGCCCCACTCGACGTCGCGCGGCCCGCTGCGCTCGGCATCGGTCGTCGGGATGCTGTGGGTCGCGAAGAGCACGCGCGTGCTGGTCAGGTCGACGCCGTCGGCGAGGAGCGTGCGCAGGGCATCCACGACGCCGGCGACGAAGGGCGCGACGAAGCCGGGAGCGTCGAAGAACTGCGCCACCTTGTCGATGCGCACCTGACCCCAGAGACCCGTGGCCTCGAGTGCGTTCGCGAAGTCTTCCCGGTACTGGCGGCAGCTCGAGAAGCTCGAGTACGCGCTCGTCGCGAGGCCGAGGATCGTGCGGTGGCCGTCGTCGAAGGCCTGCTGCAGCGCCTCGGGCAGATACGGGTCCCAGTTGCGGTTGCCCCAGTAGATGGGGATACCGAGCCCGCGCCGGTCGGCCTCGGCCTGCAGCGCCGCCTGCAGCTCGCGGTTCTGCTGGTTGATGGGGCTCACGCCGCCGAAGTGGCGGTAGTGGTGCGCGACCTCTTCGAGCCGCTCGTCGGGGATGCCGCGCCCGCGCGTGACGTTACGCAGGAAGGGGATCACGTCGTCCTGCCCCTCGGGCCCGCCGAAGCCGGCGAGAATCACGGCGTCGTAGGCGACCGGCACGGTGACGTGGCCGGCCGCGGATTCGGCGAGCGCCGCATCCGTCGCCGCGAGGGGGTATTGACCGTTGGTGATCGTCACCGCAAGACCTCCAGAATCTGCGCGTCGAGCGCCGCGTCATCAAGTCGGCGGCCCGTGAAGAAGGGCACCTCTTCGCGCACGTGCCGGCGCGCCTCGGTATACCGGAGATCGCGCATCATCTCGACGAGCTGAATCGGGTCGTCGCTTTCGAGCCCCAGCAGCCACTCGTAGTCGCCGAGCGCGAAGCTCGCGACCGTGTTGGCGAGCACACCCGTGAAGGCGCTGCCCTTGCGGCCGTGCTCGGCGAGCATCTCGCGGCGCTCCTCCTCCGGCAGCAGATACCACTCGTACGAGCGCACGAAGGGGTAGACGCACAACCAGCCTTTTGGCTCTTTGCCGAGCATGAAGGCAGGCGCGTGGCTGCGACTGAACTCGGCCTGCACGTGCACGCCCATGGCGTTCCAGGTGGGCAGCAGGGTGCTGAGTAGCGGCGCGCGGCGCAGCGTGCGCACGGCGGCCTGCAGGCCGTCGACGGTCTCGCCGTGCAGCCACAACATAATGTCGGCGTCGGCGCGCAGCCCGCTCACGTCATAGACGCCGCGCACGGTCACGCCCTGCGCGGTGACCGCCTCGACGGCCTCCTGCACCCCGCCGCTCTCCGATGGACGAGAAGGGTCCCTCCTCAGTACCGCGTACACCGTGTAGGCCAATTTCACCGTCATGGTGCGCCTTCTCCCATCTGACCTGATCGTTCCGCGATCACGTGACCGGAGGGGGGTCCGATCGCCGCCGCTGTCTCGATAGCGTGCGGGATGACCGCCGCCAGCCCGGTCCCCGCCACCTGTTCGCCCACGATCGCAACACCATTCACCGGCGCGATGCGCAGCGCACGGTGCCAGGTGTACATGTCGACGTTTTCGACGATTTCCGGCGATATGGTCACCCCGAGCAGGGCTGCAGCATCGCGACAAGCCTGCTCGACATCGACCGGCTGCTCGTAGCTGAGGCGCAACACTTCCTGACCACCAGTAGCGTGTCGAAGGTGGGGCCACTTCGCGGTGACGTGCGTGAGCGCCCGAGCTTGAACTGATCCGCCTCGGGCAACAAGAACTCCCGTTCCCCGCGGCGCGTTAGCGAGCGGGGCTACGTGCGCACCGGTCTTCGAGAGCACAAGAGTGACGAGGTGTGTCGCGACCCGTTTCCCCAGCGAGCCATCCGCATCGCGCGCGAGCCCAGGAGCCGCGACGACCACACACCCGGCAAGCTCCTCAGCCGGACCACCATGTGAGCGCTCGACCCGAACGCGATCTGGGTGCACGTCAACCACGCGGGTGTCATACACAATCTCGACGCCGAAACGATCGAGGTCAGCCAGTAACGCCTCGATGAGCGTCGACATCCCACCGTCGAGGCTTGCAACGAGCGAGCCCGCAGGAGCATCAATACGCATGCGGGCAACTGCCCGAGAAAGCGAGTTCTCGCGCAACAGGTGGTGCACCAGACCAGGGATCGCGCTCATGGGAAGTCGGTCGGGATGGGTCGAAAAGACCCCCTCCACAACAGGACCGACGAGACGATCAACAATGGCATCGCCCATCCGACGACGCACGAGCGCTCCGAGAGTGGGAAGGCGCGACCCAATAGGACCAGGGAGAACCGCATCGACGAGGCCGCGCCACGCGCCGCGCCGACCAACGGCCCGAACGACATCGCGAGCAAGCGGTGATGACGGTATGCCGTACAGACTGACCCGAGGCAGTGGCACGAGTTCACCCGTCGCCGTGCACAACCACGCGGGCACATCGAGCGGCGCAACGACGCGATTATCGAGGCCGAGCCTCGTGAGATAGGCGAGCACCACGCCGTCCCGCGTCGCAAATGCCTCCGCGCCGCGATCAAGTCGCGCCCCACCGATGGTCGTTCCCGAGACCTGCCCGCCTGCGCGGTCTGAAGCTTCGAGGATGCGAACCGTATGCCCGAGAAGCACCAGCTCGCGGGCGACGACGAGGCCAGCGATGCCCGCTCCAACGACGATCGTACGGGTCACGATGAGCCCTCTGTGCTCAACTGCCCGTGCTCATGCACATACTCGACTACTCGCGTAAGCACGTCAGGGTTCGTCTCCGGTGGCACTCCGTGCCCCAGGTTGACGACGTGGGCGGGTGCGCGTCGTCCCCTTCTGAGGACATCGTCAATGTGTTCTCGCAGCACGGGCCACGGTGCGGCCAGCAAAGCCGAATCTATGTTTCCTTGCAGGGGCACGCTGTCCCCGAGCAGACTGCTCGCGACATCCAAGGGGAGACGCCAGTCGATCCCTACCGCATCGACCCCGAGAGCAGCAATCTGCGGAAGGATGCGATCGGTGCCGAGCCCGAAGTGGATGCGGGGCACACCGGTGCCGTCAAGATGAGCCAGAGCGCGTCGGCTGTGCGGCGCGACTCTGTGAGCGTAATCGTCGGCTGAGAGGGTGCCCACCCACGAATCGAAGAGCTGAGCCGCTGAGGCGCCCGCCTCGACCTGAACCCGAATGAACTGGCCCGTGATGTCGGCGCACCAGTCAAGCAGTCTCGCCCACGATTCCGGATCAGCGTGCATCATCGCTCGGGCTCGTGCTTGGTCTTTCGATGGCCCGCCTTCGACCAAATAGGCAGCGACCGTGAAGGGCGCACCGCCGAAACCAATGAGAGGAGTCGAGCCAAGCTCCGATACTGTCAGCGCGACCGCCGACCGAATCGGCTCGAGGGCCTCCGGGTCGAGCGGACGCAGTCGAGAGAGATCATCACGGAAACGGATGGGCTCGTCGAGCACTGGACCCCGACCCTGTTCGATGCGAATAGGAAGCCCCGCCAGCAAAACGGGCACGACGATATCGCTGAAGAAGATCGCCGCGTCCACCCCATGCCGCCGGACTGGCTGAAGCGTGATCTCGCTTGCGAGCTCGGGGGTGAGGCAGGCCTGCAACATGTCGCCCCCGGCACGAATGGCGCGGTACTCGGGTAGCGACCGCCCCGCCTGCCGCATAAACCACACGGGAAGGCGCTCTGTTCTTTCGCCACGAAGCGCGCACACCAGCGGCGATCCAGCGGTACGCCCATCCACGATTGGATGCTCGATAGACAAGCTCACACCCCAAGGATAGGCGGCGCGAGTTGGTCAACCTCCCGGCGAAGCCACAGGTCGAGCCGTCTTCACGAATACCCCACTGGGGTTCGGCTCAATCACCCAGCCCGAGCCGCCTACACTGGGTCATCGTGCTCTTCTGCGTCACCGCCAGTCATCGCAATACACCGTTCGAATCGCTCGAACGGCTGTCGGTCGACTCCGCCGAACTTGCACGGAGGGCGCGCGACTCGTCTCGTTCAGTACGAGGCGCCGTCGCTGTCGCGACATGCAATCGTGTCGAGCTCTATCTCGACATCGACGGTTCACCGATCACGGCACACGCCGCGGCACGCGAAGCCTTCCGGTCGGCTCTTCTAGACCTCGCGGGTCCCGCCGCCACATCTGCAGCACACCACGCGCAAGTGCTACAAGAGGGCCAAGCGGTGCATCACCTCTTCTCGGTCTGCGCTGGTCTGGAATCCGTTGCCGTCGGTGAAGAAGAAATTGTCGGGCAGGTTCGTCGTGCCGCGAGCGATGCACGCGCAAACGGGTCGAGCTCAGGCCGCTTGGACCACGTGGTTCAGGAGGCTATCCGTACTGCTCGGCAGGCCCGCGCAGAGGCCGACGCTGGCAAGGCCGGCAGGTCCCTCGCGCGCCTCGCCCTCGACCTCGTCGGCAGCCGGCTGGCGGATTGGCAGACGACACGGGTTCTTCTTGTTGGTACGGGACGCTACGCGGCAACCACGGTCGCCTCCCTCCGAGAGCGGGGTGCTCGAGACATCACCGTTTACTCGCCGACAGGGCGCGCGCAACTCTTCGCGAGCAGGATGGGAGTGATCCCCACGAACGAGTTGAGGCCGTCGATCGGTGCGGCAGACGTGGTCATCACCTGCACAACCCGGCTGTCGGTTGAGGTCACCGATGTGCCAGCAGGAGCGCGAGCGCTCGTCGTCGATCTCGGCTTGCCACGCAACGTCGACCCCGCGGTCGGCGCACTAGACGGGATCTCGTTGCTCGATCTCGAGACCATTCGACTGCACGCGCCTCTCGTGCATTGGTCGGCTGAGGAGGATGCTCGAGCGATCGTCGACGGCGCCGCTCACGCCTACACCACGGCGACATCTGTCGAACCCGCCATCGTCCGCTTGCGCTCGCACGTGCTCGACCTCGTTGAGACCGAGATCGCTCGAATTCGATCGCACGACCATGACGGTCGAATTGAGGAAGCTCTCAGGCATCTGGCCGGCGTATTGCTTCACACGCCGTCCACCCTGGCGCGACACCACGCGGCCGCTGGCCGCGCTGACCACGTTATTGCGGCGATAGAGATCCTCTACGGGCCAACAGCGGGAGCTCGTACCCAAGAAACCACGATCGGCTTTGCTGCAGATGGTCAGGGAGAAAGGCGCTCGAGCACCTCCAGGAGCGCAAGCCCGTAGGCTTCCGGGGCCGAGATGCTGTCGGCGTGACGATCGACGCCGTCAATCGTGTAGACGACGCGATAACCATCGCTCGTGCGCTCGAGGCCTCGAAAAGCGGTGCGCAGCAGATCGCGCAGCTGGTCCTCGCGCGGAAGCCAGAGTGTGTCAGACAGTTCGACCGAGTCGAGGGCCCATTCCGTTGTGCCGTTGAATCCCAGAATCGTTCCCGTGGGGTAGGTGTGCGCTTCGACCGTGAGCTCACTGATGGTGAAGATCTCGGAATCGAGCTCAGCGCGATCGATCTGAAACCGATCCCCCGATGAGGGCTTCCAGTGCAGCCCGGCGTCGCGCAGACGCCTCGCCAACTCAGTACTAATCATCTGGGTACCGTGACAGCACGAACCGGATGCCACCTGAATGGGGCATCCGGCTCGTGCAATCTGAGTGACTCGGCTGCGGATCTGTGTGAACTCAGCCGCTCACCGGCCACTGTGGGTTGGTGACGGGACTACACCTCTACCCGACGCCCAGCGACGACGGCACCGATTCCCGCGAGGGTGATGAGAAGCGCGATCACACCCACGGTGGTCAGAGCGCCGTTCACGCCCGTGATGGCGAGGGTCGGAAGGTCGCCACATGCCGCACCCGTCAGCTTCGCCGGAATCTGAACGACCACCGTGAGCTGCGTGCGCGATTCGTTCAGTGTTGCGGAGGTGATCGTCGGCGCACCGGTCGGGTTGACGAACACCGGGGGCTCAGCGGCGCTGAACTGCGCATCGGGTGCGGCCTGGAACACGAAGGTTCCGGCGGGCGCTCCCTCAGCAGGCGGCAGCAGTGTCGCGTTCGACGTCAGCTGCGGATTCACCGTCACAGTGCCCGGTCGAGCACAGGTCGCCGTCGTCCAATCGAACGTCACGCTCGCCGTGCCTTCGGTCGGCAGGTCACACTTCGGTCCACTCAACTTTGACGGTATCTGGACGACCACTGTGAGTTGCGTCCCGGCCTCGTTGACGGTCTGCGATGTGATGACCGGAGCCCCCGTCGGGTTGACGAATGACGGCGGCTCACCGATGAGGTTGAATCGCGTGTTCGGCGCAGCCTCGAAGACGAACGTTCCTTCCGGCGACTCGCTGTTTGGCGGCAGCAGAGTCGCGTTCGACGTGAGCTGCGAGTTGACCGTGACGGTTCCCGGCACCTCACACGTCGGCGCGGTCCAGTTGAACGTCACGCTCGCCGTGCCCAAGGTCGGCAGACACTCCAGAGCGAGAGCATCCAGCTCCTCCTGCGTCAGATTCCGCGTCTGCGTCTCCGTCACCGACGTCGGCTGCTGCGCAACCCACACGTTGTTCACCAACTGGTACGTCGTCGTGGTCTTGGTCCGCGTCTGCTCAACCGTGGTGTCACCACAGTCATAGACACCATCCACCCACACACTGAACGTCACCAGATCATCCGGCTTCGGCGGCACACACTCCGACGCGAGAGCATCCAGCTCCTCCTGCGTCAGATTCCGCGTCTGCGTCTCCGTCACCGACGTCGGCTGCTGCGCAACCCACACGTTGTTCACCAACTGGTACGTCGTCGTGGTCTTGGTCCGCGTCTGCTCAACCGTGGTGTCACCACAGTCATAGACACCATCCACCCACACACTGAACGTCACCAGATCATCCGGCTTCGGCGGCACACACTCCGACGCGAGAGCATCCAGCTCCTCCTGCGTCAGATTCCGCGTCTGCGTCTCCGTCACCGACGTCGGCTGCTGCGCAACCCACACGTTGTTCACCAACTGGTACGTCGTCGTGGTCTTGGTCCGCGTCTGCTCAACCGTGGTGTCACCACAGTCATAGACACCATCCACCCACACACTGAACGTCACCAGATCATCCGGCTTAACGGGCGGAGGCGGCGGCGTGTAGACCGCGTCGCGGAAGTTCACGTGCGAGATGCCGTGACCCTGCAGGCCCTTAAAGTCATAAGAACCAGTTCCGGTGGCGCCCTTGATCCAGATGACGGTCGTAGAGCCCTTGATGCAGAGGTCGACCGTCCAATTGGGCGCGATGTTCCATGACAGCACGTTTCCCGCTGTCCAGGTGATCGAGCCCCACGAACCATTCGTTCCCGCGGGCGCTGTGTATGAGCCACTCTCGTTGTCGCTTTGCAGGTTGAGGTTGTCGCTCAAGGTCCGCGGGAAGTCGTTACACGTGAGGCCTCGTTGCTCGTACTTCTCAATGTTGCCCGTCACAACAGGCGTCGGAATGGACGAGTTGGGGTTGGCAACTGCAACTCCCGAGGCGCCAACGCTGACGCCCAGCGCCAAGAGCACAGCAGTGGCGCCAGCGGCGAGCCTGCGGCCGAGTGACTTTTGGCGCTCTGCGCGCCGGGCAAATTTTCGAGACATGTGAAGCAGCTCCTGGGGGTTGGGAGCACCACGAGGGCAGGCCTCGCGATATTCGGGTTTCGGGTAGTGCCGCGGTGGGTGCCGCGTTGGCGCTGTGGGTGCAGCGGTTTCGAGTTCCGCACCCCGGCGAACATCGGGTGAACCAGAGTCGGAAACAACGTCACTTTACCGACCGCCAAACCGCACAACAATATGGACAGAAAGGTCTACCCCCCAAGGGGGGATATCGGTATTTCTCGAGCGCTCTCGAGAGGAGGAGGCGCCAACACATGCGGATGCGCCGGGCCGTTTTCGGGTCGGCCCGGCGCATCCGGTTAGGGGGAGAGGCGCGGGTTACACCTCGAGACGGTGGCGGCGAAGCACAAAGCCCACACCCGCCACAGTCATCAGCACAGCCAGGGCGCCAAGCCACGCCGGGCTACCGCTGGTGCCAGTGAGTGCGAGCGTGTCGAGCTCACAGGTCGACACTGTCGGAGCACCCACCGTGACCGGGAACCGAGCTGACTGGCCAGCGTCGTTGATGCTGTCGCGGGGGTCAGTCACCACAGCGGTCACCTCGTAGGTGCCCGCGGGCATTGACGTGGTGGCGCTCGTCAGTTCACGCTCCTGCGGAGTTCCATACGCCAGGTAGTAGCGCACCGGGTTCGGGTTGTTGCTCGGCCCGGTGGAGAACTGCACAGTGATGCTGCCGCCGGACGCGCCAGAGGGAGTGCAGACCTGATTCGTGCTACTCACTGATGCCGGCCAGTTCGGCAGGTCGACGAGCTGGCAGTCGTTCGGACCGTACACCGCAAACGTGTGGCTGAGCGGGGTCGGCTGATTCGGTGCCAACACGTAGCCTTCATCAGCCACTGGCGTCACTGAGACAAAGTCTCCGGGTTGAGGCACAAACGTCTTCTCTGTCTGATCCGGTCCGAAGACGACCGCGACCGGCGCGCGAGGGCCCTCCGGCCCTGCCGGGTCAACCGTCACCCAGTACGTGATGCCTCGCTCGAATTCGAGCGTGTAGGACTGGCCCAACAGGCAGTCATCGAGGACTGTGAACGGATCGACAACGGGAATCGGTGTCGGGCAGTCCACAGCGGTCGGTATGCGGAACGAGAGCGTCCACGTGTAGACCCCAGTCTGCTGGTCGACCACCCAGGTTCCGCTCGCGTTGATTCCGAACGTGTTCGCGAACTGCGGGTCGACCTTGGCCGTGATCACGACGGTCGACGTGGTGGTCACCATGATCGGAGCGGTCGGCGGTGTCGCCGGCTCGCCATTGACAGTCCACACGATCTTCCCGGCGTCGGGGCCGTCCGCTCCGAAGGTGTAGCTGCCCGTGCGAACGTCACACGAGGGCAGCACGGACGAAGCGGAGGCAGGGATGACCCCAAGTGGCGGAAGCTCGGGAAGCCCGAACGTGTAGGTGTCGCAGCCGATCGTGAGCGACTCGACGATCCCGCTTCCGATTGCGCCGGAGCCGAGTGAGTATCCAACGGCAACCGCGTTCACGGTCCACCCCGCCGTGAGGAAAGCGTTGTAGAACTCATCGAGGCTTCCGTACGCCAATTGGTACCCGGGGTTCGGGCCCGCGGGCATACCGGGGACGGCCTTGTTGATCCACCACTCGTCGAACAACGGCTCGAACACGAGGTTTCCAAACCACGCACCGTTCTTGGTGAGGGTGACGTTCAACCCCGCGCTCGCTCCGCTGGTCACCGTGTACAACATGCTCGGAGTTCCGATCTCGCCAAAGGGAATCGGAGGCACGAGCCCGACGTAGCCGGCGGACTTGGCCTGTGTGAGGTCGGTTCCGAAGGTCGCGATTTCGATTCCGCCGCCAGCGAGGCGTTGGCTTCCACCCGACCGGGTCTCGAAGTACATGCCCTCAAGCGTCGTGATCGCGGTCGGGGTATTCGGGGTTACGCACTCTTGCACCTCCACCGGGGGGCAGTCAGGCACGACGAGCCCCGGGTAGTTCGCCGCGGTGAGGTCATTGTGCTTCGCGGCGTAAATGGGAGGCCACCCGATGTTGTCGTTTGGGTACTTGATGGTCGAAGGCCACGTGAACGTTCCCGTGAATCGAACCTTGTCCTGCTGCACCGCCCAGCCCGGGCCGCATACTTCTGTCGGCAGCGTTGCGGGGAACGTCGTGAACCAGTCAGTTCCCGTCTTGCTCGTGATGAAGATTTGGGGGCCAGAGTTCGGCCAGGATGCCGGCTTGGTCGGGTCGGTCTTCTTGTACACATAGAGCCCGACCTCGTACGAACACGTCTTCTCGGCAACCGCGGGCCGATACTCCCGCTCCACAATCTTCACTGACTTCCAGTAGAACCAATCCGCGCCGCCGCGGCCCGGGTTGTCCCGTTGGAATGCGACATCGACCGGATCATCAGCGTGGCTACCCGTCTTGTTTGCGGTGTTGGCCTGCCAGCTCTCGCTGGGAGGAATATCACCCGGCGCGGGCGGACCATCACCCTTGAGCGAGTACCGCTGAAACTCGATGCGCGATATCTCGGTGATTTCAGGCTGTGCCGCACGGGGCGTACAGGGTTCGAACGAGGGCGCTGTCGGGATAACGGTGGCAATCGCTGGGTTCGACGGCGAGGCGGCAAACGCGGCGCCGGCCCCTCCTAGACTCATGCCGAGGGTGAGGACGGATGCGGTTACCGCAGCCACTACTCGCGTGCGCAACATGGTGTGCTCCTGGGGGTCGGAGCCGAAAGTGCCTGCGCCGTGGGCCGGCAACAGAAGATTTCGGGTATTCGGGTAGTCGGGTGGTAAAGCACGCAACCCCCAGCAAATATCGGGTGTGCCAGGCTTGCGCGTTTCGAAGATTACTCTGTTCCCCCGACATTCGTCACTACAGACAGAATGGTCTACCCCCCAAACTGGGGGACGTGCCCGCTAAGGGGCCTACCTAGTGGACGAACTCGAGGAGGTCCAATCCCAACGCGCGGAGGGCATCCAGCACTCTCAGGCGGCGCGGTAAGTCGGTGTCATCGAAGTGCACGGAAACCGCGTAGGCAACGCCCGCGCGCGGTCCGCGAAGGATTCCGGCCTCGCTGCGCACGCCGACATCGGTGCCGGTCTTGTTGACCATCCAGGTGTTGTGCTCGACGCCACGATGAGCGAGGGGATCGCGGCCGAAGGCGCTCGCGACCATCGACAGGTCCGCGTTGAGCGACAGCCAACTGAGCACACGCTGGCTTGTCTGCGGGTCGATAATGTGACCGTTGGCCAGCGCTTGGAAAAGCCACGCGAGCTCCGCCGTCGACCCCACCGAAAGCTGAGGCGCGTCGTCCGGACCGCGCACATCGCGCACGCGATCGAGCAATGCCGTGCGCACCAGACCTAGTCGCTCGGTGCGAGACCGCACGGCGTCGAGCCCAACCTGACGCAGCAACACATTTGTCGCGAGGTTGTCACTCGTCGCGCCGACGAGAGCCGCAAGATCAGCAATGGGGAACGCCGGAGCCTGGAGGTGCTGCCAGAGCCCGCTGTCGGAAACTGCGTCCAGGGCTGTCCGATCAGCAATCGCGAAGTCGCTGACGGTTCGTTCGCTCAGGCGCGCGCTGACTTCGATGAGCAAGAGAATCTTGCCGATGCTCGCCGTCGGCAGCACAATGCGCTCATCGACAGCAAAGACGGTCTCGCCCGTGGCGATGTCGACGACGGCGACCGACACCCGCGCCCCCTCATAGGCGACTGCACCGAGCGCCCGATACGCCGGGCGAAAGCCCGGTTGCCGCACATCTGCGAGATGGCGCGCTCGATTTGGGCCGCCCAAGCGAGCGCCCCGATCGCGGACGAGCGGGCCGTCTACCAAATGGTGACCCGTTCCTCGGGGGCGAGCCAGAGCGCGTCGTTGGGGCCAACCTCAAAGGCCTCGTAGAAAGCGTCGATGTTGCGCACGATCTGGTTGCAGCGAAACTCGTTCGGCGAGTGCGGGTCGATCGACAGGAGCCGCAGGGCCTCCTCGGGCCGAATCGCGATCTGCCACGCCTGCGCCCACGAGAGGAAAAAGCGCTGCGCCGCGGTCAGCCCGTCGATCACCGGCGGTTCGGCCCCGTCGAGCGACAACAGGTAGGCCTTCCACGCGATGCCCAGGCCGCCGAGGTCGCCGATGTTCTCGCCGATCGTCAGAGCACCGTTGACGTGGTGCCCGGGCGCTTCGGCCGGCTCCAGGGCGTCATATTGCGCGATCAAGGATGCGGTGCGCGCCTCGAACGCCGTGCGATCCTCCTCGGTCCACCAGTCGTGTAGCCGCCCGTCGCCGTCGAAGCGTGAGCCCTGGTCGTCGAACCCGTGCCCGATCTCGTGGCCGATGACCGCGCCGATGGCGCCGTAGTTGGCAGCAGCATCCCGCCCCGCATCAAAGAAGGGGTACTGCAAGATCGCCGCCGGAAACACGATCTCGTTGAAACCCGGGTTGTAGTACGCGTTGACGGTCTGCGGGGTCATGAACCACTCATCGCGGTCGATGGGCTCGCCAATCTTGCGGAGTTCCCGCTGAAACTCGAACTCACCCGCTGCCTGCACGTTCGCCAGCAGGTCGTCGGCGGTGATGGCGAGGGCGCTGTAGTCGCGCCAGCGCACCGGGTAGCCGATCTTCGGCGTGAACTTTTGCAGCTTCTCGAGGGCGCGCTCGCGGGTAGCCGGGGTCATCCACTCGAGACTTTCGATGCTCTGCCGATAGGCCTCGATGAGGTTCGCGACGAGGTCATCCATCGCCGCCTTCGCCTCGGGGCGGAAGTGCCGGTCGACGTAGGCCTGACCCACCGCCTCGCCCATGGCGCGCTCGACGAGCGAGACACCCCGCTTCCAGCGAGCGCGCAATTCGGGTGCACCCGTCAGGGTGCGGCCGTAGAAGGCGAAGTTCTCGTCGACGAACGCGGTCGACAGATACGGCGCCATCGACCGGATGATCGCGAACCGTAACCAGTCGCGCCAGTCGTCCAGAGCGCGGCCGGTCAACTCGACGACGAGGCCGTCGGTCACGTCGGGCTGCCGCAGCACGACCTCGGCGAGAGTCGACGCGGGAATACCATAACCGTCGCGCCACAGCGCCAGGTCGACGCCGGCGCCGTCGACACCCGCGGCACGGCCCGCCCACTCGTCCCACGTTGCGAGGTTGTAGGTGGCCTGCGCGTCACGGTTGCGCACCTTGTCCCAGTGGTGGGCGGCGATCGCGGTCTCGAGCGACACCACCCGCGCGGCACGGGCTGCCGCGTCGTCGAAGCCGGCAAGCATCAGCATCCGCTCGATGTGCGAGAGGTAGGCGGCGCGGGTGTCGGCGTGCGCGTCCTCTCGGTAGTAGGACTCGTCGGGCAGGCCAATGCCGCCCTGCTCGACGAAGACGAGGTAGCGCTCGGGGTCGCCGGGGTCGTTGTCGACGAAGAGCTGCACGAAGCCCGCGATGCCGCGGCGCTCGAGGCGGCCGACGGTCGTGAGCAGGGCATCCAGCGAATCGATCGCGGCGACCTCCGCCAGCAGCGGCTCCAGAGGGGCCGCGCCGAGCGCCTCGATGCGCGCCTCGTCCATGAAGCTCGCGTAGAGGTCGCCGACCTTGCGTTCGGGAGTACCCGGCTCGGCCGCCTGTGCCTGCTCGATGATGGCGCGCACCGCCTTCTCGGCCTCCTCCGCGAGGATCATGAAGGAGCCGTACCGCGCCTTGTCGGCCGGGATGGGCGTGCGTGCGACCCAGCGCCCGTTGACGTGGCGATAGAGGTCGTCCTGCGGACGGATAGCGGGGTCGAGTTCGTCGCGGTCGATGCCGCTCGCGAGGGCCTGAGTCACGCGGGAAGCCTAGTCGGGCGAGCGCGGAGGAGCCATGGCGAGGCCTGCGATGAGCGCTGCCGCCGCAAGAGCCGCGAGCGCGGCGGTCGCCACCCCGGACGGAGCGATGGTACCGAGCAGCCCCGCGACGGGATATGTCACGGCGTACCAGGCGTGCGAGGTCGAGAAGCGCGCGGCGAACACCGCGGCGTGCTGGTCGGGCGCGACCTCACGGCGGATCAAGCGGGCGCTCGGGGTGCTGATGGCGCTGCTGGATGCTCCCAGGAGGGCCCAGAGAACGCCGATGCTGAACGCGCTCAGGCCGCCGAGCAGCGCCGCCGCGGCGGTCGCCGCGAGCACGAGCACGGCCAGGCCCGCGCCGAGCAGCATGACAGTCGTGTCGCGCAGGCGCCGCAGCAATACGGGCAGCGCGACTGCGACCCCGATCGAGCCGAGGCCGAAGGCGACGAGCACCGCCGCGAGCACCGCCGAGGGGTCAGCCGGGTCGGCGCCCGCGGCGATGAGCAGCACGACGCTCGACACGAGCACGGTCGCGTAGATCGTGGCGGTCGCCGCGTCGAGCACGGCGGCGAACCGCGGGCCGGGAGTGCGCCCCAGCACCCCGAGCCCCCGCAGCAGGCGCCGCCGCACGGGCTCCAGCGTCGACCCGACCTGATCGTACAGACGCGCGAGCAGCACCGCGAGCGCCGAGACGAGAAAGCCGAGGGCGACCATGCCGAACAGCGCCTGCGGCGGCAGCACAAGCACGAGCAAGGCGGCGAGGGGTGGGCTCATGAGGGACTCGAGGTCGTAGGCGAGCCGCGACAGCGACTGCGCAGCGGTGTAGTCGCGCTCGTCGGGCAGCACGCGCGGGATCACCGCTTGATAGGTGGGCGTGAAGACGGCGGACGCGGTCTGCAGCAACACGATGCCGACGTATAGCTGCCACGGCGCCGTCGCCAGTACGAGCGCGCCCGCGACGAGGAGCCGCACGACGTCGGCGCCGACGAGCACCGCCCGGCTCGAGCGCCCGGCGAGCAGCGCGCTCGCGAGCGGCGAGACGACGACGTAGACGACGATGCGGATCGTGAGCGCCGTACCGATGATGCCCGCCGCGGCGCCCGGATCGAGCCGGACTGCCACGAGGGCGAGGGCAACAGTGAGCAGCCCCGTCGCGACGAGCGACGACACCTGCGACGCGAAGAGCGCCGCGAAGCGGCGATTGCGGAGAACCCCGAACACTCGGCCACTACAGCCAGTCGCGGCGCTTGAAGGCGACGTAGAGCCCGAGGCCGAGCAGCAGCATGAGCACGAGGGCGAAGGGGTAGCCCCACACCCACTGCAACTCGGGCATGAACCGGAAGTTCATTCCGTAGACGGTGCCGACGAGCGTCGGGGCGAACAGGATGGCCGCCCACGACGTGATGCGCTTGATCTGCTCGTTCTGCGCGACGCTCACCTCGGTCATGCGCCGGGTGATGAGCGTCGACTGCGCCTGCAGAGCTCGGTCGAGCATTGAGCGGAAGGCGTCGGCGCGGTCGCCCGCGCGGGTGACGTGGTCGAGCACGTCGCCCAGGTGATGGCTGAGATCAAGATCCACTCCGTACTTTTCACCGCCCCTCTGCAGGGCGCCGATGATCGTCACGAGCGGTTGCACGGCCCGCTGGAACCCGATGACCTCGCCCGAGAGGTCGTAGATGCGCCGTGTGAGAACCTCGTGCTCGGTCTCACCGAAGAGCTGGTCCTCGATCTCGTCGATGTCGTTCTCGAGCCCGGCAATGACCGGCTCGTACTCGTCCACAACCTCGTCGAGCACCGCGTAGAGGATTGCCTCGGGGCCCTTGGCGAGTAAGGCCGGATCGTTCTCGAGGCGGTCGCGCACGAGGCCCAGATCGGGCGACTCGGCGTGACGAACGGTCACCACGAACTGCGGGCCGGTGAAGATGTGCAGCTCACCGAACTCGACCGTCTCGGTCTCATCGATGTAGCGCGCCGTGCGCAGCGCCACGAAGAGGGTCTCGCCATAGCGCTCCAGCTTCGACCGCTGGTGACCCTTGAGGGCGTCCTCGACAGCGAGCCGGTGCAGGCCGAACTCGTCAGCGACCGACTGCAGCTCGTCGCGGGTCGGGCGGTACAGCCCGATCCACGCGACTCCGCCCGTCGCGCGCGTGACGTCGTAGGTCTGGTCGAGACCGACGACGTCGGGGCGCCGCACGCCGTCGACGTAGACGGCGCTATCGATGACGGGCACGGTCGGAGAGCCGCGGGCGTCAGGCGTCGGGGCGCGACGACACGTTGTCGGAAGGCGCATTCTCGGCTGCGTCTTCCTCCTTGCGCACCTCGCCGCGGAAGATCGTGATCGACTGCGCGAGGCTGCGCGCCAAGCCCGGCAGCTTCGGCGCGGCGAAGAGCAGCAGCACCACGAGCAACAGAATGAGACCGTGCCAGCCGGTGAGGTTCGAGCCCATGAGTTTCTCCTTGACGGTGATGACGGTCAGCGCAACTGGCCGAACGCTTCAGCCTTCTTGATCGGACCGGCGACGAGAATGGTATCCCCAACAGCAATCACGGTGTCCGCATCCGCGTTGCACCAAACGGTGCCCTCGCGCCGCACCGCCATGACGGTGACGCCGTACTCCTGCCGCAGGTTCGTGTCACCGAGGCGCTTGCCCTCGACGATGCGGTTGGGACCCATCTTGACGATGGCGTAGTCGGCGTCGACTTCGATGTAATCGAGCGCGGCACCGCGCACGAGGTGCGCTACCCGGCGCCCCATGTCGTGCTCGGGGTAGATCACGTGCGCGACCCCCAGCTGAGTGAGGATCTGTCCGTGGGCATCGCTGACCGCTTTCGCCCAAATCTGCGGGATGCCCATCCGCAGCAAAATCGAGGTGGTCAGAATGCTCGACTGAATGTCAGAGCCGATCGCGACCACCACTCGGTCGAAGGCGTCGACCGCCAGTTGCCGCAGCACCTCCTCCTTGGTGGTGTCGGCCCGGACGACCTGGGTCAGTTCGCCGTTGAGGGACTGCACGATTTCCTCGTCGGTGTCGATTCCCAGCACCTCCGTGCCCGTGGCCATGAGCTCGGCGGCGAGGGCACGGCCGAAGCGGCCGAGCCCGATGACGGCGACCGAGTCGGCCTCAGCGATGCGGGTCGCACGGTCGCGGCTGAAGATTCCGGTGTTAGCCAATGACGGGCCTCTCTTTCGGAAGCTCGTACAGCACCCGCCGCTGACGCAGCACGAGTGCGGTACCGAGGGTGAGCGGGCCGAGCCGACCCAGGAACATGAGCAGCATCAGGATGAGCTGAGCCGCCGGGGGCAGGTTCGCGGTGATGCCGGTGCTGAGGCCGACGGTGCCGAAGGCCGACACCACCTCGAACAGCAGAACGTCGAGGTCGAGGTGGGTCATGACCATGAGCGCGATCGTCGCGCTCATCACGGCGGCCATCGACAGCAGGGTGATCGTGATGGCTTCCCGGTGCACGGCGCGCGAGAGGCGCTTGCCAAAGATGTTGACGGCACCCTCGCCGCGCAGCTCGGTGATGATGATGAACAGCAGCACCGCGAACGTCGTGACCTTGATGCCGCCCGCCGTGCCGGCCGGTCCGCCGCCAATGAACATGAGAACGTCCATGACGAGCCAGGTCTCGCTCGTGAGCTGGCCAATGTCGACCGAATTGAAGCCCGCCGTGCGTGTCTGCACCGAGTGGAAGAACGCGGTGAGTAACCGATCGGCGATGCTCATCTCGCCGATGGTGGCGGGGTTGCTCCATTCAAACAAGGCGATCACGACCGTCCCGAGTACCAACAGCAAACCGGTCATTGCGAGCACGAGGTTCGTGTTCATGCTCCAGTGCAAGGGACGGCGTAGCTCGCGCCGCAACTGCAAGAGCACGGGGAAGCCGAGTCCGCCGAGGACGGTCGCGATGGCCATGGGAAGGAGTACGACCGGGTCGGTGGCGAACCCGATCATGTTGTCGGTGAACGGCGCGAAGCCCGCATTGTTGAACGACGAGATGGCGAGAAAGACACCGCGGCCGACGGCGGCTGGCAAGGCGACCCCGTAGCCGAGCCAAAACTGCAGGGAAAGAATCACCGCGACGATCGCTTCGATCACCAGCGAAACAAGAAGGATGCCCCGTGCAAGACGTGCTGCGTCGCCCGCCGTGACTCCACGGTTTTCGGCTCCGGCGAGCATCCGACCCCGAAGGCTCACTCGGCGAAGGAGGGCGAGGCCGATGAGCGAGGCAACGAGCATGATGCCCAGGCCGCCGAGTTGGATAAACGCGACGATCACCGCCTGCCCGAACGGCGACCACACGATTGCCGTGTCGACCACGATGTGCCCGGTGACGCAAACGGCCGAGACCGCCGTGAACGCGGCCTCAAGCAGTGTCACCTCAACGCCGGGGGCGTGCGCGATCGGCAACGCGAGGAGAGCGGTCGCGAGGAAGATAGCCCCGAGGAATCCGAGAACCACCGCTTGTGGCGGGTTGACACGGATGCGGTACTGCGAGCGTCGCTGGGGCGCCCTCGAACGAGGCACCCGCAGACTCTAGTCCTCTCGCGCGCCAACGCAAGTCGACGGCGGCGTGCCGTTGGTTAGGGTTGACACGACTCGACGGGCAGTTCGGCGCTCGCGAGCATCCGTCATCACCGAAAGGCCGTCGTGACCACCTCCACCGGCACCCGTCCATCGCTCACTGCCTGGCGACTCGCCGTGTTTGCCGTGTTCGCGATCAACGGTCTCGCGATGGCGAGCTGGTTCGCGCGCACGCCGGCGATTCGCGACGCCCTCGAGGTGCGGACGGATCAGTTCGGGGTACTGATTATGGGCATGGCAGCGGGCTCAATCGCGGGCCTGCTGGCGTCGTCGCACATCATCGCGCGGATTGGTTCCCGCACCACGATCCTCATCGCGCTCCTGACGTCGCTCGGCGCTCTCGTGCTGCTCGGCGTCGGGTCGGCGACCTTTGGCTCATACGCGACCGCATTCATCGCTCTCGTCGTGTTCGGTGCGGCGAACGGCATCACCGATGTCGCCATGAACGTGGAGGGGGCAGGCGTCGAACAGGCGCAAGGCCGCAGCATCATGCCGTGGTTCCACGCCGCGTGGAGCATCGGTACGATCCTCGGCGCGGCCCTCGCGGCGGGCGTCACTGCTCTCGGCGTCTCGCTCGACGTGCACCTCATCGCGACCTCCGGTCTGCTGGCGATCGCCGTACTGATCACGGTGCGTTCGCTCCCCCGCCAGCGGGTGCTTCCCGGGTTGGATGACGATGGGCCAGGGCCCGAACGCTCGACTTTCGCCGAGCGGATGGCGATCTGGCGTGAGCCCCGCACCCTCATCATCGGTCTCATCGTGCTCGGCATGGCCTTCGCGGAGGGCTCGGCAAACGACTGGTTGGCGCTCGCCATGGTCGACGGCCGCGGCGTCGACGAAGCAACCGGTGCGCTCTACTTCGCCCTGTTCGGCGTCGCGATGACGACCGGTCGCATCGGCGGCGTGTGGGTGCTCGACCGTTTCGGGCGAGTACCGGTGCTTCGAGGCTCGGCGCTCCTCGCGATGGCCGGCATCGCCCTGCTCATTCTTGTGCCCAACCCGATCGCCGCCGCTATTGGCATCATCGCCTGGGGCCTGGGCGCCTCTCTCGGCTTCCCTGTCGGCATGTCGGCTGCGGCCGATGAGCCCTCCAAGGCCGCGGCGCGCGTGGCGGCGGTCGCCACCGTTGGCTATTTCGCTTTCCTTGTCGGCCCGCCCCTGCTCGGCTTCCTCGGTGAGCAATTCGGCCTGCTGTCGGCTTTCTGGGTGGTGCTCGTGCTGATTGCGGTGTCCTTTATCGCCACGCCCGCCGCGCGCGAGTCCGGGGCCGCCGCGGGCGCCGACCGGCCCTGAGTCGGATGCCCACCCCTAGGCTCCTCGCATGACGAGCCGCACCTCCGCACGCCCTGCCCTGCCCGACGACCTCGATCTGACTGGCCGCGCCGCGCTCGTCACCGGGTGCGGATCGCCCTCCGGCATCGGCTTGGCCACCGCCCGCACGCTCGCCGAGCGGGGGGCTCGCGTCGTCTTGACCGCCACGACGGACCGCATTGAGCAGCGCGTGGCCGAGCTACAGGCACAGGGGTTCGAGGCACACGGCGTCGTCGCGCGGCTCGAGACCGAGGAGGGCGCGACCCGAGCGGTGGCAACTGCAGTGGAGGCGGTGGGCGAGCTCAGCATCCTGGTCAACAACGCCGGAATGGTTGCGGTCGGGGAGGAGATGCCGCGCGGAGACATTGGTATGAGCGTCGACGAGTGGCGCAGTGCGGTCGACGTGAATCTGACGAGCGTGTTCCTCGTGACGCGTGCCGTCATCGCGGGCATGCGGTCGCAGGGCTGGGGGCGCGTGATCAGCGTCGCGTCGACAACCGGGGCCGTGCAGGCGGCGCGCGACGACCTCGGCTACGCAACGGCAAAGGCGGGAGTGCTCGGCTTCACGCGCGGTCTCGCGGTCGACGAGGCGCGCAGCGGCATCACGGTCAACGCCGTCGCCCCGGGCTGGATCGCGACGGGGTCGCAGCTGCCACAAGAGGCCGAGGAAGGTGAGCTCGTGCCACTCGGGCGCAGCGGCCGGCCCGACGAGATCGCCAGCGCGATCGCGTGGCTCGCATCCCCCGGTGCCTCGTACATCACCGGCCAGCTACTCGTCGTCGATGGCGGCAACGGCATCGCCGAAGAGCGCCGTCCGGGACTCTGGGCCTGAATTTCGTATAACATAAAGGCCATGGGCGAGCGCGAGACAATTAGCGGGGTTCCCGTCACCGAGGAGCAGATTGACTCCTGGGTGCAGGAGGCCGAGGTCGGGTACGACGTCGAAGCGCTGAAGCGGCGAGGCCGTGGGCGGCCCGGCCGCGGATCAGAGCCTTCGCAGGTCATCGCGCTGCGGCTGACGGCGAAAGAAATTGCGGATCTTGACGCGCGTGCTGAACGCGAAGGCAAGACCCGATCCGAAGTGATTCGCGACGCGCTGACGGTCGCGTGAGAGTTCACCCAGCCGCGCGGAAGCATGGAATCGAGCAGGATGATGCAGCGCAGGCTGCATCGATGCCGCTGTGGGTCGATTACCTCGATGACGACAATCCAGCTCGTCAGCTTCGAATCGGCTTCGACACGCGTGGACGGCTTCTCGAGACAGTCGTGCTCGTGTTCGACAGCGGCAACGAGCTCGTCATCCACGCCATAAAGTGCAGACCGCAGTACCTCTCATTTCTGGACTGAAAAGGTGGGGACACTTCCTGCGACAACCACAGAGAAGTGATGAGCCGGTAGGTCTTCTTGACCCGTGAACGCTTCGCGTCCAGGTATCCCGAGGTCCCCCTCGTGGCGCCAACCGTTCTGCTCGAGCACGGTTACCACAGCGGCAACCTCCCTATCCGAGGCCACTACGACATCGACATCGATAATCGGCTTTGCCGCTTACCCGGGCACGGCTGTGCTTCCGACATGCTCGAACCATTCGACCCAGCGCTCGTCGTACGCCACGACGCCATCCATCCCACGACCATAGACTCGCGGGATGCGCCTCGTCATCGCCCGCTGCTCTGTCGACTACGCGGGCCGGCTGAGTGCGCACCTGCCGCTCGCGACGCGCCTGCTCATACACAAGAGCGACGGCAGCCTGCTCGTGCACGCCGACGCGCTGAGCTACAAGCCGCTCAACTGGATGAGCCCGCCGTGCACGCTCGTCATCGACCAGCCCGACGACGACCAGCGTGAGGCTGGCGTGGTCGAGCTGTGGCGCGTCACGCACGCGAAGACCGCCGACCTCCTTGTCGTGAGTATCCACGAGGTGCTGCACGACTCGGCGCATGAGCTCGGCGTCGACCCCGGCCTGCAGAAAGACGGCGTCGAAGCGCACCTGCAGAAGCTGCTCGCCGAGCACATCGAGCTGCTCGGCGAGGGCTTCACGCTCGTGCGCCGCGAGTACATGACGGCGATCGGCCCGGTCGACATTTTGGCGCGCGACGCGAGCGGAGCATCCGTCGCCGTCGAGGTCAAGCGCCGAGGCGGCATCGACGGCGTTGAGCAGTTGACGCGCTACCTCGAGCTCATGAACCGCGACCCGCTGCTCGCCCCCGTCGCCGGCGTCTTCGCGGCGCAAGAGATCACGCCGCAAGCCCGCACACTCGCCGAAGACCGCGGCATCCGCTGCCTGTTGCTCGACTACGACGCCATGCGTGGCATGGACGACGGCGTGCCTCGGCTCTTTTGAGCCGAGGCACGCCGTGCCGACCAGTCGAGGTCGTGGTTCTGACTAGATCATGAATCGGGATGTCCGCCGCAGCGACTGCGACTGCATCACCAGTGCTCCACCCAACACGAGGCTGAGCGCCAGGAGCACCGCGATCGGCGACACCTCGCCGGGACCAGTCGCGGCGAGTTGCGCTCCGACTCCATTGATCGTCACGACTTTGCACGACTCGTCGATTTCCACGTACTGCGAGGCCGTGACGTCTGTACCGTCAGACTGACCAAGCAAGCGCAACTCGTGCTCGCCGGGAATGCACGCTTCTTGAGGAATGACCACCTCGTTTGAGAACGCGCCGTCGCCGTCGGTGAAGCCTTCGTCAAGCAGCAACGGGTCTGAGTACATCGTCAGTGAGTACGGCGACTCGGGATCGAGACCGGCGCCCTCCAACAGCGCCGTCTTTCCGGCGTAGAAGTCGCCGACCTCGAACGAAAGCGAGAGGCTGAGGTCTGGCGAGGTGATCTCGTAGTCGCCCTCGTAGGACGTTCCCGTTCCCGCGCCGTTCGTCCCCGAGACGATGCAGTCGTATGTCTTCGTCGCGGTGAAACCTGAAAGTGTGATCGGCATCGAAGGCGAGGTTGCGGTCACGACATCAGCATCGTTGTCGACATTGGTACAGGTGAGGGTCCAGCTCGTGACGAGAACGTCCGGGGAATAGGCCCAGAACTGTGCGGTGCGACCGCCCTCGCTCCACACGTGATCACTGATATAGGGCTCGGGAAGGCTTTCCACCCGGAACAAGGTCTCGGCAACGCTCTCTCGGCCGTCCGCATCGGCAATGGTCGTCTTGAAGGCCCAGAACGAACCGGCGGTGTAGATGTCGGCGTACACGTCGCCGCCGGTGCAGTGCTCCGAGCCGACCTCGAGTGCGCCGCCGCTGAACACCGAACAGGGCATTGCGAGGTTGCCGAGGTACGGGCTTGAGCTGTCGGTAACTTCCGCCCAGGCGGTCGCTCCCGGAGCGGCATAGGAAATCATCGTGGTGGTTCCATCGAGCGCCAGGGGTGTGTAAATGACCGGGGTGGTCAACCGAGGCGCCACCGCATAGGCCCCAGCGGTCTTGCTGAAGCGAACCCACTGCGAGAAGGAACTGGTCGACGTGTTCTGAATGTCACCAACGCGACAGCAGTTAGTGATGTAGACCTCGTAGAGCCCGTCGGCAAGACTCGACAGATCGCCCTGGAACGTCTCGACAACCTGCGCGTACAACGGCTGGTCGGAATAGGTCACGTCGATGACTTCGAGAGTCACGTTCGTCGGCGTACCTGAACCGGGTGCATCTGCGTAGGAGGTTAAAGAACGAACCGGTGTCGTGCCTCCAAGGCCGACGAATTCGTCATGGTCATTGGATTCCCAGGCGCTCGTGACAACCCAGTTAGCTTGGTCGCCCGTAATGGTGAAGTCGGGGCCGCTCGCCCGGAAGTGGCTGGCCGTGGCAGCGGTCGCTGACATGAGGCTCGCCGCCATTGCGACGACGACAGAGGCGGAGGCAATGGCACGGATTCGTGCTGCACGAGTGGGGTAAGGCATGGGAGTCCTTTCTGGAGGACGACGTTCGAATTGCTTCACACAATCAGGTGTGAAATCCGTTCGGCTACCCCCCAAAAGGGAACCATATTCGCAAAACGAACGATCGTCGTCGGTACTCGGCGCTCCACTTAGGCTCGACCCTGTGCGCCCCTACACCGCGATCTTGCTCGACCTCGATGGCACGATCACCGACTCGGCGCCCGGCATCACCGATACACTCGCCTACACCTTCGCTGCCATGGGCCTGCCCGTTCCCGACGCAGACGAGTTGCTTCGCTACGTCGGCCCACCGATCCTCGACTCATTTCGCGACCGCGCCGGCATGACCCTTGCCGAACGAATGCGCGCGCTCGAGATCTACCGTGAGCGCTACCTCGACCGTGGAGCGTACGACGCCGTGCTCTACCCCGGCATGGGCGAGCTCGTCCGCGACATCGCTGAGGCGGGCATCCCCCTCAGCCTGGCGACCTCGAAACCCGAACTTCCCGCGACGCTCATGCTCGAACACTTTACGATCGCCCAACACTTCACGATCATCACCGGAGCCTCGGCCGACGAGACTCGCAGCGCCAAGGCTGACGTCGTAGCCGAAGCACTCATCCGGCTGCGGGCGATGGATGCGAACCTCACGCAGCCCGTGATGATCGGCGACCGCGTACACGACATTGAGGGCGCGGCCGCCCATGGAATTCCGACCATCGCGGTCGCCTGGGGCTATGGCGATGACGCCGAGCGCGCACACGCCTTGGCGGTGGCACGCGACGTGGAGCAACTGCGGGCACTCCTCGGCCTGTAGGCCACACACAAACCGAGAGGGATCTTTCGGCACGCCCGAGTAGGGTCAGATCGTTGCCGTGTTGCCGCCCAGCGGCACGGCCCGCACCACAGGAGGAACTGCGCGTGAGCACCACGATCGAGCAACTCGAGCCAGCGCTCCGCACCCTGCGTGCGGGCGCCGAGCGGTGGGTGCGCATGACGATCGGTGAGCGACGCGCTCTTCTCCGTGCCGTCCGGGCCGCCACTCTCGAAGCGGCCCCCGCCTGGGTGGAGGCCGCCTGCACGTTCAAGAAGATCGACCCGCGCTCGCCCGCCGCAGGAGAGGAGTGGTCGAGCGGCCCATACGCTCTCATTACGGCGACGAGTGCGATCGAAAAGACCCTTGGTCTCCTCGAAAAAGGACGATCGCCGCTGGATGAGGTCGAGCTCGGCACCGCACCCGGTGGCCGCACCACGGTCAAGGTTTTCCCGTACCTACCGAAAGACCTGGTACTGCAGGGTTATGAGGCTCGCCTGTGGCTGCGGCCCGGGGTGTCTCTCGACCAAGCGCGCCGCGGAATCGCCCGAGCTCTTCGTGACCCGAACCGTCCGGCTCGCGTCACGCTTGTTCTTGGCGCGGGCAACATCACCGGCATCCCGGCTCTCGACGTGCTGACTGCCCTGTACGGCGAAGCGTCAGCCGTGATCGTGAAACTGAACCCCGTCGGCGGATCGGTCACTGATGCCCTGCGAGCGTCTTTCGCCCCGCTCATCGATCTTGGAGTCGTGCAGATTGTCGAGGGCGACCACGAACTGGGCGCGGCCCTGATCGCCCACGACGCGGTGGATGCGGTGCACATCACCGGCAGCAAGCACACACACGACACCATCGTGTGGGGTTCCGGCGCCGACGCCGAGAAACGCCGCACGGCCGGAACGCCGCTGCTCACAAAACCCATCACGAGCGAGCTGGGTGGCGTCGGCCCGTCGATCGTCGTGCCCGAAGACGGCTGGTCCAGCGAGAACGTCGACGACATCGCGCGCGCGATTGCCACCGAGCGACTCCACAACAGTGGCTTCAACTGCGTCGCAACGCAGGTGGTGGTGATTCCCGAGGCCTGGCAACGAGCCGACGAGTTCGTTGGCGCACTCCGCCGACACCTGTCTGCGGCACCTGAGCGTCCGGCCTACTACCCGGGAGCATCCAGCCGTCAGCTCGCCGTCGTCACCGTGCACCCCAACGCGGGCGTCCTGGGTGGCGACCCGGAGGCTCCGCGCACAATCGTCGACCACCTCGACCCCGAGAAGGCCGACGAGCACCTGTTCACGGTCGAAGCGTTCGGCCCCGTGATCGGTGTCGTGCGGCTTCCGGGCTCGCGCGAACCGCAGACGTATCTCGATGCGGCGGTGCGGTTCGCCAACGATCGGCTGGTCGGGCACCTCGGTGCGGGCATCCACATTCACCCCCGCACCCGCGAAGCGCTCGGCGACCACTTCGACCGCGCCGTCGCAGAGCTGCGCTACGGCACGATCGGTATCAACGCCTGGACGGGCACCATCTTCGGCATGCCCGGCGGCTCATGGGGAGCGTACCCCGGCCACACCCTCGACGACGTGGGCAGCGGCATCGGGGTCGTGCACAATGCCCTGCTGCTCGCCCCCGAGCACGTCGAACGCACGGTTGGCACCGGTGTCTGGGAGCCGTCGCCCACACCCCTGTGGTTCGTCGACAACCGCACCGCGCACGTCACCGCCCGGCGCCTCACACGCTTTGCCGGCATCGACTCGTGGGTCATCGCTGCCCCGATCGGCGCCGCCGCCATCGACAGCTACCGAAAGGGATGATGATGCCGGGTGCTGCGGCGGTCAACGGTGACCGCCACTACGACGTCGTCGTGATTGGCTCAGGCTTCGGCGGGTCGGTCGCCGCGCTGCGCCTCGTCGAGAAGGGCTACTCGGTCGCCGTGCTCGAAGCGGGCCGCCGCTTCGCGGACGACGAGTTCGCCCGCACCTCGTGGAACCTCCGCAGGTTCTTCTGGGCGCCCGCGCTCGGGCTGTTCGGCATCCAGCGCATCCACCTGCTGAGCGACGTCATGATCCTCGCCGGCGCGGGGGTCGGCGGCGGCTCACTCGTCTATGCCAACACGTTGTACCGGCCGGCGAGCGACGCGTTCTTCCGCGACCGCCAGTGGGGCCACATCACCGACTGGAAGGCCGAGCTCGACGCCTACTACGACCAGGCCTCGCGCATGCTCGGCGTCACGCTCAACCCTTCAGTCACACCCGCGGACGAGATCATGCAGAAAGTCGCCGCCGACATGGGGGTGCCCGACAGCTTTCACCTGACGCCGGTCGGCGTGTACTTCGGTGAGGGTGCCGGGGTCGAGAGCCCTGACCCCTATTTCGGGGGCGTCGGGCCGGCCCGCCGCGGGTGCACCGAGTGCGGCGAGTGCATGACGGGCTGCCGGCACAACGCTAAGAACACCCTGGTGAAGAACTACCTCCACCTCGCCGAGCGAGCGGGTGCCGAGGTGCACGCGCTCACGACGGTCACGCGCCTCGCGCCGCGCGGCAGCGCTGACCGCGGCGCCAGCGGCCCGGCCGGCGGCTACACGATCACCACCCGCACCACGGGCAAGGGCCGCCGCACGGAGACGACCTGGACGGCCGATCAGGTCGTGCTGGCCGCGGGTGCGTGGGGCACCCAGCAACTGCTGCACCGCATGAAGGCCGAGGGCGCACTGCCCGGACTCTCCGACCGGCTGGGCGAGTTGACACGCACGAACTCCGAGTCGTTGGGCGGAGCATCCACCGCCCTGCGCCACGCGCGCGGGGTCGACTTCACGCGCGGCGTCGCGATCACCTCGTCGATCCATCCCGACGAGCACACCCACGTCGAGCCCTGCCGGTACGGCCACGGCTCGAACGCTCTCGCGCTGCTGGCTACGCTCGCCGTTCCGGGCGGCGGTCGAACGCCGCGCTGGCTGCTGTGGATCGGTCAGCTGCTGCGCCACCCGGCGCGCGTGGCGTCGATGGTGTTCGGCCTCGGCAACTGGAGCCGCCGCACGATCGTTGGCCTCGTCATGCAGAACCGCGACAACTCGCTGACGGTGCGCGCGCACCGCGGCGCGTTCGGGCGCATCCGGCTGCGGTCGAGCCAGGGCCATGGCGAGCCGAATCCGACGTTCATCCCGCAAGCGAACGAGGCCTACGCGAGCATGGCGAAGCACATGAACGGCTACGCGCAGTCGGGCATCAGCGAGGTTTTCGACATTCCGATGACGGCGCACTTCCTCGGCGGGTGCCCGATCGGCGACGCCCCCGAGACCGGCGTCGTCGACCCGTATCACCGTGTGTTCGGGCACGGGGGCCTGCACGTCGTCGACGGCGCAGCAATCTCGGCGAACCTGGGCGTCAACCCTTCGCTCACCATCACCGCGCAGGCGGAACGCGCTTTCGCGCTCTGGCCGAATCACGGCGAGGCGGATGCTCGCCCGGAGCTCGGCGCCGCCTACACCCCGGTCGCCCCCGTGCCGCCGCGGTCGCCCGTGGTGCCCGCCGGCGCGCCCGCCGAGCTGCGCCTGCCGGTGCCGCTCGGACTCCCCCGTGTGCGCCGCCCGTAGCCGCGCGCGTTCTCGTCGCTCCCACTCCCGCCTCCCCCGCGGTGTCGCCAGTTTCCGTCGCTCCCCGCACCACAACCGACGGAAAGTGACGACACCGCCCGGGCGCGGGCCGGGGCGCTACGCGCTCGGGCGCGGCCGGAAGCCGCGCAAACGCAGCGAGTTCGTCACCACGAAGACGCTGGAAAAAGCCATCGCGAGCCCGGCGAGCAGGGGGTTGAGCAACCCCAGCATCGCGACGGGGATCGCCGCCACGTTGTAGCCGAACGCCCAGAACAAGTTGCCGATGATCGTGCGCAGCGTGCGGCGCGCGAGCCGGATTGCGTCCGCCACGACGAGCAGATCGCCGCTGACGACGGTCAAGTCGCTCGCCGCCATCGCGGCATCCGTGCCACCGCCCATCGCGATGCCGAGGTCGGCCGCGGCGAGCGCCGCCGCATCGTTGACGCCATCGCCGACCATCGCCACGACGTGCCCCGCGGCCTGCAACTCGCGGATCACCTCAAGCTTGCCGGCGGGCGTCACCGCCGCGTAAACCTCGTCGATGCCGAGCTGCGCAGCGACAGCCGCCGCGGCGCCCTCGTTGTCGCCGGTGAGCAGCACGGGGTCGAGCCCGAGCGCGCGGAACCGCTCGATCGCCTGCGCCGACGACGGCTTGAGCGTGTCGGCGAGCGCGATGACCCCAGCCGCTACACCGTCGATCACCACGACGACGGCCGTTCCGCCCTCGGCCTCGTGGCGAGCGACGAGGGCGCCGACGGGCGTTCCACCGACGTCCACCGACCACTCGTCGCGCAGCCAGCTCGCGCGGCCGATCGCCACGGCGTGGCCGTCGACGATCGCGGTGACGCCCGCTCCGGCGTGGGCGCGGAACTCCTCGGCGGCGGGCAGGGAGGCGAGGCCGGTCGCGCGTGCGTGGTCGACGATCGCCCGAGCGAGCGGATGCTCAGAGCCGTCTTCGGCGGCCGCAGCGAGACCGAGCATCCGCGTGTCAGAAAGCGCCCCGATCGCGTGCACCGCCGTGACCGCGAGGTGCCCGGTCGTGACGGTGCCGGTCTTGTCGAGCACGATGGTGTCGATGCGGCGGGTGCTCTCGAGAACCTGCGGGCCGCGAATGAGGATGCCCAGTTGCGAGCCGCGCCCGGTACCGACGAGCAGCGCGGTGGGGGTCGCGAGGCCGAGCGCACACGGGCACGCGATGATGAGCGTCGCGACGGCCGCCGTGAAGGCGATCTCGACTGAGCCGTCGATGAGCAGCCAGCCGGCGAGTGACAGCAACGAGAGCACGAAGACGATCGGCACGAAGACGCCCGACACGCGGTCGGCGAGACGCTGCACTGCGGCCTTGCCGGTCTGTGCCTCCTCGACGAGCCGGGCCATGCGGGCGAGCTCCGTGTCGGCTCCGACACGTGAGGCCTCGACGACGATGCGCCCGCCGACGTTGATGGTGCCGCCGACGACCCGGCTGTCGAGCTCGACGTCGACCGGCAGGCTCTCGCCCGTCAACAGCGAGGCGTCGACGCTCGAGGCTCCCTCGACGACGACACCATCGGTTGCGATGGTCTCACCGGGGCGCACGACGAAGCGATCGTTGACCTGTAGCTGGCCGACCGGCACGCGCACCTCGACGCCGTCGCGCAGTACCGCCGCATCGCGTGCGGCGAGACCGAGCAGCGCGTCGAGTGCTTCGCGTGACGAGCGCTTGGCCCGCGCCTCGAGGTACCGCCCGAGCAGAATGAAGACCGTAACGGCCGCGGCGACTTCGAGGTAGATCTCGTGCGCGCCCTCCTCGGGGCGGCCAAGCAGCTGCAGCGTCATCGTCATGCCGGGCATGCCGGCCTCGCCGAAGAACAGCGCGTAGAGGCTCCACAGGTAGGCGGCGGTGACGCCGACGGAGATGAGCGTGTCCATCGTCGCCGTCAGGTGGCGCGCGCCGCGCAGAGCAGCGCGGTGGAATGGCCACGCGCCCCACACCGCCACGGGCGAGGCCAGGGTGAGCGCAAGCCACTGCCAGTTCGTGAACTGCAGGGCGGGAATCATCGACAGGAGCAGGACCGGCACCGTCAGCACCGCCGAAACAATGAGCCGCTGCCGCAGAGGTGCGAGGTCGTCGACCGGCACCGCCGTGGGGGCGGTGGATGCTGCGCTCACCTCCCGCGGAACAACGACAGCCGCTCCGTACCCGGCCTTCTCGACCGCCGCGATCAGTGCGTCAGCGTCAAGCTGCTCACCGTCCACCGCGCGCACGAATGCGTGCTCGGTCGCGTAGTTGACCGTTGCCTCGACGCCCGGGACTTTGTTGAGGCCGCGCTCGATGCGGTTGGCGCAGGACGCGCACGTCATGCCGGTGAGCTCGAGCTGCAGCTCGGGCGCGCGGTCCGTCATGGTCATGGCGATGGTCTCCAGGTGCGATGGGCGATCAGCGAGCGGCGAGCAGGTCACGCATGAGGTCGATCTCGGCCTGCTGAGTGACGATGATCGTGTCGGCCAGTCCCCGCACGGCGGCATTTTCGCCGTCATCGATGACGTCGTCGGCCATGTCGATCGCGCCCTCGTGATGCTCGATCATGCCCTCGAGGAAGAGACGTGTGGCCTCGTCGCCTTCGGCATCGGCAAGCCGCTGTAGTTCTACGGGCGAGAGCATGCCGTTCATTCCTCCGTGACCTCCATGTCCGTCGGGCATCGACGGCATTCCCCACTCGTCGAGCCACTGCTCCATCTGCGCGATCTCCGGGCCTTGGGCGGCCTTGATGTCGGTCGCCAGGTCGATGACGGCAGGGTCGATGCCAGGGGTCTCGAGCACGAGGTCGGCCATCTCGATGGCCTGCTCGTGGTGGGGGATCATCATGCGAACGAACATGATGTCGGCACCGTTGACGTCATCCGGCAGGTCGTTCGATCCCATCGGCCCTCCGACCACCACCGTGGTGCACGCGGTCAGAGCAACCGTGAGTGCACTGACCGCGAGAGTGGTCGCGAAACCGCGACGTCCGGAGCGCCGTGAGAGGTTCATAGCTCGATGGTTACATACCCCCCTAGGGTATGTCAAGGACGAGCGGCGCCACGCTCCGCCCGCTGTCACGCCAGCTGGTAGCCGGCCTCTTCGACGGCAGCGCGAACGGCCTCAGCATCCAGGGGGCCGTCGGCGTGCACGGTGACGCGCGAGGCGCCGCCCTTCTTGAGCACGACGTCCACGTTCTGCACGCCGGCGATCGCGCCGACCTCCTCCGTGACGCTCGCCACACAGTGGCCGCAGGTCATGCCGGTGACGAGGAACTCGGTGCCCGCATCCGCCGCGCCAACGGCCGTGTCGCTCGCTGCCGAGCCGATGGGGTCAGCCACCACGCGATCACCGGGCACGCGCTCGGCGGTCAGGCCGCCACCGCACATGCAGCCTCCGCTTCCGCAGCAGCCGCCCGTCGCATCGGTGGCACTGAGGGCCGCGCCGGTGAGAAGGTCAAGTCGGTTCGTTGTGTCCATGCTCCCAGAATAGCAAACCCCCCGGGGGTACTAATCAGGATGCGGAACAGGCGCTCGGCTCACCCCGACCTCAGCGGCGCTGCAGCGAGCGTCGACCGGCCAGCACAACACCAGTCGCGATGAGCCCGATGGCCGTAGCGCCGACGAGCAGCACGTTCTGCTGCGGCCCAGTCGCGGCGAGCTCTTCGGGAATCGGGATGCCGACGTAGAGCAGCAGGTCGTACTCGACGCTCGAGACCTGCTGGTCGGGCGTGCGGCAGGAGATGTCGTACGAGACCGTCAGCAAACCCACGAAGTCGTCATCGCGCACCTGGACACCGATGGGATCGAAGGCCACCCCTCGCAACGACGGCGGCTCGACGGCCAGCACGACATCCGGCTCGGCAGTGACACGAATTTCGCACTCCGATTGCAGCGGAGCGTAGCTGCCGGAGAGGTCGAAGTATCCGGTACCGCCGGGCTCGATCGCGACCGGTGGCGGATTCGGCGCCCAGACGACGCCGGTCGGAATCGGCAGCCCGGCCCACTGATAGACGTCGACCCGTGTGGCGGTGATGCCGTCGGTGAGCAGCACCTGCACGCCGATCGTGCCGCGGTAGCTCGTCGAGGGGGTCACCTCGATGCCGGCCGTGGGTGCGTCGACCCAGCGGACGGTGACGGGCTGCGTGCTGCGGATCACCTCGGCGGTGATCACCGCGCCGTCGCGGAGCACGATGCCGGGAAACGGAAAGAGCGCTGGAGCGCTCACGGCCGTTGCCACAGGGTCAGGGCGGACGAACGGGAAACTGGTCGCGTCGACCCCGAAGAGGCCGTAGAGCTCAAGAACGAACGATGTCGAACCGTCGACGACCTGCAGATCGACGCGAGCGATCCCCTCGAAATCGACGGTCGGCGCGATGAGGGTCACCCCTGCTGCGAAGCTGCCGTCGCCGACCACATTGACCGTTACTCCCTCGTCATTGTTGAGCTCGGTCACCACCGCGCTTCCCGGAACACACAGGTCGGGGATGTCGATGGCGGCAGAACCACCGACCGGAGCCTGCGCCGCGTAGACGAGCTCCATCGACGTGCCCTCGAACTCCGTGTACGGAACGCTCGAAACGCAGTCGGGTGCCGCCTGCGCGGGCGCCCCGAGCGAGAGGGCGCTGGTGGCGAAGGCGGCACCGATCAGCAGCACGGTCACGGGACGGGAAGCAGAACGAAACGGCATCAGTCCCTCACGGGTCGTCGGGTCGCCTCACGGGGGCCCGGAAGCACGCGAGACGATCATGACACGGTTTCAGCCCACGACGAATACATAACGCGTCGCTGTCTCGCTATGAACGCTCGTGCCGCCGCTTGCCCGGCCGGCCCCGGTCGGGCTGAATCTCGATGAGCCGGCCGCTGATGCGCGTGCCGGCGAGTTTCTTCAGCACCGCGGGCGAGAGATCGGCGGGCAACTCGACAATCGAAAAATCGGCGAGGATCTGAATCGCCCCGAAGTCGTCGCGCCCGAGCCCGCCCTCGTTGGCAATGGCGCCGACGATCTGTCGTGGCTCCACGCGGTGTCGGCGCCCGACCTCGATGCGGTACTTCGCGAACGAGCCGGCGTCGCGGCGCGGGCGACGCTCGCCGCGAGCGTCGTCGCCCGAGGCGCCGCGACTCGCGCCACCGTCGCGGTCAGAGCGGGCATCCCGCGCTCGGCGTTCTTCGGCGCGCGCCGCGCGTTCCTCCTCCTCCGACAGCAACAGAGGAGTATCGCCTTGAGCGACCACCGCGAGGGCGGCGGCCACGTCGAGCTCGGCCACGTCGTGGTGCTCAACGTAGTGGGCGACGATGTCACGGAAGCCGCTTATGCGCTCGGTCTGGCCCAAGGCCGCGGTGATGGCGTCATCGAAGCGGGCGAGCCGCGTCGTGTTGATGTCCTCAACGCTCGGCAGACGCATCTCGGTCAGCGGCTGGCGGGTGGCCTTCTCAATCGCGTCGAGCAGACGGCGCTCACGCGGGGTAATGAAGCTGATAGCCGCACCCGACCGGCCCGCGCGACCCGTGCGGCCGATGCGATGCACGTACGACTCGGTGTCAACCGGAATGTCGAAGTTGACGACGTGGCTGATGCGGTCGACGTCGAGTCCGCGCGCCGCGACGTCGGTCGCGACGAGGATGTCGAGCTTGCCTGCCTTCAGCTGGTTGACGGTGCGTTCGCGCTGGGCCTGCGCGACATCGCCGCTGATCGCCGCGGCCGAGTAGCCGCGGGCGCGCAGCTTCTCGGCGAGCGTCTCCGTCTCATTCTTCGTGCGCACGAACACGATGAGGCCGTCGAAGTTTTCGACCTCGAGGATGCGCGTCAGGGCATCGACCTTCTGGGCGTAGGAGACCACGAGGTAGCGCTGGGTCGTGTTCGCCGATGTCGTCGTCGTCGTGCGAACCGTGATCTCCTCCGCATCGCGGAGGTGCTGCTGCGCGATGCGGCGGATCGCCGGCGGCATGGTCGCCGAGAACAGCGCGACCTGCTTGTCGACCGGGGTGTCGGCGAGGATCGTCTCGACGTCCTCCGCGAAGCCCATCTTGAGCATCTCATCGGCCTCGTCGAGCACGAGGTACTTCAGCGCGCTCAGATCGAGCGTGCCCTTCGCCAGGTGGTCCATGATGCGGCCAGGCGTGCCGACGACGACGTGCACGCCGCGACGCAGGGCCGAGAGCTGCACGCCGTAGGCCTGGCCGCCGTACACCGGCAACACGTGCACCCCGCGCAGGTGGGCGGCGTACTTCTCGAACGCCTCGCACACCTGCAGGGCGAGTTCGCGCGTGGGCGCGAGCACGAGGGCCTGCGGGGTCTTCTGCGCCGCATCCAGTCGATCGACGATCGGCAGGGCAAACGCGGCCGTCTTGCCCGTGCCGGTTTGGGCGAGACCGACAACATCGCGGCCGGCGAGCAGGGTCGGGATCGTCGCGGCCTGGATCGCTGACGGCGTCTCGTACCCGACGTCGCGCAACGCCTTCAGCACGGCGTCACCCAGCCCGAGGTCAGCGAAGGTGAGCGAAGGGGCGGTGTCGGCGTCGGCCGACGAGGCTGCATCGGACGACGTCATGCATCGACGGTACCGCCTCTACCGCCTCGACCGGTGGGGGGCTCCGGATGCGGCACCCAGGTTTTGTGCACCTTGCATGCGGCTCAACTCCAGGCGGGGTACCTAACGTCCAAGGGCTAGCGGATCGCTGGCTCACCCGCCTTATCTCGCCGTGGAGTCGCCGATGACTGCGATGTCGCCTGAGCTTCCGCTCGACACGGCTGACCCGTACGACGTGGTCGTGCTCGGTGCCGGCTGCGCGGGGCTGTCGCTCGCGGCCCGGCTCGCCCAGGGTGATGGTGACCTCCGGGTTGCGGTCATCGACCCACGCACCGAGCACGGCGACGACCGCAGTTGGAGTTTCTGGCACCACAACCACCACGCTCTTCGTGGCATCGTCGCCCACGAGTGGTCCGGCTGGACGTACAACGGCCTCGACGGTCGCACCGCGACGCACCGGGTTCCTGGCATCACGTACCAGTACATCCGCGGTGTCGACTTCTACCGCTGGGCCCTGAACGCCATCGCGAGCGACGCACGCGTGACCGTGCACCTAGGGGTCGCGGCGCACGAACTTTCGGCAGCCATGCTGCCCGATGACACGGACGGTGTGCGTGTCATGACCGACGCCGGGCCCGTGCTTGCCCGTCACGTCATCGACACTCGCCCGCAGCGCACGCGTGCGTTGCTCTATCAGTGCTTCAGCGGGGCGGAGGTCGAGCACGGGGGTCTCCTCGCCTCTGACCCCGACGCGGTTGGCCTGATGACGGCGATGCGCAGCGGCGCTGACGGCCTCGGCTTCCTCTACGTGCTCCCCCTCGGCCCGACGCGTGCGCTCGTGGAGTGGACGCGGTTCAGCCCCGCTCCACTGCCGCTCGATGAGGTTGCGGCCGAGCGTGACGCCGAGCTCGGCGCCCTCGGCCTGGGCGACGCGGTCGTCATGCGGGAGGAGCAGGGCATCCTGCCGATGGGGCGCGTGGATGCTCCCACCGCGCCCGTCGCTGGCGTCGCGCTCGCCGGCAACGCTGGGGGCGCTCTGCGCGACGCCTCGGGCTACGCGTTCCTCCGCATCCAGCGCTGGGCGGTGCGGTGCGCGGCAGCTCTCGCGCGCGGGGAGGCGCCGCCCGCGCACCCGCGCGAGCCCTGGGTGCGGCGGCAGATGGACAGGATCTTTCTGCAGGCGCTGCGCGCGCATCCCGAGCGTTCGGCCGACTACTTCCTCGCGATGGCGACCCGGGTGGCCCCGCGGCGGCTGCTGCGTTTCCTCACCGACCGGGCGACGGTCGGCGACCTCGCGGCGATCATCGTGAGCCTGCCGCTGTCGCCCTTCCTCGCGCAACTGCCTGACCGGCGCGAGCGACTCGTCGCGGCGGCGAGCGCCTCGCGGCGGCAGCGGGTCGAGCGGTGAAGGTGACGATCTCTGCTGACACCGACGCCGACGCGGCCGCCGACGCGCCCGAGCGCACGGTCGTGGGTGTTCCCGCCCCGCGGCCGCGCATCCCGTTCGAGACCCGCCTCTTCCTGCCGCTCGCCCTCCTGACCGCCCTCGCCTTCCTGCTCGCCGACCCCGAGCCGCCCCTGGTCGTCCAGATCGCCGCGATCGCGATCCTCGCCGCCGCGCTGGGCATGCCGCACGGCGCGCTCGACCCGCTCATCGCGCGCCGGCTCGGGCTGTGGCGCACGCCGCTCACGTTCGCCGCGTTCAACCTCGCCTACGTCGGCGTCGCGGCGGCGGTCGTCGCTCTCTGGCTGGTCGCGCCGGTGCCGAGCCTCGTCGCCTTCCTGCTCATCTCGGCCGCCCACTTCGGCGGCGACTGGAACCGCGAGCGTCCGCTCGCCCTCCGCTTCCTCACCGGCGCGGCTCTGCTCAGCCTGCCGTCCCTCCGCGATCGGGATGCGGTGGCCGACCTCTACGTCACCCTCGCGGGCGACGGCGCGCGGGCGGTGGCCGCCGCGCAGGCCGCGCTCGGGCCCGTGCTGCTCGTCGGCCTGGCGGTCGCCGCGGTCATCGCCGCCCGCCGCGCGCCGCACGAGGCGTTCGAGCTACTCGGCGCGGCCGCTCTCGCCCTGCTGGCCCCACCGCTGATGTTCTTCATCGTCTACTTCTGCGCCCTGCACAGCGCCCGGCACCTGCGCGAGGGTTTCCGGGAGGAGAACGGCCACGGCCGACGCCTGACGCTGTTCGTGGTCGCCGCGTACACGCTCGCGCCGCTCGCGCTCGCGGCGGGGTTCCTCGTCGGCACGGCCGGCACCGCCGCCCTCGACGAGCAGCTGCTCCGCGTGGTGTTCATCGGGCTGGCAGCCCTCACCGTTCCCCACATGGCGCTCGTCACCCTGGGCGACCGCGCCCTGCGCCGAGCTATTCGTAATGCGAACTCACCATTGGCGGCGTAGTTGCACCCCGGTGAGCGCAAGGCGATAGTGGTGTCAACGCACCAGCAGGTGATGATCGGGGGATCATCGGGGGCCTGACGGGTGGCGGAGTATCAGGCGGCGGTTTCTTCCTCATTCGGGTTGACGAAGAAGCCGCCGCCTTACGCGTTAACCGCCCGGAACATGTCGGTCGACATGCCCGCGCGGTGGCGTCGGTGAAGCATCACCACCAGAAAGAAGATCTGGTGCGCGAGGGGGGAGTTGAACCCCCACGCCCTTTCGGGCACTGGCACCTGAAGCCAGCGCGTCTGCCTATTCCGCCACTCGCGCGCGACGGGCAGGGCCCGTCAACCCAGCGAGATTATCACAGCGTTGACAGGCGGCCGTGCGGAGTCCGTAACCCGAGCCGACTACCATCAGAGGGTCATCGGCCGAGGGAGGACGCAGGTGGGGCTTCTCGACAGCTTCGAGCGCGGCCTCGAACGCGCCGTCGGCGGCGCCTTCGCGAAGACCTTCAAGAGCGGGGTGCAGCCGCTTGAGATCTCGGCCGCGCTGCGGCGCGAGCTCGACACGAAAGCGGCGGTGGTGTCGCGTGATCGAATCCTCGTGCCGAACGAGCTGCAGGTGTCGCTCTCCCCCGCTGACCACGCCCGCATGCACGCGCTCGGCGAGTCGCTCGTCGACGAGCTGACCCACTTGCTACAGCAGCACGCGACCGCGCAGCGCTACGTCTTTCCGGGCGGTATCCGCATCCGGTTCGCCTCTGACCCGAACCTTGCCGAGGGCGTCGTCGCTGTGACGTCACAGAGCGTCAAGGGCGAGGTCGTCTGGAGCCCCGTGCTCGACATCGACGGCGTGCGGCACCCGCTGACACGCTCGCGCACGGTCATCGGGCGCGGCAGCGAGGCCGACATCACGCTCGACGACACCGGCACGAGCCGCAAGCACCTGGAGATCCTCTGGGATGGCGAGCGCGCCCAGGTCACGGACCTCGGCTCGACCAACGGCACCCGCCTCAACGGTGAGCCGATCACCCGCGCAGTACTCCCGCCGGATAGCGTGATCGAGCTGGGGCGCACGCGCATCCTGTTCCGGGTGCTCGCCCAGCGCGGCGACGTCGCCGACCCCCGTACCCGACGCCCTGGAGGAGGCCGATGAGCGAGCTCACGCTGCTGCTGCTGCGCATCGGATTCCTCATCCTCATGTGGGCGTTCGTGTTCTCGATCGTCTACGCGCTGCGCTCCGACTTGTTCGGGACGAAGGTGCGGCGACTGCCCACGGTCGGGGGCGCAGCCCCCAGCGGTAACCCCGCGTCGGCGTTTGCCACGCCGGTAGCGGCGAGCGCCGCTCCGACGAGTCCAGTAGCAGCACCCGACCCGAGTGCTCCCGCCCGACGGCTCATCATCACCTCCGGCGCCAAGGAGGGACTCGAGCTTCCGCTCGAAGGTGACCAACTGACGATCGGCCGGTCGCCAGATTCGGGGCTCATCATCCGCGACGACTACACATCAACGAACCACGCGCGTCTCACCCTCACGGCCGGTGTCTGGACGATCGATGACCTCGGCTCGACGAACGGCACCTTCGTCAAGGGCAAGAAGATCACCCGCCCCACTCCGCTTCCGCTGAACACCCCGGTCAGCATCGGCACCACGACGTTCGAGCTGCGGCGGTAGGCGCATGGGTATGCTCTCGGCCGCCGGCTCTCATGTCGGCAAGGTACGTGCGAACAACCAAGATTCGGGCTACGCCGGAGAACACCTATTCGTGGTGGCCGACGGCATGGGCGGTCACGCGGGCGGCGACGTCGCCAGTGCTCTCGCCATTCAGTCGATCGCGCACATCGATCGCCCGTTCGAGACGGCCTCCGACGCGGCCGCGGCTTTGCGCGACGCACTGCTGGAGGCCAACCAGGAGCTCGCGGAAACCGTGTTCGAGCATCCGGAACTCGCGGGAATGGGCACGACCGTCAGCGGCCTCGTCCGTGTCGGCGATCGCCTCGCGCTCGCTCACATTGGCGACAGCCGCATTTATCGATGGCGCGGGGGGAAGCTCACCCAAGTAACCAAGGACCACACCTTCGTGCAGCGGCTCGTCGACAGCGGCCGCATCACGGCGGAGGAAGCCGCCGTTCACCCGCGGCGGTCGGTGCTCATGCGGGTCCTCGGTGACGTCGAGTTGGTGCCGGAGATTGACATCGAGGTACTCGACACGAAGCCCGGCGATCGCTGGGTTCTGTGCTCAGACGGCCTTAGTGGCTTCGTGGAGGAAGACCGCATCGGCGAACTGCTCGACGAGAATCCAGAGGCCGTCGCCGCGGTCGAAGCCCTGATCGCCGAGAGCCTTGACCACGGTGCCCCCGATAACGTGACGGTCGTCGTTGTCGACGTGGACGATACGTCGTCCAGCAGCGCGGGTCGCCCCTCGATGGTCGGCTCAGCCGCACAGCCGCTGACCTACTCGGCTCGCACAACCCGGCGCTCCGTACGACTGCCGGCTCTGCTTCTGCACCCCCTGACGGCCGCCACCGACCCCGACGACGAGCACTTCGAGCCCGAATCGGAAGAGTTGTTGGCCGCGCTCATTGCCGAGAACGAGCGGCGCAAGATGCGACGGCGTATCACCTGGTCAGTGGGAGTGCTGCTCATCGCCTCCCTCATTACGGGCGCGCTCTTTGCCGGTTACCAGTGGACCCAATCGCGCTACTTCGTCGGGGTTTCCGACGGCCAGGTGGTGATCTACCAAGGGGTTCAGCAGAGCATTGGGCCCTTCCCCCTCTCGAGTGTCTACTTCGAGAGCACCATCGACATCGACGATCTCTCGCCGTTCAGCCGGGAACGCGTTGAATCGACGATTAGCGCCCGCGACTTGTCCGAAGCTCTCTCCATCATCGAACGGCTGCAAGATGAGCTCGACTAGGCCGGGCGACCCGCGGGTCGGCGCGATGGTCGACGTCGGCGCCCCCCGTGCGACGTTCACCGAGGCGATCACGATCAAGCTCCGCACACCGGCGAAGCTTCGGAACCTCGAGTTGGTGCTGCTGCTCTTCGCTATCGGGGTCACCGGTGCCTCCGTCGCGCTTGTGCAGCTCGGTGCCCTCGATGAGCTCGACACGACGATCCTTGGGTACGGTGCTGGCCTCGGGATGCTCGCCCTCGGCATGCACGTGGTGCTTCGTATCACAGCGCCCGATGCCGACCCGTTCATCCTTCCGATCGCGGTGACCCTGAACGGCCTCGGCGTCGCGATGATTTACCGGCTCGACATCGCCGAAGGCCTCAGCGGGTGGGAGAGCTACGGTATTCGCCAGATGGCCTGGACTGCCATTGCTATGGCGGTGGCGGTCGCCGCGCTCGTGATCGTGCGCAACCATCGGGTGCTCGCCCGCTACCGCTACCTGGCGATGCTGGCCGGCATCATCTTGCTGTTGCTGCCCATGCTGCCGGGCATCGGGCAAACCATTAACGGCGCACGACTGTGGGTTGACCTCGGGCTGTTCTCTTTCCAGCCCGGCGAGATCGCGAAGATCGCACTCGCCGTGTTCTTCGCCGGCTACCTCGTGACCGCGCGCGAATCACTCTCGATCGTCGGTCGAACAGTACTGGGCATGCGCCTGCCGCGCGGGCGCGACCTTGGGCCCATCCTCATCGTCTGGATCGCCGCCATGGCAGTGCTGGTGTTTCAGCGCGACCTTGGCACATCGCTGTTGTACTTCGGGCTGTTCCTCGTGATGATCTACGTTGCCACCGGTCGGCTGAGTTGGGTGGTACTTGGGCTTTCGCTGTTCCTCGGCGGCGCCCTGCTCGCCAGCCAGTCGCTCAGCTACGTCAACGCTCGCTTCGCCGGGTGGCTGGGTGCCTTTGAACAGGCCAATTACGACGCGATCGGCGGCAGCTTCCAATTGGTGCAGGGGATGTTCGGCCTCGCCAACGGCGGTCTCATCGGTACCGGTCTCGGGCAGGGAAGCCCGGATATCGTGCCGCTGGCCGAGAGCGACTTCATCGTCGCCAGCCTCGGTGAGGAGCTCGGGCTCGTGGGGCTGTTCGCAATCCTCGGGCTCTACGTGCTCCTCGTCGCACGGGGCTTCCGCATCGGGTTCAACGGCACCGACGACTTCGGGCGTTTGCTCGCGGTCGGACTGGCCTTCGTGATCGCCCTGCAGGTCTTCGTCGTCATCGGGGGCGTCACCCGGGTGATTCCGCTCACGGGGCTAACGACTCCCTTCCTCGCAGCAGGGGGCTCCTCGCTCGTCGCAAACTGGATCATCGTGGCCCTCCTGCTGCGACTGAGCGACACGGTGCGGCACCAACCCCGCTTGGTGGTGGAGGACTGATGAACAAAGAACTCCGCCGCATCAGCGTCGTCACTCTCGCCATGTTCCTGGCTCTGTTTGTTTCGACGAGCGTCATCCAAGTGTTCGCGGTGGATCAACTGCGTGCTGACCCCCGCAACGTTCGCACCCTGTACGCCAGCTACTCTGCCGAGCGCGGGCCGATCCTCGTCGACGGACGGCCCATCGCCGAATCGGTTGAAGCGCCCGAGTCGGTCTTCGAGTTTCTGCGGGTCTACCCCGAGCCGACGCTGTACGCACCCGTCACCGGCTACTTCACCCTCAACCAGGGCAATACCGGCGTCGAAGGCGCCTACAACGACTTCCTCACGGGAACAGCCAACGAGCAGTTCCTCGATCAACTCGGCGCTCTCGTCACCGGCCAACGCCCTCGAGGAGCGGCGGTTGAACTGACGATCGATCCGATCGTGCAACAGGCCGCGCGTGACGCACTCGGTGATCTCAAAGGTGCCGTTATCGCGATTGAGCCCGCGACGGGTCGCATCCTGGCGATGGTCTCCACGCCGACGTACGACCCCAACCGGCTGTCGGCGCACGACACCGCGAGCGTTATCGAAGCGTACGAGCAGTTGCTCGCCGACCCTGATGACCCTCTGATCAATCGCACAATCAGCGGCGACCAATACTTCCCGGGCTCCACGTTCAAAGTGCTCGTCGCGGCGGCCGCCATCGACTCGGGGCGCTTTACCCCCGACTCGGCGTTCCCGAACCCCGCGACACTCCCGTTGCCCCAGAGCCAGTCGATCATCACCAACGCCACGCGAGGGCCGTGCGGTCCAGATGAGACCGTCACGATCGCGACCGCCCTGCGCCTGAGCTGCAACATCCCTTTTGCTGAGTTGGGACTCGCCCTCGGTGAGACCACGCTCGCCACCTACGCAGAGCGTTTCGGGTTCGGTACCGAACTCAACGTTCCGATGGCAGTGACGCCCTCACGGTTCCCGAGAGGTTTGGACGACGCTCAACTCATGCTGTCGTCATTCGGCCAGTACGACGTTCGGGTGACTCCCCTGCAAATGGCCATGGTCAACGCCGCGATCGCCAATGGAGGCAACCTCATGAAGCCCACCCTGCTCGACCGCATCATCGCGCCAGATCTCGCGATCATTGAACAGTCCGAACCAGAGCTTCTCGGCCAGCCGATATCGCGCACCACCGCCGAAACAGTGACTCGACTCATGGTCGATGCCGTCGCCAACGGCGTAGCGGGCAATGCCAGAATAGAAGGCGTCGACGTCGCCGGGAAAACCGGAACGGCCGAGAACGGCGGTGACGCGCCCTTCACCCTGTGGTTCACGGGTTTCGCCCCAGCCGACAACCCGCGGGTTGCTGTGGCGGTCGTCATCGAAGACGGAGGAGGGCTCGGCCAGTCCGGTTCGAGCAACCAGATCGCAGCCCCCATCGGCAAGCGAGTACTTGAGGCGGTGCTGAACAGATGAGACCGACCAGCGGGCTCACCTTTGGTGGGCGCTACCAATTGCTCTCCCGAATCGCCATCGGCGGCATGGGCGAAGTCTGGCAAGCGACCGACCTCGTCATTGGTCGCACGGTCGCCATCAAGATCCTCAAAGACGAGTACATGGGAGACCCGGGGTTCCTCGAGCGCTTCCGTGCCGAAGCCCGGCATGCGGCCCTCGTCAACCACGAAGGCATCGCCAACGTCTACGACTACGGCGAGGAGGAGGGCAGCGCCTACCTCGTCATGGAATTGGTACCCGGCGAAGCCCTGTCGACCATCCTTGAACGTGAGCGGGTGCTCCCCGCCGACCAGGTGCTCGACCTTGTCGCGCAGACCGCTTCTGCCCTGCACGCCGCCCACCAGGCCGGCCTCGTCCACCGCGACATCAAGCCAGGCAACCTGCTCATCACGCCCGACCGCCGAGTGAAGATCACCGACTTCGGCATTGCCCGGATCGCCGACCAAGTACCCCTCACCGCGACCGGTCAAGTCATGGGAACGGTGCAGTACCTGTCGCCAGAGCAGGCGAGCGGACATCCGGCATCGCCGTCGACTGACATCTACTCGCTCGGAATCGTGGCGTACGAAGCCCTCGCCGGTCGGCGCCCGTTTACGGGCGAGTCGCAGGTAGCGATCGCCATGGCGCAGATCAATGAGGCGCCGCCCGAGCTGCCGGTCACGGTCGCCGAGCCGGTGCGCAATCTGGTGTTTGCGTCGATCGCGAAGAAACCGGCAGAACGGCCGGCGTCGGCCCAGGCCTTCGCCCGCGCGGCCCAGGCACTGCGGCGAGGTGACGTCGGAGGAGCCGCAGCGATCGTTCCCGCAGTACTCGGTGGTGGCACGTCGGCCGCGACGCAACTGCTTCCGGGCGGAGACGACACGACGCGCGTTCTGCCGAACGTCGGTCCGGTGCCGACTCCGGCCATGCCGACGCAGACGCAGCGCAGCCCATGGACTTGGCCCCTGATCGCCCTGATCGGCATTCTGATTGTGCTCCTCGTGGGCGCTCTCATCGCGGTCTTCGCGCAACCAACCCCGGGACCCGAGCCTGAACCCAGCCAGACGCCGTCGGTGACGCCCACGGTCACCGCCTCACCCTCTCCGACGCCGACAGTCGACACGGTGACGATCGTCGAATCCGAATGGATCGGGAAGACGCGCACCGCCATCGAAGCACTCGCCGCCGAGCTCGGTCTGCGGCTTGACCCGGTCGTGCGCAACATTGCGCCGACCAAAGAACAAGAGGGCCTCTCGTACGAGATCAACCCGCGCGGAGGCAGCACTGTTCAGACGAACACCGTCATCACCGTCTTCTTCTACGCGCCGATCCCCGTGCCCGAACGACCGTCGAACCTCGCGATCGATCCCGGCACAGGTCCGTATCCGGGCGGAAGTGATGTTGTACTCAGTTGGCCTGCCTACACGTCATGTCCGGCAGGGTTCCCCCTCACCGGGTACGACTTCACGATTGTCGGAGGCTCACCGGGCTCGTCGCTGCCGCTCGCGGCATCGGCCAGCGATCTGCAGGTCACTCTCGCAGCGAGCGGGCAGTTGCGCGTCACGTACGTCGCAATCTGTTCGACACTGCGGTCAGAGCGGTCGAACGAACTCGCGGTCCCGATCGGCTAGCGCCCGAACCGAGGTGCCCTCACCGGCTTAGACTGGCGATCACCACAGCACTGCACCGCTCTCCAGCATCCCTTCACCGAGGAGGCCCAGGTACCGATGGACGAGGTCGCGCAAAGCGCACGGCTCATCGCCGGACGATACGAGTTGGGCCGACTCATCGGCAGTGGCGGAATGTCAGACGTCTACCTCGCCACCGACACCAAGCTAGGACGCCGTGTTGCGGTGAAGCTCCTGCGCTCGAGCCTCGCGACCGAGCCCGTGTTTCGCACCCGATTCCGCCAAGAGGCCCAAGCGGCTGCGCGCATGGCGCATCCCACGATCGTGCGGGTTTTCGATGCGGGCGAAGAGATCACGACCACGCCCGACGGTATCGAGACCATCGTGCCGTTCATCGTGATGGAGCACATCGAGGGACGACTCCTCAAAGACCTCATCGCCCACGGGCCCCTGCCGGTCGGAGAGGCCGTGCGCATCACGGAGGGCATCCTCACCGCACTGGAGTACTCGCACCGGGCCGGAATCGTCCATCGCGACATCAAGCCGGGCAACGTCATGCTCACGTCGTCAGGCCAGGTCAAGGTGATGGACTTCGGCATCGCCCGAGCGCTTTCCGATTCGGCCGCGACCGTGGCGCAGACCAGCACCATTCTGGGAACCGCGCAGTACTTCTCACCCGAGCAGGCACGCGGTGAAGCGGTGGATGCTCGCACTGACCTGTACGCGGCGGGCGTCGTTCTCTTTGAACTGTTGACCGGTCGTCCGCCCTTCCAGGGCGAGTCGGCCGTGGCCGTGGCCTACCAACACGTCAGCGAGCAGCCGGTCGCGCCGAGCACACTCAACCCACAGCTCACGGCACCGGTCGACGCCGTCGTGCTGCGCGCCCTCGCCAAGGATCGCTTTGCACGATTCCAGTCGGCACAAGAATTCCATGCGGCGGTGCGCGCCGCGGCAGCCGGTGAGGCCCCACCGGCACCCGCTGACCCCTCGAGCGAATTCACGTCAACCCTCTTTGGGGTCGACCCTCGAGCGACAGCCGACACCGAATCCGCAATGCGGCAACTCAGCGTTGATGACGACGAGCGTCGCAGCCGTACCCAATCGAGGCCTCCGGTGGCATGGATGTGGGCAGGCATCGCCGTGATCGCCGTGGTCATCGGAGCCGTGCTCTATTGGGCGCTCAACCTTGAAAGCACGCCCATCGCCCAAGGAACCGCGATCCCTGTTCCCGAGGTCGTGGGGTTGGAGTATGAAGAAGGTGCTCAGATCCTTCTCGACGCCGACCTGCGACCGCAACCGTCCAGTGAAGTGAGTGCGGATATCCCGGAAGGGCAGATCATCAGTACTGACCCTCCCGCTGGTATCACCGTGGCCCCCGGTCAGGTCATCATCGTCGTCGTCTCCGCTGGTCCCGAGCGCGTTACCGTACCCAGCCTCACGCTCTTGAGCCTTGCCGAGGCGGAGGCGCTCCTCGTGGAACGCGGGCTTACTCTCGGCACGGTCACGGCGGAAAACTCGTCATCGGTCGGTCGGGACATCGTGATTCGCACCGACCCCGACGTCGGCACTCAGTTGCGCGATGGCGACCCGGTCAACCTCGTGATCTCAACGGGGAACGTGACCGTGCCGGATGTGCGGACGCTGACTATTGGCGACGCCTCGTCGCAAATGACAGCACTGGGGTTGCAGGTCACCGTCGAGGGAGACGCGTCGTGTACCGGACAAACCGTGACGTCGCAGTCGCTTCCTCCCGGCGACCAACCGCAAGGGTCTGCAGTCACCTTGCGGTACTGCAGTGGTACGGGAGGGTCTCCTGGCGACGGATGAGCGCCGTCAGTCGCGCGGGCTTATCGCTACGAGCGGGCTGAGCCCGATCGCGGTCTCGGCGGCCGCGGGGAGCCCCGCCGCAGCGAGCCAGTTGCCCAGCATCCGGTAACCGCCTTCTGTCAGTACCGATTCAGGGTGAAATTGCACTCCGTAGAGCGGGGCGGAGCGATGCTGGACTGCCATGATGATGCCGCCCTCGGTGCGGGCGGTCACGACCAGCTCGTCGGGAACGGTGCCCTCGACGATCGCAAGGCTGTGATAGCGCGTCGCGCGGAAGCTCTCGGGTACCCCGTCGAAGAGTGTGCTGCGGTCGTGGTGGACCAGTGATGTCTTGCCGTGCATGAGTTCGTCGGCGTGACTCACCGTCGCCCCGAGCGCCTCCGCGATCGCTTGATGGCCGAGACACACCCCGAGCAGTGGTGTGTGAGAAACGAGCGCAGCGAGAACGACAGCGATCGAGATGCCGGCCGAGCCCGGGTTGCCGGGACCCGGCGACACCAGTACCGCGTCGTAATCCCGAATCAGCTCCGCCACCGCGTCGGCAGAGACCGCGTCATTGCGCATCACCGTCGTTTCCGCACCGAGCTGCTGGAGGTAGCCGTCGAGCGTGTACACAAAACTGTCGTAGTTGTCGATCACGAGCACACGCACGCTAAGAGCCTCCTACCGAGGAGTCTTCCGGCAGCAACAGTTCCGCTGCCCAGGGGAACGCCCAGCGCACGAGTACATACGTGATCGCTATCGCGGCCGCGATGAGAATGATGACGCGCAACCATGCCGGCCCGGGCAGGTTGCGCCACAATGCGGCGTACATCACGCTCTCCCGGGTTCACTCATGCCGGGTACGGTGGTCGTGCTCATCGTCCGGCCTCGACAAGCGGAGAGATCTCGGGCGGAGGGCCGTCGGCACGCGGATACCAGGTCTCATAAACCGCGTAGGCGATGATGCGCTCAGCGGTCGACCAGCGCGGGTTGCAACTCGTCATCGTCAGGACACGATCGGTAGGAGCCACACCCGGAGCGGCAGGAACCGGTTCGAGCACCTCAACTCCCGTCGGCCAGACGTACTCCAAACCACGGAAGGTGTACTGGTACCAGCCGTCGACCGTCTCAACATAAATCTTGTCGCCCAACCGCAACTGGTCGATGTCGCCAAAGGCACTGCCGTACGTTCGCCGATGCCCGGCGACTGCGAAGTTCCCGACCTCTCCGGGCATCTGGGTCTCGGTGTAGTGGCCAACGCCGACGGTGAAGCTGTTGAGCACGGTCTCAACGTCGACACCGGAAGCAATTGAGCGCTTCCACTCCGGGCCGAAACGCGGCACGATCAGCGCACCGAAGACCTGGCCTTCCCGCGCGGGTGCTGCTGAGACAACCGGTTCGCCCGGATCCGCCGGTCGCTCCGCACCTTCACCACGCTCCCAGCGCGCCTGAAGCTCTTCTTGAACCTCTTCCGCGGCGACCTGTTGCTCGTTTCCGACGACCGCGTCGTTCAGCCAGAGATACCAAGCGAGGAACATCATGACCACGACACCTGCCGTGATGAGAAGCTCGCCCACCACGCCCACAACAGTCACGCGAGCGGGAGGTCGCGGCACGGGGTTGCGAGGATGGCGCTCCGCCCGGCCCTGGGCGCCGTCGTCCGCCGACGAGGCCCGCAGGCTCTCGTCCGATTCTGTTGCCTCACCGCCCGATACGGCGGCGGGCTCCTGCTCGGTCACGGCTTGATTCTAGGCGCAGGTGAAGGACACACGCTGCGGTTAGACTGCTCGGCATGGCCCGTTCGACTGCACGCAACGCCGACAGCCCCGAGTCGCCCCGGGGTGCCGACGCTCCCAACCCGATCTGGTTCAAGCCGATCATGTTCGGATTCATGCTCATCGGCCTGATCTGGATTCTCGTGTACTACATCAGTCAAGCGTCATGGCCGGTGCCGAGCCTTGGCCCATGGAACATCATGGTGGGCTTCGGCATCATGTTCATCGGCTTCCTCATGACAACCCGGTGGCGCTGAGGTCTCCGGGCATCCACGATTCATCGAATTACATCAGTGTGATTATCCCCACTGTGGAGAAGCTTGTGGATAACCCGCCGTCGGGTCGTCTCCGAATTAGCCGATAACGACGCGCAGGAGCGTCGCAGCCACCAGCACCGCGCCGACACCTGCGAGCATCCACGCTTGCTGTCGTTGTTGGTTAGCGCGCCGAGTGCGCAGCATGATTGCGGCGCACGCGGCGCCCACAACCAGTCCGCCGACGTGTGACTGCCACGAGACGCCCGGTATTACGAAACCGAGTGCCAGATTGATCGCGATGATGACGACGAGCTGGATGTTGCGCGCCCCCAGTCGTCGCTGAATCACGAAGAATGCGCCGAGGAGACCGAAGATCGCTCCGGATGCCCCCACGACGATGCTCAGAGGCGCGAGCCACAACACCGCGACCGAGCCGCCAAGAGCCGAGAGCACGTACACGGTCGCGAAACGCGCCCGCCCGATAAGGCTTTCGAGTAGCGGACCGAGCACCCAGAGCGAGTACATGTTGAACACGATGTGGAAGATCGACGTGTCACTGTGGACGAGCGCGACGGTGAGCATCCGCCACGGTTCGAAAGCGGTAAGCGGCGGGAAGTAGGCGAGCGCCGACGTCACCGCGCCCTGCGTGAACCATTGCAGAACAAATACAGCGAGGGTGACCGCGAGAATGCTGTAGCTGACCACCGGAACACTGCTGCCGCGCCGAAAGGCGCGCACAACCGTGGGAGCCCGTCGGGGCGTCGTTGCGCGGGCAGCCGCGACGCAGTCGGGGCATTGCACGCCCACAGCAGCCGGAGTCCAACATTCCGGGCAGACGGCACGGTCACACCGTTGGCATCGCACTCCACTCGGACGATCAGGGTGGCGATAGCACGCCCCTACGCCGGCGCCCGACCGGGGTTCACCCGCCACCGGCCCGGTCACGCGAGCTCGACGACCTCGATGCTCGAGATAACCACATCGTCAAGCGGCTTGTCGTTGGCGTTCGTCGGTACCGCCTCGATCGCCTTGACGACGGCCTTGGAGCTCTCGTCGGCGACCTCTCCAAAAATCGTGTGGTTTCCGTTAAGCCACGGGGTGGCCACCGTGGTGATGAAGAACTGAGAACCGTTGGTGCCACGGCCGCCGCGCTTGCCAGCGTTCGCCATGGCGAGCAGGAACGGCGCGCTGAACTGCAGCTCGGGGTGAATTTCGTCGTCGAACTCGTAACCGGGCCCGCCAATACCCTGACCGAGCGGGTCACCGCCCTGCAGCATGAAGTCGGTAATAATGCGGTGGAAGATCACGCCGTTATAGAGGGGTTCTGTCGTCTTCTGCCCGGTGCGAGGGTGCGTCCACTCTTGCGTTCCGGTCGCGAGGCCGACAAAGTTGCGCACCGTCTTGGGCGCGTGGTTGCCGAACAGGTTGACGACGATGTCGCCATGATTGGTGTGAATGGTGGCGACAGCGGTGTGAATCGACATGTCGACCATTCTGGCATGGAGGCCACTGGCCACTGCCTGAGCATCAGCGGCACATCTGTTGGGCAGCGGGTACTCGGTGCCAGGATGGAACGGTCGACCGCCAACGATGCAGGAGGGTCACTATGGAACTGTCACGCAAGCGCCAACGCGAACTGAAGAAGTTGCGCCGCGAGGCCGAAAACGTCTGGGATGAGCAGCGCGAAGTTCTTGAGCGCGCGGCGGGCATCCTGCGCGATGCGAGCCGGCAGGCGGCATCGGTTGCTCGCGACGACGTTGCTCCGCGCGTACGCCAGACCTATGAGAAGAAGATCGTTCCCGGCGTCGAAGCGGGTGTTGACTCGGTTCGGCATGCTGCTTCCGCCACACGCGACCGCTTCGTTGACGACGTGCTTCCCGCGGTCACCGGCGCGATCGGGTCAGCGATTGCTGTTCTCGACGTCGCACGCGACAAGCGCATCCGGGATGCCCTCCGTCAGGTTTCTGCATCCGGTCGCGAACTCGCAACCCGCGCAGGGCAGCGCGTCGGCCTGGTCGAGGTGAAGCCGCAGCCCGGCCCCGGGAGGTACATTCTGATCGGGCTCGGGGTCGTCGCAACGGCCGCCATTGCCTACGTGGCATGGCAGACCTTGCGGGCTGACGATGATCTGTGGGTGGAAGAGGAGCCGACGCCCGAAGCCTGAACTGTCGGCATTAGTGCTCGGCGTCGCTCACCACCTTGAGGCCCACGACGCAGGCGACGATGCCGATCACCAGAAGGAGCTTGACCACCGACGCGCTCTCCGCCCCGGTGATCATCGCCCAGACGATCGTCAGCCCGGCGCCGACCCCGACCCAGACCGCGTAGGCGGTTCCGGTCGGAATATCGCGCATCGCCCACGCGAGGCCGGCCATACTCAGCGCCAGCGCGACAAGAAAAACGATGGTCGGCACGACGCGCGTGAAACCCTTGGATGCTCCGAGGGCGGTTGCCCACACGGCTTCGAGAACGCCCGACGCGAGAAGAATGATCCACGACATAACAGCACCCTTCAGCCCGTCTTGTCGCTGTCCGGGTACGGGGTGCCTCGTCCGGGAGCCCGGCTTCGGGCCCAGTGGAGCCTAGGGGAATCGAACCCCTGACCTCCTGCTTGCAAAGCAGGCGCTCTACCAATTGAGCTAAGGCCCCCAACCGCCCTCTACTCTACCCAACCGTTCGTGCGGGCCGTGTCGGGTACCCCCGTCACTCGCTCGAGCACACGAGTTGCCCGGGGTTGCGACGCGAAGCGAGACGACCACGCTCGTCTCGCGAAAACGCCGTCACGCCGCAGAAGCGGCGGCGAGACAATAAGTACAGTGGGGATACCAGGACTTGAACCTGGGACCTCTTCGTTATCAGCGAAGCGCTCTAACCGCCTGAGCTATATCCCCGTGAGACCGGATGCCACTGTACTGCATTCGGTCGGGCTCTCCCAATTCGGTCGGGAGGGCAGGTGGCAGGTCGATCAGTTGTTGGTGAAGCCGACGAGCAGGCCGCCGGTCATACGCACCATGAGGTTGTAGAGCAGTGCGCTGATGGCGCCGATCGCGGTGCCGACAACGATGTTGAGAATCGCGACGATGGTCGCAAATAGCATGACCTGACCGAGCGAGAAGAGGCTGATGAGTCCAGAGTCCTCGCCGAGGATGTCGCTAAAGACCGAGTCAATCTGCGCGATGACGCCTTGAGCGTTGAGGACGATCCAGACGAAGAGGGTGGCGACAAGCAGAAGAACGGCCCCGCAGATCGCGACGAGGAACGACAGCTTCACGGCCGACCAGAAGTCGATGTAGACGAGCTTGAGGCGAACCTGCTTCGTCGGTACTTGGCGCTGGGACTTGCGCTGCAGCTTCTCGGCGACTGTGCTCACGGTTTCTCGTCCTTTCCGCCCGGCACGGCGTCAGATGCCGCGGGGATGTCGTCATGCGTGGTGGCCGTCGGGTCGATGATGCCAGAGGAGTCGTCATCGTCAAGGTTGCGTTCGCTGTTGCGAGCGATCGCGATGATGCGGTCATCATCGTCGGGGCGGGCAAACACAACCCCCATGGTGTCGCGGCCCTTGGCCGGCACTTCGGCCACGGAGGAGCGTACCACCTTGCCGTTTTGCATCACCACGAGCACCTCGTCATCGTCGCCGACGATGAGGCCACCGGCAAGCGCACCCCGATCGTCGCTCAGCTTGGCAACCTTGATGCCGAGTCCGCCGCGCTGTTGGACGCGGTACTGATCAACTGCCGTGCGTTTGGCGTACCCGCCTTCGGTGACGACAAAGACATAACCGTCCTCCGTGACGACGTCAGCAGACAACAGCTGATCTCCGTCGCGGAATTTCATGCCGGTAACACCCGATGTCGATCGGCCCATCGGCCGCAACGCCGCATCATCGGCAGTGAATCGAAGGGACATTCCGTTGCGCGAGATCAGGAGGAGGTCGTCAGAATCGTCCGCGAGCATGGCCGACACCAACTCGTCGCCGTCGCGCAGGTTGATGGCGATGATGCCGCCCGTGCGGTTCGTGTCGTACTCGGTGAGGGCTGTCTTCTTGACCAGGCCGTTGCGCGTCGTGAGCACAAGGTGCTGCGCAACCGAGTAGTCGCGAATGTCAAGAATCTGCGCGATCTCCTCCCCCGGCTGCAGGGCGAGAAGGTTGGCAACGTGTTGACCTTTGGCGTCGCGCCCGGCCTCCTGCACCTCGTAGGCCTTGAGGCGATACACACGACCGGTCGTCGTGAAGAACAGCAGCCAATGGTGCGTGGTGGTCACGAAGAAGTGCTCGACAACGTCGTCCGCGCGCAACTGCGCACCCTTCACGCCTTTACCGCCGCGGTGCTGTGAGCGGTAGTTGTCGCTGCGGGTGCGCTTGATGTAGCCGCCCCGGGTGACGGTGATGACCATTTCCTCTTCGGGAATCAGGTCTTCCATGCTCATGTCGCCGTCAAAGCCAAACATGATCTCGGTGCGACGCTCGTCCCCGTACTTCGCGACGATCTCCGTGAGCTCTTCCGAGACGATCGTGCGCTGCCGCTCGGGGCTGGCGAGAATCTGCTGGTAGTCGGCGATGAGGCGCTCGAGCTCGTCCGCTTGCTCCTGAATCTTCTGCCGTTCGAGGGCGGCGAGACGACGCAACTGCAGGTTCAGGATGGCCGTTGCCTGGAGCTCGTCGACGTCGAGCAGCGCGATCAGGCCGTCGCGAGCCTCCTCGACCGTGGGTGAGCGGCGAATGAGCGCGATGACCTCGTCGAGAGCATCCAGCGCCTTCAGATAGCCGCGCAGAATATGGGCATCGGCCTCGGCCTTCTTCAGGCGGAAGGCCGTGCGTCGAACGATGACCTCAATCTGGTGCGCTGTCCAGTACGTAATGAAGCCGTCAATCGGGAGGGTACGCGGCACGCCGTCGACAATGGCGAGCATGTTGGCGCCGAAGTTGTCTTGCAGCTGCGTGTGCTTGTAGAGGTTGTTGAGCACGACCTTCGCGACCGCGTCGCGCTTGAGCACGATGACAAGCCGCTGGCCGGTGCGACCCGACGACTCGTCGCGGATGTCGGCGATGCCGCCGAGCTTGCCCTCTTTGACAAGGTCGGCGATCTTGATCGCGAGGTTGTCGGGGTTGACCTGGTACGGCAGCTCGGTGATGACGAGGCACGTGCGGTTCTGGATCTCTTCGACCGTGACAACGGCGCGCATGGTGATCGACCCACGGCCTGTCCGGTACGCATCCTGAATGCCCTTAACGCCGAGAATCTGCGCGCCGGTCGGAAAGTCGGGACCCTTAACGCGTTGGAGAATCGCGTCCAAGAGTTCTTCGCGGCTGGCCTCCGGGTGCTCGAGGTGCCACAGCGCAGCCGAGGCGACCTCCCGGAGGTTGTGCGGGGGGATGTTCGTTGCCATTCCAACCGCGATGCCGACCGACCCGTTGACGAGGAGGTTCGGGAAGCGCGATGGCAGGATGCTCGGCTCCTGCGTGCGGCCGTCGTAGTTGTCTTGGAAGTCGACGGTGTCTTCCTCGATGTCGCGCACCATCTCCATGGCGAGCGGAGCCATCTTGGTCTCGGTGTATCGGGGAGCCGCAGCACCGTCGTTGCCGGGCGAGCCGAAATTGCCCTGGCCGGCAGCGAGCGGGTAGCGCATCGACCATGGCTGCACGAGGCGGACGAGCGCGTCATAGATTGCCGAGTCGCCGTGCGGGTGGAACTGCCCCATCACGTCCCCGACGACACGCGAACACTTCGAGTACGCCTTGTCCGGACGGTATCCACCATCGAACATCGCGTAGATAACGCGACGGTGCACGGGTTTGAGACCGTCGCGCACGTCGGGCAGGGCCCGCCCGACGATGACACTCATCGCGTAGTCGAGATACGACCGTTGCATCTCCAGTTGCAGGTCAACCTGGTTGACCTTGCCCCCCGGGCCGTAGTCGCTCAGGTCGGCGCCGGTCGTATCGTCAGCCATCGGATGTCCTTCAGTGGTGGTTCGGAGGGGACGGTCTCGACCCCGGAGTCGGCTTCCCTAGATGTCGAGGAAGCGCACGTCTTTTGCGTTTTGTTGGATGAAGGTGCGCCGCATCTCGACGTCATCGCCCATCAATGTGGAGAAGACGCTGTCAGCCATCGCGGCGTCATCGAGAGTGACTTGGAGAAGCGTTCGGCTTTCCGGATTCATCGTGGTGTCCCACAACTCCTGATGGTTCATCTCGCCGAGGCCTTTGTAACGCTGAATCCCGTTTTCCTTCGGGATGCGCTTGCCCGCGGCAAGTCCGGCTTCGAGGAGAGCATCGCGCTCGCGATCGCTGTACACGTACTCGTGATCAGCGTTCGACCACTTCAGTCGGTACAGCGGCGGCTGCGCGAGATACACGTAGCCGAGATCGATGAGCGGCCGCATATAGCGGAACAGCAAAGTCAGCAGCAGCGTCGTGATGTGTTGACCGTCGACGTCGGCATCGGCCATGAGCACAATCTTGTGATACCGCACCTTGTCGGGGTCGAAATCCTCGCCGATTCCCGCGCCGAACGCGGTGATCATCGCCTGTACTTCGGCATTGCCGAGCGCGCGATCAAGCCGGGCTTTTTCGACGTTGAGGATCTTGCCGCGCAAGGGCAGGATCGCCTGAGTTTCGGGATTGCGACCCTGGACAGCTGAACCACCGGCCGAGTCACCTTCGACGATGAAGATCTCGCTGAGTGACGGGTCTTTCGATTGGCAGTCTTTGAGCTTGCCAGGCATGCCACCGGATTCGAGCAGACCCTTGCGTCGAGTTTGCTCCCGGGCTTTGCGGGCAGCGATGCGCGCTGCGGACGCTTGCAGTGCTTTGCGGATCACGTCTTTTGCCTGAGCCGGGTTGCGGTCGAACCAGTCGGCGAGGTGCTCACCGGCGACTTTCTGTACGAACGACTTCGCTTCCGTGTTGCCAAGCTTGGTCTTGGTCTGTCCTTCGAACTGCGGCTCGCCGAGTTTGATCGAGATGACCGCCGTCAGGCCCTCACGAACGTCATCACCAGAGAGGTTCTCGTCTTTCTCCTTCAAAATGCCCTTGTCGCGGGCGTACTTGTTGACGAGCGTGGTGAGTGCCGCGCGAAATCCTTCTTCGTGGGTGCCGCCCTCATGGGTATTGATCGTGTTCGCGTAGGTGTGAACAGATTCCGAATACGCGGTCGTCCATTGCATCGCGACTTCAAGTGCGATGCGCCGCTCCGTATCTTCCGATTCGAAAGAAATGATCTCGGGGTGGACGACCTCGATCTTCTTCGCCGAGTTCAGGTACTCGACGTAATCGACGAGCCCTTTCTCGTAGAGGAACTCTTCGCGACGAGCCCCGTTGTCTGTGACACCCTCCGGACGTTCGTCGGTGATGGTGATGCGCAGACCCTTGTTGAGGAATGCCATCTGTTGAAAGCGTGTCCGGAGCGTGTCGTAGTCGAACTCGACGGTTTCGAAGATGTCGCCGTTCGGCCAGAACGCGATAGTTGTGCCTGTTTCACTCGTCGCGTCGCCCTTCGCGAGGGGCGCATCCGGAACACCATGGTGGTAGCTCTGGCTGTAGATGTTGCCCTGTCGTCGAACAGCAACCTCGAGACGCTCGGAGAGCGCGTTGACAACCGAACTACCAACACCATGAAGACCGCCCGAAACGGCGTACCCGCCACCACCGAACTTGCCGCCGGCGTGAAGAATCGTAAGGACGACCTCGACCGTCGACTTCTTCTCGATTGGATGCTCGTCCACCGGAATTCCGCGGCCATTGTCGACCACGCGCACGCCGCCGTCCGCCAGCAGTGTGATGTGGATGGTGTCACAATGCCCAGCAAGCGCCTCGTCCACCGAGTTGTCGACGATCTCGTAGACGAGGTGGTGCAAGCCTCGCGGTCCGGTTGAGCCGATATACATACCGGGCCGTTTCCGCACGGCCTCGAGACCCTCGAGAACCTGGATATCTCCGGCGCCGTACGAGGCCTCGTTTTTTGCGGGCCGGCCCTCGGGGGTGGAGGAGGTCGTGGTCATAGGGGAAAGCGCTCCTGCCGGGTCGATCGTTGGTGGCCGATCAAGGGGCTGGAACACGCCCCGAAGTGGCAGGACCATCCTACCAACCGAATGCCTATGAGAGGCGCCAGAACCCGCCTCTGGGGAGATTTCTGACACTCGGTGGACTGATTTGTTTCCTCAGCCCTGATCGTTCAGCCGTAGGTGTCGCGAGGCCCACGACCAGGTACCGATCGGGGTCCTCTCTTCCAACTCGGTGCACCCGGGCCTATGAACCGAATCGCGGTGACATTGGCCTCTGGGTAACGCTGCACGATTGTCGTCAGAATCTCGGCGCGCATAATGCGCAGCTGGGTCGCCCAGGCGGTTGAATCGCACTCCACGATCAGCACCCCCTCCTCGATGCCAGCGGGGTGGCTGTGAGCGGCAGTATCCACTCCCACAAGCTCCGGCCAGGCCGTCAACAGCTCTCCGCGCGCGAGAGGCGAGTTCCAGCCGAGAGTGCGAGCGACCGCATCCACCACATCACCCAGGCCCACAGGATCACGACCCGTGCCGAACGGTGTGGTTCCCCCCTCGGTGCGAGCAGCCCGTCGCCGACGCGCATCGGAGGACCGCAACGCGGGGTCACCCATGAGTGCTCGAAGGCGGCGGTACACCGCACTCGCCTCGCTCTCGTCAACCAGGTCATCGTCTCCGGAGCGCTCGCCGTGACTATCGTTCGTGGGCGGTAGGGCTCCTGCATCACGGTCACCCATCACGCGCCGACCTCAGTGACGTGCCCCGCGCTGATACCGATTCGAGTCGCCGTCAGACGATCGGGCACATCGGCGCCGACCGCTGCGGTGATGAGAACTTGCTCGTACCCTGCAACCGCGTCGGCCAACCTCTCACGTCGACCGTGATCAAGTTCCGCGAAGACGTCATCCAAGATGACCACAGGGTCGCCGGCGACGCCGTCAGCGCGCAATACCTCTGCGGTCGCGAGTTTCACGGCGAGCGCGTACGACCAACTTTCGCCGTGGCTGGCATAACCCCGGGCGGGTAGTCCGTTCAGTTCAAGGACAAGATCATCGCGATGAGGGCCAACAAGGGTGACGCCCCGGTCGAGTTCGTCCCGACGCCGTGAGGCGACCGCAGCACGGAAAATTTCAGTGACCTCGGCACCATCAACGATCGAAAGCTCCTCAGATCGCGACAAGGCACTGTCGCTGTCATCGCCATGGATGCTGAGCCGCAGCCCGATCTGCGTGCGGTGTTCATCGCCCGCGACCGCAGCGTATGCCGCCCCAAGGGGCAGCCGAAGCTGCTCGACGGTGTCGGCCCGCGCAACAATCAGTTGCGTGCCGAGGTCGATAAGGCGTTCGTCCCATACATCGAGAGTGCTCAGTTGTTCGGGCCGTAGTCGGGAAGCCCGTGCGGTCTTGAGCAGAGTGTTGCGCTGACGAACGACCCGTTCGTAATCAGCAATGACGCCCGCGAGGCGCGGACTGCGCTGCACAACCACTGCGTCGAGGAAGGCGCGCCGCCCCCCTGGGTCACCCCGCACGAGAGCGAGATCCTCAGGAGCAAACAGCACCGTTCTGAGATACCGCGGCAAGTCACGGAGCCGAACAACTGAACCATTCACTTGGGCGCGGTTCAGCGAACCTCGGTTCAGTTGTAGTTCAATCACGATCGCACGATCATCGTTCTGCACTCGAACACGTACGACTGCTGCGTCTCGCCCGGCACGAATCAACGCCTGGTCACCGGTGACACGATGCGATGCCGCGGTGCCCGCATAAGCGATTGCTTCGACAAGATTGGTTTTGCCTTGACCGTTGCGCCCGATGAAGAGCACGGGCCCAGGAGGCACCTCGAGATCGACCCGCTCGTAGTTGCGGAAGTCGACCAACTGCAGGTGGGTGACGTGCACCCTCGTCAGCGCAGCAACAGGTTCGGCTGCAGCAGGTAACGATAGTTGTCGGTTCCCGGCTGGTCCTTCGACGACTGGCTCGTGATCAGCACCGGGCCCGGCTTGTTTGGGTTGTCGGTTTTGGTGAAGCCGATACGCACGAACTCGCTGTGAACCGCGGAGAGGCCGTCAATAAGAAACTGCGGCTTGAGCGAGACGGTGGTGTCGCCACCGGTCACGTGGGCATCGATCGTCTCGGAGGCCTGCGCGTTCTCCGACCCGATCGCCTCGAGAGTGAGACCGTCGTCACCGAAGCTGTACCGCAGCGCCGCATCCCGCTCGAGGACGAGCTGCACGCGACGGGTCGATTCAATGAGCTCAGCCGTGTTCATGACCGCGTAATTCTCGACAGTCTCGGGGAAGAGTCGCTTCACCGGCGGGAAGTTGCCCTTGATGAGGAGGGAGGTGACGGTCTTCTGATCGGCGGAGAAAGCGATGAGCTCACGGTCGCCGCCGCTGACAATAGTGACCGACACCGTCGCCGCGTGAGCAAAGATCTTTCCGATCTCCGAGAGCGTTCGCGCCGGCACCAACGCCGTGATGCCATCGATCGAACCCGTTGACTCCCAGTCGATCTCTCGCACAGCCACCCGATACCGGTCGGTGGCCACAAGCGAGAGCCGGTTGCCGGTGATCTCAAGTTGAACTCCGGTGATCACGGGAGTGACATCATCACGGGAAGCCGCGACGGCCACCTGAGCCACAGCATCGGCGAACGCGTCGCCGGGCAGCACCCCGCTCGCACCGTCGACGACCGGAAGACTCGGGTACTCCTCGACAGGCATGCTCGAGAGGGTGAATCGCGCCGACCCGCACCGCACCGCGATCTTTCCGTCGTCCGTGGCGAACTCGACCGGAGCGTTGGGCAAGCGAGAAGCAATATCAGCGAGGAGCCGACCCGAAACCAGCACGGTGCCGCTGTCTGTCACGTCTGCGGTAATCGATGTTTGTGCCGACACCTCGTAGTCGAAGCTCGAGAGCGTCACCGTCGATCCATCAGCGTGGACGAGCACACCGCTGAGAATGGGCAGCGTTGTGCGCTGCGGAAGAAGCTTGACGGCGAACGACACCGCTTCACTGAACACGTCGCGGTTGACCTGGAACTTCACGGTGGTCCCTCTCATCGACACGGGCTCGCTCGGGCCTTCCATACTGGCACAGCGCTGTGTCGCGGGCGATGGTGTCGGCCTTCCCTCAGGGTTATCACCCATATCCCCTGAGAGAAGTAAAAAGGAACACCATCATTAACCACTGTTCACACTGTGCACAATGCGGGAAAGCTGGCGTGATCGCGCGGAACTACAGGCGTGCAAGATGTGCAGAGCGTGCGGAAAAGGGTCGTGCCGGTGGGTGAAAACGAGGGTCCTGTACCCCTCGGCATTCACATGGTTCGGGATCTCGTCAACACGTCATCCCCACGCCGGAACCACGTTATCCACAGGCTGTCCCCAGTGTGCGAAACGTGCAGTGAAACTGGACGAACGCTGTGCGAGACCGACGGTGTCGGTGGGAACCGCGTGTTTCAGCTGTAGCGGTGGTTCTGCTTGATGCGGCTGGTGAGCTCGGTGACCTGGTTGTAGATCGAGCGGCGCTCTTTCATGAGCTCGCTGATCTTCTTGTTCGCGTACATGACGGTCGTGTGGTCGCGGTTGCCGAAGAGCTGCCCGATTTTTGGCAACGAGAGGCTGGTCAATTCGCGGCAGAGGTACATCGCGATCTGCCGAGCGGTTGCGACCGCCTGTGACCGCGACGAACCGTACAGGTCGTCGACCGTGAGTTTGAAGTAGGCCGCCGTGTGGTTGATGATGTCGACCGGTGCGATGACATTGTCCTCGTCGAGGGTGATCAGATCCTTGAGGACGGTCTGCACGAGTTGGAGGTCAATCGGCGTGCGGTTCAGGTTGGCGAACGCCGTCACACGGATCAGGGTGCCTTCCAGCTCACGGATGTTGCTCGACACCTTCGAGGCGATGTACTCGAGCACATCATCCCGTACTTGCAGCTTGTCGTTCTGCGCCTTCTTGCGGAGGATCGCGATGCGTGTCTCGAGATCGGGCGCCTGAACGTCGGTGATGAGGCCCCACTCGAACCGGCTGCGCATGCGGTCTTCAAAGCCGGTCAGGTGCTTGGGCGGCAGGTCACTCGTGATCACCACCTGCTTGTTGTGATCGTGGAGAGTGTTGAAGGTATGGAAGAAGGCTTCCTGCGTCGAGTCTTTCCCCTGGAGGAATTGGATGTCGTCGATCAACAGGATGTCGATCTCGCGATAGCGCGATTGGAAGAGGCTCGCACGGTTGTTCGCGATCGAGTTGATGAAGTCGTTGGTGAACTCCTCCGAGCTCACGTACCGCACTCGGATCCCCGGGTACAGGCTCTCGGCATAGTGACCGATCGCGTGTAGCAGGTGGGTCTTGCCGAGTCCCGACTCGCCGTAGATGAAGAGCGGGTTATAGGCCTTCGCGGGCGCCTCGGCAACGGCGACGGCAGCCGCGTGCGCAAACCGGTTTGACCCTCCGATCACGAAGTTGTCGAAGCTGTATTTCTCGTTGAGGCGACTGTCGCTACGGCGACCAGCTACCTCTGGTGTCGGTGATGCAACGGGTTGTTCGATGTACGACGGACTTTGTTCGGTCACGTCGGGGCGTGAATCGAGCACTTCGTGTTGGATGTCGGGATTCACGACGATCGCGAAACTCGTCACCGCCTCCTCCGCCACCGCGGTCAAAGCGCTGAGAAGAGGCAACCGGATGCGTTGCTCGAGCATCCCGCGTGTCAGCTCATTGGGCACCTCGAGATAGAGGGTTCCCGCCATGACGCCCCGCGGTTCGACCAGGTTGATGAAGCCGTGAAGCTGCGGAGTGATCCGCTCGTCCGCGGTGAGCACTGTCCGAACCGACTCCCACAGGCCTTGCGGAGAATCGATTTCGGTGGTCATGCGGCCTCCTCAGGCATCAGTGGACAGCGGTGTGGATAACTGTAATCGGACAGCGGCGCGTCGCACTCGGTGAGTACTCCCCACGGTGTGGATAATGCGCGCCGACGACGTGCGGTTTGACCGTGGTGGAGGCGGAGCCTATTGTTAACCGGTTGACTTCTGTCTGCGCCAGGTTCTCTGGCGATCGGGCAGTCCCCTTTCGTCGTCGCAGACCCGCAGGGTCGAGGAGAGAACCATGAGCAAGCGCACCTTCCAGCCGAACAACCGCCGCCGCGCGAAGGTCCACGGCTTCCGTCTGCGCATGCGCACCCGTGCCGGTCGCGCGATCCTCGCTGCGCGTCGCCGCAAGGGTCGCACCGAACTCTCCGCCTGAGCCCTGCGGTGCTCCCGCGAGCACATCGCGTCACTCGGGCCGATGACTTCCGCCGGGCTGTCCGTCGGGGGCGTCGATCTGTCACTCCGCACGCTGTCTGCTATCGCCTCGACGCGGATGTCGCTGGCCCGCTCTTTGGCGTGATTGTCTCCAAGCAGGTGGGCGGCGCGGTGGTCCGCAATCGTGTACGGCGTCGCATCCAGGCGATCTGCGCGGAAACCGGCCTTGACGGCCAGGCGGGCCGGATCATCGTGGTTCGTGCTCTGCCGAGTTCTTGCGAAGCAGAGTGGGATACTCTGCGCTCTGAGATCGGCGGGGCAGTGCGACAGGCGGTGATGGCACCATGAGCGACACGCTGGTGACGGTCGCGCGTACCATCGGTCTCATCCCCCGCAATGCGGTCATCATTCTGCTCCGCGCGTACCGAGCCGTTATCTCGCCGCTGTACGGTGACGTGTGCCGCTACTACCCCAGTTGCTCGGCGTACGGACTCGGGTCGGTGCAAGAACACGGAGTCATTCGCGGTGGATGGCTGACGGTAAAGCGGCTAGCTCGATGCCACCCCTGGACCGACGGTGGTATCGACGATTGGCCCGTCAATGACGTTTCCCCCTACCGGCGTACCCGGTGGGGCCTGATCGTGCTCGACAGAAAGGCGTAGACCCTTCCATGGACTTCTTCGGTCTCATCCTCTGGCCCATCAAGTGGGTCATCGAGGCGATCCTGGTCGGCTTCCACTCGCTGTTCATCTGGCTCGGTCTCGAGAGCGCCGCTGGTCTCACCTGGGTGCTCTCCATCGCCGGACTCGTTGTTGTGGTGCGTGCGGCCCTGATCCCGCTCTTTGTGCGTCAGATTAAGAGCCAGCGGAAGATGCTCGAGATCGCCCCTGACCTCAAGAAGATCCAGGACAAGTACAAGGGTAAGCGTGATCAGTTTTCCCGCGAGGCCATGTCGCGCGAGACCATGGCCCTCTACGGCAAGCACAAGACGAGCCCCTTCGCCTCCTGCCTCCCGATCCTCGTCCAGATGCCGATCTTCTTCGGGCTCTTCTCGGTGCTGAACAACTCCTTTGCCGGCCTCACCGGTGTGGGTCTGCTCAACGAGGAGCTATCCGCCGAATTCGGGCGCGCAACGCTCTTCGGCATCGCCCCGCTCGGTGCCACGATGCTCACCTCTGACGGCAACGTCTGGGTAATCATCATTGCCGCGATCCTGGTCGTGCTCATGACGGCGTCGCAGTTCATCACGCAGCTGCAGATCATGTCAAAGAACCAGAGCGCTGAGATGAAGGCGTCGCCGATGTATCGGCAGCAGCGCATCTTGCTCTACGTTCTCCCCCTGGTCTTCCTGTTCTCGGGCGTGGCTTTCCCGCTCGGCGTGATGTTCTACTGGTTCGTCTCGAACATCTGGACGATGGTGCAGCAGTTCATCGTGATCCGGAACATGCCGACCCCGGGCAGCGAGGCTGCTCTCGCCCGCGAGGCTCGCCTCGCGAAGAAGCGGCAGAAGAAGGGCATCGTCGACGAGGAGCCTGAGGGCACCGTGATCGAAGAACCCAAGAAGCCCCAGCGCCAGCAGCCGGTGAGCAAAAACCGAGCGAAGAAGAAGGGCGGCCGATAGAGCATGACCACCACCCCTGAGACCGTTGCTCCCGACGTCAGCATCAACGAGCCGACCGGTACGGCAACCGTGTCGTCCTCCGCGGCCGACGAGGGCGACATCGCCGCGGATTACCTCGAAGAACTCCTCGACCTCGCTGACCTCGACGGAGACATCGAGATCACGACGACGGCGGGCCGTGTCTACCTCTCGATCGAGGCCGATGAGGCCGATGCCCTCCGCACCCTCTCCAAGCCCGACACGGTCGCCGCGCTCCAGGAGCTCACCCGGCTCGCGGTGCACGCGCGCACCGGCGAGTTCTCGCGCCTGATCTTGGATATCGCTGGCTCGCGGGACGCCCGGGCGGACGAGTTGCAACGCCTCGTCGATCGTGCGGTTGAGCGCATTGAGGCCGGCGCCGCCTCAGCGGCCCTGCCTCCGATGTCCAGTTACGAGCGCAAGCTGGTGCACGACCTGGTCGCCGAGCGCGGCTTCACCTCCGAGTCCGAGGGCGAGGGTGCCGACCGACACACGGTCATCCGCCGTGGGTGATCGTGCGGGCGATGTTTCACGTGAAACACCGGTAGCCGTCGAACCGGAACCCGCTGTCGCCGCGGAGATCCTCGGGGATGCGATTACGCTGGGGCGCCGATTCACCGCTGATCTCGTCGAGCACGGCGAGCGGTTGGGGCTGATCGGACCGGTCGAGGCCGGCCGGGTGTGGACCCGGCACGTTCTCAACAGTGCCCTGGTCGCACCGTTCCTGCAGCCGGGCGGCCGCGTCGCGGACGTCGGCAGTGGAGCCGGTCTGCCCGGTCTGGTTCTCGCGCTGGCCCGGCCAGACGTGGAGATCACGCTTATCGAGCCGATGGAGCGCCGCACCGAATGGCTCCGGGACGAGTCCGCCCGCCTCGGTCTGAAAAATGTCGTGGTGCTCCGGGCCCGAGCGGAGGAGGCGCGAGATGCCGGCCCCTTCGATCAGGTGACGGCCCGGGCGGTCAGTGCTCTGCGCACCCTGGTACCGATCACTGCTCCCCTGCTGAGGGCGGGGGGAGAGCTTCTCTTCCTGAAGGGCGCGCGCGTCGCGGAGGAGATCGCGGCGGCTGCCACGGCGCTGCAGAAGCATCGGGTCCGCGACACTGAGGTGCTCGAGCTCGGTGCCGACCTGTTGCCTGAAGTGACCCGCCTGTTTCGGGCTACAGTAGGCGGGGCATCCTGAGCCGACGCTGCGCGCGTCGCGAGCCGCAGGGCCCGGGCGGGCGTCGTCGAACGGCGCCCGTTTCACGTGAAACATTCGAGCAGGAGGCTCACTGGTGACGACCAACGGCGTGTACGACGAGAGCACCCCGCTTGCGCGGGAGGTTGCGGAGATCACCCGTCGCCGGCTCGCCCTCGAGGGCGCCCCGCTCCCGTTGCCGACAGCGACCCGCATCTTCACGGTTTCGAATCAAAAGGGCGGCGTGGGGAAGACGACGACGACAGTGAACCTCGCCGCGGCCCTCGCGCGCTCCGGCGCCCGCGTGCTTGTGATCGACCTTGACCCTCAGGGCAACGCGTCAACGGCGCTCGGTGTGGAGCATCGTGCCGATACTCCGAGCGTCTATGACGTCATCGTTGGTGACTCGCCCTTGGCAGACGTCGTGCAGAAGAGCCCCGAGTTTGACGAGCTCTATTGTGTGCCCGCGACGATCCACCTCGCCGGCGCCGAGATCGAGCTGGTGTCACTGGTCGCTCGTGAACAGCGACTGCGCACAGCACTCGACGCCTTCCTTGCCGCAAGCCCCGAGACCTTCCACTACGTGTTCGTGGACTGCCCGCCGTCGCTGGGGCTGTTGACGATCAACGCCTTCGTCGCGGCCCGGGAGGTACTCATTCCGATTCAATGCGAGTACTACGCGCTCGAAGGGCTCAGCCAACTCCTCAACAGCATCCAACTCATCGAACGTCACCTGAACCCACAATTGCGGGTGTCAACGATTCTGCTGACCATGTATGACTCGCGCACCAACCTCGCGAACCAGGTCGTGACTGACGTGCGTGAGCACTTCCCGCAGCAGGTGCTTGACACCGTGATCCCGCGATCGGTGCGGATCAGTGAGGCCCCCAGCTACGGCCAGAGTGTGATCAGTTACGACGAGGGGTCGCCCGGCTCACTGTCGTACCTCGAGGCGGCGGCGGAGATTGCTCGACGAGGAGGGGGGGCCTGATGGCTCAGAAGCGTACGGGACTCGGGCGCGGCATCGGAGCTCTGATTCCGACGGGCGACGGCGATCGCCCCGTCGACGTCTTCTTCCCCTCTCCCGCACCAACGGCAGGCGAGCAACTGGCGACAGTGCCGGGCGCCCGGCTCGCTGCCATCGCGCCGCACGACATCGTGCCCAACCCGCAACAACCGCGCACGGAGTTCCGGGAAGAGGAACTCGCGGAACTCGTGCACTCGGTCCGTGAGTTCGGAGTGCTGCAGCCCATCGTTGTGCGCGAGCGTGCGGGTGCCCAGGCTGGTGAGCCCGGCTACGAGTTGATCATGGGCGAGCGGCGGCTCCGTGCATCCACGATTGCTGGTCTCGAGGTCATTCCCGCGATCGTGCGGAGCACGGCCGACGAAAACATGCTGCGGGATGCCCTCCTCGAGAATCTCCACCGGGCACAGCTGAACGCCCTGGAAGAAGCGAGTGCGTACCAGCAGTTGCTCGAAGACTTCGGCATCACGCAAGAGCAGCTCGCCGAGCGTTTGGGCCGATCGCGCCCCCAGATCACGAACACCCTCCGGCTGCTGAAGCTGCCCGAGCCGGTTCAGGCCCGCGTGGCCGCGGGGGTGCTGACCGCGGGACACGCGCGCGCCGTGCTTGCCGCCGGGTCGCCCGCCGCCATGCTGAAGCTTGCTGACAAGATCGTCAACGAAGAGCTCTCGGTGCGGCAGGCAGAGGCTGCCGCCGCCCTGCTCGCCGGGGCCGCGCCTGCGAAAAAGCTGGCGAAGCCCTCGGCAGGATCGCGTCAGGGGCAGCTCAACGAGATCGCCGAGCGCCTCGGCGATCGGCTCGATACGCGCGTGAGCATCACCCTCGGTCAGAAGAAGGGCGCGATCGTCATCGACTTCGCGACGGTGGGCGACCTCAATCGCATCCTTGGCGAGCTCGGCGTCGACGGCTTCCGCTGACTCCGATCGGGGGCGCTCAGCGCGCTGCGTCGCGGACGGCCGCTTGGGCGAGCTCCGCGTACACCCAGCCAGTGTCGTAGCCCGCGGCTTCGAGAGCGAGCGCGAACGTGGAGGTTTCGGTGAGCCCGGGCATGACGCTTGCCTCGAGGAACCACGGCGTTCCGGCCCCGTCGATGATGAGGTCGATGCGGCTGATGTGCCGCAGACCGAGCGCCTCGTGCGCCGCCAGCGCCACCTCGGTCGCTCGCGCGGCCACCGCCGGTTCGATACGCGCCGGCGCAAAGAATCGGGTCTCGCCGGCGTTGTAGCGGGCCTCGAAGCCGTAGACGCCCGAGAGTGGCTCGATCTCGACTGCGGGGAGGGCGCGGGGGCCGTCGCCGGTGTCGATGATCCCGATCGCCACCTCCACACCGCGAATGCGCTGCTCGATCAGGGCGACGTCGCAGTAGGTGAAGGCGAGCACCATCGCCCGCCGGAGCTCATCGTCGGTGTCGACGAGGCTCACCCCCTGCGCTGACCCTCCCTGCGCGGGCTTCACGACAAGTGGCGGCGGAAGCTCACCGCGCACCGCGCTCAGCACACTCTCGGCGCCCAGCTCGCGGAACGCGTCACGAGTCAGCGCGATCGAGTGCGGGGTGGGCACGCTTGCCCGCTCGACGATGGTCTTGGCGCGGGGTTTGTCCCAGGCGAGCCTCGTGGCGCCGGCCGAGGAGCCCACGTAGGGCAAGGCCAGGAACTCGAGCAGGCTGCGTAACGCGCCGTCCTCGCCGCTGGCTCCGTGGAGCGTTGGCCAGATCACATCAGGTCGATTGGCCGTGAGCGCTGGCAGGAGCGCGGCGTCGGGGTCGAGCAGGCGCACATCGAGTCCGTGTGCGGCAAGACCGTCGGCGACCCGGCGGCCCGATTTGAGTGAGATGTCGCGCTCGTGTGAGATTCCCCCCGCGAGCACGACGACCTGCGCGGCAGTGGGTTGCGCGGTGGGGGCGTTGGGATCGGTCATCCTGGTTTCAGCCGATGTTGGGCGGTGGGCTGGCCACGTGGGGGTCGTACGCGACCGGTATCGGCCCGGTCGCAGAAAACGTCTCGAGCAGTTCCTGTTCACCGCGCACAACGGTCGCCAGGCGCCGGATGCCTTCCCGGATCTCCGCGGGCTGCGGGTAGCAGAACGCGAGTCGAATGTTGCTGCGGCCCGAGCCGTCGGCGTAAAAGGCCGTGCCGGGGGTGTACGCCACGAGTTCTTTTACGGCTCGTGGAAGCATGCCCTTCGCGTCGAGCCCCTCAGTGAGGGTCACCCACACGTAGAAGCCGCCGTTCGGCACCGTCCACTGCAGGTCGGGCAGGTGCTGCTCGAGGGCGTCGAGCATGGCGTCCCGCCGCTCGCGGTACAGCCCACGGAACACGTCGATCTGCCCGCGCCAGTCGGCCCGCGAGAGGTAGTCGGTAATGACCATCTGGTTGAGTGAGCTGGGGCTGAGAATCGCAGCCTCCGCCGCAAGAACGAGTTTCTCTCGGATTCCGTGCGGGGCGAGAGCCCACCCTACCCGGAACCCGGGAGCGAGGGTCTTCGAGAACGAGCCCAGATAGACGATCCCGTCGTCCTCGACGCTGCGCATCGCAGCGGGTGCCGGCCGGTCGAACCACAGCAGCCCGTACGGGTTGTCTTCGAGAATGAGGATGCCCTCCGATCGGGCGATGTCGATGATCGCCAGGCGGCGCTCGCTCGAGAGCGTCACGCCCCCCGGATTCTGGAAGGTGGGGATCAGGTAGAGGAGCTTGAGCTGCTTGCCCGCGGCGCGGAGGGTCTGGATGCGCTCGGTGAGCGCCGCGGGGATCATCCCGTCCGCATCCATCGGGATGTGCGCGACCTCCGCCTGGTACGAGCGGAAGATGCCCATGGCACCGACGTACGAGGGCGATTCGGCGAGCACGACGTCACCGGGGTCGAGGAAGAGCTTCGCAACCAGGTCGAGCGCCTGCTGGGAGCCGGTGGTGACGACGACGTCGTCGACGCCCGCACGGATTCCCTCGAGCGCCATGATCTCCAGGATGCGTTCCCGCAGCTCGGGGGTGCCCTGGCCGGACCCGTACTGCAGCGCGGCGGCTCCCCGGTCGCGCATCACGCGTTCCATCGACTCGGTGATGACCGGCAGTGGCAACGCCGACACCGCGGGCATCCCGCCGGCGAGCGACACCACTTCGGGCCGGCTCGCCACGGCGAACAGGGCGCGGACCTCCGAGGCGCTGAGCCCCGCTGTGCGCGCGGCGTACTGCTCATACCAGGGGTCGAGAGTCGTGCCCTCAGAGGAGATCGTCATGCTGCCGCCCGCGCTCGGTCGTCGGCACAACGGTGTCGTGCCGCTGCCTCAGGAGGCAGTGGCACTCAGAATACGCGGTCTCAGGCGAGGAATTCGGCGAGGTCGGCTTCGAGGGCCGGCTTCGGCTTCGCGCCGATAACGGTCTTGACGACCTCGCCACCGCGGAAGACCTTCATGGCGGGGATCGAGGTGATCTGGTACTTCATGGCCGTCTCGGGGTTGTCGTCGACGTTGAGCTTGACGATCTCGAGCTTGTCGGGGTTCTCAGCGGCGATCGCGTCGAGGATGGGCGAGACGGCGCGGCAAGGTCCGCACCATTCGGCCCAGAAGTCGACCATGATCGTCTTCTCGTTCTTCAGCACTTCGGCCTCGAAAGTGGCGTCGGTGACGTCGCGTGTGCTCATGCGAATTTCTCCTTGTGTGGGGTCGGTCGGGTCAGACGGCGGCCGCGCTGGCGCGGGCCGAGTCAGCGATGGTCTCGAGGTAGTGCTGGGCGTCGAGCGCGGCCACGGTGCCGCTGCCGGCGGCGGTGATGGCCTGCTTGTAGGTCGGGTCGACCACGTCACCCGCGGCGAAGACGCCCGGCACGCTCGTGCGCGATGAGCGACCATCCACCGCGATGGTGCCCTGCTCGGTAAGTTCGAGCACACCGTGCACCAGGTGGGTGCGCGGGTCGGCCCCGATCGCGACGAAGACACCCTGAACGTCGAGCGTGCGCTCTTCACCGGTCTCGGTGTCGACAATGCCGATGCCACTGACGAGGTCGGAGCCGTAGATGTGCGCGACACGCGCGTTGGTGATGAACTCGATTTTTTCGTCTGCACGGGCACGGTCGAGCATCGCCGCCGAGGCACGGAAGGTCTCGCTGCGGTGCACGATGTAGACCTTGTCGGCGAAACGCGTCAGGAACGTCGCCTCCTCCATCGCCGAGTCGCCGCCGCCGATGACCGCCACGGTCTTCTGCCGGAAGAAGGCGCCGTCGCACGTGGCGCACCATGAGACGCCGTACCCGCTCAAGCGCTCCTCGTCGGCGAGCCCGAGCTTGCGGTACGCCGAGCCCGTCGCATAGATAATGGCGTGCGCCTCGTGGCGGTCGCCGTTGCCGAGCGTGACGGCCTTGACCGGGCCCTCCAGCTCGAGGGACACGACATCGTCATAGACGATCTCGGCGCCGAACCGCTCGGCCTGCTGCTGCATGCGGGTCATGAGTTCGGGGCCCATGATGCCTTCGGGGAAGCCGGGGAAGTTCTCGACCTCGGTGGTCTTCATCAGCTCGCCGCCGAACTCCACCGAGCTCGCGATGACGAGTGGTTGCAGGTTGGCGCGCGCGGCGTAGATCGCGGCCGTGTAGCCGGCGGGGCCGGAGCCGATGATGATGACGTGGCGCATGATGCTCCTCGGTGTCTCGACACAGTGTGCGGCGTCGACGGGGGTCGGTTTCCCGACGCTAGGGCCAACCCAGCATAGGTGGCGGGTATTCCACGTGAGTTAACGAGTGCGGAAACGAGCAACGAGTTCGCGGGCACGCACAAGCTCCGGAGACCGGGTGAGAGCGAGCACGCCGACGAATACCGCCACCATGGGAACACCGATGAGCAGGATGCTGATGCCCGCCGTTGCGATGCTGTCGCGAGCGAATCCTCCGGCGGTGAAGGCGCCGAGCGCTGCCGCCACCCCGAGGCCAACGGCGAGGGCGAGCGTCCCCGCAAGAAGTGCGATGCCGACCTGCTCCGCGATACCGCGCCTGTTGAGGCCACCCAGCCGCCGCCGGAGTGCGACACCTCCAAGAACCATCTGGAAGAACGATCCCGCCGAGGTGACGAGGGCGAGCGCAGGCACAATCAGGGTCGTCGGTAGCAGAGAGCACGCGAACGCCCCGATGACGAAAAAGATCGTGTAGGCAACTTGAAGCCAGAACACGGTGCGGGTCTCATCAAGGGCATAGAACACGCGCATCATGACGAAGTAGACGCTGAAGGGAACGAGCCCGATGACAAAGGCTGCGAGCACGATCGCGATGGGGTCGACCGCCCCGGCGTCAAAGATGCGCCCGAACGGCACTGCGACCGCGATCAGGCCGACCGTCGCCAGTGTCATGAACAGGGCGGTGATGCGAATCGCGGTCTCGGTGTCCGCCTGCACCGCGCCCGTATCGCCGTCGCGCGCGTGAGTGCTCATCTGGGTGAGGTACGCGGTGACGAGCGAGACGACGATGACCGAGTGGGGGAGCATGAAGAGCAACCACGCGGTGCGCATCACCATGAGTGAGGCGCTGCTCTCGGTGGCGGCGATGGAGGCAACGTACGTCTGCACCAGCCCGCCAAGCTGCATGACAATGATCATCGCGAATACCCAGCCGGCTGCGCGGCCGGTCGCTCCGAGCCCGGCGCCGCGCCAGCGGAAGTCGGGTCGATACCGCAATCCCGCTCGGCGCCAGAAGAACACCAGCACGATGGCCTGGGCGGCGACCCCCAGCGTTGCCGAGCCGCCGAGGACGGCGACCATCGCTGGGCTCCACGCCTCGGCGACGGACGTGTCGGCGTCGAACATCACGCGGAACGCGATGAGGCCGGCGATGGCGACGAGGTTGTTGACCGCGGGGGCCCAGGTGAAGGGTCCGAATACTCGTCTCGCGTTGAGAACTTCGCCGAACAGCGTGTACAGGGCGTAGAACAAGACCTGCGGCATGCACCAGTAGGCAAAGGCGATGGCGAGTTCGAGCTCAGCGGGCGAGAAGCCACGTTGACCGGTGTCATCAGACGCCGTGTAGAGATCGACGAGCAGGGGTGCGGCAAGGGTCGCCAGCACGCCGGCAGCGAGAAAGACGACAACTCCAATCGTGATGAGTCGATTGATGAACAGTTGCCCACCGTCATCGCTCACGCTGGCGCGCACGATCTGCGGCACCAGCACCGCGCTCAGAATTCCGCCGGCGACGACCGCATAGATGGCGTTCGGTAAGGAGTTTGCGAGTGCGAAGGCGTTCGCACCGGCCCCCAACGCTCCGATCGTTGACGTGAGCAGCACCGCTGAAATGAATCCCAGGATGCGCGAGACGACGGTGCCGGAGGCCAAAGCCACGCTCGCTCGACCGATGCCGCCGTGGCCCTCGCTCATGCGTGTCCTTCCCGTTGCCGTCGACGTTTGCGAATATCGCGACTGATGCCCACGACCAAGAGAAGCAGAACGCCGGCTCCGACGGCGATGGTGCCGGCGGTCTCCCACCCCGCCTGAAGATTGAGAGACACCCGCGTGGGTTCACCAATGCGCCCGCCGCTGCCGTCACGGACGGTGACGGTAATGGCGACCTGACCGTTCGTCAGCGACTCGACCGGTACGAGCGCACGGGTCTGCGACCGAGGCTCAACAAGCACCTCGACACGCTCGTCGAGCACCCGCAGTTGCGTCGTATCGGGATCGACACGAACAAACACCCGCACGGCAACGTCGAGGTCGTTCTGCACGGTAACAGGCAACGACGCGCGGTCGGCAAGAAGGGTGATGGCGCTGCTTTCGGCAACCCGCACCGACGATCGCAGTGCGACCGACGCATCACCGTAACGTTCGAGCGCCCTCGTCGACTGGTCTCCCCAACCCAGCGACAGGGCCGAGAGGAGCTCAAGCCGTCGGCGATCGGTGATCAGTCGAGGATTCGTGGCGATCTCCGCGAACGAGCGATCTGCTTCCTCGGCCTGAAGTGCCGCACTCACCGCGGCACGGCGCTGGTCATCGACGGCTGAACTCACGAGCTCAGCGGCCACTGCGGGCCGGTTGAGGGCGTTCGACAGGGTGCTGGCCGCTGACCAGGGCAGAGAGACTGTGCGGCCGATCGTGTCGACGAGCCGGTCGCTGGATGGCACCTCGTCACGTCCGAGCTCGATGACGACGATCGGCTGTGATCCGGTTGTGGCGGTCGCGGCGAGCAGCGCGGAGGTCTGCGCCATAGCTCGGTCGAATCGCTGCTGCGATGACGCCGTGCTTGCGTCCTGCGCCGTGGCACCGAGAGCAGCATCGGCTCGCACCATTCGAAGTCCCGCGAGCTGCTGCGTGACGTCGCGGCCGGCGAGATCCGTACTCGGCACGATCACGGTTCGGGTTCCCGCCTCGACAAGTCCAGCGGCGACAGCCTCGGTCAGCCCCTCGCCCGCCCACATCGTGGCGGTCAAGGTCACGGGCCACGCACTGGCGACCGCGAGATCTGTCGTCAGCGGCGCGGGGTTCGGATCATCGCTGGCACCTCGTGTCGTGACGGCAGCGATTCCGGCCCCCTCCGGCATCGGCACAACGCCTTCCACCGCCACGACCGCGACAGTGTCGGCGTCGGCCCAGGGCAAGGTGAATGTCTCGTTGGGAATGGCCGCGAGCCGGTCGAGAAACGACAGGGCGCTCGACGGGGCCCCGCTCCCGAGCAGGCGAATAGAGGCGATGATGCGTGGATCGATCCCCACGACGACTGGTCGGCCCGCAACGGCAGCGAGCTGCCGCGTGAGATCCCCCGCCTCGTTGGTCAGTTGCTCGAGGCTGACCGAATCAAGCAACCCGCCCTCGAATCCCGGCGTCGTGAGAGGGGCGACGAAGACAGTCTCGACACTGGGAATGGTCGCGTCGGCAGGTATCCAGACCAGGGCCGTTCGGTCCATGGCGACCCGTTCCCCGGCCGCGGTTGCGTGTACGACGGCCAGTCGGGGGCCGAATTCGCCCGCCAACGGCGACCGTCCAGGGGGCACGATGAGGTCCAACACCGCACTTGACCCCGGGTTGAGGGACGAGAGCGTGGCCGAGGCCGCGGTGCGAGCATCCACGTCGAGGGATGCACCAGCAAGCCACTGCTCGAGCTCGGCGGAGCTCACGGCGCGCGAACCATCGAGGTCGAGACTGATCGTGAGTTCGGGGGTCGCGGCTGTTCCGAGGTTGCTGACGGTGACGCGCACACTGACGGGCTCGTCGGGGCGTGCGATGCCGCTTGCGTTCGGCGCAGCCAGGAGACTGATTCGAACCTCGTCCGGCGGTGCGGTCGCGGTCGCGGCGGCGGGCCGGACGACACCGACGCTCGCACCAACGATCAGGAGACCCGCGATCACCGCGCTAATGAGGGCGTCACCGCGGGGGGTCTGACGGTCGCTGGGTCGATCGCCGCGCTTCACCGACAACCCTGGCCGAGTCACATCGTGACCCGTGAGGGGCGCTGGCCGACTTCTTCGAACCCGCTCGGCCGCCATAGCCGGAAGTCTAGACTCTGGTGACTATGGAGAGCGTGGCCGCGGCCGTCAGCAGCCTGCGAGACCTCGCCGGTGCCGAACCCTTGGCGACTCTTGCGACGCGCTTTGCGTCGGCCGGTCACGAACTTGCCCTCGTCGGCGGACCCGTGCGCGACGCGTTCCTCGGGCGCCCGGTCAACGACCTCGACCTGACGACCTCCGCGCGTCCCGACGACATCGTGCGCATCATGCGACCGGTCGCCGATGCGCACTGGGACATCGGTCGAGCGTTCGGCACCATCGGCGCCCGGCTCGGTGATCACACGGTCGAGATCACCACCTACCGCTCCGACGCGTACAGCCCTGACTCGCGCAAGCCGGAGGTCGCGTTCGGCGACACCCTCGAGGGCGATCTGGTGCGCCGCGACTTCACCATGAACGCGCTCGCTCTGCGCTTGCCGTCTCTGACGCTCGTCGATCCCTCCGGTGGCCTCGACGATCTCTTCGCGCGGCGGCTGATGACGCCGGCCCCGCCTGAGCAGTCGTTCGGCGACGATCCCCTGCGCATGCTGCGCGCCGCCCGGTTCGCGGCGCAGCTTGACGTCGCGGTCGACCCCGGCGTCATCGACGCCATGAGCCGGATGCGCGACCGGCTGTCGATCGTCTCCGCCGAGCGCATCCGCGACGAGCTCGTGAAGCTGCTCGTGACCGGAGCCCCGCGGGCGGGGCTCGAGCTGCTCGTGCAGACGGGCCTCGCCGACGCGGTTCTGCCCGAGCTGCCGGCGCTGCGGCTCGAGGTAGACGAGCACGCGCACCACAAGGATGTCTACGAGCACTCGCTCACGGTGCTCGATCAGGCGATCGCTCTCGAGGCCGAGCGGCACCCGGGCGCGGCTCCGGACGTCGTGCTGCGCATCGCCGCCCTGCTGCACGACATCGGCAAGCCCGCGACGAAGAAGGTCGAGCCGGGCGGCGCAGTCACCTTCCACCACCACGACGTGGTGGGCGCGAAGCTCGCGCGCAAGCGGCTCACCGCGCTGCGGTTCGACAAGGAGACGATCGGGGCGGTCAGCCGCCTGATCGAGCTGCACCTGCGCTTCTTCGGCTATGCGGATGCTCCGTGGACGGACTCCGGGGTGCGGCGGTACGTGCGCGACGCCGATGAGCTGCTCGAGCGCCTGCACATCCTTACCCGTGCCGACGTCACCACGCGCAATCGCCGCAAGGAGGCCCGCTTGCGCGGCGCCTACGACGAGCTGGAGCGCCGCATCGCCGCGCTGGCCGAGCAGGAGGAGCTCGCGGCGATCCGGCCGGATCTCGACGGCGACCAGATCATGCGCATCCTCGGCATCCGGCCCGGCCCCGTCGTGGGAGAGGCCTACCGCTTCCTCCTCGAGGCCCGGCTTGACGAAGGGCCGCTCGGCACGGACGAGGCCGAGCGGCGGCTGCGCGACTGGTACGCCGAGCGCGGATGACCGCGCCGGTGGTTTGAGTCGGTCTCCGCATCCGACTAGACTCTGCAGGTTGCCCCGCGATTCATGCGCGGTGGCGACCGATGCCATAACCCTCCTGCTGCAGACCGTCTGCAGCCGTTCGAGTCCGAAGGAGGTGGGTGAGTCATGCATCAGTACGAATTGATGGTCATCCTCGACCCCGAGATCGATGAGCGCACTGTCGCTCCGAGCCTGGACAAGTTCCTCGGCGTGATCCGGAACGACGGCGGCACCATCGAGAACGTCGACATCTGGGGCCGTCGCCGGCTCGCGTACGAGATCAACAAGAAGAGCGAGGGCATCTACGCCGTCGTGAACTTCACGGCGACGTCGACCGCGACCCAAGAGCTCGACCGGCAGCTGAAGCTTAGCGAGGCCGTCATGCGCACCAAGGTGCTCCGCACCGAGGAAGCGGTGGCCCGTGCCGCGTCGATCGAGGCGGAGAACACGGCACGCGCTGAGGCCAAGGCCAAGCGCGCCGCAGCCGCCGCGACGAAGGCCGCGGAGTAGTCGTGGCCGGCGAGACCATCATCACCGTTGTCGGCAATCTCACCGCCGACCCCGAGCTCCGCTACACGCAGAGCGGACTCGCCGTCGCGAACTTCACCATCGCCTCGACCCCCCGCTCGTTCGACCGTGCGTCGAACGAGTGGAAGGACGGGGAGGCGCTGTTTCTTCGCGCAAGCGTTTGGCGCGAGTTCGCCGAGCACGTCGCGTCGTCGCTGACGAAAGGGTCGCGCGTCATTGCGCAGGGCCGTCTGAAGCAGCGCTCCTACGAGACGAAGGAAGGCGAGAAGCGCACCACCATCGAGCTCGAGGTCGACGAGATCGGCCCGAGCCTCCGGTACGCGACCGCCCAGGTAACCCGCAGTGCGAGCAGCGCTGGTGGTGCCATGGGCGGTAGCCGCGGTGGTGCTCCGATCGCCGATGAGCCGTGGGGCGCCCCGGCGGCCCCGGCTGCATCGGGTGGCGACGTTTGGAACACCCCCGGCTCGTTCTCGGACGACACCCCGTTCTGATCTGGTGGGCGCTCGACGCCCCCGCATCGATTCCGCATCACTGTAAGTAAAGGACAACCACAATGGCTGGCAAGAGCAGCGGCGACCGCCGCAAGCCGCGCGGCGGGAAGGGCGCAAAGAACGCCGCCCCCGCGAAGGCTATCCGCGTCGGCGTCATCGACTACAAGGACGTCGCGACGCTTCGCAAGTTCATCTCGGAGCGCGGGAAGATCCGCGCCCGTCGCATCACCGGTGTCTCCGTGCAGGAGCAGCGCCTCATCGCCCGCGCCGTCAAGAATGCGCGCGAGATGGCCCTGCTGCCGTACGCCGGCGCGGGACGATAGGGGAGCGCATCATGTCGAAGGTCATCCTCACCCAGGACGTCACGGGGCTCGGCGCTCCCGGCGACGTCGTTGAGGTCAAGAACGGGTACGCCCGCAACTACCTCATTCCCCAGGGCTTCGCCGTCTCGTGGACCCGCGGCGGCGAGAAGCAGGTCGAGTCGATCAAGGCTGCCCGCGCTGCGCGCGAGCACGCGACGATCGAAGAAGCTATGGATCTCAAGGCGCGCCTCGAGGCCAACCCCGTCACCCTGACCGTCAAGGCTGGGGCGGAGGGTCGGCTCTTTGGCTCGGTCAAGACCGGTGACATCGCCGACGCCGTTGCGGCCGCGGGTCTTGGCCCGGTCGACAAGCGCCTCATCGAGCTTGTCGCGCCCGTGAAGTCGCTCGGCAAGCACGAAGCCATTCTGAAGCTGCGTGACGGCATCATTGCGACCATCACCGTTTCGGTCGTCTCCGCCAAATAGTTCTCTCACCACTCTGAAAGCGGTACTCGCGCTGGAGCGCGAGTACCGCTTTCTGCTGTTCGCTGTCAAGGGGTAGACCGCTCATCCGTCCACATCTTCGTCCCCATTGGATGAAGCTTCAGGGTGCACTTGAAGCCTCTTTCTCCACACATCGTGTGTATAGCAAAAGTCCTGATCAGAAGGCATAACTACGCGCCAGTCGTCGAGAAACCCACAGGGCTCTCCACACGTTGCCCACATCGCTCTCGGCGTTTCTCCTCATGTATCAACACTGTTATCCACAGGGTCAACTTGAGTCGGCATAACCCTCGTTCCTAGGGTGGGGCGTCGCCGGGAGTCCCGCTCCCGTCGCCGACACGAGGCCGCCGTCGGTGGTCGGCGGTAGAACGGGTGTCGAGCATCCACCGAACGCACTGAGGGGAGTCGTCTGTGTCGATCGCGCACCTGTCGGCGGCTCCCGCTGCTTCTGGCGAGAGCCGCGGCTCAGAGCGCATCCCGCCCCACGATCTGCTGGCGGAACAGAGCGCTCTCGGCGGAATGTTGCTGAGCAAGGACGCGGTTGCCGACGTGATCGAAAGCGTGCGCGGTGTCGATTTCTACATTCCGAAGCACGAGGTGATCTTCGAGGCGATCCTCACGCTGTACTCGCACGGTGAGCCCACGGACGTCATCGCCGTCACTGACGAGCTCACCAAGTCGGGCTCGCTCTCGCGCGCGGGGGGTGCTGACTACCTGCACACCCTGACCGCCATCGTGCCGACCGCCGCCAACGCGGGGTTTTACGCGTCGCTCGTCGCCGAGAAGGCTGTATTGCGTCGCCTGGTCGAAGCGGGCACGCGCATCGTGCAGATGGGCTACGCCTCGGAAGGCGAAGTGACCGACCTGGTCAATAATGCGCAGGCCGAGATCTACGGGGTCGCCGGTGGTGTTGAAGCGGAAGATTTCATTCCGCTGACGGAGGCGGTCACCGCTGCGATCGACGAGATCGAGGCCGCAAAAGGTCGCGATGGCTCCCTCATTGGAGTACCCACCGGCTTCGCCGACCTGGACGAGCTCACGAACGGTCTTCACGCAGGCCAACTCGTGCTCGTGGCGGCGCGACCCGCGCTCGGCAAGTCGACACTCGCCCTCGATTTTGCTCGGGGGGCGGCGATCAAGCACGACCTGCCGACCATCATCTTCTCGCTCGAAATGGGTCGCAGCGAGATCGCCATGCGCTTGCTCTCGGCCGAGGCATCGGTGCCGCTGCAGGCGATGCGCAAGGGCACGGTTGACCAACGCGACTGGACAACGATCGCGCAAGTACGGGGGCGCATCAACGACGCACCCCTGTATATCGACGATAGCCCCAACATGACTCTCGTGGAGATTCGGGCCAAGTGCCGTCGTCTCAAGCAGAAGGTCGGCCTCAAGATGGTCATCATCGACTACCTGCAACTCATGACGAGCGGCAAGCGCGTTGAAAGCCGCCAGCAGGAGGTGAGCGAGTTCTCGCGAGCACTGAAACTCATGGCGAAAGAACTGCAGGTGCCCGTCGTCGCCCTCTCGCAGCTCAATCGTGGGCCCGAGCAGCGCGCTGACAAGATGCCAGCCCTGAGTGACCTGCGCGAGTCGGGCTCCCTGGAACAAGACGCCGACATGGTGATCCTTCTGCATCGCGACAGCGCCTACGAGAAAGAGAGCGCCCGCCCGGGGGAGGCCGACCTGATCGTCGCCAAGCACCGCAACGGGCCGACCAAGACCATTACGGTCGCATTTCAAGGTCACCTCTCACGCTTTGCTGACATGCCCCGAAGCATGTGATCACGCTGTCAGGGACCCGCAGGAGCCTCACACCCGCACGGCCGTACGATGGTGCGGTGACGTCCACGGCCCCCTCCATTGCGGCATCGAATGGCTCCTGGTTTGCGCCGATCGTGCGCGCACTGCCCGCAGTGGCCGCGGGGCTGACGATCACCTTCACCGCCGATCACTCATCGGCGGTCGGCCTGGTGATGCTCGCGGTCTTTGGGCTGGGGTCAGCGACCGTGCTCCTCGTCACCGCCCTTCGCCTGCCTCGCGCCGACGCGCTCGCTGGCCTGCATCGCCCGCTCGCGCTCCTGGCCGCGACGGTCGGTGCACTCGCCGTGATTGTCCTCGTTGCCGAGGTGATCAGCCTGCCCGTGCTGCTCCTTCTTGTCGGGGGGTACGCGGTGCTCGCGGGCGCGTTCGAACTGGTCTGGGGCATCCGCCACCGCGGTCGCAGTGGATTTGCTCGCGACGCAATCGTGATCGGGACCGGGACGCTGGCTCTCGCCCTTGTGCTCGCCTTCGTCGGTGACCCCGTCAGCGCGGTGGGCTTCTTCGGGGCCTACGCGGTGATTCTCGGGGTGTACCTGGTCATTGCCGGGCTGAGTCTGAAATGGTCGCCCCCCGCTACAGAGAGCACGGAATCATGACCGAACCTCCATCACGCATCACTCTTCGCCCGGGCGAACTCGTCGGCCTCGCCGCCCTAGTTGCGGTCTTTGTCGGCCTGATTACCCTGATGGTGACGCGCGACCTGGTCTTTTCACTGATCGTCTTCGGCGCGACCTTCGTGCTCGATCTGATTACCCTGGCGATGCTCATGCTCGTTGTCACGCCGAACAAGCCCGCGGACGGCGAGCGGCAGCCCGACACCCGAAACGATTGAGGGCTGCAGGTCACTCCCTCTCGATGAAGGTCACCAACTGGGATGCTGCGCCGACGTAGCCCCAGGGCGTGAGCTCGATGAGGCGGGACTTGGCGTCGTCGCTGATGTCGAGCTCGGCGATGAACGTGCGGAGGGCTTCCGGCCCCACACGGTGACCCCGCGTCAGCTCTTTCAGCAGCGCGTACGGGTCGCTGATCGAGCTGCGACCGGCCGTAATCTCCGCGCGCACCACGGTCTGAATCGCCTCGCCGAGCACCTCCCAGTTGGCCTCGAGGTCGCGCGCGAGCGCTTCCTCGTCGATCGCGATCTCGCCGAGGCCTTTCTCAATGTTGTCGAGGGCGAGCAACGAGTGCCCGAGTGCAACCCCAATGTTGCGCTGCGTCGTCGAGTCGGTCAGGTCGCGCTGCAGCCGTGAGGTGACGAGCGTCGCGGCAAGTGAGTCAAGCAGGGCGCTCGCGAGTTCAAGGTTGGCCTCGGCGTTCTCGAAGCGAATCGGGTTGATCTTGTGTGGCATCGTCGACGAGCCGGTCGCGCCCGGTTGGGGGATCTGCCGGAAGTAGCCCATGGAGATGTAGGTCCACACATCGGTGCAGAGGTTGTGCAGCACGCGGCCGACGTGGCTGATGCGCTGGTAGAGCTGCGCTTGCCAGTCGTGCGATTCGATCTGGGTCGTCAGCGGGTTCCAGGTGAGGCCAAGGCCCGTGACGAAGTCGCGCGAGGTGGCGATCCAGTCGTGGTCGGGGTCGGCAGCGAGGTGGGCCGAGAATGTCCCCGTGGCACCCGAAAACTTGCCGTAGTAGTCGACCTGCTCGACCGAAAGCCACAGCAGCTCGAGCCGGTGCACCGTCACGGCGAGCTCTTTGCCCATGGTCGTGGGGGTGGCCGGCTGGCCGTGGGTGTGCGCGAGCATCGGCACGTCACGCAGCCCAACGGCCAGGCCGCGAAGCGTTTCGATCACCGAGCGTGCGCGCGGCATCCAGACATCGCGCACCGCCGCGCGAATCGTGATGGCGTAGGCGAGGTTGTTGATGTCTTCGCTGGTGCAGGCGAAGTGCGTGAGCTCGGCGAGTTCGGTGAGCCCGAGGTCAGCGAGCTTGTCGCGGACGAAGTACTCGACGGCTTTGACATCGTGACGGGTCACGGCCTCGCGGCGCGCGAGGTCGGCGATGTCGTCATCGCCGAAGTCAGTAACGATGGCCCGCAGCTTCCGGGCCTCTTCGGCTGTGAGTCGTCTCGCGCCGAATAGACCGGCCTCGGTGAGGTGGATGAGCCACTCGACCTCCACGAGTATGCGAGCTCGATTGAGCCCCGCCTCGCTCATGTGCTCGCCGAGTGCCGCGACCTGGTGCTGATAGCGCCCGTCGAGGGGGCTGAGGGGCTGGATGCTGAGCGGGCTCATGAGGAGACTCCCTGTCGGATTCCGGGTTCGAGCTGGCGGAAGAGCGCGATGCACGACCGCTCGATCATGGCGAGCACGGCGTCGAACATCGCCGTGTCGGAGTAGTACGGGTCGGGCACATCGAGCGCACCGCCCGCGTCGGGGTCGAAGGCCAAGAGCAGGTGCACTTTTGCCCGCGCATCGTCGTCGGGCGCCCACGACTTGAGGATGCGTTCGTGCGTTCGGTCGAAGGCGACGATGAGATCGAGGCTCTCAAACCAGGCGACATCAAATTGTCGGGCTCTGTGCCCACCGCCGTTGTACCCACGGGCGTTGAGGGCGGCAGTGGTGCGCGGGTCACTGCTTTCTCCCACGTGCCACTCACCGGTCCCGGCCGACTGCACGCTGACGTGGTGGTCCCACCCGCGAGCGTGAATGAGCTCGCGAAAGACCACTTCAGCCATCGGTGACCGGCAGATATTGCCGGTGCACACGAAGCAAATGCGAAAGACCCCCGGTTCGGCACGGGCCCGATCGAAGGTCATGCCCCCATTGTGGCCCAGCAGGGTCTCCTCCACAGCCGCACCCGGCGGTGTTCGCCTCACCGTCACCCTGACGTGAGCATTCGGTCGTGTGCCGCGGGGTGACGATCGGGGGCCGGATGCTCGGCCGTCGTCGAGAGGAGCCCTCGTGTTCGACCCTCCCGCTTGCGGGCCGCCCGGGGCGTCGCTCGATGCGGCTGAGACGCTGCAGCGCCAGATCGTGCTGCTGCACGGCCTGGCCCGCGACCTCGAAGACGCGATGGCACTGCTGCCCCGAGCCCGAGAGGTCGCGGACTGGTGGGGGCCAGCGCGAGAAGCGGTGCAGTCCGTGTTTGATGCCGAGCGGGCACGACTCGAGCGGGAAATCTGGCGGCTTGACGGAGTGGTCATCCAACTTCGCTTCGAGCTGGATCTCATCAGTGAAGCGCGACGGGGAGGGCTGATTCCATGAGCTCCGGTCTCACGGTTGGGGTCGGAGTGGGAGTGGCCACCGAGGAGTTGGAACGTCTGGCGCGGGGGGCCGAGGCGTGCACTGACCGCGCGATGGAGGTCGCACGGCGGCTGCCCGCACTGCGCACGGGCGATAGCCCGGGCCGCGACGCTGACCTCTGGCAGGCAAGCAGTGCTGTGCACCGTTCCGTTGAGCGGCTCGGTGAGGTCGCCCATGCCTTGCGATCAGCAGCCGGACTGTACGACGCAGCCGATCACGGGATCGCCCGCGCGATCGAACTGGCCGCTTCACAGGCGGCGGCTTCGGCTGCACTGCTCTTCTCGCGCCTTGGCCTTCTCCTTGCTCCCGCCCTGCTGACGGCGACGGCCGCGGTCGCCGTCGGCTCGGCCGTGATGACACCCGAAGCCCGTGCCCTCCACGCCGCCGGCGCCGCTGCACTGCTGAGTGACCCGCGACTTGTCGAAACCCTGAGGGCGAGCCTCAGCCTCGTCGATGATGCCCTCCTGGGCGCCCTGGGTATCCCCCCGGCCCTCGTCGCCACCCTCGGCGAGGGCGGCATCGGGGTTGTGCACCTCGAGGGCGCAGCCGGTCTCGTGGGTGTCGTCGCGGCTCTCGCCGGCGCGCGTGGTACCGCGCCCGTGCTCGTCGACCGGGTCGGCGCCGATCGGCGGCGTGGCGGTGACACGGAGACCGTTGTTGCGCCGGGCTCGCTGACCGACCGCGTCGATCGGCTTCCTGACGCCCACGCTCCGATCGTCATCGAGCGCTACGCCCTTTCCAACGGCGCCGAGCACGTCGAGGTGTACATCGCCGGCACCGACCCTCACGCGCCGCTCGGCGACGAGCAACCGTGGGACATGGCCAGCAACATTGCCCTTGTCGCCGAGCAGCAGGCCTCATCATTGCAGGCGGTGCGGGCGGCGCTTGCCGCCGAGGGTGTCACGGGGGAAACCTCGATTGTCTTTACGGGCTACTCGCAGGGGGGCGCAATTGCGACTCTGCTCGCCGAATCCGGCGACTACGCGACGGCTGGGCTCGTGACGATCGGGGCGCCGACAGGGGGCATCCCGGTCACTGGTTCCTACCCAGCGATCGTGATCGAGCACCGGGAAGATCTGGTCCCGGTGCTCTCCGGGCTGCGGCGCGAGACGACCGCGGTGATTGTGCGAGCGGATGCTCTCCCCGAGGGGGTACCGGCGGGCGAGGCGTTGCCGGCACACGATCGTGATCGCTATCGAGCGACCGCTGCGGCGGCTGACCGCCACGATTCCCCGTCGTTGGCGGAGGCACGAGCCGCGTTACCCGCACCGTCCGGCGAGGGTGTGCGCTCGCAGTACACCGCACGGCGACTGTCGCCACCGTGAGATGGCGCGAGTGAACGCGTGAATTGGCGGCGCCCTCAGACTCGTTTACGGCCGACGAAGGGGCGCAGCAACACCCCGATCAACCAGTTGAGGAGTCCGAGAACAACCGCGCCAAGCACGCCCCACCAAAACCCATCGACGGTGAGTCCGAAACCGAGAAGGCTCGAGATCCAGGCGACGAGCAGCAGCAGCAGCCCGTTGACGACGAGCGCAATGAGGCCCAGCGTCAGGAGGTAGATCGGAAAGGCGACGATGCGAATCGCGTTGCCAATCACCGAGTTGACGACGCCGAAGATGATGGCGACAAGCAGGTAGGTGAGGGCGAGAGCCACCTGGTCGCCCTCCGAACCGTAGGAGGCGACCTTCACGCCTTCGACGATGATGGTGGTGAGCCAGAGCGCGATGCTCGTGATGATCACCCGAATCAGGAAGCGTCCCATGGCTCCACTATGCCGAGCGAAGGCGGGTCGCGGCAATCTGACCGCGGTGAACCTCCGGTGACGTCAACGTAGGCTGAGCGCGTGACCGACACTGCGCCCCCCGTGCGGCTGCGCCCCGAAATTGTCTCGCTGCCGGCCTACAAGCAGGGCCGCCCCGCGGCCCCTGACGCGTTCAAGCTGTCGAGCAACGAGAACCCGTTTCCCCCGCATCCGGCCGTACTGGCGGCCATTCGTGATCTCGACATCAACCGGTATCCAGACGCGACGGCGCTCGTGGTGCGGGAACGCCTCGCGGAGCGGCACGGCGTGACACCCGAAGAAATCATCATCGGCGCCGGGTCGGTCGCGCTGCTTGCCCAGCTGATCAGCGCGGCCGCGGGGGCGGGCGACGAGGTGGTCTATGCCTGGCGCAGCTTCGAGGCGTATCCGGGTCTCGTGACTGTCGCGGGCGCGACGAGCGTGCGAGTTCCGTTGACGGTGGATGCTCGCCACGACCTCCCCGGTATGGCAGCAGCCGTGACTGACCGCACCCGGGCGCTCATCGTTTGCACGCCGAATAACCCCACAGGCCCGATCGTGACGGCCGAGGAGTTCACCAGCTTCATGGCCGCGGTACCCCCGGACCGCCTCGTGATTCTCGACGAGGCCTACGCCGAGTTCGTCGACGACTTGGCCGCGGTTGACGGTGCCACGCTCGTGCGCCGCTTCCCGAACCTCGTCATTCTGCGCACGTTCTCGAAGGCGTATGGCCTCGCCGGCTTGCGCGTCGGCTACGCGATCGGCCCGATTGCCGTGCTGGACGCCGCGCGCAGCACGGCGATCCCGCTCGCCGTGACCGCCGCCGCGCAGCACGCCGTACTCGCCGCGATGGAGGTCGAGGACGAACTCCTCGCCCGCGTGCGTCAGCTCGCCGCGCGGCGCGACGAGGTGCAAGCGGCCCTCCGCGATCAGGGCTGGGTGCTGCCGGTGTCGCAGGGCAACTTCGTCTGGCTCCCGACCGGGCCGGCCACGGCCGCCGCGGGCGAGGCCTTCGCCGCGGCCGGGATCGTCGGGCGAGTGTTTCCGCCGGAGGGCATCCGCCTGTCCATCGGCGAAGCGGAATCTGTCGAGACCCTGGTGCGGGTCGCGGGTGAGGTTGTCCAAACCCTCTGACCGGGCCCCCCGGGCACGGCCCTAGAGTGGAACGCATGTCGTACACCCCGGAGACGCTGCAGCTGCTCGCGCCCGACGGAACCCGGGTCGCGAGCGACGCCACCGAGGCCTACCTGCCGTACGTGGATGCTCTCACCGAGCAGCAGCTGCGCGAGTTCTACCGCACGATGCGCGTGATCCGCCGCTTCGACGTCGAGGCCGGCAACCTCCAGCGGCAGGGGCAGCTGGCCCTGTGGATTCCGAGCATCGGCCAGGAGGCCGCACAGGTCGGCTCGGGGTTCGCCGCACGCGCGCACGACCACATCTTCCCCGCCTACCGCGAGCACGCGGTGGGGCACATCCGCGGCCTGGACGTTGTGCAGATCATCAAGATGCTGCGCGGCCTGACCCACGGCGGCTGGAACCCTGCCGAGACCGGCAACTTCCACCTCTACACGCTCGTCATCGGCTCACAGTCGCTGCACGCCACCGGCTACGCCATGGGCGTGCGCTTCGACGGGCTCGTCGGCACGGGCGACCCCGAGAAAGACACCGCAGTGCTCGTCTACTTCGGTGACGGGGCAACGAGCCAGGGAGACGTTAACGAGGCTTTCGTCTTCGCACAGAGCTATCAGACGCCGCAGGTGTTCTTTCTGCAGAACAACCACTGGGCGATCTCTGTGCCGGTGCGGGTACAGTCCCGCACTCCGCTCTTCCACCGCCCGCGCGGGTTCGGAATCCCCAGCCAGCAGATCGACGGCAACGACGTGCTCATCAGCTACGCGGTGACCGCCGCAAGCCTCGACGCCGCGCGCGCCGGCGACGGGCCACAGTTCATCGAGGCACTCACCTACCGCATGGGTGCCCACACGACGAGTGATGACCCGACAAAGTACCGCGACGATGACGAACTGCACTATTGGCAAGAGCGTGACCCCATCACCCGCTTCGAGGCCTATCTGCGTGGCCTCGGCGAGAGTGAGGCCTTCTTCACGGAGGTGCACGACGAAGCGGAGCAGTTCGCTTCCGAGGCACGGGCCCGCACGCTTGCTCTCGAGCCGCCGCCGGCCGAGTCGATGTTCGCCCACGTCTATAGCGAGCCGCATCCGATGATGGATGCGCAGCGCCAGGCCCTGCTCGACTTCGAGGCCTCGTTCGAGGGGGGTGAGTGATGGCGATCGAAACGTTGACGATGGCCAAGGCCCTCACGCTCGGCCTCGCGGCCGCAATGGAGGCCGACTCGACGGTCCTCCTGATGGGCGAGGATATCGGCCCGCTCGGCGGGGTTTTCCGGGTGACGGAGGGCCTGCAGAAACAGTTCGGCGCGCACCGCGTGCTTGACACCCCGCTCGCCGAGTCGGGCATCGTCGGCACCGCGATCGGCCTCGCGATGCGTGGGTACCGGCCCGTCGTCGAGATTCAGTTCGACGGCTTTATCTTCCCGGCCTTCGACCAGATCACGACCCAGCTAGCAAAGCTCACCGCCCGGCACGAAGGGGCTCTGCAGCTCCCCGTTGTGATCCGCGTGCCGTACGGCGGGCACATCGGCGCGGTCGAGCACCACCAGGAGAGCCCGGAGGCGTACTTCGCCCACACGGCCGGCCTGCGCCTGGTGAGCCCGGCGACCCCCCACGATGCGTACTGGATGATTCAGCAGGCAATCGCGAGCACCGACCCGGTCATGGTGTTCGAACCCAAGAGCCGCTACTGGCCCAAGGGCGAGGTCGACCTCGCGGATCCGGGCATCGCGCTGCACGCATCCCGCATCGTCCGATCCGGAACCGATGTGACCGTCGTCGGCCACGGCGCCATGGTGAGCATGCTGCTCGACGCCGCCGAGCTCGCGGCCGAGGAGGGCACGAGCCTCGAGGTCGTCGACCTGCGCTCGCTCTCGCCGATCGACTACGCGCCCGTGCTCGAGTCGGTGCATCGCACCGGCCGGCTTGTCGTGGCGCAGGAGGCGCCCGGCTCGGTCAGCATCGGCTCAGAGATCGCTGCGACGGTCACCGAGTACGCGTTCTACTCTCTCGAGGCACCCGTCTTGCGCGTCTCGGGTTACGACACTCCCTTCCCGCCCGCGAAGCTTGAGGGCGCCTACCTGCCCGACGTCGACCGCATTCTGCACGCGGTCGACCGCGCGCTGGCATACTGACCGCACCCAACACAGGAGGAATCGTGAGCGTCTCCGAGTTCCCGCTCCCCGACGTTGGGGAGGGCTTGACCGAAGCCGAGATCGTGTCGTGGCGCGTGAAGCCCGGCGACCCGGTCACGATCAACCAGGTGATCGTCGAGATCGAGACAGCCAAGTCGCTCGTCGAGCTGCCGTCGCCATTCGCCGGCACGGTCGACGCTTTGCTGGTTGAAGAAGGGCAGACTGTCGAGGTCGGGACCCCGATCATCGCGGTGCGCGGTAACGGCCCGGATGCTCCGACCGACGACCCCGTAGCCACCAGCGCGGCCGACACGGCGACGACGATCGCGCGCGAGGCCGAGGCCCCTGCGTCGACCGCGGTACTCGTTGGCTATGGCGCAAAGGGCCACGTGGCCTCGCGTCGCACGCGCGGTCGCGGAGGCGCGGGTTCGGCGTCGAGCGGCCCGGCCCCCGCATCCACCCCGCCGGCCGCCAGCGCCGCTCCGCGCCCGGCGTCGGTGCCCGCCGCACAGTCGGTTCCGGTGATCGCAAAGCCGCCGATCCGCAAGCTCGCGAAAGACCTCGACGTCGACCTCGCCCAGGTGACAGCGACGGGTCTCGCGGGTGAGATCACCCGCGACGACGTCATCCGCCACGCGCAGCAGGCGAGCGTGTTCCGCAACATCCAGACGCCGGCGTGGCCGAGCGAGCGGGAAGACCGGATTCCGGTGAAGGGCGTGCGCAAGGCGATCGCCGCGGGCATGGTGAAAAGCGCGTTCAGCGCGCCCCACGTCAGCGTGTTCGTCGACGTCGATGCGACCCGCACGATGGAGTTCGTGAAGCGCCTCAAGGCGAGCCCCGATTTTGCCGGCATCAAGGTGTCGCCGTTGCTGATCATGGCGAAGGCGATGATGTGGGCCGTGCGTCGCAACCCCACGGTCAACTCAACGTGGACCGACACCGAGATCATCGTGCACCACTTCGTGAATTTCGGCTTTGCCGCGGCGACCCCGCGCGGGCTCGTCGTGCCAAACATCAAGAACGCGCAAGACCTCAGCCTGCGCGAGCTTGCCCAAGCGATCGAAGCCATGACGATCACCGCACGCGACGGCAAGCTGCAGCCTGCCGACATGGCCGACGGAACCATCACGATCACGAACATCGGCGTCTTCGGTATGGACACCGGCACGCCGATCCTCAACCCCGGTGAGGTGGCGATCGTCGCCCTTGGCACGATCAAGCAGAAGCCGTGGGTCGTCGACGGCGAGGTGCGGCCGCGCTTCGTGACGACGCTCGGCGGCTCGTTCGACCATCGCGTCGTCGACGGCGACGTTGCGAGCCGTTTCCTCGCCGACGTCGCGTCGGTCATCGAGGAGCCGGCGCTGCTGCTCGACTAACAGGCATGATGGTCCGATGGATGCTCATCGCACTCCTCCTCGCCCGATCGCCGTCGCCTTCGCCGTCGCACTCTCGGTCGCTCTGGTCGCGATCGGCGGCGCGTTCGTGCTCGCCGTGCTCGTGCCCGAGGCGACCGACCCTGCCGGATGGGGCACAGGCCCGGCTATCCTCTTCGCGACGGCGATGCTCGCGGGGTTTCTCGCCTCTCTCGTCGCGGCCCTTCTCGGCGGTCGCATGGTCGCGGGTGCCGCCGGTGGCCCCTCCTTCTCGCGCGACGCGCTGATCCTGGCCGTGTTCGCGGTGGTCGGCGCTGGCGCGATCGCCCTTTGGACATTTGGCGCCGGTATCGGTCTCGACTCGCGGCCACTTTGGCTCGACCCGCTCGGAATCGTCGCCACCGTCATCGCACTAGCGGGCGCGCTCGTCAGCGTGGCGATGATCAGCGATCGGCTTCGGCGCGGTTCTCCGGCTCGAGGATGACGACCGGGATCTCGCGCCGCGTGCGTCGCTGGTACTGCGCATAGCCGCGGTAGGCGCGAACCGCGAGTGGCCACAGCCTGGCGCGCTCGTCCGCGTCGGCGGTGCGCGCTCGGTACGGGCGCGGATGCTCGCCCGGCGCCGCGACGAGCACACGCGGCTCGGCCGCGAGGTTGAGGTACCACGCGGGCTGCTGGTCGTCGCCGCCTCGGCTCGCGATCACGATGAGACGCTCGCCGCTCTGCCCGCCGGGCAGCGGCTCGCGGTGCGGCACGGTGAGAATCGCGGTGCGGGGCAGCCCCGAGGTGCGTCCGGTCGTCGTCAGTTCAATCACGGGCATGCTGCCCAGTTGCCGGCCGAGACGGTTTCCGGTCGCGCGCAACAGGGCGCGGTGGAGCCCGGTGAGCGCGAGCATCGAGCGACGGTTCGACATGCGAGTGACGGTAGCCGAGCATCCTGAGTCAGACCGAAGCATGCGCGAAACCGATGATGCTTATTGAGAACCGTTTTGACAATCGTTCTCGATAAGACCTACGATCGTGACATGACTTCGACCCGCCGCGCCTTTCCTGCCCTGCTCGTCGCTTCTGCTGCTGGCCTTGCTCTCACCGGCTGCACTGCTCCTGCGCCGGCCGCCGAGACCTCCGGTCTTTCGGTCGTCGCGTCGACCAACGTGTACGGCGACATCGCCGCCGCGATCGCGGGTGACGCTGCGACCGTGACGAGCATCATCGACTCGCCGACGATCGACCCTCACAGCTACGAAGCGAACGCCCAAGACCAGCTCGTCATCTCGACTGCCGACCTCGTCATCGGCAACGGTGGGGGATACGACCCCTTCATTGACGTGCTCGTCGAGGGCTCGGGCACCCAGGCGGTCGTCCTCAGCGCCGTCGTCGTCGGCGGCCTGCTCGAGGAGGGCGAGGACGCCCACGGCCACAGCGACGAAGGAGCACACTCTGAGGACGAGGCTCACTCGGAGGAAGAAGCCCACGCCGAGGGCGAGGCGCACAGCGCGGAGGAGGGCCACAGCGACGACGATGGCCACGGTCACCTAGAGGGTGCTAACGAGCACGTCTGGTACGACATCCACCTCATGGGCGACGTCGCGGCCGCCATTGCTGCTGAGCTCGCCGCGCTTGACCCGGAGAACGCGACGGTGTTTGAGCAGAACCTCGCGGCGTTCCACGAGCGTCTGGAAGAGCTCGAGGTCCTGCTCGAGGAGACCGCGGCCGCGCTCGGCGGCGGCGTGGTTGCGACGACCGAACCCGTGCCCGCCTACCTACTCGCAGAGCTCGGATTTGACGACAAGACGCCGGAGGAGTTCACCGAGGCGATCGAAGAGGGTGCCGACGTACCGCCGCTCGCCCTCCAGCAGGTGCTCGACCTGATCGCGTCGGGCGATGTGCGGTTCCTTGCCTACAACGAGCAGACCGCGAGCCCTGAGACCGAACGCGTCCGCGCTGCGGCCGAAGAGGCTGGGATTCCCGTGGTCTCGTTCGTCGAAACCCTGCCGGACGGGGAAGACTACATCTCGTGGATGCGCGCGAACATCGAAGCGGTCGCCGCGGCACTCGCCGCGTGACGAACGCCCCACCGACGAGCGGCCCCGCCGCGGACGCCCAGCCTGTGCTGAGCATTCGCGGCGGGGCTCTCCGCGTGCGCGACCGCATGCTCTGGAGCGGACTCGATCTCGACGTGCATCCCGGCGAGTTCATCGCCGTTCTTGGCGGTAACGGCACCGGAAAGACAAGCCTGCTGCGGGCCATGCTCGGCGAGCGCAAGCTCGACGAGGGCACTGTGCTCGTCGACGGGCACGCCGCGCACCGCGGTCACCGCCGCATCGGCTACATTCCGCAGCAGAAGATCGCCGCACCCGGCACCCCGTTACGTGGCCGCGACCTGGTGGCCCTCGGCGTCAACGGCACCCGCTGGGGCCCACCGATCTCGACACGGGCTGATCGCGAGCGGGTGGATGCCCTCCTTGCCTCCGTCGATGCCGAACAGTACGCCGACAGCCCGCTCGGCAGCCTCTCGGGCGGGGAGCAGCAGCGCCTTCGCGTCGCGCAGTCGCTCGCTGACGACCCGACTCTCTTGCTGTGCGACGAGCCGCTCATGAGCCTCGACCTCAACCACCAGCGCGCAGTGAGCGAGCTCATCGACACTCGTCGTCGCGAGCACGGCACCGCGATCGTGTTCGTCACCCACGACATCAACCCGGTTCTGGAGATGGTCGACCGCGTGCTGTATCTCGCTCACGGTCGCTTCACGATCGGCACGCCCGACGAGGTGCTGCGCGACGACGTCCTCTCGCGCCTGTACGGCACGCCCGTCGAGGTCTTCCGCTCGCGTGGCCGCGTCATCGTGGTCGGCGTGCCCGAGACAGAGCATCATCACGAGGTGGTTGCGTGATCACGGTCGACCCGGCCACGTACGTGCAACTGCTCGCGCTCGTGCAGAACTCGATCATCGCCGCCGCCGTGCTCGGCATTGTCGGAGGGTTGATCGGCGTCTTCGTCATGCAGCGCGACATGGCGTTCGCCGTGCACGGCATCAGCGAGCTGTCGTTCGCGGGCGCCGCGGCCGCGCTGCTGCTGGGCCTCAACGTTGTCGGCGGCTCGATCGTCGGCTCGCTCATCGCGGCCGCGCTCATCGGGGTGCTCGGCGCGAAGGCGCGCGACCGCAACTCGATCATCGGGGTGCTCATGCCCTTCGGGCTCGGTCTGGGCATCCTGTTCCTCGCCCTCTACCCCGGCCGCAGCGGCAACAAGTTCGGCCTGCTGACCGGGCAGATCATCAGTGTCGACCTGCCTCAACTGGGGCTGCTGATCGGCATCAGCATCGCGGTGCTGGTTTCACTCTTCATCGTGTGGCGCCCCCTGGCCTTCGACAGCCTCGACGCCGAGGTCGCGAGTGCTCGCGGGGTGCCGAGCCGGGCCCTGAGCATCCTATTCATGACGCTTCTGGGGTTGACCGTTGCCGTCTCGGTACAGGTCATCGGCGCACTACTGGTGATGGCCCTGTTGGTCACGCCGGCCGCGGCGGCACTGCGGGTATCGAGTTCACCCGTGATGGTGCCGGTACTCAGTATGGTGTTCGGGTTCGTCTCGGCGGTCGGGGGAATCCTGCTGGCGATCGGCGGATCGTTGCCGATCAGCCCGTACATCACGACAATCTCGTTCGCGATTTACGTGGTCTGCCGCGTGCTCGGTACACGGAAGGGAGCGCTGCGATGAAGCGCAACACCTGGCAGCGCGAAGCTGTGCGCACCGCGCTGGGCGAAAGAGATGCGTTTGTCAGTGCGCAGGCTCTGCACGCGACGCTGCGCGAAGGCGGGTCGAGCATCGGCCTCGCGACGGTTTACCGCGCCCTCGCCGACCTCGCGGAAGAGGGCGAGGCCGACTCGCTGCAGCAGGACGGCGAGGCGCTCTACCGCGCGTGCACCCCGGGCAGCCACCACCACCACCTCATCTGCCGATCGTGCGGGCTCACTGTCGAGATCGAGGCGGCTGCGGTCGAGCGTTGGGCGCACGACGTCGCTGCGGCGCACGGTTTCACGCGGCCGGAGCACGTGGTCGATGTTTTCGGGCTGTGCGCCGCCTGCACCGAATTGCAGCAAGAGCCGTCGCCGTCGTAGGCTAGGGGCTTGTGTGAGCGGCCATCCGCTCTCTTTGTGCGCTCGTTCGGCCTCGGAGCTTCACCGCGGGAACCGCCGACCGTCTGCGTGCCGACAAGTGACCTTGGGTACGGCGCTCGCCGTACGGTAGCTGAAATTGGAGGAACTATGGCAGCCGTCTGCCAGGTGACCGGAGCCGTACCCGGCTTTGGGCACAACATCTCGCACTCGCACCGGCGTACCAAGCGTCGGTTCGACCCGAACATCCAGAAGAAGACGTACTACGTGCCGTCGCTTCGTCGTAACGTCACGCTGACCCTGTCGGCGAAGGGCATCAAGGTCATCGACGCCCGTGGCATCGAGTTCGTGGTCAAGGACCTCCTGGCCCGTGGGGAGAAGATCTAATGGCGAAGCAGCAGGACGTTCGTCCGATCATCAAGCTGAAGTCGACGGCGGGCACGGGGTACACCTACGTGACCCGCAAGAACCGTCGCAACGACCCCGACCGCCTCGTGCTGAAGAAGTACGACCCGGTGATCCGCAAGCACGTCGAATTCCGCGAGGAGCGCTAAGTCATGGCGAAGAAGAGCAAGATCGCGCGCAACGAGCAGCGCAAGGTTGTCGTCGAGCGGTACGCCGCGAAGCGGCTCGAGCTGAAGAAGGCGCTCGTCGACCCGAACGGCACCGACGAGTCGCGCGAGGCCGCGCGCAAGGGCCTGCAGAAGCTGCCCCGTAACGCCTCCCCTGTGCGCGTGCGGTCGCGTGACGCCGTCGACGGCCGCCCCCGCGGTGTGCTGACCAAGTACGGCATCTCGCGTGTGCGGTTCCGCGACATGGCGCACCGCGGCGAACTGCCCGGCATCACGAAGTCGAGCTGGTAACCACGATTCACCGCGGAGGGGCATCCTGATCATTCAGGATGCCCCTCTAGCGTTCTCTGCCCACCTCTCCTGCACGTCGGCGCGATTTGGGCGCACCGTGCCTTCTTGCCCGGAATTCCGCGGATCTGCTGGTACCGTCGAGGCGGCTCGGAGTCAGAAGACCCCGCGCTTCACCACCCACGTTGAGGTCCGAGGAGGACACCATGAACCGTTCCGAGCTTGTTGCGGCTATCGCCGCTGAGTCGGGTCTGAGCCAGGCCGACGTCAACCGCGCCGTTGACGCCCTTTTCTCGGTTGTCTCCGGCGCCGTCAAGGGCGGCACGAAGGTTTCGATCCCCGGCTGGATCTCCTTCGAGCGCACCCACCGCGAGGCCCGCACCGGCCGCAACCCGCAGACCGGCGAGGCCATTCAGATCGCGGCGTCGTACGGCGTCAAGGTCAGCGCCGGTAGCAAGCTGAAGGCCGCCGCCAAGTAGGCAGCCTTTCCACCACGCTCGAGGGCGGCACCCCGGAGACGGGGGGCCGCCCTCTGCGCGTTCGGGGCGATGGCGTTGCGAGCGATGGTGGCGGACGGAACAGCCCCATCGGAGGCGCCGTACAGCACTCTCGCCTAGCCTGGAGAGGTGACCACGACCGCGGCGCCCCGACTGCGCACCGAGCCCCTGCCCTGGGGAGTCATCGGGGTCACCGCGCTCATCGCCGCGGCGTTCGTCACCACGCTGATCGGGCTCGTGCTCGGCGGTGGCGCGGAGGCGCCGCTGCTCTCCGACCCGGGGCCGGTCGTCCGCTACGGGCTCCCCCTCGCGAAGCTGCTCGGAACTCTCGGTGCGGCGGGTGCGATCGGCGCCCTGCTGCTCGCCCTGCTGGCCCTCGCGCCGGAGCGCCCCGAGTTCGGGCGCGCGCTCGACGTGGCCGCCGCATCCGCCGCGCTCTGGACGCTCGCCTCCGCGGCCTCCGGATTCCTGACCTTCCTTGCCGCCTACGTCGAACCGATCTCGCTCGATCAGCGTTTCGGCTCTCTGCTGTCGGGCTTCCTCAGCTCGACCGAACTCGGGCAGGCATGGCTCGCGACCACCCTCATGGCGGCGGTCGTCACCGTGCTGTGCTTCGCACTGCGGTCGCCCGCGCTGCTCGCCGGGGTGCTGGTCGTCGCCGTCGCAGCCCTCTGGCCCGTCGCGCAGACCGGGCACACGGGCGGAACCGCCGACCACGACGCCGCCGTCACCGCGGTGTACCTGCACAGCGTGTTCGCCGCGCTGTGGGTGGGCGGCCTCGCCACCATCGTGCTCATTCGGTACGCGCTCGCCGAGCGCCTGCCCGTAGTGCTCGCCCGCTACTCGACGATCGCGCTCGTGGCCTTCATCGTCGTCGCGAGCTCGGGGCTCGTCAGCGCGCAGCTGCGCATGGGCGGCGTCGAGGCGCTCGCGACGCCGTACGGGCTGCTCGTCGCGGCGAAGGTGGTCGCGCTCATTGGGCTGGGAGCGTTCGGGGCGGCGTATCGTCGCTCGATCATCCGTCGCCTGACGGTCTCGATGGAGGCCGGGGCCGCAGCGCCGCGCAGCGCGTTCTGGGTGATCGTCACGGCCGAGCTCGCCCTCATGGGCGCCGCGTCGGGCCTCGCGGCCGCGCTCGCCCGCACCGCCACCCCCGTGCCGCAAGTGCCGGTCGATCAGCTGGCCGACCCGACACCCGCGGAGATCCTCACCGGGGCACCCCTCCCGCCGCCGTACGAGCCCTGGCGCCTGTTCACCGAGTGGGATCTCAACCTGCTCTGGACCCTCATCGCCGCCTTCGGTGCGTTCTTCTACGTGGCGGGCGCGCTCAGGCTGCAGCGGCGCGGCGACCACTGGCCGATCGCGCGCACCCTCATGTTCGTCGCCGGCATGGCCTTGATCGTGTTCGTCACGAGCAGCGGGCTCGCGGTCTACGAGCGCTACCTGTTCAGCGTGCACATGCTCGGGCACATGATTCTCAGCATGGGCATTCCGGTACTCATCGTGCTCGCCGCGCCCGTGACCCTCGCCGCACGCGCGATCCACGCCCGCAAGGACGGCTCACGAGGACCGCGCGAGTGGATTCTCACCATCGTCCACTCGCGGTTCGCCGGCCTCGTGGGACACCCACTGGTCGCCTCCGTGGTTTTCGCCGTATCGCTCCTGGTCTTCTACTACTCTCCGCTGTTCTCCTGGGCGGTCAGCGACCACATTGGCCACCAGTGGATGGTGCTGCACTTCCTGCTCAGCGGGTACTTGTTCGTCAACGCGCTCATCGGCATCGACCCGGCGCCATACCGGCCGCCGTACGCGATCCGGCTCATCATCCTTCTCGCCACCATGGCGTTCCACGCCTTCTTCGGGCTCTCGCTCATCACCGGCACCGGCCTGCTGCTGCCCGAGTGGTTCGGCGCGATGGGTCGCGAGTGGGGCCAGACTCCGCTCGCCGACCAGCAGACCGGCGGTGGCATCGCGTGGAGCGTCGGGGAGATTCCGACCCTCCTGCTCGCCCTCCTCGTCATGTGGAGTTGGAGCCGCGCCGACAAGCGCGAGTCGACCCGACTCGACCGCAAGGCCGACCGCGACGGTGACGCCGACCTCGAAGCGTGGAACGCGATGCTCGCCGAGCGAGCCGCCGCGAGCGAGCGCGCACGCGCTCAGGGACGTGCCGGGTCGAGCTGAAGCTCGGGCTCGCCGCCGGTCAGCCGCACCGTTCCCTCGGCGGTGAATGTCACGATCTCCTCCCGCTGTGACACCTCGCCGTCGAAGAGCCGCTGAACCGTCACCACCACCGTTGCCGAGCCGTCGACCTGAAACCGCCACGCGCCCGGCCGACTACTCGCCAGAACGGTCACCGGCCCCCTGTGAGTAATCGCCCAGCGGGGGGGCTCGGTGACTCGATCGTCGATCTCGATCCCAAACGGGCACGCCGCCGGCTTCAGAACGGGTTGCGTGGCGCACTCGGCGAGCAACTCGTCGACCAAGCGACCAACCTCGCGCACGAGCAGAGTCGACGGCTCGGCGCGCACCACAACGGGGGCACTCGCCGACCCCGGAGCCCCTGCCGTACCGGTGACGCGCACCGTCACCGGCACGGCAGTGAGGAAAGGGTCAGCCACGCGCACCGTCACCCGAGCGGGCACCAACACGGAGACGCGAGCGACCTGGCCCGGCCCGGGAGCGGACACCGCGACCGGGCCGACAACGAGAGCGTCGTGCTGATCGACCGCGACTGAGAGAGCGGCAACCGGGGGGTTCACGAACTGCCAGGCGGGAACCACCCCGGCCACCGGCGGAGCGGGTTCGAGCAGGAACGTCGTGCGCGTAGCATCCCGCTCGTCGCCATATTCCGCGGTGACAGCAACCGTACCGGCCGCGCGCGACTCGACCCTGATGATGCGGCGGATGCTGGCCTCACCGTCATCGCCGATGGGCAGCGGGGCGCCTTCCGCGACTCCGGCGAGTCGCGCGGCCGTCGCGATGTCATCTCGGGCGAGCGCGTCGAGGTAGCGCTGCACGTGGTGCTCGGGGCCAGCCGTGAGGGCGACGGCCGCGGTGACGCCGACCGCTCCGAGGCCGAGGATCGCAGCGGCGGCCCCTCCCCACACGAGTCGAGCACGCGTCATGTGACCAGCCTACGCGCGGGTCGTCGGCGGGTGCCCGGCCCGTGCGAGCGTTGGGGGCACCCCCGTTAGGGTTGAGCACGGTCGGGCGAACGGAGGGCGGTGTCGGTGGTCGGTCACAACTCCTCCTCTGGAGCGGCACCGAGCGCCCCCGACGGCACGATCCTCAGCGCGGAGCAAAGCGCCGTGCTCGACCTCATTTCCTCGACCCGCGACCACGTGTTTGTGACTGGCCGCGCCGGCACCGGCAAGTCGACGTTGCTCGAGACCTTCATCACCTCGACCGACCGAACGGTGGTCGTCTGCGCGCCCACCGGGGTCGCGGCGTTGAACGTCGGCGGGCAGACGATTCACTCCCTGTTTCGGCTACCGATCGGGCTCATCGCCGACCACGACCTTGACGACCCGCCCGCCGAGCTCAAGCGCCTGCTCGCGTCCGTCGACACGGTGGTGATTGATGAGGTGTCGATGGTCAGCGCCGACCTCATGGACGCCATTGATCGACGCATGCGGCAGTCGCGCGCTCGCCCGGCCGAGCCGTTTGGTGGCGCTCAGCTCGTCCTATTCGGAGATCCGTACCAGCTGGCCCCGGTGCCAGGTCGCGACGAGGGTGAGCGCGCGTACTACGCCGACCACTACCGATCGATGTGGTTCTTCGATGCCCGGGTGTGGCAGCAGGCCGACCTTCGCATCGTTGAGCTGCAGGCGATCCATCGTCAGACCGATGCCGACTTCCGCGTCATGCTGACGGCCGTGAGGCACGGTACGGTGACGCCCGAGATCGGGTGGGCGCTCAATGAGGCGGGCCAACGCCCGGCGCCCGACGGCACCCTGACGCTGGCGACAACCAACGCAACCGTCACCCGCATCAACGCGGATGCCCTCCGTCGCCTGCCCGGAGAACCCAAGACCGCGCGTGCTGACATCGTCGGCGAGTTCGGGCCACGCGGAGGATACCCGGCTGATGAAGAGCTGCAGCTCAAGGTCGGCGCCCAGGTCATGTTTCTGCGCAACGACACGAGCGCAGACGGGACCCCCCGCTGGGTTAACGGCACGCTGGGAACGGTGGAGCGCATCGGTCGAACGGTGCACGTCGAGGTCGATGGGGAGAGCCACGAAGTACTGCCGGCCACCTGGGAGAAGTACAAGTACACCTACTCCAGTGCGACCAAGCGTCTCTCGAAAGATGTCGTGGCCGAGTTCACACAGTTTCCGCTCCGACTGGCATGGGCGGTCACGATCCACAAGTCGCAAGGTTCTACGTACGACCGCGCGATCATCGATCTCGGGCCGCGGGCATTCGCGCCGGGGCAAACCTATGTCGCTCTCAGCCGTTTGCGCACCCTCGACGGCCTGCATCTGGTGCGGCCCCTGCGACCCAGCGACATCATCGTCGATGACGACGTGCGCAGATTCATGGCCGAGGCGGAGCCGGGTATCGGGCGGGCAATCGCTCAGTCGGTGTGACCGGAGTGTCCGCTCAGGTCGTGCCCTTCGTGCGATCCGAACTCGAACGTCCGTGTCGGCTCCGGGGTGTCGCTCGTTGGCGAGGTGGCGATAGGCGGTGACGGCACAACGGCGCCGACCGCTGGTGCCGCAACGGTGAGTGTCACGGCAACGGCGGCCACGAACGCAGCCGCACCTCGGCTCGGGCGCACGCGGGCCCCCACCCGCGTGCGCCGCGCATCCGCCCCCGCGAATGCAGCCGCAATGAGACCCAACAGCGAGGCTCCTGCCAGCGGCACGGTAACCAGTGCGGCGGCGAGCCAGGGTGCATCGGCAGTGACGGCGACCAGCAGCAAAGTCGCCCACAACAGCACCGGGGTCACGAGCGCAAGGGAGAGCAGGTGTGGGGCGGGCAGCCGCCGGGCTGACAACGCGACCCCCATCGCGATCGTCAACTCAGCGGCTGCCACCAGCCCGAGAGCAACTCCGACGCCCCCGTCGGTCGCCGAGATGGCCGCGGCACCATGAATGCTGGCGGCCCCCGCCGCCGGCACTGCCACGAACCATCGGCTCATCGTTGCTCCTGTCTCTCCCCTTGCCTGTACCTCTGTTTCGGAGCGCGCTCCAGAACGGTTGGGTCGAATTGGTCACGGGAGAGGATCTAGCCGAGAAGGCCCTGAATATGTACCATTCACGGTACAAACCGAAAGGAGCGACACCATGTCCACGTTGGTGCGCACAGAACCATGGAACATGCTCGATCTCGTGCCGGGGCTTTTTCGCTTCGATTGGGGCACGAGCACTCCCGACATGATTCGCGTCGAGCACTACCGCGATGGCGACACCGTGGTGATTCGAGCGGAGTTGCCGGGTGTTGATCCCGACCGAGATGTCTCGATCACCCTCTCCGATGGCGTGCTGCACATCAAGGCAGAACGCACCGAACGCCACGAACGGTCAGACGACGACGGCTATCGCTCAGAGTTTCGCTACGGTTCCTTCAGTCGCGACATCACCGTTCCTGCCGGGGTTTCCGAGTCGCAGATTGTCGCCAGCTACAACGATGGGGTTCTCGAGGTTCGCGTGCCCGTTCCCGTCGAGAAGCCTCCGGCGAGCATCCCGGTCACACGTGGAAGCCGGACGCACAAGAGTTGAACGGCTGAGCCGGGTGTCCGATGGGCCCTCGACGCGTCAGGCGAGTGCGGTCTGATCCGCGTCGAGGGCGCCGCCTCCGCGGGCGCGCTGGCCAACCAACAAGCCGCTCACGCGGCGGGCAAGATCGCGCACACGATGCTCCGCGATCAGCCCCGCTCCTGACACGACGAGGTGCTCCCCCGGGCAATCGTTCGTCGCAAAAGGGCAGTTCGCTTCATGGCTGTAGCCGTTGGGGAGCAATAAGTGTGAGGTGACGGTATCGACGGGGTGAAACCCCACTCGCGAAATCACCGTTGCCACTTGCTCGAGAACTTGCGATTCGTCGTGGTGGTTGGACGAGAAGCGAGACAACGGAGCCGCCCACAGCCACTGCACGCTGATGCTGGCATCCGGCGTACTCCAGAAGAGGTCGAGAGTCATTCCGCAACCCCAATCGAGCGCGGCGACCTCGGTTTCGTCCGATAGCTGGACCATGTGCTGCGACCCCCCTGCGAGAGAGGAGCTCTCGCCTTTCTGGATCGCGAGCCTACTCCGCCCCCCAAATGGGGGCCAGGGACGAAGGTCCTAAACCTGAGCGACCTACTGAGACGCAGAGACGGGGTTCTCGCTCGAAGCACCCATATCGCCCTGAGTAAAGAGCGATGGCACTTCGGTCTCGAGCGCTTCAGCGAGCCGATAGACATTGCGCAGGGAGGTCGAGTAGTGGCCCGCTTCCAGCCGATTCACCGTCTTGCGGTCGAGCCCAACGCGTTCCGCGAGCTCCGACTGCGTCAAGCCACGAAGCTGGCGAAAATGGCGAACCCGAGCGCCGAACGTCGCCAGCTCGCTGCTGTCGTCGTCTGCCATTACACCTCCGACCACACGGTGGTGGCCTCTTGCTGTTCGAGCGCGGCACTCACGGCTTCACAGTCTACTGACGCTGAAGTCCGGCAAGCCATGACAGGTGCGCATAAGTACCTATGATGGTACATTCTGCTCGATCACGCGGTGAGAGGAGATCAGCATGTCCATAGTGACTGTCGGGCTCGTCGGAACATACCCTCCGACCCGATGCGGCATCGCTTCGTTCACCGAATCGCTCGACGTCGCTCTCTCTCGACTTTCCGCAACCGAGACCTGCGTGGTGCGGCTCGTTGACCCACCCACCGCCAATGCACCAGCTCTCGTCACACTCGACAGCACGCGCGCCCCACAACTTCTCGTCAACGGTGATCCTTCGTCCACCACAGAAGCCGCACACATGATTGATGCCGCGTGTGACGCCGTCATCGTCCAACACGAATTTGGCATCTACGGCGGCGCCGAGGGCGCCGATGTCCTCAGCCTCCTGAGTCAGATCAGCACTCCCGTGATCCTGGTTCTGCACACCGTGCTCGATCGACCCAGTCAACTCCAGCGCTCCATCATCGAGCAGGCGGCTCGACTGTCCGACGTTGTGGTCGTCATGAGCGAGGGCGCCGAGAACACCCTGCTCAACGCATATGCAGTCGATGACCGTCGCGTTCGGCGCATTCCGCATGGAACCTTTGCGGTCCCTCCGAGAACCACTGAGTCAGACGGTCGGCTCCGGATGCTCACCTGGGGGCTCCTCGGGCCGGGCAAGGGCATCGAGTGGGCAGTCATGGCGCTTTCGCTGCTCACCGAACGCGGCGTCGATGCGCACTATCGCATCATCGGCGAGACCCACCCGAAAGTCCGCGAGCGTGAGGGCGAGCAGTATCGGGACATGATCTCGCGGCTCGCGGAGACGCTCGGCGTTGCGGATCGGGTGATGCTGATCAACCGGTATGTCAACCGCGACGATCTCGCCAGAGAGATCACCGAAGCCGACCTTGTCGTGTTGCCCTATGACAGCCGCACCCAGGCAACCTCCGGTGTGCTCGCCGAGGCGCTTGCCGCTCGGGTCCCGGTCGTCGCGACGTCGTTCCCGGTCGCCCAGGAGCAAATTCCGCACGGCCACGGGTGGATAGTGCCGCACGAGGACCCCGTACGGTTGGCAACCGCACTCGAGCAGGCTACCCGCGAGAACGCGCGCGGTGGCAGGCGGCCGTGGCCCAGTGCTCGCCACCGGGCGTCAGCAGACTGGAATGACGTCGCTCTGATGTACCGGCGACTCGTCAGCCACGTGACGGCCAAGCGAACGGCATGATGATGAACCGCCTGCCCCTTCAGCATCTCGTGCGACTGACCGATCGTCTCGGCGTGATCGAGCACGCTCGCGGTCAGGAGCCCGCCCGCGAGCACGGATACTGCGTTGATGATGTCGCCCGAGCGCTCATCGTCGTCGTCCGCGAGCCCGACGCTCGCGGAACTCTCGCTCCCCTCGTCGACCACTACCTCTCGTTCATCAGCGCGGCCATGACGTCGGATGGCCGGTGCCGCAATCGCCGTTCGCCCGACGGACGCTGGATCAGTCCTCCCGACACCGACGATTCCTGGGGGCGTGCGATCTGGGCTCTCGGCGTTGCCGCTGCCCGCTCGGGCACGGCGTCCGTGCGCGAACGGGCTCTCGTCCGTGCGATCGTCGCCCTCAACAATCGCAGCCTCCACGTGCGTTCGACCGCCTTCGCCACGCTCGGAGCAGCAGAGATCTTGTCGGCCTACCCTTCATTTGACTCGGTGCGACGATTCGTGATGGACGCGCTCTCTGTCATCCCGAGGAGTCCCACCTCCGGCTGGGGCTGGCCCGAGGAACGACTCCGCTACGCCAACGGCTCACTTGCCGATGCCGTCATCGCCGCCGGCGTCGTTCTGGAGCGACCGGAGGTTCTTGACCAGGGGCTTGCGATGCTGGCGGCGCTCGACGAGAACGAGACTCGGGATGGCCATCTCTCGGTTGTCGGCGACGCCGGGGCAGCCCCGCACGATGCCCGACCGCTTTTCGATCAGCAACCCATTGAACCCGCGGCGATTGCCGATGCCGCCGTCAGGGCGTGGGATGTCACCGCTGACCCTCGGTAGGTTGGACTGCTCGACCGCGCGTGGGGCTGGTTTCAGGGTGCCAACGATGGCGAGTTCATGATGTACGACCCCGAGACGGGTGCCGGGTTTGATGGGCTCAGTCCGACGGGGCGTAACGAGAACTGTGGTGCCGAATCCACACTCGCGTACCTGAGCACGTTCCAGCACAGTCGCCGACTTCCCGTCGGAGCATTGACGTGACCACCGTCCCGATGGCGGGGGTCACCGTTCACGACGAACGTGTTTACCCCGAAACAGCCCGAACTTTGCTGCGGTTTTACGCTCCGAGCGGGACGCCCGAACACGCCGACCACTACGTCTCGCGCATAATTCGCCGCGTGCTCGACGTGCCTGCACGGCAGGCCGAAACCCTGGCCGAGGAGGTGATTGCGTCGTTCAGCGAGCGTCACCCCGACCTTCTCGAGTCGTTCGCGAGTACCGCCCGCGTTCTCACCGACGTTTATCTCGGAGACACGCGGGTTTCTCCCGCACACATGCTGCTGATCGTGGCCTGCTTTACCTCTGAGATCGCGGTTGAAGCAGCCGCTCTCTGCAATCCCAGTGCCATGGAGCATCCCGATCAGACGGGACTCGCCGACGGGGAGTACCGCGTGGCTCTCGCGACTCGGGGAATCGGCGAGGGCCACATTTCATCAATTGGCTTCACCGAAGCGGTGATCTCGGGCAGTTCCTGGCGGTTCGTTGACCGAAGTCGACCGCTGCTCAGCCCCGCCGTTGCGGAGGGGGAGATGGTCGACTCCGTCGAGGAGGCGGAGAGCATCCGTGACCATCGACGGTGGGAACTCGCCCGCACACTCCTCGGTGAGCTTCCAGCCGAAAGCGCGCCGATGTCTCCCGCGCCGGGCGGAGGACTGCGCCCGGGAAGGGCTCCCGCCGAATCGCCCGTCGACGGACGACTGCCGCTGATGGGCCGCAACGTACCGCACTACCGCGCAACCTTCGACCACCTCTCGACGCTGAGTCAGCGAGTCTTGACGCCCGCGTTGCTCGACGAGGCGCACGGCGTCGAAGATGCTCGCTTCACGCTATTCCGTGCCGATGATGGCGAATCGGAATACCGGGCGACGTACACCGCTTTCGACGGGCATCGCACCTTGCCGCGCATCATCGTTTCGCCTGATCTGCGAACCTTCGAAGTGCACGCGGCACGCGGGTCTGCGACCGTTGACAAAGGCCTGGCGATGTTTCCTCGGCCGATCAACGGTCGGCTTCTCGCCCTCACCCGGTCAGGAATGGACTCCATCGCTCTGGCTGAGTCAGCGGACGGTACGACCTGGGAGATGTCGAGCATCCTGTATCGACCGAGCGAATGGTGGGACCTCTCGAAAGCGGGCAATTGTGGTCCGCCGATCGAGGTCGACGATGGTTGGCTGGTGATCACGCACGGTGCGGGTCTCATGCGGCGATACGCGATCAGCGCAATGCTGCTTGATCGGGACGACCCGAGCAGGGTCACCGCACGGCTCGTCATCCCGATTCTCAGCATGGCGGCGGAAAGCCCCGGATACGTGCCGAACGTGCTGTACTCCTGCGGCAGCATCGTGCATCGCAACACGCTCTGGTTGCCCTACAGCGAGACAGACGACCACCTGCGGATTGCGTCGCTGCCGCTGGAGACGCTGCTCTCGGCGATGACGCCGCAACACGCCTGAAGAGCGACGAGCATGCACGATGTCGTGAGACATCACACGGAGGGGATGACGGGAATCGAACCCGCGCTATCAGCTTGGGAAGCTGAAGTTCTGCCATTGAACTACATCCCCATGCGGCGCCGCGGCGCCACCGCCCCAGTGTAGCGAACGCTCTCGCTAGGCTGGCGGCATGCTGCTGAGCGACCGCGATATCCGGCACGAACTCACGTCGGGGCGTATCGGGCTTGACCCGCTCGATCTTGAGATGGTGCAGCCGTCGAGCGTTGACGTGCGACTGGACTCGCTGTTTCGCCTCTTCGACAACCACAAGTACCCGTTCATCGACCCGGCGCTCGACCAGCCCGAGTTGACGCGGCTGGTGGAGGCACAGCAGGGCGAGCCGTTCATCCTGCACCCGGGCGAGTTTGTGCTCGGAGCCACCCTCGAACAGGTGACGCTTCCTGATGACATCGCCGCCCGACTGGAAGGCAAGAGCTCGCTCGGCCGACTCGGGCTGCTCACGCACTCCACGGCGGGATTCATCGACCCGGGATTCACCGGGCACGTGACGCTCGAACTCAGTAACGTCGCGACGCTGCCCATCACCCTCTGGCCCGGCATGAAGATCGGGCAGCTGTGCTTCTTCCGGCTCAGTTCACCGGCCGAGCATCCGTACGGAACAGGTGCCTACGCGAACCGGTACCAAGGCCAACGGGGGCCGACGGCGTCGCGGTCGTGGCAGAACTTCCACCGCACGGAGGTGCCGACGCGCGGGGTCGAGTAGTCGACGGTCGCGACGCGGTTATTGCAGCGTGGGGACGAGCGCGGCGATCCGCTCGATGAGGTCGCGAGAGCTGAAGGGCTTGACGATGTAGTCGTCAGCGCCGGCGGCGTACGCCCGATCGATGTCGGACTGTTGCGACTTTGCTGTCAGCATCAACACTTTCACGGTGTGCTCCGGGTCTTCGGCGCGCAAGCGTTCAAGAACGTCCAGGCCGCTTACCCGCGGCATCATCCAGTCGAGCACGACGACGGCAGGACGCTGGCCCGCAAGTATCTCGATCGCCGTTTCACCATCGGTGGCACTGTCGACCTCATGCCCGGCGGCGCGCACCCGGTTCTCGAGCAACAGCAGCACGTCGGGCTCGTCTTCGACGATCAACACCTGGGCCATGACACCCCCGTTCTTCCCCGGCTGCCGCTAGTCTCTCACGCGCCCCGGTTTTCGCACGAAGCATTCCCGTCGACTCGACGAAGGAGGTCAGTGTGAGCATTGCACAGCACATATCCCAGCTGGCTCCTGCCCTCCGATGGCTGGTGATCGTCGCCCTGGTCGCGGTCAGCGGCCCGGCCGCCTATGCCGCGGTGACCTTCAGTCTTTCTGACCCATCGCTTGCCGCGTGGTGGCCTGCTGCGGGGCCGAGCGTCGTGGCAGGGATGGTCGCTCGCCCTCGCGAGCGTTGGCTGGTCGTGCCGCTTATTGTTCTGTCGACCGGCCTCGGCAACCTTGCTGCCGGGCGCGAGCCCGCTTTCGCTCTCGCACTGGGGGTCGGCAATTCGGTTGAGGTCGTTCTCATGGCTGCCATCCTGGCGTCGAACGGCAGGCCCCTCCTTCTGTCGTCGCTGCGCGCTACTACGACCTTTATCGCCGCTGCCCTTGCCTCTGCCTTTGCGGCCGGACTTGTACTGGGTAGTGCTGCGACCGTGTTCCTCGATCGAGCGCTGTACGAGGCGATTGGGCAACTCACGGCCTCCCATGCCTCCGCAACCTTGGTGATGCTGCCCCTCGTCCTCGTTCCCCTTCGCGACGGGCGCCCGTTGTCACGATGGGAGCTTCTCGCTCAGTCGACGCTCTTCTTGTCTCTGCTTGGCACGATCTTCTGGCCGGGCAACAGTTGGCCGGTGACCTTCGTGCCGCTGGTCGCGATTCTGTGGGCAGCTCTTCGCTTTCCCCTTCTCATCACCGCGATTGAGCTGGTCATTACAGCTTTCGCCGTGATTCTGTTGACCACTCTCGGAGGGGGACCGTTTGCTGTGGTCGTCGGCGAACCGCGGTTGTCGGTCCTCCTGGTTCAGCTGTTCTTGTTGGTCTACGCCGTTGCCGCGCTTCTCATTGTCGGAGCAAGAACGGATTGGTTCCTTCTCATTCGCCGACTCGAGGCGCAGGAGTCGCTCCTCCGGGCAGGCATCGTGACGGCGGATGCGGGCATCGTGATTCTTGATCGCACCGCGAGCGGAATACGCACGGTCGCCATCAACCCCCAAGCGCGCCGCGCTTTAGGCGGCGCCGTGCCGCCCTATGGCGTACCGGAACTTGACCAGGCGGTCGCGGACGCCCGCCCAACAAAGGTTGAATTCAGCCGCGATGGGCATTCCTTTGAGGCCGTCGTCACCGACACGAGCGTTAATGGCGCCACCGATCTCGTGTCGATCGTGATCCTCGATGTCACGGAGCGCGAGGAGCGCGAGCGTCAGTCACGTGAACTCGCCGACGAGCTTCGGCATCTCAACGCGCAGAAAGACGACTTCATCTCGGCCGTGAGCCACGAGTTGCGCACACCGGTGACGAGCATCATCGGCTTCAGCGAAGATCTTGATGACGGTCGGCTCCCTCCCGAGCTTGCGCAATCGGGCATCATCATCGCGCGCAATGCCCGTCGACTCGCCGATGTCATCGAAGACGTTCTCGAACTCAGTCGGCTTGGAGCTCTTGGCGGAACGTTGCCGGACCCAGCCGAGGTCGACCTGGTGCGTCTCGCGACCGAGTGCGCTGCCGACGCCGAAGGCCTCGCCCTTTCGCGAAACGTCCGGGTTGTCGTCAGCGAACGCGCGCCCGCGACACTGGTTATTCGCTCTCGCGAGCGCGATCTGGTGCGCGTGTGCGCGAACCTCCTTTCGAACGCGGTGAAGTTCTCGCACGAAAAGGGGAGAGTCGCTGTCGAACTCGAGGGCACCGCTGACGGCGGCGCGGTGGTGCGCGTCATCGACCATGGCATAGGGATTCCCCCGGAGTATCACGACCTCGTGTGGCAGCGGTTTGCTCGGGCGCCTCTCGACTCTCACCGGGCCGTGCCGGGCACTGGTCTCGGCCTCCCCATCGTCAAGGCGCTGCTCGAGACTCGACTGGGGGGTTCGGCACGCTTGTACGAGACACCCGGTGGGGGCACAACAGTAGAGGTGCGTCTTCCGGCGGTCGCGCCGGACGTATCATCGCTACAGACCGGCGACTAACTCGCCCGAGAGCACGAAGGACGCTCCATGGATGATCAGGGCATTGCCGCCCGCGTCCACAACCTCACGGGTGTACCGCGCGTAGCGTGTGTCGCCCTCTTCCTCCTGCTGATGTCCCTGCTGGCGTGGTGGGGCCTCAATTCTGCGACGGCCGACCTGCCGATCGCTCTCTGGTGGCCTGCCGCAGCGCTCGCTGCTGTTGCCGTGCTTGCAAGCCGCCGGCGTGTCGTCGTCACTATCGCTATCGGCATTCTGGTGGCCGTCATGAACGTGGCCGTTGATCGTCCGTGGAGCCTGAGCATTGGTTACGGCATTGCAAACGCGGTCGAAGCATGGCTCGTGGTCTGGATGCTCACGCGCGGCCGCGCCCACGCACCAATGGTCACCCTCAAGCAGGTCGGCCGGTTTCTCGTTTCCGCAACGAGCGGGGCTCTTTCGATCGGCATTGTCGGGGGAGCGTCCGCGGCGCTATTCGCCGGAGCCGACCTGCTTATTGTTGTGCCGTCGCTGTTCACGTCACACGCGAGCGCGCTGTATGCGCTGATGCCACTCTTCCTCGTGCCGCTTACGGTGCGTCTTCGGGTTCCGGTGTGGGAGCCGATCGTGCAGCCGATTGCGCTCCTCATTCTCACCGCGGTGGTTTTCGCTCCCGCGGAGGCGCTCGCCCTGACCTTCTTCATCATCACGACCCTGATGTGGGGCGCGTATCGACTCCCACCGCTCACTCCCGCCATTCAGACGATCGCTCTCGCGTTCATCGCGACTGCAGCGACAGCACTCGACATCGGACCGTTTGCCGTTTTGGTACAAGACGACTTCCGGGCTGCGATCTTCTCTCTGCAGTTGTTCATCATGACTCACGCGGCGGCGGGCCTCTTTGTGGCGGGCCAAGCACACGATTGGAATGCCAACACCGATGCGTTGGCCGCGCGTGAGCGCGATGCCCAGCGAATTGCGGACGAACTTCGGCGCCTCAATCAACAGAAGGACGACTTCATTTCGGCGGTCAGCCACGAATTGCGCACTCCTGTCACGAGCATTATCGGCTTCTCAGAGGAGCTGCTCGATGACCGCCGGTCTGCGGAGGTCGCGCAGGCAGGTCGGGTCATTCACCGCAACGCTCGACGTCTCGCCGATGTCATCGAAGACGTGCTGGAGTTGAGCCGCCTGAGCACACAGGTCAGCAGCAACCGCCCGCCCGTGCGGCTCGATCTCACGGAATTGCTTCGGCACTGCGCGGAAGACACTCTTGGCTCGGCCGCGGCTGACCGCAACCTTTCGATCGACCTTCAGGGAGTTCATCGGCCGATCGACATCACGGTCGTGGAACAAGACCTCGTTCGCGTGTGCTCGAACGTGCTGTCCAACGCCCTCAAGTTCAGCCCCGATGGCGGGGTGGTACGCGTGACAGTGAGCGAGCATCCGGAGTTTGTCGATGTGGCTGTCGTCGATGACGGGCCGGGGGTTCCGCTCGAGGAGCAGGAAGCGGTGTGGGATCGCTTCTACCGGGTGCAATCGACGGCGGAACATCGTGCCGTTCCGGGAACGGGACTGGGCTTGCCCATCGTGCGAAGCCTCATGGAAGCTCGGATCGGCGGCACGGTCTCGCTCGCCTCCGACGGTCATCGGGGCACCACGGTGACCGTGCGGATTCCCCGTCAGCCGCCGGAGCGCGCTGGTGCGACCGCGCCAGCCCCAGCGGCGTAGTCACCCTGCCAGGCGGCCAGTTGCCAGCCCAGCCACGGGCTGAAGGCGAAGGGTGCTGCCGCGACGGCCACGCGCACGTCGCTCGGATCGAGCCAGGCCCACTCGGCGACCTCGTCGGCGGCAGGCTGGGGGTCAGTGGTGGCGCGCGCCGTGAAGACCGGGCAGATCTCGTTTTCGACAACGCCCGAGGCGTCGATCGCGCGGTAGCGGAAGTCGGGCAGGGCAACCGTGACGTCGCTCACGACCAGACCAAGCTCGCGCTCTGCTCGACGAGCGATCGCCTCGACGGTGTCCTCGCCGGGAGCGGGGTGACCGCAGAACGAATTCGTCCAAACGCCCGGCCAGGTCTTCTTGCTCAGCGCTCGTCGCGTGAGGAGAACGCGACCTTGCCCATCGAACACGTGGCAGGAAAACGCTAGGTGGAGGGGGGTATCGGCCGTGTGCACGGTCGCCTTGGCTGCTTCGCCGATCACGGTGCCATCGTCGGCAAGGAGGACGACGGTCTCGGGAGTTTCGTTCATGGGCCGGGGTAGTCTGCTCGGGTGAGTAGGAACGATCATTCGACGGTCGCAGAGTCGCGAGCGGCGATGGTCGACGCTGTGCTGGAGCGCTTCTTCAGCCTATCCAAGAAGCGCGCTGCTCCCCTGGGCTCCCACTACGAGCACCTGTGGGGCCTCCTCGAGCGCAATACTCAGGGCGGTAAGCGCTTTCGGCCGCGCATGGTGATGGCGGCCTACGCCGGCCTCGGGGGCACCGACATGGATGCTGCCGCCTACGTCGGCGCGAGCTTCGAGCTCCTCCACACCGCCCTGATCGTGCACGACGACGTGATCGATCGCGACTTCGTGCGCAGGGGCATCCCCAACATCTCCGGGGCCTATCGCGACAATGCCGTCGACAGGGGGGTCAGCGTTGACATTGCCGAACATCGGGGGGTTTCGGCAGCGGTGATCGCTGGCGACCTCGCGTTGTTCAACGCCTATCGCTTGATCGATCGCAGCGGGGTCGGCTCGCCCGTGCGCGAGCGGCTGCTCGATGTGCTCGACGAAGCCATGTTTGCGAGTGCGGCGGGTGAACTGATCGACGTCGACTTCTCGATCGACCCTGACATGCCGCTCGTCGACGACATCGTCACGATGGAGCGCCTCAAGACGGCGGTCTACTCCTTCGAGACGCCGCTGCAGGCGGGGGCGATTCTTGCCGGAGCGAGCGAGGACGCGGTGCGAACCCTCGGCGATTTCGGCCGTGAGATCGGCATCGCGTACCAGATTGTCGATGACGTCCTGGGCGTCTTCGGCGAAGAAGAGGCCACGGGCAAGACGACAATCGGCGACCTGCGCGAAGGCAAGCGCACCGTCATGATCGCCTTCGCCTGCTCGACGCCGGCCTGGGCGCGATTGTGCGACCTCATCGGCAAGGCAGACCTGAGCCTCACGGAAGCGGATGAAGCGCGGTCTTTGCTCATCGAGTGTGGCGCGCGGGCATTTGCCGACGACCTTGCCCGGGGCTACGCCAACCGAGCTCTCACGCGGCTTGCCGAGCCGCATATTCCTGCGTCCCTTCGCGACGAGCTGCATCCCGTCGCCGAGACCGTGTTGAAACGGGTGCGATGAACCGCCTGAGCTTGTATGACCGTGTCGCTGACGAGACCGCTGCGGTGGTCATCCGTCGATATTCCACGTCGTTTGGGCTGGCTTCTCGCCTTCTCGATGCCACCGTGCGGCAGCACGTGGAGAACATCTACGCTCTCGTGCGGGTTGCCGACGAGATTGTCGACGGCGGTGTCGCCGAGGCCGGCCTCGACGCCGTGCACGCCGCCCGCTACCTGAATGAGTTCGAAGCGGAGACGAACGCCGCGATGCAATCGGGCTACTCGACGAACCTCGTGATCCATGCCTTCGCTCGCACGGCGCGAGAGGTGGGCTTCGGCGAAGAGCTCACCGAGCCTTTCTTCCACTCCATGCGCATGGACCTCACCGATACCGAGCACGACCCCGAGAGCTTCGACCGGTACGTCTACGGTTCGGCGGAGGTCGTCGGTCTCATGTGCCTGCGGGCGTTCGTTCAGGGTGTGGACATGAGCGCCGAGCAGAATGAGCGCATGGTCGCCGGTGCGCGCGCGCTCGGAGCCGCCTTCCAGAAGGTGAACTTCCTGCGCGACCTCTCCGCCGACTTCGAGACGCTCGGGCGCAGCTACTTCCCGGGCGTCAATGTTGATTCGTTCACGGAGGAGGACAAGGTGCGGCTGCTCGACGACATCGATGCCGACCTGGCCGTCTCCGCCGCCGTCATCCCCGACCTGCCGAAGGGCAGCCGCCGCGCCGTCGCACTCGCGCAGGGACTGTTCGCCGAGCTCTCGGTTCGATTGCGGCGTACTCCGGCGAGTGAACTCATCCGCGCTCGGGTGCGCGTGCCCGACCCCGTGAAGGCTCGCATTGCCCTCGGTGCGCTCGCTGGCCGAACACCCCGTCCGCGCGCTGCGACGCGCCCAGCCGCAATCGGAGCCTGATCATGAGCCGCGTCATCGTCATCGGCGGAGGCATTGCTGGCCTCTCGAGCGCCGCCCTGCTCGCCCGCGACGGCTACGAGGTGACCCTCGTCGAGAAGCGCGAGCAACTTGGCGGTCGCGCCGGATCCTGGGAGAAAGACGGCTTCCGCTTCGACATGGGCCCATCGTGGTATCTCATGCCGGAGGTCTTCGATCACTTTTTCAAGCTGTGCGGCACGACCGCGGCCGAGCAGCTTGAGCTGGTGCAGCTCGACCCCGGTTACCGCGTCATCACGCAGGGCTTCGACACCCCGACCGACATCGCCGCCTCGCGCGACGAGAACATCGCGCTGTTCGAGTCGATTGAGCCGGGCGCTGGCAAGAAGCTCGAACGTTACCTCGACTCGGCGGTCGACACCTACGAGATGGCGAAAAAGCGCTTCCTCTACACGAGCTTCGCGTCGTTCGGTCCGCTGGTGCGCGGCGACGTTCTGAAGCGTTCGGGCAAGCTCGTGAAGATGCTCTTCCAGAGCCTCGACGACTACGTCGGGCGCCGCTTCCGCGACCTGCGCCTGCGGCAGATCCTCGGGTATCCGGCGGTCTTCCTCGGCTCGTCGCCTTTCCTCACTCCCGCCATGTACCACCTCATGTCGCACCTCGACATGACCGACGGGGTGCTCTACCCGATGGGCGGCTTCACGAAACTCATCGAGCGCATCGCGGTGGTGACCGAGCAGCAGGGGGTCAGCATCCGCACCGCCTCGCCGGTCTCGCGCATCGTCGTCGAGCCGGCCACGAAGCGGGTCACCGGTGTCGAGCTGGAGAGCGGCGAGGTGCTCGAGGCTGACATCGTCGTGTCGGCGGCTGACCTGCATCACAGTGAGACCCAACTGCTGCCCCGCGAACTGCAGACGTATCCGCAGGAGTACTGGGACACGAAGACCGCCGGCCCGAGCGCGATTCTGCTCTACCTCGGCGTGAAGGGCGAGCTGCCGCAGCTCGAGCACCACACCCTGCTCTTCACCGCGAACTGGCGCGAGAACTTTGAGGCGATCTTCGGCCCGCAGCCGGCGTTGCCCGACCCCGCGTCGCTTTACATCTGTAAGCCGAGCGGCGTCGACCCCTCGGTCGCGCCGGAGGGTCACGAAAACGTGTTCGTGCTCGTCCCGGCCCCGCCGCACCTGAGCTTCGGCCGCGGTGACGTCGACGGCGATGGCGACACCCCGCTCGAGGTCTACGCCGACCGCATCATCGCCCAGATCGCCGACTGGGCGGGCATTCCCGACCTCGCCGAGCGCATCGTCGTGCGCCGCACCTATGGGCCCGGCAACTTCAACGACGACCTCAACGCCTGGCGTGGCACCGCTCTCGGCCCGGCACACATCCTGTCGCAGAGCGCGTTTTTCCGGGCCGGCAACGTGTCGAAGAAGGTGAAGGGCCTGTACTACGCGGGCGGCTCGACCATTCCCGGCATTGGCCTACCGATGTGCCTGATCAGCGCAGAGATTCTCGTCAAGCGACTGCGCGGCGACACCTCGACCGAGGCGTTGCCCGAGCCGCTCGAGCCGACGGTTCGCACGAACGCCGCCGCCCCGGCCTAACGCTCGGGAACACCATGGAACTGGTCAACTTCGCCTACCTCGGCGCCTTGCTGATCTCGATCACCGGCATGGTGGTGCTTGACCACCGCTTTCGCCTGTTCTTCTGGCGCGACGCACGCCGCGCCGCGATTGTGCTGCCCCTCGGGGTGATCTTTTTCCTCCTCTGGGATGTCGGAGGCATCATCCTCGGCATCTTCTTCCGCGGGGTCACCGACTTCATGACGGGGGTGCTGGTCGGGCCGGAGCTTCCGCTCGAAGAGGTCTTCTTCCTCACGCTGCTCTGCTACAACACGATGATCGCCTACACGGCGGCCGGCGACCTGCTCGATCGCCGGGCCGCGCGGCGGGCATCCAGCGCGGCAATTGGCGACACGGCGGCGGCGGATGCGGAGGCCGGGCGATGACGTACCTCCTGCTCAACACACCCTTCCTTCTCGTCGTCGGGCTCGTCGCGGTGGCTGCCGTGCTGGTGCGCCGCTCGCCGCGCTGGAAGGCGGTCGGCCTCGCGGCGATCCTCCTGCTGACCCTCACGGCGATCTTCGACAACGTGATCATCGGCACCGGCATCGTCGCCTACGACGACAGCCTCATCAGCGGAGTGCGCATCGGCATCGCGCCGATCGAAGACTTCGCCTACACGGTCGCCGCGCTCGTGTTGCTGCCGTCGGTGTGGGAGCTGCTGCGGCGCTCGCCGACCCAGCATGATGGGGAGCCGTGAGGACCCTCGGTCAGCTGCTCGTCAGTTCGCGCCCCCTGAGCTGGATCAACACCGCCTTCCCGTTCGCGGCGGCGTACCTGCTGACGACCGGGCGCCTCGACCTCGCGTTCTGGGTCGGCACGATCTACTTCCTGATTCCCTACAACCTCGCGATGTACGGCATCAACGACGTCTTCGACTACGAGAGTGACCTGCGCAACCCGCGCAAGGGCGGCGTGGAGGGAGCTCTGCTCGATCCGAGCATCCACCGCACCACGCTGTGGGCGGCGGTGAACTCGAACGTGCCGTTCCTCGTGGTGCTCGTGGCGCTCGGGTCGCCACTGTCGTGGCTGGTGCTCGCGGTGAGCGTGTTCGCTGTCGTCGCGTACTCGGCGAAGGGCCTGCGGTTCAAGGAGAAGCCGGTGCTCGACTCGATCAACTCGTCGACGCACTTCGTGAGCCCCGCTGTGTACGGCCTCGTGCTGGCCGGTGCGGCCTGGACGCCGGCGCTGTGGCTGATCCTCATCGCGTTCTTCCTCTGGGGCATGGCCTCGCACGCGTTCGGGGCGGTGCAAGACGTCATTGCCGATCGCGAGGGTGGGCTCGCCTCGATCGCGACGGTTCTCGGCGCACGACTGACGACTCGAGTGTCGGTCGCGGCCTACGCCCTCGCCGGAGTGCTCGTTCTGGGAACCGACTGGCCGGGACCGCTCGCAATCGCCGCAGCATTGCCCTACGTGGCGATCACCGCGCGGTTTTGGATGATCACCGACGAGACCGCCGAGACGGCCAACCGTGGCTGGAAGCGCTTCTTACTGCTGAACTTCATCGCGGGCGCCATCGTCACCATGTTGATGATCTACTGGGCCATCAACCGCTAAGACGCGAGGCCCATCGGTTCACACGCCGCCAGCGAGCCCGATGGCGACAAGCAACAGCACCGGAGCGAGCCCCAGCAGGATGCTCACGCCGAGCGCGAGCGACGCGATCGCCCGGCCGCCCAACCGTGGAGCCGCTCGCATCGCGAGGCTCGCTGCCACGCCCGTACTGACGGCGAAAACGGCTGAGGTGACGAGCGTGGCGAGCACGAGTGTGATCTGTTCGACGCCGGGCAGGGTGAGCGTGTCGGTGGCGACGAGCGTTTGCAGTACGAATCCGAGCAGGATCGCGACGATGCCTGCCCGCGCGACGTGCGCAGCACGATTGGGGCCCGGCCGCAGGCTGCGCGCGAGGTCCGGCGTGAAGGCCGAGAAGGGGTCCGGCTCGCGGTGGGCGCGGCCGCGCCACGCCGAGCCGTCCCACCACTGCTCATAGCCGGGCCGGTCGAGGAGTGGTTGCCAACCAGGAGCCGTGCTGTCGGGGTCGCCCTCTTCCGGGTCGACGGGCGCCGCGTCGTCTGGCTGCGCTGTCGTCATAGCTCGTACCGGTAGCCAAGTTCGGCCGGGTAGTCGCCACGCGCGGTCAGTCGCGCCGCGGCGTCGGCGAGGTGCGACAGCGTGAGTCCGAGAATCTGCGGGCCGAACGAGATGCGGCCCACGCCGAGCTCAGCGAGGCGGGAGATCGGCAAGTACCCGGGATGCGCGAAGACCGCGATCGGAGCACGCACGGCGGCCACGGCATCCGCCACCATCTGCTCGGTGCGCAGGCCGAGCATGAAGATGCTCGTGGCGCCCGCGTCGACGTAGGCGTTCGCACGGTCGATCGCCTCGCCCCAGTTGTCGGGGGACCCGGCGAGGGTGTCGGTGCGCGCGTTGATCGCGAGCGGCACTCCTGCGGCGTCGGCGGCAGCGCGTGCGGCGGCGACGCGGGCGGCCGCCTCGGCGAGCGGGCGGCGTTCACTCGTCGCACCGGCAAGCGAGTCTTCAATGTTGAGACCGGCGGCGCCGGCCTCGATGAGCCGCGCGACGTTCGCCTGCACTCCCGCGGCATCCGGGGCGTAGCCGCGTTCGAAGTCGACGCTCACGGGCAACTCGGTCGACGCGGTGATGCGCCCGGCGGCGGCGAGGGCCATGTCGACCGACATGCCCTCGCCGTCGTCGACGCCGAGCGAGAAGGCCACCGAGTGGCTCGCGGTCGCGAGCGCCCGCACCCCCGGGGTGCGGGCGACGATGCGAGCCGTCATGGCGTCCCACACGTTCACAACGATCAGGGGATCACCGGGAACGTGCAGGGCGGCGAGGGCGGCGGCTTTGGCGGCAGTCGAGGTCATGCCTCTACGTTCTCATGCCGAGTCCGCCTTCTTGGCGGCCTTCTTCGCCGCCGTGTCGCGAGCCTTGTCGCGGGCTTTCTTGCTCCGCCCGTATCCGCCGTGCCAGGCGGATCCGCGGCTGCAGCCGTGGCCGCCGTGCCCGTGTCCGCGCCACCCCCACGGCCCGCCGGGGTTCCACTCGGGCCGACCCTGACCTTCGGTCCAGCCGAGGTTGCGGGCCATCTTCTCAAGGGTTGCCATGGTGGTGGCGTAGTCCTCGTCGCTGATTCCCTCGCGGGCGGTATCACCTAGGCCTGCCGCGTACTCGCGCGTCAGCAGGTATCGGCGGTAGGCGGCGGCGCGCATCCAGGCCCCGGGCGTGGTCGGGATGTGGTCGTCGCGTTCTCCCGCGTCGGGGCCAGTGGTGTCATTCGTGCTGGTCATGGTGACTCCTTAGAAAATACATGTTGTGTAACAATGAATGTCACCATACATATGATTTCTCAGCGCGGTCAACAGGCGGCCGTTCGCCCTCAGCGAAGGGTGAATGTACGGTGACATGCATGGATGCGCTGCCACACGACGACGATCCGATCGTGCAGATCGAGCGTGCGGTGAGCGAGCTTCGTCGGTCGGGTGCTCGGCCGCGGCCCCAGCCCGGCCACGCCGGTGTGCATGGGCCGTTTGCGTGGAAGAGCGGTCGGCATGAGCATCCGTGGGCCAACATGGCTCGCTATCGCCTGCTCTCGACGCTCGATCGTCTCGGCGACGGTGCCAGTGTGAGTGAACTCGCGGCCGCGATCGGTGTCGATCAGCCGAGGGCGAGCCGTGTCGTCGCCGATTGCGTCGACCGCGGGCTCGTCTCGCGGGCGACCGACGCAACGGACGCCCGGAGGAGCGTCATAGCTCTCACGGACGCCGGTCGCGCCGTGCTCGAAGAGCGTCGGCGCGAGCGCCGCGCTGCTGTCGAGCGGGCGCTCGATGGGTTCACCGCCGAGGAACGCGCGCAGTTTGCCGCCCTGCTCGCACGATTCGTCGCGGGTGGCCGCGCCGACTGACCGCGCTCGCGTGCGGCAGAGTCTCAGCGGGGGCGCGACGCATTCACGGCCACGGTTGCGACGATGCGCCATGAGCTCGACACGCCTGCGCGACTACCAGCCCTCCGACCTCGACGCGATCCTGCGGCTCTGGGAAGAAGTGCGGCAGGAGGGCGTCGAGCCCGTGTACGCCCTGGCGGAGGTTCTCGCCTCCTGCGAGAAGGACCACGCGGTCGTCGCGCTGCACGACGATCACGTCGTCGGCGCAGCGGTCGCCCGCGCCGCGCACGACCAGGGCTGGATCGTCTTCCTCGCCGTCACCGCGAGCGCCCGAGGGGCCGGCGTGGCCGGTTCGCTGCTGGCCGCGCTCGAGCAACGGATGGCCCCGCAGGGGCTCACGCGGCTGTCGATCCTCGTGCCCGACAACCAGCAGCAGCACGGCGCGCTCACCAAGGCCGGCTTCGCGGATCGCGCGCACCTCAGCTACTTCGAGCGCGAGATCCCGGTGAAGCAGCGCGAGCTCACGGCGTTGCGCGAGCTCGGCGGGCGCATCCTGCCCCGCGACCTGTGGGGCTCGATCGCCGGCATGCAGGCCGAGAAAGAGCTGCTCGAGCGACGTCTCGTGCTGCCGCTTGCCGACCCGGTGCTCGCCGAACGGTTCGGCGTCGAGCCGCCGCGCTCGATCGTGCTGTTCGGCCCGCCCGGCACGGGCAAGACGACGTTCGCCAAGGCGGTGGCCTCGCGCCTGCAGTGGCCATTCGTCGAAGTGTTCCCCTCGCGGCTCGCGCACGGGCCCCAGGGCCTCGCGGGCGGGCTGCGCGAGACCTTCGCGACCATCGCCGAGCTCGACCACGTGATCGTGTTCATCGACGAGGTGGAGGAGATCGCGGCGCAGCGCGGCGGCGAGCCGCCCTCGGCGATGCAGGGTGTCACGAACGAGTTGCTCAAGATCATCCCCGCGTTCCGGGATGCTCCGGGCCGACTCCTGATCTGCGCGACCAACTTCATCCGCGCCCTCGATGACGCCTTCCTGCGACACGGTCGTTTCGACTACGTGATCCCCATCGGGCTCCCCGATGCCGCAGCGCGCGCCGCGATCTGGTCGCGGTACATCCCCGACGCGGTCGAGGGCGCGGTCGATCTCACGCGGCTCGTCACGGCGAGCGACGGCTATTCGCCCGCCGACATCGAGTTCGCGGCACGGTCGGCCTCGCAGGCCGCGCTGGAGCAGTCGGTATTCGGAGAAGGTGCGGGCCGCGGTGCCGGAGCGGGTATCCGCGGACCCTCGACAGACGACTACCTCGCCGCCATCACCCGCACACGCCAGACGGTCTCGCCGGAAGTCGCCGCCGACTTCCGAGACGACATCGCTGCCCTCGCGCGGGTTTAGCGCCTACGCGCGCGCGCGGTCGGGAGCCTTCACGAACAGCAGCATGATGCCGCCAGCGGCGAGCACGAGCGAGATGCCCAGAATCCCGAACAGAGTCTGGTTCGCGGCAATCGCGATGAAGATGCCCCACAGCAACGACGCCATCCAGCCCGCAGCCCGACCGGTTGTCGCGTACAGGCCAAAGACCTCGCCCTCGCGGCCGGCCGGAGTGACGCGGGCGAGGAACGAGCGCGAGGCGGCCTGGGCGGGTCCGACGAAGGCGGCGAGCACGATGCCGACGGCCCAGAACAGCCCCGAGCCCAGGTCGGCGAAGAAGAACACGATGAGGGTGCAAGCGACGAGTCCGAACACCGAGATCAAGATCACCCGCTTCGGCCCGAAACGGTCGTCGAGACGTCCGGCCACGATCGTCGACACCCCCGCGACGATGTTGAGCGCGATGCCGAAGATGACGAGGTCGGTGAAACCGAAGCCGAAGACGATCGCGGCGATCACCGAGCCGAAGGTGAAGACCGCCGAGAGCCCGTCGCGGTAGACCGCGCTCGCGAGCAGGAACCAGAAGGTAGGCCGCGTTTCACGCCACAGACGCGCGACGCTACGGCCAAGCTCGACGTAGCTGCGGAAGAACCCGACCTTCTCATCGGTCGTGACCTTCGGCGGCTCAGGAACGCTCAAGAAGATGGGGATGACGAACAGGATCGTCCACACGGTCGCCCCGAGGGCAATGAGCTGGAAGGTAAGTCCGGAATCCCCGTCGAGCACTCCGCCGAGAATCAGACCGACGACGATGGTCAGGGCGACGATTCCCCCGAGATAGCCAAAGCCCCACCCGAGCCCCGAGACCTTCCCAATCGTCTTCGGGGTGGAAACGGAAATCAACAGGGCGTTGTAGTTCACGCCGGCAATCTCGCCGAACACACTCCCGATCGCGATGAGAGCCACGCCCATCCAGAACCATTCGGCACCGGGCTGCACGAAGGCGAGCCCCAGCTGGGCTACGACCAGCAGCGCGGTGAAGATGAACAGCTGCAGTTTTTGGCGGCCGGCACGGTCGGCTCGCTGGCCCAGGACGGGCGCGAGCAGAGCGATGAGCAGACCGGCGATCGTGATGCCGTAGCCGAGGTAGCTCGCCAGTTGCCCGAGCGCCGCCTCTTCGCCCGCGGTTCCGACGACCTCGGGGTCGATGAAGAACGTGCTGGTGAGGTAGCTCGGCACCCACACGAACGTCAGCAGCACGGTGTTGAACGGCTGCGTCGCCCAGTCCCAGAAGGCCCAGGCGAAGACTCGTCGACGGGGCACCTGGATGCCCTCCTGCAGATCGAGCCCCATGACCCCCACGGCAAGGGTGTTGGCGGTGGGCGGAATGGTCTTATCGGTGGGCTGCACAGCGTCGGGCGAGTCCGTCATGCGCTCACGCTATCTCGCGGGGGTGAACGGCGGGTAGCGCGAATCCGAGTCGATTTCGCCGGGGTTCAGTTCGGCAACCCTGAGAGTTGAGCCAGAGCGACGCAGGTTCTCCCTGCTCGACTTGACACCGCGCATCCCGAATCTGAAACTTGATAGCACGCGACTCAACCTTTCGCGCCTGCGGACCACGCAGATCTGATCCCAGAAGGAGCACCACCATGGCCCGTGCCGTTGGCATCGACCTCGGAACCACCAACTCCGTTGTCTCCGTTCTCGAGGGCGGCGAGCCCACCGTCATCGCCAACGCCGAAGGCTTCCGCACCACGCCCTCGGTCGTCGCGTTCACGAAAGACGGGGAGGTGCTTGTCGGCGAGACCGCGAAGCGCCAGGCCGTGACCAACGTCGACCGCACCATCGCCAGCGTCAAGCGCCACATGGGCACCGACTGGAAGCAGGAGATCGACGACAAGAAGTACACCCCGCAAGAGATCAGCGCGCGCATCCTCGCGAAGCTGAAGCGGGATGCGGAGCAGTACCTGGGCGAGAGCGTGACCGACGCCGTCATCACGGTGCCCGCATACTTCAACGACGCCGAGCGCCAGGCCACCAAGGAGGCCGGCGAGATCGCGGGCCTCAACGTGCTGCGCATCATCAACGAGCCGACCGCGGCAGCCCTCGCCTACGGGCTCGACAAGGGCAAGGAAGACGAGCTCATCCTTGTCTTCGACCTCGGTGGCGGCACCTTCGATGTCAGCCTGCTCGAGGTGGGCAAAGACGAAGACTTCAGCACCATCCAGGTGAAGGCCACCGCCGGCGACAACCGCCTCGGCGGTGACGACTGGGACGGCCGTGTCGTTGCCTACCTGATTCAGCGCTTCAAGGAGACCACGGGCGTCGACGTCAGCAACGACAAGATCGCCAAGCAGCGCCTCAAGGAGGCCGCGGAACAGGCCAAGAAGGAACTCTCGAGCTCGACCTCGACGAGCATCCAGCTGCCGTACCTCTCGCTCACCGAGAACGGCCCGGCCAACCTCGACGAAACCCTCACTCGCGCCAAGTTCGAGGAGCTCACGAGCGACCTGCTCGAGCGCACCAAGAAGCCCTTCGAGGACGTCATCCGCGAAGCCGGTGTCAAGGTCAGCGACATCGCGCACGTCGTGCTTGTCGGCGGCTCGACCCGCATGCCCGCCGTCACCGAGCTCGTCAAGAAGCTCACCGGCGGCAAGGAGCCCAACAAGGGCGTGAACCCCGACGAGGTCGTCGCCGTCGGCGCCGCCCTCCAGGCCGGCGTGCTGAAGGGCGAGCGCAAGGACGTGCTGCTCATCGACGTCACCCCCCTAAGCCTCGGCATCGAGACCAAGGGCGGCATCATGACCAAGCTCATCGAGCGCAACACGGCCATTCCGACCAAGCGCAGCGAGACCTTCACCACGGCCGACGACAACCAGCCGTCCGTCGCGATCCAGGTCTTCCAGGGCGAGCGCGAGTTCACGCGCGACAACAAAAACCTCGGCACGTTCGAGCTCACCGGCATCGCGCCCGCTCCGCGGGGCATCCCGCAGATCGAGGTCACCTTCGACATCGACGCCAACGGCATCGTGCACGTCTCGGCGAAGGACAAGGGCACCGGCAAGGAGCAGTCGATGACCATCACGGGTGGCTCGTCGCTCGCGAAGGAAGACATCGAGCGCATGGTGCGCGAGGCCGAGGAGCACGCCGCCGAAGACAAGGAGCGTCGCGAGAAGGCCGAGGTGCGCAACAACTCTGAGCAGCTCGTCTACTCGATCGAGAAGCTCATCAAGGAGAACGACGACAAGCTGCCCGACGACGTCAAGGGCGAGGTGCAGGCCGATGTCGACGCACTCAAGGCGGCGCTTGCCGGCGATGATGACGCGGCGGTGAAGACCGCGTTCGACGCCCTCAACGCCTCGCAGACCAAGCTGGGTGAGGCCATCTACGCCGCGTCGCAGATGGAACCGACCCCCTCCGCCGACCAGGAGACCCCGGCCTCGACCGATGAGGACGTCGTGGACGCCGAGATCGTCGAGGACGAGGACGACAAGCCGGCCGACGCATCGTCGGATAAGGACGCGAAGTAGTCATGGCGAAGAAGCGCGACGACGACGAGCAGGAGCCCGTCGTCAGAGACAAGCGACGCATCGACCCCGAGACGGGCGAGCCGCGCGCGGTCGACGACGAGTCGGCCGCCGTGGCCCCCGTCGAGGGTGAGCCCGATCAGGTGGCAGTCGACGGCGACGGGGCGGTGGATGCGGAGCCCGCGCTCGACGACGCGTCGAGCCTTGACGCCGACATCGACCACATCCTCTCCGAGGCCGGGCAGCGCGAGATCGAGGAGTACCGCGACCGTGCTGCGCGTGCCGAGGCCGAGCTGGCGAACTTTCGGACGCGTGTTGAGCGCGACCGGCAGGCAAACCGAGAGGCCGTGATCGCTGAAGTCGTTCGTTCGCTACTGCCCGCGATCGATGACCTCGACCGCGCCGCCGCGCACGGAGACCTCGAGGGTAGCCCTCTCGAACTCGTCGCACAGAAACTGCAGCAGGCCTTCGAGCGATACGGCTTGCGCCGGGTGGGTGCGGTCGGCGACGTGTTCGACCCGAGCATCCACGAGGCGATCGCGCAGTTGCCGAGCCCCGACGCTACCGAGCAGACCGTGGCCGATGTCGTTGAGATCGGCTGGGCACTCGGCGAGCGGCTCGTGCGCCCGGCGAAGGTCGCGGTCGCGGTTCCGCAGGGGTAGGCGGCGCGATGGCGAGCCAAGACTGGTTCGAGAAAGACTTCTACGCCGTGCTCGGTGTCAGCAAGGACGTCTCGGACGCCGAACTCAAGAAGGTCTATCGCAAACTCGCGCGGCAGTATCACCCTGATTCGAACCCGGGCGACGCGAAAGCCGAGGCGCGCTTCAAAGAGATCAGCGAGGCGCACGCTGTGCTGTCCGACCCGAAGCAGCGGGCCGAGTACGACCAGCTGCGCGCGATGGGCTCGGGGGCGCGGTTTACCGCCGGTGGTGCGCCGGGCGGCTTCGAGGACGTCTTCGGCGGGATGTTCGGCGGCGGCTACCCGCCGGGTGGTGGTCGCCGCGGCGCGAGCCCGGGCGACTTCAGCGACCTGTTCGGCGGGCTCTTCGGGGGCGGTGCCCCCGGTGGTTCCGGCGGCGCCGGCCGCCGGTTCGGCGGGCCAACCAAAGGCCGTGACCACACAGCGACCGTCGGACTCGAGTTCCTGACCGCCGTGCACGGCGAGACGGTGACGCTCGAGCGCCCGGGCGGCGGCACACCGATTCAGGTGAAGATCCCTGCCGGTGTTGCCGACGGTCAGAAGATCCGCCTGCGCGGCAAGGGTGAGGCGAGCCCCGACGGCGGTGAGGCCGGTGACCTGGTACTCACGGTGCAGGTGCGCCCGCATCCAGTGTTCACCCGCGACGGGCTGAATCTGCGATTGGATCTCCCGGTCACGTTTGTCGAGGCGGCTCTCGGTGCCACGATCGAAGTGCCGACTCTCGGCGGTGACACGGTGAAGCTGAAAGTCGCCGCCGGAACCCCCAGCGGACGTGTGCTGCGCGTCAAGGGACGGGGCGTGACGACCTCGAAGGGCACGGGAGATTTGCTCGCCACCGTGCAGGTGGCTGTGCCGTCACACCTCAGTGCCGACGCCGCCAAGAAGCTGCAGCAGTTCGCCGCAGCGTTGCCGCACGAGAACCCCCGCGACGAGTTGATCGCCCGAGCGAGAGCCTGAACGGGGAACAATGGCCGCCATGGACGAGAACAGCCCGATCTTCGCGATCGCCGTGGCGGCCGAGCTCGCGGGCATGCATCCGCAGACGCTGCGGCAGTACGACCGGCTCGGGCTCGTCTCGCCCACCCGCACAGCCGGGCAGAGCCGGCGCTACTCGATGCGCGACGTCGTGCAACTGCGCGAGATCGCGCGGCTCAGCGCCGAAGGGCTCAACCTCGAAGGAATCCGTCGCATTCTTGAGCTCGAGAATGAGGTTGCCCAGCTTCGCTCGCGCGTGCGCGAACTGGAAGCGGCGCTCGCCGACGAGCTCCTGAGCCGTCCCGGCCGCCGGGTCTTCGCCGCCGGCGTGGAGGGCGACGTCGTGTCGATCAAAGCGGGTACGCGCGTGCAGAAACCGAACCAACTGGTGGTGTGGCGGCCGCTACGGCGCGGCTAACCCTCAGGCGAGAGGGCGATGACACGATCGATCGCCCGTGGCAGCACGACAGCGAGCCGTGCCCCACCGAGAGTCGAGCGTTCGACGGTGATGCTGCCGTCCAGGAGCTCGACGAGGGCGCGCACGATCGACAATCCAAGGCCCGTTCCCGGCGTCTGTCGCTTCTGCGGATCATCGGAGCGAAAGAATCGTTCGAACACTCGCGGTGCGTCGGCGTCGGTGATTCCCGGCCCAGAGTCATCGACCGAGAACTCGACCTGCGTGGCTGTACCGCCAACGCAGACGCGCACGGTTTCGCCGATCGGCGTGAACTTGATGGCGTTAGCAATGAGGTTGGTCGCGATGCGCGCCAGCGTGGTGGGGTGTCCCCGCACGAGCGCGGCCTCGGCGGGCTTGAGGACTTCGATTTCGATCTCGCGTTCGCGCGCGGTTGCCGCTTGATCGGCGGCGGCTTCAACGGCGATCTGAGTGAGATCGAGGATGCTGTGCTCACGTACCGGGTTTGGCGCCGTCATGCGCCCGAGCTCGAGAAGCTCTTCAACCATGGTGGTCAATCGGTGGGCGTTACGCAGGATGATCTCGGTGGCCTGCTTGTGCTCGGCGACCGCGATCGCATCGAGCTCCTCCGCGAATCCAACGATGCTCGTGATCGGGGTACGCAGTTCATGACTGACGGCGGAGACGAAGTCGTCCTTCTGCTGGGCCAGAGCGCGCAACTCGCTGACGACCTGTCGCTCACGCTCGACCGCGTGTTCCATGGCCCGCTGCGCGGCGACGAAGTCGCTGATATCGACCATCTGGACGCCGAGCACCTGGTCGCCGTCGGAGGTCGGGACATGACGGCCGTAGATCTGCACAGTGCGGCCGTCGGGCAGCAAGACCTCAGTGTTGACGTCGTCAGCTCCGCTGTCGAGCCAGGTCTTGATGAAGGGGTCGAACCAGCGGGGGGCGAGGAAGGACTCAGCGACCTCGTTCGCCTCAACGATTCCGATACCGCCGGTTGGCAGAATCCGCACGAAAGCCGAGCCCAACTGCGAACCTACGAACCCACCGCGGAGCATTGCGGCGCGGCGCAGGTTCTCGGCGCGCAGTTCGGCGCGCTCGCTTCGCACCGTGGTGATGAATTGAATCGTGATGGCGATTGACAGCAGGTAGAGCTGCACCAACAGCGCTTGGGGCAAAGCGATATCGACGTCGGCGTAGGGACCGCCGCCAAGGACCGTCAGCACGGAGCCGACAGCGCCGAGGACGACGAGTTCGGCCGTGGCGACGATCGGCGGAAACCGTACGGCCGCCCACCCGAAGAAGGGAAAGAGAAGCGCTCCGATCGCTTCGCCCTGGAAAGGCGCGAACACCAACAGGGTGACGACGGCGGTCGCGATGGACTGCACAATCAGCTCGATGCGCTGTGCGGCGAGACCGCGCGGGAGGGGCACGAGCGCGATCGGCACAATCAGCAGGAGCGCCGAGAGGTGGGAGGGCACCAGGGCGGCGATGCTCGCGAGGGGGTCGGCACCGACCAGGAGCACGAATGACAGCGCGCCGATGAGCCCGACGGTCACCGAGGCCGCGGCGCACGCGATGATGAATCGTGTGAGTCCCCGCGTGGTGGCGAGCATGGCGGCCCGCCCCTGCGGCCCGAGCACCAGCAAGAACACCACGAGCTCGGAGACCAGAATGACCACCGCCCACAGTGCGAACTCGGGTGGGCGCCCGATGAATGCGTTCGAGCTCGCGGCGACGACGGCGACCAGCACGAGCACGTGCCAACGCGGGCCGCGATAGAGCAGGGCGAGCACCACGCTGGTACCAGAGGCCGGCCACCAGATCGCGGCTGTGCCACCCGACGGCGTCAGGGAGAGCACAGCGAACCCGAGACCGAAGGTCGCGAGCGCCAGTGCGCCGATGACAACGGCATACACCGGAGTTGGCGCTTCGCGCACCCGTTGAATCAACCCGACCGCGCCGAGCACCGCGGCGTCCTGCCGCATGAGCTCGCGTTGACGCACCGGTGTCACACCGCCGACACTAGACCCAGCACGCAGATCGGGGGAGGTGGAGTGTGGCACGAATCCTCGTGTGCGAGGACGAGCCAGACATCCTTGCCCTCATCGTTGCCCGTCTCGAACGGGAGGGGCACGAGCTCTCGACAGCGATGGACGGTGAGGAGGGCTTGCGCCGGGCGCTGAACGAAGCCCCCGATGTCGTCGTGCTCGACTGGATGATGCCCGGATTGAGCGGACTCGAGGTGTGTGCCGCGTTGCGCGCGCATCCCGAAGCCCGCCGCATTCGGGTTCTGATGCTGACAGCACGCGCCCAGCAGAGTGACATTGACGCGGCGTTCGCTGCCGGGGTCGACGACTTCATGATCAAGCCGTTTCGCCCGGGAGAGCTCCAGGAGCGCGTCGCCGACCTGCTCGCGCGAGCCTAGGCTGGCGAGGTGCGCGACCCGGCGAGCTCTCCCGATCTCGACGGGCTTCTCGACGTTCTGCGACGGCACCCCGACCTTGAGGCTCCCGAGCTGCGCGCGTGGGACACCGCCGATCGGTACCTGCTCGACACAGCGGCGCCGATGCTCGACGGCCGTCGCGTCGCCATCATCGATGACACCCACGGGGCGCTCTCTCTTGGGGCCCTGGCCCTCGGTGCCGCCGCCGTGCAGGTGCACCTCGATTCTGTCGTTGCCCGGCACGCGCTCGAACAGAACGCTGCGCGCCTCGGCGTCACCACCGCGATCGAGCATCGCGATCTCGACGATGTGGCGGTGGATGCGGAGCTCCTCCTTCTCCGCCTCCCACGCTCACTCGACCGCCTCGACGCGGTCGCCCGCGCTCTCGCGGCCCGCGCCCCGGCAGACGCCGTGCTCATCGCCGGAAACCGCATCAAGCACATGACCCCTGCGCAGACCGAGGTGCTGAGGGGCAGCTTCACGCGCGTCGAGGTGTCGCTGGCACGCGGGAAGGCGCGGCTGCTCACCGCGCGCGAGCCGATCCGTCGCGAGCCCCTCGGGGCGGCACGCGGCTACGACTCCGAGCATGCGCTGCACATCGTCGCGCTGCCCGGAGTGTTTGCGGGGGCATCCCTCGATATCGGCACAAGGGCGCTGCTGGCGACCGTCGACAGTCTTCCCGCTTACGCGACCGCTATCGACCTTGCCTGCGGGTCGGGAGTGCTGGCGAGCGCCCTCGCTCGCCGCGCACCCGGGGCTCGCATCATCGCGAGTGATGTCTCAGAGATCGCGGTTGAGAGCGCGCGCCTCACCGCCGCCGCAAATGGCGTGCGCATCGACGCGGTGCACGATGACGCACTCGGTGGGCAGCCCGATGACAGTGCCGACCTCGTTGTGCTCAACCCGCCCTTTCACGTGGGGGCGGCCGTGCACACCGGACTGGCCCTGCGCTTGTTCGCCGACGCCGCCCGCGTGCTTCGGCCCGGCGGGGAGCTCCGCGCGGTGTGGAACAGCCACTTGGATTACCGCCCCGCCCTGCATCGCCTGGTTGGACCAACGCGGCAGGTGGCGCGCACGCCCAAATTCATTGTCACGGCGTCGCGGGTGTCCGCGAACGGCGACCGGGTACGACCCTTCCCCGACAGACCCGCGGGCGCCGCTCACTAGGCTGGCGATGTGCCGCTCGCCCGACTGCTGATCGCGACCAGCCGCTTGCGTCCAGGCATGGACGGCGGGTACACGATCGCGACCATGCAGCGTGCCCGAATGCTCGCCCAGGCGGGTTATCCCGTGACCCTTCTCACTGTTGACCTGCATCCCGACAACACCTCCGACATCGAGGGGTTCCGCCGTGCGGGTCTCGCCGACGAGCGCACGGCAATCCGAAACCTGCTGCAGGAGGTGCGTCAGCGCCCCGAGCTTCTGCGCACGGCGGCGCTGCGGGCGCCCGAGCCAGGCACTCTCCGCGATGCGCCGGTCGACCGGAATTTCGACCCGGTCGAGCTCGACTCCGCGGGTCGCCCTTGGCGGCAACTCGTGCGCGATGCGGCCGGAGCCGTCGCGCACACCGACCTGTTCGACGCGCAGGGCCGGCGGCTCTTCCGCCTGCCGTACTTGCAGCGCGCCGACTGGTGGCGCACGGAGGAGTCGATCGCCGTCTTCGACGAGCTCGGCGAGCGTGTCGGAGGCCTCGCCGGATTCCGCGGGCTGTATCGCGCATGGTGGAGCGACGTCGTGCGTGAGGCGCGGGATGCGGAGCCGCGGCTGCCCGTCGTCGCGATCGCCGAGGCCCGTCAGGTGGGAGAGCTGCTCGCGGGCATCCCGGGCCTGCCGGTCATTCACACAGTGCACAGCGCACACACGTTGCCGCCTCACGCGTGGGACAGCCCGATCGACGCCGTGTGGCAGGGCTGGCTGGAGACCCTGCCGCACTACGATGCCGTGGTCTGGCTGACCGCGCGCCAGCGAGCCGACGTCGCGCGGCGCCGCGGCGGGGAGGAGGCGCCAGGGTGGGTCATTCCGCACCCCGCGCTGGTTCCGGACGACATCGCCGACGCTTTGGAGGCCCCTTCCGGGAGCGCTCGGCTCGCCATCCGCGACCCGCTGCGCGCGATTGCCATTGCGCGACTCGCGCCCGTCAAGCGCCTCGACCAGCTGATCGATGCCTGGGCCCGCGTGGTGAGCGTTCGCCCGGGTGCGCGTCTCGACATGTACGGCGAAGGCCCGCAGCGAGCTGCGCTGCAAGAGCGTATTGACGCTCTGGGGCTGTCGAGGTCAGTGACCCTGCACGGTCATCGCGATGGTGCCGCCGAGGAGGCGAGGACCGCGGCGGTCTCGGTGCTGACGAGCGACTACGAAGGCCAGTCGCTGGTCGTTGCGGAGTCGCTTGCCCGCGGTTGCCCGGTCGTCGCGTATGACATCGCCTATGGGCCCGCCGAGATGATCGACGACGGGATATCGGGGCGTCTCGTGCCGTCGGGCGACGTTGCGGCGCTCGCCGACGCGATTGCTGAGCACCTGGGTGACCCCGCACTGCTTGCCCGACGTTCGAGGGCGGCGCTCGACTGGGCACGGTCATCCGGCCCCGATCGGGCGGTCGAGCGCTGGCGCGCGTTGATCGACGCAGTGTCTGCCGCACCGCCACGTTCGCCGTCGGCGGAGGCCGCTTCACGCCCCTAGCCTGGCGCGGCTCGGCCTGGCGGCGTAAACTTGAGCCATATCGACTCAGGTTTCACCCAGGAGTGCACACAATGGCCAACATGCAGGGCGCCCCCTCCAGCCAGGAGGCCCAGAAGTCTGCCCTTGAGCAGTACGGTGTGAACCTCACCGAGATCGCGCGCGCGGGCAAGCTCGACCCCGTCATCGGCCGCGACGCCGAGATCCGGCGCGTCAGCCAGGTGCTCAGCCGCCGCACCAAGAACAACCCCGTGCTCATCGGCGAGCCAGGCGTCGGCAAGACCGCCGTCGTTGAGGGCCTGGCGCAGCGCATCGTCGCGGGCGACGTGCCCGACTCGCTCAAGGACAAGCAGCTCGTCGGCCTCGACATCGCCGCGCTCATCGCCGGCGCGAAGTACCGCGGCGAGTTCGAGGAGCGCCTCAAGGCCGTGCTCAAGGAGATCGACGAGTCGAACGGCCAGGTCATCACTTTCATCGACGAGTTGCACACCCTTATGGGTGCGGGTGGTGGTGAGGGTTCGGTCGCGGCAGCGAACATGCTCAAGCCCATGCTTGCGCGCGGCGAGTTGCGACTCATCGGCGCGACGACGCTCAACGAGTATCGCGAGTTCATCGAGAAGGATGCGGCGCTCGAACGCCGCTTCCAACAGGTCTACGTCGGCGAGCCGAGCGTCGAAGACACGGTGGCCATCCTCCGCGGCCTCAAGGAACGCTATGAAGCGCACCACAAGGTCGCCATCGCCGACAGTGCCCTCGTCGCGGCGGCCACCCTCAGCAACCGGTACATCACGAGCCGCCAGCTGCCGGACAAGGCGATCGACCTGGTCGACGAGGCGGCCAGTCGGCTGAAGATGGAGATCGAGTCGAGCCCCGTCGAGCTCGACGAGCTCAAACGTGCCGTCACCCGCCTTGAGATCGAGGAGCTCGCCCTCAAGAAGGAGAAAGACGAGGCGTCGAAGGCGCGCCTGGCGAAACTGCGCGAGGAGCTCGCTGAGAAGACGCAACAACGGGATGCCCTTGAGAAGCGCTGGGCGGCCGAGAAGTCGGGCCTGACCGCGGTCGGCGACCTCAAGACTCGACTCAACGACGCGCGCATCGAGCTCGACCGCGCCATGCGCGAGCAGCGCTATGAGGAGGCCTCGAAGCTCAACTACGAGGTGATCCCCGCGATCGAGCAGCAGCTCGCTGAGGCCGAGACCGTTGAGGCCGGCCCGCGCATGGTCAACGACCAGGTGACCGACGACGACATTGCCGCGGTCGTTGCGGCCTGGACCGGCATTCCCGTCGACAAGCTCACCCAGGGCGAGACCGAGAAGCTTCTCACGCTGGAGGCCGAGCTCGGCAAGCGCATCATCGGGCAGAAAGACGCGGTGATCGCGGTGAGCGAGGCCGTGCGCCGCACGCGCGCGGGCATCAGCGACCCCGACCGCCCGACCGGCTCCTTCCTCTTCCTCGGCCCGACGGGCGTCGGCAAGACCGAGCTCGCCAAGGCGCTCGCCGACTACCTCTTCGACGACGAGAAGTCGATGGTGCGCATCGACATGAGCGAGTACGGCGAGAAGTTCAGCGTCTCGCGCCTCATCGGCGCCCCTCCCGGCTACGTCGGCTACGAGCAGGGCGGGCAGCTGACCGAGGCCGTGCGCCGCCGGCCGTACTCGGTGATCCTGCTCGACGAGGTCGAGAAGGCGCACCCCGAGGTCTTTGACCTGCTGCTGCAGGTGCTCGATGACGGCCGCCTCACCGATGGTCAGGGCCGCACGGTCGACTTCCGCAACACGATCCTCATCCTCACCTCGAACCTCGGATCGCAGCTGCTCATCGACCCCTCGCTCGACTGGCCCGCGAAGGTCGCGGGCGTGAACGAGATCGTGCGGCAGGCCTTCAAGCCCGAGTTCGTGAACCGTCTCGACGACATCGTCGTGTTCTCGCCGCTGTCGACCGACGACCTCGGCCAGATTGTGTCGCTGCAGATCGATCGTCTCGAGCGTCGCCTCGCTGAGCGCCGCCTGCAGCTGGCGGTGACGCCGGATGCCCGCAGCTGGCTTGCCGAGCGCGGCTACGACCCCGTGTACGGCGCGCGGCCGCTGCGGCGGCTCATGCAGCACGAGATCGACGACGCCCTCGCCCGCGCGATCCTGTCAGGGACGATCAGCGACGGTGACGTCGTACGGGTCGACGTGGCGGCAGACGGTGACGACCTCGTGGTCGAGCGTATGGCCGATTCGCCCGGGCCCGGCTCGGGCCCGGACGACGCCGACTTCGCGCTCTAGCATCGGCTCCGCATCCAGCGATATCGGCGGCGCGCGATGACGTTCACGATGTGTGTCGGCGACACCGTCTATCGGTCACTCGTTGAAGACCGTCGTGGCACAGCCGGCAACGAGTGACCGATCGACCCTCAGAACCGCGCAGCTCCGGTCAGCTCAGCGCCGGGATGACCTCGCGCTCGAATAGCTCGATGCCGCTCGTGTCGTACGCGGCCTCGGCGAAGTAGGTGATCGGGTAGGTCATGCCGAGCCCCTGCATGAGCTGTAGTTTCTCGACGATCTGCTCGGGAGTGCCCGCAAGTCCCCGCCCGTCGCGCAGGTCGGCGACCGCTTTGCCCGCCCGCTCGGCGCCGATGAAGCGAGTCAGGCGCGCCTCGATGGAGGCGATGCGGTCGGCCACCTCGGCCTCATCGCGCCCGATGACGGTGTTGTAGTTCGATGAGCGCGTGATCGCGTCGAAGCTCGTACCAAGCCGCTCGCAGTGCCCGCGCAGGATCTCGCTCTTCGCCGTGAACTCCTCCGGCACGCCCGCGAAGTTCGTGTACTGCCCGTACTGCGCGGCGATGCGCAGAGTCACTTTCTCGCCGCCGCCGGCGATCCAGAGCGGGATGCCCTCCTTTTGCACCGGCAGCGGCCGAACGATCGCGCCGTCGACCTGGAAGTGCCGGCCGTCCAGCGTCGCCGTGCCCTGCGACCACGCCTGCCGCATGATCTGCACGCCCTCGTCGAGCGCGCGCAGACGGTCGCCGATCTCGGGGAAGTCGTAGCCGTAGGCCCGCCACTCGTGCTCGTACCAGCCGCCGCCGATGCCCATCTCGACACGGCCGCCCGACACGTGGTCGACGGTCGCGGCGACCTTCGCGAGGTAGGCGGGGTTGCGGTAGCCCATGCACGTGCACATCTGGCCCAGGCGCACCCGCTCGGTCACCGCGCCGAACGCTGACATGAGCGTCCACGCCTCGTGCGTCGCCTCGTCGCTCGGCACGGGGACGGTGTGGAAGTGGTCGTAGACCCAGATCGATTCCCACGACCCACGGTCGGCGTGCTGCGCGAGCCGCTTCATCACCCCCCACTGCTCGCTCGGGTCGATCTCGACGAGGTCGTGGCGCCAGCCCTGGGGGATGAAGAGTCCGAATCGCATGGACCCCACGCTACGCCTACGGCTGCTCCTGTGGCGCCGACCGCTCAGCGCGCTTCTCGCGGGCGGCCTTCGCCGAGGCCGCGGCGCGCTTTGCGAGCGCGACCCCCTGCTGGTTGAGCTTCTTCGCCCGCTCGCTCTCAGTGCCCAGAATCGCGAGCCCGCCGAGGGCGATCAGGGTTCCCGGCCCCGGGAGCGGCATGAGCACCACCCCCAAACCCACCGTGGTGCCGCCGACGACCTTCACGCCCGTGCGATAGGCACGGTCAAGCTTCGGGTTGCGGCGAATCGCCTCGCGCGCCGACCGGGCCGCCGACCGCGGCTTGGTGATTCGGGGCGCGGCACCCGCGGCCTCGTACCCGGGGTCACCAGGCTGCAGGATGCGCGGGTCGGAGCTGCTCACCCCTCCAGCCTGCGCGGCGCTGCTTGGGGGGTGCTGAACGTGCGGAGGGCATCCGCCCGCGACGAGAGGGTCTAGAGCGTGAGCTCCTCGCGGATGATCTGCACGAACGCGTCGATGTCGGCCTCGGTGGTGTCGAAGGCGCACATCCAGCGCACCTCACCGCGCGCGCGATCCCAGTCGTAGAAGCGCACGCGCTCGCGAATCCGGTCGGCGGCATCGGTGGCGAGCAGCGCGAACACGGCGTTGGCCTGGGTTTGCTGGCTGAAGCCGAGCGAGCCGGCGGGCAGCGAGCCGTCGGCGAGCATCCCTTCGAGGCCTGCCCGCAGGCGGGCGGCCATCGCGTTCGCGTGGGTCGCGGAACGGATGCCGAGCCCGTCATCGAACAGGGTGAGCAGCTGCGCCGACAGGAAGCGCATCTTGCTCGCCAGCTGCATGTACATCTTGCGCAGGTAGACGAGGCCCTCGACGCGGTCGGGGTTCAGCACCACGATGGCTTCGGCGCCGAGCAGTCCGTTCTTCGTGCCGCCGAGCGAGAGGATGTCGACCCCAGCGTCGACCGTGAACGCGCGCAGCGAGGTGCCGAGGGCGGCGGCGGCGTTCCAGACGCGTGCACCGTCGAGGTGCAGCGCCATGCCGTGCGCGTGGGCATAGTCGGCGATCGCCCGCACCTCGTCGGGCGTGTACAGCGTGCCGAGCTCGGTCGTGTTAGTGATGCTCACGGCCAGCGGCTGCGCGCGGTGCTCGTCGCCCCAGCCGAAGGCCTCGGTTGCCACGAGCTCGGGCGTGAGTTTGCCGTCGGGCGTCGGAACGGTGAAGAGCTTGAGACTGCTGACGCGCTCGGGCGCGCCGCCCTCGTCGGTGTGGATGTGCGCCGTGCCGCTCGCGATCACCGCACCCCAGCGCGGCATGAGCGCGGTGAGCGCGAGCACGTTCGCCCCCGTGCCGTTGAAGACCGGGAACACCTCGGCCTGCTCGCCGAACTCTGCCTTCACGACCTCGGTCAGGCGAGCCGTGTACTGGTCTTCGCCATACGAGATCTGGTGGCCGCCGTTGGCGTCGGCGAGGGCGGCGAGCACCTCCGGGTGTACGCCCGCGTAGTTGTCGCTGGCGAAGCCGCGGAAGGCGGTGTCATGGATGCGCGTCACGCAGTCATTCTCCCTGGTCGCTGGTCGGCTCGGCGACGGCGGAGAGGTCAATGAGCGCACCGTTGAGCTCCTTCGTGGGCAAGCGCCACAGCCCGACGCTGGCGGCGGCGAGCGTCTCGAGCGTCGGGGCGTCGTCGAGCGCGCCGACGACGAACGTGACAGCGGCGGCCGGCTCCCCCTTCGCCCGCCACGTGCCCGCGAGTGCCTGCACCCACATCTCGGCTGCCGCCTTGAGGGTCACGTAGTTCGCCATGCCCCATTTCGGCTGGGTGACGGATGCTGAGCTGACGATCGCCAGACGCCCCATTCCCGACGCGCTCAGGTCGTCGCGCACCTCGCGGCTGAGTACTTGGAGAGTGGTGAGCACGCGCCGCTCGAGCCACTCGTAGTCGTCCAGCGCCGACCCGCCGCGCCACCCGCCGACGAGGTGGAGCAGACCATCGATGCTCGGCCGACGCGTTCGAAGCTCGGCCGCCCACGCCGCCACGGCCTCCGGGTCGGCAAGATCGACGACCGCGGTCTCGGCGGCGTCAACGTCGGCGAGTGACTCTGCGCGCGACCCAACCGCGACGACGTGCGCTCCCACGGCGGTGAGGGCCGCGCACACGGAGCGTCCGCCGACCCCTCCCGCCCCGGCGACGACGACCGTGCGCCCCACGACGGAGTCGGCAGCGGCATCCGTCGCCCGGTCAGTGTCGCCGCTCACGCGGCGTCGCGACCCGTGATGCCAGCCGTCGACTCGATCACGGTCGCCATCTTCTTGCTGAGCGCTTCGTAGAACATCGAGAGCGGGAACTCGTCGTCGAGCACGAGGTCGGTGTAGCCCTTGAGCGGACCGGCCAGAACCTCATCGCTGAGGCCTCGAGCCCAGTTCGAGGCAGGGTGCGGGGTCAGCGTGCTCGACACAAGTTCGTAGGCCTTGAGCCAGTGCACCGCCTTCGGGCGGTCGATCGAAGCCCAGTACAGGTCGTTAATCGCGTCACTCAGTGCGACGACCACGTCGGGCACAGCATCCCAGTCGATCGCGAGCTGGGTGTCCGTCCAGTGCAGCACGCCCCGCTGGTGCATCCAGGCGAACAGCAACTGGCCGCCCACGCCGTCGTAGTTGCGCACCCGGGTGCCGGTCAGGGCGAAGCGGAAGATGCGGTCGAAGATCACGGCGTACTGCACGAGCCGGGCGTGCTGGCGCGTGACCTCGTCGGTGCTTTCAGCCCGCCACAGGGTGACGGCCTCGCGGAAGGCGGTGAGGTCGCACCGCAGCTCTTCGAGCGTGTAGAGGAAGAACGGCATGCGCTGCTTGATCATGAAGGGGTCGAACGGCAGGTCGCCGCGCATGTGTGCCCGGTCGTGGATCATGTCCCACATCACGAAGGTGCGCTCGGCGAGCTGCTGGTCGTCGAGCAGCTGCTGCGCGTCGGCCGGTAGCTCGAGCTTGGTGATCTCGGCCGCGGCGCGAACGACACGGCGGTAGCGTGCCGCTTCGCGGTCGGCAAAGATCGCGCCCCAGGTGAACACCGGCAGCTGAGCGGGGGTGCCCTCGGGCGCACCCGTCGGCACTCGCGGCGTGACGGCGACGGACTCGGGGAAGAGCACTGCCGAGTTGGTGTCGTACCCGGGGGTGAAGTCGGCGAACCGCAGGCCCAAATACAGGGCGTTGCCGTACGCGGTGCGCTCGAGCTCAGCGACGAAGTCGGGCCAGATCACCTCGAACACGACGGCCTCGATGAGCCGGTCGGTCGAACCGTTCTGCGTGTACATCGGGAAGACGACCAGGTGCGCAACGCCGTCCCGGCGCTGATCAGCCGGTCGGAACGCGTCGAGTGCGTCGTAGAAGTCGGGCACAGCGAAGCCGCCGTCGCGCCACGATTCGAGATCGTTCGCGGCCGCGAGCAGGTAGGCAGTGTCGTGCGGGATGCGCGGCGCGAAGTGCCGCAGCGCCTCGACGATGACCCCCACGTGTCGGGCGGCGTCGGCGTGGGCATCCGTCTCGGGAATCGAGCCGTCCTTCACCTGGTGCGGGCGGATGGCCTCGGCGGCAGCCTTGAGCGCCGCCCATTGGGGGTCGGCCACGATCTCTGCTGCGGTGATGAGGCTGGTGGTGGAGAGGAAGGCGTCCTCGACGACCTCAGGCTCTCCGATGATGGTGCGGCCGGGAGCGGCGGCAGTGTCGGTCATGGGTCCCTCCTTCGTCGAATCATGGGAAAACTGCAGGCCCTTCGAGCCTAGGCAGAGGGCGGTCGAACGTGGTTGTGAACAGCGCAGAATTCTTGCGTGAACGCAGGATTATGCGATGCAATTCTCAGCGCAGGGCATCGTCAACGCATCGGATGCTCGCCTCGGCCCACCCGCCGGTGAGCGTGTTAGCGTCGCCCCCGGGGGCGGCACGCGAACGGCCGTCGCGCGAGGACCGAGCCGTGGAGGAACCCGGATGCCGAGCTGGCCGATCGTGGCGCGCACCGCTGTCATCAATACGCTCGTGGAGGGTCTCGCGCGCCGGCCCGCCCGCTCACACCTTTTGCGCGGACCGAGCGGTGTCGGCAAGACCACAGTGGCCGCGGCTGTTGCCACCGCCCTCGGCGCGCAGGGCCGAACGATCGTGCCCGTGGTCGCTCTCGCCGAGCTCAGCGAGGTTCCGCTCGGGGCCCTCGCACCGTTGCTGTCGACTCCCGTCGGGGGAGAGACCGATGTCGCCGCGCGACTGAGCGAGCTTGTCGCGATCGTGGGTCGGCACGCCGACAACTACCTCCTCGTCGTCGACGATGCGCCCTTGCTCGACGAGGCCTCGGCGGCGGCCCTCTACCAGCTCGTGCGGGTCTTTGGCGTGCCAGCGCTCCTGACGGCCCGTGACGAGCACGCGCTCGAGGGTGCCATCGCCCGGCTACTGCACGAGGACCTCGTGACCGTGATCGACCTCGACGGTCTCACGCTCGACGAGACGCGCACCATTCTGCGCCGCCATTTGGGGGCCGACCCGCGCCCCGAGTCGCTGCAGCGGCTCTACGCGACCACCGGCGGCAACCCCCTCTTTCTTCGCGAGTTGACCCTCGCAGCGCAGCGAGCCGACGGCGTGACGCGCGGGCCCTATGGTCTTGACATCGAGCCTGCTCGCTTGCCCGCCCACGTGCTCGACACGGTCGCCGGGCGGCTCGCAGACCTTGACCCGGAAGAGCGACGCCTCGCCGAGCTCGTCGCGGTGGCGCAGCCATGGCCTCGCGCCGCGGTCGCCGCTGAGGAGCAGCCGATCGTCGACGACCTGCTCGACGCCGGAGTGCTCGCGCCCGCGGCTCCCGCCGGTGCAGGGTACCTTCACCTCGCCCACCCGATCTACGCCGAGGCACTGCTCAGTTCGCTGGGCGCCCAGCAGCGTGCCGACCGTCGCCGGCAGGCCGCGGGGAGGCTCCTGAACCTCACCGATGATCCCCTGCGGTTCACCGCGGTCTGCCTGCTGAGCGATGCGGGTGGCCCCGTCGAACCGCGCGACCTGGTGTGGGCGGCAGAGTACGCGCATCGTGTCGGCGATCACACCCGGGCGGTGCGGGCGGCCGAGGAGGCCGTGGCCCTGAACGATGGGACCGCCACCCCGACACTTGTCGCCCACGCCGCGCTCATTGCTGCGAGTGCGCTCAGCGCTCTCGGTGGTGACCTCGCATCGACCGAGGCTGCGTTCGCCCGAGCCGCCGAGCTCGCGACAGACGCCGAGGGTCGGGCAGCCGTCGAAGTGCGCTGGGGGCAACACACGGCTCTGCGCGAGCTCGACCCCGCTCGCGCTGCACGCCGCGCGACCGCTTTGCTGCCAGAGCTGGGTGAGGCCGCGGCTCTGCTCACGCCCGATCTTGCGAAGTGGCGACTCATGGCCGGCGACGCCGGTGCTCTCGAGACCCCCCTTGCCGACCAGACCGCTAGCGATTCGGGTGCCGCGCTCAACGCTGCCATCGGTATGGCGATGATGGCAACGATGGCCGGTCGCGTCGCTGAAGCACGTCAGGCCGTTGAGGCCGGCCGTCCGCTCGCCGATCGCTTCGCAGCTGTGCAGCCTTTCGCCGGTGGGCTGCTCGATCTGTCGACGTTCCTGGTGCACGTCGCCGAGGGCGACATCGACGCGGCGCGCGCCTTTGCCGAGCAGCGTCGCCTCGAGCCGTTCGCCGACTCTGCGGGGGTCTGGTCGTACGCTCTCGCGATCGTGCACCTGCACGCTGGTCGCGTCGACGACGCAATGCCCTTGGCCCTCCTGGCCATCGAGCAGCTGCGCTGGCGCGACTTCACCGGACTTCTGGGCCCCGCCATCGCCCTCGCCGCGACGGCCTACGCCCAGCGCGGCGAGGTCGATGCCGCTCGCGCGCTCCTCCTGTCGTTGCAGCCGGCGCAGCGCGACGACGTGAAGGTCGTCTTGCAGGCGGCCGAGGCAGAGGCCTGGCTCGCGGTCGTTACCAACGACGACCCAGCGACCGCCATTGGGATGCTTGCTACCGCCGCGGCTCGCGGCGTCGAGCTCGGCCACCTCCTGTTGGCGGCCCTCACGGCTTCTGTTGCCGTGCGGCTGGGTGGCAGCGCCGCGGTGCGCGAGTTGCTCTCCACCTCTGCCGCGGCGTCCGGCTCGCCGCTCATCGAGCGTGTGGCGGCGCTCGCCGCAGCCCTTGACGAGGGCGATGCCGGGAGCGTCATCGCCCGGGCCGAGCAGCTCGTCGCGGCAGGGCTCATCGCCGTGGCGCACGCCGCACTCGAGAGCGCCGCGACCATCGCCGTCGGCGACCGCATGCTCGAGAGGCGTGCGCGCGTGCGAGCCGCCGAGCTGGGGCTGACCGTGACACGGGTGCGCAGCATCCGCTCGCCGCGTAGCGAGGCGGGTCTGACCGAGCGCGAGTGGATCATCGCGCAGGCAGCCGCCCGCCGGGAGCGCAGTCGCGAAATCGCCGAGCGCCTCGGGGTGTCGGTGCGCACGGTCGACAACCATTTGGCGAGCGTGTACCGCAAACTCGGCATCAGTGGTCGGGCCGAGTTGGAGGCTGAGCTGCGCGAGCGTTCCTGAGTAGGGCGGCGGTTCGCGCCCCGCGCGGCGCGTGAGCAGGGCGCGTCAGCGGGGCAGGTCAAACGAGCTGCGCGGGCGGTTGCGACACGTTGTCGAAACCGCCCGCGCCCCCGGGTCGGTAAGGCACTACTGGGTGACGGGCGTGACGGTGTACTGCATGGTTGCCGTGCCGTCGTCGTTCTGGGCGCCGAGGATGCCGACGTTCCAGGTGGTGTTCTCGTAGATACGGGTGATGGCGCCCTCGCCCAGGTCGAGCGTCGAGATCTCGGCGTATCCGGCGAGCAGCATCTCGTCGAAGGCGCGCTGCACGTCGTCGTAGCTCGCGACGTTGATGATCACGCTGAAGACCCCGCCGGCCGACGACGAGAGCACGATGTCACCGTCGGGAGTCGGTACGTCGGCCGGCCAGTCGGCGGGCAGGCTTGCGCCTCCGCTGCCGTCGACGTCGACGTCAACGCCGGTCTGGTCCTCGATGATCTGCTCAACGCCGCCTTCGACGATGCCTTCGGTCAGCTGTTCAAGCGGGTTGCCGAAGCATCCGCTGAGGGTGAGCGCGAGGCCCAGCCCGAGAGCGGCGACGGCGGGAACGGTGCGGCGCATGATGCCTCCAGGTGCTGTGAGTCGGCGCGCGGTCGGCACGTCGGGTGTGATGCGACCAGTGTGCTCCTGCTGTCGTCGCGATGCCATAAGTACTCTCTACTTGCGAGACACTGTCTTCATGGCAGGCGTGCTCATCGGCTTCGCGATCATCGGTGCGGTGATCGGCGTCGGATACCTCGTGGGACGCCTCGGAATTCTCGGGCCCCATGCCGAACACGTGCTGAGCCGCTTCGCTTTCTTCGTGCTGTCGCCCGCGCTCCTGTTCACGGTGCTCGCCGAGGCCGACGCCCGCCAACTCTTCTCGTCACTCTTGCCTGTCTCGGCGGCTGCCGCGCTGGCCTGCATGGCGATGTTCGCTCTCATCGCTGGCCTGCTCTGGCGACGAGCGGTGCCCGAGCTCACGATCGGGTCGCTTGCGGCCGGCTACGCCAACGCGAACAACATCGGCTTGCCGATCGCCGCCTATGTACTCGGCGATCCGGCCTTCGCGGCACCCCTGATCTTGTTGCAACTCGTCATCTTCACACCGATCGCGTTGACGATCCTCGATGTCTCGACGAGCGGGTCGCTGTCGCTCGGGCGCGTGCTCAGCCAGCCCGTACGCAACCCGCTCATCATCGGATCGGCCCTCGGCCTCCTGCTCTCGGTTACCGGTGTCGAGCTGCCGGCACCCGTCATGGAGCCCTTCCACCTCATCGGGGCGGCCGCCGTGCCGACGGTTCTGCTGCTGTTCGGAATGTCGTTGCATGGCCGTCGCATCCTGCAGCCCGGCTCCGGTCGACGCGACATCCTCGTCGCCGTCGTGCTCAAGATCGTCATCATGCCGCTCGTCGCGTGGGCCATCGGCGCGTTCGTCATCGGGCTCGACGGCCTCCCCCTGTTCGCAGTCGTGGTGCTCGCCGCGCTTCCGACCGCGCAGAACGTCTTCAACTACGCCCTCCGGTTCGAGCGCGCGGTGCCGGTCGCGAGGGATGCGGTCCTGATCACGACGGTGCTGAGCGTTCCGGCGCTCATCGTGATCGCCGCGCTCCTCGCGCCGCGTTAGGGCTCGAGCGTCGCATCCGCCGCCGCGTCGCGACGCTTCGCGCGTTCGCGCCGCACAATGCGGATGACCCGCCAGGCGATGATGGCCGCGAGCACGATGATGGCCGCGATCAGCACTCCGCGGCTGTAGCGCGACGCGACCTCCTCGACAATGCTCCAGTTCTCGCCAAGCACCAAGCCGAGGACGACGAACAGAGTGTTCCAGATTCCGCTGCCGAGAGTGGTCAGCAGTACGAAGAGCCACAACCGCATGCGGTCGACGCCCGCCGGGATCGAGATCAGACTGCGCACGATGGGAATGAACCGGCCGAAGAACACAGCGACGGGCCCGAAGCGGTGGAACCAGGCCATGGCTTTCTCCACATCCTCGGAGCTCATCAGGGGAATGCGGTCGGCCCAGCGCGCGAGCCGCTCGGCACCGAGTCCGCGGCCCAGCCAGTACAGAAGCAGAGCGCCCACCAGCGACCCCGCCGTCGTGGCGACGATCACCGAGACCAGGTCGAACGACCCTCGACTCGCGGTGAAGCCGGCGAGCGGCAAGATGAGCTCGCTCGGGATGGGGGGAAAGACGCTCTCGATGGCGACGAGCAGCGCGGCGCCCCAGACTCCGAGGGCTTCCATGATGGCGATGGCCCACTCGTCGATACTCACGGGTGACGACCTTAGTGCCCGGGTGAACGGTCGACGTGCGCTAGAAGATCATCGGGCGGTCGTCGTCATCGTCGTCGCCCGCGAGCTCGACGAGCACGGGCACGTGATCGCTCGGGGCGTCGCCCTTGCGCTGCTCGCGCTCGATGCGGGCATCCACCACCCTGTCGGCGAAGCCCGGTGAACCGAGGATGAAGTCGATGCGCATGCCCTCGTCACGGGGAAACCGCAATTGCTTGTAGTCCCAGAAGGTGTAGCCCGTCGGCACACGGGGTCGAACGACGTCCGTGAGACCCGCGCGCTCGAGAGCGCCGAACGCGTCGCGTTCGGCCGGCGAGATGTGGGTCGAGACACCCGGCACAAAGCTTGGGTCACCCATGTCGGCATCGGTCGGCGCCACATTGAAGTCGCCCATGAGGGCGAGCGGAGAGCCGGGGTTGTCCGCCATCCACCCGCGGGCATCGTCGGCGAGCGCGCGAAGGAACCGCAGCTTGTAGTCCAAGTGCGGGTCGTCGAGTGCGCGACCGTTGGGAACGTAGAGGCTCCACACCCGCACGTCGTCGATCGTCGCGCCGATCGCCCGCGCTTCGAGCGGAGCATCCGGACCGTCGTGGCCCTTCGCGAACCCCGGCTGCCCGCGAAACCCGATCTCGACGTCGGTCATCGGGAGGCGGCTCGCGATCGCGACGCCGTTCCACTGGTTGAGGCCGTGCAGCACGACCTCGTACCCGGCATCTTCGAACGGCTCGAGCGGAAACTGGGCGGGCGTGCACTTGATTTCCTGCATCGCGAGCACATCGACGTCGGCAGTGACGAGCCAGTCGACGACCCGGGCGTGCCGGGTGCGGATGGAGTTGACGTTCCAGGTCGCGATGCGCATGGCTCCAGCCTACGAACTACAGTGAAGCCGTGACCGATGCCCGTGCGCAGCTCATCCAGCTCATCCGCGATGAGGCCGTATTTCACGGCGACTTCACGCTCACGAGCGGCGCGAAAGCGACCTACTACATCGATCTTCGGAAGCTGAGCCTCGACCACCGGGCTGCGCCGCTCATCGGCCGCGTGATGACCGAACTGATCGCCGATCTGCCCGACATTGCCGCCGTCGGCGGGCTCACGATGGGCGCCGACCCGATCGCCGCTGCTGTGCTGCACCAGGCTCCGGCGCTCGGCCGTTCGCTCGACGCATTCGTCGTGCGCAAGGCGCCCAAGGATCACGGGCGGGGCAAGCAGGTCGAGGGGCCCGACGTCGACGGCAAGCGCGTCGTCGTGCTCGAAGACACCTCCACCACGGGTGGCTCACCGCTGACCGCCGCGCGTGCCCTCGAGACTGCAGGAGCGACCGTTGTCGCCGTGGCCGTTGTGGTCGACAGGGCGACGGATGCTCGCCGCGCGATCGAGGAAGCCGGGTACGAGTACCGCGCCGCCATCGGCCTGCACGACCTCGGTCTCGCATGACCGACGAGCGGGGTCGCCCGGGTGGCCAGGAGCCGGACGATGCCACGGGCGCTTTCAACGCCGACGCGTGGTTTCGCTCGCAGTTTGGTGCCGAGCAGCCACCGACCTCGCCTTCTTTCGAGCCTGTGCCCACGGAACCGGCGGCGATCATCGAGCCTGAGCCGACTCAGCCCGCCGAAATCGTGCCGCCGGGCACCACTGTGGGCGATGCCGCGACCGAACTGATTCGCGAACCCGAGCCCGGTGAGGCTCTCGATCTGCTGTTTAGCGAGCAGAGCTTCCAGGAGTACGACGACGCTCTCATTCCGGCGGTGCCGCGCTCGGAGCGTCGGGCTCGCCGTGGCTCCGCATCCAACGCCCCTGACAGCCCGGGCGGTGAGCCGACCGCTCGAACGCCGCTCTCGAAAACGCAGAAGATTCTGTTGTGGGTGGCGGGTTCTCTCGTTGCCGTGCTCGCTCTTGTCGGCGTGTTCGTAGTCGGCACGCGTATTCCGCTGGTTCTCGGGCCCGCGCCGGGGGCAGAGCCGATTGCCTCCCCGACAGCGTCGCCCACCGCGAGCGCCGATGCCCGGCCGGTGGGGCCCGTCGATCCGGGCGACTGGCGGTGGGATGAGCTCGCGGGCGGCGAGTGTCTCGAGCCCTATGTCGATGCGTGGCAAGAGGAGTACACCGTCGTCGACTGCGCAACGCCGCACGGGGGCCAGCTGGTTCTGCGGGCCGAACTGCCTCTCGCTAACGGTTCCGTGACGGCGGGGCCGTACCCGGGAGAGGAGGTTCTCGCCACGCAAACCCTGCAGCTGTGTTCGTCGGCGGGCCTCCTTGACCTCGGTCTGGCGGGCGTGTTCACCGACATTGTGCTGCAGGCGGCCTACCCGGCTTCGGAGGCGGAGTGGAACGCGGGCAAGCGTGATTACTTCTGCTTTATCTCACGGTCATCGGGTGAGCCGCTGGCAGTCAGCCTTGTCGGGCCGGGGCCGGCCCCGACGGCCCTCCCGACGCCGCCGCCTGCCGGCTGAACTGTCGCGCTACAGTGCCGATTCGATCGGCGAGCTCGCGACGAGCTCGTGAACGCCCGAGAGAATCTCGTCGGGCCGGAAGGGGTAGCGAGCAATCTCGGCGTCGTCGCTGATGCCGGTCAGCACGAGCACGGTGTGCAGGCCGGCCTCGATGCCGGCGACGATGTCGGTGTCCATGCGATCGCCGATCATCGCTGTCACCTCACTGTGGGCACCGATCCGGTTCATTGCCGAGCGAAACATCATGGGGTTCGGCTTGCCAACGACATACGGTTCTTTTCCTGTCGCCTTCGAGATGAGCGCCGAGATGGCACCCGTGGCCGGCAACGGGCCGTCGGCGCTCGGGCCGGTCGCGTCGGGGTTGGTCGCAATAAAGCGCGCACCCTGCCCGATCAGACGAATGGCTTTCGTGATCGCCTCGAACGAGTAGTTGCGGGTCTCGCCGACGACCACATAATCGGGGTCGGTCTCGGTCATGATGAATCCCGCCTCGTGGAGGGCGGTCGTGAGGCCCGCTTCCCCAATGACAAACGCCCGCCCGCCAGGAATCTGGCTGGCGCAGAAGTCGGCGGTGGCGAGCGCGCTCGTCCAGATTGCCTCCTCCGGCACGTCGAGTCCGCTCGCCGAGAGTCGGGCGGCGAGGTCACGCGGCGTGAAGATGGAGTTGTTGGTGAGCACGAGAAACGGCGTTCCCGTGTCGCGCCACTGACGAATCAGGTCGACGGCTCCGGGCAATGGCGTGTTCTCGTGTACGAGCACACCATCCATGTCGGTCAGCCAGCACTCGATCTCGCGTCGGTCGCCCATGGGCGCCAGCCTACTGGCCGGTCGTGAGGGCTTTCCGATTCCGCGTCTCGCCGGGCGACCACTCAGGCCACATAGGTATGATGAAAGCGTGGATGCTGTGCTCGCGCCGCGCACGCAGCGGCCGATCGACCTCGTGGCGATGGCGCATGACGCGAGCCACTATCTGCTACGCCCGCACACCGTCGCCCGGCCGGAGACCGTGGAGCAGGTCGCGGCGCTCCTGGCCGACGCCAGCCGCACCGGCCGCGCGCTGACCTTCCGCTCGGGCGGCACGAGCCTGTCGGGACAAGGCGTCACCGATCAGCTGCTCGTCGACACCCGGCGCGCGTTCACGGGCATCGAGGTGCTCGACGGCGGTGAGCGCGTGCGCGTGCAGCCCGGCGCGACCGTGCGCCAGGTCAACGCGCGCCTCGCCCGCTACGGCCGCCGCCTCGGCCCCGACCCGGCGAGCGAGATCGCCTGCACGATCGGCGGCGTCATTGCGAACAACTCCAGCGGTATGGCGTGCGGAACCGAGCAGAACACCTACCGCACGCTCGAGTCGATGACGCTCGTGCTGGCGAGTGGGGCGACCATCGACTCGTCGTCCACCGATGCTGACGGGCGCGATGCCGATGAGCAGTTGCGGCTCGCCGCCCCCGAGCTGTGGGCCGGGCTCTCGGCTCTGCGGGAGCGGGTTCGGGGTGACGAGGAGTCGGTGGCGAGCATCCGCCGATTGTTCGCGATGAAAAACACGATGGGGTACGGCCTCAACGCTTTTCTCGATCACGAGCGGCCCATCGACCTGCTGGTGCGGCTCCTGATCGGCAGCGAGGGCACGCTCGGCTGGGTGGCCGAGGCCGTCTTCCGCACGGTGCCGGTCGCGCCGCTCGTGTCGACGGGGCTGCTGGTGTTCCCGCGGCTCTCCGACGCGACGGCGGCGCTACCCGCGCTCGTTGCCGCGGGGCTCGCCACGATTGAACTCATGGACGCCACCTCGTTGCGCGTCGCCCAGACCCTCTCCGACGCGCCCGCGGCGATCACCGACCTCACGGTCGATCGCCACGCGGCGCTGCTTGTCGAGGTGCACGCGACAACGGATGCCGAGCTCGCCGACGGCGCCGCCCGCCTCGAGGCGCTCGCCGCGGGCCTGCCGCTCGCTGCCCCGTTCGCGCTCACGCGCGAGCCCGCCGCCCGGGCCGCGCTGTGGCACGTGCGCAAAGGCCTTTACCCGGCCGTCGCCGAGGCGCGCCCGTCGGGAACGACGGCGCTGCTGGAGGACATCGCGGTACCGGTGGCGAACCTGCTGCCCACCTGCGAGGCGCTCGAGGCCCTGTTCGCCCGGCACGGCTACGAGAGCGCGGTGATCTTCGGGCACGCGAAAGACGGCAACATCCACTTCCTCCTCACCGAGCGCTTCGACACCCCCGAGGGCGTGGCGCGCTATGCGGCGGTGACGGAGGAGATCGTCGAGCTCGTGCTCGCCCAGGGCGGCACCCTCAAGGCTGAGCACGGCACGGGCCGCATCATGGCGCCGTTCGTCGAGCGGCAGTACGGCGCGGAGCTGACGGCGGTGATGCGCGAGGTGAAGCGGCTGTGCGACCCGGCCGGCGTCCTTAACCCGGGTGTCGTGCTCTCCGATGACGCGCAGGCGCATCTGCGGCATCTCAAGACCACGCCCACCGTCGAAGCCGAGGTCGACCGCTGCGTCGAGTGCGGCTACTGTGAGCCGACCTGCCCGAGCCGCACGCTGACGCTGACGCCGCGGCAGCGCATCGTGGTGCGGCGCGAGCTCGCCGCGGCCGAGGCGCGCGGCGACACCGCACTCGTCGCCGCGCTGCGCGCCGACGAAGGGTACGACAGTGTGCAGACGTGCGCGGTCGACGGGATGTGCGGCATCGCGTGCCCGGTGAACATCAACACCGGCGATCTGGTGCGGCGTTTGCGCGCCGAGACGCGCACGCCCGGCCGTGGGGTGTGGAATGCGGCCGCCGACCGCTGGGATGCCACGACCCGCACTGCCTCGGCTGCCCTCTCCGTGGCGGATGCTCTCCCAACGCCGTTCGTGCGCGCCGCGAGCTCGGCGGCGCGGGCGGTGCTCGGTGCCGACACTGTTCCGCGCTACGAGGCCGGGCTGCCGCGCGGCGGCCGCCGTCGCTCCACCGCCCTCGATCGCTCTGCCGCCGTGCGGTTCGCGCCACCGCTCGCCGAGGCGGCTGGCGCCGGAATCGTGCACGCTGCCATCTACCTGCCTGCCTGTGTCGGTGTCATGTTCGGGCCCGAGGGCGCGGCGGCCGACGAGCACGCAGGCGGTGCGACAGCCGCATTCCTCGCCCTCTGCGAGCGGGCGGGCATCACCCTGCTCGTGCCCGAGGGCATCGACACCCTGTGTTGCGGCACCCCGTGGAAGTCGAAGGGTCACCGCGCGGGTGCCGCCACGATGCGCGACCGCGTGCGCGCCGCACTCGAGACGCTCGGCCCCGCCGCCGCGGATCTTCCCATCGTCAGCGACGCAGCCTCCTGCAGCGAGGGCTTCGCCGGTCAATTGCGCGGTGCTGCGCCGGAGGCCGGCATTACCCACGCGGCGGGGCCGCGGGTCATCGATGCGGTGACGTTCGCGGCTGAACTGCTGCTGCCCCGGCTGACGGTGCTGCACCGCCAGGGTCGGGTGGCCGTGCATCCAACCTGCTCGACCGACGCGCTCGGCGCGACGAGCGCTCTCGTCGCGATCGCGCGCGCGGTCGCCGACGAGGCGGTCGTGCCCGAAGCCTGGGGATGCTGCGCCTTCGCCGGCGATCGCGGCATGCTGCACCCCGAGCTGACGGCCGCCGCGACTGCTCCCGAGGTCGCCGACCTCGCCCGGCTGGCCGCAGAGGGCGGCGACTTCGACGCCGCGGTGAGCGCCAACCGCACCTGCGAGCTCGGCATGACCCGCGCCACGGGCATGCCGTACACGCACGTGCTCGAGCTGCTCGAGCGGGCGACCCGGCCCTAGCCGACCGCCCGGTCCGGTCGGGCGCCGAGGTTCTTACCTGTCGCTCTGAGCCGTCTCGGTTCCGGGCGTCTCGCGGTGCGCCGCGCGACCCAGCCGGTCGCGCACCGCGACCGCCACGCCGCCGCCGCTCGGCTGCCAGGCGACGACCCGCCGCAGTCCCGCTTCGTCGGCCGCGCGCAGCGCCGCATAGAGGTCGTGGGCGTAGGCGTCGACCGTGCGAGGCGCGGCCAGCCGCACCACGCCGTCGGGCGTGCCGTGCTCGTGCAGGGCGATGAAGCCGTCGCCTGGCCGTGGACGCTCGTCGAGGATGACCGTTGCGACCGGCGCGTAGTGCGAGGGCAGCGAGCCGCTGACGCGGATCGTCGACCGCCGTTCGCTGAGGGCGAGCCCGGTCGTCGCGGTGATCTGCTCGTCGGTGATGGAGCCGGGCCGCAGCACGACCGGCGCCGGGCCGGTGCAGTCGATGATCGTCGACTCGATACCGACCTGCGAGCGCTCGCCGTCGAGGATCCAGTCGGTGGGCAGCAGCACGTCGCCTAGCTCGGCCCGCACTGCGTCGGCGGTGGTCGGCGATACCCGCCCGAAACGGTTGGCGCTCGGCGCGGCCACCCCGCGGCCGCCGAGCTGCTCGAACCGCTGCAGCAGGCGGTGCGCGGTGGGGTGGCTCGGAACCCGCACGCCGACGGTCGGCTGGCCCCCGGTCACGGCATCGCTGACGGCGGCCGATCGCGGAAGGATCAGCGTCATCGGCCCCGGCCAGAAGACGGCGGCGAGGGCGCGGGCATACTCCGGCACCTCGGTCGCGAGCGCGTTGAGCAGGCTCGCGTCGCTGACATGCACGATCAGCGGGTGATCGGCCGGTCGACCCTTCGTTGCGAAGATGCGCGCGACCGCGGCGGGGTTGCCAGCATCGGCGCCGAGCCCAAACACCGTTTCGGTCGGGAAGGCCACCAGGTGCCCTTCGATGAGAGCTCGGGCGGCGTCCGCTACGGGGTCGCTCGTCACCCGTCGATTATCCCGCGTTGAGTGGGCTCGGTGGCACGGCCTCTGCACGACCGTCGGCGCTGCCACCCGCGAACGGAGTGATCGACAGGCCGAGGCGGGCGCTCGCGATGCGGAGGGCATCCGGATGCTGGTCGATGCTGATGCTGCGCCGCCCGAGCGCGCGGACGGCTGCGGCCGTCGTGCCGCTGCCGGCGAAGGGGTCGAGCACCCAGTCGCCGGGGCGACTCGAGGCCTGGATGATGCGCCGCACAACCCCGAGCGGCTTCTGGGTCGGATACCCGGTCTTCTCGGGCCCCGTCGTCGGCACGATTGTGTGCCACCAGACATCGGTTGGCAGTTTGCCGCGGGCCGCCTTTTCGGCCGTGACGAGCCCGGGAGCCATGTAGGGCTCGCGATCGACCGCCTCGCTGTCGAACCAGTAGGTCGAGGGGTTCTTGACGTAGACCAGGATCGTGTCGTGCTTGGTCGGCCACCGCCGCCGTGACTTCGCCCCGTAGTCGTAGGCCCAGATGAGTTCGTTGAGGAAGCACTCGCGACCGAAGAGAGCGTCGAGCGCGACCTTCGCGTAGTGCGCTTCGCGCCAGTCGAGGTGCAGGTAGAGCGTGCCGTCGTCGCGCAGCACGCGGTGCGATTCGATGAGCCGAGGATCGAGAAACGCCCAATAGTCGGCGAAGGCGTCGTCGTAGCTCGCCAGGGTTTCGACCGTGCGGGAGTAGCTCGCGCCCGCGAAGCCGAGATGGGTGCCCGCGGGGTCGCGCACGCTGCGCGTCGTGACACGGCGCTGGGTGCGACCCGTGTTGAACGGCGGGTCGAGGTAGACCAGCTGCATGCTCGCGTCGGGCAGGGCCGCGAGCACGGCGAGGTTGTCCCCCGCGATCAGAAGGTCAGGGCCGTCGGGGCTCCACAGCGGCGGGTCGTGCGGCCCTGGTCTGCCCATGCGCTGAGGTTAACAGCCCGCACGCCGCTCTGGTGGCGACGGAACCGGCGCCCGGCCGTGATACCCGGCCGTGGCGCCAGGCCGTGGCGCCCGGCCGTGGTGCCTTCTCGCGTTCCGCCGCTTCAGCTGGCCAGCCGGGTTGCAGGTTCGGTGCGGTACCGTCGCCCGCTCGGCGCTCGCCATTCGAGCGCGCCGCCGCCTGCATGGTGCACACGCCAGTCGGTTCGATGCTTGAGCTGATGATGGGCCTCGCACAGGTGCGCGAGGTTGTCATGTCGGGTCGCACCCTGGTGTTGCCAGTCGACGGTGTGGTCGATGTCAGAGAGGGCCGCTGCCCGCCCGCACCCCGGGAATCGACAGGTCTCGTCTCGGATCCGCAGCCACAGCCGAAGGTCGCGCGGCACTGCATAGCGTTCGCGACCGACGGAGAGCACCGTGCCGGTCTCGGGGTGGGTGAGCAGCCGGACGAAGCTGGGGGCATGCGCTGCGAGTCGCTGGGCGACCTCGGCGGAGATCGGGCCGTACCCCTCGAGCGTGGCGGGGCCATCCGCTGGGGTCGGCGTGCCGAGAAGGGTCAGAGCGGGGACGGAGACCAAGACGGTCGCCCGAATACCGCGACCCGCGCCCGAGTCGGGGGTGACACCGTCGATCAGAAGGTCGGCGAACACGTCAGCTCGGCGCTGCGAGAGGGTGCGTTGCTCGTCGGAACCGGCAAGACCCGTCGCGATCTCGGTCAGGCGGCGGTAGGCACCGATCGCCTGCTCGGCGGGAAGGTGCGCGGTCAACCAGGCCATGCCGTCGCGCCCGGACTCGACCCAAACCGACCGCAGCTCAGTAGCCGCGCGACGACGCGTTTCGGCAGAGTCGGGGTGAAGCCGCTCGCGCAGCGCACGGGCGCGCTGCCGGAAGCCACCGACAGTGCGGGTCTCGGCCTCGGATAGAGCCGCACGCTCGAAAGCCTCCCAGGCCGGCTCGGGCAGTGATCGCGCTTCGTCGACCAAGACGCTCGCATGCCGGTAGCTGATTTGGCCCTCGCGCAGTGCCGCCAAGGTCGTCGGCAGTTCCGTGACGAACGCCGCACTATCGGCGATCAGCTGTTCGGCCTCGCGTTCGCTGATGCGCAGGGCGGCACCTACCTCGGTCGCTGCGACGCGGCGCGCGGTCACTTCCGCCGACCAGCCACGGTCGCGCGAAGGACGGTCTGCCTCAGCCGCCCGCGCCAACCGCCGCACCTCGTCGAGAGCAACTGCACGGTACGCGGTGAGCGAGGCGATCATCCGCTCGACGTCGACGAGCGTGTTGAGCACGACTCCCATAGCGCCGTCGACCACGGCGGTCGCGGTCGTGGGCACGACGGCAGCGCTCTCGCGGGCGGCGGGGGTGATCACCATGACGGCAGTCAACCAGGCACCACCGACATTTCGACGCCGGTCGACCGAGGCCGAATGGCGGTGTGAGAAGGATGCTGATCAGGGTTTCTGGTGAGGAGAGGAGGCCCGCTCCCGGTTGTCGGACTGCTCGACCGACTCCGACCGCCGCACCTCCCGTACCCGCCGCCGGGGCGACCGCAGCAACACGGCCAGCAGCAGCAACGTGACCCCGACCGCGGCCCCGTAGGCCGGCGTGAAGCCCGCGATGAGGAGGGTGACGACTCCGCTGATGCCGAGCACCACCTTGAGCGCGGCCATCCACGGCCCGACCCCGGCGGAGTCGGCGGGTACCTCGCCCCGCGCGGACGCCGCGGCACTCGCCGCCGCCGCCGCCCGGGCCGCTCCCGCCTCATCGCGGCGGTCGAGCCACGCCACCCCGATAACGATCGGAATGAGCAGCAGCGCGACAGCGATGAGGAACGGCGGCCGGCTCTGCCACCAGCCCTCGCTGAGCGGCTCAGGGAAGGGCGCTCCGGCGACGACGAGCACCACCGCAACGAGAACAATCACGGGCACATGCCACAGGTAGATCTGCATCGCGTTGCGGTTGATCGCGTCGCTCAGCCCGGCGAACGTCGGCCGCTCGGCCAGGCGCGCAAGCCACGGGCGCAGCCACGCGAAGAGCAGCGTCTGGCCGATACCGAGCACGAGCAGCGCCGCCGTCGGCGGGTTGAGGTTGTCGTACATGTCGGTCGAGTACCCGACGACGGTCGTGAGGAACAGCAGCCCGCCGAAGGCGGCGAGGCCGGTGAGTCCGAGCATCCACCGTCGCCGCCAGTCGAACCAGCCGTCGGCGAGGCAGAAGCCGAGCTGCTGGATGAGCAGCCACACGAACACCAGGTTGAGGGCGCCGATCAGCGGCTGCACGGTGACGAGTGCGACGGTGTCGACCACCATGACCGCGCCGAGCAGCGTCAGCAGGGTGACCCACGGCGCGCGCTCGTGCAGGCGGGCCATGAGCGGTACAAGCGCGGAGCATCCCAGATAGACGGCCAAAAACCAGAGCGGCTGGCCGATGCGGAAGCCAACGTCGCTGAGCACGCCGTCGGGCAGGCCGATCACGCCGAGAACCGCGAGCGTCACCCCGACGAGTCCGAGCGGGAGGAGCGCTGGCCGGGCGAGGCGGGCGACCCGGTCGCGCACGTACTCGGCACCCGTCACCCCGCGCCCGCGCTGGCGCCGCCAGGCGAGCAGGCTCGAGAACCCGCCCATCACGAAGAAGAGGGGCATCACCTGCACGAGCCACGTGCTCCAGGCGAAGATTGGATGCCCATCCAGCGAGTTCGTGATGGCGAGACCGCCGCTCTCGACCGTGATGCCGGCCATCATCACGTGCAGCCCGACGACCACAACCAGGCACGCCGCCCTCGTCAGGTCGACGGCTCTGTCGCGTGCGGTGGTGCCCATGGTGAGTTCAGGCTACGTCGCATCGAGCCACGCCGGAAGGTGTTGCGCGATCACACCAGCGTGTCGCCGAACGGGTTGTACGCCCGCGCACCTTCGACGATCTCGCGGTTGCGGGCCGTGAGGCGCGCGACGAGCTCGGCGGAGTCCTGCGCGACCGAGGCCGGCCAGCCGTAGGCCGTAGCCACCGCGATGTCGAGCTTCTTGTGCAGAGCGGCGAGGTCGGTGAAGCCGCCCTCATCCATGAGGTTGTAGAGCGCGGTCAGGCCCATGCTGTGCTCGCGGCACAGCTCGCTGCGCCGGGCATACAGGGCGGCGGATGCGGAGGCCACCGCTTCCCGATGCTCAGGCGTCACGGGGTCGGGCCAGGGGAAAGTCGCGAACACAGTCGTCGGCGTGTAGCGAAGGTCGCCCTTCAGCGTTGACGACTGCGCCCAGGCCCACGCGTCGTGCGCCCTCGAGAGCAGGATGCCCATGCTGTAGTCGTCGTCGAACGCGAAGACGTTCGCCGCGTTGCTGGGCGACGTACTGGGTTGCACGAACACAGCGAGGAATCGTTTCCCAGTAGCGGTGCTGGCGATGTAACGGGCAAGGGGTTCGATTGCCTCTCGCATTTCGCCTCTTGGCCGACCGAACTGCCACCATTTCGTGCGGAAGCCCACGTCAGAGTTCTGGTCTCTCTCGGGCTTCACTCGTTCACGCACTATCGCCAGGGCCTTGGGAAACTTCGTCGCACCCTCGAGCCCGCGAGCGCCAAAGTCAATGATCCAGCGACTCGCTCCCTGGCGTACCGAGTTCGCGATGTCATCGCCAACGAGGTACGGGCGAACGACCGGAGAGTAGTCGACGTCGGAATCGGAGAGGAGCCGTTTCGCTTCTTCGTCGCTGACCAAGAAGCCTGCGCCAACCGGAATAGGGCCCTGGAATGATCGTCTACGGTTCGCGGCGAGCGGCTGCGGCTTCCAGTCATCCGCGTCGCCTTCGCGCAGCGAGCTCGTGATGCCGGAAACCTCTTCGCCGTCGAGCACGAATTGCTCGACGACCAGTGACGGCTCCTTCACCCAGTTCACAAGGCTCACGTGCACCTTCGCGTCTCCCGGCCACCGTTGCGACGACACCGCGTCGGTGATGACCCCGCCCTTCTCGACGATGTAGTCGAGTGAGGCCTCTCGGGCGGTGTTCTGCGAGACGGAGTTGGTGCCGACGAGCCCCGCACGCTGTCCCGGCCTGAGGTGGTCGTGGGCCTTGCGGAACCAGTAAACGCACAGATCCTTGATGCCGACACCGAATGTCGACGAGAGCCAGCGCAGGTAGCCGTCACCGAGGCTCGCGCGCAGCAATTGCGAACCCAAGAACGGCGGGTTACCGATGATTGCGTCGACCTCGGGCCACTCGGCTTGCAACGCATCGATTGCCCGCACGCCCGAGAGGTCGGTGAGCGGCAGCACGGGCTCGGCCGGCCCGAAACGCTCGACCATCTGGCGATGACCCATCCAGAGGGTGACGCGCGCGACCATCACCGCGACCTGCTCGATGTCGATGCCCTTGACGTTGGTCAACGGGTAGTACGGCAAGTCACTCGCGGCCGGAACGCCCTGCTCGGCACACAGTCGGGCGTAGCGCTGCTTCAGCTCGAACTCGAGACCGCGCAGCTCGCGGTAGGCGACGTACAGGAAGTTTCCGCATCAGCACGCCGGGTCAAGAACGCGGAAGGTGACCAGCTCATCCAGCAGCGCACGCACCTCGGCCGGCGTTGACGTCGCCTCGACCCGCTCGCGCCACGGCCGCACGATCGTCGGCCCGACGATCTTCATGATGTCGGCCTCGTGCGTGTAGTGGGCCCCGAGACGCTCACGGCGCTCGTCGCCGAGAATGCCCTCCATCAGTGAGCCGAAGATGGTGGGGTCGACCGCACGCCACTCGAACTCTGACGCCCGCTTGAGGTGCTCGAGCTCGGGCTTCGTCATGAGAACCTTTGCCGGGCGGGCGAACAGCTCGCCGTTGACATAGCGCGTGCCCGCGTAGCGCCCCTGCCGGTTGTGGTCGCCCTTCTGATTCAGCAGCTCGAACAGATACCCGATGTCGCGTGCGCTATCGGGGTGCGGCGAGGCGAGCAGTTCGAGAATCGTTGCCTGTAGCGGGTAGCCGTCGAGCATGCCGAGGTCTTCGGCGAACAAGCACCAGACCAGCTACATCGTGAAGCGCTGAATCTCATCGATCGGCGCCGCCGCTCGGTCGGCCAGCGACGTGTAGAGGTCGGCGATGTGTCGCGCGGCATCTGTCGTGAGCTCGCGACGATGCTCGGCGAACATGGGATCGATCGTCTCGCTCTGCAAGAAAAGCAGCGCGTCGTAGCGGTCGGGCAGCTCGGCGAGGCTGAAGCGCGCGCGGGCCTCGCCCGGAAAACGCCCCGGCTCCCAGATCTCGAATTCGCGGAAGTTGCACGCGACCACCCACCGTGCGGCCGGGATGCCCTCCGCCGGATTCGACGACTCCAACCAGTACCGCTGCCGCTGGTCGCGAGCCTTCTCGAGCTCGACTGTCGGCGCCTTCATCTCGACAATTAGCACGCCGGGCCAATGCAGGTCCATGAACCCCGCTGACGTCGCGAAGTCTTCGAACAAGGCACCGACCTCAGAGCGGTCGGTGCCGTAGCAGGAAAACAGCTCGTTGAGGAAGGTCTGGGCCTCGGCCTTCTCCGTACCGCTGAACCCCGACCACTTGGCGACGAAGGCGGCGAGAGCCGCCTGGATCTCGAGACCGCTGCGCACGGTCAGATCAGACGCAGCGAATCGCCGGCGTAGTAGGTGTCGTGCATGAAACGCTTGTGATTGCGCTCGAGGTCAGCGATCAACTCGGTGAGCGCGAGCTCGACGTTGTGGTCGCCGCCCGACTTGCGCACGCGCTGGAGAGCCTTCTTCGCGCGGGCGAGCGTGTGCTCGAGATTGAGAAGCACGTCGCTGATCTCGCCGAGCGCCTGCTCGCGCGCAACCTCGGCGGGCGAACGCTCGTCGCGGGCTGCGCTGGTCATGGGGCCTCCTCGGTGTCGCCGTCGGGAAACGACGATACGGCGGCCAGTCTATGGCTCGGCACCGACACCGGGTGTGTGGAGGCACCCGTGCTCACTCACATAATGGGGAGGGAGTTCCAGTGGATGTTCGGTCGGCGTCACATCGTCGAGCGGTGGGCTCTGCGGGCTACGGGAACCTCCAGAAGCACCTGCACGAGTCGAAGGAGGTATTGCACAGCGCCGACGGCGGCGACGATGACGGCGGCGCGATAGATCCACACCAGCACCCGGGCGGTGGTGTCGAGCGGGTTGGCGGCTGTCACGCCCCCATAAACGCTGCCGCCGTCGGGCACCGCACCGGAGGCGATCGCCGCCAGCGTGATGGCGGTGACCCCGACGACGGTCGCCGTCATGATGCCGCCGAGTTCGACGCGGGGGATACGCACGTCGGAGACGATGCGGACGATGAGCGTCAGGATCAGCGCCGCCGCGAAGGGCAGGGCCCCTTCCAGCGGGTCAATGAGGGCCATGATCATCAGCGGAAGGGTCAGTGCTGCCAGTGTGAGTGCCGTCCAGCGGCGCGTGGTGCTCATGAGAGTCTCCCCGGGGTGCTCTGTGCGACATGTACCAATTATGCCCCTAAGTGGTCGGCGGCGAAACCCCTACGCTGAGCCCGTGCGCAGTGACCCCCCTTTCGAGCCGAGCGTCGAGCTCACCACCCACGGGCTCGGTCCATGGCCGGGCGGCCCCGCGGCCTGGCCCGACGACCCGCGCCTCGACCCCGAGTTGCTTACTCACGGCGACACCCGCAACGTCATCGACCGCTACCGCTACTGGAGCATGGAGGCGATCGTCGCCGACCTCGACGCACGGCGGCACCCCTTTCACGTCGCGATCGAGAACTGGCAGCACGACCTCAACATTGGCTCGATCGTGCGCAGCGCCAACGCCTTCCTCGCCGCCGAAGTGCACATCGTCGGCCGCCGCCGCTGGAACAAGCGCGGCGCCATGGTCACCGACCGGTACCAGCACGTGCGGCACCACTCTTCGATCGACGAGTTGATCGCGTTCGCGCGCGAGGCCGGGCTGCCGATCGTCGCCGTCGACAACGTGCCGGGGTCGGTGGCGGTGGATGCGGAGCCGCTGCCGCGCGCCTGCGTCCTGCTCTTCGGACAAGAGGGCCCCGGCCTCTCGGTCGAAGCACTCGCCGCAGCCGACCGGGTCGTCGAGATTCGGCAGTTCGGGTCGACCCGTTCGATCAACGCGAGCGCCGCGGCCGCGATCGTCATGCACGAGTGGGTGCGCGTGCACGCGGCGGTCGGTGAGCATCCCGAGCAGCGCTCTTGACGGCGTTAGCCGAGGGCGATGGACTGAACCCATGACGGTCATCACCGACGATCTGCCTGCTCAGCTCATCCACCAGGAACACGAGCAGTGGGAGGCGATGGGCCGCGGCGAGGGCGGCAGCCACGCGCACACCGCGATGCTGCCCGACGCGGTGATGGTCGTGCCGGGGGCGCTGCTCGAGCGCGGCGCGGTCATCGCAGCCCTTGACGGAGTGGTGTGGCGCGACTACCACATGAGCGACCAACGGGTGGTGCGGCTCGGCGACCGAGCGGCAATGCTCGCCTACCGCCTGCGTGGCGTGCGTGACGGCGAGACCGTCGACGTGTGGGTGACGACCACGTACGTCTACAGCGAGGGTCGCTGGCGGGTCGGGGCGCACCAGCAGTCTCCCGCCAACGACTGACAACGCTCGCTCACTGCGAGGGCGTTTTTCCGCCAGACCGCGATCGGTTCGCCCGTCAGAGTGGACCAATGATCACCTTTGTGACGGCGCCCCTCTCATGACCGGTGAGGCCATCATTGCTCTTCTCGTGTTCCTTCTGCCCCTGGCCTACAGTCCAGGGCCGGGAAACACGTTCTTCGCGGTGATCGGGGCATCGTCGGGCTTTCGTGCCGCCCTGAAACCGTTGGTTGGCTACCACGTCGCAACCTTTGCCGTGACCGCTTTGGTCGGAGTCGGGCTCGGCGTGACACTTCTCACAAACCCCGTCGTCGCGTCGACCATCGCCGCGATCGGCGCCGCGTATGTGCTGTGGCTCGCAATCGGCTTTGCGCGATCGACCCGACCCGTCACCTCCCATGGCGGTGAGCCCGCCGCGGAGGCCGCCGCGACTCGGCGTATTGGATTCTGGTCAGGGGTTCTTGTTCTCGTGCTCAACCCGAAGGCGTACTCGATCATTGCCGTCATGTTCGCGCAGTTCTTGCAGCCGCCGTCGAACGACGACCTTGGCACCGTGCTCGTGATCACGGGCATCTTCACCATCAACAACCTGATCGCCTTCATCGCGTGGACGTTGCTCGGCACCGCCTTGACCGCGATTTTCCGAGGTGACCGTGCACAGCGGTGGATCAACGGGGTGTTCGCCGCCATGCTGGCAGGGGTGGCGGTTTGGATGGCCGCACCGCTGGTCTCAGCGATTGCGGGGTGAGGCCCGTGCGAGTGCAGCTTGTGCCAGAGCTCTCAGAGCGCGCGACGGATGCGGATGGGGCCCTTCGCGGTCGAGGGGTCGACGACCTTTCCGCCTTGCGTGATCTCCACCTCGCCCGCTGCCACGAGGCGCCGGGCCGCCCGTCGCGCGGGTTCCATGAGGGCGCGCCATTCATTGTCGCCCGACCCGCCGACCGCGCGGGCTGCCTCGCTCGGGCAGATCGTCGCGCCGGTCGCGCGATCGGCGAGCAGGCTCCGGATGCTCTCCTCGAGCGCCCGATCCACGGGCCGCACGCCGCGAGCGCGGCACGCGTCGCTGCACCAGCGCACCGCCTCCCAGTCGCGCGCCCACTTGGCGCGCCACTCGATGCGGCGCCCGCATGAGCCGCAGACCTTGTCGGCGCGGGGGTCGGCGAGCTCGCTCTGCTGCCGTGCCTGCTGCCCGTCGAGGTTGCGCTGCCTGCCCACGTCGATAGTGTCGCGCGCCTGGCCGAACGCGCGCCGAGCATCCGCCCCCTCGGTGGATAGTCGCGGAGTGCATCCCACCCCGATCGTGGTCGCGAATGGCTGATTGCGCGCGTCGGTAGGGCACCGTGCGACCACGACACGGGGCGCGTGCAGGGGAAGGGCCTCGGCTGGGGCGTCAGGATGCGCGGGGGCGGCGCTCGCGCGCGAGCAACAACCCGACGCCCGCGATGACGAGCACCGTGACCGCGGTGCCGACGAACAGCAGCGCCGCGCCGCCGAGCTCGTAGGCGAGCCCCGAAAATGCAGCGGCGACGGTCGCGGCCGCGAGTCCAATGCCGCGCAGTAGCCCCTGCGCCGAGCCAGCACGCGCCGGGTCGACGGCGTGCGCCATCGCGGCTGCCGCGCCAATGAAGGCGAGGGCTTGCCCGGTCGACTCGACGAACCCCATGCCGGTTGCGACGAACGGGTTGCCCACGAAGCCGTAGAGGGTGACGATCGGCAGCAGGATGAGCATGCCCCGGGCGTAGGCGGCGACCCCGCCGCGGCGGTCGGCGAGACGTCCGGCCCACCCGGCGACGAGCACGTACGGCAGCGCAAAGAGCGCATAGCTGGCGGCGGTCAGAACCGGGTCGGCGCCAATGTCGGCCATGAAGCGCGGCCAGACGCCGTCGTAGGCTCCGGTCGGCACCATGACAGCGGCATACAGCAACACGATGCCGACGAGGCGCGGCGATCGCAACAGGTCGAGGCTCGTGCGCGGGGCGCTCGCGCCGAAGCGCAGCGTGCGGTCAGCATCCGTGCCATCGAAGCCGATGACGCCGGCCGCAATGCCGCCGGTCGGCGGGTTCGGGTCGTCGTCGGGGAAGCCCGCGTTTCCGGAGCCGCTTGACGAGAACACGGGCGCGGCCTCGTGAAACCCTGCGATCACCGGCACGAGTGCGATGAGCACGATGGCGGCCGAGACGGCGAGGATTGCTGACGGCCCTGCGAACGCGACCGCGATTCCGGATGCGAGGGGCCCCACCGCGATGCCCGCGAGCTCGGCGGCCCCGAGGCGCCCGAGCAGTTCGCCGCTGCGCGCGTGGTCAAAGCGCACCATGAGCGCGCTCGCCGCAATCACGAAGATTCCGAAGCCGAACCCGCCCACAGCACGTCCGGCGATCAGTTGCCACCCCTCGGTCGCGAGGGCGCTCAGGCCGAGCGAGCCAGCGACCATGACGACGCCGATGATGGCCATGAGGCGTGCGTGTCCGCGGTCGGCAGCGGGGGCGACGAGGAGTTCGGCGACGAGAGCCGCGGCGAAGCCCGCAGCCGCGAGATAGCCGATTTCCGCGGTGCTCACGCCCAGAGTGCCCTGCAGGGCGGGAATCAGCGGGAAGATGACAAAAGACGCTGCCGACAGGATGACCATTGCGGCGACGACACTGGGCACGAGCATCCGCCGTTGGCGGTGCCCGCGCTGCTGCGGGGACATGGGGGCCTCTCAAGAGTTATTGTCCAAATGGACAATAAGCATAGCATCGCTTATCCGAACGGACAACAGAACGGTAACGCGGCCTATGCTCGACGGGTGGCCGAAAATGTTGCCGCCGCTGGGGTGGCCGACAAGAAGGGCGCCGCACGCAAGAGCAGCGACGAGCGCCGCGACGAGATCGTGCGCGCCACCCTGCGCCTCGTGGCCGCCAAAGGCTTTGCCGGCGTCACGCTCCGTGAGGTCGCGACCGAGGTCGGGGTCGTCCACGGCCTGATTCGCCACTACTTCGCCAGCCGCGACGAACTCGTCGCAGCCGCGTTCGACTTCGCGGTCAGCACCGAGCTTGATCGAGACCGAGACCTTCTCGCGGCGCTCGACCCGATCACCGCCCTGGCCGGCTGGCTTGCTGCGACCAACGAGAACCACTACTTCGTCTGGATCGACGCGTGGAGCGAGGCGCCGCGCACCCCCGCGCTCGCCACCGCGCTCGACCGCCATCACCGTGACTGCGAGACGCTGCTCGCCCACCTGATTCGGGGAGTCGTCGCGGCCGGCTACGCAACCAGCGCTGATCCCGAAGCGGATGCTCGCCTCCTCACTGCCGTCGCCGACGGGGTCGCTGTTCAGCAGCACGTGGTCGGTGTGGTCGGCGTCGACGAGGCCAACCACATGGTGTTCGGGATCGCCGAGCGGCAGCTCGGGCTTGAGCCGGGCATCCTCGCCCGTTCCAATCCGGTGCCCGCCCGCGGACAGTGGGCCGAAGCCCCGGCTCGATAGTGCGTCGAGGCGCCCCGATAGACTGAGGGGCACGCCCTCTCCACCTCTCGAAGGGACACCCATGCCTGCCGTCGTCATCATCGGCGCCCAGTGGGGCGACGAAGGGAAGGGCAAGGCCACCGACCTCCTCGCCGGCCGCATCGACTACGTCGTCAAGTTCAACGGCGGCAACAACGCGGGCCACACCGTCGTCGTCGGTGACGAGAAGTACGCGCTACACCTGCTGCCGAGCGGCATTCTGACCCCCGGCGTCACGCCCGTCATCGCCAACGGCGTCGTCGTCGACATCGAGGTGCTGTTCGGCGAGCTCGACGCGCTCAGCGCGCGCGGCGTCGACGTGTCGAAGCTGCTCATCAGCGCCAACGCGCACGTCATCACCGGCTACCACCGCACGATGGACAAAGTGACCGAGCGGTTCCTCGGCAAGCGCCAGATCGGCACCACCGGTCGCGGCATCGGCCCCGCCTACGCGGACAAGATCAATCGCATCGGCATCCGCATGCAAGACCTCTTCGACGAGAACATCCTGCGCCAGAAGGTCGAGGGCGCCCTCAACGTCAAGAACCACCTGCTCGTCAAGGTCTACAACCGGCGCGCGATCGGCGTCGACGAGATCGTCGACGAGCTGCTCGGCTACGCCGACCGCCTGCGGCCGATGGTCGTGGACACCGGGCTCGTGCTGCACCAGGCGCTCGAGCGCGGCGAGACCGTGCTGTTCGAGGGCGGCCAGGCGACCATGCTCGACGTCGACCACGGCACCTACCCCTTCGTGACCTCGTCGAACGCGACCGCGGGCGGAGCCGCCACCGGCTCGGGCATCGGGCCCAACCGCATCGACCGCGTCATCGGCATCGTCAAGGCGTACACGACCCGCGTCGGCTCGGGCCCCTTCCCGACCGAGCTCTTCGACGAGTCGGGCGAGTTCCTGCGCAAGACCGGCTTCGAGTTCGGCACCACCACGGGCCGCCCCCGCCGCTGCGGCTGGTACGACGCCCCCATCGCCCGCTACACCGCGCGCGTCAACGGCGTCACCGACTTCGTGATGACCAAGCTCGACGTGCTCACGGGGCTGGAGAGCATCCCGGTCTGCGTCGCCTACGACGTCGACGGCGTGCGCGTCGACGAGGTGCCCGTCTCGCAGAGCGACTTCCACCACGCGACGCCGATCTACGAGATGCTGCCGGGTTGGACGGAGGACATCTCGGGTGCTCGGAGCTTTGACGATCTGCCGACCAACGCGCAAGACTACGTGCTCGCCATTGAAGCCATGAGCGGCGCGCGCATCTCGGCAATCGGTGTGGGCCCCGGCCGCGATGCCATCGTCGTGCGTCACGACCTGCTCGACTAGCGATGGTCGCCCGCGACCTGCCGTACACGGTGCTCGAGGGCCACGGCGTGCGTCTCGAGCCCTACGAGCCCACCCACCTGCCGGGTCTCGCGGCCGCGCTCGGTCGGCCCGAGGTCTTTGCTGGCGGCTGGGGCGGCGGGCCCGCCGGAGCGCGCGCGGGCGACGCCTTCGTCGCTTGGCTGCCGACCTATCTTCCGATCGGGCGGTCTCACGTCTACGTCGTTCGGGATGCTGAACACGCGATCGTCGGCACCACCACCATCCTCGACCTCACCCCGGCGACCGAGTCTGCCCACATCGGCTACACCGCCTACGCGCCGGAGGTCTGGGGCACGCACGTCAACCCTGCGTGCAAGCTCCTCATGCTCAGCCACTTGTTCGACCACGGGTACGGCCGCGTCAAGCTGCAGGCCGACGTGCGCAACGCGCGATCGCGGGCCGGCATCGAAAAGCTCGGCGCCCAGTTCGAGGGCATCGCCCGTCGTGACGCGCCGCGCGCCGACGGCTCGTGGCGCGACGGTGCGGTCTACGCGATCACCATCGATGACTGGCCCATCGTTCGGGAGGGCCTCCTCGCGCGCGTCGCGTGAGGGCCCTGGTTGGCCGCACTCTGACGGGCGTTACGCTCGACGCATGGACGATGCCGCCCTTGCCCAGCTCGCGGCGCTGCGCCGCAGCATCGACAACATCGATGCTGCGCTCATACACCTGCTCGCCGAGCGCTTCACCCGCACGCAGGCCGTCGGGCGACTGAAAGCCGTGTCGGGCATGCCGCCGAGTGACCCCGACCGCGAGCGCCAACAGATCGCGCGTCTACGGGCACTCGCGATCGAGGCACAGCTTGACCCCGCGTTCGCCGAGAAGTGGTTCAACTTCGTCGTGGCGGAGGTCATCCATCACCACGAGCAGATCGCGACGACGGGAACGGTGCAGACCGCCGAGTAGCGGGTTTCCGACCTCGCGACCCGATCGGCGGCCGATGTGCGGCGGCCGTCGGGCCGGGCCGATAGCCTCGGCCTGTGACGGCTACCGAGACGCGACGATCTGACGCCTGGATTGCGCTGCAGTTCACTCTCGCGGGCGTGACGTGGGGTGCGAGTTTCCTGTTCATCGCCCTCGCCCTCGAGGGCATGTCTCCGGTGCAAGTCGCCACCGGGCGCACCCTGTTCGGCGCGATCACGCTCGGCCTCATCGCGCTCGTCACCCGCGATCGCCTGCCCCGGGCGTGGCGCGTGTGGGGGCACCTGGCGTTGCTCTCGGTCACTTTCGCGGTCATCCCGTACATGCTTTTCGCGTGGGCACAGCAGTTCGTCGCCTCGGGTATCGCGAGCATCTTCAACGCCACCACCCCCATCATGACGGCGCTTCTGGCGGGGCTCGCGTTCCGTATCGAGAGGCTCACGCGCGAGCAGGTGCTCGGAATCATCGTGGGCATTGTCGGAGTCGTCGTCATCGTCGGGCCGTGGCAGGGTATCGAGCCCGGCTCGGGCGGCATCGTGCCCTACCTGGCGCTCCTCGGCGCGACCGCGTGCTACGGCTTCAGCCTGTCGTACATGCGCCGCTTCCTCGCCAACAGCGGGGTCAGTGCGATCGTGTTCAGCTTCGTCATGATCGGTCTGGCGGCGGTCTGGATGCTGCTGCTGACGCCCGCGATCGGTGCCCAGTCAATGACACTCACGCCGACGGTGATCATCGCGATCGTGCTGCTCGGAGCCCTGGGCACGGGCCTCGCCTACGCCTGGAACCAGAACGTTGTGCGCGCGTGGGGACCAACCCGGGCCGCGACGGTCACCTACCTGTCGCCGCCCGTCGGTGTGCTGCTCGGCGTTCTCGTGCTCGGCGAAGCACTCGCCTGGAACGAACCCGTCGGTGCGGTGCTCGTCATCCTCGGTGTGCTGCTGGCGCAGCGGCGGTTGCGGCTGCCGTCCCTCGCACGATGAGACGGTGCGTGACCTCCAGCACGAGGGAGCCGATCGCGCTCGCGCCGACCGCGATGAGGATGAGTTCGAGCGGCGGCGCGCCGAGCTGCAGGAAGTCGGTGACAAACGGGATGAGCAGCAGCACGGGCAGACCGAGGTAGGCCGCAACCACGACGAGGCTCGTCGCGAGCGTGAACGGTCGCGACAGGATGACGAGCACCCACAGTGCCGTGAGCGTCAGCGTGACGACGGCCGTGGTTTGCACGACCGCGGCCTCCGCGCCGCCGAGGTAGGCGTACGCGACCACCGAGATGAGGGTGCCGCCCACAATGAGTCCAGACGGGATGCAGAAGCGAGCAGCACGATGCAGGAAGCCGGGTCGATACCGCTGAATGTTGGGGAGCAGTGCGAGCACGAGCGCGGGCAGACCGATCGTGAGGCCGTCGACGATCGACAGCTGCCGAGGCAGGAAGGGGAACGGCCACAGCAGCGCACCGAACACGACCGCGAAGAGGATGGCGTAGGTCGTCTTCGACAGGAACAGCTTCGCGAGCCGCTCGACGTTGGCGATGACCTGACGGCCCTCGGCGACGATGCGCGGCAGGCGACTGAACTGGCCGTCGAGCAGCACCAGGCGCGCGACCGCCCGAGTGGCGGGGGCGCCCGAGCCCATCGCGATGCCCATGTCGGCGTGCTTGAGCGCGAGCGCGTCGTTGACGCCGTCACCGGTCATCGCGACCGTGTAGCCGAGGCGTTGCAGGGAGAGCACCATCGCCTTCTTCTGCTCGGGCGTGACCCGGCCGAAGACGGCTTCGCGTGCCAAGATCGTGTCCAGCTCGGCCGCCCCCGTCGGCGTGTTCCCGTCAGGCAACTGCCGGGCGTCGAATCCGTTGCCGACGTGTTCGACCCCGGCCTCGCGGGCGACCGCGGCGACCGTGCGGGGGTCGTCGCCCGAGATGACGCGGATGCTCACCCCCTGCTCGCGGAAGTACCCCAGCGTCTCGTGCGCATCCGGCCGCACCTTCTCGCGGAAGGTCAGCACCGCGGCGGGCACGAGTCTCGCCGGCAGTCGCGCGGCGGCCGGCTCGGTCTCGGGCAGCGCTTCGGGCGAGTGCGCGAGCACGAGGGTGCGCAGGCCGCTCGCGGCGAGCTCGCTCGCGCGCGCGAGCACGGCGCCTACCGCCGCGCGGTCGGCGCCGCCCAGCACGATGTCGGGAGCCCCCAGCACCCAGCTGCCCGCCGCGCGCGGGTCGCGGAACTCGGCCGCGCTCCACTTGCGGGCCGAGCTGAACGGCACGGCTGCCGCCAGCTCGAGGCTCGCCACCGCGGCGAAGCGCTCGCCGAGGGCCTGCGCGGTCGCGTTCGCGTCTCGATCGGCGGCGAAGTGCGCGAGCGCAGCATCCCACCCGGCGATCTCGCTGACTGGCTCGACCGCGTCCAGCACTAGGCGGCCCTCGGTGAGCGTGCCCGTCTTGTCGAGGCAGAGCATGTCGACGCGGGCGAGGCCCTCGACCGCGGCGAGCTCTTGAACAAGCACCTCGCGACGGGCGAGCTTCACGGCACCGACGGCGAGCGCGACGCTCGTCATGAACACGAGGCCCTGGGGGATCATCGCGATGAGGCTCGCCGCCGAAGCCACCGTCGCCTCGCGCCACGCGCCGGTCGCGATCGCCGACTCCCAGCCGCCGACCGCCTGCATCTGGCCGTTGACGACGATCGCGCCGACCGGCAGCAGGGCGATCGTGATCCATCGGATGATGCGCGCGATACCGGTGCGCAGTTCGCTGCGCACGAGCGAAAACTGCTTCGCCTCGGCCGTGATGCGGGCCGCGTACGAGTCGGCCCCGACCCGGATGACCCGCGCGAGCCCGCTGCCTCCGACGATCGACGAACCCGAGAGTAGCTCGCGCCCGGGCGCCGCGTCGAGCGCATCGGCCTCACCGGTGAGCAGGGACTCGTCGACCTCGAGCCCGTTCGCCTCGAGCACGACGGCGTCGGCTGTCACTTGATCGCCCGCGGACAGCACGAGGATGTCGTCGAGCACGACGTCGGCCACGCGCACCTCGTGCAGTGTTGGCGCAGCGCCGGGCTCGGTCGTGTCGCGGCGCAGCACCCGGGCGCGGGGCGCGTTGAGCACCGCAAGGCGGCTGAGGGTGAGCTTGGCCCGGAACTCTTGCGCAACGCCGATGACGACGTTGGCGATGACGAAGAACCCGAACAGTGCGTCTTGCCAGTAGCCGAGAACAAGCAGCAGAGCGAAACTGCCGCCCACGATGAGGTTGAACAGGGTGAACAGGTTCGCCTGCATGATGCGCCAGAACGACCGACCGGTGTCGCTCGGCATCGCATTGCCCTCGCCGCGGGCGAGGCGCTCGCGCACCTCCGTGAGCGTGAGAGCACGGGAACTAGTCACGCGCGCGAGCCTATCCCCGCCACGCAACCGCGCAGTCAACCCGGCGAGTGTGCCTGTTGACGGCAACTGTGCTCGCCCGGGGGATCACACATGCCGTTAGCGCGCACAGTCGTGGCACAAGGGCGGGCGGGCGCGGGCGCGGGCGCGGGCGCGGGCGCGGGCGCGAGCGCGGGCGCGCGGGCCTGCCTAACCGCCGACGAGCGGCCCGAAACGGGCTGGCAGCGTGTCGCGGTGCGCGTGGCGCAGCTCGGCCAGCGAGAGCGTGAAGCGGTCTTGCACCTCGAGGCCGTCGACCTCGGCGTCGGTGACGCCGATGCGCAGCACGGGCACGTCGCGCCCCGCGCACAGGCCGCGGAACTTCACGTCGTCTTCGCGGGCGACCGACACGAGCGCGCGGGCCTGCGATTCGGCGAGCAGCGCGGCGAGAGCATCCACCCCGTCGCGTTCCATGAGTTCGCCGAGCCAGACGCGGGCGCCGATGCCGAAACGCAGCACACCCTCGGCGAGGGTCGCGAGGAGGCCGCCCTCCGAGAGGTCGTGCGCGCTCGTCACCAGACCGTCGGAGGCGGCCGCGGCCAGCAAGCCGACGAGGTTCTTCTCGGCCGCGAGGTCGACGCGCGGCGGCAGACCACCGAGGTGGCCGTGCACGACGTCGGCCCACACCGAGCCATCGAGCTCGTCGCGCGTGACGCCGAGCAGGTAGAGGTTCTCGCCGTCGTCCTGCCAGCCGGAGGGCAGGCGGCGGTCGACGTGGTCGATGACACCCATGACCGCCACGACGGGGGTCGGGTGGATGGGTACGTCGCCGGTCTGGTTGTAGAACGAGACGTTGCCGCCGGTGACCGGGATGCCCAGCTCGAGGCAGGCGTCGGCCAGGCCCGTCACCGCGCGCTCGAACTGCCACATCACATCGGGGTTCTCGGGGCTGCCGAAGTTGAGGCAGTCGGAGACGGCGCGCGGCACGGCCCCGGTCGCGGCGACGTTGCGGTACGCCTCGGCGAGCGCCAGCTGCGCGCCGGCGTAGGGGTCGAGCTGGCAGTAGCGGCCGTTCGCGTCGGTCGCGAGCGCCACCCCGAGGCCCGACTGCTCGTCAACGCGGATCATGCCCGCGTCGTCGGGCGTCGCGAGCGCGGTGTTGCCGCCGACGTAGTAGTCGTACTGGTCGGTGATCCACGCCGTGTCGGCGAGGTTGGGGCCGCCGAGCACCTGCAGCGCTTGGGCGCGTAGCGCAGCGTCGTCGGCGGGCCGGGCGAGTCGGGCGGCCGAGTCGGCCTGCAGGGCGTCTTGCCAGGCGGGCCGGGCGAACGGCCGGTGGTACACCGGACTGTCGATCGCGACCGTGCGGGGGTCGACGTCGACGATCGTCTCACCCTTCCAGTGGATGACGAGGCGCCCGGTGTCGGTCACCTCGCCGAGCACGCTCGTCTCAACATCCCACTTGCCGGTGACGGCGAGGAAGGCCTCGAGCTTCTCGGGCCGCACGATGGCCATCATGCGCTCCTGGCTCTCCGACATGAGGATCTCCTCGGCCGTGAGCGAGGGGTCGCGCAGCAGCACCTGGTCGAGGTCGACCACCATGCCGCCGTCGCCGTTGCTCGCGAGCTCGCTGGTCGCGCACGAGATGCCGGCGGCGCCCAGATCTTGGATGCCCTCCACGAGCTCGCCCGCGAACAGCTCGAGGCAGCACTCGATGAGCACCTTCTCGGCGAACGGGTCGCCGACCTGCACAGCAGGTCTCTTGGTGGGTCCACCTTCGCTGAACGTGTCGCTCGCGAGGATCGACGCGCCGCCGATGCCGTCGCCGCCCGTGCGCGCGCCGAATAGCACGACCTTGTTGCCGACACCACGCGCATTCGCGAGGTGCAGATCCTCATGCCGCAGCACGCCCACGGCGAGCGCGTTGACGAGCGGGTTGGCCTGATACACGGCGTCGAAGACGGTCTCGCCGCCGATGTTGGGCAGCCCCAGGCAGTTGCCGTAGTGGCTGATGCCGCTCACAACGCCCGGAACGACGCGCGCCGTGTCGGCGTGGTCTAGGCGTCCGAAGCGGAGGGCATCCATGACCGCGACCGGCCGCGCGCCCATCGAGATGATGTCGCGCACGATGCCGCCGACGCCCGTCGCGGCGCCCTGGAACGGCTCGATGTAGCTCGGATGGTTGTGGCTCTCGATCTTGAAGGTGACGGCCCAGCCCTCACCGATGTCGACGACGCCCGCGTTCTCGCCCATGCCGACCATGAGGTGGGTCTTCATCTCGTTAGAGACCTTCTGACCGAACTGCCGCAGGTGCACCTTGGACGACTTGTAGGAGCAGTGCTCGCTCCACATGACCGAGTACATGGCCAGCTCGCCGCTCGTCGGGCGGCGGCCGAGCAGGGTCTTGATGGCGTCGTACTCGTCGGCCTTCAACCCGAGGGCCTCGAACGGCTGCACCTTGTCGGGTGTCTCCGCAGCGTTCTCGACGGTGTCCGGAAGAGCGCGGGCGAGAGCGGGGTCGGTCACGCTTTTCAGCCTACCGGCGGCCTAGGCTGGGCAGTGCCGCCCACTCGTCCACCACCGGAGCCACCATGTCTGCACGCACCATCTGGGCCTACGCCGCAATCGGCGTGCTCGTCTTCCTCGGGGCCATGTTCCTCGGCATTGCCCTCAACAGCTGATCAGCTCTTCGGTACCGGAGGGCCGAGGATCAGCAGCACGGTGAAGAGCACCACGACCGCGAGCAGGATCAGTGCGGCCAAGAGGTAGGGGTGGTTCAGCATCCACCGCACCAGGCGGTCGAACCAGCGCTGATCGCGCGGGTCGTCGGTGGCCTCGCGGCGCCAGTTGCCCTCGAGCTTGCCCGTGCGGTGCGCCCAGATGTCGAACGGGATCGTCGCGTAGGGGATCACCGCGGTGACGACCGCGAGCACCGCCAGGCCGGGGTTCCAGCGCTGGTTGATCGCCGTCAGAACGGCCGTCGCCCCATACGCGAGGAAGACGAAACCGTGGATGCTGCCACCAATGGTCACCGCGATGTCGAGCCCCGCCGTGGCGCGAAGAATGAGGCCCGTGATCAGGAGGGTCCAGGTGATCGCCTCGGTGATCGCGACGATGCGGTAGAGCTTCTTCGGGGTCAGGCGGGAGGCGGGGGCCGAGGTCGACGTCACGCCGCTAGCTCAGCACGCTCTGCTTGATCACCGATGTGAAGAACGTCAAGCCGTCGACGCCCGAGCGCATCGCCTGGGGAGTGTTCGGGCCGAAGCCCGGCTCGACCGCGTGCTCGGGGTGCGGCATGAGGCCGACGACATTGCCGCGCTCGTTGCGCAGGCCCGCGATGTCGCGCAGCGAGCCGTTGGGGTTGACGTCGAGGTAGCGGAAGGCCACGAGCCCCTCACGTTCGAGCCGGTCGAGGGTTGCCTCATCGGCGATGAAGCCGCCCTCGCCGTTCTTCAGCGGGATCGTGATCTCTTGCCCGAGCTCGAAACCGTTCGTCCAAGCGCTGTCGGTGCTCTCGACGCGCAGCCGCTGATCGCGGCGGATGAAGTCACCGTGGTCGTTGCGGATCAGACCGCCGGGCAGCAGGTGCGCCTCGACGAGAATCTGGAAGCCGTTGCAGATGCCGAGGACGGGCATCCCGCTGTTCGCCGCATCGATGACTTCCGCCATGATCGGCGAGCGGGCCGCGATGGCGCCGCAGCGCAGGTAGTCGCCGTAGCTGAAGCCACCGGGCAGCACGATGGCGTCGACGCCCTGGAGGTCGTGCGTGCCGTGCCAGAGCGCGACCGGTTCGGCGCCTGCGAGGCGCACCGCGCGCTGGGCGTCGCGGTCATCGAGCGAGCCGGGGAAGGTGACGACGCCGATGCGCATCAGGCGCGGGCCCCGGCCGCGGCCCCGTCGCTCGTCTCGGCGACGTGCACGCTGATGACGTCTTCGATCACGCCGTTGCTCAGCATGTCGGCCGCGAGCTGGCGGGCGGTCTCGAGCATCGCCGCGTCGGCAACGTCGACGTGCAGCTCGAAGCGCTTGCCGATGCGCACATCGCTGATGCCCTCGTGACCGAGGCGGTGCAGGGCCCCGGCGACAGCCTTACCCGCCGGGTCGAGCAGTTCGGCCTTCGGCATGACCTCGACGACGATGGTGGGCACGGCAGACTCCCTGGGTGCGTCAGCGGGTGGATGGCACGAGTCTACTGAGCGCTCGCGGGCAGGCGCGCCCGGCTCACTCGGTGGCCAGCAGCACGTCGGCCCGCGACAGGGTCGGCGCGATCAGGGCCGCGTTGGCCTGATCGGGGCCGAGCGCCCAGGCCCGCGCGGCCTCGGTGCTCTTGCCGAAGGCGATGTGGCGGGCGATGAGCCGTTCGAGCCGCGTCGCTTCATCGAGCACGACCCCGACCGTGAGGTCGAGCAGCGGTGCGACCCGCTGCCAGCCGCCCGTTTGCAGCAACAGGTAGTTGCCCTCCACGACGATGCACCGCAATTCAGGAGTCAGCGCGAGCGCGCCCGGCACCGGCTCTTCGACACGCCGGTCAAAGCCCGGGGTGTGCACCGTCGTTCCTGAATTGTGGAGGTCGCGCAGGAGTTGGAGCAGGGTCACGAAGCCGTCGAGGTCGAAGGTGTCGGGGGCACCCATGCGCTCGCGGCGTCCGAGGCGCACGAGCTCAGCCTGCGGCAGGTGAAACCCGTCCATCGGAAGCACGCGCGCGGCCGGCAGGCGGTCGGCGAGCTCGGCAGCCGCGGTCGACTTGCCGGCGCCGGGCGCTCCGACCAGGCCCACGAGCAGCGGGCCGGATGCGGAGCGCGCGGCGAGCATCCCCTCGACGATCACGGCGAGAGCGGGTAGGTCGACCGGCGCGCGACCCGCGCCCGGCGCTGAGCCGCCGCTCACACCGGGATGCGCGCCGCGATACCGTGCTTGACGGCATCGGCGACGATGAAGCGTGCCCACACCGGATAGCCCGCGGGGCCGGGGTGGAAGTCGTCTGATGCGAAGAAGTTGTCCGGGTACGGCGGCAGGGGCGGGGTCATGTGCGCGCGGGGGAAGCGCTCGAGCGCGCGACGTGCGGCGACCTCGAGCGCTTGGGCGTGCAGGGCGAGCGTCGTGCGCAGCGGCTCGGGGAGCAGCTCGTAGCGGTGGAACGCGGGGAGCGCGCTCATCAGCACAATCGCCTCGGGGTGCCGTGAAGCGATGTCGTGCACGATGTGCCGAATATCGCGGCGGAACGCCCGATCGGACCGCACCTGCATGGCATCGTTGGCGCCGAGGCTGATGACCACGACATCGGTCGGGGCGGCGAGTGCTTCCGCGAGGTGGTCGCGAATCACATCGCGCGCCGTTGCGCCGTTGCGACCCCGGGCGCGCCACCAGACCGGGCGACCCGTGCACCGCGTCAATTCGTCGGCAAGGTGGCCTGCCAAGCCTTCGACAGCCGTTGCAACGCCCACGCCGACCGCCATCGAATCACCCAGCACCAGAAGACGCAGAGGGTTGATGTCGGTGCTGCCGCCCTCCCACGGAAACGGTGGCTCGGGCAAGATCGGCACGGTCGCACGCAGCTTCACGGTCTGCGGCACGAGCATCGGTGCGAGCGCGAGGGCGATGGCGCGGCTGAGCCGCCGACCACGGAGGGGGCGGGCTGCGCGGCCTGAAGGCTGCGCGGACGTGCCGGGCGCGGTCATGGGCGCGAGTCTAGGCCCGCGATCTTCGGCGTTGCCCGTCGCCGGGAGCGGCGGTGGTGCTCGCGGTCGCCATCAGTGGCCGTCGAGCAGGCGCCCGAAGCCGACGCTCCAGGCGTCCTCCACCGCGAAGTCCGCCCAGTCTCTGTAGCCGATCGCACTCGGGTGAAAGTCGTCGCTCGCGAAGAACCCCTCCGTGTAGGGCGGCGGGGGCGGTGACATGTGGGCTCGTGGATGTGCACCGATGAGGGCGCGCGCTGCGGCCTCAAGGGCTTGCGAGTGCCGGTACAGGCTGCCGCGCAGTGGCTCGGGCAGCAGGCGAAACCGGAAGAATGCGGGCAGAGACGACATCAGGAGCGCAGTCTGCGGGTGTGCATGAAACGTGCGTTCGACGATGGTGCGCACGTCGCGCCGAAAGGCCCGCGCCGACCGCAGCGCCAGCGCGTCGTTGGCCCCGATCGTGAGGAAGACGAGGTCGGTCGGGCCGTCGAGCGCATGCTTCAGGTGCTGCCGCACCAGGTCGCGCGAGGTCGCACCATTTGCGCCCGCCGCGCGCCACACCACCGGCCGTCCGGTGCGCGCCGCGAACGCCTCCGCGAGTCGGCCGCCCAGCCCGAGGTCGGCGTGCTCGACCCCGACGCCCGCCGCGGTCGAGTCGCCCAGCACGAGCAGGTGCAGGGGGCGGGATGCGGATACCGGGTCGGTCGTCGGCTCGAGGGCATCGACGCCAGTCGCCGGGTCGCCCGGCTCGAGCAGCCCGGTCGGCGCGAGCCCGCCGGGCTCGACGCGGCCGCTCCACGGGAGGGGAGCATCCGGAAGCCGCGGTGTGTCGCGCCGCAGTCGGCGGCCCTGTGGGAGCAGCACGGGAGCCTGCGCGGCGATGATCGCGCGGCTCAGGCGCAGGGCCGTGGGCGGTGGGGCGTCGTGCACGGGCGCGAGTCTAGAGCGCGGGAGTAACGAGTTGCGGCGTGGCGGGTTCCGCTGCGAGCCGCAGCACCGTGCCCCAGGGGTCGTCGACCTCGAGGGTCCGGCCGTCGTCGCGCACCGTGAGGCCGTGGTGCCGCAGCCGCTCGGCCGTCGCGCCGAGCTCGTCGGCGTCGGGCAGCACGATGTCGACCTGCCCGAGCCCGAGGGCGCGCGTGCGCACGCCGGCGCCGCGCGAGCGCCACGTGTTCATCGCCATGTGGTGGTGGTACCCGCCCGCGCTCACGAAGATCGCCTGGTCGCCGTAGGTGGTCGTGAGGTCGAAGCCGAGCCGGTCGACGTAGAACGCGCGAGCGGTCGGCACGTCGCCGACGCTCAGGTGCACGTGGCCGACTGTCGCGGGTGCCGTGCCGTGCGCCACGAGGGCCTGCTCGGTGAGGTGCTCGCGCAGAAAGCCGTTCGGATCGAGGAAGAACGTGCTCATCTCGACGCGCCCGTGCACCCACGACCACTCGGTGCGGTCGCGATCCCAATACAGTTCGACGCCGTTGTGCTCGGGGTCGTCGAAGTAGAAGGCCTGGCTGACGAGGTGGTCGCTCGAGCCGGTGAAGCTGCTCGGGTGCGCTTGGGCCACCGCGTATACGGCCGCGGCGAGCGCCGCCTGCGTCTCGAACAGGATCGCCGTGTGGAACAGTCCGGCCTCGCTCGGGCCCGCGTGCCGCAGGGCGGGCGCGTGCCGCAGTATGACGAGCGGGCGGGATGCGGAGCCCGCGTCACTCGCAGCGCCATCCGCTGCGCGGCTGGCGCGCCCCAGCACGACGACCCCGCCCTCGGCGCTCAGCACGTCGAGGCCGAGCGTGCCGCCGTAGTACCCCGCCATGAGGTCGAGGTCGGCCACGTCGAGCGTGACGGCGCCCATAGCGGTGTCGGCGGCGAGCCGTGCGGAGTCGGTCATGCGCAGGTCAACCGGCGAGCATCCCCACCCATTCCTGTGCGATGCCTGCGCGAGGAGGCGCCGATCGGTCACTCGTTGCGGTCACTGAGCGTGAGGCACCCAACGAGTGACCGATCGACGCCGTGACGCGCACGCGTCGACCACGGTCGGCCGGGGGCGGGCAGCGCGGGACGTGCGGTCAGCCGCAGAGGCGGGCGATGAGCTCGCGGTAGCGCGCGGCCGTGCGCTCGACAATCTCGGCGGGGAGAGCCGGCGGGGTGCCCTGCTTGTCCCAGTTGGCGGCGAGCCAGTCGCGCACGATCTGCTTGTCGAAGCTGTCCATGCGGTTCGGGCCGCCGGCCGCGTAAAGCGACGCGTCCCAGTAGCGCGAACTGTCAGACGTCAGCACCTCGTCGGCGAGGGTCAGCGCGCCCGCGACCGGGTCGGTGCCGAACTCGAACTTCGTGTCGGCGAGGATCACCCCGCGCGCGAGCGCGATCGCGCTGGCGCGACGGAAAATCGCGAGCGACGCATCCCGCAGCGCTGTCGCCGTCTCGACGCCGACGAGCTCGACCGAGCGCTCGAAGCTGATGTTCTCGTCGTGCTCGCCGAGCGGCGCCTTGAACGCGGGCGTGTAGAGCGGCTCGGGCAGGCGGTCGCCGTCGCGGAGACCGGCGGGCAGCGGGATGCCGCACACCGTTCCCGACGCGCGATACTCGGCCCAGCCCGAGCCGGTGAGGTACCCGCGCACGACGCACTCGATGGGGTGCATGTCGAGCCGCTTCACGAGCATCGCGCGCTCGGCGACCTCAGCGGGAACGGCGGGCAGGCCGGGCCCGGTGGCGAGATGGTTCGGCTGGTCGAGCCGTGCGAACCACCAGCGCGTCAGCTGCGTCAGCAGAGCGCCCTTGCCCGGGATGCCCGGTTCGAGCACGTGGTCGAACGCACTGACCCGATCGCTCGCGACGACGAGCATGAGGGCCGGGGCATCGTCGTGGGCGTAGAGGTCGCGCACTTTGCCCGAGTAGACGTGCTGCCAGCCGTGCTGGGCGAGAGCATCCGCCGTGGGTTCGCTCATCAGACGACGCGCGCCGCGATGTCGGTGCGGTACTGGCCCCCGTCAAGGCCGATGCGGCCGATCGCCTTGTAGGCCCGGGCGCGGGCCTGGGCGAAGTCGGCGCCGGTCGCGACGACGCTCAGCACACGGCCACCGGTGGCGACGAAGCCGTCGGCCGAGCGCGCGGTGGCCGCGTGGGCGATCGTGACGCCCTCGACGGCGGCGGCGTCGTCGAGTCCGGTGAGGGGCCGGTTGGGGGCGGCGCTTACCGGGTAGCCCTCGCTCGCGAGCACGACGGTCACGGCGACCTCGTCACTGAACTCCGGGTGCGGTCGGCCGGCGAGCTGCCCGGTGCTCGCGGCGAACAGCAGCTCGCTGAGCGGCGTCACGAGGCGGGGTAGCACCACCTGGGTCTCGGGGTCGCCGAAGCGCGCGTTGAACTCGATGACGCGGATGCCCTGCGCGGTCACGATGAGCCCGCAGTAGAGCAGGCCGATGAAGGGCGTGCCCTCGTTCTCGAGCTGGCGCACGGTCGGCTCGGCCACGGTGCGGATGACCTCGTCGACGAAGCCCTCGGGCGCCCACGGCAGCGGAGAGTACGCGCCCATGCCGCCCGTGTTCGGGCCGGTGTCGCCGTCGCCGATGCGCTTATAGTCTTGCGCCGGGCTCAGCGGCACGACGGTGTGCCCGTCGCTCAGCAAGAAGAGACTGACCTCCTGGCCGTCGAGGAACTCTTCGACGAGCACCCCGCCCTGCTGCAGGTAGTGGGTGGCATGGGCGACCGCGGCCGCGCGGTCGCTCGTGACGATGACGCCCTTGCCGGCGGCGAGCCCGTCGGCCTTGACGACATAGGGCGCACCCAGGTCGTCGATCGCAGCCTCCACCTCGGCGAGCGTGCCAGCGCGCACGGCGCGTCCGGTCGGAACCCCCGCTGCATCCATAATGCGCTTCGCGAACGCCTTCGAGCCCTCGAGTTGCGCGGCGGCCTTCCCCGGGCCGAACACCGCGATGCCACGCCGGCGCACGGCGTCTGCGACGCCCGCCACGAGTGGAGCCTCGGGCCCAATGACGACGAGCTCGATGTCGTTGTCGACCGCGTAGTCGGCCACGACGTCGCCGCGCGTCGCGTCGAGCGCGACCACGGGCACGACCGTGGCGATGCCGGCGTTGCCCGGAGCGGCGGTGATCACGTGGGCGGGTTGCCCCGAGGCGTCGCGCTCGCGCAGTAGTGCGGTGATGATGGCGTGCTCGCGGGCGCCCGAGCCGAGGACGAGGATTCTCACCGGGCAAGACTACCGAGGGAGGGCATCCCGACCGGGCGTAGCCTCGAGGCATGGCCCGCGCGCGCATCGACGAGACGACCGGGCGGGATGCGGTGCGCACCGCCCTCGCCGACCCGAGCGACCGCACCACGGTCGCGACCGCCGTGCGCTACCTGCTGCAGGCGCTCGCCGACGCCAGCCCGGGCCGCAGCGTTGAGGTGCGCGTGCCGCCCTTCGGAGCAGTTCAGGCGGTCGACGGTCCCAAGCACACGCGCGGCACCCCGCCCAATGTCGTCGAGCTCGACCCCGCGACCTTCCTGGCCATCGCGACGGGCGGGCTCGACTGGGCGAGTGCGGTCGACGCGGGCCGCGTGCACGCCTCGGGGGCGCGCTCGGACCTCTCGGCACTGTTTCCGCTCGCGTATTGACGCGCCACTCAGCGCCGTGCGCCAGAATGAGGGCGTGACCGAGCCGAGTGGCAGCCCCGAGCGGATGACGGAGCCGATGACCGAGCGTGCGACCGTGCAGGTGCGTCGGGCGCCGAAGATCCCCGCGTTCATGGTGGTCGGCGGCCTGGTCGGCTTTCTGGGCACGCTCATCGCGACGAGCCTCTTCCCCGCCGACCCGCAGGTTGGCTATGCGGCCCTGCTCGGCTACTTCTCGCTCTATGGGGTGACAGCGGGTGTGCTCGTGGGGGCGATCGTCGGCATCGTGCTCGACCGGCGGTCGCAGAAGCGGGTGCGCACGCTCGAGGCCGAGCGCCAGGTGGTCGACGCCGCCCCACTGGAGGGCGAGCTCGAAGACTGAGCTCGAAGACTAAGTGCCGCCGGTGGTCGCTGCTGCGTGAGCGCGGCGTTCAGCTCAGCTGGTTCTCCTCCACCCACCGCAGGTACTCGGGGGTCACAGTGCCGGTGACGTAGTCACCGGTGAAGCAGCTCATCTCGAGCTCGGTGACGTCGCTGCCCTCGATGATCGCGGCCTGCATGTCGTCGACCTCCTGGTAGATGAGGTGGTCGCTGCCGAGCTCGGTGTTGATCTCGGGAATCTTTCGGCCGTGGGCGATGAGCTCGCGCCGCGTCGGCATGTTGATGCCGTAGACGTGCGGGTACCGCACCGGGGGCGCGGCCGAGGTGAAGGTGACCTTGTTGGCCCCCGCCGCGCGGGCCATCTCGACGATCTCCTTCGAGGTCGTGCCGCGCACGATCGAGTCGTCGACGATGAGGATGTTCTTGCCCTTGAACTCCGACGACATCGCGTTGAGCTTCTGCTTGACGCTCTTCTTGCGGGTCTCCTGCCCGGGCATGATGAACGTGCGCCCGACGTAGCGGTTCTTGTAGAAGCCCTCGCGGTAGGGGATGTCGAGCTTCTGTGCCACCTGCATGGCGGCGGGCCGCGACGAGTCGGGAATCGGCATCACCACGTCGATGTCGCCCATCGGCGTGTAGCGGGCGATGGTGTTGGCCAGTCGATCGCCGAGTCGCAGCCGCGCCTCGTAGACCGAGATGCCGTTCATGATCGAGTCGGGGCGCGCGAGGTAGACGTACTCGAATGAGCAGGGGATCAGCCGCGGGTTGGCGGCGCACTGCCGGGCGATCATCTCGCCGCTGACGCTCACGAACACGGCCTCGCCCGGGGCAACCTCGCGCACGGTCTCGTATCCGCCCGCCTCGAGCACGAGCGACTCGCTCGCCACGACCCACTCGTCGCCCGTGAGACCCGCGGAGCGGCGCCCGAGCACGAGCGGCCGGATGCCGAACGGGTCACGGAAGGCGAGCATCCCGTGCCCCGCAATGAGGGCGATCGCCGCGTACGAGCCCTCGACGCGCTCGTGCAGGCGGCTGATCGCCGCAAACACCTGATCGGGGTCGAGATCGTTGCCTGTCACTTGCGCCTGCAGCTCGTGAGCGAGCACGTTGACGAGCAGCTCGGTGTCGCTGCTCGTGTTGAGGTGCCGGCGGTCGACGTCGAACAGCTCGCGCGTCAATTCCCGTGTGTTGGTGAGGTTGCCGTTGTGCACGAGGATGATGCCGTACGGCGCGTTCACATAGAACGGCTGCGCCTCTTCTTCACTGGATGCGGAGCCGCGGGTCGCGTAGCGCACATGCCCGAGCCCCATCGTGCCGAGCAGGCTGCGCATGTCACGGGTGCGATAGGCCTCGCGCACCTGGCCCTTGGCTTTCGCCATGTGCAGCACGCGGCCCTCGGCGGTGGCGATGCCGGTCGAGTCTTGACCGCGATGCTGCAGGAGGGCGAGTGCGTCGTACACCTGCTGGTTGACGGGGCTCGTAGAGACGAGGCCGACGATGCCGCACATGCGGGACGAGCTCCAGACCGTAAGGTTGACGGTGACGTGAGGCCAGTCTGACAGACCGCGGAACGGATGAACGAATGACGAATTCTTATGCCGCCGCCGGCGTCGACACCGCGGCCGGCGACCGCGCCGTCGAGCTCATGAAAGCCTCCGTTGCCGCGACCCACGGCCGCGAAGTGTTGGGCGGGGTCGGTGGTTTCGCTGGCTTGTGGGACGCCTCAGCGCTGCGCGACTACCGGCGCCCGCTGCTGGCCACGAGCACCGACGGCGTCGGCACGAAGGTCGCGATCGCGCAGGCCCTCGACATCCACGACACGATCGGCCAAGACCTTGTGGCGATGGTCGTCGACGACATCGTCGTCGTCGGCGCCAAACCGCTGTTCATGACCGACTACATCGCGTGCGGAAAGGTGCACCCCGAGCGCATCGCCGCCATCGTGCGCGGCATCGCCGAGGCCTGCGCCGCGACCGGCACCGCCCTCGTCGGGGGCGAGACCGCCGAGCACCCCGGACTGCTCGGCCCCGATGACTACGACGTCGCCGGTGCCGCGGTCGGCGTCGTCGAGGCGGAGGACGTGCTCGGGCCCGAGCGCGTGCAGCACGGCGACGTCGTCATCGCAATGGCGAGCTCGGGCCTGCACAGCAACGGCTTCTCGCTCGTGCGGCACATCTTGGCGTCGCGCTCGATCGGGTATCACGACGAGCTGCCCGAGCTGGGAGGTGTCGTCGGCCGCGCGCTGCTGGAGCCGACAGCGCTCTACACCGCACCGCTGCTCGACGTGCTCGCCGAGCTGCCCGGCGCCGTGCACGCCCTCAGCCATGTGACGGGCGGCGGCATCGCGGCGAATCTCGCGCGCGTGCTGCCCGTGGGATCCTGGGCCGAGCTCGACCGCGGCTCGTGGAGCCCGCCCGCCGTCTTCCGGGTGCTCTGCGACCTGGCGGGCGACTCGCTCGAGTCGACCGAGGGCACGTGGAACCTCGGGGTCGGGATGCTGGCCGTCGTCGCGCACGACAGCGCGAGCTCCGTCATCCGCGCGCTCGAGAGCCGTGGCGTGCCCGCGTGGGTCGCCGGTCGCGTGTCGACGACCGCGCACGACCTCACCGGGTTCGAGCAGGGCGCCAAGGGCGTCGACGGCGGAGCCGTCAAGCTCGTGGGTTCCTACGCGGAGTAGGGTCGCGGGCCGTTCGGTGCCGATCAGCGCGGTGCGAGCACGTCGACACCGTTCGCGCGGCACGCCTGCGCGAGGCGCTCGTCATAGGTGATCATCGCCTCGAGATCGTCACCGAGGCTCAGTGCCGCGGCCAGGTGCAGCGCGTCGAGCGAACGCAGGATGCTCGGGTCCAACCGACCAGCGACCTCGAAGGTCTCGGTCGTCACCGTCAGGAGCACGAGAGAGTCCAGCACCGCGCGCGCGGCAACAACCTGCTCCGGCGCCTCGCGACGCACCGCGCGGATGACCTCCGTACGGGCCAGGTCGCTCGATACGGCGGTGGTCGCGGAACCCTCCAGGAAGCCGCGGAGCGAGGCCGATTCCGGTTCGGCGACGACCAGCTTCAGAAGTGCCGACGTGTCGACGTAGACCGCCACGGGTCAGTACCGCTCGGCGTCGCGCATCTCGGCGAGCACCGGCGTCAGGGGAGGGCCCTCGAGCGGAGCAGCCAGTGACGCGAGGCTGCGCCGGGCCGGGCGCGCGGTGCCGTTGGCCAGCATCCGCTGCAGGGGCGACGACGCGATGGGCGTGATCTGGGCGACGGGCCGTCCGCGATCGGTGATCGTGACGATTTCGCCGGCGACCACGTCAGCGACGACCGCGGACGCGTTTTGCTTGAGGGCACGGATGCCGACCTCTGCCATGTTCTTCATTGTAGAACAATGATTCTTCCGGCGCGCGAGCGCGCAGGAGAGCCCCGCTTCGAGGACCTCCCCAACCGGGAGGCGACCCGGGGTGGAGAGGTTGTCGACGGCGACCGCTACGCGGTCTGCGCCGCCGGGCCCTGCTCGGCGTCGTCGAGGTCGTCGTCGTCCTCGTCGTCGTCATCGACGAGGTGCGCCCACTTGTCTTCGTACTCCTCGGCGTGGGCTGCGGCGGCGAGCTCGCGCTCGAGCGCCGTCAGGTTCGTGTCGGGAGTGAAGTACTTCAATTCGCGAGCCACCTTGGTGTGCTTCGCCTTCTGTCGGCCGCGCCCCATGCGTGACCCCCTCACAGTGTGTCGTCGGGTGAGCTAGGGAGAACCCCAGAATGCCGAGTTGGGACGGTACAAAAACTGTGCCGAAGTTTAGCACGCACGGGCCTATTCGAGTCGCTCGCCGCCTGCCGCATCCCGCCCGCGAGCGGGTAGCGTTGACCGAGTGACGACTCCCGAGCTGACCACCTCCTGCGTGGTTATCGGGGCGGGTCAGGCTGGCCTGTCTGTCGCGTACTTTCTGCGCCGTCTCGGGCTCGAAGCTGGCCAGGAATTTGTGCTCATCGACCGAGGCCCGGGCACGGGTGGTGCGTGGCAGCACCGCTGGGAGGCGCTGCGTCTCGGCTCGGCGCACCGGGTCAACGATTTGCCCGGCATGGACGAGCTGGGGTTGAGCTTCACGACGGCTGATCATCACGCGCCGGCTCGCGACGTGGTCGCCGACTACTACGCGCGGTACGAGGAGCATTACGGGCTGCAGGTCGTGCGCCCCGCATCCGTCACCCATGTGGAAGACCAGGGCCGTGACCTCCTGGTGCGCCTGACCACCGAGAACGGCCCGCTCGAACTCGGCACCTCGACGATCGTCAACGCCACAGGCACATGGGGCTCGCCGTTTGTGCCCTGGTACCCCGGGCGCGATCGGTTCGCGGGGCGGCAGGTGCACACCGGGGACTACACCGCCGCAGAGGAGTTCACCGGTCAGAACGTGATCGTCGTCGGCGCGGGCACGAGCGCGATTGGGTTCATTCTCGAGCTTGAGCCCCACGCCGCGAGCGTCACGTGGGCGACGCGTCGCCCGCCCGAGTTTCTCGACGAGGTCGAACTCAACCTCGAGGCTCGTGAGAAGGCCGTCGCCGAGCAAGACAACGCGGCGCGCGCCGGCCGCGCCCTGCCGAGCATCGTGTCGGGCACCGGGGTGCCGCGCACCCGGCGCATCCAGGCCGCGATCGACCGCGGCGTGCTCGACTTCCGGCCCATGTTCGCCGCCATCGAGCCCGACGCCGTGGTGTGGGAGGACGGCACGCGCCAGCCCGCCGATGCGATCATCTGGGCCACCGGCTTCCGCCCCGAGCTGCGGCACCTCGCGCCGCTGCGCCTGCGCGAGAAGGAGGGCGGTGTCACGGTCGACAGCTACCGCTCGGGGCGCGACCCCCGCGTTTTCTTCGCCGGCTACGGCCCGGCAGCCTCGACGATCGGGGCTAATCGCGCGGGGCGCAACGTCGCCCGGCAGGTGGTCGCGCAGCTCAGCAAAATGGGGCGCTAGGTGGATGCGGGGCTCATCCTCGGCCTGACCCTCGCGGTGCTCGGGGTCATGGTCGTGGTGCTCGTCGCGATCGCGGCGGTCGTGCTCGGCCCGGCCGTGCGGCGGGCTCTCGCCGACCGGCGTGCTGGGTTCAACTCAGGTGAGGACGCCGAGCACGGCGATGGCGGCCGCGGCTGACCACGCCTGCGGGCGGCACGACGCTGGATACGGGATCGGCCGGCCGGTGACGTCGAGGCCGTCGCCCCCGTGCAACTCGGGCATGCGGTAGTTGACCGCTTCGGCGACGCGCAGCAGCCCTTCGGCGAGCGATGCGGCAGCATCGCGGTGACCCTCGCGCACGAGCCCCTGGATGGCGATGGCCGTGTCGTGCGCCCACACTGAGCCGCCGTGGTAGCTGAACGGCCAATATCCCGCCGCCTCGGTTGACAGCGTGCGCAGGCCGAAGCCCGAGTCGAGGGCGGGGGAGGCCAGTCGGCGGGCGACGAGGGCCGCCTGCTCGGCAGTGAGCAGTCCGGTGCCCAGGAGGTGCCCGAGGTTGCTCGTCACCGAGTCGACGGGCTGCTTGTCGGCATCGAGCGCGATCGCCGGGTACGGGCCGAGCTCGCCGACCCGCGCCGGGTCGGTCACCCAAAAGCGCTCGTGGAAGGCGGCGCGCAGCCGCTCGGCCCAGAGCCGCCAGGGCTTGGCCTCGCCGGACTCGCCGAGAGCATCCAGCACCGCAGCGCCGCCGCGGGCGGCCTCGTAGGCGTAGGCCTGCACCTCGCACAGGGCGATCGGACCCCGAGCAAGGCGGCCGTCGTGCCACTGCACGCTGTCGCCCGAGTCCTTCCAACCCTGGTTGGCGAGGCCGCGCCCGGAGCGGTCGATGTATTCGAGCAGGCCGTCGCCGTCGGCGTCACCGTGGTCGCGCATCCAGGCGAGGGCGGCGCGCAGGGGCGGCAGCAGGGCGCGCACCTCGGTCTCGGGCAGCCCCGCGCGCCAGGCGTCGTGCAGCAGGCACACCCAGAGCGGAGTGGCGTCGACCGTGCCGTAGTACAGCGGTGGCAGCTGCACATCGCCGTCGATCACGAGGGTCTGGCGGCGCAGCTCGTGCATGATCTTGCCCGGCTCTTCGGCCGTGTCGTCGTCGCGCACGGTGCCCTGCAGAGCAGCGAGCACACGCAGGGTGCTGCCGGCCAGCCTCGTACCGAGGGGCAGCAGCAGGCGCGCCGCCCACAGCGAGTCGCGGCCGAACAGGGTGAAGAACCAGGGCGCTCCGGCGGCGAGGAACTGCTCGCCCGGCACGGCGACGGCCTCGAGCCGCAAGGCGTCGAGATCGTCGAGCGCGCGCGTCACCCAGCGGTGCAGACGGGCGTCGGGATGCTCGACCACGGGTCGCACCCACGGAACGGGTTGCCCGGCACCCCGCACCGCACCGATCGCGTCGTGCACGTCGAGACGCCACCCGACCGAGGCGGAGCTGCGCGCGGGAACGACGAGCCGCGCGCGCAACACGAGCATGCCCGCGTCGTCGCTGAGCGCGAGCGTGCTCGTGGTGAGGGTGGCGGTGACGTGCTCGCCCTCCCACCGCGCCCCCAAACCGGTGAGCTCGACCGCGATGCGCGGGCTCGGCGGCAGGCCCTGCTTGAGCTGGTCGATGAGGGTCGCGTCGGGCTCGAGCCGCAGCTCGACCGTCGTGTCGATGGGCTCGTCGTGCCGGGTGGTCACGGTGAGCGTCTCGGTGACACCGGTCGGTTCGACCGTGCGCTCGAGCACCGCGCGCACGCCGGGGTCGGGGGTCGGGTCGTCGAGGTGCCGAAACAGGCCGTGGATGCGCACGCGGTCGGCGGTGACGGCGTCGGTCTGCAGGTGCTCGGCCGGATGGCCGCCGATGCGCCAGCGCAGCCCGCGCACGACCCGCACGTCGCTGTGCGCGATGCCGTGGATTGGCGCGGCTCCAATGGTGCCGTCGGGGGCCGACCAGACCTGTGTGGGGGCCCGCAGCACGACGAGCTCGTCGTGCAACAGGGGCTGCAGGGCCGTGGTCACGAGAGGGTGTCGAGATCGAGGATGACGATGCGGCCGGTGTCGACGCGCTCGGCGAGCGGCTCGTCGAGGCTCGCCATGGCGACGGCAATGCGGCCGGAGTCACCGAGCGCCGGGTCGGAGGGCACGGGGTCGGAGAGCACCGCACAGTCGTACACCCCGAGCGGGCTGGCCCCGGGCCCGGAGGCGATTGGCTCGGCGCGGTAGACGATCGTGGGCTCCGCATCCGGGCCCTGGTCGGCCGGGGCGAGGCGCGCGAGGGCGCCCGCGAAGGCGAGGGCCACGTAGACGGTGCCGTCGGGGGCGATCGTGAGCCCGTCGGGCCCGCTGCCCGCGGGAAGCCGTGCGCGCAGTGTGAAATCGTTGTGACGCCAATACGTCGTCACACTGTCGGCGAAGGTCTCGGCGACGAGCAGCGCGCCGCTCGCGTCGCGCTCGCAGCCGTTGGGGAAGACGAAGACCGGTTCGGTCGTCGAGATCGTGCCATCGGGATGCACGCGCACGAGCGGCGAGGGCACGGGCTCGTCGTTCTCGGGGTCGAAACCGTAGCCGCCGACCCAGGCCGTGCCGTCGGGATCGACGTGCATGTCGTTCGCGGAATGCGTCATGACGCCGCGGAGGTCGGCGTGCACGACGGGGGCACCAGTCGGCATCCCGTCGGCCCCGAGCGGTACCCGCAGCACGCGGCGCTCGCCGCAGTCGACGACGAGCAGCGACGCAGGCCCGCCGTCGGGCGACGGCAGCCAACCGAGGCCGCCGGGCACGACGGGCCCGCCCGCGGCGGCGTCGAGCACCGTCTCCGCGGGCGATCCGGCGGCATCCAGCCGCCAGCGCACGACGCGAGAGCGGAACATGTCGCTGAACCACAGGTCGCCGTTGTGCCAGCGCAGGGCTTCGGGAAAGCCGAGACCGTCGAGAATCATGGCGCGCCCCTAGAACGTCATGGTGAGACCGCCGTCGACGGTCAGCACCTGGCCAGTGGTGTAGGTGTTGGCGCGCGAGGTGAGGAAATCGACGGCCGGGGCGATTTCGGCGGGCAGCGCCGCGCGGCCGAGCGGCAGCTTGCCGCTCGTCACATACTGCTGACGGAATGCGTCGGTCTCGGTCTCGTCCGTGCCGTCGGGTCGCAGGCTCATGCGCGTGCGCACGAAGCCTGGCGCGACCGCGTTCGCGAGCACACCGTGCGCGGCGAGGTCGAGCGCGGCCGAGCGGGTGGCCGCCTCGAGCCCCGCCTTCGATACGTCGTAGGCGAGACAGCCAGGTTGCGCCTGCCGCGCGTGCACGCTCGTGATGGTGACGATGCGGCCGAAGCCTTGAGCGACCATGCCCGGGGTCAGCATGCGCATGAGGTCGAGGGGCGCGTCGAGGTTGACGGCCCACACCGCCCGCCAGTCGTCGAATCCGCTGTCGTGGATTGACCCCTGCCGGAAGACCCCGGCCACGCAGACGAGCACGTCGACGCCGTCGAGGTGGGCGAGCGCAGCATCCACCGCTCGGTGCCGGTCGGCCGGGTCGGCGAGGTCGACGGTGATGATGTCGTCGCCCGGTTCGCGGTCGAGGCCGATGACGGTGTCGCCGCGCTGCCGCAGGCGCTCGGCGATGGCGGCACCGATGCCGTTCGCGGCTCCCGTCACGATGGTGCGGAGGGCGGGCTCGGTCATGTGGACTCCGATTCGAGGGGGCGAGCGGGGTGCGGGTCAGGCAAGGGGTTGGATGCCCACGCCACGTCGAGCGTGACGCTCCAGGCGAGCTCGCCACCGGTCGGAAGGTGAAGGATTCCTTCGTCGAGCGCGGTGCCGGCGCCGTGCGGGGTCGAGGTGGGCTCGATGCCGAGCGCGCGCACCTGGGCGTTCCAGGGCGGGTCGGTCGAGACGGCGAGCTCCTCCCACAGCAGAGCGTGGGGTAGCGCCTCGCCTTGCCACTCGACGATCACGGTGGCATGAGCGCCCGCGAGGGTGATGCGTTGTGGGGCCACGTTCTCGAGGGCGACGACCCGTGCGGGGGTCGCCGCGTCGACCACGGCCCAGCGCTCACCGGGGTCACCCGGCCACGGGTCGCGGCGACCGGTCGGCAGGCCTGCGTAGTCGAGCTCGCGCAGCACGGCGCCCGGCGGCACTGCGACGGAGAGTGGCGCGGCGAGCAGTGAGCCGCCGAGGATGAGGTGCTCGGCGATGGCGAGCGGCCTGCTCGTCGGGCCGTCGTTACGCACCCGCACGGCGACGGCCGCGCCGCTGTCGGTGAGCCGCCAGATTCGCTCGGCGCTGAGCCCGTGCCGGTCGGCCCAGCCGAGCGCCACCGAGTCGGCGGTGCGGGCGACCTGCAGCCAGGGAGCCTGCGAGGCCGCGCCGTGGAAACCTTCGGGCACGGTGGCACGCGGGTTCGGCTGCCCGGCGGTCGGAAAGCACAGCTGCCAGCCGCCGCGCCATCGTGCAACCCAGTCGTCCTCGGTGGGGGCGACCGCCGCATCGGGTGTCGGGGCGGGCAGCACGTTCGCGGCCCACGGCGTCGAGGCCAGCACGGGGCGACCGTCGACGAGGAGGTCGATGAGCACACCCCCCTCGTCGGGCAGCACGCGCGCGCTGATGGGGCCGCGCTCGAGGGTCACGGCGGGCTGAGCGGTCATCCCTCGCCCCCGATCATGACGGCACCCGTCTCAGGACGCGCCGTCGCGCTGCTCGCTGAGGGCTTTGATGAGGGCGTTCTTGCCGTCGAGCACGACGCGCAGCATGGCGTCGGCAGCTTTTTCGCCGTTGCCGCCATTGATGGCCTGGAAGACTGCCGCGTGGGTCTCGGCGTCTTCGAGGAAGACGTCGTCGTCGGTCGCGGTCGCCTGCTGCACGTTGAACGAGGCGTACATGAAGTCGGCGACGACGCTGCCGAACTGCCGAAGAAGCACGTTGTGCGAGGCGGCGTAAACGGCGAGGTGAAATTCGACGTCGGCGTGCGCGTAGCCTTCGCGGTTGGTCGAGTTGGCGACCATGTCGGCGAGGGCGTCATCCATACGGTGCAGGTCGTCCATCGACGCCCGGCCCGCGGCGAGTCGTGCAGCGGCGGGCTCCATGATCTGGCGCACTTCCACGAGGTTGCGCATGATCTCGTCGCCGCGTCCGACTTCGGTGTGCCAGCGCAAGATGTCGCTATCGAAAACGTTCCACGCTTCGGGCTGGCGCACGCGGGTGCCGATTTTCTGGCGTATGTCCACGAGACCTTTTGCGGCGAGTACGCGCATTCCCTCGCGTACTGAGGTGCGTGAGACGCTGAAGTGGTCGGTGAGCTCGGCCTCTTTGGGCAGGAGGTCGCCGGGCTGATACTGACCGCCGATGATCTGACGGCCGACCCCGTCGATGACGCGCGCTTGGAGTCCGCGCATGGCGTAGCCAGCGGCACGATCGGCGTCGGCGACGATCTCTGCCATGCGCGACCCTCCTGTTCGCTAGACGACTTCCCTCACCCTATGGGGCACCTCGGGGCTCGTGTACACGCGCTCGTGGTCGATCGAGATCTCTACGTGCCGCAGATACGGTACGAGACCCGCGAGGTCGACGTCGATACCCAGCCCGGGCGAGTCGGGTGCTCGCACTTCGCCGTTCTCGTCGAGCAGGATGTGGTTGCTCGAGATGGCGAGGGCGACGGGCTTGGGTTCAACCGGGTACTCGCAAATGCGGTGGTCGGCGAGTCCGGCGTAGGGCTGCATGGACGCCGAGAGCGCGAGGTGCGAGGTGAAGGTGTGGTTGACGTAGGTCACGCCGTGTCGCACGGCGTGGTCGGCGACGGCCTTCGACGGCCCAATGCCGCCGATGCGCGCGGCGTCGACCTGTATGAAGCGAACCCCGCCGTAGTCAATGAGGTTGGTCGCCATGTGGACGGTGTGGGCGCCTTCGCCGCCGGCGATGCCGACGGTGCGAGCGCGGGAGGCTAGGGCGGCGTGGGCGACGAAGGCGTGGGGCATGAAGGGCTCTTCGAGCCAGGTGGCGTGCGCCCGCTCGAGGGCGTCAAGCCGCGCGACAGCCGCTTCGACGTCGTCGCCCCAGATCTGGCCGGCGTCGATGAGCAGTTGGGCGTCGTCGCCCAGCCCCTCGCGCGCCGCGGCGACGTGGTCGGCGTCGTCGGCAGCTGACCCGGTGCCGTAGCTTCCCCAGCCGAACTTCACGGCGCGAAAGCCGTTGGCGCGTGCGAGCCGCGCGCGATCAAGCGTTCCCTGCGGGGTGTCGCCCATGAGCATGGATGCGTAGGGGAGCTTTGCGTGCGAGCGTTCGTAGCCCAGCAATTGCCAGACGGGCACCTCTTTGGCTTTGCCGAGGAGGTCCCAGAGCGCGATCTCGATGCCCGACCAGGTGTGCCCGGCCTGAAGGAGGTCCATGCTGTTGCGGCCAACGTTGCGGGCGATGCGCAGGATGTCGTCGGGGGCGTTGAGTCGCTCGCCGAGCACCGACGCGGCGACCGGCTGACACACGCCGTGCGAGCGGGGAGTGACGAACGCCGCGATGGACGTGAGCGGGGAGGCTTCGCACTCGCCCCAGCCAACGTGGCCATCGGCGGTGACGCGCACGAGCAGGGCGTCTTGACTGCCGTCAGCCTCGAGCGTGACCTCGGGCATTGATGCGTAGAAGAAGTCGACGGAGTCGATGTTCATGGGCCGTGTGCCGCCTTCGCGATGGTCGAGTGGGATGCGCCTGCCGCCGTGGGAGTCGCGGGCGGGTCGCCCGTGCTCGCCACCGCGCGGAGCACCGTTAGATCATACGTTACACCCGAGGAGGGCTGGCAACCCGGTAACAATTGGGCAACCAGGCTTGCGCATCCGGTGTCTACATATGATGTAATGGCGAAACCCATGTGGCTCCGCCACTGCGCGAAGGAAACGGACGATGATGTCGCAGACGCTCGAGAGCACCCCGGCTGCCCGCCGCGGCTCGCGCCTGCAGCCGTCCGTATCGCGCACCACCAGCACTTCGGCGGGCTCCCCCGCTCGCCCGAAGCTCGCCGCTGAGGCAACGGTACGTCGCCGTATCGTTCTGCAGCGCGCGATTCCCGAAACGGCCGGAGCCATTCGGTCGTGTGCCTCACTAGGAAGGACACAGCAATGACAACACGGAAGGTAGCGGCGATCGTCGCGACCGTTGGCCTCGTCGCCGGCCTTGCGGCCTGCGCCCCGGCCGCGCCTGCTGAGGAGGGTCAGACCCTTCTTGTGTGGGATACCGGCATTCTCGGCCGCACGCTCGAGAGCGGAGAGCCCGACCTCGAAAACTCGTTCCTTGACCAGATGGCCGTTGCCTTCGAAGAGGCGAACCCCGGTGTGACGGTGGAGGTCGTGCAGCAGGGCGGCGACATCAGCTCGGCCGCAGCCCAGTTCCAGGCGGCGTCGATCGCGGGCACCGGCCCCGACATCCGCGTGCAGTACGCGGGTGGCCCGACGATCTCGTTCGGCGACTTCTTCACCGACCTCGACGCGCTCATCGCGCCGGACGTTCTCGACAAGCTTGCGGGCGTCAACGTCAACCGCGAGGGCTTCTCGGCTGATGGCCGCCTGCTCGGCATGCCGTACGGCGCTGGCAACCTCTTTACCGTGTTCCAGAACCACGCTGTTCTGGAAGAGGCGGGCCTTGACCCGAACAACCCGCCGAGCACCTGGGAGGAGTTGCTCGAGAACGGCCAGCAGGTCGTCGACAACACCGACAAGAACGGCTTCTGGGTTGCGAACCTCGAGGGCTACGTTGGCGCGTGGATGATCTCGGCTCTCGTCGGTGGTCAGCTCGGTGAGTCGGTCTTCACCCAGATGTACGCGGGTGAGATCCCGGTCGATGACCCCGCCATGGTGCGCGCCTACGAGGCGTTCGCTGCGTGGGGCGCGAGTGGCCTGACGAACCCCGACGCCGGCCAGGTGTCGAACGGTGAGTCGACCGCGGGCTTCGTGAACGGCTCGAGCGCCTACTACCTCGTCGGCAGCTGGGAGAACAACAACATGCTCGACGCGTTCGGCGAGGACGGCGTGAGCTCGTTCTTCATTCCGACGCTCGAAGGCTCGGCGTTCCCGGCCATGGGTGCGGGTGGTCCGGAGATCGCAATCTCAATCACCGAGGCTTCGGAGAACAAGGAGCTCGCGGCTGAGTTCCTGACCTTCCTGGCCCAGGCGGAAAACCAGGACCGATTCGTGGAGATCTACCAGACGCAGGGCTCGAACCACGTCGACGGTGACCCCTCGAAGATCCAGAACCCGCTGCTGCGGCAGCAGTTCGAGCAGCTTGCGGCCGCGACTGATGGCGTGACCTTCGCCTTCGACTCGGTCATGCCGCAGGCGACCATCGACCTCTTCTACCGCGTCAACGCCGGAGTCTTCCTGGGCACCATCACCCCAGAGGACGCCGTGGCGCAGCTGAAGGCGTCGTACGAGACGGAGATCGCGAACCAGTGACCTCCGCGTCCTTGACCTCGACCGTGGGCGCCGTTTCGGCGGCGCCCACGGGCGGGGGCACCCCAGCCCACGTCCGTCGCCCCGGCGGAATCCGCAAGCGTGACCGAATCATCGGCCTGCTTGCCGTTCTTCCGGCGCTCATCGTTGTCGTCGGCTTCTCGGCGTACCCCGTTGCCTTCGCGTTGTTCATCTCCTTCACGCGCACCAACGGGCTCGCGTTCGAGTGGCGATGGTTCGAGAACTACATCGCGATCTTCAGCGATCCGATCGTTCACCAGGTCTTCCTCAACAACATCACCTTCCTGATCTCGGTGCCGCTCGTGATTTTTGTCGCGGTCATCGTCTCGGTGTTGCTGTTCGAGCAGGTGCGCGGCTGGAAGTTCTTCCGCGTGATCTTCTTCCTGCCCAACGTGCTCTCGGTGGCCGTCATCGGCATCATGTTCCGCAACGCCTTCGGGTTCGACGGTGCGGTCAACCAGGCGTTGGCCCTCTTCGGGGTTGAACCCATTCAGTTCTTCACCCAGGGCAGCACGGCGATCGCGATCATCATCCTCGCGCTCGTGTGGTCGGGCTTCGGCTACCAGTCGCTGCTGCTCCTGGCCGGGCTCACGTCGATCAACCCCGCCGTCTTCGAGGCGGCCGCCATCGACGGCGCGGGCTGGTGGAAGCGACTCTGGTACATCACGCTGCCGAACATCCGGCGCGTGTTGGGCTTCGTCTTCATCATCAACGTGCTGTACACGTTCACGTCGCTGTTCGGCTTCATCTTCGTCATGACGGCCGGCGGTCCGGGCTTCGACACCACGACCATCGACTACCTCGTGTACCTGCGCGCATTCTCAAGCTCGAACCTCGGCTCGGGTGCGGCGCTCGCGGTGGTGCTGTTCGTGTTCATCGGGCTCTTGACGCTCCTGCAGAACAAGGTCTTCAAGCTGCAGGAGGAGGACTGACATGGCCGACGACGTCGTTGTTAGCAAGCGCATCACCTCGTCGCGCGCGAACATCCCCGTCTTCATCGCGCTCGCTCTCGTGGCGACCTCGATCATCTACCCGCTGTACTTCGTCATCGTCACCTCGCTGCGGCCGAACGAGGACTACCTGCAAGACCCGTTCGGGCTGCCGGGAGTCTGGACGATCGACAACTACGTCCGGCTCGCCGAGGTCTACGGCGTCGGGCAGGCGTTCCTCAACAGCCTCTACGTGACCACCGTGACCGTGATCATCGTGCTCCTGCTCGCCACGCTCGCCGGCTACGCGCTCGCCAAGCTGCCGGTGCCGGGCGCGAAGTACATCACGGCGACGTTCGTCTCGGTGATGCTGATCCCCGGCCCGGTGCTCATCATCCCCATCTACGTCATGCTGGCCCGGCTGGGCCTTGTCGGCGACTACTGGGGCCTGATCTTGGTGTACGTCGCGGGGGCGCTGCCGTTCTCGGTGTTCTTCCTGACGCTCTCGTTCCGCGGCATTCCGGCCGAGGTCATCGAGGCGGCCCGCATTGACGGGGCCGGGTTCTTCCGCATCCTCTGGTCGATCATCCTGCCCATGGGTTCCAGCGGGCTGGCGACGCTCGCCGTGCTGCAGTTCCTCGGCGTGTGGAACGAGCTGCTGTGGGCGCTCATCCTCATCCCCGAGCAGTCGATGAAGCTGCTGACTCCGACGCTCGCGAGCATCGGCACCCGGTTCCTCACCGATCAGCCGCTGGTTTCGGCGGGCCTGTTCATTACCGCGGCGATCCCGCTGCTGCTGCTGATGTTCGCCTCGAAGTACATCATGCAGGGCCTGCAGGTCGGCGTCAGCCGCTAAGCCTCACAGACCTCGCGGGGCTGGGCTGCCCGAGCGCCCAGCCTCGCGGGCTGTGTGCCGACAGTTCACCCTCAAGACGCGATCGCCCAGTTGTCCCCACACTTCCGGGTGCCTTGACCGTCGTGACATGAGCGACCTATAGTCGTGTTGTTGCTCCCCGCCGTCTCCGGATTGGCGGGGATTTTTCTTTATTCCTGGAGGTTCAGTGCTCCGCACCTCTGTGGTGATCGACTACCAGAACGTGCACTTGACGGCTAAGGATGTGTTCAACCCTCGAGGGGAGCGACACGAGTCACTCATTCATCCGGTCCACTTTGCTCGAAACGGTGTACTGACACGTAATGCGAAGCAACGCTCCGGATACCCCGCCGCGGAACTCACGCGAACGATTGTGTTTCGGGGGCTTCACCACGTCGATCACGATTGGGAACAGCATCGCCGCTGTCTGGCGCAAGCAACGCAATGGCGAACCGATGGGGCTGTCGTCGAGCTTCGAGACCTCAAGTATCGATACCAATATGGTCCAGACGGCCGGCCGGTTTTGGACGCCGCGGGCAAGAAGGTCCCGATTGGGCGACCCGAGGAAAAGGGTATAGACGTTCTTTGTGCCTTAGCGTGCTTGCGGGAGGCGGCTCGGCCGGACATTGACCTAGTGATTCTTGCCTCACGGGACACGGACTTGGTCCCCGTTCTCGACGAGCTTCACGATCTCCACGGCGCCGATCCCGCACGATACGGGCGTATAGAGACTGTCTCCTGGTTCAACGCCCGTTTCGAAAACGAGGGTGCCCGGACCTTCGGGAGTCTTCTGCCGACACCGCCGCGGCGGATTTGGAACACCAACCTCGGCCGGTCTGCATATGAGGCCTCACGCGACCGAAATGACTACGACTAAGTCCGGCTGTTCGCCAAACAGGAACACCCCTCTCGCGACGAAACGTGGGATTTGACCATTCCCTCGTTCAGGACCTACCGCTCGGCGTCGAACCAGCCGCGCTCGTGGAAGGTCGCGTCGATCGCGGGGCCGCGGCGCGTGGGGGCGGCCCACTGCACGCCGTTGGCGAGCACGCGGTGGATGCTCGCGTCGTGGTACACCGGATACTCCTGGTCGCCCGGCGAAAAGTAGAACACTCGCCCGTGCCCGCGGGTCCACGTGCAGCCCGAGCGGAACACCTCGCCGCCCGAGAACGACGAGATGAAGATGAGCTCCTCCGGCGTCGGAATGTCGAAGAACTCGCCGTACATCTCCTGGGCCTCGATCACGAGCGGGTCGGGAACCCCAGCGGCGATGGGGTGGGTGGGGTCGACGGTCCACACCACCTCGCGGTCGCCGTCGTTGCGCCAGCGCAGCGAGCAGGTCGTGCCCATGAGTTTCTTGAAGATCTTCGAGTAGTGGCCCGAGTGCAGCACGATGATGCCCATACCGCCGAGCACGGCGTCGTAGACACGGTCGACGACCGCGTCGTTCACCTCGGGGTGCGCCTCGTGGCCCCACCAGAGCAGAACGTCGGTGTCATCCACCACCGACTGCGGCAGGCCATGCTCGGGCTCATCGAGCGTCGCGGTGCGCACGGCGACGGCGTCGCCGAGCAGGCTCGTCAGGCCGGCGGCGATGGCCCCGTGCATCCCGGTCGGATACAACCGAGCAGTGAGCGAGTCGGGGTAGTTTTCGTGCCGGTTCTCGTTCCAGACGGTCACGCGCAGTGGCGTGTCGACGGCGCGAGCGGCAGGGGCGGCGGGTGCGGTCATCAGGGCTCCAGTCGAATCTCGCGGCCTTCGGCGGCCGAGCGGTAGCAGGCGTCGATGATCTCGGTGCGATGCAGGGCGAACTCGCCGCGGTGGTGTTCCCACTGGCCCGAGCGCACGTGCTCGAGAAACTCGGCGATAACGATGGGGTGCTCGCCGCCGGGGACGTGCACCTCGGGGACGATGTCGACCGGGCGGCCGGCGACGTCGCGGTAGACGCGCAGGGTGTTGTCGCTCGCGTATCGCGGCACGAAGAGCCGCAGTCCGCCGTCGACGCCGAGCAGTTCGATGGAGATGTCTTCGTCGTCGACGGTGTGGCCCGCCCAGGTGATTTCGAAGGCTGCGCTTGAGCCATCGTCGAAGCGCAACAGCGCGCTCGCGAGGTCTTCGACCTCGAACGCGCCGGTGTCATTGGCCATCTGCTCGGTGCGATCCATGGCTCCGTAGCCGGCGCGGCCCAGCTCGCCGTGCGCGACCGCGCTCACGGCGACGACCTTGCGCTCGCCGAGCAGGAAGAGCAGCGAGTCGAGCACGTGCGGCCCGAGGTCGATGAGCGCACCGCCGCCGGCCATGCGCTTGCTCGTGAACCACGAGCGCAGGCCCGGGATACCCGCCCGCCGCTTCCACGATGCGCGCGCGTGGTAGATGCGCCCAATGCCGACCTCGTCGAGGTAGCGCTTGGCGTACTGCACGTCGGCGCGTCGCCGGTGGTTGAAGGCGACCTCGAGTACGCGGTCGTGTGCGATCGCCGCGGCGACCATTTCGCGCGCCTCGGCGGTGTCGAGCGCAAGCGGCTTCTCGCAGAAGACGTGTTTGCCCGCGGCGAGCGCCGCGATCGTGATGGGGTGGTGCAGCGCATTCGGGGTCGCGACGCTCACGATGTCGAGGTCGGGCAGGGCGACGAGCTCCTCCCAGCTGTCGAGCAGCACCGGCACGCCGTATTGCGCACCCAGCTCGGTGCGGCGTTCGAGCTCTTTGCCGGCGAGGGCGACGACCTCGACGCCGGGAATAGCGGCGTAGGCCTCGAGGTGCACCGACCCCATGCCGAGGCCGACGATGCCGACGCGCAGCGGGGCGGAGGCGGTGGTCGCCGATGAGGTGCGGGAGGAGGAAGCCACGGGCGGGTTCTTTCGACAAGGAACGGGTGCGGAAGAGCCTGAAGGGTGCCACGCAGGACGCCCCTTTAGGTATGATCTAAAGCCTACAGGTGAGGATGATCGCATGACCGACGCAGTGCTGCGCGCCCGGCCCGACGAGGGCGGCCGCGTGACGGTCGCGCTCGCTGACACCATTCTGAGCGATTCCGCCGCTCTTCTCGTCGAGATCGACCGTCGACCTGTCGAGCAGTGGCGCGAGCCGCACATCACCACCGCCGCCGACCGGGTCACGATCGCGGGCACCCTGGCCACGAGCGGTCGGGATGCGGAGCACAGGCTGCACGCCACCTGGAGCGCGCGCCGCGTCGCCGGCCAGCCCGTGTGGGAGCACTCGCTCGTGCTGCGCAACGACGGCGAGCATCCCGTGACCATCACGCGCATGGACCCGCTGTCGCTCGCCGTCGGCGCCGACTGGCGCACCCACGGATTCCACAGCGCGTGGGGCGACGAGTTCCGCCCGCTCGCCGGCCGCGCCGGGCACCACCTCGTGCTTGAGAGCCGCTCGGGCCGCAGCTCGCACGGCATGATCCCGTGGCTCGGGCTCGAGCGCGGGCCGGTCACGACCACGACCCGTCCGGTGCCGGGGGGCGACCAGCCGCGCGCGGCGCTGACCGTCGCGCCCGCCTACAGCGGCAACTGGCACATCCATGCGATGGCCGGCGGGCTCGTCACCGCGGGCATCTCGCCGTGGCAATTCTTCGTCGAGCTCGCCCCCGGCGAGAGCGTGACCGCGCCGAGCGCCGTGCTGACGGTCGCCTCGACGCTGGATGCGGCCAGCGTCGCCCTCCAGCGCGCCGTCGCCGCCGACTGGCTGCCCCGCACCCCGTTCACCGACGCGCTGCCCGTCGAGTGGAACCACTGGTGGCCGTACGAAGACCAGGAGGTCGATGAGCAGGTCATCGCCGCGAACGCGCGCGTGGCCGCCGACCTCGGCATCGAGATCGCCACCGTCGACGCCGGCTGGTTCGGCGCCGCCGACCCCACGAGCTACTGGCAAGAGCAGCGCGGCGACTGGTCGAGCGTCAACACCGCGCGGTTCCCCTCGGGGCTCGAGGCGCTCGGGCAGAGCATCCGCGACGCCGGCGTGCTGCCGGGCATGTGGATCGAAGCCGAAGCCGTGGGTGCGAACTCGAAGCTGCGCGCCGCGCACCCCGAGGCGATGGCGCACTCGGTCGAAGGCCGCCGCGCCGACCCCTCGTACCGTGTGCAGACCGAATCGCTCGACCCCGACGACCCCACCTTCTTGGGCTACGTCTGCATGGGCTCGCCCGCGGGCCGCGCCCACGTGCTCGAGTCGATGAGCACGCTCATCACCACGACGGGCGCGCGCTGGATCAAGCTCGACTTCAACATCGACCCCGACGCCGGATGCACCCGCACCGACCACGGGCACGGCGCGGGCGACGGCCTGCTACGGCACTACGAAGGCCTCTACGCCGTGCTTGACGCCGTGCGCGAGCGGCACCCCGAGATCATGCTCGAATCGTGCTCGTCGGGCGGGCTGCGCATCGACCTCGGCCTCGCCCGGCACGTCCACGGCTTCTTCTTGAGCGACCCCGACTACACCGAGCACCACCTGCAGGTGCTGTGGGGCGTGCGCCACCTCCTGCCGCCCATCGGCATCCTGCACTGGTCGTGGTCGCAGTGGCGCGGCGACTATCCGCCATCGCGGCGCGACTGGGCAACCCTCGGCACCGACGAGTTCGACCGCATGCTGCGCGCAGCCATGGTGCACCGCTTCGGCGTGAGCCTGCGGCTGCCCGAGCTGCGGCCCGAGCTGCTCGAGCGGCTACGCGAGCACGTCGCGCTGTTCCGCACCGAGCTCGTGCCCTTCGTGCGCGACGGCGTGCTGCAGCCCCTCACCGCGAGCCCCGAGCGCGGCGGGTTCGGCGAGCGCGCGCCGAGCATCCAGGTGAACCACCCCGATGGCCGTGTGCTGCTCGCCGTGTTCGTGCTCGAAGGCGGTGCGCGACCCGCGGGCGTGCGCCTGCAGGGCCTCGAGCCCAACACGACCTACCGCGTGCGCGATCTCGCCGACGGCGACGTGCGGCGCATGTCGGGAGTCGAGCTGATCGACGACGGCCTGGCCGTGCTCGGCGACGACCCGGTCACCTCCTGGCTGCTCATCATCGAGCCCGAGCACTAGCCCCTCTTCGTCCGCCCACCACCCCCAGCAGAGAGCCCCCATGCACAAGGACCACGCCCTCGTCGTCGCCCGCCTTGATCGCTTCGTGCGCGATCATCTGCAGCCGGCGCTGTATCGGGATGCTCATCCGCTCGCCGCGACCGCGTGGCAGGTTGAGCGCGAGCCCGTGCCGTTCGAGACCGCCGTCGGGCAGACCTTCGAGCCCGTGCCGCTCGGCTGGCGCTGGGGCCGCGCCTGGTCGACCGTGTGGCTGCGGGTCACGGGCGAGGTGCCCGCCGCCTGGCTGCCCGAGCCGCCCGCCGGAACGCGCATCGAGGTGCTCGTCGACTTCGGCTACAACCGCTCGCGCTCGGGCTTCCAGGCCGAGGGCCTCGCCTACCGGCCCGACGGAACGCTCATCAAGTCGATCGCGCCACTCAATTCGTGGCTGCCCGTCGCGCCGGGCGAGCGCAGCATCGACGTGCTCATCGAGGCCGCCGCCAACCCCGACGTCGCAGGCGAGTACACCTTCGACCCCACGCCGTACGGGCAGTGGGAGACCGCGCCCGACGAGCCGCTGTACGAGCTCAAGCAGCTGGAGGTGGCCCTGCGCGACGAGACCGTCTGGCACCTGCTGGCCGACATCTGGACCTTACGCGGGCTCATGGACGAGCTGCCCGAGGGCTCGTCGCGGCGCCACGAGATCTTGCGCGCGCTGGAGGACTTGCTTGACGTGCTCGACCCGGAGGGCATCCCGGCCACCGCGCAGGCCGGCCGCGACGCGCTCGCCGACGCCCTCGCGAAGCCCGCCACCGCGAGCGCCCACCGCATTCTCGCCACCGGCCACGCCCACATCGACTCGGCCTGGCTGTGGCCGCTGCGCGAGACCGTGCGCAAGTGCGCCCGCACGTTCACCAACGTCATGGACCTCATGGACGAGCACCCCGACTTCGTGTTCTCGTGCTCGAGCGCCCAGCAGTACCTCTGGATGAAGGAACACCACCCGCAGGTCTTCGCCCGCATCCGCGAGAAGGTCGCCGACGGCCAGTTCGTTCCCGTCGGCGGCATGTGGGTCGAGAGCGACACCAACATGCCCGGCGGCGAGGCGATGGCCCGCCAGTTCATCGCGGGCAAGCAGTTCTTCCTGACCGAGTTCGGGGTCGAGTGCGAGGAGGCCTGGATGCCCGACTCGTTCGGCTATTCGGGCGCCCTGCCGCAGATCGTCGCGGCCGCTGGCTCGCGCTGGTTCCTCACCCAGAAGATCTCGTGGAACCAGATCAACACCATGCCGCACCACACCTTCTGGTGGGAGGGCATCGACGGCACGCGCGTCTTCACACACTTCCCGCCCGTCGACACCTACATCAGCGAGCTCAGCGGCAAGGAGCTCGCGCACGCCGAGCGCAACTTCTCGGAGAAGGGTCGCGCCACGACCTCGCTCGTTCCCTTCGGCTGGGGCGACGGTGGCGGCGGGCCGACCCGCGAGATGATCCAGGCCGCACACCGCACCGCGAACCTCGAAGGCTCGCCGCGCGTCACGATGGGCACCGCCCGTGAATTCTTCGAGGATGCTCAGGCCGAGTACCCGCAGGCGCCCGTGTGGAGCGGCGAGATGTACCTCGAGTTGCACCGCGGCGTGTTCACCTCGCAGCTGCGCACCAAGCAGGGCAACCGCCGCAACGAGGCCCTGCTGCGGCAGGCGGAGCTGTGGGCGGCGACCGCCGCGCTGCGCACGCGCGGCAGCGCCTCGCCGTACGTCTACCCGCGCGAGGCGCTCGAGCGCGCCTGGCAGACCGTGCTGCTGCTGCAGTTCCACGACATCCTGCCGGGCAGCTCGATCGCCTGGGTGCACCGCGAAGCCGAGCAGCGGCACGCGGCCGTGACCGAGACGCTCGAGGGCATCATCACCGACGCGCTCGCGGCGCTCGCCGCGCTCGACGACGAGCCCGAGGAGGGCGCGGCACACGACCTCGTTGTCAACGCCTCACCGTTCGCGCGTGAGGGCGTGCCGGCTCTGGGGGCGGCGCCGGCCGCGGCATCGCATCCCGCTGTCACCGCCACGGAGGGTGCCGATGGCGCGACGGTGCTCGACAACGGTGTGATCCGCGCGGTCGTGGATGCCCGGGGCCACGTGACCTCGCTCATCGCTCACGCCGACGGGCGCGAGGCGATCGCGCCCGGGCAGCCCGCGAACGTGCTGCGCCTGCATCGCGACCTGCCGAACCTGTGGGACGCGTGGGACCTCGACCAGCACTACCAGCGCACGGTTACCGAGCTGCTCGACGTCGACGAGCGTCGCGTGCGGGCATCCAATGACGAAGCTATGGTCATCACCGTTCGCCGTATCGGCGGCGGCGACAAGCCCGTCAGCACGATCGAGCAGCGCCTGATTCTGCGCGCGGGCGCGGCGGCGCTCGAGATCGAGAACCGCATCGACTGGCGCGAGCGCGAGAAGATCCTCAAACTCGCGGTGCCGCTCGACGTGCACGCTGACCGCATCGCGGCCGAGACGCAGTTCGGCCACCTGTTCCGCGCCACCCACACGAACACGAGCTGGGACGCCGCGCGGTTCGAGGCCTGTCAGCACCGTTTCGTGCACCTCGCCGAGCCGGGCTACGGCGTCGCGATCGCGAACGACTCGACCTACGGCTACGACGTCGGCCGCGACACCCGCGCCGACGGCGGCACCACGACGACGGTGCGGTTCTCGCTGCTGCGCGCCCCGCTCTTTCCTGACCCTGAGAGCGATCAGGGCGAGCACCTGCTGCGCTTCCGCATCGCGCCCGGCGCGACGATCGGCCACGCGGTTGCGCTCGGCTACGACCTCGCGTTCCCCCTCCGCGGGCTGCGCGCGGCTGCCCCGATCTCCCCGCTCGTGTCGAGCAGCGACCCGGCCGTCGTCGTCGAGACGGTCAAGCTCGCGGAGGACGGCTCGGGCGACCTCGTCGTGCGGCTCTACGAGTCGCGCGGCGGCAAGGCCCGCACCACGATCACGCTCGACGGCACGGCGGGCCGTATCGAGGTCACCGACCTGCTCGAGCGCGCCCTCGAGCCCGACGCCGCCGGTGTCGCCCCTGCCGGTTTCGTCGAGCCCGGCGAGGGTGACAGCATCGAGCTGCCCTTCCGTCCGTTCCAGCTGCGCACCCTGCGCTTCCGAGAGGTCAGCCCCCGATGAGCGTGGATGCTCTGCCGCCCGTCCCTCGCCCCGACCACCCGCACCCGCTCGACGCCGTGACCCCGGCGCCCGGAGGGCTCCCGCCAGCGGCGACCGTCACGACCGATGCGCCCGTGCTCGTGCTCGACGGCATGTGGCGGTTCCGCTGGGCGCCGAGCGCGCGCGACGCGCGGCTCGACGCGGCCGGGCGCTCGGTCGAGCATCCCGATTTCGACGACAGCGCGTGGGGCAGCATCGCGGTGCCCTCGAGCTTTACGATGCCGGTGCACGACGCCACCGTCGGCGGGCCGCACGGCGCGCCCGCCTACACGAACGTGAAGTACCCCTTTCCGCTCGATCCGCCGAACCCGCCCGACGAGAACCCGATCGGCGACCACCGGCTGCGGTTCACCCTCGACGCGGCATTCCTGGCCGCGCCGGCCCGGGTGCAGCTGCGCTTCGAGGGCCTCGAGGGCGCGGGCGACGTCTGGCTCAACGGCACCTTCGTCGGCTCGACGCGCGGCAGCCGCCTGCCGACCGTGTTCGAGGTCGGCGACCTGCTCGCGCCCGAGAACGTGCTGGTGGTGCGCGTGCACACCTTCAGCGCCGCGTCGTACCTGGAAGACCAGGACGAGTGGTGGAACCCCGGCATCATCCGCTCGGTAACCCTGCGCGAGCGGCCCGCGCTCGCGATCGACGACGTGCGTCTTGTGGCGGCGGCGTGGGGGCCGAGTGGCGCGAGCCTGCGGGTCGACGTGAGCGCCGCATCCGATGCCCTGATCGTCGCAGAGATCGTCGAGCTGGGGCTGACGGTGACGCCGGGCATCGAGGTCGCGGTTCCGGATGCGCAGCCGTGGTCGGCCGAGAGCCCCCAGTTGTACACGCTGCGGGTCTCGAGTGGCCCGGCTGAGGCCGGCGGCGAGACGGTCGAGACGCGCATCGGCTTCCGGTCGATCGCGATCGTCGACGGAGTCTTCACCGTCAACGGCGCCCCGGTGCAGCTGCGCGGCGTCAACCGCCACGAGCACCACCCCGACTTCGGGCGGGCCGTGCCGTACGAGACGCTCGTGCGCGACCTGCACCTCATGAAGCGGCACAACGTCAACGCCATCCGCACCTCGCACTACCCGCCGCACCCCGACCTGCTCGACCTGGCCGATGCGCTCGGCTTCTGGGTGATCGACGAGTGCGATCTCGAGACGCACGGCTTCGGCGACGTCGGCTGGCGCGAGAACCCCACCGACGGCCCGCAGTGGGAGGCTGCGCTGCGCGACCGCGCCGCGCGGATGGTCGAGCGTGACAAGAACCACCCGAGCATCATCATGTGGTCGCTCGGCAACGAGGCCGGGGTCGGCCGCAATCTCGCCGCGATGGCCGACGAGATCCGCGGCCGCGACACCACCCGCCCGCTGCACTATGAAGGCGATCAGGCCAGTGTCGACGTCGACGTGTGGAGCCGCATGTATGCCTCGCACGCCGAGGTCGAGCTCATCGGCCAGGGTCTCGAGCCGCCGCTTGGTGACGACCCGTGGGTGACTCTTCCCGAGGGTGCCGACGCCGCGGCCCTGCACGAGCGGCGACGCGGCATGCCGTTCGTGTTGTGCGAGTACATTCACGCGATGGGCACGGGCCCCGGCGGAATGTCCGAGTATCAGGAGCTGTTCGACCGCTACCCGCGCCTCATGGGCGGCTTCGTCTGGGAGTGGCTCGAGCACGGGATCCACCGCGCGCTACCGGATTCTGATGGGCATGGTGGTGGCGTCGGCACCTTCTACGGCGGCGACTTCGGCGAGCCCCTGCACGACGGCAACTTCGTGATCGACGGCCTGATAGCCGCCGACCGCACGCCGCGCGCGCAGCTCGCCGACCTCGCGGCCGTCTTCGCCCCGGTCGTTCTCGACCTGGATGCGGAGGCCGGCGTTCTGCGCGTGCGCAGCCGCCTCGACCACACCGACACCAGTCGCTACCAGCTGAGTTGGCGCGTCGCCTCGGCGCAGTCGTCGCCCGACGCCGACGGCCTCGACCCCGACGGGGTCACGCAGGGTCGCGCGGGAGTCTTCGCCCACCAGCCGGTGCCGCCGCGCGGCGCGTCGGAGATTCCGCTGCCGCCCCCGCTCCTCGAGCACGTTCGCACGCCGGGCGTCGTCGTGACGGTCGAGGCCTCTGAGCTCGACGACGCCGTGCCGGGCATGACCGGGTGGGTCGTTGCGCGCGCGCAGACCGTCTCGGTCGGGGTCGCGGATGCTCGGCCGGCGGCGCTGCCCGCGGCGGGCATCCTGTCGCTGTCGGATCTGGAGATCGACGACGCGACCGGCGCGGTGACCGCGATCGGATCGCAGCCGGTGGAGCACTGGCGCCTCGAGCTGTGGCGCGCTCCGATTGACAACGACCGCGGCGCCGGGTGGGACACCGGCGGTGCACCCTCGGATGCGGCGCGCTGGTCGGCCCTCGGCCTCGACCGTCTGCGCTCGCGGCTGGTGTCGCTCACCCGCACGCCCGACCGCGTCGAGGTCGTGACGCGCATCGGCGCGGCCGCGCTCGACTGGCACCTCGACGCCACGTGGGTCTTCACCGCCGAGGCCGGAGCGCTTCGCCTCGCCCTCGACCTGCAGCCCGTCGTGCCCGAGGGCGTCGACCTGCGCTGGGCGCGGGCGGGCGTCTCGTTCGCACTGCCCGGCCTCGTCCACGAGGTGCGCTGGTTCGGCCGCGGCCCCGGCCCGGCCTACCCCGACACGGGCCAGGCGGCACACTGGGGCTGGTTCACCCGAACCCTCGACGGCATGCTCGAGCGCACGGTGCGCCCGCAGGAGTCGGGGGCGCGTGCCGACGTGCGCTGGGCCCGGCTCGCCGGGGCGTCGTCGAGTGGCACCCCGTCGGCGCTCGAGGTCGTCGCCCCGGAGGGCGTGGCGCTGACCGCGCGCCCGTGGTCGACCGAGACCCTCGCTGCGACCACCCACGATCACCTGCTGGTTCGGGATGCCCGCACCCACATCGTGCTCGACCTCGCCCAGCACGGCGCGGGCACGGCGGCCTGCGGACCGGGGGTGCTGCCGCAGTTCCAGCTGCACGCGCGCCCGCTGCGCGGGGTGCTGGAGTTCCGCGTCAGCTGAACGACATCGCGAGCCCGGCCGCGAGGCCGAGGCCGAGCAGCACAGCCGGGATGCCGAGCACGAGGTTGAGCACCACGCTCACCGCGGCGGTGCGGCGCTTGCCGTCGAGGATCAACTGCAGGGTGTCGACCGACAGGGTGCTGAAGGTCGTCAGGCCGCCGCAGAATCCGGTGAGCGTGATGAGCTTCGCGGTCGGGTCGAGGGGCAGGCCCAGCGCGAGCCCGGCGATGAACGACCCCACGACGTTGACCACGAGCACGCCCCACGGAATGCGGCCGCGCCCCGCGACACTCACCGACGCGAGGTGACGCAGCACGGCGCCGAGGGCTCCGCCCACGGCGACGGCGAGCACCAGCAGCGGGGTCACCGGTCGACGTCCTTGGATTCGGGAGTCTCTCGGCCGCCATCACCCGGGTCGCCCGCCGGCGAGGCGGCAGAGCCGCTCGACCCCACGCCCCCGAGCCGGGCACCGACGGTGAGGCCGGCCCAGGCGGCGAGCATCCCGAGCCCGAGGCCCAGCACCACGGTCAGCACCGCCCCGACGAGATCGCTCGCCTGGCCGAGAGCAACGACCGAGACCGCGAACGCCGAGAACGTCGTGAACGACCCCAGGATGCCCGGGCCGAGCCCCGCCCGCACCCACCCCGGCACGCGCGGCCACAGGGCCGCGACCAGCAGGCCGAGCGCGAAGGCCCCGACGGAGTTGACGAGCAGCGTGCCGAGCGCGAACTCGTCGAGATCGTGCGCCAGCGCCAGGTCGATGAGCAGGCGCAGACTCGTGCCGATCAGGCCACCGACGAACACCGCGACAAGGTCGAGCGGCATAGCCCGGCGCGGGGTCGCTGAGGGCACCGAACTCATGGCCAGAGCCTAGCCAGCGGCCTGCTCGCGCCGAGGTTGCCGCGGCCCGCGCTCATTACACTGAGCGGGTGACTGCCGCCCCCGAGACCCGCCGCCGACGCCGCTGGCCGTGGATCGTCGGCATCATCGTCGCCCTGCTGCTCGCGATTGTCGCGGCCATCGCGCTGCCGATCGTGCTGCACAACCCGCAGGGCTCGTCGGGTCAGGGTCGCGTGCCCGTCGGCGAGTACCCGACCGAGGTGACGGCCACCGGCGACGACAACCGCGAGCGCACCCTGAGCGTCGCGACCGAGAACGGCAACGCTCCCGACCTCAGCTCGGTGCAGGCCGGCGACCGCCTCGTCGTCACCGGCGCTGGCTACGACGGAGACCGCGGACTCTACGTCGCAGTCTGCCGCATCCCCGACGAGCTCGACGGCAAGCCCGGGCCCTGCCTCGGCGGCGTCGGTTCGCAGGAGGTCGAGCAGTTCGAGGAGGGCGTCGTGCAGTGGGCGCCGTCGAACTGGATCAACGAAGCCTTCGCCTGGCGCCTGTTCGGCGCGCGCAGCTTCGACGACACCGTGACCGGCGCGTTCACCGCCTACATCGAAGTACCGCCCGCCGCCGACGAGAACGTCGACTGCACGGTCGAAGCCTGCGGGCTCTACACCCGCAACGACCACACCGCGTCGGGCGACCGCGTGCAAGACCTCTACGTGCCGCTCGCCTGGGCTGAGTAGCCCGCCGGCCCGGTTCCGCTAGCGCAGCGCGGCCCGCAGGCTCTCGCGCAGCGCGGCGAGCGACCGCTCGAGCTCGTCCACCGTCGCGCGCAGCTCGGCGCCGCGGGCCGCGGCCGCGCGCAGCTCAGTGCGGGCATCCTGCCGGAACTCGGCGAGCAGTACTTCGGCGCGCTGCACCTGGGCGCGGGCATCCGAGCGCTCCTCCGTGATCGTCGAGTGCATCGAGGCGGTCGTATCGCGCACGGCGTCGGTCGCATCACGCGCAGCCGCGGTCGCGTCGCGTGCGGTCTCGCGGGCAGCCTCGCGCACCGCATCCGCCGCCGGCCGCCACTCGTCCCGCGCATCGCGCGCCGCCGCCGCGAGCTCGGCCCGCAGCGTCGACATCGCCTCCGTCACCGACGACCGCACCTCGTCGGCCAGGCGCCGCACCGAATCGCCCAGCCCGGCCTCGATGCCGTCGAGCTCGTCGCGGCGATCGTTCAGCTCCTGCCGCCCGGCGTCGGTGAGGGCGTAGACCGTCTTGCGGCCATCCGACTGCTTCGTCACCAGCCCCTCGGCCTCCAGCTTCGCCAGCCGCGGATAGATCGTGCCCGCCGACGGCACATAGGTGCCGCCGAACCGGTCTTTCAGCGCCTGGATGATCTCGTAGCCATGCATCGGCAGCTCATCGAGCACGTGCAGCAGGTACAGGCGCAGGTGCCCGTGGCCGAACACCGCCGGGCTCACGACGAGGCCCCGGCGTCGGCGTCGGCCGACTCAGCGGCGGCGGATGCGGAGCGCTCGGTGTGCACGACCGACACGTCGCCCGACACCGAGTTCGCTTTCAGCTCGGTGAACGAGCCGGCGAGCTGCCCGTAGCGCCCGGAGTAGGTGCCCTTGACGCCTGTGATCTGCGCGTCGTCGAGCTGCAGCCGCCCAGTGAGGGTGCTGATGACGTACTGCGCCGGCACCCCCGCATCCAGTCGCACGGTCAGGTCGCCCGAGACGCTGCTGTTCTTGATGCGGTCAGGGGTGCCGCGCAGGTCGGCCACGACATCGGCCGAGACCCCGTCGCAGCTGAACCGCCCGATCTCGCCCGAGACCACGACGTCGCCGCCAACCGTCTGAATGCTCAGGTCGCCGCGGTGGTCGCGCACGCCCACCTCGCCCGTGACGGCGTGCACGGTGAGGTCGCCCACGAGCCCGTCGAGAACGACATCGCCGTTGACGGTGTTGACCGTTGTCGAGCCGTGCACCCCGCTCACCATGGCCTCCGCCGCGACGACACTGAGGGTCACTGCGGTGACGCGCGGCACGAGGATGCTCACGTCGGCGCGCGCCTTGCCGCTGAACAGGCGGAAGTTGTCAAAGAAGGTCTCCCACTTCAGTTGCGGGTGATCGACCACGAGGGTGTCGCCCTCGAGCGAGACCTTGAGGTCACGGCCGGCCACGCTGTGCACGGCGACGCGGGCGCCGGGCTCGTCGTGGGCGACGATGTCGACCTGGCCGCCGATGAGCCCCACCTTGAGGGCGCGCACCAGTTCGAGGTCGATGACGGTGGGTTCGGTGACGATCCACGTCTCCTGGGCCATGACAGTGCTCCTTGCTCGAGCCCGAGGCGGGCATCCATTCGCGATATATCGCGTTGCTGTGAGAGTCACGATATATCGCGTCTGCCCGCCGCGCAAGGGGCGAACGGATGCGGTGCGGGGGGCGAGGCGATGGGGGTCTACGTATCCAGCGCGCTGGCGTAGAACAGTCCGTGCGTGCGGACGGGTATGGGCCCATACCCGTCTCGCGCCACGAGTTCGATCGTCGCCACGATCGCCCACAGGGCGAGGGCGGCGAGCGCGATGCTGAGGCCGATCATGCGGTCACCTCCTCCGGACGAACGGTCGCCGGCTCGGGTACCCGCAGAAGCGGCAGGGTGACGCCGACCATCGGGCCGATGAGCAGCGCGAACGCGATGGTGCCGAAGCCGACGGTGCCGCCGAGCAGCCAGCCGATGGCCAGCACGGTGACCTCGACGCCCGTGCGCACCTTCCAAATCTTCCAGCCAAAGCGGGCGTGCGCGCCGGTCATGAGCCCGTCGCGCGGGCCGGGGCCGAAGCGCGCGCCGATGTAGAGGCCGGTGGCGACCGCGAGCAGGGCGAGCCCGCCGGCGAACATGAGCCATTGCGCCCAGAGCTGCTCGGGCGTCTCGACGACGAGCATGGCGAGGTCGAGCACGGGCCCGATCAGGAGGACGTTGAGCACGGTGCCGATGCCGGGTTTCTGCTTGATGGGGATCCACAGCAGCAGCACGACGGCACCGATGAGTACGACGATGATGCCGATCGACCAGCCCGTTTGCACCTCGAGGCCCTGGGCGAAAACTGTCCACGGGTCGAGGCCGACATTGGCTTGGATCAGCAGCGCAACCGCGACGCCGTAAAAGAAGAGCCCGAGCATGAGCTGGCCCCAGCGGCGGATGAGGATGCGGTGCGGTGTCATGCGGCTCATCATCCTCGCGAAATTGGCCTTCTCACAAGAGGCCAATTCGCGTATGGTGGCCCCATGCCTGCTCTTTCCGCTCGCGCATTGGCCTCTCAACTGGGCGAGTGGCGCCCACACGACGCGACGCCGCTCTACGAGGCGCTTGCCGATCGCATTCGACTGCTGGTGCTCGATGGTCGCGTGACACTGGGCACACGGATGCCCGCTGAACGCCTCCTCGCCGACCACGAGCAGCTCAGCCGCACCACTGTCGCGAACGCCTACGCGCGCCTGCGCGAGCTCGGCTACCTGCGTTCTGTGCGGGGATCCGGCAGCGTGACCCGTCTGCCCGCGCTCGAATCCGGCGCCGCGCCGTTCTCGACGCCGAGCATCGGCGACCGCCCCGAGCCCGGCGTGGTCGACTTCTCGAAGGCAACAATGCCCGCGATTCCCTTGGTCGCCGAGGCTGCCCGCGAGGCAGCCGACCTGCTTCCCGGGTTCTTGCACGAGACCGGTTTCGACGCCTGGGGACTCACGGCGGTGCGACAGTCCATTGCTGATCGGTATTCGGCGCGCGGGGTGCCAACCAGTGTCGATGAGGTCATGATCACGCTGGGTGCGCAGCACGCGATCGCGCTCGTCTCGCGCACGCTGCTCGCACGCGGTGATCGCGCGTTGATTGAGTCGCCGAGTTACCCGCACGCGGTGGAGGCTCTCCGCGAAGCTGGTGCCCGGCTGGTGACGGTACCGGTGACGACCGACGGGGGGTGGGACGCCGAGGCTCTCGACCAGGTGTTACCCCGCACGGCGCCAGCGCTCGCGTACCTCATGACCGAGTTCCATAACCCGACGGGCCGAACGATGCCGGCCGAGCAGCGCATGCTCCTTCTCCGTCGCGCGGCCGAGGCCGGAACGGTGCTCGTCATCGACGAGACCATGGCCGAGCTGGGGTTCGTGCCCGGCGCCGTGCAACCTCCCGCGTTTGCCGCGGCCGCGCTCGCGCAGCCGCGGGCGGAGCGCCCGGAGGTCGTCACCCTCGGCTCGGTCGGAAAGAGCATTTGGGGTGGTGTGCGCCTCGGTTGGATCCGCGCCGATCGCGACCTCATCACGCGCTTCGCCCACGCGCGCCTGGCCGGCGATCTTGGGTCGCCCATCCTGGAGCAACTCGTACTGTTGCGGCTGCTTGAGCAGTACGACCGCGTGCTGGATGCCCGCCGCGCCGACCTCCGCACCGGCCACGCTCTGCTGACCACGGAAATCGCGCGACGCTTCCCCACGTGGAACGTCCCGGTTGTGGAAGGCGGACTCAGCCTGTGGGTGAATCTCGGACAGCCGGTGAGCTCACAACTCGCCCTTGCCGCGCGGTCAGAGGGCGTCCTCGTCGGCGCGGGCCCACGCTTCGCGGTGGATGGCGCGTTCGAACGCTTCCTGCGGTTGCCGTTCTGCTTGCCCACCGAGACCACACTCGCGGCGCTCGATCCGCTTGAGCGGGCGTGGAAGCGGGTGGGGGGCGTCGGGCGACCGACGGTCGAGCAACCGAGCGACGAGGTGCTGAGCGCCGTCGTGTGAGAATGGGCGTCGCGCGAGCATCCTGACCGATCGGTCGAATTCGGGGTGCGCACCCATCGCCCGCTGTGTGAATACTCAGCGTGCGCTGGGATGCTGAGCGGCGCCTCGCGGCCTGCCGCGTCGACCATCCACAGCCACCTCGGGCCGAGCGCCCGCCCCACGACCGGAGTCCTCCGTGCATCTCCTCTCGGTGTTCAGCCTGCGCAACCGAGCGCTCATTGCCCTGGTCACGATCGTCGTCGGACTCTTCGGCGGCATCGCCCTGACCACGCTGAAACAGGAGCTCATCCCCTCCGTCGCCTTCCCGCAGGTCATCGTCATCACGCAGTACCCGGGAGCAGCCCCCGAAATCGTCGAGCAAGACGTCTCGACGCCCATCGAGACCGCCGTGCAGGGCATCCCGGGCCTCGACGGCTCGAACGCGACCTCCAGCACCGGCTTCTCGATCGTGTCGGCGAGCTTCGCCTTCGGCACCGACCTGGTGCGCACCGAGCAGCGCGTGCAGCTCGCGATCAACCGCCTCGACCTGCCCGCCGACGTCGAGCCGCGTGTGCTCACCGGCTCGATCGACGACTTCCCGATTCTGCAGGTCGCGGTTACGAGCAATCTGACCCCCGGCGAATTGGAGGCGGCGCTCGAGTCGCAGGCCGTGACGGAGCTGACCGACCTCGAGGGCGTACGCGAGGTGTCGATTCAGGGTGCCGTCGGCGAGCGCGTCACGATCACGCCCGACAAGGAAGAACTGTTCGCGCGCGGCCTCACGACGGCCGACATCACCGACGCCCTCGACGCCTATGGCGTGCTGCTGCCCGCGGGCGTGATCACGGAGGACGGCTTCGAGCTGCCCGTGATCTCGGGCGTGCGCATCACGAGCGCCGACGAACTCGCGGCCCTGCCACTGCTGAGCGCCGAGGTTGCCGGTACGTCGATCGCCGACGTCGCCACCGTGGAGGTCGAAAACGACCCCGTCACGGGCTACTCGCGCGTCAACGGCGAGCCAGCCCTGACGCTCGCGATCACGAAGACTCCCGCTGGCAACACGGTCGAGGTCTCGCGAACGGTGCAGGCCGCCCTGCCCGCCATCGCCGACTCGATTGGCTCCGGCACCGAGTTCACCGTCGTGTTCGACCAGGCACCGTTCATTGAGAAGTCGATCGAGGCTCTCGCGACCGAGGGTCTGCTGGGTCTCGTGTTCGCGGTTATCGTCATCCTCGTCTTCCTGCTCTCGGTGCGCTCGACGCTCATTACCGCGATCTCCATCCCCACGTCGGTGCTTCTGACCTTCATCGGCATGCAGGTCTCGGGGTACTCACTCAACATCCTCACGCTCGGCGCGATCACGATCGCCGTCGGGCGCGTGGTCGACGACTCGATCGTCGTTGTCGAGAACATCAAGCGACACCTGTCGCTCGGCGAGGAGAAGACGCAGGCGATCCTGATCGGCGTCAAAGAGGTCGCGGGAGCCATCACCGCTGCCACCGCGACGACCATCGCCGTCTTCCTGCCGGTCGCCCTCGTCGGCGACATCACGGGCGAACTCTTCCGGCCGTTCGCTCTCACCACGGCCATTGCGCTTGCCGCGTCGCTGTTCGTCTCGTTGACGATCGTGCCTGTTCTGTCGTACTGGTTCCTTGGGGCGCGGAAGCCGAAGGCGGCACGCCGCGGTCGCCGAGCCGTGGTCGACACCGCTGCCGGCGGCGACACCGCGGCCGCCGAGGCCGCCGCCATCGCCGCCGAGCCTGCGCTCGTTGAGGCTGAGGAGCCCGCACGCCCGCTGAGCCTCGAAGAGGAGTCGGCGCGGCCCACCCTGCTGCAGCGCGGCTACTTGCCGATCATCCGCTGGACCCTCAAGCGACCCGTCGCAACGTTGTTCCTGGCGCTGCTCGTCCTGGTCGGCACGGGCGCGCTGTCGACCGGACTGCAGACCAACTTCATCGGCAACTCCGGCCAGAACACCCTCACCGTCACCCAGAGCCTGCCCAACGGCTCCAGCCTGGAGGAGCTCGACGCCGCCGCCACGATCGTAGAGGGCGAGCTGCTGCAGGTCGACGGCATCGAGACCGTTCAGGCTTCCATCGGCTCGGGCACGGGCACGCTTGCCGCGATCTTCGGCGGTAGCGACATCACGTTCTCCCTGACCACCGACGAGTCGCTCGACCAAGACGAGTTGCAGCAGACGGTGCGGGCCGCTCTCGCCGACCTTGACGGCGTCGGCGAGCTCAGCGTGCAGACCCAGCAGGGCCCCGCGTTCGGCGGCAGCGATATCGAGATCGACCTGACGGCTCCGAGCCGCAGCGACCTCGACGCCGCCACCGCCGAACTGCTCGCCGCCGTGCGCGACCTCGACGTCACCGCTGAAGCGACGAGCAACCTCTCCGACACGCAGCCCTACATCGCCATCGAAGTCGACCGCGAGCGTGCGGCGGAGCTCGGCCTGAGTGAGATTGCCGTGGGCGGCATCGTCACCGCCGCCATGTTCCCGGCGTCGGTCGGCAGCGTCGTCATCGACGAGCGCACCCTCTCGATCTTCCTTCGCGACACGGATGCCCCCACCACGGTCGACGAGCTACGCCAGTTCAGCATCCCGACCGCTCTGGGGCCGCAGCCGCTCGAGGAGCTCGCCACCATCGAGCAGGTCGACGGCCCCGCGAGCATCACGACGGTGCGCGGCGTGCGCAGCGCCACGATCACGGTCACCCCGTCGGTGCAGAACATCGGCGCGGCTACGGTGGCCGTGCAGGAGGCGGTCGACGCCGCCGACCTGCCCGACGGTGTGCAGGCAAGCCTCGGCGGCGTCGCCTCGCAGCAGTCAGAGGCATTCAGCCAGCTCGGTCTCGCGCTACTCGCCGCGATCCTCATCGTGTACGTGATCATGGTCGCGACCTTCCGCAGCCTTCGCCAGCCGCTGCTGCTGCTCATCTCGGTGCCGTTCGCCGCGACGGGCGCGATCGCGCTCCAGCTGATTGCCGACATTCCGCTCGGCGTGCCGTCGCTCATCGGCGTGCTCATGCTCATCGGCATCGTGGTGACCAACGCGATCATGCTCATCGACCTCGTCAACCAGTACCGGGAGCGCGGGATGAGCGCCTACCAGGCGCTCGTCGAGGGCTCCTCCCGCCGCCTCCGGCCGATTCTCATGACCGCGGCAGCGACGATCTTCGCGCTCACGCCGCTCGGAATCGGCATCACGGGCAGCGGGGGCTTCATCTCGCAGCCACTCGCGATCGTCGTCATCGGCGGCCTGATCTCGTCGACCCTGCTCACGCTCGTCGTCCTACCCGCCCTGTATTACGTGGTGGAAGGGGCGAAAGAGCGCCGCGTTGAGCGTCGCGAACGACGGGCCGCGCGGCTCGAGGCGAAGGCGGCGGGCGCCACCTCGTAGCGGCCGGCCCGCCGCGGCATCGAGGCGGTCGGGGACTTGCTAACGTGAGCACACCCCGACCGAAAGCGATTCGCCGATGACCGCTCCCTCCGACGCGACCCCCGACGCGCCGACCACCGTTTCGCCCGGTGTCTTCTCCCAGACCACCGTGCAACTCGCCCCGTACCGCATCCAGTGGCTCGCGCGCGTCATGTACGGCAACGTCTTCGAGTTCTTCGTCATCGGCGTGATCATCGTCAACGCGGCGGCGCTCGCCGTTCTGACCTACGCCGATGTCGATCCGCAGGTCGCCGCGGTTGCCCGGGCGATCGACCGTGTCGCCCTGATCTTTTACACGGTCGAGGTCGTTCTCCGCCTGATTTCCTACGGCCGCAAACCGTGGATGTTCTTCCGCAACCCCTGGAACGTCTTCGACTTCCTCATCGTCGTGCTCATCCCGTTCCTCGACGGCGGCACCGTCATCTTCCGACTCGTGCGCCTGCTGCGCATCCTGCGCATCTTCCGCTTCTTGCCCGAGGCGCGCATCCTCATGCTCTCGATGATCAAGTCGGTCGCGCCGCTGGCGAACCTCGCGGTGCTCATCATCTTCCTCATGTTCATTTACGCCATGGCCGGCGTATACCTGTTCGGCGAGGCTAACCCCGACGACTGGGGCAACATCGGCGCGGCCATGGTGTCGCTGACAATCCTCCTCACTCTCGAGAACTTCCCCGACTCATTTACCGGCGGGCTCGAGATCACACCGTGGGCGCTTCTGTACTTCCTCAGCTACATGTTCTTCATCGTGTTCACCGTGTTGAACATCCTCATCGGCATCGTCCTCACCGCCATGGATCAAGCTCGCGAAGAGGTCACGGCAGAGCGCGCCAAAGAGGGCTTGCCGACGGCGACCGGCACCATTCGCCTGCCTTCGCCTGCCGAGCGGGCTGCCGACGCGGATGCTCGCGCAACCCGTGACGATCTCGACGCCCTGGCGGCTGAGCTCGAGAGTGTCGCGGGGCACGGCACGGCATCTCCCGACCACATTCGGCGCATTCGCGACGAGATCGATCGCCTGCGACGCAGCTAAGCCAGCGGCTTCTCCATGCACACGCTGAACTCGTCGCCCACATAGGGCCCGAAGTTCGGAATGTGCGTGTACCCGCGCCGCTCGTAGAGGGCGATTGCGGCGAGTTGTTTCGGGCCGGTCTCCAACTGCAGGGTGCGGATGCCCTGCTCGTGGGCGGCCGCCTCGAGAGCATCCATCACCGCCGTCGCAATGCCCTGACCGCGTCCCGCCTCGTCGACGTACAGCCTCTTCAGCTCTCCGGTGGAGTCACCTCGATTGACGAGGGCGGCCATCCCGAGCGCGCGGGCCTGGGCGTCGCGCGCGACGAAGACGGTCACGTTCGGCTCTCCCAGTTCGTCCATGTTCAGCATGTAACAGCTGTCGGGCGGGTAGAGGCTCAGGGCGTAGGCATCGCCCGCGCGCAGAAGGGCTTCCACCTCAGGCTGGCGCGGGTCTTCGATAGTCACGGTGATCACGATGCGCCCAGAATACGTGCCGCACCCCGGTGAGTCGGAGGGCCGTGGGGTACTCTGGAGCGTCGGCTAGAGACGGAGCGGGGAGTACCCCGTGAACGTGTGCGTCTCCGGGCCGGTATTCCCCCGCCGATCGGCGGTGTGGAAATCACCTCGAGTTGTGACGGCCCCAGCTGTCGACCACGTGTCGATGAGTCCATGGGATTACGGTGCGCCTGCGCCGACGACGCATCTTGCGTTACCCAGAAAGAACCATGCCTCAGAACAACACGGGCCGCGCCGGGCGCGCTGGCCAGAACTCTCGCACCGCTGCCTCTCACACCGCTGCCTCCCGCACCGGTGCGCCGCGCGCCGTCGCGCCCGGATCCCGAAGCCCCAAGCACCGCGGGTACCGACCCGAGGAGGGCGCCGTGCCCGAGAAGAAGGCGCGCTGGAGCCGCGAAGAGCGCCTTGAGCGCGGGCACGCGCCCGAACGAGCCCGCCCCGAGCGCGAAGACCGTGAACCGCGGGCAACTCGTGACGACCGCCTCGCGCGTCCGAGTCGTGATGACCGTTCCTCCCGCGACGGTGCCCAGCGCACCGGCACGGGTCGGGCCGTGCACCGCCCCGAGTGGCGCCCGAAGGCGGGTACGGCTCGCCCAGCGCGCGGCGAGACTCGCGCCCGACCCGGTCAGCGCGACACGGCACCTGCGCGTGCCCCGCGCACGCAGCGCGAGCAGCGCGAGGCTCGGCCCTCGAGCTTCTACCCCGACCGCGCGGCAACCCCGGCGGCGACCGATGACATCGTGCTCGAGCGCCTCGCTGCGCGCGCCGTCGAGGCCGCAGACGTTGAGGGCGTGACCTTCGCCGACCTCGGACTGGGCGGCAACATCACCCGCACGCTCGCCGAACTCGGGGCCGAGCGCCCCTTTCCCATCCAGGCGGCGACGATTCCCGACGTGCTCGCCGGCCGCGACGTTCTCGGTCGCGGCCGCACGGGCTCGGGTAAGACGATCGCCTTCGGCGCCCCGCTCGTCGAGCGTCTGATGGAGAACGGCGGCGGCAAAAGGCGGCAGATGGGCCGCGCCCCACGCGCCCTCATCCTCGCCCCGACCCGTGAGCTGGCCCTGCAGATCGACGGCACCGTGCAGCCAATCGCCCGCAGCGTCGGGCTGTTTACGACGCAGATCTACGGTGGCGTTCCGCAGGGCCGCCAGGTCGGAGCGCTGCAGCGCGGCGTGGACATCATCATCGGAACGCCCGGTCGCATCGAAGATCTCGTCGAGCAGGGACGTCTCGACCTCAGCCAGATCGAGATCGTCGTGCTCGACGAGGCCGATCACATGTGCGAGCTCGGGTTTCTCGAGCCCGTGCAGCGCATCATCCGCCGCACCCGGCCGAAGGGGCAGCGCCTGCTCTTCTCGGCGACGCTCGACAGCGGTGTTGCGAGCCTGGTGGCCGAGTTCCTCACCGATCCCGCGGTCTACGAGGTTGCCGGGGAAGACCAGCGCTCGTCGACGATCGACCATCGCGTGCTGCTCGTCGAGCAGCGCGAGAAACGCGCGGTCATCGAGCAGCTTGTCGCCGGGCCGGGCAAGTCCCTCGTGTTCGCTCGCACGCGGGCCTTCGCCGAAGAGCTCGCCGACCAGCTCGACGACGCGGGCATCGCGGCCGTCAGCCTGCACGGCGACCTCAACCAGGCTCGCCGCACCCGCAACCTCGAGAAGCTGACGAGCGGGCGTGTGCGCGTGCTCGTGGCGACGGATGTCGCGGCCCGGGGCATCCACGTCGATGACATCTCGCTCGTGGTGCAGGCTGACGCGCCCGACGAGTACAAGACGTACCTGCATCGGTCGGGCCGCACCGGCCGCGCCGGCAAGCCCGGCACCGTCGTCACCCTCATCACGCGCCCGCGCGCTCGCCGCTTCGGCGAGCTGCTCGAGCGCGCCGAGATCGAGGCTGAGACGACTACCGTGCGCGCGGGCGACCGTCTGCTCGACGAGCTCGCCGCCCTCTAGCTCTTCGTCTCGGAGCAACGACGGAGACAGTCCCGTTCCACAGTGCACACCCCAGTGGTGATCGTGTGGAACGGCGGAGTCTCCGTCGTTGCTCCGACGAGGGGCGGGGGATGCGGGCTCAGGCCGCGGCGAGCATCGCGCTCGCGGCCAGCGCCAGCGCGAGCCCCACCCACTGCAGCCGCGCGATGCGCTCACGCAAGACAACCGCGGCGAGCAAGATCGTCCCGGCCGGGTAGAGCGCGGTCAGCACGGAAACGATGGTGAGGTCGCCGACCCGCAAGCCGATGAGCACGACGATATTGGCGAGAGCGTCGAGCAGTCCGCAGCCGACAGCGAGCCACACGCCGCCGCGCCACCCGCCGCGCAGGGCTGCCGCGGCCGCGCGCAGCAACCCGCCGCCTTGCGCCCCGTTCCCGGTGACCGGCCCCGGAGCGTCCGCGGCGCCGAACCCGTGCGGCGCGCCGTGCGCACCATCGAGCACCGCGAGGGGAGCATCCGTCGCCCGCACGTGACGTGCCCCCGCGATGACGGCCAGTACGACGATCATCGTGATCATGATGACGGCGTTGACCGTGCGGTTGGCGACGAGCGGAACAAGCCCTGAGTCGTCGGGTGTCTGGTCGACGAGAATGTAGAACGCGCCAATGAGGGTGCCCGACGTGACCGCCATCAGAAGCCCGGGCAGGGTGGGCCGCACGGCCTCTTTCGAAGGCACGAAGCCGACCAGCACCACGGCGACGAGGGCGAGACCGAACGCCGGGTAGGCAATTGCCCCCAACTGTGAACCCGTGACAAGGCCCCACGTGAGCGGCACGATTGCCGAGGTCACGGCGGTCAGCGGTGACAGGATGCTCATCGGTCCGATGGCGAGGCACGCGTACAGCAACGCAATGGCGGCAGCCCCCGTGATGCCCGAGATGCCGCCCCACAGTACGGCCTCCCACGACCACCGCCCCGGAATCAGCACCGCGCCGACCGCGAGTAGCACCACGCCCGACAGCGCTCCGATCGCGGTGACGCGCAGAGCCGAAATGCGTCGCGCGGCGAGCCCGCCGAGGAAGTCGGCGGCGCCGTAGACGAGGGCGCCGGCGAGCCCGAGAACCACTGTGAGCACGTCGTGCACCTCCTGCAGTGATTCTGGCAGGTTGGGGAATGGCGCGACGAATCAGGCGGTTGTGTCCCGGGGGTGGGCGACGGCGTCACATTCGCCCGGGCCGCGAGCTGCGCCCGTACGCTGGAACCTCACGATCTTCCCTGGAGGAGAACACCATGGCTCGCATCTACTCCGACATCACCGAGGCGTTTGGCAACACGCCGCTCGTCACGCTCCGGAAAGTGACCGACGGTGCCGGTGCGACCGTGCTGGCGAAGCTCGAGTTCTACAACCCGTCCGCGAGCGTCAAAGACCGCCTGGGTGTCGCCATCGTCGACGCTGCCGAGAAGAGCGGCGAACTGAAGCCCGGCGGCACGATCGTCGAGGCGACGAGCGGCAACACGGGTATCGCGCTGGCGATGATCGGTGCCGCGCGCGGCTACACGACGGTGCTGACCATGCCGGAGACGATGAGCACCGAGCGCAAGATGCTGCTCAAGGCGTATGGCGCCGAGCTGATCCTGACTCCGGGCAGTGAGGGCATGAAGGGCGCGGTTGCGGCGGCGGAGGCGATTGTCGCGGAGCGCCCCGGAGCCGTGCTTGCCCGCCAATTCGAGAATGAGGCCAATGCCGCCATCCACCGGGCGACCACCGGCCCCGAGGTGTGGAACGACACCGATGGTGCCGTCGATATCTTCGTCGCCGGGGTCGGCACCGGTGGCACCGTGACCGGCACCGGACAGTTCTTGAAGCAGCAGAAGCCGAGTATTCAGGTCATCGCCGTCGAGCCGGAAGAGAGCCCCATCCTGAACGGCGGCGCCCCAGGCCCGCACAAGATCGCCGGAATCGGCGCGAACTTTGTGCCCGCCGTGCTCGACCGCGAGATCTACGACGAGGTCGTGGATGTCAACATCGGGCAGGCGGTGTCGATGGCGCGGCGCCTCGCGGCGGAGGAGGGCATCCTCGCTGGCATTTCGTCGGGCGCGACCGTTCACGCCGCGGTCGAACTCGCGAAGCGCCCCGAGAATGCGGGAAAGATCATCGTCGTCATCATCGCCAGCTACGGCGAGCGCTACCTCTCGAGCGTCCTGTACGAAGACCTGCAGGGTTAGGCGCGGTGTCGATCCGCGACGACATTCGCACGGCTCGCCTGCGCGACCCGGCCGCGCGCTCGAACCTCGAGGTGTTCCTCACCTCTTCGGGCCTGCACGCCGTGTGGTGGCACCGGGTTGCCCACTGGCTGTGGCGGCACGGCCTGAAGCTGCTCGGCCGCATGGTGGCGCAGGGTGCCCGCTGGTGGACGGGTATCGAGATCCACCCCGGCGCTCGCATCGGTAAGCGCCTGTTCATCGACCACGGTATGGGGGTGGTCATCGGCGAGACGGCCGAGATCGGCGACGACGTCATGATGTACCACGGCGTCACGCTCGGCGGCCGCTCGCTCGAGAAGGGCAAGCGGCATCCGACGGTCGGCGACGGCGTGCTCATCGGAGCCAACGCGACGGTGCTCGGGCCGGTCACGATCGGCGACCGCGCGCAGATTGGCGCGCTCGCTTTGGTGACGAAGGATGTTCCCGCCGACTCAATCGCGACGGGCATCCCTGCCACCTCTCGCCCGATCGATCGCGGCGCGGGCCGCAGGGGAGCCGACGGCTTCGTCGTCGACCCCGCCATTCACATCTGACGCTGCGGGGGCCTTCGGCTCTGGCGCCGGCGAGCGTCGTCTGCCTCTCCGGTGGAGCCCCAGGAACACACGGAGGCGCGCCTGGGGATACCGGCGACAAGCCCGAACACCTGGCTGACATGCTCCGTAGGTGTCTGATCGGATGCGGGCGGTGGTCTATGTCGATGGCTTTAACCTTTATCGCCAAACGCTGCAGCAGAGCCCGCAGGTGAAGTGGCTCGACCTTGTACGACTGTCTGAGCTACTCCTTCCGACACACGAGATTGTCGGGGTTGAGTACTTCACGGCGCTCATCAAGCCTGCGCTGGGCACCGACCCGCAAGCGCCCATTCGCCAGCAGTCGTACCTGCGAGCCCTCGGGTCTCTGCCCACGGTTCGACAGCATTTCGGTCAATTCCGACATGACACCCGACGGCTCCCCCTCGTCCCGATTGAACTTGACGATCGAGGGGTGCCACGGCGAGTCAAGGTGCGAAAGACCGAAGAGAAAGGCTCTGACGTCAACCTCGCAGCACGGATGGTCGTCGATGCGAGCAACAAGAGAGCCGACGTCTACGTTCTCGTGTCTAACGATTCCGATTTCGCTGACATGCTCGGTCTTCTGAGCAACGAGCTTGATGCGCGGTTCGGGCTCTTCTCGCCTGTCGAGTCGCCAGCCGCGCGTCTCTTGCAGCAGCGGCCGCTGTTCATTAAGCCGATCCGCAGAGCGGTGTTGCTCGCATCCCAACTGCCGTCAGTGGTGGTGACATCCGATGGCCGGACCGTCCATCGGCCGGCGGAGTGGCAGTGATGCCGCTTGAGCAGGACAAGAGAAACAAAACAGGGGCCCCCGAAGGGGCCCCGTACCCGGTGGCCGAAGCGCCCGGGGGAGTACTGTCACCGTACCATCGTCGACCGTCGTGGGATATGTCCGTGCACAGCTTTGGAGATGGCGACACGTAGTGAACCGATCGCAGAACCGACGAGCCTGGTGTTCTGTCTCCACGGTGCTAACCGTGTGCGCCATCACCGGCTGCGCGACGCTCTTTCCTTCTCGCCAGCTCTCCGGTGCCATCCATCTTCGAAACTCCTCCGAGTCGGTCGACCTCCTGTACTGCGGCACCACAACGGTCGACTTCCACCTGCTGAGCAGAGGCGAGTTCCGGGGCGACCGTGTTGGCCTTCCCGTCGCATCGGGCGTCGTCGAAGTCCAGGAGGGCACACCGACGCCGGTCGATGCTGTCGTCTCGCTGCCGGAGGGTTCGCTGCAGCTCGCTCCGTTGACCGCTCAGGAGCAGCTCGGCTTCAGTTTTCGCAATGACGACGGGGTGCTGCACAGTGGCGACTTCCGTCTGTCGGAGGAGATTATTCGCGGTTTCCAGAACGGGTCATGGCTCTCGACCGACGGAACTCTGTCGGACAACCCGTGTGAGTAGGCGGGTGAGCACGGTCAGTCCTGCCGACTAGCCTGGGGCGGGTGACCCCGACCGCCGAGCAGACGAGCACTGAGCCCGCGAGCGCGCCCGGCCCCCAGCAGGTGCTCGAGCGCGTGTTCGGCTACCCGGCCTTCCGCGGCGAGCAGCAGGCGATCATTGAGCACGTCGTCGCGGGCGGTGACGCCCTCGTGCTCATGCCGACGGGTGGCGGCAAGAGCCTCTGCTATCAGATTCCGGCCCTCGTGCGTGAGGGCGTCGGCGTCGTCATCTCGCCGCTCATCGCCCTCATGAAAGATCAGGTGGATGCCCTCGAGGCACTCGGCGTGCGCGCCGCGTTCCTCAACTCGACGCAGTCGCCCGACGACCGCCGGCTCGTCGAACACGCGCTGCGGGCGGGCGAGGTGGATCTGCTCTACCTCGCGCCCGAGCGGGTGACCGTGCCGGCCACCGTCGAGCTGCTCGCGAGCATCCGTGTCGCCCTGTTCGCGATCGACGAGGCGCACTGCGTGTCGCAGTGGGGGCACGATTTCCGGCCCGACTATCTCGCCTTGTCGTTGCTGCACGAGCGCTGGCCGACGGTGCCGCGCATCGCGCTGACGGCGACGGCGACGGCGGCGACGGCGGCCGAGATCGTGCAGCGCCTCGACCTCGGGCAGGCGCGGCGATTCGTGGCGAGCTTCGACCGGCCGAACATTCAGTACCGCATCGAGCCGAAGAACCAGCCCGTGCAGCAGCTGCTGCAGCTGATCCGCACTGAGCATCCCGGCGACGCGGGCATCGTCTACTGCCTGTCGCGGGCCAGCGTCGAGAAAACGGCGGCCGAGCTGCAGGCGCACGGCATTCCGGCGCTGCCGTACCACGCGGGCCTCGACGCGGCGGTGCGTGCCGACCATCAGTCGAGGTTCCTGCGGGAGGACGGCATCGTCATGGTCGCGACGATCGCGTTCGGCATGGGCATTGACAAGCCCGATGTGCGATTCGTGGCGCACCTTGACCTGCCGAAGAGCGTCGAGGGCTACTACCAAGAGACGGGCCGCGCCGGCCGCGATGGTATGCCGTCGACGGCATGGCTCGCCTACGGCTTGCAGGATGTCGTGCAGCAACGCCAGCTGATCGACAAGTCTGAGGGCGACGGCGCACACAAACGGCGCATGAGCCAGCTGCTGGATGCGATGCTCGCCCTCTGCGAGACCGTCGAGTGTCGGCGCGCGCAACTGCTGGCGTACTTCGGGCAAGAGCTGCCGGGGGGCCGCTGCGGCAATTGCGACACGTGCCTCGCGCCGCCCGAGAGCTGGGACGGCACGGTGCCGGCGCAAAAGCTGCTCTCGACGATCGTGCGGCTTGACCGCGAGCGACGGCAGCGTTACGGCGCCGGGCAACTCATCGACATCCTGCTCGGCAAGCAGACCCCGCGGGTCACCCAGCTGGGGCACGCGGACCTCGCGACGTTCGGCATCGGCACCGAGCTTGGCGAGGCGGAGTGGCGCGGCGTTGTGAGGCAACTGCTCGCGCAGGGGCTGCTGGCCGTGCACGGCGACGGCTACGGCACCCTCGTGCTGACTGAGGCCAGCGCTGCGGTGCTGCGGGGCGAGCGTACGGTGGCCCTGCGCCGCGAGGTCGTGCGGGTGAGTCGCTCGAGTCGCGGTAGCCGGAGCGCAGCGGCGAGCGACCTGCCACCGTCGGCCGCGCCGCTGTTCGAGCGCCTGCGGGCCTGGCGTGCCACGACAGCCCGTGCGCTTGGCGCCCCCGCCTACGTCGTGTTCGCCGACGCGACGCTGCGGGGCATCGCGCTGATCGAGCCGTCGACGTTCGACGAGCTCTCACAGGTGAGCGGTGTCGGTGCGGCGAAGCTCGAGCGTTTCGGCGAGGCGGTGCTCGCGATCGTTCGCGGCGACGAGCCGCCCGCGATTCACATTTCCGACGACATTCCTCCGGCGGAATAGAACCCGTGCCACGATAGGGCGGTGCTGACCTTCCTCGCTCGCGCGTTCCTCGCGCCTCTCGCGAGGCTCATTTGGCGGCCGACGATTATCGGTCGTGAGAACATGCCCGCCAACGGTCCGGTGGTCGTGGCAAGCAATCACTTGTCTTTCATCGACTCCATCGTGATCAGCTTGCTGGCCCGTCGCCCCGTCAGCTTTCTCGCCAAGGAGGAGTACTTCACGGGTCGTGGGCTGAAGGGATGGGCGTCCCGCTCGTTCTTCTCTGGCGTCGGGGCAATCCCCGTGAAGCGCGGGGCAGGTCAGGCGGCGCAGGAAGCGCTCGACGCCGGGCTCGCGAAGCTTCACGCGGGCCAAGCGTTCTCGATCTACCCGGAGGGCACGCGGTCGCGCGACGGTCGCTTGTACCGCGGCAAAACCGGCGTGGCCTGGCTCGCGCTGACGGCGGGCGCTCCCGTCGTCCCGGTGGCTCTCATTGGTACGCAAGACCTGCAGCCGGTTGGTTCGCGACGCATCCGCGTGGTGCCGATAACGATCCAGTTCGGCGAGCCAATGGATCTCACGCCGTTTGGCACCGCCGACTCCGGTCGTGCGCGTCGTCACGCAACCGACGCGATCATGGCGCGCATCCAGGCCATGTCGGGGCAAGAATACGTCGAGCGCTATAACGAGCCCCCACCCGCGACGGTGCGTGAGCGGGTCAAGAGGTTCTTCCGGGCGCGCGCCGAACTCTAGGCGCATGCCCCCGCGTGGAGTGTCACGCTCGCTTTAGGTCTGGTCGGCTTGTGCCTCGGCAGCCGCGACCTGCGCGCGCACGTCGTCCATGTCGAGCCCCTTCACCGCGGTGATGACCTGCTCGAGAGCGGGCGCCGGCAGAGCTCCCGGCTGAGCGAACACGAGGATTCCGTCGCGGAAGGCCATGAGGGTCGGAATCGAGCGGATGTTCGCCGCCGCCGCGAGCGACTGTTCGGCCTCGGTGTCGACCTTGCCGAAGGTCACGTCGGGGTGAAGCTCGCTGGCCTTGTCGTAGATGGGTGCGAACTGGCGGCAGGGGCCGCACCATTCTGCCCAGAAGTCGACGAGGGTGATGCCCTCGCGCGTGACGGTCTGCTCGAAGTCGGCGGCGGTGAGGTCGACGGTTGCCATGGTTCCATCATCCCTCATGCGAAAGCCCACTATGCAGTTCCCCAGGATTGTGAGGGCATCCACAAAAGCCACGCCCGGCCGCGGGCGGACGTTCGTGGCCCTGCACGACGAAACCCCACGCCCGATGGCCTCGCCCTACCGTGGGCGGCATGAGCACGATTGAGACTTCGGCCCCTGCCTCCGCGCCCGAGCCGGCGTCGGCCGCACGGTCAACCCCGACGTCGCCCGTCACGTCTGCGACTGCCGCGCCGACGGCGTCCGTGCCGTCCGCTCCGGTGCCTGAGGACATCACTGTCGACGTCGCCGCTCTCGGCCAGCAGCTCATGGGCCGCTGGGCCGACAGCCGCCGCGCCTCACGCCAACTCATGCGCAAGCCCGCTTTTCACCGCGACCCGAACCTTGGCATGGCTGAGCACCGCGAGCGCGTACTCGGGCAGCTGAAGCTACTCGTTGAGCAGGGCGAGGTGCACCGCGCCTTCCCCACGGCGTTCGGGGGCCACGACGACCACGGCGGGTTCATTGCGAGTTTTGAAGAGCTGCTGCTCGGTGACCCGAGCATGCAGATCAAGTCGGGTGTGCAGTGGGGCCTGTATGCGTCGGCAATCCTGCACCTCGGCACGGCCCCGCATCATGAAGCCTGGTTGCGTGACGCGTTAACTCTCGCGACCCCGGGGGCTTTCGCCATGACGGAGACCGGGCACGGCAGTGACGTCTCGGCGATCGGCACGACCGCCACCTACGACCCCGCGACCGATGAGTGGGTCATCCACACGCCGTTTCGTGCAGCGTGGAAGGACTACCTGGGCAACGCGGCCCTGCACGGCCGGTCTGCCGTGGTCTTCGCACAGCTCATCACGCGCAACGTCAACCACGGCGTGCACGCTTTCTACGTGCCGATCCGCGATGCGAAGGGCGCCTTCTTGCCCGGTGTCGGGGGCGAAGATGACGGGCTGAAGGGCGGGCTCAACGGCATTGACAATGGCCGCCTGCACTTCACCACCGTGCGGGTGCCCCGCACCAACTTGCTCAACCGTTACGGCTCGGTCGACGAAAACGGTGTCTACACCTCCCCGATCGAGAGCCCTGGCCGGCGCTTCTTCACCATGCTCGGCACGCTGGTGCAGGGGCGGGTTTCGCTCGACGGTGCGGTCACCGTGGCGAGCAAGCTCGCCATGACCATCGCCATCCGCTACGGCACCGAGCGCCGTCAGTTCGCTGGCGGCGACCGCGACGAGGTCGTGCTGCTCGACTACCAGCGGCACCAGCGCCGCCTGTTGCCGCGCCTCGCTCAGACCTACGCGATGTCGTTCGCCCACGAGGTCTTCCTCGAGAAGTTCGACGCGGTCTTCTCCGGACGCACCGATACGGATGCTGATCGCGAGGATCTCGAAACCCTCGCCGCGGCGCTCAAGTCGTTGAGCACCTGGGCGGCGCTCGACATCGTCCAGGAGGCGCGCGAGGCCTGCGGCGGGCAGGGCTTCCTCGCCGAAAATCGGCTCGTGCAGTTGCGCGCCGACCTCGACATCTACGCAACCTTCGAGGGCGACAACAACGTGCTACTGCAGCTCGTCGCCAAGCGCTTGCTCACCGACTACTCGCGCGCGTTCGCCAAAGCTGACGCAGGTGTCATGGCGCACTACGTCGCCGGGCAGGTCGAAGAGGCGGTCGTCAACCGTTCGGGCCTGCGCCGCCTTGCCCAGTCGGTCGTCGACTTCGGGTCGACGGCGCGTTCGGTCGGATCCGTGCGCGAGACCGAGTCACAGCGGCAGCTACTCACCGACCGGGTCGAGTCGATGGTGGCTGAGCTGGCGGGTAAGTTGCGCTCCGCATCCAAGTTGCCGCGTGACGAAGCCGCCGCCCTGTTCAACCGCCACCAGAACGCTCTCATCGAGACGGCGCGCGCGCACGGCGAACTGCTGCAGTGGGAGGCCTTCACCGAGGCGCTCGACCGTGTCGAACACGCGGGCACGCGGCAGGTGCTGACGTGGCTGCGCGATCTCTTCGGGCTTGGACTGATCGAGAAGAACCTGGCCTGGTACGTGATCCACGGCCGGCTGAGCGACCATCGCGCGCAGGCGATCACCGACTACATCGACGGCCGCCTTTTGCCGCGCCTGCGGCCGCACGCTCTCGCGTTGACCGACGCGTTCGAGTTCGCCCCCGAACACATTCGCGCCGAGATCGCGACCGGCGTCGAGGGCGAGCGCCAGGCCGAGGCCCGCGCGCACTACGCCGACCTCGCCGCCCGCGGCCTCGCGCCCATCGACGAGAAAGACCTGATGGCGGCGAAGAAGGCCCGCGGCTAGCCTCCGTTCTCTCGGAGCAACGACGGAGACCGGTCGTGTGGAACAGCGAGTTCTGCCCAGGTGGACCTGTTCCACACGCTGTTTCCGTCGTTGCTCCGAGTTTCGGGCGTAGGGTCGGGGCATGGATGCTCCCGCCGAGCCCGCAGCCTTCCAACTGCACCCGGCCGCGGCCTGGGCGCTCGTCGCGGCCCAGTTCGCATTCCTGATCCTGCTTGGGTTTCTGCCCTACGGCAGTCTCTGGCCACGCGGAGTCGCCGCCGTCGTGACCGGGCTTGCCCTCGTTGCGCTCGGCGTGGGCATCGCGCTCGCGGCCGGCGCGGTGCTGGGTCGCACACTCACCCCCAGCCCGATCCCGAGAGCCGACGGGCAGCTCGTCACGAGCGGTGTCTATGGTCTCGTGCGCCACCCCATCTACTCGGGGCTGCTCCTGCTGGGCCTCGGCCTCGTCGTCATCGGCGCGTCGGTGCTCCATGCCCTCGCCTGGGTGGCGCTGCTGAGCGTGCTCATGGCGAAGGCGCGGCTCGAGGAGCGCATGCTGCTCGACCAGTACGCCGACTACCGCGCCTATGCCGCGCGGGTCGGTCGGCTGGTGCCCGGCGTCGGGCGGATCCGCTCGTGAGCGGCTCTTCGTCAGAGCCGGGCGTGCTCACCGATGTCGAGATTCCGCAGCCGGGCGACCCGCGCGGCGGCGTGCTGACCGGGGTGCTGGGGGTTCCGAGCGGGGCTGGCCCGCATGCAGCGCTGGTCGTCGTGCATGAGGTGTTCGGCGTCGACGCAGCGATGCGCGACCACCTCGAGCGGCTCGTCGGGCTGGGCTACGCGGTGCTGATGCCCAACCTGTTCAGTCGCGGGGGTGCACGGCGGTGCCTGACGGCGACGTTCCGCGCGCTTCGGTCGGGCAGCGGCCCGGCCTTCGACGACATCGAGGCCGCGCGGCGCTTTCTGCTGGCGCGCGACGACACCGGCGACCGTGTGGGCGTGATCGGGTTCTGCATGGGCGGCGGCTTCGCGCTGCTGCTGGCGGGGTCGGGGCATTACGACGCCTCCGCCGTCAATTACGGGATGCTCCCCGCCGACCTCGACGATACGCTCGACGGCGCCTGCCCCATCGTCGGCACCTTCGGCGGGCGCGACCGCACCCTACCCGGCGCGGCGGCGAAACTGGAGGCGGCGCTCGCCGCGCGCGGCATCGACCACGACGTGCACGAGTACCCGGATGCCGGCCACGGGTTCCTCAACCGGCACCCCGCCGGCCCCGCGCTCGTGCGGGTGCTCATGAAGCCGATGATGGCGGGCGGTCACCGGCCGACCGAGGCGGAGGACGCCTGGGGCCGCATCGACCGCTTCTTCCGCCGCACCCTCACCTAGGCGAGCGGAGGCTCGAGCGACAGCTTGGCCCGCACGTCGTCGTCGCTGGGTTCGACGAGGTGCGAGCCGTCGGGAAACACGACGACCGGAATGTTGGTGCGACCGCTGATTGCCTGCGCCTGCGCGGCGGCGTCGGCCGAGGCGTCGACGTCGATCTTGGTCCACTCGACGCCGAGGTCGTCGAGCAGCGCTTCGGTGCGGCGGCAGTCACGGCACCAGTCGGCGCCGTACATCGTGATGGTGTTGGGGGCGGGGGCGAGAGCATCCGTCATGCTGAACGATAACCCCGGCCGCGTGCACATTGTTCCCGCCACCTGGCACCATGGGGTGATGACCAGTTCGGCTCTGGGGTTGTTCGGCGATCCGGCGGCGACGGCCGCACACTATGCCGCGAAGCTCGCGGTTGAGACGGACGCCTCCGACGTGTGGGCGGCCCGCCAAGCCGGCGAGGTGTTTCACCTCGTCGACGTGCGCGGGCAGGCGGCGTGGGATCAGGGCCACGCATCGGGGGCGCTGCATATTCCGCGGCAGGAGTTAGCCGAGCGCCTGGCCGAACTCGGCGAGGGCATCCCCGTGGTCGTGTACTGCTGGTCGCCCGGCTGCAACGGTGGCGCGAAGGCGGCGCTCGAGCTCGCGCGCCTTGGTGTGCCGGTGAAAGAGATGCTCGGCGGCTTCGAGTACTGGGCGCGCGAGGGGTATCCGGTCGAGGATGCTCGGGGCACGGTCGTGCGCCCCATCGACCCGCTCACCAACGTGGTGCCATAGCCGCCCGGCCGAGGGCTCAGCCGAGCAGCGCCTGCACCCCGACCGTCAGCAGGGGCGCCGCGATGAGCGCGGGCAGCATGTCGGCCACGGCGACGGCGCGCAGGTTGAGCAGGCGCAGGCCGACGCCGAGCAGTAGCACGCCGCCGGTCGCGGTGAGGGCGGCGATCGCCGCGCCCGACATGACGGTGCCGAGGAAGAACGCGAGCACGGTCAGCAGCCCCTGCCAGATGCCGACGGGGATCGCCGAGAACGCGACCCCCCACCCGAGCGACGCGGCGAAGGCGACGGAGGCGAAGCCGTCGAGGGTTGCTTTCAGCGCGAGCTGGTCAAAACCTTGGCCGGTGCCGTCTTGGAAGGCCCCGAGAATGGCGAGGGGCCCGATCGCGAACACGAGTGACGCGTCGACGAACCCGGTGATGAAGCGGTCGCGGCCGGTGAGGGCGAGCGGGGCGCCGTCGGGATGCTCGACGCGAGCATCCCGCGCCGCAGGCCGCGTGAACCGGCGCTGCAGCCAGCCGCCGAATCGCTCGAGGCGCGCCTCGATGCCGGCGAGCGAGCCGACGATGCTGCCGATCAGGAGTGCACCGATGACGACGAGGAAGGTGCCGCCTGCGCCGACGGCTCCGACGAAGTCAGTGTCGGTGAGGGCCATGAGGTTGAGGCCGCCGAGCACGATCGTGATGAGGCCGAGAGCGTCAGTAACGACGCGGTTAGTGCGCTCGGGCAGGCGGTTGCCGATGAGTACGCCGATGGCGGCGCCGACCACGATGGTGACGATGTTGAGCAGGGTGCCGAGGCCGACGATCACCGCATCAGAGTAGCCCCGCTCGCCCGCCCCGCCCCGCTCGCCCGCCCCGCCCCGCGCGCCCGCCCCGCCCCGCTCGCCCGCCCCGCCCCGCATGCCCTGCGTGGATACATGGGTGCAGCCTTCCAGAACTGCGGATCAGCATGAATCGTTTTCACTTACATCCGCAGATCTGGAAGCGGGTGGAACCATGACCCGCATCGCGCCACGCTCGCCTCTGTGCGCCGGCCCGCATAGGGTGGCGCCATGCGAACTCCGGTCGACTACGTGCGTGGCGTGCGGCACCCCGAGGCCTTCCACGGGCGGGGCGTGCACCGCGGCTACTTCGAGGGCTGGTACATCAAGCTCGTGTCGGCCGACCGCTCGCAGCGGTGGGCGGTCATTCCGGGGGTGTTCCGCGGGCTGGCCGAGGCGGGCTCTGCTGGCAAATCCAGCGAGCGGGACGAGGCTTTCGTGCAGGTGCTCGACGGCCTGACGGGGCGCAGCTGGTATCACCGGTTTGATCCTGCTGACTTCGAGGCGGCGAGCGACCGGTTCGACGTGCGCGTTGGCGGCAACACGTTCAGCCCGAGCGGGGTGACGCTCGACCTGCCGCAGCTGCGGGGGAGCATCCGCTACACGACCCCGCTCGACCCGTGGCCGGTGACGCTGCGCGAACCGGGCATCATGGGGTGGTACGGGCTCGTGCCGTTCATGGAGTGCTTTCACGGCATCGTCTCGTTCGGCCACGGGCTGACCGGCGAGCTTGAGGTCGAGGGGCAGGCGCGCAGTTTTGACGCCGGCCGCGGCTACATCGAAAAGGACTGGGGCAAGGCCTTCCCGGCTGGCTACGTCTGGATGGCGAGCAACCACATTGACGCGCCCGATGGCTCAGATACCGGGGCGAGCCTGATTGGCTCGGTCGCGATCATCCCGTGGCTGGGCGGGTCGTTCCGCGGCTTCATCGTCGGCCTGAAGCGCGAGGGGCGGCTGCACCGCTGGACCACCTATACGCGCGCCCGCGAGCGGCGCCTCGAGATCGACGACTCGCATGTGCGCTGGAGCATCGAGGGCCGCGACGGCCTGCTCGAGCTCGAGGCGGAGCGGGTGCGCGGCGGGCTTCTGCACGCCCCGCTGCGCACCGCGATGCACCAGCGCGTCGAAGAGACGCTGGATGCCCGCATCACGCTGCGCCACCGCGACGCGTCGGGCCGCATGCTGCTCGAGGGCACCGCGCACGCCGCGGGCCTGGAGGTCTTCGGCGATACCGACCGGCTGCTGGGGCTCTGACACCCCGCTGCTTCTGTCAACATCGCCAGCGGCAACCGTTCGATTTTTTCGAATTGGTCGCTACACTCGACGGCATGGCTCCCCCTGCTGATCTCGTTCGAGGCGCGCAAACGTATCTGCCCGAGCCGGAGTCTCGCGCCGAGCTCCTCGACTTCGCGGAGGCTCTGCGGGAGATTGAGCGTCTGATCGAACACAACGCGTCACGGGCTGCGCTAATCGCGCCCAACGGTGACAAGCGACCGATACCCGATGAGATCTTTCGGATTCTCGATCAGGTGGCGAACGCCCTGGCTGACGGGCAGGGCATCACGGTTGTGCCACAAGGCATGTCGATGACGACGCAGCAAGCGGCTGACTTCCTCGGGATCAGTCGACCGACGCTCGTTCGTCTCCTTGAGGCGGGCGACATTCCATTCGACAAGCCGGGGCGGCATCGCCGGGTGAAGCTGGAGGACCTTGTCCACTACCAGACGAGCGCACGCGCCGGAAGGCGTACGGCCTTGCGTGAACTGCAGCGCGCGAATCTCGATGCCGCCATCAAGGTGGGTAAGCCGGAAGACCTCCTTCGTCGATCGGAACTGGTCGAGTAAGTGCTCTTCCCCGCGTTCTTCGACACCAATGTGCTCGATGACGCCATCCTGTGCGATTACGTCTTGGAACTCGCAGATCGGAGGTTGTTCCGTCCTCTGTGGTCTGATGACGTGTTGTTCGAGTTGTCGAAGAACCTGGTGAAGAACGGCGAGAAGCCGGCGCTCGTCGCGAAGCGAGTGTCCACGATGGAGCGGTACTTCGCCGACGCTCGGGTCGAAGGTTACGCAGATCTCATCCCCACCATGACGAACGACGAGAAAGATCGCCACGTTCTCGCAGCCGCCGTTCGAGGCGGCGCTGAGGTCTTGGTGACGTTCAACACCAAGCACTTTCCGGTCTCCGCTCTCGAGCCCTTCGACTTGGAAGTGGTCCACCCGGACGACTTCCTGCTCGATCAGCTCGACCTGCACAACGCACCAACGCTCCGGGCTCTCCTGGAGTTGGTTGAGGGCTACGGCTCTCCGTCGATGACCGTAGACGATTTCCTTCGTGCCCTGGCGCGTGCTGGAGTTCCCCGTTTCGCCGATGAAGCACGGGCGAGACTGTACTGATCGGGTGCAGGTGTGATCGGTGTCAGTCCTCCCAGGGAGCGCTGACCGCTTCGACGAACTCCAGATCGTCGCCGTCGACGGCGCGCCGCACCAGCTCGGTGATGCGCTTCTCCTCCGCCGGCCCGATGCTCGTCACCGCGAACGATGCCGGCCACATCGCGCCGTCGTCGAGCCGCGCGGTGTCGTTGAACCCGAGCGTCGTGTAGCGGGTGTCGAACTTGCTGGCCGGCTGCACGAAGCACAGCACTGTGCCGTCGAGCGCGTAGGCGGGCATGCCGTACCAGGTGCGCGGAGCCAGCTGCGGCACCGTCGCCATGATCAGCTGGTGGAGCGTCGTGGCGAGCGCGCGGTCGCCCTCGTCGGGAAGCTTCGCGATCGCCTCGAGCAGATCGTTGAGCTCGGCCTCGGCCTTCGCGGCACCTTTGGCCCGCTTCGCCTCGGCGCGCAGCTCGGCTGCCCGCTCTTTCATCGCGGCGCGCTCGTCTGCGGTGAACCCGTCGTTGCTGGTGGATGCTCTGCCCTCTGCCATGCGGGACATCGTCTCAGCATCCCCTCAGCGCTGTCGAGCGTTGTCCGCTTCGGGTCGGCCGTTGCGGGCGCTTCTCCGCTCGACCAGTAGCGTGTCGCGCCACTGACCGGCGTAGGGCCCGACGGTCATGAGCGCGATGGCCTCGCGGCGGCCCACGACGCAAAAGCCAGTGCTCTCGTGCAGAGACAGGCTCGCGGTGTTCTCGGGGAAGATGCTTGCTTGCACCGTCCAGCATCCAGCGCTCTCGAGGGTGTCGAGCAGTGTTCGCAGCAGCGCCCGCCCGACGCCGTGGCCCTGCACGGCTGTCGCGACATAGACCGAGTGCTCGACGACGCCCCGATAAACGGCACGACTCGAGACCGCCGAGGCGGCCGCCCAGCCGAGCACGGTGTCGTGCTCGTCAACGGCGACGAGCCGGGCATCGGATCGTCGGCTGCGGTCGAAATCGAGCCAGCTGGGCGGCTCCGCCTCGAAGGTCGCGTTGCCGCCTTCGATGCCTTCGCGGTAGATCGCCTCGACCGCTGGCCAGTCAGAAGCGAGCAGGGGGCGGATGCTCACGCGCAGCATCCGCTCTCCGCCGACGTCGCCCCGCCGGCGATCGACGTCGAGCACACTCCTGTCGCCGGTAGCGTCAGGTGCACCGCGCTCGCCGCGGCGAGGTCGCCCGCAAGCCAGGCCGTGATCGAGCGCACCTGCTCATAGCCCGTGGCGAGAAGGAAGGTCGGAGCGCGGCCGTAGCTCTTCATGCCCGCGATGAAGAACCCGTGCTCGGGCTGCTGCAACTCGGCGAATCCGTGGGGCTCGACGGTGCCGCAGGTGTGCACGTTGGGGTCGATGAGCGGCGCCAGTCGGGTGGGTGCTTCGACGATGTCGTCGAGGTCGAGGCGCACCTCTCTGAGTGGGTCGAGGTCGGGGCGGAAGCCGGTCGCGTTCACGATCAGGTCAGTGAGGTGCTCGACTAGCATTCCGGCGCGGTGGCCGAGCACCCGAACGCTCGCGCCGTCGCGCGCGAGGGCTGCGATCTCGACGCGGTCGATCCGCTCGATCACCCCCGACTCGACGAGTGCGGCGACGCGCGCGCCGAGCGAGGCGCGGGCGGCGAGCTCGTCATCTGCCGAGGTGGTCATGCGCCCGGCCGAGGCAGATCTGATGATCCAGGTGATGCGTGTGCCGGGCTCGCTCTCGGCGAGCTCGGCGAGCGCAAGCAGGGTGTTCGCGGCCGAGTGGCCTGCGCCCACGACGGTCGTGTGTCGCCCGGCGAACCGCGCGCGCTCACGGCCCAACACGTCGGGCAGCGCGTGGCTGACCAGATCAGCCACTTCGTCGAGCCCGAGGGGGTCGAGCCCGTTCGAGGCAAGGCTGTTGGGCGTGCGGTAAGTGCCCGAGGCATCGATCACGGCGCGCGCGGACGTTTCAGTGACCGTGTCGCCGGTGCGCAGTCGCAGCACAAAGGGTGCGGTTTCGCGGTTCGCAGTACGTGTGCGATCCATGCCCTCGCGCGAGACGCCGACGACCTCAACTCCGGTGCGCAGCCGCGAGGCAATCGGCTCGAGCGCTGCCAGCGGCGCAAGGTACTGATCGTGCAGTTCGAACCCGGTGGGCAGGGCCGTTTCATCGGGATGCTGCCACCCGGTCTTCTCGAGAAGCCGACGTGATGCGGGGTCGACGACGAGCTTCCACGGCGAGAAGAGCCGCACGTGACCCCACTGCTGCACGCTGTCGGCGATCGCGTCGCCCGCTTCATAGACCACGAAGTCGATGCCCCGCTCGACGAGGTTGGCGGCCGCGGCCAGGCCGACTGGACCGGCGCCGATGATCGCCACCGGCAGGCCAGCCAGGCGGTCTGTGTGCGTGCGGGTAGAGGTGAGCTCGAGCAGGGTCATGGGGCATCCTTCGCTATATCGACGTTTGTCGATGCATAGTGTGCGCGCATCCATCGAAGTTTGTCAATATTGGGGGTATCGTCGACAGCATGACCTCGACGATCACGCTCAGCGCCGTTGACAGCGAACTGTGTTGCGCGCCGCTCACGAGCGAGACCATCGATGCCGACCAGGCCGAGCTTCTCGCGCGCACATTCAAGGCGCTCGGCGACCCGACGCGCGTGCGGCTGGTCTCGATCATCGCCGCATCAGAGGGCCACGAAGCCTGCGTGTGCGACCTCACCGAACCGGTCGGCCTCAGTCAGCCGACGGTGTCGCACCACCTGAAGATCTTGACCGAGGCGGGGCTGCTGAGCCGTTCGAAGCGCGGCACGTGGGTCTACTACTCCGTCGTACCCGGGGCGCTCGACCGACTCTCGACGTTGCTGGTGACGGTGTAGGGCGCGCTGCCGTCGCTCGTTCGGCGACGCGATTCAGCGGGCGATGCCGAAGAAGACGAGCAGGCGGCGCTCGAGCTCGACGAGTTGTTGCGGCGTCACCACGCCGATGGTCTCGCCCACGTTGCTGCGGCGCACGGTGGTGATCTTGTCGATCATCGCGAAGCTGTCGCAATCGATGCCCGATGTTGTCGTCGCCGCGATGGGTAGGCGGAGGAGCGGGGCGTCGACCACCGTCGTCGTCAGGGGGCAGACCGTCATCGAGTCGAGCGCGTCGAAGAGGTCGTCTTGCACAACGATGGCAGGCCGGGGGTTGCTCGCGTAGACCCCTCCGGCGACGAGCCTTATCTCGCCGCGTGTCACTCGCCCCACGTCGCGCTGATCGCCTCTACGAAGGCCAGGTCGTCGCTGTCGGTAGCGGTCGACGCGACGAGGGCGGACTGGCGCCGCGCCTCGGCAGAGAAGGCGGCAGACCGCACATCGGGCACCCAGAGCTGCACGGGGCGCAGCCCTTCGGCACGAAGCCGATCGCGGTAGGCAGAGACTCGAGCTCGCGAGGTCATGACGCGATGTTACATGTCACACCCGAGATTCGCGCGGGTTATCCCCATGCGCCCACTCAGCCAGCTGCGCGTTGGACCAGCTCGGTGATGGCCTTCTTCTCGGCCGCACCGACCTTCGTGACGGCGAACGACGCCGGCCACATGGCGCCGTCGTCGAGCTGCGCGGTGTCGGTGAACCCGAGCGTCGTGTAGCGGGTGTCGAACTTGCTGGCCGGCTGCACGAAGCACAGCACTGTGCCGTCGAGCGCGTAGGCGGGCATGCCGTACCAGGTGCGCGGAGCCAGCTGCGGCACCGTCGCCATGATCAGCTGGTGGAGCGTCGTGGCGAGCGCGCGGTCGCCCTCGTCGGGAAGCTTCGCGATCGCCTCGAGCAGATCGTTGAGCTCGGCCTCGGCCTTCGCGGCACCTTTGGCCCGCTTCGCCTCGGCGCGCAACTCGGCCGCACGCTCCTTCATCGCGGCGCGCTCGTCCGCGGTGAACCCGTCATTGCCGGTGGATGCTCTGCCCTCAGCCATGCGCCCCAGGGTAGACCCGCCCGCCGGGGTGGGTGCTATTGCGCGATCGGCTGGTGGTCGTAAGTCAGAGATGCGACCCAGTCTCGGATGACCTGCCGCTGGCCACTGTCGCAGACGTACCCATATCCGACGCTGATGTCCCAATAGGTGTACGAGCCGACCCAGACGCGGTGGTCGAGTGTCCAGCCTTCAAGGAAAGTGAGCGCGTAGCAGTCGGCCATGTGCTCGACGTTGTCGTTGAACGACTCGAGAGCAGCATCAGTCTGCTTGGGGTTCATGAACTGCAGCACGTGCGCGTACTCGTGGTACGCGACGCCGGCGCGGATCCAGTCGGTCATGTAGGGCTCGTCGACAGTTCCCGCGTGGTCGTAGTAGACCGTGAAGGGGTCGTCTCCGCTCACGCACCCCCAGGCTTCTTGACCGCACGGGGCTGCGTCTAGTGCCGTCGTAACGAAGCCGCGCCCGAGCTGGTCGGTGATCTCCTCGTAGTAGGTGCCGCTGGCGTTTGACGCTCCCTCTGTAGCTGCTTCGGCCGCGAGTTCTGCCAGCACGGCAGTCTCAGCTCTTACGTCGTCGATGTCATGGCGAAGAACCGTGGCGTTCCAGCGATGGGTCCACCCACGCTCGATGAGGGTCTCGTGGTACCTGCGGTCGACCAGCGTCGAGAAGGGCAGGCCGTCGAAGACGGCCGCCGCGGCCATCATCTCGGTTGCGGCTTGCGAGAAGGTCTCCTTCTGGTCGATGAGCTCGCGCTGCTCTTCGAGCTCCTGCTGTTGCTCCTCGATGAGCGCGACCGCGCGTTGGAGGTCCAGGAATGTGAACGTGAGTCCGACTCCGAGCCCGATGAGCGCCGCGCTGAGAAGGCTGATCGCAACGACTACCCCGACCCGTCTTCTTGGCTTCCCGGGGGTCGCCAGCGGTTCGTCGCCTGATCCGGTGTCGTCGTCGGTGTTCGGAGACGTCGCGCGATGGGTGCCGCTCACCGCGTCATTTCCAGGGGGTGGGGGATAACTGCCCACTGCCTGCCTCTCGAGTTCTGAAGTCGAGACTACGTCGCAGATCTGCCGTAGTCACTTTGCTCGTGCTGCTTGAAGCGGAGTGGGCAGGGTGAATCACGACGCGAAGCGCTCGAACCGCTCCGCAAGGTAGTCGCGATCCGGTCGGTCGTCGCGCCGACCGGGCAGTTCGAGCGCCTTCCCATTCATCGCCTGCAGCCCGAACTGGAGCATGGGCCCGTCTCGATCGGCGAGCAGCCGCTCGTTGATGTGCACCACGTAGTCGGGACTCACGCCGAGGAAGTCTTGGTCGTAGGCGGCGTGGTGGATCTTGCACATCGCCATGCCGTTGGTCACGACGGGCAGGCCACGTTCGTCGCTGTCACTGATGATGTGCGCGGCATCCAGGAGCTCGGGGTACTTCAGCGTGCAGACGGCGCACTTCTTGTTGTACGCGTTCAACACTCGGGCGCGGAACATCGGCTGGTGAACCCGCTGCTTGACCATCCGGGCGACGTACTTCTTGTCGAGAGTGACGTCGCGGCTGGTCCGCAGCCTGCTGTCGTCGAGGTCGACGATGAAGTGGCGGTTCTCCAGGTCGACGTCGATCACGTAGACCGGGAAGACCGGCACGTAAAGGTTGGGAAGCGGCTTCTCGAACAGGATGATCGGCGCACCCGTTTCGAGAGCTGCCAGCAGCTTGCGATTGTCACCGGCATCGACAGGGCCCTTGGCCCACGAGTAGCGGAGGAGCCCCGACTCGAGGTCGATCGCATCGTCATAGGGGTTGTTGCGCCCCCCGTCGCTCGCTGACACGATCGCGAGGGTCGCATCGAGCTCCTGCGGGTTGCGGATGCCTCGGGTGGTGTCGATGAGCGGCATGCGGAGCCCGCTCCGCATCACGAACCCGGTGAGCTCATCGCGACTAGCGAATCCCCCGCGCGACTCGATGAACAGCTCGAGATCAGCGAAGATCTCGAGACGCAGGAGCGCTTGTTGCTCGCCCGACAGCATGAAGGCTCCTCACGTCGTTTTCCGCAGCCTAGCCCGTCGTTGAGACAGGCGAAGGGCCGGGGCCTCCGAGGAGACCCCGGCCCGAGCATCCTGCAGCCGGACGAGCTGGCGGCTAACCCGCCACCAGGTCGAAGCGGTCGGCGTTCATGACCTTCGTCCAGGCGGCGACGAAGTCGTGCACGAACTTCTCCTTCGAGTCGTCCTGCGCGTACACCTCGGCGTACGAGCGCAGGATCGAGTTCGAGCCGAACACGAGGTCGGCGCGGGTGGCTGTGTACTCCACCTGACCCGTCGAACGGTTGCGCAGGTTGTAGGCGTTGAAACCGGCGGGCTCCCACACGTAGGTCATGTCGGTGAGCGTGACCAAGACATTGGTCTGAAGGCAGCTCTGTGCGCAAGAGTTTGGTGGTGATATTCCCACTCTGCGTCTTGTGGTGATATCCCCACATGGCATATTGTGGACATATTCCCACATTGGAGGTGCGTCATGCCGAACCACACAGCACGAAAGCTCGCTGACATCGCGACAGTGGTGAAGGTTGCACGAGAAGACGCTGGTCTGAGCCAGGCAGAACTCGCCGAGAGGCTTGCCTTCTCGCGCGATTACATGGTCGATCTCGAGTCGGGCAAAGGCAATCTCTACACCACGAGGTTGTTCCGTGTGCTTCACGAGCTCGACATCACGGTCACTCTGACCTACGGCAAGAGCCATGCCGAGTCTTGATCTTTTCCTCCATGAACGTTTCGTCGGCGTCGTCGAGCCCGCGCCGCGCGACCGCGGCCGTGTCACGCTCTCGATAGATGCTGACTACGACAACGACGACGTACTTCTCAGTGAGTCTTTTGCGACGCTTCCGGCGAGCAAACCGTCCGTTGAGAGGGTCTCTAATTTCTTGGGTGGCTACGTTCCCGAGGGCAACCACCGGGTGCAGTTGGCGGCAAAACGCCGCATCAATGAGGGGGATCTCTTTGCCCTCCTCGCCGAGTTCGGCGGCTCCATCGCCGGCGCCGTGACCCTTCGTCGAGGCGACGAGACTCGAGTAGCGCATCCCGATTACGAACCACTCTCAGAGGGGCAGCTCGAGGCGACGTTGAAGCAGGCAATCGCGGAGAGTGACCAGGGCCTGCCCGACGACAGCCGCTCGACCCTGCCCGGCTATCAGCCCAAGGTGCTCGTCGCGAGACACGGCGAGGGGTGGGCGTATCCGCACGGACGAGCGCATTCAACGTTCATCCTGAAACCCCAGGTTCCCGCTCGCCCCGCTCGCCTTGTCGACGAGTACTACAGTCACCTCCTGACCAGGCAGATGGGCTTGTCGACGTATGCGAGCGAACTACGCACAGCCGGACGAACTCTTTACCTCGCCATCGAGCGGTTCGATCGGGAGGTTGCCGGAGACATCGTGTACCTGCGTCACCAAGAAGACCTCGCCCAAGCGCTCAATCTCGACTGGCGCAACACCGACGTGAAGTTTCAAGACCCGGCGTGGCCAACAAACCCGAAACGGGCTACTGCGCGCGCCATCGGTGAGCTACTCGGCACCGTGCCGGGTGCTGCCGAACTTGTCGAACGGTGGCTGCGGCAACTCACCTATCACGTCGCGATCGGCAACAACGATGCCCACGCCAAGAACGTGGCCCTGCTGCACCTCTCGACCGGCACCGAACTGACGCAGGTCTACGACGCTGTTCCCAACCTGTTTCAGGATGGACTCATCTCCTGGGATCTGGCCCTCGCGATCAACGGAGTGTTTGACCACCGACGGCTCTCCGTGGAACAACTGTTGGCCGAGGCGACATCGTGGGGAGTCATTACGCAGCGACGCGCTGAGCTCGTCGTCGGCGACACACTGCGAGCCCTCGATGCTGTCATCGCGTCGACAACCCCACCTCAGGGAGTGTCACCGGGCATCGTCGAGCGTCTGCAGTGGAACGTGCGACGCCTGCTCGCCGGTGTGGAAATCAGCGAACCGAAGCGGTGACGGCGGCTAGCTGACCACCAGGTCGAAGCGGTCGGCATTCATGACCTTGGTCCAGGCGGCGACGAAGTCGTGCACGAACTTCTCCTTCGCGTCGTCCTGCGCGTACACCTCGGCGTAGGCGCGCAGGATCGAGTTCGAGCCGAACACGAGGTCGGCGCGGGTGGCGGTGTATTCCACCTGACCCGTCGAACGGTTGCGCAGGTTGTAGGCGTTGAAGCCGGCCGGCTCCTAGGCGTCGGTCGTCGTCGTCAACGTGACGGCAGAGGGCGAGTAACTCCAGCATCGCCGGGCGATGTTCGTTATCCGCACACTCCACGGCCGTCTACCCCCGAACGCGGGCTGATTGCGACTCACGTACCCGAATAGCGTCAGGCCTGACCGAGAAGATACGGCCGTTGTGGCAGGGGGCATTATGCGGAAGGGCCGATCGTCATCCGGTGAGACACGGATTGAACGTGGCGGCTTGCAGCGCGCTCGCCTGAAAGTGGTCGCCTGGGGCTTGGCTGCCGCCATGGTCGGCGGCATGGCCATCGCAACAACGACAGCTACTCCCGCAGAGGCCGCAGCGCTCGCCGCCTGCAACGGTTCATCGGCGAACGATCAGAACTCGCTTCGCATCACGCCCAGCCATGGGTCTGTCTTTTACATCGACAGTGGTCAGGGCCAGTCGCTCGACGCCGCATACGCGGCCTACCGCATCACGAATCTCAACACCAGCAGCGCCCGCGACAACCTGTGGGTGAAGTACGACTCGTTCACGGGCGGCGTCGTGGGACTCGCGAACCCTGCGGACGCAATTCAGCCCCTCGGTGACCTCGCCGCCTCGGGCTCCACCTCCGCCTTCGCTCTCTTGAAGGCCGTCACGTCGACCACTCTCGCGCAGTCCCACGCCGTGCGCCTCTACCAGGGCAAGCCCGGAACGACCGGCGCTGTCGAGCTGTATGCGTGCACCTACACATTCGCCAAGGTGGCTGAGACCATCAAGGCAGCCGCCAACAAGGTCACGAGCCTCACGAGCACGACGGTCACGACGGTTGGCTCGACGTTGACAGTGACCGTCGAGGGCAACACCGGAACGATCGGCGCCGGCAGCGCACCCGATGGCAGCATGATGTGGTTCACCCCCGCGGCGCGGTCGAGTTGGCCGACCCAGGCGCTGCGCCTCGAGTCGACGAGCATCGGGCTGTACTCGAACAACTCGCGCAACGCGGGCAGCTTGGTCGGCACCTACGCGAACCAGTTGCGCATCCCGACCACGTCAGGCTCAAAGTTCTACTACACGGCGGTTTACACGTTCCGCATCGTCGGAACATCGCCGAACCCCGCGAGCGTGGTGCCGATCGCGCAGATCTCGTCGGGCACGCAAATTAAGCACACCGACCTCGGGTCAATCTCCAGTGCCACGCTGAGCACCGACACCCCCAGCGTCAACGTCGCAGTCACTAAGAGCACGGCCAACACCGTGACGATCGCGGATGGCCGCACGACGTTCTCGTACACGGTCACGCTCGTAAACTCGGGTGCCGCGGTCACCCTCGACTCACTGACCGACATTCGCAGCGGGGGTCTCGAATTCACGAGCGGAAGCGCCTCGTTCGGGGGTTCAGCGATCGCCGACCCGACCGCGGTCTCGGGTGATCAGAACTCGCTCATCTTCCCTGGGCCGTTCAGCCTGCCCGCGGGCACCTCGGGTGCACCATCGGTTCGCACACTCACCTACCAAATGTCTGCAGTGACCTGCGAGGGCACCTTCGAGTACACCAACTCCGCGGTTGCCGGAATCGGCTCACTCGTCATTGGGTCGAATTCGGCGAGCATCTCTGTGTCGTATGCATCGGGAACGTGCGGAGTCACGAACATCACGACCTCGACGGTGAACGAGCCCATCGCGATGACCGCCGACACGTCTCCGGCGACGTCCGTGAGCACCACGACCGCTCGCCTCAACGGCCTCGTCGACCCCAACGGCACGAGCGGGCAGCAGATCACCTTCACTTACGGCACGAGCCCGACCCTGGCGGGAGCAACGAGCGTCTCGGTCGGCACGACGACGCCCGCGACCTCCCCTTACGCCGTGCTCACCGACCTGACCGGGCTCTCCACCGGCACCGTTTACTACTTCCGCGTGTCGGCCGGTTCGGTCGACGGGGAGATCTTGAGCTTCGTCACCTCCGAGCCGGTGGGTACGCCAACGGTCAGCACGCTCCTCCCGACGGGCGTGACGACGGCCGGAGCCGTCACCTTCAACGGCACCATCGACCCGAACCAGGTCGTCAACGGCGCCAAGGTGCGGTTCCAGTACGCCCTCGACAGCTCGTCTGGCGCGTGCACGTCTCTCGGGTCGATCAGCACGACCGGCTTCGCACAGAGCGAGACAGATACGGGTACAACCGACGCAATCTACACCGGCGCTTTCCCTTCGGATGTGTCGATTTCGATCACCGGGCTCACCTCCGGCGCGCGGTACTGCTACCGCACCGTGGGGTATTACGACGCCACGACCGCGAGTTGGAGTCTTAGCGTTGCCGGTGACAGCTGGGTTCCGGTGCTCATCACCACCAAGACCGCACAGACCATCACGTTCCCGACTCCGGCAGACGGCACGGTGGGCCAGACCGCCGCCGCTGGGGCGACGGCGAGCAGTGGTCTCACCGTGCAGTACGCGTCGAACACCTCCGACGTGTGCACGGTGCCGGGGTCGGGCACGGTCAGTCTGCTCTCGTCCGGAATCTGCTCGATCACTGCCAGCCAGCCAGGCAACGACACATTCAGTGCGGCGGAGTCGGTGACCGTGTCCTTCTCGGTGTCGAAGGCTTCCCAGGCGATCGACTTCACCGTAGTGGCGTCGGTGGGCTCGGGCGAGACAGTTGCACTCGCTGCGACCGCGACGAGCGGTCTCGCCGTGAGTTACACGGCGGGGCCATCCGATGTCTGCCGCGTGGATGGCGACCACGTCGCAACGGGCCCGGGTGTCGGCACGTGCACGATCGTCGCGAGCCAGGCGGGCAATGACGCCTACGTCGCTGCGACGGATGTGACGCGCACAGTTGAGGTGCAGCCCGCGCCGCCGAACATCACCACGACCTCGCTGCCCGGCGGCGTCATCGGTACCGCCTATAACGTGACGCTTGCGGCGGCGGGAGGCAACGGCGTCTTCACCGGAGGCTGGCAGTTGACCGCCGGTACACTCCCCGGCGGGCTCACGTTCGACCAGACGACGGGCACCCTCTCGGGCACACCGACGGCGACCGGAGAGGTCACGCTGAGCTTCACCGTCACCGATACCGCGACCGTTCCGCAGACAAGCGCGGTGCGCCAGCTCCTGCTCACGATCACCAAGCCGACCCCGGTGATCACGGCGACCGACATCACGGTGGCCTACGGCGACCCGGGCCAGGCGACCGGTGCCTCGACGAGCTCGGGTGGCAGCATCCTGTACCAGATCGCCGACGAGACGATCGTGACCGAGGCCGGTGGCCAACTCCAGTTCCACCGTGCGGGTACGACGACGATGCTCATCATCTCGGAAGAGACGTCGCAGTACGCCTCGACGTCGGTGACGATCACCGTGACAGTGACGCCGGCCACCCTCACCGTCACCGCACCCAGCCGATCGGTCACCTATGGCGATGACCCGCCGACGTACTCGCCCGCCTACAGCGGATTCGTGCTTGCAGATAGCGAGGCTCAGCTCTCCTCGAGCGCGGTGTGTTCGTCGAGCTACACAACCACGAGTGCCGCAGGGTCTAACCCCGCCGTGGTGTGCCTCGGTGCGGCCGCCGACAGCTACACCGTTGTCTACGTCGACGGCGCCGTGACTATCGCCAAGGCGCCTCAGCAGATCACGCTGACCCCAGACCAGCTCGGGGAGATGCCGCCCGGCTCGACACAGAGCTTCGTGCCCGCGGCGTTGGGCGGTGCTGCTCCTTCCGTCTCAGTCGGCGGCGACTGCTCGTGGAGCGATGGAACGCTCACCGCCGGGTCGACCGAAGGCGACTGCACGGTGTCGGTGTCGGTAGCCGAGTCAGACAATTACCTCGCCGCAGGACCCGTCACACGCACCGTATCGGTCGTCCGCACGGCCCTGTTGCCTCGCACGCTGACTCTCGCACTCGATGTGCCCGGCACCGAGCACACGATCCTTGAAGACCTCAGTCTCGTGACCACGGTCGGTCCGGTGGACGCGGACACGGCCTGGGAGGTCGACGATGGCTCTGCCGACGTCTGCCGCCTCGAGACCGACGGCTCGATCACGTTGCTCGCCGTCGGCGCATGCACGATCCACGCGAGCATCCCCGCGGACGACACCTACTCTGAGGCGACAGCGACGTTGACCTTCACGATCGTTCGCGCTGCGCGGGTGCTCGAGCTCGGTATCTCGCGAACGACTGCTCAGCCCGACAACACGGCGCGAGCGATCGCTCTGCCGACGGCTGGCGGCGGAACCATCACCTATCGGCTGCTCGGAAGTGCCGGACACTGCACTATCGATGGCGATGTGATCACGGCCGTCAGCGCGGGAACGTGCGATGTTGTTGCCGAGATCACGCAAGACGACCGCTATGAGTCCGCGACCTCGGGAACGGTACGTCTCGAGGTGATCGCCGCGACCGTCGATCCCGGCCCGAGCCCCAAGCCGGAGCCCGCGCCGACGAACGACGCCGCGCCGAACGTGACGCCGAGTACGGAACCGACCCCAGACACGGAGGTGGCCGCGGATGAGCGGCTTCAGATCAGGCCGCTCGGTCGGCTCCCCTTGCCGTCGCCCCTACCCGCCGGATCGGAGAGCAGCGGCACTGGCGACAACACGATCGATGTCGGCCGCGGCATCGAGTCGCCCTCCTCCGCCGACGACATGTCCCGCGCCGTTCGCAGCCCGTCAGAGCTTGCCGCAGAGCGACTGACCGGATTCGCTCCGGGAGCGGGGCTGCTCGTCCAGGTGACCGGTGCTCGCACCGTCGCGCAGTTCGCGGTGGAGCCAACGGGGCTCGACGAGTTCAGCATCCGAGCGGCAATCACGGAGTCGCGGGGGCGGCTGAGCACAGACTTCGCATGGCTCGAGTCCGCTCTCGTCGGCCGCACACCAGCGTCTGAGCAAGTGCTCGGGGGTTCCGTTAGCGCCGATGCCGTACGCACCTTCCGCGCCTCTGGGCTTGATGACCCCATGCTGGTCGGTGATCTGCCGGTCGAAGACGGCGGCAGTTGGCTCATCATCACGGGCTCGGTCGACGGCTACATTCCCGGTTCGGTCGTCTACCTCGCGATCACCAGTCAGCCGGTCATCGTCGCGGCGACAGTCGTTGAAAGAGACGGTACTGCCGAGCTGACCGGCGCCGTTCCCACGGACCTACTGCCGGCCGGTGGTCACAACATCCGCATCGTCGGAACGCGGGCGCTCGAGGGCGTCACGACCGACGCCGGTGGCACGGTGCAGCTGACGACCGAGGCGATGGCCGAGGTCGAGCGGTTCGACCCCGGCACCCAGGCGACCGTTGAGATCGCTGGGCCCAACGTGGCGGGCGGCACCCACGTCTCTCAGCGGATCGTGTTGCTTGGCCTGCAGGCCCCGTGGTGGTCGGTGCTGGTGCTCGCTGCTGTCGCGCTACTCGCGCTTCTGCTTCTGCTGTGGCGACGCCCCGAACAGGCGCGTTGGGGCGTTGTGGCCGCTGTCGCGATAGCTGTCACGACCGTGCTCCCGGCCGCCGCGGGATGGTTCGCCCGAGCGTACGACGTCTCGGTCGTGGGTCTGCTCGTCGGCGCGGTCGCCGCCGCACTAGCGCTCGCGATCCCTGTCATCTCGAGCTGGAGGGCGAGCCGGGCAGACTGACGTGGTCGAGACGCCGACGTCGGGCGCGGGTGCCAGCTGGCCACCAGGTCGGAGCGGTCGGCGTTCATGACCGTGGGTACCACTTGACCCGTGGAACGGTTGTGCAGGTTGTCGGCGTTCGAATCGGCTGGCTTGCTCACGGAGGTCGCCAGTGAGGGCGCTGAGCGGGTCGACGTCTGTCGCGGCCTGTCGCAGTCACACTGTGCGTAACGCGATGGTTGGCGACAATCGAGCGGCGCTGAGCGCAGGGTAGAGCCCCGCAATCACTCCCACGACGAGTGCCACGAGCGGACCGCCCAGCATCACCTCAAGAGGTACGACCGCCACCTGCGAGCGAACAGCGGCATAGACGAACACTCCGATCGCACCACCGACGGCACCGATCACACCTCCCAGCCCGCCAAGAAGAATCGCTTCGCCGATGAACTGGCTCGCGATCTGGCCCGCGCGAGCCCCCAACGCTCGACGCAGCCCGATCTCTCCCCGTCGCTCGAGCACCGCGACAATCATCGTGTTCGCGATGCCGATGCCGCCAACCAGTACAGAGATCGCGGCGAGAGCAACGACAAGGCCCGAGAGAGAACTACTTGTCGCTTCGCGTGCATTCGCCAGGTCTGACAATTCTGAGACCTGCACGTACGGCGATAAAGGGTTGGCTGCGTTCGCGATCACCTCGCGAACCGCGGCGACCTGCCCCGGCGCTACGCGCACGAAAACAGAGTCGATCGTGTCATCCTCCCGTGAGGTGACCGCATGGTCGCGAGCCCAGTCGTCTCCGAGGAACGCCGCAGAGTCGAGCTGCTCCGCAAGCCCCGCCGAATTGAGGATGCCGATCACGACGTACCACTGAGCCCCGATCCAGACCCGTACCCCGACCTCGCTGATCCCCAGCCGAGCTGCGGCAGCTGCTCCGAGCACCGCGACCGGAAGGCGTCGGCTGCCCTCATCGAGCCACACTCCTTCTCGCACCGACCCTTCGACCGCCGTGAGGAACTCGGGGGTCGCCGCGTACACCCGTAGCCCATTCGTCTGCCCTTCGGGTACGAGATCGTTGCGATAGACGTATGTGCTTTCCGGCATCCTTTTCAGTACGCCGACCTGTTCGACGTGGTCGATACGCTCGATCATCTCGGGTGCTGTCGGCGGCAATGGAACGGGTTCGTTGTCTGGCCCGTACCCGGGGCTCACGACGATCAGGTTCGCGCCGAGAGTGTCGAGATCGGCCAGCAACTGTGCCTGGTTGGAGGCCGCGACGCCCGTAATCGCCGTCAGCGCCGCGACACCCACGGCGACGCCCAGGGCGGACAGTGCGGTGCGCAAGGGGCGGCTGCGAGCACCGATGAGTGCCGTACGCAATTGGTCGTGAAGGCTGAGGCGCACAATCATGCTTCGTCCTCCACCCGGGAGTCACTGACGATTCGACCATCGCGCATGCGCACCTGCCGGTCGGCGCGTGCAGCGATGTTCGCGTCGTGCGTGATGACCACCACGGCAGTGCCCGCGCGGGCGACGGCGGTGAGTAGCGTGAGGATACTGTCACCCGTCGCCGAGTCAAGCGAGCCTGTCGGTTCATCCGCGAAGAGCACTGCGGGGTCGCGCACGAGTGCCCGCGCAATCGCTACCCGTTGTTGCTCGCCACCCGAAAGCTGACCGGGGCGATGTGAGATGCGCGCTTCCAGCCCCACCCGCGTGAGTGCGTCTAGCGCACGCTGCGATCTCTCTCGTGCCGGTACACCCGAATAGAGCAGACCGAGAGCGACATTCTCCTGTGCAGACAGGGCCGGCAGCAGGAAGAACTGCTGGAACACGAACCCGATGCGCTGAGCCCGCAGCTCAGCGCGTTTGCTCGGGCTGAGAGCGGCGACGTCGGTACCGTCAATAAGGACGCGCCCCGCAGTAGGGTCGTCAATTGTGCCCATGATCGAGAGCATGGTCGTCTTGCCAGAGCCAGACGCCCCGACGACGGCAAGAAACTCGCCTGCATCGATCGCCAAGTTCACGCCGTGCAGCACTCGCAAGGGCGCACCACCGCCGTAGTCCTTGACGACGTCGACCAACTGCACCACGCTCATTTCGCGATCACCACGGTGTCGCCTTCGACGACGTCACCGTCGACGATCTGGACCCGCGCATCAGAGATGAGACCAAGGTCGACCGGAACACGGACCAGCTCCCCGCCGCGGAGCACGTCGAGCGCGTATCCCCCGTCAAGGGTCGCTACCAGCGCATTCACCGGCACCACCAGGGCGTCCGCAATCTCCTCGCTGGCGACAAGCACCCTGACGGCCCGCAGGCCGATGCCAGTCGCTACGTCAGGCTCGTCAAAGTCAATAGACGCCGTCGGTGGGGTCGTTCGTCCTTCTTCGGCCGTTGGTTGACCGCCCGGATCGATCGACGTGATCGATCCGGGCGCCTCCGTGCCATCCGGAAGCACGACCGTCACGACCGTCGTCGGCACCAGCTCACGGGCCTGTGCTTCGGTGAGCGCCACAACCACTCGCAGTTGTGTACTTGTGTAGCTCAGCGGGCTCTGGCTCGCCGAGTCGCCCAGCGCGCCAGTGACATCAGCCACCCGAACTGTGGGCGCATTGATGGCGACGATGTCGCCGAGCGTGACCATGCCCGTGCCCTCCAGGCCGAGCGACTCCTGCCATTCCGCGACCCGCTGCCGAGTGACCCACGTGAACTTCTCGTCGGGCGTGATGTCGGCCCCGAAGCCAGCGTCGACGAGAAACTGCTCGAGCTGCTGTACGTCCGGTCCGTTCGGGATGCCCGCCGCGAGATCACGCCAGAACGGCCGCTCGCCACGCACCGCGATGACCGGGCGCCCGTCGACCTCGTAAATCGCCTGGCCGACGGCGATCTCGGTTCCGACCGCGGGCAGCCCCGTCACCGTTCCGGTGCGCCCCAACAGGTCGATGGAGTCGCCGTAGCTCAGAGTGCCATTTAGCTGGAGGTGAGCGGTGAGGCTGGTTCGCTCGACCCTGACCGTCGCGGGTGAGGTGTCATCCTGTTGCTCATCGGCAGATGTGTCGCGCCATGGTTGCGCAATCGCAAGCATCACGACGGCAGAAACCACGATCATCCCGAGGCCTGACCCGACCCATGCGCGCACAGGGCGGCTCACGGGGTGGGCTCCGCCGGGGCGGTGACGAGGCCGCCAGCAGCGCCCACGTCTGCCATCACTGCAAGCCAGTCGAAGTCGAACGATTGTGCCGACTCCGGCGAAACCGATACGCCAAAGCGGGCCTCAGGGTCGACGCACGCCTCGAGGAGGCCTCGGAAGCTGTCTTCGGTCATGCCCAGCGGAAAGTCGAGCATCGCATTCTCATCCGGATCAGCGAAGTCGACGTAGCCTTCGCTACGAGCGCACTCGGCGAACGCCAGGCTTTCATCGATGATGTCCGACCAAGAGGGTGACTGTACATTCACGCCGGATAGGTCGGGCTGCGGTTGAACGAACTCCGGTACTGCCGCTTGGCACTCCCCCCAGGCCTCGCGCATCCCGCCATCTTCCGGATACACCTCGGCGCCACCGCCGGCCATCCACGTGCCGTCGTCGTCCATAAAGACGGCCACGCTCTGCAGCGCGCCCCGAGGGTCGCCGTCGCCTCCAACGGCGATTGAGAGTCCGCCGCCGGAATCAGTGGAGTTTTCCGGCATGAGCAGCCCGACACGCCCGCCCTCCAGAATCTTGGCCGTCTGACCCTTTTCGGTCAGGCAGACCACGAACTTCGCGGCGGCCACATCGTTATCGGCGCTGTTTCCGCCGTCAGGGGCGGCAGAGCATCCTACAAGAGCGCTCGCGACAACAGCACACGGCAGAATCGCGACGAAGCGGCGGGAATGTGAGTTTGTCATGGTTTCCTTCTTTCTGGGGATCGCGAAGTCCGCGACCCAACCAGTTGTACGGAGACCCTGGTTTGCTCTCGGTATGTCGGCGCCTAACTCGCACCAAACCACCCACCCGACAGGCTCGGTTCGCATGAGACTGCTGCTCGTCGAGGATGAAGCCGACCTCGCGGACACCCTTGCTGAGGGGTTGCGCCGCGAGGGCTACCTCGTCGACGTCGCGCGCGACGGTGCAGCGGCCCTCTCGCGGGCGGTAGCAACCGACGTCGACATCGTTGTGCTTGACCGCGACCTTCCTGTACTCGGAGGTGACGCGGTTTGCCGCACGCTCGTCTCCCAGGGGTACCCCGCTCGCATCCTGATGCTCACTGCCGCCGGAACGCTCCGCGATCGCGTGACGGGTCTCGATCTTGGTGCCGACGATTACCTCGCAAAACCGTTCGCGTACGTCGAGTTGCTGGCCCGTCTGCGCGCCTTGGGCAGACGATCAAGCACGCCCGCGACTGCGATTCTGGAGTACTCGGGTGTTCGGGTTGATTCGGAGCGACGGATCGTGGAGCGGGATGGACGACCGGTGCACCTCACGCCCAAAGAGTTCGGCGTGCTGGAAAGCCTTGTCGCTGCGGGTGGCGGCTGGGTGTCGACCGACGACCTGCTTGAGGAAATATGGGACCAGCCCCAGGAACGCACCCGCGGCGTGGTGAAAATCACGGTGCACACCTTGCGCCGCAAACTCGGCGAGCCAGCCGCCATCGAGTCAGCGACTGGCTTCGGCTACCGGATGGGACAACCATGACATCACAACGACGACTTGGCTTCAGGATGCGCCTGACTCTCGTCATCGCCGGGGTCTTCATCGCGGCCGGGGCGGCCCTGCTCGCAGTTCAATACCTCGTTGTGCAGCAGCTCTTCGCTGACGCACTCGACGCCACCGCAGATAGTTGCCTCAACATCACGGCGGTAGACGCCACACAGTCTGACGTCAACCTCGATCCTGCGATTCCGAACAGCGAGCAAACCACTTTCGTGACCGGCTGTTCGACTCTTTCGTTGGTCACCGCGGAGGAGGCGACGACCCTGGTCACCGGTGTCGTTGGCGTCTCTGCCGTGTCGGCGACGGGTGCCGTACTTCAGCAGTCGCAGTTTCTCTCCAACGAGGTCATCGGCGGGTTGCTGCTGTGGTCGATCGTCACCCTGGTGGTCTTCGCCGCAATCGCGGCGGCACTCGCGTTCTGGCTGGCCCGGCGGTCGCTTGACCGAATCGGGGAAGTGACCGCCACCGCGCGCGACATCTCTGAGCGTCATCTTGACCGGCGTCTCGATCTTCCGGGCCCAGAAGACGAGATCAAGGAGCTCGGCGACACGATCGACACCATGCTCGACCGGCTACAGCTCGCGTTCGCAGCACAGGATCGGTTCGTCGCGAACGCCTCACATGAGTTGCGCACCCCTCTCACCACCACTCGTGTGGCACTAGAGATTCCGCTGGAGCAGGGCCAGGTTCCCGCCTCGCTGGAGCCAGCGGTACGCACGGCGCTTCGCGCCACCCGACAGAGCGAGCGTCTCATCGCTTCGCTGCTGTCCCTATCGCGCGGGCGCGTGGCAGCAGAAGAGTTTGAGACGGTTGATCTCGGAAACGTCGTACAGGATCAGATCGATGAACTTCGCCCGAGTGCCGCTGCGCGGCACGTCGGCGTGCACACCGCGATCAACGGAGGACTGGTGTCGGGCGACGTGACGTTGCTGGCTCGCGCGGTGCGCAACCTTCTCGACAACGGCATTAGGCACAACGTCGACGGCGGAGACCTGTGGGTTCGCGTCACCGGCAGGACCGTCGACGTCGAATCGACCGGCGAGCATGTCGACGCCACCACGATTGCCCTTCTGACAGAACCGTTTTATCGGGGCACCGCGAGCCGTACCTCGTCGGGTGAAAACATCGGACTGGGCTTGGCGATCGTGGAGAGCATCGCCCTCACCCACGGCGGCTCGCTTACCCTCGCGCGGCGCGAGGACGGCGGCCTGATCGCAAGGCTCGCATTACCCACGGCGTAGGCCGGAGGCCGAGACTGGCAGTCAAGAAAGCCCGGCCTGAGTATCCATCGGCCGGACAAGCTGGCAGCGGCGAAGTCGTGCACGAACTTCTCGCGGCTGTCGTCCTGCGCGTAGCCCTCGGCGTGTGAGCGCAGGATCGAGTTCGAGCCGAACACGAGGTCGGCGCGAGTGGCCGTGTGCTCGACCTTTCCGGTATCGCGGTTGCGCAGGTTGTAGGCGTTGAAGCCTGCAGGCTCCCACACGGAGGCCATGTCGGTGAGGGTGACGAAGAGGGTTCCTGCTCCGCGGCCGGATGATTGCATGGCGATGCAGCTTTGCCTTCGCGGAGAGACCCTCGGTGCCGCTCTCACCATTCTTCTTCTAGATTCAACATTCTTCTTTTGGAAGAAAAGGTGATTGAGGAGAAGTTGTGGAGGCGACGTGGAACGAAGCCTGTTCGACGCTCTGAGGGATCGTGCCCCCGAGTACGACGTTGCGATCGACAACCTTGACGAACTTGCGCGTGGTGAGTCGATGACATTGGCGAGCCTTCGACGGGGCGACTAGGAACGACAGTGTCTCGCGGTTGTGAGCTCCAATATGGCCATGCTCGACACGTACTCGCGGCCGGACTGGCCAGGAACGCCCCTTCTCGTCCTGGGCGCGAAAATCTCTCCGCGCAACGCCGAGCGTTTCCGCTCGCTTGGCATCAACTACCTCGATGCCAACGGAAACGCCTACTTCCGGTTCGGCACCGTCTACCTCGACGTTCGAGGACGGGCCGGAGATCCCGTCGCTGAGCTTTACCGAGAGAGGCCTGCGGCCCTTAATCTCTTCAGCCCGAAGCGCGCGCAGGTGATCTTCGCACTGATCAGCTGGCCAGAGCTCGTCATCGCCAAACTTCACGACAACGCTCAGTGCGCCAAAGTCTCGATATCTTTCGTACAGAAGACGATCGCCGACCTTGAAGCAGCGAACTACATCGACTCTGTGGGAGCCGGACGAGGGGGACGTCGTCTCAGCGATGTCGACGCCTTAATCAATGGCTGGACGGCGGCATTTTCAACAGGGTTAGGGTCGGAGTCAAAGACTCGGTCATTTCAAGGGGACTTCAACCTGACCTACCTCGACGACGAGGGACCCGTCGTGTACGTGAGCGGAGAGGCAGTAGCCGACTGGATTCAGGGGTACACAACGTGGACGCTGTACTGCCCGGTCCCTTGATCCCACCATCTTCGTTCGAACGCCCTCTTGGAGCGAGCCCGCGGGGCGCCCCGGACTCTTCACCGGCAGGATCCGCAACGCGCCACCGTTGCTTGTCTACGCAGACCTGATGGCATCTGGTGACCCTCGCCAACACGAAGCCGCGCGGCACTATCGAGAAGACAATGATCAACTTCGCGCTCGTTGACTCTGACCTTCTCGATGATGTCGGCTTCGTCGTCGATGAGTTGGTTGACAAGGCGGCTCTGCGCCCCGACCAGATCATGTTGGTCGGAGCACGGTGCCGAGACACTGTTCACGCCGCGCTCGGTCACAGCACCGTCAACCGACGCACCAACGACTTGGACATCGGGCTCGCGCTGTCAGATTGGCAAGCGCACGAACGGATTGCTGCGGCGTTCGAGAAAGCGGGTGCCAACGGCATTCGTTACCGGGTCGCTGGACTTGCCGTGGACGTGATGCCGTTCGGGTCGGGAGTCGAAGACCCTGCCGGGGTTTCGCGGCCGAAAAATCGGCACGAAGACCTCATCGTCTTCTGCTTCGATGACGTCTTCGGTCATGCGCTCGCCATCGAGCTGCCGGGAGCAGGCCACACCATCAGAGTTCCCTCCCCTGCCGGGTAAGCCGCCCTGAAACTTCGCGCTTGGGTCGACCGGTCACCGGATGGCGAGTTGAAGGACGCACGGGACTTCTCGTTGATCGTCAACTGGCACGAAGACTGGGCGCTGATCGAACGAAAACTCCGTGAGGCAGACAGCGCTGTTGCCGACAGCTACTTCTATGACATGCCACTGCCGTGCGCCCACCTTCTCGGTCGTGACATTCGCGACCAGCGGACGGAGGCAGACGCTTCGGACTTTCTCGTCCGATTTCTCGAGTCGGATACTGCGCGATCCGCGGCGGCGTTGCGGGATGAGCCGGGCAATCCCGGTCGACGAAGCGACCGGTTGGATGCGCTCGTTGCGGGCCTTCGCGGCGAAACAGAAGCCGCGTAACCCTTGATCGCGCGAGTACGAAGACCGGCGAGTGGCCTTCGACATGACGGGAAGGGCCGGGGCCTCCGTAGAGACTCCGGCCCGAGCATCCTGCAGCCGGACGAGCTGGCGGCTAACCCGCCACGAGGTCGAAGCGGTCGGCGTTCATGACCTTGGTCCAGGTGGCGACGAAGTCGTGCACGAACTTCTCCTTCGAGTCGTCTTGCGCGTAGACCTCGGCGTAGGCGCGCAGGATCGAGTTCGAGCCGAACACGAGGTCGGCGCGGGTGGCGGTGTATTCCACCTGACCCGTCGAACGGTTGCGCAGGTTGTAGGCGTTGAAGCCGGCGGGCTCCCACACGTAGGTCATGTCGGTGAGGGTGACGAAGAAGTCGTTCGTCAGCGCGCCGACCCGGTCAGTGAAGACGCCGTCGTGCGTGCCGCCGAAGTTCGTGCCCAGCACGCGCATGCCCCCGACGAGGCAGGTCAGCTCGACCGCCGTCAGGTTCATCAGGCTCGCGCGGTCGAGCATGAGCTCCTCGGCGGGCACCGTGTAGTCCTTCTGCAGGTAGTTGCGGAAGGCGTCGTGCGTCGGCTCGAGCGGAGCGAACGAGTCGACGTCGGTCCACTCCTGGGTCGCGTCACCGCGCCCCGGGTGGAACGGGATGCTCACCTCGACGCCCGCCTTGCGCGCAGCATCCTCGACCGCCAGATTGCCGCCCAGCACGATCAGGTCGGCGACGCTCACGCCGGTCTCGGCCGACAGCGCATCGTAGACACCGAGCACGCGGTGCAGGCGCTCCGGCTCGTTGGCGTGCCAGTCGCGCTGCGGGGCAAGACGAATGCGCGCGCCGTTCGCGCCGCCCCGCTTGTCGGAGTCGCGGTAGGTGCGCGCCGAATCCCACGCGGTGGTCACCAGGTCGGTCATCGACAGACCGCTGCTCAGGATGCTCGCCGCGACCGCCGCCACGTCGTAGTCGGCCTTCCCGGCCGGCACCGGGTCTTGCCAGATCAGGTCCTCCGTCGGCGCGAGCGGCCCGACGTAACGGTTGCGTGGGCCCATGTCGCGGTGGGTGAGCTTGAACCAGGCGCGCGCGAAGACCTCGCTGAAGTACTCGGGGTCGTTGTAGAAGCGCTCGGAGATCTCGCGGTAGATCGGGTCTTTGATCATGGCCATGTCAGCGTCAGTCATGATCGGGTTCTGGGGGGCGATGCCCTCGACGTCGAAGGGCTTGTCCTCCTCGGCGATGTTCACCGGCTCCCACTGCCATGCGCCGGCCGGACTCTTCGCCAGCTGCCAGTCGTATGTGAACAGCAGCCGGAAGTAGCCGTTGTCCCACTGGGTGGGGTTGGTCGTCCAGGCGCCCTCGATGCCGCTCGTCACCGTGTCTTTGCCGACACCGCGGCCGACGTGGTTGTTCCAGCCGAGACCCTGCTCGTGGATGTCCGCGCCCTCTGGAGCGGGCCCGAGGTTCTCGGCCCGCCCGTTGCCGTGCGCCCGGCCGACGGTGTGCCCACCGGCGGTGAGCGCGACGGTCTCCTCGTCGTTCATCGCCATGCGGGCGAAGGTCTCGCGCACCTGGGCCGCCGTCTTCAGAGGGTCGGGCTGTCCGTTGACGCCCTCGGGGTTCACGTAGATGAGACCCATCTGCACGGCGGCGAGCGGGTTCTCCATCGTGCTGGGGTCATCGACGCTGCCGTAGCGCTCGTCGCTCGGCGCCAGCCACTCTTTCTCGCTGCCCCAGTAGGTGTCTTTCTCGGGGTGCCAGAGGTCTTCGCGGCCGAAGGCGAAGCCGAAGGTCTTGTGGCCCATCGCCTCGTACGAGAGCGTGCCGGCGAGGATCATCAGGTCGGCCCAGCTGATCTGGTTGCCGTACTTCTTCTTGATCGGCCACAGCAGGCGACGGGCTTTGTCGAGGTTGCCGTTGTCGGGCCACGAGTTGAGAGGCGCGAACCGCTGCGTGCCCGAGCCGCCGCCCCCGCGGCCGTCGGCGATGCGGTACGTGCCCGCCGAGTGCCAGGCCATGCGGATCATCAGGCCGCCGTAGTGGCCCCAGTCGGCCGGCCACCAGCTCTGGCTCGTGACCAAGAGTTCTTTGACGTCCGTGACGAGAGCATCCACATCAAGCTTCTTCAGCTCGTCGCGGTAGTTGAACGTCGACCCGAGCGGGTTCGTCTTGGTGTCGTGCTGGGCGAGGATGTCCAGATTCAGCGCGTTCGGCCACCACTCATTCGCACTCTTCATGGAGGTGTGGGCCCCCTGGACGACCGGGCAGGTGCCATCGACGACAGTCATGTGTTCCTCTTTCTCTGGGTGGCACCGGTGCGGCCCGAGACGGGCGCGAGAAAGCGGTGCCGAGGTGTGCGATCCCCCGGCTTCAGCGTACCTGCGGGGAGCTTGCGCCGCCCGGGCCGTACGTCTCGAGACGTGGACGCGACGAGCGTGTTCGCTGTGAACATCACGCCACTGTTTCGGTGCGGAGGGCTACCCTCATCCCATGGTCGACAGCGCGCTTCTGCAGCAGGTTCTTCTACTGGATGCTGCTTCGCGCCTCGAGCTCGTTCGCGCGATCGAGGTGTCGCTCCGTGACGAGGGCGTCGCGCCGCAGGTGCTGGAGGAGATCGACCGTCGGCTCGCTCAGTTGGGTGAGGCGCCGAGTGCCGACGCGATCACCTCCGACGATTTCATCCGCCAACTGCGTGCACGCCACAGCGCGTGACGTTTCGGCTCGTCGTTCAGCGCTCCGCTCAGCAGGACGTCGATGGGGCGGTCGATTACCTTGCGGTGAAGGCGCCCGAGCTTGTGAATCGCTTCGTCGACGACCTAGAGGGCACGTTCGCGGGGATTGCAGAGAACCCGCTGCTCATGCCTGAGTTTCGCCCTGCCGTGCGTGCCCGAGCCATGACGGTCTTTCCGTACGGAGTCTTCTATCGAGTCTTCGTCGACCTCGAACTCGTGGAAGTCTTCGCCGTGCTCCATCACCGGCGAGGCCCCGAAGCACTCGCTCGGCGTGTCTCGGAATAGCCCTCGATCCTAGAGTGACGTTATGTCCGCACAGCGCTCTTCTGAGTTCGACGAGAACTGGCGCGTCTTCGACGACGTTGTCGCATACACGCGGGGGTTGGTCGCTCAAGCGGGAACCGAGGAGCTCCAGTACCTGGTCAGCGGCCGGATCGGGGTGTACGACGTGACCCCGAACAACCCGCGGGCGACCTCCATCAGCATCATCGCTGAGCAGTGGTTGATCGTGACGGTCGGAGGTTTCGGTGGTCGGTGGGAACTCAATTACACCGATGAGCATCGCGAATTGGCCCGCCGGATAATCGCTGCGGCTGTCGATGGCAGGCTCGAGGAGCGACGAGCGTTCGCGAGGTCTCACGTCACTGTGACGTTCGAGGACGGAACGGTGAAGCGCTCGACCGTCTACGACGGATGCGGCTCGCTGCTTGTTCCTCAGCCCGGCTGGAAGCTCTGGGGTAGACGGACGACCTTCGAGCCGTTTGGGTCTTGAGCCGCCGAGGGCACGAAGATTCCGCTTGCGCGGCACCGCGCAACAAGTTCGGCCATTCGACTCGGCTCTCGGCCTAGGGATCTGGTGGTGGCTCCGACGGGCGTCGATCCCGTGACCTCACGATTTTCAGTCGTGCGCTCTACCAACTGAGCTACAGAGCCTCGAAGCTCGAAAGCTCCGATACGGAACAAGCCCCCTCCGAGGAGAGGGCCCGTCGCCGTGGCGACCCTGACGGGACTTGAACCCGCGACCTCCGCCGTGACAGGGCGGCACGCTAACCAACTGCGCTACAGGGCCAAACTTATTCAATTGTAGTGCTGTCGTGACCCCAACGGGATTCGAACCCGTGCTGCCGCCGTGAAAGGGCGGTGTCCTAGGCCACTAAACGATGGGGCCGCAGTGGCGCGAATCGCACAGCAACCGGTGCACCAGCATACGGGTCGCGCCGCGTCTGCGCCAATCCGGTTCGGCGACGGTCCGTGCGGGCTCCCGCACCCGGGGCGGGTGGCGGGCTAGCGTCGCGAGCAGGATGCTCGAGCACCGCTCGGCTGGCGGCACGCCCCGCGGGGGCGCGCCGTGGCTGGTTGCGCGGAGCATCCGTTGGTACTGTTGGCAATGGTGCTGGTGTGAAAGTTGTGACATAACGAAACGTCGTCACGACCGACCCATCGGCCAGAGGGGGAGAGACATGCACGGAACACGCCGTGGGGGCAGAGCGATAGTGGCGGCGCTTGCTGCCGTAGCTCTGCTGGTGACCGGCACCGTTGCTGCCACCGAACGGCCCGCCTACGCCACGGATTACCCATCGTGGAACGACGTGCTCGAAGCACGCCGCAACGTCACGGCAGCCCAGCAGAAGATCAAAGAAATTCGCGCGGCGATCGAAGCCATCACCGCCGAAGTCGCTCGCACCGAAGCCATCGCCCAGGAGAAAGGCAACCTCTACTACGAGGCCCAACTCGCCTTCGATGAAGCGGCCTTTACCGCCGACCAGTTGCAGGCTCAAGCCGACAAGGCGCAGGCGCGCGCCGACGAGTCACGCCTCCGCGCGGGGCAGTTCGTCGCCGAGCTCGCGCGTTCGGGCGGCGGCGACCTCTCGGCGTCACTATTCACCAACCCCGGCAAAGCCGACGAACTGCTGTCGCGCCTTGGTTTCGCCAGCAAGATCACCGAACAGGCCGAAGGAATTTACGCCGCCGCGCTGCAAGACCAGAACGCCGCCCAGTCGTTCACCGAGCAAGCCAATGTGGCCAAGGGCATTCGCGACCAACTGCGGGCCGAAGCCGAAGCGGCCTACCAAGAGGCGCAGGTGGCCGCGCAAGCGGCGCAAGCCGCGCTCATCGCGCAGCAAGAAAACCAGGCTCGCCTCGAAGCACAACTCGCCGTGCTCGTCGAGAACCGCGAAGCGACCGAGCGCGACTATCAGGCGGGCATCGCCGCCCAGTTCGGCGCGGGCTCGAGCCTCGACGCCGGCCAGATCGTCAACGGTTGGGCCGTGCCCGCGAGCGGCTACATCAGCTCGCCCTACGGCACGCGCATTCACCCGTTCACCGGGCAAGTGTCTTTCCACTCGGGCACCGACATCGCCGCCTCGTGCGGGCGGCCCATCTACGCGTCCTCCAGCGGCACCATCACTTACGCCGGCTGGAACGGCGGCTACGGCTACTTCGTGCGCATCGACCACGGCGGCGGCCTCACCTCGTCGTACGGGCACATCCAGGCGGGCGGCATTCTGGTGCAGCAAGGCCAAGACGTCGTCGTCGGGCAGAACATCGCCAAGATCGGCACCACCGGTACCTCCACCGGCTGCCACCTGCACCTTGAGATTCGCACCAACGGCAACCCGCAAGACCCCATCCCGTTCCTCCGCAACAAGGGCCTCAATGTCGGGTAGGCGCCACTGATGCGACCCGGGCAGGGTCGCGGCCAGCGGGTCGTCGCCCTCGTGACGGCCCTCACCGTTGCGCTTTCGGCCGCACTCGTCACCGGCGCATCCTCCGTCGTCAGCCCAGCGCTCGCGGCGCCGGCCCCACCGACGTGGGACGACGTGCAGGCCGCCCGCGGAAACGCCGCCGCCACCCAGAGTGCCGTTGATCGCATCGTCGCCGTCGTCGAACAGCTCAATGGCTCCCTCGAACAGCAGCGCATCGCTGCCCTCATCGCCGGGGAACAGTTGCAGCAGGCCACGTTCGCCGCCGACGAGGCCGCCCGCACCCTCGCCACCACCGAACGGCGGGCGGATGCGGCGCGCGAGCGCGCCGACACCTCCGCACGCCAAGCCGCCCAACTGGCCGCACAGCTGGCGCGCGCGGGCGGAGGCGACATCACCGTCGCCCTTGCCCTCAGCGGAGACGACGCCGACGCGCTGCTGTACCGCCTCGGCACGATGAGCGCCCTCGCCAGCCGCACCGACGCCGTCCTCACCGCCGCCGTCGTCGACCGCAACCAGGCGGATGCCCTCACCGCGGCCGCGGAAACTGCCGCCGTTGCTCACGCGCAGGCCGTGAGTGCAGCGGAATCCGCCGCCGATGAGGCCGCGCGGCTTGCCCTAGAGACCGAGCGGCGCGTTGCCGAGCAGCAGGTGCGGCTCGGCGAACTCGCCACCCTGCTCGCCGAGTTGACGGGCCGCTCGGCCGCGCTTGAGCGCGAATACCTGGAGTCGATTGTGCCGCCGCAGCCGGGCATCCCGTCGCCGCAGCCCAGCGTGCCCGGGCCGCAACCCAGCGCACCCGCACCGGCACCGAGCACACCGAGCCCGCGCCCGAGCCAGCCCGCGCCGTCGCCGAGTGCCCCCGCCCCGTCGCCGAGCGCGCCCGCCCCGGCGCCGTCGCCGAGCGCGCCGAGCCCTCCGCCGGTGACCGGCCCGCAGCCGAATGCGGCGGCGGTGGCCGCGGCGATCGCCTTCGCGCGGGCGCAACTGGGTGACCCCTACGTCTTTGGTGGCGCGGGCCCCGACGGCTGGGATTGCTCAGGCCTCACGATGATGGCCTACGCCGCGGCCGGCATCGCAATCGGCGGGCACGGTGCGACCGCGCAGTACAACCGCGCGTCGACGCGCGGGCTGCTGGTGCCCTGGGCGCAGGTGCAGCCTGGCGACCTGATCTTCTACAGCACGGGTGGTTCGACCTCGGCGTCGAAGTATCACGTGACGATCTACATCGGCAACGGCCAAATGATCGAGGCGCCGTACCCGGGGGTTCCGGTGCGCATCACGACGGCACGCAGTTACGACCGCGTTCCGTTCGTGGCGCGGCCGAGCGGCTAACGCGCGAAGCGCGCGAGACGTGCGGTTAGTGCGCGCGGGGCACGTATGCGGCGAGTCCGGCCTGAATCACGGCCTCGGCTTCGGCGGCGTCGCCCCAACCCTCCGTCTTGACCCACTTGCCGGGCTCGAGGTCTTTGTAGTGCTCGAAGAAGTGCTCGATCTCTTTCTTCGTGAACTCCGGAATGTCGCCGACATCCTGAATGTGGTTCCACCGCGGGTCTTTGGCGACGACGCAGACCACTTTCGCGTCACTGCCGCCGTCGTCGGTCATGTTGAACACGCCGACCGGGCGCACTGTGAGCCCGACGCCGGGAAAGAGCGGGTATTCGGTGAGCACGAGCGCATCGACGGGGTCGCCGTCGAGGCCGAGGGTGTTCTCGAAGAAGCCGTAGTCGGTCGGGTAGACGAACGAGGTGAAGAGCACACGGTCGAGCATGACGCGCCCGGTCTCGTGGTCGATCTCGTACTTGTTGCGGCTGCCCTTGGGCACTTCGATGATGACGGGGTAGGCGCCCACAGGGTGCTCCTTCAACGACGACAAATCGGCGGGATTCTGCGCGAAAGCGCGGCTCTAACCTTAGTGGATGCCCTCCGAGCGATCTGCGGCCCCCCGACGCCCCCGGCTGACGCCGGCGGTCGCCGACACGCGCCGCGCGGTGCGCGAGGCGCTCGCCGATCTGCCGGCGGGCTCGCTCGCCCTTGTCGCCCTGAGCGGAGGCCCCGACTCGCTGGCGCTCGCCGCGGCAGCCGGGTTTGAGGCGCCCCGGCTGGGGCTGCGCGCGGGCGCGGTGATTGTCGACCACGGCCTGCAGAGCGACTCGGCCGCGGTGGCGGAACGCGCGGCGGTGGCGGCGCGAGCGCTCGGGCTCGACCCGATTCAGAGTGAACGGGTGGGGGTGGTCGGGCCGGGCGGCCCCGAGGGCGCGGCGCGTGACGCCCGGTACGCCGCGCTGGAGGTCGCGGCCGTTGAGCACCGTGCCGCCGCCGTGTTGCTCGGCCATTCGCTCGACGATCAGGCCGAGACGGTGCTGCTGGGGCTCGCGCGCGGCAGCGGCACGCTGAGCATCGCGGGCATGGCCGCGGTGGCGGGGCTGTTCCGCCGCCCGCTGCTGGGCATCCGGCGCGCGACGCTCGCGCAGGCCTGCGCCGACCAGGGGCTCGAGCCGTGGAGCGACCCGCACAACAGCGACGAGCGCTTCGCGCGCGTGCGGGTGCGGCGCCGCATCCTGCCGATTCTCGAAGAGCACCTCGATGCGGGAATCGTGGAGGCGCTCGCCCGCACCGCCGCGATCGCGCGAGAGGATGCTGAGGCGCTCGACCGCATGGTCGATGAGATCGCGGAAGAACTCACCGAGCTCGCGGACGGCGGCTGCTCGGTGACCGTCGCGGGCCTCATCGCGAACCCGCCGGCGATTCGGCACCGGCTGATCCGGCTCGTCGTGCGCAGTCAGTTCGGCGCGTCGATCTCGCGCGCGCAGACTCTTGAAGTGGCCCGGCTCGCGACCGACTGGCGCGGGCAGGGGCCGGTGCACTTGCCCGGCGTTAGGGTTGAACGCACCGCAGGGCTGATCGTGTTCACGGTCGCCCCCGACACCACCCCCGACCTGGCTGAGGAGTGACCCGTGGACGTCGACGACATCCGCTCTGACCTGACCGAGGTGCTCGTCACCGAGCAGGAGATTCACGCGAAGCTGGCCGAGCTCGCTCGCCGCGTCGAGGCAGATTACGCGGATGCTCCGCCGCTGCTGGTCGGCGTGCTCAAGGGTGCCGTCATGGTGATGGCTGACTTCGCACGCGAGCTGTCGATGCACGTCGAGATGGACTGGATGGCGGTGTCGAGCTACGGCAAGAGCACCGAGTCGAGCGGTGTCGTGCGCATTCTGAAAGACCTCGACACCGAGATCGCGGGCCGCGACGTGCTCATCGTCGAAGACATCATCGACTCGGGGCTGACGCTGTCGTGGCTGCGGGCGAACCTCGAGTCGCGGGGCGCGAAGAGCGTCAAGATTCTCGCCCTCCTGCGCAAGCCCGAGGCGGCGAAGGTGCAGGTCGACGTCGACTACGTCGGGTTCGACATTCCGCCCGCCTTCGTGGTGGGGTACGGCCTCGACTACGCCGAGAAGTACCGCAACCTGCGGGCGATCGGCGTGCTCGCCCCGCACGTCTACAGTCACTGAGCCTTTTCACCAGATCGCGCTCCGCCGCGGGCGAACAGCACACAGTGCGTCAAGGGTCGCGCGATACCCTGGCAGGCACGTCTCATCGGAAGAAAGGTGCCGGGCTTAACGCCTGCCCATGAAGCTCAAGCGCATCACTCGAGGCCCGTTCCTCTACATCGTCGCCGGCGCCCTCGTGCTCTGGCTCGGGTTCGCCCTGCTCTCGGGCATCGGCGGGTTCCGTCAGATCAGCACGCAGCAGGGTCTGGAGTACTTGGCCGACGCCGAGCTCACCAGCGTCAAGATCGTCGACGGTGAACAGCGGGTCGACCTCGTTCTCGCCGAGCCCGACGAGGAGTTCGGGCAGAACGTGCAGTTCTACTACGTCGCCCCGCGCGGCCCCGCAATTGTCGAAGCAGTCGACGCGGCGAACGTGGCGGACGACTTCACCGACGAGGTGCCGCAGACCAACTTCTTTGTGAGCCTGCTCGGCCTGATCATCCCCTTCTTGATCATCGGTGTGATCTTCTACTTCCTGCTGACGCGGCTGCAGGGCGGCGGCGGTCGGGTCATGCAGTTCGGCAAGTCGCGCGCCAAGCTCGTGAGCAAAGAGACCCCCCAGGTCACGTTCGCCGATGTCGCGGGTGCCGACGAGGCGATCGAAGAGCTCGAAGAGATCAAAGACTTCTTGAAAGACCCGACGCGGTTCCAGGCGGTGGGCGCCCGCATTCCGAAGGGCGTGCTGCTCTACGGCCCCCCCGGTACGGGAAAGACTTTGCTCGCGCGTTCGGTCGCGGGCGAGGCCGGCGTGCCCTTCTACTCGATTTCGGGCTCTGACTTTGTCGAGATGTTCGTGGGCGTCGGGGCGAGCCGTGTGCGTGACCTCTTTACGCAGGCCAAAGAGAATGCCCCCGCGATCATCTTCGTCGACGAGATCGACGCCGTCGGCCGCCACCGCGGCGCCGGCATGGGTGGTGGTCATGACGAGCGCGAGCAGACGCTCAACCAGATGCTCGTCGAAATGGACGGCTTCGACCCCAACACGAACGTCATCATGATCGCGGCCACCAACCGGCCCGACATTCTTGACCCTGCTTTGCTGCGCCCGGGCCGCTTCGACCGGCAAATTCAGGTGGATGCTCCCGACCTCAAGGGTCGGCAGAAAATCCTGGAAGTACACGCCAAGGGCAAGCCGATGGCCGAGAACGTCGACCTCGAGGTGCTGGCCCGCAAAACGCCGGGATACACGGGTGCCGACCTGGCCAACGTGCTCAACGAGGCCGCGCTGCTCACGGCCCGCGCCCACGAGCAGATCATCACCAATCAAGCGCTCGATGAAGCGGTCGACCGCGTCATGGCTGGCCCGCAGCGTCGTACCCGCGTCATGCGCGATCACGAGAAGCTCATCACCGCCTACCACGAGGGCGGTCACGCCCTGGCCGCGGCGGCCATGCGCAACACCGACCCGGTGACGAAGGTGACGATCCTGCCGCGCGGCCGAGCCCTCGGCTACACGATGGTGCTGCCCGTCGACGACAAGTACTCGGTCACCCGCAACGAGTTGCTCGACCAACTGACCTACGCGATGGGCGGCCGCGTCGCCGAAGAAATCGTGTTTCACGACCCCACGACGGGCGCCTCGAACGACATTGAGAAGGCCACGACGATCGCGCGCCGCATGGTCACTGAGTACGGCATGAGTGCCACGATCGGCGCCGTGAAGCTCGGGCAGTCGAGCGGAGAGGTGTTCCTCGGCCGCGACATGGGCCACCAGCGCGACTACAGCGACAGCGTCGCCGAGCGGGTCGATGCCGAGGTGCGGGTTCTCATCGAGCAGGCGCACGACGAGGCCTGGCGCGTCATCAACGACAACCGCGACATTCTCGACCGCCTCGCCACCGAACTGCTCGAGAAAGAGACCCTCGACCACCTGCAGTTGGCCGAGATCTTCGCCGATGTGAAGAAGCTGCCCGAGCGCCCGCAGTGGCTTTCGAGCAGCGACCGGCCGCTTCCCGACATTCCGCCGGTGCCGATGCCGACGAAGGCGCCGGTCGAGGCCGCCGCTCTCGCCGACGAGCAGCACCACTAGCCATGCCCCCCGTCGACACCCGCCGCGTCGAGGCGGCCGTCGCTGAGATTCTCGTCGCCATCGGCGAGAATCCAGCGCGGCCTGGCCTCGAAACAACCCCGCAGCGGGTTGCCGAAGCGTACGCCGAGTTTTTCGCCGGCGTCGGCGTCGACCCCGTACCCCTGTTACAGGATGAGCTCGCCACGCAAGACGGGCCCGAGCGCACCGGCGAAGCCGTGCTGCTGCGCGACATCGCCCTGCGCTCCATCTGCGAGCACCACCTGCTGCCCTTCACCGGAGTCGCCCACGTCGCCTACCTACCCGACGAACGCCTCGTCGGTCTCGGCAGCATCACCCGGTGCGTTGAAACGCTTGCCTCGCGCCCGCAGCTGCAAGAGCGCCTCGGCGAGCAGATCGTCGATGCCCTCGAGACCGCTCTCGCGCCGCTGGGCGTGCTCGTCGTCATCGACGCGCGCCACGGCTGCGTGGGCGCCCGGGGCCCGCGGCAGGCCGAGAGCACGACCGTCACCGTCGCCGCGAGTGGGATGCTCGCCGACCCCGCGCGCCGCACCGAGGTGATGGCGCTCATCGGCGGAGGAGCTCCGTGACCGGCGAGCGCCTCGCGCCGCAGCCCCGCGCCGACGCGCAACTGTTGCCCGCAACGACAAGAGTGCCCGCGCTCGACGGCACTCTTGCCGCTGGGGGGCACAGTCGCGCGGCGAGCAGGGCGACGGACACGCGCCCCGAGGTCTGGGGCGTGCTCAACGTCACCCCCGACTCGTTCAGCGACGGCGGGCGCTACCTCGACCCCGCCGCGGCCCTCGCGCAGGGGCGGGCGATGGTCGCCGCCGGCGCATCCGTTGTCGACGTCGGCGGCGAGTCGACCCGGCCGGGCGCCGAGCCCGTCGCGCCGGAGGTCGAGCGTGCGCGCGTGCTGCCCGTGGTGGCGGCGCTCGCCGCGGAAGGCATCCGCGTCTCGATCGACACCATGAATGCCAGCACCGCGGCGGCGGCCGTCGAGGTCGGGGCGGTGATCGTCAACGACGTGAGCGGCGGCCTCGCCGACTCCGCCATGCTCGCGACGGTCGCCACGCTGCCGTGCGACTACGTTCTCATGCACTGGCGCGGACCCAGCGCCGTGTGGCACGACGTCAGCGAGTATGCCTGGGCGCCGCGCGACGTCACCGACGAGCTGCGCGCGCGACTTGCGGCCGCGCACGAGTCGGGCATCGCGCCCGAACGGCTCTGGGTCGACCCGGGCCTCGGCTTCGCCAAGCGTTCCGAACACAACTGGCAGCTGCTCGCTCACCTCAACGAGCTGCGGACGCTCGGAGCGCGCGTGCTCGTCGGCGCCTCGCGCAAGCGGTTTCTGGGCGCGCTGCTGCCCGAGGGCGAACCCATCGAAGAGCGCGACCTGCTGACCGCGGTGCTCTCGGCCCTCGTCGCCGATCGCGTGGATGCCCTCCGCGTGCACGACGTCGCCGCGACCGCCCGCGCCCTCGCGGTGCAGGGGTCGCTCGCCGCCGCGCGCCTGCCCACCCCAGCTCTGCCTACTGGCGGCGACACGATTACCCTCACCGGACTGCGCGCATTCGCCCACCACGGCGTTTTCGACCACGAGCGTCGTGACGGCCAGGAGTTCGTCATCGACGTCGTCGCCCACCTCGACCTGCGCGCTGCCGCCGCCGGCGACGAGCTCGCGGCGACCGTGCACTACGGGGTGCTGGCCGAGCAGGTCGTCACCGCGGTCGAGACCGACCCGGTTGATCTCATCGAGACCGTGGCCGAGCGGGTCGCGGCTGTCGTGCTCACGCACGGCACGGTGTGGCAGGCCACGGTGACCGTGCACAAGCCGCAGGCGCCGATCATGGTGCCGTTCGCCGACGTGAGCGTCACGATCGTGCGGGGGCGGTCGTGAGCCCCGACAACCACGAGACCCACGCCCACCTCGCCACGGCCGTCATCGCGCTCGGCAGCAACCTCGGCGACCGCGAGGCCACGCTCGCGCGCGCGGTGGCTGCGCTCGACGCGCTACCTGAGTCGAGCATCCTGGCCGTGTCGTCGTGGCACGGAACGGTCGCGCTCACCCTCGACGGTCTCGACCCCGCGAAGCCCGCCTACCTCAACGGTGTCGCTCTGCTGCACACGAGGCTCGACCCCTACACGCTGCTCGACGAACTGCTGCGCATCGAGGTCGACAACGGCCGCGATCGCAGCGACCCGCGCGCCGAGCGGTGGGGCGACCGCACCCTCGACCTCGACCTCATCGCGCTCGATTCCCTCGAGATTGACTCCGAGGTGCTGCAGCTGCCGCACCCCCGCGCGCATGAGCGCGACTTCGTCCTCGCGCCGTGGCTCGAGGTGCAGCCGGATGCGGAGCTCATCGGTCACGGCCCCATCGCCGCGCTGCTCGAGCGCGTGCGCTCATCGCCAACGGCCGCGGCCGGTGGCCCCCACGCCGGTGGGCGAGCCTCGTGACCCGCACGCGTCCCGTCACCCTGGTGCTCGCCGCCCTCGTCGGCATCGCGAGCGCGTTCGGGCTTGACAGCCTGCTCGCGATGCGCGGACTCGCCGTCGTCGTTCCCCCGATCTCACTCGCCGTCGCGCTCGTGCTGATCGGCGCAGTGCTCATCGCGCTCGCGTGGCCGGTGCGGCGAGCCGCGAAGGGCGAGCGCCGCATCGACCCGTTCTACGCACTCCGCGTGGTCGTGCTGGCCAAGTCGAGCGCCGTCGCGGGGGCACTGCTCGCGGGGGCGTCGGCGGGCATCCTGCTGTATCTCGTGACGCGCGCGGTCGTGCCGTTAGGCTCAAGCCTGGCCGCCGGGGGCACTGTCGTGGCCGCCGTGCTGCTACTCGTGGCCGGGCTCGTGGCCGAACACTGGTGCGCCCTACCCCCCGACGACCCGACCGAGGAGGCCTCTCCATGAGCGACGAGACAGAGCAGACGCAGCCGGGAACATCGAGCGCGCTGACCGAACTGAGCGCGCGCTCCGAGCCGCACAGTCTCACCCGGCCGGAGACGGAGTGGCAGCGGGTGTCGCCGCGCTACATCCCGGTCGACATGATTGGCACGCTGATTTTCGGCGCGATCGCCACGACGGCCGGATTCCTGCCCTTTTGGTTCGGCTGGCAAGAGGGCTGGTTCATCGGTGCCGGGCTCGCCCTGATCTTCATCATCACCCTCGCCCTCACGCCGCGCCGCGTGCGCGCCATCGGGTACCTGCTGCGCGACGACGACCTGTTGTTTCGCCGCGGCATCATGTTCCAACGGTTCGTGGCGGTGCCCTACGGCCGGATGCAGCTCGTCGACATCAGCCGTGGGCCGATCGCGCGCGCTTTCGGCCTCGCCGAACTCAAGTTCGTGACCGCGGCCGCGTCGAGCGGCGTGCTGATTCCGGGCCTCCCGCTTGCCGAAGCCGAGCGGCTGCGTGACCACCTCGTCGCGGTCGCCGAAACCCGCCGGGCGGGCCTGTGAGCGACCCACGCCGCGCGAGCGAGCCGCCTGCCCCGGCAGCGCCCGAGGGATCCACGCCCGCGCGGGCACCCCTCGCCCGCACCGACTTCGCCGACGGAGAGTGGCACCGGCTGCATCCGGCCACCCCGCTGTTTCGTGGCGGCATCGCGCTCGTCGCCATCATCGGTGTGTTGATCGTCAACCTGCGCGACCGTTTCATTGAGCTGTTCTTCGGGCGCGACGACTTCGACCTTCCGCCCACCGGCGGCGACATCGAGTCCGACGCCATCGACTTCATCATCCGCGAGAACCTGGTGGCCGCGGCGCTCGCCGCCGTTCTCGGAATCCTGCTGCTGGTCGTGCTCGGCTTCTGGCTGTCCTGGCGCGTGCACATGTTCCGCATTACGGATGAGGTTGTCGAGGTGCGGTCGGGCATCCTGTTTCGCACCAACCGCAAGGCGCGCCTCGATCGCATCCAGGGCATCAACATCGCCCGGCCGTTCGTGCCCCGCCTGTTCGGCGCCGCCAAGCTCGAGATCACCGTCGCGGGCAACGACGCGAGCGTGCCGTTGGCGTACCTGCGCGGAACCGACGCCGACGCCCTGCGCCGCGACATTCTTCTGCTCGCCTCCGGAGCCCAGCGCCCCGCAGCCGCCCCTGATGCGGGCGGCGCGGCGGGCGACTCCGGCGAGGGCATCGGCGGGATGCTTGAGCAACGCGCCACCGAACTCCTCGCCCCCGAACTCGACGTCGAGGTTGCCCAGCCGCAGTCCGTCGTGCGCATGAACCCGGGCCGACTCATCGGCTCAACCCTGCTCAGCGAGACCACGATCATCCTCGTGGCGATGCTCGTCGCGCTCACGGTGTTCATCGCCATCACCGGCGAGCTCGGACTCTTGCTGGCAATGTTCCCCGGCCTCATCGGCCTCGGCGGCTTCCTCGTCACCCGCATCACGCGCTCGCTGCGCTACTCCATCGCGTCGACCCCCGACGGCGTGCGGGTCGGATTCGGCCTGCTGTCGACCACCAACGAGACGCTGCCACCCGGGCGCATCCACTCCGTGAAGGTCAGCCAGCCTCTGCTGTGGCGGCCGGCCGGGTGGTGGCAGATTGCCGTCAACCGGGCATCACGCTCGTCGCAGAACGGTGCGGCCGGTCAGCAGCAGACCACGATTCTGCCGGTGGGTAACCTCGACGACGTGCGGGCCGTGCTGCGCTTACTGTTGCCCGAGGTGGCGACCGATGAGGCGATGCCGGTGATCGAGCAGGGCATCCAGGGCCGCGACAGCGCTGGCGGGTGGAGCGTGTCGCCACCGCGCGCCCGAGCGCTGCGTTGGTTCTCGCGGCGCCGCAACGGCTACCTGCTCGGCCCCACCGCCGTGCTGCTGCGCACCGGGGCCATTTGGCGCGCTCTCACCGTGGTGCCGCTCACCCGCACCCAGTCTGTGGCGGTTCGCCAGGGGCCGCTGTTGCGCGCCCTGCGGCTCGGCGAAGTGCACATGCACACCGTGTCGGGCCCGATCATTCCGACCATCGGCGCCCTCGATCGCGGCGACGCCATGCGCCTCTTCGACGACGTCGCGGCCGCCTCCGTGAGCGCCGCACAGGGTGACACCAGCCACCGGTGGCGTCAAGCGTGAGCGGCCGCGACGGGCGACTCGGCGTCGGCGTGGTCGGTGCCGGGCGGGTCGGACCAGTGATCGGCGCCGCACTCGCCGCCGCCGGACACGCCCTCGTGGGCATCTCGGCAAGCACCGACGACGAGCGCGACCGAGTCGAAGCACTGTTGCCTGGCGCGCCGATGGTCGACGTGCCGACCATCGTCGAGCGCAGCGAGCTCGTCGTGATCGCCGTGCCCGACGACCAGCTTGCCGAGCTCGTCAGCGGCCTCGCGGCCCTCGGCGCGTGGCAGCCCGGGCAGCTCGTCCTGCACACAGCCGCGCGGTACGGCACCGCGGTGCTCGGCCCCGCGCGGGTCGCGGGAGCGATACCGCTGGCCGTGCATCCAGCCCTCGCGTTTACCGGCACGAGCGTCGACCTCGCCCGCCTGCGCGATGCGTGGTGCGCCGTGACCGCACCCACCCCGGTGCTCCCGATCGCGCAAGCCCTCGTCGTCGAGATGGGTGCTGAACCGGTCGTGATTGACGAGGTCGACCGGCCCGCCTATGCCGACGCCGTGGGGGCTGTTGCCGAGTTCTCGAGTTCCCTCATCGCCCAGTCGGTCGCCGCGCTGCGCGCCATCGGCGTGGACGAGCCAGGTCGCCTCCTCGGGGGCGTCGTGCGCTCGGCGGTCGAGAACGCCCTGCAGTCGGGGGCCGACGATGGCGTCGATAGGCTCATCCGGTGAGCATCGCCGCCCCACCCCCGGTTGAGACCACTATTGCCGGGCTGCGGTCTCGGCTCGACGCCGCCCGAGCGGACGGGCGCACGATCGCCCTCGTTCCCACCATGGGTTCGCTCCATGACGGCCACCTCGCGCTTGTGGAGCGGGCGCGGGAGACAGCTGACGTCGTCATTGTGTCGATCTTCGTCAACCCGCTGCAGTTCGGCCCGGCCGAAGACTTCGACCGCTACCCCCGCGACGTCGAGGGCGACCGAGCGGCGCTCGCCGGGCTCGACGTTGACGCCGTCTTCGCCCCCGCGGTCGACGAGATGTACCCGACCGGGCCGGTGCAGACCCGGGTCACGGCAGGGCCGGTCGGTGGCTTGTTCGAGGGCCGCTCGCGCCCCGGACACTTCGACGGCATGCTCACCGTTGTCGCCAAGCTACTCGCCATCGCGCAACCGCAGGTTGTCGTCTTCGGCGAGAAGGATGCTCAACAGGTGTTCCTCGTGCAGCGCATGGTGCGCGACCTCGACATCCGCACCCGCGTCGACGTGGTGGAGACCGTGCGCGCCGCCGACGGGCTCGCGCTCTCGAGCCGCAACGCCTACCTCGACGAGCGGCAGCGCCGTGCTGCCTGCACGATCCCCGACGCGCTCGACGCCGCCCAGTCGGCCGCTGACCGCGGCATCGATGCCGTGCTCGCCGCGGCGCAAGGCGTGCTGATGGGTGCCGAAGGGGTCGAGCTCGACTACTTTGCCGTCGTGCGCCCCGACACCTTCCAGCCCGTCGATGACGACCACCGCGGCCCGGCCCGCGCCCTCATCGCCGCGCGGGTCGGCTCGACCCGACTCATCGACACCGCGCTGCTGCACCTCGGCTGAGCCTGCCCCCGCTCGAGCATCCCCCGCTCTCGGAGCAACGACGGAGACGCGGCTGTTCCACACCGAAGGAGGTGCGGTTGGGGGCCGTTCCACACTCGGTCTCCGTCGTTCGTCCGAATCTGGCCGCCGGTAGGCTGGAGGTCTGATGAGCGAGAACGTCGAGACCGAGATCCCCGAGGCGACCGTCGAAGAGAGCGCCGAGGAGATCGCCGAGCAGAAGCAGGTGCGCCTCGACAAGCGCCAGCGCATGCTCGACGCGGGCCTCGCGCCGTACGCGATCGGCCTCGAGGTGACGACGTCGATTCCGGATGTTCGCAATCGGTTCCCCGACCTCGAACCCGACGCTGCCACGGGCGAGCACGTTGCCCTCGCCGGCCGCATCGTGTTCAGCCGTAACACCGGCAAGCTCTGCTTCGCCACACTGCAGTCGGGCGACGGCAGCCGCATTCAGGTGATGGTGAGCCTCGCCGCGGTCGGCGATGAGGCCCTGGAGCGGTGGAAGGAGTTCACCGACCTCGGCGACCACGTTGTCGTCGAGGGCGAGGTCATCACGAGCCGCCGCGGCGAGCTGAGCATCATGGTGTCGAGCTGGGCGATCGCGGCGAAGGCGATCCTGCCGCTGCCGACTCTGCACAAGGAACTCAGTGAAGAAACGCGCGTGCGCCAGCGGTACCTCGACCTGATCGTGCGCGAGCAGGCGCGGCAGACCGTGCGCGCCCGTGCCGTCGCCGTCGCCAGCCTGCGCAGCACCTTCGCGAGCCACGGCTATCTCGAGGTCGAGACGCCGATGCTGCAGACGATGCACGGCGGAGCATCCGCGCGCCCCTTCGTCACCCACTCGAACGCGTTCGACACCGAGCTGTATCTGCGCATCGCACCCGAGCTGTTCCTCAAGCGCGCCGTGGTCGGAGGCATCGAGCGGGTGTTCGAGATCAACCGCAACTTCCGCAACGAGGGTGCCGACTCGACGCACAGCCCCGAGTTCGCGATGCTCGAGGCGTACCAGGCCTACGGCGACTACCACCAGATGGCCGACCTGACGCAGGAGATGATCCAGAACGCCGCGGTCGCCGTCTCGGGCTCGCACGTCGTTACGTGGGCCGACGGCACCGAGTACGACCTCGGCGGCGAGTGGGACCGCCTGAGCATGTACGACTCGCTCAGCGCGGCCGCGGGGGTGGAGATCACGCCGCAGACCCCCATGGCCGAGCTGAAGAAGCTCGCCGATGCGGTCGACATCGAGATCGACCACCCGCTGCCCGGCAAGTACGTCGAAGAGCTGTGGGAGCACTTCGTCAAGGGCACGCTCACCCGCCCGACCTTCGTCATGGACTTCCCCGTCGACACGAGCCCGCTCGTACGCGAGCACCGTTCGCGCCCCGGCATGGTCGAGAAGTGGGACCTCTACGTGCGTGGCTTCGAACTCGCCACCGCCTACTCCGAACTCGTCGACCCCGTCATTCAGCGGGAGCGGTTCGTCGCGCAGGCGGCGCTCGCCGCGGGCGGCGACCCCGAAGCAATGCGGCTCGACGAGGCCTTTCTCACCGCGCTCGAGCACGGCATGCCGCCGTCGGGCGGTATGGGCATGGGCATCGACCGCCTGCTCATGGCGCTGACCGGCCTCGGCATCCGCGAGACGATCCTCTTCCCGCTGGTGAAGTAGGGTCGCGTCATGGTCTTCAAACGGGATGACGAGCTCAAGCTGCCCGGCGATGACAACAAGAAGCCTGCCATCAGCATGAACCGCCTCGCCCTGTGGCTGGTCGTGGGCGGCATCGGCGCGTATCTCCTCATCTCCGGCGTGATCGGCATCGTCGCCAAAGGCTGACCATCAGACATCACCCCCGGACGGGGGACTCATGATTTTCGCCGTGTCGCCGTACTCTGGGCTCACCCAAACCCGATTCGCGCGGATGCTCCCCCAAAGCCCCGCGCGTCGCCCAACCCGAATGGCGACCCCCATGATTTCTCACCGACTTCGCGCTGCTGTTGCTGGCGTGCCCATCGTGCTCGTGTCGGCATTGCTCGCGACGGGCCCCGTTTTCGCCAGTGATGCGCTGCGCATCACCACCGCACTCGCCGGCACGACCGTGTCGGGCCCCCTCACCGTGCAGGGTGTTGCTGCGGGTGACCGCGTCGTCGACGTTCAGCTCGGCCTCGCACCCCAGGTCTTGGGTGACTGCGGTGCCCCCCTCGTGTCGAGCAGCTTCGCCGCCGCGGGTGACTTCATCGCGAGCATCCCGACCGCGGGTGTGCCCGACGGCACATACTGCCTCGTCGCGATCGCCGACGGTGGAACCCGCTCGGCGGTCGTCGCCGACATTGCCGTGACCAACGAGAGCAACCTGACGGGCGAGCTCGACGGCTTTCAGTTGCCAACCCTGACCCCCGACAATGCGGCTCCCAGTGAGATAACCGCTGACGTTCCCGTGGCGCTCGATGATATGCCCCTTCTCGGCGGGGCGGTTCTCGCGATCACCATCGCCTTGACCGCGGTGCTCATCGGCACCGGCGTGCGGGCCCGTCAGCAGAAGGCCGACTGACCCTCAGTCCCCTCACCGCAGTCGGCTCTTCGCAGGCGCGCGCCGTACCATAGGACCATGCCGGACGACTTCTGGGGCAACGCGATTTTCTCGGTGACGCCCACCATCGTCATCGGCCTGATCTTCTGGTTCGCGATGCGGGCGATCATTCGCGCCGACCGCGCCGAGCGTGACACGTTTGCACAAGTGGAAGCCGAGGAGCGGTCGCGCATCGCTGCCCGCCGCGCCGACAAGGCCGGGGCCGACCCGCACGAGTAGACCGCCGGGTCAGTCGCGCGGCCGTAGTCGCACGTCGGGCATCACCGGAGCGGGCAGCGCCCTACCGTCCCACCCGTCGACGATTCCGAACCGCCCAGTGGCCGTGCCGTGCTCGACGACTTCGGCCTGCCACTGCTGCCGAAACGCCACGATCTCGTCGTGCTCGCGCCCGATGAAGTTCCACCACATGACGATCGGCTCGCCGAGGGGCTCGCCACCGAGCAGCAGCGCGCGCACGGGATGCTCTCCGGCCGCGATCCGCAGCCGCGAGCGACCCGGCGGCGCGTAGCCGAGGTGGGCCACGGGCAGGTCGACGCCGTCGAGGGTGGCGGGGCCCGCATCCACCAGCAGGCCATGCTCGAACGTCGGATCGACCGACAGGTCGAGGGTCGCGCCGGCCGGGAGGTCGAGCTGCGCTCCGAGCAGCCGCGTGAAGGTGCGCACCGGGCCGGGCCCGGCCTCCGCATCCGTCGCCAGTCGGCCGACGAAGACACGCGCGGTGGCCGAGCCGATCGTCTGCGGCGCGATCACCGCGTGCTCGAAGAACGGGTCGATGTGCCGATCGCGGTCGGGCAGGGCGACCCACAGCTGGGCGCCGTGTAGGCGGCGGGTGGGCGGCGTCGACACCTCGGAGTGCTGAATGCCGCGGCCGGCCGTCATCAGGTTGACCGCGCCGGGCCGCACCAGCTGGTGAGACCCGGTCGAGTCGCGGTGTTCGACCTCACCCTCGAACAGCCAGGTCACCGTCTGCAGGCCGGTGTGGGGGTGCGGTGGCACGAGCATGCCGCCCGACTCTGTGACCTCGTCGGGGCCGAAGTGGTCGACAAAGCACCAGGCGCCGATGAGGCTGCGGGCCCGCTGCGGCAGCGTGCGGCGTACCGACATCGCGCGCGGCCCGCCCAGAGGCACCTCCCGCGGTTCGAGCACCTGGATGCCCGCCGCAGGTACGCCGTCGCACACGAGCTCGGCGGGCTCGGCCTCGAGGTTGCTCATGCCGCCACCCTACGACGCGGCCCCGCCACAAACCCTCACGCCTACGGCGAACACGGGCAGTTCTGCGGGGGTGCCCTGGTTACCCTCGATACAGCGGCTCCGCATCCTGTCGTCGGCGCCGCGTGAGGAGAGTGCGAGATGTTCGAACGGTTCACCGACCGGGCCCGACGTGTGGTCGTGCTGGCGCAAGAAGAAGCCAAGATGCTCAACCACAACTACATCGGTACCGAGCACATTCTTCTCGGCCTCATTCACGAGGGCGAGGGCGTCGCCGCGAAGGCGCTTGAGTCGCTCAACATCTCGCTCGACGCCGTGCGCGAGCAGGTGCAAGACATCATCGGCCAGGGTCAGCAGCAGCCGACCGGGCACATCCCGTTTACGCCGCGTGCCAAGAAGGTGCTCGAGTTGTCGCTGCGCGAAGCGCTGCAGCTCGGCCACAACTACATCGGTACCGAGCACATTCTGCTCGGGCTCATCCGCGAGGGCGAGGGTGTCGCCGCCCAGGTGCTCGTCAAGCTCGGCGCCGACCTTAACCGGGTGCGTCAGCAGGTCATCCAGCTGCTCTCGGGCTACCAGGGCAAGGAGGCCGTCGCCGTTGGTGGCGACAGCCCCAGCCCCGACAAGGGCTCGCAGGTGCTCGACCAGTTCGGCCGCAACCTCACCGCCGCCGCCCGCGAGGGCAAGCTCGACCCCGTCATCGGGCGCGAGAAGGAGGCCGAGCGGGTCATGCAGATTCTCTCGCGCCGCTCGAAGAACAACCCCGTGCTGATCGGCGAGCCCGGCGTTGGCAAGACCGCCGTCGTCGAGGGCCTCGCCCAGGCGATCGTCAAGGGCGAGGTGCCCGAGACGCTCAAGGACAAGCAGCTGTACTCGCTCGACCTCGGCTCGCTCATCGCCGGTTCGCGGTACCGCGGAGACTTCGAGGAGCGCCTCAAGAAGGTCACGAAGGAGATCCGCACTCGCGGCGACATCATCGTCTTCATCGACGAGATCCACACCCTCGTGGGTGCGGGTGCCGCGGAGGGCGCGATCGATGCGGCGAGCATCCTGAAGCCGTTGCTGGCCCGCGGCGAGCTGCAGACCATCGGGGCGACCACGCTCGACGAGTACCGCAAGCACTTCGAGAAGGATGCTGCGCTCGAGCGTCGCTTCCAACCAGTGATGGTCAACGAGCCGGCGCTGCCGCACGCGATCAACATCCTTAAGGGGCTGCGCGACAAGTACGAGGCGTTCCACAAGGTGTCGATCACCGACGGTGCGATCGTCGCCGCCGTGAACCTCGCCGACCGCTACGTGCAGGATCGCTTCCTGCCCGACAAGGCCATCGACCTGATCGACGAGGCCGGCGCCCGCCTGCGGCTGTCGATTCTGTCGTCGCCGCCCGAGCTGCGAGAGTTCGACGAGAAGATCTCGGCCGTGCGCACCGAGAAGGAATTGGCGATCGAGAACCAGGACTTCGAGAAGGCCGCCGCGCTGCGCGATGACGAGAAGAAGCTGCTCGGTGAGCGGCTGCGCCTCGAGAAGCAGTGGCGCGCGGGCGAGGTCGCCGCGAGCGGCGTTGTCGACGAGGGCGTCATCGCCGAGGTGCTCGCGCAGGCCACGGGCATCCCCGTCTTCAAGCTGACGGAGGAGGAGTCGAGCCGCCTCATCTTCATGGAGAAGGCCCTGCACCAGCGGGTCATCGGCCAGGAGGAGGCGATCTCGGTGCTCGCCAAGACGATCCGCCGCACGCGCGCCGGACTGAAAGACCCGAAGCGCCCCTCGGGCTCGTTCATCTTCGCCGGCCCCACGGGTGTCGGAAAGACCGAGCTGGCCAAGGCGCTCGCCGAGTTCCTGTTCGACGACGAGGGCGCGCTCATCGCGCTCGACATGTCGGAGTACGGCGAGAAGCACACCGTCTCGCGCCTGTTCGGAGCCCCTCCCGGCTTCGTCGGCTTCGAGGAGGGCGGCCAGCTGACCGAGAAGGTGCGGCGCAAGCCGTTCTCGGTGGTGCTCTTCGACGAGATCGAGAAGGCGCACCCCGACATCTTCAACTCGCTGCTGCAGGTGCTGGAGGAGGGGCGTCTGACCGACGGTCAGGGTCGCGTCGTCGACTTCAAGAACACGGTCATCATCATGACGACCAACCTCGGCACGAAGGACATCACGGGCGGTCCGGTCGGCTTCACGATTGAAGGCAACCAGGCGGCGACCTACGCCGCGATGCGTGCCAAGGTCGTGGAGGAGCTGAAGAAGCACTTCAAGCCCGAGTTCCTCAACCGCGTCGACGAGACGATCGTCTTCCCGCAGTTGAACCAGGACGAGCTGCTGCAGATCGTCGACCTGTTTGTGAAGCGCCTGCGCGAGCGCCTGCTCGACCGCGACATGACGATCGAGGTCTCGCAGGCCGCGAAGGAGCAGCTCATCAAGGTGGGCTGGGACCCAACGCTCGGTGCCCGACCCCTGCGCCGCGCGGTGCAGCACGAGATCGAAGACGCCCTCAGCGAGCGCATCCTGCACGGCGACCTCGACGCGGGCGACCACATCGCGGTCGACTTCGTCGACGGGGCGTTCACCTTCGCGACCACGAAGCGCGAGCTCGCTGCCGTCGAGGCGGGGCCCTCGGGCGCGTCGGCTGCCTCGGCCGCCGACGCCGGCGAGCTGCCGCCGCTCGACTAGGCAGGCACGCATGCACGCGGCGGGCATCCTGAACCGGATGCCCGCCGCTGCCGCGTTCGGCACCCACCCGTGCGGCTCTAGGCTGGCGGGGTGAGCAGCAGCGCCTTCCACGTGCGACCGGCGCGCACGACCGACGTGCGCGCGATCAAGCGCCTGGTCGAGCCGCTCGTGCAGCAGCGCATCCTGCTCGGCAAAGAGCTCGTGGTGTTCTTCGAGTCGCTGCAGGAGTTCCGCGTGGCGGTCGACGACGCGAGCGGCGAAGTCATCGGCTGCGGCGCGCTGCACGTGATCTGGGAGGACCTCGGCGAGGTGCGCACGCTCGCGGTCGGCGACGACTGGCGGGGCAAGGGCGTCGGGCATGCCCTGCTCGAAAGCCTCGAGGCCGAGGCCCGGGTGCTCGGCCTGCGTCGGCTGTTCTGCCTCACCTTCGAGGTCGACTTCTTCACGCGGCACGGCTTCGAGCCCACTGGCGAGCAACTACTCGTCGACCCCGAGGTCTACGCCGAGCTCGTGCGCTCGCCCGATGAGGGCATCGCCGAGTTCCTTGACCTGTCGCGCGTCAAGCCGAACACCCTCGGCAACACGCGCATGCTGAAGACCCTGTAGGCGCAGTGGTGGCCTACCCTGGCCGCATGTCGACGATCCGCAACCCTGTCGGACCGCTGCCGCCGGAGGTGTACTGGCGCCGTCGGCTGGTCGTGGGACTCGGCGTACTGGCCGTGATCGTCATCATCGTGCTGATCATTGTGCGGCCGGGGTCGGGCGACCCCGCCGACCAACCCACTCCGAACCCGACGGCCACCGAGAGCGCTGCCCCCGGCACCGACCCCGACGCCGCGTCCGGTGAGATCGCTCCGTGCACCGCCAGCCAGGTTGAGGTTACGCCGGTGACCGACTCCGACGTCTACGCGCCCGACCAGCAGCCGCTGCTCTCCCTCACGATCATGAACACCGGTGCCGCGCCGTGCACGCTGCAGGCTGGCCCCGACGTCCAGAGCTACGTGATCACGTCGGGCAGCGACCGTATTTGGGCTTCCACTGACTGCCAAGATCCGTCGGCGCCCGCCGACGTGACACTCGAGCCGGGCGAGCCGCTGTCGACCACGCCCTTCCCGTGGAGCCGCACCCGCTCGACCCCGAACGATTGCGGCGCACAGCGGCCTCCGGTGATCGCGGGAGGGGCCACCTATCGCCTCAGCGTCAGCGTGGGTGAGTTCGCGAGCGAGTCCGACCGCCCGTTCATCCTCAACTAGCGCTGAGCCCGCCCCGCTAGCCTGGTCGGGATGCCCAAGAAGCGCTCCCCGAAACGCCCGACCCGCCCGCAGCGCGGTGCGGGGCTGCCCGCCGCCGCCCTCCCGCCGTCGACCCTGCCGCCCGACCAGCGCCTCGGGGCTGCTCTCGAGCGCCAGGATGCCGCCGCCGTGGCCTTCGCCCTGCGCAACGATCACGTGATCGTGCCGCTGTTGCCGGTGGAGGGGCCGCCGCAGGTGCGGGTGTTCCGCCGGGGCGAGGCCGAGAGATACATGCTGCTGCTGTTCTCGGCGCCGGAGAACTACGCGGCGATGACCCCGCAGGAGCCCGAGCACCGCGTGCTCGCCTACGACGCTGTGACGCTGCGCGACTTTCTCGAGCAGAACATCGGTGTGCTCGAGTCCGTGTGGTTCGACGTCGCGGGGCCCCACGCGATGCAGGCTGAGCCGCAGGACGTGCTCGACGCTCTGCGGCTGCCGCGCGAGGCGGCAGACCCCGCCTAGAACTCGGGCACGTCGAGCGCGTCGTCGTGGGCGCTCGCGAACGCGAGCCGCACGGCTTCGCGCAGGTGCAGCGCCGAGGCGTCGACCACCGCGGTGTAGCCGAGGCGCGCCGCTTCGGCGGCACGCTGCGCGCTGCCCGACACGGCGCGGATCTCGCCGGCGAGACTGATCTCTCCGATGGCGGCGAGGTGAGCATCCAGCGCCTTCTCGCGGCGCGCGCTCGCCACGGCGAGGGCGATGGCGAGGTCGGCGGCGGGTTCGGTCAGACGGATGCCGCCGACCGTCGAGACGTAGACGTCGAAGCCCGAGAGCGGCATGCCGCAGCGGCGTTCGAGCACGGCGAGCAGCATCGCGACGCGCGACGAGTCGACCCCGTTGACGACACGGCGCGGCTGCGGTGCGGTCGAGGCGACGATGAGCGCCTGCACCTCGACCGGCAGGGCGCGGCGGCCCTCCATGGCGATGGCGACACACGTGCCGCTCACCGGCGTGCTCGAGCCCGAGCGGAACAGAATCGACGGGTCGGCGACCTCGGCGATGCCGTCACCGGTCATCTCGAAGCAGCCGACCTCGTCGGTCGGGCCGAAGCGGTTCTTGAGGGCACGCACGAAGCGCAGCGCCGTCTGGCGGTCGCCCTCGAACTGGCAGACGACGTCGACGAGGTGCTCGAGCAGGCGCGGCCCGGCGATCGTGCCGTCTTTCGTCACGTGGCCAACGAGCACCACGGGCACCTCGCGCTCTTTCGCCACGCGGATGAGCGTCGCCGCGACCTCCCGCACCTGCGAGACCCCGCCCGCGAGCCCCTCGACGAGCGACGAGGCCACGGTCTGCACCGAATCGACGATGACGAGCGCGGGCTGCACCTCGTCGATCTGGCCGAGGATCGTCGCCAGGTCGGTCTCGCTCGCCAGGTAGAGCTCGGGCGTGAGCGCACCCGTGCGCTCGGCGCGCAACCGCACCTGCGCCACCGACTCCTCAGCGCTCACGTACAGCACCCGTTGGCCGAGCTTCGCGGCGCGCGCGGCGACCTCGAGGAGCAGGGTCGACTTGCCGACCCCGGGCTCGCCCGACAGCAGAATGGCGGCGCCGGGCACAATGCCGCCGCCGAGCACGCGATCGAACTCGGCGATGCCCGTGGGCGTGTGGCTGGTCTCGCGCGGTTCGATCGACGTGATGGGGCGCGCGGCCCGACCCGCGGCGGGGCGGCTCGCGGCGGTGCGCGGCTGGGCGGGAGCATCCTTTTCGATGACCGTGCCCCACTGCTGGCACTCGCCGCAGCGCCCTGCCCACTTCAGGGTCGTCCAGCCGCACTCGGTACAGACGAAGTTCGCGGTCGGCTTGGCCATGGTCGCTTCAGACTACGACGCTGCACCGACCTCGCGGGCCCGCCTGTTCACGGCCGGGGCGAAGGCCGACTCCCACACCCGATAGCCCAGTGCGGAGGGGTGGAACTGGTCCCAGGTGAATTCGGGAAACGACTGCGGCCCCCGCCGCTTCTCCGTGACGCGGTGCAGGGGGGCGAAGGCGAACCCGCGCTCGCGCACCCGCTGGGCGATGAGGCGGGAGGCTTCCACCGCGCTCTGCTCGCGATCGCCGAAATGGAAGCACGGCAGGTCGGCCACGATCGCGTGCGCGGGGAGACCGTCGAGCAGGCGGTCGAGCTCGGCCGCGAACCGCCCGGGCTCATAGGCAACCATGTCGTTGGCGCCGATCGCTACCGTCACCATGTCGGGCTCGAGCGCGGCCAGTGCGGGCAGCTGCCGTTCGAGCGCGTCGTCGAGCCGTGCCCCGTAGCGCGAGAGGTTCACGACGCGTACCGTGCGCCCCGTGAGCTTCTGTAGCCGCGCGGCCAGGCGGCCGACGTAGCTCGCGTCGAGCCGCCGGGCGCCAATGCCCTGCGCCGCCGAGTCGCCAATCGCCACGTAGAGCAGCTCGCCCGGCTGCTGCGCCCGACGTCGCCAGGCCCGTGCGCGCGCTGCCGTGAACGGGGTGCGCAACGACCAGGCCACCTCGGCATCGTATCCATCGATTCCGGATGCCCTCCGCACCGTCTGCGCATCCGCCACGATCGGCGCCGATCGCCCACCACTTCATATACACTCATGTTTGATCTAACAGGAAGGTCGCCACGTCATGGTCAATCAGAGTCGTTCGCGCGCGGTGCGCTCCGATTCCCTGCGCAATCGCGAGGCGATCCTCCACGCGGCGGCCGCATGCCTGACCGACAACCCCGCCGCGAGCCTGGCGGAGATCGCCGAGGCGGCCGGAGTTGCCCGCATCACCCTGTACGGGCACTTCTCCTCGCGCACCGAACTTCTGACCGCTCTTGTTGACGATGCGATGGCGCGCGTGGAAGGCGAACTGTCCTCGGTCGACCTCAGTGGCGACGTGTGGAACGCCTTCGCGGCGCTCGTCGAAACATCGTGGCGGCTCGTCTCGAGCCTGTCGGTGCTCCGCGGCCTTGCCGAGCACGATCTCCCGGCGGAGGTTCTGCACGGTAGCCACCGTGACCCCCGGGCTCGTGTCGAGAGCCTGCTCGCTCGAGGTCGCAGCGCGGGAGAGATCCGCGACGACCAGACGATCGCCTGGCAGGTTGCCTGCTATTTCTCGCTGCTGCACGGAGCCGCGACCGAGGTGCGCGCTGGCAGGCTCGCCGAGGCTGACGTCGCGACGTTCTTGCTACCGACCCTGCGGTCGGTGCTCGAGCGACGCTAGCGCCTCTCCAGCACTCGCTTCTTCGCACACCACATTTGGGCCCGCTCACCACGAGCGGGCCGTTCTTTTCTCACGCGCTCTTGACTAACTCGTACATCTGTGTCAACTTTAGACACCAAGAAGTTGTACTTATGTGTATGAGTAAAAGGAGGGTCGGCCATGTCCACCGAATTCCGGATCGCGCGCACACTGATCGCCCGCGACACCACGACCTTCGCGCGACGGATTCCCGGAAAGCTCCTGGTTGCCGTGACGCTGATGGGGTTTCCTACCGCGCTTCTCCTGCGGTCGGTCATCACCGGCAGCTACATCAACGACAGTTGGATGGCCGCTCTGGCCGCGATCGTCATCGCGATCACGTACCTGATGTCGAGGCGCCTCCTCGTGACGCTTGTCGCGACCGCGGTCGTGCTGGCGGTCACAGCGATTGCAATCGCCCCGCGACTCTCGACCGACATCTCGGGCAACCCCGCGCTTCTCGCCCGGGTCGACGCGCTACGAGACGCGGGCGACCTCGAGGGTTATCGCGACCTGCTCGTCGTGACCGTCGACCGCAGCACGGCCGACCCGGTTCAGCAGGTGCACGTCGGTCTCTCCTCGACGACGCCCGTCGAGATCGGATCCGTCACCAAGGCCATGACCGGTCTCGTGATCGCCGACGCCATCAACCGAGGCGAGGTTGATCGTGAGGCGCCCGTCTCCGTGTACCTCCCCGAACTGGCTGGCACCCCGGCTGCGACCGTCACCATGCACGAGCTCGTGACGCACACCGCAGGCTTCCCGGGTTTCGGGCAGGCGACCATCGGTCGAGGGTTCTGGGCGTCGCCCCTCGGTCGCAACTTCTTCTCCACCGAGCGGGCCGCTCTTCTCGAGGAAGCGCGGCAGGATGCCCTCGCGACGCGGGGAGAGTACCGCTACTCCACCCTCGGTGCGGCGCTCGCCGGTCTCGCCGTCGCCGCCGCCGCCGGCATGGACTACGACGACCTCATGCGCGTCCGACTTTTCGAGCCGCTCGGCATGCACCACACCGCCGTCGAAACCGAGAGCAACGCTGCTGCCGGAGGATGGTCGGCCTCCGGGCTTGCCGTCGATCCCTGGATCATGGGTGCCTACGCTCCCGGAGGCGGCGTGGTCTCGACGGCCGAAGACCTGGTCACGTTCGTAACCGCCGTGCTCGATGGCTCCGCGCCCGGCCTGGACGCCATGACCCCCCTCGCCGCCATCGACGACGACGGCACGCACGTGGCGACGCTCTGGCACCACACGACCACACCCTCCGGCGGTGCGACGGTGTGGCACACCGGCCAGACCGGTGGGTACTCAACCTACGTCGGCATCGATCGCGAATCGGGCACCGCACTCATCCTTCTCTCGACCGTCTCTCGCCCTGACATTGCCGCACTCGCGCACCGCCTGAGCGATCAGCATTCCTGACCGCACCCCACCCGTGACCCAGCTCTTGAGAGGACCCACCACGATGTCACCCGCACCCGCACCCGCACCCGCACCCGCACCCGCACCTTCTACTGACGCCCCCGCCCGTCGTCGCCCCTGGCGTACTCGCGCGATCGCGGCCGCCACGGTCAGCGCAATCATCGCCGCACTTCTCGCCGTTTCCAGCGCGACCCACGCGATTGCGACAGCCGGCGAGCGCGCGCGTTTCGAGAACTACGGGGAGAGCATCCGCATCGAAGCGGGACGCGTCAATGTCGTACACGTTCCCGGCCCCGGGAGCACGCTGGTGCTTCTCAGCGGCTACGGAACACCGGCCCCCGGCCTCGACTTCCGACCGCTCGTGCGGGAACTCAGCGCGTTCAACGTCATGGTCATCGAGGGCTTCGGTTACGGCTACAGCGACGTCGACGCCAGGCCGCGGACCGCCGAAAACATCACCGACGAGGTGCACGATGTGCTCGACGCTCTCGGGGTTGATGAGCCGGTCATCCTGGTCGGGCACTCCGCAGGCGGCCTGTACGCGCGTTCGTACGCCGCGACCTACCCCGACGAGGTGTCGGCGATCATCGGGCTTGACCCGATGGTCGCGACCGTGTCGAGCGACGAGATCGGTGCCCCATCGCGCGTCGAGAGCATGGTGAACACCCTCGGACTCCACCGACTTGTGACGAATCTGATTCCTGACCTCGTGCAACCGACGGGGTCGGCCTTCACCGACGACGAGCGCCGGCAGATCGCCGCGATGGCCGCGTGGAGCTACGGCAACCCCGCGCTTTCTGACGAATGGATGCGCCTCGCGGCCAATTCGACCCACATCGCCGCGCAGCCGCTCGCACGCGACCTGCCCATGCTGCAGCTGATCGCCACCCACAGCATCGACACCATTCCGGGCTGGCTCGAGAACCACGAAGCCGAACTGCAGGCGCAGGACGTAGCCCAACTCGAGGTGCTCGAGGGCGGCCACTACCTGCACTGGACCGACGCGCCCGCCATGGCTCGCATCATCACCGACTTCGTCGCAGCCCACGTCAGCTCGTAACCCTGCACTGTCACACACCATCTACCGAAAGGATCCCCCTCATGTCCACCGCTCTCCGCACCCCCACCAGCACTCGGTTTCGGCTGCGAATCGTCGGCACGCTATTCCTCGCCGCGTTCCTTCTCTACGGCGTCGGCAACGGTGTCGCGACCTCCGCCGACAGCACGGCTCTGCTCACGCTCGGCGTCGGCATGATGCTCACCAACAGCCTCGCCGTGCTGTCGATCGGCATTCTGATGCGACCGGTATTGCGCCCCTACTCACCCGCGGTGGCCACGGGCTATCTCGTGACCCGCATCGTTGAAGCGGCCTTCCTCGGCGGGGGCGCCCTTGCACTCGCGGCAGGCTCATCAGCTCTCAACGTCGTGTTGTACAACCTCGGTATGGCGAGCCTCGGCCTGGGTAGTCTGTTCTTCTGCGCGGTGCTGTACCGCGAGCGTCTCGTGCCGCGTTTCCTCGCCGTGTGGGGCTTCGTCGGCTACGCCGTGTTCGCCGCCGGCAGCATTCTTGAACTCGCTGGCGTCAGCGGAGTCGGCCTGATCGCGGCCGCCCCGGGTGGCCTCTTCGAGATCGACTTCGCTGTCTGGCTGCTCGTGGCAGGCTTCACCACACGCTCGGGCCAGTTCGACCCGCCTGCCCGCCTGCGCTAAACTCTCCCGCGGTGACGTGTCCGAGCGGCCGAAGGTGCAACTCTCGAAAAGTTGTGTGGGTGTTGAGCCCACCGTGGGTTCAAATCCCACCGTCACCGCCACGTGCGTCAAGGCCCCGAGTCAGCTGACTCGGGGCCTTTCGCGTGGCAGCCGCGAAGTGCGGGACTACGGCACCAGCAGCACTTTTCCCGTCGTGCCGCGGCTCGCGAGCGCGGCCTGCGCGGCCCCGGCGTCGGCGAGCGGGAAGCGGGCGCCGATGCGTACGTCGAGCGTGCCGGCCTCCAGCATGGCGAATAGCTCCCGGTAGCGGCCCGACCGCTCGGCGGGGGTGCGCAGGAAGTGCCCGAGCGAGGGCCGGGTAATGCTCAGCGACCCGCCCGCGTTGAGGCGCTGCAGGTCGAACGCTGGCACCGGCCCGCTGGCCGCCCCGAACAGCACGAGCTCGCCACGCACCGCGAGGCTCGCGAGCGAGCCGTCGAAGGTCGCCCGCCCGACCCCGTCGTAGACCACGGGCACGCCGGCGCCATCGGTGAGCGCGCGCACCGCATCCGCGAAGCCGTCGTACGGGATGCTCTGCCAGGCGCCCGCCGCCCGACTCAGTTCGGCCTTCTCATCGTCGGAGGTTGTCGTGATCACGCGCACCCCGCGGGCGACGAGCACCTGGGTGAGCAGCAAACCCACCCCGCCGGCACCAGCATGCAGGAGCACGGTTTCGCCGGGCTTCGGATGCGCGGCCGAGGTCGCCAGGTAGTGCGCAGTGAGCCCCTGCAGCGGCAGGGCCGCGGCAGTGTCGAGCTCGACGCCTTCGGGCACCACGACCGCACGGTCGGCGGGCACGGTGAAGAGCTCGGCGTAGGTGCCGCTGGCCTCGGCCGTGCACATGCGATCGCCGACCTGCAGGGTCGTGACACCCTCGCCGAGCGCCTCGATGACGCCGGCTCCCTCCGCACCCGGGGTAAAGGGCAGCGACACGCGGTAGCCGCCGCTGCGCTGATAGATCTCGATGAAGTTGAGCCCGGCGGCGTGCGTGCGCACGAGCACCTCGCCAGGGGCGGGCGTCGGCGGCGGAGCATCCACCGCCTGCAGCACCTCGGGCCCGCCGGTCTCGGTCATGACGATCGCGCGCATCGACACCTCGCCCTCTGCAGCCCACCGGTGTGGGCGTCCGTAGATTCGCGAGTCTCAGCCTAGAGTCGCCCGGCCAGCGCTCACAGAAGACGACCAGGGTTTCCGGTATTCTTAGTCACCTCAGGGGGAGTATTCCTACGAAGTCGACTCGTCAATACGGGCGCGCCATCGCGCTCCGGGCGGCTTGCTCTGCGGCGCGGGGTGGAAGAGACCTTGGCTCTCATTGCCATGTCTAAGGAGCCCTGTGGACGTCAGCCCGCTCGTCTGGATCATCACCATCGCCGTGACGATCGCCTTCTTCGTGTACGAGTTCTTCGTGCACGTGCGTCATCCCCATGAACCGTCGATCGGAGAAGCCGCACGCTGGTCGGCCTTCTACATCGGCCTCGCCCTGCTCTTCGGTGTCGGTCTGGGCACCGTATCGGGGTGGCAGTACGGCGGCGAGTATTTCGCCGGCTACCTCACCGAGAAGGCACTGTCGGTCGACAACCTGTTCGTGTTCCTTCTGGTGATGTCGGCGTTCGCGGTGCCGAAGATCTACCAGCAGAAGGTGCTCATGATCGGCATCGCGATCGCGCTCATCATGCGCGGGGCGTTCATTGCCGTCGGGGCCTCGCTCATCCAGAACTTCTCCTGGATCTTCTACATCTTCGGCGCCCTGCTTCTCGTGCTCGCCTATCGGCAGGCCTTCGCCTCGCACGACAACGACCCGGAAAACCTGCGCATCGTCGTGCTTGCTCGCCGCTTCCTGCCGCTGACGAAGGAGTATCACGGCGACAGGCTCTCGGTGAAGATCGACGGCAAGCGCTTCTTCACGCCAATGATGCTGACGATCATCGCCATCGGCTTCGTCGACCTCATCTTCGCCGTCGACTCGATTCCGGCCATCTACGGGCTGACGGAAGAGGCGTATATCGTCTTCACGGCAAATGCCTTCGCGCTCATGGGCCTGCGTCAGCTGTACTTCCTGATCGGCGGACTGCTCGAGCGCCTCGTCTACCTCGCACAGGGCCTCGCGGTGATCCTGTCGTTCATCGGTATCAAGCTCATCTCGCACGCGCTCAAGGTCAACGAGTTGCCGTTCATCAACGGCGGGGAGCCGGTCACATGGATCCCCGAGATTCCCATCTGGTTCTCGCTCTCCTTCATCGCGGTGACGATCACCGTCGCTACGGTCGCGAGCCTCATGAAAACACGGAACATCGCACGACGCGACGCGGCAGCGGCAGCGTTAGAGGGGAAAGCGGAGGAGGAGCCGGCAGCGAGGCACTAGTGCGTTCGGCTGCGCACGACCGAAGCGGCGAGGGGGTCCTTCCCTCGCCGCTTCGGCGTTCTCGCAGGCCTTGACTTATACCCAGGGGGGGTATTACGGTGGTCGGCATGGACGAGACGCAGACCCATCACGACCACGCTCACCACGACCACGCCGACCACGCGACACACGACCATGGCAGCCACGCCGGTCACGCCGGCCACGCCGGCCACGGCGATCACGGCGATCACGGCGATCACGTGGCGGTCTTCCGCCGCCTGTTCTGGTGGAATCTCCTGCTTGCGATCCCGGTCGTCGCCTTCAGCGGGATGTTCGCCATGGTCGTGGGCTACGAACTGCCGCCCGTCCCGGGCCTCGAACTCATCTCGCCGGTACTCGGCACGATCATCTTCGTGTGGGGAGGTCGCCCCTTCCTCAGCGGTGCCGTTGACGAGTTGCGCGCGCGTCGCCCCGGCATGATGCTGCTCATCGGTCTTGCCATCACCACGGCGTTCGTCGCGAGCATGGGTGCGAGTCTCCGGCTGCTGCCGCACGAGCTCGACTTCTGGTGGGAGCTCGCCTTGCTCGTGGTGATTATGCTGCTCGGTCACTGGATTGAGATGCGGTCGCTCGCGCAGACCACGAGCGCGCTTGACTCGCTCGCCGCGCTGCTTCCTGATGAGGCCGAGCGCGTGACCGACGGCGGTGTCGAGACCGTATCCCCGAGCGACCTCCGCATCGGCGACGTGGTCATTGTGCGCCCGGGCGCGCGTGTTCCGGCTGACGGCGAGATCGTCGAGGGTTCGGCGGCGTTCGACGAGTCCATGATTACGGGCGAATCGCGCACCGTGCGCCGAGAGCCGGGGGATACCGTGGTCGCCGGAACCGTTGCAACCGACTCGGGCGTGCGCGTGCGCGTCGCGGCGGTCGGCGACGACACGGCGCTCGCGGGCATCCGTCGACTGGTCGCCGAGGCGCAAGCCTCGACCTCGAGGGCGCAGCGCCTCGCTGACACCGCGGCCGCATGGCTGTTCTGGTTTGCGCTCGGCGCGGCCGCCATTACGGCGATCGTCTGGTTCGCGGTCGGGATGCCCGGCGATGCGATCATCCGGACCATCACCGTGCTCGTCATCGCGTGCCCGCACGCCCTGGGCCTCGCGATTCCGCTGGTGGTGTCAATCGCCACCGAGCGTGCGGCTCGTGGCGGCGTGCTGGTCAAAGACCGCCTCGCACTCGAGCGCATGCGCACGGTCGACGCCGTGCTGTTCGACAAGACCGGAACGCTCACGATGGGAGCGCCCACGGTGACCGACATCGAGGTTGCGGGTAGCCACAGCGCCGACGAACTGCTGGCGCTGGCCGCCGCGGCCGAAGCCGATAGCGAGCATCCGCTGGCGCGGGCGATCGTGCGCGCCGCTGAGCACCGTGAGCTCCGCATCCTGCCCGCCACCGACTTCACGTCGAGCCCGGCCACTGGTGTGACCGCCCGCGTCGACGGTCGCACGGTGAGCGTCGGAGGCCCCGCAATGCTCGACCGGCACCGTGCTGCCGAGCTGTCGGTCGCCGACGAGTGGCGTGAGCGTGGCGCGATCATCCTGCACGTTCTCGTCGACGAGGACGTTGTCGGCGCGCTCGCGCTCGCCGACGAGATCCGCCCCGAATCGCGCGCGGCTGTCGAGGCTCTGCATGCTCGCGGAGTCACGGTGGTCATGATCACCGGCGACGCCGAGGCTGTCGCGCGGTCGGTCGCTGGCGAGCTGGGCATCGACCGGGTGTTCGCCGGGGTGCGTCCCGAGAACAAGGCAGCGAAGGTCGCCGAGCTGCAGGCCGAAGGCCTGAGTGTGGCCATGGTCGGCGACGGCGTCAATGATGCCCCGGCCCTTGCCGCCGCCGATGTTGGTATTGCGATCGGCGCTGGCACCGATGTGGCCATCGGTTCGGCCGGTGTGATTTTGGCCAGTGACGACCCGCGCTCAGTGCTCTCGGTCATCGACCTGTCGCGAGCGAGCTACCGCAAGATGCAGCAGAACCTCTGGTGGGCGGCGGGTTACAACCTCATCTCGGTACCCCTTGCCGCGGGCGTGCTCGCTCCGGTCGGGTTCATCTTGCCGATGTCGGTCGGCGCGCTACTGATGTCGGCCTCGACCGTGGTCGTTGCCCTCAACGCGCAGCTGCTGCGGCGTCTCGACCTGCGGCCCGACCGCATCCAGCAATCCCAGCGCTGACGCCCAGGGCGGGTGGAGGCCGTCGGCGTACCGTTCTGGCATGGCCGTACTGGTGGATGCCCCGCTCACGATGATCGACGGCCGCGAGACGACCTTCGCCGAGTTCGCGGGCTCCGTCGTGCTGGTCGTCAACGTGGCATCGCGCTGCGGACTTGCCCCGCAGTACGCCGCACTCGAACGCCTGCAGAAGACGTACGCGGTTCGCGGGTTCACGGTGCTCGGCGTACCGTCGAACCAGTTTCTGCAAGAGCTGTCCAGCGAAAAGAAGATCGCCCAGTACTGCAGTTCGACGTGGGGCGTGACCTTCCCAATGACCCAGAAGACGAAGGTCAACGGCAAGCACCGGCACCCGCTCTACGCTCGACTCGTCGAGACCCCCGACGGCCACGGGCTGGCCGGCCCGGTGGCGTGGAACTTCGAGAAATTCCTCGTGTTGCCGAACGGCGAGGTGCACCGATTCCGCCCGAACGTGCAGCCCGACGCGCCTGAGATCGTTGCGCTGATCGAGGCGAATCTGCCGAGCTGAGCATCCCGCTTCGACGTCACACTTCGATCGCGCCGCCGTGCTCGGCGAGGTACCGCCGCAGGCTGAGGTCGGGCTCTGTTGCTTGCCGGGCCCGATAGCCCGTGAAGTCGAGTTGGGCGCGCAGGCTGGCTCCGGCGCGCATGCGGTCGGCCTGGGCCTGCTCGACCTCCTGAATCTCGCGCGCGAGGTGCGCCACGTGCGGCCATTCCGCGGTCGGGATCACCAGCACACCGTCGTCGTCGGCCGCGATGGTGTCGGTGCCGGCCACCTCGACACCGTCGAGCCACGCCGTGCGCATCGACCGCCCCGCTGGCGGAACACGACGGGGCCCGGGTGGCAGCGCCCCTCGACTGTGCACGGGTAAACCGATCTCGAGCAGCTGGGCTGTGTCACGGTGGCGACCCCAGATGACGATGGCGGCGAAACCCGCCTCGCGCGCCTCCAGCGTGACAAGGTCGCCCACGCAGGCCTCGTCGTCGCGCCCGCCGTTGTCGACCACGAGCACGGCGCCCGGCGGCGCGTCGTCGATCGCTTCGAGAAAGACGTCGACGCTGCCTGCGTGCGTCACCGGCATCGCTGGCCCCGCGATCGGGGCGTGGGGTGCGATCGGGCGCAGGGATGCGGGGCCGACGCGCAGCGGCACTCCGAGCCGCACACACGCATCGGCGAGGGTCGCAGTCGGGGGAACGGCTTCGTTCATGGCCCCACTCTGCCACCGCGGTGGCTTCGGTGCGTGCTGCCACCCGCAGGTTCGCGCCGTCGTCTTGACGTGACTTAGTCGAACGCCTAAGTTAACCGATCATGAGCACCCTTCCCACCGGAACCGTCATCGACTGGACGCCACCCTCGCAGCGCGGCAGCGCACTGTTTGGTCGCGGAGCAACCCGCGCCGAGCAGACGCTCACACTGGTGGCTGGCATCGTCGGTACCGCTGTTGTCCTCGCGGCGAGCATCCTGCGATTCGGCGACTCATGGTCGCTTCTGGCGTACGTGATTGTTGGGGTCATCGCGCTGGATGTGCTCGGCGGCATCGTGGCGAACGCCCTGAACGCCGCCAAGCGCGATCATCACGGCCCGCCCCCGCCCAACGCGCCCGGAGCAGGGCGCATACTGCGCAACCCCGTGCTGTTTAGTGCCCTCCATGTGCAGCCCATCATTTTGGCGCTCGTGGTGCCCCCGCACGCGTGGGGGTGGGGTGTCGGCTGGTACCTCGCGGTTCTTGTCGCCGTGATCGTGGTGGTGCGAGTTCCGCTGCCCCTGCAGCGCCCCGCGTCCTTCGCGATCGGCATGCTGACGGCGGTGAGTGCGCTGACCGTGATTCCTGCCCCACCCGGACTCGAGTGGGTACCGGCCGCCATGGTGCTGAAGCTCGTCATGGCGCACGCCGTGCGTGAAGAGCCGTATCGGGCGCGGGAAGCGGAGTGACATCGACACCCGCGCGGGGCGCCCAGACGCGCGAGAGCCTAGTGCGCGCTGGCGTTGACTGCCTGGTTGACGGCGGGTGGGCGGCCGTCACGCACCGTCGCGTCGCAGCGCGCGCCGGCATCAATGCGGGTCTCGTCCACTACCACCTCGGTGGGTTGCCCGGCTTGCGCACGGCGATCGCAACCGAGGCCGTAGCGCCACTCGCCTGGGTCCCCGAGGCGCGCGCACAGAATTTCGACGACTGGCTCGCCGAGCTCGCCAGCATCGTCGATGATCTCGGCGATCATCGCCGTGAGGTCATTCTCTTGATGACGACGATGATTGGCGCGCTGAGCTACCCAGAGGTGCGAGAGGTCGTCGGTCAGTCGCTCGCCACGGTGCGCGCAGAGGTGCGTCGTGCGCTCGATACGTACCGCCCCGATGCATCCGCCGCTCATCTCGACCAACTCGCCGCCGCGATCGTGGCGTTGCTCGACGGCGCCGTCCTGGCTGCCGCCATCGCCGACACCCTGCCGACCGCACCGACGCCGTTGGCGATGCTGCCCGCTCTGCGGGCGATCGCTGCCCTCTGACGACGGTTTGCTCGACAAATCAGCCGAGGCGCGCGGCCAGCCACTCTTGCGCGGCGGCGAGCTCGCTGCGGTCAATGCCGTGGCCGCCCGGCCGTCGCCGTCGATCGACGGATGCTCCCCGCGCGCTCGCATACGCCACGAGCCGGTCGACGCTCGACGCGGGCGCCATCGGGTCGTGGTCTCCGTTGAGCAGAAGCAGGGCGGCTCCGGCCGCCGAGCCGCTCGGCTCACGTTCGGCGAAGGGGTGCATGCCGCTGAACGCGACGACGGTGGAGACCACGTCGGGGTGCAGCAGCACGGTCGCGAGTGCGGTGTTGGCACCGTTCGAGAACCCGGTGGCGATCAGCGGGCGCTCGCCGAGGCCGTAGCGCTCGCGCGCGGCCGTGACGAAGGCGGCGAGTTCTCCGGCTCGGGCGATCACGTCGTCCACGTCGAACACGCCTTCGCCGAGTCGGCGGAACCAGCGGTTAGCTGGCCCCTCCTTCACGCGGCCGCGCGGCGAAAGCACCGCCGCACCCGGAAGAAGAGCGGCGCCGAGCGCGGCGATCTCCTGCTCGTCACCGCCGGTGCCGTGAAGGGTGAGCACGACGGGTGCGTCGGGTGTTGCGCCGTCGGTGAAGCGGTGCGGCCAGGCGTCGAGGTTAACCGTCGGAAGGGCATCCGTCGTCATGCCGCCACCTCGGGGTTGTTCTCTTCCGGCAGGCGCACGGGGATCACGGCGCGCTCGATCTGATCGCGCGAGGGCTCGAGCCAGGGCGGCAGTTTGAGCGAGCGTCCTAGTTCGAGCAGGGGCTCGTCGATTGCGAAGCCGGGGGTGTCCGTGGCGATTTCGAACAGCACTCCGCCCGGCTCGCGGAAGTAAATGCTGGTGAAGTATTGCCGGTCGAGGATCTCGGTCACGCGATGTCCGCGTGACGCGAGCTCGTCGCGCCACTGCTGCTGTGTGGCCTGGTCGGGCACGCGGAAGGCGATGTGATGCACGGTGCCGCCCGCGGTCAAGCCGGTCGGGGCGAGGCTCGAGGTGTGCACGTCGACGAGAGCGCCGGGTTTGCCGTCGCCGGCGGCGAGGCGGGTGCGGTTGCCCTCCTCTTCCACGATGCGCATGCCAAGGTCGTTCACCATGAGAGCGACGGTGTGCTCGGCATCACGCACGGTGAGCACGCTGGAATGCTGCCCGCGAATCGCGTGCTCGGCGGGCACGCTCGCGGAGTCCCAGGGGTCGCGCGGGTCGCTCTCGTCGGTGGCGACGAGCTCGATTTGCAGACCGTCGGGGTCGTGCACGAGCAGGCGCTCTTCGCTCGAGTTGGTCGAGGTGATGCGGGCCTCGGCGCCGACCGAGGCGAAGTGGTCAACCCACCAGCCGAGTGAACCGGCCGGCACCGAGAACGCGGTCGAGGTCGATTGCCCCGCTCCGATGCGTCCGGGCCGGATGCCGCGCCAGGGGAAGAACGTCATGAGCGTGCCGGGGCGGCCCGACTCGTCGCCGTAGTAGAGGTGGTAGGTGCCGGGGTCGTCGAAGTTGACGGTCTTCTTCACGAGTCGCAGGCCGAGCCCGCGGATGTAGAAGTCGATGTTCTTCTGCGGGTCTCCCGCGATGGCGGTGACGTGGTGCAGGCCTTCGGTGGTCGCGGTCATGGGGGGCTCCGTTTCGTCTGCCTCGATGATATCCATGCAAACGCATAGAGCGTGAACGGTATTCCGTGGGCGTCCGCTCAGCATCGCGACCTAGCGTGGAGCCATGCTCGCCGCCCTCCGCCAGTTGCTGCGCCGCCCGGCCGAGCCCGCGGAATACTGCGCGACGATCGTCGTCATGACCGCCGTCACCAAGCTGGATGCTCTCGCCATCGTCGCCCTCGCCGTTGACCGTCCCGTCGAGCGGCAGAAGACTATGCGGCCCTACGTGCTACTCGACGGCGCCGGGTATCGCGACGGCGCGTGGGTCGAGATCGAGATCCCGAAGTTCGGCGAGCCCCCACCGCTTGCGATCGACGTCTACTCCACGGTGAGCGACGACCACGCGCGGTTGCAGGCACTCACCCTGCTCGCACGTCTCGAGGAGGACACCGGCTGGCGGGTTCGGCCCGATTTCACGGTCTGACACGAACCGCGAGCCGAGGTTCGTTATCACCGAGGCTGATGAGGTCTAGCGCGTCGCGCGGCACCGGCATAGCATCCCGAACAGGGACGGCGCGAGGGTCGTCCACAGACAGGAGAGACCGATGAAGTTCGAGATCGTCAAGGGCAAGAGCGAGTCGCAGCCGTACTTCTGGCGCATTGTGTCGGCGAACGGCCAGACGCTCGCCGTGAGCGAGAACTACGTGCAGAAAGCGTCGGCGAAAAGCGCTGTCGAATCGGTCATGAAGAACGCGGGAAGCGCGACGATCGTCGACCTCACCTAGGCGCGCCGCCCGGGTCGCTTGCGCGGAGGGCAAACCCGCGCCGCCCCCACGGCGCGATTCACGGTTTCTGTCATGAGGCGCGACAACTTTCACGCTTCATGACAGAAACAGCCCCGTACGGCGACGGTCGGCGCTAGGGCAGCAGGCGGGTTGGTCCGCGGAACAGGTACGTCGTCTCGCGGATCGACCCGAGCCCGAGCATGAGCATGAGCACGCGCGCGAGGCCCATGCCGAACCCGCCGTGGGGCGGGACGCCGTAGCGGAAGAAGTCCAGGTAGAACTCGAGTTCCTCCGGCTCCAGACCCTTTTCGCGCGCCTGAGCGATGAGCACTTCCAGTCGGTGCTCGCGCTGAGCACCCGTCGAGATCTCGGTGCCGTTGTAGAGCAGGTCGTAGCTGTTGGTGACCGTCGGGTCGCCTTCGCGGCGCATGTGGTAGAACGGCCTGATACCCGTGGCGTAGTCCGTGACGAACACGAAGTCGCTGCCATGGTTCGCCTTCACCCAGGCCGAGAGTCGGCGCTCGCCTTCCGGGTCGAGGTCACCGTCGGTACGGGGAATCTCGTAGCCGCCATCCGCCACGATCTGTCGCGCCTCGGCGAGCGGGATGCGGGGGAACGGCATCGTCGGCGCGCTCAGCTCGACGCCGAACGCCGCCTCGATCGCCGCACCGTGCTTCTCGGCCACCGCGCCGATCGCGTGCGCGAGCAGTTGCTCGTGCATCTGCATGACGTCCTCGTGCGAGTCGATCCAGCTGATCTCGGCGTCGATCGACGTGAACTCGGTCGCGTGGCGCGAGGTGAACGAGGGGTCGGCGCGGAACGCGGGGGCGATCTCGAACACCTTGCCGAAGCCGGCCGGCTGCGCCATTTGCTTGAAGAACTGCGGGCTCTGGGCGAGGTACGCCTTCGTTTCGAAGTACTCCATCTCGAAGAGCTCGGCGCGGCTTTCGGAGGCGCTCGCCATCAGCTTCGGCGTGTGGATCTCGATGAAGTCGCGCTCGACCCACCAACTGCGCAGCGCGTGCTCGAACGTGGTCTGAATCTTAAAGATGAGCGAAGCCTCGGGCCGGCGCAGGTCGAGAAACCGCCAGTCGAGCCGCTTGTCGAGGCTCGAGTCATCGGCGATCGGCGTTTCGGGCAGCGCCTCGCTGACCACCTCGAGCGTGGCGATCTTCACCTCGAGCCCGCCGAGCTTCACGCGCTCGTCGTGCTTGAGCTCGCCGGTGACGCGGATCATCGTGCCGTGCGCGAGCCCGCCGATGGTCTCGGTGAGCGCTAGCGCGCTTTCGAGTTGTTCCCGATCAGCGGGACGCTTATCGGCGCTGGCGTCGCGGTCGAGGCCAGAAATGGCCTCGCCTCCAAGCTCCAGCGCGCGGGTGGCCGGGTTGACCAGCTGCACGGCCCCCGACTCGTCGCGCAGAATCACGAATTGCACCTTCTTCTGATCGCGCACCGTCTCCACCCATCCGGCGACGGTCACAGGGCCGTCGGGCAGGGGGGCGAGGTGCGCGATCACGGTGCGAGTCATAGCGCCCAAGCCTACCGGCGGGTCGGTGGTCGCCCATCGCCGCTCCCGGCGGTGGCATAGCCCCTGCTCTCTAGACTGGGCGCATGCCCGCCGATCTCGTCCACCTCGTGCGGCACGGCGAAGTGCACAACCCCACGCACGTGCTCTACGGGCGACTGGAGGGCTTCGGGCTCAGCGACCTCGGGCACCGCATGGCGGCTGCCGCGGTCGCGACGCTGGCGGGACATCCGGTGACCGCCCTGTACGCCAGCCCGTTGCAGCGCGCGCAAGAATCGGCGGCTCCGTGGGCCGACGCGTTCGGCCTCGAGATTCGCACCGATGAGCGCATCATCGAACCCACGAACCGCTTCGAGGGCAAGCGGATGACCGCCCGCACGATCGCGGACCCCCGCCACTGGCCCCTGCTCGTCAACCCGCGCCGCCCGAGCTGGGGTGAGCCGTTCGTCGAGGTCGCCGCGCGCATGCTCGCGGCCATGCACGACGCCCGTCGCGCCGTCGATTCCGGTGAGGTCGTCATGGTCAGCCATCAACTGCCGATCTGGATGGTGCATCGCGCCCTCGCGGGACTGCCGCTGCACCACGACCCGCGAAGGCGCCGCTGCTCGCTGTCGAGCGTCACGAGCTTCGCGTGGCGCGAGGCCGCCGACCGCACAGGCGGGGTCGACGGGGAAGGTGGCCTCTTCGCTGAGATCGGCTATCAGGAGACTCCGCCAGACTTACTCGCAGAGGCCATTGACCTGGGAGCCGTGTGAACCGCCACCTTCGACCCCGCTCTGCCGTGCGCGCCGCGGCGCTCGCCGTCGTCGCGGCCGTCGCGCTCGCCGGCTGCACGGCCGACGACCCGCTTGCTGAGCTGTATCGATCGGGCAGCGGCCAGGGCTTCATCTCGGGAGACGGTGCGTACACGGTCATAGCGCAGGATGACCGCGCTGCTCCGATCGAGTTCGAGGGTGTCATTGAAAGCGGCGAGACCGTCTCGAGCGACGACTACCGCGGCGACGTTCTCGTCGTCAATTTCTGGTACGCCGGATGCCCGCCCTGCCGTCTCGAAGCGCCCGACCTCGAGGCTTTCGCTCAGCAGTTTGCCTCCGACGGTGTCCAGTTCCTGGGCGTGAACATTCTCGACCAGGCTCCCACCGCCCTGTCGTTCGCTGCGGAGTTCGGCGTGACCTACCCGTCGATCCTCGACGTCAACGACGGGAAGGTGCGGCTCGCCTTCGCTGGGCAGGTCGCCCCGAACGCGGTGCCGACGACGCTCGTGCTCGATCGGGAGGGCCGCGTGGCCGCCCGAATCGCTGGGCTGGTCAGCGAGCCCAGCGTGCTGCGGTCCATGATCACCGACACCCTGGCTGAGACGCCGTGACCCCACTCGCGAGCGCGACCGGCGCGGCCGCCGCGAGCCCACTCACACAGGCGGTGAACCCGATCGGCGAGATCGTATTGAGCGGCAACCTGCTGCTCGCGCTGCCGATCGCCCTCGCCGCTGGCTTCCTCGCTTTCGCCTCGCCGTGTGTCCTGCCGCTCGTTCCGGGGTACCTCGCCTACATCGGCGGCGTCACGAGCAGTGCAGAGCTCGAGCAGAAGCGCAGTCGTCTACTGCTCGGGGTCGCGCTGTTCGTGCTCGGCTTCAGCCTGGTCTTCGTGAGCTTCTCGATCGTGTTCGCCACCGCCGGACTCTTCCTGCTCGCGTATGTCGATCTGATCACGCGCATCGCCGGGGTCATCGTCATCCTGATGGGTCTCGTCTTCATCGGCCAGGTGTCGTTCCTGCAGCGCACGATCTCGCCGGGCATCTCGGTCGCGACCGGGCTCGGCGGGGCCCCCCTGCTCGGTATCGTCTTCGGTCTCGGCTGGGCGCCCTGCATCGGTCCGACCCTCATCGCCGTGAACGCCCTCGTGCTCGGTGAGGGTGACATCGGGCGGGCCGCCCTCATCGGCCTCGCCTACTGCCTGGGGCTCGGCGTGCCCTTTCTGCTCGTCGCTCTCGGATTCCGCTGGGTGGCGGGCGCGACCGCGTGGCTGAAGCGCAACATCCGCACCATCAACATCATCGGCGGCGCGCTTCTGATCGTGATCGGCCTGGCCATGGTCACCGGGCTGTGGCGCCTCTTCGTCTCGAGCTTGGGAGCAGTGATCGGTGGAACCTTTACGCCCCTCTGACCACTACGAGACCGCGGAAGCGGCGGCTGCCGCCGCAACCGCAGCAGACGCCGCCCCCATCACGCAGCCGAAGCTAGGGCTTGTCGGCTGGCTGCGGTTCGCCTGGCGCCAGCTCACGAGCATGCGCACGGCGCTCGTTCTGCTGCTCTTGCTCGCTGTCGCCGCGATTCCCGGCTCGCTCGTGCCCCAACGCTCGGCCGACCCCAACGGCGTGGTGCAGTTCGAACGCGACAACCCCGAACTGTTCCCGATTCTCGACGCCCTGCAGGTCTTCGACACCTACACCTCGGTGTGGTTCTCGGCGATCTACCTGCTGCTGTTTCTTTCCCTCATCGGCTGCGTTATTCCCCGCACCCAACACCACTGGCGCGCCCTGCGCGCGGCGCCCCCGGTCACGCCCGCGCGTCTCGAGCGTCTGGTGGGCCACACCGTTCGTCACGCGCCGACGGATGCTCGCACCGCGCTCGCCGCCGCCGAACAGCTGCTGCGCCGCCAGCGCTACCGGGTCGCCCGCTACACCGACGCGCGCGGCATCACGTCGCTCTCGGCCGAGCGCGGCTACCTGCGCGAGACCGGCAACCTCGTGTTCCACTTCGCGCTCGTCGGGGTGCTCGCCACCGTGGGCCTGGCCGGGGGTTTTGGCTACAACGGCCAGCGGGTGATCATCCAAGATCAGACCTTCACGAACCAGCTCACGAGTTACGACTCGTTCAACCCGGGCCGCTTCTTCGACGAGGCTCGGCTTGACCCGTTCTCGGTGCGCCTCGACGAGTTCGTGCCCGTGTACGACGTTGACCCGCAGAACGGCAACCCCATTCCGCTCGACTTCACGGCCGCAGTCACCGTGACTGAGAACGGGGTCGAGCGGCAGGAACAGATCAAGGTCAACGAGCCGATCGCGATCGGCGGAACAACCAGCTATCTCCTCGGCAACGGCTTCGCGCCCTGGATCACCGTCTACGATCCCGACGGCACCCCGGTGTTCAGCCAGCCCGTGCCCTTCCTGCCCCAATCGGCCACACTGACCAGCATCGGAGTCGTCAAGGTTCCTGACGGCCTCGCCGAGCAGCTGGGCATGATCGGCTTCTTCTACCCGTCGGCGGCACCCCTCGAGTCAGGGGCCCTCACGTCGATCTGGCCGCAGCCCGATCAGCCGATTCTCACCCTCAACGCTTTCACCGGCGACCTGCAGCTTGACGAGGGTATTCCTCGCAACGTCTACGCCCTCGAAACCGAAGACATGACGCAAATCACCGGCGGTGAATCAGGAGCCGACTCGCTCGTGCTGGCCCTGGGCGACACCATGGAACTGCCCGATGGCCTGGGCTCGGTCGAGTTCACGAGTCTGCCGCGATTCGTCAGCATCGACATCCACCACGACCCGACGCAACTGGGCGTGCTCATCTCGTCGGCACTCGCCTTCTTTGGGCTCATCGTGAGTCTCTGGGTGCCGCGTCGTCGTGTGTGGGTTGTGGCCCGTGACGGCGACGACGGTACGGTCGCGCTCGAATGGGCTGGCCTCGCACGAGGAGAAGACCCGGGCCTGGAAGCTGCGGTCGCCGCGGTCGCCGACGCTCACCTCGACGCCCTGGCATCCCCCGGCACTCTCAGGCACGACGCGTACGCTTAGAACACCATGGAGAACTTCGCCGCGCTCTCGCTCGTCGCCGTCTACTCGGCCATGGGCGTCTACACGATCGCCTTCATCTTCTTCACGCTCGACCTCGCCAAGCGCAGCGCCGCAAAGCCTGCCTCGGCGGGAGGCATGAGCGTCGCATCCACCGCCTCGTCGGGCGCCGTGGCCGCGTCCTCGGTGTCAGGCGGGGCCGGTGCGTCAGGCGGGGTCGCCACCGCTGTGCGCGCCGACACGTCGGCGACCGATGCTCCGCGCGCGTCGAACGCGACCGTCTACGAACGCGTCGCCTTCGCGCTGGCGATCCTCGGCTGGCTGTTGCACCTGGGTGCGACGCTGCTGCGCGGCATCGCGGCCGAGCGCGTTCCGTGGGCCAACATGTTCGAGTTCGGCCTCACCGCCACGGCCATGGGTATGGGCGTGTTTCTGCTCGCCCAGCTCTGGAAAGACCTCCGCTTCCTCGGCGCGTACATCACCGGCTTCACGCTGCTCGCCCTCGGCATCGTCACCGTCAACTTCTACGTTGACGTCGTGCCCCTGCCGCCAGCGCTGCAGTCGGCATGGCTCGTCATTCACGTGCTCGTCGCGACGCTTGCGACCGCCTTCTTCGCCATCGGCGCCGGCCTATCGGTCATGCAACTCATTCGCACGCAGCGCGAAGTGCGCAAGGTCGAGGGGCTGCGGTTCATGGACACCGTGCCCGGCTCAACAGTTCTCGAGTCGCTCGCCTACCGCGTCAACGTCGTTGGCTTCGTCTTCTGGACCTTCACCCTCATCGCCGGCGCTATCTGGGCCGAACGCGCGTGGGGTCGCTACTGGGGCTGGGACACCAAAGAGGTCTGGACCTTCATCATTTGGGTGCTCTTCGCGGGGTACATCCACGCCCGGGCAACACGCGGCTGGCGCGGAGACCGCTCGGCCTGGCTCGCGATCATCGGCTTCTCAGCCGTCATCTTCAACTACACGGTTGTGAACATCGCGTTCAAGGGCCTGCATTCGTACTCGGGTCTGTAGGCCGGGGTTCTCCCGAGAACAGCCTCAGGCTTACTCCGCGGCGGTCAAAGCCACCGGCACGCGCCCGCTACCCGTGTCGAACTGCAGCACCGGAGCGGCGGGATCAGAGCAGTCGAACGGCGCCTCATTGATGGGGTCGCTCGCGATGATGCCCCCGAGGACGGCGGAGGCGTCTTGTGTCACGCCGTTGATCGTGACGATCGTGGAAAGGTTGTTGTCGCCGACGGTCGTCGTGATGACGCCAGCGTCGGCCGTCCAGGTGCCGCCGATCGAGCCGGTCGTGACACCCTCACCGCTCACCCCCGACACCTCGAGCTGCAGTGTGAAGCCGGGCGTGTAGAGGTAGTCGGTCTCGGTGAAACGCAGCCCGGTATCGCCGACGATGGTGAGCGACAGGCCCTCGCTCGCGCTCGACACCGCGTCATAGAACACCTGCATCTGCTCCTGGGTGATACGCCAGTCGCCGATCAAGCAACCCGGGTCGCTGGGGTCGGCGTCGGCGGTCGGTTCGACACTGGCGTCGGCACTCGGATCCGTCTCGGGCTCCGGCTCGTCGCCAGGGCCGACGCATCCGGTCAGGGCGAGCAGAGTCGCAGCGGCGGCAGTGACAGCGAACGGGGCGCGGCGCATGGGTACTCCTCCGGCGACGTCGGATCGACGACTCGAGGGTAGCGCCGCCAGGCCCTAGGTCGTGTCTGACAAATGGCGTGTCCAGGCGATCACGGCGTTGAGGACCACCG